>BNJT01002391.1_pt1 | contig 1208491 bp, 2329 predicted proteins | sample 8540491 | NCBI WGS metagenome assembly BNJT01 (sample SAMD00202455, study PRJDB9452) | human saliva metagenome | host: Homo sapiens | reverse complement strand
TAGTATAACATGATGTCATTTTTTTAAGTCAACAACTTTTTGAAAAATTGTTATTAAAATTTTATATTATTTTATATTAGTAATTTTTGTAGATTTTTGCCCTATTTTATGCTATAATTGCTTTTAGTTTATAGATTAGGAGGTAATTTTGAAAATAACATCTGATAATGAAACATTGGCTGAGCACAAAGTTTTTAATTCTTTATGTTTTGAGTAATGTTAACAAATCTATTACTAATGATGCGTTATACAGTATTGTAAGTTCTGCTGTTGATATTAATTATTTTTCATTTTTCAACAATTCTTGCTTGATTTAATTACCGCTAAATTTGTTCGTTGTTATGAGAAAAGAAATTCAAAGTGTTTATGAAATTACTGAACTTGGACTTTCTACTCTTGAATTGACTTTTGGATATTTTTGCCCGGTATTGTTAAACTTCAAATTGATAATAATTTTAAAGATCGCGTTGAAGAATTTAGCAATATGGAATCTATTGTTGCTGAGTTTACTCCTATTAATGAAACTCAATACGTGGTTGAGTGCAAGATTATCGAAAATGGTGAGGTTCAGTTTGAGATAAAAACTAATGCTTATTCTCGTGAGCAAGCTCAGAATATCGTTCAAAATTGGAAAAAAACAATGCTAACTTTTTATATCCGGAGTTGTTAAAGATTTTGACTGAAACTCCAAAAATTAAAGACTATGTTTTTTTATTTGTTTAAACATAGTCTTTTTTTATTATTCATTAAGCTTTTTATATATTCTATTTCATCCGCTTCTACTAATCTCATAAAGATTGGTTCACCTTTTTCGATTACTTTTGTTGTTGGCATTTTTTTCAAATTCCAATAGTGTATCCCAGCTTATTTCTGATTTATTTCCTATTTGCCTTAATATATTTTTCTGATGTTTCTCCTAATAATGGGTTGATTAATACTGCGATATGTCTTAGACCTGCTATTAAATGATAGATTACTGATTTTAATTCTTCTTCTCTAGCTTCATCTTTCGCTAATTCCCATGGTTTTGTTTTCGTCTATATATTTATTTGATCTTGAAATGAAGTTCCAAATTGTTTGTAGTGCATCCGCAAAGTCACAATTTTCAATTTTTGCATCAAAATCTATTATTGTTTGTTTTGCTTCGTCTCTGTATTCTTCGTCTACATCATTTTTATTCCCATTAAATTCTGGTACGTTTCCATCAAAGTATTTAGTTTGCCATTGATACTGTTCTATTTAATAGATTGCTTAAGTCGTTTACTAAATCGTTGTTATATCTTTTTACAAATTCTTCTGGTGTAAATATTCCGTCAGATGATGTCGGCATTTGTCTTATTAAGTAGTATTTTGTTGCATCCAATCCATATCTTTCAATTAAACTTTCTGGATATATTACATTTCCAACTGATTTGCTCATTTTACCATTTTTCATTGTAATCCAGTTATGTACCAATATTTGTTTTGGTAATGGTATGTCTAATGCCATTAAGAATATTGGCCAATATATTAAATGAAATCTGGCGATGTCTTTTTCCTACTATATGTAAGTCTGCTGGCCATAATTCATTGAATTGCTTTTTTTGTTTTCTGAGTCATATCCTATTGCTGTTATGTAGTTTGTTAGTGCATCAAGCCATACATATATTACGTGTTTTTGGGTCTGATTTTTACTGGTACTCCCCAGGTAAATGATGTTCTTGTTACACATAAATCTTCTAGTCCTGGCTTAATAAAGTTGTTTATCATTTCTGTTTTTTTCTATAATCTGGTTTTTATGAATTCTTCATGTGTGTTGTAATATTCTAATAATCTATCTGCATATTTCTTCATATTAAAGAAGTACGCTTCTTCTTTCATCTTATTTACTTCTCTTCCACAGTCCGGGCATTTTCCATCTACTAATTGTAAATCTGTGAAATATGATTCACATGGTTCGCAATACCATCCTTCATAATAACCTTTATAAATATCGCCTTGTGCTAATAATTTTTCAAATATATTTTGAACTGCTTTTGACATGTTCTTCATCAGTTGTTCTGATGAATTTGTTATAATCTATTTTCATAGTTTTCCATAATTCAATTGCCGCTTCTGCTTGTTTATCAACATATTCTTGTGGAGTCATGTTTGCTGCAATGGCCTTGTTTTCTATTTTTTGACCATGTTCGTCCAAACCTGTTAACATGAATGTATTATATCCTTTTAGCTTATGATATTTTGTTAACATATCTGCTAATACCTCTGTATATGCTGTTCCAATATGGAACTTGCCACTTAGGGTAGTATATTGTGTTGTTATATAATATTTTTTTCATCGTTTTTTTCCTCCTTTTTTTCTTTTTAATACCTTGTTATGATACTACTTTTTCCTGCTAAAAAGCAATACAAAAAGCTCAACGTCTTCTTAAACATTGAGCTTTTATTTATTAGTTATTTTTTTCTTAATTTATATTTTTTTATAAACATTGCTATTGCAATAACTCCTGCTGTTATTATAGCTATGACTGCACTCATTGGGATATCACCTGTTTGTGGCAATCTTTTTGGTGCATCTTTTTCAAGTCCTGAATTGATACTTCCTGTGTTTCTTGTTTTTGCTTTCTTCTTTTAATACAGCTTTGTTTGAATTGTTGTTCGTATTAGTGTTTTTTTGTATTATTTGTTGAATTGTTTGCTGTATTATTTGGAAAATTATTTGTATTTGTTGGCACTTCTGTATTGTTATTTACTGCATTTGGTGTTGTTGGCTTATTATTTGTATTGTTATTATTTGCATTTGCAGTATTTTTGATTGTTATTTGTGTTTTCACTTGGTCTGTTTGTGTTGTTATTTGTATTATTTGAATTTTCTACAGGTTTATTTGATTGATTTGTGTTATTTGCATTATTTGCATTATTTACATTTTCAATATTATTATTTGCTGGTGTTGTGTTATTTGTATTTTCTGTATTATTATTTGCAGGTTGTGTTGGTTGTGTGTTATTGTTTTCTTTATTTGTGTTTTCTACATTATTATTTGTATGATTTTCTTGGTTTGTATTGTTATTTGTATTTTCTGTGTTTGTATTATTGTTTACATTCCCTGAATTATTATTCTCTGGTTGAGTAGGTTGAGCAGGTTGTACTGCTTCTCTTACTGTTACTACTACTGCTACTTTAGTTCTTCCATCATTACTTATACCATTTAAATTAGTTGTTCCTGCTTTGTTTCCTTTTATTTTTCCATTTGATACTTCTATAATTTCTGGATTTTCTATTGTCCATACAAAGTCTACTGGATTATAATTTTTCCATTACTAGATCATATTCTCTTCCTTGATCTATTTCTAGTGTATATCTTTTTGTTTGAGCTTCTGTTCCAACTTTTCCTAAATTAAATGGATACATTGTTGCTTCATAGTATGTATTTGCGTTTTTCATCTACAACTCTTACCCATACTGTTACAATTCTTTCTTTTCCATTATTATTACTTGGTATTGTAAATGTTCCGTTTGATTCTAACCAGTTATTGTTATCGTATGATGGGATAAAAGATTTTAAAGTTTCTTCTGATGTTCTATCATACGCTTCCATTTCTGCTAATTTTTGCTTGATATGGTTGTAGTGCTTTATCTGCTACATCTTTTGCTGCTTCAAATGCTAGTTTTTGCTTGCTCTCTTTGTTCGCTTGTTGCATGGATATTTGAATTTAATTCTGAATATATTTTGTATTTTGCTTCTGCTTCTGCTTGAGCTGCTTCTACTACTGCTTTTAATTGATTTTTTTCGTTTGTTAATTGTTCTTTTTCTTGCATTTGATTCATCTATAAATGCTACATATTTTTATAATTTTCTGATGGTGTTTCTACTATTTGGTATGCCATTCTATAATTTTTGTAAATTATGAATTGTTATAGTTTCTGCTCTGTTTGTTTTTATTGACATTGGCATTTCAATGTGGTTATTAGGATCTTGCCCAACATTGTTTGCAAATACTGTTGTTTGTGCAAGTATCATTCCTAATATTATAATTAAGGCTACTATTTTATTAATAATTTTATTCATTTATTTCTCCTTTTTATTCACTATACCCTATTTTAGCACATTTCAGCCATATAGTCAACATAATCTTTGCACTTTACTGATATAAGAGGATTACTTTCTGGAATACTTTCATAAACATGTACTCCACTAGGTTTAATAATTCTTTGTTTAAAATATTCTTTGTTTTTCTATTTGTTCTAAGTGATGAACTCTACCCAATGAAATGTGACTGAAAAAATCCTGTTTTTTTAAAAGGAACTCCATACTCTTGAATCTTTTTCAAGCTCTTCTCTATATTGCAGTAATTCTTTTGTAGGTGTTACTTCCATAGCTATATACTCTTTTTGTGCATCAAAAACCCAATAATACAAGTTTTTCCATTTAATTTAAAAATTAATATCTTCAATTTTTTTCATTTTGTAATATTTGTCTTAATTTTTCAATATCACTATCTCTAGTCCATCCTAAAAATTGTAATGTCATATGCATGTAGTCCGGATTATGCCAAGCAATATTATCATTGTATTGTGATAACTTATCTTTTAATTCCAAAAAGTAATTTTTGAAACTCTTCTTCTTCAAATCCGAATGCAATGTATGAAGCCCAATGTGCCATATTACTCCTCCTACATATCTCTTTCTCTTACATTTTTCTTCATTGTTTTTTTAGATTCAAATTTCTTTGAGTATGCTAAATTTACTTCTGGAGGATTTGAGTTAAATTTCCACCATTCTTCTATCCATTGTTTTTTTCTCCGAACCTTTTTTTCAATTCATCCTTTAATAAAGCTCTTAATAATTTTGCATTTTTTTATTATATCTTCTAGAGTTGCGCTCTTTAAGCATTCCTCTCCATAGTCAACGCATTCTTTTGCTTTGTCTCCAAGCATTGAAACTTGTTTTGCTAACCATTTATTATAAGCATAAGGAGAACCTTTTGTAATACTCATAGTTTGTAGTGCTGCCTTAACCATTTCTGTATTTGATATTCTTGCTCCTACTTCTATTCCTCTTTTTCGCAGCTGATACTGCATCTATTCTTCTTACTGCATATGTTACAAAATGATATTTTGCAAGTTCTTCTTGGTTATTGTTGAATAAATCTTTATTTACATCAATCATTTCTTGAATATTTTTGTGGATCTTGAATATTTACACAATTACTGTAAATCCATGTATATAGACATTCTCCTTTTTCTATGTAACTTAAACGTTCTTTTAGCCATTGTTTGTTACGTATTTGTCCAAATACCTTTGGTTCATGTTCTTGATCATCTATAACGTGATCTTTTTCCATAAACTTTCACGAATTTTTCGTAGTCTTCATCTGATAAAATTAAATGTAAATCCCAATCAGCTTTTTGAGTCAAATCCTTCTGTGATTCCCCATCCTGTTGAACCACTTAAAAATACTGATACTCTATCTTTTTAATATATTTGGAAATACATCGCCATTTAACTCTCTTATGTATTCTCAGATTTGAGCTCTTAACTTTTCTGTTTTTTTCGTTTTTTTCATTTTTAATCTTTCCTTAATTTATAGGTTTTGTTAAAAACTTGAATAAGTTTAATCCTATATCTTTGCTTAACTCTCTATCCACTTTTCCTTCTATAACATGTATGAACATTTCACATGTTGCACTTACTATTGCTTTTGTTTAAATGTCCTCCAAATACATTTCCTTTTTCATCACCTGCTGACATATGGATATGTGTATAGAATTCGTCATTCATTGTGTTTATAGAGCCTGTTAATGATACTATTTCAAAAATCTCCTTGGAATGAATTTGAATAATATTTTTTTCTCTTCAGTTTTTGAATACTCCTACTGTAAATTCGTTTGTGGCTCCTAATGCTGTTACTGTTGCTAATTTTATATTTTCTCTTATTGCTACTTCTTTTTTTATTTTTTTCTAGGATTTCTTCTCCCTTATCTATTCTTACGACTATGTCTTTATCAAATCTTTTTGTATTCCATATTAATCTCCTTATTATTACATTTTGCTATATAATTCACCTTTTTCAATATAACCGATTATTATTTTTTTACTTTTTTTCCATGGTGTTTTCTGGTAAGTTGTTTATTTCAACCCATTTTAATTCTTCACATTTATCTACTTCCATTATTCTTGGTTCCAAATTAGATTTTTCTACTTCTAAAATAAAAATTCATTCTTTTACCTGTATAATGATGCATAATATGTACAATTTTTAAATTTTTCCCTCTTTAAAGATATGCCAAGTTCCTCTTTTTGCTTCTCTTATCATTGCTTCATATAAATCTTCATTTTTCTTCTAAATGTCCACCTGGTAGTTCATATTCACCATCTTTATATCCAGTGTTCTTTCTTTTTTTGATAATAAAATTTGCTTTTTACCATTTTCATTTTTTTAGTCATCAGTAAGTCTGCTACAATTGCATTTTTGAAATCTCTCTTTCATAGTTTTTCTCCTTATTATTTTTATATAATTAACTAAAATTTATTCTCTTTGATTATATCATATCTTTCTATTTATTCCACTTTTTATATCTTTTTTTATTACTGTGACATATCTATTGTAAACCTATAATCGCCTCATTATATTCATCTTAATATTTAAAAATTAATTTCAATTTTTATTATCATTATATATAAATATATTCCACAAATTCATCTAATACCCTCTTTGTGAGATTTTTGATTTTCTAATTGTTAAAGTATTTTTTTCATTCCATTTTTATACTTTTTTTCTTGACGCTCTTTGATTTCTAATTCTTTCTGTTTTTTTCATACTCTGCATATTCTTTATCAATCTTTTCATCTATTTGTTTTTTTACTCTTAATTGCTTGATAAATATAACAAGCGAAATAATTGGTATAATTGCGAATACTAATGCTAAAACTATATACTCTCCATATTCTTACCTTTCTAAATTATTCTATTTCCCCAAGTGATTATAAAAATGCAGTACATCTGAAAAAAATTAAATGTACTGTTTTTATTTTTTTCAAAGACATTAAACATTATAACATCATACTTTTTGAAATATGCAACAATTTCTGCTAGAATTTTTATTAAATGTTAGAGGTGCATAAATGTTTTTTTAAGAAGCAGTAAGTCAAAAGAATACTTGAATTATGTGACAAGTATAATTATACGCCTAATAAACTAGCAGAACTATTTGTAATAGCACCATCTACTTTAAGAGAATTACTCGCTAACAAAGTAGAAAATCCAAGTTCAACTATTATATTTTAAAAATATGTAAAACATTGAAAATAAAAACTTAAAACAGTTTTATAACTCTAAATTATTTGATATGAATAAACTAAAATATTAAAGACTATTCGTCATTGAATAGCCTTTTTATTTTACTTTAATATCTTTTATTTCTTTTGGTTTAATCATTTGATAATGAAATTGGGTTTCTCCATTTGGAACAAATCCTAATCTTTCATATAATTTTCCTACCGGATTTTTGTTTAAAGAATCGGATTTTTAATATCTTGTTCTTTATGTTCTTCCAATTTTTCTTTTTAGTATCATTGTGCCAAGCCCTTGTCCTTGAAATTCTTGTTTAATACATATATTGCCAACTTCATAACTTCCATCTTCTAATTGTTCATCATTATAAAAATCCAATATCTTGATTATTTAATCTAATTATATAAGCACTATTTTTGTATGCTTCAATAAACTTTTTAAAAATATTCTCTTTGTGCTTCTTCGTCCCATTTACCCCAACATTCTTCAACATATTTTTCTATAAGCGTTCTTTTTCACTTCATAAACAAAGTCATAGTATTCATCGGTATATGGAACTAATTGAAATGTATTATTCATTGTCATCACTCCCTCTCTAAACTCATAATAAGGTCTGCTACCAAAAAAATTCAATTTTTATCATCATCAATATATATTGTATCTTCTTCTGGAATAGCATAAATAGGTTTTTGTTTTAGATAATTCTAATAAATACTTTTTACTTAATTCTGTTCTTTCTTCATCTCTGCTTGTATAATGGCATAATAAAGAATACCCATTTATTAAATCAAACCCAGAATTATCAACTAATCCAACTTCATTATCATCATCAGTATTGCAAGAATCTAAATCTTTACCGAATATAATTGCTCCTGCACTTCCTCCATAAACTATTCCATCTTCATTAATTAAATAATTCTTAATTTTTTTCAAATGCACCACTACTTTTTTTAATTCACTTAATAATTTATAAGTATTTCCTCCACCTATATAAATACAAGCATAATCATTTAAGTTTTTGTTTTATTATTTCTTCTGCACTTGTTATCATTTCAATACCTGCTGAATTAACATCACTTAATTCATTAGTCATAAATTCTAAACAACCACTAAAAAGTCGAATCAACCCAAGCAAGTGGTATATATAATATTTTTTTATTATGGTCTATTAAACTATTTAATAACTTTCTGGCACTTTCTACTTGTTTGCCATCTCCTCCACCATTTAATATTAATTTCATTATCTATCCCTTTCCTTATTTATCTTGATTTTTTTAAAAGACTTTTTTTATATATTTCAATTAAATCTGGGTCATTTTGATTTACAGGAAGATTATCTAAATCAAAAAAATCTCATATCTCTTTATTCACTATTCCACTTTTAATTCTCCAGAATAGTTTTTAACACATATATAATGCTGTGTTATTTATAACAACATCTCCATTAGGGTATTCATTTCTTCTACTATTACCTGAAACTATTGCTATTAATTCAAGATTTTCCTCTGATACATCAAGATTAGTTTCTTCCCTTACTTCTCTTATAACTGTATCTTCAAATCTTTCTCCTAATTCTTGGCAACCTCCCGGTAATCCCCATCTATCATTATCTGCTCTTTATTGTAATAGTATTTATCCTTTATCGTTAACTATAATCGTAGCAGCACCATCTTGTAATAAAACAAATTTATATTTTAATACACCCATACATAATCTTGTAAATACAGGATAACCTATGATGTTGCTCAATTCAATAATTTCATTAGGTGATAATTGATTTATAATCTCAATTAATTTTCATAATCTATATTTCTTTTTTTCTTGATTTGATAGTTTTTTTATTTCTTCTAATATTTACCTATTTGTCATAAATTAATCTCCTTTATCTCATCGTTTTTTTATTGTCTATTTTTATTGAAACTTCTTCTGGCTTATATTCAGAATACTCAAAATGATTTTTTTCATAGCATATTCTAAATAATTATCTACTATATTATTCATTATAATAGGTATATTTGTTAAAAAAAGTATTTAATTGTCCCTCGTGCGATTCTTCTTTCGTTGTTTCATTCTCATTTGTTGGAAAATCACTTATTCCCTTTATAATTACACACTCAACATTATTTGCTTTACAAATATAAGCAATTGCTGCAGATTCAGTATCTGCTATTGTAATATTATTATCTTTTTAGTTCCAAATAATCTTTCCACATTACAACAGGTTTATCTGCTGTTCCTAGTGTTCCTGTATTTAATCTACTGTCATTTATATCTATTGCAATAGTAAATGAATCTTTAATTAAAGGCTCCGTTTCTTTAACTGTACAATCGTATTGAACTAATTTATTTGGAAAAAAATATATCTAAATTTTTTTATATGTATCATCTATACCTGCACAAGTTCCAGCAACTATAATTTTACTTAAACCAAAATGATCTATCATATATTGTGTAGAAGCAGAACAATTCATTTTTTTCTTACTCCACATCTATAAAAAAACAACATCTTCTCCATATAAATTATATTTAAAATATTCTCCAAATGGAAATTTACTACAATTTTTCAATACTTATATTCATTCTTTTTCAATGCTGCTTCCCATTCTTTCTTAGCAGCAATACTAATTCCTATCATAATTTTTCTTCATTCCTTTCAATTTAATACTTTATTTGTAATTATAAGTTCTTGCTTTTCAATATCTACATTATTATTTTTAAAGTATATTTTTCCAACTTCATATTTTTTTCACAGTCATTCCTAATGATTCATAAAAAGCTCAACACCAATTTGTTAAACGCCCATACATTAAGTTCTATTGAATTTTATTATAACTTCAATAAGTTTAATCATATATCTTTATTTAATTTTTCTTTTTAAATCATTTTAATTTTTATTTATCGTATTTATAATTTAACTATTTCCTGTAATTTAATCTAGTCTACATTCGTTATCTGATAATTCAATTGATTATTCTTATCTTCTATAATTAAATTATATTCTCCACCAATTTCTAATGGTAATGGATTCATTGATATTGTTATTCCATTTTTAATATGATTTTTTTATACTATTAAAATAATCTCCCCTGCTGGAATAGTTATTATATCATTCCATCTTCCATCATAAATCCATTTACTATATTCAGAATTAAATCCATTTACTTGAATGTCGTCTATAGCATCATATTTTTCCCCTTAATTTGACGATTCTTCTAACTCTTAAACTACCTTCAATTCTATGTCTGTTTTCATCAAAATCCCATCCATCAACTTCACTATAATTATTAAAAATAATCTATCTCTTCATTGTATATAGTATTTATAAATTGATTTCTTTCTTCATCAGTTAATTTTCTATATTCTATATAAATCTTTGAATAATATATAAAAATTAATTATTAAACAATAATCGTCATTAAATAAAAATATATAATGGGTCAATTAATGCTTTATATACTATTTCATTATCTATTTTTTTGCTGGTATTTCTGGATAAAATGAAAAAAATCCTTTTTAATCTCTAAACAACTGATTTTTTTCTTTTAATACACCAATTATATATTCCAATTCTGTTTTTGTTTGGATATTTTTCCCATTTTAACATACTATCACCTCCTTCAAAATATATTAAATATTGACTTGCTTTTTATAAAAATATCGATTCAATATCACTCTATCACATTATCATTACTATTTATAGACAACTCATTTTTTTCTTATCATTGTCTGAATATAATTCAAATTTATCAAATAATGCCATTTCTAAAATGTTTGATAAATCAATTCCTTCTTCTTCAGCTCTTCTTGCATATTGTTTTAATATTCTAACTTTTTTTTGTTACTCTTCTTTTTGTCCCATCTTTTTTTCTAATAATATTGTATCTACTGTGACATAAGATTTAAACCTGCTTTCATAATTCCAGTCATCAATTTCCTTTTCAAATGTTTCATCATATTTTTATATCTTCTATTTTACTTGCTTTTTTTGTATTTGCGTTTTATTTTCAATACAATCTAATATTAATGTTGTTATTAGATCTTGTGCCATATAAATTGCATCATTTAAATCTTCCCCACATGTTGCTGCATTGTTGAAATCTGGCAGAAATACTGAATATCCTTCTCCTTCTTTCTCTTCATAAAAAAATTGCTGGATATGTTACAATCATAATTTCCCCCTTTTTAATTTGTTTTTTTATAATACAAAAAAGCACGCGAGCAAAAAGCTCCCGTACTTTTAATTGGTTGGGCTGGCTAGATTCGAACTAGCGCATGTTAGAGTCAAAGTCTAATGCCTTACCGCTTGGCTACAGCCCAATGTATTAAATTTTTATAAATGGGGTGGAATAAGGGACTCGAACCCTTGATCTCCAGTGCCACAAACTGGCGCGTTAACCAACTACGCTAAATCCACCATGTGTCCTTATAAGTACTGCTTTAGTATATATGATATCTTTTTTTGTTGTCAACATTTTAAGTAATTTTTTTATAAAAAAATTATATAGAGATAGATTATCTATCCCTATATAACCTCTATAAATTTATATATACATTATTCTTTTTCTCTAGCCCATACGATTAATCTCTTTTTGAACATCGTCTGTACATGTTTGTAATGATATCTCTTTTTTTCCTGCAGTGTCTCTGTTTGCATAGTCGAAATCATCCGGTCCTGTTGTGTACACATTGTATACTATATATTCTACTTTATTTCCTGATGTATCTGTTACAAAAACAGAATCTCCATTTGCTACTTGATGTAATTTTGAGAAAAATAATCTATTTCTGTAGTTGTGTCCCATGATTACATTGTTTCCAACTTCATTTAGTCCTGGTCCATATGCTAAACATACTGATAATTCCATTGCAGATGCTGATGCTCTTGCTAATACTGGATAGCTTACTCCGATTTTTGGAATTTCAATTTTTCCGGCAACTGTGAAACCTTTAAATGTTGTTGTTGCTATTTTTACTTTTTTGTTACCTTGATTAGTTGTTGGTTGCTCTGTTTTTATTTTTTCAAAATCAAATGATCCACCGTTTGTTGATGCATTACCTTGATCTTGTGTTTCTACAGGTCTTTGTGTGTTGTTATTTAGTTTGTTTACATTGCTATCAAACTCATCTACCGCTGCTTTGTTCTCTTTTTGTGTACCATATTCTTTAAATGTTTGATATCCATAAAAACCTAGTACTCCTATTATTGCTAATACTACAACTACTAATACTCCTGTTAAAAATATTGTTATATTTTCTATCTACCATTTCTTTATACAATTATTTTTGTAATTGTATACTCCTTTCTTTAAATTAAAGACTTTCTGGAAGTTTATCTCCACCTAGTATGTGAAAATGTAAATGTTTCACTGTTTGACATGCATGTTCGCCAGTATTTGTTACTAGTCTAAATCCTTGCTTGTCTAAATTCTGTTCTCTTACAATTTCTTTTTATTGCTTTATGTATCTTTGTTAATAAACTTTCATCATTTAGCTCAAGTATATTTTCGATATGTTTCTTTGGTATCACAATAATGTGTACTGGCGCTTGTGGATTAATATCTTTGAACGCTAGTATATCATCATTTTCATAAACTTTGCTTGATGGTATTTCGTTTTTTTATTATTTTACAAAAAATACAAGTTTCCATAACATAACTTACCTCAATTTCGATTATAACATATTTTTATTATTCAAGTACCGCTTTTTATTCTTCTTACACCGCTACTGCTAGCTTCTTCTTTCTTGATTTTGAAGTGGCCTAATTCACTTGTTTGGTTTACATGTGGTCCTCCACATAATTCTTTTGATACATTTCCAATTGAATATACTGTTACTTCATCTGGATATTTTTTTCAATGAACATGCATTCTGCTCCTGATTTTTATTGCATCTTCTTTTTTTCATTGTTTCTACTGTTACTTGGTAATCTGCTTTTTATCCATTCGTTTACTAGATCTTCTAATTTTTTTGCTTTTTCTTCGTCTGTTAATTTATGATCACAAGTGAAGTCAAATCTCATTCTTTCTGGTGTGATGTTTGATCCTTTTTGGTGGCAGTCAGGACTTACTACTACTTTTTAGTGCTGCATTTAACAAGTGTGTTGCTGTGTGGTATTTAACTTCTGTTTCACTGTTTCCTGCTAGTCCACCTTTGAATTTTTGTTCACTACCTTGTTGTGATTTTTTTGATGTGCTTTGAATAATTCGTCCAATCCTTTATCATCATATTTAAAATTATTTTTCCAATGCTAAGTCTTTTTGTTACTTCTGGTGGGAATCCATATGTTTCATATAGATTAAATATTTCTTTGCTTTCTAATGTGTCTTGGTTTGCATTCTTTAATCTATTTATTAATTTGTTGAATTCGCGTTCTCCGTTTGCTAATGTTTTCATGAATTTGTCTTTTTCTTCTAACATTACATTTTCAATTTCAACTACATTTTTTTAATAACTCTGGATACATTTCTTTTTAAGTTTTCAGCATTTAATTTTACTAATGTTGATAGTTCTGATTGATCAATTCCTAGTTTATTCATGTGACGTACCATTCTACGAATTAGTTTTCTTAGTACATAACCTCTATCTAAGTTGCTTGGTCTTGCTCCATCTGATATTAACATCATTGTTGCTCTTAGATGCTCGGCTACAATTCTTTCACTTGTTTCATTTGGGTTTTGTTGCTAGTGCTGCTAATTTTTTTCCATAATTGGCACAAATAATTCTGTTTCAAATGGTGATGTTTTTTTCCTTGTAATAGGAAGTTTATTCTTTCTAATCCCATTCCTGTATCGACATTATGTTGTTTTAATTTTGTTAAACTGCCGTCTTCATGTTTATAGAATTCCATGAATACATTGTTCCATATTTCAACATATTTTCCACAGTCGCATGATGGATCACAGTGGTCTGAACATGGTTCTTTTTCCTGTGTCGTAGAACATTTCTGTATCTGATCCGCATGGTCCAGTTTCACCTGCTATCCACCAGTTATCTTCTAGAAAATATATTCTTTCTCTTGGGATTCCTGCTTCTTCCCATAGCTTTGCTGTTTCTTCATCTCTTGGACAGTCTTCATTTCCTTTGAATACTGTTACAGAAATTTTGTCTACTGGTATTTCTAATTCTTTTTGTTAGAAATTCATAACTCATTTTACTGCTTCTTCTTTGAAGTAATCTCCCTAATGACCAGTTTCCTAGCATTTCGAAGAATGTTAAGTGACGGTTATCTCCTACCTCATCAATGTCGTTTTGTTCTTAAACATTTTTTTGATAGTCTGTTAGTCTATGTCCTTCTGGATGCTTTTTCTCCCAATAAATATGGTACTAACGGCTGCATTCCTGCTGTTGTGAATAATACTGATGGATCATTTTCCGGTATTAATGATGCACTTGGTATTACTTTTATGGCCATGTGATTTAAAGTAATTTAAATATTTGTTTCTGATATCTATTGCTTTCATTTTCTTTTCTTCTTTCATTTTATTCTTCTACTAGAGTTCCTACTAATTCTAGTTTTTTTCTAATTTATCTATTTTTTTACTTTTAAAAGTTTATCTGTTAAGTCTTTATCCGTTTTTACTTTTTACAGCTAAGTAGTTTCCTGTATGTCCTTTTAAAAATATCCGTTTTCCGCTTCTTCAAACAATACTGTTACTGTTTTATTAATATATGTTTCATTATATTCGGTTTCATTTTTATCTGATAATTCTAGTAAAATTTTTACTTCTTTCATCTTTAATTTTTTTGAGTCTATTTGATTTTTGAATTTTGTTGCGGCTGTTCCTCTTTTTTTGGAGAATATTTAAATATGTGCATTTTATACATCTTTATTTCTTTTTAAAAAAATTCATAAGTTTGATTGAATTCTTCTTCTGTTTCTCCTGGGAATCCTACTATTATGTCAGTTGTGAAGATTACATCTTTATATGCGGCTCTAAGAATTTTGCAAATCTTTCTAAAATCTTCTGTTGTGTATCTTCTGTTCATTCTTTTTAATGTTTCATCACATCCACTTTGCAATGATAAATGGAAATGATGGCAGATTTTTTTCTAGTTTAGATAATCTTGTTACAAACTCTTCTGTTATTAACTTTGGTTCTATTGATCCAAGACGTATTCTTTTCTATTCCTTTTACTTTGTTGATTTGTTCCAATATTTCTATTAATCTAAATCCTCCACTTGCTAAATCATCATTTGGTGTGTATTTTTTTATATTCACCTGTATAATTGTATTGCTGTCTATATTCTCTTGCTGTTTCATCTGTAAAGTCTTTTTCCATATGATGCTAAGTGAATTCCTGTTAGAACAACTTCTTTAATTCCTTGTTTTTGCGATATTTTCTATTTCTTCAATTATCTTTTTGGATTTCTACTTCTGATATGTCCTCTGGCATAAGGTATTATACAGTATGAACAAAAATCTATCACAGCCATCTTGTATCTTTACTACTGCTCTGTTTAATTCTGTCATTGTTGTTGATTCGAAGTCTTGATACTCGCTTTCATTCATTATATCTGAAATTAAAATTTCCTTGTTTTGATTTTTTTAAGTATTCTTCAATTATATCTACTATTTGATTTTTTTCTTTACTGCCTATTATCAAATCTACTTCATCTATTTGTGCTATCTGCTCTTTAGCTACTTGTGCATAACATCCACAGGCGACTATTATTGCTTCTGGATTTAATTCCTTTGCTTGTCTCATCATTTGTCTTGATTTTCTTTTCTGCTATGTTTGTTACACTACATGTATTTATTATATAAATATCTGCTTTTTCTTCTTTATCTTTAGTAATTTCATAACCTTTTTGTGTGAATGATTGTCCCATTGCACTTGATTCATATGTGTTTGTTTTACATCCTAGTGTGAAAAAAATGAACTTTCATTTAACCTCTCTCTTTAATCTTTTTTTATATACGTCATACCAGTTATAGCATCTTATAATTTTTTTCGTTTTTCTGCTATGTCTCTATTGTATTTGGCATCAAAAACAATATACTGGCATTATCTTTGATATTTCTTCTATATTTGTTTTTTTGTCTTCTATCATCATGTCTAATTTTAATTTTTTTACATATTGTTGTTTTGTCTTCAGGACTGAAATGAATTTCATCATATTTTTATATTATTTACTTTTAACCACTCTTTTATTCCTGCTTGCATTGATTCGTTCGTCATTGTTGTAAAATCTTTTTCAATGCATCTAGCTGTTATTATATATAAATTATTGCCTTCTTCCGATAATTTATTTGTTACTTCACTTGCATATTTTTCTTGCTGGTTCTTTCATGTATTCTTCATATGATTCAAACCACCATTTTTTTATCCTGCTCTTTTGTTACACCATATATTTCACTTGTGTCATATCCTGAAGCATTTATGATACTTTTTATTGTATTTTTTTCATACATATATTTTGCTGCTGATTCATTTTGCCATGCTTCTACGTTTGTTAATACTCCGTCTATATCTATTCCAATGTTCATATATGTGTCTCCTAAATTTATATTTTGTCTATAAAGCTTTGATCTACTGCATCAGCTACTTCTTTTGTTAAATGCCCCCATTTTACCATTTCATTTAAAACTTTTTTTCTGTCTTTGTTTGCATAGTGTTTTATTTGATTTTGGTGAATATACACTTGGTGCATTTGGGATTCCTGCTAACATTGATGCTTGTGCTAAATCCATATTTTCTGGTTGCACACCTAAATATCCTTGGCATGCTTCTCTTATTCCATAGTATCCATTTCCGAAATATATTGAATTTATATACATTTCTAATATTTCGTCTTTTGAATATAATTTCTCAAATTGATTTGCTAGAAAAAAATTTCTCCTAATTTTTCTATTTATTACATTTTTTTCTCTTATAAAAATACAATTGTTTTTACTGTTTGCTGTGTAATTGTACTTCCGCCTTCTGCTATTTTTTTTACTTTTTAAATTTGAAAAAAATGCTCTTATTATTGCCCATGGGTCGATTGCTCCGTGGTCCTTAAATCTATGATCTTCTACATCAATTACTGCATCTATATAGTGTTTTGGTAACTTATCTAATTTTATATAATCTGGATCTTCTCTTAAATTTTTCTACAATTTCTGCAATTGGCTTATCTTGTATAGTTTTCCTATATATAATATATCCATATCCTGCGATTAATAATATCATTACAAGGATCATAGCTATTAATATCATTATTAATTTTTTTCATTGTATGCCTCCTTATTGCTTAGACATTAGCTATTTAATTATACAGTATTTTCATAAAAATAATAAAGGTTTTTGGGCAAATAAAAAAGGCTCTGATGATCTTGTCATCATGAGCCCGTCTCAGGTAGTTAATTTGTTACTTTATTCTATTTCTTTTCTTCTCCTGGTGCTACACCAATCTCAACACCTGGTGTAGGTGTGTAGGCTGGCGCCATGTCGTTTGGGCAAGGTGGAACTATCTCCTCCTTTTTAGAAGTTTTTTTGCTCCTCCTTGTTTTCTTTTAATCTGTTTCTTGAAAGTGACATTTGCGGTCCAGATGACCTTTCTGTCCTTATCCAAGAATTCAAGCTTTGCTTCCCTTCCAGGAAGCTTCCTTCTGACCACATGGATAAGTCGCTCATCCATGTGTAACCGACAAAAAAATTGGGGTCCATTCAAACTGAATCTTGCCAGATGTAACTCTGACTTTAGTTACATTCTGACCTTTGCCAGATTTCCAAGCAATGCCAGTTTCGTCTACTAATACCGCATTGTCTTTCAGCGTATCCATTTGTGTTTGGATTCGTTTCAATTCACTCTTTCCAAACTCTTTACCAGCTTCTGCAGATTCCATAATGGTTCTCTGCATGCTCTTTGGATAAACCTTGGTTACCTTTCCAGCCTCTGCATCTATATTTGCATTAGCAGTTACTTCTGTTGTTGCTACTGCAGTTTCCTGTACTTTTTGGTTGTACAGTTGCTGCATATACTTCGACTGATGACAATAAAATCAATACAATGGCCATAATCATGGCACTTACTCTTCTGTTCATATTTCCTCCTTATATGAATCCCGAGACAACTAATTTCCTGTATATATATCATACAACTTATGTTACCTTTTGTAAAGTGCTTTTTGTAACTTTATTGTAATATTTATGTAATGTTATTCAATTACCACTCTTTTAAATTCCCAAACTTCATCTTTTATTCTTAATATTGCTTTTGAATTATCGTTTTCAATTATAATTGCATTTAAGAAAGTCTCGTTGTTTGCTTCTTCGTTGTTTTTGTGGAACTTCACCTTCATATACTATTGATTTAATTGTTCCAATTGCTGTTTTATTTGTGTTAATAAAAATTGTCTAATTTTCTAGATTTTTGATAAAGTTTGTCTGAATTTTTTTACCAAGTCTTTCTTTTTTTCATCTATTTTTTTATCTTCTTCTATTCTTGTAGTTTCTCCTGTTTCCTTATTATATATCTCTGTAATAATTTTATTATTTTCTTCTCTTTTAAATGTAACTATTGAATCATCTTGTTTTTGGGCTTGATTGTACAACTTTTTCTTTTTACCAGTATTTTTTTAAAAATAGCTATTACCGCGAATATTGCTATTATTATAATAATTGGTATGATTATTAATATTATTTGTTTTTTTCTTCATTTGTTAATTCTCCTTTGGTTTTTGATTATTATATATTTAGATATGATTTTTTTCAAGAATATTCCAATCTTATAATTTTTTTCATTGAAAAAAATTAAAAAAATATGTGATATAACTACCACATAAATTGGGGTATAGCCAAGCGGTAAGGCAGGTGGCTCTGACCCACCGATGCATGTGTTCGAATCACATTACCCCAACCAATTATACAAGTTTAAAAGCAGGCTGAAAAATTTATTGATCAGCCTGCTTTTTATTTTATTCTGATTTGTCCATCGTAGAATATTATTTGTTCTTTTTACTATTATTGGTCTCATTATTGCAATTTCTTGATAATTTTTCCACCATATTTCTTTTCTTCATTTGTTAAATATGATTCATCCATTTTTAGATTTTTTTGTGACACCATATTAGATGTCTTTGCTCTGGTGTGTATCTATTATCATTTAAATTGTTGAAGTGATATTCTAAAATAAAGAAATTCTCATCAATATTTATTGTTATATTACTCCATTTTTTTCCTGAAATTGCATATAGTTTTTTTGAATTTTTCCTATAAAAAAATACGCTAATGATTGATTATATTGTTCCTCATTTATTCCATATTTTTTTGTACAATTTCATAACAATTTACTGCATTGCGTTTTTAAGATTCCTTTTTGGGTAATAGTAAAAAAACATCTCACCTTTATTAGGAAAAATTTATACTTGCATATAAATGTACACTATTCCATTTCTCCGGAATTAGCTTTACTAATGAATCTAATATTTCTCTATATAATTGTTTGAATTCATTTTGCAAAGTTGTTACCTCCATTATGAATATTATTTCCTAATTAATAGACTTTCTCCTGTCATTTCTTTTTGGTTTTTGCTCTTCCATTATGTCCAACATTGTTGGTGTTAAATCACATAGTCTTCCGTCTTTTAATTCTACATTTTCCATTCCTACTAAAAATTAGTGGTACTAGGTTTGTTGTATGTGATGTTAATGGTTCTCCTGTTTGATAATCTATCATTTGTTCTGCATTTCCATGGTCTGCTGTTATTAGCAATACTCCATTTTGTTTTTTTGAACCGCTTCTACAATTTCTCCAACACATTTATCAACTGCTTCGACTGCTTTTTATTGCCGCATCAATGTTTCCTGTATGTCCTACCATATCTGTGTTTTGCAAAATTTAATATGATTGTATCATATTTTTTTCTGAGTTTATTGCTTCTACTACTTTTTCAGTTACTTCATATGCGCTCATTTCTGGTTGTAAATCATATGTTGCAACTTTTGGTGAATTTACTAATATTCTGTCTTCTCCTGGATATGGTTCTTCTCTACCACCATTGAAGAAAAAAATGTTACGTGGGCATATTTTTTTCAGTTTCTGCAATTCTTAATTGTTTCTTTCCTAACTTGCTTTACAACTTCGCCAAATGTGTTTGTTAATTCTTCTGGCTTAAATGCTATTTTTTTACGTTTGGCATTGTGTCATCATATTCTGTCATACATACAAAAATCTATATCTAATTTATCTGTTTTGAATCCATCAAATTTATCGTCTACAATTGCTCTTGTTAATTGTCTTGCTCTGTCAGGTCTAAAAATTGAAGAATATTACTGAATCACCACTTTCTATTTTTTTGCTAATGGTTGATCATTTGCATCTGTAATTACTGTTGGTACAACAAATTCGTCAAATATTTCTTGTTGATATGATTCTTCTATTGCTTGGATTGGATCTTTAGCTAAAAACTCCTTCACCTTTTACTAAGGCATTATATGCTTTTTCTACTCTATCCCATCTCTTATCCCTGTCCATTGCATAGTATCTTCCAGATAGTGTTGCTATTTTTTTCCTACACCTTTTTTTCTTTCATCTTTTTCTTGCAATTCTTGGATATATCCTTCTCCTGATGCTGGTAATGTATCTCTTCCATCCATAAATGCATGTATGAATACATTATTGTCCAATCCTTTTTCTTTTTGCTAATTCTAATAATCCATATAAATGTCTTTGGTGTGAGTGTACTCCACCGTCTGATAATAGTCCCATTATATGTAATTTCGAATTATTTTTCTTTACATTTTCGATTGCTTCTGTAAATTCTGGAATGCTGAAAAAATCTCCATCTTCAATTGATTTTGTGATCTTTGTCAATTTTTGATATACAATTCTTCCTGCTCCTATATTTGTATGTCCTACTTCTGAATTTCCCATTTGTCCATCTGGTAATCCTACTGCTGCACCACTTGCGTCAATATGTGATACTGGGCATATTTTTCTTAATTTATCAATGTTTGGTTTCTTTGCCAAATTTACTGCATTTCCTTCATTATTTGGATTTTCACCGAATCCATCTAATATCATTAACATTGTTAATTTTTTTACTCATTTTTTTCTACCTTCTAACTATCTTTTTTTTATCAAAAATTTACTATTTCTGCAAATGATTTAGCTTCTAGCGATGCTCCACCTACTAAACCTCCATCGATGTCTTTCATTTCGAATAATTCTTTAGCATTTGATCCTTTTACACTTCCGCCATATAGTATTGATACATCATCTGTATTAAATAGTGATTTTATTTTTTTCTCTTATTGCTTGAATTGCATTTTGTGCATCTTCAGATGTTGCTGTTTTTTTCCTGTTCCTATTGCCCAAATTGGCTCATATGCAATTACAATTTTATCTAAATCACTTGCTGTTAAATCTACTAAACCTTTTTCGATTTGACTTGTGATAATTTCAATTGTTTTTTTCCAGCTTCTTTTTTTCTTCCAATGTTTCTCCTACACAGATGATTGGTGTTAATCCGTATTCTAATGCTTTTTTTGCTTTTTTTATTAACAATTTCATCTGTTTCGTTAAAATATTGTCTTCTTTCTGAGTGACCTACTATTACATATTTACAGTTTACACTTTTTTAGCATTGGTGCTGATATTTCTCCTGTATATGCTCCTTTGTCTTCATAGTGCATGTTTTGCACTCCTACTTGAATGTTTGTTCCTTGTGCCATATTGTTTGCATAGAAAAAGTCTGTGAATGGCACACATATTATTACTTCATTGTTTGTGTCTTTTACCATTGGTTCTATTTCTTCTATAAAAGCTAATTGCTTCGTTTGGAAAGCATGTTCATCTTCCAGTTTCCTGCGATTATATTTCTTCTCATTTTTTTATCTCCTGTTATTATTTATTTGCAATACATTCAATTCCTGGTAATGTTTTTTTCCTTCAATGAATTCTAATGATGCTCCACCACCTGTTGAAATGTGTGTCATTTTATCTGCTAATCCTGCCTTTGTTACAGCTGCTCCTGAGTCTCCTCCACCAATGATTGTTATTGCATCTGTTAAGCTTGCTAGTTTGTTTGCTATTGAGTTTGTTCCTGTTGCAAATTGATCAAATTCAAATAGACCTACTGGTCCATTCCATAATACTGTTTTTTTGCTGTATCTAATTCTTTTTCATAGATTGCAATTGTTTCTGGACCAATATCAAATCCTTCCCATCCATCTGGAATTTCTTTTATATGATACTACTTTTGCTTTCTGTTGTTGGTGAGAATTCTTTTCCTACTTTTTGTATCGACTGGTAATAACATTTTTTTACGCCTCTGTCTTTAGCTTTTTTTGAACTAATTCTCTCGCTAAATCTAGTTTATCTTCTTCACAGATTGAGTTTCCTACTGAATATCCTTCTGCTTTGAAGAATGTATATGCCATTGCTCCACCTATTAATAGTGTGTCTACTTTTGTCTAATAATGCGTTTATTACTCCTATTTTGTCAGATACTTTCTTTCCTCCTAAGATTCCTACAAATGGTCTTACTGGGTTATTTAATGCATCTCCTAAAAATCTTTAATTCTTTTTCAATTAAGAATCCACATGCTGATGGTAAAAAAAGCTTGCTACTCCTGCTGTTGATGAGTGTGCTCTATGGCATGTTCCAAATGCATCATTTACATATAATTCTGCTAAACTTGCAAATTCCTTTGATAGTTCTTCATCATTTTTTTTCTTCTCTTGCATCAAATCTAACATTTTCTAATAAAACTACTTCTCCTGGTTTTTATTTCTGATGATAATCTTTTTGCATCTTCTCCTACTACATCTTTTTGCTAATTTTACTTCTAGTCCTAATTGTTTTGATAATTCGGCTGCTACTGGAGCTAGTGAAAAATTCTGGTTTTACTTCTCCCTTTGGTCTACCTAAGTGTGAGCATAAAAATTACTGCTGCATTATGTTCTAATAAATATTTGATTGTTTCTAATGATGCTACAATCCTTGAATTATCTGTTATATTTAATTCTGAATCTAGTGGTACGTTGAAATCGCATCTTACTAATACTTTTTTTCCATTTTACATCTAAATCTCTAACTGTTACTTTATTCATTTTTATTACCTCTTATTTTATAATATTGCAAAAAGCGGCTCTTTTTAGAACCGCCTTTTTTTATAATTATTTTGCTAATTCTGCAAAAATATTTGATTATTCTAACCATTTGACATGTATATGAATTTTCATTGTCATACCATGATACTACTTGTACTGTGAATTCTCCATTTCCATTGTCTAAAAACCATAGTTTGTGTAGCGTCGAATAATGATCCGTATTTCATACCCTATTACATCTGATGATACGATTTCTTCCTCTGTATATCCAAATGATTCATTTGAAGCTGCTTTCATTGCTGCATTGATTGATTCTTTTTGTAACGTTTTCACCTTTTACAACTGCTGTTAAAATTGTTGTTGATCCTGTTGCTACTGGTACTCTTTGTGCTGCTCAATTAATTTTCCATTTAATTCTGGAATTACTAATCCGATAGCTTTTTGCTGCTCCTGATGATGCAGGTACTATATTAACTGCTGCTGCTCTTGATCTTCTTAAATCACCTTTTCTATGTGGTCCATCTAATAACATTTGATCACCTGTGTAAGCATGAATTGTGCTCATGATTCCTGATTGAATTGGTGCTAAGTTATTTAATGCTTGTGCCATTGGTGCTAAGCAGTTTGTTGTGCATGATGCTGCTGAAATAATTTTTATCATCTGCTGTTAATATATTGTGATTTACATTGAATACTACTGTTGGTAAATCATTTCCAGCTGGTGCTGAAATTACAACTCTTTTTGCTCCTGCATTAATGTGTGCTTGTGCTTTTTCTTTTGATGTATAGAATCCTGTACATTCTAATACAACATCTACATCTAATTCACCCCATGGTAAATCGTTTGCATCTTTTTTTCAGCATAAATTCTAATTGTTTTTTTCCATCTACAGTGATTGAGTTTTCTCCTGCTACTACTGTTTCTCCTTTTTCATATCTTTTTGTGCTGAATCATATTTTTAATAAATAAGCTAACATTTCTGGGCTTGTTAAGTCGTTGATTGCTACAACTTCATAACCTTCTGCTCCAAACATTTCTCTGAATGCTAGTCTTCCTATTCTTCCAAATCCATTAATTGCTACTTTTTACTGACATAATTTTTTTCCTCCTCATCATGTTTTTTTATTAATTATATCGTGTTTATTTTTATTATATTAGCTTTTAAATTTCAATGTTTTTTTAGATATTATTTTGATTATTGCATATATTTTAAATGCTTATTTTACTTTATTTTCACTATTTCGTAAGTAGTTTGGTTTTATGTGGTTTTTTATGTGTTTTTTTGTATGTTGTTTTAATTGATTTTACTCTTTTTGATGATAGTCTTTAATCAGGTTTTAGTTATGTTTAATTTATTTTTCAAAAATTTTTATATTTATTAATTATAGTAGTAGTTTTAGTCACTTTCTTTTTTTACATCGATTTTAAGTGCATCCAATATTTCTTTTTCAAATTCTGATATCTCCAATTCTTATGATTTTTGATTTGAATTCTGATTTTGTTTGGCCTGTTCCTCGGATATACTTATATTAGTTCACCTTTTGGTCCTAGAATTTCTCCTACTATTGGTGCATCTAGTTTTCATTCCGGCATTGATATTCCTGCTCCTGAAGGCACTAATATTTACGCTATTTGTGATTTACAAGTCTATTTCTCTGGATGGGGTGCTGGCCGGTGGATATACTATTTCTGCTAAAATCAATGATTTTCTAAAAGTTTCTTATTGCCATGTTCACCCCGATTATATGCCTTCTATTGGTTCTTCTTTTAAAAAGGGAAGTTTTATTACTAAGGTTGGACCTAAAAAAATGTATATGGCATTCATAACAATCCTTATAAAGATTCTAATGGTAATCCCTACAAATGGTGCTATGACTGGATGTCATCTACATCTTACTTTAAAAGAAAATAATAAAGCAGTGAACCCTCGAAAATATTTAAAGAAATAATAAAAAAACACTATTTGTTAAATTATATATAACAAATAGTGTGGATATTTTTACCCTAAAAATTATAGTCATTATCTTCTCTATGATAAATTTCTTGTATTTTTCCTTTTTGTAAATTTGAGAATTTTATTAGGATAAATATTTTTTTATAAATTGTCTATCATGGCTAATAGCAATTACAGTTCCATTAAAAATCTTTTAAGACTTCCTCAATTGCTTCTAATACCTCGATATCAAGATGATTTGTAGGTTCATCTAAAAATAAGTGTATTTATATCTTCTAATGAAAAAAATGGCTAGCTTTTAACCTTGTTCTTTCTCCAGGACTTAAAATAGAGTATTTCTTTTTTTCTTTCTTCATAATCAAAAATTGAATTGACTTAATACTGTATATATTATGGAACTATCATCAATCTTTTGATTTTTTTAATGAGTTCATTACATATTCTTCAACAGATTCATTATTTTCTTCTTTCGTATCCTGTGATATATAACCTATTTTTATTCCATTACCAATATATGTTTGTCCCTCAATTTGTTTTTTTGCTCTCCTATTAATGTTTTTTTAAGAATGTTGATTTTTCCTGAACCATTATCACCTGTTATGACAATTCTTTTCACCATATTTTTATATGCAAATTGATTGGCTCTGTTTTTAAATCCATTATCATATCCTGAGACTAAATCTTTTAGCAATTATATCAGTGTTACCTTCTTTTTAGAATTTGTAATTTCAATGTGTAATTTATTTTTTTATTTTAGGTCTATCCATAATTTCCATTTGAATAATTTGATTTTCTATTTTTTTCGCATTACTAGCCAATGTTTGAGACCTATTTCTTAAATACCCTCTTGCAAGTTTATCTTTATCTGAAACTTCTTGTTTATTTCCTTTTTGTGCCCATTCTTTTTCTGATTAATGCTCTTTTTAAATCTCCTATTTTTTTCTTGCTGCTCCTGATATCTTTTTTTAACTTTGCTTCTTCTTGTTGTTGCTTAAACTTTTTTTATATTCACTATAATTTCCTGGATATTCTATTAAATCTCTTGTAAAATAATCAATTTCAACAATTTTAGTTACAACATCATCTAGGAACTTTCTATCATGTGATACAATCATTATTGGACACTGAGTTTCTTTTAAATATTTCTCAAGCCATTCTATTGATTTCAAATCCAAGTTATTGGTTGGTTCATCTAAAATTAATAAATCAGTACCTTTTAAGTAAAAACAGCTGAGAGCATTACTTTCTCTTTTTGTCCTCCTGATAATTCTTTTTATCTTTTTTTAGATTTAATTTCTTGATTCAAACCTAATCCCAATAGAACTTTATCTAATTTATAAGGAATATTATAACCATCTAATCTAATATATTCATTCTGTATATTACAATATTCATCTATTTTTATTTTGATCATTATCCATTTTCATTTTCAAGCTCATGTAAACGTGCTTCTAACACATCTATTCCAATGTACTTTTTATAAAGGATTCAATATCATAATTTTTCTTCATGAATTGTAAACTCTTGTTTAAAAATATCCTATTAGTATGTTTTTCTTCTCTTAGTATTTCTCCTGTATCTGGCTCTTCCTCTCCTGAAATTATCCTAAGTAATGTCGTTTTTTTCCCTACTCCGTTATGCCCTATTATTCCTATTTTTTCTTTTTCATTTATAGAAAAAGATATATTATTTAATATGTCTTTTCCGTTGTATGATTTTGATATATTTTTACACTTTATCATAATTCACCTCATATTCTATATTTAAAGGGTCATATTATAAAAAAACAGAGAAGCTAAAGCCTCTCTGTATGGATGTTTAGTATTAAACTCTTTCCATGTATTCGCCTGTTCTTGTATCTACTCTTATAACATCTCCTATGTTGATAAACATTGGTACAGATATCTCTAATCCATTTTCTAATGTTGCTGGTTTTCCAGATGTTGTTGTTGTGTTTCCTGCAAATCCTGGTTCTGTGTATGTTACTTCTAATTCAACTGAAATTGGTAGTTCAATTGAGAATACATTTCCTTTATATGATAATAATTTCGCATTAATATTTTCTTTTAAATATTTGATATTATCTCCAAGTTGTTCTTTATTTAATGGAATTTGTTCATATGTTTCATTGTCCATGAAATAATATAAACCATCTGTTTCATATAAATATTGCATTTCTTTCTTTTTCAATTTCTGCTGCGGGAATTTTTTTCAGATGGGTTGAATGTTTTTTTCTAAAACAGCTCCTGAAATAACATTTCTTATTTTTGTTCTAACAAATGCTGAACCTTTTCCTGGTTTTTACGTGTTGAATTCAACTATTCTGTAAACGTTTCCATCCATTTCGAATGTTGTTCCGTTTCTAAAAATCTCCTGCTGAATATACTGATGCCATATTATGTGCCCCTTTCTAACTTTTTATATTCTTCTTTTCAATAGGTATATTATACAATAGAATTGACTTTATTTCAAGACTTTGAGTTAATCTGACTCCTTTTATATTTCTAAAGTTTAGACTTTTTCTATATAATTAATTATAAAAATAAAACTTTCTATATATTAAAAATTATATTCTTATATTCATTTATACTTCCGTATTTTCTAAATCTTGACTAAATCTTAGTAAATATCCATTTGGATCTTGTACCAAAAAAATTCTCTGCATCCCATTAAAAATATTGTCTTTTTCTATACCAATGATCTTCCATTTCTACAAATATTTTGTAATCTGAAATTTTTAATCTATTATATATTTCATCTATGTTTGTTACATCTATTTGAAAAATTTATTCCTATACCAAGAGGATATTCTAATTTTTCCAGTTTCCCATTTATTATTTTCTTTATCTATCTCTTGTATCATAAGCTGTACATCTTCAAATTGCAAAAAAAGCAAATTTATCTTCTTCTCTATTATATACAACCTTAAATCCTATTATATTTGTATAAAAAATGTAAGCTTTTTGCTAAATTAAAAACATCTAACTCTGGTACCATTTGATTCCACTTCATTTATTGATCCTCCACTTTTATATTTTTTTATTTACTTATCTTTTTCTTATAATACCACAAAAAAATCAGGGATGGACCCTGATTTTTTTATGTTTATTTTTTTGTTAATATATCCTTCAAGTATATATACTGCAGCGATTGTATCTACAATACCACGTTTTTTTATGATTATTTATATTTAAATAATTCATTGTTTTTGTGCGCTTCAACAGTTGTTAATCTTTCATCAATTTTTATTACTGGTATTGTATTAAATCTTGATTTTTAGTTTATGTATAAATTCATCTGTTTGTTTTTGAACGTTCACTTTCTGTTCCATTCATATTGATTGGATTGCCAATTACAAATGTATCTACTTCATATTCTTCAACTATTTCTGCTAATCTTCGTAAAATGACTTTATCACTACCGTTGTTATTTATTGTTTCTAGACCTTGTGCAGTTATTCCAAGTAGGTCTGTTATTGCTATTCCTGTCCTTGTTAAACCGTAGTCTATTCCTAATTTTCTACCCATATTTTTTTCCTATCAATTATTTAATATATGATTTTTACTAATTTTTCTAGAAGCTCATCTCTTTCAATATTTCTTATTAAATTACGTGCTCCTTTATGACTTGTGATATATGTTGGGTCTCCTGATAGGATGTATCCTACTATTTGATTTATTGGATTATACCCTTTTTCTTGCAATGCGTCATATACTTGCTTTAATATTTCCTTTGTTTCTTCATTTCTTTCTCTTTCAAGATTGAAGCTGACTGTTTCATCTGTTACCATATTTTTTTACCTCCATTGATCCTTACAATATAGTTATTGAATTGTCATCTGATTGATCTATAAATTCTTCCATACGTTTTAGTACTCCATCCAAAGATGTTCCTTTGTAATAACGTGATATTACTAATCTTATTCTTGGACTTACTGTTACTTTTGGCGTATTTTCTGAATCTTCTGGAACATTCATTATCTTAAAATCATCTGCTGCGGGTATTATCAATTTTTCTAATTGTGGTTTTATATTTTTTACATAGTCTGATACACCGTCTTTGTCTACACCTGAGAAGGCGATTACAAATTTTGGTCCCATATATCTTACAAATAGATATTCTTTTTGCTAATCCTTTTTTTGTACTTCTTTTTGAAACTACTGTAATTACATCATTTCCAGTTTTTACGGCTAACTTGTAAATTTATTTGTGGTAAATTTACTAATTTAAACATTACTATTGCTGATGAACCATATTGGTCTATTGTTTTTTTGCCAACACCACTATATAAGTATTCTACACTTTTTAATCCAGAAAAATTCATCATCCCTTATTATATTTTCTAGTGTTGCTTGATTTTCTATAGTTTTTAACATTGTTACTATGTTATTTCTTACTACTTCTAATATTGTTGTATCAATCTTATCAAATTCGTGTGGTATACTTCCTTCAATTATCCAATATCCCTATATATACGTTGTTTTACGTATAGTGGGAAGAACATTGCACATTTGGCTCTTCCAAATTCACTTTTTGGTATGGTAATTTTTTTCCATATCATTTTCTACAGTTATGTATTTAGAAGTCGCTGTTTTTATACTGTCTGCAAATATAGGAAAACTTTGAAGGTCTCTTAAAAACATCCCAGTGTTTTTTTATCAACATTTGATGCCTTTACTACATATTTTTGATCCATCAAATATTACTATCGTAGAATATTTGATCATGTACTTACTGATTAATATGTCATTAATGGCTTCTAATTTTTCATTCACTGAAAGTTGTTCACCCTAGAGTGTTCATAAATTCTTGTAGTATGCTTAAACTTGTTACTCTTTGATTTAGGTTAGTATATGTGTCTATCTTTTTTTATGTATTGAATAATTATAAACTAATAGTCCCTAATACTATTGCTACTAAGAATATTATCACTCCTAATGTCATAAGATTCACCTCACTTTTATTATTTTCTTTTTGTTAATAATTCTTTTTCATTTTTATTTAATGTGTCATTCATTTCGTTTGAATATAAATTGTTGTTCATTAAATATTGGTTTGGATTGAACTCATTATATTGTATATTTTTTTATTTGGTTTTTTTCTGGTTCTTCTTTTTTTGTTTTTTTGCCATTTAATTTTTCCTGCAAAAAAATCCACGTTTTTGCTTTTATTTTTGAGCTGCTGTGTTTATTTTAGCTAACTCAGGTGCTGTTCCATATATTATTGAAGCTAGTTTATCCAAACTATTTAAGAATACTGTTGGATAACCATTTAATGTCATTTGACATGTTGCTATAACATCCATATATCTTGTATATGCTTGCATATCGAATGGTATTAATATTGCTGGTACATTTTTGCTATTGAATAACTCTTTTTGCAATGTCATTGTTGGCTCATTATATCTTGTTAATCCTTCAATAACTATTTCTGCTGGTAATCGTTTCATGTTCATATATTTATTAATTATGATTCTTAATTTTTTTCTTCTTGTAATAAACCTTTGTCTTTTTAGTTCACTTAAGAATTTTGTTATTGGCTGTATTGTTAATGCATCCATTGATTGAACAACGTATATTTCACTTGCATATGCAAAAGAATTTTTTTCGTTTGTTTCAAAAATCTGAATCCACTAAAAATTATATCATAATTATGTGTTAATGTTGAAACTATTGCCTCAATATCTTCTGTTTTTATTTTTCTAAGCCTCCGTCTGGAATATTTGTGTAAACTGTTAAGTATCTACTTACATCCAATCCTTTTTGCTAGACCATTTTCCAAATTTCTTATTGATGATACTGCTTTTATTTATTAATGGTTCATCATTGTTAGTGTATATATAGAATGAATTTCTATTTTGTGTTTCATCCAATATTGCTACTTTAACATTTGATTGTATTAACATTTGTGCTAAATTGTTTACAATGAACGATACTCCATTTTTTTACTTGTTCCTGTAAACACGCATAGTTTTTCCACTTCCCATATTTAACATTGATTGTGGTTGTTCTACATATTCTTCATTTTTGATTATATAGTTGTGGATTTTGAAAAATTATTAGGCATAAATGTATTTTCATATGTTTCTTGTTGTACTAAATTTGCATATGTGCCTAAATCATTATTTACATTCATATCATTTTTCAAATGGTGATGGAATATTATATGGATTAAATCCTCCATCATTTTCTTGTTGTTTTACTTCTTCTGGTTGTGTTTGTGATTGAATTCCAACTGGTTTTGGTATGTTTCCTAAAATGTCATTAATATTTGTTGGTTGTTGTACTTCATTTTTCAAATGGTGACCTTGCATTTTTGAATTTGATATAAATCTTCTTGATTATTATATGCATTTTTGTTCAGTTTTATATGTATTTGTCTCTACTGGATTGTTTACTGCATTTTTCTTCAACTTGATTTATGTTTGTTGAAATTGGTGCTATTTCTTCACCGAAAAAAAGAATCTACAGATGTATCATATGATGGTACATTTTGTTCTTGATTCATTTTAATTTCAGCTTGATTATCGTTGAATACTGATGTATCAAACATATTCTTTGTTTCTTCATCTTTTTGATTATATTTCGGTTGTTCTGCAACTTCTCCAAAAATACTTGGTAATTCATAATTATCATTTGCTGTGTCTATTGCTGGCATTTGATTTATTTGAATTGAGTTGTTTTCAAAAATTACTTGTTGGTATTGTAACCATCGGTGGCTCAATATTTTTGAACAACTGGTGTATATTCATCTTGAATTGGTTCAAATCCTAAACTTGGCATTGAATTTAATTCTTCATGATTTATATTATTCCATGCTGGAATTGTCTCAATTGGATTAAATGCCTGAACTGGTTCTATTGGTTTAATCTCTTCAGTTGGATTGAACGTCTGAACTGGTTCAACTGGTTTAATCTCTTCAACTGGATTATATGTTTGAACTGGTTCAATTGGATTGAATGTATGAACTGGTTCAACTGGTTTAATCTCTTCAATTGGATTATATGTTTGAACTGGTTCAATTGGTTTTAAATGCCTGAACTGGTTCGATTGGCTTAATCTCTTCAACTGGATTATATGTTTGAATTGGTTCAAGTGGTTTTAAATGCCTGAACTGGTTCGATTGGCTTAATTTCTTTAACTGGATTATATGTTTGAACTGTTTCAATTGGATTGAATGTCTGAACTGGTTCGATTGGCTTAATTTCTTCAGTTGTATTATATGTTTGAACCGGTTCTATTGGTTTAAATGCCTGAACTTGTTCAACTGGTTTAATCTCTTCAACTGAGTTATGTTGTTGGATTGGATTAATTGATAGTACCGGGTCAGGTATTCTTATTGTTCCCAATTTCTTATTTTTGATCAAAAATTATTTTCTTGAGCTTGTATTTGATACATTGAATTGAATGAATTTACATCTTCAGCTGGTTTAGTATTCTCCATCGGCTCAATTACAGTTTGAGTTTGATTTAATTCATCTTCTGGCTTAATTTTTGCGAGGTCTTCCTCTTCCTCTTTTTAGGTTTATATTCAATATCTTCAATTGGTGTTTTTACGAGGTCTTCCTCTTCCTCTTTTTACTTCTTGTGCTAAATCCTGTTCATTTTCTCCAATTTCTTCAGTTTCTTTTTCTAAATAATTTGGTTCATCTATTTTTCGTTTTTCATCATTGTAAAAATTTGATGGTGTATTGTTATTTAAAAATATTAGTTTCCTGGATTTCATCTTTTTATTGGTTCCATTTGAGTTGGTTGAAAAAAATTTGTATTGGCTATTTTTTTCTTCCTCTGTTTGTTTTTTTCTTCTATGGGTGTTTCTTCTAAATGAAAAATCTGGAACTTCCTGTGTTGGGAATTGGTTCTGGATCAGGAATTACTGGTGTATCGAAAAACTGATGCAATATCTTGATAAGCATTTTGTTCAGTTTTTAGGCTCCACATCCATCTCTAGATTTTTTTGTTCTTCCAAATCAATATTTAAATTTTTCTTGATTTGAATTCTGTTGATTAATATCAGGCATACTATTTACTAAATTCTGTTGATTATTGCTAGGTATGCTATTTACTGAATTTTTGTTGATTAGTACTAGGTATGCTATTTGCCGGATTTTGTTGATTAACATTTGGCATTCTATTACCATATTGTGCATTTGCAAATTGATTATTTTGAACCTGCATTGGGTTCATTTGTATATTTCTATTTTGCATGTTTGCAAATTGATTATATGGGTTTTGTATATTATTTATTTGATTGTTTTGTGGATTATTTGTAAATTGCATATTTGGATTTTTGAACATTATTATTACGTGGCATTTGACCCATCTGTCCCATTTGAGTTGGCTCTGGTCTTGGTCCCATATTTTGATGTCCTTGTTGCATATTCATCATGTTGGGATTTCTTTTGCATTGCATTATTTTTGTTCAATATTTGGTTGCATTGGTCTTTGACCTTGATATGCATTTGGAATATTTCTGTTATATGAATTTCCTTGATTATAGTTGTTCATATAAGGATTTCCTTGCATTGGTCTTTGCATTTGATTCATTTGACCATTGTTCATATATGGATTATTCATAAATTGTCCATTAATTCCATTATTATTTACATATGCATTTGTGTTATTAAATTCTGTAACAGGGTGTGATAATGTAGCTGGTATTACAACTGGTTGATCTAATTTTTTTGACCATTGCTGATATCTACTGTTAATAATTCAGCTCCTGTTTTTCTCATTTTTGTTTGTTTTATTATTTAATAAAAAAATAATTGTTGATATCTTACTGAATATTTTTTTCTAAGATTGACTTAACACTCATTGGAAGAAAAATTAACAATTATTTTTTTAATTGCTTTGGATTGTATTGTGAAGCTATGATATCAAAAGCTCTCTACACATTTTTGTTCATTTCCAGCAATTTTAGTATAATGATTTAATATACTTTGAATTTCTGATTCACTAACGTCTTCTCCTGTTATTGGATCATATTCTTCTGTTCTATTCATGTTATAATATGCTTTTTGCTTCTTTTTCCACGTGGTTTTGATATCAATTCACATACTTGTTCAATTGTTCTATCCGCTCCTGTGATTGCATTGTATATTGACATACTGAATAGTTTTGCCAAAATTGGATCATTTCTTGTTCTTCTATCAGAACATATTAAAATTATTGGAATATCAGATCCTGATTGTTGTGATGCTTCATCACTTACTTCATCCATTTTTTTTCTAAGATAAATCTATCTATTCTATCATAATTATTGTCAGCAATTGGTTCCAAATCTTTCCCAATTACAATCGCATCATAATCTCTTTCGTTTTGTAGTTCTTTTAAAAATCGCATTGAAATAATATACGCTTTTTACTTGTTATTATTTCTTTGTATTTTTGTTGGTATCTCACTTGTTATTTCTGATACGATGTTTTCATCATTTATCGCAAATAATACTTTCATTTATTTCTAGCCCCTCCAGCCTCTTACAATAATAGCGAATATTAAAGGTAATAGTTGACATACGACTAATGCAGTTACTACTGCTATCATTGAATTAAATCCTTTGTCTAGTGCTTCCATGTGTCTTGTTCCTAGCACATATTCATAAATTGCACTTACTGCAATTCCCAATATAGCAAGAGGTATACTGTAAATTCTTACTTTGTCTAATATATAAGCAACTACTCCAAAAGCTGCATTTCCATATTGCTTTTGGTAATCTTCGATACTTTTTTAATTCCTTTGTTCTTATTTCAATTAATTGTCCTTTTGTGTGTTCTGAAATTAAGCCTTCATCTTTTTATTTGTCGCTTGCGCAATAGTATCTGATTTGTTTTGTGAATATACTAGTTGTTGTTGATTTGCATTAACATTAGCATTGGCATTGGCATTATTATTTTGCATTACTGCTTGTGCTGTTTCTGTATTTTCATTAACTTGTGCTGTTGCTTGTGCTTGCGCTTGCTGTGTGTATTGTACTTGTCCATTATTTATTTGTTGCTCTGCTTGTGTTTGATATACACTTGCTGCATTTGTATTTGATTTAATTAAAAAGAATTGACAATATAATTCCAAAAAAATTATAATTGTTTTTTCATAAAATCCTCCCCACGAATGTGCTTCATTCTACTAAACTTCAACAATATCATACACTAAAGTAGCGAAAATATCAACTAAATTTTACAATTTGTTGTAGAAATATGTCATCCATTTATAGACTTTTTCTCCCCATCTTTTGTCGCTTGCATATGATGTATTAACACCTGTTACTGTTGCTCCATGGAAATATGTTCCTTGTGCTATTTCTCCATTATAAATTGGTGTTCCTTTTTGGGTTTAAATAGTATTTTACCAATACCCTTGATACTAAATCTATTCCTGATTCATATGCTCCAAATTGACTTGCATATGCTGATGGGTCTCTATCATATGCTCCATATCCAAATAAGTTTTTTTGTTCTTAATGATAGTGCTGATGTTCCCCAACCACTTTCGTGTACGGCAATTGCTGCTACAAATAATCCGTTTACATTGTATTGTTGCTCTACGTAGTAAAAAAATATTGATATATATTTTTAAATACATTTTGTTTGTCATTTGGATCATTTGCTAATATTTGTCTAAATTGTTCTAGTGTTAACCCACTTCTTTTTGTTTAATAACATACTTATTCCAAAAATTTTTGTGTTAATTGCTCTTTGGTATATACTGGCATGCCTCCATCTACATTCTCAGAGTCATTTATATATTCCATTTTTCGATTTAGGAACCCATCCTGTTTGATTGTCTATTTTGACATTGTACCAATCATTTTTTTGCTTCTTTTTATTATTACTGTATCTGTTTTAGCAAGTTTCTTTATCGTATTTGATTGTTCACTTGCTTCTGTTTTTCAATTCTGTTTCATTTTCAATTGCTTTTTAATTTGTCACCCTGCAATTGGAACGTAATTTGCAGAGTATGCTCCTGTTCCTACTTCAACAATTTTATCCCTTGCCACTTTCTTAACTTCTACGGATATAGGCTGTGTAGCTACTAGAGTTCCATTTTTATAAGTACTTCTTACAATTTCATTTTTGCTTTCCATCCTGTCCTTCTTGAATAGTCTGAATTTTTTTCCTTTTTGCTAAACTTGAATTTTCACGATACTGTGTTGTGAACTCTATATCCGATTCTTTTTCAATTTTTTTCAGTTATTTTTTTCTTTTTCGTTATTGCTGATTATCTCTTCAATGTTATAGTTTTTTTGACATATTTTCTGTCATTGATTGTCTAACTTCTTTTAAAAATTTCTTCTGTTGGATATGTAATTTCTACATCTGTTTGTTTAACTTGTTTATTATTTTTTTATTTATAGCAAAAAAATAATAGCCAAAGCTAATGCTATCGCTATTATTATTGAAATTATTAATATTATTATCTTTTTTTCTTTTTTTCATCACAAAAATTCCTATAAATTATTTGTCATAATTTTTATATTTATTTGTACTTCTTTGTCAAATTATTTTTTTACTGGATCAAATTTTATAAAAATCAGAACTTATCAATTTTTAATTCAATACCATTTACAAGTCCTTCTATTCTTTCTTCATGTGAATATCCATGTAAATGACCGTAAAAAAACATTTCTTGATATTATATTTATTCATTAAATCAATAAATTTACTTGTATCTAGATTACCTTTTACTACTGGTGGATAATGCATGATGCATATCATTTCTTTTTCATTGCCATATAGTTTTTTTTCCTGCTTGTATTGAATTTTTCTAATCTAATTAGTTCTCTTGCTATTATTTTTATTATTTTCTTCATTTTCTAAAAAAAGTCCAGCCCCTAGTTCCTACAATTACATAGTCTTCACATTCTATTGCATTATTATATAGAAATTCAATGTTTTTCAAGCCGTTGTCTGCTATGAATTTGTTCATTTTTCTTTAACGTTGTCCACCAATAATCGTGATTGCCTTTTAATAATATTTTTTTCTTCCTGGTAGTTTGTTTATGAACTCAAAAATCTTTTAAAGATTCTTCTAAACTTATTCCCCATGAAAAAAATCTCCTGGCAATAACACTGTATCTTGGTCTGTTATTTTTGATATCCAGTTTTGTTTTAACTTTTTCTTCATAATCTTCCCAAACATTGCCGAATATATTCATTGGCTTGTTCGTGCCATATGATAAATGTAAATCTGCTATTACATAAATAGACATATTTTTTTCCTTTCTAAGGAATTATAATTTTAAATTTGGAATTGCGTTTAATGTTAAGTCATCTACTTTGTTGTTTATAAAATTATAATATCCGCTTGATGCTATCATTGCTGCATTATCAGTGCAAAGTTTTTAAATCAGGCATATATACTTTTGCATTTTCTAATTTTTTTCAAATTCTCCTCTTATATAAGTATTTGCTGATACTCCACCTGCTAAAAACTATTTTTATCTTCTCCTGTGAATTCCATTGCTTTTTTTATTGTGTTTATTAATATTTCTGCTACTGTTTTTCAAAGCTTTTTGCATAAATCTGCTTTATTTATTTCAGGATTTTTATGATGTAAATTTATTACTGCAGTTTTTATTCCACTAAAACTAAAGTCCATATTGTCAAAAATGTGTTTTTGGCAATTCTATGTTTGCTTCTCCGTTTTGCCCCATTTTATCCACTTTTTGGTCCACCTGGATACCCAAGTCCTATGACCCTTGCAATTTTATCAAATGCTTCGCCTACTGCGTCATCAACTGTTCTTCCTAACACTTCAAATTCAGTATAATTTTTTTGACATGAATTATTTGTGTATTTCCTCCTGACATCATCATGCATAGAAATGGTGGTTCTAAGTCCTTATGTGTTATATAGTTTGCTGCTATATGCCCTTCAATATGGTTAATGCCATTTAGTGGCTTCTTTGTTGCATAACTAAGCCTTTTTTGCATATGATAAACCAACTAATAGTGCTCCTACTAGACCCGGTCCATTTGTTACTGCTATATTATCTATATCTTTTAATTCAATATTTGCTTGTTTTAATGCTTCATGCATTACTGCAGAAATATTTAATATATGATTTCTGGATGCAATTTCCGGAACTACTCCACCATATAATGTGTGTATATCAATTTGTGTATTTATTACGTTAGATAATACATCCCTACCATTTTTTTACAACTGATATTGATGTTTCATCACAACTTGATTCTATTCCTAGTGTTAATATATCTTTCATTTCTTTCCTCTATATTAAAAATTTTACCAGCTATTGTGTAGATTAAACTTAACAAAAATTTATTTATCCCTCCAATTATTGGGCTTATTAACATTGTTGCTATTGGTGTTACCCAAATTATTATAAATACTATATACAACAATCTTTCGTTGTTTGTATACCATGCTCTTGCTTTTTCTGGTAGTAATGCCACTAGAATTTTTGATCCATCCAGTGGTGGTAATGGTATTAAATTAAATACTCCTAGTCCAATATTTATTGAGATTATATACCTTATTATTAATGCTAATGTGTTTCCTACTGGGTTTGTTACCGCAAATATAAATCCAAATCTTAAATATAATGCTAATATTATCGAGAATATTATCGCTAATAAAAAAATTCATTATTGGTCCTGCTAGTGACACTAATGCATTTCCCTTTTTATAGATATTGTTCTTTTGAAATTGTTTGATTTATTTCAACAGGCTTTCCCCATCCGAATCCTACAAATAGCAATAATATCATACCATATATGTCAATATGCTTTTAACGGATTTAGTGTTAATCTTCCCTGCCTTCTTGGTGTGTCATCACCTAATTTATCTGCCACAAATGCATGTGCATATTCGTGGAAAGTAATTGCTATCAATATTCCAGGTATTGCTGTTATTAACGCTATTATTTTTCCCCGGTGTGTTTGCGTATTGTATAAAATTACTTATCATTAATACTACTAGTATTATCATCATTGTTGGATTACTTGAAAACCCTCCAAAAATACATTTTTTTATCCTCCTAAATAATCATTTAAAAATAGCGGTGCTACTAGTTTTTAAAAGATTGTCTTTAAAACCTCTTATATATGATTTTTTTATTTCTTCTTTTTTTATTAATTTAGATTTTTGCATTGTTTCTAAATAATCTTTTTACTTGATTTAATATGCTTGATTTATAGAATATAGAATTATTTTCAAAAATGTAAAAATAAACTTCTGAAATCTAAATTTACTGTTCCTATTGCGCATATTTTGTCATCAACTATCATTGATTTTTCCATGTAAAAAATCCTGGTGTGTATGTGTATATTTCAATTCCCGATTCTGCCAATGTTCTATAATAACTTTTTAGTTATTGAATATGCAAATTTTTTTATCCGGAATTCCTGGCACTATAATTTTTTTATATCAACTCCTCTACGTGATGCATGTAATAGGGCGTTTAGAATTGTTTCGCCCAACATCAAATATGGGGTATAAAAAAATAAATATTTTTTTAGCTTGTGAAATTATATCCACGTAGATATTGTAACTTGTTGGTTCAATATCTGATGGAATGTCATAATATGAAAATACATACCCATCTTTTTTTGGATAATCTTTTTCTTCTAATTTCATAATATCATAATTGTCAATTTTATCTTTTTGAAAAAAAGCATTCCAAAATTCTATATACATTTGTACATATGGCTTTGCTGCATTTCCTTTTTAATTTAAATCCAATATCTTTCCAATGTCCAAATCTTATTTTTTTCATTAATATATTCATCTGCTAAATTTATTCCACCACTATATACTATATTTCCATCTATTATCATCATTTTTTTCTGTGATCCCTATTGTTTAAGGCTCCACGAATAAAAAAATCAATGGATTGAATGCAGTTACTTTTTATTCCTTCTTTTTCTTAATTTTTTTGTGCATTTTTTTAAAAACTGTATGATCCTATGCTTCCGAAGTCATCATACATTAGTCTTACATCAACACCTTCTTTAGCTTTTTTTCTGCTAATAAATTCATTATATTATAGTAAAATATACCCTTTTTATTATAAAATATTCAAGATATATTGTTTTTCTTTGCTTTTTTTATTTCTTCCAACATATCTCTAAACATATCTTCTCCGATTGGAAAAATATTCTGCTTGTTCTACATATTCAATTGGAAATTTAGTCTTATCTTCAAAGAATTTGAATGTTTGATACATTCTTTCATCATCTTCTTTTAATTCTTCGAAAATTTCCGGTTTTGTTGTATTTTTAAATTCTATCTTTGCGCGTGATTCATTTAGTCTCTTCTCTAATTTTTTTAGCACTTTGGCCTTTTCCAAAGAAAAAGAAAAAAACCACGCTCCTAATACAGGAAATGAAAATATTATTATTATCCATAATATTTTTGTAAGTAGATTCTTCTCTTTCAAATATCAAGTTTAATATCAATAACATTCCTATTATTTTTATTATATTTAATGCTATATTATTATCTTTTAGTATCCTGTAAACAATATAGTACCAAAGAATTTGAAGTAAAAATCGCTGGTAATATTGCGATTAATCGTTCTATTATTTTTTTCTCAAAAATTTCCTCCGATTAAGTTTATTTTATATAATTTATTATTTCATCTATTTTTACTTCTTCTTCTGTTCCTGTTGCCATATTTTTTTAATCTTGACTGTATTTTGATTCAACTTCTGTATCACCAATTGTTATTGTGTATTTTGCATTTTTCTTGTCAGAATATTTGAATTGTGCTTTTGTGCTTCTTTCCATAATGTCTTTTTTTCTGCTCTAAATCCGGCGTTTCTAATTTCTCTAAGTAGCTTTATTGCATAATTGTTTGCTTTTTTTCGCCAATTGTAACTATGAATAAATCTAAATTATTTTCAAACACTTTACCTTGATTGTTTTCATCAAAGACATTTAATAATCTTTCTTCACCTATGGCAAATCCTACTGCAGGTGTTGATGGTCCTCCTAATTCCTCAATCATTCCATCATATCTTCCACCACCTACAATTGTTAATCCGTCTGTTTTTTTGAAACAATTTCAAATACTGTTCTTGTATAGTAGTCCAATCCTCTTACTATTCTAGGATCTATTTTATATTCAATTCCTAACTCGTCCAATCCTGCTTTTTAATTTTTTTCAAAATGTTCTTTGCAATCATCACATAGATAATCTAAGATTGATGGAGCATTTTCATTCATTTGTTTATCTGCTTTTTTTCCTTACAATCCAAGATTCTCATTGGATTTTTATCAAATCTTGATTTACATGTATCACAGTATTTATCTAAGTTTGGTCTAATATAATTTCTTAATGCTTCTTGGTAGTTTTTTCTACATTCTTTGCATCCTATTGAATTAATATTTAATTCTACACTTGTTATATTTAATTTTTTAACAAGTCCAACGCCATTAAAAATTACTTCTAAATCAGCTTCATAACTTGATGCTCCAAATAACTCTACACCAATTTGATTGAATTCTCTTTGTCTGCCTTTTTGTACATTCTCATATCTATACATTGGCATTATGTATGATACTTTCATTGGTGATGGTCTACTTGATAAACCATTTTTCTATATATGCTCTTACCACTCCTGCTGTTCCTTCAGGTCTTAACGCAATACTTCTTCCGCCTTTGTCATCGAATATGTACATTTCTTTTTGTACGACATCAGTCGTATCTCCAACACCTCTTAAAAAAATAATTCTGTGCTTTCAATTACTGGTACTCTAATGTCATCAAATCCATAGCTTGACATTACTTTTCTTGCTGTTTCTTCAACATATTTCCACTTTTCTATTTCGCCAGGTAATATGTCCCTTGTTCCTTTTTAATTTTTTTGTATCATAACATCTACTCCTTTTTTTATATTTCTAATTCATATCCTAATTTTTCTTAATGATTTTACTGTTTCTATTGCATTGTATAATGGTCCTGTATATGACTCTTCTCTAACTTCAACAGTTATTTCACAATCGGTATATTTTTTTCATACGCTTGCATTATTTCTTTGAGTTTATTTAAATCCTCTTCATTATCACTGTAAAATGGTACTCCATGATCATCTCCTAATCCGTTGTCATGTATATTATTTAAATGCATCATGTTCATTTTTACACCATCATTCGCTTGTTTGAATTGTTCATCCCAATTGGTTATTTTTAATTCCATTTGTTATTCTTGAAAAAGGCTTCAATTGACATCATCATATGACATGTGTCCATTAAAGTATATATTCTATTTGGAATTATTTTTGTTTAATACACTTACTGTATATGCAACATCTGACATATAAAAAACTGTTCTAAACCTATCTCCATCAAATGCTGATATATTTTTCTAATACTAAATCCACATGTGGATTTTTGTCCAATATTGCTTTTTAACATTGGTCCAATTTTTTTCTATTAAAAAAATTGTTTTCCATCCAAATTTCTTTTGAATATCTTTCGTGTATTACTACTTTTATTCTTTTGTTTTCTATTTTAGATATGAATTCTGCATATTCTACTGTATCACATAACATTTTATAATAAGAATCTTTCAGAATCTGATTCAATGATATTTCGATTTTTTTCCAGTATCTGTTGGCACCAATGGTGTGTGAACTACTGATATATCTATTTTTTTCCTTCTTCTATCATTTTTTTAGTTATATCATATTCCTCTTTCGCTATTTCCTTGTTTATTAATTGTATTTCAATATTTTTGAAACCACTTTTTACTCTTGCCATTAATTGTATTTCTTCTGGCGCTGATTTAGCGTTTATTCTTATCATTTTCTTTCTCCTATTTTTTTCTCTTTACATCATATACACTATCAATTTTTTTCCTAGTTCTCTTTGAACTTTATTTACCGCTTCAACGTCTTTTTACTTCTAAGGTTAATTCAACCATAACTATTTTTTTCCTTGTTAGATTTTTGCTTGTACTCCTATGATTTTTTTGAACCATCTTGTTGTGCTGTTCTCATAATATCACCTAGTAATTCTTCTCTATCGTTTTGCAAATACAGTCATCTCTACGTTATATGATTTGTTAGTGCTTTCCTGTGCCCAATATACATCTATTATTCTTTCTTCTTCTTTAAATAAATCCTTTATATTTACACAGTCTTTTTGTATGTACTGTTACACCTCTTCCTCTTGTTATATATCCTATTATTTCATCACCTGGAACTGGATTACAACATTTTTGATAATTTTATTAAACAGTTATCAATTCCTTTTACGATTATACCTGTTTTTTTGATACATTATCATTAAAAATGATGTCTTGTATGTAATTCTTCAATTTTTTTCCTCAATCTCAGTGTTTGGCTTTGTTTTTTTCTATATTCGTCCAATACCTTTGATAATACTTTTTGTGGCTGTTATTGATCCAAATCCTACAGCTGCATACATATCATCTATTGTTTTGAATGAATATTTTTTTGTAATGTTGATTCTATATTTTTTTATTTGTTAATAGTTCATCTGAGTTTAATCTTATACGCTTTACTTCTCTTGCGATTATATCTTTTTCCACGTTCTATGTTTAAATCTCTTTCATTTTTCTTGAACCATTGTTGTATCTTAGTTTTTTTGCTGATGAGCTTTTTACAAATTTTTAACCAATCCCTACTTGGCCCTTTACTGTTTTCATTTGTCATGATATCGACAATATCACCGTTGTGCAATGTCGTGATTATTGGCATCATTTTACTATTTATCTTGGCTCCAACCATTTTGTTTCCAATATCAGCGTGTATTGAATATGCAAAATCAATTGGTGTTGCTCCTTTTGGTAATGTTTTTATTTGGCCTTTTGGTGTGAAAACATATACTGAATCTTCAACTAATTCTGTTTTTAATGTTGACATGAATTCATCTGGATTTTGCATATCTTTTTGCCATTCCAAACTCTCTCTTAACCATGCTAGTTTGTCTTCTTTTACTGTTACATTTTCTTTTTTTACCATGTAGAAAAACTTTGCTCTTTGTATGCCCAGTGTGCTGCAATACCGAATTCTGCTATTCTGTGCATATTATATGTTCTTATTTGCACTTCAAATGGTGTTCCATTTGGTCCTAATAATGTTGTATGTAGTGATTGATACATGTTTGGCTTTGGTACTGCTATGTAATCTTTAAATCTACCTGGCATTGGTGTATATAGTTCATGTACTACACCCAATGCTGCATAACAATCTTTTACTGAGTTTACCAATATTCTTAATGCGAATAAATCATATATTTGATCAAGAGTTTTTGTTGTCCCTTTTCATTTTTCTATAGATTGAGTATAAATGCTTTTGCTCTTCCTGTTATTTCACATACAATTCTTTTCTTTTTTTAGATTTATTTTTTTATTTCATCTACTATTTGATCAATGAATTTTAATCTTTCTTCTCTTTTTTTAGCTATTCCTTCTACAATTTCTCTGTACTCTTCTGGATATAGATATTTAAATGCTTGATCTTCTAATTCTCATTTCATTGAGAATACACCCAATCTATTTGCTAGTGGTGCATATAAATCTATTGTTTTCTTGTGCTATTGCTATTTGTCTATCTCTTTTTAAGAATTTTAATGTTCTTATGTTGTGTAATCTATCTGCTAATTTGATTAAAATTACTCTTATGTCTTTTCCCATTGCTAGGAACATTTTTCTATAATTTTCTACTTGTTGCTCTTCTGCAGTTACATATTTAATTTTTTTGCCAATTTTGTAACACCATTTACCATTTCTGCGATTTCTGGTGAAAATTCGCTTGAAATGTCGTTTAATGTTACTGCAGTATCTTCTGCTAAGTCATGCATTAATGCTGCACATATTGTTGCATCATCCAAACCTAATTCTGCTAATGCGTATGCTACTTGAATTGGGTGAATTATATATGGTTCTCCTGATTTCCTTTTTGATCACCATGATTTTCAAGAGCATATTTATATGCTCTCATTATAAGCTTTTGAGTCACTTTTTTTCTGTTGTGCATTTTAGCTTGTTTTATTACATCTTCTATTGTTCTATCTACTAATTCTGACATATAATTGCTCTCCTTTATTTTTATGCTTTTCTTATATCTATTAATCTTATTTGAATCGAATCTTTTCCATTAAATGAATTTATTTCAATATTTCCTATAACATCTATTATATCACCTATTTTGTATTCTTTTTGCTAATTCTCCTAAATTAAACCCTATTGCATCTATTATTTTTGTCATCCTTTTTAGTGATAATCTTAAATGCTTATTTTTCTGATAATGTTCTAATTCCATTTATTTCAACTTTTTCATACATTATTATTGGTTCTGGATTTTTCTTCTCCATATGGTTCTAATAATTTTTAATGCTTTAATTTTGTCTATATCCAAATCTTCCATTGTTAAAATTTCATCTATATATATTTCTTTTTTTCTAATTTTGATATATCTAAATTTTTCATCAATATATTTACTTATTGCTTCTTTAAACTTTTCAAAAATTCTCTACTTTTTAAGCTTAGTCCACATGCCATTGTATGCCCACCAAAAACCTAGTAAATATTCTTTTGCAGCCGATATAGCTTTATGCAAATCGAATCCCGGAACACTTCTTCCTGAGCCTTTAGCAATACCATCGTCAAAAGCATAATAATATACTTGGTTTATTTAATTTTTTTCAGTGATTTTTTTGATGATACTATTCCTATTACTCCATGGTGCCAGTCTTCTTTGCCTAAAATTATACAATTTTTCTTCATCTTTCAATTGTGCTAGTGCTTCTTCATATTTTTGTTTCCTATTTTTTTGTCTTTCTATATTATATGAATCCAGTGTTTCTGATAATCTTTCTGCTTCTTTAAAAATCTTTTTGTTATAAATAAATTTAATGAATCATACTGATTACCAAGTCTCCCTGATGCATTTATTCTTGGTGTTATTCCAAACGAAATTGAGGTTGAATTGAACTCTCTTAGATTTGCTTTTTGTTAATAATCTTTTTTTAATCCTAGATTCTTTGTTTGTTTTACTAGCATTAATCCAAGTTTGACTATTACTCTATTTTTCATCAACTAGTGGCACTAAGTCCGAAATTGTTCCTATTGCTACAATGTCTAAATTTTTTTCAAATAATTTATTGGGTCTAAATCTCTTTTTATTGTTATCGCTTGTGTTAATTTGAATGCTATACCACATCCTGCTAATTGATTGAATGGATATTGATTGTCTTTGCGTTTTGCATCTATTACTGCTACCGCTTTAGGAATTTCTTCACTTGGTTCATGATGATCTGTTACTATTACATCAAGGCCCAGTTCATTTGCATAATCAACTTGGCTGTTTGCAGTAATTCCTGTATCGACTGTTATTATTAAATTAATTCCGCGGTCTTTTATTTCTTCAAGTGCTTTATTATTTTATTCCATAACCTTCTTTTAATCTGTTTTGGAATATACTTATCAACTTCTATACCTATGTCTTTAAAAAAATTTGTTAAAAATTGTTGTGCTCGTTATTCCGTCAGCATCGTAGTCACCATAGATTAGAATCTTTTCATTATTTTCTATGGCTTTTTTTCAATTCTATTAACCGCTTTTTTTCCATATCGGGTAATAAAAATGGATTATAAAAAGTCATCTCTAGTTGGATTTAAAAAAATTTTCTAATATCATCTTCTTGCATTTCTCTTCCTAAAATATTTCTATTTGAAATAATCTTAGCTGCTAAATTGCTTAAGTTAAATTTTTTTCTTTTTAATAATTCTACTTTTTTTCATTATTAATTTCTTTTTACAATCCATTTATTTGTCATTTATCCACTCCAATACTAATCTATCATTTCTGCAACTTCATCTGTTCTAACGCTTTGCTTTGTTGGTATTGCTGTTATTTTTAAATTTAGATGTTTGATCTCCAAATTTTATTTCTACAATATCATTTATTTTTTTATATCATAACTTGGTTTTACTACTTTTTCCATTGACTGATATTCTTCCATTATCAGCCGCTTCATTTGCAATTGTTCTTCTTTTTATTATTCTAGATACTTTTAAGAATTTATCTATTCTCATTATTCCTCCGTAATTTTTATTAGTTTATTAAATTTTTGTTGAATATATAAATTTATTCGTTACTTCTTTTTTTCATTGATTTTGATAATGCTTTTTGAATATAAGTTTAATTGCATTTTATACTTTTCTACTAACTCTTCTTCTTTTTCTGCATAATCTGTTTTTATAATCCACTAAATTTATATTTCCATTCGAATCAATAAAATATAAATCGATTACACCCTGTACTAGTATTTTTGTCTTCCTTATTTTTCTGAATCTATATACATGAAAAATGGGGTTTCTCTATTAACTTCTTTTTGCTTCTTGTAACATTTTTAAATAAATCTGATTTTATATAGTTTTCAAATATTTGCTTTCTTTTTATTAATTCTTGTTTTTCAATTGCACTTATTTTTTTATATTTTCTAGCATTTTGTCAATATCACTATCTTTTAATTGTTGCATCGCTAAATGTACTAATGTTCCTATTTGTGCTGGTGTTAGTTTGTCTGTTTTATCATCTGTTATTAATTTTTATTTCAAGTTTTTATTGTTATTATTTTTTTAATGCTGTTACAGATGTTTTTGTTATTTCATCTATGGATGCTTGGTGTGAATATTGCCAATTTAGCATTTGATCTATTCTTTTTATATGCTTCTTCGTTTGGCGTTTGCGCTTTTACATATTCTGATAAGTCAAATGTTTCATCTTCTTCAATTTTCATATTTTTTTATATTTTTCTGCAGGTACTGTATATTCTTTTAGTGGAATTGTGGGATTAAATATTCTTGATAATTCTATCCATTCATACATTCTTTTTATATTTCGCTACTAAACTTGGATTTATTTTATTATTAATATGTTCATATTGACTTAATGCATTTGCTAAATCATCCTTTGTTTTTTTGTGCATTTCTTTCAACACCTACTAATACTAATTTTTTTCCTTTGCTCTAGTTAATGCTACGTACAAAAATTCTCATTTCTTCTGCTAGCATTTCTTTAAAAACTTTTTATTTTTAATGCTCTTTTACTTATTGTGTCATATTCTGATATTTCATCTATATATTTTTATCCCAAATCCTAAATCCTGATCATATGCAATTTTTAGTTCTATAATCTGATTCGTTTTACTCTTTTAGTAATTCCTGATACGAATACAATTGGAAATTCTAGTCCTTTGCTTTTTATGGATACTCATAATCTTTTACTACATCGTCTTTTTTTCTCCAACCACTTTTTGCTGATTCAAATTCATTTTTTTGTTTTAGTGATTTTTCTCAATAAATAGTATGAAGTTAAATAATCCTTTAAAGCTTATTTGTTCATAATTTTTTTAGCTGTTTCGAATAATTTCTTTAAATTTGCTTGTCTAGTTTTTTTCCTCCTGGCATTAATCTCACATAATAGAAATAGCCTGTCTCCATATAAATTTTTCCAAATCAATTCATCAAGTGGCATACTTAATGAATCTTTTTGAATTTATTTAGCATTTCTATAAATCTGATTGCTTTTTTTCATTTTTGATAATTCCAATGCTTTTATAGAATTTTCTTTCTTTATCCAGTAATCTGATTTCTAATAATTCATTATCATTTAATCCTATTATTGGAGATCTTAATACTGTAATTAGTGGAATGTCTTGTAATGGATTATCTATAATTTTTAAGAAAGATATTATTGTGTTTTATTTCGATTGAGTCAATGTATTCACTTGCTGCGTCAGAATATACTGGTATACCTCTTTCTGATAACTCTTTTTCATATACTGGAGCACTTGACTTAACACTTCTTAACAGAATTGCCATGTCACTATATTTGAATCCTTGTTTATGAAATTCTTTTATTTTTTTCTGCTATTAGTCTTGCTTCATATGCACTATTCTCAATGATTTCTTTGTCTTCATTTCCATCTTCTTCATTTTCTGCTTTTTTTCTTCGATTTCGCCATCTATTTTTTTCTTCATTTTTATCTATGATGTACAATTCACTGCTGTAATCTTCTAATTTATTTTTCAAATTCTGCACCTTTATTTAAGTATTCTTCTTCATTATATTCTATTTCTCCGAACTCTTTACTCATGATGCTTTGGAAAAATTATATTTGTTGTTTCAAGTACTTCCAATCTACTTCTAAAGTTTTTTTATATAGTAGAATTTTTTTGTACTTTCTTCTAATTTCTCGTCATTTTTTTGTGCTTTTTGTAATTTATATATTTATCTATAAAAAAATATTTGGTCTTGATTGTCTAAATCTATAAATACTTTGTTTAACATCGCCTACCATGAATGTATTTTTTTCCGTTTGATACACTTGTTAGAATTTTTTTCTTGTACTTCATTTATATCTTGGTATTCATCAATTAGTACTTCATCAAATTGATATTTGTTTGCTATCTCTGTTTTTGATTATTTTCATCAACTAATAATTTTTAAAGATAGATGTTCTAAATCTGAATAGTCTATTATATTTTTTTCATGTTTTGCTTCAGTATACCTACTATCAAATTCCTCAATTATATTTGCTAAATATTTCAATGTTGGATACATTTGGTTTAATTCTAATACTGCATCTTTTTGTGATAGAAATTCTATATTAGTTAGTTTTTGATTTAATATTTTTTTCTAATTTCTCCAAGCTCTGACTTAATTGCTTTTTCGCCTTCCGAAGCTTTAATATTTCCTACATATCTTGTCCAGGTTTTATTTTTTTATTCCTGTTATCATTGTGTCCCATGTAGTTGTATCAATTTTTTTCTAAACTTTGAATATCTTCTTCATAGATATCATATACTTTTTCTAGGGCTTGAATTCCTTCTACTTTTAACTTATTTTTTTCTTTAATTGTTCAATACTGTCAATTATAGTTTCTTTTTAAATCTTGATATAGTATGTCAGTCCATTTATTAGAGTAATCTTCATTTTTTTATTTTTTTCTTCAAAATTAAAAATCTTCTGCTGATTCTCTAATCCATTTTTTTAGGGTTTGGTGTGCATCTGCTATATTCATAAATTTTTATTATCAAGTCTTTTTAAGTTTTGATCATCACTGTATGTAGTATATTTTCTTATTAAATCCAAGAATTCTTTATCATTATTTTTCATATTTCTCTTCAAAAAAATTGATTCTATTACTTCTTGTTTTTAATATTTCTATTTCTGCTGTATCGCCTATTCTAAAGTTGGCTGGCATCTCTAATAAATAAAAATTATTTTTTTATCATGTTTAAGCAAAATGAGTGTATTGTTGATATATTGGCTCTGTTTAATAGTGAAATTTGTCTTTGAAGATATGCATCATCAGGTTTTTTTCGTCTATTTTTTTATACAATGCTTTTTAATAGTCTTTGCTTCATTTCGCTTGCTGCTGCACTAGTAAATGTTACTACTAATATTTTATCTACATCTACTTTATCTTCAATTACTTTTGTTATTATTCTTTCTACTAAAAACAGAGGTTTTACCACTTCCTGCTGCTGCAGACACAAGAATATTTGCACCTCTTTTTGTTGATTGCTTGTAATTGTTCTTCTGTCCAGCCCATTGTAAAACCTCCACCTCTTTTTATTTAATTAACTTTATCCGACATTATTTGTTTTCCGTTTAAAAAATCCTTTACATTCATTTTTCTTTGAATTTTCAGGTTGTATTTCTAAAACTTCTACTGCATTTTCACCTGCTTTAATTATTAATTGTTTTTTTGTTTTTTTCTATAATTGTTCCTGGCTCAATATTATCACTATTTAATATAACTTGAGTTTTTCCATATTTTTTTATTTTTTTTATCATCTATATATGTGTATGCTCCCATTATAGGATTTAATCCTCGTACTAAATTGTGAATTTCGCTTGCTGACTTTGTCCAATCAATTTTTGACATTTCTTTATCTAACATTGGTGCTATTGTGAAATCTTCTGATTGTTTTTGTGCTCCAATCTTTTTTTCAATTCTTCTAGGTTACTTACTTCATCTTTAAATTCTTGAATTTTTATTTATAGTTTTTACTAACAATTGTGCGCCAATTGTTGATAATTTAGTCCATAATTCGCCTGTTGTTTCATTTTTCTCCAATTTCAACTTCTTCTTTAAGAATCATGTCCCCTGTGTCCATTCCTGCATCCATGAACATTGTTGTAATTCCTGTTTTCTTATCACCATTTAGTACTGCCCATTGAATTGGTGCTGCACCTCGATATTTTTGGTAATAGTGATCCATGTACATTTATTGCTCCATATTTTCCTATTTCCAAAAATTTTTTTGTTGGTAATATCTTTCCATATGCTACAACACATAGTACGTCTGGATTTAATGATTTCATTTCTTCATAAAATTCTTCATTATTTCTAATTTTTTTCTGGTTGAAATATTTTTTTAATCCTTTTTCCAGTGCGTATTCTTTTTACTGGTGTATATAGCATTTTCATGCCCCTGCCTTTGGGCTTATCTACATTTGTTACTACACCTACGATTTCAAATCCATTGTTATATAATGCTTCTAAGGATTCTTTTGCGAAATCAGGTGTTCCCATGAATAATATCTTCAATATTCTACCTCTTATTTATGTTCTTTATTATCTATAATTTCGTCAATTTCTTTAAAAATCTCTGATAATTCTCTGTTTGAATTAAAGTTAATTACTTTTTATATTTTTTTGTTTTTTTCTTCTATTTCTTTTGCTAATTCTTTATACATGTTTTGTTGTTTTATACTATTTTCAACGTTGAATTTAGCATATTTTATTTCTGCTTTGCCTTCTCTATTTAGTCTTTTCTCAAATTCTGATTCATCATCTAAATATAAATTAAAAATAATATATTTCAAAGTCTAGGTTATCTAATTTTTCTAAAAATTTATTATAGCTCTCTGTGAAGCTATATTCTTTGAATCCAAGTCTACAATATGCTTCTTCTGAAAAATGTTCTGTCAAATAATAAATTAATATTTATATTCTCTAGTTTTTTTCATATAGTCTAATAATGTTTCATAATATTTATTTACTTTTTTTCTAATCCAGCTTTTGTACTGTCTGAAATCCCACTTAGTCTGTATAAATTAGTGTATGGTAATGTATTTCTTAAATAATCTGTGATTGTTGTTTTTTTCCTGCACCTTGTGGACCTTCTACTATGATAATCTTTTCTTTTTTTCATATATTACTCCTTTTTATTTAATGAAATTTATTTTTTTGGTTATTTGGATCTATGTATTCCATTGTTCCTGGTTCCATTAGATCTACAAATAATACTCCGTCTAAATGATTAATTTCATGGCATAGTGCTTGTGCTAATAATTCTTTTGCTTTTGATTTTAACTTCCTCACCATTTTCGTTCAATGCTCTAACTGTTACTTCCAATGGTCTATCTACTAATGCAAATTTGTTTGGAAAGCTTAAACATCCTTCTTCTACCAATCTATGTCCCTTTACTTTTAAGTATTTCTGGGTTTTGCTAATTTTAATGGTTCGGTGCCATCATATATATCTATTACGATTACTCTTTTTTTAAGATTCCTACTTGAACTGCTGATAGTCCTACACCATTTTTCAGCATGCATTGTTTCTACCATATCATTCATTAATTCTCTAATTTTATCATCTACTTCTTCTACTTTTTCTTGATTTCTTTCTTAAGATTTCATCCCCGTCATATCTTAGTTGTCTTATTGCCATTTTGATTTTTCCTTTCTAGGCCATATTGTTTTGGATTTTTGCTTTATGCTTAATCTTGTATTTGTTTTAAATTTATAAAAATTCTTCTAATGTTTCTTTTTAATAATTTATTCATTTTTTTCATCATATATGCATTTTATTATCATTCGCCATCTATATCTGTCATTTATCTTTTCTATCGGACATGGCAGTGGTGAATATAATAATACTCGAATTTTTCATTTATTATTCTGTTTTTTTAAATATTGATGTAGTTTTTTTGTATCTCTTTGTATTTCATGCTTATTCAGTGATGAAAAAAATCTAGCATCAATTATATCGCAAAATGGCGGATATTTCAATGTTTTCCTTATCTTGCTTTCTATTTGATAAAAATTTCTTAAAGTCTTGCTCTTTTGCACATTCAATTGCGTAATGATCTGGATTATATGTTTGAATTATTACTTTTTCCATTTTGCTCTCCACGACCTGCTCTTCCTGCTACTTGAGTTAATACCTGGAATGTTATTTCTGACGCCCTATAATCTCCTATATTTAAAGCATTGTCCGCTGATATTACTCCTACTAATGTTACTTTTTGGAAAAATCATGTCCTTTTACTATCATTTTGTGTACCAATTAGTATATCTATCTTATCTTCTTTAAATTTTGTTAGTATATCTTCATGTGAATGTTTTTTTGTAACGGTATCTATATCCATTCTAATTGTTGAAGCTGTAGGAAATAATTTATGAACTTCTTCCTCTAACTTTTTGCGTTCCAGACCCTGAATATTTCAATTCTTTACTTCCGCAATTTGGACATTTATTTGGTACTTGTTCCTCTAATCCACAATAATGGCATTTTAACTTATTCTCATCTTTATGGTATGTCATTGATATATCGCATCTCTTGCATTTTATTACGTTTCCACATGTTTTTGCACATTATAAAGTTTGAAAATCCTCTTCTATTCAAAAAAATAAAAATTATTTGATTTTTTTACTTTCTATATTTTTTTGAATTTCATTTTTTTAATTTTTGTGCTTATCATATTATGATTGCCATTTGCTAATTCATCCCTTAAATCAACTATTTCTACTTCTGGTAATCTTGCATTATTTGCCCTTTTTGTTAATTCTATTAATGATATATTTCCTTCTAGTGCATTTTTATATGTTCTGGTATCCGGTGTTGCACTTCCTAGAACTAATTTTATATTTTCTTCACCCGCAATTTTTCTTGCTATCTCTAGTGCATCATATTGTGGTGTACTTTCTGATTGATATGATGAATCATGTTCTTCATCTATGATTATTATTCCTAATTCTTTAATTGGTGCAAAGATTGCTGATCTTGCCCCTATTACTATTTGTGCCTTTCCTTCTTTTATCTTATTCCATTGATCAAATCTTTCTCCATTTGATAATTTGCTATGTAGTACTGCTATCTTTTCTTTTCCGAATCTTGATGTAAATCTGTCTATGGTTTTGTGGTGTTAATGATATTTCTGGAACCAATACGATTGCTGTTTTTTTCCGTTTTCTAACTCTCTTTTTATTAGTTGTAAATAAATTTCTGTCTTTCCTGAGCCTGTTATTCCGTGTAGTAAATATTCTCCTGGTTCCTTAATACTACAATATGCATCTTGTTGCTCTATATTCAACTTTAATTCATTTTGTTTTTTTGTATTTCTTTTTCTTGAAATGGATCTCTTTCAATTTGCTTTTTCTGATTGTTTTAAATATCCTTTATCCACTAATGTTTTTAACAGTTGCCGATGATGCTTTTGCCATAATTTCTATATCTTGAAGACTCATGTTATGATTATCATACAATAATCTTAGAACATCTATTTGTTTATTTCCTCTAATTAATTTATTTTTTTAATGTCTGTTTCTATTTCTGCAATTGTTTTTTTGATAGTGAATATACATTTAATGTTTTTCTTTAGTTCTTTTTGTTTCTTCTTTGTTTCCTGTTCCTGGTGGCAACATTAATTTCAAACATTCTGATAAATTGCAAAAAAATATCTATTTGACATCCATTGTGCTAATTTAATTCTATTTTCACTTATATTATCTTTTTTTGAATTTTTACTATGTCTTTTTAGTTTATATTCTGACTTATCTTTAAATCCAATTATTATGCCTTCATCCAACTTTTTTTGATTCCCAAAATGTACATACACTCTGTCACCTAGCTTTGGTTCTAAATCATCAGGAACATTATAATCAAATGTTTTTATTAAGTGTTTTTTTACATTAGTGTTTATTATTATTTCAACAATCATTTTATGCCTTTCTGTTTAATTCATACGCTCTTATTGTATTTTTTTAATAACATCGCTATTGTCATTGGTCCAACTCCTCCTGGAACTGGTGTAATATATGAAGCCTTCTTTGATACTTCATCAAAGTCTACATCTCCACATAATTTATTTTCTTCATCTCTATTCATTCCAACATCAATTACTACTGCATTTTTCTTTAACCATTTCTGCTTTTATGTATTTAGGAATCCCAATTGCGCTTACTAATATATCTGCATTCTTGATGATTTCATGTAAATTCTTTTGTCTTTGAATGACAAATTGTTACTGTTGCATTGTTTTCTAGTAACAATTGTCCCATTGGCTTTCCTACAATATTACTTCTTCCAAGTACTACTGCGTTTTTTTCCTTCTATTTCGATATTATAGTATTTTAGCATCTCAATAATTCCAGCTGGTGTGCATGTTGCAAAATTTCTATTTTTTTCCAATATCTAATAGTCCTATATTGTATGGATTAAAAACAATCTATATCTTTATTCTTGTCAATTTTTTTCAAATGCTTCTTCTTTATTTAAATGTTTTTGGAATTGGGCATTGTAACAATATTCCATCAATATTTTTATCTTTATTTAATTTATCTATCTCGTTTAATAATTGCTCCTGTGAGATATCTTCTGGTAAATTACATTCGACAAAAATCCATTCCTATTTCCAAACATGCTTTATTTTTTTATTTCTTACATAAACTTTTGACGCATCATGGTTTCCTACCAATATTACTGCAAGTGTTGGTTTTATTTTTTTCTGTTAGTAATTTATTTTTTTAAGTCTTCTCTAATTTCTTTTTGCTATTTGTTTTCCATCTACTAAAAATACTCATATCAATCTCCCTAAATTCATTTTTGTATATTATATAATGTTTTTGTGATTTATAACAGCAAAAAAAGCTTAGAAATTATATTAAATTTCTAAGCTTCTTATTACTTTTTATTAATTTTTTTGACTTAATTTTAAATCCAACTCCAATAGCTAATGCTAATCCTATCATTATGCTTATTGTGTAAATTGTATAATTACCTGTTTGTGGTAATGGTTTGTTTGGCAACCATATCTAAAAGCTACTATTGGGCTTTTTGGTGTTTCTTTTGGATCTTGTTTCTTACCGTTTTCTTCGTAATCGATTGTTACTTTTTATTTGTTGGTAAATTAATTCCAATTATTGATTTTTCAACATTATCTTTTAATTTTAATTTGTATGTTAATGTTCCTTCTTCATTTGGTTTTAATTCTGGAATTGTCCAAGTAATTGAATTGTCTTTTTTTATCAATTTCTGATGTTGCTGTTCCTTTTTGTTGCTTTTTGTTATTTCTACATAATCAAAGTTCTTTACAATGTTATCTGGGAAATAATCTTTTTATTACAATATTTGTTAATGTATATGATGTAATAATTGTTTTCTCTGGTGCAATTTCTTTTAAGATTTCTTCTGTTACTGTTTTTTTGTAATTCCTGAATCTTCAACATAGTATACTGGACCTGCTACTGGTTTTGTTGTTGTTCCAAAGATTTGTTCTGCTTTTTGTTTTGTATGTTGGCTTTGGATCTTCTTGTGATATTCTAATTGGTTCATCTTTCATGTCTATTAACATTGAGATTACTTTTTGTTCCTTTTTGTTTTAACTCTTTCAAGTTCTTTTTCTTGTTGGAACTGCAGATTTATCTGAATATGTATCAAATGACACTCCTGATGCTGTATTTGGTATAGCATCTGTTAATACTACAATTGCTTTTTAGTATTTTTTTATCTGTTGATGTATCCAATAATTTATCTGCTTTTTTTGTAAACCTTCTTGAATGTTTGTTCTTGGTCCCATTGAGTCTGTTCTAATTGTGTTAATAGCTTCTTTTACTTTTTTTCCTTATCTGTTTCTAATCCTGTTGTAATTTGTTTTGCATCATTTCCTTGTCCTTCTTCTTTAGGATTTGTTGTTGTTGCAAATTCCACTACTCCAACTTTAATTTTTTTGGATTTCTTTCAAATAAGCTGTCTACTAATTTTGTTGCTGCATCATATACAACTTCTGCTCTTGTTTTTTTCCTCCAAGTTCTGCTACTTTATTAACTTTCATACTGTTTGAACCATCTATTAAAAAGTACTACTTCTCCAATTTCACCATCTTGGTGTTCAACTTCTACTTTTTGATTGTTTGTTACTTTTAATGTAATGTCTATTGTTTTTTTCTCAGTATCAATCTTTGACATATATTTGTCAAATTTTTCCATATTTTTCCGAAATCAATATGACCTTTGTTGTCTTCTACTAATTTCATTGTTGTTTTATCTTTACTTACCATTTCTGTTTTTCTGGTTTTACATTAGCATTATTTGCATTAATTTTTTTCTTCTCTTTTTTTCTACAATTCCACCATTTTTGTGTTGCAAATACAGATGATGTGAAAATTAATATTGCTAATATTACAGATAATGATTTTTATTAATTTTTTTCATAAAAATCTCCTTTTAAACATTAAACGTTCTTAAACTGATAAAAGTATATCACTTTGTATTTTAATTGTCTACATTATAGTGTCTTTTTTTCCATAAATCGGTATCTGAATTTTGTATGATTTAAACATAAAAAAAGGAGGAGCTCATCAGCTCACTCCTTCCGGTTGGTCTGGTTAATAAGTTACACAAATTCATTACTTCTGTGGATTCTCAATCCACTCCCCCTTGAGTTTACGTAAAATTCGCCAATCCAAGTGTCGTGGGCCATTGATCCATCCGACTGGAGGTAATAGTAATAATACTTTCCTCCATATTTAAACCTGATCCATGTATTTGAATACATATATCCGGATGGTGCGAAGCAATACCATTTTCCATCAATCTGGAGCCATCCGTTATATGCCATCTGTCCCCCATAGTTGGGGGTCTAGATAGTACCATTGGCCTTTGTACTGAGCCCATCCGTATACCAAACTTCCGTCTGGATTGTGATAGGTCCAGTAATTCTCGCCGGTTTTGGACCAGCCAGAACTGCTCGAACTACTCGAGCTGCTTGACGTACGCGGCTGGACTGTCTTTCTAGTCTCAGTATTGCTACTATTTTCCTCGTATCCAGCAACTGTATTCTTGGTGATTGTCTGTCCATCGGCCTTAAGCCTGATTTTAACAGAATCACCCTTCCTGATACCAGAACCCTGCAATAACTCATCCCAGCTGAGCTGTTCCTGGTAGGATCTAACCTCCATTTTAGCTCTGCTGGATTCAAGAGTAAGAATATAGTTCTCCTCCTGATTTTTTTGGTAATTTCGATACCTTCCCTTGTTACCTGCATTGTTGCGGCATTTGTTGATACTGGCATAAGAATAACCCCCTGCCAAAAGTATCAACGCCAAAACTAAACTTCTTATTACTGCATTTTTCATGAGAATCCTCCTTCATGAAATGGCGACCAACCTAGCAATAAGATTGCATATATATATTATAGTAATTTTTATTTATTTTTGTCAACATAATTAGTTTGAGTTCTTATTTAATTCACTTGCTCTTTTTATGCTACTGAATCCATATTTATTTTTTTAAATTATCTATTGTTTTGTCTATTTTGTTGTTTTTTTATATTTTCATTTAATGTGAATATGCTTAATTGTGATTCTTTTCCATCAACTAAATTATCAACTCTTACGCCTAGAAGCCTTACAGGATTATTTATAATTGTCTCTTCCAATAATTCTTTTACTACATTAAATATTATCTTAGTGCTTGAAGTTGCTTCTGGTATCATTTTTTTGATGTGTGTATACTTGAAATGTATTTGTCTTTATTTGAATTCCAACTCTTTTTTTGCTAACATATTCTCTTTTCTTAGTCTATATGTTACTTCCTCTGTTATTGAAAGTAGTTCTGGTAGCATTTCTTCTTTTTGCAAGGTCTTTTAATAATGTCCTTGAGTTGCTTATCCCTTTGGCTTTTTGATTCATAATAACTGGTTTTATTATTATCTATACCATTTGCTGATTCATGAATTTCTTTACCATATTTTTCCAAATTTTTTTATTAAAAATATCTTTTATCATAATGTGCTAAATCACAAATTGTGTTTATTCCTATTTTTCTGAATTTTGCTTCACTATTTCTTCCTACACCTATTAAGTTTCCAATTGGCTGATTCCACATCTTTGTTGGAATCTCGCTTTCCCATAAAGTATGCACTCTATCTGGCTTTTTTTAAATCTGATGCCATCTTGGCTAATAATCTATTTGTACTTATTCCTATATTTACTGTAAATCCATAGCTTTCTTTTTATTCTATTTTTTTCATTTTTTTCTGCAAATTCTACAATATCTTCATTTTTTTCATTATGGATTTTTGTCATATCTAATGAACATTCGTCTATTGAATATCTTGCAACATAATCTGTATATAATTTATAAAAATCTATATAGTGAGTCGGAATATTTTCTATATGTATCATAATTGCCTTGGTATACCTCTAATTGTGGGCATTTCATTCTTGCTTGGTATATTGGTTCTCCTGTTCTAATTCCGAACTCTTTTTGCTATTGGACTTTTTAGCTAGCACTACTCCATGTCTTTTTGTTTCATCACCACCTATTATTGATGGTATTGTTCTTATATCAATTTCATTTTTGTCTTTTCTCATCAAATCGACTGCTGTCCATGATAAAAAAATGCATTATTTACATCTATATAAAAATATTATTTTTTTCCATGTTTTCCTCACTTTTTATTGATTATATTTGTTTTTAATGTGCTTTTTTTCAAGTCATATCATTTTACATTATGTAAAGTTTGTGTTATAATTAAAAATGTAACTCGTTGTATTGTTTTCAAATCATGGAGGGATTTAGCATGATTGATATATTAAAAAATCGGTGAGAAGGTCAATTTTATAGCTATTCTAATGGGCAAATTGTTGTTTTTACCCATTAGTAATTTTATTGATTCTAATTTTCTTGAAACCAATATTAGCAGGTTTCAATACTCCGGAGCCAATTTTATCAGTAATCACTTCAATAATATCATTAATCAGATATTATTTCGAAGTAATAGGTCATTCTATTAACAATCTGTTGGCTTTGGGCCAATAAAAAAAGTCGCTACTGCGACTTTTTATTGTTTATTATTCTGCAGCGTTTTCTTCTGCTTTTTACTTCTTCAGTTACTGGAGCTGCTGGAATTTCTTCCTTGATTACGATATCGTCTCTCTTTAAGTTTGCACCGATATCTTCTTTAGTTTTAGCTGCTTTACCAACTCTATCTCTTAAATAATATAATTTTGCTCTTCTTGATTTACCTACTCTAATTGTTTCTACTTTTTCAACTAGTGGTGAGTGAATTAAGAATGTTTTTTTCTACACCTACTCCGTAAGAGATTCTTCTTACTGTAAATGTTTCGTTTAATCCGCCATTTTGTTTTTTTAATAATAATTCCTTCAAATACTTGAATTCTTTGTCTATTTCCTTCTTTAATTCTTTGATGTACTCTTACTGTATCACCAATGTGTAAGTCTGGAATAGTGTTTTTTTAATTGTTCATGTTCAATTGATTTAATAATATCCATTATTATCTCCTTTCATTATATTTGATTCCATGATTCGAAATCGATTAAATTTTTTTGTTCACTTGTTAGCAACTCTGGTCGCTTTTTTTATATGTGTTTATTAGTGACTGTTGTTTTCTCCATTCGTCTATTTTCTGGTGATTTCCAGATATTAAAACGTCTGGTATTTTTCTTTCCATAAATTCATATGGTCTTGTGTATTGTGGATATTCTAATAGATTGTTTTTTGAAAATGATTCTTCGTTTGTTGAACCTTCTGATAAAACTCCTTCTACATATCTACTTACACTGTCTATCAATACCATTGCTGGTATTTCGCCACCTGTTAGTACATAATTTCCTATCGAAATTTCTTCGTCAACAATTTCATCTAGTACTCTTTGGTCTATTCCTTCATAGTGCCCACATAAAATTGTTAATTCTTCGTTTTTTGCTAATTCTAATACTTTACATTGGTCCAATACTTTTCCTTGTGGTGACATGTATATTACTTTTGCTTTTTTATTTTCTAATGAATTATATGCATTGTATACTACATCTGGCTTGATTACCATTCCTGCACCACCACCATATGGTGTATCATCAACATGTTTGTGTTTATCTTCTGAATAATCTCTAATGTTTTATGATGTTTTGTTTGTATTATACCATTTTCCTTAGCTCTTTTTAAAAATACTTTGATTTAATGGTTCAAACATTTCTGGAAAAAGAGTAAGTATATTAAATTTCATACTATATTAGCCCCTTTATTATATGTACTATTATTTGACGCTTTTTTTGGATTGATTTCTTTAATTACTTCTTCAATCCCAGGTAATAAAATTTTTCCCTACTTGGTATATATCATTTGCTCCAGTGTTAAATATGTCGTCCAATTGTCCTAAATTTTTGCCTTCATCTGTTATTACATCAAATCCAATTAAGTCTTCTTTGTAATATTCACCTTCAGGTGGCTCTGGTTTGTCTGATGCATTTATTGTTATCATTGAACCTTTTAGATTTTTCTATGTCGTTTATATCATCAATTTCTTTTTAATTTTACAATGTAGACATTTTTTTATTTTTGTCTCATTTTAGAGATTTTTATATTCCTTGCCTCTCATTGTAAATTGTTTTAAATCTTCAAAATATTCTACATATGGAAATATCTTTATTTCGCCTTTTTATTCCAAAATGTATTAACGTATTTACCAACTTCAATTTGAGCTTCTGACATTTTTGCCTCCGTGATTTATTTTTCAATAAATTCTATATCAATTTTTTTGACCTTCTTTTTGCGCCTAATGATTTGATAATTGTTCTTATTGAACTAGCTATTCTACCTTTTTTTCCGATTACTCTTCCAAATTGGTCTTTTGGTAAAGTTACTTGATAAACACCTCTTCCGTCTTTTTATTACTTTTTTTCGATGTTTACTTCTGCTCCTTCTTCTACTAATTCTTCAACTATTGTTTTTAATAGAGCTTCCATTTTAACTCCTTACTAAGCTTTTTTTTATTAAAAGCTTTTACTGTATCTGTAGGTTGTGCACCATTTTTTTGATCCATGTTTGAACTTTATCTTGATCTAAGATTATTTTATCTGCTCTTGGATCGAATGAACCTATTCTTTCGATGATTCTTCCGTCTCTTGGGCTTTTTGAATCAGCAACAACAATGTGATAATGTGGTTGTTTCTTTGCTCCTACTCTTTGTAATCTAATTTTTTTACCATGTTTGTTCACCTCCAAAATTATATTATCTATATTAAATTTAAAATTTAATAACTACTTTAATTTGTTTTCGAAATCTTCTAAATCTTTTTCTGATAATCCATCTAGATTCATTGATTTCATCATCTTTTTTTCATTAATGGATTTGGTTTTTCCTCCACGCATTTGTTTCATCATTGTTTGCATTTGTTCAAATGTTTTCATAAACTTGTTGATGAATTGCACTGATGTTCCACTTCCATTTGCTATTCTAATTCTTCTTGATGCATTTAACACCTTTGGATTTGTTCTTTCTTGCTCTGTCATTGATTGAATTACTGCTGTGATTTTATCAAGTTCTTTATCACTTACTTGATCACTGTATTGTCCAAATCCAGGAATCTTTTTTTAATAGTGATGATATTGATCCTAATTTTTTTATTTGCTTCATTTTGGGTTAGATAATCATTTAAATCAAAAATCTTTATTTTTTTCTAAATTTCTTTTCTAACTTTTCTGCTTCTTCTGCATCAAATTGTTCTTGAGCTTGTTCTATTAATGTTAGAACATCTCCCATTCCCAATATTCTTGATGCCATTCTGTCTGGATGGAATTCTTCAATTTCATTTAATTTTTTTCACCTGTTCCAATATATTTGATTGACTTACCTGTTACTTTTTTTAATTGATATTGCTGCTCCACCACGTGTATCACCATCTAGTTTTGTTAGGATTACTCCATCAATTCCTAAATCTTCATTGAATTTACTTGCAATGTTTACCGATTCTTGACCGATCATACTGTCTACTACAAGCATTATTTCATGTGGTCTTAAATTTGTTTTTAAGTCCTTTAATTCTTGCATTAATGTTTCATCAATTTGTAATCTTCCTGCTGTATCTAAAATTATTGTGTCACATAGTTTCTTTATTGCTATTTCTTTTGATTGCTTAGCTATTCTTACTACGTCTTTTTCATCTTCATTTGAGTATACTGGAATTCCTAATTGACTTCCTACTACTTCTAATTGCTTGATGGCTGCTGGTCTATAAACATCACAGGCTACTAATAGCGGTTTTTTACCTTTTTTTCTAAGAAGATTTGCTAATTTTCCTGCTGTAGTTGTTTTTCCTGAACCTTGAAGCCCTACTAGCATTATTACTGTTGGTGGATTGTTTGAGAATGCTATTTTGCTATCTGCTCCTCCTAATAATTCTACTAATGCTTCATTTACTATTTTGACTACTTGTTGTCCAGGTGTTAATGATTTTAAAACATCCTGCCCCAATGCTTTTGTCATGTATGTCGTTTATAAATTCTTTAACAACTTTATAGTTGACGTCTGCTTCTAGTAATGCTAACTTTACTTCTCTTAGCATTTCTGTTAGTTCTGTTTCATTTATTCTTGCTTTTTCCTCTTAACTTTTTTTGTAAAAGCTTGCAATTTTTCTGACAATCCTTCAAAAGCCATTGTTGCCTCCTGTTTGTTTTTTTCATTGGTTATTTGCTTTTTTTATACAATGCATTTTAATTCTTTTTGCACGTTTTTTTAATATTTTATCAATTTTTTTATCTGTAGTTGTATCTACAATTTTACTTAATTGATTTAATATCACTTGAATCGTTTGCTCATTGTCTTGCGATTTTTTTCATGATTAACAGCTTTTTCTTCATATTCAAAAAAAGCTTATTTTCTCCTTTCTTAATTGCATCTACTACTGCTTGTCTAGTAGTTTGTACTACTTCAGCAATTTCTGATAGTGATAAATCCTCGTTGTAATACATATCCAATATATTTGCTTGCTTTTTGTGTTAAAAGTTTGCCGTATATATCTAGCAAAAATACTTACTTCGATATGTTTTTAACATTTTTTTATCTCCTTATTGATGCTCTTAATTTTAAAAATCTTGTCTGTAAAGCATTATTACTTTACACCTTTTTGAACTTTTTGTCAAGTGTTTTTGTGCGTTTTTTTAGTTTTTCAAATTTAATTTAGTGATATTTAATATTAAAATACAAAAAAACAATACAATTGAAATTATTAATGATATTAAACTTAATATTGTTGATATTGTTAGTTTTCTTGTTTCTTGTTTATCTTCTGATTTTTAAGTTTTGGTTTTGCTATCATTGCTAATGTTACTACTGGTACTATGGTTCCAAAGAATGGTATTGGGCTTAAGAAGATTGATATTATTGATAATACAAATGGTGTTCCATTTCCTATTCTATAATTTCTTTGTTATCTTCTAATAATTTAGCTTTTTCATTAGAAAAATTCTTCTTCAGTTAAAGCTCCTCTTTCTTTTTAGTTCTTGTAATTTAATAATTTCTGTATATTTATCTTCTTCTAATTTTTTTAGAATTATTTTTTTGCTCTACTAGTGACCAAATCAAGCATCCAACCCATCCTGCTAATGTCCATCCAAAAATCAAATTTAATACTACTAATATTTCTTTGTTTCTTATTTTTTTCTTTTTTTAGTGCAATTATTGATGGGGCAACATATACAACCATTGCTGCTATTGCAATGATTAATACAAAATACCAAAAAAATAAATTTCACTTATTTCATCAAATGGTGTCATTTTTTTCTTACTTCCTTTACTTTTAAATTTTTATAGTATTATATTATTTTTTTATTAAAAAAATCAATTTGACATGGCTTTTTATATAATTATATCTTATGGTATACTTGTATTTGATTGGAGGTATAAATGACTAATAGAAATAAAAAAATTTGCTTTTTGATACAATGAAATTACTTATTGATTTTTTTACCCTGATGCTAGATGTGAATTGGATGCAAATACTCCTTTTCAAATGTTGGTTGCTGTTGCGTTATCTGCTCAGTGCACTGATGCTCGTGTTAATATGACTACTCCTGCTCTTTTTTTGCAAAAATACCCTGATGCTGCCGATCTTGCTAAAGCTGATATTAAAGATGTTGAAAATTTAATTCATTCTTGTGGGTTCTATAAAAAAATAAAGCTAAAAACATTGTTGCTGCTGGTATTAAAGTGTCTAATGACTTCAACGGAGAATTGCCTCATGATTTAAACTTGCTTATGACTATCCCCGGTGTTGGTCGTAAAACCGCTAATGTTATTATGCTTGAAGTTTTTGATGATGCTCAAGGTATTGCAGTTGATACTCATGTTAAACGTATTTCTAAAAGAATTGGTTTTACTAATGAAGATATTCCTGAAAAAAGTTGAACAGGACTTATTAAAAATTATTCCCTCGAGAATTTTTGGAAAAAAATTAATCATGTTTTAATTTTTCATGGTAGAAGAACATGCAGTGCAAAAAAATCCTAAGTGCGCTGAATGTCCTATTAAAGATAGATGTAGATATAACCAAAAAAACCTCTAGTAAAAAAACTAGAGGTTTCTTTATTATGCTTTTTGGCATTATTATATTTTCGTCAAATATTACATCTTTCACAGGCGCTATACCTTGTTCTTTGCATAGTGATGTGTATTTATCATCCCATGATAGTTTATATCTTTCTTCTATATTTAAATTTAATTCTTTCACCCATTTATTTATAACATCTTCTCCTTTTTGTGTTTTGCTCTTATTCTCAATTTCTAAGGCAATTCCAAATGGGTATTTATCTACGACTATTTCTACATCTGAATTAACAAATACATTTCTATATCTTTGATATGATTCAATTCTTTTTCATTTTTTTAATACTTGTTCCAATAATGTTTGTAAGTTATTTACTTGATTTGCATTTAATTCAACTTCAATTTCTTCTTCGATATTTATATTTTTTTGTTTTCATTATTTTTTTATTCTTCTTTTCCAAGAAATTTTTACTTTTTTTCAATATTATTTTCTATATTTATGGATGATCTTAATCTAAATCTTCCATCAACTTTTTTTATCATAAAAACTCATTTCTTGATTTGGATGGTCATATTGTATTGTTAATTCTAAATAACATCCTTCATTTTTTTTAGCTCTTTTTATTTTTTTAATTTTTTTCTAATAATTCTTCATATTTATCATAACTAAAAATAAAACCTAATTTCTTCTTCCATAACTCCTCCTAAAAAAAGAATCCTAATTGTTAATACAATTGGATTCTTTAATATGTCTTGATGCATTGTATATATTACATAGTTCATGTCTACTGCGTTTTACTATTGCTGTTCCTGCAACTGCAATATCGACTCCTGAATTTGCAATTTCTTTTTATATTTTTGTAAGTTTACCCCACCATCAACTTCAATCTGTGTTTCTAAGTTCTCCGAATCCAAATATTTCTTTAATTCTTGTGCTTTTTTTATACATTCAGGTATTAGCGCCTGTCCTCCTTGTCCAGGATTTACTGTCATTACTAATATTTGATGTATTTTGGGTATGAATTCTTTTATTGAATCAATTGAATCTTCTGGATTTAAAGCTAATCCTACTTGTATGTTATTTTTCCTTGATATATTCTATCATTTTGAAAACTTCTTCTTGGTTTTTTTAATGCTTTTTGCATGAAAGATAATTTTTTTGTTGGATTGTTTGGTATAAACATATCAACATACTCTTTTACGTCTTCAACCATTAAATGTACTTCTATTGGTGTGTTTTGTAATTCCATTTAACGTATCTGTATATTTTAACATTTTTTTTCAACTGTATTGTTGGATACAAATTTTCCATCCATTACATCTATGTGAAAAATAGTCTGTTTTTGCTGCTTCAATGTTATAAAAATGTTTCTGTTATTTTTTTCTTCATTTATGTTTAAAAATTGAAGTTGATATTTCCATGTTTTTTTCTCCATTAATCTATTATTACGCTTTCGCTAACATCTTCAATATTGAATGTTCTTGTTAATCTAGTTGTTCCATTTATTTTTTTATTTTAACATCTTGTGAGCCTGTACCTTTTTAATTCAAATTCTACATTTTTCACCTTTATCTTTTGAATAGTCTGCTACTATTCTATTATTTACAATTATTTGAACAGCTACTTTGTTTGCTGATGTGGTTGTATTTGTTGTGTTTTGTACTTGGTGTAGCTGTTCCTGGAACTTTTGAATTTTAATGTTACTGTTTTTTTCTTTTTTTCTCAATCTTGTTAATTTTTAATTCAATTGTTGTTCCTACTTTTTACTTCTTTATTTTTGTTCAACACTTTGTGAGATTACTTTGCCGTTTTTCATGGGTTTCATCATTTTCATAAGTTATATTTGTCTTTAAATTTGCATTTGCTAATGTAGCTTTTGCTGTTCCTTCATCCATTCCTACAACTGTTGGTACTCTTGTTTTTTTCATATCCTGTACTTACTTTTAAAGTGATTTTTATCCCTGATTTAACCATTTTTTTCCTGCTGCTATATCTTGGCTTATTACTAAATTTTCATTTACTTTTGTCATTTGCTTCTTGTACTTCATTTAAGACTAATCCCATTGTTTTGTGCTGTTTTTCTAACATCTTCAATGTTTTTTTCCTTTGAAGTCCGGTAATTCAGTTGTTTCTGGTCCTTTACTTATTATAAGTTGTACCAATGTCCCTTTTTTTAACTTTGCCAGATGTTGGTGATGGTTCTTGTGATATTACTTTACCAATCTCCACATCTTTACTTGCTGCTTCAACTGTTTTAAATTCTAATTTTGCATTTGCAATTGCTTTCGTTGCTTCTTCTGATGTTTTTACCTACTACATTTGGTATTTCTACTTTAGCAGTAAATCCACCATTTAATGCTATTTTTTTGTTATTCCAAATACTAGGAAGAATATTGCTATTAATCCTGCTATAAATAAAAATTTGTTTTTTTATTGTTTTTTTGGTTGTTTTTGGGTTCTATTGTACGCATTACTCTTGTGTATGCACCATCTTTGTTTTGAATTATTACAAAATTACCATTTGGATCTTTTAATGCTTTTTCCCAAATCTGATATCATTTCTGTTGCTGTTTGATAACGATTTATTGGATCTTTTTGCATTGCTTTCATTACAATTGAATTTACTGCGCTTGGTATTTCGTCGTTCATTTCAATTGGTTCTACGGCTTCTTCTTGCATGTGTTTTAATGCTACTGATACTGGTGTATCTGCATCAAATGGTACTTTTGCTGTTAGCATTTCATACATTACAACACCTAGTGAATAGATGTCTGATTTAGCGTCTGTTACCCCGCCTTTGGCTTGTTCTGGTGAAAAATAATGTACTGACCCAATTGTAGTTCCAAATGCTGTAATTGTTGAGTTTGATACGGCTTTTGCAATACCAAAAATCAGTTACTTTGGCAACTCCTTCTTCTGTAATAATTATATTATGTGGTTTTTATATCTCTATGAATTATATTTTCTTTATGTGCCGCTTCTAGTGCTGATGCTATTTGCATTGCTATATTTACAGCCCATTTCCAAGATAATGCGCCATCATGTACGATTATTTCTTTTAATGTTTTTTTCCTTTTTATTAATTCCATTACAATGTAATAGATATTGTATTCTTCTTCATAACCTACATCAAATACTGATACGATATTAGGGTGTGTAAGTCTTGCTGCTGATTGTGCTTCTGTATTAAATCTTTTTACAAATTCTTGATCTGTGGTAAATTCATCTTTTAATATTTTTTTATCGCTACTAGTCTATTTAATATATTGTCTTTTGCCTTATATACTGTGGCCATTCCGCCATTTCCTACTTCAGTTAATATTTCATAACGATTTCCAATGACTTTGCCTATTAAATCCATTATTTTAATCTCCTATCATCTTATAATTATAGCTGTGATGTTATCTCTGCCACCATTATCATTTGCTTTTTGTATTAAAGGTTTACTTGCATCTGTTGGATTTTCTTTTATTATTTTATATATTTCTTCTTCTGATACCATATTCGTTAATCCATCAGTACACATTAATATAATATCATCTTTTAAATAGCCTTTGACCATTGCATCGGGCTCTATATATCCTGTTACGCCAAGTGCTTTCATTAACATGTTTCTGTCTGGGTGTGTTGCACTTTGCTCTTTTTGTTATCTTACCTTCATCTAGTAATTGTTGAACATAGCTATGATCTTTTGTCAATTTCCTCATGTATTCTTTTTCTTATTCTATATATTCTACTATCTCCAACATGTCCTATATATAATTTTTCCTTGATTTATTAAACATACATCAAGTGTTGTTCCCATCTGTTTTGCATCTGTTGTGCTTACTGCCTTCTCATGTACTATCATGTTTTGCATATTGTACACTTGCCTTTACTAACTTTAACAGTGATTCTCTGCTTTTATCAGTTTCTTCATAATTTGAAAGTATATAATTTCTTACGGATTGAACTGCTAGCTTACTTGCTACTTCACCTCCATTATATCCTCCCATACCATCTGCAATTATAAATAACTGTACTTCATCGCCTGGATAACTTACGGAAAAAGTAATCTTCATTGATTTCTCTAGTCATTCCAACATCTGAAGTTACATATGCTTGCATCTGATTTCCTCCTCGTGATTTTTTTATTATTTTATACTTTACCTTATAATTAGTCAAATTTTTTTATACAATTTTTCACATTGTTTTTTTATTTTTTTCTGATTATTTTTTTCTTTAGTTTGCTTCTTCAGTTTTTAAATTTTTTTCTTCTCAATTGGCCACAAGCAGCTTCGATATCAGAGCCTAATTCCCTACGGATTGTTGCTGTTATTCCTTTTTGAATTTAAATAATCTCTAAATTTCATTATACTCTCTATTGATGATTGATCATATGCTCCATTCTCAATTTTGTTTATTGGAATTAAATTCACATGCACTAAATTTAAATGTCCTAAAGTTTTTATGAAATAATTGTGATAATTTTTTTCTGCGTCTTCTATACTATCATTGTACCCTTTTGATAATGCATATTCGAATGATATTCTTCTGTTTGTTTTTTTCCATATAGTATTTGCAAGCTTTCATTAATTCTTCAATCGGATACGCTTTATTCACTGGCATCATGCTTGATCTTGTCTCATTATTTGGACTATGTAATGATATTGCTAGTGTCGATTGTGCGTTTCTGTCTGCAAATTCATATATTCTTGGTACGACTCCACTTGTTGAAACACTCATATGTCTCGCTCCTATAGCAAATCCTTTTTGGATTATTTAGTATCGCTATTGTTTTCATTATATTTTCAAAATTGTCCATTGGTTCTCCTATTCCCATGAACACTACATTCGAAACTCTATTCCCCGTATCTTGTTCTATTGCTAAAATTTGCTCTACAATTTCTCCAGGTGTTAAACTTCTTACAAACGGAATTCCTGTTGAGGCACAAAACTTGCAACCCATTTTTGCATCCTATTTGACATGATACGCATACTGAATATCCATATTTATATTTCATTAATACCGTTTCAACATTATTTATCCCATCTATATTGAATAAATATTTTTATTGTTCCATCTTTCGATACTAACTTTCTTTCAATTTTTAAAAATTACATATATCGTAGTTTTTCTTCTAATTTTTGACGTAGTTCTTTTTGAAATGTTTGTCATTTCTTCGAATTCTTTTACTTTTTTTCTACAAACAACCATTTAAATATTTGCTCTGCTCTGAATGGTTTTTCTCCTATGCTTTTTTTAATTCTTCTTTTTAAATCTTCTAGATCAAAAACTTTTTATATTTTTTTCTTCATTTTTTTCACCTTTCAATTTGTTTGAATTCTTGCAACAAAAAAATGGTGTTTCATATAAATGAAAAACACCATAATTTTTCAAGTTATTCTGTTATTTTTAATGTGAACTTCTTCAAGTTGCTTATCTGTTACAACTGATGGTGCGTTCATCATTAAGTCCCTTGCTTTTTTTATTTTTTTAGGGAATGCAATTACTTCTCTAATATTTATTGTATCGGCTATTAGCATTACCATTCTATCAAGTCCTGGAGCACAGCCAGCATGTGGTGGTGTTCCATATTGGAATGCAGTATATAATGCTCCGAATCTATTTTTTTACATCTTCTTCAGTGTATCCTGCGATTTCAAATGCTTTTTACCATTACTTCTGGATTATGATTTCTTACTGCTCCTGATGCTAATTCATATCCATTACATACTAAGTCATATTGATATGCAACTATATCCAATGGATTCATTGTATTTAATGCTTCTAACTCGCCTTGTGGCATTGAGAATGGATTATGATTGAAATCTATTTTATCATCTTCTTCATTGTATTCATACATTGGAAAAATCTACTATCCAGCAGAACTTGAAGATATTTTTTTCAATCAAATCAAGTCTTTTTCCTAATTCTATTCTTACTAATCCTGCAATTTTTTTGTGCTTTATGTAATTCGTCAGCTATAAAAAAATACTGCGTCTCCTATTTTTTTGCTCCTAATTCAGTTTTTTTATTTCGTCTGTTAAGAATTTAGCAATTCCACCTGTTAGGTTATTTTTCTTCATCTACTTTCACCCATGCTAATCCGGCTGCATCTGCTTCTAGTTTCGCAAATTCCCCATATCATCAAAGAATTTTTCTTACTTGTGATGCACAGTTTGGTACTACAATGTATTTAATTGTTTTTGTCTTTAAATGCATTAAATTCTGTGTTTTTGAAACATTCTGTTGCATCTTTGATTATTAATGGATTTCTTAAATCCGGTTTATCTATTCCGTATTTTTTTCCATTGCTTCTGCATATGGAATTCTTATGAATGGTGCATCTACTACTTTCCAATCACTATTTTTTTCTAAATACTTCTGGGATTACTTCTTCAACAACTTTAAATACATCATCCTGTGTTGCAAAGCTCATTTCCATATCTAATTGATAGAATTCTCCTGGTGCTCTATCTGCTCTTGGATCTTCATCTCTAAAACATGGTGCAATTTGATAATATTTATCGAATCCTGATATCATTAATAATTGTTTGAATTGTTGTGGTGCTTGTGGTAATGCATAGAATTCTCCTGGATGTAGTCTACTTGGTACTATGTAATCACGGGCGCCTTCTGGTGATGAGTTTGCTAGGATTGGAGTTTGAATTTCTGGAAATCCTAATTCAACCATTTTATCTCTTAAGTCTTTTTATTATTTTGGCTCTTAATAATAGACTATTATGAATTTTGTCATTTCTTAAATCCAAATATCTATATTGTAATCTTAAATCTTCTCTTACGTTTGCAATATCTGCTTTTTCTGAATTTATTTCAAATGGTAAAAACATTTTTTTGATTTTCCTAGTATTTCAATTTTTTTCTGCTTTGATTTCTATTTCGCCTGTTGGTATTTTTTTAAGTTTTTTTATTTGAACGCTCTAAGACTTTACCTGTTACTGATATTACGCTTTCTGGATATACTTCATTCATTGCTGATTTCATATCTTCTGATATTACGATTTGAGTTATTCCAAATTGGTCTCTTAAATCAACAAATTGCATTGATCCTAGGTTTCTTATTGTTTGTACCCATCCTGCTAATTGTACTGTTTTTGCCTATGTTTTTATTGTTAATTCTCCACAATTATGGTCCCTATACATATCTTGCACTCCTTTTTTTACTAATGTTTATATTATACTTGCTTTTTTTGCTTATTTTTTTCAATATTTTCTTTCACTCTTAGCGATTAGATTTGTTTTTTTAATTTATTATCATGCTTATAATTCCCATGATTAATCCGTATATTGCTGACCCTATTATTAATAATATTACTCCTAATTTGTCCAATTTTTTTACTCCTTTTAAATAAAAACTATTTTTTTCTAAAAATTATTGTTACTGGTCCATCATTTACTAATGAAACTTCCATATGTGTTTGGAATACACCTTTTTCTACTTTTATTTCTTTTTGCGCATTGGTTACAAAAAAATATTCATATAATTCATTTGCTTGTTCAGGCCTTGCTGCTTCTATAAAAAGATGGTCTGTTTCCTGTGTTGCATCTCCATATAATGTGAATTGTGATACTAGTAGTAATTCTCCTCCAACATCTTTTTATGGATAGATTCATTTTTTTCGTTTTCATCTTCAAAAATTCTTAAATTTATCAATTTTTCTTGCTAAATAATCCGCTTCTACCTTTGTATCAGTTGTTTTTATTCCTACTAATACCATATAACCTTTATTTATTTGTCCTGTTATTGTTCCTTCTGAGGTTACACTTGCTTTTTTTTACTTTTTTTGAACTACTAGTTTCATTTTATCTCCTATTACTTCTGCATTTTTTTGTCTTACATGTTCATATATCATTATACTTGCGGCAATTGATGCGTTTAAGCTTTCTGTTTTGCCTAGCATTGGAATTATTACTCTTTCATCTGCTATTTCTAAAACTCCTTGACTTACTCCATTTGCTTCATTTCCTATTACTACGATTGTTCTATTATAATTTATATCATATATGCTTTTTTTCTGCTTTTTAAATCTGTTGTGATGACTTTAAATGATTTGGATTGCAATTCTTTTAATGTACTTTCTAAATTTTCTACTTCAATTATATTAATTCTATAAATCGCACCCATTGTGGATCTTATTACTTTTTGGGCTATATGGGTCCACTGTAGTTTTTATTAATTATTATTTGATTGATATTTGCGCTATCTGCTGTCCTTATTATTGTTCCCATATTTCCAGGATCTTGTAATGAATCCAGTGCTAATATGTAATCAGTATTTGTTTCGATTTGCTTATTTGGCTTCTTTTTTTAATTACTGCCAAAAATTCCTTGTGGGGTCTTTACGTCTGAAATATAGTCAAAAACTTTACTTGATACAGTTATTATTTTTTTATGTTTTTAGTATCAAAGTTTATTTCAAAATCTTCTTTAATTGCGATTAATTCTATTAATTGATTTTCACTAATCGCTTCTTTTTACCATCTTTTATTCCTTCTACAATATATGAGTCTATTCGATATTTTTTTATCGTGTAACTTTTTTTAATATTTTTTTATTATTTCATTATCTTTACTTGTTATTATCATTTTTTTCCATCTCATCAAAATTTAATATAAATTTCTTTATTTCTTCTATTTTTATTTTTTTCTATTTTTTTAATGTTATATATGGTTTTCCTATTGCTGAAAAAAATGTATGTTGTTTTTTTATATTGTTTTAATAGTTTTGAAATCGTTTCTGCTTCAATGACTATGTCATCTGCAAATGTAAATACAAATCCCATTTGTTTTTTTCTTGAATTTTTTTACAATATGGCGTGGTCTTGCAATATTTTTTTATTCTTGCTATTTCTATTAAGTTCTCAACTTCTTTTTGGCATGTCCCCATATCTATCAGTTATTTCATCAATAACATCCATTATATCTGCTTCTGTTCTACAGTTTGCAATGTCTTGATATATCTCAATCTTTTGACTTGAATTTTTCTATATAATTATCAGGTATGAATGATGATATTCCTATATCTATTTGAACTTCAATTTCTTCTATTACTTTTTCACCTTTTTTTCTTCTTTTTACAACTTCATTTAATAGTTTGCTATACATATCATATCCTACTTGTTCAATATGTCCTGATTGAACTTCACCAAAAAAATACTTCCGGCTCCTCTTATTTGTAAATCCCTTGTTGCGATTTTTAAAACCTGAACCAAATTCTGTGAACTCTTTTATTGCTTTTTAATCTTTGGTTGGCTTCATATGTTATCATTTTTATCTTTTCTGTAAGTTATGTACGCATATGCCTGCTTTGTTGATCTACCTACTCTTCCTCTAATTTGATATAACTGTGCTAGTCCAAATCTATCGGCATTTTCGACAATCATTGTGTTTGCATTTGGAATATCTATTCCTGATTCCAATATTGTTGTACATACTAGGACATTTGTTTTTTTATCGACAAAAATCTTGCATGATGTTTTCAATTTCTGTTCCGGACATTTGGCCATGCGCAAATGCTACTTTGGCTTCTGGTACTAATTTTTTTCAATTTCTTGTGCCTTGTTTTCAATTGTACTTACAATATTGTAAATATAAAATACTTGCCCGCCTCTCTCTAGTTCACTTGTTATTGCTTCTCTGATTATTTCTTTATCATATTCTAAAAACATAGGTCTGAATTGGTTTTCTATCATGGGGTGGTTCATATATTGCTGACATGTCCCTGATTCCAACTACTGACATTTGAAGTGTTCTTGGTATTGGAGTTGCTGTCATTGTTAATACATCAACTGTTGATTTATATTGCTTTATTTTTTCCTTATCTTTTACTCCAAAACGTTGTTCTTCATCAATGATTAATAGTCCCAAATCATTGAATTTTTACGTCTTTGCTTAAAAGTCTATGTGTTCCAATTACAATATCTACTTTTTCTATCTTCAATTTCTTTGACTGTATTTTTTTGTTCTTTTTGAGTTCTAAATCTATTAAGTAAGTCAACCGATATTGGATATTCTTTCATTCTTTGTTTGAATTCTAAATATTGTTGATTGGCTAAAACAGTGGTTGGTGCTAAATACGCTACTTGCTTTCCATCCATTACTGCTTTAAATGCAGCTCTTATTGCTACTTCTGTTTTTTTCCGTATCCAACATCTCCACATAGCAGCCTATCCATTGGTTTGATGCTTTCCATATCTTGTTTTACTTCTTTTATGCATCTTATTTGATCATCTGTTTCCTGATATTGAAAGTTTGCTTCAAATTCTTCTTGCCATGGAGTATCTTTTTGAAAATGCATATCCTCTTTCTTTTTCTCTTCTTGCGTATAACTCAATTAATTCTTTTGCGACAGTTCGTAAATTACGTTTTACTTTATTTTTTTATATCAACCCATTCTTTTTGTTCCTAATTTATTTAGTTTTATTCCTGATTCTGAGCCAATATATTTTCTTACATTGTCCAGTGAATCTGTTGGTACATATAATGTATCCCCATCACGGTATCTAATTTGTATATAATCTTTAATTATTCCATCATTATTTATGGTTTGTACTCCTACAAATATACCTATTCCGTGTTCTCTGTGTACTACCATGTCTCCTATCTTCATATCTGCAAATACTATTTTTTTCGGCATTGTTAAAACTTTCATGTGATTTACGTTTCTTTTTCTTTACTCCAAAAAATCTTGGCTACTTAATACCAATAAATTTGTTTCTTTATTTTCAAATCCTGTTGTTAGATTTCCTTCTGTAATTACAACACTTCCTGGATTTATTGATATACTATCCAAATCTGTTCTTATTACTGAATTAGGTATGATTGATGATATTTTTTTACTATTTTCACTATTTCCAGATAAAATTATGATTTTATTTTTATGATTTTTCGATTATTTCTTCAAGTTCTTTTTTTATCCCCACTGAAAAATATTTACTTCTCTAAAAATCAAAAATTATTTTCTTTTGTATATCCTTCTTTTTAGTAAATATGTCTTATTTTTCTAATTTTTTTCTAAATCATATTTATATTCAATTATATTTTCTAATCTTTCTGGTACATGTTTTTCTCTTAATCTTATTTCTTTTAAATAGATTCGCATTATCTGCTATTATTGCTTTTTATTCTTAACTTAATTTTTTTCAGGTTCATCTAAAAAAATATTTTTGTAGTCCTTAGCATAGTCTAATAAAGTGTCTTGTTGTTCATAGAATTCATTAAAATATTTATCTATTTTTTTGATTCATAATCTCCATTTTTTTATTGCTTCTACATCTGATAATTCTTTTTGGATATTTTTTTCTTCTATTTTTTTGTTGCAATTTTTTTCTAATGGTTTTTTTCTAAAATATTTTCTGTGGCTGGGTATATTTCGGCTGTTGTGATTGTTTCTATTGAACGCTGTGTTTTTATATCAAATTTTCTTATAGAATCCACATTATCTCCCCAGAATTCTATTCTAATGCCTTCTTTATCGTTTAAACTAATATCTATGATGTCTCCACGTACACTGAATTGACCTCTTGCTTCTATTAAGTCTGCTCTTTGATATCCTAAGTTTACTAGTTTTTTTCTTTTAATTGATTATATTCTAGTGTTTGCCCATTTGATATTCCTATTATATTTTTCATATAGTACTTCTCTTTTTTTGGTAATTTTTTTGCATTATGGCTTCTATTGTTGTAACAATTATGATATTCTTTTTACTATTTATTTTATTTAATACATTAATTCTTTCATATAATGTATCTATGCTTCCTGCATCATAATCATATAGTGATATTTCTTTTTTTGGAAAAAAATATATATTTTCATTAGTTGTAAAAAAACTCTAGATTTTTTTATGATATCTCTAGCTTCTATTTCATTGTATGTTACTATGATTATTGGTTTTCTTTCTTCTGTTTTTTTAGTGCTGATATAATCATTGGTTTTGCAACTGAAACAAGACCCGATATTGTTATCGGGCTTTTTGCTTTTAATATTTCTTGATATTTATCAGTATTTTTGTAAATTTTTTTAATTATATAGTTCATGTTGTTCCTATCTTTATATATAATTTTCTCTTAATTTTACGATAATATTTTTATCATTTTTTTCTTTTATTAAATCAATTAATTTTTTTCTATTGACAAGTTTGTTTTAAATCAGTTATAATTATTTTCGTTAAGACATATTAATATTTGGCGACGTAGCTCAGTTGGCTAGAGCATTCGGTTCATACCCGAGTGTCAAGAGTTCGAATCTCCTCGTCGCCACCAATGACGTATCTGTTCAAACTAATAAAAACAGATAGATACAAAAAAATCAATCAGAAAAATAAATCTGGTTGATTTTTTTGTTGTCTAAAAAAACAATATTAAAAATCATCCAAACGAAAGGATGGTGTATAAGTTGAAAATAATTAAACAAGAATTACAATTTGAAGAATGTCTAAAAACAGAGACTTGAATTTATATGTGAATTTGCTAAAATTATCCCTACTTTTTATAAATGGTAGCATTAGGAAATTAGAAAAAAACTAATCTTACATATATTGATCCACATAAAGTAATTATTAAAAAGTATTACTTTTTTTAGTTTTCAATTATTCAAATAATGTGTATATTTCAAACTTATCTAAAAAAGATAAAATTATCAGAGTTAGAAGAATATTTGAAAAAAAGTTAGTGTAAAAAAATTTGCCTACATTTAGTTGACATATACTGTAAAATATAATATAATTATAAGTGATGAAATACTTTTGTTTTACTCCGTTTCATCATTAGAAAAAAACAACATTGAACGCGTTATTACGCAAGGAGGAAAAAAATTATGGCAAAGAAAGTTCGGTACAATGGTGGCACAATGAGTTATTATGGTTGTTCCAACCCTACCAATTTGGTTGTAGGTAAGGAATATGAGGTTGTTCTTTCAAAAGATCGTGGCTGGCAGACTGATTATACTCTTAAGGGTGTCGATGGAGAATTCAATTCTGTATGGTTTGATGAAGTCTCTTCCGATGATAAGGTCTATATGGCTATTTCTCATGAAGTTCCTGTGATTGGCAAAAAAATACTCTTGCTACAAGATGGAGTTTATCTGTGGTCAGCCTAAAGCTTATTGCTTGGTCTACAAAGCACCGTCAAAGGAATCAACTATATGGGAAACAACATTTACCAGGTAACCACTCGCAACAGTGTTTACATTGTGAATGTGGGCTAATTGTCTAAAAAAAGATGATATATCTTTCTCTTACCTATTGGTGAGAGTTTTTTTATTATAAAAAAATTAAAAAAATTATAAAATATTTATTGTAATTTATTAAAAATTATAATATACTTTTAATAAATTGATTGATATTTGTATCAATCGTCAAGAGAGCCAAAAAAGTTGTAGATAACAACTTCGTTGGCACCAATTATTTAGAGCAACTAGGATTACCTAGTTGTTTTTTTATGTTCTTAAATGTTATTATATTTATAAATATTGTGATTATCTTTAATTACTATAAGTAAAAAAACTCTCAAGTATCAAATATATAGCACAATTCTCTTTCATTTGATTTTTTTCAATAATATATTAAAATTACATATCAAAAACAAAAAAACACATTCACTTTCATTTGAATGTGTTTTTTTATTGTATTAAATTATTAGTCAAAAAAATAAACGGACTGTTTATCCGTTTATTAAATATCTCTCTCATCCATATTTAGTTCATATTCCACTTTACTTTTTGGAATAATCTAGTTCTGGTACTGATTCCTTACTTTTTTTCTATAACATTTTTTTCTTTCTTTAAGTGAATCAAATTCTTTTTTTCTTTTTCTCTATTGCTTTTACATCTTTTAAAGCATTTAATAATTCATCATCTAACATTCTGTCTTCTTTGGTTAATGAATAACGATATTTATCTTCGTCTTCAATTCCTGGAACATCTACTTGATTAACTATACTAAAGAAACTCTTTATTGGCTGGCCTAATAATTGTGAAAAATTTTTGAATTTTTAAAACTTTCAATTACCTTATTCATTGGTTCCTCCTTTTTAAACTATTTTTTTATTTTAGCATATCTTTACATAAAATGCAATATTTTTTTGTAATATTTCTTTAAAAATCACTGATGATTTTTTTAATTTATTTATTTTCATTTACTTGAAATAATCGATTTTTTTATAGTATAATATCAACATGACTAATAGATTTACGGAGGATGATGATTTTTGTTTGAACAAGGAGAATCAAAAACTTACAAAAGATACAATTAAAAATTAAAGTTATAGGTATTGGTGGCGGTGGAAATAATGCCGTTGGTCAAATGTTGACTAACCCTATTGAGGGTGTTGACTATTACATAGTTAATACTGAAAAAAAGGTGTTATTGATAGATCAAAGCGATTAGGAATTAATGCTATACAAATTGGTCCAACTGTTACATCTGGTCTTGGAGCTGGTGCTAATCCTGAAGTTGGAGAAAGTTCTGCTAAAGAAAGTCTTACTGAAATTGATAAAAATTTTTAGATGGTGCTGATTTGGTATTTTTTTAACTGCTGGTATGGGAGGTGGTACTGGTACTGGTGCTATTCCTGTTATTGCAGAAGAAGCTAAATCTCGTGGTATCATTACAGTTGCTATTGTTACTGTTCCTTTCCTTTTTGAAGGTAGGCTTAGAAAAACTAAAGCAGAAAACGGAATTGAGAAATTAAAGCCTTTTGTTAATTCTTTAATTGTGATTTCTAATGATAGATTATTAAAGAATTCTGCTCAAGATATTTCAATTCTTGATGCTTTTTAAATTGACTGACGATGTTTTTAAAAACAAGCTGTTGAATCAATCAGTGACCTAATTAATTCAGTTGGTGATATAAATATTGATTTTTGCTGACATTCAAACAATTTTAGGATATGAAGGCTATGCTTATATGGGTATTGGCTCTTCTTCTAGTGAATGTAAGATTGAAGATGCTACACTTGATGCTCTTTTCTAACCCTTTAACTGAAGCTAAACTTACAAATGCTAAAGGTGTTATATTTAATATCTGTGGTAGTGAAGATATTGGACTTGAAGATATAAATCGCAGTGCAGAAATTATTTCTTCAAAAAGTAGATTCGGATGCAAATATTATATTTGGTACTGTTATAGATCCTTCACTTGGTGATAAAGTTATTGTTACAGTTATTGCTACTGGTGTTGATAAGGGTCCTGATATTATAACTGATAAATAGGAGTTTATTATGAATTGTAATGAATTTAATCTATTGCAACTTGATATTTATGATGGTGATAATTTGATATTCTCTGGAATGTCTGAAGAAGTCCCTGAAAAATATTAAATCTTTTGCCTATTAAAAATAAATGGTATTGATGGAAAAAATTAATTGTTGAATTAATAAAATAAAGACCTTTTGATCTTATTCTTATAATATTTCTATTATTTGAGTTTGATCAATTGGTCTTTTTCCTATTCTATTTCAAATTTTACTTTTTTTCGGCAATGTTTGCTATAAATTCTGAATTCTTTGGCTTTTTTTATCTGATTCAAAGTATTTTGCATCAAAGTATTTTTGATAATTCATCAATATTTCCTCTGTCAAATGTTATTGATATTGCTGTTCTTATCGCTCTCTCCACTTTTTGATGACAATGTTTTATATTTCTCTGCTATTTCTGGATATAGCATTTTTTTGTTACTTCACTAATATATTCTACATCATTAACAACCATTTTTTTATTGCATCCCTGATATAGTAATACCCTTTTTAAATTTGCAGGCATGCACATTGAATGAATTATGTTTGTTATTATAATATCTTTTTTTGTTTTTCTTTATCTTCTGTTTTTTTAGTTCTATAAATTCTTTAGTACTTTCTTTTTAACAATTGTTTTTATTCATATAACATCCTCCTAATTTGTTATGGTATTTTTTTACCAAAAAAACATTTTATCAAAAATTTGTTATATTTCTCAAGTATTTTTTTATTTGTTTTCCATTTTTTTAGATATTATAATGTTACATTTTTTTCTCTATTATTCGACATTTATATGTTGAAAATAGTGATTTATCTTCTTCTTTTAATTTTATTATCGCTTTAATATTATTAGAATACTCTGTATTAATAATTTCGATATTATTTTTTTCACAGATATATTTAAAATATTCAAATTCATCATATTCTATACAATATTCTAAAATTTCTCCATACTGCAAATCTATTATTTTAGCTGCTTCTAATGCTTGCTTGCTCGAATCTGTATATGCTCTAACCAGTCCTCCAGTTCCTAATAGTATTCCTCCAAAATATCTAGTTACCACTATTAATACATTTACTAAATTATTTTTTTGAAGCAATGTTAACATTGGAATTCCTGCAGTTCCACTTGGTTCTCTATCGTCACTACTCTTCTCTATCTTTGTTTTTGTTTCATTGTCATATACTATGTAGGCATAACAATTATGTCTTGCATCACTATATTCTTTTTCTTATTTGATTTAACTTTTCTTTTGCGTCTTGTTCATCTGTAATTTTAATAATATTTGCTATGAATTTAGATTTTTTTACATCTAATTCCGAACTTGAATTGGCTAAAAATCGTTTTTAATCACTATTTACTCCAATTCCTGCTGTATATCCTGTCGAATATGCTATTTGTAAATTAAATCCTCCTGTATATGCGTCTACATCTATAATCTCTCCAGCAAAAATACAAATTTTTTTAATTAGCTTTGATTCCATAGTTTTGGGATTAATTTCTTTAACATTAATTCCTCCCGATGTTATTATGGCTTCACTGATATCTCTAAATCCTTCGATTTCTATTGAAAAAAATGCTTTTAGTGTTCGTACTAATTTTTTTGTCTCTCTACTTTTTTTACTTCATTTACTTTTTTTATTTATTTGTAATATTTCTAATATTACTGGTATCATTTTCTGTGGTAATAATTGATCTAATGCATTTCTGAATTCTTTATTTTTTTCTGTTTCAAAAATCTCTTAAAATTCTTTCATCTAGTTTTTTTCGTCTGTTAATGCTGGCTTTAAATCAATTTCTATTCTTGGATTGTTTAATTCTTGCCTAACCAGATGTGATGATGCACTTAAAATTATTGGTCCAGTTACTCCATAATGCGTAAATAGCATTTCCCCAAAAATCTTCATAGATTAATTTATTATTGTTAAATAATTTTAATCCAACATTTCTTAAACTCAATCCTTGCATTTTGTTGACATTGAATTTTTCGATTCTTTTTTTGCAACTAATGGGACCAGTGCTGGTTTTATTTTTTTGTTATTGTATGTCCCAGTTTCTTTTGCCATTTCATACCCATCACCTGTTGATCCCTGTCAATGGATAACTTTTTTTCCTCCTGTTGCTAGAATAATCTTATCAGCAAAGAAATCTCCTTTATTTGTTTTTACTCCGATGGCTTCATTATTCTTTGTTATTATTTCTGTTACCGAGGTGTTTGTTAATATTTCTACTCCTGATAGTTCTTTTTTTCTAATGCATCTACAACATCTTTTTGCTTTATCTGAAACAGGGAAATAACGGTTTCCTCTTTCTAATTTTACTGGTATGTTAAGCAATTTTAAAAATATCTTTATTTGTAAAGTTTTTTTAAATGAACTATATAAAAATTTTTCCATTGCTAGGAACATTTTTTTATAAATTCTGACATATCTACTCCACTTGTGATATTACATCTTCCTTTACCTGTTATAAGCATTTTTGCCTAGGATTTTTATTTTTCAATTATTGTTACTTGATTTTTTTCTTTTTTTGGATTTAATAGCGGCCAGCATTCCTGCTGGCCCTCCACCTATTATTATTACTTTCATTTTATTCCTCTAAAATTCTTTCAACAGCTTTCATTAGGCCTAATTTTCCATATTCATATGTTAAGCCACCTTGTTGGAATGCTACATATGGCTCTCTAAGTGGTGCATCACAACTTAATTCTATTGATGATCCTTGTACAAATGCTCCTGCTGCCATAATTACTTGATCATCATAGCCTGGCATATCATCTGGTATTGGCAATGAACTTGAATCTATTGGTGAACCTATTTGAATTCCTTGTACATAGTTTATTAAATCTTTTGAATTTCCAAATTCTATTGTTTGTACTATATCTGTTCTGACATCTGTTGATTTCGGGCTTACTTTATATCCCAAATTTTCCATTACTTTTTGCTGTTAACACTGCTGTTTTTTTAAGCTACTTGATACAACACTTGGTGCCATAAATAAACCTTGCAATATTTTTTTATTCATTCCAAGTGATGGACCAACTTCTCTTCCTTCACCAGGTAATGTTAATCTTTCTGCAACTAGCTCAATTAAATCATGTTTTCCTACTACATATGCACCGTTTGGAGCAATTCCTCCTCCTAGGTTTTTTTAATTAATGATCCTACTAAGATATCTGCACCTACATTACTTGGCTCTATTTTGTTTGTTAACTCTCCATAGCAATTGTCAATCATTATAATTACTGAACTGTCAATCTCACGAATTGCTTTTTATTACTTTTTTTCAATCTTTTTCCAATGATATGCTTTCTCTTAAAGAATATCCTCTTGACCTTTGTATTTCAACTAATTTTAATTTTTTTGATTCTGTATTTGATAATCTTTCTTGAATTTTTCATAATCAAAAATCATTATCTATTAAATCAATTTGTTCATATTTTTATTCCAAATGACTTCAATGAACTATTATTTTTCTGTTAATCCTATTACTGAATCCAATGTATCATAAGGTTTTCCAGATATACTTAACATTATGTCATTTTGGACGAAGTAATCCAAATAATGTTACTGTTAGTGCATGTGATGCTGAAATGAATTGACCTCTTACTAAGGCATCTTCTGTATTAAAAAAATATCTGCATAAATTTTTTTCGATAACTTCTCTTCCTAAATCTCCATAACCATATCCTGTTGTTTCATTGAAATGTACTTCCGATACTTGATGTTTTTTTGAAATGCGGATAATACTTTATCTGAGTTATATTCACATATATCATCAATTATTGCAAATTGTTCTTTTTAATTCATTTTCTGCTTTGGTAATTATCTCTTTTACTTTATTATTAATCATTTCTTCCTCTTATTTCTATTCTTCTACAATATCACCTGAATAAATTGAAAGTCCTATATTATCAGATACTAGATAATATTTTTCCTAAAAATTTTATTTTTTTGATGATGTTATTGTATATATTGGTTGGACAATTATATTTCCTGATGTATCCATTATGCCCCATTTGCCATTTTGCTTAAATCCAACTGTGTTTCCATTTTGTTCTGTTACCGCTTCATATTTAGCTGGGACAATTACTTGGTTTGTTTTTATCAGTAAATCCCCATTTCCCATTTTGTGTGTATGCATATAATTTATTATTTGGGAATAATTCTTTATAATTTGTTTGTTTTGCTTCTAGCGTATAGTAATTTATAGATTTATCTGACTCTAATTTTATATAATTATCAGCTATTGACATTTGTGCGTTTTCTAGACCTCTAACTACTTTAGCATTTGTGTCTATTAAATCTATTTGATTATTTTTAATTTTTGTAGCTTCTAATATATTTGTTTTATCTATTTTTCGAAATTGTACTGTACTCAATTGGAACAATTATTGCCCCAGTTGAATTTATTATTCCTGTATAACCGTTTTTTTAGTAACAATGAAATAATCATCTTTATAATATTCAATGTATGCATAATTTTCTTTTAACATTAGATTGTTGTTATTGTCTACAATGTTGTAATTATTATTTTTGATCTATTATTATTGAATATTTATCTGTTGCTTTTTAGTAAACTAATAAATTTAGTTTCAACCTTATTTCCCTTTGCATCAAATGTTAATGATTGATTTCCTTTTATTGCGTTTATGTATATTCCGCCTATTGTTATTTCATCATAATTCATTGGAACAACTGCTTTTGCCATCTAAATTGTATACACCTTTTTGCTTGTTGTTTTTCTACATATGAATAATTGATTCAATGTATTATAGTTTATATCTTCATATTCATTTTTTTAATAATTGTTTTTTTGTTTTTACTTATTCCATATTTTTCCATTAACTGATGTTATCAGGGTATGCATTTTTATTATCTGATATTTCATTTATTCTTGATAATTGTGTATAAATTGGTTCTATTATAATTTTTCCTTTTTGATGTTGTATATCCATATTTATATCCGTTATCTGTTTTTTTGTTCTTATAATAAATCCATCATTTTTTTGTATCCGTCTTTATCACTATAATATCCATCTGCATTTACATCATCATAAATTGGTTTTAATATAACAGTTCCTTTTATATTTATAATTCCATATTTGCCTTTCGATTTTATTTTTTTAATGTTCCTTCTCTAAAAATCAACTTTTTGGATATCTTCATAATCTGCATTTGTTATTTTTCTTACCATTAAAATCTATTAATCCGTAGCTATTTTTTTGCTCTTGTATCTTAATACTGTTTTCTCATAAGGTATTGAACTAATTGTTTTATCTAACTCAATTGCTGAAACATCTTCATAAGAACTTAATTGTTGTTCTCCTTTTGCATTTATAACCTTATTGTTTTTTTGAGTCTTCTTTTTCTTTTATAATGAAGAAATCTTTTTTTAGGGTTTGGAATGTCTATTTTTGGCGTACTTCGCTTCTATTATATTATTTCCATCTTTGTCAATAACTCCAAATAATCCATTAACTTCATATACATAATATTTAATCTCTTCGTTATTGATTGTTTCTATTGAGTAATTGTATTTACTGTTCCCAATATTTTTTTATTATAAATATAATTCCTATTATAAATAATGCTATTACTAGAATTAATACATTTTTATTGATTCCATTATTTTTTTATTATTTGCCATCTCTTCCTCCACCACATATAATCTCGCTTCAATTATATATTTTTGAGTGCTTTAATGTCAATTTACTTTTACTATTTAAAATGATAATTAATTTATTATTTGTCCTATTACACATCTTGAAACTTTTTGGTAAATCTTTTTACATTTGTTAATAACATTATTTGTTCATTATTTGCTTGCTTAATTCTTTCCTTTTCATTTTGCTACAATTTTATTTTTCTACAATGATATATTTATTGATTTTATCATTGTATTGGTAAATATTTGATCTCCTATTTTTAGTTCGTCTATCTTTTTCAAAATATTTATTCTCTTCGTTTATAAGTGATTTTAGAACTACTAGTTCGTCTATTTTTTTATTTGACTTCATATGTCCTATCGAATTGTTGATTGTATCATTATCCCAACCTTCTTTAATGCTTCCTTTAATATTTAATGTTGGAAATTCTATATTCCATATTCTTATTTCCTCTTTATTTTCTTTATTAATACTACTTTTCTTATTATTCTCTATTATCTCGTTCTTTTTTTCAATATATTGTTACTTTCTTTTTCATTTTTCGTAAATAAAAATAATGCTGATAACAGAAGACTTGCTTCCATTATCAGCATTATTGCTGCGATTATTAATATAGTAATTATAATCTTATTATTCATATTACTCCTTTTTATTTGTATCAGCTGCATTTATATCGCAATAAAAATTCTACTCCATTAGGAAAAATTTTTTTGACACCATATTTATTGTCATAATTATTCATAATTGCTTTTTATTAAAAGCTAATCCGATTCCTGTTCCACCATTTTCACGTGTTCTAGCAGTATCAGCTTTATAGAATCTTCCCCAAATCTTTTTTTAGAATTTCTTTTGGTATATTATTTCCTGTATTATATACATATAATCTAATTTTATCATTTACTCTTTCAGTTCTTATTGTGATTTTCTTTTTCACCATTTTTTTCATCACAATTTTTTTATAGCATTTGTAAAGAAATTACTTATTATTTGCTCTACACAATCTTCATCTGCATAAACCATGTTCACTTCATCTGAATCAAAAATCAATGCTTATATTTTTCTCTTCTAGTACTACTGTTTCTCTTCTGATTTCATTATTTATTAGTTTGGTTAAATCAAATTTTTGTATCATGGAATTTTCTTTCTTTATATTCCAACTTCATCAATTCTAACAATTTTTTTAACCAATTCATCCATTTTCTTAGCTTCATCACGGATTACTTCAGCATAAAAAAATTCTTGATTCTTCGTCTTTATTAACATTGTCTATTAATCCTTCAGAATATCCTTGTATTAAAGCTATTGGTGTTTTTTTAGTTCATGTGAAACATCTGAAATGAATTGTTTTCTCATTTCATCAACTTTTTAATTTTTTTCTTCAACTTTTCTTTCTAATTCATTATTGTTTGCTCTTAATTGTTCAATTGTCCTTTCAAGTTTATCAGACATTACATTTATATTATGTCCAATTTCCCTTATTTCACTATAGTTTATCCTTTCATCAAATTTTTCACTAAAATCAAGCTTTACCATCTTTCCTGTTATTTTTTTGAATTTGATTAATTGGTTGTACTATCTTTTTTTGAAAAAAACTGATGATCCTATAGCTGAAAGGATTACCAAAATAATTCCAATAATTCCAATAGTTTCATTGGCTACTTTAATATTTTCTTTTATAGGTTCCATTTGTATTTTTGATATATATTATATCTCCATTTCTTAACTCGGATTCTGCTAATACATATCCATTTTTATATTTGCTTGAAACTTCTTTTTAATTTTTATTCCATTTACTTCTTGAACTGATTTTGCAAAAAGTGTTTTTTTATCTTGCTTAACTTCCTCTGAAATCTTGTCGTTGGATGTATATTTTATTAATCCTCTTGATCCTTCTATATATATATCTATATAGTTCAAGGTTTCTATTTCTCTAATTTTTTTATTTCTTTCATATTCTGTTAATTCTTCATCTTCATAATAACTATTTATTGTATCAACAATATTTCTTAAATTATGCGTTTTTAGTAAAATAATAAACATTTTTCCGAAATCAAATTATTTAATAAAAACTAAACATAGTATTATTGCTATTGTAAATGAGCATAAAAAAATGCATATAGTTTAAATCTTAATGTTTTTTTACTTCTTCCTGCATTTCAAATTTCTTTGTTTTTCATAAACATTCCCTACTATTATTTTTATTTCAAATTTATAACCTACACCTCTCATCGTTTTTGATGTATTTTTCCTTTTTTTACCTAATTTATGTCTTATTTTCTTTATATGGCTATCTATAGTTCTTGAATCACCATAATAATCATAATTCCATACATTATTTAAAAATCTTATCTCTTGATAGTGCAACATTTTCATTATCTAATAAATATTTTAGTAGTTCATATTCTCTTAAGCTTAATTCAATTTGCTTTCCATCTACTGTTATGTTTCTTCCCTCTGTATCAATTTCAATTCCATCATAATTTTTTTCTTTTCAATTTCTTTTGGTGAAGTTCTTTGAAGTATCGCTTTTTATTTTGGCAATTAATATTTTTTTGGACTGAATGGTTTTGATACATATTCATCAACTCCTAATTCATATCCGAATAATTCATCTTGCTCTTCTGATCTAGCTGTTAACATGATTACTGGTACATTCGATATTTGACGAATTTGTCTAAGTGCTGACCACCCATCTTGTTTTTGGCATCATTACGTCCAATATTACTAATTTCACTTTATTTATGTTTGATTCAAATTGCTCTACCGCTTCTTCTCCGTCTGCTGCTTCTAATACAGAATATTCTTCTTGTTCTATAAAAATCTTTTTATCAGCTTTCTAATTCTAGATTCATCATCCACTATTAATATCATTTTATCCTTCATATAATTCTCCTTATATTTATTATATTTGTTACATTATAATTTCTATTCTTGTCCTTTTTGTAACTAAATTATGATATTTAATGGTATTTTATTATTATTTCTATACTAATGCAAGCATTTCACAATTTCTTATATGTCTTACATATATCTTATCTTTTTTTAAAACTTCTATTACATCAAACCTGATGTTTGATTCATTTAAATGATTTAAAAATACATAGTAGGATGCAGTTAATACTATATGTTTTTGCTTTATTCTATTTACGGCTTCTATTGGTTCACCATATCGATTACTTGTTCTAGTTTTAACTTCTATAAAAAAATTATTTGATTATCCTCTTTTGCTATTATATCTATTTCTCCAGACTTGCACCTAAAAATTTTTGTTCAATTATTGTATATCCCAATCTTTGTAAATATTTTTATTGCTATTCTTTCCCCTTCTTGCCCAAGTGTTTTCTTATAAAAACATTTTTTAACATCTTCTTTCATTTTGTATTTTATAACATATCTCCCCCAGGAAGGTTTATAACTTTATCTTCTAATTCGAGCATCACCAATGTTGTATTTACTTCCGCAACCGTTTTTTTCCGCTTCTTTCTATTATCTCATCCACTGTTGAAGGAATATTACCTATGGCATAGTAAATATCTTTGTATTTACTATTTATTTCTGCCTCTTGTTCTTCTATTCCTATATAGTTCATAATATCCAATGGAGAAATTACTAAATTTGCGCCATTTGATATTAATTTATTACATCCTAAGCTTAATGGATCAGTTAAATTTCCAGGTATGCAAAATACAGGTTTCGATTGCTTTATAGCTAAGTTAGCTGTTATCATGCTTCCACTGTTCAATCTAGCTTCTACAACCAAAAACACCTAATGACATTCCACTTATTATCCTATTTCGGTGTCTAAATTTACTCATATCAATTTCTTGATTTGGAGGATATTCACTTATGATCAATCCACCATTTTGCAGGATTTTCTCAACTAGTACTTCATTTTTCCTTTGGATAAATATTATTAAATCCTGATGCTAATACTGCTATTGTTCTACCTTTCCCTGATAATGAACTTAAATGTGCTATCGTGTCTATTCCTCTAGCTAACCCACTAATTATGCATATATTATTTTCTGATAATGTTTTTTTGAAAATCGTTTTGTTATTTCTACACCGTATTTATCAGCGTCTCTTGTTCCTACAATTGCTACTATTTCATTTTTATTCAACAATTTAATATTTCCGATAGCGTATAATACTTTTGGCTTGCTTGGAATATTTTTTTAGCCTTTCAGGAAAAATCTGAATCCGATTGCTCTATCTTTATTACATCATATCCAAAAATTTTTATTTTCCGACATTTACTCTCCTTCCATATATTTATAGATATTTGTTTTATATTTTATTGCTTCCATAATGTGTTCTTTTTCGTATATTAAAACTTTCTTCTAAATCGGCAATTGTTCTTGCAATTCTTAGTATTTTGAAATAAGATCTTATACTTAAATTAAACTTTTTGAAAGTTTGTTTTAAGACTTCTTCTGCTACTTCATCTATCTTGCAATATTTCTTAATATTTCTTTCTTCTAATTCAGAGTTTGTCTTTATATTTTTCATTTTTATAGCGCTCAGCTTGTATTAATCTAGCATTTTCTACTCTTTTTAATTGTTTCAGAGGATTCACTTTTATTCTCTTTCAAATTGTTATATTCAATATTACTGCACTCGATTGTTATATCGATTCTGTCTATTATTGGACCACTTAATTTGGATGTATATTGCTTTCTTTCTAAACTACTGCATTTACATTCCTTAATATTTGTTCCTCTATATCCACATTTACATGGATTTGTTGCTAATATCAATAGTGTATTGCATGGGTATCTAATTTTATTGCTATTTCTAGTTATTAATATTTCCTTATCTTCTATTGATTTCTTAAGGCTTCCAATGTTTTTTTGTCAAATTCCAATAGCTCATCTAAAAAATAAAAATTCCATTGTGTGCTAATGTAATTGCTCCTGGCTTTGGATTATTTCCACCTCAATCAACCCTGTTTTTTTGTTATTGAATAATGTGGATTTATAAATGGTCTTGTCACCTTTTATTTTTTTCTTGATTTTCTACTAAATTATTAATTTTATTAATTTCTAAAAATTTCTTGATAATTTAATTTTTGGCATTATAGATAATATTCTCTTTGCTAGCATTGTTTTTCCATTGCCTGGAGGTCCTATTATCATACAATTATGATTCCCTGCAACAGCAATTTCCAATGCTCTTTTGGCTTCCTGTTGTCCTTTAACATCTGCAAAAATCTAAGTATTCTTCTTGATTGTTGGATAAAATTTCTGAGATATTTCCTCTCTTTCTTTCTAAATCAATCTTGGAGTATAAATATTTTATCACTTCATTTAAATCTTTTGCTCCTAATATTTCAGTATCATCGATTATTGATATCATATCTAAATTTTCATGTGGTATTATTATTGTTTCTATTTTTGCTTTTTTTAGCCTCTAAGCAAAGAGGTAAAATCCCCTTTGTCCTTTTTCAACTTTCCATCAAGTGATAACTCTCCTATAAAAAGCAATTTTAGATAAATCCCTGCTTTCTTTCAAGATATTACTACTTTTTAAGATTCCTATTGCTATGGATAAATCGTAGTGTGATCCAACTTTTTCTAATTTCTGCTGGTGATAAATTTATTATTATTCTTTTTAGATTGTAATTTAATTCCTGAGTTTTTGGATTGCCGTTTTTACACGATGTTTTTGCTTCTTTGATACTTGAATCCGGCAGTCCTATTATTTCAAAACGAGGAAATCCTGATGATATATCTACCTCTGTTTCTATCTTTACTGGGTCTATTCCTTCCAACCCTAATGTGTTTATTTTTACTAATCATATCTTTTTACTTCCGTTTGGTATTATTTACCATTATGATATTTCTTAGTTTTAACATTGTCAATGAAAACTATATTCAAAAATAAATTCAATAAATTATATTTTAATACAAAAAAATCGAGATACATCTAATATCTCGATTTCTTTTTCTATTTTGGTTTTGCTATTAAAAGCTTTTTATTTTTTTATACCTTCTGTCGTAAACATCTTTTTCATGCTCAGTCTCTACATTTCTTTGATCTTTCCAAAAAATTTTTCTTCTGCATGTAAATCATATGTTTTACTTATTATATCATAGCCAGCATTTTTCAAAAATATTCTAAAGCTTGCTTTTAAATAGTTCATCATCATCTGTTTTTAAAAATATATTTCACCCTTTTAAAAAAATTTTTTTATATGCTATTAAATTTCTATCAAAAAGTTAATCTCTTTTTATGGTGTTTGCCTTTTGGCCATGGATTACAAAAATTTATATAAATACGTTTTTATTTCATCATCTTCTCCTAATATTTCTGAAATATTTGAAATATCAAATCTTACAAAGCTTGATGTTTTTTTACTACTTTTTGTTTTTCTATTTCATTTTCTATTTCTTCTTTATCAGTTGATTTTCTAATACCATAAGCTACTTCGATATTTCTCTTAGCCATTCCTAGCATAGCATCAATTAAGTCTACTGCTATATAATTAATATTCGGATTTTCAATTGATGATTGACTTACAAAAATTTCCTTTTTCCACATCCTAATTCCAGTCTTAATTCATTACTATTTTTCAAATGCTGTCTTCCATTTGTTTTTATATTCTTTTTGGATTATCTATGTAAAACAGGGCTTGTTTCTAATTCTTCCCTTGCCCAAGGTTTAAATCTTATTCTCATATTAATATTGTCTTCCCCAAATAACCATTTTTGTTGCTGGTTTTCCACAAATCGCGCATTTATCGTCTATATGTTCTTGTTCAAATGGCATGCATCTTGATTTTGCTCCTGTTTCTGCTTTGATTTTTTTCTTCACATTCTTCATCTCCGCACCACATTGTTTTGATAAATCCTTGATTTGCTTCCATTTGTTCTTTGAATTCTTCCAAACTTCTTGCAGATGTTGTTTTATTTTGCCATATTCTCTTTTTACTATATTGAACATGTTTACTTGTATCTCTTCCATTAAAAGCTTTTATCGTCTCATTAATTCCTTCTAGTGAAAACAACTTGTTTTTTTCAAAGTTGTCCCTTCTTGTTATAACACATTGATTATTTTCAATATCCCTTGGTCCAACTTCAATTCTAACTGGAACACCTTTCATTTCCCAATAGTTGAATTTATATCCTGGTGTGTAGTTATCTCTGTTATCTATATCAACTCTTATATCACTTTCTCGTAATTGTTCATATAATGATTTTTACAACTTTTTGAACCTCTTCATTTTCTTGCTTTATTGGTACTATTATTACTTGTGTTGGTGCTACTGCTGGTGGTAATTTTAATCCTCTGTTATCTCCATGTGCCATTATTATTGCACCTATTAATCTTGTTGATATCCCCCATGATGTTTGATAAGCGTATTCTTGCTCAGCATTTCTGTTTGTGAATTTAATATCAAATGGGATTGTGAAATTTTGTCCAAAAATAGTGTGATGTTCCTGCTTGAAGTGCTTTTTCCATCATGCATCATTGTTTCTACTGTGTATGTAGAATCTGCTCCTGCGAACTTTTCTGACTCAGTTTTTTTACCTTTGATTACTGGAATTGATAGATATTTTTCAATTATTGTTGCGTAAACATCTAGCATTCTTTGTGTAAATTCTTCAGCTTCTTTTTGCGGTTTCATGTATTGTATGTCCTTCTTGCCACATAAACTCTCTTGATCTAAGAATTGGCTTAGTTTCTTTTTCCCATCTAAGCACATTGCACCATTGATTATATAGGAATGGTAAATCCCTCCATGAGTTTAACCATTTTGAATACATATCACAAAAGATTGTTTCTGATGTTGGTCTTACTATTAATTTTTCTTCTAATTCTTTTTGACCACCTTTAGTTACCCATGCTACTTCTGGTGCAAATCCTTCAACGTGATCTTTTTTTCTTTGTTTAATAAACTTTCTGGTATTAGTGATGGCATTGATACATTTCTTATGCCTTGTCTTTTTAAACATTTTGTCTGCAATTTGTTGAATATTTTCCCCAAATTGCATATCCATAAGGTCTATATGCTATAAATCCTTTTTACTTTTTGTGTAATCGCACAATTCTGCTTTTATTACAATATCTGTGTACCATTGTGCAAAAATCATCTTCTATGTTTGTTATATCTTTTACAAATTCATCTTTATTTTTACCCATTATCTTCTTCTCCCTTAATCTCTTTTTTTCATCAATTTTATTTAAGTTTTCATTTATTTCTGGCATATCGGGGGATGGAGCCTCAATGTTTTTCAATTTCTTCAACTAAATCATCTATTACTATTTGTTGATTTGAATCCATTTTAAATCTTGGTAAATCTGGTAAATCTTCCAATGATTTCATTCCAAATTTCTTTAAAAAAATTCTTCTGTTGTTTTTATACAACATTGGCTTTCCTGGTAAATCAGATTTTTCCAGCTTGCTCAATTAAATTATATTCTTGTAGTTTATAAATTGTTGCGCTCGAATCAACCCCTCTTATTGTTTCTATATCAAACTTAGTCGCTTTTTTATTATATGCAATTATTGCAAGTGTCTCTAGTGCTGCTTGTGATAATTTTGGTTCTATTCTTTTATCAAATGCTGGATATAGATATTCATAATATTCACTTTTAGTTGTTAATTGGTATCCGTCATTAATAACTATTATTTCAAATCCATGTTTTGGACTTTTATAATCTTCATTCATTTCGTTAATTAATTGTTTTATTTGGTCTTCAGTCATTTCTAATATTGATTGTAATTCTGCTATCTTAATTATCCTTGCTGTTGCAAATAATAACGCTTCAATTATTCCCTTTGCTTGTTCTTTTTTTCCAACATTTTTTTCCCCTTATCTGATATTATGCGAAAAATTATAACATAATAAGTCTTTATTTTCAAGAATTGTCCCTTTTGTTGCTTTTAATGTAATTTCTATTTTTTTCCTATTATCGTTTTTTTATATTTCTTTTTCATTTCATTTTCGTTTATTTATTGATTGTACTTATTATTATATATATAATTCCATTAAATTTGGAGGTGATTGCTTTGCCTGATAAAGTATTTAAAAATTTTTGAAATTGTAAAAGGTTCCAATTCTGATGTAAAGAAATTTTCAAAAAAACTTCTGATTATTTGCCTTTTGAACTTAGCTCTTTAGCTATTTCAAAAAACAATAATCTTGATGTTATTATTCCTGACGAATCTGTTAATCCTACTTTTAATTTACATTAAAAAGACCTAAAGTATGTATGTTTTACTTTAGGTCTCTTTTTTTATATTTCTGTTGATCCGATAATTCCAGCTTCATTCATTAATTTTTGCACATATTATATCTATTTTACTTTCTTTTATTAAATCTATATTCTTTCAATTTTTTTCTTGCAACTTTGGAATAAATATATCTTGATAATACACAAAACTTCCTCCAATTGCAATTGCTTCTGGTTCAAATATATTTACAATGTTTGCTATCCCACATCCTAAGTAATCTATATATTCATCAACTAGTGCCTTTATATGTTTGTGTTCAATATTATCTCTAATGTATTTTTGAATTTCTTCTGATTTCATATCTTTTTGGTAATGACAATTCTTTTTACCTTTTCTTTAAATCTTTTCATTGATGCATATGTTTCAAAACATCCATAGTTTCCACAATTGCAATAATTTCCTCCTTTTTCAATTACAATATGCCCTAATTCAAATCCAGAATTATTTGTTGGCTCTAGTAATTTTCCTTGTAGAAATACAGCGCTTCCTACTCCTGTTCCTATACATAGAAATACTGCATCATTATAGTCTTTTAATGCTCCAAATTGTTTTTCAGCAATTCCTGCACATTTTCCATCATTTTTTTATTGATACTGGGCAATGATATTTTTTTCTTTCAGAATTTTTTTCCTATATCAAAAACTTTTTATCCTTAAATTTACTAAATTTCTTAATTCAGTTTTGCTGGGATTTCCTGGTGCCGCAATTCCTATTTTTTTCAATTGACTTGATTGTTAAATTTTGCTTTTTTTAATAAATCTGAAATCATTTTTATAAATTGATTCTAAAAATAAAATTTTTTTATTTTAATTTCTGTTTCCAATTTTGCTATATCAATATCAATTGATTTTTGTGATATTAATTTGCCATCATCTTTCACTAAGCCTACTCCGATGTGGCTTCCTCCTATATCTATCCCTATCTTCATTTGTTCTCCATTATCTAAAAATTTTTCTATTATGTATATAATCAATAATATTATATAATTAGATATTCCAATGTATGCGCTAATTGGAATTTTTTTCATTTGTAGATTTCTTATAAATTTTTCATTAGAATTGTTTTGAATCCAATTATTAATAGCGTTGTTGAAATTGTTAATATCATCGTTATTTCAGTTACAAAGAAATTCATTATTAAAATTAAAAAAATGTTATTAAATAAATATTGGTGTCTATTCTTCTTCTTTGAAAACAATGTGCTAATTAGTGCTATTACTATAAATATTACCATGTATACTATTATTTGACTTGGTCTAAATTCTTTATCATGTACATATTTAAATATGATATTTAAGATACTTATAATTATTCCAAATATTATACTTTGATCATTTAATGTTTTATTTTTTTAGGTCTATTAAAATTATTATTGCTAAGAATGTTATATACATTCCTCCCAATATTATTTCTAAGATTTTTACTATATTTATAGTATTTACATTTAAATTATAGAATAACCCTAAAAAAATATAAAATGCAATTCCGAATATTATTTCTGTAATTATTTTGCTTTTTACTTATCTTATTTTTTTGCAATATCTACATTTACCTTTTAACATGATATAACTCAAAAATCGGTATCTGATCATATATTGATAGTGCTTTATTGCAATTTTTCGCAAAAATGCTTTTTTTCTTCCACGATATTTTTAAAAGGCATTCTATATGCTGTTAATTCAGCAAAACTTCCGCAGAATGCTCCTATTATAAATAAAATCGTATATAAAAAAATATTCATATTTCTTATTTCTCCCTACTTCTAAAAAAAGTTACCTTTATAATTCTTCGTGCCCATACTTAAAACTTTTTAGATTTATTTTAAGTTCACTTCAAATTTCAGGTAACCTTCTTTTATTAGTTGACTAGGAATTATATTCTTAGTTATTTGTTGTATTTGTTGTGTTTGTTGTATTTACTTTATTTGTTACTACAACACTTATTCCTTAGTGTGTTTTTGGTTTAAATATTCCAACTTGTTTTTGCTGCCATATTTATTGTTATACCTGCAATTAATAATAGTACAATAATTGAAATTACTAAAACGATTAGAGTTACTCCACTTTCCTTATTTTTTTCATATTGATTCTCCTTTGTATATTAATTTGTTTTTACACTGCTTGTTACAACTTTTTTTATTTGATGTATTTGTTTTATTCATGTTTATTTTATCATTATTAGTTTTTGTTTGTAAAGTTGTTTTTTTATCAGTATTTTTTTCTTCTGTTTTTTTACTTCAGTATTTATTTCAAATGGATCCGGTCTTTCTTTATTATAATTTTTTTACTTTGTTTATATATTGTTAAATCTGAATTACTTACTTCGTATATATTTTTCTTCACTTGTATTTTTCATTTTTCATTATTGTTTGCTTTTGGTATATATTCTTTTACCTTTGTTGGTATAATTTTATTCATTGGAAAGAATTGTTCTTTTATAACAATTAGTATTATTATAAATAATATGATTATAATAAGTGATAAAAAAATACTTTTTAGCGTATTTTTCTGCATTACATTCTCCTTATTTCTCTTCTAATATTTTTTTATATTTCTTATTTGAAATTTAGCTTCATCTTTTTTTCATGTTAAAAATTTGATACTTTAAAAATTGTTTTCAATATCATACATAAAATTAGCAATTCCTAAATATGGTCCAGTCACTGTAATGTCAAGGTTCTTTGAAATATCAGTATAATCCTCTATACTCATTTTTTTAAATTTACGCCATGTTTTTTTGCGCTTTCTTCAATTTTACTCCAAGCATATTCTTTTGTATATGTTTTTAATTTTGTCGAATTATTTTTCCTTGGCTTCTTTTTAATGTTTCTGTATATTCTTGTTTTACTGTTGAAATTAATTTTTTTCATTTGCATTTATTTTTGATACTAATTCTTGATAATCTCTTGTTTCATCATTTGCTTTGTCAATTTTATTTTCTAATTCACTATATGATTTAATTGTTTCTTCTATACTTGCTATTCTAAAAATTTCCTATTGATATTCCAAATTTTAATGAAATTCCAATTAGTACCATAAATACTAAGAATATAAATATTACTAGTATTTTCTTCATTTTTCCTCCGTAATTACTTTATCTCAACTTCTATTGAGCCTTGTTTTGTTTTTTGAATTCAAATCAATCTCTGACATTTTTTACATTCTTTAAAACAGTACTATTTTTCTAAATCTTTTTAAATTTTTTTCTATTGCTACTTTATCTTCCGATTGAACAATTATTGTAAATTTTGGTGTTTTATTTTCTTCTGCTGATGTATCTTCTACTGATTTAATTTCTATTAATTTTACGTTTTTTTAGGAATTGTATAATATATTTGATTTAATAAATTATTTACCTTTGTTTTTTTCTCTTCTACTGCTTGGTTTGATTTTTGCTGTTGCATATTCCGTTATTATTGATTCTATTTTTTTGTTTGTCTTCTTTTGCTTTTTTTCAATTTGTACTGATGCATAATTTGATATACTATCTACTTTTTCTTGTTTTCCTTTTATTTGATAGTTTAATAAAAAAATTTCCAAAAAAATGTATATTGCAAATACTGATATTATTGTTAAGCAATCTATTATTGCGTTTGATTTTTTTATTTGAACTTCTTAAAGGAATTAGTTTATTTTCAAATCTTCTATCTCTAAAATTTAAACTTTCTTCGTTTTTTTAAACCTTCAATTGCTAAAGCGATTGCTGCATTATATTCTATAAATCTTTTTTTATTATTATTTGTTGGTAGAAAAATATGGTGCTAAAAATCTTTATTTCTGTTTCTGGAAATATTTGTTGAAAAATAAATATCAATATTGTTTATATTAGCTCCAAATCCTGTTAGATATATTTCATCAATCTTTTTCAAATTTATTTTTTTACTCTTTGCAAAAAATTCACTTATTTTATTTAATAATGGAATAATTAAATTTAATCTTTCATTATTTTTTTCATCTTTATTTTGATTATTATCTATATTTATTGTTGTATTTTTTTATTGATTCATATAATTTTACAAATTTACTTTCTTGATGCATTAATCTCTTAAATATTTCATGCATTTCATGATTTAACTTTTGCTACACCATCTATTTGTCCATTTATTATAGTTGTTAATGTTATTACTTCTTCTAAATTAATAATTACTATGTTTTTTTGTCTTTTTGATTTTCTATTAAGTTTTGTAATGATGTAGCAATTGGTGTAATTTTATTGATTATTGATGGATCTTCAAATCTTTTATAAACATTGTATAAACTATTTTGCATAATTATAAATATATATTGCTTTTCTTTGATTATTGTTTTTATCAAATATGTATCTACCTATTATTTCATCATTACAAATATTATTTTTGCATGCAATATTCAGAAAAACTCAAAAATTTATATCTTGTTCATTTATCTTTTTGTTTGTATAAATCCTAGAATAATAGTATTCTTCATTTATTGTATTTGTATTTATTATTGCTTTTTCACTTTTTAGTTTCTTGGATAATTTGATTTATGACTGCTTTTAGATTACCATCATATACTTTTTACTCCCAAGGCTTTTTGCAATTATTTTGTTTCGTTGTTTTTGAATTTTTGGCATATCTAATAAAAATTATGGGATATGTTTAATCCTAGGCCTCTCTCATAATTTTTTTCTCCTGCGTATTTTTATGTTTTTGTCATATTTTTTTCCTGACACAATATTACAATTAATTTTATAGTATTAGTAATAAAAGTCAATAAAAAAACTTCTTTTTTTGTAAATTATTTGTAATCTGTATTATTTTTATTTTTTTCTCTATCATATATTTGTTCAATTTCTTCATTTGACTTATATTGATGTTCGATATTATCTGTTAATGTATCTACTTTTATTATAGATTCTTTCTAAATAATCAACTACCTTTTTCATCTTTTTGAATTTATCTTAGTAATTAACTCTTCTTTTTCTTGATTTTGTAATTGAACTTTTCCGTATATAATTTTAAATCTTAATTCTCTTTCAATAAATGCCTTTATTGGCGGATATATTTCTATTGCTGTATTTGTATATATTATTGCTTTATCTATGTCTCCTTCAATTATTGCTATTTTTGCTAAGTAATAATATGCATATGATGCTATTTTCTCATCTTCTGACTCTTTTTTTGTTCAAAGAAATATTTTTTTGCTTCTTCATAATCTCTCAATATCATGTTTATTTGTCCAATATTTAATTTTGATATTGCTTCATATGAATTAATTTGTGCTGCTTTTTCATAATTTTCTTTTGCGGCAATGAAGTCATTTAGCATTGTGTATGTCATTGCCATGTTATAATATAAATCATAATCTCCAATGTTGATTTTTTTAGCATTTTTTTGATACATGTTTAACGCTTCTTTATATTGTTCATTATCATAATATGCTATTCCTAACATCATTTTGGCTTTGTAATTTTCCGGGTCTATTTTTTTATTAAGTTTTCTAATATTTCTACTTGTTCTTCTCTTTTATTTTGGATTTTCAATATTCTTGCCAATTCACAATATGCTTCAAAAATTGTTTTGGTTGTTGTTCAATGACTGTAAAATATTCTTCTTCAGCTTTTTCATATTGTTTGTTTATTTCATAGTATTTTGCTAATCTTTTTGTGCCACACTGGACTTATTGGATGTTGCTCTATTTTTTTAATATAAAATTCCTTGTTTTTATTGAATTATTTGAAAGTTTTTAGACTATAGTAAAAATCCATTATGTTTTATTTTTTTGTATGTTAAAAAAATTTTATAAATATTGGTGCTATTATTCCGACAATGATTGCTATAACATTTATAGTAATCATTTTTTTCTTTTGTTATTAACAAGTATATCGCTAAAATTATTATTGAAATTATTTCTAAAAATTACTTCAATAATGTAATTACTATCTTTTGTTCTTATATATTTTATTATATTAATTGATAATATAAATAACATTATCAACAATATTATTGCTTCTGTCATTTGAATCCTCTCCTTATTTTTGCTATTATAACATAGTGTTTTTTTGACAGTAAATATTTTTTTGCGTCAAAGTGTTGACAAAAACAAATTAATGTATTTATAATATTAATTGTCCAGTGAGACATGCAGTCATGGCGGAACTGGTAGACGCACAGGGACTTAAAAATCCTGCGGACTAATACTCCATCCCGGTTCGATTCCGGGTGACTGCACCAAAATAACAGGTTGGAATTTAATTCTAACCTGTATTTTTTTATGTCCAGATAAAAAGAGTGAGTTTGTATTGTTTGTGAACTAATTTAGTTTCACTTTACACTTAACTCACTTCTTTTTGGTTTTTAAAAATCCTGTTGAAAAATCCACTACTACGAACTAGTTTTCCATTTCTTAAACATTCACATGCAGTTTTATTTATTACCCATTCTCCATCTATTTCACCATTTCCGGCTATCCAACCCGTTTTTTTCAATATCCTTTGCTTTTTACAGAGTATTTAACAAAAAGCTAGTATATCTTTTTGGACTATATTTTCCATCTTCATTGAATACTTGCTTTTCAGAGTCTGATAAGATTTTTACTTCATCTACTCTATAATCCAATAACTTTTTCACGACTTATATTATCAATTGCCTTCAACTTTGCTATAAACTGTTCTTTGATCTTGTCTGCATCACTCATTTTTCCTTCATCTACTCTATGATCCAATAGCTTTTCACGACTTATATTATCACTTTTCTTCAACTTTGCCGGAGACTGTTCTTTGATTTTTTTGCATTACTCGTTTTTTTCCTTCATCTAATCTATGATCCAATGGCTTTTCACGACTTATATTATCACTTTCCTTCAACTTTGCTGGAAGCTGTTCTTTGTTCCTATCTGCATTACTCTTTTTTTCTTCATCTACTCTATGATCCAATAGCTTTTTCACTACTTATATTATTACTTTCCTTCAACTTTGCTAGAAACTGTTCTTTGTTCTTGTCTGCCTTACTCGTTTTTTTCCTTTATACATAAAAATATCCCGCTATTGTTAATAATATAATAAATACTATATCACATATTAATATACTTATTAGTATTTTTATTTCTACCTTTCATATATATTCTCCTTTCTATTTTATTATTCTCCTATTTTAAGAAATATTATCACATTGAATATTGCTTTTCAACAATTTAAATTCCTTTCAAATCCAATATGTTTATTTTTCATAAAACACTTGAATTTTTTTGGGCATTTTATGGGAAAAATATATACAAGTGTTTACTTATATTTAGAGAGGATTTTAATATTATGAAATTATTTGATAAATTTTTTTAAAAATATTAAAAAAACTGATAGAAATACATTTGCAACATATATTTTACTTATGGTTACAATTTATTTAATTGTTGATCGTGTATTTGAAGTATTGCTTATAATTACTAATGGTGTTGCTTTATCACTATTTTTGAGCCTCAAGTTTATGGACTTGCTTTCTTGGCTCCTATATTTTGTTTTCTATTTAGTTTTTCATCTTCATTTATTAAATCGGATGGAGATAAACACAAATGGTTTTTATGCTTATTGTATCGAGCTTTATATTTTAGCTGTTTGTATGCTTATTGAATGGATTAATAAAATGGCTTGGTTTGGTATTTTTACAATTACCTAATTTCAACAATTTTGTAATTGACTTTTCTTATTTAATCAGACCTGCTTTTTTTCATCAGTAGCTATTGCTATACCTCTTGCTACTTGGATTTATCTATTCAATTTCTTATATAGATCGGTTTCACAAACTAAGCTTATGCTTGATTCTATTGAAGATTATGATGGAATTGATTTATCTGATTCATCTCGTGGTTGGGGTGATTATACTGATGAAATTTATATTGGTATTAGAAAAGATAATGGTAAAAAGTTAAACTTTGTGAAACTAGAAGATTTGAACATACATTAGTTTGTGGTATAACAGGTTCTGGTAAAACTACATTGATTTTCGAACCTTGGATTGCTCAAGATATTAGTAAAAAGGCTTTTCTATGCTCAAACATCTAAAAGCGATTGCTTTTTGCTGGTCTTCGTACTGGTATATGTTCTTTGAAATATCCTTATAGCAATGATTATTTAAATAAAAAAATTTCTCTTTAAATATGATTTCTCCTTCAGAATCAAAGAAATCAATTTTTAACAATCGTGTTTCTGATTTGATTTATGCTGAAGCTGGAAATAAAGTAATTTATCGTAATTTAGGATTATCATATATCGCGGCTGATAATGAATCATTTAAAAAGATGGGTAAAGTTTGTGATGCTTTCAATGTTGCTTATAATATTGTTGATCCACTTGATCCAAATTCTATTGGATTAAATCCTTTTTGCATATGCTTCTCCTAGCAAAGCTGCTAGTTGCATTGTAACAATTTTAAAAAGGTTTATTCCTGGTGATCTTAGTAATCAATATGAATCATATAGTCAAAATTTGATGCTTCAATCAATTACTAATTTATCAATTATGTTGGCCGTTGTTTATCCAAAAATTAATAATGGTAAACTACCTACTTTTAGTAGATTTTAATGAAAGTAATGTCTAATTTTGATTTAGTTGAAAGTCTTTCTGGAGTTTTAGAGTCAAATGAAGAGTTTTCTGAAAAAAATATACAGCTGAAATTAGTTTCTTTAGAAATAATTTCTATAAAGGAAGTCCTAATAGAAATGAAATGCAAAGACTTATCCAAGTACCTATTGGTGTTATTCAAAGTCTTGTAAGAAATCCTAATGTTAGAGCTGTTTTATGTAATAGAGTTAATAATCTTAATTTTGATCAAGCTCTTGAAGAAGGTCAAGTTAATTTAGTGTTAACAAGGAGGGGTGAACTTGGTGAGTCTACTCATAAAAGCTTTTAGGTTTATTCTTCTTATTACTTATGAAACCTTCTGTTTTATCAAGACCTGGTAGTGAAAAAAACTAGAATTCCTCATTATTTATATATTGATGAAGCTCCTACTTTCCTTTACTAGTGCAACTGAAACAATATTTACTGTTTATAGAAAGTATAAAGTTGGTGCAATTATATCTTCTCAAAGTATTTCTCAAATTAAAGGTTGTGGAGATAAATTGGGTGAAACGGTTATTGCTAACTGTGCTAACAAAATAGTATTTGGTAATAATACTCCTGCTGAAAAATGAGTTCTGGGAAAAAGAACTTAGTACTAAAAAAAGAATGGGATATTGGTAAAAGAGCTTATAATGCTGATAAAATGGAATATGACTCAAAGATTACACCTGAATATGGTAATAAAGCTGCAGTTAGTGCTGGTAAGATTAAAGACTTAAAAATTCAAAGCAGCTGCATTTAGAATTAAGAATTTAAAAAGGCAAAAATGATAATGGACAAATTAAATTAGATTTCTTGCCTGCAAAGTATTTACAAAAAAACAAGTTGTTAAATCTTATGACTTTGCTAGTTTCTCTAATGGAATTGCAGAATCTGACAATGTCGTAAATTCTAATTACAATAAAAACTGATACATTTACTTCTGAAGAAGGACCAATTAAAATGGATACTTCAAAATTAAATTTTAATTTTAACTCTTCTGATGCTATCATAAATAAGAAGGGAAATAATTCATCTTCTAAGAAATAAAAAAATATCCTAGAACTTAAGTTCTAGGATATTTTTTTCATGCTAATAATTTTGCATCTAATTTAATTAATTTGTATTTTTCCATCTTGTTCTGCAAATGCAGATAGAGTTTTTGCATTGATTCTTCATTTTGTAATAAATCAGTTGTATAATATATATTTATATTTGGAATTTCTAATTTATTCATTACTATTTCTTTGAATGTTTCTGCCATGTGTTTGTTGTCTTCACATAGTAATACCAATTGTGGTCTTACTGCGAATTCTGAATCACCTGATGTGAAATTGTTATAAAAATCTCTATAATATACTAATCTTTCTTCTAACTTTTTATGCCAGTTAGCTTCTCTTCTGATTGACTCATAGATAAAAATCAATATTTTTTTCCCTTCAAATTCTACTGTTATTCTTAGTCCTGCTTTTGAATTTTTTTCCCAATTATTTTTTTGCTGATAACTCAGGTTTATTTTTTTATATGTTTTAAATGCTTTCACCTTTGTCATGTATGCTATTAATAATTGATTTATTGATAATTTCTTCTTTATTATTTCTATTGGTTTTGCAACATCCGATGGTTGCCATGTTGATGGAATTTCTCTTGAAGTTAAAAATGTATTTCCCCATTTTTTTCTAAGCAGTATACTCTATAGTCACTCATTCCACTTTCATTTTTTTAAAAATAATATCTTGTTATTATTTTATTTTTTTCATTAATTGATCTAGTTTTTCTATTAACTGCATTTTGATCTTTAATTTCTATTCCTTTAATTTGTAATAATTGGAATAATTGTCTTGATGTTAAAAAAATCAAATTCATTGATTAATTCTATTATTTGAAAATGAATATCATTTATTACTCCTGAATTGATTTTTTTGCCATTATTTGATTCATTGAGACATAACCGTCTTTTTCCATCAAATACTTTAATTTCATTCTGTCTCATTGAGAATGGTGATACTTTTTGAACGTATTTCGTTATCTGCTATCATTTTTCCTCCTAAAAAAATTATTTTATAAGGTTTTGTATTAAAAGAACTTATTTCACTTTTGAGTTAAATATCTCCATTTTCCTATTTCGATATTTTTTTACTGCTAACTTTCCGATTTTTTTGATCTATGTAATGCTAATACTCTTTTTGCCAATCGCTTCGCACATTTTTTTCTAATTTCACGATTTTTTTCCTTCATGTATTGTTATTTGCACTCTAGAAATTTGTTTTAATTCATCTGTCTTTAGAATTTTTGCTTTTGCTGGCTTGGTTAAGTATATTTCTCCATTATTCTCTATTTCAACACCGGCTTTTTAGCTTGTCAATCTCTTCTGAAGTAATCACTCCTTTTTATTGTAACATTATAAGTCTTTTCAATTTCAAAACTTGGATGTGTAAGTTTATTTATGAACTCACCATCATTACTTAATAATAATGCTCCTGAGGTGTACATGTCAAGTCTTCCTACTGGAACTATTTTTTTTCTTTTACTTTTACTAAATCTAATACTGTATTTCTGTTAAATTGATCTTTTTACAGTTGTTACATAGTCTATTGGTTTTATTTAGCAAAAATATATACCTTTTTTTCGGTTTTTTTCTACTATCTTATCATTGTATTTAACTACATCTTTCTCTGGGTCTATTTTGAATCCTAGTTGATTTACAACTACATCATTTACCTTGACTTTTTCCTTCTAGGATATATTCTTCACATTTTCTTCTTGCTGCAATTCCATTATTGGCAAGATATTTTTTTGTAATCTTTCTTCCATTGTTAGATTTCCTTTATTCTATTATACCATTCTGGATATGGTGCTTCATAATTCACTATTTTTTTCCGCTAGTTGGGTGTCTGAATTCTAATTTTTAAAGCATGCAATGCTTGTCCTTTTATTCCAAATTCATTTTTTTCCATTTGAATATACTTCATCACCTACTACTGGATGTTTTATATATGACATATGCACTCTTATTTGATGTGTTCTGCCAGTTTCTATTTTTTTGCTTCTATTAAAGTATAATTTCCTTTTTCAGTTTGAATTCTTTTCAATACTTTGAAATGTGTGATTGCATTCTTTCCGCTTCTTACAATAGCCATTTTCTTTCTGTCCCTGTCGCTTCTAGCTATTGGCATATCTATTGTTGCTTCATTTTCTTCAATAAAAACCTTTTACTAATGCTATATATACTTTTTGTATTTCTCTATTTTTTTATTTGTTCTGATAGATTTAGATGTGCATGATCATTTTTAGCTATTATTAATAAACCAGATGTATCTTTATCAATTCTGTGTACTATTCCAGGTCTTATTACTCCGCCTATTCCTGATAAGCTTTTCCTTGCAGTGTGCTAGAATTGCGTTTTACTAGTGTTCCTTCATGATTTCCTGCTCCTGGATGTACAACCATTCCTTTTTGGCTTATTTACTATTAATATATCATTATCTTCATATATTATTTCTAATGGTATATCTTCTGCTAATATTTTTTTGCATCTTTTTGGTGGCTCTATTTCTATTGAAATTTCATCATTTTCTGCTATTTTATACGATTCTTTTGCTATATTTCCATTAACTAAAAATTTTATTTTCTTTTATTAGTTTCTGGACCATTGCTCTTGATAAATCTTCATTCTTTTTCTGAAATATATTTATCCAATCTTATTTTTTTCATCTTCTTTTTACTTGATATTTTATTATATTATTCATTAATTACTCTTTCATATAGTACAAAAGTTTTTTTATCACTATATATTTTTATTATATAATGGATCTTTTGATATAAGCATATTTAATTTTTGAGCTACTACCAGTTATAACATGTGTTGCGCCATATTCTTTAAACACATTATCATACCATGTTGCTATTTGTGAAACATTTAAAAAAATCGCTGAATATGTCTTTTTCCTACGAATTTCTTACTATTTTTTTGTTATATGTTCCATTAAACTCTGGTGTATATAAATCACATCTTGAATCTATAAATACTGGAATATCTTCAAATAACAAATAACTTCCATAGTTATAATCATTAAATAATTTTATATTTTTTTATAGTTCAATTTTTTTCTTTTTATCCAGTGACTTGCTTCTACTGGATATGATGTTTCATCTATATAGGGTTGTGTAAATTTTGGATTTATCATTTTTGTTGACATTAGTAACACAATTATCAATATTCCTATTTCTCCAAATATTGTAGTTAGGTATTCTTGTATTTCTAATAACAATTTTTGATTTTTTTCTTTGAATGAATTCAGTTAGAATTCTTGCAAATACAATTCCTCCAAAATAGAATTAACATCGATTCCTGTCTTCTTGTCATTATTGATAGTATAAATAATCCTGATAAAAAGAATAAATCTCTTAATCTTATTTTTTTGTTTTTTTGTAAATATTAATATTGCTAATAATATTCCATATGATATTAATATTTTTTTCTCATTTATTAATATCATTGGTTGATGTTCACTGACTGCTTGTGTTGTATTACCTTTCATGATTCTGTAAGTATATGTATATGGCATATCTTTTTAAAGGTGTTAGCAATCCTGTAAATAAACAAATTATGAATACTATGTATAATTTTTAATATTTTCACTTGTTGCTATTCTTAGCTTGTAATTATCTAATTCTTTTTGTTTTTGAAAGATATTTTTCAATTTTTAAAATTTTCTGCTTTTTATTTTGCTTTCGCATTCTTTTATTTTTTTCTTTATACTCTTCTATTCTTACATCTGATTCTTCAAATTTCTTTATTTTATCTAAATATATTTGTTTTTGTTTTTCTAATATTTGTTTGTGTATTATTCTTATTCTTGGTGTTGCTATAAAATTCTTAACTATATCTTCGCCCTAAATATGGTAGGAATAGTATGAAGTAAAATGGGAATACTGCTGAATGTAGATTTGCTATTAATATTGGTATTATGACCAATCCTACCATGTATCTTATTTTTTTCCAGTCTCGAGTAGTTTTTCAATAAGTAGTATAGTTAATACAAATAGTGGGAATGTGATGCTTTGAGCTCTTGCTGCAGTATAATTTCCCATAAAATATAATTGGAACATTGATATCAAGAATGCAATTACCTGATTTTTGGTTATTTTTTTGTTTGTATAGTATAGTGCTATTCCTAAAAAAACACGGCTAGGGCTATTGTTGCAATATATAAACCTTGAAATCCTCCACAGTAGTCATATATATACGATGTTATAACATCATACATCCAATGTGGATATAGGTATTTTTAAATCTTTATGCCATGAATAATGGTCTTTATAATCTATTCCATTTTGTCTAATTGATTGTCCAATTTTTATTGTATAAAATGTATCATTTTTGGAATACCTTTTGGTGTTATTGCAATTGCTAATAATATTAAGCATATAATTGCTAAAAATTTCAAAAGGCTATTTTAGTTTGTTTTATTGAGTTTTACATTTTTTTGCTTTGACATTTTTTTCCACCTTATTTAATAACTATGTTATATATTTTATTTTTTTACATATATTTCTTTTTACTATTTCATGACCTTCTATATATGATGCTACTTTTTTTCTGACTTATGAACAATTTCTTTTACTTTTTCTTGATTTTTCATCCATATTAATTTCAATTAAATCTCTTAATTTTTCCATTAATTTGTACTGCTAGATTTACTTTTATCATCTACGATTTTACTTTCATCGTACTCTGGCCATTTTTTTCATATGAAATTGTATCTTCATGTCCCTAATTTATTCCAGATTTCTTCTGTTATATGTGGTGCTATTGGATTTAATACTTTTATAAATCCTTCTACCATTTTGATTGGGATTATTTCTTCTTTAAATGCTGCATTTATAAATATCATCATTTGCGCAATAGCTGTATTGAAGCTCATGTTTTCATAGTCTTCTGTTACTTTTTTTATTGTGTAATTATATTCTTTCTCTAAGTTTGGATTTTCTTTATTTTGTACTTTATCACTTTCGATAAATACTCCATACTCTATCTATGAACTTTTTGCTTCCTTCAATTCCTTTTTCATCCCATGGTTTTGACGCTTCAATTGGTCCCATGAACATTTCATAAAGTCTTAATGCATCTGCACCGTATTCATTTATAACATCATCCGGATTAATTACATTTCCTTTTGACTTACTCATCTTTTTCACCATTTGGTCCTAATATCATTCCTTGATGTCTTAATTTTTGCAAATGGCTCTTTTACTGGCGATATTCCTTCTTCAAACAAGAAATTATTCCAGAATCTTGAATATAATAAATGTCCCTACTGCGTGTTCTGGACCACCCATATATAAATCGACTGGCATCCAATGTTTCAACAATTCTTCATCTGCAATTGCATTTTTGATTCTTAGGATCAATATATCTTAAGAAATACCAACTTGATGCTGCTGCTCCTGGCATTGTTGATGTCTCTTTTTTGCTTTTTTTGACCTTCAAATGTTGTGTTTACCCAATCAGTTGCTCTTGATAATGGTGATTGTCCACCTTTTCCTGGTCTGTAGTCTTCTAATTCTGGTAATGTTATAGGTAAATCTGTTTCTGCTAATACATGAATTTTCCCATCTTCTGTATAAACTACAGGAACTGGCTCTCCCCAATATCTTTGTCTTGCAAATATCCATTCATGGATTCTATAATTGACTTTTTAGTTCCAATTTTATTTTCTTCAATTTTTTTCAATTATTTTTATCTATTGCATCTTGTTTATTTAATCCATTTAAAAAAATTCCGAATTTATGTGTTTTCCATCTTCAATAAATGCTTCTTTAGAAATATCTCCCCTTCTAATACTGGAATTATTTCTAAATTGAATGCTTTAGCGAAATCATAATCTCTTTGATCATGTGCTGAACTGCCATAATCGCACCTGTTCCATATGTCATTAATACATAATCTGAAATCCAAATTGGCATTAATTTTTTTACTAAATGGATTTATTGCATAGCTTCCTGTGAATGCTCCTGTCTTATCTTTTATTTAATCCTGTTCTTTGTAGATCTGATTTTGATGCCGCTTCTGCTACATATTTTTTTCTACTTCTTCTTTTTGATCTGCTGTAGTAATTTCTTTTTACTAGTGGGTGCTCTGGTGATAATACACAATATGTTGAACCAAAAATTGTATCCGGTCTTGTTGTAAATACTGTGAATTTTTTTATCTGTGCCTGATACTGTGAAATCAATCTCCGCTCCTATTGATTTTTCCTATCCAGTTTCTTTTGAATTTCCTTTTGTTGATTCTGGCCAATCAATTTCATCCAACCCATTCAATAAAATTTCAGCATATTTTTGGTATATCCATTACCCATTGTTTCATATTCTTATGAACAACTGGGAATCCTCCTCTTTCACTTTTTACCATCGATTACTTCGTCATTTGATAATACTGTTCCCAATTCTTCGCACCAGTTTACTGGCATTTCTACTAATTTTTGCTAATCCTTTTATGATATAATTTTATAAATATTGCTTGTGTCCATTTATAATAATCTTCATCACATGATGCAAATTCTCTATCCCAATCATATGAAATTGCTAATGATTTTAATTGTTTTTTTAAATGTTTCAATATTTTTTTCTAGTGAAAGTTTCTGGATGATTTCCTGTATTTATTGCGTATTGTTCTGCTGGCAATCCGAACGCATCCCATCCCATTGGGTGTAATACATTATATCCTTGCATTCTTCTCATTCTACTTATAATATCTGTTGCTGTATATCCTTCAACATGTCCCTACATGTAATCCTTGTCCTGATGGATATGGGAACATATCTAGAGCATAATATTTAGGTTTTGAAAAAAATCCCAAATATCTGTTTGAAATGTTTTGTTTTCATCCCAATATTTTTGCCATTTTTTTCATTCTCGATAAAATTATATGCCATGTCGTATCTCCTTTTTCATTGATACATGTATTATACAATATTTTTTTCAAGTTTTTTTAAAGGTTTATTGGTATCCAAAATAAATAAAATTGCATTGAATTTAATTTTATTTTGATTCAATGCAATTTAATCTTTTTATACTTTTTTTCAATTAATTCTTTGGCTTTTTTTACGTCTCTTTCTTTTTCTATTAACAATCCAAATGATTCTATTTTTTTCTTCCATTTTTTTGTTTTGCTTCTTCTATTTCTAATGGATTTTTTTATTTTCAAAAATCTTCCTCATTCTCATATTCAATCATGCTTCCCAATCCCTCTACATTTTGAAAAAGCTAATTCTATTCCATTTTTTTCATAAACTTTCACTTTATATTTAAAAAAATTGTTAATAATTCAAATCCTAAATTCTCAAATAATTTCTCTGCTTCTAATAAATCTTCACAGTTGATATTTATTTTTTTGTTTCTGAAATTATATTCCCATCTTTATCCACATTTTTTTATACTTATATGTGATTTTTTTGAATTCTTTTTCCTTCAACATTTAAATATCTTAATAATACTGAGTTTTTGAGAATATATTGAATATTATCTTTTGTTAATTCTTTTAATTTTTGAAGTTAAATATTTATCTTCTATAGTACTTGTTCTTATTAATTTAAACCCTTGTTTCTCAAGTTTATCAAATGCACTTTCTTCTGTTTCTAATAAATATCTAGTTATTTCAACTTGTTTCATAACTTCTCCTTTCTATAAATGTATTATATACTCTTAGTTTAATATTATGTCAAGATTGTATTCTTTTTAATATTTGTGTAATATGTATAATTGATATTTTATTGTATAATTGATAACAAAGGAGATTTATGATGAGTTTTGAGAATTCTGATTTAAAAAAAGCATGGTATCGTTGTTATTAACAAATTACCTCAAAATGAAATTAATGAGATATCTAAGTATGTTGCAGATACTTTATTTTTCAAAGTTCCCAACACTTAATTTTAACTATGCTGCATTATATGAAAATATAAGTAATTTACCAATGTATTATGCTCAAATGCCTGAAGGCCTTTCTGCTGCTTGTTATTATTATAAAAATTCATCAGTTTATTTCTGTGAGGGTGTTAATCTTTCTGAACTAAAAAAATTAGCAGTTCATGAAATTATTCACCATTTTCAAGAAGTAAAAAACTCCTGGTGGTAGATTGTATAAACTTGGTTTATCTTCTTTCTTAGGTGCCAAAACTTTTGGAAATTCTATAAATGAGGCTGTTGTTCAATTTATGGCTGCTTATGCAACCAATGAAGAACGTGATGTAGTTACTTATTATGGTATAAAACTTCCTACTGATAGCCCTAATTACTACCCTATTATTACAAATTTAATCAAACAAATTGCTTACCTTGTTGGTTATGGTGTTTTTATTTGAAAGTTGTTTTTTTGCTGATAATAAATTTTATGATTCTTTTAAAAAAATTTATTTGGCGAATCAAATGCTTATAAAAATACAAGAATATTTTTGATAGAATAATGGATATTGAAGAAGATATTATAAAATTAACTTCTCGTATTAGATCTGAAGATCTTTCTAATTCAAAAATTTAAAAAAAGATTTCTTCTAAAATTGATAAATTAAAATTATCTATCAAGGCTACTTTTTGATACTCAAAATTTGATTTTGAAATCTTTCTTTAACAAGAAAAATAAATGATATATCATCTTCTGATGAAGTTATAAAAATATCGTAATCTTTTTATATAGTTTTTACTAATTTAATTGGTTCTTCTGATGAATATTCTTTCTTTAATGATTTTTATATTCAAAAAAATGATTGAACTTGATAATAAATTTAATAATAATTCTTTAGTTATTGTTAAAAAAATCTAAATTAAATTTATTTTTTTGATAAACTTAAAACTTTGTTTACTTCTAAAAAAACAGTTTTGAATTAGTATAGTAAATCCCGAATGCTTTATTTTGCATTCGGGGTTTGTTATTTTATTGTACTTTCTAAATTTAAATTTAAACAAGCATATTTGCTACTCTCTTTAAAAATTTTTTTAATTTCTTCTATTATTTGTCTTCCTTTACTAGATATTTTACTTATTCTTTTTGCTCCACCAATTTCATCTTCTACTAAAGGATTTGTATATCTCACTTTTATTTTTTTAGCGTTATACAATATTGGTTTTCTATTTTTTTATTGGTTCTTATAATTTTACTTGCATTTGCAAATATTTTATATGCATTTTTGGATTTCTTTATTTGAACATTCCTCTATTTTTTTACAATTTCTTTTTTTCTGAATATTTATATAAATCTTCTTCTGTTATATATCCTTCCGTAAACATTTTTTTCTTAAAAATATCAGTCCAAAATTGCATTATTATATTATTTTCAAAAATTTCCTGAAAAATAAACGCCACATTTTACTTGCTCTTTCTACATATTCCTCTGCAATTTTCTGTGTTTTTAAATCCAATTTCTTCAATTCCATCTTCATTTTTTTAATATTGTTAAATCACTATAAATTCTATCTATTGATTCTAATATAAAAGCATTTTTGTGTAACTAATCCATCGCTTAAAGTATATTCTAGCCTATCTGCAGATAATCTAGGGCTCTCATTGTCTGCTATTGGATATAATTTATAATCTATAACTTCCTCAAGTTTAATATTATCTTTTTTTAATAGTTGCATTATTTCTACAGAATTTTTCAATAAATAATTTTGTTAGTCCTTCTGTTGTTTCTTGTTTTTTTATAATCTCCGTGTAAATAATCTATAACATGGCTGAACGATGGTGTAGATATGTCATGAAATAACCCTGCTAATGTTTGTTTTTTTATCTTTTGTAAAATTCCATATTATTAGTGCTACTCCAATGGAATGTTCATATCTCGTGTGAAAAATATTTAGTTTCTAATAGTTTAGTATGTTCACTTGCTGAAACCATACTAATCCCTCGAAGTCTTTTTCATTTCCTCTGTTTTTTTAAATATGGCTCTAAAAAAATTTTTGGATAATCTTTTGATAATATTTTCAAATATTCTTGGATTTCTAAATTATCTCACACCTAAATACATATTAACTCCTTTAAAAATTATTTTAATAAAAAAATTCTTTTTATTTCTTTTTGATACTTTTTAGTCCGTCTGATACTGCAAATGCTACTGTACTATTTGTTCCAATAATATCACCACCTGCAAAGACTTTTTTTCTAATGATGTTTGGTATTTTTTTCATTTACTTTTAATATAACCTTTTTCATTTTTTTCTCAAAAATCTTCAATTGCTTTTTATATTTGGTAATGATCCTGTTGCTAATACTATGTAGTCTGCTAATAGTTCAAACTCTGAATTTGGTATGTTTTTTTGGCACTTTCCTTTTTGCTATTTTCTACTTCTACTAATTCTGTTTTTATGCATTTTACAATATTTTTTTCATATTCCATGATATTTGTTAAATATTCCATTTTTAACTTTATCTGCTTTTTGTTTCTTCAATTTCCTCTTTACTTGCTGGCATTTCGCTTTCGCTTCTTCTATATACAATAGTTACGTCTCCCCTAGATGCTTTATTGTTCTAGCAGCATCCATTGCAACATTTCCTCCACCATTCACTATTACTTTTTTTATCTTTAAAAATCTGGAAAAATCTCTATATTCTAATAATTCGTTGGCACTATAGATATTATTTCCTTTTAAAGTTATATTTGGTTCGTTTGCACCAATTGCTAAATATATTGCATCATATTGATTTTGCAATTCTTCAATATTTAAATTTTCTCCTAGAGCCTGATTATATTTTACCTCTATTCCTAAATCCAATATTTGATCGATTGTTTGCATTGTTATTTCTTTTTTTAGTCTGAATTCTGGAATGCCATGTGTTAAAATTCCACCTAATTCACTGTGTTTTTTTCGTAAATTGTTACTTTTACTCCTTCTCTTGCTAAAAAAATCCTGCACATTCAAGCCCTGATGGACCTCCTCCAATAATGGCAACACTTTTGCTTTGTAACTCAGGATTTATATATTTACTTATTTTAAAACCTTTTTTTATTGCATTATCACAAATTTCTGCTTCAATTCCTCCAATATCAACTGGTTCTCCAATTCTGCCTCTAGTACAAACACCTTCACATTGATCTGAAAATGGACATATTCTGCCACATACTGCCCCCTAATAGAGAGGTTGATGTTACGATTTCGTAAGCTTTTTTTCTTCGTCTGTTTCCTTTATAAATTCTGGGATTCTATTTTTTTATTGGGCAACCATTTAATTGGCATGGTTTGTGTATACAATTTAAACAATAATCTCTTTTTTTCTTGATTCACTAATTATTCCTCCAAAAAAATCTTTCAAGTATTTTTAACATATGGTTTATTATCATTTGTGTTTATTTCTATTGTTGTTCCAATAGGGATAACAATTTTCTTCTCACTGTGTCCGAAATTGTTTGATTTTATAATTGGCTTGTTGAATTCTATGTCATTTATTGTATCTAACAAAATTTTGTCTATTTGAATTTCATTTTCATAGTTTCCTATCCAAATACCTGCTATTTCATCAAAAAAATCCCTTCTTGTTTCATTCTATATAAGTCATGTGATACTTTTTTTCAGGTCCTGATTCATACGATAATTCTTCAATTAGTAATATTTTATTTTTTTAAAATCTAATTTATTTATACCTGATATTAAATCTGTTGTTAAAGATAAATTTCCGCCTATTGTTTTTTTCCTATTGCTTTTCCTTGTCTAATTATTTCAAATTCTTCGATATCTTCTTCATACGCTAGATTGTCTCTATTTTTTTATGAATCTATCAATTACTGATTTCAATCTATACTCGGTTTCACCTGATGATATTGATTTAAATGATGGCCCCATAAATGTTACTAAATCTGCTTTGCTATTTAATAAATTTAATAGTGATGTCGTATCTGAAAATCCACACAATATTTTTGGGATTATTCTTTATTTCATCATAGTCTAGATATTCATCAAGTGAAATACAGTTATTGCCTCCTGTAATTGAAAAATATGGCCTTAATTTTTCGGATTTAGAAACATTTTTCATCATATCATACGCTTTATGCCTTGCTGTCGTTCCATACCCTGTTTCGTCTGTTAAATAGTGTTCTCCTTTTTTTCAATTATATATCCCATTTCTTCAAATATTTTTATACTATTATTCATTACTTCAATATCTTCTGGATCTCGTAATATTGATGATGGCGATATTATTCCTATGGTATCACCTTTCTTTAGTGTTTTTTTGCTATCATTCTTACTTTGTATCCTTTCTTACTTTATCATTAATATCGTTCCAATTCTATTTGATTTATCTCCTTCAGCTCGGTACGAATACCAATCATCATTATTATCAACTGTACATATTCCACAGTCGTGTATATTTGATTTTTTTATTCCTAATTTTATTAGTCTTGATTCAATTAGTTTAGAATTATCTATTGAATAATTTATTCCTTTTTCATTTTTTTCTTGTCTGTTTTTTTATTATGTATTTATCTAAATCTTCATCGTGAAATGTGTCTTTATATTTTTTTACAACATCATCATTTACTAAAAAAATTTTTTTCTTTTTCGAATACAAGGTCCTATACAAATTATTAAGTCATTTTGGATTTGAATTATATTCATTTAGTAATTTTTTTATTGTTTTCTCGGTTATCTTATTTACTATTCCTTCCAACCTGCATGTATGTTGGCCCCTATATGGTTGATTGGATCATATACTATTATTGGCATACAGTCAGCTGTTGCTATTATTGTTGCTATATTTCGTTGTTCTAATATTACTGCATCAGAATATTCTACACTATTTATACTTGCTATTGTAGTACTTATATCCGTATGATTTTTGATGTGGTTGGACTATTTCTTTAATATTAAAAAGTTGCTTTTATTTTATCTATTGATTTATCTCTTTTATGTGGTTCTAAATTTCTACTAAATCCCATATTATCTCTTAATATTATTGCATTTACAACATTATATTTTTTTCTAATGAAGTAAATGTTAAATATGAAAAATCATTTGTTTGTCTTATTTTATATTCCATATATTCCTCATTGTCTTATTTTTTTGATTATATCAAAAGATTGTGTCTTTTTAAAGTATAAAAAGTATGCATAAATTAATTATACAACTAATTTATGCATACTTTATAAAATAAAAAAACCTGGCAACAACCTATCTTCCAGGAGGGGAACCCTCGAGTATTGTCGGCACATTTGAGCTTGACTTCCGTGTTCGGGATGGGTACGGGTATTTCCTCAATGTTATCGTTACCAGAAATGTTTTTGTGTACTATTAGCACACTCAAAAAAATACATAGTTAACAAGTTCATCTCTATTCTTTGTCTTTCCACAATGTTTAGTTATCTTTTTTTCTTCTCTTAATCATATTTTTATGGTTAAGCCCTCGATTTATTAGTATTGGTCAGCTCAGTGAATCGCTTCACTTACACCCCCAACCTATCAACCACGTAGTCTTCATGGAATCTTACTACCTTAACGGTATGGGATATCTTATCTTGGAGTTGGCTTCACACTTAGATGCTCTCAGCGTTTATCCATTCCGAACTTGGCTACACAGCTATGCTCTTGGTAGAACAACTGTTGCACCATCTGTTCGTCCACCCTGGTCCTCTCGTACTAGGGGCAGATCTCCTCAAATATCCTGCGCCTGCGACAGATAAGGACCGAACTGTCTCACGACGTTCTGAACCCAGCTCGCGTACCGCTTTAATGGGCGAACAGCCCAACCCTTGGAACGTACTTCCGCTCCAGGATGCGATGAGCCGACATCGAGGTGCCAAACCTCCCCGTCGATGTGAACTCTTGGGGGAGATAAGCCTGTTATCCCCAGGGTAACTTTTGTCCGTTGAGCGATGGCATTTCCATTCATAATCCACCGGATCACTAAGTCCTACTTTCGTATCTGCTCGACTTGTAAGTCTCCCAGTTAAGCTCCCTTCTGCCTTTACACTCTATTGCGCGATTTCTGTCCGCGCTGAGGGAACCTTTGAACGCCTCCGTTACTCTTTAGGAGGCGACCGCCCCAGTCAAACTGCCCGTCTGACATTGTCCTCTGACCGGATTACGATCACGAGTTAGATTCAAACTAATTTAAGGTTAGTATCCCAACGTTGGCTCTTCTTAAGCTGGCGCTTAAGCCTCAAAGCCTCCTAACTATCCTGTACATAAATTAGCCTGACTCAGTATCAAACTGCAGTAAAGCTCCATGGGGTCTTTCTGTCTTGTCGCAGGTAACTAGCATCTTCACTAGTACTACAATTTCGCCGGGGACATTGTCGAGACAGCTCCCAAATCATTACGCCTTTCGTGCGGGTCAGAACTTACCTGACAAGGAATTTCGCTACCTTAGGACCGTTATAGTTACGGCCGCCGTTCACTGGGGCTTCAGTTCGGTGCTTCATATTACTATTAACACGTTCCCTTAACCTTCCAGCACTGGGCAGGCGTCAGCTCCTATACTTCATCTTTCGATTTAGCAGAAACCTATGTTTTTTTGTTAAACAGTTGCTTGGGACAATTCTCTGCGACTGGCTGTTACACCAGTACCCCTTCTTCCAAAGTTACGGGGTCAATTTGCCGAGTTCCTTAACAATGCTTCTCCCGATCGTCTTAGGATCCTCTCCTCATCTACCTGTGTCGGTTTGCGGTACAAGTATATAATACAAGATCTACAACCTTTTCTCGTCAGCGTGCTTCTTGGTGCTTCGTTACTTTATTTTCACCCCCCTTGCGGAACAAGTTTTTCCATTTCCTTGCTCACCTTCCACTTCTGCGTCAGTTGCATCTTTTTAAGTATTATATAGTGCAGGGAATATCAACCTGCTATCCATCAGATACGCCTTTCGGCCTCTCCTTAGGTCCTGACTAACCCTGGGCGGACGAACCTTCCCCAGGAAACCTTAGACTTTCGACGGCAGGGATTCTCACCCTGCCTCGCTACTTATTCCAGCATTCTCTCTTCTATCTCGTCCACCAGTGCTCACGCTCTGACTTCATCCTACAATAGAATGCTCCTCTACCACTTGTAATAAATTACAAATCCGCAATTTCGGTTGATAACTTAGCCCTGGTAATTTTCCGCGCAATTTCACTCGACCAGTGAGCTATTACGCACTCTTTTTAATGAATGGCTGCTTCTGAGCCAACATCCTGGTTGTTTACGCAAAAATCACATCGTTTTTCCACTTAGCTATCCATTTGGGACCTTAATTGACGATCTGGACTCTTTTCCTTTTGACCACGGAACTTAGCTCCCGTAGTCTGACTCCTGGATATTAACGAATGGCATTCGGAGTTTGATAGAGTTCGGTAACCTGGTTAGGCCCCTACCTCATTCAGTGCTCTACCTCCATCTCGTCTTCCTCCAAGGCTAGCCCTAAAGCTATTTCGAGGAGAACCAGCTATCTCCGAGTTCGATTGGAATTTCTCCGCTATCCACAGTTCATCCGGTGCCTTTTTAACGACAATCAGTTCGGACCTCCACAAGATTTTACTCTTGCTTCATCCTGACCATGGATAGGTCACCCGGTTTCGGGTCTATAACGCATGACTTAATTCGCCCTATTCAGACTCGCTTTCGCTTCGGCTCCGTTCCTTACTTAAAACTTAACCTTGCCATGCACTATAACTCGCTGGACCGTTCTACAAAAAGTACGACATCGCGCCTTAAATCGCTCTGTCTGCTTGTAAACATAGGGTTTCAGATTCTATTTCACTCCCCTCCCGGGGTTCTTTTCACCTTTCCCTCACGGTACTAGTTCGCTATCGGTCACCAATTAGTATTTAGCCTTACGGGATGGTCCCCGCTCATTCATACGAGATTTCTCGTGTCTCGCACTACTCTGGATACAGCCATGTAAACTTGAATTTCGCATACGGGACTTTCACCCTTTGTAGTCTGCTTTTTCCAAAAACAGTTTTGCTATCCTCGTTTAATCAATTATGTTGTCCGAACCCCAGTATCATTACTGATTCTGGTTTGGGCTCTATCGATTTCGCTCGCCACTACTTTCGATATCGATTTTTTTCTTTCTTTTCCTGTGGGTACTAAGATGTTTCAGTTCTCCACGTTCCCTTCTCACACACTACTTTACTCATGTGTGGATAACTGGGCTCTTTTTTTCCCAGCTGAGTTTCCTCATTCAGAAATCCCTGGATCAAAGGATATGTGCTCCTCCCCAAGGCTTATCGCAGCTTGTCACGTCTTTCATCGGCTTTTTGGTGCCCTAGGGCATTCACCCTATGCTCTTAGTAGCTTAACCTATGTACAATTTCTTGTACTGTTTCTATCTTTATTTTTCTTGATTCTAAGACATTATGGTTTAACATTTTTTTGGCATATAATTGTATTCTTTTTGAATACTCTAGTTTACCTGGTAATATAATTTCGCAATTATATTACACTTTTTATAAGAATATTTGATTTTTCTTATTAACTATATTTTTTTCAATGTGCTATGAGTTATAAAACTACTATGTTATATAAAATAACATGGTGGGCCCAGATGGGCTTGAACCATCGACCTCACGCTTATCAAGCGTGCGCTCTAACCAACTGAGCTATGGGCCCAAATATTAGAGTTATTCAATGATAACTTGTTTTTAACTCTTTTTTTAATGTACTATTAGAAGTACATTGAAAAAAATAAACAATGAACGGTTGAGTTTTTCCATATGAGAGGTTTTGCAACCTCTCATATCTTTTTGTCGACCTATCTTTCTCCTTAGAAAGGAGGTGATCCAGCCGCAGGTTCTCCTACGGCTACCTTGTTACGACTTCACCCCAATCATTAGCTCTGCCTTCGACTGCTGCCTCAATATTAAACTGTTAGCTCACAGGCTTCGGGTATTTCTAACTCTCATGGTGTGACGGGCGGTGTGTACAAGGCCCGGGAACGTATTCACGGCAGTATTCTGACCTGCCATTACTAGCAATTCCGACTTCGTGTAGGCGAATTTCAGCCTACAGTCCGAACTGAGACCGCTTTTTGAGTTTTGCTCCACATCACTGTATTGCTTCTCTCTGTAACGGCCATTGTAGTACGTGTGTTGCCCAAGACATAAAGGGCATGATGATTTGACGTCGTCCCCACCTTCCTCCGATTTATCACCGGCAGTCTTTCTAGAGTTCCCACCATTACGTGCTGGCAACTAGAAATAGGGGTTGCGCTCGTTGCAGGACTTAACCTAACATCTCACGACACGAGCTGACGACAACCATGCACCACCTGTATAGAGACTCCGAAGAGCTAAATAGTTTCCTACTTATTCCTCTATATGTCAAGCCTTGGTAAGGTTCTTCGCGTAGCATCGAATTAAACCACATACTCCACTGCTTGTGCGGGCCCCCGTCAATTCCTTTGAGTTTCAACCTTGCGGTCGTACTCCCCAGGTGGGATACTTATTGCGTTAGCGCCGGCACCGACAATTATTCATTGCCAACACCTAGTATCCATCGTTTACGGTGTGGACTACCAGGGTATCTAATCCTGTTTGCTCCCCACACTTTCGTGCCTCAACGTCAGTTATCGTCCAGTTTGTCGCCTTCGCCACCGGTGTTCTTCCTAATATCTACGCATTTCACCGCTACACTAGGAATTCCACAAACCCCTCCGATACTCAAGAAATATAGTTTTAGTTGCAGTTCCTCAGTTAAGCCGAGGTATTTCACAACTAACTTGCATTTCCGTCTACGCACCCTTTACACCCAATAAATCCGGATAACGCTCGCTCCCTACGTATTACCGCGGCTGCTGGCACGTAGTTAGCCGGAGCTTATTCAACAGGTACCGTCATTTTTTTCTTTCCTGTTAAAAGCAGTTTACAATCCGAAAACCTTCTTCCTGCACGCGGCGTCACTGCGTCAGAGTTTCCTCCATTGCGCAATATTCCCGACTGCTGCCTCCCGTAGGAGTCTGGGCCGTATCTCAGTCCCAATGTGGCCGTTCAACCTCTCAGTCCGGCTACTGATCATCGTCTTGGTAGGCCGTTACCCCACCAACTAACTAATCAGACGCAAGCCCATCTATTAGCGGATTGCTCCTTTCCTGCTTGTATCATGCGATACTCGCAGCATATGCGGTATTAGCAACGATTTCTCGCTGTTATTCCCCTCTAATAGGCAGGTTGCTTACGTGTTACTCACCAGTCCGCCACTAACCGCTTTGAGAGCAAGCTCTCAATTAAGTTCGTTCGACTTGCATGTCTTATGTGCGCCGCCAGCGTTTATCCTGAGCCAGGATCAAACTCTCAAATTAATATCTCATTTCCCTGAGGAAATTTAATTCTAATTTTATGAACTTGTAGCTCATTATAAAAAAATTGTTTTTTTGTTTATGGTAGTACAATTCAACTACCGCAATTTATTTGGTTTCTCAAAAGATTCATTGTTTACTTTTTCAATGTACTTCAGAATGTTTTGTGTCCATTCTGTGTCCCTCTCGGAACGATTTCGATTATATAATGTATTGTTCACTTTGTCAACACATTTTTGAAATATTTTTTTAACTTTTTTTAGAGTAAAAAAATATGAACTAAGTTTTACCTGTTTTTTTCGGTTTTCCTTAGTACTTTTTTTAGTATAACATGACAAAAGCAGCAATGTCAATCAAAATTTAAATCTTTTTTTGATTTTTTTGCTGCTTTTATCTTTTTACATTTTTTTCTCCACAATTCATGCAGTGTTTAGCATTAATATTATTCATAGTTCCGCATCTCATACAGAACTTAAACTCTTGAGAGTTTTGTTCTATTCTATATTGATTTTGCATGTTTGTTTGAGGTTGTTGTATATTTACTTGATTTTGATTTCTTTGATTTATCATGTCAAAGAAATCTGAAATATCATCTATTTCTTGATTTTGAATATCACTTTGATAGTTTGCCCTAACATTATTGTAATTTTGCTGTTGATTATTTATCATCATTCTTTGAAGCATTTCTTCTTTTCTTCTTAATTCTTCTTTTTCTTCAGCAATTTTTTTATTTTTTTCTGCTAATAATTCAATTTCTTTCATTTTAAATCTTAACTGATCAATATCCGCTCTTGTAATTATTTGCTTTGGCTTTTTCTATCAATATATCGCTTTTTGGATTATCTCTTCTTAAACTTATTACATATAATATTTGTGATAGTGGTAATCTATCGTCTTCTATAGAATTAATAAGTTTATCATTATATGAAATCTCTGTGATTTGATATTTCAACGGCTTAAATGTTATTCCATCTTCTGATTTTGATTCTTTTTACAAGTCCTTTTATTTCATCATCATTTACTCTGTCTATTTCTTCTATTTGTAATGTTTCAGATTCTTTTTGAATTATAAACTCTTCTGGTTGTTTCTTTTCTTTTGATATTTCACTTATAGTTTTTTTCCATTGAACTTATGTTGTTAATCATTACTGGATTTGTTGTAAATGGTGGTTTTATAAGTTTTTTTCTAAATCAATTTTATTATTAGTCTCTACATTATAGTTTGTTTTTTTCTATATTTGTTTCAACTTCTTTTTGATATTTCATTTATTGAATTGTTTGGATAAATTGTTTTTTTCTTCTATTATATGTTGTTCTATTTTTTTGGCTCTTCGACATTTGCTTCTTCAGCCTTATTTTCCTCGATAATTTCTTCAATTACTGGTTCCTCAACATGTTCTTCTGTAACAATTTCTGTTTCATTTTCAAACTCTTCGTTATTGTAATTTTCAATTGAATCTGTCTCATTAAATATTCCTAAATTTTGGTCTGTAGTTATTGATGTTTTTGGTGCTGAATTTTCTTGAAACGGTTCTTCAATTACTGTTTCTAAGATTGGTTCAGGTGCCACTTCAATATTATCTATTGGTTTTGCATTAAATTCATCGCTTTTTATAGAGTCTTCTGAAACTTCTTCTATTTCTGAATTTTCTGTTACTTTTTCCACAATTTGTGGTTCTTCAGTTAATTCTTCTTCAAGTTCTGATTCTTCAACTGCTTCTTCCTCAATCTCTGGCTCTGCAATTAATTCTTCTTGAACTTCTGGTTCTTCAACTGCTTCTTCATCAATCTCTGGTTCTGCAGTTAATTCTTCTTGAAATTCTGGTTCTTCAACTACTTCTTCCTCAATCTCTGGTTCTGCAATTAATTCTTCTTGAACTTCTGGTTCTTCAACTACTTCTTCCTCAATCTCTGGTTCTGCAATTAATTCTTCTTCAACTTTTTGGTTCTTCAACCACTTCTTCATCAATCTCTGGTTCTGCAATTAATTCTTCTTCAACTTTTTGGTTCTTCAACCACTTCTTCATCAATCTCTGGTTTTGCAGTTAATTCTTCTTGAACTTCTGGTTTTTCAACTACTTCTTCCTCAATCTCTGGTTCTGCAATTAATTCTTCTTGAACTTCTGGCTCATCAACTACTTCTTCATCAATCTCCGGCTCTGCAGTTAATTCTTCTTGAACTTCTGGCTCTTCAATTACTTCTTCCTCAATATCTGGTTCTGCAATTAATTCTTCTTGAACTTCTGGTTCTTCAACCACTTCTTCCTCAATCTCTGGTTCTTCAATTACTTCTTCATCAATCTCCGGCTCTGCAGTTAATTCTTCTTCTATTTTAGTTATAATTGGTTCATTAAATTTTTTTGTTTTCTTTGAATGATTCTTTGTTGTCTTCATATATGAATTTAATATCATCATCTTCTTTTTTTCGAAATAAAAATCATCAAATTCGTTTATTTGTTTTGAAATTTCATCAAAAGATTTTTTTCAGTCTCTTCTCTATTTTTTTCTTCATTTGTTCCTGTATTGGATTATCTTTTTCTGAAATCATTATTTTTTTCAGCTTGTTGCTCTAGTTCTTTAGATTCGTTTTTCCTTATTTTTCATTTGATGGCATTAAATAATTTTTGCATTTTATTGTATATATCAGAATTAATTACATTTTCTTCAATATTATCTTTTGGTTTTTAAGAATTGAATCTTCATCAACCGTTTTCTTTATATCTAATGGTTTAGTGAATATTTCAAAACTATCAAAATTATCTTCTTCATCTATATCTTCTTCAATTTCTGATTCTTCAGGGATTACTTCTTCAACTACCGGCTCTTCATCTATTTCATCTTCGATTTCTGATTCTTCAGAGATTACTTCTTCAGTTACTGGCTCTTCGTCTAATTCGTCTTCGATTTCTGGTTCTTCAAAAACTTCATCTTCAACTTCTGGTTCTTCAAAAATTTCTTTTTCAACTTCTGACTCTTCGTCTAATTCATCTTCAATTTCTGGTTCTTCAGAAATTGTTTCTTCAACTACTGGCTCTTCATCTATTTCGTCTTCGATTTCTGGTTCTTCAAAAACTTCTTCTTCAACTTCTGGCTCTTCGTCTAATTCATCTTCAATTTCTGGTTCTTCAGAGATTTCTTCTTCAACTACTGGTTCTTCATCTAATTCATCTTCAATTTCTGGTTCTTCAGAAATTGTTTCTTCAGCTGCTGGCTCTTCGGCTAATTCATCTTCGATTTCTGGTTCTTGAGGAATTGCTTCTTCAACTACTGGCTCTTCATCTGATTCATCTATAATTGCTTCTATTACATCATTTTCATCTACGGATTCTTCAAAAATTTCCTTCTTGGCTTTCTAAACTTTCTTCAGACTCTGATTCAATAATTGGTGTTGATTCTTCAACTATATCGTTATTAGTAAATGTAGTTTCAGCTTCAAATACTTTTTCTTCTTTTTCTTCTTCAGCTGTTGCGGCTAATAGTGACTCAAATTCAGATATTTGATTTTCTACTTCATCTTCTGTTGGAATGTCTTCTGAAATTGGATAAACTGTGTCTTCAATCAAAGTTTCTTCAGATATTTCTTTATTTTTCTTCTTCATCATTTGCTATTTCTAACGGAAATTCTTTATCTAATTCTTCTGCAGTTGGCATGATGTTTTCTAATTTTTTTGAGTTTCTACAGTTTCTTGCTCTTCATCATTTAAATCTGAAATATTTTTCTTCTATGTATGTATTTAAATTATCATCTTCGTCAAGTTTATTTGTTTCTGATTTTTGGAGGCATTTTTGAAACCTGTTTTGGGTTTCTTATTTTCATCCTCTATTGGGGTTATTGGATAATCCAATATTAATTCATCATTTATTTCAGGTTCTTCTAAATTTTGTTCTTTTATTTCTTCTGGTTGTTCTGTGTGTTGACTTTCTTCATTTTCTGTATTCTCATCTTCATAATAATCAAACAAATTAATTGGTTGAATATATTCGTCATTTTCATCATATTGTTTTTCTTGTCTCTTATCTGACATTGCGTAGATATTCTCTACTAACTCTGAAGTGTACTTATTGTTTTTTTGCATTTTTAATGCTAATTTTTTTCACGCTTTTTTTCTTTCTTTTTCTGCTATTTTCCTTCTTTTCTCTTCTTCTTTCTGTGCTTTTTTTAGTGCCTTTTTGTTGTTTTTTTCAATTGTTTTGGATCCAGCATTTCTGGCTGTGAATTTATATTATTTACTTCATTTATGTTTTGATTATCATTATCAGTAGGATACAAATCTTTATAAATATCTTCTACGTATAAATCATTATTTTCATTGCTTTTCATATTAAATTTATTACTTGAATTATTATTTAACATTTAATTTTTTTTCCTCCGTATTTTTGCATAAAGACTTCTATTCTATCGTATATAATTCATATTATATATTAGTGAAAATAATTTTTCAATGGTGAATTAATAAAAGCTATAATACTTATTTGTATTATAGCTTTTATTAATATTATTTATTTAAATTTTTATTTTTTTAATAAGAATGGAGGTAAATCTAAGTCTGGTCCATTGTTTGTTGATGGTTGAACTGGTGGAACTGGCTTTTTAGCCCATGGTTGTGGTGTTGTTTGTTTTTATTGATGATGTTTCTAATGTTCCTGGTTCTTTTATCAAATCCTGTTGCAATTACAGTGATTACGATATCTTCATCTAAACTCTTATCAATTACTGAACCGAAGATTATGTTTGCTTCTGGATCTACGCTTCTTTGTACTAATTCAGCTGCTGTGTTTACTTCATGTAATCCTAAGCTTTCACTACCTGTAATACTAATGATTACTCCTCTTGCTCCTTCAATTGTTGTTTCTAGCAATGGTGATTGAATTGCTTTGTTTTGCTGCATCTTCTGCTCTATTTTCTCCAGATGCTCTACCAATTCCCATATGTGCCATTCCTGTATTTAACATTACGGCTTTAACATCTGCAAAGTCTAAGTTTACTAAACCTGGTACTTTGATTAAGTCTGATATTCCTTGAACACCTTGTCTTAATACGTCGTCTGCCATTTTGAATGCTTCAACAATTGATGTTTTTTTCTATCACTGATTTGTAATAATTTATCATTTGGAATTACTACTAATGCGTCTACTTTTGCCTTTTTAAGCTTTCGATTCCTCTTTCAGCTTGTGTTAATCTTTTCTTTCCTTCAAATGTGAATGGTTTTGTAACTACTGCAATTGTTAGGATTCCCATTTCTTTTGCGATTGAAGCAACTATTGGAGCAGCTCCTGTTCCTGTTCCGCCACCCATTCCAGATGTTACGAATACCATGTCAGCACCTTTTACTGCTTCTGCGATTTCTGCTTTGCTTTCTTCTGCTGATTGTCCTCCGATATCAGGGTTTGCACCTGCACCTAGTCCTCTTGTTATTTTTTTCACCTATTTGAATTTTTAAGCTAGCTTTTGATTTCATTAATGCTTGTCTATCTGTATTGATTGCAACAAATTCAACTCCTTCAATACCTGAGTCGATCATTCTGTCTACAGCATTGTTTCCAGCACCACCCTACACCAATAACTTTAATTATTGCTGTATCATCTGTTCTTTCGTTTTGTTCATAGATGTTATTGTTATCCATTAACATAAATTTAAATCCTCCCTATTTTTTTATTTCATTTATTTATTGTTATGAATAAAAGAATTCTTTTATTTTATATAGTAATTTTTAAGAAACTTTCATTTTTTTCTTTATCTACACTACTTGAGATATTTTTTTGAAAATGGTCTTGTAGCAATGTATCTTACTAAGCCATATGCAGTTGCATAGTTTGGTTTTTATTAATCCTGCTATTTTTTTCCTGTTGAAGCTTTTTACTGGTATGTTTAAAGTAATTTTTTTCCAACCATATCACTTTTTGCTTATGCTTAAAATTTCTTGACCTGTTAAGACTACTGTATTTATTTCTGATTTTAATCCTTTTATTTGTTATGTCTTTATTTATTAAGTCAAACATTTGCTCAACTCTAGCTTCTATTATTTCTACTATCTCTGAACTTTTTATTACTTTATTTGGTTCTTTTTGATGTTGATAGTACTACTTCTGTATCATTATCTATATATGATCTTAATGCTAGACTATATTGTTTTTTTAAGTTTTTCTGCTTCTTCAAATGATATTCCTAATACTATTGCAATGTCGTTTGTGATATTGTCACCGCCAACATCTATTGCATTAGTATATATCATTCTTTCTCCAAAGAAAACTCCTATATTGATTTGTTGTGCTCCGACATCTAACAACATTACTGAGTCTTTTTGTTCTGATTCTTCAAGCATTAAATTTTTTTCTCAGCTAGAACAATTGGAACATAACCATCAATTTCTATATTTGCTTTTTTTGAATACATTTCTTAATACTTTTAAATATTCTTCATCGCCTAAGATGATTTGACAATCTAGTGTAAAGCTTGATGCAAACGAGCCTACTGGATTTTTAACTTCTTTTCCATCATCTAAAACGAAGTCATTTGTTATAATGTCTATTATTTGTTTATTTTCAGGAATTTCAATTGCTTTTGCTGCTAATAATGCAGTTAGAACGTCCCTAGTTGAAATGCCTGAGTATTTATCTTTTGCTTCTTTTGTAACACTATTTTGTACTATTGTAACGTGCTTTCCAGGTATTGTAATATATGCTGAATTAATTGTTATATCCATTTCTTTTTCAGCATCTTCTACTACTTTTTTTAGTGTTTCTGCTAATGCTGCTTCATTTATTATTTTTTTCCTTTTTGAATGCCGTTGCTTTTTGTGCTGGTGCTACATACTACTTCAATTTGATTGAAACTATTGACTTCACCGACTATAAGACTTGTTCTAGAAGCTCTGATATCGATTCCGACAATTACATCACCTATTGCCAAAGCAAAAACCCTCCCTAGCTCTTGTATTTTTTTATGTATGATATATTATTTTCTTTTTAAAAGTCAATAATAAAATGTTATTTTTGTAATGTTTTTTTGTTACTTATATGTAACACATTTTATTCCTCTGTTTTTACTTGATTTTCTTGGGTTTCTGCGTTGCTTTTTGAAGATATTTTGTTGATGTAATATCTTCTAATTATTCCTATGTTATTAAATATTCTTCCTACAAAAAAACAATTAGTGCAGCTAAGTATATATCTACATTTAATTTTTTTGTCCTAAATATGTCAATAATATTGCCATTATTGCATTCATAAAAAAATCCCGAAATAAACACTTTTGAATCAAATTTATTGTCAAAATTGTTTGCAATTCCGCCTAATACTGTATCAAGTGCTGCAATTATTGCTATTGCTAAGTATTTTGATGCAACATAAAGGAACTGTTGGTAATACGAATCCTAACCCTACGCCTATGATACTACCTATTATTATTGAGATCCACATATTACTTTTTCCTCCTTTAAATAGTTTGATTTTTATTTCTCCTTGATATTTATCTATGTCAATTTTGTTTGATTCTTCAATTGTTACCTCCAAACCATTACTTTTCATCAAATCTACAAATCCAGTTGTTTTTTTGTATTTAATGTACTTGATAAATATTTTCTATCGCCTATTGCTTTAATTACATATGGTGATGATAGTCTTGCTCTACTTGCGTCCATTATTATAAATTTTTCGTTCAAAGTTACAATATCTGTTAAGTTTATTATTCTGTTACCGTTTATTGAAATCGCTTCAGCTCCTGCGTATTTTTAATTCATTTACTAAACTTCTAAGGTCTTCTGATGAATATTTGTTTTCTCCCTACATCTTTCAATGTTATAATAATTCCTTCACCTTTAACATCTGTTAAACCTAATAATTCATTTGATTTTTTTGATATTCTGATTTTATTAAGTTTGTCGATTCTGTTGATGTTGTAGCTGATTTTTGTATACTCCTCAATTTTTTTGCAATATTGTTTTTGATATTGTGACGCTACTTCATTATATTTGCTTTTTGTATGATGATATTTGAGATTTTTAGCTCTGTATCTCTCAATCCTTCGACATCTGCGTTTGTTGTTTCATCAACCGTTTTGAATTGTAATAATATTGAAGTTACTAATAATGCTGCAACTATTCCTATTATTATTGTTAGTGACCATTTATTCTTTATTGTCTTCAATATTATTCTCCTTTCGTTTTCATATTTTTTTGTGGAAGAGTTCCTGTGAACTTTCCTATTTGAACATTGTTTGATTTTTTTAACTTCTGATATTAATGATTGCTCTTGCATTATTTGAATATAACCACCTGGTCTGGTTAATGCTCCATATAGTAAGTCTGCATTTCCTATGGCCTTTATTGTAAATGGTGATGATACTCTCTCTCCGTTTATTGAAATAACATTTCCTGCACATGTTACACAGCTTGAACTTACTATTCTTTTGTCCATTTACTTCTATTGCTTGTGCTCCTGCATTTTGCTAATTCATTTACTATTTCACGTAAATCAACGTCGTGTACCAAAAATTTATTTATATCGTCCGTTGCTAAAGCTGCTTTTTGCATCTTTTGCTACTATTATTATTCCGCTTCCTTTTACATTTGTTAAACCTAACAACATATCATTTTTTTCTTTAATTTTTTTCTGATATATCATTTGATGATGTTGTTGTTTTTTTCAGCGTTGGTTCTAACTTCTTCTAGCTTTTTTTCGAAATCTTTTCATTTTCTTCTGCCATTCTATCGTATTTTTTTCTTTTTCTTGGATTAATGTTCCTTTTTAGTTGCTCATTGCCGAATGATTGTGCTACTACCTCGCTATTTTTTTCTTTATTGTTCTATATTGTAATACGATTATTATAAATAGTACAAAAGCAAACAACCCCAATTTCAACTCTAAAAATTTTTTTATTTTTGCAATGTATCTACCTCCTTCTTTATACTTTTTCTCTGAATACTGGAAATTTATCTTTAAAAATCTTTATTTAAAAAAATATTTCTCCTTCTATTCCTTTTTCTTGTTCTATGATTTTCTTTAAATATAGAATCTTTGTTTCCATTTTGTTTTTTTATCGCCTAAGTAAACTACTTTCTTTTTCTTGTGACAAATTAACTACATATCCTATTTTTTTCATTGTAATAAGCTTCTGAAATTTCTATATCACTTTTTATTGTGTATATATAATTCTTTATAATATTTGAAATATCTTCAATGTCTTTTGATATCTGATTCGCTTAATTTTTCGCCTACTTTTTATATTTGATAACTCTGTTTTTAAACATTGATAATTTAATCACATTTGTAGGTTCGGTTATAGACTCTTTTAATATCATACCACTGTTGTCAATAGTGTAAAATTTATTTGAAGCTGAAATATAATATTTCTCAACTCTTTCTTCTATATCTAAGTCTATTTCCGAAGATGATGCAATCTTCAATGAAGCATTTTTAATGTATGGATTTTTTTCTTCAAATTCTTATTTAGAAATAATAAGTTTTTTGGGAACATGTTTTTGTTTATTTCGATTTTTGATAATTTAATTATTTCTGATGACTTAACTTTATTATTTCCTTTTACATTTATTTTTTTGTAATGTAAAAAAATGGTGATTTCAAGAAAGCAATTATTCCTGAAATTAGAATTATAAATAATATAAATTTTACTATACCTTTGCCTTTTTTTCTTTTTTTATTTTTATTCGGAATATTCTTTGTGTTATTTATATTCAAATCTAATTCTAATTGTTGATTTTCTTGCTTTTTCTTTTTCTTGCCGCTTTAATTTCTTTTTAATTTTTTTGTTTTTTTGATATTGTTTTTGCTTTTTTTGGCTTTTTCCCTATTTTTCCTTTTTGCTTCCAGTTACTTGATCATAATCAAATAATTGAATCTTTGCTTCTGGATATTTTACTTTCTTTGCTTTTTTTGTGTTTTGTATTTTTATTTTTTTCATTTTCTTTCTTTTGGCATTTAATCACCTTCTTATTTCTTTAAACTTATTGATAACATTTTACTGATACCGTTTTCTTCCATTGTTACACCATATACAGCTCCTGCTGCTTCCATACTTCCTTTTCTATGTGTAATTATTAAGAATTGTGTTAATTTATTTAATTTTTTTCAAATAATCTGCATATCTGTATACGTTTACATCATCAAGTGCCGCTTCAATCTCATCAAGTATACAGAATGGTGATGGATTTATTTTTAATATTGCAAATAACAGTGCTATTGCAGTTAATGCTCTTTCGCCACCTGATAATAACATCATATTTTGTAATTTTTTTACCTGTCGGCTGTACTTGTATATCAATTCCACAATCTAAAAATATTGTTTTCATCTTCTAATGCTACTTTTTGCCATTCCTCCACCAAATAACTCTTTAAATGTTTCATTGAAATTTTTATTTATTATTTCAAATTTTTTTCTTTAAAGCGTTTTTTTCATTGTTTCGGTCATTTGCGCTATTACTTCATGTAATTTTGCAATTGTTGTTTCTAAGTCATATCTTTGTTCATTCATTTGAGTATATCTTTCTTCTGTTCTCTTATATTCCTCAATTGAATCTATATTGATACTTCCTAATTGTTTTATTTCTTCACGTAGTTTTTACATCTTCTTCGACTTTTTTTAATATTTGTTGGTCTTTCGAATTGTTTTTTGCATTATTTGGAGTTATTTCATATTCAGTCCATAATTCATTTATTAATGTTGTAATTGCTTCATTAATATTTGTTTCTTTCATTCCAATTTTAACTATTTGCTCTTTGATGTCTCTAATTATTTCAAATTGTTTTTTTCTATTGTCTTTTCAAGTTCTGAAATCTTTTTCATTCTCTTTTTATTCTTTGTTGTTTTAGCTCATCCTGTCTTTGTTGACTGTTTTCTACTTCTGACTTGATTTTTTTAATATTGATTGTTCTAACTCTTTTATCAATTGACTTAATTCTTCATTCTTTTTCTTTTTAATTGTATAATTTCTTTTTTTATGGCTTTCTATATTTATTGTTTTTTTGATTCTATTTCAGATGTAATTCTTTTCGATTATTTCATCTATTGAAAGATTACTTTCTTCGAATGATGATACTGATATTTTTTTAAATTTGTGATATCTTCATTTAGTATATCAATTTTATCTTGGTCTGCTTGATGTTTTTTGTGTATATTCTGTGATTTCTTCATTTAATTTTTCTAGAATTTTCTACAATTTTTTTCTATTTCTTCTAAAAAATTGATTTTTATTATTGTTTGATGTTTCTATATTTTTATTGTGGTTTGTAATTTCTTGTTGTTTTTTTATTTTTTTCTCATTCTCTAGTGATGTTACTTCTTTATTTATAGAATTCATTTTTTTCTTGCTCTGTTGCAAAAATTATTTCACTTTTGTTGCATTTCTGCTTTTTAGTTTTTCAATACTTTCAATTTGTTCTACATTAGATTTTGAAAAACTCTTCTTTTTGCTCTTCTAATTGTTTTATTGAATTTTTCTAGTTTTTATTACTTCTTGTTTTAATGTTTTTTTATCTCTTCAGTTCTTCCTAGAATATTACTTGTTTTTCTTGGCTATTGATCCACCTGTCATTGATCCTGATGGTGTTATTATATCTCCTTCAAGTGTTGCTATTCTAAATGAATATCTATTTTCTTTCGCTAATTTTATTGCATTTTCCATCGAATCTACAATAACTGCTTTTTCCTAAAAGATTTTTGCATTATTCCATCATATTCTTTTTTTCATAAGATATTAGATCTGATGCAATTCCTATCGTGCCATCGACTGATTTGTATCTATCAATCTTATTGCCTTTTAACAGTTGTCATTGGTAAAAAAATGATGCTCGACCTAAATTATTATTTCTTAAATATTCAATCATTGTTTTTTTGCATCTTGTTCTGATTTAGTTACAATATTTTGAATTGATGCTCCTAATAACATTTCAATTGCTGTAGCATATCTATTATCTACTTTAATTATGTTTGCAATTACGCCCTTATACCCTTGCTTTATTTTTGTGATTGTTTTTCACATTCAGTTATTATGCTCTTTACTGCTTTTTGCATAACCTTCTTTTTCTCTTTCAAGTTCTTCTAAGAATTTAACTTTTGATTCTTTTATTCTCTTTTCTGATTGGTATAAATTTATTTTTTTCATCAAAAGCTTTTTATTTTTTTAATTCAATTTGATTTATTTGTTCTTGTTTTGCTGATAATTCTATAATTGATTTATTTCTATTGTTTTCAATTTCTTTTAAATTGAAGTAATCTTTCGTTTTTTTATTATTCTATTTCTATCTAAATTAGAAATAATTGATACAAGATCTTTTTCTAATTGCTTTTATTCTATCATTTGCGTTTTTTTGATAGTTATTTCTTGCTCATTTAATTTTTTTGTTGTAATTCATACTTTAATTCCGTATTTTCTTCAATTATTTTCTTCTTTTCTTCAATCTCTTTTGCTTTTTGATGATAGTGTTTGTGTTATTTTATTTAATTCTGCTTGCTTTTCTGCTAATTCTTTGTCAAAATGTTCTTTATTTTTTGCTAAATTTTCTTTTTGAAATTTTTTTATTTTCTTTTTCTTCTTTTAATTTAGCTATTGAATCCGTTGTTTCTGTTATTGAATTTTCTAACCTTGATATGTTTTTCATTATTATTTAAAAATTCTTTCATTACTTAAATTGATATCAGAATTTATTTTTTTCTAATTTTGTTTTACTATCTGATGAAATATTTTTGAATTCTTTCTATTTCTTCAATAATTTGTTCATATTTTTAATTTTTAATTCTTCTTTTTCTGATTGTAATTTAAGTAATTTATTGTTTTTCGTTTTTATCATTTTCTTCGAATATTACTTTGTTTTCTTGAATCTCTATTAATTTTTTTGTTTTTGTCGAATCTATTTTTTTGATAAAAATTAATCCCACTTCGATATTTTTTTAAATTTTCTCTTAAATCTAAATATTTTTTTGCTTTTATCTGATTGTTCTTTTAATGGTTCTATTGTTGATTCAATTTCTGCTAATATATCGTTTATTCTTATCAAGTTTAATTTTGTTTGTTCTAATTTCTTTTCAGATTCTTCTTTTCTGACTCTATATTTTTACAATCCCTGCCGCTTCTTCAAATATATGTCTTCTATCTTCTGATTTTGCACTTAATATTTCATCTATACGCCCTTTGTCCAATGATTGAATATCCATCTCTTCCAATACCTGTATCCATGAATAATTCAACTATATCTTTTAATCTACAAGGAACATTGTTTATAAAATATCCTGATTCACCTGTTCTATAGATCTTTCTCTTTATTGTTACTTCTTGGAATTCTATGTTTAAAACATTATCACTGTTATCAAATGTCATTTCTACTTCAGCAAATGATAGTGCTTTTTCTTGCCTGTGTTCCTGCAAATATAATATCTTCAGATTTACTTCCTCTTAAAAGATTTCATACTTTGTTCGCCCAAACACCATCTTATTGCATCTGATATATTACTTTTTACCCGATCCATTTGGACCTATTACAGCTGTTATTCCACCACCTTGAAATTCCAAAAATAGTTCTGTCTGCGAATGATTTGAATCCTTGAATTTCAAGTCTTTTTAGATACATTTCATTGCTCCTTTCAATTTTTGATATAATATCCATTTTGTCTTAATTATCTTACCATAAAAGCTTTAGTGTTGTCTATTTTTAGCTGACTAGTTGAAACATATTTTTTTAATGCTAAAATATTTTTTTATACGAAGGAGAAATTATGTTAGAAGAAAAAAATTTGAATTTTATAGTCCTTATAATGTTAATATTCATGATTTGGATCCAGATTTACAAAAATAGCTTATCTGTTATGCAAAATCTTGATTTTATGACTCATAAACATTGTCAAAATGTTGGTAATTTAACTGCCAGAATCTGTACTTATATGCATTTTAATAGTAAATTTATTTTTACATTGTCTTGTTGCTGGATATGTTCATGATGTTGGTAAATTGTTTATTGATCCTAAGATTCTTCACAAGGATGGAAAAATTAACTCCGGAAGAGTTCGAAATTATGAAAACGCATACGACTAAAGGTTATGAGTATTGCATGAAGGATCATAACTTAATGTATTATTCCGATGGACCTTGGTATCACCATGAGGCTCTTAATGGTACTGGTTATCCTAGGGGATTGACAAAAAAAGACATTCCTCTATCTGGTCAAATAATTAGAGTTGCTGATGAATATGATGCTCTTGTTACTAAACGTCATTATAAAACTCATGTTAATATATCTGAAACTTTGAAAGATATGATTGTGGATACAGAACCGCCCAAAAATGTTGTTGCTCTTGATTTTTTTAAAGCAAAATCAACATCTTGGTAAAATTAATAAAAAGCCTTTAAAGGCTTTGTTCAAAGTTGTTATAGACGATATTTTATATGAAATTGCTGGAATTTGTAATTATATCAATTATCTTAAAGACCAACTAAAACGTTTACGTACTGTTGAATCTTATGATAAGAAGATTCAATCTACCCATTCTGAGCGTACAAAGGAATATTATGGTGCTGGTATGAAAAATGCTATTAAAACCTGGTGAAACTTTTTGAAAAATTATAAACAATTAATTACTGAATTTAGTGATGCAATAGTTGCTCGTGAAGATAGAATCAAACAACTATATGATGAAATTAAAATTATTAAAAAAATTAAAAGTATAAAAAACTCGGTACATGTGTGCCGAGTTATTTTAAATATTCAATTAATGTTTGCTTTAATTCTTCTGCGCTTTCTATTCTATTTACTTTGTTTCTCATCTCTGAAGCATCTTTTAATCCTTTTTATATAGAAGGAAATATGTTTTCTCATTTCTCGAATTCCTGTGTATTCGCCTTTGTCTTTAATTTCTAAATCAATGTGTTCTAACATTGTATTTAGTAATTCATTATTTGTTATTTTTGAATATGTGCCAGTTTCTAAATATTCCTTTATTTGTTTAAATATCCATGGGTTACCTAAAGTTCCTCTGGCTATCATTATTCCATCAACATTTGTTTGTTCAAATATTCTTTTGGCATCTTCTGGTGTCTTTATATCACCATTGCCGATTACTGGTATCCCTACATTTTCTTTTACCTGTCTTATTATATCCCAATCGGCAGTACCTGTATAATAATCTGAACGTGTTCTTCCATGAATTGCAATTGCAGATGCCCCTGCTCGTTCAATTCTCTTTTGCTGCTTCTACTGCAACAATGTGCTGATGATCCCAGCCTTTTCTTATTTTTTTACCGTAACTGGCTTTAGTGCTGTTATCAACTACTGCTCTTACTACATCTTCTGCTAAATCTAAATTTAACAAAAGCTTACTTCCATCTTCATTTTTTACTATTTTAGGCGCTGGGCAGCCCATATTTATATCAATAATATCTCCAATATTATTTTCTGATAAATATTTTGCTGCATAGCCCATTGCTTTTACATCACTTCCAAATATTTGGACTGATATTTTGTTTGTTTGACCTGTTGTATTAAATAATTCTTTTTGTTTTGGTATCGTCATAGTATAAACCTTTTGCACTAACCATTTCTGTTACTTCAAGACCTGGATTATACTTTTCACAAATAATACGAAATGGCAGGTCTGTATAGCCTGCCATTGGTCCTAAAACTAAATTATTTTCTAATTCTACATTTCCTATTTTTTTAATTTCTTTATCATTTTTGACCTATTCTATAAAAAAATATTTTTTTGTCTACGACCACTTATATTTAATAATAATGCTATCATTATAAAATTACTTAATAATGAACTTCCACCATAACTTACAAAAGGTAATGGAACACCTGTGATTGGAAGCATTCCTATTGTCATTCCAATATTTTCAATCATATGAAAGAAAAATATTCCTGTTATTCCACTGGCTATCAATGAGCCTAATTCATCCCTTGCAGTTTTGGCTATTGATATGGATTTGGTTATCAGAACTACATATAAAAATTATGATTGATCCTGCTACTACAAATCCTAATTCTTCTCCTATTACAGAAAAGATAAAGTCTGTCGATTTTGGATATAGGAATCCTAATTGAGTTTGGTTTCCTTTTAAATATCCCATTCCTGTTAATTGTCCTGCACCTATTGCGATTTTTAGATTGCGTTAAGTTGTACCCTGATCCTCTAGGGTCTACTGCAGGATTTAGGAATACTTGAATTCTTTGTTTTTGCATGTGGTGGTAAGACAAAGAAGTATAATAATGGTATGATTATTACTACTAATAATGTACCCGTTATTATATTTTTTTTGAAATTCCTGCTGTGAATAACATGCATAATAGCGCGAATACAAATGCTGAACCTGTTCCATAATCTGGTTGTTTTTAATATTAATAACAATGGTATTGCTGCAACTGTTAGTACTTGCAATAATTTTTAATGGTTTATTAATATCATTTTCATTATTTTTTTCTTTATTTTTGCTATCAATAATGCTATTGTTATTATAAATATTATTTTGGAAAAATTCAGATGGTTGTACTGATATACTTCCTATTACAAACCAGCTGGTTGCTCCTCCTATTGGCTTTGTAAATAATACTGCTACAAGGGATAACAAACTTATCCCATAAAGAACCGGGACCGCTTTTGCTAATTGATCATAATCGGCTATTATTAATGCAATCATTACTGGAATGCTTATTCCTAGCCACATTAATTGTTTATAAAATTCTTCATGTTTAGTACTTGCTGTTGCTGAATAAATTGCAAACAATCCTATTATTGACAATAATACTGTGGCTATTAGTATTATCCATTCAATGTTTTTACTTAATCTCTTTTTCAATCTTATCTCCTTTGTATATTAATTCAACAAATTATTTACTTGTTTTAGGAGTTTCAATTTTTTTCTGCTTTTTCTTTTTTTCTACTGGTTCTACTGTTTTCTTTTCAGTTTTTTTAGAAGTCTTTTTTTCTATTTCTTCATTCTTTTTTTCGTCTGCGATTTGTGCTTTGACTTCAGCTTCAATTTTTTTCTCTTTTTTTGCTTTTTTTGTTTTGTGTTTTCTTCCTTATTTATTTCAAGTTTTATTTCACTTTTTACACTTTTTAAAAGGAATATTCGCATATAATGCTGGAGCACCTACTGTTCCATCGCTATTTTTGTTTGTTTGTTAATTTTACATCTATTTCTTTGTCATCTACATTAACATATTTCTTTATTACATCTATAATTTCTTGTCTCATCATATCTAAAAAGTCAGCTGAAACATTTGCTCTATCTTGCATTAATACTAAATGTAATCTTTCTTTTTGCATGTTCCTTATTTTTTTACTTTTGCCTTTTTTTCTTCGCTTGTGTTTTCATTCTTTTTTTAAAAAAATTTATTGAAATAGAACATTTCTTCCTCCATATTTTCAGTTTATTTATTTTTGAATATTCTACTAAAGAACGATTCTTTTTTTCCTTCCAGGAATTGTGATTTCAACGTTTTCGCCTAGAATTCTTCTAGCTATTTCGATATATGCTTTTCCTGAAGCTGCTTTTTGTTAGCTACTGCTGGTTCACCTTTATTAGTTTGAGTGATGATATTTTCGTCTTCTGGTACTACACCCTATTAAATCTATTGATAACAGGTCTAATATATCTTCAACGTCCATCATTTCGCCTCTTTTTACCATATCAGGTCTGATTCTATTTATTATTAATTCAGGGTTTCTAATATTTGATGCTTCTAATAATCCTATAATTCTATCAGCATCTCTAATTGATGAAATTTCTGCATTTGTTACAACTATAGCTCTATCTGCTCCTGATATTGCATTTTTAAATCCTTGCTCAATTCCAGCTGGACAGTCTACAATTATATAATCAAACTCTTCTTTTAATCTTTGAGTTAATCTGATCATTTCATCTTCATTTATTGCGTCTTTATCTCTAGTTTGGGCTGCGGGCAACAAAAAAATAAATCTGTAAATCTTTTATCTTTTATTAAAAGCTTGTCTTAATTTACATTTTCCCTCGATAACATCTACAATGTCGTATACGATTCTATTTTTCCAATCCCATTACAACATCTAGGTTTCTCAAGCCAATATCTGTATCTAGCAAAACTACTTTTTTTCCGCGCATTGCTAATGCAGAGCCAAGATTTGCTGTTGTTGTTGTTTTTACCAACTCCTCCTTTACCAGATGTGATGACTATTACTTCACCCATAACTTTCCTCCTTGTATATTATACCTTTTTATTATAAAGTCAATTGTCTTAAAAGTCAATAAATTGCAAAAGAAAGGAGCTCTCATATTTTCAAGCTCCTCATTTTTTTCCAATATATTAAATTTGTTCTATTTACTCTTCTATTTCTTTTTCTTCTGCTTGATTTTCTTCATTATTTATTAATTCAAGATTTGCTACTGATACTTCATATGCTACTCTTTTGTTCTACAGTACCATCTTCATATTTCTTTTCGTAGTTTCTTGATTGAACTCTACCTATAATTTTTAACTTCTGTTCCTACAGTCATTTCTGAACAGAATCTTGCATTTCTTCCCCATGTTATACATGGAATATAGTCTGATTTATTATATGCTCTATTTACTGCTAATAATACATCTGCTATTTCTCTTCCAAATGGTGTTTGTCTATAAATTGGTGGCTTACATATATAACCAATTAACTCTACTTCATTTGTTGCAATTCCTTGTGTTGATTCAATATTATCAATTTCGTCTTCAATAAATTCGATTGATTTTGCAAATACTGTTAATATTAATCTATTTTTTTCTTTTTTTCATAACTATTGTATGATCTGAATTGTCCTTCTACTTTTTACGTTTCTTCCTACAATTAAATCACTGTCTTTTAAACAATCTTTCTGAGATTGTTACTGGTATTAGATCTGCATTCCCACTTAATCTTGGTACACTTACATTTACTGTATAAAACTTTTCACTGTAAATCTCATGACTAAATGTTTTATCATCAGTAATTTTACCTATTAAAGTTAGACTGTTGTTCTCTAAATAATTTTTTTCCATTTATGTTCCTCCTAAATTTTTCGTTTGTGTATCATTCCTCTTTGTGTCAATATCTAAAAGTATAGCACCTTTTTTTAGTTTGTAAACATAAAATAGTAAAAAAATGTATTATTTTTTTGTAATATTTTTTTGTAATTTATTGTTTTTTTGTATATTTTTTTCATATAAAAAAAGATAGTATTTTAAGTAACTATCTTTATTTTATTATTTATATTCTTTGTTTTTGTTTCTTTGATTGTTTTGTGTTTACAACATTTACATATTCCTATTTTGTTATTATATTTTTGTTTTTTTGTATGTTTTTTTGTCGTTTTCCAAAAGCATTTTTCAGTGATGATTTCTTGTACTTCTTCTTTTCCTTTTTCCAAAGTCCAATTTACACTTCCCCATTTATGGCAGTTTTCACATACCTTTGTATTTCCATCTATTCCAAAAAAATCGTTATAAAAAGAAAAATAATCCGAATAACCATAAAAATGTCATATTTTGCGTCATTACATAAGCAATTGCAAATGCGATTGCAATTGTTCCTGGGATGTATAATAGAAAGATTCTTTTTTTGCATAGTTTCTTTCTTATTATTCTTTATTGTTCTTTCTGTAATTTTTATCATTCATTTATTCATCTTCCTCTTCATCGTCTTGATCTTGATGAAGCTCATTCCAACGCATAACTCTTATATCTTTGTATGTATCTAGTACGGCTTCATATTTATCATGATCATCTTCCCATACTGTTTGTGGAATTTTTATCAAATGCTGCAAACATTTTTTTCTGCTTCACCCAAATATATTACTTGTTGCTGTGGAGTCATTTTAGTATATATTTTAGAAAAATTCATATAAGCTATCAAGCTCTTGATTCGCGTTTATGAATGACCAAAAAAATCTGTGACTTTGATTCCTACTGCTCGCATTTTGTGCTACTACTGATGCTATTAAAAGAACGATAAATACTAGTAATATTACAATTATTGCTAATATGTCCATTTAGTCCATCCTTTTTCTTTTTGAATTCTATTTTTATTATAGCAATCATATTTTATTATTGCAATTGTATATTTACATTTTATAATAGTAAAATAAATAGCAAAAAGAGCGAGTTTTGTCAACTCGCTCCTTCTGTTTAGAATAAATCAGTATTATACTTTTTACTTCAATTTTATCATTATCTGCTGAAATTGTTGCTTCTGTTTTTTTATTTTTTTCCATCAAGCATTGCATCTGCTATGTTATCTTCAACCATTGTTTGGATTGCTCTTTTTAATGGTCTTGCTCCATAGTTTGTATCAATTCCTTTTTTTAATTATTAAATCTTTTTGCCTTTTTATCAACTTTTTTATTGTAATTCCTTGTTTTTTTCATTCTTTCAATTACTTTTATTTATTAATAAATCAAAAAAATTTGTCCTTCTTCTTTTTTTCTGTTAGTTTATGGAATACAATTATCTCATCAATACGATTTAAGAATTCTGGTTTGAAATCACGTTTTAATTCTGCCATAACCTCTGATTTAATTGTTTCATTTTCTTTTTCTGCTTCTTCTTTTTGTTGCTTTAAAAACCTAATGGCTTTTTTTATCTGTAATTTTTTTGTGCGCCAATGTTTGAAGTCATGATTATTACAGTGTTTTTTTAAAGTTTACGATTCTTCCTTGTGAATCTGTTAATCTTCCATCATCTAAGATTTGAAGCATTATATTCATTACATCAGGATGTGCTTTTTCAATTTCATCAAATAGTATTACTGAATATGGTTTTCTTCTTACTTTTTCAGTTAATTGACCTGCTTCATCATATCCTACGTATCCTGGAGGAGCACCTATTAATTTCGCTGTTGAATGTGATTCCATGTATTCTGACATATCAATTCTTATTAATGAATCTTCACTTCCAAATAGATTTTCAGCCAATGCTTTTGATAACTCTGTTTTACCAACACCTGTTGGTCCTAAGAATAGGAATGATCCGATTGGTTTGCTTGGATCATTTAGACCCATACGGTTTCTTTTGATTGCTTTTGCTACTGCTTTTACCGCTTCATCCTGTCCTATTACTCTTCCATGTAAATTTTTCTTCCAATTTCTTTAATTTTTTTCATTATCAGTTTCAGAAACCTTTGATACTGGAATTCCTGTCCATGATGATACAACTTGTGCAATATCTTCTTCGTTTAATATATAAATCTTATTCTTTTTGTCATTTTCTATTTTTTTCTTTTTCTTTATTATATTCGTCTTTTAATTCTTTTTATTTTTGTCTCTTAGTTTTTGCTGCTTTTTCAAATTCTTGTTTTCTTACACTTTCTTCTTTTTCTTTATTTATTTTATCTATTTCTTCTACTTTTTCCTTTAATGTTACTGGTTCTTCATATGTTTGCATTCTTATTTTTTTGATGCTGCTTCATCCATTAAATCTATTGCTTTTGTCTGGTAAAAAAATCTATCATTAATATATCTTGATGATAATTCTACTGCTGCTTTTTAAGGCTTCATCAGTAATTTTCACATTGTGATGTGCTTCATATTTATCCCTAATTCCTTTTTAATATTTGTAATGTATCTTCTTCTGTCGGTTCTGAAACTGTTACAGGACTAAATCTTCTTTCCAATGCTGCATCTTTTTTTCTATATATTTTCTATATTCTTTTAATGTTGTTGCACCTACTAATTGAATTTCACCTCTGGCTAATAGTGGCTTTAATATGTTTGCTGCATCCATTGATCCTTCTGTTGAGCCTGCGCCAACGATTGTATGAATTTCGTCTATGAATAAAAATAATATCTCCTGCTTTTTTTTACCTCATCTAGTACATTTTTTTATTCTTTCTTCAAAATCACCTCTATATTTTTGCACCTGCCATTAAACTTGTTAAGTCTAAGCTTACTACTCTTTTTGTTAAATAGTTGCTCTGGTACTTTCTTTTTGCTCAATTCTTTCTGCTAATCCTTCTACTATTGCTGTTTTACCTACACCTGGCTCACCTACTAAGCATGGATTATTCTTTGTTCTTCTTGATAATAATTGAATTACCCTTTGTATTTCTTCTTTTCTGCCTATTACTGGGTCCAATTTTTCCCTCTTTTGCTTTTTTTGTGTTAAATCCAAACTATATTGATTTAATGTTGGTGTATTATTATAACTATTATTTGTTGTTGTCGTATTTTCTCCTTTTTCCTGAATTATTTAATTCTTCATATAATTCATTTAAATCTATTGATAAATCTATTAAAAATTCTATTTGCTATTGAGTTTGATTCTTCCAATATTCCTATTGTTAAATCATCTGCATCTATTTTGTCATTTCCTTTTGCTCTTGCATTTATTAATGCTGATTGCAATATTCTTTTTGCGTTTGGTGTTAATTGAACATCATCAAATGCTGCAAATATTGATCCCTATTCTAGTTATATTCATTATTTCTTTTCTTAATGCTAATTCATCTACTTTGTGGGCTAATAAATATTGACTTGATTTGCTTGTTCCTTCTATTACAATTCCATATAATATGTGTTCTGTTCCAATGTATGTGCTATTACTTTCTATTGCAAAATTTCTTGCAATTTCAAATATTTTGTCTGTTCTTGTTGTAAACTTCATATTATTCTCCTTTCTTTTTGTTTTTTTATATTATTTATTTATTATTTCTTTTTAAAAATTTTAGCTCTTTCTTTTTTTCTATATCTAGGTTTGTTATATCTTGACCTAAATATTTTGCTAATGTATATGGGTTTGAGTAATTTAAGATTTTTCATTTTTGTGTCATCTATTAACTTTGTCTGTGTTCCTAAATCCTCCCATTTTACCATTTGATATTAATTTTGATATTCTTCGTCTTGATTTTGTTTGAACATGAAACCTTCAGAATACTCTTAATATCTCATCTTCAATATCTTCTGTTTTAATTAAATATTTTTCTTAGTTTGCGTTCATTTCAATGATGTTGTATCTATTATTGGTTTATACTTTCTTTTAATATTTTCTTCAGTTGTTCTATTATCTGTGTTGTTGATATTTCAAGATATCACCTTCTTCTTCATTCATTAGCGTTTCCTAAATTGTTACTGTATTTCTTACTTTCTTATGTTGTTTGTAATATTTAATCCTGGTAAATGTAATTTTACAGTTTTCTTTTAATCCTGTTCCTATTCATTAAATTTGGTGATAAATATCCATATTTTTCATTAAATGCATAATTTACTAAATTTTTCTAATTTTTTATCTAATTCAATTATTAATTTGTTGTTTCTTCTATGCTTTTCCACTTTGGAATACTTGCATTACTATTTGATCTTGTCCATTTACTTGTATTGCTATATTTTTCTTCATCATTGATTATGATTGCTTTATAATTATTTTAAATTATAGAATTCTTTTTGTTATTCCTGTTCTTTTTCTATTAATGATTTTTTGTTGGTTCATCAATTGTGTTGTAATCTATGAATTTCAAGTTATCCCAACTTTGGTGTTATTTTCTTTAATATTCTATATATTTTGATCTTTACTGTCGTTTGCTGTATTGAATTTTACTTTGCTTATATTTCTTGTTAATCTGAATTTTGAATATAATATAACATCTGAATCTTTTTCCATTTTTTTAAATACCAAGACATTATTGTTTAATCTCCTTTATCTGATTTTTTAATTTTGCTGCATCTTCATATCTTTCTTCTTCAACTGCTGCTCTTAATTCTCTTTCTAGTTTTTCTAATTTTGTTTCTTCCTTGTTTTCAAGTTGATATTCTACAGATTCTTCTGCTACTTTATCTAACTTCTCTGATGGCTTTCTTCCAATATGTCTATTACTATTGTGTATATTTTTTTAATACCTTATCTATTTGTTTATCAAATGTTTTATAGCAATCTTCACATTCTAACATTCCATCTGTTATGAAATTATTATAGTTTGTTCCACATGTTTTGCACTCTAAGTTACTTGTTTGAATTAGAGGTATTCTAGTATCTTCTAAAAAAACCATTGAATAGTCCTCCTAAAAATATCACTCATTCCTCCAAATTCATATCCTATGTCCATGTTGTCCAATCCTAGTTTTCTAGCGCATTCACTGCATAGAATTAATTCTTTTTTTCTTTCCATTTATTATTTGTCTATATTGAAAAATTTGCTTCATTCTTTCCACAATTTTGACATTTCATATTTTATTCCTTTTCTATTGAAGTCATTTGACTTACAAATTTATTATTATATTTTTAAAAATATTTGCTCTGATTTCTTCTTTTTTTGATTTTTTTATTGTTGATAAACAATTATCGGTTACTAAGCTTTTTAAATATTTTTTTAATTCTTTGTCTGTTATTAATTCTTCTTGATTTAATATTTCTAGTAGTGAGTTCGCTTCTTTAACTGTCAGTTTATCTCCGATTTTTATTTAATAAAGATTTTTTTGCATCTTCTTCATTGACTTGTGTTCTAACTATTCTTATATAGCCACCACCTCCTCTTTGACTTTCCACATAATATCCTTGAATTGGTGTAAATCTTGTTGATATAACATAGTTTATTTGTGATGGTACACAATTAAACCTTGTTGCTAAATCATTTCTTTGTATTATTGCTTCATTCTCTTCATCAAACATATCATCTATAAATTGTTCTATTACATCTGAAATTCTCACTTTTGACTTTATCCTCCATTTCTGACTTTGACTTTCTTTGACTTTCATATTCTATTATAGCATGATTATTTTTGCAATAGAAAATTTAAAAATTTATTGTTTTTACGATTATAATTTAAAGTATAATTGTGAGTTAAAAATTAAAAGGAGGTAATATGCCTGATTTAATAATGATAACTGGACCTCAAGCTGTTGGTAAAATGACAGTTGGACAGGGAATTAGCTAAATTAACAAATTTCAAATTATTTCATAATCATATGTCCATAGATCTTGTAAATAATTTTTTTCAGCTATAGTACTAAAGAAGGACAGGAGATGGTTAACATGCTTAGGATTAATATGTTTAAATATTTTTCTGAAAGCTCTATTCCTGGAATTATTTTCACATGTGTTGTAAACTATGATAAATTGTCTGACATTGAAAAATATTTCAATTTTTTTAAAAAAATATTTTTTTGAATCTAATGGTGGAAAAATTTTTACTATGTTGAATTAAACGCTCCTCTAGATATTAGACTTAATCGAAATAAAAACCGAAAACCGATTAGTTTATAAACCAGAAAAAAACAAAATATTGAATTTAGTGAAAAAACAAATATTCCATGCTGAAAAAATCATCGTAATTATTCTTTAGAAAATGAATTAAATTGTCAAAATTATAAAAAAATAGATAATTCTGAATTATCTGCAATTGATACTGCTAAAATTATAAAGGAAAAAAATTTCGTTTAGAATGATATATAAATAAAATTTAATTTTCTTGTTTTTCAAATAATTGAAATAGAAAATTTAAAAATTTATTGTTTTTTTATTTTTTTCTTAATATATAATCTTCTTGGAATAATCTTTTAAGGAGGACTTATTATGAATTTAAATATTACAGGAAAAGATTTTGAATTAACAGATGCTATAAAATCTTATACATCTGAAAAAGTTGAGAAATTATCAAAAATACTTAGGTGATGATTTTTTTCAGCTGTTGCAACTTTCGAAATTCATGGAGAAGAACAAATCGCTGAATTAAGAGTTACAGTTAATGGTACTGTTTACAAAGCTACTACAGCATCTAAAGATTTATATTCTTCTATTGATAAAAAAACATTGGTATTTTTGGAAGGTCAAATCAGAAAAATCTAAAAACAAAAAGACAAACAAAATATGGTGGAAACAATTAGAATCCAAGAGAAAGAACTTTTAGATTTTTGAAGATGATATTGAAGGTGAAGTTGTAAAAAAACTATACTTTATAGTGTAAAACCTATGATGGTTGATGACGCTTTAATACTTTTTACAAGATGATGTTAAAAATAAATTTATGCCTTTCATCAATGTTGAAACTGGCAAAGTTAATGTTATTTATAAATTAAAAGATGGCAAAAAAACTTTGGTTTATTAGAACCAGAAGCTTAATTGAATATTTTTTTATTAAAGCCTACCATTTTATTGGTAGGCTTTATATGGAGGTTTTATATGAATAAAGACGATTTATTAAAATTACTGGATGAATTAGATTTCCCCAAGGATCAATTTTTATATCCTTTCTAGTGGATGTTTAGTTTTTTTATAATCTTCGTGATATGGCTAATGATTTAGATTTATGTATTACAGAGAATTTATTTGAACAAATTAAAAAAATAAATATGATTTAAATGCTGAGAAGAAAAAAATAAGTATGGTTTTTATAAATTAAGTGATGATATTGAGGTTGTGGTTGATTCTGATGAAGATTTTATTGATCAATTTGATTTAAAAAGATGGATATCAAGTTCAAAAACTTTCTATTATTAGGGATTTTAAAGTTAAAAGAGGATTACCTAAAGATTTAGTTGATGTTAAAAAGATTGATGATTATTTGAATGATAAATCTTTTGGATATGTAAAAAAGTGCTGACATATTGTTAGCACTTTTTCTTCATTTAGTTTTGTGATGATTTCTTGTATATCATCAAGTTAATTTAGTCAAATTTTGACATCTTATATAAAGAATGTTATCATAAAATAAATATTTATTGGGAGAATAAATTTTATGGGATTTTTGATATATTTAAAAAAATAATAAGCCAGTAAAAACAAGAAAAAGCATGATTATATTTCAAATGATGTACCTTTCAAAAGACAAGATAAAGTAAAGATTAATGGTGACTTGGATTCTGGAATAACATTTGATTACTATATTTCTGATCCTAATTTTTAGGAAATTTTATGATACTATATGTTTGCAAATACCGGATACAGAACCAATTTTCAACATTTTTGGTACAAAGGTTTATAATGCTTTAGTTTCATGGTATGGTGAAGATGACGCTGTTCCCGTAAATATACCTGGACACCACCATAGTTTGAGACGTAGAGATACAAGATCAATTCAATTAGGACTTGATTTTTTTCAAAAATTATCAGATTCAAAATATTTAAAAACTTTATTTTATCTACTTTTGAATCAAGACAGAGTGGAAAAATATTTGAATAATGGATTGCAAGAAAATCCAGAAGTTCCATGTGGAAATTATATTGGTCAATTGTGCTATACTCCTGAGAAGGGAATTTATCAAAAACAGTTCGACATGCATATAGGAGAAATTTCACAACTCTACTCCACAAGTGGAGAGAAGAAAAACAACACAAATTACAACTTGAAGAAAGAAAACGTAATTCAATTAAGGAAAAGCAAGAACAAATAGCTAAACTACAACAGGAAATTGATGATATTGATTTAGAGTAAATAAAAATAAGATGGAACTATATATGATTATAGTCCATCTTATTTTTATTATATATAAGAAAGCCATCACTAATTGTGATGGCCTTTATTTCTTAATTATTTTACAGCTAATTTTAAATCTAATTTAGATTTTTTTCTGCTTGCTGCATTTTTTTGATATTACACCTTTAGTAGCTGCATGATCAACTAATTTTTGCTTTTATTTAATAATTCTACAGCTGATTTATCTCCGTTTGTGTTAGCTACTTCATATTTCTTAACAGCTGTTTTGTAAGCTGATTTTATCTTATTATTTTCTAAAGTTTTTCTTTTTCGATAACTTTAACTCTTTTTAATTGCAGATTTAATATTTGGCATTTTTGCACCTCCTCTTGGCGTATTTTTTTATCACTGACTTTTGCATATTATAACATAATAATTTATGTTATTCAAGTATTTAGGATTATTTATTTTTTTGTATTAGTGTAAGTTTGTCAAAAAAATATGTCAAATTATATATATTGGCCTATGTCCAACCTTTTAACAATCTTTTGTTCTATAATATCATACCTAACCATTAAATTTTTGTTTTATTAATTTAAATCCATATCCACCATGGTCTTCTTCACCAATATCTGCATTTATTTTTTTCTAAAAATTGTATTTAAATTCTTAATAATATCACTAATATTGGTATTTTCAGTTCCTTTATATTCAATTTCTATATAGTCACCAAGATTTTTTTAACAGTATCAATTGAAATTTCATATTCTTCATATTTCCATGAATTTCTTACTTTGTCTACTACAATTAATACCTCAAACCCTAGATTACACAAGATTTTTTTCATTTCTTCTGATGATGAGATATTTAATTCGTTTTTCTTCACAATATGTACGAATAACCTCTCCTTCTGGTAACCAATGTTTATAATTAAATGTGATATTATTGTTTTCTTCCCTTATTCTTAACCAATCATATATATGTTCTGGATCTTTTAATAAATGATTTATATTTATTATCATAATAGGTGTCAATTTGATGACTAGAATGAATTAATTCTGTATTTTGATTTAACCATTTTTTTCCAATTCTATTTTATTATTTAATTGATATCTTACTTCTATTTCTTTACTCATATAAATCTCCTCTCTCTTTATACTATTATACTATCATTTTTTTATTCTATATAAATTAATATATAAAATCAATAATCCTTTTTACTCTTACTTTTTTTATCTATTGTAAACCTATATTAACCTTCTTTTTATTTTGTATATGTTTAATTATTCTATTTACAATTTTATTATATTAATAAAAAAACTCGCCCTTTCGAGCGAGAATATATATAATCATAATATTTTTTTATATAATAGCAATTATAATTATAACTGTTACAATGTTACTGTTGCTTTCACTCATCCCTAAGGATTTTTAAAAAGCCTTTTTAATTGTCTTAAACAGTCCACTTATCCAAGTTGGGACAGTTGCAATTAAGCGTATAATCCCTTTAAATACATATCCTATTACTCTTAACGAACCGTTAATGAATGTCTGCACTAGAGGCAATCTAATGCCTACTATGCTTAACAAAATTGTCACGCCTGTTATGGCAATCAATACTGTTATCCAGGCATTCCGAATTTCCATTACAGATAATCCCTGATAACATTCTAACTACAAAATGTAAAAACAATAATAACATAACATTTCCTCCAATCGTCGAAATAAAAAAATTAAAAAAACAATAACTTCGTATTAATTATATCACTTTTAAATAAATTCAAACAACTAAATATTTTTAAATTTATATTGGTATTTTATTTCACTTTTTAGTTTTTATCTATATAATTATAAAAAATGGAGGATTTAGAATTGATTTGTTTGAATGATGATTTAGTTATATTTGATTATAAAGATTACAAAAAAATAATTTTTGATATTGTTGAATTTGATTTAAATAGGAGGTTTTAAGTCTGGTAATTATGCCATAGTAATTGATTTTAGAAATGATTTAAAATACTCTATAAAGTGTATTAAAAAAATTGATTTCATTGAAAAAAATCTAATACCCATTTTTATAGTAATTTTAAAGATTATAAACTTAAATATGTTATTTCTAATTATAATGATGCCATTTTTGAATGCTTTTAAAAGCTATTGAAATTGATAATTTGAAAGAGAAGTATACCTTTATTTATGATTGTGTATTTAAACAATTGGATGATATTTGGAGTAAAAAAAGAATTATTGTAATTTTTGCAATAACAAATGTATTGCCACTAGAATGCATGAAAATATAGATCAATTGGATGGTTGTTGCTATTCTTTTAAAAATGAATACTAATTTATTTTTCGACTCATTTTATTAAAAATAAGCAAAAATGTAAGTTTTTAGGTGATGATAAGCGTTGTACTACTCAAAAATATCTCTTGCAAACTTTTTTTACTTGTGACTATTTGAAGAAAAACTGAAAGTTTCGATATAAAAATTAAATGATTTTTTTGCTTGTGATGGCATTTTTTTAATTCGAAGCAAAGATTAATATTAAAAATATAATTATTTTTAATTCTAAAGAAGAGATTATTGATAAATTGCTGGAAAAATCTAAAATGCCTTTGGCTTTTATACTATTATTATGATTATTATAGAATTTAGGCAAAAATAAACCCGTTGTTTAGTTTGTATTCCGGGTTTATTTTTTTGTTATTCTTTTATTTTTTTAGTTTTTGTTATCATTGGCATTAACTCTTGATTAATTTTTATTTACTTCTTCTGAATTTCCTTCTATTGCTAAAAATCTTCATTTTTGGATTAGTGTAATCATCTATTTCAAATTTTACATTTTCTTTTTTTGATATGTATATCTTGTTCTTATTAATTCTTTATCTACTTTAAGATTTAAAAAAATTCTATTAATGTTTTGGCAAAGGCTTTGTTTTCATTGTTTAAGTTTAAAAATATCTGTTTCTTTTACGTATTTTTTTAATTCTTGGTTTGTTTCATTATTTTCTTTAAAAATCTAAATATTCTGTTCTTGTATGTTTTAAATTATCTTCTTCAATTGTTATTCTTGCCATTATGTATGTATCATTTTTATATAATGTTCTTGTTTGTGTTGTTTCACTGATTTTTTTATGAAATTATTTGATTCGCAATATTGTATAAATTCTTTTTATACTGGTTACTTTATAACTATATTCGTATTCTTTTTCATCTTTTCTCCAACTGAATTATTTATTTAATTCTTCTAAGAACATTTTTGTTCAACATTTGTGGATTTGCTTTTTCCTTTTGTTTGTTTCATTGCTTTGCCCTACTAAGAATCCTAAGGCTCTGTCTTTTTCCAGCTTTATAGTCTTCTATTGATTGAGGATTGTTTGTTAGTACTTCTAATACTACATTTTTTTGATTTCTGATTCATCTGAAATTTGAATCCATCCATGTTCTTTAATGATTTCTTTTTGGTGTTTTTGCTTTCATCAAACATTATTTCTAGAACATCTTTTTCCAATCTTTGTGCTTATTGTTCCATTGTCTATTATTTCTACTAGTTCGGCTAGATTTTCTGCACTGAATGGTATTTTTTTCTGATGGCAATTCTCTTTCATTTTTGAATTCTTGCTATATCTGATGTTAACCAGTTACATACTGATTTATAGTTTCCACAGATTTTTTTCCTGCTTTTTTTCAAATAATTCAGATATTGCTTTTTTTCTGAGACTAGCGCTTTGGCATCTTTTTCAGATAATCCTAGTTCTTGCATGTATCTTTCTTTTTCTGCTTTCTGGCATTTCTGGAAGATTATTTTTTTATGTTATCAATATATTCTTTTGATAATTTAATGGCTGCTAAGTCTGGTTCTGGAAAAATATCTATAATCTTCTGCATCTTCTTTGTCCCTCATTGAAAAAGTTCTACCTGATACATCATCCCATCTCATTGTTTCTTGATATACAGTTTCACCTGCTTCATTTGCTCTAATCTGATCTTCAATTTCAAATTCTATTGCTCTTTGAATTGATTTGAATGAATTCATGTTTTTCATTTCGTGTCTTTTTTTCCAAATGGTTCATTTGGCTTATGTACTGAAAACATTTACATCTGCTCTGAATGATCCTTCTTCCATTTTACAATCCGACACTTCGATATATTGCAGGATTGATTTTAATTTCTTCAAATATCTATATGCTTCTCCTGATGATTTAATATCTGGCTCTGATACAATTTCGATTAATGGAACTCCTGCTCTATTTAAATCTACTAATGCTCCACCTGCAAATTCATTATGATTCAATTTTCCTGTATCTTCTTCAATTTGGATTCTTAATATTCTTACTTTCTTTTGCATTTCCATTATCATCTTCAATTTCAATATATCCATTATTGCATAATGGTTTTATCAAATTGTGATATTTGATATGATTTTGGTAGGTCTGGATAGAAGAAGTTTTTTTCTATCATTTTTGCTATTCATTAAAATTGAACAATTTAATGCTAGTCCTGCTTTTACTGCATATTCAACAACTTTTTCATTCAATACTGGCAAAGTTCCTGGCAAACCCATGCATATTGGACATACTTGTGTGTTTGGCGCTGAGCCAAACTCTGTTGAACAATTACAGAATATTTTTTTGTTTTTGTTGATAATTCTGCGTGTACTTCTAATCCAACTACTACTTCATAGTCATTGTTTGACATTTTGTTCTCCTTTTATTTTTTTAAATTCTGGTTTATAGTTTTCTCTAAATTTAATTTGTTGTTCTATAGCATATGCGGCATTTAGGATTTTTTTCTTCTTGGAATCTATTCCTATTAATTGCATTCCTATTGGCATGTTATTACTATCTACTCCACATGGAATTGATATTGCTGGTACTGATGCAATATTAATTGATACTGTACAAATATCTGCTAAATACATCTCTAGTGGGTTGTTTGTTTTTGACCCTATATCAAATGCTGTTGTTGGTGCTACTGGTGTTAGTAGTACATCATATTTTTTGAAACATTCATCAAATTTATTTTTTACATATGTTCTTACTTTTTGTGCTTTCTTATAAAAAGGCATCATAGTATCCTGATGATAATACGTAAGTTCCTAGGATTATTCTTCTTTTTACTTCTTTTCCAAATCCTTCTGTTCTTGATTTTACGAATAATTCTTTTAAATCTTTATAATCTTTTGCTCTATATCCATATCTGATTCCGTCAAATCTGCCTAAGTTTGAACTTGCTTCTGCACAAGCTATTATATAGTATGCTGCTAATGATGATTCTGATACATCTAGTGAGCATTCTTCTACTATTGCACCTAATTTTTTTGTATTCTTCGATTGAGTTTTTCTAATGATTTTTACTTCTGGATTTATTCCTTCTCCAAAAAACTCTTTTTGGGACTCCTATTTTCATTCCTTGGACTGAATTTTTTTAAGATTTTTTTGTGTAATCAATTTTTTTCTCTTTTTTTACAGATGTTGAATCATTTTCATCATGTCCTGCTATTATATTTAATAATAATGCTGAATCTTCTACATCTTTTGTCATTGGTCCTATTTGATCTAGAGATGATGCAAATGCTACTAATCCTGATCTACTTACTAATCCATAAGTTGGCTTTAACCCAACAATTCCACAAAATGATGCTGGTTCTCTAATTGATCCACCTGTATCTGATCCTAGTGCCCATGGTACTAAGTTAGCAGCAACTGCTGCTGCACTCCCTCCTGATGAGCCTCCTGGTACTTTATTTAAGTTCCATGGATTTCTTGTTATTTTGATTGCTGAATTTTTCTGTTGAACTTCCCATTGCAAATTCATCCATGTTTAGCTTTCCTAATATTGGCATGTTTTTTTCTTTTTATTTTTGTAATTACAGTTGCGTCATATGGTGATACAAAAATTTTCTAACATTTTTGAAGAACATGTTGTTTTTTTATTCCTTTTGTACAGATATTATCTTTGATTCCTATTGGAATTCCTGCTTCTGGATTTTTTTGATTCTGCTATTGCTTCATCTAAACGCGTGCTTACAAATGCATTTACTTCTGGCTCTTTTTCATTGATTCTATCTGCATATGCTTTTGTTATTTCTTCAATTGTTATTTCTTTGTTTTTTTACTTTTTCCATTAATTCGTGAACTGTTAAGTCAGTTAATTCCATTAATGTTCCTCCTCTATTTTAAAGTACCTTTGGTATCTTAAACATATTTCTATCTACTTCTGGTCCGTTTTCCATCATTTGGTCTATATTGTCAAATTGTTTTACTTCATCTTTTCTAAATACATTATAGTCTTCTGTCGCTCCGATTGTTTCATCTAGTTTGCTTACATCTATTTTTATCGATTGTTTCTGTATAATTTAAAAATGTCTTCTAGATTTTTTTAGGTATTCTTCGATTTCATTTTCTTTTATTTCTAAATCTGATAATTTAGCTATGTGCAATAATTCTTCTTTGCTTATCTTCATTAAGGTTTTCCTCCTTTTTCATATTTCATATTATACACTTGATATGCTTATTTTTCAAGGGTTATGGATTGTCTTTGTATAATTATTTTTGACATCAAAAAAATGGCCTAGATATACTAGACCATTTACTTTTATCAATATTATGGAGTTAATCGTTCTGGACCACGGAATAAAAAAACATTGCTTCTTTCAAACTTGGTAATTCTAATAGATTCATTATTATTCTATCAATTCCTATTCCAAATCCCCCATGTGGTGGGCAACCATATTTAAAAAAATTCTAAATAAAAATTCTACATCTTTTTCTAGCCCTTTTTCTTTAGCCTGTTCTTTCAATATTTCATATCTGTGTTCTCTTTGTGCACCTGTTGTAATTTCTACGCCTTTCCATATTAAGTCATATCCTTGTGGAACACCATTTTTTTCTTAGATGATAGAATGCTCTTTTCCTTTTTTTCCGAAATCTGTTACAAATATGAATTCATGATTATATTTATCTTTTGCTAATTTTGCTAATAATTTTTTTCCGCCTCTGTTGTTAAATCATCTTGTTCTTCTTCAGGACATTGATAATTATATCTTTTATTTAATTCTTCATAAACATCTTTTAATTTCATTCTTGGAAATGGTAAGCTTGGTACAATTATATCTACATCAAAAATATTCTTTAATTTCTTTTTTTCATATTTTGCTTTTAACCTTATTTAAGGCAAAATTTATCATTTCTTCTTCCATAATCATAACATCTTCATATGTATCAATGTTTGAGAATTCTAAATCAAATCCTGTAAATTCCGTTGCATGCTTTCTTGAGTGTGATTTCTCTGCTCTAAAAACAGGCCCACATTCAAAAAAATTCTTCCAAGCCCTGAGGCAATTGCCATTTGTTTATAAAATTGAGGACTTTGTGCCAAATATGCTTTTGAATTGAAATATTTAACTTCAAATACTTCTGATCCGCTTTCGCTTGCTACTCCAATTAATTTTGGTGAGTGTATTTCTATAAATTCTCTTTCTATCAAAAACTCTCTACACGCATTAACAAATAGTGTTTGTATTTTTTTAACATTATTTGATTTTTTTATCTGTTCGTAAATCAAGCCATCTATAATCTAATCTTGTATCTATAATTGTTTTTTTCATCAATTGGATTTGCTTCTGCATAACTTGTTACTTCAACTTTATTTACTTGTACTTCTTTTCCTCCAAGTTTTACACTCTCATTTTCAATTAATTCCCCCTCAACAATAACTGTTGCTCCTGGAATTAATTTGAGAAAACTTCACCCACTTCTGGAAATTTAATTTTATCAATAAATAATTGAATTTTTTTCCAGAAAAAAATCTTTCAATATTACAAATTGCATTGATTTTTTTATCTCTAATTGTTTCAATTATTCCATGAAATTTAACTTGTCCGTTTTGTAATTTTGTTATTTGAGATATCATATTATTTCTCCTTTTGTAATATCTTTTATAATTCTTCAGTTTTATATGTTATATAACCTTCATAATTATAACTCTGATCTATACCTTTCATGTATACTTCATGATTATTAATTTCGTCTGTTAATGCTAAATTTAATATATGCTTTATTTCAGTATCCTTTATTGGGCTTCTTTCCATTGCTAGTAAGTAATCTTCCTTATCTACCTTTTTCCCAATCAATTACTTTTTTTATTTCATTTTTTTAAAAATATGATCAAGCCATATTCTTGTGCTTCTTCCGTTTCCTTCTCTGAATGGATGTGCTATATTCATTTCAACGTATTTCTCAATAATCTCATTAAAAATTAGATTGTGGCATTTTATCTATGTTGTTCAATGATTCTTTTTAGATACATTAATGGCGCAAATCTAAAATTTCCTTTTGAGATATTTACATCTCTTATTTGCCCTGCAAAGTTGTATACGTCATCAAATAAATACTTATGAATAAATTGCAGTGTTGAAAATTTGCCTGCTGGTAGTTCTACTAACATGTTTTTTTCAAATAATTCTTTTTGCTTTTTTTCTTACTTATTTTTTTCTTCTAAATCATATTGTTTTTATTTTTATTTAACAAAATACTTTATCCTCATTTATTATTTGCTTTTTTTGTTGATTTTTTTAGTCGTTTTTCTTCTTTGTTGTAGCTTTCTTGGTTGCTGTCTTTTTGGTCGATTTTTTTCTTGGTTGTCGTTTTTTTAATTCATCATCATTTTCTGATGGTGTCCATACTTCTCCGACTTTTTGGAGCATTCCAAGAAATATATTTACATGATGTTTCATCATTGTGATTATTACTGCAGATATAGTAGTTGCGGCCTCTTTTTGTTTTGCGAACATAAACTTCTGATCCACATACTGGGCATGGGTTTGCAGCTTTTTCTACAAATGGTTTTACATTTTTACATTCTGGATAACCACTACATGCTAGGAATTTTTCCATAACGTCCGTATTTTTATTGCCATTGGCTTTCCACATTTTTCACACATAATGTCAGTTAATTCATCTTTTAATTCAACATGTTCAAGCTCTTCATCTACTTTTGCTAATTCTTTTGAAAATGGTGTATAAAAATCTCTTATAACCTTTTTCCATTTTTCTTTTCCTTCTGCTACTGCATCTAACTCGTTTTCTATTCCAGCTGTAAACTCAACATTTACAACATCTTTGAAATTCTCTACCAATAGTTTGTTTACAATTTTTCCTAGATCAGTTGGGACTAATTGTTTCTTTTTCACGCTTTATATATCTTCTATCTACAATTGTTGAAATTATTGTTGCATATGTACTTGGGCGTCCAATACCGTTTTTCTTCAAGTGCTTTTTACAATACTTGCTTCTGTAAATCGAGCTGGTGGCTCTGTAAAGCTTTGCTTTGTGTCTATTCTATCTTTTTTTCAATTCTTCATTTTTCGACTAATTCTGGAATTGATTCTTCCCTATCTTCGTTTGAATTGTCGTCAGTATCTTCTACATACAATGTCATGAATCCTTTAAATTTTAAAGTTTGTCCATTTGCTTTTAAAATTGTATGTTTTTGTTTGATACTTCTGAATCAATATTCACTGTAACTGTATCATAGATTGCTTCTGACATCTGGCTGGCTAAAAAAATCTATTATAGATTAGTCTATATAGTTTGTATTGATCCGGTGTTAAGTTTTCTTTTATTTCTTCCGGGTTTAAGTCAATATTGGTTGGTCTAATACCCTCATGACCGTCCTGTGCGTCGCTTTTTTTGTTCTATAATATCTATTTTCATAATATTTATCACCGTATTTAGCTGTTATTACTGCTTTAGCTGCTGATCTTGCTTCTTCTGAGATTCTCGTTGAATCTGTTCTCATGTATGTGATTAAACCAATTGTGCCTCTACCTGTTACTTTTTACACCTTCATATAGTCCTTGTGCAACTTGCATTGTTTTACGCAATTGGAATCCTAATTTTTCTTGCTGATTCTTGTTGCATTGTTGAGGTTGTAAATGGTGGTGCAGGGGTCTTCTTTCTTGTACCTTTTTTTAATGTTTGTTACTACATATTTTGATTTTTTTCAATATCTTTTAAAAATTTCATCTACTTCTGCTTTTGAATGTAATTCAATCTTTTTGTTATTAATTGTCGTTAAATGTCCTTGAAACATTTTTTTCCTTTTTTTATCAAAAATTGCATAGATATTCCAATATTCTTCTGGAATAAATTTCTCTATCGCTTCTTCTCTTTCACATATCAATCTTACTGCTACTGATTGAACTCTTCCTGCTGATAAACCTCTTTTTACTTTTTCCAAAGCAATGGGCTTATTTGATATCCAACGATTCTATCTAATACACGTCTAGCTTGTTGTGCATCTGTTGTATCTAGATTGATTTTTTTCTTGGATTTTTTTATTGCTTCTTTTATACATTTTTCAGTTATTTCATTAAATGTTACTCTGCATAAAGCATCTGTCGGTATGTCCAATATATATGCCAAATGCCAAAGCAATTGCTTCTCCCTCACGATCAGGGTCGGTTGCTAGATATATTTGTTTAGCTTTTTTTGCTTCTTTTTTTTCAATTCATTTTATTAGAGGGGCTTTTCCACGAATATTTATATATTGTGGTTCAAAGTCGTTTTCAATATCTACTCCTAATTTTGATTTTTGGCAAGTCTCTTACATGTCCCTACTGAAGCTACCACTTTATAAGCTTTTTCCTAAAAAAACTTTGATATTGTGTGTGCCTTTGATGGTGACTCGACTATTACTAATTTTTTTCTGCCATTTTGCTTCCTCTCTTATTTTATGATTGTGTTATAAATTTTTGTCTTCTACATTTTCTATTGCTAATTTTCTTGAATTTTCTGACATTTCCTTTAATTTTTTTCTTTATCAGAGATTAATTCTTCTATTGTTTTATTTAATATATCAGTATTTAGCTCGTTGTCAAGTATTACTTTTTGCTGCATGTGCTTTTTCTAATGCCCTTGCATTATATTCTTGATGATTTTTCTGCTGCATGTGGGAATGGAATTAATATTGCTGGCTTTCCTACATTTTTCAATTTCTATTATTGTCATTGCTCCACTTCTTGATACAATTAAATCGGATATGTTTATTATTTCTCCTAAATTATATAAGTATGGATATATTTTTGACATTTTTAAGATTTTTCTATATCTTTTCCGTTTTTTTACTTATAATTTCTTTTTACTGACTCATAATTATTTTTTTCCTGGTACCCAGATTATTTGATAATTATTTTCTTGTAGCACTAAATTTTCTAATGCAGTATTTATACTTTTTAGCGCCTTGGCTTCCACCAAATACTAAAAACAATTGGTAAATCTGGATTTAATCCTAATTCCAATACTTTTTTTCTTCTTTCTTCGGCTGTGAAGTTAAGATTTTTTTAGTATTTGACGGTGTACCTGTTACTATTGCATTTACCTTTGGGCTTAATTTTTGCTTTTTGCTTCATTGAATCCTAACATTATGCATTTTGCTTTTTGGACATTAATTTTGTTGCTATTCCTGGTAATACATTACTTTCATGAATCATGTATGGTATTTTTTTAACTTTTTGTGCTGCTCTACATACTGATAATGTTATGTACCCACCTGTTCCAATTACTAAGTCCGGCTTAAATTCTTTTTAAGATTGTTTTTTTGCTTCACTTATTGAGTGAATTGTTTTCATTAATCTTTTTAAATTTTCGATTGTTGGCTTTCTGTATACGCCGTATGCTCCGATATGTTTTTATCCCATAACCGGCTTTAGGAACTAGATCATTTTCTAGTCCCCTGTCCGTCCCTATAAATATGATTTCTGAGTTTGGTTGCTCAGATTTTATTTTGTTAGCTATCGCAATTCCAGGATTAATATGTCCACCTGTTCCTGCAGCTGCAATGACTACTCTCATTGATTCGCTCCTTCTTGAACTTCTTCTGTTTTTTCTTCTACTTTCGCATTTCTTGATATTCCTAGTAAGATTCCTACTGATCCTAATAATATTATTAATGATGTATTTCCATAGCTTAGGAATGGTAGTGATATTCCCGTATTTGGTATTGTATTTGTTACAACCCCAATATTTAAAAAAACGCTTGCAGTATTATCAAACTTGTTATTCCAGTTGCTACTAATTTACTAAATCTATCTTTAACTCTTGCTACAATTAAATATCCTCTTATCGCAAATGCTACAAATAGTGCAATTACTACTATTGCCCCTATTAAGCCTAATTCTTCTGCAATTATTGCAAAGATAAAGTCGTTATGTGCTTCTGGTATGTATAAATATTTTTGCTTACTTTTTCCTAATCCTACACCAAACAATCCACCTGCTGAAATTGCGTACAAACTTTGAACTGTTTGATATGATATTTTTTTATTGGATTATCGCCTTCCCATGTATGTAGCCATGCTGCTAATCTGTTTCCTCTAAAGCCTTTTTATTATTGTGTCTTTAAAGATTATAAATCCTCCTGATATAAGGGCTATCAATATTCCAAGCTCTTTTTACTAAATCGGACATTTTGATTTGGCTCATTATTGTGATTATAATTACTACTGCTGTTACAATTATAGCCGCACTAGCGTGGTTTTTGCACTTTAACTAAAAAAATACAGCAATTGGTATGAGAAAAAAACAAATGGTATTACAAAAATAGTTTTTTTAAATTTTGTTAAATCAATTTTAGGGTCGGTATAGTATCCTGAATATGCAAGTATTAAAAAAACAATTTTGTGAATTCTGATGGTTGAAATGAGATAGGTCCCAATTTTTAACCATCTGGTTGCACCTTTTAGCTCCTGTTCCTAAACCTGGAATTATTACGATGAAGGCGCTGATTAGTGCTAAACCGTAAAATATCCAATATTTATTTTTTTGCTTTTTGTAATATCACGCGTTGATATGAAGAACATAAGAATTAATCCTCCAATTGCTCCCAACACTTCTTTATTAAAAAAATAATAACTATTATTATAATTAATTAAAGCTGATGGTGCACTGGCTGATAAAACCATTACTAATCCTATTAAGGTTAATATTATAGTAATAGTTACTAGTATATAGTCCAATGGCGATTTTTTTCTTTATATCTTCAAAATTTACTATTTTTTTATTAGTTTTTTTCCTTTTTTTGTCTTTTTCCAAAAACTAATCCTTTTCTTCTTTTTTGCTAAATTATTAATAATCCTATTCCACAAGCTACTAATGTTACTGCGCAGAAAAACTATTACAACTGTTGTTTCCTTCCATCCACATAATTCGAAATGATGGTGGATTGGCGACATTTTAAATAGCCTCTTCTTTGTTTTTATAATATAAAAACTTGTAAAATTACTGATAATGTTTCTGCTATTGGTATGATTGCTATTATTATTAATAATAAAGGTATTTTCAAATATAATGCTATTCCGGCTATTGCTCCTCCAAGTAGTAATGAACCGGTATCTCCCATGAATACATGTGCTGGATATATATTAAATAATAAGAATCCTAAACTAGTTCCCATTATTATTGATCCAAATATTGTTGTTTCCTTTATATTCCACATTATTGAAATTATTGTTAATGTAGCTATTATCAATGTTGTTACACCTGTTGATAATCCATCTATTCCGTCTGTTAAGTTTACAGCATTTGTTGTTCCTAATATTACTAATAGAGCAAAAATTATATACAACCATACTGGCATTGTTACAAATTTATTTAAAAATGGTATGTATATGTCTGTTCCATTTTTAAATACTGTTATTAATAAAGTGATGTAAATTATTGATATTATTAGTAACCCTGCCATTTTTGCTTTGGGACTTAATCCGTCCGTATTTTTTTCGACTACTTTTTTATAATCGTCTATAAATCCTATGAGACCAAATCCCAATGTTACAAATATCATTGGGAGTAGTCTTGTTGCTATTTCTGATTGATCTTTGGCATAGTCAAAAAAATAAGAATGCACTTAATATTAGGGTTGAAATTATCATTATAATTCCACCCATTGTTGGTGTTCCTGATTTGCCTAAATGCGATTGTGGACCATCTTCTCTTTCGGATTGTCCTGCTTTTTAGTTTTCTTAATATTGGTATTACTACAAATGCTATTACTATACTTGTAAAAAATGATAGTAGTAATATCTTTATATGGAAACTCATTTAATTATTTTTCCTCCTTTGGAATCAGCTTTTTACTGAATTCTCACTATTTTTTTGCTTCTTCCATACCGTCAATAATTTCTTTTTATGATGATTCTTTCATCATATGGATGTTTTTCATGGTTTTATTTCTTGATATGTTTCATGGCCTTTTCCTGCTAATACGATTAAATCGTTTTTTTCTTTTGCCATTTTTATTGCTTTTTTTAATTGCTTCTGTTCTATCTACAATTACTTCATATTTTCCTTTTTGTCTTTTTTTATTCCTTCTTCAATTTGATCTACGATTAGTTGTGGATCTTCTGTTCTAGGATTGTCAGAAGTTATTATTGTATAGTCTGCAATTTTTTTCCTGATATTTCTCCCATTGCTGGTCTTTTTGTTGCATCCCTGTCTCCACCACATCCAAATACTGAAATTACTCTTCCTCTTGTATATTCTTTTTACTGATTGTAAAATACTTTCTAAGCTTTTTTTGGTGAATGTGCATAGTCTACCATTATTGTTAAACCTAATTTATTATCAACCAATTCATTTCTTCCTGGTACTCTAATTGTTTCCAATGCTTCTTTCACTTTTTCAATGTCACATCCTAGTCTTAGTGCTATTGATAATGCAGCCAATGTATTGTAAACACTGAATCTTCCTGGTATTCCTGTTCTTATTCTTTCATTTTTATTATTTACTCTTACTCTGAAATCAACATATGAATTTGTTATTGTAATGTCTTTTTGCAAGAATATCGCATGCATTATCAATTCCATATGTTTGAATATTTCCATTATTTGTAATTTCTGGAACTAATCTTGTTTTTTTAAATCATCTGCATTTACATATCCATATTTGCATATTTCAAATAATCTTACTTTTGAGTTGAAATAATCTTCCATATCTGGATGTTCATTTTTACTGATATGATCTTCTGATAAGTTTGTAAATACTCCTATATCAAAAATCACTGCCGTCAACTCTATGTAATTTCAAGCTTTGTGATGATACTTCCATTACTACTACATCGCATTTTTTTCATTTTGCCATTTGTGCAAATATGCTTTTGTAATTTTACGCTGTCAGGCGTTGTTCTATCACTATCTTCTAATTTTTTTATCTCCAATGTATACTGCTATTGTTCCTAATAGTCCTACTTTTTAATCCTTGTTTTTTTCTAGTAGTTGTTTTACCATGAATGATGTTGTTGTTTTTTTCCTTTTGTTCCTGTAATTCCAACTAATTTGAATTTTCTTGATGGATTGTCATAATAGTTACATGCACATTTCTGCTACAGCAACTCTTGTGTCTGGACATGATACTAATGTTATATTGTCCACTGCTCCTATTTCACTTAATGCTTTTTGCAACATTTACTATTGATTCATCATTTATTAATATTGCTGATGCACCTTTTTACAATTGCATCTTTTATGTATTGATGTCCGTCTACTTCAAAATCCTTTTTATTGCTACAAATAAATCTCCTTGTGCAACTTTTTCTAGAATCTGTTTTGAATGTTGTTTATTTCAACTTCAACGTTTCCTTTTGCTTTTTAATTCTTCAATTCCACTTAATATTTCTTTTTAATTTCATTATTATATCTCCGTTCTTTTTGAGATTAGTTTTTATTAAAGTCTTAACAAAAAAACTTCTTATATATTATAAGCATAAAAACATTAATAAATCAATCAAAATAAGAATGATTTCTATTATTTTTTTAGAAATCATTCTTTATTTTTTTACAAATATTTTAATTATTTTTGAGATTATACTTTCCTCTGTTTTGGGACTTGCTTGTAATGATTTTTACATAGTCCTTTTTGTCTAAATTAATGTATACTTTTTTTGACTGTTGGTTAACTTTTTGCATTCCAAGTTTTTTTCTTTTGCTTCTTTTTCTATGTTTGAAATATTCATGTCTCTTTCAATGCTTACTTTTAACTGATCATTTTTGCTTTTTCTATTTCAATTAAATTTGATTTTAATTTTTTTCTCTTGTAGCTAATTTCGCATTTAACATTGCATATCTTATACATAGTGTTAATAAAAAAATGCAAATACTAGTATTGAAACACTTATAGTCTTTGTCGTATTTATTAAAGCGGTGTTTTTATTTACTACTTTTTTCTTTGTTTTATTACTATTTTTTGTGACTTTAACAGACCTAGTTTTACTAGGTTGAATTTTTTTCGGGCTGGTCTCATATTCATAGTAATTAGCCATTTTAGTAGTTACACCTCTTTTCTTTCGAATATTCTTAGTTTAGCACTCTTGCTTCTTGAATTTATGTTTAATTCATCATCTGTTGCTATAATTGGTTTCTTTGTTAAAGATTTTCCATAACATATTGGATGACATATACATATTGGTATATCTTTTGGGCAAGTGCATTCGCCTTCAGCTTTTTTAAATGCATCTTTAACTGCCCTATCTTCCAATGAATGGAATGTTATTACACATAGTCTTCCATTATTTTTTTAAGCATTTTATTGATTCAAGTATTGTCTTTTCTAATGGTTCTATTTCATTATTTACTTCAATTCTGATTGCTTGAAATGTTCGCTTTGCTGGATGTCCATCTTTGCCTGCTGGCTTTTGACTTTGCAATAATATCAACTAATTGTTTTAGTTGTTTTTATTAGTGCATCTTTTCTGTAATTTACTATACTTCTCGCAATTTGTCTTGAATATCTTTCTTCGCCATATTTATATATGATATCTGATAATTCTTTTTCTGAATAAGTATTTATGACATCATAAGCTGAAAAATGGTTGTGTTTGATCCATTCTCATATCTAATTCGTTGTCTGAGTTGTAACTAAATCCCCTATTTCGTTCATCTAGTTGGTATGATGATACTCCTAAATCTAATAAAAATACCATCTACCTTTTCTATTTCTAATTCTGCTAATATTTCTTTGATATCATCATGATTGCCATGTACTAATTTCTTATTTGAATATTCTTTAAGTTTTTCAGATGCTGCTTTTAATGCATCATTATCCCTGTCTATTCCTATTAATAATCCATCTTGTGATAATCTTTTTATTATTTCGCTGCTATGTCCTGCTCCACCCAATGTTCCATCTACATAGATTCCATCCATCTTAATGTTTAGGCCATTCATGCATTCTTCTAGCATTACTGGAATATGTTCAAATTTCAATTCTTTTCTCCAAATTTAGAATTTTTGGTTGGCATGTTGCTATGCCAACCTCTTTTTGTACATTTACAATCTTTTGTGTCTTACTCTTTTTTTCTTTTTGTATTTTTTTAAATTTTTGTCTTAAGTGTATCTATATAAACTTTTTGTAAAAAGGTTATACCTTTTTCAATTCCATTTTATACCACTTTAACTGATTGTAATATATAAAAAAATAAAATGCAATACTTTTTGCATTTTATTTTTCTTTTTAAATTACATATATTATTTTTGTTTTTTTATTTTTAATTATTTCTTCGATCGATGACATATGTGCTTCCGCAGATAGTTTTTGGCAAGGTGTTTTACAGATGCACCTGCTTCCCCTATTTCTAAAGGGTTTTTTTGAATTTCCCTTCTTTAACCTCTACGGCTCCAATGGATACAGTTGTCAAGGGGAACTCTTCAATTGTTCCTTTTTCTGTTCTCAACTTCTAAAAATCCATTTAATAAGTCTTTTTCATCAAAAATAATGTTTCACTTTTGTTGTCAAATTCTATAATAATATTTTTGACAGACTTTTTCAAAATCTTCGCCTTCTACAATTCCTACAAAGTCGTCTCCCCTATGTGTCCAACGAAATTGTTATCTCCACCTTTGATGTTTAAAAATGTTATCTGTTAAAACTTTTTGCTGTAAATTTTATTATTTCATCGCCTTTTTGAAAAATCCATATGTGTCATTATATGCTTTTAAAATTATCTAAATCGACATACAACATTGCAAATTTAATGTTGTTTTTGTATTCTTCTCTTCATTTCCGCAGTGATTTTGGACATTTCCTGGAAGTCCTGTTAACGGACTTACTGTTCTATTTGAATTTAATAGTCTCATTATATTTCTAATGCTCAAATAAATTACTTCTTTGTTATATGGTTTCTTGAAATATAATTCTATATCATTATTCAATATTTTTATTTCATGATTTACATCTGTATTTGATGAAATAACAATAATTGGAGTTATTGAGTTATTTTTCATCACTTCTTATAACTTTTGCTAAGTCGATTATATCGCAAGTCAAACAGTCTTCATTTATCAATAAAATATCTGGGATGTGTTTTAATATCACCTTAAATTCTGATTGATTGAATCTCTTTAATTTTTATTCCATGATCTTTTTAAATTCTGATGTTAAATCATTAAATATTGTTTCATCATTGTCCAATATGTATATATCTTTCATTTGTACTAGGCTCCTGTTTCAATTTCTTTAACTTTTTGTTGTCCTTGCATATTTATTACAGTCACTGTTATTTTATGTTTTGCTTTTACCTACTTCAATTGATGTGTTTACTTCTTTTCAAATTTAAAGGTGCATCTCCCGTATTTGAAATAGCTCCATCAACATTTACTTCTACTTTTGATACTCCAATTTCGTCGGTAGCTTTGATATTTAATATTCCATTTTTGTTGATAATTCAACTTCTGGCACTAATAATCCTTTTATTGCTTTTTTTAGTGTTTCTACATTTTCCTCACCATCTACTGCTTCTATTACTAAAAATATTGTTGCCTGCTGGTATGTCCAAAGAAAATGTATGCTCTTTTTGCCTTTTTTCAAAGACTATTTTTTTCTTGTTTTTCCTCTTGAAATTATTTCTAAATTTTTGTGTTGATGATCCGTTTGTTGAAATCTCTCATATTTATCCCACTCATATGTCATATATGTTAATTGGGTATCATCTTTAACTGTGATTTTTATTTTTTTCTTTTATCTGTTTCATCTTGAATAATCATAATTTCAGGATTTTTGGCTGTCATTTGATTTCTTTATGTATTGTTTTTGGTAGTCTCGTTCATTTCCATAGTAGTCAGTTACTGTTATTTTTTTAATATATTATTGCCTTGAGGAATTGTTATAATTTGTTCAATATTTAATTTGTTATTTCCTTGTATTGCTGTTGATTCGCCTTCATTCCATTTATATGATACTAATCTTACCGGCTTTCCTGATGTTATTTTTTTAATGTAACTTTACTACCTTGCTTCGTTTCTCTTAGTTCTAGCTGTTGATCGATTTGTTTCGGTTTTTCAGTTATCTTTCCATAGACCCCCATTGAAATCATTGCAATTCCAAATATTAATATAATACTTGCAAACATTTTTTTACGCTTTTATTTATTGCTAATTTGTTTGTTCCTTTTGGGTCTATTCCATATCTTGGTGCCATTCCTCTTAAATTTGAACCTTCTCTTAATATCTGATTCATATTTCTCCTTATTTAATTACAAATTTTTTTAATTATAATTGTTCCACCTATTATTACAATTAAAACTGCGATTATTGTAATTATTATAATTGCTTTTAGTATTTTTCTTTTTTTATAATAATAATGTCTGAATTATCTTGGTCATTTTCTTTATCATTATTATTATTTGGTGTTGAGTTAATATCAGGTGTATTACTATTGTTAGCTGCTTGTCCTATTTCTGCCACATTTGACATCATTTTTTTGAATTTTCTGTTTCTTCAGACCATGTTAATGTAATTGTTGTAGTTTTAGATTCTCCTGGATTTATAATATCATTTTTTTAATTCTTTATTTACCAATCTTCCTTCTATCATTTTTCCACTTTGGATTATCTGCAGGATTAAATTTTAAACCTGTTGGAACATAATCAATAATCTCTGTTGCATATCCTGGTATTTCTCCTTGGTTTAGAATTGTTATTAAATATTGAATCTTATAAACGGTATTTTTCCAATTCATTTTTTTATTTTTTTCTATTCTTATTGTGTCTTTCGGATTTTGTAAATTAGCTGGATTTATTGTTTCGATTCCATCTTTTTATTATTGATATATTTTTGAATATTTAATTTTTAGTGCAAGGTCAAAAATATTTTTCATATAATTGTTCAATATCTTGGTCATCTTCTCCGTCAGTCCATTTGCTTGAAGCTGAGTCTTGATCATCCACTGGATTTCCACTCGAATCAGTGTCTTCAGCTATTTCTGCTTTATTTATTATTATTCTATTTTTGTGGTACATTTTCTTTTAATCTAAATTCAATTTCTACATCTTTATATTCAGGTTTTGTCATTGTTTTTGAATTAAAGTATTTTTATTAAATTATCCTCTTTATTTTTCTTTTTGCCTTTGATAGATAGTCTGTTGCTAGATATTTTTGCTTTTGACATGTCTTGCACTGGTTGATTTGCTTCATCAACATATATCCATCCATATTTTTTTATTAATTTCACTCTCTTGTAAATATTCTAATGATTCTGATATTTCATTTCTTATCAATGATGCGTATCCATCCTGTGTTCCCTCATTATAAATTCTTATTGTGAATTTTACTGTATCTTGATTTTCAACTCGTATCGGATCTTTTATAGTTTTTATATGTCATAGTTGTTATTTCTTGTCCATTTGGATTTATTTGACCATAGTTAGTTGAGTCAACTGTTGGAGTTCTATCTTGGATATCAGTGTTATTTACTTTTTGTTAAGAATTGTTTTAATGCTAGATCAAATTTTTTTGTAAAATTACTTTTTCAAAAATCATCATCGTCTTCTTGTCCTTTATAATAATAATCCCTATCATCCAATGTTGCTTTGTTTTCCTGGTTTCCTTTATATTCTGATAATTTATCATCGGATGGTATACTTGCATTTTTTTCTATCATCTCTATCTACAATATTTGAAGTATTTGAACTCTTTGAAATTTCTGATATTGATGTAATTATTTTTTTAATGGTGGTACATTATTCTTTACTTTTAATTGTAGTTTTATGTCTTTGTAATTTAATGTTTGGTTGTCAAAACCTTTTTATTATATTTTCTTTATCTTTTTCTGCTGATAAAAGTGATGTTTTTCAATGTTCTTTGTGTTGAATCATTTGCATCCAATATCCATCCATTTGCTGCATTGAAATCATTGTTTACAAATTCTAATTCTGCTGGTAAATGCTCTGTTATTTCGTCTGCATACCCGTCTATATTGCCTTCATTATAGATTCTTAATACATATGTTACTATATTTCCAGGTGCAATTGTTACTGGATTTTTCTTGTGCTTATAGATTGCAGTTGTTGACGTTGCTTCTACAATTGGTTTTTGTATCTACAACTGGCTCCCTATCATATATGTTTTCATTTTTAATTCTCTGCTATTTACAGATATTATAAATTTTTCTTAATGATAAATCAAAGTACTTTCCTTTTTAGTAAAAGCTACTTCAACATCATCATCGTCTTCATATCCTTTTTCCTCTTTCTGATTCACCCCAATTATATCCAATTTTGCTTTGATCACTTAGATTATTTATAGTAGAGTCCCTATCGCTTATTGGATTGTTATTGTAGTCTGAAACTCTTGTTATCTCTACGATATTCCTTAAGAAATTGTCATCCGAATTTGTTATTGCAGTAACTCTACATTGTAATTGGATATCAATGTAGTTTAATGAATATTTCTTATCTTTTTGGCTGTAAGTTAAATTTTTTTGAATTAATTGATTTGCACCATATTCTGTTTTTTTATTGTTTTTATTATCAGATGTTACAGCTTGCCATCCGAATCTTCTATTAATTTCACTTTGGTCAGGTGATACAAATTCTAATCCTGCTGGTATATAATCTGTAATTTCTTTTTGCATATCCATTAATTTGTCCTTCATTATATATTCTAATTGTGTATGTGATTATATCTCCACTACTTACGTTTAATGCTTGTTTTGAATGAGTCTTTAATGCTGTTGTTCCGTTGTTCAATTCAGCAGTTTTTTTGTTGCTAATCTTCTAAGGTTTTTCTTGTGTTATTTGAGGTTCTCTACTTTCGAACTTTTTGCTTATTCCTCTTGAATCAATTATTGATGATATGTATTGTCTTAATGTTAAATCAAATTCTGGAGTTCCATTTTTTTATATTTATTGTTTTTCATTATAATACTGATTTAATTCTTTTTACTGCAACTACTGGTTGATTATTATTTATTGTGTTTGGTGATGATGTCCAATATCTTAATACTGTTGTATTTGCAGTTCCTGTAGCTATAATTCTCAAACTATTTATTGACGTTGTTCTTGGCAATACTACATAGAAATCATTTCCTATTATATTATTCACTTTTTCTGAAAAACTATTTCCGTTTACATCATTTCCATTAGAATTCACTATTCTTAAATTTGAAATTAAAAAAATTCCCATTATATGCATTCATCTTTAATTGCGCATTTCCGTTGATTTCTACTCTATATGGTCCAACAATGTAATTTTTCTCCATCCAAGCTTGATGCTGCACCATCTGCATTAAAATTTATTGTTCCTTGGTTAGCATTTTTGATATGTATAACCATTGTTTACTGCACTGCTGGCGCTATTGATTAAATAATTGAATATTCTATCAATTGGAGTATTTGTAGTGTTATAGTAGTATTTGTCCTTAACAGATGTATTTCTATTATTTTTTTCTTACATATAAATCAACTCCGTTTGGTGTGTATTCTGAATTATTAGTATATGCCCAGATTGCCATTTTGTTGAATTGATTCTAATACATCTCTTAATTCATCCTGTGTCATTTGTTCCTTATTTCCGATGAATTCTGCCCTTGTTACTCCTGATTGTTCAAATAATCCATTTAGTGATGTTTCATTATTTATATCTGCTATATTATTTAATATCCATATTACTCTATTGTAGTTTTGATCACTTATGCTCAAATTCCTTAATGCCGTATAGTCTATAGCGTTTGGTTTTGTCATATCATATACTTGTGTATATGGTACTATCCTGTATTTATTCTGCTTCCAAATCCTATTCCGTTTCTTAAACAGTATATTGGCATGTTATAGTCATATGATCCTATTCCACTTGTTGATTCGTTTTTTATTATTTTAAACACAGGTTTATATGTTCCATCACTTACTCTATATGTATACATTCCTGTTCTCTTTGCGTTTCCTAATTCATATAGCCCTAAGTATAGAGGACTTGAACTTGAATCTACCGCTTGCGTAATATTTTTAATTAAAAGTATTATGCTAATTAATGTTATTGCGATAATTATTTTTTTCTAATTTTTTTCATATAAATTACCTTTCAGTATTAAAAAAATAATTTAATTCTATATTTATTCTTATTTATATTATCATATTGGGTTATTTTTTTTCAAAGATTTTTTTACTTACATGTTTTGAAATTGCATTTAAACATAAATTCAATGTTCCGTAATCTATATTGTGTATCTTTCATCTGCTTTTATAAAATAAAAAAAGATAAGATGTTATCTTACCTTTCTTAATCTGGAGGCGCCACTCAGAATCGAACTGAGGATATGAGTTTTTGCAGACTCTTGCCTTACCACTTGGCCATGGCGCCATATTTAGTTTTAAATAAAAAAATGGAGCGGGAAACGGGGCTCAAACCCGCGACCTTCGCCTTGGCAAGGCGACGCTCTATCAACTGAGCTATTCCCGCATGTGTAATTGACTTAGTATTTAATTGTTTCCTAACGTCAATTACTATATTAACAAATTTTATTTTAGTTGTCAATAATTTTTCTTTTACTTTTTTTAAGATTTATGTTGAAACTATATACCTTAGAAGCTTTTTGAGAACTGTTTCTTTCACTACCATTATAAGTATTAACAATTCTTACTACATTAAATGACATTTTACTTGCATTGATTGTTTTATCAAAATATTTATAAAAAAATTAATGGTCTTGTGGTTGTTTCTCCTGGATATAAAACAATTCCTTGTGAGTCTGTGTTTATTGAATGTCTTTCTTCTCCTCCAACATTTAATGTGATTTCTGCTCCTGCTGTACTATCTGCAATTATGATATATTTATCTGTTTTATTTGTTATTTTTTTACATTATATTGTTCTGTTTTTATAACTTACTTCTTTTGAAGCTATTTCTACTGCTATATTTTTCATCTTGGTTCTTGAAATCAACCTTTTCCTTATCTATATATCCATAATCAGCAATTCTATAATCATTTCCAACCTTCGAAACAGTAAGTAATTCATTATAAGTTTTTATAGTTTCCACTTGTTCCTGTTTTTGGCTATATTATCAGATACTGTTACTTTATATATATATCTTTTTTTCGATAGTTTGAATATGCTTGAAATGATGCAACTTTCTCTTTGGTATATATCTTTGATGTTCTTTCTTTAAAGTTTTCTATTTTATTATCATAATTAAATGATTTACATTCTTCAGTTAAAAACATTATACGCTTTTTCATAATCTCCTGCTATTAATGCATCAGTGTATGTTTGTAAAGTTGCTTTTATTGGCTTTTTCCTGCGATTTTGGTACTGTGTTGTCTGTCATTATTGCAGTATCTGGCTTATATGATGATTGCAATGTTAGTTTTTGGAAGACTTTTTAAGTATCCGTTTAAGAAAAAATCCTATGAGCCATATAATAAATATAGCGCCTATATATTTTCCATATTTTTCTAAAAAAATCTTGTGATTGCTAATTGAACTTTTGTAATTTAATTTCATCATTTCTCCTTAGTTTATTTGGAATGATATTTCATAATTATTATTTGATATTTCTTTTACTACTACTCTTTGTGTTAATGTTTTAAAAATTAGAATTAAATGAATCTGTTATATTTACAGTTAATACATACATGTCACCATTTCTATTTATTGTATCATATTCAATACTGCTTGATGTCGGATATGTTTTTTACAATATTCTATAAATTTATTAACATCTCCGAAATTTGCCTGTTTAAAATCTGCGTTTAATTTTTAAATATGCTTTTTCATATTGCTTTGTTTCAATTAATCTCATATATTGCCCAAAGTATATTTGCATTCTTCGACGTTCTTCTGATTTTTAGAGTTTTCTTTGAAATTGTTTTATCTATCTGATTTTTCTTTACTTTTCAGTGATTGCTGAGGTGTTAGTGTTGGAATATCTGATGGATTAAATTCATTGGATTTTTGCTTTTTATTGCATTGATTGCTATAATTATTGCTACAATCGCTATTAATATTATTAATATAATTAATATTTTTATTCTTCATATTTATTCCTATTAATTTGTTGATATTATGACATTTGGTTGTATAGCTTCTGTCATTGAAAGTTTTAGGGTGAATTTCATAGTTTTATTAGATGATGTTGATACAAATAATGTTAATTCTTGATAGTCTTTAGTATTTTTGTTTTCACTTTGCTTCTCTATTGCTACATTAGTTGCTGTTACATTATTTAACCAGTTTATGCTATAAATTTGCTTTTAGAATCTTTTGAAAATCTTCCGTACTATTTATTCCCATATTTGCCATTGATTCTTTGTTTTTTTATCATAATATTCTAATTTTTTTATTATCTGATTTTTCTATTTAATGTTTCTTCAATTGTTTTAATTGACTGTGTAAAATTTGTTATCTTTTCTGCTAATCCTTTAGGTAATGCTGCTCCTATATAGGTTCTTTTTTTAATGTTTCTACTACTACATCATAATCATTTATTGATATTGATGCGTTATTTTTTTATTGGTATTTGTATCAAAAAAATATAATCTTCGATTTTTTTATTTAAAAATGATTTCATAAGGCACTTCAATATAATTTGCTTGTTTTAATGCTTTATTGTAACTTAGTGTTGATCCTATAATTTCTTTCATTTCTTTAATTTCAGATTGTTTTATTTGATTCCAAATTTTGATGTATATTTCATCAGAATATATTTTTATATCATCTTGTTTTTTTCTGATTTGTATATTTCTTTTATTTCATCAACTTTTTTTACCTTTTTAATTTAGTTAACATGTCTTTCATTGTTGAATTTGTAAAATTATACAATACTCTTTTGTAATTCGTCTTTGCTTACTTCTACCTGATTTGCTTTATAAAAACTCTTCTATTCCGTCTATATAACTATTTTTGATTTTTTTGAACCATCCAATGTTGTTTTTGTTTTTGTCTTTTTATATATTGTTCTATTTTTATTATTTGTTTCTCTTAAACTCTTCCTCAACATGTGTATTCTCAAAATGTTTATATTAATAGAGAGTAATATAAACACAACTATTATAAAGATTATTTTCTTTGTATTCTTGTTCATATTACTCCCTCCATTATAATTTTATTTTTTTACTGCATTTGTTTTTATTTGATATTTTTTTAATAATACATTAAAAACTTTGAAGTGATTGAAATGTTAATTTTAATTGAAATTGCGTATATTCTTCTGTTTTTTTGCATTGTGCCTGGTACAACTTCAATATATAAAAATCTCACAATTATTTTTTTATTGGCTACTGATTTTAATGATTTCATATAACTGAATACTGATTGTACATCTTGGAATCCATTATTTTTGTATCTTTCATATATTTGTTTTACTTCTTCCGGATTATATTCATTATATTTAAAACATTTTGTAATTATTTGATGATAGTCTAGTCATTGCTCTTTGCACTTCTTTTTGGCTTTACTTTTCCTTTGTATTGTGCGAAGATTTCCTTTTAAATAAAGTGTTTGTAAACTACCCTCTTCTTTTTATATCATTTCTATATGCTATTTGTTGTATTACTATTAATATCAACAATGCAATAATTGTTATTATATATGATTTTTTTCATAAAAACCTCTTATTTATTGAAAAAAATTTATCAACGCCTGCTGCAAGGCCTTCAGCTCTAATATCATTTGCTTCGTCTGTTGTTGCAGTTGTACTATTTCCTAATTCAATATCGATTGATGGTATTGTAGAATATGATGTCTGTGTTAAATCCATTTCTAAGCTACCTCGACCAAACACTTTTAATCCCTTTTTCTTTTTAAACCTGCAACTAGATTGTCACCTAATCGATCATGTTGTTGCCACATTCTTGATACTGGCTCCATTTTTTTATAACTATCTACATTAGGTACTTTCATATAAAATACGCCTTTATCACTACTTGCACCATCTCCATCGTAGTGTATCGCAATATGGGCATCTGATGTATTATTGGCTATAACCGTCCTTGCTATATTGTCCAATTGGACGTCAGCTGTTTCACGAATCATTACTACATCATAGCCTTTTTGCAAGTAATTTATCTCTTAGCTTTAAAGCTACTTTTTAAATTTACTGATGCTTCAGACTGTCCATTCGTAAAATCCATTCCAGATGATACAGCCATTGATGTTACAGCTCCTGCTGCATTTGTTCCTCCTGTTACCTTTCCTGTTCCATCAGGGTGTGATTGTGTTTTTACACTTTCACCACCTCTAGTTCCATGTCCTGCATTTACTGTTATTACTTTACCTTTTTTTATTACTTGCTGTTGTTTTATATAATTTTGCTTTTTACCCGAATTAATTTTTGAAAAAAATTAGCATATTTCCAGCTTGAATTTAATGCTATTTCTGCTCCATTTGCTAATGCAGTAGTATTCGCTCCTGCACCAGAATCTCCTGCTACTGTTCCACCTTGCACTGTTCTAGCTACAAATGCTCTTGAATCATGTGTTGTTGGCTGAACTGGAAGACTTGCTTTGATTCTATCTATTTCAGATTGGTTAGTAAATTTATCAAAAATATTTTCTAGCCCAATATCTTCTTTTGTGCATCCATGCTTGTGGCAATATTAGTTGGCCATTGTATGTCATCGCACCTCTATTGATAGTCCATTTATCATGGCGTGCACTTTTTGATTCAGGTCTTTCATATCCTCTACAAAATGCTGTTGCTGCGGTTTCTGGTGATGGTGAATTATTAAACATTTGATAAAAAGTTGTCTTTGCTTCTGCATAACCTTTAAATTCGTTGTAAAGACTTTCTTCTAAACCATCTTCTCTTACTAATTTTCCACCCTCTTCTCCAACTATTTTTACCATATAATGCTTCTTGATCTGCGAAGTTCTTAACATTTGCTATAGTTCTTAAATATTCAATATTTGCTCCTCCATTCCATCCTAAAGCTTTCATATCTGTTGAAGCTTGTCCTAAGAAATTATGGTTTGAAGTTTCTTTATATAATTTCAAAAAAATAATCTAATTGATCTTCTAGTAAGCTTTTGTGTTTGAAAGCTCTTTCCCCTATCGCTTAAAAAGCTTTTCTAAACCTCTTCTTTCTCCATCGGTGTGCTGTAATAATCCCATCGCTCCACCGTCATATCCCCATATATTATTGCTTGATAGTGATGTTTCTTGCATATTGTTTCCAATTATTCCAGCTGCTTGATTCGGTGTAATTCCTCTTTCTGTTAGATACATGTAAATTAAAAATGCTTTTTGTTCTTCTGTTAATGATTTTTCTTGGGCATTTGTTAGATTGAACTCTGTATAGTTTCCTGCCCCGAAATCTATTCCTTCACTGTTTCCTCCTGAACCCGAACCTAAACCACCTTCTGATGTGAGTGTTGAAGCACTTCCGGTATATTTATAACCTGCTCTTTCTAATGATTCTTTTTCAATTTGCATTTGCTTTTTCAAGTTCTCTTCATCAGTTTTTGTATAGTCTGATTTCATATATTCTTCTATACTATCATGTGGTGAACCTTCTTCATTTATTAATGATATTTCTACTTTTCCATTATCTTCGTTTCCGAAATCAGTCATTCCATTTTCTACTTCTACAATTGTTTCTCCACGCTTAAATTCTGTTTTTCCTGGATCTTTTATACCTTTAATTTTTCATAGTATATCCAGTTAATAGATTTTTTTATTAATCTTTGTGAAGCTTCCTGTATAAGATTTGTCTTTTTACATCTTTCAATCCATTGTATTTATAATTTAAAATATCATATGTGTCTTGTGACATTTCAATAAATGATAGTGTCAATATTCCTCCATCTTCTGATGTATAGCTTGCTGTAGCATTTTCAGGAGCTACAATTTTTCATGTTTGATTGTTTTAAATTCTTAACTACAAGATTGTATTTTGTATTGTCATCTCTTTCAGCTTTTTGAATTTGTTTTTGACATTTTCAGTTTGCCATTTTTCATGTCCTGTTACTTCTCCATTATCAGCAATCCATAATAGGGTTTGCTTTGTGTTAGTTGTTAATTCTTCTTCTGTAAAATATTCTAATGAATATAGTAATTCTTTTATATTTTTATAAGCTTCATCGCTGGCATGTGTTTTCATTGATTCTAGCATTGCTAAAAGCTTGTAGTGCCATCTTTTTTTATTTTTTTGTCGAAATTTACTTTTTTTCTTTACCATTGGGCTTGAATAATATTCATTTTCCACATCGCCTGCTTTTTCTTGCTTTTTGCTGCTTCGCCTTTCTCTTCAATGTCTTCTTGCTCAATACTATATTCTTCTCCTCCGTAATAGTATTTATCGCTTCCTTTATCTATTGATCTAGCTGCCGCGATTTTTTTAGCAGTTTCAGCTGTTCCATCATATTGATAATATGACTTACTGAAAAACTTTTTTTAATATGATCACTAGGTCCTAGTAATTCTGGTTCTGATGCTTGATAGAATATTCCACTATCACCATCAATTGCCCTCATCTTTGTGTCTAAATATATATCAAATGCTGCTTGTAATGCTGTTTTTTTCATCTGTTTTTTTGTCGAACCTTCTTCTGTTGTTGAAGTTCCTTCAGTTTGTTTCTTATACATGTCTTTTAGATACTCTAGTGTATGTTCATGGGCTATTTTATTATTTAAGGCTTCAGTTTTATCAGGGCTTATTGCACCAGTGTTTCCCGGATTATCAAGATCATTATTATGTATTGCTTCTTTTTGATTATACTTATTAATTGCTTCTTGCACTTTTCCATTTTCATAATTATTAATATCTTCTTGTGTTATACCTCTATCAATCATATCTTGTATATCATCAAATATTATGTCATCATATTGGCTCTCAGATGAGTTCTCACTATCCTTAACAGCATCCGATGCATATTTTATTCTTTTTTTCAACGATTCTAGCTCTACGATATGCTCCGTGTGATACTTTTGCCATTTGTACCCATGAAATCTATTGTTCCATAGAACCAGTGATTTGTTACATCTTTTATAATTGGATATAACATATCCTGTGGAGTCATTCCTTTTGCAATTAATTGTGCTAATTCGAAATATTGACTTCCTGAAAATTCCACTCCTCCAATTGTTATTGGTCCATGGTCTTTTTTTCATTGTTGCTAATGTATTCTTTTTCTTCTCCATCTTCTTCCTCAAATTCAAAAGTTGCTTCTCCTGTTAAGACTTTATCTGCTGCTTTTCTATAATTTAGTTTTCCATCAAAAATCAAACCAGCCTTTTTGAACTTTCTCCAGACTTCCAGATTTCATAGAAAAAAATTCAAATTCTTTACTCGGATCTTCTTCTCTTGCAATTCTCTTTACATGATCTATTAAATTTTTTTATATAAACCTTTATCTTCTGGTTCGATTGCTGTTGTTAAAAAGTTCTCTACAAATTGCTTTGCATTTAATATTGGTTCATCACTTTCACCATATTTGTCAGTATCATGTGAAAATTTAACAGTTTTACCGTCTTTACTATTAATCTCAATGTCATATGTCATTTTACTTTTTTTAATAATTCTATATTTACTTTTGTATTGAAATCTGAACCAGTTGCAATTTTTTTGTGATAAATCCGGCATCATTGTTGATGTGTGTAATGCTATAAATAATTCAAGTGGTCTTCCATACATTGCTGTCCAAGATTCTAAATCAAATGAATATGAGCTACCTCTTCTTATTTGTACTTTTTGCCTTGTTCTTACCTAATACTGCAGTACTTAATTCAGAAAGAATAGGTATATTTATTGTAAATACTTTTGTATTTATATATAATTTTCTTTTTTTCCGTGTTTTACAACTGCATAATCTTCTGCGTTATCAACAGTATCTTTAGAATTAACGAATGGTATACTATGATTTAAAATATTTATTAATCCTGAAGATGATTGATCAATACTCTTTAATTCATCATTATTTACTAATGCTCTTATGTTATCCCATGCATTTATTACTCTTGCAAATAAAAATGTATCTGCAGCAACGTATGTTTGTGCATCTGCTGTAATATACGCTGATAAATAATCATTTGCTACGTCCCTGTTTACTGGTACTATTTTTGCTTATTTCTTTATTTGTACTTACTTTGTTGTCTTCTAAGTCTTTTTTTGTAGGCTTTTTGTATTTAACATCTGCAAATCCGTAACTTTGAATATCATAACCTAAGTTTTGTATATATTGTGCAACGCCTTTTAATTCTTCTTGTGTTACTATTTTGCTATTTCCTGTTGTTGCCCCTTTCAATCCTTCTAATATTCTAAATCCGAACTTCTTCAATTTTCCTAATATCATTCCGGGCATAACTGTAAAGAACCCAATTATTCCAATCACTAATATTACTACTAATATTACTATTAATATAATTGGTAATGCTGGTGCTGCTGCAGCTACTACAGTGCTTGCTCCACTTGCGGCAGTTGTTTCTCCTGCCGCAGCAGCTGTTGCTCCAGCCGTTCCGGCTCCTGCACTTCCAGCTCCGGCAACTCCTGCACCGCCTGCTCCTGCACCACCTGCTCCTAAGCTTCCAGTTCCGCCTCCAACTCCTGTGCCTCCAGCTCCGCCAGTTAATCCATTTCCTTTTGGAAGTCCTCTTGGACTATTTCCGGCACTTTGGTTTGCTGAATTTGCTGGTGTTGAAGTCTTTCCAGATTCTTTACCATTGCCTGTTTTATTTGCTTCGTTATTCTTTGTTCTTGATTCTGGTTCTGATTTGTTATTTTTCTGACTTGCTACTCGAAGATTCATCTTCTGACTCTGATTGATTATTTTTTTGATTTGCTACTTGAAGATTCATCTTCTGATTCTTGCTGATTTTTTTACCTTGTTCTGAGGAATCTTTTGAAGATGAGTCGTTATCTTCATTATCTTTTATTCTATCTATTAAATCTTCTAAGTCATCTTTCCAATCAAGTGCTTGATTTTTTTGCATCATTCAAATTGTTTTTTTAATGAATCTATTTCTTCTTGTTCTTTGTCTTCATCATATACACCCCCAAGTGGTTGCTCGTCTTCTGGAATATCATTTTGTGGTTTTATTACTTGTTGATTTGCTCATCTTCTATCACCTCCTATTATGCAGATTTTCTTCTAGCTAGCCATCTTCCTGCTCTGTATGCTGTAGTATGTTGGTCTAAATCTCCTTTGTTAATATTATCCAACAATTGATCTGTATGATTATCTAATTTTTTTATCATCTATTTTTCCGTGCTTATCCATAATGTTTTGATGTTTTTGTAATCTATCTACGAATTCTTGCTCTTGCTCATTAGCTGCACTAATATTGCCTTTAGCTAAGTCTTTAAAATAATTTTCATCCTTATCTGGAGATACTTTTCTAGCTAATTTGTATGCATCTACCATATCTCCTTGTGAAGCTCTTTCAACTGCATTATTCATATTTTTTGTTATTGAATCTTTTGCACTAAATCCTGCTGCCAATACGGCTTTACCATCTCCGCTCGCTACTGCTATTGCCATTTTAGCCATTGCTGCTGCAACTCCTAATGATGCTCCAACATATCCATGAACGGCTGCTCTTCTCAATCTTCTCTTTTTTTCAATTGCTTTGTTGTTCTATTGTTGATTCCTGATAGTTCTCTATTTTCTGCTGGTGTTCTTGATGAATTATTATTTAAAGTTTCCCTTCTTGCGTCTGTTGTGCTGTAGTTATCGTACCAATCATCTCCGCTTGATGTTGGTGGTTGTTTCTCTGGTGATTTCTTTGGTGGTTCTTTCTCCGGTGATTTCTTTGGTGGTTGTTTCTCTGGTGGCTGTTTCGTTGGTGGTTGTTTCTCTGGTGGCTGTTTCGTTGGTGGTTGTTGTTTTGGAGCCGTTCTTATTGGAGTTCTCTTTTTGTCCGCCTGATCTCTCTAGTCCTCCAACAAACCTGTTTGTTGATGAATCTCCAGTATATTGAACACCGCCCTTTGTTTTTCCTTCCATTTTTCCAGCAACTGCAGAAATAAAGAGCTACCTCACCAATTACATTTCCTAAATTATTTGGTTTGATTCCAAATATTCCTCTAACTATATTTTTCTGATTGTAGTATAAATGATAAGAAATATATTCCTATAAATATATCTGCAAAAATTATCATTTCTAGTCAATAATTGTGTTCCAATACTTCCTAATGCTAAGTAAGTTATGCAGTGGAATGGCTGGATTAATATTGTGTATGAAAAATTCTTTCAACCATGCATTTTAGTGCTTGTGATTTTCCATCTCCTATTTTATCTATTGAGTATGTTACTGTTACTAATGGTGCTATTGTTATTAAAAAAATGCTATTGTCATCATTCTTTTTTTAAATATGAAATAAAGAACATTATTGTAACAACACATAATACCATGTATGCAAAAAGTGTTTGCCATGGATGTAGTTATTTTTATGGCTTTTAGTGCATTAACAAATAGCGTTTCCATGATATCGTTATTTTTTCCGGCGACGACTTGCTCTCCGGCTTTGTATAACGCTTTTACTAGCGCATCATTTATTGCGATAATTCCAATCATTATATAGTGTAATACAAATATTAATGCTAAACTTTGTACCCAATAAATTAGGATTTCTTTATATTGAGCTTTTTTTCTCAGATGTTGTGGCTAATAACATTCTTATCGCAATATACATCGCTACAATTACTAATATTGTTATTGCAATATTTCTAATCGCTATATACCATGTCGCAATATTTTCTTGAATTAATTTATTGGTATTATCTTTATCACTACCTGTTTTTATCAAAAAAATTTACGCTTATTAAACTTATTGGGTTTTCTATTGCTTGGTTAAATATTATTGATTCAATTGAAAAATTTCCACCTATAATAGCTCCTATTATTGATGCAGCAGTGTATAATGTGACTAATAACAACATTTTTAGGCAACCAAAACAGTATTCCTACAATTCCATCCAAGGCTCCTGTTATAAGCTTTAATATTGTTGGCTTTCCTAATCCATCATCTTCATCTTCAGCTTCGTCTTCATCTTCATCAATATTTTCTTCAGTAACCCCTTTATCCTTTCCATCTGAACTTACTATTCTTGGCTTTACATTTGAATTTTTCAAACATTTTTCTTAGTTTTTTTGAAATTTCGTCTTTTTGTTGTTTCAACAGTTGTATAACCATTGTCTGCCCACTTATTATACCACTCTTGTTTTTTTGTTATCATGTCACTTGTATCTTTTCCTTGCTTCTCTAGTTCCTGTATAGCTTCTTCAAAATCCGTCATTAATTTTTGTCATTTCTGCTTGACTATATATTACAATATTATTATCTTTTTAGTATTAGTCGATTGCTTATTTATATTTTCTTTTGGCGTATCTTTAATATTTAATTTAGCTTTTTCTTGATTATATTTATTTATAGCCTCTTCTATTTCTTTTTCTTCATTGTCATATACAGTGTCAGATCCATACTGAATAGCATTCGTTTCTACTCTAGAATAAATTGCTTTTGCATTTTCTAACTCCGGTACTTTAATTTTATTAGTTTCTGCTTCTTTTATAAGTGCTTTAATTTCGTCTACTTTTGCTTTAGCTTGATCTTTTGTATATGTTTGCATTGCAAAAACCTTATTGTTACATATAACCGAACTAATGCTTATCATAATTATTATTATTAAAACTATTAGGATTTTTACTTATTTTTCTTCATATTCTCCCCTTAATTATTATAAATTATCAATAAATTTATTAACATTTAATTTTTGATTTTTCTTTTTCATTTGAATCTTTTTAAGGTATTTATACTGTTTCCAATCTTAGCTATATTTTTCATCTTCAGCAATTACTGATGTTAATATTCTGCTTAATTCTTCTGCTATGTATCTTGAACCTTCTCTTTTTGCTCTAGCTTCACTTATATCGTTAACATCTATTCTTTCTTCAGTGTTTTTCCTTCTGTTTGAAGCTGGTGTCTCCTGATTTACATCATTAATTGTTTGATTGTTGTTAATTGGCTCATTATTAGTTGTTTCTTCATTAGTGTCAACATTTCTTAATTCTTGATTTTTGTTCTATATTCTGTCTATTTATTGCTGCCGCTGTTTGACTAATCACTATTACATTATCAGGTCTTATTGAAGAATTGTTATTGTCATCGTTTTTGTTCTTCATTATTTTTCTGAATCTACAAATCTATTTCTGCTTAATTTTTTTCAAGTGCAGCCTGTCTTTCATGATAATCCATTTTTTTGATTTTTCAATTACTCTATCTAAAAATTAAATTTATTTTTTTGTTGTTGTCAAATCTTCTTTATTTTTCGATATTTAACTCTGCCATTTTGTTTCTTTTACTATTTTTGTCTAGTGAGTTTGCATTTATATCTAAATAGTGAATTCTTCTTAACTTTCTTTTTTTATATCTTCTGCACTTATACGTTCATTTCTAATATTGTCATTAATACTGTTTCTGCGTCTTCTTTCAGCTAATAATTCTCTATATTCAGATCTTATTTTTAGCTTTATCTTTTTATAGTTTCTCCATGTGCATTAATTTGTTTCTTATACTTTTCTATCTTTTTATTAGATTTTTCATGCTTTTTTTATCATAATCTTTTTTTAACTTTTTTTCCAATCAGTCATTTTTTTAATAATTCTAATGTACTAAATGAAATATCTTCACCATCAGTTAAGTCTTTGATTAATGCGAATGGAACTCCAAGTATTCTTGCTGCTTTCATTGCGTTAATTTTTTTGCTGTTGTTGCCACATTAGCTGTAAAATTACCGATTTTTTTCTTTAGTATATTTTTTTAGATAATTCTTTTGAATATTTACTTGATTCAGTTTCTCTTCTTGCATCTTTTCTTACATCTAATAATTGTTCTGTTTCTTCTGGACTTTCGTGATGTAATATATGTTTACTAACTAGTGGATTTCCTAATACAACTTTATCAATTTTATCGCGAATTAACTCTCTATTTGGATCATTTATATCATTATTAATTGATAATTTATCTGTGATTAATCTTGCTCCAGAAATTCCAGCTGTATACGCAAACCCTCCAAGAGTTTTTAGCGATTGCTTTTGCTGGTTTTAGTTGTTATACTTGCATAACTCTTAAATGTTTTTCTTTGCAAGTTGGAATTTTTGCAAATGTCATTAATCCTTTTTCCACGTTCTGCAGGCATTGATCCAACTGAACCTGATTTTGAATTAAATTTAAATAATTTAATTACTGTTGCTGATAATTTTAACATTGATTTTTAAAACAAACCAGAATATTAAAAAATCCTAGTAAACTTTCCATTGCACCTTCGAATAAACTTCTTACGAACAATGCATAAAATAATGCATGTATACTTTGTTCCATTACATTTATTATTAAATCATATAACCATTTTTGAATATGTTTTACTTACTGATTTTCCTGTTGATTCATATGCTGTTTTTGACTATGATAAATGGTCCTGAAATTATTAATATCAATACTAGAATGAATCTCTTTAAATATACGAAAAAAATATTGTATTGTTAAAAAAATGTTACCATTACATATAAAAATTGTTGCAGGAAATGATATCGACAATCTTATATCTAATGCTCTTTCTAATAAAATTACATTTAAATTTTTGTAATCTTGGGTCATCTATATGTGCTACATCTTTTATTGTTTCAATAATATCTGTGTTAAATGCAATTACTGTATAAATTACAATATGCATAATTATTAATGTTGATAATGCTTTTATCCAAGCTATCATCATTTCTTTATATCTTGCTTTATTTTTCAGCAGACTCTGTATACATATTCAAAAGCATTCTTATTGCAACATACATTAATACTATAACCATTACCATGATTGCAATATTTCTTAATACATAGTACCAAGTTTTTTTATTCCTTCTCTTATCTGTATGATAAATGCTTTTGGATTTTTCTTTTATTTCTTTTTACTGCTTCTGAGTCATTAAAAAAATTAATATCGACTAATGGTTCCTCGTTGAATAACATTGTATCTATTGTTATTAATTTTTTTGCACCTTCTAATAATTTGTTCTTTTTCGTTTTTCATTTATAATGTCTTCTACTGTTTTAGGGTTGCCTTCTGTTGTTCCTGAATCCTCTGAGGGCTCCTAATTCCAAATCTTTTTCCTAATTGAGATTCTACTGCTGATTGATCTTCATCTATGTTTAATAAACCATATGTTGGTTTTTCAAAAATCATGAATAAAGCTAAAAATAGCTATCATTGTTATTATTATATTCTTTTTAGCTTCTTCATAATTCCTCCTTTTTATTTTTTTCATAAATGATGTTATTGTTAAAAAAATATGTTGTAAATGATATTTGTAAATCCAATAATTATAACTTTGATTATCATGAATAATAATCCCAATAAATAGTCAATGAAATCACCAATCTTTTTTTAAAAAAGTTTCTAATTGGATTTATTTCTCCTTCATATGTTACATCTCCTGGAAGTCCACTAAATCTAAACTTCTTTTCGTCAATGTTCTGTCTATCATCTACTTCTTCGCCTTCGGCGGTGTAACCATTTGAGCCACCAGAACCAACGCTTCCTGGTGTTGATGGTGCTATTTGTCCTGATGTATAGTAATTTCCAATAAATGTAACCGCGTGAGCCTCAGATTTTGAAACGAGAACGTCTCCTACTTGTAATATTCCGCTTTTTAGCAAATTGACCAATTGTGCTATCTGATGTTGAAACAATCTCAAATCCTGATTTTTAACAAATCGTCCCCCATTATTCCTGTGTATGTATTAGTATTAAAAGTTTTTTTCCATTGTTAGACAAAGTGAAAGCTACTTGTATCATTGTTCCTATACTATTTGAACAATCCGTATTACAAGGTCCTAATTTTTGTGGGGTCATAACCAGCAGATTTCATTTGTGCATATATACCAGGATTTCTGCTTTTGGTTATATCCAACATTTTCATTGTTACACATATCTCCCATTAAAAAAATGCTATTGTATTGTTTATTTTTAACATCACCTTTGTATCTATAAACTTTATAAATTTTTGTTTGGTTTGTTGCAGGTGCTATGCAAACCTCTTGTCCTGTTTCATCTCTTGGACTTGGGTATTTACCCTTTCCATTTTGTACTCGCATGGGCAATAAATACACCATTATTTACTTTTTGTAGTGTTTTTAGGAATATAATATGTTTCTCCAAAAATCATTTTGCTACTGTTGTTGTATTTGTTCCTGATTCACTCGATGTCTGAGTATTACTAAAAGCTTTCTCCACTATTTTTGTTTTTCTTCTATTACTGTTATTAGTGAAGTTATAAAATTCCATTTTTGAGCTGGTATGGATGTGGTTTTTTTCAGAATTATTTTCAGCATCTTTTAAATAATTATCTACATCTGCCGAAATATTTATTATTGCTTGACTGTAGTCTCCTAATTTTTTTCTTTATTTTTTTCTTTAAATTATCAACTTTTTGTTTTTAATTCTATTATTTCAGCTTTTGTTTTCTTTATATTTATAATATTATTTGTGCCTACCGAAACTCCTGATGCTTTTTACTGAATATATAAAGTTAATTATTGTTGATATTATTAATATAATTACTGCAATCTTTTTATTTTATTCATCTATATCTCCTGAATATCATATATTAATACTTCATTTGAATTTACTGGAACTAATTTTATTTGATTTGTTTTGGATTTTATTTTCTTTTATTATATCCTGCAAAGTTTTATTCAAATAAACTTTTCCTTTGTAATTTGAATATATATATATTCCTGTTTCTTTTTCTCCAATAGTTGGACTTTGGTAATTATATTTTATTTCAAATCCTTCTAACGGGAACGATATGTATATTGAATCAGACTTAATTCTTTTTTTATAAAAAAATCAGGATATATCTCTATTACTTTTTTTATAAAATTGATTATAATCTTTATTGTTTAAAAGTTGATTTATTGCTTTCTCGAATTCTTTGTTTTTGATTTCATCATAGTCTTTTTTTCTTGTTACAAATATTTCTTGATTGTAATAAAAAAGCAGTATATTTTTGAGAGTCAAATCCTTGAATTGATATGTCATTTGAACTTGTATTTAAAAATACGATATTTAAAATCATTTTCTGGCATACCTGGATATATTCCTTCAAAAAAACTTCTTTATTGTAGCTTTTTGTTAAATATGATTGCTGCAACTTTTTCCATCTATCATTTTTTTACGCTATATCCATTATTATCATAATAATCCACATTTTTTTACACTTCTTGTGATTTTTTTCCAATTGTTTTTAGATGTATTTCTGTTCCAATCATTATTTAATAAATCAATTAATTCTGGTGATTTTATTACCGGATTTATCAAATCAGATTCTTTAGGAAGGTTTCCGATATTCTCCAAGCTTGCAATGTTTGCAAAATAATTCACATCATTGTTAACAATATATTTTATTATTCCATTTGCATTAAATTTTTCCTCTAATGATCATGTCCTTATCTTTATCTATTAATCTAAAAGCTTTTCTTTTTTTAATATTGGATTTATTAATGTCATTAAATATTCAAAAATATTCTTTATTAGAAGTTTCATTTTCTGAAGGTTGTTGTCCAAATTTCAAATAAATGTCGACTCTATATTCTTTTTCTTTACCACTTTCAGCTTTTTAATAATTTTTGTTCCTGTTTTCTCCAGTGTACTAGATAATTCATTTATATTTATTCCAATATTTTCTTTTTAATAATTGTCTTACCAATGCAATTACTAAAATTATTGATAAAAATTATTAATATATATTTAAAAATCTTTTTTTCTTTCATAAATTATTTTCCTATTTTTTTAATACTTTATCCAAGTCTTGATCAATTTCTTCATTTGATTTAATTTGTAGAGCTTTTTAGCTACCTTCATTGATTTTTCCTAATAAATAAAATGCTATTGCTGTTAATAATGGTACTTTTGAACATTATTTCATCAAATGATCCGAATATTAATACATATATCATATATTGAAATGGTTGCATCAAAAATTGCTGTTGAAAAAAATCAATTATCCATTGTCTTAATGCTTGTCCTCTATCATCTGCAATTCTGTCAATTGGATATGATACGCATATTAATGGTGAAATTATCATTAGCATATATACTTGCATTGCTCTTTTTATATATACTAGGAAGAATTTAAGTTGATACCATATAATTGATAGCATTGATAAAAAAATAGAATACTTGCTTAACTATGCTTCCTTCGAGCCAATAATTTCCGAATACATTTTGCATTATCTTCTTTTCAACGTCCATAAGAGTGTCTGATGCTACGTGATTTATTATTGATATTGCTGTGTTTGACAAAGCAACTAATCCAACTGCTAAATATTGCAATACAAATATTAAGAATATAGCTCTAACCCAACCTATTAACATGTCTTTTAATTTAGCGGTCTGACTTGCTGATGCGCTTCCAATTAACATTCTTATTGCAATGTACATTAATACTACAACTAGTAGCATAATGCTTAAGTTTCTTACCGTCATATAGAAAATTGATATTTGTTCTCTTATTAGTGACAATGTCTCTGAGTACATTCCATCAGACTCTTTTTGTATCAAAGATATCTACATCAAATAATGGATATTTGTTTGCTAATAAATTCCCAATTGTATAAACATTGGTATTATCAAGTAATGGTACAAATGGTTTTCCAGTTACTATTAAAGTTAATAATGTCGAAATCATTGCCGGTACAATTGATAATAATACTAATAGTATGCTGAATCCTGCGCTAAACATGCTTGGAGATGATGTTATTTCATCTTTTTGATCTACAGTTTCATTTCCACTTGTTGTTCCTGTTTTTTTGAGGTTGTTGTTCCTGAATTTATTAGTGAATTGACGTTGTCATTTCCATTTTTTTGTCTTCTGATTGCTACATCTCTAACATTTTCACCTTTTACAGCGTCAACAACAGCTGATCCTGCTGTTGATTTTGGTACTAAAAAAAGGAGTTGGTATTATGAATTCAAAAATCAAGATTAGTAATGTCAATATTGTAATTATTTTGTTTTTTTCATATCCACTCCTTTTTATTATTTTATTATTTATTTTCCCTTATTTTTATTTATATTTGTTTCAATAAATTCAAGTTCTTTCTTAGTTGGTCTAATTTCAATTATTGCCGTTTGCTCTCCAACTTTAAATAATCCTTCTCCTCTTGCGCATGTTGTTAAGAATGAAGCTTCACCCTCACTTAACTTAAATATTTCTTGTATATATTGTATTTCAGATTTATCCTGTGCTAGGAATAATTTTGTATCTGATGATGTTAATACCGCTTGTACTTCAGATTTTTCATAAAAGTCTTGGAATCTTTGTGATACAACTGCTAGTGAAACATTTCTTTTTCTTGCACGTCTTGCCATTTTGTTTAAGAAGTCTACGGCTTCTGGGAATGGTAGTAACATCCAAGCTTCATCGACTAGCACTCTTTTCTTTCCTGCCTTAGATTTATCTTCACTGTTTTTTTCTTAACATATTTTTTTCCCCAAATCCATGATAGTAAGATTTGTTGTGCCAATGGTCTAGCAAATCTTTCCTCTAATTGAGAAATGTCCATATTTATGAATTGTGTTCCATCTAATAAATCAAATGTTGATTGTCCATCAAAGTATGACATTGGTCCATTATATTCTCTTACATATTGTCTCATTACTTTGACCAAGTAACTGTAGTGGAATCTATAATCTTCGTTTGTATTTGCTCTTGCGTTGTTGACAATTCTCTTATACCAGCTTGTCATTGTAGGCATTGCTTTTTCTTTCTTCCTAAAAAACTCTGTTCTTGAAGTACTTCTTTGGTCTACTGCGTATAAACTATTTACATTGTTGTTAACACCTATTGATGAATACTCCTCAGCTATTGCTTCTGAAATAATTTGCTTTGTTACTTCGTTTACATCTTCTGATTTTGTACTTCCTCTTGCCATTGTTAAGATGATTTGTGTTACGTCTTCAATTTTGTTTTCTACATTTAGCACTATTTGTTCTTTTCCTGTTATTTCATCCCTTACAATTTCAGGCTCAACATCAAATGGATTTATTATTGTATTTGAGTTTGGAGATATTACTATGTTGACTCCTCCAAGTGCTTCTGCAACAACTCCATATTCTCCTTCTGCATCTAGTGCCAATGTTTCAATTCCATTTAACACTGCTGATCTTGCTATTAATGTTTTTATTGCAACACCTTTACCAGCACCTGATTTACCGAACACAACCATATTGTAGTTGCTTAATGTATTACTAAAAATTATCATACAATATAGGTAGTCCAGTTTGTCTATTAAACCCAAGAGGTACACCATTTTCATGTCCTACATCTGAATTAATAAAAGGAAATACTGTTGACATTGATCTTCTATCAAATGTGTGTTTTTTTCCTAATTTATCATTGTTAAATGGCATATTACTTTTGAAATGCTTGTTCTTGTTGTGCCCAAGCCGCTTTTTAATTCCACAAGTGTTTTTTTGACATTTCTGATGTTAATAATTCTGTTCTTCTGTCTAATTCCTCCATGTCATACGCGAATAATGTACAAATTATTGATGATTCATACAATTTATCCATTCCTGCAGCAATTGCATCTCTAAGCTCTTCTGCTTCTATTCTTTTTTTGTGCTAATTCACTCTCTCTATTGATATTTCCTCTATCTTTAGCAACGATTCTTTCTGACTCTAGTGTATTTATTACTTTTATTTAATTCATTTTTGTGATTTTTGCTTCACTTATTGGATTTATAAATACTGATACATTGATATCTCCAAATGTATACATACTTCTCAAAAAAATTCTGGAAATGTACACATTCTTGGAAGCACTGATATTATCATTGTTCTTGCATATTTATTTGTATTTGAAAAATATTTCAAGGTGATTTGTGCTTGAAGCATCTATTCCAGAAGGAGCTATTAAATCTTTTTATATCTTTTATATTTTCTAATAATGGTCCTTTTGACTCTGTGCTTTCCACATTTTTTTGATTTGTAGAGTATCTAAATTCTTTCTACTCATTAATAGTTTTTCCTCCTCATTTGTTATTTAACGCCTGTGATTTTTTTCTTATTTTAGGTTTTACATCAATTATATCAGAAGTATCCAATTCTGCTTCTCTGATTTCCTTTATTGTTTTTTTCATATAAATCTTTGCTTAGATCATCTTTATAATCAGCCATTATACTTTCAGCTTTTTCTTCTAATTTCTGCAGCTTTTAAGTTTTCTTTCTTCTTTTAATTGTTCATCTGCTTTTTGTTATACTGTTTGTTGCTAATTTTTAAAGCTTCTGTTTCTATTTGCTTTTTTTCAATTCTTGTTTTCTTGTTTCAAGTACATCTTTAGCTGTTGAATACAATCTATCATATTGTGCATCAAGCGCATTTCTTAATGTATATGTGTCTGATGATTCTCTGTTATATGCAACATATAGTAATTCTGCTAATTCTTCTGAATTCAAAACTTTTTCCTGTAATTTCAGATGATGTTAACGCATTTAAAATTGTTTTGTGTTCTTGTAAATAATTCTGAAAAATACTAAATCGTTTAATTCTAAATCTGAATATTTTTTTAGTATCTCCAATTTCATTTGCATAATATGAAACCACGATATATGTTTTTTTGTTGTAGCATGTATTGACTATCGTTTATTTTGTTAGTATATTCTTCAATTGATTCACTATATTCAACAATATTTATTTTTTTCTTTTTCTGTCGAACATTAATTTATTTAGTAATTCTTCATTTCCCTTTTTGTCTTGCTAATTGAATCTGTGCATCAATTTTACTAATTTCATCAAGCATTGCTTCTGTTCTTCTTGAATATGAACTAAAGCAAATTACTCATATCTAATTTTCTCGTTTGAACATATAATTGTATTGGTGTTCTTATTGTATTTAAAAATGCTATAAATCCTAATTCTACTGCTGATTTTTCATCGTTTGATAACAAGTCATAGTTAATACCTTTTACATTCTATAACCATTACAAATTGCTCTCTGTTTTTTTCTAATAATCATGTTATCTGTTATTGAATCAAATTCCATAAATTGATATATAGAATCGATTTCTTTTCCGTCTCTTGTTATTAAATTAGTCTTTTTTTACTTGATTATTACTTTGTCCTCCAATAATTTTTAGAAGAATTTTCAGCACTTCTTTCGTTTTCCTTTATTCTCATTCTAATTATGATGAATACTACTAGTAATGATAGTAATCCCATTACTCCAATAATTCCTATCATAATTAAATTTAACATTTCTATTTGGCTAAGTGAGTTCACTATTTCTTACCTCCTTGGTTAACATTAGTTTTTCATCCCTAGGATATTTTTCAAAAATTAATTGTTGTGTTAGTCGTATATGTTGGTTCTTTTCTAGGTATTGCATATGAATAGACTTTTTCTGCTTTTTCTGAATTTTTATATATTTTATTATGATTTCATCAACAGTATCTCCTGCTAAATATCTACCTACTTTTTCCAGTTGTTGATGGGAATTTTACTGTTGCAACAAGATACCCTAATATTGCCATCAATGCTATTAATATCATTCCTATTGTTTTTGTCCCAAGATTGATAATATTACATATATCGGTGTTCCTACTAGTGCTCCTATTGCTGTGTATATTAATGATTTTTGTTGTAAATATTAATAATATTCTACCTTCACCTTTTAACTTATTATTTGGTATTGCATAACTTCCCATTTCTTTTCTCCTTTGTTTATCTTATATAGAGTCTCCTATTGAAACTATCATTTTTTTGTTATTCCAACTGCTGAAACTAATAATACTATCGCAATTACATAATAGATTAATCTCTCTTTTACTTTTTGCTTTTTCATCTGCTCCGCTCATCATGTATTTAAATCCTAAATACATACCTACTCCAACAGCTACTCCTAATCCAATAACTAAAAAGTACTTGTCCTATTCCTCCCAAGTCTTTTTGCAATTACCCCTGTATCAACTGTTGCCCCTGATTTTTCCTTGCTCAATAAATGACTTTGCGCTACTGAATATCCCTGGTACTGATGTATCTGCATAAACTGCTTTATTATTAATACAGAAAATAGCACATATTATTGCTATTACTGTTATGAATTTCACTATTTTTTTATTATTACATAATTTCCCTTGATTATAAATATTTATTATATTATAACAATTTATATTTTTATTTATCAATTAAAACAAGAAAAAAATAAGCCTTTTTTTCTTGTTTTTTTCGGCTTATTTTGATATTCTATTTAATTATGTTTGTAGACACTGTTATTATTGTTTTGTATTATAGTATTTATTCCAAAAAAATTATTACTCCTCCAACTACAATAGCAATTAATTGTTTCTTTATTTCAGCCTTTCCCTCTGGAGCTGATTGCATGAAAGCCACACCTTTCATTATCAAAAGAATTATTGCAGCTGTTACTATTAAAACAGTTACTACCCCAAGTACTTTATTTATTGCAGTAGTTGCTCCTGAACTTGCACTTACATTGTTAATTTCTTTTCCCAATGCATCCAAATTTAAATCTGATGATCCTCCTGACCCGGTTCCTTTTTTACTTGAAGATGATTGAGATTTCGTTGGTATGTATTTCCCAGGATCTTCATCCTTTGCTTTTATTGTTGTATTATTCAATACGATTATAATCATTATTATAAATATAATATGTATGATTTTTCATATATATTCTCCTTACTATATTCATGTTATAGTAATTATACTAGATGTTATTATCAGATTTCAACATTATTAACAATAAAGCAAAAAAATAAACCCCGATTTTAAAAAAACCGAGGTGCTTTTTATTATTTTCCGCTACTTGATATTGCTGAATTTGACATGTTTGCAATGATTCCTAATAAAGTTCCTGCTGCAAATACGATTATTGCTCCAATTACATATTGAATAGCTGATTTCTTAATTGTAGCCTTTCCTTCTGGTGATGCTGTTATAAATTGAACACCCAAAAATTATTAACATGATTATTGCTGCTGCGTAGCAAATTACTTGAACAATTCCAATTATATTTTTTTAATAATTCCTGTTATTCCTGATGCTGCACTTGTATCACCTTGTAATGTATTAAGTACACCTGATGCTCCTGTTGCAAATACTGATGATAACATTGTTGCAACCATAGCGATAATAGCTAATACTGTAACAATTTTCATAATTTTATTCATTGTAGTTTTTCATTAAAAAAATCTCCTCCTACTAGATTGTATCTATAACTTTTATTATAAACAAATCATTGAGTTTTGTCAATTATTTATTTAATAATTTATGTGTTTTATTACTTTTTATGTTTAATATATTTGAATTTTTATAAAAAAATGGAGGAGTATTAACTCCTCCTAGGTTAGCGAGACAAACAATAAGTTACACTGAATCAAACAAAATATTAATATTTACTCAATTTTCAATATCTACTTAATTTATTAACATTGAAAAGTCTTTTTGTGATATTATTTACCGGTTATTATTGATATAGTTGAATTTTCTTCTTTGAAAATTTCTTTTTGATAGCTTAGAATTTCTTCAAAAGTTATATCTTCTAATTCTGTTATGTAGTCAAAGCCGTTGAAGCCTTTAATTGCTGATTGTAAAAAAATAGTCTGCCTATGTCTTCTACATCATTAAATTCTTTTTACTAATTCACCATATACTCTTTTTGCTGCGCTCGAATTGTTCCTCAGTAATTTTTAGAGTTTACTATTGCTTTAATTATTTTGTTTTGCAATTTTTGTTTGGATTCTTAGTTTCTCCAGCAATTAGAACGTGTGAATAATTTGTGGAAAAATTCATTTTCAATTTCAAGTTCTGACATTATATCGCCATTGTTATATAGTTCTTGATATAATTCTGAGCATTTGCCTATTATTGAATTTAATATGATATCTGATGCTATGGCCATTTTTAGCTTATTGTCTTTGCAGTTATTTTTTTAAATCCTATCATGAATAATGGCATGTTTTACATCCATTTTTTTCTTCTTTATTTTTCTATATATTGTTTCTGGTTCTTCTGGGTATATTCTTGTAATTGATGTTATTTTTTCTTTTTGAATTAACCTTTTCTTTATTTCGTTTATGATTTCTTCTGGATTAAAGTCTCCACTTATGCACATTATTGAGTTGGCTGGATTATAGAATGTGTTATAGCATGAGTATAAATTTTTCTTTTGTTATATGACTTATTGTTTCAACCGTTCCTGCTGTGTCAATTCTTACTGTATTATTGTGGTACATGTTTTGAACTGCGTTTATGTACAATTTCCATGGTGGCATGTCATCGTATTTTCCTATTTCTTGACCCTATTATTGGTCTTTCTTTTTCTACATTTGCGTCTGTGTAATATGGGTGTTGAACATAATCCATTAGTTCATCCAAGCCCTCGTAGAAATTTTTCTGTTCCTGAAAAATAAATATGCTGTGTGATCATTTGTAGTATATGCATTTGCATCTAGTCCTAATGACATCAATGCCATTAAACTATCGATACCACTTTCATTTTCAAACATTTTATGCTCTAAATAGTGGGCTATTCCATCAGGAACAATTATTTCTTGGTTTGTTATTGGATCTATGAAATGATTGTCGTTTGATCCTATTTTAAATCCCCAAATTACGTATTTTTTTTATCTGTTTCATGCTTTGGAATTACCATTATTGTCATTCCATTATCTAATTTCTCAATAAATACTTTTTCTTTTTATTAAATTATTTGTTATTTCTTGCATTCTTTTTTTACCTCATTAATTTCCTAAAAAGTATATTGTGTCAATGTTGATTTGCTTTTGCTATTTCAACTATATCTTCTTTTTGTTATTTTTTTCTATGCTTTTACGGTATTTTTCAATATCTATTTCTTCATTGTATAATTCTTTGTCAAATGTGTACTCTATCATGTTTTCACTTGATTCATTTTATTAAATTTAATCCTGCATTTATAAATTGTTTTTGCGTCTTTTATTTCTTTTTCAGTTATGTTTCCTTCTTGCATGTCTTTCAACTGTTTCTTTTATTACTTCTACTGCTTTATTATATTTTTGAAACTTCAATTCCTGTTGATATTATAATTGCATTATTTCTTTTTAAATATGTTGATCCTGCTGAGTATGCAAGACCTTCTTTTTCTCTTACATTTAAAAAAACAACTTAGAGTTAGCGCCTTTACCTAGTATTGTATTGTATAAGGCAATTATTTCTCTATTTTCATTTTGGAGTATTTAGACCTATTACTAATTTTTCCTTGTGTTATGTCCATTTTGCTCTTTTACTATTTTTTTCTTCTAATTGCTCTTTTTATTTGAAATTCTTTTTGTTATTTTTTTATTTCTTCTTCATCAATATGATATTCTTGGATGTTTAGATTTTCAACATCTCCTACAATGTATAGATGTTTTTTTCAGCATTTTTAATCAATTCTTTATATTTTTCATATAGTTTTTCACTTGTTATATTATCAATTTCTTCTATATTTCCAAATTTGTATAATCCATATGGTTCTTCTTTAAACATTTCTTCTAATAGTCTGTTTGTTGCATATGTATCTTTATTATCTTTCCTTGATTCGATAACTTTCTTTAAATTCTCTTTTTCTTGGCTTACATAGTCTTCATCAAATTTTCCATTTATTAAATATGGTTTCATTACAATATTTATAAGCATTTCGATAGATGTTTTTGCTTAAAATCTTCATTGTTTGGTAGATAATTATTATTTAATGATTCTATATAAAAATTTTAATACTTCGTTATTTCCTACTTTTTGCTATTCCTATCCCAAAAGTTGCATCATACATTTCTTCTAATTTCTTACTAATTTCTAGTTGATTATTATACTTTTCGCATCCTCTTTTTAAAAACTGTTGGTATTAAAGCATTATATGTTACATTTTCTTTTTGTTAATGGAATTGTTAAATATAATGCATATACATTTGTTTTAAATTTTTGTTTCTATTTTTTTCTTATTTTTCACTTATTTTTCCTACCTTTATTTTATAAAAAAAGAGGCAATTTTTTTACAAAAATCACCTCCTTGTTTTTTTAGAATTTTCTTTTTCTAGCTGCTTCAGACTTTTTCTTTCTTTTTACACTTGGTTTTTTTCATAAGATTCTCTCTTACGTACCTCCTGTAAAATTTCATTTCTTGCACATTGTCTTTTAAGTCTTTTTTTATTGCATCTTCTATATTTCCGTTAGTTACTCTAATCTCTGCCATATCTCTTTTTCCCCTCCTTCCAGTAATAAAACTTATTGTATGGGAATATATTTCACCTAAATACTTGTCCATTATACCTTATTTTAGAATTGATTGTCAATATGAATAATTAATTTTATATAGCTCTTGCTTTTACTATTAATCTTTTTTTGTTCCATATTCTTTACAAGTTATTAATGTTACTTCTTTCTTTCCATTTGTTAATTGGCTTGTACATCTTACGTCATCTGGATCTACTTTATAGATATCATATACTTTATATGTAATTGTATTTCCATTAATGTCTGATAATGTAAATGTGTCGCCTATTTTGGCTCCAAGTACTTTACCAAGCATTTTTCCACTAGCATAATTATGACCTACGATACAATAATTTCCAACCTGATTTGGTGATGGCCCCCAATATTTGCATAATGATATTTTTAATAAACTTTCATTTTTGCTCTGATAATATTGGATAGCTTATACCTAATCTTGGATATTCTAGTATTGCTTCTGTTTCGTATGTTTGGCCATTTGTGGCTTTTTATCTTTTTAGTTTTTTTGATTTGTATCTGATACTGTTTTATAAGCTGATGTAGTTAAATCTGGTTTTTCTAATTCAACATGTTCTTCATATTGGTCTGATACATCTTCGTCTGAATTTAATGCTACAACCATTACTTTATCTGTTATCAATGTATCATCTTTTTTTCTTTTGGTGATGCATCTAGCTGACTTCTAATATCTTGTGATACTAATTCTTCTTCATTTTTTTGTTTTTTTCTGCAATAAAATAATAAACTAAAAAGTGATACTATAACCAATATTGATATTAAAAAAATATTGTTTGGTATATTCTTTGTTTTCGTTTTAATTCTTTTTGTTACGTACACTTTAGATGATATTAATATTTGATTCAATAGTTCACTCCTTTCTATTCATTTCTGTTTTTAATTTTAGCATAAATCGGCAATTTTTGCAAATATTTCCAATGATAATTCTTCGCCTCTTGTACTTTCTGAAAGACCTAATTCTGAAAGTATTTCAAGTAATTTATTTTTTTGGAATACTTTGTGATAAGGAATTTGTTATTGTTTTTTTCTTCTCTTGGTAAAATTTTCTTTTATTAATTTAAATAATAATTCTTCATTTTTACCTTAATTCTTGGTTCTGGTAATTTTTTTCATTCTAACTATTGAAGATTCTACTTCTGGTGCTGGAATAAAAGAGTCTTTTGATACATTTGCTACTATTTCTGCATCGGCGTAGTAATTTACAAAATATGTTATTGCTCCTGCCTTTTTATCACCGGGTTTTTGCACATATTCTTTCTGCTACTTCTTTTTGAATTAAGATAGTTATATCTGTTATATTTGCTTTTATTAATTCTGTTACTATTGATGTTGTTATGTAATATGGTAAATTTGCTACGACTTTTTGCTTTTGGGGCTAATTTATTTATATCTAATTTAAGTATGTCTTCATTTATTATTTCAATGTTGTCATACATTTTGAATCTTTCAGATATAATTTCTACCATGTTTGGATCCAATTCTACTGCTATTACCTTTTTGGCTTTTTTTGCAATAGTATTGCTGTTAATGTTCCAAGTCCTGGACCTATTTCAATTATTGTATCTTCTGTTGTTACTTCATTCGCAATAGTGTTCAATGCTTTATTCATCAAACAAGAAATTTTGTCCCAATTTCTTGTTTGCGTGAACATTGTATTTTTCATTATAAATTTTGTTTCTTCATAAATATTCATAAATTTTTCCTTAATGTTGTGAATTCGATATTTTTTTCTTGTAATTTAACTCTTATTACTGTTCCTTCGTCTACTTGCTTTCCAGATGTTATATCCTGTGAAATTATTTCACCTGTGCCTTCTGCTGAAATATTCAAATTTCTTGCAGCTAATTCTGATTTTGCTTGTTGTAATGTTTTTGCCTTTTTAAGTTTGGTACTTCTTTTTGATACTCTTGTATTATATTCATTTGTGTATAATTTTACAATTCCGTTTTTCCATTAATTTTTGTTCCTGATGGTGGTACTTGTTCTTTAACAATTTCATCATCAGAAGCTTTTTGTGTCAGGTTGTAATTTTTAAATCTTTTAACTGATTTTTACATCCGATACTTTTTTTATTAGTTACATTTGGTACTGTTATATTTGCTGATTGTGTATTTTTCTGTTGATATATTTGATGGAATATTTAAGTATGGTAGGATTTCATTTAACATTTGTGCTACCGCTGGTGCTGCAATATGTCCACCATAGTAATTTTTTTAACTTGTGGCTTGTATAGTGTTAATAATACTGTTAATTTAGTATTTTCAACTGGTGCAATCGCTAGGAATGATGATACATATCCTTCTTCTGGATGATTTGGATCCGCCTCTGAAGTTCCTGTTTTTTTCCTCCTATTTCATACCCTTTGACTTGTGCGTTCTTTCCACCACCATTTTCTACTACTGAGTGCATAATATCTCTTATTTTATCAGAAGTCTCTTTTGATACTACTTTTCTTACATTATCAACTTTTGTTTCTGTAACTGTTCCAGTATTTGTGTTTTCTATTTGTTTCACTAACCTCGGTGTTACTAATTCTCCATTATTTGCAAGTGCTGATGCAGCTCTTACCATTTGCATTGGTGTTATTTTTAAATCTTTGTCCAAATGACATTGTGGCTAATTCTATTGGTCCTACTTTATTTTTCTGCCCAAAAAGTGCTATTTCCTTCACTTGGTAAATCTATTCCTGTACTTTCAAACATTCCAAATGCTTTTAAGTATTTATAAAATTTTCCTGCACCTATTCTTCTGCCTAATTGCATTAATGCTGGGTTACATGAATTTTCTAATGCTTGTCTTAATGTTTCCTTGCCGTGTCCTGTTACCGATGTACATCTTATTTTTAGTATTTGCTATTTCTTCATAACCAATACAGCTGAAGTCTCCTGGTGTATCTGTTTCTGCCAAATTTTCTTCTAAAGCAATTGCTGCAGTTATTGTTTTGAATGTTGATCCTGGTTCATAAGTATCAACTACTGCTCTGTTTCTCCACATTTGATATAATTTATTTGTTTTTTTCCTGTGTTGATAATTTATTATATTCTTCTTGTTTCATCGTGGTTATTGTCATTGGTGTATTTAAGTTATAGTCAGGATATGTGGCCATTGCTAAAATGTCTCCATTTGTTGGATTCATTATTATGACATTTCCACCCTTATCACTTTTACTTTCTTCTACTGCTTGCTTTAAATATTTTTCTGCGATTATTTGAATGTTTGAATCTATTGTTAAATATACGTTACTTCCGTTTTCTGGTGCTATATATTCTTGGTGATTATCTGAATTTCATCCCTTGTTACATCAACTGCTGTTGTAAGTCTTCCTTCTTTTCCTCGCAATGTTACATCATATTTATTTTCAATTCCTTCCAAACCTTGATTATCTGCTCCTACGAATCCAATAACATGTGATGCTAAATTGTTGTATGGATAATATCTTTTTGTGTCTGGGTCGATATTTATTCCTGCTGTATATTTATTTTCTTTTAACCATTTTGTTAATTCATCAATTTTATTTTTCTCTACTTTTGATACTAGAGTCTCTGTTGGTCTATTGCTTTTTAACTTATTTAAAAATTTGATCTTTTTTTCGACACTGAATAATTCTACTATTTTGTCTGCAATTTTTGATATTTTTTTTCATTTGTTGCTTCTTGATCAAGTACTCCATGTTTCTTTATTTTTTTAAATATGCAGGATTTACTGTAATAGTGTCTACATCTGCACTTAATGCTAGTGTCTTTCCATTTCTATCAAATATTGTTCCTCTTTTTGCTGTTAAAATTTTATTTTGTGTTGATTGTAAATATGCTTTTTTTCCTTTAATTTTTTTCCATCAACCACATAAAAAAATTCTATATATATAATTCTTGCTACTAATATTGTAAATATGCACAATACTGCAAATACTATAAATCTCAGTCTGGCTGTTGAAGATTTTATATTTTCATTGTTTGATACTATCTTTTAGTTTATTATTTTTTTATTTTTTTAAAGATATTTTTGACCATTATCTTTCCTCATTTTTTTCTTTTGATTTATTAAATTTTAGCATATTTTTAGAGCTTAAAAATCAACATAATTTTTCATTGAGGTTTGTGAATTTTAATTGTTCTAATTTATAAACTTTTAGGCATCAAAAAGCACTAGCTTCTGCTAATGCTCCTTTTTATTAATTTTGATCAAATACTTGATTAAATTCTTCTTCTGTTATTTTTTTCTTTTTTTCTATTAATACTGTTGCAACTGCATCAAGTTTATCCATATTTTTGTTCTAACAATTCTTTTCGCTCTTTTGGTATGATTTTTGAAATCATTTTCTTGATTTCTTCATCAATTATTGCTGCTGTTTCTTCAGAATATGTTTTTTTCCTGTGCTAAATCTCTGCCTAAGAATACTTCTTGTGATTCTGAACCATATGTTACTGTTCCTAATCTTTCATTCATTCCATATTTAGTTATCATTGATTTTTGCAATTGCTGTTGCTCTTTCAATATCATTGCTTGCACCTGTTGAAATATCTTTTATTACTATCTCTTCAGCTACTCTACCACCCTAATAGTGAGATTATTTGTTCTTCCATTTCCGTTTTTTTGAAATAAATGATTTATCTTCTGATGGTCTATACATTGTATAACCACCTGCCATTCCTCTTGGAATGATTGATATTTCATGTACTGGATCTTGAGTTGGTAAGAACTTACTTACTACTGCATGTCCTGCTTCGTGGTATGCTACTAATCTTTTTTCTTTATCTGATCTTACTCTTGTTCTCTTTTTCAGGCCCCATTGTTACTTTTTACCATGGCGTCTTCAATATCTTTTTGTTCAATTGCTGTATGGTCCTGTCTTGCAGCTAATAATGCTGCTTCATTTAATAGATTTTCTAGGTCTGCTCCTACAAATCCTGATGTGTTTTTTGCAATTAATTTCATATCAACATCTTCTGCAAATGTTTTCTTTTTGCTGTGTACTGCTAATATTTGTTCTCTTGCTTTTACATCTGGTGGTGGTACTACTATTTGTCTATCAAATCTGCCGGGTCTTAATAAAGCTTTATCTAATACATCAGGTCTGTTTGTTGCTGCTAGTACGATTACACCTTCATTTGCTGAGAATCCATCCATTTCAACCAACATTTGGTTTAATGTTTGTTCTCTTTCATCATGTCCTCCACCAATTCCGGCTCCTCTTTGACGTCCTACTGCATCAATTTCGTCTATAAATATTATACATGGTGCATTTCTTTTTGCTTCTTGGAATAAATCTCTAACCCTTGATGCACCTACACCAACGTACATTTCTACGAAGTCTGAACCACTTATAAAAAAAGAATGGTACTCCAGCTTCTCCTGCTACTGCTTTTTGCTAATAAAGTTTTTACCTGTTCCTGGTTGTCCTACTAATAATACACCTTTTTGGAATTCTTGCTCCCATATCTGTGAATTTTTTTAGGATTTTTTTAAGAATTCTACTACTTCTTCTAATTCTTCTTTTTCTTCGTCAATTCCTGCTACATCTTTGAATGTTAATTTTGTTTTATCCTCTTGATTTATCATTCTTGCTTTGCTTTTTTTCCAAATGATACTTGGCCACCTTGGCCTCCTCCTTGACGCATTGTTGTGAATGACATTAACATTGTCCATAACAAGAATATTAAAACTATTGAAGATATTGGTAATATCCAATTTGATATTGTTTCTAAGAATGGTTGATTATCTGTACTAACTTTTTACTGTTCCTTCTTGCATTGATTCATTTAAATTTGTCATTAAATTTTCAATGTCTGAAATGTTTACTCTTTTTACAGTTTCGTCATTCTTTAATTTTACTCTTGCTGTTTCTTTATCATAAGATATTGCAACATCTGTTACTTCTTTATTTTTTTATTTTTTTGCTATTAAATCTGCATATGTAATTCTATTACTTGTTGGATTTGATACAGCTGGTACCAAAAAAATGCAACTAGTACTATAATTACTAACCATAATAAACCAGTTTTTACTTTACTCATGATTTTTCTCCTTTGTTTTATCTATTTAAAAAAATCTAGCATATTAATTTTGCTATTGCAATAGTTTTTTTACAAAGTTTTTTTCTTTGAAAGTATTGATAATATTGACTTTTTCTTACGGATTTAATGCACTAAGTTGATAAAAAAATTTTTTATTTTTTTATTAAAATTTCTATTTTTTTATTTATTTTTTTATTGTTTTATTTCCAACATTTCTTTCAATCATTTTTTTACAACATCATCAATATTTACTTTTTGATACATTATTTTTGAGATTCAGAAAGTACTGAAATAGCTTTATTTATCAATCTTTTTTTGAATTGCTATATCTTCTTTTCTGATTTCTTTTTAAATCGAATTCAATGCGATTTTTATTTATATGGGCAAGTTTTTTTATATTGATTTTTGTACCTGTTTTTTTCTATATGAATTCTCTTCTTTTATTATTTCCGTTGTTCTTTGGAGTGTTTTAATTAAATTTGGATTTATTTTTTTCTAGCTCAGGAATGATTAAATTTCTAACCTTATTTCTTGTGTATATATTTTTCTTTGTTTGTTGAATCTATCCTAGGATTTAATTGATGTTTCTTACAGTATTCTTCAATTTCTTTTTCTTTGACAATTAATTAATGGCTTTTATGAATTTATTATATTCAATCGGCTGTATTCCTTCTAGCCCATACATTCCAGTTCCTCTTATTAAATTCAATAAAACTGTTTCTGCATTATCATTCATGTTATGTGCGATTGCAATTTTAGTAGCTTGTTCTTTTCTCCATTATTTCGTCAAAAAAATTGATATCTTATTTCCCTACCAGTTTCTTCTGTTCCTCTTTTGTTTTTCCTGTGCAATTCTTTTCTACTTCAATTCTCTTTGCATAGAATGCTATGTTATTTTTTTACAATAGCTTTCCACATATTGTTCATCTTCTGTGGAATCTTTACGGATTAAGTGATTTATGTGTGCAACTACTATCTTTTTATTTTTTTAATTGTTCTTGATATTTTTTTAAGCATTCTAAAAGAGTAATAGAATCAGGGGCCACCTGATACCCCGACAACTATTACTTCATTTTCATCTATTAAATTATTATTTTTTTAATTGTATTTAAAAAAATTTTTTTCTTCTAATATATCTAATCTTTTTAGCCATATCTCTTTTCCATACTAGCAAATTTTGTGTATTTAGGCATCCATAATAATTCTCTTTTTGCCTAATGGACCACTTCTGTTTTTTTGCAACTATAATTTCTGCAATATTTGTTGGTGGTGCTTCATCTTTACGATAATAGTCATCCCTATATATGAACATAACTATATCAGCATCCTGCTCTATTGAACCAGACTCACGAAGATCTTGTAGCATTGGACGATGATTCTCTCTTGCTTCTAGTGCACGTGATAATTGTGATAGTGCAATTATTGGAACATCTACTTCTTTTGCTATAATCTTTAACGATCTACTTATTTCTGCAATTTCTTGTTCACGACTATTTGTTCTAGTATTTCCTTGTATTAATTGTAAATAGTCAATTACTATTAGTCCAATGTTCTTTTCTAATTTTAATTTTCTACATTTTGCTCTGATTTCTCCAACTGTAATTCCCGGTGTATCGTCTATAAATATTCCTGCTGATTCTGCGATTTCGCCTGATGCTACAGCTATCTTTTTGCCAATCTTTATCTTGCAAATTTCCATTTTCAAAATCCCTACTATCAACCATTGCTTGTGAACATAGAATTCTGTGTGCACATTGCTCTTTTGACATTTCTAGTGAGAATATTACAACTGGCACTCTTGCTCTTAAAGCTGCATTTGTTGCTATATTTAATGCAAACGCTGATTTTCCCATGGCTGGTCTGGCTGCTAATAGTATTAATTCTGTTTTCTTTAATCCTGATAACAATTCATCTAAATCAGGATATCCTGTTGATGTTCCTCTTATTTTTGCATCATTAGCTGATAATTTACTGATTTCTTCTAGCGAACTACTTAAAAATTTTTTTGAAATTTCTTCATAACCTTTTTGGCTTTTTCTTTGTAACATATCAAACATTTTTGATTGTGCAGATTCTATAATATTTGTTGAGTCTTCTGTTTGACTATATCCTAAATCTAATAAATTATTGGCATCTTTTTATTAATGATCTTAATAATGATTTTTTTCTTCAACTATTTTTTTATATTTTTTTCAACATTTGCTGTTGTTGGTACTTTTTTTCTGGTAATTCTGCCAAATATTGAAGTCCGCCAATTGCTTCTAGTTTAGCCATTGTTGTAAGTTCATCTTTAACAGTGATAATATCTACCGCTCCGCCTTTAGCATAAATGTTTGAGATTGATTTGAATATTGTTTTATTATCATCTCTGTAAAAAATCTTCTGGTCTTAATACTTCAATGGCTGAAACTATTGCTTCTTTATCTGTAAGCATTGAACCTAGTACGGCTTGCTCTGCTTCAATATCATGTGGTGGTATTTTTACCTAATTCCATTTATGCCTCCTATTTTTTTCTGGAATTACATTTACCTTTACTTTTCCGATAACACCTTCGAATAATTTTATATCGACTGTAGTAATTCCTACTGTTTTAATTGTTTCTTTTTAATTCAATTTTCTTTTTTTATCGATATTAATTGAATATTTATCTTTAAGTACATCTGAAATTTCTTTTTGAAGTTACACCACCAAAGATTTTTTTCCATTTTCTCCTGATTTAACTTTTTATGTCCAATCTTATTTTTTTCTAGCTTTTCTTTAATTTGTTCTGCTTCTTTTTGTCTTCTTGTCTTTTTAAAAATCTCTTGAATCTTGTTTTGATTTTAATAATGCTAGATTTGCTGTTGATGCTTGTACGCCTAGTTTTTTTAGGAATTAAAAAAATTTCTTGCATAACCATCATTAACCTCTAATATTTGATCTTTTTTTCCTACGCCTTTAACGTCTTGAGTTAAAATTACTTTCATTTTTCAATTCCTCCTATTTTTTTAATTTTTCTATCATATATTCATCTATTGCATGTTTTAATTTTTTTCTAAAGCTTCTTCCATTGTTATGTCAGAAAGTTGTGCACCAGCCAATGTTATATGACCTCCACCACCTAATTTTTTTCTAAAAATCAATTGTACATTTATATCTCCTATTGATCTTCCACTGATATATATTATATCATCTGTTTTTCCTAATACAAATGATGCGCTAATTCCACTTATAGTTAATAATTCATCTGCAGCTTTTGCTATTACAATTGTCGTATTTAGTTCATCTTCATCATATGTTGATATTGCTATTGATTCTTTAACTATTTCAGCTTTTGAAATTATATTTGATATTGTTTGATATGTTTTTAAATCATCTTGAAACCATTTTTTAACTTTTATTATATCAACACCGCATTTACGTAAGTATGCAGCCGCTTCAAAAGTTCTTACACCTGTCTTAAATGTAAATTCTTTTGTGTCCAGCATGATGCCTGCATATAGTGCTTCAATTTCAATTGGTGTTAATTTTATTTTTAATTGGAGAATATTGTATTATTTCTGTTACTAACTCCGAAGCTGATGATGCGTATACTTCATGGAAACTTAATATTGTATCTTTAATGTAATCTGTGCTTTTTCTATGATGATCTATTTCTACAATTTTACTTGCATTTTCTAATACTTTTTACAGATTCCACATAGTTTACCTTGTTTGTATCTACAATTACCAATAAAGTGTTCTCCGTCATTTTCTCTAATGCAGTTTCACCATTTATTACACATCCAATATATTCTTTATCATTTTCTATTGTTTCTAAGAAACTTAATATTCCAACTGCTTTTGAATCGACTATTATATTTGCTTCTTTATTTAAAGTTTTTTTGTTAATCTATATATTCCAAGTGCTGAACCTATGGCATCCATGTCACTATTAGTATGTCCCATTATTAAGACACGATCTGATTCTTCTATTAATTTAACTAAAGCTGAAGCTACTGTTCTAGCCTTAACCTTGGTTCTTTTTTTCAACTTCTTCGGTTCTACCACCAAAGAATTCATATTTTTGATTTTGTTTTATTATTGCTTGATCGCCACCTCTACCCAATGCAATTTCTTGTACGGCTTGGGCAGATCTATATTTTTCATCAAGTGTATCACCATCTTTTGAAAACGAAATACTCAATGTTGCTTGTATCCCATCCAATATCGGTAATTCCTTAATTTGCTGTAAAATGTTTATTTTATCTTTTTTTGCATTTTCTAAATTTTTATTATCAATGACTACATAGAATTTATCACGTTCTACTTTTTACAACTAATGCTGAATAGTTTAATGCCCATTCATATATGCATTGTTCTATTTTAGCAATCACTTGTGATTTTATTTCTCCTGATAACCTTTGATTTATTTCATCATAATTATCTATTGAAATCATTCCTATGTTTATTTCTGTTTCTTCTTCTTTCTCTTGAAGCTTCTTTATCTCTGTTTGATCTATAAAAATATAATATAAATGTGTAATCATTATTTTTCATCTTTGTTTGTTTTAATATAAGTTCCTAATATTTTATAAGTTCTTCTATTTATATCAAACTCTATTTCTATTTTGCCTTTTTGTTTTTTTCTCCATAGAGTTTTTCTTTGATACCGCTATTTGCTTAATGTTACTTAACAATGCCATCAATTCTAAATTATCTTTATTTAAATCTTTAAATTCATTATTGAACTTTTCACTTCTCCAAATTATATTTCCGTTTGCTTCGATAATGATTAACGGAAATGGTGAATTTATTAAAGTTGTCTTTGCGGTCTTATTAACATTTAAAGTCAAATCTTTTAACTGCTCTGATAATTCTGATTTTTCTTCTTTTTATTATTTATAATTGTTGCAGCTATTAAAAATTATATATAGTGCTGCTAATATGATGAATGCTATTGGTTCCAATCTATATCTCCTTTTATACGTTTTTTATTATACTACGCAACGCTATTTCTGTCAATTGTTTCAAGGGCTCAAGGTTGTTTTTATAGCTCTCTATTTATGCAAAAGAAATGTTTGGCAGGGCCTCAACATCTCTTTTTCTTATATATTATTCTTCTACTGTTTCTGTTTTGCTTGGATCTTTCATTCTTTCATTATACATTTTTTCTAACTTTTGAACGTATTCTGGATCATCCATTGTTTCCTCAGTATTTATATATGTTTCTTGGTATTTATCCATACCTGTTCCAGCTGGGATTAACTTACCAATTATAACATTTTCTTTTTAATCCTATTAAGTAATCTGACTTACCTTTAATTGCTGCATCTGTTAAAACTCTTGTTGTTTCTTGGAATGATGCTGCTGATAAGAAGCTGTCTGTTGCAAGTGATGCTTTTTGTAATACCTAATAAAAATTCTCTTTCCTGTTGCGATTTGTTTTCCTTCTGCTGCTAATTTCTCATTAATTTCATTTAATTCATTAACATCAATTTGCATTCCTGGAATAATATCACTATCACCTGGATCTTCGATTTTTACTTTTCTTAACATTTGTCTTGCAATAACTTCAATGTGTTTGTCGTTAATATCAACACCTTGGCTTCTATATACCTTTTTGGATTTCTTTGTACGATATATTCGTGAACTCCTTCGGCTCCTTTTAATTTCAAGTATTTCATTTGGATTGATTGAACCTTCTGTGATTGGATCACCTTTTTCAACTTCTTGTCTTTCTTCTACTTTTTAATTTTAATCCGAATGGAATCGAATATGATCTACTGTCATCTTTACTTGTTACTGTTACTTGTTTCTTTTTCTTGATTTCTGTAATTGATACCACACCTGAGATCTCTGTTATAACAGCTAGACCCTTTGGTTTACGAGCTTCGAATAGCTCCTCAACTCTAGGAAGACCCTGTGTAATATCTGCTCCACCTGCAACACCCCCTGAGTGAATTGTTCTCATTGTAAGCTGTGTACCAGGTTCACCGATTGATTGAGCTGCGATTGTTCCAATTGGCTCACCCTATTTGTAGGTCTCCTCTTGTTGACATGCTCATACCATAACATCTTTCACAGATACCATGTTGTGTTTTACAATTTAATACTGATCTTACTGTTACTCTTTCGATTCCTGCTGCAACAATTGCTTTTTGCTTGTTTATCTGTAATCTTTGATTCTTTAGAAGCTATTACTTCTCCTGTTTCAGGATGTTTAATATCATTTAATGGATATCTTCCAATAATTCTTTCTTCTAATGATTCAATTACTTGATTTCCGTTCATGATTGCATATACTTCAAGTCCTTCTGTTGTTCCACAGTCATGTTCTCTTACGATAATATCTTGTGATACATCTACAAGTCTTCTTGTTAAGTATCCTGAATCGGCTGTTCTTAAAGCTGTATCTGAGAATCCTTTTACGTGTTCCGTGTGCAGCGATGAAGTATTCTAATGAGTCTAGACCTTCATAGAATGATGATTTGATTGGAATTTCAACTGTTTTACCTGTTGTACTTGCCATCAATCCACGCATACCTGCTACCTGACGTAATTGAGCTAAGTTACCACGTGCTCCAGAGTCTGACATCATGTAAATTGGGTTTAATTTGTCGAATTTGCTAATCATTACTTTTTGCTACTTCGTCTGTTATTCTTTCCCAAACTTTAATTACATTTTGTATAACGTTCTTTATCTGTGATTAAACCACGTGCATATTGTTTTTGCAATAACATCTACTTCATCTTGTCCTTCTTTTAGTAATCCTGGTTTTTCTTCTGGAACACTAACGTCGTACATTGATACTGTTATACCTGCAGTTGTACAATATTTATAACCTGTTGATTTAATATAATCTAGTAATTCTGCTGTTCTATCTAATCCGTGAATTTCAATACATTTGTCAATTATTTTCTTTAATTGCTTTTTAGCTGTTGTGAAATTAACTTCTAATTCAAATTCGTTTTCTGGTTTTTGTTCTGTCTACAAATCCTAAATCTTGTGGAATTCCTTTATTATATATAATCTTTCCTATTGTTGTTTCGATGATTCCGTGTCTTAATTCATTTCCGTTTTCATCATATTTTTGCAATTCTTACATGAATCTTAGCGTGTACACCTAAATCTCCATTTAAAAAAATGCCATTTCTGCTTCATCTGTTGAAGAGAAATATTTTCCAGCACCCTAATACACCTTTATTTTTTTATAACTTCTTCTGTATCTCCTTCTTCAAGATCAACATCTAAAGTTAAATAGTATGCTCCTAAAATCATATCTTGTGATGGTTGTGTAATTGGTGCACCATCTGTTGGTTTTAATAAGTTGTTTGTTGATAACATTAAATATCTTGATTCAGCTTGTGCTTCTGGTGATAGTGGTAAGTGAATAGCCATTTGGTCACCGTCGAAGTCTGCATTGAATGCACTACATACCAATGGATGTAGTTTGATTGCTCTACCTTCTACTAATACTGGTTCAAATGCTTGAATACCCAATCTATGTAGTGTTGGAGCACGGTTTAGTAATACTGGATGATCATGAATTACATCTTCTAATACTTCCCATACTGATGGATCCAATCTTTCTACCATTCTTTTTTTGCACTTCTGATATTATTTGCTAATCCTCTTTGGCATAATTCTCTCATTACAAATGGTTTAAATAATTCTACTGCCATTTCTTTTGGAACACCACATTGGTAAATCTTTAACTCTGGTCCTACAACGATAACTGAACGTCCAGAATAGTCAACTCTCTTACCTAATAAGTTTTGACGGAATCTACCTTGTTTTCCTTTTTAACATATCTGATAATGATTTTAATGCTCTTCCGCCTGCTCCTGTTACTGGTTTTCCTCTTCTGCTGTTATCAATTAAGGCATCAACTGATTCTTGAAGCATTCTTTTTTCATTTCTTAAAATGATTTCTGGTGCTCCTAATTCAATTAATCTTTTTAATCTGTTATTTCTGTTAATAACTCTTCTATATAAATCGTTTAAGTCAGATGTTGCAAATCTTCCACCATCTAATTGTACCATTGGTCTTAAATCTGGTGGGATTACTGGTATTGCATTCATTACCATCCATTCTGGTTTATTTCTAGAATTTCTGAATGAATCAATTGTATCCAATCTTTTGATTAATCTAACTTTCTTTTGCTCACTTGAATTTGCAATTTCTTTCTTAATTTTTTTCTGTTAATTCGTCTACATCAACTTCTCTTAATAATTTTTTTGAAGCGCTTCGGCTCCCATTTCTGCTTTTAAATGAACCAAATCCATATTTTTCAACAGCTTCATGGTATTCTCTCTCATTTAAAAACTTGGCATTTTGTTAATCCTGTATCTCCTTTGTCTGTTACAACATATGATGCAAAATAAACTACTTTTTCTACGTCTTTTGGTGAAATATCCAATACTAATGCAATTCTGTTTGGTATTCCTTTGAAATACCAAATGTGTGCTACTGGAGCTGCTAATTCAATATGCCCCATTCTTTTCACGTCTTACTTTTGATTTTGTTACTTCAACACCACATCTATCGCAGACTACACCTTTAAATCTTATTTTTTTATATTTTCCACAATGACATTCCCAATCTTTTTACTGGTCCAAATATTCTTTCGCAGAATAGACCATCTTTTTCTGGTTTTTAATGTTCTGTAGTTAATAGTTTCTGGCTTTTTTTACTTCGCCCCTTGACCACATTCTGATATCTTCATCAGATGCTAAATCTATCTTAATTTGACTTAAGTTTTCTAACTCTTCCACTAAATAGCCCCCTATAATTATTTGGTGTTTTACTGGGATTAAGCTCTTTTTTACACTGCTGTACAATCCATATTTGCTCGAGCTTAATCTTTTTCAAACTATTTAATTTTTAGTCTTACATATTATCATCAAAGCCTTCGTCTTCTTCTTCGTATCCGTCTCCATCATCTGATAATAAGTTATCTTCAAAATCATCTGTTAAATTGTCAAACAATTCATCGCTTGATTCCTCATCGTCAGTATATTCTGATTCCACATCAACTGTTGAAAAATCCTTCTGATAATTCTTTTTCATCTTGTAAAGAAATATTGTTATTGTTTTTTTGAATCTGATATTGCATTGAAATCAATTCCATCTTCAATATCTTCTTTTAACTCAATTTCATTTCCTTTATTAGAATATAGTTTAATATCTAATCCTAATGCTTGTAACTCTTTTTACAAGTACTTTGAATCCTTCTGGGATTCCTGGTTTTTAGTATATTTTCACCTTTTACAATTGCTTCATATGTTTTTACACGTCCAACAATATCATCTGATTTTTGTTGTGATCATTTCTTGTAATGTATATGCAGCACCGTATGCTTCAAGTGCCCAAACTTCCATTTCACCAAATCTTTGACCACCGAATTGTGCTTTACCTCCTAGAGGTTGTTGTGTTACTAATGAGTATGGTCCTGTTGAACGAGCATGGATTTTATCATCTACTAAGTGGTGTAGTTTTAACATGTACATTACGCCTACTGTTACTTCGTGTTCAAATGGATCTCCAGTTCTACCATCATATAGTACTGTTTTACCATCTCTTCTTAATCCTGCTTGTTCTAGCATATCTCCAATTTGTTCAAAGCTTGCTCCGTCAAATACTGGTGTTTCTACTTTCCATCCCAATGCTCTAGCTGCCATACCTAAATGTACTTCTAATACTTGTCCTAAGTTCATACGAGATGGGATACCCATTGGATTTAATAAGATGTCAACCGGTGTACCATCTGGTAAGAATGGCATATCTTCTTCTCTCATTATTCTTGATACAACACCTTTATTTCCGTGACGTCCAGACATTTTATCACCAACTGAAATTTTTCTCTTTGTTGCGATATATACTCTGATTATTTGATTTTACACCAGGTCCTAATTCATCTGAATTATCCCTTGTGAAAAATTTTAACATCTACGATTGTTCCTGCTTCACCATGTGGCACTCTTAATGATGTGTCTCTTACTTCTCTAGTCTTTTCACCAAAGATAGCTCTTAATAATCTTTCTTCTGCAGTTAATTCGGTTTCACCTTTTTGGTGTTACTTTTTCCTACAAGAATGTCTCCAGGTCTTACTTCTGCACCAATTCTGATTATTCCACTTTCATCTAAGTCTTTTAATGTATCTTCTCCTAAGTTTGGAATATCTCTTGTTATTTCTTCTGGTCCTAATTTTGTATCTCTACATTCACAGTTATATTCTTCAATATGAATTGATGTGAATACGTCTTCTTTAACTAATCTTTCACTGATTAATACGGCGTCCTCAAAGTTATAACCTTCCCATGTTGCAATAGCAATTAATGCATTTTTACCTAATGACATTTCACCATTATTTGTTGATGGTCCGTCTGCAATTGTTTCACCGGCTTCAACTCTCTCACCAACTTGTACAATTGGTCTTTGATTGAAACATGTTCCACCGTTTGTTCTCTTGAATTTCAACAATTTATATGTATCAAGGTCACCATGTTCATTTCTGATATCAATTTTTTCAGCTGTTACTTTTTCAACAATTCCTTTGTTTTTTTAGCTAAAATTGTGATACCTGAGTCAACTGCTGCTCTATATTCCATACCTGTTGCAACTATTGGTGCTTCAGTTTTTTTAATAATGGAACAGCTTGTCTTTGCATGTTTGAACCCATTAATGTTCTCTTAACGTCATCATGCTCCATGAATGGTATCATTGTTGCTGCAATTGAAGCGATTTCTTGTGGAGATACTTCAACGTAGTCTACCATTTCTGCTGGTACTTGTTGATATTCTGTTACTTTTTCTAACTTTGATTACTTTATTAACAAATCTTCCATCTTTTTCCAATTGGCTCTGTTGCTTGTGCCATAATGTATTTATCTTCTTGATCTGCTGATAAATAATCTACTTGATCCGTTATTTTTTTCCTGTTTCATGGTCAATTTTTTTCTATATGGTGCTTCAACAAATCCATATTCATTAATTCTTGCAAAGATTGATAATGCTGAAATTAATCCAATGTTTGGTCCTTCTGGTGATTCAATTGGGCATAGTCTTCCATAGTGTGTATAGTGAATATCACGTACTTCGAATCCTGCTCTTTCTCTTGTTAAACCACCTGGTCCTAATGCTGAAATTCTTCTCTTATGTGCTAATTCTGATAATGGGTTTGTTTGATCCATGAATTGTGACAATTGTGAGCTTCCGAAGAATTCTCTAATTGCTGATGAAATTGGTTTTGTGTTGATTAATGCTTGTGGTGTGATTGAGTCTAAGTCTTGAACTGTCATTCTTTCTCTTACGACTCTTTCAAGTCTTGCTAAACCAATTCTAAATTGATTTTGTAATAATTCACCCTACACATCTAACTCTTCTGTTACCTAAATGATCGATATCATCGATTTTTCCTAATTTATGGTCTAAATTTAAGAAATAGCTGATTGATGCGAAGATGTCTTCGTTTTGTTATATGTCTTGGTAATAATTCATCATAATTTTCTTTTTAGTGCTTCATATAGTTTATCTTTATCAGTATTTTCAATTATTGATTTTAATAATGAATAATTTACATACTCTTTAAATTTTAAATCTCCTAAGTCGCTTTCTTCTACGAAATTATGAATATCAACTGTTCCATTACCTATAATTATTACTTTGCTATCTTTTACTTTTACAGCTACTGTGTTGATTCCTGAATTTTTGAATTTGGTTTTGCAATTTCTGCTGATATAATTTGTCCTTTTTCAACAAGTACTTCACCTGTTTGTAAGTCCATAATATCTTCTGAATGCTTCTTGGTTTTGTGATTCTTGTTGCAAGGCTTAATTTCATATTGAATTTATGTCTTCCAACTTTAGCTAAATCATATCTCTTTGGATCAAAGAATAATCTATCAAATAATGTTTTTAGCTGCTTCAATTGTTGGCAATTCACCAGGTCTTAATTTTTTTGTAAATTTCAATTAAGGCTTCTTCTTGAGTTTTTGTTACATCTTTTTCCAATGTTAACTTTTAATAGATTTTCTTCACCAAATATCTCTAAAAATTTGGCTATCTTGTTCGATACCTAATGCTCTGATTAATGTTGTTATAGGTAATTTTTCTTGTTCTATCAACTCTTACATATGTAATGTCATTGTTGTCTGATTCATATTCTAACCATGCTCCTCTTAACGGCATTACTGTTGATGATAATAGATTTTTTTCCTTTTTGTTATCAAAAGTACTTGCATAATAACAGCTTGGTGAACGAACTAACTGGCTTTACTACAACTCTCTCAGCTCCGTTAATTACGAATGTTCCTGTGTCTGTCATTATTGGGAAATCTCCAAGATATATTTCTTGTTCCTTGATTTCTCCTGATTCACGATTAAATAATCTTACTTTTTACATGCAATTTTTTTGAATATGTTGCATCTCTCTCTTTTGCTTCTTCTACTGTGTATTTTGATTTTTTTCATCCATGTGGTAATCAATAAAAATCTAATACAAGATTTTCTGTAAAAATCTGTTATTGGTGATACTTCTTTTAATACTTCACCAAGACCTTCTTTCAAAAAACCAGTTATATGAATCTTTTTGAACTTTTACTAAGTTTGGCATTTCAATAAAATTGTCGATTTTTGAAAAAGATTTTCTAGTAGTTTTTCGTGTTTTACATCCTTTAACTCTAACAAAGGTGTACCTCCTCTTATTTTTTTAAGCAGAAAGATTTTTTTATTATTAATTAAGTTCTTCTTAATCTTAGTTTGATATTATTTTTTTAGTCTAAAATCTGCCCCTCTTTTATCTAAAAAAAGTAATATTCCCCTAAGTAATTCTTCTCAATTTATAATCATTCAATACAGAAAAAAATGGCTATAAAATCATACACGGCTAAAAAAAGGTAAACCAAATTGCTATTTGGTATTACCTCTTTTTAAATTTATAAACTTCTCATCATTACGAAATTTAACATCTATTAGCCCTCTAGATTTCTTTTTTTCCGTATAAAAAATACTTATTGTAGTATAACATTTTTTTACAAAATGATGTCAATAGTTTATTTTTTTATTAATATACATATTTTTTTGTGGGTCTATTTTTACCATTATATCTTATCTCAAAGTGTAAATGGTTACCTGTTGAAATACCTGTTGAACCAACGGCTGCAATTACTTGACCTTGTTCAACAACTTCGCCTCTTCTTACATAGATTTTTGCTACAGTGAGCATATCTAATTGCTGTTGACGAGTTTGATTGAATTACAACTATATTTCCATATCCACCATATGGTGAACCTGAACCTGCGAATATTACTGTACCACCTGCTGCAGCTTTTAATTGCTGTTCCTTTTGGTGCAGCAACGTCTAATCCTGGGTGATTATCTCTTGATCTCCATCCAAATCTTGATGTAATTGTATATCCTGAAGATATTGGTTTTATTAAAGTTACACCTAGGTCTGTTTTTACACCGGTTTGTGAATTATCAACTACTTTTTGCACGTTGTTCATATGTTGATGATTTTGAGCCTGTACTTGATGTTCTTGCATTTTTTTGCTGATCTTGATGTTGATTTTTTTGTTGAACATATAATTGATTTATACTATCATCAACAGATGCTAACTTAACTTCTGTTAATTCTTTTACATCTGGTAGTTCATCACTATCTCCGTCGCTGTCTACTGGAACATCGCTTGTTGCACCTGTATCTGCTACTTTTGTTTCTGATTGTGAAACTTGTGTCGCTATTTCTTTTTCGGCAACTTGCTTTTTAGCATATTTTTCGACTATTCCTAGAGAATCAGCATTTGTACTTTTCTTATTCTTTAATTCTTGTATAACTTGTTCAGCTTCTCCAAATGTTTTTAAATAAGCTTTTTCTTGATTATTCACTGCTATTGCATAGTATTTATAATATGCAATTCCTGATTCTACAACTTTATTTAAAAATTTCTTCGTCGTTTGTTTTGATATTTCTTTTTAATAATACAGCTTTTATATGTTGGCAATGTATCTACTTCAACGAATGCTACATCATCACCATTTCCACTATTAATATAATCATTAATTCTTTTTGCAAAAACAACTTTATCTCTTGTATAACCTATAACTTTGCCATTAAGACTTACTTCATATGTTTGACTATATGCAATTTGTAAAATACTTAATATGACAATAGCTGCTAATATGGCTATTGAAGCTAATTTAATTGATTTTCTTAGACCAACAGCTAATTTCTTAACTCTTAAAAATATTAATTACCTCCATTTTTGGCTCTTGCTCCATTATACTACATTATTGTTTTTTTGCAAATTCGCCACTGCGTTTTTTTAGCCATTTTTATTGATATTATTGAAGTTTAAGCATTTATATCATCGTTATTAACCTATTAAATTTTTTTCTCTTATGTACTTTTCTAATTTTTTTGCATAAATTCTTCTGGTTTGATTTCTTTTTGCGACTAAATCCAATCCTTTTTCCCAGCTTGCAGTTAGCTTCGGATTCAATATATCCTGCATTGACATTCTAACAATGTCAAATATTGCTTCACCTTTTTGTGTTGGAGTTACTATTTGGGTTTTATTATTTATTTGGATATAATCTATTTTTTTCTAATTTCTTTATAATTTCCGCTCTTGTTGCACTTGTTCCTATTCCAGCTCCTTTTATTTGTTCCCTAAGCTCTTCGTCTTCTATCAACTTACCCGCATTTTTCCATTGCTAATATTATCGTTCCAGAATTATACCTAGTTGGTGGAGTTGTTTCACTATTTTTTTATCTCATAGTTTTCAACTTCTAATTTATCACCTTTTTATAGTTTATCTTAGGGCAATTGCTTCTCTTCTTCATCAAGTTCTTTGTTTTTTTAATATTTTTGATATCCTTGGGCTATACAGATTTTATCACTCGATGTAAATTTTTCTTTATCAATATCTATTACAATATTTAATTTATTGAATTCTGCTGGCGGATAGAATATTGCTAAAAATCTTTTTCGTTATTAATTTTAATATTTGTTGTTCTAACTCTGATAATTTTTTTCATAATTTTTCAAAACCTTGCCCCTGTAGGAATTATGGCATAGTGATCAGTTATTTTTTTTGTCATTTACATATTTTTGTTTTTTTCTAATTTACCAACATATTTATTATCAGACATTTCCTTTAAAAATAGATTGTATTTCTTCATCTTTATAATTTTTAACCAAATTATTTAAATTTTTTTGATATTACTTTAGCAATTGCTGTTGATAAAAACTCTGGCATCAGTTCTTGGATATGTTACCAATTTCTTTTCATATAGATTTTTGTGCTATTTCCAATGTTTTATCAGGTGATATCTTAAACTTCTTACTGCATTCATTTTGTAGTTCTGCTAGATTAAATAATAGAGGTGCTGCTTCTTTTTACTTTTGGATTTTTATTTCTTCAATTACTGCTTCCTTACCTTGTAATTCTAAAATCAATTTTTAGCTTCAGCTTCTTCTTTGAAACCAGTATCATTATATAATTTTGGACTTTCAAAATACCTTGATGTCTCTGACATTTTCCATTCTGCTTGAAAAATCTTTAAATAGTGCTTGTACTTTATAATATGGTGTTTTAACGAAATTTCGTATTTCCCTTTCTTTGTTAACCACCATTCCAAGCACACAAGTCATCACTCTTCCTATTGATATACTTGCTCTTTCTTCATTTAACATATTTGATAATTTCTGTCCGTACATCAATGTTAACATCCTTGAAAAAATTAATTCCTATTAAGTAATCTTCTTTGGCTCTTAGGGTATGCGCTATCTGAAAGGCTATCATATTCACTTGCATCTTTTTGCTTCCGATATTCCTCTTCTTATTTCATCCTCTGTTTGTGAATCTATCCATATTCTTTTTATTTTAATTTTCGGGTCAGGCTTTATCATCATTAATACAAGCCTTTGAATGTATTCTCCTTCTCTTCCAGAGTCACCCGCATTGTATATTTCTTCTATATCTTCCCTTGTCATTAATGATTTAATTATATTAAATTGCTTTTTCTACTTGTGGAATTATTTCATATTTCCAATCTTTTGGTATGAATGGCAATGTTTCTATTCTCCAATACTTTAATTGTTCATTATATTTTTTTCTGGATAGCTCATTGTTACTAAATGTCCCTACGCACCAGGTTATTATCCATTCTTCTGTTTCTAAATATCCATCCCTTCTTGTAAAGTTCTTTGATATTACTTTTGCAAATTCCATTGCTACTGATGGCTTTTTCTGTTATTATTATTTTCTTTCCCATGTTATTTTTTTATATCATAGGTATATGTTTTCTTCAATAATTTTTCATAGTCTTTTTAATTGCTTTTTTTCTTTATTTTTTTCTTGAAAAATACTAGTTTATATAGAAATAAAAAAACATTTTTACATTACATTAATGCAAAATGTTTTTTTGTTCTATTGAATCTCTGTTATTGCTGTGTTTGCTGCAATTGCTCCATCGGAAGCTGCTGTTATCAATTGTCTTAATTCTTTTTCTCTGACATCTCCTGCTACATATATCTTATCAATGTTTGTATGCACTCCATCTTTAGATTTTTATATAACCTGATTCATTTAAGTCTATGAAATCTTTAAATATTTCTGTATTTGGTATTTGTCCAATTGCAATAAATATTCCTGAAACATCAACCTTTGTTATTTCATTTTTCGTTATTTATGATTTCTAATCCTGTAAGTTTATTGTCTGCAATTAGTTTATATGGTTTGTTATTTAAAAATAAACTCAACATTTTCCTTTGACTTTTAAGGTTTCTATAGCTTTTTGATCCGCTCTAAATCCTTCTCTTCTATGGATTAAATATACCTTTTCTGCTAGATCTGATAGATAAATTGCATCTTCGATTGCAGTGTTTCCACCACCTATAACGGCAACATTTTTACCTTTATAGAATCTTCCATCACATGTTGCACAATATGAGATACCTCTACCTACTAGAGTATCTTCTCCTTCTAAGCCCAGCTTTCTGTTTTGTGTTCCTGTTGCGATTATAACTGCTTTTTGCTTGGTATTGATTTTTTTGTTTGTTGTAACTACTCTATCTTCAGTTATATTTTGAACCTCTTCCCTCTTATAAGTTACGCCTAATTCTTTTACTTGATTATATAAATTAGTTGCATATTCTATTCCTGAAATATGGTTTAATGCTGGGAAATTCTCAATATCTGGCGTATTTATTATTTGCCCACCATAGTTTTTTTACCTTCTAAAATTAATGTTTTCTTATTTGCTCTTGCTGCATATATTCCCGCTGTCATTCCAGCTGTTCCTGCACCTATTATAATTATATCGAATTGTTCCATTTATTCACCCTCTATCAATTTTTTTCTACTTTTGTCATTACATCTTTCATATTATGTGTTGGCTCAAATCTTTCTACAACTGTTCCTGTTCTATCTACTAAAAAAATTTTGTAAAATTCCATTTGATTTCTGGATTATTTTTATAATCTTTGTCAATTGATTTTTAGCATTACTGACATTGCTAATGCTTTTTGGACTATTTCCGAATCCTTCAAATCCTTTTTGGCTTTTTTTAAATATTTGAATAACTCAATTGCATTTTCACCATTTACGTCTGATTTCTTCATTTGTTCAAATTTTTGTATTATATTTTTAATGCACAAAATTCATGTATTTCTTCATCTGTTCCAGGTGTTTGTCCTGCAAATTGATTACATGGTATATCAATTATTTCAAACCTTTATCATGAAATTTTTCATACATTTCTTCTAATTCTTTATATTGTGGTGTAAATCCACAACCTGTTGCTGTATTAACTATTAAAATTACTTTTTCCTTGCAATTCTTTTTAATTCTAGATATTCGCCATTTGGCTTTTTCTACTTTTATAATCATATATATTCATCATTTTTCTCCAATAATTTTTATTTAATGTATTTTTTTTAATTTCATTAATTCGTCCAATGGTAAGTCTATGCATTTCATCATTTCAATTGGTATGCGTTTTGCTTTTTCCCTAATGCTTTACCTTCTGGTGTTAGAGTTATTAATAAATTTCTTTCGTCTTCTTTTGCTTTTTTTCGCGTTTTTAAATATCCTTTATGTTCTAACTTTTTCAAAAAGCGGTGTTAATGTTCCTGAATCTAGGTATATTTTTTTCTCCTAAATCTTTAACATTTTCCTTTTTCAACTTCCCACATTACCATCATTGTAATGTATTGTGTATATGTTAAATCCAATTCTTTTTAAAAATTTATTATATTTTCTAATAATTTCCTTTGATGCTACATATAAAGGAAAAACAAACTTGGTTGCTCAATTTCAATAAATCATACTCTTCCATTCTACTCCTCTTTTTCTTCTTGCTTACATTTAGATTGTATACAATTAAAGTTTAATGGTCAATATTTTTTTATTTAATAATCATCTAGAATTCACATTTTATTCAAGAAACAATAAGTCCCTGGAATACTTGAATCCCAGGGACTTGTTTTCTTATAGCTCTGACAAAATGTATTTTATAATGTTTATTAACTTATCAATATCTTCTTTGTTATTATATACATGTAGCTTACTCTTATTGAATCATCTGATTTGCCGCTTTTTGCAAAAATCTCCAGTTCTTACATATATTCCATAATCACTTAAAAATTTCGCCCTAATTCAGAACTATCTATTCCTTCTATTTTAAATGTTATAATTCCATATCCTAGTATGCAACTACGTTTATCTATACCTTTTGAAAAATTCTATATTAGGGATTAATTTCAACTGTTCATATAAATATCTAGTTAAGTATAGCATATATTTTTCAATATCTTCAATCCCTATTTTATTTATATAATCAATTGCTGACCCCAGTGAGATTATACCTGATATATTTTGTGTTCCTGCTTCTAGTACTTCCGAAGCTTTTATTTATTGATATTCCTTCTTTATCTGTACCTCCGCCTACTTTATAAGCTTTTCATTTCTTTTATATTTTCACTTTTAATATAGCATACGCCTATTCCTGTTTCTGCAAACATTTTATGGCCTGAAAAAAATATGCAAAAATCTACATCAAGTTTTTTTACATCTATATTTATATGTCCTACGCTTTGGCTACAGTCCAATACTATTTTTACAGTTTGGATTTTTTTATTCTAATTCTAGGTATAATTTCCTCTATTTCCATTTCTAAACCATATACATTGTGAATATGGCTTAAGACAACTACTTTTTGTCTTTTCATTTATTTTAGAAATTAAATCATCTTCTATGTAATCTCCTTCAACATCAATCAATATTTCTTTTTCAATTATATTAATTTTGAATTTATTTAGTATATTTATCAAATTCATCCAAGGAAGAATTGTTGATTTATGATCTTCTTTTACAAAGCATTATTTCATCGTTGTTTTTGTAAATTATTTAACATGTATGAATATGCAATCAAATTTGAACTGTCAGTTGCTCCTGACGTAAATATTATTTCATTTTCTTTAGCATTAATAAATTTTTGCAACTTTTTTTCTGGTTTCTTCTACTTTTTTTATTTGCTTTTTCTTGCCAAATCATAATTCCCTCTGCCTATATTTTGAACAATATTCTAAATAATATTTATTAATTTCATCGATAACTTGCTTTTGGCTTTTTGTGATGTTGCTGCATTATCTAAATAAACAATATTCGAATTTAATATTGGAAAAATCTTTTCGTAATTCTTCCATTTGTCTTATTTTTTTCTGTGCTTATATTATTTGTATTGATTTTGCAATCATTTGTCTTCATTATATTATTCCTTCTCTAAGACTCCTTTTTAGCGGAAGTGAATTTTTCTCTCAAGCTGTCATTCCATTTTCTAAGCTGTATACATTCATTCCTTTTTTTATTCAATAAACTACTAAATTTCTTTGACTTATCACCTATACTACATACTAATAGTACTGAATTTTCTTTTTGAAAAATGGTGTACCATTATCTACTAAATCTTCGAAAAAGATATCTGTAATATTGATAGCATTTGCTATGTGTCCATTTTTATAAGCTAAATTTCCCTTAAATCAATTATGATTGGATTGTTTTTTTCAATCCATTCTTCTGCATTATTAATATCTATTGTTTTAGCATATTTCATATCTTCTTCTGTTAATGTTCGAATCGTTTCTCTTTTTTATTTCTGAATCAAATATTTCTGGTCTTCTTTTCTTAATATATGACATGTACCATTCCATTCTGTCACATGCTATGAACACTGCGTTTGCTGGTTCTTTTTAAATTGTCATCTATTTCTCTCAAATATTTTAGTGTTCCTTTAAATGCTGCTCCACTAGTAGGTCCACCTAAAATTCCACATTTTCTATTAAGGACTAGCATTTTCTTCAACAGCTTCATCGGAATTAACGGATACTATTTCATCATATAATGATTTATTAAATATTCCTACTTCGTACATTTCTGTCTTTATTTCTTATTCCTGAATTGTGTCTCCTTTTTCGGCAATTATCCCAATCTTTTTTTAAATTTTTATTTTTTTTCTAATAGATACTCAATTGTTCCTCTTGAAGATCCAGTTGTTCCTAGCGTTCCAAAAAATAATCTACTTTTTCCAAGATCATCATATATTTCTTTACCTGTATGTTCATAGTGTACTTTAGGATTTTTTTAAATTTGTATATTGATTTGTGTGATAGTACTTATTAGGATTTTTCAGATACAATTCTTTCAATATATGCAACTGGGTCATTTGGGTCTGTTGGATCTGGACATTCTGATAGTCCTGGTAATTCTTCTATTTCTGCACCAGCTACTTTCAAAAATTTCTTTTTGTTTCTGGTATTTTTTTATTCTATTAGTAACGGTTTTTAAACGGAATTCCATTCATACTGCATATAATTTGTAGTGCTTTTGGCTGTATTTCCACTTGATGATCTCGATTACTGTCATATTATTTTCTTTTAATTTTTGAATCTCATCTTTAAGCATTGCGTATCCTGCTCTGTCTTTTTAGTGAACCAAATGGATTATATAATTCACATTTTGCATATACATTAATGTTTTTTTAGTTTTTGTTATTTCTTTTGCTTATTTCGATTAATGGTGTGTTTCCTATTAATTCTGTTACACTTTTATATAACACTTGTTTATTCCTCCTTTGAACATTTCAATGGTTCATAATTTTCATCCATATAGAAAATTGTTTTTTTCCATTTTTCAAAAGTAGCTACTACCTTTTGTTGCAATTTTCTGCTTTTATTGTATGTGATTGGTCAAAATCCATAAAAATATCCTGCAGTATTTACGAATACTATCAGATCTCCACTTTGTGGTATTTTTGTCTATAAATATTTTTTTCTTTTGAAAAATAATGTCATTTTCCATACAAAGATTTCCTATAAAGAAGACTCCTTTTCCATTGCTTTTTTTCTTTGGAATCACTTATTAATATTGGATCAACAAACATTTCTTGTTCTCCAATTAATAAATCAGATCTTTTTCATATCTAATCCGACTAAATAATCTCCGTTTTCATTTTCTTTGACAAAAATTTACTTTTGATATGTTTACTCCGGCTCCATCTAACAAACTACATCCTGGTTCGATATATAATTCAATCATATTTTCACTCAATATTTCGCCTATTTCTCTGTTTTGAAATTTAGTTAATCTACTTGATAATATTGCATCTAATAATTGGTTTCCGGTTATCTCATTGTAATAATCATGAATATTTAAAAATTCCTCTTAATACTCCTTTTTTTCAACTCTTAATCCAAAAAGATGTATTATTCCATGTTAAATCATTTTTTTCCTGATAATATTGATTCCTTTAATTCACTTATGCTTTCATTCCATTCTTCTTTGCTTTCTATGTAATTGACTTTAAATCCTCCACCTATATCTAAAACATAAGGATTTAGTCCTTGTTCGAACATTTCTTCAAATATTTCAATACAATTTTCTATTGCTAATATTTTTTTCTTTTTGCATTTACTGTGTCTAAATGAAATGATATACCTATTATTTCTAGATTTTTTTATCATTTTCTTGAACATATGTTATCAATTTATTTACTTGACTTTTTGGAGTTCCAAATCTACTGCTTCTGTTTATAATTTTAGTTTCTTCTGACTTAAATCCGTTTAATCTTAATAAAAATTCTTATTTTGTTTTTTTCGTTTGAATCTTTTCTTTGAAATAATTAATTTTTCTTTATTTCTTCTAAGTTGTCTACATTAAAAACAATGTTATGTCTTATTCCTAAAAATAATAAATTCATCATTTTTTTAGGGCCTGTTGCTTCGATTCTATCTCCTGTAAATCCATTTGATAATGCTGATTTTTAATTCTTCCAATGAGGCTACATCAACATTTATTTGGTTTTGTAGTGCTTGCTTTAAAAACGAATTTGATTTGTTACATTTATGTGCGTAATATTTTTTTCCAGAAAGGTGATGTTTCTTTTAGTGTCTCTTTAAAAATTACTTATATTCTTATCCATTACATTTGGAAACAATATATTTAATGGTGATCCATAGCAATTTATTAATTCTTTTTAATTGTTCTCTGTTCTCAATAATGTTCTTTGTCTCTTGATTTAATTTTGGGGTAAATTTAAACATCTTATCACTTCCTCATAATTGAATTCTGGATCAATGTATTCTGTTAAATCTTTATTATAAAATTGGCTATACCACTCAGCACAATCATCTTTATATACTTGTTTTTTTGAATTTCATAATAATTATTCCAGTCTTTTTTTGTTGATTTTAATAGCTCAAATATCTTTTCATTTATTTCATTATTGTCTAAAAACAAAGCTATTAAATTCTTCTTCATTTCCTTGTTCATATTTTCTTAGATATTCTGAATCTTTGACAAATCCTAAAATATTTTTTTCATCTATTTGTGATTTGATAAATTCTATATCATCTTGATTTCTAATCTTGTTTCCTATTACATAATTATTTATTTTTATATTTTTTTGTTATTTCTACAAAATCCTTATATACATCAATACTTTTTCTTTGTTGGCTCTACAACAAAAAACATTAATGTCTGAAACACAGAACATACTTGTCCCAACGCTATCAACTCCAGCTGTTGAGTCAGTTATTACTGTTAATTTATCATTATCTAATAAGCGATTATATATCAAAACTGCACTTCCTAATTGGCTGTGATAGCAAGCATATCCTACATTTTTTTATCAGTATATGTTCCAACTGTTAGTAATGCTAAATTTTCATTTTTAAATGTTGCGAATTTCTTAAAAAAATTCATCATCAAGTGATGGCTTAATAAAATGTGCTATCATTTGTTGGTGGTGTTGTTCCTATAATTATTTTATTATTTCTTTCTAAATATTTTTGAAATTTCTTCAAAATCATCTCCCTAAATATTTAGTTTTCATATTTAAACTTTGTCCCTAAATGCACATTTATATCGGCATCTATCGCTAATACTTTTTCCTCTTTGCTTTCTAAAAAATTTTATAAATGAAGTTGATAATGTTGTTTTTCCACTTCCACCTTTTCCTAAAAAGATACTCTCATTTTTTTCTTTCTCCTTATTTTATTAAATACATCCATTGCATTGTCCATATAAGACTGTTTTTACTTGGATCTAATTTTACTTTATATTCTTTTTTTCTAATGCTGTTTCGATTTTTTTCTAAGTCATCGTTTTCTAAATGCATTGTTTTTCCACATTTTTCACACCTAAAGTGGATATGTTCTTTACATTTGTCGTCTTTAATATATTTGTAATAACTACTTACAGAATTGTTATCGATATAGTACTTGTCTACAACGCCTTCTTCTACTAATCTTTTTTAATTGCCTATATACGGTAGTTTGGCTACATTGTTTATTCTTTTTTTAATTATGTAGTTAACTATCATTTTGTGCAGATAGGTCTTTTTCATGATTTTTGTTTTAAATAATTTAAAATTAGCTCTTGTTGTTTTGTATTATACTTATTCATTTTATTCCTCCGCGTATTATTCGAAAAATGATAATCGTTTTTCAAATTCTATCACTTTTTGTTTTCAAAGTCAACATTTGTTTAGTTTATACGTTTTGCCTTTTTAAACTTTTTAGTTGATTTTTTTGTATATTTTGTTATATAATAATAGTTATAACAAATTTTAAAGGAGGTATCTTATGTACTTTTTTTAGGGAAACCGGAAGGCTAGTTTTCTAGCCTACCCAAAAAAACGGTGATGATACAGGTGTATCGTTACCAATTGCTGAGGATCTCGAAAGATTGCTTGGTTGTCGATTTGTTTGCTGATCCTGCAAACAAGACGGCAGACCTAGTTATCTACCCGGATCAAATCGGCGGTAATATCAAACTGAGTTTTTTTCGTTTGATGACCAGCAGGACTTCATTGGTCTATATGTCAGTGTAAGACCTGTCTGGGATGAGGATGATGAGGAACGTCCACTTGTTGATATTCCGGTGATCTTTGACCCTGAGGAGTCTGAAAATGATGAAGTCATTTCTTTAAGGCTACCTGATGAGGCAGCAAGGATTGATATAATGATCCCAGATAAGCTGAATCTGAATCACGGAAAGAACACTGTCAGAATAACTAAGATTTAAAAATAACCCAGTGCATCGGACTTTGATGCGCTGGGTTTCTCCATTTTATTAAATTAAAATAAAAAAATCAAGGATTAACCTTGATTACATGGTTGCGGGGGCAGGACTCGAACCTGCGACCTTTGGGTTATGAGCCCAACGAGCTGCCAACTGCTCCACCCCGCGATGTATTAAACTTTAATTATTATACGTGCTTTTTCAAATTATGTCAATACTTATTAAATATTTTTACTTTTGTTTGAGTTCTTATTAATTTTCTGTTATAATTTTCTAGTAGATATTATCTACATTATTAAGGAGGATTATATGAACGAAGAATATATTATTAAAAGATGCCCAGTTTGTGGTGCAGTAGTTAGAGTATTAAAAGGGAAAAAGGTGATTCAATCACTTGTTGTGGTGAATTAATGGTTGATTGTGTTCCTAATACAGTTGATGCAGCTGTTGAAAAAAACACAAACCAGAAGTTGTAGTTGATGGTGATAAAGTTAATGTAACTGTTAATCACGTTATGGAAGATGATCACTATATTGAATGGATTTCAATTTCTGTTCCAGGAAAGAGAAAAAGTTATTTACTTAAAACCTGGAGATGTTGCTACAGCATCATTCTGCCATATACCTGGATCAAAAGTTTATGCTTATTGTAATAAGCATGGTCTTTGGATGACAGAAGTTAACTAATTAGAAATTGAAAAAGAAAAAAAGAAGAATAATTATAAAATTATTCTTCTTTTTTTATTATTTGTTTGTTTCAGTAGTTGTTGTTTCAACTTTTGCTTCTGCTTCTACTTTTGCACCTTGATATACATAGTTTTTAGAGAAACCTGTAATCATGAATCCGATTGGTGGGAATAATCCCTAAAACTACACCCATTCCAGGTCCTTTTTCCAAATTTCTTCATTAATTGAATTCCCATGTATATATTTGCTCCTAACCATCCTACATATGGGATGTAATAGAAAAATACATATTGTTTTGGAATATCTGCTTTTTTTCAAATAAGCATACTAGGTTGTGTCCAATAAGTAAACCTTCCCATCCTGGTAATCCTAATTTTTCGAATGTTTTCCAAAGTCCAATTGCTGTCAATATTACACATACTATTCCAATTATAGACATAATAACTGTTAAGATTATTGTTCCCATTACAAACGCTCCAGCTGCTGCATAGCTTGATGGGTATCCATATCCGTATCCGTACATTGTTTATCCTCCTCTTTTCTAAATTTTCAAGGAAATTATACTACAAAAAATAAAAAGACAATATTTAGAATATATAGTCTATCCTATTTTTTTATTGTCTTTTTGTTATAAATTTAAATTTATTTTTATATTTATTTCTTTTCCTCTTTTACTGTATTTAAGAATTTAAATACTAATCCTGCAATAACTGCTCCTAGGATTGGGGCAACGATGAATAACCATGATTGTGCTAATGCATCTGTTCCATTTCCTGATATAGCTGTTACTAATGCTGGACCGAATGATCTAGCTGGGTTTACTGATGTTCCTGTAAAAGTAATTCCTAATAAATGAACTACTGTTAATGCAAAACCAATAACTAATCCTGCTACAGATGAATTTTTTTCTTCAGAAGTTGCTCCTAATACTGTATAACAGAAAATGAATGTTAGAACTGTTTCAAGTATCATTGCACCTAATAAAGTAATTCCAGAACCATCTACAACACCAAATGTGTTTGTTCCTAATCCTGTAACATTAATTATTTCTGAACCTTTAAAAAGTAAATTGTTTAAATATTGCATATAATAAAGCTGCACCTAAAATTGCACCAATGAATTGAGATACAATGTATACAATAAACTCTTTTTAATGTGATTCTTTTTGTTAATTAACATTGCTACAGAAACTGCTGGGTTTTATATGGCATCCTGATATTTTTTTCCAATAGCATATGCCATTGCAACAACTGATAGACCAAATGCTAATGCTGTTGCTACTAAATTAGCTCCACCAAATAAGGCTCCTACACCACATGCAATGAAAAACTAATACTAATGTTCCTAAACACTCAGCGATTCCTTTTTTTAGTAAATTCATACCTTTTTGTCTCCTTTCTTATGTATTCTTTTTGACATTTTACAATTATATTCATTCTTTTTTTCAAGATATTTTTATTTTAATATTATATTTCATTATTATTTTATTGTTATCTTATCTTTTAGTGATTTGAATTTATTTTTCTCCTATACCCGGAATTTTCTTAACTTCATCAGCTGTCTTAAATTTACCATTTTTGCTCCTATGTTCGATTATTTTATCTGCTGTTCCGGGTCCTATACCTGGTAGTGTTGTTAATTTTTTTCTTTGCTTGCCGTATTAATATTTACTTTTGTGTCCTTTTTAGAAATTGTGTTTATTCCTTCTTGCACAATTCCGACTCCTGGTTCAGTTTGCAATATATCTTTCTCTAATTTTTTTCGTTGTACCTCGGAATATATAATTGAACACCATCCTCTAGTATATAAGCTAAATTTACTTTTGATAAATCGGCATCTTCCGTCTTTCCTCCTGCTGCGGTTATCGCATCTATTATTCTTGCTCCTTCTGTAAGCTTTACGACTCCTGGAATTACAACTTCTCCTGAAATATCTACCATTATAGTTTTATTTTTCTTTTTCTTTTTAATCCAAACTTGAACTCCACTTCATTATTGCTTTCTGTTTGTTTTTTTATTTTTCATTTTTAGGAGAATCGTTTCCATATATGTTATATAACCAAATAAAGCCTAAAACTACTATTAATAATGCTGCTATAGCGATTCCTATTCTCTGTTTTATATTTAATTTTTCAATAAATGATTTTACTTTATCCATGCTCCTCCTTTAATTTTTTTGATTTATTAATATATAATTGATATGATATTGAAAGTTTTTATTTATGGAGATTATTTTTGAAAAAAAGAAGATTTCAATTTTTTTAATTTTATTATTATTTATTTTTAATTTTGCAGTATTTAGTTATGGTACTTCAAATAACTCAATTAATCCTGATAGCACTATGGTTTTATGCTAAAGCTGCTGTATTATATGATGTTAATACTAATAAACTATTATATGAAAAATGCATATGAAAAGTTGTTTCCTGCTAGTACAACAAAGACAATGACCGCTATACTTGCTATGGAACATTGCAAATTAACTGATATTGTTAAGGCTAGTTATTATTCAATTCATGAAATTCCCAGAACATATTCTACTGGGTTACTGGTTCCAAATGAGGAACTTACTGTTGAACAATTACTTAATTTACTTATGATTCCATCTGCTAATGATGCGGCTTATATTTTTAGCTCAGTACATTGCAAACGGATGCTCTAATCAATATGATATGTCTAGTTCTGATGCTGCTAAAAAGAAATTTGATCAGGATGTTCAAACTTTTTCAAATATGATGAACTCAAAAGCTGCAGCACTTGGTTGTACTAATACTCATTTTGTCAACCCAAATGGAGTTCATAATGAAAAATCACTATTCTACTGCCCATGATTTATGCTTAATTGGTAGTTATGCTTTGAAATTTCCGGAATTAAATAATATTACTAAAAAGGCGCACTATTCATTGGCTCCTACAGCAGAATATTCTAAGCAATATTCTGATCCAAGAGTCTTTGATAATACTAATTATTTGATTAATAAAAAAATTCTTATGGATTTTTATAAATATGCTACTGGTCTTAAAACTGGTTATACTGATGCAGCTGGGTATTGTATAATTGCTTCTGCTACAAAGGATAATCGAAATTTAATTGCAGTAATTTTAGGTTCTGAAAGCATTAAAAATATTAATTCTTCAAGAGAACATGATTGTATGCGTTTGTTTGAATTTGGGTTCAATAAATACAATTATCAAACAATTGTAAATAAAAGGTAGTTTGGTTTCCACTTCTAAAAATAATTAATGGGACTCCAAAAACAAGGGATTTAAAAATTAATTGCAAAAAAATGATTTATACATATTAGTAAAACAGGATTATATAATAGATGTAAATAGAAATATTGTTATGAAAAAGTATTGGCTCCAATAAAAAAAGGCGATGTTGTTGGTTATTTAGAATGCAATGTCGATGGTGCTAAATACTCTGTAGATTTGATTGCTGATAGTGATGTTGAATCTTCAACTTTTTTTCAAATGTTGTTTTAATTATTATTGGTTCAACAGTTGTGATATTTATCTTATATTCTATTAAAATGAGACAAATAAAAAAAGAAAAAGAGCTAAGTTTAGAAGAAAACGCATTAATAAAAAAATAAGCTATCTTGATGATAGCTTATTTTTTTATTGTTTATTCAATTATTTTTTTGTATGCATAAATTTTACATTTATCTACAAAGATTAATAATCTTTTCCAATTATTATTGTTATATTATTTTTCGCTTGTCTTACCTTCAGTAATTTTTTTCCTGTTCCTAATAAAGATTTTACTGCTTCTACCTCTTCTTTATTTAATTCTTTACGATTTATTATAATTGTTTTATCAATAGGTGTTGTTGTTACTTCTCCTTGAATTTTATAACCTTGATTTTTTTAATTGAGCTTTTTGCTGCTTCAAATTTCTTTTTAGAACCAGTTCCATTTATTAATTGTAATGAAATATTTGACTTTGGTTTTAATGTTGTTGGTGTTGTACTTGTTGTTGACTTTGTAGTATTTGTTGATGTTGTATTAGTATCTGTGTCAGCTCCCTCCGTTGTTTTTTTCTGTGTTATCTACAACTTGTAAGAACATTGTATTTATTAAATCTTTTGTTTTTTTGATTGACTTGCTATGAATACGGCTACTCCATTTGCATATTTTTGGTTCTCCTGGTAATGCATTTGTTACCAAGTTGTTTGTATTAAAACCAAATAGTGATGGTACATATCCTTTTGCAGTATTCCAATCGATGTTTGTTTCTACTTCCTCTTGTGCAATCTTTAATAAATTATTTATTTTTTTGTAATATTTGTTGGTTTCATTAATTGTTTTAATAATATTTTTTTAAGAACTCTCTTTGTGTTCTCATTCTTCCCAAGTCATTATCACCATATGATGCTGGATATGATGTAATTATTATTGTGTCTAAATCTTACTACACCTTCTGCTTGTTCACCATTTAGTAATTGCAATCCTTTTTTTACATGTATATGTAGTGATTGTGTTACATCATCATAATCCATATCGATTGGAACATCAAATTCCACTCCGCCTATGGCGTCAACTAGGTCTCTTAGGGCTTTTGTATCAACTATTAAATAATATTTGATATTTAATCCTGTTAAATCATTCACTGCTTTTAGAGTTGCTTGTGCTCCACCATTTATGTACTTAGAGTTAATTTTATCAAAGGCACTTGCTTTGCTTTCATTGTTTCCTGTAAAAGTGTCTCTTGGTATTGATAACATTGATGCTGATTGATTTTTAGCTGAATATTTTTACAACCATTATTGTATCTGTCATGTTTTCACTTTTACCCATTACTAACATGTAGATATCTTGTAGTTCTTTTTCTTTTTCTGCACTACTTCCAATTACGGTTGTTACAATTCCCTTTAATCCTCCACCATTCTTTTTGAACGTGTATAAAGAAAAACAATTCCTGCAACTATAATTATTGCTAATATTGTTAATAAAATTTTTCTTAATGTATGTTTTTTTATGCTTATTTTTTTCTTTTTTTATCTTCTTTTTGTCTCTTTTTGATTTCTTTTTTTGTTTGTTTCGTAGATTTAGTATTTTCGTTATCTCTTACATATATCTCGATTTCATCATATTCTTTTTCAGATGATCTGTTTTTTTCTCTTATCTTTCATTTAATATTTCCACCTTGTTATAGAAATTATTTTTTTACTAATTGATGTAATTATACTTTCAACTGGATTTTTTGTCAAATATTATTTTTTTGTAATAATTGAATTATTTACTTCTTTAATTAATGTTGGATTTTTTTACTGTAACTCCAACTACTTTTAACTATACCTAGTGCAATATATACAATTATGATTGCATTTATTGCTCCAATTATTCCGCCTCCAATTTTATCAAATTGTTTTATAACTGGCAATGATGTCAATAGATTTGATAATTGCTTTATTATAAAGATAATGACAGCTGATGACAGATATAGTCCAACAAAAGATATTCCTATCATTATTTGTTTTGTTAATTCTTGTGCGGTCTGAGTTACCATTGTTCTTTTTTTGCATTATCAATAGTTTCTCCTGCCTGCTCTATGTATTTTTTTGAATTTCATTCTTTGATTTATCTTCTTGCTCTGCTTTTGCTTTTTTTCTTCACCAATTATTGTTTTTTTACTATTGTAGATTGAATCGTTTCATCCATTTTAGTATTGTTCATCAAAAAAATGTTGCAACCGGTCTACATAGTGCCATTGCTATTATTATTGATAAAAAGATTGCTGCTAAGTTTATTAAACTTTTTATTAATCCTATTTTTTTACACCTATCAGTATTGAAACTGCTAGTATCCCTGATTATTATAAGGTCTACAATCATATTTTTTTATCCTCCTATATTGATAATATTTCAATTTTACTTTTGTATATAATTGCTACTACATTTTGTGCTAAACTAATTTGTTTTATATTTCTTGATGTCTTAAACGTTTTTGATAGCCACCCTAGTTTATTTATTATTTTTTTGCTTCATTTCCGGTTTCTGCTATTATTGTATCTCCATAACAATTGATGTTTTTTTATTGTTGATTTTTAATTGATTTATATTTTCTTTTTTTGTTTCTGGATCTATTATCTTTATTTCAAAAATCATTATTCATTATTGATTTTGGGCTTTCTTCTACAATGCATATTTTACCATCTAAGTTGATGTCCGCAAATTTTGTCCTATCATTAAATTTATAAATTTCATTTTTATCGCCATTGTGATATAGATATACTCCATTGTCTGTCAAGACTATAAGTTTTCCTTTTATAATACTTAATATTTACTATTACTTCGTCATTATCTGGCGAATATGTATATGTTATTGCGTCAGATGCGGAATTTTTACTTTTTGCAACATCTACTGTTTTAACTTTCGTTTCTGTTGTTGTTCCACTGAAATTAACTTCTATAAAACTCATAAACTTCATATCGTTTTGATATTGCCATCTTGTTTGCATGTGTTGTTGAAAGGTATATTTTAAATACTTCCGTACCTGTTATATTGTATACTGATATTATTGATTTATATGTTTTGTTTGTTAAAACTACTCCAACAGCGCCATTTTCGGTTATTGTAAGACTTGTTATTTCATCGTCTAATTTCTTTTCCCACTGAAGCGTGTTTTTTTATATCATGTACAAGTTGTTTTTTTCAGTATCACCTATTAACAAATATTTTTTTATTTGTTGCAAAGATTGGGTTTGTTACGTTTATTGCAATTTCGGTTTCAAGCTTTCCATTTTTATTATATATTTTCAGTTGGTTTTCTAAAATCGTTGCAACATAGTCTTGATATGCAATTACTTTTTATATTTTTTTATCCTGCTCATATTCTATCTTTGGTAAATCTTCTTCTTCTACACTTCTTCCTAATATGTTTTTGTCTATCCAATACCTAGATTTTTTTCATCTCCAACATATAGTCCAAATACTATAACTGCTGCAATTCCTACTATAATTAATATGGCCCTAATTACTTTTTTTGTTTATTATTTTTCATTAGTTATCACCTTATTTTCTTTTTTTCTTCTGATTGTTGGAATATTATTCCTGCCAATATCACTGATATTGGCAATATTAAAATTATTATTGCGACTGCACCTTTTTCAAAAACCTCCAGGTGCTGAAAAATGTTACTGTACCATTATTTTTTTCTTATTGCTACTTGTGCGTGTCTGTTTGTTAAATAAGATATTGACCTTAATGCCATTTCTCTGTTATATAATTGTGCGATTGGTGTTGTACTTTCTTGTCCGGTTATTTTTTTAATTGTAATCCTGATACAAAAGTTTGCTGTTCCAATTACAACTAATTTCGACTTTTTATTATTTCCAACATCTTTTTCTATTATTTCGGCTAAATTAAATGTTCCTTTTTTTCTGTTTCATTGTTTACTACATTAATATCTGTAGTTGTCTTATAGTATGCTTCATTCTGTTGTTTTCGCTAAAACTTTAACATCTACATTTAATTTCTTTAATTCTTCATCTGATTTATTTTCGATTCTTGTTGCTCCAAAGAAATATACTTTTTCCATGGCTATAAATGTCTTTTTACAATTGGATGGTATACTATCATTGCTGAGAACATTGTTGGATTTCCTCCAACTACTTGGTTTGAATTTGTTTCACAAACTATCCCGTTCCCAAATCTTATTCCATATTCGTCTAAAAACTTTTATTTATATTATCTTTTTGCTATCTTCTTTACTATTTAACAAAGTTGGATTTTTGCATCCACATGATGCTTCCACCTTTTTTTTATATTTTAAAACTCTTTCCGTTTCTATATCACTAAAAATCTTTTTACTGGGTTTGAAATTACTAGTAACTCACAGTCTTCTGGTATTTTTTTATCTTGCAAATTAATTTCTATTACTTCATTTATATCATTTATTATAAATTGCCCAAATAATTCTAATAATTCACCATCTTTAATTCCATATTCATTTGATCCTGTTGTAAAAATATATTTTGGGTCTATAATTCACTGTTACTGACTGTATTGCGTTTGTTAGCTTCTCTTCTGTTAAATCGTATGATTTATTTTTCTTCGTTATCTGTTGTAATCATTTCAATTGATGATATAACTTTATATTTTTTTATCTGGACCTTCTATTGCTATTATTCTTCCGTTTGAAGTTGCTCCAAATCTTATTGCTAAATCAGGTCTTTGAGTCGAATTTACCATTACGCAAGTTATCTTATCGTTTAGCTCTTCATATTGTTTCCCTAAAATATATTCTGTTGATGTCTCATCATATCCTATTAAGTATATTGTTACATTTTTGTTCTATCTTTTTATTATTTCTTTACTCTCATCTGATAAAGTGTATAGCTTTCCTTTTTGTTAAATCTATTATTCTTGGGTTTGACTTTATAGCAACTTTATTTACAATAATAAACGCTAAAAATTATAAATATAATAAGAATTATTGTTGATAATGTTTTCATTAGCCATTTATTTTTTTGATTAATGATGTTATTTTTTTCATTATTCCTCCTATTTTTATATTTTTTTGCGTCTTTGTATTGATATCATTGTGAACATTAAAAACATTAGTATATAACTGATTAGTAAAACGTAATCTTTTAAACTACTAATCCCATTATAAAATGAATTAAAAAAATGCATCCAATGGTGAATAATCTTTTAATGCTATTATGATTTTTTTGGCAATGTTCCAAATGCTGTTAATACACCTACTGATATAACTGCTGCAATAATTTGATTTTTCTGTTAAACTTGAGCAGAATAATCCAATTGAAATGTACACTAATGATAATAATATGTACCCAATTAAAACATTTAGTGTTGTAATGAACTCTGGTTTTCCAAAAATACATTAATATAAAGTAATACACAAATGTTGATAAGGCTGAAATTATTACTACTATTGATGCTCCTATGAATTTTCCTAGAACTATTTCCCTTACACTTATTGGTGCTGTTAATAATATTTGATCTGTTTTATTTTTTTCTTTCTTCTGCAAATGTTCTCATCGTTAATATTGGTATTAGTACTGATAGAACTGATACTGTTATGCCGAATAAATCTGAAAATGCTGAACTCTTATATCTGAATATGTCTGTAAAAAGAATAATGAGCAAAAATGTTAAGAACATTCCAATATATATCCACCCTATTGGTGATAAAAAAATATGATTTTAGCTCCTTTTTATGATTGCTAACATTATTCATTTCCTCCAGATTTTTTTCCTTTTTTTGCTTATTAATTTTAAGAATGCATCTTCTAATGTTGTTTCACTTTTTTTCTTAATTCAAATATTGTTATATCCTCTTTTGGAAATATTTCAAATATTTGCTTTCTTATGTCTGTATCATGATCTTCTGCTATTATTTCGTATAATATTGTACCGTCTTCGTTTAATTTTATTTTTCTTAATTTCTTTTTATTGATTGTAATTTTTGATTTTATCTTCTCAATTTTATTATTTGGATCTTCAACTGTTACTAATACACTGTTTTTGGTTAATGCCATATTTTCAATGTTTTCCGGTGTGTCTTCTGCTATTATCTCACCCTTGTTTAATATAATTATTCTTGAACATATTGAACTTACTTCTGGTAATATGTGAGTGCTCATTAATATAGTATGTTTTTCCTAATGATTTAATTAATTTTTCTTATATCTGCGATTTGCTTTTGGATCCAATCCAACTGTTGGTTCATCAAGTACTAAAACCTTTGATTTCCTATCAAAGCTCCTGCTAAAGCTTTACTCTTTTGTTTATATCCTCTTGAAAGATTTGCAATTAACTTATTTTCTACTGACGAAAGTCCTGTTTTGGTTTATAACTTTATCAACTTCAATCGATTTGTCTTTTTAGCTACCTTTTTTTAATTCGGCTAAATATGTAATAAATTCTTTTACAGTAAAAATCAGGGATATAATGCAGAATTTTTCCGACATATATCCAATTTGCTGTTTTGCTTTTTTTGCTTGCTTTTTGGATGTCATATCCGTTTATGTATATTTGCCCTTCTGTTGGTTCAATGTATCCCGTTATCATGTTCATTGTAGTTGTTTTACCTGCTCCATTTGGGCCTAAAAAAATCCAACAATTTCATTTTCTTTAACTTCAAAAATTCATTGATTTTATTATATCGTTTTTTTATTGTATCTTTTTGTTACATTGCATACTTTTTATCAAAAGAACGTCCTCCACTTTAATGTGTATGTGTAAATTATCATCAAAAATATATCATATTAGCGCTTTTTCTTTTCAACAAATTACATGTTTTTTTACATAAAATACACATGAGATGTATTTTTTTGTATCTTTTTATATAATTTGTCAGCTAACATAAAAAAACATTCCATTTAATTCGGAATGTTTTTTTCTTCTTTTTCTTTATTTTTTTGTCTTTCCTTCATAGCTCTTAATGCATTTTTTTATTATTTTATCTCTTTCTTCTCTGACTCCTGTTACGATTGGGATTCCTGGATTTTCTTTATTATATTTTTTTCTGCTTCCTTATCATTATGAATGCAATTATATAATATTTTATGATTTATTTTTACCCCTTGTTCTTTTAAAAGTTTCGACTGTTTTTCGCTCTTTCAAACATTTCATCTCCAAATAGCTCACGTTGTTTCTTTCCCTATTTCTGTTGGTACACTTATAGCAAAATAACTCATATCGTGCATTGGTGCAATTGTCCCGTTTCTATTCGATTTCACATAGCTTTCTAAACTTCCAACATAATATTCGAAATTAATATTTTTTTATATGCATCCATATCGAATGGCTTTTTGAATAGTTCTTCATAATTTCTTATTCCTAGTGGATAATCCAGTCTACTATCTGGAATCGGTATGCTTCCACTAGCTCCGCCAATACATGCAGTATCTATTATTTCTGGGTACATCAAAGCTAACCTTTGTGCAAATACTCCTGATGAAGAGTATCCATTTAAGAATATTTTTATCGTTTACTTCTATTCCTTTTTCGTCCTTTATAATCTTTTTAGATTTTTTTCTATTGTTTCTAGTATTCTAAAAAGGTATTTGTGAATCATTTTCTATGCAATCCAGTGATAATTGTTGCCAATATGGCTCATTTTCTACGTTTGGTAATATTGGTACTAATATTGGATTTCTAGCATTTGAAAGTTCCAATAAACTTCTAGATATCTCTAGACCTTGTTTAAAAAGATCTTGGTTATTGTTTGACGCGAGATTGTTTGATTCCATTATTAGTGTTGCGTTGTTTTCTAAATTGCTTGGAATCGTTAGTACAAATGGTAATCCATGCTCTAAATTTATAAATATGTTATGCCCTAATATATTTTCTTTAAAAATCTTGGCCAATTTCAATTTTTTTCTCATTATTTCGATTAATTTTTTTATTTAATATAAATTGATTAATGTGATTGTTAGTGTCTTGAATTACTCCATCGCCCAATGATCTTAAATGCATTAAATTATTTTTTTATCTGTTTCCAATATGTTTTTTTGACCTAATTTTTATTGCACTGATGGTTTGTAGTAATAATCTAAATTGTCCTTTTTGATTTAATTTATCTCTATTACAAATTTCTTCAAATTTTTGTAGAATATAGCTTTCCTATAATAGACTTTATATTTATATCATTTGGGCCTTTTTAGATTATCTTTTAACTTTATTGCTTCAATGATATTCATTAATAAAATATCTTCTTGTAAGTTGTTTCGATGCAAATTGAATTCTTTTTAATTCAGTATCTGGCAGATTTTTAGATATTTTTTTCAAAAATCTTTTTCCATGCATTTTGGAGCTACTTTTAATATATTGATCATTTGTTTCGATTTTAGAAAGTCTTTGTGTAACTTGTCTTACAGCTTGAAATAAGTATCTAATATCTCCATGCTTTATTGTTGTGTCGACATTAATATTTTCTTTGATTCCTAAACTCTCAAAAACTTGTTGCTATCTTAATGATCTGTTCACCGGAAAAATTGTGTTTTTTTAATTCTGGTATTTGTCCAAAAATCTTGTATTAATCCATTAAGATTTGTTTGCTTTTTCTATTTCTTTTCCAAGTTCTTTTTAATTCATCATATATTGGTGGTTTTTTTATTGATTTCTGGTAACGCTTCATACTCTTTTCTTTTTAAACAGTTTAGTTATAAATTCTATTATTCCCATTTGCTATCCTTTCTTACATAGCTGTTTATTTATTGAATTTTATCATTAAGATTTAACTTATACAATATTAGCAAAAAGACTCCACTTAATGTGAAGCCTTTTTCTTTATTTAATATAACTATTCTCTTACTTTTTCTTGATATTGTGTATCCCATTGCTGCTACTAAAGCTGTTAATGTGATTCCAACACCTGTCATTTGTAATAATTTGTTTATATCTAATCCTGTCTTTGGTACTAATACTAGAGTGGCTTGTTGTTTCTTGCCTTTCTTTTCTTCTTCAGTATCTGTTTCTTCAAAAGCCTGCATTGTTCTTTGTCTTTTCTATTCCTGCTTTGTTTACTAATGTTCCAAAAATTGTCTTTTTGAATTTGTCCACTTTAATATGATACTTAATTCTTTGCTTTCTCCTGGATTTAGCTCTATTTCTTTACTTACAATTTTTTTCCATTCTCGATTCTCCAATCTGGATTCTCTGATGGGTTCATTGTAAAGTATTTTTGGAATATTTTTCTTGAACTACTGTGCTTCCTTTGATTTCTCCAGTATTTCTTACATTGATTGAATATCTTACTTTTACTTCACTATTTAATATCTTCTTTACTGGGATATCTAATTTTGTGAATTTTCCATTTCTGAATGTTCTCTTCTCTCCATCTATTGTTGCTTCTTTTAGCTCTTTGTCGATTTCGATATTGAAAAACTTTCTTTGCATAATAATGTGTGATTTTTTTGTTCATCCTCGGTTATTACTGGTTTAGCGTTTTTCAGATTTTTCTGTTGATACCAAATTATAATACTCAATGTCTTTTCCTTCTGCATTATATGATTCATTGATATTTCCCTTTATTACTTCGTCATTTTGTAATTTCATTCCTGTTGATTTCTCTACATAACTTACTACTACTCTTCCGAATTTTTTTCTTGTATAAATATGTTACTACTTTTTTTCTTCTTGAGATATCTTTCCATTTTCATTTCCTTCTACCTCTACGAATTCATAAGCGTCTTGATCTATATCGTTTGGAATTGTTGTTTGATATGCATCGCCCTACGTGGCCTGTGATGACTTTATCTTCCTTCAATTTCATACTTCTATTTGATTTTAACACATATTTTTACTGTTACCTTTGAACTTATTTCTGCTGGTATTTCTTTTTTTATTATTTTCTGTTATCTTCTTATTTAATTCTTTTAAGCTAACCTCAGCTCTAACTTTGTTTGTTACTTTTTAGATTTTCTGCTGAAATCTTTAAGTCTTTATAGACTAATTTGATTTCTTTCTTGATTTCTACTTCTTTATCTCCATTACTATGTGTGTCTATGTTGTTTAGATTTTCAGTCCATGTAATTGTTTTTGCTTTTCATCATCATAACTTCCGTCCATGATGTTTGATTTGCTTAAGTCCAATTTGAATGGTAATTCATCAACTATTTTTTTACTACTGCATCTCCCATATATTCTTTGATCTTACCTTTGTAAGTAATTGTATATGGTACTATTTCGTCTGCTTTTGTTATCTTCGCTAATGTTGATTCTTTTTCTACTTTTGAATCTTCTATCTTACCTTCTGTTACTGGTTTGATTGTATTTGTAATTGTGTGTCCATTTACAACTGATGTGTAATACCTTAATTCACCTGGATGTACTTCTGTTTCTGTTACTGTATATACATTTTCTGCTCCTGTTGTTGGATTGTATTTTGGTAAGTTCTTGAATTCTACTTCCCAATTTGCATCTGTTGTTCTATTGCCTTTGACTTCTTTGTCTGCAACTACTTCATTATTATTTCTTACCTCTATCTTAATTGATTCTGGTCTCTTATTTTTTTGCATTATTTCCGTCTATCCACTTCTTGTTGGCTTTTTAAGCTAATAGTTGTTCCTGGTACTGCATATGTATTTACTACTTTTAAATCCATTTGTAATATTTCCTGATGTTGTTGTTGTATAGAATTCTAAGTCATTTGGATTGTTTGGTTCTTCTGTTATTGTGTAATTTATTGGATCGCCGTTTTTGTTGTACTTTGGTACATTTTCAAATATCTTCTTCCAACTTTCTTCTGTTATTAATCCTGTTACTGGGCTTTCTTTTACTATTCTTCCTTCTTCATCTTTTACTTGTATCTTAACACTTGTTGGTCTCTTATTGTTTTGGTTTGAATTGTCCTTCCACTCTACTGTGATCTTTGGTGTTACTTCTTCATTTTGTACTTCAAATTTGTTTGTTACTGTGAATCCGCTCTTGTAATTTCCACTTACTGTTGCTTTGTAGAACTTAAAGTCGTTTTTGATTTACTTCTACTTCTTGTACATTGTACACTTCTTCGTTTCCTAAAGCATCATATTTGTCTAATTCGAAGTTATGGCTCCATCCATCTGCTGTATTTTTTTGTTTCCGCTTTGTACTTTGCTTTGCAATTATTTGATTATTACTGTTTAATACTTCGTATTTAATTGAAGCTGGTCTCTTGTTTGCTACGTTATTGTTATCATCCCATGTTTTACTTACTTTTTACTGTAACTTTATCGTTTGGTACTGTGAATTTGTTTACTACTGCAAATCCATTTGTTTGTTCTCCACTTACTTTCTTTTGTATAGAATTTTAAGTCGTTCGCATTTACTTCTTGTTCTTCTACTGTGTATGTGATTTCATTTCCTTGTGAGTTGTATTTTGCAAGATTTGTAAATGTGTAATTCCAATTTGCATCAGTTGTTCTGTTTCCACTTACTACTTGTTCTTGTGTTTGATTATTTCCTGATAATACATATTTAATGCTTGTTGGTCTCTTGTTTGCCGCATTATTATTGTCTTCCCAAGTTTTATTTACATTTATTTCAATCTTTTCGTCCGGTACTTTGAATTTGTTTGTTATTACATATTCGCTGTCCTTGTCTCCCGTTATCTTCTTTTCATAGAATTTTAAATCTTCTGTTTGTTCTTCGATTTCTTCTACTGTGTAATTGACAACATCTCCATATCCATTGTATTTTGATACATTTTTCAAATGTGTATTTCCACTCGTTTCCTGAGCCTGTAACTCTTTCTTCTCTTACTATTGCTGCATTATTCTTTAATTGTACTTTGATTGCTGTTGGTCTCTTGCTTGCTGCATTGTTGCTATCTTCCCATACTTTTTTAACTTTTACTGTTACTTTTTCGTCCGGTACTTCGAATTTGTTTGTTACTTTATATCCTTTGTCGATGTCCCCTGTTACTGTTATTTTATAGAATTTGAAATCGTCTGGGCTATTTGGTTTCTCTTCTACTGTATATGGATTGGATCTCCGTTTTTTTGTCGTATTTTGGTACATTTTCAAATACTTTTGTTCCATTCTTCATCTGTTGGATTTCCTGTAACATTTCCTTCTTTTTACAACTTTTCCTTCTTTATCTTTTTACAATTATTTTTTTACATTGCTTTGGTCTCTTGTTTCCATTGTTGTTATTGTCTTCCCATGTGATTGTTACTCTTGGTGTTACTTTATCATTTGGTACAACAAATTTGTTGGTTACATTGATTCCTGCTTTGTAATCTCCACTGATTGTTGATTCATAGAATTTTAAATCTCCTTGATTTACTTCTTCTTCTCTTACAGTGTAACTTATTTCGTTTCCGGTGTTTGCTTCATATTTTTACTAAATTGCTAAATTCGTATGACCAATTTGTATCTGTATTGCTTTCTCCTGTTACGATTTGTTCTACTGTATCTTGTCCATCAGTGATTATATATTTAATGCTTGCTGGTCTCTTGCTTCTTGAATTTGAATCATCGTTCCATGTTTTGTTTTACGTTTACATTGATTCTTTCATCCGGTACTTTGAATGTATTTACTACATTAAATCCGGCTTTGTAATCTCCGTTTACTTGCTTTTGTATAGAATTTTTAATTCGCCTTCATTTGCTTCTTGTTCTTCCAATGTGTATTTGATTTCATCGTTATGCTCATCATATTTTTGCTAGACCTGTGAATGTGTGTGTCCAATCTGCATCCGTTGTTTCGTTTCCTGCTACAACTTTTTCTGATACTACTGTTTCTTTATTCTTTAATACATATTTGATTGAGACTGGTCTCTTTCTATTTGCATTATTTGAATCATTCCATGTCTTGCTTACATTTACATTTATCTTGTCTGTTGATTGTGTAAATGTGTTTGTGATTGTGTTTCCTACTATTGATTTTGTATAGAATTGTAAATCGCCTGGATTTACTTCTTTTTCTTCCAATGTATATGTGATTGTGTTTCCTTGTGAATTATATTTTGGCAAGTCTGTGAATGTGTGTTTCCATTCATTTCCTGTGCCTGTTAATTCTTGTGTTCTTACTACATTTGCTCCATCACTTAATTCAATCTTAACGCTTGCTGGTCTCTTATTACTTACGTTTGAAGCGTCTTCCCATTTCTTTGTTATTTCTACTTTTACCTTATCTTTTGGAATTTTAAATGTGTTTGTTACATTGAATCCTGCGATTTGTTTATTATAGAACTTTAAGTCTCCTGGGTTTACTTCTTGTTCTTCTACTGTATATGTAATTTCGTTTCCTTGTGCGTTGTATTTTGGTAAGTTTGCAAATGTGTATGACCAATTATCATTTGTTGTTGTGTTTCCACTTACAACTTGTTCTTTATCACTTTCGCCACCTTTTTAAGATGTACTTAATTGATGCTGGTCTCTTTCCATTTACATTTGAATTATCTTCCCATGTTTTTTTACTACATTTACTGAGATTTTTATCTTCTGGAACTTTGAATTTATTCTTTACATTAAATCCTGAATTCATTGATCCAGTGATTTCTTTCTCATAGAATTTTAATTCATCTGTATTTACTTCTTGCTCTTCTAATGTGTATTGGATTTCATCACCTGTTGCACTGTATTTTGGCAAGTTTGTAAATTTGTATGACCAATCTGCATTACTTGTTGTATTTCCTGTTACTGTTTGTTCTTTTGTTAAAGTGTTTCCAGATAATACATATTTGATTGATGCTGGTCTCTTTGTATTTACATTTGAATTATCTTCCCAAACTTTGTTTACTTGTACTTCTACTTTTTTTCGTCCGGTACTTCAAATGTGTTTGCTACTTTAAATCCAGCTTTGTAATCTCCACTGATTGCTTTCTTATAGAACTTAAAGTCGTTTGCACTTACTTCTTGTTCTTCCAATGTATATGCAATTTCGTCGCCTGAATCATTGTATTTTTGCTACATTTGTGAATGTGTGGCTCAATCTGCATCTGTTGTATTGTTTCCACTTACAACTTCTTCAATTGGTGTTGCTCCACCTTTTAATACATATTTAATACTTGTTGGTCTCTTGCTTGCTACATTTGAATTGTCTTTCCATTCTTTTGTAACTGCAATTGTAAGCTTTGTCTTCTGGTACTTTGAATGTGTTAATTACATTGAATCCACTTTCTTTGTTTCCAGTGATTACTTTTTGTATATAAATGTGCATTTTCTGTTATTTCTTCTTCAACACTGTATTGGTATTCTTGTCCATTTGAATCATATTTTTGCTAAGTTTTTCAAATGTGTATGACCAATTTTCATCTGTTGTATTATTTCCACTTACAACTTGTGTCTTTTTCTTCTTTTCCACCTTTTAAGATGTATTTGATTGATGCTGGTCTCTTGCCTTTTGCATTGCTGCTATCAACCCATGTTTTTTTGTTGCTTTTTACATTTACTTTATTCTCTGGGATTGTGAATGTATTTGTTATTGTGATTCCTGTTTTATATTCTCCTGTAATTTCATTTGAATAGAATTTTTAAAACCATCGGCTGTTGCTTCTTGCTCTGCAACTGTATAAACAATTTCGTTTCCTTGCGCATTGTATTTTTGGTAAGTCTGTAAATTTATATGACCAATCTTCATTTGTGCTTGTATTTCCTGTTACTGTTTGTTCTTTTTGTTAAAGTGTTTCCAGATAATACATATTTGATTGATGTTGGTCTCTTAGCGTTGACATTTGAATTATCTTCCCAAACTTTATTTACTTGTACTTCAATTTTTGTCATTTGGTACTGTAAATGTGTTTGTTACATTCAAACCAACTACTTGTTTTGTATAGAATTTGAAATCACCTGCATTTACTTCTTGTTCATCAACTGTGTAAACAATTTCGTTTCCTTGTGCGTTATATTTTGGTAAGTCTGTAAATTTGTATGACCAATCTTCATTTGTTGTTGTATTTCCCGTTACAACTTGTTCTTTTGTTAAGCCATTGCCTGTTAATACATACTTGATTGATACTGGTCTCTTGCCATTTGCATTATTATCATCTGCCCAAGTTTTGTTTACTGTTAATTCAATTTTTTTCATCTGGCACTTCAAATTTATTTATTACTTTGAATCCTTGATCGATATCTCCTGATACTTTTACTTTATAGAATTTTAATCCATCCGGTGTGTTTGGTTGTTCTTCTACTGTGTATGGTATTGGATCTCCGTTTTTGTCGTATTTTTGGTACGTTTTCAAATACTTTGTTCCACTCTTCGTCTGTTGGATTTCCTGTAATTGTTGCTTCTTTTACTATCTTGCCTTCTTTGTCTTTTACAACTAATTTTATATTGTTTGGTCTCTTGCCATTTACATTTGAACTATCTTCCCATGTTACTGTTACTCTTGGTGTAACTTTATCTTCTGGTACTTTGAATGTATTTGTTACATTAAAGCCATTTACTGATTTCGTATAGAATTTCAAGTCGTTTGTTGTAACTTCTTGTTCTTCAATACTGTAGTTTATTACATTTCCTTGATTATTGTATTTTGGAAGATTTGTAAATGTGTAATTCCAATTTTCATCTGTTGTACTATTACCTGTTACAACTTGTTCTGTTTCTGTTGCTCCACCCTTTAATACATACTTAATTGATGTTGGACGTTTTGATCTTGAATTATTATCATCTATCCAAGTTTTTGTTACTGGTACTTCAATTTTATTTTCTGGTACTGTAAATTTATTTTTTTATTGTAATTCCTGTAGTATATTCTCCAGAAATTTCATTTTGAGTAGAATTTTTAATCCATCTGTTGTTGCTTCTTGCTCTGCAACTGTGTAAACTATTTCATTTCCTTGTGCGTTGTATTTTGGTAAGTCTGTAAATTTGTATGACCAATCTTCATTTGTACTTGTATTTCCTGTTACTGTTTGCTCTTTTTGTTAAGCCGTTGCCTGTTAATACATATTTGATTGATGCTGGTCTCTTGCCATTTGCATTTGAATTATCTTCCCAAACTTTGTTTACTTGTACTTCAATTTTGTCATTTGGTACTGTAAATGTGTTTGTTAGTATATATTCATTTTCTGTTGGCTTAGTTATCGCTCTTTGATAGAATTTGTTGCTTGATGTTTCTTCAATTCTATATGTTATTGGGTTTCCTAGTTCTCCAGCGTTTGTAATTCCTGTATCTCTATTTTGAGCTCTTCCATCATATAATGGTAATTGTTCAATCTTAGTTTCCCATCCATCATCTGTTGTAGTACTTCCTGTTAAGGTATAATCTTTTACTTTTTGTTTCTTGTCCATTTATTGTTTTTGTACAATGCAAAAAGTTATTGATGTTGGACGTTTTTTTCAGCTGAGTTGCTGTTGTCATTCCATTTCTTTTTAACAGTTATTGCAGTATTATAATTTGCTGGTGAATTAGATTTACTATTTACTTCACGTTCATTATTTCTATCTAGTATGATTTTTTTCCAAATATACTGTTTTTCAATTTTTGGCTCTTCGCCTTGATTGTAATTTGGTAAATCTTTATATCTAATTGATATTGTTTTGTTTACTGTTACATTAACACTTGTTCCATCTTGAGTAATTGTTGTGTTATTTTCATTTCTTTCAATAGATTGTTTATATGAATTTATATCAGAAATCGGAATATTCCATACTATTTCTTTTAGTTTCATCATTATAAACACCACCATCTAATGCTAATCCTGATGCTAATTCATCACTTGCTTCATGGTGTATTCCATATGGTAACTTATCTGTTAATTTTACGCTTCCTGATCCAATGTAATTTGATAAATTTACATTGAATGTAATGTTGTATGTGTTTAATTGTGTTTTTGAAGCTATTTTATTTGGTCCAACTTTTTGTTACATTTATATTATTGATTGTTGGCGCTACTTTTCTATATTTATAAACTACAGTTGTTGGTGCTATTGTCATTGTTCCTGATACATTTCTTGGTGTTTCAACTAAACTGTAATTTGCTTGAACATTGTTTGCTTCTGTTGTTCTATATGTATCATCAACTTGTCCATTTATCTCAACATCTTCTACTGTTGCTCCATCATTACTTGGTAGTGGTGTTCCTGTTTCTGATTCTGTTACATCTAAATATTTTTACAATTACTTTTGCTCTTTTTACTCTGTAAATATATGTAACAGTTATATCATCTGTATTTTTCAATTGTTCCTGTTGAATTTCCATCAACTCTTATTAATTCATACTTTGGATTTTCTACTTCTGAAGATGTTGTATATTGTGTATCTATTTCTAGTGTTTGTTCATTTGGTGTTTTGATTTCTTCTGTATTTCCATCACCTTTGTCTAAAAAGATATTTTTGTTATTACTTTTGCTTTTTTTCTTTGTGTAATAATATGTTACTTCAATATCTCTTTTATCTGCTGGATTAGTTACTACTGGTACTGTTCCTGAAGCGTTAGTTGGTATTATATATTCGCCTCTTTCATTCTTTTTCTAACTCGTATTTTGCTAGTGTTTTAGGCGCTGTTGTGTAGTTTTCTCCCATATCTACGCTTTGAACTTCACTTTGTGATACTGGTGTTGTTGTGTCTTTTATATAATGGTTTGTTCTTATTGTTACACCTTGATTTGAAAAATTCTGCTTTGATGTCTTTATTTTTCTGTCATATTTTCAAATTTTTGTTATTGTCATTGTTTTGTTATCACTGTTTAAAGTGATTGGAACTGTTGCTCCATTAATAGTTACTTTTTTTAATTCTATAACCTTCTTCAGGTGTTATGGTTATTTCTTTTTGTTGCATTTGAATAAATCTCTACTTCTTCGTATGGTGTTTCTCCTGCTCCTGAAATACTTCCATGCTCTCCTGCTGATGTTGTTATTTTGTATTTTTTTCCAATTGTTTGTTACTACTAATTCTGATTGTTGTTCTTCAGTTGAGGCTTCTTCAATAAGGTCTATTTTATGAGTTATTAAATTCTGATTATTATCTGAATATTCTATCGAACCATCAGCATTAATTTTTAATGAATCAAGTTTTACATTATTTCCTTCTAGATCTTTTTTTCAGCTAATTTATTTCCGTTGTTGTCAGTTAAAAATAACCTTACTTTTTTTGTTCCATCAAATCCGTAAAAAAATATTTTTTTCCATCTGGTAATACTTTAAAAATATTCAAGTGGTTTTTTTGAATTGTTTTTTTTGTAAGTTGCCTTCTCTATTAAACACTTCTATCTGATCTTCCATGCTATTATCTATATAACTATTTATATAGATATTTCCTTCAACATCTTCATGAAATTCTTCAAAAATTGTTTCGTTTATTAGGGCCTATATTGCTTCCATATTGAGCTAGTTTAACTGGGAATTCTTTTTATTAAATTCATATAATTATCATATATATTTATTACCCCCATACTGTCTTCTGATAATTTTCTATGTATATCTAATCTAATAAATCCATCTTTATAACTAGGTTTTTCTATTTGAAGTTCCATTCTAAATTTGTTATTGCCAACTGGCGTCCTTAATATTTCACCTGTGTCAATATTATAAATTCCACTAAATGACCACCTATTTACTATAAGTTTGTTAATGGCAAAAATTCTATTTCCAAACAAACTTGATTTTCTTAATAATCCATAAGTTCTATTACTCATACCATTATTATTTAGCAAATATTCACCCTATATAACTTCCATCATCATTGAATTTTATAATTTTTCTGTCCTGAAATAATATATATAATCCCATTATTTCCTATAGCATATACTGAAAAAAATCATTTCCAGCATAATTTAATTCAATATCTTTTTGTTACATTAAATTTATTATCATAAAAACCTTAAATGATATTTGTCACCTTCTTTATCTAACTTATAATGTATCGTTTTACCATTTATGTATGTTGAATCAATCTCTCCTTCTCCTGGCCCATAACTTTCTTTTTAGAACCTTTTTAATATTTTTCGTTTTCAACTAATTTATAAGTTGTTTTATTATTCTTAATTGTAAAAATAATATGTTCTCTCTGATTCTGCACTTGGTAAATCATATTTATAATCTGGTGCTTGTATTTCTATAAACTTATACTTGCCTTCTGGTAGGGCTAGGCTAATTTCTCCAGATTCATTTGTTGTTACTACATACCCTTCGCCATTAGGTATATTAGCACCTCTTTCAAGTATTCCAACTTTATTTCCTTTAATATCTAGTGCAATTTCGTCTACACCATCTTCATTAACTTTATATATTGCAAATTTTGTATTAGGTAGACGCTCTTCATTTTTTTCCATCCTTCTTTATCAATTTGAAAAAAATAATTCATTTTCAATGTCTATATTTACAATTGAATTTTCAATTCTTATTCCTTTTTTTCCATTTACATCAGAATTATTCTTTTTTTGTTAATGTATCTTCTAATACTTTTTAATTCCATTTCATTATTTGAATTTCTTTGTATTTTTAAATTTTAATGTTCCTTCCGATTTCTTATAACCATCTGGTGAAATAATTTCTGTAATAGTATATTCTCCAGAAAAAAATTCTTATCTTCTCTATATTCGTATAATCCATCTAATTCTGCTTTTCCTTCATCATTAGTTTCTATCGTTTTTCCGTTTTCATATCCGTCTCCAACTACATTAAATTGAGCCTTAGATAATTTTTTTATCTTTTTCCCTTTTCATACTTAGTTATATTAATTGGATATGTCTTTATTTGTTCTCCTAATAATGTGAATTTAACATTATTTAATCCACTATTATTTTTTTCTTAATTCTTTGTTTTCAACTTCTCCTTCTGTAATATCTATTGAATATGTTCCATTTATTTCAGAAACTTCGAATTTAACATTTGGATTTAAATAATATTTTGGTGAAGATTTTTTTCAACTAATGTATAATTAACTTTTGGAATTAAACCATTAAATATAATGTCACCATTTTTCATTAGTAATAGCGCTTATTTCTCTTTCTCTATTTTCATCAATAGTCTTTAATGTAAAAAAATGCCCCTTTTTACTTGTCTCCTTGTTTCTTTATCTAATTTGTTAATAATTAATGAATATTTTTTTGTAAATATTCCATATTAATGTTTACTGTTGCGTTTTCTGTCTCGGTTGCTTGTATTACTGATGTTTCTACTATGTTTCCATCTTTTTGTATTTCTAACGCCAAGTTTCCGTCATCTAATTCTTTTTAGTGTGAAGTCTACTGGTTGCTTGTTTTACAACATAATCACTATCTGTTGTTTCTTCTGTTAATTTATATCTTTCATTTACTCTTAAATCTTTAACAACAGCTCTTCCTTGACTATCAGTTTCTCCAATTTTAACTATTTTATCATCATCTTCTTCGTAATTTTCTATTTTATATATCGATTTTGCAATAGGATTTTTTTATTCCCTTAATTAGGGCTGATATGTTTTAAATTATATCTCTTCAAAAAGATAACTCCTACTCTATCAGATTCTGCATTTGATTTTATATTTCCATCTTTGTGAGTATTAAAAATCAAATAATGCTGCTGCTGTTGCGTAAGATCTTTCGTTAAATCTACTTACTACAGGAACTCTAATATCATATGAAAATGTTAACTTACTTCCGGCATTAATGGTACTATCTCCCTAAATCTATATAAAAAAACTTTTTTTATATTTTTCCCAATTTATTTGATTGTGATTTTCAATTGTATCTTCTTTCCAATTATATGTAGTATCATTAATATCTATATCATTATTTGATTCTATTTCTGAATAATATATTCTAGCTTTTTCCTGTCAACTCTGCTGGTATCCTTATTGGCCCCGTTAAAAAAAGTATTAAATGTAGATTTTAAATTTTTTTCTTACTTATTGCAGTTTGATTTCCTTTATAAAGGAATTCGTCCTATTATCTTTACATTAGAAATAGTAGGAGACCATCTATTAGTTAAATTAATATTTACTGTTGCATTACCAGTACCATTATTTTTCAATAATTCCTGTATTAGGTCCATATGTTACATCTCCTTTAGTATTATAATTAGTTAAATTTTTGAGACATTATTACTGTATCAGGTGTAACTACATCTATTCTCATACCACCCTAGTCCTACATTTTTCTTCAAAAATCTCCATTAGAATTTATATCTTCTATATCTTTAGTTGAACGCTCATATGAATTTAGAAAAATTATTATAATGGTATATCGTTGCATATAAACTTTTTCTTCTCTATTGTTGGGTCAATTCTAATATCTGAATTGATTTTTTTATTTCTTTTCCTTGCCCCAACTTTTCTGCGTCAATATATACTTTTTAAATATTGAAAACCTTCTTTTTCAAATTGTTCATATCCAATTATTTTTTTGGTGGGTTTTCGTGATTAATATAAGCTCCACTTGCTTTAATATTATTTATTTTTACACTTTTTACTTCTTTTGGATATTTAATTAAAATTGTTTCTTTTTTTACAATTCTGACCGGATATAATGATGGATAGTTAGATCCAACGTAACCTAACGATACTGTTTGATTTACATCTTTTTGAACACTATATGTATTAAGTGGTCTATCTACACTTCCTCCAACGGTTGCATGCGAATTAACCATACTACCATAAACTTGAGTCTGAGTAGGAGTTGAGTATTCATTATCTTTTTATTTCTATAACTGAATATTCAGGATTATTTAAAATAATCTTTTTTTATTATTTATATAATTATTTTTTTCTTCTAATCGAACAACTTCGTTTTTCATCAACCCTCATAATATTAGAAATATAAATTAACCTATTCATTTCTATTCTAATTGCTTTTTATTTCATTAGGATAAATGAACGCATCTTTTCTTGAATTGTATTTTTTTATTTCGTCTGCAGTAAATGTATGTATCAATTCATTTGTTTGTGAATTATAAACTTTTGCATAGCTTTCTTCTGGAATATCATTTGAAACATTTGTAAAATATATACCTTTATATTTAATATAATCAACGCCTTCTGACCCAGGAACATCAGGAACCTCTCTCATGTTATTCAACACATACATTCCATGTTTATCTTCAAATTTAATTTCTTTTTATATATTTCTTTATTTCATCATTATGTAATCCAATTTCTTTATATGATGGACTAAATATTATTTTTTTCCGCCTCATGTGAAATTTTTTGTAAATAAACTCATTTTCTAATTCTGATGTATTTTTGTCCGTTATATTTTTCCTTGCTCTATATATTTACTTCTGTTCTCGATATGGAAGTTCATTTTATAAGAAAAATTTTTGGCCCTAGGGCGTTCCATATCCCCTATTCCTTAACATTTTTTTATTGTTTCCATCAATTTCCATTTGAAGAGATGTTGAAATATATTTAATTTTTTTTCAAATGTATCTCTGTCTATTTTTTTGTTAAATTTTCATTATCTATTTCCTTAAAAAAATCTAGAGTAATTGTGTTTTCAGGATTATTTATAGCTATATTTATGAATTTTACTTTTATATGTTTTATTGGCTTCTCAAAATTATATTCAATCCATGGTTGTTTGATAATTTCTTCTTTATTTAATGTTCGAATAAGTTTATTTGTTTCATCGTCATATACTTCTATTCTAGAGTCTTCTTCTAATATTTGTTCTATAAGTTTTTTTATTATTGAAATGATGTCTCATACTTTTTATTTACAACTATATCGTTTAAATTTAACTTTTCTTCAGAGTTATTAGCTTTACTAAGAAAAATCTCCTTCTATTGATTTATCTTCACTTAGTGTTGTATTTTTTTATTTTTTTGCCGTTGAATCATACGGTGTCCAACTAACCATATATCTATCATATCTGTCATATTCTTCATTGTCATATATTTTTTTCTAGCATTTTCTCCAAGTATTGTGAATGTAATATTTAAATTAGGCTCTATATATATAGTATTATCTTCTGTTGGTTTTAAATATTCAATCTTTTTCTTAATCACCGTTTCTATAGTTGGCGCTCTTAACTCTGGGAAATTATCGTTATTATATGCGCTTACATCATAAATTCCACGCATTTCTAGCTCTTCACTTTTATGTTCTTTACCTGACTCTCTAGGATATTCAAATAATATATTGATTATAAACTCTTCTCTATTATATGTAAGGTTATTAATTTCTAATGTGTTCCTAGCTTTATCATATATTATACTTCTTATATCGTCATAAAACTTTCCATCTCGTTTATAACTATAGTATGCTCTAATATTTTTCAGGCTGATATCCATTAAACTTAGGTATATCATTTATTTTTAAACACGTTTGATTTTTTTGCGTATCATTTAGTGAATAATTTCTATTTGAAAAATTGTTCAGCTTTATTTATCATTTCTAACTTAAACATAGGCTTATTATTTGTATAATGATATGTATCATTATTATTTAGTATTTCTAAACTTGAAGTTAAATTATTGTACATTGTTTCTATAGAATAATTTACTGTTTTTTTGAAAACTTCTATTTCATTTCCATCACTATTGACATATTTTTCCAGTCAAAGTCACTTTATTATCATTTCTAAAAAAAGTCATCTTTATTATGTACAATAGGTCTTGCTTCTAATCTAATAACCTTTGTTGTTCCATTTGTTACTTCTTTTTAATTTTATAGGACTATAGTAATTGTAGTATATTCCATCAATTACATTGTCTGATACTGATGTTCCCATAAGGATATGGTTTTTCTGTTCAAATTTTTATTTGTCCATCTTTAAATTTGCCTTCACCTAAAATTTTTTTAACTCTACATATAACTCTTTTTGTTGGTATAGGATTTTTGATCTTTGTTTATCGGCCCCAAAAAGTGCTCCTCTGGTTTTGACAGAGTCGTTTAAAAAAATATGCATCGAATTGCACATTTGGTGTCTCTGGTAAATTTTTCATCACCTGGTTGTACTAGGTCATATTGGCCAGTTACATGTGTTGATGCTGGCATTACTTTAGCTTTTTGATTGTTTGCAATTTTGCTTGCTGTTGTTGCGATTCCTAAGATTGCAACTATACTTAATATTGCTAAAAATAACTTTTTTTAGTTTATTGCTTCCCTTTAACATAGATATCTCCTTAATCTGTTTTTTTGTTTGTTGCATATATCTTCTAATATCTGTGTTGTTTTTGACAATATGGGTGTTTTTTTGATAAGTTAAATTTTCCTTAATCGGACACGTATTTTTAGCTTTTTTTGTTACAATTTGTTTATTTATTTGTTACATGTAAAAGATGATGGATTTATTTTTATTTTGGTTTAGTTTTATATTTTTATTTTTGAATTCATATTTCTGTCATATTATTTTCATTATCTTCTTTATCCCTTATATATCGTGGAAAGAATTCATTTTAAAAACCAGGAAAAATTGTTATAATTTTCCTGGTTTTTAGTTTTATTTCTAATATTTTTTTATTTTTGTTCCGCGTGCAATTATTTGATTGTGTGGATTGTAGCTGTCGCGTGATAACACTTCTGTTTTAACGGTTTCACCGTTTTTCTTATAGATTTTATAAGTGATTGAAGTTGAACCATTTGATCCTTTTTTTGTATTATTTTTTTCTGTTCCTTTTTGGTAATGTTGGATCTGTTGTATATGTTGTTTTTAAATGGTATTGTGCCAGTTTTTTTGTTGATTTTATTTCAATATCATAATCAGCATCTTCTCTTAGTCCGTAAATTTTGAAATTTACAACTCTGCCTGCTGATGTTGCTACGATTTTTAATTGGATATTTTCTTGTGTTTTTTTGAATACAAAATCAGGTGCTCCCCATGATACTGTTGCATCTGTTCCAATTGGTACATATCCTACTGTGAACATGTGATTACTTCTGTCACTAATTCCTAAATTTGCTCTTAGTGTCGCATTGTATAGTGTACTTGATACTTGGCATATTCCTCCGCCATAATCTGTTGATGTTTCACCATTTACATATACTGCTGCTTCTTTATATCCTCTGGCAGGAGTCCTTTTTTTCCAACTGTTGAATTGAATGATAATTTTTCACCTGGCATTATTACTTTTCCATTAAATCTGGCTGTTGCTAATATTACATTTGTTGCTCTATTGGCATTACTTGATGCAAAAACTTGTACTGAATGATGCTATTAAATCTGGAAATGCTTCTGCTGTTATTGAATCAGTTGTTACTGATGGATATAGAGTTTTTAATTTTATATTATATTCTGATTTATTTTCTTTTTAGCATTTCTTTTTGCTTCATCGATGCTTATTGCAAAAATCCAATCCTGTTTCAGATGATGTTATTTTGTATGGATTTTTTTGGTAAATGTTGCATCTACTGGGCTTTTATAGATTTCATTGTGTACTTTGTCAATGTCGATTGCATCTGGCTCTTTTTTTGTGTTGTTGGTATTTCAATTGAATCTGTAGAAAAATTCATTTGCTTTTTCCTTTTCTACTATTAAATTGGCTAATTTACTAACATCTGCAATTGCTCCGGTTTTTTTCCAGCTGTTATTGTTAATGTATTTCCGTCTACGCTGTAAGTTGGTTGCTTGATTCCGTCTGCAAATTTTTTTCATTTATTTCATTCATTAATTCTTGTAACTTGTCTTGATTTATTGTTGCATTTACATTGAAATCTTGTTTATTTCTATCTGTTGTTAATATAGTAAAGTTGTTTGTAAATATATCACCATTTCTTCCCTAATTCATGGGCTTTTTTTCAACTGCTTCTTCTACATTGAATTTTAGTTCTACTTGTTCTGGTAAGAAGCTATAAGTTTCTTCATTATGCTTTAATACTATATCTGTTGTAATTCTTTCAGATATTTTTTTGATTTATCTTATTTATTGCTTCAGCTTTTTGATAAATTTGATACATCTTCGCCTAAAAATTGATACACCTTTTTATAATATTTGTGTTATTGAAATTCATTATTGCGAATATTGTAGAAAAATACGATTACAATTGCTGCTAAAAACAACTAGTATTGTTATTGCTGCTAGTATTGCAGTGTTTCTCTTTTTATTATACATTTTTACTATTTTTCTCTGCTTTTTTTCAAAAAAACTTTTGCATCTTCTTCGTTAAGTTTTTTTCTATTTTAACCTTTCTCTTTTGGTTTTTTTCTTACTCATGCAAATTTCCTCTTTTTTTATCGTCATAATTATACAAAAAAATTAATTAATAAAAGCAAATCTTTATTTTTTTGACTTTCTTATGGTATAACTTTATTAAATCGCACAAAAAGAAAGGATGATATTATGGATAATTTATTATATGAAAAATAAATCTGGTTGGATTAATATTTCTGATGATGATAAAAGCAATATTTTTTTAAGTTTGCTGATGAATATATGTATTTTTTTGAATCATTCAAAAAAACAGAGGGAGATTGTTGATACTTCCCTAAAAAAATCGCTCAAGAAAAATGGTTTTGTTGACATTTCTTCAAAAAAACTGAACTTAAAGTCGGTGATAAAGTTTATTTTGTTAATAGAGGTAAAAAAATTTATTTTTTTAGCTGTTATTGGTGAGGATTCTATGGAAAATGGTATCAATATTATTGGTGCTCATGCTGATTCTCCTAGACTTGATTTGAAGCCTAACCCTTTATATCAAGCTGGTAATATGGCTTTCTTAAATACTCATTATTATGGTGGTATTAAGAAATATCAATGGACTACTATTCCTCTTGCTATTCACGGAGTTATATTTACTAAGTCTGGTGAGAAAAATTACAGTTAAAATTGGTGAAGATGATTCTGATCCTGTTTTTTTGTTATTACTGATTTACTTCCTCACCTTGCTAAGGATCAAGCTTCTAAAAAGTTATCTGAAGCTATTCCTGGGGAAAAAAACTTGATTTAGCTATTGGAAATATTCCTGCCGTTAAAGATAATGGTGAAGAAGAAAAAAAGATGCAGTTAAATTAAATATTTTAAGAATTTTTAAATAAAAAAATATGGTATTACTGAAGAAGATTTCATTAGTAGTGAACTTGAAATCGTTCCCGCTTTCAAAGCTAGAAGTGCAGGTTTTGATGAATCAATGGTTGCTGGTTATGGACAGGATGATAAAGTTTGTGTTTATACTTCTTTAAGAGCTATTTTAAATGTTAATAATCCTAAAAAAACTGCTGTTTGCCTATTTTCTGATAAAGAAGAGATTGGTAGTATGGGTAATACTGGTATGGAATCAAATGTTTTTTTGCTACTTTTTGTTGCTGAACTTTTTGAACAAGTTGGGTATTAATCGTCCTAACTTACTTGATAAAGTTTTCTGTAATTCAAAGATGCTTTCTGCTGATGTTGATGCAGGTGTGGACCCTCTTTATTCTGATGTTTCTGATATGGATAATGGTGGTTTTATGGGACATGGTATGAGTTTAAATAAATATACTGGTTCTGGTGGAAAATACAATGCTTCTGATGCTAATGCTGAGTTTGTTTCTGAGATTAGAACTTTATTTAATAACAACAACATTAAGTTCCAAATTACTGAACTTGGTAAAGTTGATGTTGGCGGTGGCGGTACTATTGCTTATATTTTAGCTAATCGTGGTGTTGATGTTATTGATTGTGGCGTTCCAGTTTTATCAATGCATTCGCCTTATGAATTGACTAGTAAATATGATATTTATACTGCTTATAGAGGATATTTAGCTTTTTTTCAATAATTAATTTTTTTATATTTGACTATATTTTTTTAAAAACAATCCACATTTTTTTAGAACAATTTGTGGATTGTTTTTTTATTTTCTGTTATATAATTATTTTAGTTTTTGCCAATATAGCTCAGTCGATAGAGCAACGGATTCGTAACCCGTAGGTCGGCAGTTTGATTCTGCCTATTGGCTCCATTTAAAAAGGCGATGCATTTGCATCGCTTTTTTTATTTTTGTATATTAAATGTCATTTCTTCATATTTTTGATAAATCTATGCCTTTTTCAAGATATACATCTTCTGTGTTCATTATTCTTGTTTGTTCTTTTTGAATAACCCTAGCAATTTTGCTAGTTCATATATTTCTTCAGCACTGGGTCCTTCTATTTCGATATATGGTTCTAAAAGTGGCCATTCATCTATTTCTATATCCATGCCTCTATATGAATAACTGTCTCTTTTTCTTCTCCGCTAGTTTTTTTCTATAATATCCCATTTCTTCAATAAGTTTATTTGCTACTTCAAAATTGTCTGCGTTAATTTCTACCTCTTTGACATCATCTATTTGATAATTTGCTTTTATTGTTGTATATGTATTTTATTGTTATTTCTACTTTTTCACCATCTTGCCTTAATCTAATCCATTTGAAAAAAATCTATTTCCTGTATCTTCAATGATCTTAAGTAGATTTTCATCTTCTAATTTTGAAATATCAATATTATTTATATTAGTTTCTATATATTTATCTATTTCTTCATGTCCAAGTAATTCTTTAAAAATATTTTTTTCTTCTTGAGTAAATGTGGGCTTGATATAAGAAATAATGTTTATTAGTTTTTTTGCAAAAGAATTTTTTTGAATTAGTTATTTTATAATCACCAATCGCTAATTTATACATTAGAATTGGACTATAACAGTCATACGTGTATATTTTTTTGTATTCGACTTTTTTTAATTCCGCTCCAATTTCTATTAATTTCTTTTTTTGATTCGTTCTTTATCAATGTTTAGTATCTTGATTTCTAATTCCTGATAATTCATAATTTATTTCCTCCGATATTAATATTAAGTTGCAATTATCTTTTTTTATTTCTTAAATCAATTAAAAATAATTTTATTTATTCTTTTCTTTAAAAAAATTCTACCATTTTTTTGAATATAATTAATTTGTTATCTATATTTTTCAACTTTATTAAGTATTTCATATATACTTTTTTTCTTTGAATTAAAAAGCAATGTATATTTTATAAAAATTCCAGCTTAATCTCTCTTTACATCCATCTAATTCTTTCTTTTTCCAAAATTACATGTATATCTTTTTTTATTATTCGAAATATCAAATAATATGTAGGATGTTCTAAAAAAATATAATTAAATCAGCAACATCTGCCCTTTGCTTTAAGGTTGATTTATATACACCTTCCATAATCCATTCATCTTCATTTATTTTTTTCTTTGAATGATATTATCTCTTTCTTTTTTTATCCCTTGAAATCCAGTCTTTTTATAATTTATATTATCTAGGTTTATAATTGGCAATTCAAATAACTTTTTTTAATTTGTTTGCCAATGTAGTCTTTCAGAACCAGGCCCTCCTAATATTAATATTTTGCTAATTTTTCATATACATCTCCCAACAAGTCAACTTCTCTTAATTGGTCTTTGTCATTATTTTTTTCTTTTTTTCTTCTTTTTGTTTTTTTGTGTATTCAATCCCAGCTCTTTCGCTTGCTCTGATGACTTCTTCTGGCATTCTTAATGATTCCAAATATTTTTTTCTTTTTTTCACTTTTTTTCTATTTCAGGATTTTTTTCTGCTAATAATTTTGGTTCTTCTTTGGCTGGTAACACTTTGTGCATTGCATCTTTTCCCATTTTAAACATCCCTGTCACAACTGACCCTAAATATTTTCCTACTTGAATTATTGAGTTTTTTTAAATTTTTCCTGTTTTTGATAAATTTATTTTTTTCTAAAAAGTTCTTTGCTTGGATGGTAATCTTCATCTTTTTCCCTTTTCTCTGGAAAAAAACTCTTCCATTTTTATCTATGTCTAAAAACTAAATTTACTTTTTCTACTTGTTTATCATCTAAATTACATTGTCCTCTATATATTACTGCATTATCCCTGTATTTCCTTACTTTATATTGTTCTAGTTGCTCTTCTGTTGGCTTAATCTTTATAGCACTAAACTCATATTGGTTTATATCAACATTTTGAGATAACACATCAAAGTTCGGTGTTCCTGCAAAGAAAAAAATGTTTTTCTTCTGCCTAATGATGAAATTATATTACTTGGCTTTATATGTCCACTTTTTAGTATCTTATCACAATTTTCATCACTAGTTATGTGATATAAACCTTGATTTAAAAGCTTCTTCATGAATTTCTTTTTGATTTGTCTAATTTTGTATATATTGCCTTTGTCGCAATGAAAGAAATTCCATACATCGCTATAAAAACTCTCTAATAACATCTTTTGTTCTCCTATGCTCATATTATCTCATAATGATTTTTTTATTTACAATGATTTATTTTTATTAATGATTGCATAAAAAAAGAGTTCCGAAGAACTCTTTTGTGGTGCCAACAACTTAGATATTTGCAACTTGCTGGCTCTATTGAAAAATTCCTATAAAAAAATCAATTTTTTTCTTTATTAAAGCATTATTTAAACAAAATTCAATAAGATACTATAAAAAAATCCCCTGCTTTCACAGGGGGTAATAGACAATTCTGTCTCCTTTTTAGTCCCAATTAAACCACCAAGAGACAAACAACATAATCCAGGAACCTAAGCAAAAAAATAAACGATAGTAATCCCCACCAAAAAAATATAAAAACATTTTTTTAGGGTAAATGCTTATTCCGTCTGGCATTATGACGAAAAACACCTGACTGTTTTTTTCATCCGTCAATGATTCTCTCATCTTCATAAGAAGATTTATTTTTTTCAAGAGAAGTTGCATCTTCAGATAAATTCTCAAGTTCAGCATATGCCTCAGTCAGATTCTTGTACCAATATCCTACATCATTTTTTTAGGTTGATGCAGAAATATAGATACAACACCTTCTGTTAGGTTGTTTTTCTCTGCATAAGAAATCGCTTTTTGCAAGCTCTTCCTTTGCAATTTCAACCGTATTTGCATCTGCTGCTCGCTTGATGTACTGAGTACAATTCATATCAAACTGTACAGCTTTTACAATCCGCACAGTCGACCATGAACAAAAATACCAGTGTTGCCATCATCGCTAACGCCACAATAATTTTTGTTGCTTTTTCCCATTTTGTTTGCCTCCTAACAAATGATTTTTGGAATAGCATAATATGTATACATATAAATTATAACATAAACCATGTGATTTGTCTATTATGTAATTTATTATAATAATTGAAAAACTAGAAAAAGTAATATTTTTTTAATAATTACTTTATGTTCTTTAGTATATGAGATATTTCAATCGCCCTCTTTTTATTTTTAAACCTTGGATTAATTCGTTTTCTAATTATCCACTTATATATTTTATTAAAAATCACACTCATATTTTTATCTGCAATTTTTTTAAAGCAATATTTAAACAGACTTCTAATATTTCAAATCTGTTCTGTTGTAATGATTTAATTTTTCCATTCATTATTTGCCAAGGTATCATCTTTATATAAAAACTGATATGCTTCAAATTTTCTGTTTTCAGCTAATGCCATTATGGATGCACACTCCATATCAACTACCTTACATCCTTGTTTCAATCTATTTTCAACTTTGTTAACGGTTTCTTTATACAAAGCATCTGTAGTCCATACTTTTTGTTATTTCATAATCAATCTTTTTCTTCTTCAAATATCTTTACCAATTTTTTTCATATGATTTTATTTTTTTACAAAATCTGATTCTGGTAAGTAATGATAACTTGTGCCTTCATCTCTATATGCTTCATTTGGTATTACGAAAGCTCCATTTTTTTAAATCAGAAGTTAATTCTCCACACGAACCAAATATAATAAACTTATCGACGCCACGTGCATGTAATTCTTCCATCATACCTACGGTAGCCGGTCCACCTAATAATGTTCTATATATTAAAAATGTCTTTACCGTTTCTTTGAGTTTTATACAACTTAATGGAATCCCCTAATACATTCAAGTCACTATATTCCGTGTAATCTTCTTCATCTTTTATATAATCAATTAATTCTTTTTTTAAAAACACACAATTGCTATTTTAGGTAATCTTCTTTGTCCCTTAGTAAGAATTCCTGCTTTAACTATCTCCTCACTTGTATCATAAGAATTTATTATACTCATATAAAATTGTCTCCTTTACGATAATTTTTATACCATTTTTATTATTTATTATCAATATACTTAAATTTGAGTCTTTTCTTTTAGTTTCTCTCAAATCACAAATATTCTTTAATTACTTTCATTTTTCTTTAAAAAAATTGTATAACTTTCTTGGCATAAAAAAATCAACCATTACTGATTGATCTTCATATCATCCGTTCTAAAAAGTTAGAACGGATACTTATTTCTGAGTGCGGATGAAGGGACTCGAACCCCCACGCCGTTGGCACTGGTTCCTAAGACCAGCGCGTATACCAATTCCGCCACATCCGCATTTATGTTTTTTTAATTTTAATCTTTTTTTATTAAAAAGTCAATACTTGAGTTTTTAAAAAAATCCGGGAATATCCCGGATTTTTATTAAAATGCATGTCTATCTTCTTTGCTTTTGAATAATTTGAATATTTTTTTATAGAGTTTTTTTGTACCACGGAACTTTGTCTATTAGTGCTAGGTCCATTGGTTCTCTTTTTGACAATGTTTCATTTGAAGTAAATTTTTTTGTGCTTTGCTTTCTTCTTCTTTTTGGGCAAATTGAGCTTTTCTTTCCATGATATCTTGTTTGTTTATTTCTTCCAAGCCCATCAATATGGCTCTTTCTCTCATATTTATTGCATAATCCCTGTACATTATTGATAATAAATACCCGGTTTCTGGCTTTATTTGGCTTGCCCAATCTTCTGAGGTAAAATCAATATTTGATTTATAATACATATCTGAATTTACTTTTTAAAAAAATTTAATAAATGTAATTGGAATATTGTTTATTATTGAATAGTCTGTATGTTTTTAGTACTTCAATTACTTCACTACATGCTTGTCTATAAGCTAATTTCATATTAACCCTCTTTTGTTTTATTTTTTTATCTTTTTCTAGTGCTTCATTAACTATATCAATTGCTTCATAAAAATCCTGGTTCATTTTTTTCTTTGTCCGTATATTGCTTCTAAATCTTTTTTTGTTATTGTCTTTACTGGATTTACTGAGACTTTTTCTTCTTTAATATCTTTGTCCACTTTTTTTAAATATTTCTGCTTTTTTTGTGTCTCATTAATGTATTCTGGAGAAATTAAAGTTTTTTTCTTGTCCTTTTATTAAAAGTTTGTACTGCCATTACTACTTTTTCAGGTGTTTGTGGTTTCTTTTCCTCTACTTTAGTTTCTTTTTCATCTACTTTAACTTCTTTTTCTCAACAGGTACTGATTTTGCTACAATTATACCATCTTTGTCAGGTTTTGCTTTCTGTTTTGAAATGTGCTTGGTATATTTGTTCTATTATATTTGTTTCATCATGTTCTGTATCAATGATATCAATTATTTGCTCCTCTGTTAGTTCGATTTTTTTATTTCTTCAACTATTGTAGCTGGCGTATTTTTCAACTTTAATTTGTGGTTCTGATATGTTAATGTTTTTGTTCTACTTTTTATTTCTGGATTTAGTATTGTAATATTTTTGTTCTGTTTTTTTGTTTTTTTAATTGTTCTTCAATCTTTGCTTTCAGAGATTCTAATAGTCTTGAAGCTGATTGCTCTTTAGTTTCTTGATTTACTGAATTTTTTTAATTTCAGTATTTATATTTATTGTTTGATCTATATCCGAAATCATTTTTTTGATGATTTTGTTATTGCATCTATCCTTAATTCATTTTCTCTGATTTTTTTCTTTTTTTAATTCTTCTCTATCATTTTGGAATTGAATTTATTTGTTCATCTATTTTTTTTATCAATTGCTTCATCAATCACTTTTTTTGGTGGTTGTAAATGTCTTGAATTTATAATTTGTAATGTTTTTATTGATTTTTCAATATTGAATTATAAATTTTTATATTTTTTTACATCAATTTTAGTTTGATCTTCGGCTTCTTCTGTTTCAATTCCATCAACATTTGATTCATTAATCATCTTTATTAAAATTTCTAGATTTTTATATTCATCAATTATACTTTGTGGTGCATTTTCGATATTTGGATATTTTTTTCTTCTATTAATTGTTTTCTTATTGTGTATTGATTTACTGGTATTTTATTGATTTTTTTCTTGTTCTTTTTTTGATATATTCGCTTTCATCTTTTTTTCTGAAACGTCTGATGAGTTCATTTCTTTAAAAAAATATCAAATTTTTTTCAGATTATTTTCATATTCTTCTATTAATGTAACATTTATTTCTATTTCATTTGAAGATTTTACTTTTTCCGTTGTATAATCCGATTCTGATACTTCTAATATATTTAATAATGTCTGTATTGTATATATTTCATCCTGTACGCTGATCGGTGCTTCTGTGATATCTGTATATTTAGACATTAATAATATTCTTCTAGTTTTTTTAACTTTTTATTAAATGCATCCATCAATTCATTCATTTTATCATTTTGTATCTTGCATTAAATAAATTTCCTCCAATTTATGTATTCTTTATAAATTTACCATTATGGTATCTTATTGTCAAATCCATTTTTTTATAATATTTTAATAAAAATAGTTGACTTTTTTTCATATAAGTGAGTATACTTATATTGTTAGTCAAATGGGTCAGTAGCTCAGCAGGATAGAGCAACGGCCTTCTAAGCCGTAGGTCGGGGGTTCGAATCCCTCCTGGCTCACCATTTTTTTAAACTAACTTCGAGGCGTAGCGCAGTTGGTAGCGCGCGTGGTTTGGGGACCATGAGGGTCGCAGGTTCGATCCCTGTCGCCTCGACCATCAAATGGCCGTTTTAATAAAATTCAACAGAATTCAAGAATAGCCAAACAAATATAAAGTACTATTTTCTAAGCAATTTAGAGAATAGTACTTTTTATTGATTCTTTGTCAAGTTTTTGTAGTGGATAAGTTTATAAATACTTATTCACTCTATTTTTATACCATTTTTAGAATATATATATCGATAATCATAATTTTTTTAATATAATTAAACATACTTAATTATATTTTTTTCTATTTTTTTCATTTTTTTAAAAATAAATTTTTATTATTTATGGCTTCTTCTAACACTTTCTTTAGTAAAAATTTTTATCTCCATACCATTGAATTAAATTAACGAAATCTTCTAATGAACACCATTTATAGTCTATACTTTCTTCATTCAAAAATAATACCAGTATCATTAACCCTAGAAATAAAAAAACATATTCTATACAATCATCTCCTAAGGATTTATATTTAAGTATCCAATTTAAATATGTAGATTCTAATACATCTAAGTTGGTTTCTTCTTTTTATTTCTCTTTTTACAGTTTCTTTTTAAGGATGAATCTTCATTTTCACATCCTCCAGTAACAACATACCAAAAAGATTTTTTTAAATTGTGGATCTTTATCGCTTCCTAATAGTGATAAAAAAATTCATTTTTATCATTTATAATAAATGATAAAAATTTTATTCATAGCTAATTCCTCACTTTCAATTATTTATAATTCAATTTTTATCTCTAATTTTCACTTTTTTTCTACCTTCAGGTGCAATTAACTTGACTAATTTATTATTTTATCCTAAAAACTTTTTTTATTAATTCCTGATTATTATATAAAGTTATTGCTTGTGGAAGTAATTTAATTTTTAAAATTTGTGTCTGTAATTTCGTCTCCATCTATGTTGCATACGGTTTGTTCTTTTTAACTTTATGGTTATTTCTGTTGTTTGAAATTTATTTATACTTTTTGATTGTTCATGTGTGCCTTTTTTTATTTTTTTATGATAAGGCCTGGTAATTTATATTTTTTTCATGTCTTTGGCATAATAAATGTCCAATAATCCATCATTATATTTACTTTTTGGAGCAATCTGAAATCCTCCACCGTAGTACATTCCATTTGCTATAACTATTGTTGTAAACTTTCCTTGCTGTTTTTCTTCTTTGCTGGTGAATTCTGCTTCTTTGTTTTTGTATTTAAAAAAGGTATATATTAAGCTTGCATTATATCTTTGTTTGATTGGAATTAATTTGTTTTTTTATTATTTTAGTATTATTTCCAACATCGGCATCAATTCCAAAAACATGCAATATTTATAAAATATTTATCATTTATTTGAGCGACATCTATTTTTTTCGTACATTTTAGTGTTTTTGTTTTAAAATTGATTTATAAAAAAATCGTTTCCGGTGCCAACTGGTATAACTCCTAAGTAGTTTTTCACTGCCCATTATGTTGTTTAAAATTCTGTTTACCGTTCCATCTCCTCCGTACTGCGATGATTATATTTTTTTGCTATTTAAATATTTTTTTAAAGCGTCTTTCATTAAGTTGTCTTTTGTTATAGTTTCTATGACGTAGTCTATTTTTCAATTCTTTTGCAAACTTCTTTTTATTCTTTCAGATATTGTATCTAATTTTTTTATTTAGTGAAAAATTTATTTACTATAAAAAAACATGTCTCATTGTTTTTACTCCATTTATGTTCTTTTTTTATTAATTCTTCAACTTTTTTTGCATTAAATATTCGTTTGCTTCTTGTAATTCCATTTTACTTATATCGATTGGGGCTCCAAATTCTATTTTTTTATTCCTTTTTCTGAACAATTTGTAATCTCCAGTTATTGCAAATGGTACTATTGGTGATTTTGTTTTTTTGTGCCATTGATACTGCTCCAAACTTAAATGGTAATAAAATTTTTATTTGTTTTTATTGCGTGTTCCTTCCGGAAATAAACTTATTACTCCATTGTCTTTTAATATTTTTTTATTGCTGTATCAACTGCACTAACGCTCGTATGCTTTCTATCAACTGGTATCGCTTTGATTGCTTTGAAAAAAATAGTTTTGTTTTTTTCCTTCTAATAATTCTTTCTTTGCTAAAAAAATCTTACTGTTCTTTTTTTGTTGATAGAGCTACTAATGCTGGGTCTAGAGCGTTTTTTTATGATTTCCAGCGAATATAAATGCTTTTTTTCGGTTTGGAATTTTTTTCTTTATTTATTATTGTTGGTCTATATAATATTTTAAATATAGGCTTTTAAAACAAATTTTAATGTCTTGTATGAATCCATTCTTAAACTTCCCCTTAAGTTTTATTATGCTTGACCTTCCCATTCTTTATAAAAATTCATCTAAAAAGTTTTTCCATATATTTAGTTCTTTCAATTGCTATGTCTCTTGCTGCGTCTGTATTTATTGTATCTTTAATTTTTTTAATAACTTCTCATAAAAATGGTTTTATTGAATGTCTTTCTTTGTTTCTATATTCTTCATAACTATTTACTTCAATAATTCCCATATCTGGATTGTATATTGTATTGCCTTTCTTGCCACCAAATGCAAAGCATCTTGCGATTCCTATTGCTCCTATACTATCTATTCTGTCTGCATCTTGTACTATTTTTTTCCTTCTTCTGAAATTTCTACTGTATTGAATCCGCCTTTATATCCCAAGTTGTTAATTGAATTTAATATATTTTTCTAATTCGTCTTGTTCAATGTCATTGTAAATATTTAATTTTTTTCATTAATTCTATTAAATTTTCTACCACATTGCCTTCTGAAAAATTTTTTTCGTCAAATACATCATGGAATAATGCGATCATTTTTGATTACAAATTCATTTTTGATGCTCTGTTTCATTAATTTTTTTATTGCTAAGTCATGAACTCTTTTTGATATGCCACCAATCATGTCCTGTACTTTCTTTGATAAAATTGTCTTTAACATAATTTTCTGATATTTTTAAAATTTCGCCTTTATTCATTGTTGTACTCCTTTTGAGCTATTATACTATAAAAAAATGCCAATGTTTTTCTTCTCCTAATGCTGTTGGTTTATCATTTTCTATTTCTTCAAATCGTATGATTTTAAATTTATTAAATAATCTTTTAACATCTTCTTTGTCAAAAAAACTCATGTCTCTATATTTTTTTATTCCATGAATCATTGATTCCAAATATTGTTCCTACAAAATATCCATTTATATTTATTGATTCTACAATTTTTCTGCCACATTAATTTGAAATATTCTTTTTTTACAAAAATGATAAACTAAAAATTAGCTATTATCAAGTCGGTATTTGGAATTTTTTTAAATCTTCTAGTTGTTGTTTTTTTCAAAGGTAAAAAGATTCTTGCTTTTTTTCTGGCAACCTTGCTCTTATTATATCTTCAACATTTTTCTTTATCTATTCCAAGTACTTTAAAAATCATTATTTATTAAATATACTGTATCGTTTCCTTGACCACATCCTAAATCTATTGCATTAGTAAACTTTAAATTTAGACTATCAATCAAAAAAACTTCACATTGTTTCTTGGATATTCCTTTTTTTGTCTTATCATAATATTGTTTCCAATTCTGCATTTACATACCTCTTATATCGTCTATTTAATTCATTTTAGCACACTCAATGATTTTTTTGTCTTTTCTTTTATATTGATTGCTCATTTTTTTGTCTTTTATGTTATAATTATTATGTAACTTATTGTTGAATTGAGAATCTTATGTGATTACTTGATTTTTGTTTTTGATGTTAGGAGGACATCATGAATAACAACTAATTACGCTCATTATGGGTAGTAAGTATCTTGTTGGTAGGCAAGAAACTCAAGGATTGCGTTTTTGATATTGGCAACGCCAATCCTCCATCAATTTTAGAAAGAATGGTAAATAACCATCTTTCTACAATCGTGGACTTTCTTAAGACCACATCGCCTTTTTAAAGATGATTTGGCTTATAGAAAGCTATGCAAGTTGAATAGCATAGGGTTTTATTGCATATTATCTAACTGATATGGGGAATGTATTATTTCTCAATATTGCACGTTATAACTCAAAAAAATGTGTGATTATGTGGTTTATCTACCACATCAGTTAGATAAAGAACAGAAAGACTATATTGTGAGTATAGTATCCGAAAAATTTCTCTTCAAAGTATACTATTCTGCATAATTTAAAAACTTGATGAGAATAGCATCCCTGTTGGAGATACAAAAATCGGATATTTCGTCCGATGAGTTTTTTTGAGTATGATATGAACAAAAGACCAGCGATTGCTGGTCTTTTGTTTTTATAAATTATTGATTAATATATTCATCTTTTACTTTTTTTGATATTGTGTATCCTATTGCTGCTACTAGAGCTGTTAATGTGATTACAACACCTGTCATTTGTAATAATTTGTTTATATCTAATCCTGTCTTTGGTACTAATACTAGAGTGGCTTGCTGTTTCTTGCCTTTCTTTTCTTCTTCGGTGTCTGTTTCTTCAAAGCCTGCATTGTTCTTTGTCTTTTCTATTCCGGCTTTATTTACTAATGTTCCAAAAATTGTCTTTTTGAATTTGTCCACTTTAATGTGATACTTAATTCTTTGCTTTCTCCTGGATTTAGCTCTATTTCTTTACTTACAATTTTTCCGTTTTTCGATTCTCCAATCTGGATTCTCTGATGGGTTCATTGTAAAGTATTTTGGAATATTCTCTTGAACTACTGTTGTTCCTTTGATTTCTCCAGTATTTCTTACATTGATTGAATATCTTACTTTTACTTCACTATTTAATATCTTCTTTACTGGGATATCTAATTTCGTGAATTTTCCATTTCTGAATGTTCTCTTCTCTCCATCGATTGTTGCTTCTTTTTAGCTCTTTGTCTATTTCGATATTGAAAAACTTTCTTTGCATAATAATGTGTGATTTTTTTGTTCATCCTCTGTTATTACTGGTTTAGCATTTTTCAGATTTTTTTCTGTTGATACCAAATTATAATACTCGATTTCTTTTCCTTCTGCATTATATGGTTCATTGATATTTCCTTTTATTACTTCGTCATTTTGTAATTTCATTCCTGTTGATTTCTCTACATAACTTACTACTACTCTTCCGAATTTCTTCTTGTATAAATATGTTACTACTTTTTTTCTTCTTGAGATATCTTTCCATTTTCATTTCCTTCTACCTCTACGAATTCATAAGAGTCTTGATCTATATCGTTTGGTATTGTTGTTTGATATGCATCGCCTACGTGGCCTGTGATGACTTTATCTTCCTTCAATTTCATACTTCTATTTGATTTTTAACACATATTTTACTGTTACCTTTGAACTTATTTCTGCTGGGATTTCTTTTTGTATTATTTTCTGTTATCTTCTTGTTTAATTCTTTTTAAGCTTATCTCAGCTCTAACTTTGTTTTGTTACTTTTAGATTATCTTCTGAAATCTTTAAGTCTTTATAAACTAATTTGATTTCTTTCTTGATTTCTACTTCTTTATCACCATTACTATGTGTGTCTATGTTGTTTAGATTTTTCCGTCCATGTAATTGTTTTTGCTTTCATCATCATAACTTCCGTCCATGATGTTTGATTTGCTTAAGTCCAATTTGAATGGTAATTCATCAACTATTTTTTTACTACTGCATCTCCCATATATTCTTTGATCTTACCTTTGTAAGTAATTGTATATGGTACTATTTCGTCTGCTTTTTGTTATCTTCGCTAATGTTGATTCTTTTTCTACTTTTGAATCTTCTATCTTACCTTCTGTTACTGGTTTGATTGTATTTGTAATTGTGTGTCCATTTACTGCTGATGTGTAATATCTTAATTCACCTTGATGTACTTCTGTTTCTGTTACTGTATATACATTTTCTGCTCCGGTTGTTGGATTGTATTTTGGTAAGTTCTTGAATTCTACTTCCCAATTTGCATCTGTTGTTCTATTACCTTTGACTTCTTTATCTGCAACTACTTCATTATTATTTCTTACCTCTATCTTAATTGATGCTGGTCTCTTATTTTTTTGCATTATTTCCGTCTAACCACTTTTTGTTGGCTTTTAAGCTAATAGTCGTTCCTGGTACTGCATATGTATTTACCACTTTAAATCCTTCTGTGATGTTTCCTGATGTTGTTGTTGTATAAAAATTCTAAGTCGTTTTGGATTGTTTGGTTCTTCTGTTATTGTGTAATTGATTGGATCTCCGTTTTTGTTGTACTTTGGTACATTTTCAAATATCTTCTTCCAACTTTCTTCTGTTATTAATCCTGTTACTGGGCTTTCTTTTTACAATTCTTCCTTCTTCATCTTTTTACTTGTATCTTAACACTTGTTGGTCTCTTATTGTTTTGGTTTTGAATTGTCCTTCCACTCTACTGTGATCTTTGGTGTTACTTCTTCATTTGGTACTTCAAATTTGTTTTGTTACCGTGAATCCACTCTTGTAATTTCCACTTACTGTTGCTCTGTAGAACTTAAAGTCATTTTGATTTACTTCTACTTCTTGTACATTGTACACTTCTTCGTTTCCTAAAGCATCATATTTGTCTAATTCGAAGTTATGGCTCCATCCATCTGCTGTATTTTTTTGTTTCCGCTTTGTACTTTGCTTGCAACTATTTGGTTATTACTGTTTAATACTTCGTATTTGATTGAAGCTGGTCTCTTGTTTGCTCTGTTGCTTTCATCGTCCCATGTTTTTACTTACTTTTACTGTAACTTTATCTGTTGGTACTGTGAATTTGTTTACTACTGCAAATCCGTTTGTTTGTTCTCCACTTACTTTCTTTGTATAGAATTTCAAGTCATTTGCATTTACTTCTTGTTCTTCTACTGAATAAACAATTTCGTTTGCATTATTATCATATTTCTTCACATTCGTGAATTCATATGACCAATTTGCATCAGTTGTTCTGTTTCCACTTACTACTTGTTCTACTTCTGCTGCTCCACCTTTTAAGATATACTTAATTGATTGTGGTCTCTTGTTTGCCGCATTGTTATTGTCTTCCCAAGTTTTATTTACATTTATTTCAATCTTTTTCGGCCGGTACTTTGAATTTGTTTGTTATTACATATTCGCTGTCCTTGTCTCCTGTTATCTTCTTTTCATAGAATTTTTAAATCTTCTGTTTGTTCTTCGATTTCTTCTACTGTGTAATTGATAACATCTCCATATCCATTGTATTTTGATACATTTTCAAATGTGTATATCCATTCATTTCCTGAGCCTGTAACTCTTTCTTCTCTTACTATTGCTGCATTATTCTTTAATTGTACTTTGATTGCTGTTGGTCTCTTGCTTGCTGCATTGTTGCTATCTTCCCATACTTTTTTTAACTTTTTACTGTTACTTTTTTTCGTCCGGTACTTCGAATTTGTTTGTTACTTTATATCCTTTGTCGATGTCCCCTGTTACTGTTATTTTTATAGAATTTGAAATCGTCTGGGCTATTTGGTTTCTCTTCTACTGTATATGGGATTGGATCTCCGTTTTTTTGTCGTATTTTGGTACATTTTCAAATACTTTGTTCCATTCTTCATCTGTTGGATTTCCTGTAACATTTCCTTCTTTTTACAACTTTTTCCTTCTTTATCTTTTACAATTATTTTTTTACATTGCTTGGTCTCTTGTTTCCATTGTTGTTATTGTCTTCCCATGTGATTGTTACTCTTGGTGTTACTTTATCATTTGGTACAACAAATTTGTTGGTTACATTGATTCCTGCTTTGTAATCTCCACTGATTGTTGATTCATAGAATTTTAAATCTCCTTGATTTACTTCTTCTTCTCTTACAGTGTAACTTATTTCGTTTCCGGTGTTTGCTTCATATTTTTACTAAATTGCTAAATTCGTATGACCAATTTGTATCTGTATTGCTTTCTCCTGTTACGATTTGTTCTACTGTATCTTGTCCATCAGTGATTATATATTTAATGCTTGCTGGTCTCTTGCTTCTTGAATTTGAATCATCGTTCCATGTTTTGTTTACGTTTACATTGATTCTTTCATCCGGTACTTTGAATGTATTTACTACATTAAATCCGGCTTTGTAATCTCCGTTTACTTGCTTTGTATAGAATTTTAATTCGCCTTCATTTGCTTCTTGTTCTTCCAATGTGTATTTGATTTCATCGTTATGCTCATCATATTTTGCTAGACCTGTGAATGTGTGTGTCCAATCTGCATCCGTTGTTTCGTTTCCTGCTACAACTTTTTTTCTGATACTACTGTTTCTTTATTCTTTAATACATATTTGATTGAGACTGGTCTCTTTCTATTTGCATTATTTGAATCATTCCATGTCTTGCTTACATTTACATTTATCTTGTCTGTTGATTGTGTAAATGTGTTTGTGATTGTGTTTCCTACTATTGATTTTTGTATAGAATTGTAAATCGCCTGGATTTACTTCTTTTTCTTCAATGTATATGTGATTGTGTTTCCTTGTGAATTATATTTTGGCAAGTCTGTGAATGTGTGTTTCCATTCATTTCCTGTGCCTGTTAATTCTTGTGTTCTTACTACATTTGCTCCATCACTTAATTCAATCTTAACGCTTGCTGGTCTCTTATTACTTACGTTTGAAGCGTCTTCCCATTTCTTTGTTATTTCTACTTTTACCTTATCTTTTGGAATTTTAAATGTGTTTGTTACATTGAATCCTGCGATTTGTTTATTATAGAACTTTAAGTCTCCTGGGTTTTACTTCTTGTTCTTCTACTGTATATGTAATTTCGTTTCCTTGTGCGTTGTATTTTGGTAAGTTTGCAAATGTGTATGACCAATTATCATTTGTTGTTGTGTTTCCACTTACAACTTGTTCTTTATCACTTTCGCCACCTTTTAAGATGTACTTGATTGATGCTGGTCTCTTACCATTAACATTTGAATTATCTTCCCATGTTTTTTTGTGATTTGTGCTTCTACTTTTTCATCTGGTACTTTGAATTTGTTCTTAATATTAAATCCGCTATTCATTGATCCAGTGATTTCTTTCTCATAGAATTTTAATTCATCTGTATTTACTTCTTGCTCTTCTACTGTGTATGAGATTTCATCACCTGTTGCACTGTATTTTTGGCAAGTTTGTAAATTTGTATGACCAATCTGCATTGCTATTTGTGTTTCCGGTAACTACTTGTGTTTTATCACTTTCGCCGCCTTTTTAATACATATTTGATACTTGTTGGTCTCTTTTTTTGTTTGCATTTGAATCGTCTTCCCAAACTTTATTTACTTGTACTTCAACTTTTTCGTCCGGTACTTCAAATGTGTTTTGCTACTTTGAATCCGGCTTTGTAATCTCCACTTATTACTTTCTTGTAGAACTTAAAGTCGTTTGCACTTACTTCTTGTTCTTCCAATGTGTATGTGATTTCATCGCCTGAATCATTGTATTTTGCTACATTTGTGAATGTGTGGCTCCAATCTGCATCAGTTGTGTTGTTTCCACTTACAACTTCTTCAATTGGTGTTGCTCCACCTTTTAATACATATTTAATACTTGTTGGTCTCTTGCTTGCTACATTTGAATTGTCTTTCCATTCTTTTTGTAACTGCAATTGTAAGCTTGTCTTCTGGTACTTTGAATGTGTTGATTACATTGAATCCACTTTCTTTGTTTCCAGTGATTACTTTTTGTATATAAATGTGCATTTTCTGTTATTTCTTCTTCAATATTGTATTGGTATTCTTGTCCATTTGAATCATATTTTGCTAAGTTTTTCAAATGTGTATGACCAATTTTCATCCATTGTATTGTTTCCACTTACAACTTGTGTCTTTTCTTCTTTTCCACCTTTTTAAGATGTATTTGATTGAACTTGGTCTCTTGCCTTTTTGCATTGCTGCTATCAACCCATGTTTTTTTGTTGCTTTTTACATTTACTTTGTCTTCTGGAACTTTAAATGTGTTTGTTACATTAAATCCATTTACTTCTTTTTGTATAGAACTTCAAGTCGTTTGCATTTACTTCTTGTTCTTCTACTGTGTATGTAATTTCGTTTCCTTGTGCGTTGTATTTTTGGAAGATTTGTGAACTTGTAATTCCATCCTGCATCTGTTGTTGCATTTCGATTACTTCTTGTTCTTTTGTTAAGCCATTTCCTTTTAATACATACTTAATTGATGTTGGTCTTCTATGATTTGCATTGTTATTATCTTCCCAATGCTTTGTTACTTCTACTTCAATTTTATTTTCTGGTACTGTGAATTTGTTTGTGATTGTTAATGCTGTTTTGTATTCTCCAGAAATTTCATTTGTATAGAATTTTAATCCGTCTGTTGCTGCTTCTTGTTCATCAACTGTATAAACAATTTCATTTCCTTGTGCGTTGTATTTTGGTAAGTCTGTAAATTTGTATGACCAATCTTCATTTGTGCTTGTATTTCCTGTTACTGTTTGCTCTTTTGTTAAGCCGTTTCCTGATAATACATACTTTATGCTTGCTGGTCTCTTAGCGTTGGCATTTGAATTATCATCCCAAACTTTGTTTACTTGTACTTCAATTTTATCATTTGGTACTGTAAATGTGTTTGTTACATTTAAGCCAGCTACTTGCTTTGTATAGAATTTGAAATCGCCTGGATTTACTTCTTGTTCATCAACTGTGTAAACAATTTCGTTTCCTTGTGCATCATATTTTTGGAAGATTTGTAAATGTATAATTCCAATCTGCATCACTGTTTGTATTTCCTGTTACAACTTGTTCTTTTGTTTGATTGTTTCCTGATAATACATATTTAACACTTGTTGGTCTCTTTCCATTTGCATTGTTGTCATCTACCCAAGTTTTTTTGTTACAGCTGCTTCAACTGTATCTGCTGGTACTTTGAATGTGTTTACTAAATTAAATCCGTTTTTGTAATTTCCATTTACATCTTTTGCATAGAATTTTTAATTCATTTGCGTTTACTTCTTGCTCTTCCAATGTATAAATGATTTCGTTTCCTTGATTATTATATTTTTGGAAGATTTGTAAATGTATAATTCCAATCTGCATCACTGTTTGTATTTCCTGTTACAACTTGTTCTTTTGTTTGATTGTTTCCTGATAATACATATTTGATTGATGCTGGTCTCTTGCCGTTTGCATTTGAATTGTCATCCCAATGCTTATTTACTGATACTTCTATTGTATCTGCTGGTACTTTAAATGTGTTTGTTACATTTAAGCCTGTTACTTCTTTTGCATAGAATTTTAAGTCGTTTGTTGCAACTTCTTGTTCTTCTAATGTATAAGAAATTTCATTTCCTTGTGCGTTGTATTTTGGTAACTCTGTAAATTTATATGACCAATCTTCATTTGTGCTTGTATTTCCTGTTACAACTTGTTCTTTTTGTTAAGCCGTTTCCTGATAATACATATTTGATTGATACTGGTCTCTTGCCGTTTGCATTGTTATCATCTACCCAAGTTTTATTTACCGTTAATTCGATTTTTGTCATTTGGTACTGTAAATGTGTTTGTGATGTTTAATCCTGTTACTTGTTTTGTATAGAATTTGAAATCTCCTGCATTTACTTCTTGTTCATCAACTGTGTAAACTATTTCGTTTCCTTGTGCGTTGTATTTTGGTAACTCTGTAAATTTGTATGACCAATCTTCATTTGTGCTTGTATTTTCTGTTACAACTTGTTCTTTTGTTAAACCGTTTCCTGTTAATACATATTTGATTGATGTTGGTCTCTTGCTATTTGCATTATTATCATCTACCCATGTTTTGTTTACTGTTAATTCAATTTTATCATCTGGTACTTCAAATTTATTTGTTACTTTGAATCCTTGATCAATATCTCCTGATACTTTTACTTTGTAGAATTTTAATCCATCCGGTGTGTTTGGTTGTTCTTCTACTGTGTATGGGATTGGATCTCCGTTTTTGTCGTATTTTGGTACATTTTCAAATACTTTGTTCCATTCGTCATCTGTTGGATTTCCTGTAACTGTGGCTTCTTTTTACTGTCTTGCCTTCTTTATCTTTTTACGATTACTTTTTACATTGTTTGGTCTCTTACCATTTACATTTGAACCATCTTCCCATGTTACTGTTACTCTTGGTGTAACTTTGTCTTCTGGTACTTTGAATGTATTTACTATTGTAAATTCATTTTGTTTTTGTCTTTTGTTATAGCTTTTTTTGATATAAATATGCGTTTTCTGTTATTTCTTCTTCAACACTATATTGATATTCTTGACCATTTTCATTGTATTTTGAAAGATTTGTAAATGTATAGCTCCAATCTGCATCTGTTGTGATATTTCCTGTTACTACTTGCACTGTTTCAGTTGCTCCACCTTTTAAGATGTATTTGATTGATGCTGGTCTTTTACCTTTTTCATTTGAATTATCAGACCATGTTTTTTTGTTACTTTTTACACTTACTTTATCACTTGGTACTGTAAATGTGTTTTGTTACATTTAAACCTGTGATTTGTTTTGTGTAGAATTTGAAATCGTCTGTATTTACTTCTTGCTCATCAACAGTATAAGAAATTTCATTTCCTTGTGCGTTGTATTTTGGAAGATTTGTAAATGTATAATTCCAATCTGCATCTGTTGTGTTATTTCCTGTTACAACTTGTTCTTTTGTTAAGCCGTTGCCTGTTAATACATATTTAATGCTTGCAGGTCTCTTGCCATTTGCATTATTGTTATCTGCCCAAGTCTTTGTTACTGTTGCTTCAACCTTTTCATCCGGTACTGTAAATGTGTTTGTGATATTGAAGTCAGTTATTGATTTTTGTGTAGAATTTCAAGTCGTTTTCATTTACTTCTTGTTCTTCTACTGTATATCTAATTTCATCACCTTGGCTATTGTATTTAACTTGATTTGCAAATGTATAATTCCAATCTGCATCTGTTGCAGTATTTCCTGTTACGACTTGTTCTGTTTCAGTTGCTCCACCTTTTAATATGTATTTAATTGAAGCTGGTCTCTTTCCATTTGCATTTGAATTATCTTCCCAATGTTTTGTTACTGGGATGTTGATTGTGTCTGCTGGTACTTTGAATGTATTTACTACATTGAACTCATTTGTTGTGTTGCTTGTTATTGCTTTTTGTATATAAATGTGCATTTTCTGTTATTTCTTCTTCAACACTATATTGATATTCTTGACCATTTTCATCATATTTTTGGCAATTCTGCAAATGTGTAATTCCAGTTTACATCTGTTGTTCTATTTCCTGTTACAGTTTGTGTCTTTTCTTCTTTTCCACCTTTTTAAAATGTACTTAATTGATGTTGGTCTTTTTGCTATTTGCATTTGAATCATCTTCCCAGTGTTTTGTTACTTTTTACACTTACTTTGTCTCCAGGTACTTTGAATGTATTTGTGATATTGAATCCATTTACTTCTTTTTGAATAGAATTTTTAAATCATTTCGATTTACTTCTTGTTCTTGTACACTGTAATTTATTACATTTCCTTGGCTATTGTATTTTTGGAAGATTTGTAAATGTATAGTTCCAATCTGCATCTGTTGCAGCATTTCCTGTTACAACTTGTTCTTGTGTTTGGTTGTTTCCTGATAATACATATTTGATGCTTATTGGTCTCTTTTCCATTTGCATTTGAATTATCAACCCATGTCTTTGTTATTGTTACTTCAACTTTATTATCTGGTACTGTGAATTTATTTTTAATATTTATTCCAGTTTTGTAATCTCCAGTAATCTCATTTGTATAGAATTTCAAGTCATCTGTTGATACTTCTTTTTCACTTACTGTATAAGAAATTTCATTTCCTTGTGCGTTGTATTTAGCTAAGTTTGTAAATTTGTATGACCAATCTTCATTTGATGTTGTATTTCCTGTTACAACTTGTTCTTGTGTTTGGCCATTTCCTGATAATACATATTTGATTGATGTTGGTCTCTTAGTATTTGCATTTGAATTATCTTCCCAAACTTTATTTACTTGTACTTCGATTTTTGTCATCCGGTACTGTAAATGTGTTTGTGATATTTAATCCTGCTATTTGTTTTTGTATAGAATTTTTAAGTCATTTGCATTTACTTCTTGTTCGTCCAATGTATAAGAAATTTCATTTCCTTGTGCATTGTACTTTGGTAAATCCGTAAATTTATATGACCAATCTTCATTTGATGTGTTATTTCCAGTTACTACTTGCTCTTTATTTACGCCGTTTCCTGATAACACATATTTGATTGATGCTGGTCTCTTAGCATTTTTATTTGACTCATCATTCCATGTTTTTGTTGCTGTTAATTCAATCTTTTCATCTGGTACTTTAAATGTGTTTGTTACATCAAATCCTCTGATTGATTTTTTTCATAGAATTTCAAATCATTTTGACTTACTTCTTGTTCGTCCAATGTGTATACAATTTCATTTCCTTGTGCGTTGTATTTAGGTAAGTCTGTAAATTTGTATGACCAATTATCGTTTGTTGATGTATTTCCTGTTACGACTTGTTCTTTTGTTAAACCGTTTCCTGTTAATACATATTTGATACTTACTGGTCTTTTACCATTTGCATTGTTATCATCTGCCCAAGTTTTATTTACTTGTACTTCGATTTTTATCATCTGGTACTGTAAATGTGTTTGTTACATCATATCCTCTAATTGATTTTGTATAGAATTTGAAATCTCCTGGATTTACTTCTTGTTCGTCCAATGTGTATACAATTTCATTTCCTTGTGCGTTGTATTTTGGTAAGTCTGTAAATTTGTATGACCAATTATCGTTTGTTGATGTATTTCCTGTTACGACTTGCTCTTTTGTTAAACCGTTTCCTGATAATACATATTTGATGCTTACTGGTCTTTTTACCATTTGCATTGTTATCATCTGTCCAAGTTTTATTTACTTGTACTTCAATTTTTATCATCTGGTACTGTGAATGTATTTGTTACATTAAATCCTCTAACTGATTTTGTATAGAATTTGAAATCTCCTGGATTTACTTCTTGTTCATCTATTGTGTAATCAATTACATTTCCTTGATCATTGTATTTTGGTAAGTCTGTAAATTTATAACCCCAGTTTTCATCTGTAGTTGTGTTTCCAGTTACTACTTTTTTTCCTGTGTTTGACCGTTTCCTGTTAATACATATTTAACACTTGTTGGTCTCTTAGCGTTTGCGTTGTTGTCATCTGCCCAAGTTTTATTTACTTGTACTTCAACTTTTTCATCAGGTACTGAGAATGTATTTGTTACATCATATCCTCTAATTGATTTTTGTATAGAATTTCAAGTCGTTTGCATTTACTTCTTGTTCTTCTATCGTATATCTTATTAAATCGCCTGCTTGATTATATTTTTGGTAAGTCTGTAAATGTATAACCCCAGTTTTTCATCTGTAGTTGTGTTTCCACTTACTTCTTTTTCTACTGGTGCTGCTCCACCTTTCAATACATATTTGATTGATGCCGGTCTTTTTGCCGTTTGCATTTGAGTTGTCTTCCCAATGTTTTGTTACTGGTACTTCAATTTTTTCGTTTGGAACTTCAAATGTGTTTAATACATCGAATTTTACTCTTTCATCATCAAGAATTGATGATGAAATTTGTTTTTGATATAGATGAGCATTTTCTGTTATTTCTTCTTCAATTTTTGTATCTGTATTCGTCGCCAACTTCATTATATTTCGGCAAGTCTGTAAAAACATATTCCCAACCATCAGTTGTTGTTCTGTTTCCAGTTACTTCTTTTTCTTGTTCAGTTTTTCCACCTTTTAAGATGTACTTAATTGATGTTGGTCTTTTTCCATGTTCATTTTCATTGTCTTGCCAAGTTTTTTTACGATTTTTTTATTGTTATTTTTGTCATCTGGTACTGTAAATGTGTTTTGTTACATTTAATCCTGTTATTTGTTTTGTATAGAATTTGAAATCATTTTGGTTTACTTCTTGTTCATCAATTGTATATACGATTTCATTTCCTTGTGCGTCATATTTTGGAAGATTTGTAAATGTGTAATTCCAATCTGCATCTGTTGTACTATTTCCTGTTACAACTTGTTCTTTATTTAATCCGTTGCCTGATACTATGTATTTAACGCTTGTTGGTCTTTTTCTATTTGCATTATTGCTATCTAACCAAGTTTTTTTGTTACAGCTACTTCGATTTTTGTCATCTGGTACTGTGAATGTATTTATGATGTTTGATCCTCTAATTGATTTTTTTGATAGAACTTTAATCCATTAGTGTTTTGCTTCTTGTTCATCAACTGTATATACGATTTCATTTCCTTGGCTATTGTATTTTGGTAAATCTGTGAATGTGTATGACCAATTATCGTCAGTTGTTCTATTTCCTGTTACGATTTGCTCTTTTTGTTAAACCGTTTCCTGTTAATACATATTTAACACTTGCTGGTCTCTTTCCATTTGCATTTGAATTATCTTCCCAATGTTTTGCTACTGATACTTCAATTTTTTTCGTTTGGAACTTTGAATGTATTTGTTAAATCATAGTTTGCCTTTGATTTTTGCATAGAATTTTAAATCATTTGCATTTACTTCTTGCTCTTCTACTGTGTAAGCAATTTCGTTTCCTTGTGCATCGTATTTTTGGAAGATTTGTAAATGTGTAGTTCCAATCTGCATCACTTGTTGTATTTCCAGTTACAACTTGCTCTTTTGTTAAACCGTTTCCTGTTAATACATATTTGATACTTATTGGTCTTTTTTTCCATTTGCATTGTTTCCATCTTCCCAATGTTTTTGTTACTGGGACATTAATTTTTTTCATCAGGTATTGTAAAAGTATTTATCATTCTATTTTTTTTAATTTTTGATTTTGTATAGAATTTTTAAATCTCCTGAATTCACTTCTTGTTCATCAACTGTGTAAACTATTTCGTTTCCTTGTGCATCATATTTCGGAAGATTTGTAAATGTGTATCTCCAATCTGCATCAGTTGTTCTATTTCCACTTACTACTTGCTCTATCGGTGTTCTTCCGCCATTTAATATATATTTAATACTTAATGGTCTCTTTCCGTTTGCATTGTTTTCATCTTCCCAATGTTTTGTTGCTATTACTTCTACTTTGTTATCTGGTACTGTGAATGTGTTTGTAATTGTTATGCCTGCTTTATATTCTCCAGACACTCTGTTTGTATAGAATTTTTAATCCATCAGTTGTTGCTTCTTGTTCTGATACTGTGTATGTGATTTCGTTTCCTAAATCATCATATTTTTGCTAGGTTAGTGAATTTATATCCCCAACCATCATTTGTTGTACTATTTCCAGTTACAACTTGTTCTACTGGAGTTTTCCCACCATTTAATACATATTTTATGCTTGTTGGTCTCTTAGCATTTGCATTTGAATTGTCATCCCAAACTTTATTTACTTGTACTTCGATTTTTTCATCTGGTACTGTGAATGAGTTTGTTAATAAAAATTCATTTTCTGAAGGAGTTGTTGCTACTGATTGATAGAATTTATTATTTGTAGTTTCTTCAACTCTATATGTTATTCTATTACCTAATTCACCTGCTCTTTCAAGGCCTATTTCTCTACTTTGAGTTACCCCATCATAGATTGGTAATTGTTCAATCTTTGTTTCCCAGCCATCATTTGTTGTTTTATTACCTGTTAATGTATAATCTTTTACTTTTGTTTCTTGCCCATTTATTGTTTTGTACAATGCAAAAGTTATTGATGTTGGACGTTTTTCAGCTGAGTTGCTGTTGTCATTCCATTTCTTTTTAACAGTTATTGCAGTATTATAATTTGCTGGTGAATTGTATTTACTATTTACTTCGCGTTCATTGTTTCTATCTAGTATTACTTTTCCAAATATACTGTTTTTCAATTTTTGGCTCTTCACCTTGATTGTAATTTGGTAAATCTTTATATCTAATTGATATTGTTTTTGTTTATTGTTATGTGAGCGCTATTTCCATTTTGAGTTATTATTACATTATTTTTCATTTCTGTCATCGGCTTGCTTATATGTATTAATATCTGTTATTGGAATATCCCATATTATTTCTTTTGTTTCATTATTATAAATTCCACCGTCTAGGAATAATCCTCTTGCTAATTCGTCTGTATCTTCATAATGAATTTCATATGGTAATTTATCTGTTAATCTTACTTTTCCTGAACCAATATAATTTGATATGTCTACGTTAAATGTAATATTATATGTGTTTAATTGATTTTTGACACAATTTTTGTTTGGTCCTACTTTTGTTACATTTATATCATTAATAGTTGGTGTTACTTTTTCTATATTTATAAACTACTGTTATAGGATCTATTGTCATTGTTCCTGTTGCATTTCTTGGTGTTTCAACTAAACTGTAATTTGGTTGAACGTTTTTCTGCTTCTTGAGTTCTATATGCGTCATCTACTTGTCCATTTATTACTTTATCTTCAATAGTTGTACCATCTCTACTTGATAATGGTGTTCCTGTCTCAGATTCTGTTACATCTAAATATTTTACATTTACTTTAGCATCTTTTAATTTATATACATATGTAACATTAATGTCTTCTGTGCTTTCGATTGTTCCTCTTGCGTTTCCATCAATTCTTATTAATTCATATTTTTGGATTATTAATTTCTCCAGATGTTCTATATTCTGAATCTACTTCTAATGTTTGTTCATCTTTAGGCTTTATTTCCTCAGTATTTCCATCTGGTTTTTTTCTACAATGTATTTTGTTATTACTTTAGCTTTTTTTCTTTACGTAGTAATAGATAACGTTATAATTACCATTTGCCTGTGGTTCACTTGTAGTTCCAGTTGCATTATCTGGTATTATATATTCACCTTGTTCATTCTTTTTCTAATTCATATTTTTCTAAGATTTTTGGCTCAGTTGTATATGATTCATTTTTGTAAATATATCTGTCTAGTTGTTGGTGCTACTTCGGTTGTTGTACCTTTTTAGATAATGGTATGTTCTTACTGCTACCTTTCTTGGTCCTTTAGCAAATGTTGTAAATTCTACATTGATATGTTTGTCTTCTGTCATATTAGTAAATTTATCTAGGACTATTGTTTTCAGATCTAGTTGGATTGAATACTTGATCTGGAATAGGATATTCTTCTCCATTAATGGTTATTTTTAGAAATCATAAATCCTCTATATGCTTGAACTACAATATCTTTCTTTGAATCTGAATATATTTCTACTTCCTCATATGGATTTTCACCTACACCCGAAATTGTTCCTGAACCACTTACAGAAGTTGTAATTTTAAATTTCTTTAATTTGTTTTCTACTACAACTTCTGATTGTGGTGGTTTAGCTGAGTGAATCTAAATGCAAATCCAACTTATGATTTGCTTGGCCTTCATATCTATCTGAATACTCAATTGATCCCTCTGCACTGACATTAATTCTTAATCCAGCCTCATAATAATCTACTTCTGGCAATCTATTTCTTGCTATTTCATCACCATTATTATTTTTTTGCTATAACATCTACACTAGTCTCGCCTTTTCCTGATGGATTATAATAAAAAGAAATAAATTATTCCATTAGGTAGTACTACAAAATATTGACTATCATTAGCTATACTTCTCAATAAAGTTCCACTTCTATCATATACATCTATTTTTTTAGCTGTATTATTGTTAACATATATATTTCCATCATTATCATCATATACCTGATCAAAAATATCCACAAAGTAAATCTTTTATTTATATTTACATCAATTTTAGAAACAATATTTAAATCATTATCATAAACAATCAATTCATCTTTATCTGTTTTGATATTTAATTCTAACACTCCATTTTTTTAATACTAGGCTTTCTATAGCTTCCATTCCATCTAGTTATTTCTGGAATTAATAATTTTGCATCTTCGTTTTTTTATGACTGGTGATTTGTATGGTATTGACTTTGTATCATTATCAAATAATGAATTTCCAAAAAGTTCCTTTATCTTCATACATTCTATAATCATGGTAATTTCCATAACCAAAAATAATCTCCAACTTTCTTTATTAAGTTTCCATTTGAGTCAAATTTTTATAACTCCGTCTTTTTGGATGATATAAATATATACTTCCATCTTTTTCCAATATTGACTTCCGGAATATCACCTCCAAAAAATACATCTTTTTGTTAGTTTTATTTGCTTTTTGACATTAAACTCTTTATCATAAATTATTATAGAATATTCTCTATTAGCATCATTACTTTTTATATGTATAATGAATTACTTCTCCATTAACATATGTTCTTCTTAATCCAACTCTATTATCATTTATAACTTCTGGTATCTTACTTAAATTCTTATCTTCTACAAATGAGTATTTGGCCTTGGTTGGCTCTCCAACATTTACTGTGTATGTTCTATCTTCTTCTCTTTCAGGTAATTCATATTTGTCGTTTGATGCTTCTAGCTCTATAAACTTATATGTTCCTTTTTTCAAACCTGCTGAATATTCACCTTTATCGTTTGTTAATATTGTACGATATGTCTTACCATTTATTTCTTCTCTATTTCCTACTGGATTATTATTAATATCTAATGCTTCAGAATCACTTCCTGATTCATCTACTTTAACTATTGCAAATTTTGTATTTGGTAATAATTCTGATGTTTTTTTGCATCTCTTTATTATTTTTAAATAATGGTTCATTTGGAACATAAAAATATACTGTTGGATGATCAGTTTCAGCATTTTTTATTTCTAAATCAGTCGTTGTTGCATACACTACTGCTACATTGTGCTCGTTTCTTTTTATTTTCGAACTAATTTTATAACTGCCCGTATATCCCTCTGGATTTACTATTTCTTCAATAGTATATTCTCCTTTATATTCTTGTCCTTCTTTATATTCATATAATCCGGTTATTGTAGCTTCGCCATTTTCATCTGTCTCAAGAACTTTTCCATTTAATATCCCATCACCCTTTATAGAAAACTGTGCGTGTGCAAGACGTTTATTAAGATCTCCTTTTTCATATTTAACGATTTTCAATGTATATGTTTTTACTTTTTCATCAAATATACTTATGTTTGCTTGATTTTTGCTTTTTCATTTGTTTCTGAAATAGTTAAGCTTTCCGGATTTCCTTTTATAACTTCAATCTTTGGGACTCCATTAGTTTCTGTAACTTTAAATTGTATTTCTGGATGAATATAGTGCATTGGTGCTACTGTTTCAGTTAATGTATAAATAACGTTTGTTCTTAATCCTTCGAACGTTAAATTACCATTTTCATCTGTATTTCCATATTGCTTATTATCACTTTCTCTTCCAGATAATTTATATCCTACATTTTTTTATGTTTTCTTTTTGTTACTTGTGATTTTTTTATTTATTGTTAATTTATATTTTTTTCAAATATTCCAACTTAATATTTACTACTGCATTTGATGTTGCTGTTGGCTGAACTTCTGATTTTTTTCCTTAATATACTCATTACCTTCATATACTTGTAATTCCAATCTTCCGTTTTGTTCAACTAGTTTAAATTTAACTTTAACATTCTTTTCTTCAATATTTTTTTATCTACTGATTTTTTTCCGTTAAAAGTATATTCTTCATTAACTCTTAAATCTTTTTACTATCGCGTTTCCTAATTTATCTGTTATAGCAGTTTTTAGATATTGCCAAATCTTCATCATCTTCATTATTTTTCAACACTATATAAACTTCCTTGTACTGGTGTTTCTTTTCCCTTAATAATAGATGCAATATTTAAATTATATCTTTTTACTAATTGTATACCTACTTTATTTGACTCTACTGTTGAAGATAAGTTACCATCGTGTTCTGTATTAAGATTAAATGTTCCTGCTACAGTCGAATATGTTTTTTTCATTCACAGGTACGTCCAATGGCACATTTATTTTATATGTGATTGTTTTCTTTTCATCAGGTCCTAGCACTTTATTGCCAAAATCTATATAGAATGATTTTTATATTGTTCCAATTTGTTATTTGATCTGCTGTTTTCCATATATTTGACTCATTCATCGAAGGATCTTCTAATTCTGAATAATATACTTTAGCTGTATTTTTAAGATCTTCAGGCAACTGAATTCCTTCATTTGTCATTGTTGTTGAAAATGTTGACTTTAGTGTTTGCTTACTTAGTGATGTTATATTATTTCTAAATGGAATTTTTTTCCTATTAATTTTATATCTGATACTGATGGTGTCCAATAATTTGCTAGTTGAATCTTTACTGTTGCAGTTCCTGAACCGTTACTTTCAATTACACCGGTTCCAGGTGCATATGCTGTTTCGTTCTTTGTATTATATCCTGTTATTTCTTGTGTTAATACTAATGTATCGGGACTTACAATTGTTATTGGAATAGTACCTGTTCCAACCATATCATTAGTATCACCATTATTATTTATATCAAATTTGTCTTTTGTTGAATAATAATATTGTGAAAGCTCTGCAGGGATATGAATTATAAAAAGTACATTGTAGCAACTGTTGTCTTTGACTTTGCTAATGGATCCACAGTAATATTTGCATTTATATTAATAGAATGTTCATCTAAAAACCTTATTTGATTTTATATAAATTTTTAAATATTGTTTTCCATCTAGTTCAAATTTATCATGTCCTAGTATTTCTACATTTTCTCTATTACTTGTTATTTTATTTATATCTATTCTTTTTTTACATCTTCAGGATATTCTATTAATACTGTCGCATTTTTTTCCAACCATTTTTTTCCTGTTGCAGAATTAAATAGGCTATACTTATATATACTTGATAACCTAATTGTTTTGATTTACATCTTTTTTTGCTTTTGATATGTACTTATTGCTTTATTAGTTGTTCCTGAACCTATTGAATATTGTAAGTACAATTTATTAGAAGCTGTACGCTCTTTAAAAATTACTATATTCTTGTCCATCATTGACAATTCTTGCATATTTAGCATTTATCGTCATAGATTGAATTTCATTATAATATTTATTAATATCAATGTTTCTTACTAATTCTTCAGTATTAATATTCATTATATGTTCAATATCTACTGAATCATTTTGTTTCTACTCTAATATGTTTTTATATTCTGGATAAATAAATGCATCTTCTTTACGATTTATTCTTTCAACATCTGACTTAGAAAAATGATGCTATTAATTGATTTGTATCGTTATCATATATTTTTTTAAATTAAAGTTATTTTTTTAAATTATAGTTTTTAAGAAAGTATAAACCTTTATATTTTTATATAATTATCTGCTTTTAATTTTATTATTTCCTAATAAAAACACCTTCTTCATCTACAATTCTTATTCCTTTTTGTTGAATGTGTAGATGTTATACCCATTCTATATATAAAAATCATTATCTACGTCTGCTTTTTCATTATTATATGCTGCTTGTTCATTTATTTTTTTACATGATCAAAAAAATATGTTCCTACAGACGGAATTTTTTTCTTTGATAGTATTCTCCTTGTGTCCTAGATGTTACTGTTTCATTGTTAATTTTTTTGTTGATATGTTGTTGTTATTCTTGACAATTTTTTTCAAATTCTTCTTTTTGTTGTCAATTTTATTAATTCAGAATCATTAATCTCCTTTAAGTGCTTAATTGTTATGCCATAATCTCTATTTACTTTTATATTATTTAATACAACTTTTACATGTTTTTATTGGTCTCGTATATCTATATTCTTTATTTGAGTATTCTATAATTTCATTTTTTTATTAAATGTATGTATTAATTCATTTGTTTCATCATCATATACTGTTACTGTTGAATTTTCATTTAAATTGTTATTGCTTACTGACATTGTGATTGCTTTTATGAGTAACTATATTGCTAATGTCAATAATTGGTGAATATAGTTTATCACCATAATCTGACTTATCCTCGGTCAACTCAACTTCTGTTGTAGTTTCTTCTTTACTATGTGGGTACCAAACAACTCTATATTCTTGTTTTTTTGGTGCTGTAGTACTACCTTCATATAAGTCAATTGTATTATCTGCATATGGCACTGACTGAAATGCTACATAAGTTGGCGAATAATAATTATTTTCAACTAATTCACGGTACTCTATTCTCGCTTTTTCCTTCCGAAGTTGTTCTATATTCTAATTTATTATACTTTTCATTATTGTATGCTGAAATTGTCAATGTTGCATTTAAACTAAGCTGTTCACTTGGATTATTTACTTTTGATTCTTCTGGGTATTTTACTGATATTGCTGTTACCTTTTTATAACGATTAAATCCTTTATATTTAATTACAAATTCTCCCGAATTTTTTTATCATAAGATGTCGTTATCTTTTTCTCTTCAGCATCTCCATAAACCTCAGCAGTTACTTCTTCTGCATTATAACCATTAAATTTTTGGAATTTGTGCTCTGTATTCAAATTCTTTTAATGTATTATTTAGATATGCTGATGTATTGCTTATATTTTTGTAAATTGTTCTCCAGTATTTATAATATAAAAAAATATGCATATGGTTTTACTATTCTTTGTATATTCGTATTTTTTTGATTACGTAATGATTCTTCTGGATATGAAGATGCTTTTAATGTACTCATACATTGTTTCTACGGTAAAATTAACCGTTTTTTTCAATTGGTGTTTCTTGACCATCTGCTGATACATATGTTGCTTTAAATGTAACCTTATTATCATTTTTTTAAAAGAAATCTTCTTTATTACTTACTTTAGGTACAACACTTCCTTTTATGACTCTTGTTGTTCCACTTTGAATATTCTTTAATTTAATTTCACTTGTTTCTCCAATGTATACACCGTTTATTACATTATCACTTACTAAAGTAGTTCTTACGCTACTATTTGTAGGTTTAATTAATATCTTTCCATCTTTTAAGTGTCCATCTCCTCGCACACTTAATTCCATATAAATATCTTTTTGTCGGAATATTTCTTATTTCTGGTCCTACAATTGGTCCTAATAGAGCTTCATTTGTTCTCTCTGAATTGTTTAAGAAGTATGCATCGAATGTTACATTTACTGTTCCATTGATTGCTCTTCTTTCTTCAATTGAAGGTGCTTTGTGAGCTTTGCTATTTAATTGGATATTATTGTTTGTAACAACCATGTTTGTTGCTACTCAATACCAACTAATGCGATTAAAGCTTATTATTGTTGTAAGTATTTTTTTCATTTTGCTGCTTATGTTCAACATCTTTCTCTCTCCTATTTCTTTTTTTGTTTTCCTTCTTTTGCACTATATTCTAATATTTCCGCTTGTTTTTGCAATATTGGTATTTTTTTGCAAGTCTAATTTTCCTATATGGAGAGTGATATGTGTTTTTTATTACAGTTTATTTATTTGTTTGTTACATTTTTATTTTTTTATTTTTCGGATGATTTTTTTATTTACTTTTTTTAACTGCTTATTTCATTACTTTTTTTGATATATTTTTTCATTTTTCTTTGAATCCCTTTATTGGCGTGGAAAAAAATTAAGTCAAAAAAATCAGGCAAATGTTATTTTTTTGCCTGATTTTTTTGTTTTTTATTAATTTTATTTTTTTGAATTTTCTGTTATTAAGTTTTGAGTTTTTTTCAAATTGTCCAAAAATGCTTGATATTGCTTTTATTATTCAACATTATCTCATTTATATTGTAGTTAATTGCTGTTATTAAATTTTGATAAGTTGCTTTTTTTCTCTTCATCTTTGAACTCAATTGTTTTATTTATTTGATTTATAGTATAATTTCCGTTTTCTTCTATTAAGTATTTTATTAATTTTTTTCTTGCATTTTAAAGTTTTTCTTTTTGTTGATCCCAGTTTTTTTACAACAACATCATCTTCTTTGATTTCGTTATCTCCACCTACCATTTGATAGTATAGCTTTTCATCTTCTTCACTTAATTTTTTTGCTCTTTTGCATATTTTAGCATTTCTTCTTTTTCATTTAATTTCTTATATATATCAGTAATTTTGTCTACTATATCTATTTCTCTATCTATTATTACTATTAGACCTTCTTGTGCTTCTTTTCCTTTTTGAAATTGCAGTGAAATTTATAAAAATATTTTTGTAGTTGCTTTTTGAAATCTCTGTTTGTATGTCTTTTATATTATTAATATAATCTAAATAGTAATTTTTATATGCCTTTTCAATTGCTTGATATCTAGGTTCTTTTGTTTTTAGTTCTCTTTAGTATTTTTGTCTACTTGGTCTAATTTTTTTGATTTCTTACCAACATTTCTAAGTAGGCTTTTTTCTGATTTTTAGAATATCACTATCTGATTTTTTTCATTGCAAATATTAGTGTTACTAGTATTCCTATTAATATTATTACTGATAGTATTATCGTTATCTTTTTCTTCATTTGTAGTCCTTTCTTCATTAATTTATTGTAGATATTATATCAATAATATCTTAATTATACAATTTTAGGCAAAAAAATAATGGATGTTTAATCATCCATTATTTTCTTTATTAAATATATCTTTTTACTAATATTCCGCCGATTGCTATTATTGCAATTCCTGTTACAGCAATTCCGATATATACTGGTGTTGAACCACTTACTGTTGTGACTGTTACTGGTGCATCATCTTGATCATCTTCACCTTTTTTTCTTATTGTTTGGCTTTGAGTCTCTATCAGGTGTTTTATATTTATTATAATCTTCACTGATTTCTGCAGTGTTTGTCATTACTTTCATGTTTTCTTCACCATTGATCCATGTTAATAATACTGTTACTTCAGCAGTTTCTCCTGGTTTTTAATAATGTGTCTTTTTAGTTTTTGTTGTTACTATTTTACCATCTTTTTCTACCCAGTCTGGATTATCTGCTTTTATTGAATTTTTAAACCACTTGGTATGTAGTCTGAAATTTCTTTTTGCATATCCTTCGATTTCACCTTCGTTTTTTTAACTCTGATTGAATATCTGAATTTTACTACTGTATTTTTTTAATCTCTTCTTATTAACTTCAACTTTTACTACTGGTTCTGGATCTTGTTCTGCATAATGACCTGTGTCTTTTTACTTTTTTTGTTTTCCATCTTCGATTACGATTACTTGTGTAACCCATTTTCTTAATGATAAGTCAAAGTATCTTACACGTACTTTTTTTCAATATCTTGGTCATCTTCACCTTCATTCCATTTGTTTGGTGTTGAATCTCTATCTTTTACTTCTTTTCCAAATTCATCGTGATGTCTGCTGATTTGAGCTTTGTTTATTAAGATTCTATCAGATGTTTGTGGTTCTGTTACTCTAAATGCTATTTTTTTACATCTTTGTAATCAGGTGTTTTTCATTGTTGTTTTTGTCATATGCTTTTTAATAAATTTGATCCTGATGTTTTTTTCTTGTTCTTTTGATAAATAATCTGTGATTATTGATACTGCTTCTTTTACATTTGTTGTAACTTTTCCATCTTTGTCTAATAGTTGCCATCTGTATTCTTTATTTGTTGCATTGTCTGGTAAGAATTCTAATCCTTCTGGAAGGTCATCCTTAACTTCTGTTGCATATCCATTTACTTCACCTTCGTTATATACTCTAATTGTATATGTTACGATATCAGTTGTATTAACTAATATTGGTTCTTTTGTATGGTTATATGTCATTGTAGTTACTGGTTTTACCATCTGCTCCAATGGTTCCGAATTTTTGATGTATCTACTTGTGGAATTCTGTTTGTTACTGCTTCTTCATTTACTTGTGTAATGAATTTTTCTTAGTGCTAAATCGAATTCTCCTTCTACTACTACTTTTTTTCAAAGTCGTCATCATCTTCTTGTCCTTTATAGTAATAACGTTTGTCGCTCAAGTCTTTTTATTTGAATTATGTCCTTTATATTCTGAGAATTCATCACTTGTTTTTTTGGTAATATTACTTTTCTATAATTATCTCTATCAGGAATTTTTGAATTCGTTGTGTGATTCAGTGATTTCTGCAATATCTGTTAGGTATTTAGTTGGTTTTTACTCCTGATTTAATTCTTGTTTGAATTTTTTTAATTCTTTATAATCCAATGTTTTTTTCCATCGAATTTTTTTAATTATATTAGCTTTGTTTGTTCTATCAGATAAATAGTTTGTTTTTATTGTTCTTCCTGTATTATCTGCTGGATCTAATTGCCATCCATATTGTTTATTGAAATCGTTATCAATATATTCCAAATATTCTGGTAAGTGATCTACTATTTCATCTGCATAACCATCTATATCTCCTTCGTTATATACTCTAATTGTATATGTTACGATATCTGATATTTTAATTTTTTTACTGGTTCTTTTTGAATGTCTGTATATCGCTGTTGTATCTGTTTTATTTACTAATGGTGTTACATCTACATCTGGAATTCTACTTGTTATTTCTGTTCCATTTACTGATGTTATGAATTTTCTTAATGCTAAATCGAATTCTTTTTTTCTACTGGTTTTAATGGTTCATAATCATCATCATCTTCATAACCTTTTCCTCTTTCAGATGTTCCTGGGTTATAGTTTGAGATTTGTTCTTTTTCTTAAATTGCTTGGAATTGAATCTCTATCTCTTACATTAACTCCTTCTTTTTGGTTCTTGTGATGTTATTTCTGATACGTTTGTTAAGTCTCTTGTTGTTAAATTTGTTGTATCTAATACTGTACATTCAACTTGGAAATCTACATAGCTTAATGTTTTTGTATTTTTATCAAAAGCTTTAATTATATTTTTTTGCATGGAATTGTGACTTTAATGTTTTACCATCTTTTGTCCATCCATTTTGCTTGATTTATTCTACTATTTTCTGTTAATTCTAATCCTGCTGGTAGATAATCTGCTATTTCTCTAACATATCCATCTACTTCACCTTCATTATATACTCTAATTGTATATGTTACGATATCTCCTTTTTCAACTTGTAAAGGATTTTTTGTATGTGTTTTTACTGCTGTTGTTTTGAATTCTGTACGTCCTGTTGCTAAATCTTCTAATGCTTGTTTTGTTATTACTGGTTCTCTACTTCCCTATTTGTTTAGCAACTCCTGCAGATGTTCTGATTCCTGTTATGAATTTTTCTTAATGCTAAGTCGAACTCTTTGTTTGATGTTTTTAATGGCTCATAATCATCATCATCTTCATAGCCTTTACCTTTTTCAGATGTTCCTGGGTTATAATTTGTGATTTGATCTCTTGTTAGATTATTTGGTACTGAGTCTCTATCTCTTATTTGTTGATTATCAACTGGTCTTTTGTGCTGTTATTTCTGCTACGTTTGTTAAGTCTCTTGTTGTTAAGTTTGTTGTATCTAACACTGTACATTCAACTTGATAATCTACATAGCTTAATGTTTTTTTGTATTTTTATCAAAAAGCTTTTTAGTAAATCTTTTGTGTGTAATTCAGATCTTAAAAACTTTTCCATCTTTTTGCCCATCTATTGGCTTGATTTATTCTACTATTTTCTGTTAGCTCTAATCCTGCTGGTAGATAATCTGTTATTTGATCAACGTAACCATCAACATCTCCTTCGTTGTATACTCTAATTGTATATGTTACAACGTCACCTGTTTCAACTGTTAAAGCATCTTTTCTATGTGTTTTTACTGCTGTTGTTTTAAATTCTGTACGTCCTGTTGCTAAATCATCTAATGCTTGTTGTGTTATTACTGGTTCTCTACTTTCAACTTGTTTAGCAACTCCTGTTGCACTTCTAATTCCTGTAATGAATTTTCTTAATGCTAAATCAAATTCTTTTTGGAATTTCTCTAACTTGAATTATTTTTTTCGTCATTAAAAAGCTTTTTGGTACTTTTTTTGTACAATTACTACTGGTTGATTTCTTTGTGCAATATTTGCAGATGTTGACCAATATGTAATATCTGTTGTTTGATAATTTGCTGAAACTGAAATTTTTAAATGTTTTTTTACGTTTGTTGATTTTTGGTACTACAGCATAAAAAGTCTGTACCATTTGCATTTAATATCTTTTTCTGATACTGTATTTCCTGGATATTCAACACCTTGTGCATTTACAATTCTTATATTATTTCCTAATTGTACATCTGCTTCAATATTAACATTAATCCCTGGGTTATTTGTATATGTTAAATTATATGGTCCAAATTTATAATTTGCTCCTTCTTCAACATATGTTGCATTATCCTTATTAAAGTTAATTGTTGTTGCTGCTGTTTGATATGTATATCCTCTATTAACTGCTTCTTCAGATTTTGTTATTAAATATCTATATAATTCATTTAATGGATAATTTATTTCGTCATTGTAGTATTTTTGATACCACTGGTGATTTTGAATTATTTTTGATTTGTTAATCCTACTCTTAATGATTCATTTGTTCCTGATGGATGATAATCACCTGTTGGGTTTGTATAATACCAGATTGCCATTTGTTGTGCAGCCTCTATTATATCTATCATTTCTTCTTGAGTCATTTTGAGCTTTATCACCTTTGAAATCATCAATATTGATTCCTGCTGCTTCAAATAATGCAATCATTGATTCTTGATTATTTGGATTTGCTACCATGTTTAATATCCACATTATTTTATTATAATTTGGTGTTACTCCTGCAGTTATTCCAATGGCTTCTTTGTATTCGTTACCAATTGTTTCTGGTTGTTTCATATCAAAATATTGTGTATATGGAACTATGGCTGCTGTTGAACCTTCTGATCCAAATCCAATTCCATGTCTTAAACAATATATTTGTGTAAGATAATCTACATTTCCTAATCCTTGTGCATTTTCATATTTAACAATTTTTTTATTGCTGGTCTACGTGCTTTAGATGCATCTAAGTAATCATAAAAGCCTGTTTTTTTCTAGCATTACTATTGTTATATAATCCTAAATACATTGGATTTGCTGAAGAATCTACAGCATAAATTTTACTTGACATCATTAAAAATTCCTGCTAATAAGATTCCAGCTAAAAATAATAAAAAAACTTTTAATTTTTTTCATACTTTAATCTCTCTTTATATTTTATTTATTTTAGTTTACACTACTATTATATTATACAATATTTAGAGCTTTTGTGCAATATGTAAACTAAAATTAATATTCTTTTTAAAATTAATTTAATATTTACGCATTAAAGGACCTCGGAAGTTTCCGAGGCCCTCTTTACTACATGATTCTAACTGCTATTCCTGCGATTTTTGATCTTCTGATTCTGCTTTCAGAAAGATCGATTTGCCAGCAAAAGTGGCTCGTCAATCCACCTATTTACCAGTCTTTCTAGCACATTTATTTCTGAAACTGTCTGGCTTTTGCTGTTTATCTCCCATTAATACAAGTTTAGTGCCATCTCCTATTCTGGTAATCAATGCTTTTAATTGACTCCAATTAGAATTTTGCATCTCATCTGCCATAATAAAGCATTTGTCTAAAGAATGCCCTGCTAAAAAAAACCAAGTGGGATGATACTTATTTCTCCAGATTCAAGATGTTCCTGGAGTTTTTTTCTTTGCCTCCAATCTTAATTCAGCTATTGTTTTACTTGATTTGAAATTCTTTTCTTCAGTGTTGATTAATCTCTTAAAAATCGAGTCTTCAAATCCTCCTAAAAACGGTATAACTTTGTCAAAAATTTCTCCTGGCAGGTATCCTATATTCTCTCCTCCAATTGTCACAGTCGGAGCTGTAATTATAACTCTTTCATATTCACGACTCTCAAGTCCATCTAGCGCTGCATTGATGGCCATATAGGTCTTTCCTGTTCCAGCGTCCCCTAGCACTATGAGCAGTGGTGCTTCTTTTGCTTCCATTTTTAGTCCTTCATTGTAGTACTTGACGAACGGGTCATCGAGTACACATCCGGTTGCTGCTTGTTGCATCGGCCTTAAAAGCTTTCCATTCTTGTACCTAGCGGCATAGTATCCGTTAATAATAACCAATGAGTTTTCCTTTAAATCTTGGTCAATTTTTAATATCTACACCTTTCCTAAAAGAGCTGAAAGTCATCGCTTTTAAGATATAGTTGCGGAACTTTATACTCTTTATTTGAAAGCTCCTGTCCATCGACTTTTCGAATCCTTATCAGTGCTTTGATTCGAGTTTCTTTTTGCTGTATACACTACTTTATGTCTTTCATTCTTATAGGATTCAAGAAGTTTTTGCGACCTCTAATTCCTCATTATCCAAAAAAATCCTAGTAGTGTCTTTTTTTCCCTTCTTCAAGTTTAATGTCTTTGATTTCCATCAAACTTTCAATGTCTTCTGATTCGATTGCCCCAATCAGATTTTGCAGGAAATACTATCTGCTGACCATCCTCTTTAATTTCTTCAAGGATTTTCCGGTCATCCAAAACCTTTTGAAGTGCTCTGCATGTTAAGATAATCATGTTTTTTTCCTTTTCTTTTTATGTTGCCAATTACGGCGCCTATAGTTTCTATTGCATTACTGCATTATTATAATATCACCTTTCAAAGAATATTTCTATATTGTTTCAATATTATTTCATTATTGTTAAATAGCAAATAAAACAGCAGTATCGATTACTGCTGTTTTTATCTATTATTTCTAAATTGTTTAATGCTTCAATTATTTCGTCTTTATCTGTAACTCCAATAAATTCTTTTTAATTGTTCGCCTTTTTCTTAAAAATTAGTAATGTTGGTATTGTCATTACTTCATATTTTTGCTGCTAATTCTTGTTCATCATCGCAGTTTACTTTGTAAAATTCTACACCTTCTACTTCTTCTGATATTTCTTCTACGATCGGTGCCATCATTCTACATGGTCCACACCAATCTGCATAAAAAAATCTACAAATGCTAATTTATCTGAATTTTTTTAACACTGTTTTTCAAACTCTTGGTTTTGTTAATTGTTTTACCATATTTTCCTCCTTTATTTTACTAATTTAGCAATATAGAATCCTTCAAAAATATTCATTTGGTAATATTGTTATTGTTTTCCCTTCAATTCCTATGTTTATATTAATATTTTCTTTATTTAAAAATATCGATTTTTTTCTAAGCGGATATCGGGGTTTTGTGATATTACTTTCTGAATTATTTCGTCATTTTCTTTTTTTAAAAATAGAGCATGTTGAATATATTAATTCACCCTCTTTTTTTCAGTAGTTTTATTGCCTTATTTAGTAATTTTTTTCTTGTGTTTTTGTTGTTTTTTTCTAACAAGGATTTTTGTTAAATGTTTTTCAAAGTTTGTTTTATCGTTTATTGTTCCACTTCCTGTACATGGAGCGTCTAATAAGATTTTATCAAACTTTAGGAAATCATCTAACTCTATTGAATTTTTTTATTTATACAATAAATATTTTGCACCTTGCTTATTTATATTATACAACATCTTGTCAAGTCTTATTGTGTTTCTTTCACATGCTGTAATATTTGCTTTATTATTGGACATTGCTGCCATTTGTGTAGTTTTGCCTCCAGGCGCTGCTGCCATATCCAATATATCTTCTTGTTCTTTTGGGTTCAAGAATAATGGTGGAATCATTGAAGATAAATTTTTGAATGTATATTTTTCCTTCGTTATATATTTTTGTTTTTCTGATTTCAATATCGTTTTTCTAATACAAAAAAATGGTTGGAGTTTGCACATTTTTCCACAATGTTTTTGTTGATTATTTTATATTTAATTTGATTTGATTCTAGCGCTTCTATTATTTCTTGATCATTTGACTTTATTGTATTTACTCTGAATGTGGTTTTTCTTTCTGATTCAAATCCTTGCTTTATCTGCTCTATTATTTCATCATTATATTGAGCTTTTAACTCATTTTCTAACCATTCTGGTAAATTTATCATTTTATTCACCTACTTATTGTGTATATCAATTTGTTGATATGGAATATCGATATTATTTTCTTCCATTACATCTGCTATTGTTCTTAATGCAATTCTATTGGCTTTTAATTTATCTTCTGGATGGCATGTTATTGCTATACAATAGTCTTTGCTTGATCCCGCAAGTTCTACCAACCCTACATTTTTAGCTGTGTAAATTAATTCTTCCTTATTTAATAAATCTGCTATTAAATTTTGCTACTTTATCTGCCTTTTTTTCATCTTTATTTCATATGGAAAAATTAATTCTTACATATAATTCTTTAGATATTTTTTTCAACTTGTTCAATATTTCTATTTGCTATTGTTATTTCATTTCCTGTTTTTTTATATCATACATTTTTTTGTTGAACGTATGCCTATCATTGATACTTTTTCCTGTTATTTCTTTGTATTTTATAATATCTCCGACTTTAAAAATATTCGTCAGATACTATTGTAAATCCTCTTATTATATCTTTTTAGGGCATCTTGTATTGATAAACCTACGATTGCGGAAATAATTCCGACTCCGGCTAGCATTGAGCTTACATTGACTCCATTTACTTGTAATAACATTAGAACAACTACTATCATCATTATATATCTTAGAGAACTCAATGTTATTCCAATTATTGTCTTATTTTTTTAAATGCTCTGTTATTTGTGTTTGTGTGTCTGGCTTTTTTTATTAAATGATTAAATCCTCTAAATATCAAAAAAAGCTTACAACTACTATTACTATTGAATAAAAAAATCTTGCTATTCAATATTTTTCATTATTATTTCAATCGTATTATTCATATTTTCCTCTTTTTGTTATTTTTTTCTATTTCTACAACAATTTTTTTCCCCGATCTTGTATTATTTAAAAATTTTTATTTATTTTTAAATCGTCCTTTACCTCTTATTGTTATATATGAATCTTCTTCTATTTTTTTATACTAGCTCTTAATTCTTCTTTAAAAATTAACAAATACTCTTTCTTGTTGAATTAGTTCTTGAGCTTTTGCTTCTCGAAGTTCTTGCTAATTCTGCTATTATTGAATCTAGTCTCATTGATTGTACAATGATATTTACTTTTTTTGTTTTTCAGGTTCATTATATTCTAGTTCTGATATATTTTCTATAGTTATTTTTAGATTTTTTTGAAATCTTGTTAATGTATTGATATTGTTGGCAATAAATTCCGAAATACTGCTTTTTACATATTATATCTGCGCCGTTTTCTTTTTACTATTATATCACCAATTTTTTTCTCTTTTTATTCCTAGTTTTATTAATGCTCCTAAATATGTTCTATGTTCATATTTTTTTGATAATATTCTTTTGGATTTTCTATTCTGATAATTTTTAATATTTCATCATAAATATTTTCTAGTATATATTCATATTGTTCGGTATATGCTATCAAAACTTTTCTTTCGGCTTTTTCGTGTCCTCCGTATAGTGTTGTATTTTTGATATTTGTTTTTTTATTATTTCACTTTTTTTACTATTTCTTGTTCTCGTAAGTCCAAAAAAATCGGTTTCCATATAACGATTTTTTTGTTTTTTTACTATTTTAATTTTATCTTTTTATTTTTTTGATTTTTAGTAATTCATCTCTGTCTTTTTTTGTTGTTTTTGATTCTTCACTAATCTTGTCCATCTTCAAAAATCCTTTATTGCTTCTTTGAACATTCTCTCTATTTTTTTCTGCTGAATCGCTTAATCTATATTTTTTTCATTAACATTGTATATTCTTGTTCAACTCTTTCTTTTTAATGAATGATGTTCTATCCAAAAATCAATTTTTGCTAAATCAGTACTATTATTAGATTTAAATAGTGATTTTTTTATCTATTGCGAATTGCTTTGCTGCTGTTTCTTCACTGTCTGCAATGATTGGTACTCTTCCCTAATGCCATTGCTTCCATACAGGTTATTGGTTCTGATTCAAAGTCTGATGGATGGATATATAAATCTGAATATCCTAATATCTCATATAGCTCTTCTTTTGAATACCAATTGAATATTGGCAGATTTGTTAATTTATATGATTTTTTTCTTAATGCATTTTTCTTCTGGTCCATCTCCTGCTGCTATCAATTGAATTACTTTTTCATATTTTGATTTTGCAATTGCATCTATTATGATATCTTGTTTTTTCTCTTTTACATATTTTCCTGCTGTTGCGATGATGAATTTATCTGCGAATCTACTTGGTTTTGCTCAATTTTTAAATAATGCAATTCATCACTAATTCCATTAGATATTTCGTGTAAATTTGATATAAATCCTTGTTCTTCTAGTTCGTTTACTATGTAATTACTTGGACAATGTACATGTTCTATTTGGTTATAAAATCTTTTTAAATACATAAAAAAATTAATTTATTCACCAATTTGCTTTTTTCCATGTTTATTAAATTACTTATAGTTTGTGGTTGTATGTAAAATCCTGCTGTGCATGGCACATCTTCTTTTTGTGCTATTTTTTTAATATTTTTCTTGATAATCTAAATGGTGTAAAAAATGTACTAAATCAACTTTTCTTACTAATTTTTTTCTGCTTCTCTGATATTTGGTTTAGCGAATTTTTAATTCTTTATCAGCTATTTTATCTTTTTAATATTTTTGAATTTTATTTCTTGACATTCTATTTTATTTCTGGCCATATCTCCAATGCCTATCCAATAAATTGTATGTCCCATTTTTTTGATAGTTCATCAGCTAGCTTATTGGCAATTACTGTTACTCCACTGCTCATATTGTCCATCTGATCTATTACAAAAAGTATATTCATTATTAATTCCTTTTATGTTTTCGTATCTCTATCTTTTGTGTATTATATAAATTTTTTTCTAGATTTTCTATTAAATATATTGTGTTTATATCTTTAATATATTCCATATTAATTAATTCTTTTGCTTCATCTATAGTGCATTCTACGATTTCTATGAATTCATCTGAATCTAATTTTTTTGTTCTGATACTTTTTCACAGTCTTTTGCTATAAATGATGATGTAATTCCTGCAAATGATCCCATATCACAATAATATTCTCTTAATTGAATCAATTCTTTTTGCTTTTAAACCAGTCTCTTCAAGCAATTCTCTTTCTGCTGCTTCAATCGGTTTTTCTCCATATTCTACATATCCAGCAGGTGCTTCTACCCCTACCGTTCTCTTTGTGAAAAACTCTTGGTTCTATTACTAATATTACATTTTTATCTTTTGTTATTGGCAATACAGTTATTGAGTTTCCTTCTCTTCCGTTCTTATATATTTGCTCCCTATGAATTGTTTTTTTCCGTTGTTCAATTCTATTTCATAGTTTTTTTACTGTTATAAATCCTTCACTTTCAAATGGATTTGATTTTTTTATTGTTTTAAAATGTTCTATATGTTTATCAATTTCTTTTAACTTTTCTTCTCTCATTTTTGCTCCCCATATATCTTTTTATATTACCACATTTTTCTTTTTCTCAATATTTCTCTTGTTTTTTTATTGTTTTTGCATTTATTTCTTGTATAATGTGATTGTTATTTAATATGCAACAGTAGCTTAGCTGGATAGAGTACTCGGCTACGAACCGAGAGGTCGGGGGTTCGAATCCCTCCTGTTGCACCAAAAAGCACCATCTTGATGGTGCTTTTTTTATTTTATAATAATTAATCCAGTATGCGAAAAAATTACATACTGGATCTGTTTTATTTTTTTATTTTTTTATTTTCTTTTTCTATTTCTACGTATCTTTTTAATTTTTTTGTGTTGTTGTTTTTTTCCATAGGTATATCAGTAATTTCAATTTCTTTTATATGTTTATAACTTACTAAATCTTTATTAATTTCTTTAATATCTTTCCATATATCTTTTTTTATATTCTTCTTCGGTTTTTCTCCATATATTTGTTTTTATTCTGTCTTTATCATATACGATTTTTTTGCTTGAATTACTGTGTCTGTTTTGTCTTTGTTCCTTGGAAATACGATACATTCTAGTACATAGTCTAATTTTGTTATTAAAAAAATTCTAGCTCTTGTGGATATACATTTTTTTCCATTTCTTAATACTATTATGTCTTTCTTTCTACCTGTTATAAATAGAAATCCATCTTTATCTATATATCCATAGTCCCCTGTTTTGAAAAAAATCCATCTTCTGTGAATGCTTCTTTTTGTTTTTTTCTTCATCGTTATAATATCCTAACATGATATTTTTTTCCTTTTTGCTACGATTTCACCGATTCCATCTTTATCTGGATTTTTCTATTTTCAATTCTTGATTCAATATGCAGAATCCGGCAGATCCTATCTTATGTCTTGTTTCACTTTCTGCTGTTAATACTGGAGATGTTTCTGTTAATCCATATCCTTGTATTAAATTAATTCCCCAATTATTGTATGCTATTATCGTATCTTTTGATATACTTGCTGATCCGTATAAAACTTTCTTTAAATGCCCTCCAAATACTTCGTGTATTGGTTTAAATATTATTTTTCCTTAAGTCAATGTGTAATTTTAATAGTGCGTTTGATATTTTTTTATCATTTTAGCTATTAACTTGTCTTTACCTTTTTCAGCTAATCCTTTTTGAATCTTTTTTTGTACATTGTTTCCATTACTAGTGGAACTGCTACAAATATTGTTATTTTATATTCTTTCAAGTTATCTGCTATATATCTTAATCCATCACAAAATGCTACTGTTCCACCTTTGTACATTGATAATAATATTGTTATTGTATTTTCAAATGTATGATGTATTGGCAAAAATGATAGTAATGTGTCTTTTGGTGTTATTTCTACATGGAACTGAATACTATAAACGTTGGACATTATGCCTGCTTGTGTTAGCATTACAATTTTTTTGATTTATCAGTTGTTCCTGATGTAAAATAACATTATATTCATTTCATCATCTTTAATTTTTTTACTTCATTGTATTTTTTTATCACCATTTTCAAGTAATTTGATACCTTCTGCAATTGCTGTTTCAAAAATCTATTGTTTCTTTATCTTCTGTTTTCTCCATGCAGATTATTGTTTCTAGTTTATTGTCTTTCTTTTCTTTTAATTTTTTTAAATATTTCTAAATGATTTTTTTATCTGTTATAACAGCATCTATGTCACTTCTTTTTTTAACAATGATTCTATTTCTTTTTCTGGTAATAATTTATCCATTGGAGCAACAATTTTTTTCCTGATGTTGCTACGCCTAAATATCCTTCCACCCATTTTTCGCTGTTATCACCAATTACAACAATTCTTTTCATCTCTTTTTCATAATTTAATATAAATGTTGCTAATCCTCTAACTTTTTTTGCGACTGTTTTTAAAAACTAGTTTCTAGGATTGTTGCAGGTTTTTTTCTTTGATATCTTTTTTTGTATTTATAACAAATATTGTCTCCATATGTTTCTTCTGCATAATCAATTAATTCTCTAAAAATTATTTAATTTTTCTTTTCTCTTCTATTTTTTTGCCATTTATTACACCCCTTTTCATTTGAATTCATTATATTTTTTTATTAATCTATTTCAATGGTATTTAACTGAAAAAGAGCACTATTCAGTGCTCCTTTTCTTTTATACCAGTTTACCTTCTCTATAAAGCTTACGGAGATAGTGTAAATCCTCTCCACTATATAAGAGCTTGGAGTGCCTGGTATATCGCACCCCCAAGTAGTCAGTCGTCCTAGCAACATCTAATCTTATTAGACGTTGAACAAAAAGCTGAATCATGCTCCAGCCTTGTTTTTCTAGAATTCCCTTCATTGTTGCAAGGGGCCTTTGGCCGATTTTTTTAAATTTTCGGCATCTTTCAAGACCCTTTTTAATTCTCTCATTGTCATTTACTTCGACTTCTGAGAAAAATTATGCCTTTTTATTATTTTTGTATTGCATTTTAAACCTCCATGCAACATTTGTTAAGGAGGCTTATGCAAGCCTCAAGTTCCCTTTGAAAGCTTTTTCTAAATAGCTTACTAGTTTATTTTAACTTATTTACATAATTTTTTTCAAGTTTTTATAAAAAGAGAGAGCACTATTAAGTGCCCTCTTCCCATACGTCCATCTTTTTGCATCTGTATCTGGAGTGTAACATGTAAATGTCCTCTCCTACAAAAAGACTTTCTGAAACTCGCTTGTATCTAACTCCGGCAAAAATCTATTGAGCGTCCAAGTTCTAATCTTTCCAGTCTTGCTACAAATCTCGTATGAAGTCCGCTTTTTTTGTCTTCTGAAATATGTAGCCTCTAGTTGCCAAACCTTCTGGTCTTTCTTTAAGATTCTTAGCCTCTTTCAGAACCTTCTTCTTGAAGTCGTCATTTTCAAGCTCATAGCTTGCAAATAGCACTCCTTCAACTTTGCTGAGTTCTCTTTTTCTGCATTTTTCCTCCTTTGCAGGTTGCTTTGGAGGCCAAGCCTCCAACTTAACGAATAACGCGAAAGCTCTACAAAAATTGATTACCGATTTATTTTTATCAATTTTACATAAATTTTGCAAGTTCTTTAATTAATTATAAAAAGAGAGTGCTATTTAGCACTCCTCTTTGCAATTATCGCGTTCCCTCCCTATAGATGGACCTAATATAATATAGATCCTCGCCACTGTACAACTTCTCAGAATATCTCCTGAACCTAATTCCCTTGTGTTCAGTTGTCCTTGAAATCTCTAACGTCACCATACGGTTTACAAACCATGTATGTTTTGCAGAATTTGTTTTTTTCAAGAATGTATCCGAGAGTTGCAAGAACTTCTGGCCTTTCTCTAAAGCTTTCTTGCTTCCTCTAAGACAGTTAATACCGTCTCGTTATTTTTAATTCGCTACTTGAAAACAGCACTCCTTCAATGTTATGCCTATTTTTCTGATTGCATGTTTCCTCCTTTACAGGTTGCTTTTGGAGGCCAAGCCTCCAAATTTTTAAGTTTCTTGAAAGCTTTTCAAAAGTTAATTACAAATTTATTTTTAATCGATTTACATAATTTAATCAAGTATTTTCTGTAATTTTATCGGTTTTTATTAGCTTTTTAGTCTAATTTTTGTGATATAATGATACAAATTTAAGGATTGGAGACTTTATGAATAATAATGATTTTTTTCTTCAAATACTTATGATAAAAATGATGATTTTGTTGATATCACTCGTGACCTAGAAAAAAACACTATATTGATACAATTGAAATTCTTAGACAAACCGTTGAAGCTAAAGATCCTTATACTAGAGGTCATTCTGATCGAGTTTCTGCTTATTCAGTTTTTACTTGGTAAAAAAATTAGCCCTACCTAAAAAAAGACTTAATTACTCTTAAAATTGGTGGATTATTCCATGATATTGGAAAGATTGGTATTCCTGATTCAATTTTACTTAAAGAATCTAAGTTGACTGATGAAGAATATTCTCAAATAAAAATGCATCCTATTGTAGGGGTTCAAATTCTCGGAAATTCTGATTTTTTTCTATGATTGTCTGCCTATTATTTTACATCATCATGAAAAAAATTTGATGGCAGTGGTTATCCTAATAGACTGCGTGGGCATGATATTCCTTATTTGGCTAGAATCTGTAGTATTGTAGACGCTTTCGATGCAATGACTTCTAGAAGGAGCTATAGGGATGTGATTCCTCTTGAAAAAAAGTTGTGGAAGAGCTTAAAAAAATATTCTGGAACTCAGTTTGATCCGCGGAATTTTATTTGCATTCTTAGATATTGTTGAGCATGATTATGAGTCAATCGCTAAAAATTATCAGTAAATATAAACTAAAAATTAAGCATGTATTTAATTTATTATTAAAAATACATGCTTTTTTTGTTATTCTATTTCTAAGTATTCATTATATGTCATTTCTTTGTCTATTATTCCGTCTGCTTTTATATCAATTATTCTGTTTGCTACTGTTTGCATTAATTGATGGTCGTGTGATGTAAATAACATATTTCCTTTGAATTTTTCCATTCCTTCGTTCAATGCTGTTATTGATTCCATATCTAAATGGTTTGTTGGTTCATCCATTATCAAGAAATTCGCTCCTGATAACATCATTTTTGATAGAACACATCTAACCTTTTTCTCCTCCTGAGATTACATTTACTTTTTCAATGCTTCTTCTCCTGAGAATAACATTCTTCCTAGGAAACTTCTTACATATGTTTCATCTGGATCTTTTTGAGTATTGTCTTAACCAGTCTGTTATGCTTTCATTTCCTGTGAACAAATAGTTGTTATCTTTTGGGAAATAACTTTTTGTAATCGTTGTTCCCCATTTGATTGTTCCTTCATCTGGTTCAACTTCTCCTGCAATGATTTGGAATAATAATGTCATTGCATTTTTCATTATCTGCTAAAAATGCGATTTTATCATTTTCTTTTTACTTTAAATGAAACATTATTTAATATTTTTTTCGCCATTTAATGTTTTGCTGATTCCTTCAACTTGTAATATTTCATTTCCTGGCATTCTGTCTGGTTTGAAATCTACATATGGATATCTTCTGTTTGATGGTTTTATTTCTTCCAATTCAATTTTTTTCAAGTGATTTTTTTCTTGATGTTGCTTGTTTTTGATTTTTGATGCGTTTTGCACTGAATCTTTGAATGAATTCTTGAAGTTCTTTTATTTTTTTCTTCTTTTTTTCTTGTTTTTGCTCTCTCATTTGTTTTTTTGAATTAATTGGCTTGATTCATACCAAAAATCATAATTTCCTGGATATAATTTTTATCTCCCCATAATCCACATCACAAATGTGAGTACATACTTTATTTAAAAAAATATCTATCGTGTGATACTACAATTACTGTGTTTTCAAAATTAATTAAAAAAACTCTTGTAACCATCCTATTGATTTTAAGTCTAAATCGTTTGTAGGTTCGTCTAATAGTAAAATATCTGGATTTCCAAATAATGCTTGCGCTAACAATACTTTTAACTTTATCCTTTGGTTCTAATTCTGACATTAGCTTATAATGGTCTTCTGGTTTTTATTCCTAAATCATTTAATAATGTTTCTGCATCTGATTCTGCATTCCATCCATCTAGCTCTGCAAATCTTTCTTCAAGTCTTGCTGCAATCATTCCGTCTTCTTCTGTGAACTCTGGCTTTGCATAAATCATATCTTTTTCATTTTTTTGATTTCGTATAATTCCTTATTTCCCATTATTACTGTATCAATTACGCTTTTGTCTTCGAATTCAAAGTGATTTTTGTTTTTAAAACAGAAATTCTTTCTGTTTTGTCTTTACTACTTCACCTTTACTTGGTTCCAATTCTCCTGATAATACTTTTTAAAAAAATGTTGATTTTCCGGCACCATTTGCACCTATTATTCCATAACAACATCCTTTATTGAATTTCAAATTTACGTCTTCAAATAAGCTTCTTTTTCCGAATCTTACTGATACTCCATTTGCTGTTAACATTTAATATTCTCCTATTTTTTTCTTCTTTTTCATGTCTTTTTGTTCTTGTCGATATATAAGCTTTTTGCTAATTCACTTAGCATTTTAACAATCAAATCTTTATCTTCTTTTTAATTCGCGTACTTGTCCTATTATTTTCATAATATTTTTCTGCTTTATTTTCACCCTATTTCTGCAAAAGTTTCAAATTCAGAATCTATAAATATTTTTAAATATCAAATCTATTGCTTTCTTTCTATTTTTCGGCTTCTGTTTCACGAAGAAATTTTCTTAGTGATTTATATACTATTTCACTTTTTTTGATTTGGTTTGTTTCGTTTGTTAAATTTCTTAGCAATTAATTGCCATGAATAAATATCATGTTGATAAATATTTTTTTCTGTACTTGTTACTACTGTTACCTTGCCTCCTTGATCCATAATTCTACCAATTATGGATTCTTGTAGTAAGTATGTATGTATTTTTTTCTTTTATTTGATTAAATTTATCTGATTCAATAATTTCTTCTGGAAATCCTGGCCCATCGTAGTTTAATACTTTTATAATTCTTGCTTTATTTTCTAAAGAAGAGTTTATTGCTGCGTAAACAGCAATATTTCCTCCTTTAGAATGACCTCCAAAAATAAATTTTGAATTTGGATATTTTTTTCATCATATTATTTGCATATTTTAATGCTTCTATTTGCGCAGGAATGTCTTGTGTAAATGATAAATTAAAATCTTCTTTCCAGCCTATGATTGATTTATCAGTTCCTAAAAAAACGAAATATATTTTTAGTTCATTGTTTAATTTAATAGTAATTGCAGAAAAATTGCTTTTTCTTCATCTTGATCATTACTTTCTCTATAATCTGTAACTTTTAAATTCTTAAATCGTGCTGACTTTCCAATTAGTTCATTCATCTCCCTGTCGCCAAGATAATTGTATTCATCATCTTTAAATTTAGACATTTTTTTGAGATGTCACTAATTGTTTCTTCTAATTCCATTTCTATCTTGAAAAAAACGGAAAGTATGAATATCTTGCTAAAAATTAATTCATCAATTTCATTTAGTTCATCATGTTTTAGAGATATATCTCTCTCCATTTTAGATAATCATTTATGTTAGACATTTTTTTCTCCTACCTATTATCTTCCTCTATATGCCATATATGGTGCAATTCTTGCTGATAATTCTCCAATTGTCATTGTTTGCATTATTACTTTTCCAGGTCCTCTTACTACTGTATTGAAAATTCCTTCTCCTCCAAATAGTACATTTCCTAGTCCTTTTACACCTTTGATGTCCATTGTACATGTTGATTCCATCATTGCTAAATGTCCTGTTGCTATAATGATTTCTTCACCTGCTTTTAAATCATATTCAATTGATGTTCCATCGATTTCAACAAACGCTGTTCCTTTTTCCTGTTAATTTATTCATGATGAAACCTTCTCCACCAAAGAATCCAGCTCCTAATTTCTTTTTGGAAATGTGCGCTTAATTCTACACCTTCTTCTGATGCTAAATATGCACTTTTTTGAATAATGTATGATTTTTCTGGTGTTACATCTACTGCTAAGATTTCTCCTGGGAATGATGATGAGAATGAAATTTTTGATCCATCTTCTGTTGCTGTAAATTTGCTTAAGAACATGCTTTCTCCAGTAAATGCTCTTCCAAACATTTTTCTTAATTCCACCTGATTGTACTTTGTATTCAATTTTTGGATTCATATATAGCATTGCTCCTGCTTCTGCTGATATAGATTCTCCTTTGTTTAAATTACATTCTACGTATGGTAATAATGATCCATTAATTTTTGTAGTCCATGTTTTTTTCTCCTTTTATTAAAATTTTTAAAAAGCACCTCTTTGTTTGAGGTGCTTTCCGTTGAGTGAGCGACCGGGGGTCGAACCCCGGACCTTCTGATTAAGAGTCAGCTGCTCTACCAACTGAGCTAGTCACCCATTTTTTTCAATCTTGCTCAAGTATACATCAGTTTTTTTAGTGTCAATATTTTTATTTTATACCTGATTTTTGTATTGATTTATTGCTATTTATCTATTTTTTTCTATGTATGGACTTTTCGTTTTTTTGTTAATATATACTGAAATAACTATATTAAGAGGTGATTCTATGTTAGGTTTTTTTATTATCAAAAAAATTCGTACGGATAAGCATATGTCTAAGACTAAATTATCTGAACTTACTAATATTAATATTGGCCATTTGTCCCATATTGAAAAGGGTGAAAGAATTCCAAGTCACAAAGCTTTGAAAGAGATTTCCAAAGCGCTTGATATTCCTTATAAAAAAATTTAATGAATGCATATGACCATGATTTAAGTGATGAGCAAAAAAATATGGTGCTGCGAACCACGTACTATATAATAAGATTCCTATTTTTGGTTCTTTCTTAGGTTTTTACGAAATGCGATTTGGATACTTCAAACGCTGATTTTGCTATTTTTTTATAAATGATGAATCAATGTCTCCTAAATTTGCATTAGGTTCTTATGTCTTAGTTGAGCAAAATGCACCTTTATCTAATAGGGATTATGGTGTTTTTATGTATGAAGATAAAGTTTTAATTAGACGTTTTATTATAAGAAAAAAATGACTTAGTTTTACGTGCTGAAGACCCAAATATTAGTGATATTGTATTACTAAATTCTGATGATTTTTACGTTATTGGAAAAAGTTCTATTACCAAAAAAATTAATTTTATTTTATTATTTAAATTTTTTCTTTATATTTCTATATTTTATTTGTATAATATTTATGGAGGTTTATATGAATTTAATCGATGGTATTATATTTAATACAAATGAACTGAAGCAGAATTCGTTTGTTAAAATTACATATACTGGTTCTTTGAATAATTCAAATAGTTCAAAAATCTTTGCTCATATTGGTTTTGGATCTAATTGGCAAAAATATCATGGATCTTGAAATGCAGAAATGTTGTCTTGGGTATGAATTGACTCTTCAATTGCCTTCTCAATTTGATTCAATTAATATGGCCTTTATGAATGATAAAAATGAATGGGATAATAATTTTGGTAATGACTTTTCATTTAAATTAGTTCCATTGATTGAATCTAAATTGGTTCCAGTTACTGAATCTGCTCTTAATTGTGTTGCTTTACAAAAAGTAATCGAAACTTTAGAAAATTTAAATTATTTTGTATGAAAATCAGTAAGTTCTTACCACGCCTTTTTATTCAATCATTACTCTTTTGATACAAATTTTAATAACTAATAATTGTAGTTTTTTTATTTTTGATAAAAAAATTACAATTATTTTTTTCTATTTTGATGTTGACAATGTGAATTTTCTATAGTAAAATAAATTTCGTCAAGGTAATACCTTGTCATTCATTTTATATGAGTCACTAGCTCAGTTGGTAGAGCACTTGACTTTTAATCAAGTTGTCCGGGGTTCGATTCCCCGGTGGCTCACCATTAATTCGTTTAATGAATTAATATGGCCCCGTGGTCAAGCGGTTAAGACATCGCCCTTTCACGGCGGAGACATGGGTTCGATTCCCGTCGGGGTCACCAATTTAATTTGCCACTTTAGCTCAGCTGGTAGAGCAACTGACTTGTAATCAGTAGGTCGTCCGTTCAAATCGGACAAGTGGCTCCATTTTAAGAGTCGATGATTTTTAGGGGTACTATTGTTGTTGGCTTTTTATTTTACTTATTTTTTTAGGAGTTTTTATGAATAAAGTAGCTATAGTTACTGGCGGTGCAAGTGGTATTGGCTTATCAATTGCAGAAAAATTATTAAAAAAATAATTATCAGGTTATCATATCTTATAATTCTTCTACGGATTCTGCTAGAAAGCTTACTTGAAAAAAATATGAAAATCTTGATATTTTTTTCAAGTTGATTTGTCTAATCCTGAAAACACTCAATCTTTAATTGATTTTTGCTTTTTCAAAATATCATAAAATTGATTTGTTAGTTAATAATGCTGGTGTTGATTTAGTTAAAATGATAAATGATACTACTTTTGATGATTTTGATTATATTATGAAGGTTAATCTTTATTCTCCATATTTTTTTATCTAAATGTGTTGCAAAACATATGATTGATGCTAAATATGGCAATATTATCAATATTTCTTCTATTTTAGGAATTACTGGTGGTTCTTGTGAATCTGCATATTCAATTTCGAAAGCAGGTCTTGACGGGCTTACAAAATCTCTTGCTCAGGAGCTTGGTCCTTCTAATATTAGAGTTAATAGTATTGCTCCTGGTTTAATTGATACAAAAAATGAATAGTAATTTAACTACTGATGAAATTAATAATTTGGTCATGGACTTCCCTATTTCACGTATTGGGACTCCTGATGATATTGCTGATTTAGTTCTTTATTTAGAAAATGCAGGTTATGTTACTGGTCAAGTTATTCAAGTTAATGGTGGTTGGAATATATAAAAGGTCTCTGAGAAATCTAAAGACCTTTTTATTTTAATATAAATCTTGTGAATCGTCTGCTGATGTATTGATTTCTTCCCTATTTAATTCTTCTATTAAATCATCTACATCAATTCCATGCACCATGCAAGCTTCTTCTAATGTTTCGTCTTCTGAAATTGCGCATCCTATGCAATGCATTCCTGCATCTAATAATATATTTACCTTTTCTGGTGCTTTATCTATGATTTCTCCAATAATTGTTTTTAGTTATTGTCATTTTTTTGTATCCTCCTATACTTTTTTTATGTTTTTTTATTGTATCATCTTTCCCTTGAAATGTATAGACTTTTGCAATTTTCCTTGTTATCATATTAATTACAGGAGGTGATTTTTTTAATGAATCTATTTTTCATTATTTATTTTTTTCTTTTTTTAATTTATTTTTTTATTATTTTATTTTTTTGTGCTATTATTATTTTTCAATCATTTTTTTATTCTAAACATAAAAAGATAAATATTAAATTAAAAAAAGTTGGTGATTTAAATTAATTTATTTTTTTCTTTTTCATTTGCGTTAATTTTTTTATTTTTTTAAATTTATTTTTTTATTTAAGCATTTTATTTTTTTCTAAATTTATTTTTTTAAATACTGATATTTATTTTTTTAAAAATTAATTTTTTTAATAATTATTTTCCTTTTTTTATTATTTAAAAATATTTTTTTATTATTTTTTTGTTTTTTTATCTCATTTAATTATTTTTAATTTATTTTTTTTAAAAAAATTAAATTGGTTTAATTCGAAAAAAACTTTTTTTCTTATAATTCTCCTTTGAATTTATTAATTGGAAAAAAATTCAAATAATGAAAAATATTTATATTCCTGAAAAAAAGTTTATATCAAAAATATTCTTGTTACAGGTTCAATTGGATCTGGTAAAACGGCTTCTGCTTTGTATCCTTTTTACTAAGCAATTAATTAATTTTTAATTCCTGTGATTTTTAATTCTAAACTAGGGATGCTTATTCTTGATGTTAAAGGAAATTATTATTCTAAAATAGTTGAATTTGCAATAGCAGCAAATCGCTTTGACGACTTGATACTTATAGAGTTAAATGGTAAGTATAAATACAATCCTTTACACAAACCCAATTTATCTGCTTCGGTTTTTAGCTAATAGATTAAAAACAAATACTTTTATTATTTTCTCCGAATAATTCTGAGTCTTATTGGTTGGATACTGCTGAGCATGTTTTTGGAAGCTTTTATTACAATTTGTAGATTGTATAATAATGGGTATGTTTCTTTTTATGAGTTGCATAAACTAATTTCAACTAAGGAATATTTTTTTATTCTAAGTTTTCTCTAATTCGTGAAGAATTTTTAAATAGTAATATTTCCACATCTGATTTTTTTATAATTTATCTTGTGCAATTAATTATCTTGAAAATGAATTTTTTTCCTTAGATGAGCGTACTTATGCGATTTTGAAATCTGAAATTTCAAGAATGACTAATGTTTTTATTTCTGATTTGAGTGTTAAAAAAACACATTCTGTCCAAGTGTCGATGAAATTAACTTTTTATGGGTTTGATGATGTTATAAAATCCGGTAAAATTGTAATTTTAAATATGAATATTTCAAAATACAAAAAATCTTTCAAAAATTATTGCTGCATATTTAAAACTTGATTTTCAAACAGACATTTTAAATCAATTAGCTCTTGGTGATGTTTATAGGTCCATGGCTTTTTATTTCTGATGAATACCAGGAATATGTGACTGCTTCTGATGCTGATTTCTTTTTCTCAAAGCAGAGAATCTAAATGTATAAATATCGTTGCTACTCAATCTTATACCTCTTTATTAAATACTATAAATAATCAAAAATTCGGTTCGTGTTATTATTCAAAAACTTAATTAATAAATTATGGTATCGATGTGATGATGTTTTTACTATTGAAGATATTCAAAAACAAATTGGCAAAGAGGATAAATTAAAGATTTCTCGTTCTTATTCTGAAAATGGTAAGTTTAATAACTATAATTTTATTAGTAAAGATATTGTTTCTAAAAAAATACTAATTTCTCTGAAAGTGTTAATTCGTATACTCAAAAATGATTTTATTTATGATTATAATTTCTTTACTCAAAATCTTGAAACTTTTTTTCGTGTTTAGCTTTTTCTTTCTGATGGTTTTAAAAATTTTAAAAACCTCAAAAATTGAGAATGCTACCTTATTTTATAAAAATAACTCTGGAGGTAATATGTTTAAAAAAATTATTTAAAATTTCGATTATTATTCTTTTTTTGCTTTTTTTAATTTTTTTCGCGATTTAATTCTATCTTTGCTTTTTGCTCCAAAAAAATAGTAAATAAATTAAATTCTTCTTTTTAATGATATTGAAAAAAATGGTGTATAAAACTTGCGACGCCTGCGGCTGCTGTTTCTCTAGCTATTGGTTTTATTTATTAAAAAAATTCAGTTTTGGTGATGAAGAAAGAATTAGAATTTCTAAAAAGATAATTCGTGCAACTCTTATTTCATATGCACTTTTTATTGGCAATAGATCTTGTGTTAGCCGCAATCAAATCTTTTAGTAAGTTAGGAGTTTAATTTGAATCAGACATTAAATCAATCTCAAATTGTTGAAATTATTATTACTACTATTAATAAAAATATTTAATAATATTTTTTTTCTTCAATTAATAATTCTATGTTTTCCAAGCTTGATGATTTTGCATTTATTGATATTAAAATATTGGATAATAAATATATTAAAAAGTTTTATTGGTGACTTTTTCTGGTGGTGGAAAAAAATTATTTATTTAACTGATGCTCTATTAATAGCAATTGCTTTATATTTTATAATAAAAATATTTTTTTCTCAGCATTTTCAGGTGTTCAGACGGAGCGTCCTTTTCAATTTATTTTTTTAAATTATTTGTTTTTTTGCTCTTATTATTAATTTTTTTCATATACAATATGTTTTTGTATTATTAATTTTAATAATTTAATCTCTTCCTCTCTTCAAGAATTGGGTAAGGATGTTGTGCATTCAAATATTTCTTTTGCTGAATTAATTAATAAATTGAATAATAAGATTTCAATTTCTGCGTCCGAAAAATTTTTGATTTATTTTCTTTTGATGGTATGATTAAAACTTTGGCTAGTATTGGTTTGTTAAAGCTTATTATTAAATTATTCTGTCCGATATGTATTAATTATGTTTTTATAATTTCATCTCCATTAGCTTTTTCTATCTTTGATTAATTATTCTACTAATTGGATTTTTTTAAAGCTTGGTTTAAATCTTTATTTTTCATTATTAGTTATTCAAGTCTTTTTTTACCGCTTATTTTCATAGTTATTTTTTTCTATAGATATGAATAATAAGATTTTATTTGTTGGCTCTATTTATACGATGACTAAAATTAATGATTATGTTAGAGAACTTTTTTTGGTGGTATTTCTTCTGATTTTTTTCTCATAATCTTCAATCTCAATTTTTAAGGAGGTAATTTTTGAATTTTATAGTTCCACAAAAATTTTTAATTTTAAAAAACAAATTTCTTGGATTAATTGATTATCCAACATTAATATTTGATTTTATTTATTTATCAGTTCTTAATACTATATTAAATATTTTTTTATTCATGATTTGTTAGTAAAATTAATTTTTTTATTATTATTTTATTTTTTTACCTATTTTTAATGAGCTTATTTAGCTTTAATAATGAATCATTTATTTATGTTTTTATTTTTATATCGTGAAATATTATTTTTCTCCTAGATTATATATACTGAATAATGTTGAAAAAAATAGCCTATTTAGTGTTATAATCCCACAATAGGAGGTATATATTTTATGAAATTTGAACAACAAAATGAATCACTAATTTTTTTCAACGACTTCAATTTCAGATATATTCTTTACAGAATATTTGCCTCAAATGAGTGGTGATTGTGTAAAGGTCTATTTTTATATACTTTTCCTTTCTAAATATAATAGTGAAATAAAAAAATAAATGATCTTTCTAAAAAAACTTTCTATTGATTTGGATGAAATAGATAAGGCTGTTAAATATTTAGAAGAACATAATTTATTGCTTAGAAAAAGAGCATGGTTTCACTGTTTGTAATATTCAAGAAATTGAATTAAATAAAAGCTTATAAACCAAAAGTTACAATTTCCAGTGAAGATTTAGAAAAAAACTGCTGAAAGTAAGGCAAGAGCAGCAATAATTGATACTATTAATAATCAATTTTTTTCCAAGGTGTAATGTCTCCTTCATGGTATGCTGATATTGAACTATGGTTTTTCAAAGTATGGATTTGACGAAGAAGTAATGATGGCATTATTTACTTACTGCTACAATAGATCTGCGCTTCATAAAAAAATTATGTTTCAACTGTTGCCGATAGTTGGTCAAAAAACAATATTAAAACTTATGGAGATTTAGATTCTTACTATGAGAAAACAAGAGAAAATTTCTTCTTTAGGCTCTGCTATTAAGAAAAAAATTGCGTTTATCTCGTAATCTTACTGAATTTGAAGAAGAATATTTATTAAAAATGGAATATTGACTACAATTTTGAGTTTGATATTATTGAGCTAGCTTTAAAACGTGCATCTACAGGTGCTAATTTAAACTTTGAATATATTAACAAATTATTAACTGATTGGCATGAACATGGTTTTTAAGGATGCTGAGCAAATAAATGCTTATTTAATTAATGAGAAAAAAATAAACCTGTTCAATCTGCTTACGTTCCTAAGAAAGCTTCTACGCCTAAAACAAAGACGGCTCAAATAGATGATTCAAATAAACGTAAATATAATAATTTTAATTCATTTTATAGTAATTAAGGAGACTTGGTATGAATTATTCTAATTTGCAAAACTTACTTAATCAATATGAAGAAAAAGAGAAATAGAGCTATTTCTCTTTCTAATTTGAAAAAAGAAAAATCTATATGATCAAGTTTCTTCTTTAAGAGATATTGACGTAAATATAAATAAGGCCTCTATTGATAAAAATAAAACTGATTTTAACTACAAAGAATCAAGATGATATTTATATTATTGATCAGCATATAAATGAGCTTAAAAAGGAACGTGATCGAATTTTTAACTAATAGAAATATTAATCTTGATGACTATAAACCTGTTTTTGAATGTTCAAAATGCAGCGATACAGGCTATATAACTGTTAATGATAAATCTGAACTTTGTTCATGTATAAAAGCAAAAAAACTTTATAATATTGAATACAATAACTCAAATATTTATGATTTAGAAAACCAAAAATTTCGAGAAATTTGATTTAAATTATTATTCAAATGATGTGGATGAAGAAAAAAATTCGAGAGAAGTATTTCTCCAAGGGAAAAATATTCAAAAATATAAAAGAAAAATTTGTGATAATTTTATAGAAAATTTTGATAATCCTCTTGAAAAGAACTTATTATTTTGCGGCAGTCCAGGTCTTGGAAAGACTTTTTTTATCTTCTTGCATAGCTAATGAATTAATTCAACTTGGTAAAACTGTTTTTATATCAAACTGCGCCTATTATGTTGGATCAAATTATTGATGCAAAGTTTAATAAGAAAAAGTTCTAATCTTTTGAATGAGATTAATAATGTTGATTTATTGATTATTGATGATTTAGGAACTGAGTCTAAAAAAATTCTGTTACTACTACAGAATTATTTAATATAATTAATTCAAGATTGTTAAATCAAAAATAATAAAAATTACTAAAACAATAATTTCTACAAATTATGATTTAAAACAATTATATAATATTTATGAAGAAAGACTATTATCTAGAATAATCGGTAATTATAATGCTTGTTATTTCTTTGGCGATGACATTCGTATAATTAAAAAGATTTCTTCAAAATAAAAAAATAAGCAATTTGATATTATTCAAATTGCTTATTTTTTTATTAATTTTCAGTTTCTTCATCATCTTCTAGTTTTTTTCTTCATCACTAATTGTTTCGATGCTTACTACTTTTTCCGCCATCATTTGTTCTCATTAGTGTTACACCTTGTGTCGCTCTACCTAGAATACTTACTTCTTTTTACACCAATTCTTATTAAAGTACCTTTATCTGTTATCATCATCACATCTTGGTTTTCATTTTGCAATTCTTACTCCTACTATATCTCCTGTTTTAGAAGTTATTTTTGTAAGTAATTACACCTTTTCCTCCACGAGTTTGTACTCTATATTCGTCTAATTCTGTTCTTTTTTTCCAAATCCGTTTTCTGTGATTGCTAATAATGTATTGTCTTTATTTTTCAGTGATTGTTTCCATTCCAATTACTTCATCATCATCTGATACTCTAATTCCTAATACACCTTGTGCTGTTCTTCCTACTGGTCTTACATCTTCTTCATTGAATGTTATGCATAGACCTTTTTTTAGTTACAAGTACAATATTATTTTTTTCCATTTGATAATCTAACATCAATTAATTCATCTTCATCTTTTAATGTTATTGCTATTAATCCTGTTTTTTTCTATCTGTATTATATTCGTTCAATGGTGTTTTCTTTACTAATCCTTTTTTTAGTATTCATTATTAAATACTCGGCATCTGCAAAACTCTTTAATGGAATTACAGCTGCTATTTTTTCACCAGGATCTAATTGTAGTAAATTAACAATTGCTGTTCCTTTTGCTGTTCTTCCTGCTTCTGGAATATCAAATCCGCGTAGTTTATATAGCTTACCTTTGTTTGTAAAGAATAAAATTATATCGTGTGTTGATGCATTAAATATTTGTTTTACAAAGTCATCTTCACGTGTTGTTAACCCTGAGATTCCTTTACCTCCACGTCTTTGACTCTTGTATGTATCGACCGGCATTCTCTTAATATATCCGAAGTGTGTTAATGTGATTATTGAATTTTCATCATCTATTAAATCTTCGTCTTCTAATTCGCCTTCTGCTTTAACGATTTTTGTTAATCTTTCATCACCATATTTTTTTCAATCATTTCTAGTGATTCTTCTTTAATTAAATTAAATACTAATTTCTCGTCCGCTAAAAATTGCTCTTAAATGTTCGATTAATTTTTAATAAATTTTTGATATTCTTCTTCAATCTTTTCTCTTTGTAATCCAGATAAAGTTTTTTTAATCTCATATCCAAAAATTGATTGTGCTTGAATGTCGTCAAGTCCAAATCTTTTCATCAATTGTTCTTTTGGATCATCATATGATCCTCTAATAACTTTTATTACTTCATCAATGTTATCAATTGCTATTCTTAAACCTTCTAAAATGTGAGCTCTAGCTAATGCTTTATCTAACTCAAATTCAGTCCTATTAATTATAACTTCTTTTCTATGTTCAATAAAAATGTTCTAAACATTGTCTTAATGTTAAAAATCTTAGGTTCACCATTTACTAATGCTAACATGATTGTTCCAAATGAAAGTTGTAATTGTGTATATTTATACAATTTATTTAGCACTATTTGTGCATTTGTATCTCTTTTTAATTCGATTACAACTCTAACCATTTCTTCTCTATCAGATTCATCTCTAACCTCTGATATGCCTTCAATTTTTTTATCTCTTGCTAGTTGATTTATTGCAATAATTAAATTAGCTTTATTTACTTGATATGGTAATGATTTTTATTATGATTTTTTTGGCGATTTCCTGACATTTCTTCAATCTCAGCTTCACCTCTCATCATTATTTTACCTGTTCCTGTTAAATATGCTTCTCTGATTCCTTCTCTTCCTAGGATTAATCCTCCTGTAGGAAATCAGGTCCTTTTTACTATTTTTTTAATAATTCTTCATCGCTTACTTGATCTTCATCAATTAATTTGATAACTGCATTTAATATTTCTGTTAGATTGTGTGGTGGAATATTAGTAGCCATTCCTACTGCTATACCTGATGATCCATTTACTAATAGAGCTGGTAATCTTGTTGGTAGTACAGTTGGTTCTTGTCTAATTCCATCAAAGTTTGGCATAAATTTAACTGTATTTTTTTCAATATCTGCAAGCATTGTTTCAGAAATTTTTGACATTCTTGCTTCTGTGTAACGGTATGCAGCTGCTCCATCACCATCAATTGATCCAAAGTTTCCATGTCCATCAACTAATGGATATCTCATTGTAAAGTTTTGAGCAAGTCTTACCATTGCATCATATACTGATGAGTCTCCATGTGGATGGTATCTACCTAAAACGTCTCCTACAGTTGTTGCAGATTTTCTATATGGTTTATCTTTTGTTAAACCATCTTCGTACATTGTATATAAAATTCTTCTATGCACTGGTTTTAAACCATCTCTTACATCTGGTAAAGCACGTTGAACTATAACACTCATGGCATAGTCAATATATGCGGTTTTCATTTCTTCAACAATTTCTCTATCTACTATTGTTCCTTCATTATATTCTTCGATATTGTTATCTTTGCTCATTTCTAACCTCGCTTTTTTTAACTCTTTTAACATTATACTAAACCAGATTTTTAAAATGCAACCTAAAAAAACAATTTTTTTGTTGATTTTTTTCAAATGTTTTTCAGATTTTTTTATTTTTTTCTAATAAACTAGTCGTTTTGCTAGATTAATTTCTTCTTCTGATAAATTAAAATCTCCCCCTTTTTCTCTCTATTATTTTTATATAAATTTTTCAATTTTTCTAGCTTCTTTTTATTGTTGTTTCTATTGGAAAAAAAGTGCTTTGATATTTCTTTGAATATTGTTTGTTTCTCTCCTGATTCCTTCAAAAATCTCTTTGTTCATAATAATCATTCCATCTTTCTATATTTTTTTATTTAATGTTATTACTTTCCTAAATTGATCTTCAAATTCGGATTCAATATTTGATTTTATTGAATCTGCTATTATTTCTTTTTCCTCCATTTATAATGTCTTTAACGTTTTCTGGTATCAATCCTTTTTCTATTTTGCAAGGTTTAAAGCAAAACTTAATCCTCCTGAAATGGTATCAATTATTCCTCCATTTCGTACTACATTTCTTGCTTGATTTAAATTATCAAAATGTCCTGTCGCTATTCCTATTACGCTTTTTCCTAAATCAATTGTTGAATTTATTGCTTGTTTTTATTGTAGCTCCCAGCCCTTCTTTGATTAGTGTGTCTTTTTAGACCTATTACTTGATCTTCTATAAAGTTTGGTAATAGTGCTCTTATTCCTAAATTTATTCCTGTATTTATAGCTTTTTCCTAGCATTGTGTCTAAAAAAATTTATTTTGTTTCTGACCTATATTTTGATCTTGTTGAATTTGATTTTTGATTTGTTAAATTTAAAGTTTGTGTTAGTGTATTCATTTTTCTCCTATTCTATTAATTCTTGTTCAAATTTGTCGGAATTAATTTTTGGTTAATATATGATCTTTGCCTACGAAAAAAACAGACATTCTCCTTTTTCTTAATGATTTTTATTTCTATTTTTTTCTTTTTTTGATTAATATCTACATACTTTTCTAGTGTTTTGATATTTTCTTCTTCTAAGCTAAAGAATAGTTTTAATTCTGAATTATTTAAAATACTTTTTCCATATGCTCCTTCCTCTAGTGAAAATAAATCTGATACATCCTGTGTTATTGCTGTAGCTCCACCTCCATATTTTCTTATTGTTTTTAAATATTTTATATATAAAGCTCAGCAGTTTCTTTGTTTGAAGTTACTCCTATTAGTCTCCATATTTCATCTAAATAAATTATTTTTTTCGGGAATTTCTATCTTTTTATTTTATCCCAAAAACAGTTCTATAAATATGTACATTCCGTATTGAATATTTTTCTTCACCAAGCTCATATATATCACCTATTATTAACTTATTATTTAATTCTATGTTTGTATAATTATTAAAAACATTTTAATGATCCTGTTATGAATGGTTCTATTTTTTTCTTCATTTTTTTCATTTAACTCTTTATATAAATCTTCTAAAATTGGCATATCTGTATTTGTCTTAAATTTATTATTTTTAAATAATGAATTGTCATTAAAAATCAATGTTTTTTTATTTTTTTATAGATTTTTTTATTATTTTTATTTTTCTAATTCAGTTCTTTCTTCTTCTGTTATGTCTTTAAATATTAATTTAAAAAAATCCTATTAATTTATTTAATTTTTGTTGCTAGATAACCTTCTTCATTTTCCTCTAGGGAATCTTCTCTTATGTCGAATATATTTATATATGTTTTTTTGATGCTGGTCCGATTTTTTTATCAAGCTGCCATTTAATGATTTTGAAATTTTTTTCATATTCTCTTTCTGGATCTATTATGTATTGATTTATATTTAATATATAATTTCTTAATACTTGTATTTTTTTGTAAAATATGATTTTCCTGATCCCGATGATCCAAATATGCATGTGTTTGAATTTTTTTATATTTTTCTCTGTCAAATTTATCTATTATTATTAGTGAATTACTATTAATGTCTGTTCCATATAATATTCCTTTTTTTCATCATATATTGTTGATGTTATGAATGGATATGTTCCTCTTATTCCATCTGTCAATATATTTTTCTTTACGGCTTTCTTAATATCGTCATTATTTTTTTATTTAATGGTAAATTAGCTAATATTGTTTGTTCCTGTCTAAAAATATGACTTTTTGATTTTAATCCACTATTTTTGTAATATTTCTTCAATTTTGTTTATTTGATTTTTTTAATTCTTCTTTATTTTTTTGAGTATGTTGTTATGTATGTATAAAAAAATATAATAATTGTTGATTATTTAATTGCATTTCTTTTTCGTATATATTTTTGCATCTTCTAAACTACTTTTTGCTATATCAATATCGATTCTTGAATTATTTATTTTTTTCTAAATCAACTGTTGTATTTCCTATATTTCTTGCTATTTCTTTTTATTATTTTATATTGATTATTTTTTTCTATATATATTGAAATTAATATATTTTTCATTTATTTCTAAAATATTTTTAAATATTAATTCTTGAAATATTCTATTATAATTTATTATTAATAAACTTGAAAAAAACATTCCATCTATTTCTATATATTGTGGATTGGTTAAATTTATATATAATGGATTTTTTTCTTTTATTTTATTCATCTCCTGTTATTAATGTTGTTTTTATTAATTCTTCTATTTCATTTTTTTATTTAATTTTTCTGTTTTATTTTTACATTGATTTAATTGCTCATTTATTTTTAATATAATTTCTTTTTAATTTTTTTCTTTATTTTTTTATTTTTTTATTATTAAATAATATTCTTTATTTGTTGTCTTTTTATTATTATTTAATTTTTTTCTAAATAATTAATATATTTTTTTGAAATTATTGAATGATTATTTTCAAGAATATTTTTTTTATTTTTTTCTAAATTAATTTTTTATTTTTTTTATAAATATTTGTAGTTCAATTTCTAAATTAGAAAAAAATTTTTTTATAATTATTTAAAAATAACTTCTTTTTCTATTTCTGATTTTAAATTAAAAATTTATTGGTATTATTTTTAATATATAAATATATTCTTTTTGAATATTTTTTTATGATTCCGTCTTCATAAATATTTTCAATTTTTCAACCAATCTGTGAATAAATTTATTGTTTCTATTTTTCAATGCTTTTTCCTTTCTTTTTTTATTGTATTTAACTTTCCATATATTGTCAATCAAAATGTGGTACAAAAAGAGTATAAAATTAATTTATACTCTTTTTATTTATTAAAAAAATCTAAATTCTTTACATATTTTTGCATTGTCTTCAATGAATTTTTCTTCTTGGTGGAATATCATCACCCATTAATATTTTAAATATTTCATCTGCTTTTTCAGCATCTTCCATTGTTACTTTTTATTAATATTCTGTTTTTCAGGATCCATTGTTGTTTCCCATAATTGTACTGGGTCCATTTCTCCTAAACCTTTGTATCTTTGTATTGAAGTATTTTCTCTTCCTACAATCATTAATTCATTATCTAATTGTTCATCTGAATAACAATATATGTCTTTTTATTCCTTTTTTTAGCTATTTTTATATAATGGTGGTTGTGCTAAGAATACATGTCCTTGCTCTATTAAAGGTCTCATATATCTAAAGAAAAAAATGTTAATAATAGTGTTCTAATATGTGCACCATCAACATCGGCATCTGCCATTATTATTACTTTTCCATATCTTATTTTATTAACATCAAAATTATCACCAATTCCTGCTCCTATTGCTTGAATTACTGGTTTTAGTTTTTCATTATTATATATTTTATCCGGTCTTGATTTTTTTCAACATTTAGCATTTTACCCCATAATGCTAATATTGCTTGATTTCTTCTATTTCTACCTTGTTTTGCAGATCCTCCGGCAGAGTCTCCCTCAACTATATATACTTCTGTTTCTTCTGGATTTTTGCTTGAACAGTCTGCTAATTTTCCAGGCAATGTTGTTACATCTAGTGAATTTTTCTTTCTTGCCAAATCCCTTGCTTTTCTTGCTGCTTCTCTTGCACGAGCTGCACTTATACATTTTTCAATAATTGTTTTAGATATTGCTGGATTCTCTTCTAAAAATGCTGATAATGATTCAACTACAACTGATTGAACTATTCCTGTAACATTACTGTTTCCTAATTTAGTTTTTGTTTGTCCTTCAAATTGTGGATCTTTTACTCTTACTGAAATTACTGCGGTTAAACCTTCTCTTATATCTTCACCTTGTAAATTTGTATCTTTTTCTTTTAAGATATTGTGAGATCTTGCATAGTCATTAAATACTTTTGTTAGGCCTCTTCTAAATCCTTCTAAATGTGTACCACCTTCGATTGTATTAATATTATTTACGAATGATTGCACACTTTCATTGTATGATGTTGTGTATTGCATTGCAATTTCAACTGGTACGTCTATATCTTTTTTTCTCAATATAAATTGGATCTAAATCAATTTTTTCTTTGTTTTTATTAAGGAATTCAACGAATGAACGTAATCCTCCTTCAAAACAGAATTCTTCTTTTCTAGGTTCTTCTCCTCTTAAATCTTCAAGTGAAATATATAGTCCTTTTTGTTAAGAAAGCCATTTCTCTTAGTCTATTTTTGTAAAAACTTCGTAAGTGTACTCAGTTGTTTCAAATATTTGGCTATCTGCTAAGAATCTTACTCTTGTTCCTGTTTTGTCTGAATCACCAATTCTTTTTAGAGATTCTACGGTTTTTCCTCTTTCAAATTTCATTTGATAGATTCCGCCATCTCTTTGAATTGTTACTTCTGTCCATTCTGATAATGCGTTTACAACTGATGCACCAACACCATGAAGACCTCCAGATACCTTATATCCACTGTCTCCACCGAATTTTCCACCAGCGTGCAATACTGTATATACAGTTTCTGCTGCAGAAATATGTGTTTTTGCATGAACGTCTACTGGTATACCTCTACCATTATCTTCTACAGAAATTACGTTACCTGGTTCAATTTTTACTTGAATCTTTGTACAATATCCTGCTAATGATTCATCAACACTGTTATCAACTATTTCGTATACTAAATGATGTAATCCTCTTGCAGATACACTACCAATGTACATACCCGGTCTTTTTCTAACTGCTTCTAAACCTTCTAGTACTTGTATTTGGTTTTGCACCATACTCGTGGTTGTACTTTTTCCTCCATTTTTAACATCCTTTCTGTTCTTACGCATTCTTTTCAATATACTCATTCTATTGGAAAAATTAGATTGTCAAGCAATAATATTTCCATTTTGAATGTTATATGATGTGCTATTCTCTATTTCTATATTTTTTTGTGCATGTTATTATTACTTGAATATTTTTTTATATTTGTTAAGAAATTTTTTTATTCTTTTTTTCATCTAGTTCTGACATGAAATCATCCAGTAATAATATTGGATATTCTCCTATATCATCTTTTTATTATTTCAATTTCCGATAATTTTAGTGATAATACCGCTGTTCTATTTTGTCCTTGTGATCCATATATATTTACTTCTTTTTTTATCAATATATATTTTAAAGTCATCCCTGTGTATTCCTGCGCTTGTGTATCCTCTTATTTTATCTATTGCTCTTTTTGCTTTTTAGCTTTTTTTATGAATTCCTCTTTATTATTGCAATCTGATAAATATTCAATTTCTATAATTTCTTTTGTTATTGTATCATGTATTCCTTGAATTTTTTTGTGATATTTTTTTGAATAAAAATCATTTCTATAATTATTGATTATTTTTTTCCATACTCATATAATTTTTCGTCCCAAATTTCAAGCATTTCATCGTTTTTCTACTTTATTCTTTAGAAAACTATTTCTTTGTTCTAAAGTTTTATTATACATTGATAAATTATATAAATATCTTGGTTTTTAATTGTCCTATCATCATGTCTAGAAATTTTTCTTCGTTCTGCAGGTCCTTCTCTTAATATATTTATATCGTTTGGTGTGAATATGACTATGTTTAAAATTCCCTACTAATTCACTTAATTTTTTTAATTTTATGCCATTATGTGATACTATTTTTTTATTATTTAATAGAATTTCTATTTCACCCATTCTATCTTTTTTCATATTCCCCATTAATTTTTGCAAATTGTTTTTGATAACATTATCATTTCTTTATCTTTATTGGTTCTAAAAGATTTTCCGAACGCCATTAAAAAAATATGGATTCAATAATGTTTGTTTTTTTCCTTGTGCATTATCTCCATAAAAAAATATTGATGTCTTTGCTTAAATTAATTGTTTGTTGTTCATAATTTCTAAAATTTTGAATATTAATACTTTTTAAATACATATTTCCTCAAAATTATCCACATTTTGTGCTCTAAATGTGGATAATGCTTTATTATTAATCTTTTTTTCAATCTTACTGGTAATATCATATATTGATAATCTCCATCATCTTCTATACTTTTTTTATTACTGATGGTGATATGCTTGTTCCAAAATTGATATAAACTTCTTCATCATCAATATTTCTAAATACGTCTAAGAAGAATTTTTGGATTAAATCCTGCTTCTAAGTCTTGTCCTTCTGTTGTTGTGAATATTTCTTCTTTTGCATCACCTGTTTGGTTTGTACATGAAATTTTAATCTTACCTACTTCTACATTTAATTTTACTGGATATCTTTTTTTCTTTTTCCATTGAAGAAGATGATATTAAACTTATTCTTTCGAAACAGTTTGAAATTAAATTTTTTTATTTACTCTTACGCGTGTTTCCCACTTTTTGGTATAACTTCTGAATATTTTTAAAAAATTCTCCATCTAATAATCTAGTTACTATTTTACAATTTTCTATTTCAAATAATGCTTGATTTTTTTGATATTCCTAATTTTTATCAAATCGAATGAATCTGCTAATATTTTTATTTATTTCTTGTAGTGTTCTTCCTGGTATTACTGCTTCAAAATCGTTTGTTTTTGTATTTAATACTTTTTGATTTCCAAGCTAATCTAAAGCCGTCAACTGCTACAACATTTAATTTATTATTTTTTTACTTCGAATAAGCATCCTGTAAATACTGGTCTATTTTCCTCTGTACTAATAGCAAAAAAATTGTTTTTCTAATCATATCTTTTATTGTATTTTGCTCTAATTCAATTGAGTTTTCTACATTTATTTCTGGAAGTTGTGGAAAATCATCTGGATTCATTGTTGCTAATTTATATACTGATCCTTCACATTCTATTACTAATAAATTATTCTCATTAATTGATATTGTTATATTTGTATCCGGTAATTTTCTAATAATTTCACTAAACATTATTGCATTTACTACTATAGAACCTTGTTCTAATACATTATTTTCTTTAATAATATATTCTATTCCTAATTCTTTATCATAACATGTTAATTTTATATCATCATTATTTGTTTGTATTAATATACCTTCTAATATAGGCATTGTTGTTTTAGTAGCTACTGCTTTAGTAACGGAATTAAGTGCTTTTAATCATTTTATCTTTTTCAAAAAATTATTTTCATATGAAATCCTTCTTTCTTTTTTTATTATATATAAATAAATTTAGTTGTAGTAATAGTATATATGTATTAATTGTGTTGAAAAAGATTTAAAAGTGCTTGCAATATATACGGAAACTCGTGTGTAGAGTTTTTGTGGAAAATGAATTTTTAAATCCACAGTATTAAAAAAAGTTAATTTGAAAAATTGTTTTTTTACACATGTTTTATACAGTACATTCACAATGTGTTTGTGGAAAGATTTTATAATTAATTTTTTTATTGAAATATCAAGATTATTTATAAGTGCTTTCGAACAAAAAAATTTTGCAAACAGATTTTTTTATTAATCACGAGTATTTGTTGATAAATTAATTGTTGTTTGAAAGTAGTATTTTTTTCACACTTTCCACAATTGATTTTGTGTTCGATACATTGTTCTTTATTTCTGTTTCAATTTTGTTGCAAGCATGCATTACTGTAGTGTGATCACGCTTTCCAAAGTCATTTCCTATTTGAGGTAATGACATTTGTGCAACGTTTCTACATAAGTACATGGCAATTTGTCTTGGGAATGTTACGTCTGCTGATCTTTTTGAACTTGTTAAATCAGAAGGGTTTATGTCAAAGTATTTTCCTATTACTTCCTGAATGTATTCAGATGAAATAACTTTTTCTTTTTGAAGTGATCATTGTGTCAATTGCATTTTGAGCCATTTCTATAGTTATTGGACTATTTGTTAACGAAGCTTTTTGCTATTAATTTTTTTAGAATTCCTTCTAGGGCTCTAATGTTTGAGTCCACATTTGTTGCTATTAATGTAAGAATATCATCATTTATTAAAATGTTATCTAAATCTGCCTTTTTGTCTTAAAAATTGCTAATCTTGTTTTCATAATCTGGGTTTTGAAATGTCTGCTAGTAAACCCCATTCAAATCTAGATTTTAGTCTTTCTTCTAATAATTCTAATTCTTTTGGTGGACGATCGCATGTTAAAATGATTTGTTTTCCTGATTCATATAGTGCATTAAATGTGTGGAAGAATTCTTCTTGAGTACTTTTTCTTTCCGGCAATAAATTGAATGTCATCTATTAATAATGCGTCTATGCTTCTATATTTTTTTCTCTAAAATTTTTCTGTGGTTTGATCTTTTTAATGCGTTTACTAATTGATTTGTAAATGTTTCTGATGTTATATATAGTATTTTTTTGCTGATGGATTATTTTCTAATATTTGATTACCGATTGCATGCATTAAGTGAGTTTTTCCCTAATCCAACACCACCATATAAAAAAATGGATTGAATTTTTAATCCTGGTGCTTCTGAGACTCCTTTTTGCTGCTGCTTGTGCAAATTGATTATTTGTTCCAACAACGAATGTTTCAAATGTATAGGTTGGATTTAATCCTGAATTTAAAAATCTGTCTATTCATTGGTGTTGCTGAATTAAATTTCTCTTCGACTATTTCATTTTTTTAATTTTATTATTATATTACATTTTTTTATGCGTTACATAGTTAAATGTATTTTTTTATTAATTCTAAATATCTATTTTTGTAGAGTATCTCTATGAAAAGGAGTTTCTACTGATAATATAATATTGTTGTCATTTATTGATTCTACTACGATTCTTTCAATCCATGTTTGAAAAGTGATTTCAGTTGTTTCAGCTTTTTAATAGGTTTTTGGCTTCTGCCCAAATTTCTTCTATTTTTGTATTATCCATAAAAATCTCCTTTCAAAAATACGAAAAAATGAAAAAAAGCCATTTAATAATTAGAAAAGAAATTGGTTCTAATTTATAATTAAATAACGTTTTCATTTGTAAATATATTCTTTAATATAATAGCAAAAAAATAGGGCAATAGTCAAGGTAAAAAAATAGTAATCGTATATTATTTTTTTCTTTAAAATTATTGACATAAGTGTTTAAAGAATGTATAATTGCAATTACGATTAGATATATGATATATGGGAGGTGGAATAATGAAAAGAACATTTCAACCAAAAAAAGAGACAAAAATAAAAAAAGAACATGGTTTTATGAAAAGAATGGCTACTAGAGCTGGCCGTAATGTTTTAAAAAGCTAGAAGAGCAAAAAGGAAGAAAGAGACTTTGCGCATAAATTTTGGGTCACTTGAGTTATTAGTGGCCTTTTTAAGGTATATTATGAAAAAAATTAAAACTTTAAAAATTAAATTATGAATTTAAAAATGTATTTAATAGAGGGAAATATTTAAGAGCACATCAAGTTATTGGTTATGTTTTAAATAATAAATTTGGATACAATCGATTGGGATTGGCTATAAGTACAAAGTTATGTAAAAGCTACTGGCCGCAATAGAATAAAAAAGAGTTATTAGAGCGGCTTATCTTGATTTAATTAGAGAATATGATTTAAAAACAGGGCTATGATATTGTGTTTATATGGAATAAGAATGTAAGTATTGATAATATTTCGTATTTTGAAGTAATAAATGATATTAAATATATTTTTAGAAAAATTTGAATTAATTATTGAGGATGATGATGAAAATAATTTTTTTAAATTTTTTTATTAGAATTTATCAATTGACATTATCTAAAGTTTTTAGTTTTTGGATTTCATTGTAAATTTTTATCCGAGTTGTTCTGAATATACAATGCAGGCAATTGATAAGTATGGAGTATTTAAAGGTCTCGTATTGGGATCTAAAAGGATTATGAAATGTAATATATTTTCTAAAGGTGGATATGATCCATTAAAGTGAAGGGAAAAAGTATATGGGATTTGTAGCTAATATATTTGGTTATGTATTGAATTATATTTATAATTTGGTACAAAAATTATGGTTTAGCTTTATTGTTATTTACTTTAGTATTAAAAATTAATATTATTACCATTAACTATAAAAGCAAGAAAAAGTCGACTAAGGCTTCTCAAAAAAATGCAACAAGAATTGAATGCGTTGAAATTTAAGTATAAAAAAATGATACTGAAAAAAATTGAATGCGGCAACTATTGAGTTGTATAAAAGGGAAAAAGTTTAGTCCGTTTACAGGATGTATTACAGCGATTTTACAATTTGTGATTATCCTAGGAATATTTTTATTTAGTTAGTCAACCTTTAACTTATATGAGAAAAAGTTGATTCAAATTTGATTAAACAATATTCACAAGAGATCGAACAAAGTAATGTAAAAATCTTCTTATAAAAGAAATAGCAGTAATTGCGTATAAGGGTAGTGAAGATTCTAGAGTTTATTTAAATATGAATTTCTTAGGGTCTAGATTTAACAAAAGTACCAATGCAAAATTTAAAAGGATCCAAAAAGTTTATATTATTCCAGTGTTGTATATTATAACAATGTTTGTTAATATTAAAAATTAATACTAGATTAATGAAGACTAAGGAACAATTAGATAAAGAAAAAGAAGAAAAAAAGCTAAAAAGAAATTGGAAGCTGCTAATAAAGATGATGAAAAAAATTTGATGCTGAAGCTGTTGCTGATGAATTACCAGATATGCAATCAATGACAAAGAGTATGAATTATATGATGCCTATAATGTCAATTTTTATTGGAATTATAGCACCACTTGGATTATCTTTATATTGGCTATTAAGTAATATTTTTAAATACAGTTGAAAGATTGGCTATTTCAAAAAAATTTTTTTCTAAAAAGAGGAGGCATAATATGTCTAAAAACAGTTATTGCAGAAGGTAAAACTTTAAATGAAGCAATTGATAATGGTTTGAAAGCATTAAATTGCAAAAAGAAGTGATGTTGAAGTTAGGGAGATTAAAAGATACTGATAAAAAGATGTTTTATAGTATTTTAGCACCAAGAAAAGTAAAAAGTTGAACTTATATTAAATAATGAAAAAAAGTGATGAATATAATGTTACTGAAGAAGATTTAAATAAGGCAATGGATATTTTTAAATAAATTTTTAGATAAGTTTATAGAGCATTTTAAAGATTTAAATTACAAGATTGAAATTAAGGAAGGCATATTACATATTGATTTTTATCGGTGAAGATTCTTTAAATTTAATTGGATATAGAGGCGAAACTTTAAATTCTCTTCAAACAATTTTTGGTAGCTGTTTTTAAAAGAAAAATGGATTCAAAAGTTAAGCTATATTTTGAATGTTGGAGATTATAGAGAAAAAAGAAATGATATTTTTGAAAGATTTAGCAAGAAAAAAATAGAAGCTGAAGTGCTTAAGAATCGTAAAAAGAGTTTTAGAGCCTATGAGTGCTTATGAAGAAAAAAATAATTCATACTGAGTTGCAAAAATAGTGATAAAGTAGTTACTTTTAGTATTGGAGAAGAGCCACATAGAAGATTGGTAATTGATTTAAAATAAGTAAATAAAAAATTTCGAAGTCAAAGTTCGAGATTGTTGTTAATAGGACACAATCTTACTTTTGACTTTTTTTATTTTTGGAGGTAATAATGGAGAATACAATTGTTGCAATATCTACTGCTATGGGGAAATGGTGGTATTGGGATAGTTAGAATGTCTGGGGAAAAGTCATTTGAAATTTTTAGATAAGATTTTTTTAGACCAAAGAATAATGATGGTTTTATTAAGGGATATCAAATTAAATATGGTAATATTATTGATCCGAAAAACGAGGAGATTGTTGATGAGGTTTTTAGTATCTTATTTTTGTTGCGCCTAAGAGTTATACAACTGAAAATATGTGTGAGATTAATACTCACGGAGGTATGGTTGTTGAAAAAAAGAATTTTGGAGCTTTGTTTGGAAAATGGGGCTGAGATTGCTAGTCCAGGTGAATTTACTAAAAGAGCCTTTTTAAATGGTAGAATTGATTTGTCTCAAGCTGAGGCTATTATTGATTTAATTAACTCTAAAAACGGTCAGAGAGGCGAAAAGAATCTATTAATCAATTAGAAGGTCATTTATCTAATAAAAATTGAAAATATCAGGAAAAAAATGCTTAATTTGATGATTGCAATTGATGTAAATATAGATTATCCGGAATATGATGAAGAGGAAGTTACAAAAAAACAGATCTTTGGGTGAATTGAGGATTATTTCAGAAGAGTTGATTAAGTTAGAAAAAGAGTTTTTAACAGTGGAAAGATATTAAGAGATGGTGTAAAAACGGTTATTTTTAGGAAAGACTAATGCTGGAAAAATCTTCGTTATTAAATAGAATATTAAAAGAGGATAGAGCAATTGTTAGTAATATTGAAGGAACGACTCGTGATACTATTGAAGAATTCGTTGATGTTGAAGGAATTCCTTTAAAATTGATTGACACTGCAGGCATTAGAAATTCTTCTAATGAAATAGAGCAAATAGGAATTCAAAAGAGTAAAAAAATTAGCTGATTCAGCGGATTTAATTATTGCAATATTTGATATTACAAAAGAATTTGACTGAAGATGATGAAGAATTATTGGAGATTATTAAGGATAAAGAGTGTATAATTTTATTAAATAAAATTGATGTTTTATCTGAAAATATTGAATTAGAAAAAGTGTTTAAAGTCTATTAACAAAAAAATATTGAAAATATCTGTTATGGAAGATATTGGAATTCAACAATTGTTTGATAAAAATAGTTGAAATCTATAGTTTTAATAATGATAGTTTATCTAATGATGTATTAATTAGTAATGAGAGACATAAAAATTTAATTCAAAAAGGCTAGAATGGAAATTGACGAGGCTATTAATGCTGCTGAGAATGATATGTATATTGATATTATTTCAATTTATATTAATAATGCTATGAATTATTTAGCTGAAATTACAGGAAATAATGTTACTGATGATGTTATTAATGAAATATTCAAGAAGTTTTGTTTAGGAAAAATAAAATTTAAAAAGCGAACATTGTTGAAAAATATATGATGTGAAAAAAATGTGGATAACTTGATTTTTACTAACTTTTTTTATGTGGAAAAAGTGTTCAGGTTTCACAAAAATCATACATAAAATGTGGATAATGTGAATTAAAATGTTGAAATGTTATAAGGAGGTTAATGTGAATTATTTTGCAGGAAAATATGATGTAGCTGTTATTGGAGCTGGTCATGCTGGTTGTGAAGCTGGTCTTGCGGCTGCTAGAATGGGTATGAGAACTTTAGTTTTTTTCTATAAGTTTAGAGTGTATTGCTAATATGCCTTGCAATCCTCATATTGGAGGTAGTTCTAAGGGACATATTGTAAGAGAAATTGATTGTTTAGGTGGAGAAATGGGAAAGAATATTGATAAGACCTATCTTCAGTTAAAAATGTTGAATACTTCTAAGGGGCCTGCTGTGCATTCTTTAAGAGCTCAGGCGGATAGAAAGCAATATCAAAGTGCTATGAAGAAGACTTTAGAAGAGCAAGAAAATCTTTTTATTAAACAAGCTGAGATTGTTGATATTATTATTGAAGATAATAAAGTTAAGTCTATTGTGACGAATGTTGGAGCGATTTATGATGTGGATGCTATTATTTTTAGCTACTGGTACTTATTTAAAAGGTATGATACATATAGGAGAAGTTCATTATTCTTCTGGTCCTGATGGTGTTTCTGCTGCTAATGATTTGTCAGAGGTGCTAAAAAATTAAATATTGAAATTAGAAGATTTAAAACTGGTACACCTGCTAGAATTAATAGAAGAAGTATTGATTTTTCTAAAATGGAGATTCAAAAATGGGGATGAAGTTATTGAACCTTTTTCTTTTAGAAAATAATTTTACTAGAGATGATACTCAGATGCCATGTTATTTGACATATACAAATGAAAAAACTCATGAAGTAATTAGAAAGAATTTGATGAGAAGTCCTTTATATTCTGGTAAAATTCATGGTACAGGTCCTAGATATTGTCCTTCTATTGAAGATAAAGTTGTTAGATTTGCTGATAAGGAGAGACATCAGTTGTTTGTGGAACCTATTGGTAGAGATACTGATGAAATGTATATTCAGGGAATGAGTTCTTCTTTACCTGAGGATGTTCAGTTAGAAATGTATCATACTGTTCCTGGATTGGAAAAACTGCGAGTTTACTAGACCTGCTTATGCTATTGAGTATGATTGTATTGATCCTCAAGAATTAAAAATTAGTTTGGAACATAAAAGAATTTCTGGAATGTTTTTTGCTGGACAAATTAATGGTACTTCAGGATATGAAGAGGCTGCTGCTCAGGGGTTGATAGCAGGAATTAACGCTGCATTAAAATTAAAAGGTAAGGAACCTGTTATATTGGATAGATCTCAAGCTTATATAGGTGTTTTAATTGATGATATAGTTACGAAAGGTGTTACTGAACCTTATAGAATGATGACTTCTAGGGCTGAATATAGACTACTTTTGAGACAGGATAATGCTGATTTACGTTTAACAGAGATTGGTCATGAAGTTGGATTGATTTTCGGATGATAGATATGATAAATTTTTTTAATTAAGAAGAAGGCTATTGAGGATGAAGTTGAAAGATTAAGAAATGTTGTTGTTAAACCAACTGAAATAAATAATAATCATCTTGAATCAATTGGAACAACTAGAATTACAACTGGTTTTCAAAATGGCGGATTTATTAAAAAAAGACCTCAAGTAACTTATGAAAATTTAGCTTTAATAGATGTTGATAGGGTGGAGCTTGATGAAAGAGTGAAAAAAAGAAGTTGAAATTTTATTGAAATATGAAGGATATATTAATTTGGAAAGTGTTCAAGTTGATAAATTCAAAAAGCTTGAAAATAAGAAGCTTACTGAGGATATTAATTATTCTGAAATTTCTGGGTTAAGATTGGAAGCTAGACAGAAACTTGATAAGGTTAAACCTTCGTCTGTTGGACAAGCTTCAAGAATTTCTGGAGTTTCGCCAGCAGATATTACTGTATTATTAATTTGGCTTGAAACTAATAAAATGAAAAAGGGATTAGTTATGGATTATAAAATTATAAAAAGAATATATGGATATTGATAATGTTAGTGCAGAAAAAAATTTTGCAGTTTATATGGAATTATTAAGAGAATGGAATGAAAAAAATAAATTTAACTGCTATAACGGATGAAGAAGGGATTCTTGTGAAACATTTCTTCGATTCATGCAGTATTAGTGAGTTTGTGGATAATAATTCTAAAAATAATTGACATTGGAACTGGGGGCAGGATTTTCAGGATTACCTTTAAAAAAATAGTAAATGATACTCTAAATCTTACATTAGTTGATTCACTTAATAAAAAGAATTAATTTTTAAATGAAGTGAAAAAAATAAATTGGGGCTAAAAATGTTGAAACAGTACATGGGAGAGCTGAAGATGTAGGGATTGATAATAAATATCGTGAAAAAAATATGATTTTGCAGTATCTAGAGCTGTTGCAGAGTTGAGGATATTAGTGGAATATTTGTTACCTTTAGTTAAAGTTGGTGGTAAAGTTATTGCAATGAAGGGGCCTAATATTGATGAAGAAGTTGAAAAATGCTAAAAAAAGCAGTAAAGTTATTGGGTGGAGAAATTGAAAGAATAGAAAGTTTTAGACTTGGAAATACTGATAATGAAAGAACAGTAATTATTATAAAAATAAAAAAATACAGAATTAAAGTATCCACGAAAGGCTGGAATTCCAAGAAAAAAATCCATTATAAATATTGTGAAAGACGTAATTTTTTTAATTGACAAATTACGTCTTTTTATATTATTATTGCAGTTGAGAGGAGGATAAGATTTTTGGGTAAAGTTATTTCTGTAGCAAATCAAAAAGGTGGTGTTGGAAAAAAACTACTACAACTATTAATATTGCTGCTATTTTAGCAAAAAGAATAAAAAAAGTCTTAGTTATTGATTGTGATCCACAAGGTAATGCAACAAGCGGGCTTGGAGTGGGGAAGATGAGTCAATTTTCAACTTATGATGTGTTGGTTAATGAGGTTGAAATATGCAATACAATCCAAAAACTGAGTTACCAAAACTTGAAATTTGTCCTACAAATATGAATTTGGCAGGGTGCTGAAATTCAGTTAGCGCAAATGGAGAGAGAGAATTTTGCTTTAGCAGAAAAAAATTGCTAAATGCAAGGATAATTATGATTTTATTTTCATAGATTGTCCTCCTTCTTTGGGGTTAATTACTATTAATGCGTTGACTGCATCTGATAGTGTTTTGATTCCGGTCCAATGTGAATATTTTGCACTTGAAGGAGTTGGTGAATTACTTAAAAACAGTTGATATTGTTAGAAGATATTATAATAGAAAATTATCTATTGAAGGTGCTGTTTTAACAATGTATGATCCGAGAACTAAGCTTTCTAATCAAGTTGTAGAGCAGGTTGCAAAGTATTTTTGGAAATAAGGTTTTTGAAACATTGATTCCTAGAAATGTTCGTTTAAGTGAAGCTCCGAGTTATGGTCAGCCAATCATTTTATATGATCCAATTTCTAAGGGTTCAAGAAGTTATGAAAAATTGGTTAAGGAATTTATTAATAGAAATAAATAAGTTAACATAAAGGAGAAGAGATGGCTAAAAATTCAGGTTTAGGGAAGGGCTTAGATGCTTTTGTTTGCAGCACCTATAGCACTTGAAGGTTTTAACGAAGAAGAACAAAAAAATTGATGAAAGAAATGGCGAAACAGTTAAATTTATTAAGATTACTGATATCGAGCCTAATACAACTCAAGCAAGAAAAGAAATTTAATCCTGAAAGTTTGAATGAACTTGCAGAATCTATTAAAAAAATTATGGTATTTTACAGCCTATTATTGTTGAAGATAAAGGGAAATTTTTATAGAATTATTGCTGGTGAAAGAAGATGGAGGGCTTCTAAAAATAGCTGGATTGGAAGAGATTCCTTGTTTGGTTAGAGATGAAGATGAACAAAAAAATAAAGAAATTTCCTTAATTGAAAATATTCAGAGAAAAATTTAAATCCTATTGAAAAGGCTATGGGTTATAAGGAATTAATTGATAATTATAATTTGAGACAACAGGATTTAGCTGATAAATTGGGTATTAGCAGAACATATGTTACTAATACTTTAAGAATTTTAAATTTGGATAAAGAGTTATTGAATTAGCTCTTGAAGGTAAGCTTACTGAGGGACATTGTAAGGCGTTGATGGCTATTTCTGATCTAGACAAACAATTTGAAATGGCTACGAAAAATAATTGAGACTGGTGGAACTGTTGCTGATATAGAAAAGAGCTTTAAAGAATAGTTCAAAAAAACAGTCAAAAAAAGGCACAAAAAGAATGAAGCAATTTATAGAAATATAGAGAATGATTTTGAAAAGTTTTTTTGGCTCTAAAGTCAAATTAAAAGGCTGGTCCACGTAGTAGTAAAATTATTATTTCATATTCATCAAATGAAGAGCTTGAAAGATTACTAGAGATGGTTAAAAAAATAATGGTTAGAAATGAATGGAGTGCTTAAATTGAAAACAGTTAATTATGTAGAAATTTTATTTATGGTTATTAGTATTATTTCCTTAGGGATTTCTGCAGTTAGTATATTTTTGGACAATTAAAAACAAAAAAATAGATATGAAAAAAATATGTAAAAAATTGGGAAATGGCTCTAATATTGCTGAAGCATTGGATGAATATATTAAGCAGGTTGAAAAATATTGAAAAAAAGAGATGATCAAATTCTTGAATATTGTACAGCTTTAAATGCTGAACTTGGTAGATGTATCAAGAAAATTGGTATTGTTAGATATGACATGTTTGAAAAACAATAGAAGCAAATTAAGTTTTTGCTTTAGCTTTATTGGATAGAAAAAAATACTGGGGTAGTTATTAATAGTATTTATGCTGAAGACAATTCAAATGTTTACGCTAAACCGGTTGTTAATGGAGTGTCTAAATATCAGCTTTCATTTGAGGAAGAAGAGGCTATTAGACAAGCATCAATTAAATGATATTAATTATAAATAAAAACGCCTTAAAAAAACGATTTTTAGGCGTTTTTATTTTTGTATTAATTTTTATAATAATTTTGAAAAATTATAATTGACAAGTTAAATTTTTATATGTTATAAATATATGTGTTACAAGTTAATTTTTGTACATACGGAGAGGTGGTCGAGTTGGTTTATGGCACCAGTCTTGAAAAATTGGCGTAGGTGTGAGCTTACCGTGGGTTCGAATCCCACCCTCTCCGCCATTTTTTTATATTATTTGGAGATGTACCCAAGTGGTTGAAGGGGAGTGTTTGCTAAACACTTAGAGTTCGTAATGGGCTGCGGAGGTTCGAATCCTCTCATCTCCGCCAAGTAATGCTTAAAAGGCATTATTTTTTTGCATATAATTTTAAGATATTATTTTTTTAGCATAAATGAAATAGGAATCTATTTTTATTTATGCTTTTTATTCTTTTTATTTTCGATGTTGATTATGTTCATATTATGAGGATAATGTTAATTGTGTATTTTTTTATTTTGTTTAAAATTTAATAACTTTTTTTACTAAAAAGTTATTAATTTTTGTAAATAATTTATTATTAATAATTAATTTAATTATTAATGCATTTATTTTATTTATTGATTAATTTTATTATTTATTTTTAATTAATTATTTATTAATTGTGTTATTTTGTCATATTGTAAAAATTTATTTTTTTAATATCTTATTTTTTTATTGGATTTATTTTTATTCTATTGTTTTTAGACAATTTTATTTTTGGCAGTTAAATAAATAATTATTTATTATTAATAATATTATTTTTTTATTAAATTAAATATTAATTAATATCAATAAATTTTTATTTTTATATTTTAAAAATAATATGTTTTAAATTAATTTTTTTAATTATAATAATTATTATTTGTTTTAAGTTTTTTTCTGATTAAATTTTATTTATTATTTTTGCTTTTTAATTAATTATTTATTATTAATAATATTGTTTTTTTATTAAATTAAATATTAATTTAATGTAAAGCAAATTTTTATTTTATATTTTTAAAAAGTAATATGTTTTAAATTAATTTTTGTAATAATTATTATTATTTCTTTTTAAGTTGTTTTTATTAATTGATTTATTTATTAATTGATTTATTTATTAATTAATTATTTTTTTATTTATTTATTTTTAATTAATATTTTTTTATTTTTTTATTTTTAAATAAAAATTGTCATTTTGCAAAAATCGAGTTTGCTTAAAAGACAATGTTTAAAAGATAATTTTATTTGGTTCTTGCAGTTATTGAATCTTAAATATTGTGTTTTTAATTTTTAGGATTTTTAATTATTGTTGTATTTTGGTGAAGAAAAGTTTGATTTTGTTTTATGAATTACTTAGTTTTTATTTTTTTGATATTTAATCTGAAATTAAGATTATTTTTTTATAAATTAAAATATTATTATTTAATATTATTTATTATTTATTTTATTTAATAAAAAAACAGAAGGAATTAATCCTTCTGTTTTTTTCTTTATTTTATTTTTTTATTCCAAGATTTTTTTAAATTATTTTTTTACTCGTTTTTTTAAAAGAAGAAATTTTGTAAATCTTGTATATATATTGAGTACATTTTTGCTTTATTTGCACCATATATGTCTGCAATACGATTATTGCCAATTACGGCGATATTTTTCTGGAGGTAAGTTCATTGCATTAGCTAAATCTAGAAATGGCTTTTTTTAAGGGTTTGAATGCGAATTTTTTTGTTGTCTTTATTTCTAGTTGTTCTACTAATATTGGATTTACATAGATATTATTGCTTAAAAATTGCTATTTTTTTAGTTTTTGCTTTTTTTGCATTTTTTTATAAAATTAATTGTACCTTCTGAAATCTGTCTTTTTTTATTAAAAGTGTTCCATCAAAGTCAAATATTATGCCTTTGATGTTTTTTTATCATTATTAAATAATCTAGACTTATATCAGATATTTGACGATATGTTTCTTGTGGTATTAAAGGCTTTCATTTGACCTCCAATCTTATTTTTTTAAATTGTCTTTTTGCTATAGCCATCATTAATTTAATTCTGTTTGTTTGATTTGCTTCACTTGCGCCTGGATCATAGTCTATTGGTGAAATATTAGCGTTTGGATATTTTTTTCCCTTATGGTTTTTTTATTACGCCTTTTTCCAACAACATGGTTGGGCAAACATGCAAATGGTTGTACACATACTATATTATTTATTCCATTTTGTATATATTCTACCATTTCTGCTGTTAGAAACCAACCTTCTCCTGTTTGATTTCCTATTGATAATATTCCTTTTATGTGTTCTTCAAATTCAAATATATCGCATGGTAGTAAATAACCTTTTTTTAGATGATTTTAGTGCTGATATTTCAGCTTTTTTTCCATGTTATCAATTATTTTTTTTATTACTGTTTTTAAAGATGGCTGCTTTTACTTTATCGGTGTTCATTAATTTGCTATTTGTTATTTTGTGTGTACAGATAAATTTAATGAATCCCATGAAATCTGGTTCTATTACTTCGGCACCTTCATCTTCTAATTTTTGTATTACAAAGTTATTTCCAAAAGGATGATATTTTATTAGGACTTCGCCTACTATTCCTACTTTTGGTTTTTCTATGAACATATCAACTTCAATTTTTTTCGAAGTCATCTACGATTTCTTGGAAGCTTTTTTTGAAATCTTTACCTTTGTTATTGTTGATTATTTCTTTGCATTTTTTTCCATCCATTTATCAAATAATATTTTTTTGATTCGCCTTTGTTTTATTTCATATGATCTATTTTTAGCATATAGTTTTTTTGTAGTAAATCTCCGTAAATTATGCATTTTAGTAGTTTTTTGTGCCAATTCTAAGGTTATTTTTAAATCCTGGCATTTTTTTCCATTCCTACTACGTTGAAAGAGATAACTGGTATGTCTGGGTAGCCTGCATCCTTAAGGGCTTTTTGATAAAGCCTATATAATTTGTTGCTCTACATCCGCCACCTGTTTGTGACATTATTAGGGCTGTTTTTTTCAGGATCATATTTTCCTGATTCTAAAGATTCTATCATTTGTCCTGTTGTTAATATTGAAGGATAACATGCGTCATTATTTACGTATTTTTAAACCAGTTTCTACAGTGTTTTTGAGTGCAATCTTTTAAAAGGTGGAAATTGTATCCCATTGACTGCATTGCACTTTCTAATAGATTGAAATGCACTGGTGCCATTTGAGGGCATAGTATTGTATATCCTGATTTTTTCATATCTTTGGTGAATATTTTACTTCGTTGTTCATAATCACCAAAGCCTTCTTTGTGATGTGATTCTGTTTTTTCACGTTTTAGCATGCTTGCTAGTAACGAACGAATACGAATTCTTATTGCGCCTAGGTTGTTTACTTCATCAATTTTTATTAGTGTGTAAAAGTCTTTCATAGCTTGCTAATATTTCATTTACTTCATCTGTTGTTACAGCGTCCACTCCACATCCGAAAGAGGTTAATTGAATTAATTCTAATTCGTTGTGTTTTTCCTACGAAGTCTGCGGCTGCGTATAGTCTAGAATGATATGTCCATTGATTTACTACACGTAAACGTTTTGTTATATCGGTTTGTTTACAAATACTGTCTTCTGATAATACTGCTAAACCTAATCCTGTTATTAATGTGTCTATTCCGTGGTTTTATTTCAGGGTCTACATGGTATGGTCTTCCTGCTAACACAATTCCTTTTGAATTGTGTTCTTTCATGTATTTTTAATGCTCTATTTCCTTCAGCTTCGACATCGTCTTTTGTAGTGTTGATATTCTTCTTCTGCTAGTTTTTGCTGCGTTTAATAATTCTTTTTAGTGAATTTATATTCAGCAAATTCAGGTAGTTTGAAGATTGTTTCTGCTAAACTTTTTGTATGGAATGGTAGGAATGGATTTAAATATTTTATTTGTTTTAATGATTCTACATTGTTTTTTTAGTACCTCTGAATAAGATATTACAATTGGGCAGTTGTATTTATTATCTGCTGTTTTGAATTCCTTTCTTGAGTAAGGTACACATGGATAGAATATGGTTTTTATTCCTTGTTCTATTAATGATTCTATGTGACCATGTGATAATTTGGCTGGGTAACATACTGATTCAGATGGTATTGATTCCATTCCTTTTTCGTATGTTTTTCTATTGCTTTTTTTCTGAGATTATTACTCTGAATCCTAAGTTTGTTAGGAATGTGAACCAGAATGGGTAATCTTCATACATATTTAATACTCTAGGTATTCCGATTGTGCCACGTGGGGCTTTTTCTTCTTTTAGTGGTTCATAATATTCAAATAATCTTTCAATTGGTATTTATATAAGTTTGGTAAGTCTTTGTTTGAAGATACTATTCCTGCACCTTTTTTTCACAGCAGTTACCTGAAATGTGTCTTGTTCCGTTGTTAAATACATTTATTGTAAGTAAACAGTGGTTTTCACATGCTTGGCATCTTGTGTGGTTTGTTTTTATTGTTAATGAATCAATTTGTTCTGATGTTGATAATGTTGTTTCATAATTCATGTCTAATTTTTTTCTTCATATTTTTCTTTTTGCAAGAATTGCTACACCATAGGCTCCCATTAGTCCTGCGATATCTGGTCTTATTACGTTGATTTTTGTTATTTTTTTCAAAAGCTCTTAATACTGCGTTATTGTAGAAGGTTCCACCTTGTACAACTATATTTTTTTCCTAGTGTTTTTGTGTCTCTGATTTTCATTACTTTTTGAATTGCATTTTTTTATTACAGAGTAAGAAAGTCCTGCTGATATATCTCCGACAGCTGAACCTTCTTTTTGAGCTTGTTTTATTTTTTTGAGTTCATAAAAAAACTGTACAACGTGATCCAAGGTCTACAGGGTGTTTTGATTTTATAGCACTGTCAACGAATTCTTGTATTGATAAATTAAGGCTTTTTGGCGTATGTTTCGATAAAGGAACCGCATCCTGATGAACATGCTTCATTTAACATTATATTGTTTATTGTGTCATCTTGGATGCTGATGTATTTCATATCTTGACCACCAATATCTATGATGCTTGATACATTTGGTAAAAAAATGCTTTTTGCTGCTGTATAATGTGCAATTGTTTCAATTTCACCTAATTCGACATTTAGTGCGGATTGAATTAATTTTTCTCCATAACCAGTTACACCACTGAATTTTATATGTGCTGTTTTTGGGAAGTTCCTTATATAATTTTTTTAGCATGTTTTTCAACACTTTTTAAGAGGATTTCCTTCGTTGCTTTCATATAGAGAATATAATAATTCATTATCTCGGTTTATTAATACTAATTTTTGTTGTTGTTGATCCTGCATCTATTCCAATAAAAGCAGTCTCCTTTAAAAATCTGATAGATTTTTGTCTAGGGACTTTGTTTTTATCATGTCGTTCTACAAACTCTTTATAATCTTCATCGTTTTTCAAATAGAGCGTTTAGTGATTTTCCGTTTGATTCTTTTGAAGTTTTTTTAATGTTGTAATTTTATTTAATAATTCTTCATGAGTTATTTCTTTTTGTGTTTATTGAGTCTAAAATGGCGCCTTTTGCTACTAGTAAATGTGCATTTTTCTGGTACTATTATTTCGTCTTTTTGTTAAGTTTAGAGTTTGTATGAATCTATTTCTTAATTCTGATAAATATGTTAATGGGCCTCCTAAGAATGCTACATGACCCTTTATGGGATGTCCACAAGCTAATCCTGAAATAGTTTGATTTACAACTGCTTGAAATATTGATGCAGCTATATTTGATGTGTTAGCACCTTCGTTAATTAATGGTTGGACATCTGTCTTGGCGAATACACCGCATCTTGATGCTATTGGATATAGTATTTTATAATTTTTTGCTAATTCGTTTAAGCCAGATGCGTCTGTATTTAATAGTGATGCCATTTGGTCAATAAATGCGCCTGTTCCGCCGGCGCATGTACCATTCATTCTTTGTTCTATTGATTGATCAAAGTATATTATTTTTTTGCATCTTCACCGCCTAATTCAATTACTACATCTGTTTGAGGAATATTTTTTTCAACTGCGCGTTTACATGCTACTACTTCTTGAATAAATGGAATTTCCATGAATTTTGCTGCACTCATTGCACCTGAACCGGTTAATGAGATTGTATATGTGTTATTTTTATATTTTTCTGCAAATTCTGTTAAAACTTTGCATAATGTGTTTTTTGTATCTGAGTAATGTCTTTTGATAGTCTTCGTGTAAAACGTTTAAATCATCATCCATTATTACTATTTTTGATTGTGGTTGAACCTACGTCAATACCAACGTGTAAATGATTTTTCATTTTTCCTCCTTATGAGGGGTATTTTTATATTTTAAGTGGTAAAAAGTCAAACTGATTTTCTTAGGGCTTATTGATATAAAAGTAGTTTGGGTGTTATAATTTTTTTATGGAAAGAATAGATGATTTACAATACAAAGGTTTAAAGATTATACAAAATTCTGATGGATTTTGTTTTCGGAATAGATAGTGTTTTATTAAGTGATTTTTGCTAAAAAAATTAGACCGGGTAGTACAATATGTGATTTGGGAACTGGAACTGGTATTATTAGTATTGTACTTAGTAAAAAAGGTAGATTCTTCTAAAATAATTGCTTTTTGAAAAAGCAAAGAGACGTTTTTGATATGGCATTTAGAAGTATTAAGATGAATGGGCTTGAAAATTATATTAATATTATTAATAGTGATATTTTAGATATTGATAGAGAATTAAGAGTTGATGCTGTTGTTACTAATCCACCTTATAAAAATTGGATACGGGTATTAATTCTGGAAATATTAAAAAAACAAATTTCAAGATTTGAATCAAGTGCTAATTTGGATGATTGGATTCAATTTCTGCTAGAATTTTGAAGGATTTCAGGGGAATTTTATATGGTTTATAGACCGGAAAGATTGTCTGAGGTTTTTAATATTATGAACAAATATAAGATTGAACCCAAAGTAATTAGATTTGTTCATTCAAAAAAATTGAAGAACATTCTACAATGGTTCTTATTAAAGGGGTTAAATTAGCTAAGTCATTTCTGAAGATTGAAAATCCTTTAATTATTTATAATAGTGATGGGAGTTATACTTCTGAAATTAATGAAATTTATAATGGAGATGTTAATGGATAAGGGAAAAATTGTATTTAGTTGCTACGCCGATAGGTAATTTGGGAGATATTACTTATAGGGCGGTTGAAATTTTAAAAGGCAGTTGATGTAATTGCTGCAGAAGATACTAGACAGACATTAAAGTTGTTAAATTATCTGGATATTAAGAAATCAATGTTTAGCTATCATAGGCATAATGAAGATTTTTAAAAGTGGAAAAAAATTATGGAAATTTTGGAAGAGGGTAAAGATGTTGCTATTGTTACAGATGCTGGTACTCCTGGAATTTCTGATCCTGGGGAAGTTGCTGTTAAAGAAGCAATTGATAGGAATATTGAAATTATTCCTATTCCCGGAGCTTAGTGCTTTAGTCAATGCTTTGATTGCTTCAGGACTTAATACTAAAAGAATTTTTCTTTTTTTGGATTTTTACCTATTAATAATAAAAAAATCGTAAAAGCTAAATTGGATGAAATTGAAGAGAGAGAAGACGGTTATTTTTGTATGAGGGCACCTCATAGAATTTTTGGAAACATTGGTTAATTTGAAAAAAATGTTTTGGGAAATAGATATGTTGTTGTTGCGAAGGAACTTACTAAATTACATGAAACGTTTTATAGGGGTAATATTGATGAAGTGATTAATTTAATAGGAAATCCTAAGGGTGAGTTTATTATTATGATAGATGGTAAGATTGTTGATAAAAAAAGAAATTTTTTTAAAAAATATGACTTTGGAAGAACATTATAAATATTATGAAGATCAGGGAGTTGATAAGAAGGAAATTATTAAAAAAATTGCTAAAGATTTAAATGTAGCAAAAAAATGAAATATATCAAAAATTCATTTAGCATATTGCTAAATGAATTTTTTATAATATTTTTGCATATTATAATGATTGACTTTTGGTAATATGTGTCATATATTTTTGGTTGTAGAGAAATAGTTCAGTTTATGTTTTTATCGACTAATTTTTAATCTATGAGATTTTTATTTTTTTATTATTTTTCTAAAAAAACAAATTTATATTTCTAAAAAGCGCCCTACTAAAAAATAATAAATTCCTCTACATTTTTAATGATGGTATTTTTTTCGTTGTTTGCAATTTTTGCAGCTCTAAATATTTGTTCAATTAAAAAAATACTCTAATTAATTGATGTGGGAATGTCATTTTTTTGAAAAAGCATATTTTTTTCATTACTTAAACTTTTTTTAATTTTGAGTTTAATCCAAGAGATCCACCAATTATAAATGTAAGATTACTGTTTGAAATTTTTTTATATTTTCAATTTTTTTCTGAAAATTCTTCGGACGTATATTGTTTACCAGTTAAATCTAAGGATATAATATAAGAATTTTTGGTATGTGTGCGATTATTTTTTTCAGATTCAATATCTTGTATTTGTGATATTATTGATGGATTTAATGTGTCTGGTAATTTTTTTCGTCAGGGTAATTCTATTATTTGAAATGAATAATATTTTGATAATCTTTTTGAATATTCTTGAATTGCATCCTTTAAATAGGTTTCTTTTTAATTTTTCCAATGCAAATTAAATTTATATGTAGCATTTTTACCTCAATTAATTTTATAATATAATTTTTACTTATTTCATCACGGTTTTGCGATTTGCAGAGTAAAGTCTTTTAAGTCTTTTTTTATAAGTTTATTCATTGTTGTTTGGTAGGCTTGTTCTGGTGTATTATTTTCTTTACTTAAGTGTCCAAACATTACGTTATTTAGATTTTGTGTATTTAAATAATTTACTAATTCGGCTGCATCATCATTTGATAAATGCCCAAAAGGTCCTGCAATTCTTTGCTTTTAAATTGTAAGGGTATGATGAATTTTTTTAATAATTCGAAATCATAGTTTGATTCTAATAATATAAAAATTACTTCCTACTAAATTATTTACTAAATTTTTTTATCAATATGACCAATATCTGTGGCAATTGAAATTTTTTTATCTGCGTTTGCAATATTGTATGCTACAGGATCTGCAGCATCGTGTGGAATGGAGAAGGGCTTTATCTTTAGTTCTCCTAAATCAAAAGCCTCATCATTTAAAAAAGTATTTTTTTGTTTGAGATTTCAGTAGTTTTTGAAATTGCATAATGTGTTTTTTTATTAGCGTAAATTGGAATATCATAGTTTTTACAAAATTGTTTTTTTAGGGCTTTTTATATGATCACTATGTTCATGTGTTATTAAAAATTCCGTTAATCTTGGATAGACTTGAATTTAGTTGTTTTAATGATTCTTCAATTTTTGCGCTTAATCCACAATCTATTAACAGTTTTGTGGATTCTGTTTCAATATATGAACAATTTCCTGAACTACTACTGAATAAGTTATAAAAAGTTAAACATTGTTTTTCCTATCTAATTTCTTCGTCATCGTGAACTCTTTTTTTATGTTAGCACCAAGTTTATTGAATTTATCTTCAATGTTTTCATAGCCTCTATCAATGTAGTGAATGTTATGTACTTCACTTGTTCCTTCGGCAATCAAACCAGCAATTACTAAAAGCTGCTCCGGCGCGTAAGTCTGATGCATATAAGTTAGCTGCTGTTAATTTTTGGAACTCCTTCAAATACTGCTGTTTTGCCTGAAGCAGTTATATGTGCACCCATTTTTAATCAATTCGTCTGTGTATTGAAATCTTGAATCCCAAATACTTTCTGTTAATATACTTGTTCCATCTGCAATTGCAAGGACAACTCCTATTTGTGATTGCAAATCAGTTGGAAAAGCCAGGGTATGGAAGAGTTTTTATATTTACTGGTTCAATTTTTCCCATTATATTTTTACATGAATTGTATCATCTAAATAGTCTACGATTCCGCCCATTTCTTCGATTTTTTTGCTGTTAAAGGATCTAAGTGTTCAGGAACACAGTTTTTTTATTAAAATGTCACCTTTTTGAAGCTATTGCTGCTAGCATGAATGTACCTGCCTCAATTTGATCTGGTACTACAGAATATTGATGGTCACCTTTTAATTCTTTTTACACCATTAATTTTTTTATTGTATCTGTACCGGCTCCTCTAATATCTGCGCCCATAGAATTTAAAAAAAGTTAGCTACGTCTACAATGTGAGGTTCTTTTGCACAGTTATCTAAGATTGTTGTTCCTTCAGCAAGCGTAGCAGCAAGTATTAAATTGATTGTTGCTCCTACTGAAATTATATCAAAATATATATTTGCTCCTGTTAGTTTTTCGGCAGTAGCTATAATTTTACCTTGAGTTATATCAACAGTTGCACCTAATGATTCAAAAACCTTTTATATGTTGATCAATTGGACGTACACCTAATTTACATCCGCCTGGTAATCCAACAATACCATGGTGACATCTTCCTAAAAGACTTCCTAATAAATAGTAAGATGCTCTAAATTTACTTGTCATATCTAATGGTGTTGCTGTACTTGAAATATTGCGTGCGTCTATTGTAATTGTATGTTCTCCTTTAAAAGTTACTGTTGCACCTATTTCGTTTAATATTGAACATATGATTTTTATATCGCTAATGTTTGGTACATTATCTATTGTTGTTACTCCATTTATTAAAAAGTGCTGCTGGAATTAAAGCTAATGCTGAATTCTTAGCACCACTAATTGTTACTTCTCCTACTAAAGTTTTGTTACCTTCGATTACTAGTTTTTCCATAATTCTCCCTTCTTTGTATAGTATAAAAGTTATTAATAAATTACCATAATTTATGACTTTTTGCAATATTGTGGTTTGAACTCGTTTATAATTGACAAAAAAAGCAATATTATAATATTATTTTTCATATCAATAAAATTGGCATGATTGTTTTTTTATGACTGAAGTTAATTTTTAGCAAGAATTATATATAAGGAGAACAATTATAATGGAAGAAAAAAATTTGAGCAGGTTGAAAAGATATTAAGAAAAAAACAGGCCAAGAACATTTATTAAAAACAATATGAAAGATTGACAGATGATAAAAAAAGAAACAAGAATTTTTAAATTCAATTTTAACAATAGATTTTGATGCGATTAACGAGATTTATTTAAATAGTAAGAAAAAAATATTACTAACAAAGATTTTTACTATTGAACCAATAAAATTTATTGATAAAGAAAAGAATTGATGAAAAAGAATATATTGAATATGAAAAAAACTAGGAAAAAGAAATTATAAAAAAATGGAAAATTAGCTGTTGTAACAATGGCTGGAGGACAAGGTACTAGACTTGGACATACTGGTCCTAAGGGAACATTTGATTTAGGGGCTTGGAAATCATAAATCTATTTTTGAAATTTTTATGTGATACATTAAAGTCTGAAAATGAAAGATATGGAGTTAGTGTACCATGGTATATTATGACGAGTGATGAAAAATAATGCTGAAACAGTTGAGTTCTTTGAAAAAAATAATTATTTTTGGTTATAATAAAGGTGATATATTCTTTTTTTACTCAGAGTAAATTACCGATGGTTGATACTGAAGGTAAATGTTTGATTGATGAAAAAAAGGAAATATTAAAGAGGCTGCTGATGGACATGGTGGAATTTTTTTAAATCTATATTAAATGGTGGAGCTTTATATGATATGCAATCAAGAGGAATAGAATGGGTATTTATTGGTGGTGTAGATAATGTTTTAGTTAAACCGGTTGATCCTGTTTTTAATTGGTCTATCAATTAAAGATAATGTTGAAGCTGCTGGAAAAAAAGTATTATAAAAAGCAAATCCACATGAAAAAGTAGGAATCTTCTGTAAAAAAGATGGAAGACCTAGTGTTATTGAATATTCAGAAATTTCAGATGAATTGGCAGAGGAAAGATTGGAGAATGGTGAATTAAAGTACGCGGAATCTCATATTTTGTGTAATTTATTTAGTTTAAATGCTATTAATAAAATTGCATCAATTGATTTACCATACCATGTTGCTTTTTAAAAAGGCTAAATATATAGATAATGATGGAAATTTAATTATTTCGGATAAGCCTAATGCTTATAAATTCGAATCGTTTATTTTTGATGCTTTTGAGAAATTAGATGATTTAGTTGTTTTGAGAGTTAAGAGGAGAATGAATTTGCTCCAGTAAAAAAATGCTGAAGGTGAAGATAGCCCAGAAACAGCTCGTAAATTATATATTGAATTTCATAATAAATAATGACATAAGGAGAAAATTTGGAATTTCTCCTTAATTTTATAAAGTGATGTGGAGGTTTTTATGAATAATTATTTTGAAAAAAATATAATGAATGGTTGAATGATGATTGTTTTGATGATGAAACAAAAAAAGAGTTGAATTCAATTCGTGATAATGAAGAGGAAATTAAAGATAGATTTTATAAAGAATTAGAATTTGGTACTGCTGGATTGAGAGGAGTAATTGGCGCTGGTACAAATAGAATGAATAAATATACAGTTGGCAGAGCTACTCAAGGGTTGGCTAATTTTATCAATAAAAATGAAAAATTGAAAAATCCAAGTGTTGTGATTAGTTATGATTCTAGACATATGTCAAAGGAGTTTAGTGAAATTGCAGCATTGGTTTTGAATGCTAATGGAATTAAGGTGAATCTTTTTGATAATTTGAGACCTGTTCCAGAGTTATCTTTTTCTGTTAGATATTTAAATGCTACAGCTGGAATTATGATTACAGCAAGTCATAATCCACCTGAATATAATGGATATAAAGTTTATTGGAGTGATGGCGCTCAAATTGTCCCACCGATAGATAAAGGGAATTATTGATGAAGTTTTTGTCTATTGAGGATTTTTCTTTAATTAAAACTCTTAATAAGAATGGAGCTATAGAAGCTGGTTTGTTGAATTATGTTGGAGAAGAAATTGATGATGCTTTTATAAATGCATTGAAATCATCTTGTTTGAATCCTGAAATTATTAAAAAAAGAAGCTAAAAATGTAAAAATAGTATATACACCTTTGCATGGTGCTGGAAATTTACCAGTGCAAAGAATTTTGAAAGAACTTGGTTTTGAAAAATGTTTATGTTGTACCGGAACAAGAAAAAAACCTGATGGAGATTTTTCCAACTGTAAGTTATCCAAATCCTGAAGATCCTAAGGCTTTTGAACTTGCATTAAAAATTAGCAAAAGAAGTGGACGCTGATGTTGTGTTGGCAACTGATCCTGATGCTGATAGACTTGGTGTTTTTTTCTAAAATGAGTAATGGTGAGTATGTTTCATATACTGGAAATATGTCTGCATTGTTAATTTGTGAATATGAATTGTCACAGAAAAAAAGAGAAGGGAATACTTCCTAATAATGGAGCTATTATAACTACAGTTGTGTCTTCTGAATTAACTAAAGCTATTGCGGAAAAATTATGGTGCTAAAGTGTTTGAAACTTTAACAGGGTTTAAATGGATTGGTGAAAAAAATAAGAAAGTTTGAAGAGGAAAAACTCATACAAATATCTTTTTGGATTTGAAGAAAGTTATGGATGTTTAATTGCTCCACATGCTAGGGATAAAGATGGTATTTCGGCAGTTATGGCGTTGTGTGAAAGCTACAGCTTTTTATAAGAATAAAGGTTGGTCTTTATGGGAACAAATGATTAAAAATTTATGAAAAAAATATGGTTATTATAGAGAGGGGCAAGTTTCAATTGTTTTAAAGGGCGCTGATGGAGCTGAGGAAATAAAAAATAAAATGGCTAAAATGCGTTCTAACCCACCAACTGAATTAGCTGGTTTGAATGTGTTAGAAGTAAGAGATTATCAAGAACATGTTATTAAAAAAGCTGATGGTGAAGTTTCTGAAACAGATTTACCAACATCAAATGTGTTATATTATGAATTATCAAATAATAGCTGGTGTTGTGTTAGACCTTCTGGTACTGAGCCAAAAATTAAATTTTATATGGGTGTAAAGGGTTCAACTATGCAAGATGCTGAAAATCAACTTGATGTATTGAGTGAAGCTATGAAGAAATTTGTTGATTAGGAGGTTTTATGCAAAAAATATCTGGATGTGTTAGAAGAGCTGTTGATGATTATAATATGATTGAAGATGGTGATAAAATAGCAGTAGCACTTTCTGGTGGGAAGGATTCGATTGCTTTACTTTATAAAAATGAGGGAATTACAGTATTTTTATAGAAATAAGTTTGAGCTTATTGCAATTACCATAAATCCTGGATTTCCTGAATTTGATGAAGATTTATTACATAATTTATGTGAGAACGTGGGGAGTTCCTTTGGTTATTTATAAAAGTAATATTAAAGAAATTGTTTTTGATGAAAGAAAAAGAAACGAATCCTTGTTCTTTATGTGCTAATTTGAGAAGAGGTATGCTTAATACTGTGGCAAAAAGAAAATGGTTGTAACAAAATTGCTCTTGGTCATAATGAAGATGATGTTATAGAAACTTTATTAATGAATATGATTTTTTTGCTGGTAATTTTTTTCTACAATTGCTCCTATTACATATATGGATAAATCAGGAATGACTTTGATTAGACCTTTGATTTATGTTTCTGAAAAGGGAACAAAATCATTTTGTAAATCAAATGGAATAAGTCCAATGCCTAAGGTTTGTCCACAGGATGGAAATACATCTAGACAATTTGCATTTGATTTATTAAGATCATGGGAAATAAAAAAATAAGCATACTAGAGCTAATTTGATGGGGGGCTATAAAGAGGGCTGGATTAAATGGCTGGAAAGAAGTTAATGCTTCAAACAATAAATAGTTCTAAGTTTTCTTAGAACTTATATATATTCACGTAGCATAATTGGATAATGCACTCGCCTCCTAAGCGAAAGATTGGAGGTTCAATTCCTCTCGTGGACACCATAAAAAGAATCTTTTGTTATAAAGGTTCTTTTTTTATTTACATAAAAAAATATATCAGAATACAAATATTTTTTTGTTTTTTTATAGGTTATTTTGTATATTTTTTTATATAAAAGGATATTTCTATATACTATATGTTAAAAATTTTTCTAAAATTTTTAGAAAAATTTTTAGAAAAAAGTATTGACATAAATATAAAAAGTAGTAATATTGAATTGTATCCAATTATTAGCTAAAAAAATATAAAAAAGGAGGCGATGAGGAGTGAATTCAGAAAAGAGTAATGAAAAAGCATTTTTGAATAATTATCTAATTAACGAAACAACTGAAATTGAATATTTTTTTAATTACAGATCAAGGTTACGGCATTAAAAATAGTAGAAAAAAATCAAAAAAATGTAGATACTGTTGTCTTTGAAAAAAAGATAATATCAGTGAAAAATGCTGACTTTGTGAAGCAATTAATTGAAGTTATTGCAAAGTCAACTTACAACTTTGAATTATTGCCAGACATCATTGATGATTTAAGAGGCAATAACACTGTCCTTATTTAGGATGTTTAGAGGCTTATGGCCTCTTTTTATTTGCAAATAAAAAAAGTAAATATGGTAATATTATTATGCTATGAAAAGTAAAGAGTACTATATGAATGAAGCTTTGAAAGAAGCTAAGAAGGCATATGAAAAGATGGAAATACCTGTTGGAGCAATAATTGTGAAGGATGGTAAAAATTATTGCGAGGGCACATAATTTAAAAAGAAATAAAGTGTGATACAACTGAGCATGCTGAAATAAATGTCATAAAAAAAGCTTCAAAGAAACTTGGATCATGGAGATTAACTGGTTGTGAAATGTATGTTACTTTAGAACCTTGTTCAATGTGTGCAGGTGCTTTAATTCAATCAAGAATTGATAAATTGTATATAGGGACAATGGATGATAAGACTGGAGCATGTGGTTCAGTTTTGGATTTACTTGGCGATTATAAATTTAATCATATTATTGAAGTGGAGAAAAGGTGTCTGCGAGGAAGAATGTAGAAAAAAATCCTTAAAGATTTTTTTAAAGAGCTTCGAAAAAAATAAAAAAATAAAAAAATAAAAAAATGGAGAGATGCCGGAGTGGTTGAACGGAGCTGTCTCGAAAAACAGTTTATTACGTAAGTGGTACGTGGGTTCGAATCCCACTCTCTTCGCCAAAAGAGGTGTTTATGATATTTGAAAATAAAGAAAAAAATTAAATGGTTTATAACTATTGGCTTTATTGTTATGTCATTTATTATTGTTTTAGCACTAATGATTGTTTATCATTATGATGGTGAGATTAGAATGCCATTTGTTCTTGATAAGATACTTATTGTTAGTAGTGCTGATGGTAAAAAAACAATAGTACTGATGATACAAAATGGAATATTGACATTAATCAATATAGTGATATATATATAAAAGATTAGTAAAAAAACGATAAAGTTAATAAAACGGAGTTTTTTTAAAATCAGTTAGAATTGAGAATATGACTGTTGAAAAATTCTGACAATAATAAAAGTAAAGTTTTTATATGCCGAATAGTGGTAGTGGTGATTCATTGTTTTGTTTATGATGATATGTATTTATTTGATCGTAATTTAACATATCAAGCAGGCGTTATAGATGATGCTAAAACTTTGAAAAATAGGAAATCAAGGTGGTACAATAGTTTTTAGAACTGCAAAAACGAATATTGCAAATTATTCAGCTGAAAGTAAAGAGACTATTAACTATAATGGATTGCTTTTTGAAAAAAATGTTAATATTTCTTCTGAAAGCTTGAAATATAAAAATAAAGTTTGATTTAATTATTGAGACTACTTCAACTACATATAAAAACTAGTTTAAGCTACGATGTTCCTGTTGGAAAAAAATAGAAGATGAAGGAATATCAAAGTTATATGTAGAAGATTTTGATAAAAATAATATTTAAAAAGAGTAAAAATCTTGATAAAAGGTAATAAATATATTATAATTTGAGGGTATAATTGTTCCCTATTTTTAGGATATTTTTCGATGTAAGCCTATGAATCTTGTCAGGTCCGGAAGGAAGCAGCAATAAGTAGAAACTGCAGGTGGAAATATCCTAAAATGGGGAGTGATATACCTTTATTTTATGGGAGGTTAAATTTGGAGTATACAGCTTTATATAGAAGATTTCGACCTCAAAAATTTTCAGAAATTTATGGTCAAGAGCATATTGTGAAAACTTTACAGAATCAAATCATAGCTGGTAGGGTTGGCCATGCTTATTTATTTACTGGGTGTAGAGGATGTGGTAAAACGACATCTGCTAAAATTTTAGCGAGAGCCATTAATTGCTTAAATCCTGTTAATGGCGAGCCTTGTAATGAATGCAGTGTTTGTAAATCTGCTCTAAATGAAACTTTGACAGATATTGTTGAAATGGATGCTGCATCTAATAATGGTGTTGATGATGTTAGGGCAATTAGGGATGAAGTTAATTTTTTACCTACGGTGGCAAAGTATAGAGTGTATATAATTGATGAGGTTCATATGCTTTCTACAGGAGCTTTTAATGCTTTATTAAAAAAACGTTGGAAGAACCGCCAAAAGCATGTTAAATTTATTTTGGCTACTACTGAACCACATAAGTTGCCGATTACTATTTTATCGAGATGCCAAAGATTTGATTTTTAAGGCTATTGATAAAGGAAAAAAATTGTTGATAATTTAAAGTCTATTTGTGAAAAAAATGTAATTATGAATTTGATGAAGCTGCAATGGAATTAATTGCTGAGCTGTCAGAGGGGCAATGAGGGATGCTTTGTCAATTCTTGAAAGATGTTTACAAGATTCTGAAAAGAAAATAACTCTTGATAAAGTTAAGGAATTAGTAGGGATACCTGAAATTACTAAAAATATTTAATATTGTAGAAGCTATTTTTTTAGTAGGAATATAGATAATGTAATATTGCTAAGTAATGAAATCGTAAATTCTGGTGTGGACATAGATAATTTTTTTGTTTGAAATTATTAGATTTTTTTGAGAGATATTTTTGGTATATAAAGTTGGGGTTAAATTATTAAATTCTTATACTGAAAATGATTTAAAAAGAGATTGATAAGATTATAGAACATAAAAACAAAGGAAGAATTGATATTTTTTTGATTGAAAAAAATATCAAAGATTGAGAATAAAATAAAAAAATTCTTTACAGAAGAGTATTGTTTTTCAAACTGAACTTATGATGCTTTGTTGTGAAGAAGTTGTTGAAGAAAAAGAAGACAAGTGCTATAAAAAAATATCCACAAAAATTGGACAAAAAGTGGATGGACCATCTGAAAAAAATACTGCAGAAACAAAAAAATAATTGATAAAAAGTGTTAATTATGATTTTTGGAAAAAAATGTATTAAATAAATTAAAAGAGGAAAAATTTATATGTTTTATATTCTGCATTAACTGGTGTTAGAGTGAATCAGAAAGATGATTTGGTTGTTGAATTAATACTTAGTAATGATTTTTCAAAAAAGGAATTATTAGTAAGTCTGAATATATTTCAAAAAAATTAAAGAATTGATTTCAATGGAATTTAATAAAGAGATGGTGGTAAAAAAATAGTTGATAATCTGAAAAAAAGATGACGGAAATTCATTGGATTTAGGTTTTAATATTAATGTTATTGAATAAAGGAGAATTATAATGGGAAGAGGATTTCAAAGTGGAATGGGTGGATTCGGTGGAATTAACATGAATCAATTGATGAAACAAGCTAAGAAAATGCAAGAAGAAATGGAGAAAAACACAAGAAGATTTAGCATCTAAAGTTTTTGAAAGTACTGCTGGGGGTGGTGCAATTAGTGTTAAGGCTAATGGTAAAAAAACAAATTTTAGAAATAAAATTGGAAAAGGATGTAGTTGATCCAGATGATGTTGAAATGTTGGAAGATTTAATTATGACTTGTATTAATGATGTAATGTCAAAAAGTTGATTCTGCTAGTAATGCTGAGTTTGGAAAAATATAATATTCCTGGATTGAGGGTTATAATTTAGGAGGTAATAATGGCGGTTTATTCACCATCTATTCAAAAAGCTTATAGATAGTTTTGAAAAAAATTACCTAGTATTGGACATAAAAACAGCTGTAAGACTTGCTTTTTATATGTTAAATGTAAGTAATAAAGAGGCTGAAGAATTTTCTCAAGCGATTTTAAATGCTAAAAAAAGAATCTTAAATTTTGTTCGGTTTGCTATAATATTTCGGATACTGATCCTTGTGAAATTTGTTCGAACAATATGAGGGATAAAACGAAAAATATGTGTTGTTGAAGATGTTAAAGATATCATAGCAATTGAGAAAAATTAATGAGTATAATGGTTTATATCATGTATTACATGGTTCTATTTCTCCGATGGAGGGAATTGGACCGGATGATATAAAAATAAAGGAATTGCTTAGTAGATTGCTACAAGGTGATGTAAAAGAAGTAATTTTGGCTACAAACCCTAAAGTTGAAGGTGAAGCTACAGCAATGTATATTTCTAAATTGATTAAGCCTATGGGAGTTAAAGTTACTAGATTAGCTCATGGAATTCCTGTTGGTGGGGATTTGGAATATACTGATGAATTTACTTTAGGTAGAGCTTTTTGAAGGAAGAGTAGAATTATAAAAACAAGAGTGAATTAATTTTTCACTCTTGTTTTTCGTTTATAAGTATGTCACATATTTTTTTGTACTATTTATATGTGAGTATTTCTTTTTGATTTTCTTTTATTTCTTCAATTAATTTAGTGTCGTTGAAGATTTCTTGAAAAGTATTCTGAAGTTGGTTTGGTGGCTTTTATCCAAATCCCCATTTTGTTATCTGCAATATATTGTGCATTTTCTTTTTTTCTTGTCCAGGTATTGGGTTTATAAGTATAATTGGTACGTTCGTTGATATACATTCGGTTATTGTTAATCCGCCTGGTTTAGTTATTACAAATGATGTAATTGGTAATAATTCAGGGAAGCTCTGTGGTAAAATCAATTAATTTTTATTTGTGATTTGTGATATGTGTTGTTAATTGTTTTTTTGAAAAATCGTTGTAAAGTTTTTGATTTTTACCTGAAATTATTATTATTTGATGTGATTCATCGGTTGCTTGTAATAGAAAGTTAGGATTGCTTGAATGTTTGATGATGAAGAAAGGCCTAAACTTCCACCTCCAAAAAAATATAATATTCTTTTTGTTTTTGGCAATATTTAATGATTTGTATATGTTTTCTTTATCATAATTTTTGTAAAAAGTTTGGGGAAATTGGTATTCCTGATACATATATTTTGTTTGGGTAAATTCCTTCACTTATTAAACTGGTTTTCATTTCAATATTTGAAACGAAGAAATAGTCAGTATAATCTTTACCTATTAGCCATTGTTTGTGTGATGCAAAATCTGTCATTACTGTGGCTAATTTGCAATTAGTTTTTTTATGAGATTTGAGAAAAGATGTAATCTGTCCACCTAGGGGGTGGCATGAAATTACTAAATCTGGTTCAAAAATCTTCGAATAAAGTAAAAATTTTTGCCATGAATCTATTTGAAAATTGTGTTATGTCTAAAATGGTATCATTTTTTTAATAATTTATATACTTGCCCCCATAACACAGGTGTTTTTTTAGTATGATGCTTTTTATATGCTGATGTACTTATTTTGTTAATAGATTTGTTAATGTATTCGACACAGTCTATTTTTTTAAAAGTTTTAGCATCTGGGTAATTTTCTCTAATATATTGTTCAATAGCTGTTGCGGCTGATAAATGGCCACTTCCATATGATGCGTAAAAATAATAAAAATGTTCATGATTATATTCCTTTGTTTTTGATGTTTTTTTATATCATATTTTTGAAATTTTTATCAAATTTATTATAGATTTTTTTGTTGCAAAATGTTGTTTTTTTGACATATAATGACTTCAAAAAAGACTTTGAAAAAAAGGAATAATTTATGAAGATTTGTGATCTATTAAAAAAATGTTGATATTGAATTGATTTGTGGTGATGAAACTGCTGAATTAGTAACTTTTGAAAGAGATTCTAGAGAAGTTAAAGATGGAGATTGTTATGTAGCAATTGTGGGAGATAATTTTTGATGGTAATAACTTTTATTTTATCAGCAATTGAAAAATGGTGCAAAAATCAATTATTTGTAGTAGAGAGTTAAATGATCTTGAAATGGATGCTGCTATAAAGAACGAAATTAATGTTTTAAAAAGTTGAAAATACTGTTGAGTCAATTCAAAAAAATTGCTAAATATAGAAGAAGTTTGCTTAATATTCCAATAGTGGCAATAACTGGCAGTGTTGGTAAAAACTAGTACTAAAAGATACCATTGCTGGTGTTTTGTCTTCTAAATACAGAGTTCTTAAAAACAGAGGGAATTTAAATAATGAAATTGGTGTTCCTTTTTACAATTTTACGTTATAGGGATGAGGATGTTATAGTTGTAGAGATGGGAATGAATGGTTTTAACCAGATTAGTGTTTTAACAGATATTGCAAGACCGACATTAGTTGCTGTGACTAATATAGGTACTGCGCATATTGGAATTTTAGGGTCTAGAGAAAATATTTTTAAAAAGCTAAGATGGAAATTTTTGGAAGGATTACAAGGAAATACTGTAATAGTTAATAATGATAATGATTTGTTAAATAAATGGGCATCGGAAAAATTTGAATAATTATAATATTGTTACATATGGAATCAAGGAAAAAGAGTATGTATAATGCTGAAAAATATTGATTCTCATGAAGATTACAGTGAATTTGATGTTAATGATAATAGATTTAAAATAAATATTCCAGGTGAGCATTTTTGTTTTAAATGCTTTATGTGCATATTCTGTAGGTAAGTTTTTTTAATCTTTCTGATGATGAGATTAAGAATGGTTTATTAAATTTGAAATTAACGGAAAAGAGAATGCAAAAAAATTAATGCTTCTTGTGGTGCGATTATTATAAATGATGCATATAATGCTAATTATGATTCTATGAAGGCTGCTTTAGAATATTTGAGAAATGTTGGGGGACGCTGAAAAAAATAGCTATCCTTGGAGATATGTTAGAGCTTGGTGATTTTTTTCAGAAAAAGATTCATAGCGATGTAGGGTAGAGAAGTTTATGATATTGATTTGTTGATAACTGTTGGAAAAAGAGTCTAGAAATATTGCTAAAAAATGCTAAGATAAGTGGGGATAAAAATTTTTTTCTTTTTGATAATAATGATGATGCAATTAAAAAAATTGTAAACATTATTAATGGAAATGATTTAATTTTTAGTTAAGGCTTCTAATGGCATGAAGTTTAGTAATATTGTTGAAAAAAATTAAATGTTTTTTTAGGAGTTTTATAGATGTTTAATGAATCTACTGAAAATTTAATTCATATCATTAAATGTGATATGGAAAAAAAGTTTATCTGAAAAGCGATTTTTACATTGTGTTAGGGTTATGGAAAAAGGCTTGTGAACTGGCTAATATATATAATGTTGACATTAATGAAGCTGCTTTAGCGGGATTGACTCATGATATTGCTAAGGAAATTCCTTATTTGGAAGCAATGGAGATTATTAAGAATAATAATATTGAAGTTGATGAAATTGAATTAGCAAATCCTGGATTGCTACATGGTCCATTGGGAGCATTTTTTTGGTTAAAGAAAAAAATATGGTTTATGTAGTAATATTCAAAATGCGATTAAACTGCATACAAGAACATCAAAAGATATGACTATGCTTGATAAGATAGTTTATGTTGCTGATAAAAATAGAAGATGGTAGAAAAAAATAATAATTATAATATACAAGTAGAAAGAGAATTAGCGAAAACTGATATAGATGCGACTGTTGTTATGATTATTGATAATAATATTATTCATTTATTGGAGAAAAAAGTAGATTGGTTCATCCTAATTCAATTATAACTACTAATTTTTTTAAAAAATGAATTTATACAAATGATGATATGATAAGTTACAAATGATGATATTTTTAAAAATTTTTTTGTGGGGTTAAAAATGGCATTCAAAGATTATTATAAGATACTAGGATTTGATTCTAATAAAGTTAGTATTGCTGAAATTAAAAATTGCTTATAGGGAACAGGCAAAAAAATATCATCCTGATATTAACAAAGGAAATGAGGAATACGAAAGTATTTTCAAAGATATAAATGAAGCGTATAAAGTACTAGGGAATGAGAAAACAAGAAGAAATTATGATTTTTCGTGGAATAGATATTTTACGAATAATTTAAGGACTGAAAAGAAAACAGTTAAAGAAATGTTGTTAAAAAAATGTTTTTTTGGCATTGAGTATACTGAAGTTAAAAAGAAAGAATCTAAGGTTAATATAGTAAATGGGGATGATATTAATATTCCTCTTGAAATTGGAATAAAAAAAGCATTTTTAGGAGGAAAAAAAGTCAATAAAAATCCAATGATGAAATTATTAATTTTGATATTCCTGCTAAGATTAAAAAAATGGCGAAAAAAATCAGAATTGTGGGTAAGGGTGGTCCTGGAAAAAAATGGTGGAAAACCTGGTGATTTAGTGATTACAGTTAATATTAAAAAAATTCTGAGATGATGCAACTTGTTGGAAATGATATATATACTATATTTAATTTACATGCTTATGATGCAGCAATTGGAACTAATGTAGATTATAGATTATTTAACGAAGTTATAAATGTTGAAATTCAGAATGTACTTCAAGTGGTAAAAAAATTGTTATAAAAAAATAAAGGATATTTTATTGATGAAAAATACTAGGGAAATTTAATAATTATTGTTAATGTTGTTTTTTTCCAAAAGAGCTATCTGAAGAGGATAAAAAGTTATATTTAGCTTTAAAAGAAAATAATACATATAAAAAAATGATTAGTTGACATATTTTTTTGCAAAAATGTTATAATATGCTTGTTAACTAAGGATAAATGAAAAGGAGAGAGTATGAGTACTGAATTAACTGGAAAAATATTTTTAGTATTATTGATCCAATTGGTATTAAAACAGTTATTTATAGAATAAATGAAACTGCTAAAGATTTACAAAAAGAGTATCCTAAGCATACTGTTGAAAGATTGGTGTCTAGTGAAGAATTAGTAAAAAAATGGCACGAAAAAAACATTTTTTTATTGATTTCCCAGAAAAAGTCTGGAGAAGATTTGGTTATTTTATCCTTTACTAATAACAGAGTGGTTGTTAATAGAGGTTTATTAAAAGACAATGAAGTTAGAGTTTCACATAATCCTATTCCAGTACAATATGATTCAATTTATTCTGATAAAGAAATGGTGGTTAAAAATTTTTAAATATACACCTGATTTAAAGAGACCAATAATGATAATTGATCCTGTAACTACGAAAGAAGTGGAACCAGTTATCTATTATGATGATGATACTAATGAATATAAAGGAAAAATGTAAGATAAAAGCCAAATAAAAGCTTATTTTACTTTTTGAAATTAAATAATGCAGGAGGATGCTATGCAAAGTAGTGCAAAAAATTAGTTGTATGACAACAAGTTTTGATGATAAGAGTTTAGAATTACGCGCTTTTTCCTAATGGATTTATGTCTGGGGAAAAGTAAAACAGTAATTGAAGGAATTAAAGTACAAGAAAAATACTATGGTTATTGCCAAAGCTTTTGATTTTTGAAAAAAATAATTTACCAAATAATATTGTGAAAGAAATCGAAAAGAATCAAAAGAATAGATTATCTGTGAATGGTATAATAATGAGATTGGAAGAATCTAAGAAATTTGCTAGAAATGCTAATGAATTATCTAATATTCAAAGAAGAATAGATGATTTAAAAAGCAAATAGAGATAATGAGAGTCTAGAAAAAAATAATCGTTAGTTTAATTAAACTAAAGAAGAGGAAAAATATGAAATTTAATTCTGATAAGATTAAAAAAATTGTTATATTAATATTGATATTGTGGATTTTGACAGAGATTTTTCTTATTTCACCTATTGCGGTTTCGGTTGGTGAAAATGCAGTTAAAAAGTGCGGGAGATAGCACTACTGTATTAGAAAGATTGTTTGTCAATATTTCGTCTTTAAGGGACAATCACAAAACTTGGACAATATTTTTATTTCTGGAAAGTTTATGTTTTTTTCAGCAATTAATATTGCTTTTTTTGGTTAATAATATTGATAATTGCTGTATTGAAAGCAAAAAGATAATGAATATCAAGATATTGAGCATGGTTCTGCTGATTGGGCTAAAAAAATGGAGAGCAGTATAAAAATTTTTAAGTAAAAAAAGACGGAATTATATTGGCTAAAGAAAATTGTTTACCGCTTGATAAAAAGAGGTAATATAAATGTATTAGTAGTCGGTGGTTCTGGTTCTGGTAAATCTGCTTCATACGTTAAACCAAATGTTAAAAATTGCTTAGGTTCATATATTTTTACGGATCCCAAAAGGTGAACTTTATGATGATACTGCAGGATATTTAAAGGAACGTGGATATGAAATTAAATTATTAAATTTAGTTAATCCAGAGAGTAGTGATTGCTATAATCCATTATCACATGTTAGGGTCTGAAATTGATGTTGATATTATAGCAAATACAATTATCAAAAGGCCAAAAAGATGGTGCTGGAAGTAGTAGCAGTGATCCATATTGGGATAATACTGCAGAGAGTTTGTTAAAAGGCTTTAATTTTTTTACTTATTGTCTTGTAGACCACCTGAAGAACAGAATTTGGCAAGCTGTGCGGAAATGGTTAGAGCTGCAAGTAGTGATGGAAATAGTAGTACTTTGCATGAAATAATGAATAAATTACCGGAAAATAGCCCGGCTAGAAGAAATTTCAATAACGTTGCAATGGCTTCGGATAAGACATTTAGCACGATTTTAAGTTCTTTACAATCTAAATTAGGAAAATTCGATTCTAAGGTTATTGCAGATGTAACTTCAAGTGATACAATTGATTTTGACGAAATTGCAACTAAGAAAATTGCTTTATATGTTGTTGCTTCTGATACTCATTCAGCATATGACTTTTTGCTTACGATATTTTTCTCACAATTAATTCAACAATTATACGACTATGCAGATAAGCATGGTGGAAGATTAACTGTACCAGCATTCTTTATGCTTGATGAGTTTGTAAATATTGGACAAATACCTGATTTTGATAAAAAGATTTCAACTTCAAGATCAAGAGCTATATCATTTAGTGTTGTTGTTCAAAAACTTGGAGCAATTGAAGGCTGTTTATGAAAAAAACGAATGAAACAATCATTGGTAACTGTGATACTTTGTTGTTTTTAGGATCACCATCATATTCAACATTGGAGTATTTTTCTAAACAACTTGGTGAAAAGACAATTACCCATTATAATGTTACGCATAATAGAAAAGGCTTATACTGGTCAAACAACTGGTTATTCAGATTCTGATCAAATTATGGGTAGAGCATTGATGACTCCTGATGAATTGAGAAGAATGGAAGGGGATAAATGTATTATCCTTGAAAGAGGTGTTAAACCAATTAAAGCTGATAAGTATTATTATTATGAAGATAAAACTTATTTACAACAATTGAAATCGGCTGCAATTGATCATAATGCTTATGAGTGTACTGAAAGAGGAAATTATAGAATATTTAATCCTAATAATCCGTATGTTGATAAGCAAACAGAAATGAATAATACAAAAAAATTGAAGAGTTGATGAATGATTTGTTTGTTGATGCAAGTAAGACTACTGATAATTCTAATGATAAATTAGAATCTAGTGTAAATACAGGAAATGAAAATGCAATTGATAAATTTATTAATGAAGATTCTTCAAATAGTAGTAAATTTATACTTGATTCAGATGATGATACAAATGTTGATTTCGAAGATGTTGACATTGATATAGGTGAAGAATTAAGAAAAAAATACGCAGAATTGTTTGCGGATGATGATAATGCGGAATTTTTAGAATATAATAAAAAAATAAAGGCAGTGAATAATTTATTCATTGCTTTTTTTATTTTATTGAAATAAAAAAACAAATGTGTGATATAGTTGTTTTGAATTTAAGAGAAAGAAGGTTGGATTTTATGAAGTTTGTGCAAGTATCGGATGTTCATTTTGACATGCCATTTACTACAATTTCTCAGAGGGCTGATATGGGAATCGAGAGAAGATTGGATCAAAGACGAGCTTTTAAGAAAGTGATTGAATTTGTTAAAAATAATAATGTAGATTTTTTTATTTATTACAGGAGATTTATATGAACAAGAGTATATAAAGCAATCTACTATTGATTATATAAATAATTTATTTAAAGAAATAATTGATACAAGAGTATTAATTGTGCCTGGAAACCATGATCCATTATTGGTTAATTCTTTTTTTATAATAATTATAATTGGTCGGATAATGTTAAAATTTTTTTCTGAAAAATATAGAAAAAAAGTGAAATTCGGCGAATTCTGTATTTATGGATTTGGCTTTTGAAAAGTATGAATTATATGATTCTGATAAAATTTTTGAACAATATTCAATTGGATTCTAATAAAGTTAATATATTAATTTCTCATGGTGATGTTTATAATAATTCAAAAATATAATTATATTAGTGATAATAATTTAAAGAAATTTGATTATGTGTTTTTGGGACATATTCATAAGAGGGATGAATTTTATCCGGGATCTTTGATTTCTTTAGGATTTGATGAACCTGGAGAGCATGGCTTCTTGTATGGGGAGATTTTTTTGATAAAAAAATAATATTGATAAAAAAATAGTTCCTGTTGATGATAAGGAGTTTATTATTAGGGATTTTGATATTTCTGAAATTTATTCAAAGGAAGATTTAATTGAGAAAAATTAATGAAAATGATTCTGAAAAATAAGTTTTATGAAATTAACTTGATTGGTGAAAAAAATGTTGATACTAATATTAGCATGAAATTAATTAATAAATCTATTATAAAAAAATTAAAGATAATTCAGCAATAAGAGTAAAAAGAAAGTAGCGATAATTCAATGAATGGTATTTATTTTAAATTATTAAAAAAATAAATATGAATTAAACGAAATTAGTGAAGATGAGTACAGAGAGGCTTATCAAGTTGGCTTGGAGCTATTTAAATAGTAGGAGATTAGAATGAGGATAAATAATTTAAGAATTAATTCGTTTGGTAAATTAGAGAATAGAGATTTAGAATTTGGAAAATTTAATTTAATTTATGGCGATAATGAAGCTGGAAAAATCGACATTGCTTAATTATATAATGCACATGTTTTATGGGATGAATAAGAGTAAGAGTTTAAAAAAAGTAATTCAGATTATGATAGATTTTGTCCTTGGAATAGTAATGATTTTTTTCTGGACAAATAAATTATGATTTGGATGATGGTTCGAATTATAGAGTTTATAGGGATTTTTGATAAAAAGGAAACTTTTTATATATGATAAGAATAATACTGAGATAAGTAATTTATTTTCGGTTGATAAAAAAATTGGGTAATCAATTTTTTTGTTGGATCAAATTAGGCTTGATAGGGATTTATTAGAAAAAAACTTTTTGTTATAAATCAAAAATTCTTTAAAGGTTTTGAAAAAAATGATAGGGATGAATTAATTCAAAAAAATTTCTAACTTAATTGAATCTGGAAGTGAAGAGATTTCATATGAGAAATTGCAAAAAGAAATTGGGAAATTTGCAATTAGAAAATGTTGGTTCTGATAGATCTTCGGATAGACCTTATAATATTGCTAAAGAAAAAAATTTGAAAAAAATAGTGCTGAAATTAATTATTTAAAAAAATGTTAATGATGATAAATATGTAATTAATAAAAAAATAAGTGATATTGATGAAAAAAATAGAAATTAATTCTGAAAAAAATAGAATCAGTAAATATTGCAAAAAAATAAATTTAAAGAATTTAATTTAATTAATGAAAAAAATAAAATTAAAAAGAAGAATATTATGATGATGAATCAGATGATGAAATTAATCATAAAAAAATAATAAGATGATTTTTGTTATTTTTAGGAATTATTTTTTTCTTGTATTATTTATTTTTAATTTTCTTAAAATAAAAAAATAATTTAATTAATTTTTATTTTATCTGGATTATTTTTTTGTTAAATATTTTTTTCTTATTTTTGTGATTAATAGTTTTAAAAGAAAAAAATATAAAAAAATAACATTAAATAATAAACAAAAAAATATATGATGAAATTAAAGATGAAAAAAATAATATTAAAAAAATAATATTGAAAAATTTAAAAAATGAATTAATTAATCAATATGGAAATTATGTTGAAAAAAATATTTTTAATAATGATATTGATATTATTTATAATGAATTAATTAATGAAAAAAATTCATTAATTTTGGAAAGAAAGAAATTGGAATTAGAATATTCTAATATTTTACCTAAATTAGAGAGATATGTTAATTTGGTTGAAGAACAGGAAATATTGAAGGATGAATTAATTAATTTGGCTAAGAAAAAAATGCTGGATACAGTATTGCAAAAAAATTGTTAGAAGAAGCATATGTGGAAATTAAAAAAATAGTGTTACACCTAAATTTTTTTGATAATTTAAGTGATGTTGTTAAAAACTATTACTAATGGTAAATATGTAAAAAGTATATGTTAATGATGAAATTGAAGTTGAGGATTACTTAGGAAAAAAATTTATTCTATTGATAAGTTGAGTTTTGGAACAATTGAAGAAATCTATTTTTTTCTCTTAGAGTATCAATAGCTTTAATGATTAGCGAAGAAAAAGTTTCCGATAATCCTTGATGAGAGTTTTTGTTTATTTTGATGACAATAGATTGCGCTCAATATTGAATTATTTATATAGTTTGGATAATCAAATAATTATATTATCTAGTAATAAGAGGAAAAAAATCTATTGGATTTTGAAAAATTATGATTACAATTTTATTCAATTATAAATGCTTTTTCTATTACGGAATAAGGTTTTTACAACTTGAAAAAAATGCTTATTTATAGTATAATTTCCGAAGTAAAAAAATAGGAGAGAATTTATGTTTGAAAATTTAGAAGAAATTGAAATAAAGTATGAAGATTTAACAAAGAAAATTAGTGATCCGGAAGTGATTTCCAATCAAGAAGAATGGCGTAAAATGATGAAAGAACATTCTGATATAGAGCCAATTGTATTAAAATATAGAGAATATAAATCAGTTAAAAAGAATTTTTGAGGATTCGAAAGAAATGCTTAATGATCCGGATATGAAGGATTTAGCTGAGATGGAGATGCTTGATGCGAAAGATAAATTACCTGTATTGGAGTCAGAATTAAAGATTTTTGTTAATACCAAAAAGACCCTGATGATGATAAGAATGTAATTTGTGAAATTAGAGGAGGAGCTGGTGGAGATGAAGCAGCATTGTTTTTCAGCTACATTGTTTAGAATGTATTCAATGTATTGTGATAGAAAAGGTTGGAAACTGGATGTTTTAAATGAAAAACTCTACTGAGCTTGGTGGATATAAAGAAATTTCATTTATGATTACTGGTAAAGGTGCATATAGTAGATTGAAATTTGAAAGTGGTGTACATAGAGTGCAAAGAGTCCCAGATACTGAAGCTAGTGGTAGAATTCATACATCTACAGCATCTGTATCTATTTTGCCTGAGGTTGGGGATGTTGAGATTAATATAAATCCGGCTGATGTAAAAATGGAGGTGTTTAGAGCATCTGGTGCTGGTGGGCAACATGTTAATAAAACATCATCTGCTGTTAGATTAATTCACATTCCTACTGGAATGGTTGTAGAATGTCAAAGCGAAAGATCACAATTTCAAAAATAGGGATTATGCAATGAAGTTGCTACAATCAAAAATTATATGAAAAAGAAAAAAAGCAGAGAGGGATCAAGAAATAGATTCAGCTAGAAGAAGTCAAATCGGAAATGCAGATAGAAGTGAGAAAAATTAGAACTTATAATTATCCTCAAGGAAGAATCACAGATCATAGAATAGGTTTTAGTGTATTTAAATTTCAAAACTTTTTAGATGGTGATTTGGATGAAATGATAGATAATTTAATTACTGCGGATACAACTGAAAAAAATTAAAAAAATAGTTAATAATTAACTTGGAAGGATAAAAAGATGCTTAATTTATTGGATGAATTAAATCCTAAGCAACGAGAGGCTGTTAATCAAATAGATGGACCTTGTTTAGTAATTGCTGGTGCTGGTAGTGGTAAGACTAAAGTTTTAACATATAAAATAGCACATTTAATTGATAATTGTGGTGTAAAAGCCATGGAACATTTTGGCTATTACGTTTACAAATAAGGCTGCAAATGAGATGAAAGAGAGAGTTCAAAATTTGATAGGAGATGCCATTAATGATATTTGGCTTGGTACTTTTCATTCTATTTGCGTAAAGATTTTAAGAAAATTTATTGATAGATTGGGGTATGATTCGTCTTTTGCAATATTTGATACCGCTGATCAAAAAAACTTTAGTTAAGAAATGTCTTAAAAGAGCTTGATATTGACTCTAAAAATATTTACTGAAAAAAATCTGTAATTAATGAAATTAGTAATGCAAAAAAATATGATGATTAAGCCTGATGATTATATTTTTGAGAAATAAGAGTGATTATAGAAAAGAAAAAAATTGGTAAAAATCTATTCTTTATATCAAAAAGAAATTAAAGGAAAAATAATGCGGTTGATTTTTGATGATATTATTAATTTAACAATTGATTTATTACTTGAAAATGAAGATATTTTTAGAATACTATTCTGATAAATTTAAATATATATTAGTTGATGAATACCAAGATACAAATAAATCACAGTTTAAATTGGTGTCTATTTTAGCTAAAAAAATATGAATATTATGGTTGTTGGTGATAATGATCAAGGTATTTATAGTTTTAGGGGAGCTGACATTTTCAAATATTTTTAAATTTTTGAAAAAGGATTTTGCTGGTACAAAAAAATAGTAAAGTTAGAGCAAAATTATAGATGTACGGGAAATATTCTTAAAGTTGCAAATGAAGTTATTAAGAATAATACGACAAAAATATGATAAAAAAGCTTTGGACAGAAAATGATGAAGGAGAGCTTCCTTTTATTTACACTGGTAAAGATGAGTATGATGAAGCATCTTTTTGTTACTAAGAAAAATTGAAGAAATAAAGAATAATGATAATTTTTAAATATTCTGATTTTGCTGTTTTATATAGAATGAATGCTCAATCTAGAGCTATTGAAGATATTTTTATGAGGGAGGGATTCCTTATAAAATAGTTGGTGGATTGAAATTCTATGAAAGAAAAGAAATTAAGGATATTATTGCTTACTTAAGATTAATTGCAAATCAAAATGATAATTTATCTTTAGTTAGAGTTATAAATGAGCCAAAGCGTGGAATTGGAGCAGTATCACTTAACAAAGTAGAAGAACTTGCAATAGAGAATGAAACCTCAATGTATAATATTATTAAAAAAATGCTGATAGATATATACCAAGAATACAAGGAAATGTTTATGAATTTGTAGAAATGGTTGAAATTTTTGAAAGATGCTGATTTAACTATTACGGAATTAGTGAAAGCAATATTACTTAAGTCTGGATATATTGCTGCTTTACAAGCTGAAAAATACGGTTGAAGCCGAAACTAGAATTCAAAAACTTGGAAGAGTTTTTTTAAGTGTTGTTGGTGAGTTTGAAGAAGAATATGCTGAAAATGGTTTAAATGAATTTTTACAAACTTTATCTCTTTCAAGTGATGTTGATAAACTTGATGATACTGATGATAAAGTAACTCTTATGACATTGCATAGTGCAAAGGGGTTAGAATATCCAGTTGTATTTTTTTAGTTGGAGTGGAAGATGGAATTTTTTTCCAGGAGAGCAGTCAGCAACTACTATTGAGGGCTTGGAAGAAGAGAAGATTATTTTATGTTGGAATTACTAGAGCTAAAAAAAGATTTTGTTTATAACGTTGGCAAGTAAAGAGAACTTTATTTGGATATACTAGTTATAATAAACCTTCAAGATTTTTTTAAAAAGAAATTCCAAAAAGAATTAACTAAGAAAAAAATGTTGAAAAAAAGTCGAAAATTCTACTTTAATTTCAAAAATCTAATTTTTGATTCTAAAAAAATCAGGATTTAATTTTTAGAACGGCTGAAGCATTTTTTTAAAATAATATTAAGGCTAGAAACACTAGTGATGTTGATTTAACTAAGTATAAGGTTGGACAAACGATTTTTTTCATAAGAAATTTGGAGAAGGTGTAATAGTAGCTCTTGAACCTGAAAAATGATGATATCAAAGTTGATATTGAATTTAATAAAGTTGGACATAAGAGATTAATGGCTAAATTTTGCGAATTTAGAAATTATAGAAAATTAATATACGAAAGAGGTAGGGAAATGACAAAAAAATTCATGGTTGTTTTTAGTTTTTTTATTTTATGTGGGATTGTTATAGGTGGCTTGATTGGTGAATTATCATCATCTGTTGTTTGGTTGAGATGGTTATCATATGGCCAGAATTTTTGGAATTACGCAGCCGGTTGTATTGGATTTGGGTGTTTTTAAAAATTAACTTTTTGCATTAATGATAAAAAAATTAATATTGCGAGTATTATAGGTATTGTAATTGCTATTTTTCTTATATAAGAAATTCTAATTCTGTAGGGGCAGAAAGGAAGAAATGGCACTTAGTGTAAAGGAATTACCAGAGTCGGAGCGCCCTTATGAAAAGGCTATGATGTATGGAATTAACAATCTTTCTAATGCGGAGTTGTTGTCAATCATTATAAAAAAATGGAACTAAGGATGAAAATTCTATTCAAATTGCTAATAGATTATTGAATTTAGTTGATTCAATGGAACAGTTTAGAAATTTGGAAGTTATTGATTTTAAACAAGTTAAAGGAATTGGAACAGTTAAAAGCAATTCAACTACTAGCAGTTTGCGAAATTGCTAAGAGAATGTTTGTTCCTATAAATAATATAAAAAAAGAAAATTTGTGGTCCATCCGATGTTGTTGATTTATTAAGAGATAAGATGATGTTTGAAAAAGCAGGAGATAATTAAGATAATTTTTATTGAATGCTAAAAAAATGAAGTGGTTTCAATTAAAGATGTTGTTATTGGAGATGTTTCGTTTTTCAAATGTTTCTTTAAAATTAATATTATCGGAACCTATTAAAAATGAAGATTGGTAAGATTATATTAGTGCACAATCATCCAAGTGGGGATCCGACACCAAGTAGTGCTGATGTCGAGTTAACAATTAACTTGATTAAGGCTGCGAAGATTATGGGAATAAGGTTAATTGATCATATTGTGATTGGTCATAATAAATATGAGAGTATTTTTCTCTAGAAAGGAATTAGCAGATGAATTTTTTTGATTTTTAGTCAAAGGGATATAGCTATTGATTTAGGTACATCAAATATTTTAGTTATATCTAAAGATTCTGGAATTATTTTAAAAGAGCCATCTATATTGGCTTTGAATCAAAAAAATATGAGTATAGTTGCAACAGGAAAAAAAGCACAGGATTTACTTGATAAAACACCGGATACGTTGAAAAATGATTAGACCTTTTAGAGATGGTGTTATTGCTGATTATAAATATACCTTATATTTATTAAAAGACGTTATTAAAAAAAGCTGGAAAAACAATTTAGTTTTAGAAAGCCTAGAGTATTAGTTGGTGTTCCGGTAAAAGTTACTGAAATTGAATGCATGGCTATTGAAGAGGTTTTAATACAGGCTGGTGCTAGTGAGGTTTTTAATCATATATGAACCTGTGGCATCTGCAATTGGCTTGGGATTGGATGTTCTTAAGCCTGAAGGAAATGCAATTTTAGATATTGGTGGTGGAAGAACTCAATTTGGAGTAGTTTCATTAGGAAGCGTCGTATCTGGTAGTGCGATTAAGGTTGGAGGAAATTATTTTTAATCAAAAAGATAATAGAGTATTTAAAGAGAAGATTGAATTTTTGGAATTAACATTTCTGTTGCAGAAGATTTAAAAATAGATCTTGGGTGTGCTACACCTTTAGTTGCTGAATTAATTACTCAGATAAGAGGTATTGATACAGCGACAGGAGTTCCTAAAAAAATATTACTGTTACATCAAAAGATATTAAGCGTGCAATGGAAAAAAACCACTTGAATTAATAATGGAATCAGTTATTTATGCATTGTCAAATACTCCTCCAGAGCTTTTTATCCGATATTTTAAAAAAATGGCATTCATATTGTTGGTGGAGGAGCTTTAATTAGAAATATTGATAATCTAGTGTTTGATGTTACAGGAATTAAAACTTATATTGCAGATGAACCTTTTTGATACTGTAATTTTTGGGAATGCAGAAAATTATTAATAATTTAGAAATGTATAAAGATATATTGATGTAAAGTAGAGGAATTGTGAATGAAAAAGAATAAAAACGAGTGTAGTTGGAACGATAATTTCAATTATTTTTGTTGATATTAATAGTTATACTTTCGAATATTGGTAATTCAAGTAATATATTTAGGGAAGTAATGTCTAGAGGATTTTTTTATCAGTCCAAAATGGATTTTTGCATTAAAAAAATAATGTGTTTTTCTTCTCAAAGTGAAAAGAATGATATTAAAAAGTCTAAGAGACAATAATACTAAATTGAATAAAGAAAATACTTCGTTAAAAGAAAAAGCTTAGAGAGTATGAAGTTGTAAAAAGCTGAAAATGAAAAGTTAAAAGATTTCATGAATTTAAAAAAATAAATATTCTGATTATCAAACAGTGCCTGCGGCTATAATTGAAAAAAAGTATTAGTAATTATGATAAAACTGTAATTATAAATTCTGGAGAGGTTGATGGAGTTCGTGTTAATATGCCAGTTATTTCTGAAGATGGATTGGTTGGTTACATTATTGAGGTAAATAAGAAAACCGCTAAAAGTGCAATTAATAACTGATACTGCGAGTACTGTATCTGGAAATATTTCTACTGCGGAATCTAGCATTTTGCTAAAAGGTCAATTGGACAAAAAAACGATATGGTTAAAAGCTAGTTATATTCCTACAGAAGCTACAGTTTTGCAGGGAGACGAAGTATATACTTCTGGAATTGGTGGAATTTATCCTAAGGGGATATTAATTGGAAAAAAATTAAAGAAGTGATTAATACAAAAAAATGAAAGTGATAGATATGCAAATGTTGAGACTTCAGTTAATTTTAATAAATTAATAAATGTATTAGTTATTGTAAATTAAGATATGGAGGGATATGTGAAAAAAATTTAAATCTTTTTAATATTAATATTAGTTTTTTTCTAATTATTTATTTTTTTACAATTTAATTTTTTTACATGGTTCAACATTAGAGGAATAATGCCTAATTTATTTATAGTTTTTTTGCGTTATTAGTTGGTATATTTATAGGGCAAAAAAAGTAGGTATTGCGGTTGGCTTATTTGTTGGTATAATTGTTGATATTGTAATAGGGAAACAAATAGGCTTTACTGGAATAGCTTTAGGAGTTGTTGGATATGTTGGAGAGCTATTGGATAAGAATTTTGATAAAAATAATTTAATTACATTATTGGCAATGGTGGCAATTGTAACTTTTGGTTATGAAATAATACAGATGTTATATAGTATTGTTAGATATGGTTTGAATTTTAATATTTTTTTATTTATTTAGTTATGATCATAGTTGAAGTGTTTTTTTAATGTTTTATTAACTATAATTTTTTTATCCATTAATAAAGAAAAATTGGACATTATTTTGAAGAAATTTTTTTAAAGTTAAAAGGGTTTTGACAAGATATTATTAGGAGGTACGATGAAAGAACTTAATAATAAACTTAGGTTTAATTTATTGTATATTATTGTTTATGTTTCTGGAATTATTCTTTTTAGCTGGATTGTTTAATTTTGCAAATTGTTAAAGGAAATGATTATAGAAAAAAATTTCTAATACTAGGTTATCTAGAAACATGACTGTTAAAAGCTTCAAGAGGTGACATTCTTGATTCTAGTGGAAATAAATTAATTTCTACAAAAATGCTCTATAATTTAGAGTTTTATAAAACCAAAATTGATAATGCTACATTGAATAAAAACATTGTTATTAATTGCTCAAACCCTTGATAATAATGGAGATAAATATATAGATCAATTTCCAATAACAATTAATCCAACTAAATATACTGGAAATGATTTTTAGTGGATTTAAAAAGTCGAATAATTTATCAGAAACTTTAGATGTTGATGGTGTTTATAATTATTATCTAAATAAATATAAAAATAACAGAGGAAAAATGCTGATAATGCTAGAAAAAAATAGTTACATTGAGATATGCTATTGAAAAAAAGTGGATATAGTTCTACTAAATCTATTACATTAGCACATAATATTTCAATCGGTAGCAGGGATACATTTAATGTAATGAGTTCGAATTTTCCTGGAGTTAGTACTGCTAATGAGCCTACTACAAATTATAATTATGGTGAGATGGCTTCACATATTTTTGGGTTATATTCAAAGAATAAATGCTGAGGAATTGAAGTCTAATCCTGATTATAATATGAATGATAAAATTGGTAAGACTGGAATAGAGAAAGTCTTTGAAAAAAATATTTAAGAGGTAAAAGATGGAATCAAGCAAATAGATATGTCAGTTGATGGTATAGTTACAGGGGAGTCTGTTGTTAAGGAGGCTGTATCTGGTAGTGATGTTGTTTTAACACTTGATTCTCAATTGCAAAAAGATTACGGAAGACACACTTGCGAGGGGAATTGCAAATATTCAAAAATACAAAGGATGCTAAAGATGCTTCTGAAGGAGCGGCAGTTGTTTTAAATGTTCAAACTGGTGAAGTTTTAGCTATGGCAAGTTATCCGAATTATAATCCTGCATTATTTACTAATGGAATAAGTAGTGAGGATTATCAAAAAAATATAAATGATAAAAGACATCCCTTTATTAATAAAGCAATTTCTGATAAATCCGCTCCTGGTTCTATTTTTTTAAGATGGTTACAGCTATTGCAGCTCTTGAGAGTAATCAAATTTCAATCAATGATAAAAATTAATGATACATATAGATATACTTTTTATAGGGACTATCAACCAACTTGTTGGAAACCTGAGTGGACATGGATTGTTAAATATAACTCAAGCAATTGAAGTGTCATGTAACTTTTTCTTCTATGAAATTGGACGTAGAGCTGGTATTGCAAAAATTGATGAAGTTGCTAAAAAGTTAGGATTAGGTAGTAAAACTGGAATTGAGTTACCTGATGAAATCGCTGGAACATTGGCGGGACCTGAGGTTGATAAACAATGGACTGGTGGTAAAACAATTCAAACAGCTATTGGACAATCATATAATGATTATACCCCTTTACAAATGGCTAAATATACTGCTATGATTGCTAATGGAGGAAAGAATATTGATGTTACAATTGTTAAATCAATAAATAATCCTGATGGAACAACAGTATCTAGAAATGAATTGGATTCTTATATTCACAATAAATTAGGAGTTGAGACAAATTCTGGATCTGATTTAAATATTTCCTCAACTGATTTGGAAGCTGTTAAAAAAATGGTATGAAAAAAATGTTACTAGTGATGAAAGTGGTACAGCGTATAAATATTTTAAAAGATTTTTTTCTATTTCAATTGGTGGTAAGACAGGTTCTGCATCTATTGGAAATAGTGGTCATGCAAATGCTTGGTTTGTAGGATTTGGACCTTTTGAAAATCCTAAGATAGCAGTCGCTGTATATGTAAAGCGTGGTGAGCATGGTGCATATACTGCTCCAATTGCAAGGGATATTTTTGCACAGTATTTTTGGAATGAATGCTGTTGAGATAAAAGAAGATATGTCAGTTAATTCACAAATGATGTCAATAAGATAAGGAAGTAAGATTATGGCGAATTGTATTAATATTTTTTTAAAAAAAGAGATTGTATTATACTAAAGATTAAGGATAATGCTTCGAAAGATGAAATTATCGAGAATTTAAAGGTTAAATTACCTGAGCTTAGAAGATTTTTATAAAGAAGAAAAAAACTCCAATTTTAGTTACTGGTAAAGTTTTGAAAAAGTAATGAAATTGATGAAATTCAATATAGAATTGAAAAAAAGCTATTAAAGTTAAAGTTTCGTTTGATACTCCAAGAACGATGGGTTTACACGGAATTAAAAAAAGATTTTAGAAAAGAAATTGCTTCTTCTGAAACTAAATTTTATAAAAGCATCGCTTCGTTCAGGACAAAAAAATTGAGTTTGAAGGAAGTGTAGTTATTATTGGAGATGTTAATGATGGTGCTGAAGTGATAGCTGAAGATAATATTGTTGTGTTAGGAGCTTTAAGAGGCATGGCACATGCTGGAGCTAAAAGGTAATAATGAAGCTGTTATTGCAGCGAGAATAATTGATTCGCCTCAAATTAGAATTGGAACTATTATTAAAGAGCGTTCTCGTAAAGAAATTGATATGCAAGCATATACTTTTTGCTTTTGTAAATGAAGTAAATGAAATTGAATTAGCGTAAATTTGGAAAAATAAACCCTAAAAAAAGGGTTTATGTAATATAAACTTAAATGTCTTTTTAAAAACCATATAAATCCGTAAGATACAAATTCTTTTTGGCAAAAATATCAATGCTTGATATTATATTAATATAAATTTAGGATATATGTAGTAAAAAGACTATCAAAAAAACGGAGGAAGGTTATGAAAAAGAACATTTGGGTTAATATCTTTAATGACAATTGTAATTTTATTATTGAATATGTTATCACCTGTAATGGCAATGAGCTTTTCTACCATATACGAAAGACAAACAATTCAAATTGTTCCAGAAAAATGTAGAATTTGATGCATTTTTAGGAAATTCAAAAAGAAGCGTTGTTGGATATTAATAGTAAAGGCGAATTGGTATTTAACATTAAAGTTAAGAATACTGGATATTTAAAAAAATGCTTCAATAATATTGAATAATACGGATTTTTGAATTGGAGAGTATTGATTCAAACATCATTAAATCAATAAGAGGAAATGTTATTGAATTAAATCAAATTACTTATGATAAAGAAATTAGATTAGTAGTTCCTTTTAAATATAAAAAGGCTGATAAGGTTAATTATAATTCTTTATTAAATAAAGTTAATGTTACATTTGATGCAGTATATGTGTATGGAAACAATATACAAAAAGATTTAATAAGAATGTTGGGTTGAATTTAAAATGGAATACAAATAAAGATTCTGTATTGGATGTAAATCTAACAAGATATTTAAGATATTCTGAAAAATAATACAATGTTAACATTAACTATTAAAGATGGTATTAAAGATAATGATTATCCAATTTCATCAAAAAGGAATTGAAATAGAAGCTCCAAAAATTAAATGGAAGAGATCCAATTAAGGTAATTGTTGTTGGGGATGATATTTCATATTCTTATGAGAATGGAATCGTAAAAAAATTAATAAAAAAATAATGGTAAGGATTCTAAAAAAACTTAGTTAAATGGAATTCTTTATCAAAAGTAAATGTTACATTTTTATATGATACATATTCTGATCAAGTACAAAATGTAGTTGTAAATATGAAATCACGAGTTACATTGCTTGATGGAAGAGATATAGTAAAAACAATTAACAATCAAATTTCATTGGATAAACAATATGGAAACATTGTAAATGCTGAGCTTGAAACTAATGAAGAGTTGAGTAAAGGCCAGCTATATAATGATATTGATGATGAATATAATGTAAGTTATAAATTGGATGTTAGTTATGCACAATTAGTAGACAAAATGTTAATAACACAAACTGCAAAGAATGATGGAATTATAAAAAAATAAAAAAAGGTTTCAGTTAATGAAAATAATTTTTAAATCAATTTTTAGGAAATGAAGGGTTAATAAATGTATATGAAGTTAATTCTAAAAAAAGTTGATTGGAACATTAACAAAGGATAAATTAGAATTAGAACTTGATAATGGAAATGTTTATTTTGAAATTTCTAAACCAGTTATGGAAGGAATTCTAGAATTAAAATTATCAAAAGTATTGGTTGGAACTGAAAGTAAGAAAAATATTAAAAATTAAATAGTTTTGATGAAACTGTTAATATTCAATCTTATAAAGATAATTTGAGAAAAAAACTAATTTGGATGTTTCTAAAAAAATGTTAAATTAATAGAACCTATATCTAAAAGCAGTTATAAAAAGTTAGCACAAATGAATTGATAACTACTAAAGAAAAATAAATTGATTTTTTTGATGTTTCTTTAAAAACAAATGAATTAACTGATAGATTGTATAAAAAAATCCTAAAATAATTATTGATTTACCGGAAGATGTAACTAATGTAAATATTGCAAATGTTGATGTTTTATATACAAATGATTTAAAGGTTGGCAATTATAGTGTTAATGGTAAGCAAATAGTTATTAATTTAGAAGGTTTCCAAAAAGAAATATAATCTAAATTCGGTTATTGAAGGTCCTTTAGTAAGAATAGTCGCAAATGTTAAATTAAATAATTTATCAATATCTTCTGAAAAAAGAATATTAATTTGAATGTGATAAATGGAGCATCAAATGAAACTTTAGGAGTTTCTACTAAAGTTAAAAATTTTAGCAACTGATTCAATAATTACAGTTAACGCTTTAAGTGATAAAGATAATTTAGCAATCTCACAAAGTAATAGTGAAAAAATATATTACAGTTGAAGCCAAAGCAGGTGAAAAAGATATAACTGCTAGTGGTGTTATAGTAAATAATACTTCAAAAAGATATTTCTAATGTTAAAGTGTTAGGAAGATTGGTATTAAGTAATTTAAAAATCAACTGATGGATCAAATAATGATTTAGCTTCTCAAATTGATACAAAAAAATTGCTTCTGCAATAAAGATTAATGGAGTGAAATCATATAAAGTTTATTATTCTGCAAATGTAAATGCTACAGCTGATTTAAATAATGCTGATAATGGATGGACAACAGAGCTAATTGCTGATGTTAAATCATATTTGATAGAAGTAAATGATGTTTTAAAAAAATGGTGGAGCATTTAATTTTGCATATAATTTTTAAAAACACCTGAAAATATGGAATATTCTATGATAGGTAAAACTATTTATTCTGTATATTATACAGTTTCAGAGATAGTTGGAAATGTTCCAAAGATGGTTAATGCATCAGTTGTTGGATTGAAAACAACTAATATTCCAGTGCTAAATAGTACAATGAAAATTTTTGATTATAATACAAATGTAGAATATCAAAATGGTCAAGATATACCATCTGGTAGAATGCTTAAATATGTTTTTAAGTGTCAAGAATTCGGGTAAGGATGTTGCGAAGGATGTAAGTTATTCTTTTAAATCAAATGAATATACAGCTGGTTATTTATATGCTGATAAATACAAGAATAGATATGTTACAGCTGATAAAAAAATCAAAATGGAACTATTTCAGAAATTAAACCTGGAGAAACAGTTGATATTGAATATTTGATATATAAGGATCGTGTTGGTGAAGAAGGTAAGACTCCTTTTGAAGACCAGAAAAAAAGTTAAAGTTAATGCAAATGTAAATGCAGAAAAAAATATGGATATAAAGAAGATTTTGAATTAAATAATAATTTAGCTGAAGGTGGAGTTACAACAGCTTTGTATCCTGATATGAGAGTACTTTTTGATGTAATGTCTTTGGATGGCGAATATGGATTTAATTTATATGTAAAAAAATGATGCATTAAAAAGAAAAAAATAATATATTAGTGAAGATGATAATTCCTAAAGAATTAACACTTATAAATTCAAATTATAGTAATGTAAAAATATGATGAAAAGAACTCGTGAATTAGTTTTTTTGATATCGGTACATTAAAAACAAGATATGATGTATATAAAAAAATGGACAAATGGGACAAATTGATGAAAATAAAAAAATCTTTTGTAAAGATTGCATTAACATTTAAATTAAATAAAAAAATGCAGATGTAAAATCGGAAATTGATTTAAAAGTCGAAAACATATGTTGATAAAAAGAAATAAAGTTGATACAAGTAAAACTTTAAAAATATTCTTTAAAAAGATCTTTTGAATGTTGGAATTTTTAACTGATAGTAATGTAGGGAATAATAAAACTTTACTTGATACAGATAAATTAGAGTATACTTCAGAGGTTGTTAATAAATCTAATGATGTTCAGAGAATTATGATTGTTGATAGTTTACCTGATGGGGTTCATATAGATAAATATTATGTTAAAAAAAGGAAATAATAGTGAAATAGAATATTCATCTTCTAATTCAGCAATTTCTGTTAAGGAAGAAGTAAATCCAGGAGAGAAACTTCAATTAAGAATAGTTACTAAACCTACATTTTTTTAGGAAGTATGGAATCAACAATGCCAATTGAGAATATTGTGGATGTATATGTAAATTCTAATAAATATGGAACTTATAGTGTAAAAAAATATAATTAAAGGAACATCTAATCGTTATAGTGAAAGTTTTAAAAAAATCTGGTGAGCAATATAAGGCTTCAAATAAAGAAACTGATTACAAATATAATATTAGTGGTAATGTTTGGAATGATGATAATTTAAATGGGATAAAAGACTATGATGAATCAATTATTAAGAATTTGAATGTTTATTTATATAGTGAAAAATGCTAGAGATTTGATAAATGATCAAAATGGAAATCCGATGATTGTGAAAACAGATGATCAAGGTAATTACGTATTTAATGATTTAAAAATCAGGAAATTATATTGTAATGGTTGAATATGATACTAATAAATATAATTTAACTAATTATAAATTGAATGTTAGCGATGATTTAAGTACATCAAAAATTTATTAATAAAGAGATTAACGGAAATAAAGTTGCAATAACTGATGTTTTGAACGTAAATAAATCAAGCGTTTATAATGTAAATTTAGGATTAGTTTCAAATCGTAAATTTTTCTTTAGAATTAATTCAAAGTATAGACAATGTAAAAAAATCAATAATAGAAATTTAAAGCAAAGAGAATTATCTAATTATTTAAAAAGTTAATTTGAGTAATAAAAGAAATAAATAATTCAAAAGTTTATGTTGAATATAAGATTATTGTTAAGAATAATGGATTACTTCCAGGATATGCTCAGTCAATAGTTGATTATATTCCAGAAGGTTTTTGAATTTGAATCAGAATTGAATAATGGTTGGTTTGTTGGTGAAAATAATTATTTATATAATAATACTTTATCAAACACATTATTAAATCCTGGTGAAGCTAAAGAAATAAAATTGGTATTATCTTATAAAAATAACAAATAATAAGTTGAAGTTAACACATAATGTTGCTGAAATAGCAGAATCAATTAGTGTTGATGGATTACGAGATAGTAATAGCAAATCATTTAATAAAAAAATGAAGATGAAGATGATTTTGCTTATGCTGATATATATTTTGTAAAAAAACAAATGTAATGAATAGTATATTTAAAAATAATATTAATTATTATTGAGGTTATAGTTGTTGCGTTTTTTTAATTTTTTTATAAATATAAAAAAATATAAAGAAGGAGGTAAGAATGAAGGCTAAATTTAAGTTAATTGCTACTTGTTTAATAGTTTTGATGCTTTTAATTTTTACAAATTTACCGATTGGAGAGAAACATACAATTAAAACCAATTGAAGCGAAAAGCTACTGTTACTCCGGCAAGTCGTAACTATCAAGAGCGAATCTCTTATAGAGAATATCTTGCATCTATAAATGATGATGGTGAGTATGGGTATATTATTGAGTATGTTGATAAAGGCGGAAAAATATCAAAAGCTAAAGAACTTGTTCAAATGGTTCAAGATGTTAAAGATGGTAAAGTTCCATATGGTGATTATATCGATGAAATCAATTTAGATGGAAGATATGATAAGGTAACTGAGCTTATTGCAAATGGTGGTAGCGATGATGAAGCCAGAGAACTTGTCAGAAAAAAATTGATGGTGGTGAGTTTGGAAGAAAAGACATCGGTTGCTAAAAACTGAAAAAGATTATAGAGCATATTTACAATCTATTAATTCAAATCATGACTATGATTATGTTATTGATTTCCTTAACAGGGGTGGTAAGAAATCTAAAAGCAGAGGAATTAGTTCAGAGAGTTCAAGAAATGAAAGAAGGAAAGATTCCTTTTACTGATTATATTGATGAAATTAATACTGATGGTAGATATGATTCAATTACAGAATTTCTTGCAAATGGTGGTAGTGAAAGTGAAGCTAAACAAAAAGATGCAAGAAATTGATCGTGGATATGTAACTACACGTAATAATGATTTAGATTATACTTCTTATAGAAATTCACTTACTATGGGGTTAGTAGAGTCTGATACTTATGGAAATATTAGACAAAATAGACCATATTTATTAGATGGGGAAAAAGACCCAAGAATGTTTAGATTGTGGAATGATAGTTATCCAGGTGAATTACCTGAGTGGATTGCGTATTGTGCTAAACATGGATTAAAAAAACATTAATAGAGCCATTTAAAAAGATAACACATGATGATGTTGATAAATATAGAGAGGATGAAGATCAAGATGATGATGATGTAGTGATACCTCCTAATACATTGGAATTTAAATTAACTGGAAATCCATATAATCATATTCCACAAAATGTAGCATATGCAATGAGTTATCAATATGCAGAAATGGAAAAAGCAAGAGAAAAAGGTATTCGTTATGTAATGTCTGAAGATTTAATGAAGCAGATTCAACAAGCTATTTGGGATTCTATGACATGGACTAGTGATACAAACAGGATTTCAGCGAAGGCTAGTTCAACTTCAGCAAGATTTGACGAGACTGAAGATAGAGGTAAGAAGTATTATTATCCAGGATGGGGAGAAACAATGTTTTCAAGACCATCTGAATGGGATTCAATGAAGACTGGTTTAGCAAATCAAGTAACTTTACCGGCAAAAAGAGGGTGAGGGACCAATTGCGAGTGATACTGAAATTTTAGTGAGATCTTCTGATTTTTGCAAATTTTCAATATTTAGTTGGAAATGAATCTTTAAAAAAATACTGAGCATGTAACTGAAATTGATATACATGCATCTAATATAGGTGATGATACAAAAAGTAAGTGGTGGAAATGCTGCAAATTATGATAATACAAAATTAAAAAAACTTTTGTTGATCAAGAGTCTAAAAACAGTAACAATAGGACCTTATAAATTAGGAATATTTAATACTAGTGGAAAGAATAAAGAAGAAATCACAAATAAACTTACTAAAGATGGAACTAAGAAATTGTCTGATTTTAGTAAGAAATGAAATTTTAAGAAAAAAATAAATATCAAACAAAAAGAAAATACATTCTTAATTGGTGAATTTGGAGTAGATTTTAAATTTAAGAAAGAGAATGGAAATACGGAATCAGCTGATGATGTTGATAATGAAAGATATTTTTGGAAAAAAATTAATGCTTATTTAGGTGATACGAATAGATATGATGGTAAAACAGGAAAAATTCCAATTATTAAATGAAAATTTCCAACAATATCCTGATGGTGAAGAGTTCCCAGAGTTTGGAAAAAGAATTTTATATTAAATATAATTTGACTGATGCCAATAAACATCTAATAGCCATGAAACCTTTTATAAATCTTTTCTATGTAAATTCTATGGATACAACTGCAGGATTGTACGTACCATTTTCTACAAAAATTCACAACTAAGATTGTTAAAGGAAGTACATCTGCAGAATATGCTGTTCCAGAAGCATTAAAAAGCAGCTGGTATAATTGATGTTATAGATGAAAAAGGTAGCTGGATATAATTTCTTTGGACCGGATGTTTGGGGAGAAGGAAAAACATTATATTATAATGGTGAAACTCTTCAAATGAATTGGAAAGCATTTTTTTCTCAAGTCAAGAATATGCACAAAAGATTATGAAAGCGTTGTATGAAACAACAATTAATACAATAAATTCAAAAAAATACATCAAATGTTAAGATAGCAAAACAAATTTAAAGATGCTAAATTTGGCATGTATATACAAGTTGATGAAAAAAAGCTTTTATATTTAAATAATTTTTTTATAAATTTAAAAAAATATTCAAGATGTAAATTTAATACCAACATTAGAAATTGGGGATGTTGATCAAGATAATAGGGAAATCCATTAACAATTGAAAGTGTTAGTAAATTTATTGCACCGACATTAAGTAATGTAAATGGTGGTAAGGTTATTATCCCAAATACATATGAGTTTAGGATATCAAAAAAATTGGTAATGATATATATGGAAGATATGAAAGAACACATTATACTAGAAATGATTTAAAATATTCATATAACCCTACGACGAGAATACCTTATAATCCTAAAAGCAGACAATAGAGATAATGTGTTACGACAGGCAACAAATTGGGAATATCAATATTTAGAAAAAAATATGCAAAGATAGGAATGCTTTTTTTGATGATGAGATGAGTAGAAATGCTGGACAGATTACTTTAGTTGATAATGGAATTGCTTCACAACCTGCAGTTCTTCCAAAGCCAATAAAATTCCCATCAATTCCTATAGAAATTTTCTTACAAAGAGAAACTCCATATGATGAAAAATGAAAATAATGAATGGCCTGAACCTGGGGAAAAAAATTGAAACAACAAAGCCTGATTATACTTATGTAAAAGTTGGAATAACATTACCTTATAAAAAAATGTTACTATGAATTTAGGGTGGTAATGTATGGCAAGTTATTCAAGAAGGTAAAGAATCAAGAAAAATTCAAATTAGATTCATCAATGCAAGAATATGAGAGATTAAAACATAATGTTCAAGGTATTCAAGTTAATTTATTTGATTTAACTGAAGGAACTGGAAGTTTAACAACTGATCCAAATGCAGTTGGTAAATTAGTTGCAACAACATTGACTGATGCTAATGGTAATTATGGATTCCAATTATTGAATCCAATGCATAAATATTATGTAACATTTACATTTAATGGAATGCAATTTAAGAAAACAGATATGGGTGTTAATTCAATTAGTGATGATGAAGCTAATAGAAATACAGCTGAAGAATTATCAAGATACCAAAGAGATGGAAATGATCCAAGTCAAGATATTACAACAAGTGGTAGACAGGATGTAAATGATAGATTTATGAGAATATCTGCAGGAACTAAGAGCTATCCAAAAAGGAAAAGGTGGAGAAGGAAAAGCATATGGTTACTATTCTAAGCTAAGAGATGCAAATGGTAATTATATTCCTTATACATCACATATTGATAATGATGTTAAATTAAATTCAGGAGCTTTTGAGATATGCGGATGCATTATATGAAATGCATCAAGCAGGAACACATGCTGATTATAATATGACTGATGCACATTCAATGTATCAAACATATACACCGGTAGGTTCATTTAGTTCAAACTATGCTTCAATAAAAAAATGATTTCTTGTCAAGAATTGGACAAACAGCTGAAGGTGAACAAGTTTGGGATTATATGATGGATACAATGGTAACATCAAGAAATACAGAAGCTTATCCTAAAGCAAATCAATTTATTGTTGAGGATATTGGAACAGCTGATGCTAATGGTCATAATCATTCACAAGATGGTGATAGACAAACAATAGAAGGTAAAAACATATGAAGCTTTATATAGAAGGGATTATGATTTTGCTAGAAATGTTGATTATGGTATTGAAAAATAGAGTTTCTACAGATTTATTCTTACAAAAAGACTTATCATCTGCAAGAGTTCTTGTAAATGGTACTGATCAAACATATAGATATGGTGGAAAACAAAATGTTGATTATGCTAATATATCAGTAAACACTGGTTTACAAACAACTGCTGATTTATTGTATAACAGAATAAATGATCCACTATATAATGGTAAGGAAAGTTATAGTAGACAGATAAGAAAAATCAGAATATTTGTATAATGCTCAAAAATGTTTATACAAACGGTGATGTAAATAAAAAAACTTACAAGTATATGTAACATATAGAATTGCTGTTAAGAATTATGGTGAAACTAATGTTGCTGTTAATGAAATTGCAGATTATTACGATTCAGAATACTTAGAACATGATATGAACAATCCTTATATTAAGGAAGGAACATACTTCATAGATAGGGATGCTGATGACAGAGGACGTAATCCACAAGATGGAACTACTGCAACAACTTCAAATAGTTCAGATGCAAGTGATGCAAAAAACAAGATTGGATGTTCCAGGGGAGCAACATCTTCTTATACTGGTTTATTTATTAAAGGAATGGGTGAAGTTAAGTCTGGTGAAACTAGATTTGCTTATGTAACATTTAAATTAAAGAATGATGAATCTGGAAGAATAAAAATTAAATCAAGATATTGAAAGTGGTAATTTAAAGATTGGTGTTAAGAACTTAGCAGAAATTAATATGTATAGTTCTACAGAATCTGATGATGCTATTAGAGGTATTGTAGATATTAATTCTATTCCAGGAAGTATTTCAAGTAATGATTTTGATAGAGAAGGAAATATTATTACAAGTGAGAACCCTGTTGAAAAACAGATTAGAAAAATGATACAGATAGATCGCCAAATGTAATTATTTATGTACCGGTAAATGATAATAATCAAAAAGGTAATTAAAGGTTATGTGTTTGAGGATCAAAGAAATACTACATCAAATGAAGCAGTTATAGGTAATGGTGTTTATAATGCAAAAGATGATAAAGATCAAAAAAATTGATGGTGTTACAGTTCAATTAGTTGAATTAGTAAAACAAGTTGATAATAAAGGTCAATGGACAGGAAACTATTCTGGTGAACATGTATGGACAAGTAAATATTATCCAATAGTTCAAAAGAATAATGGATATGTTATTGATGATGCTGGTGTTTATGAAGATGCTACAAGATATTACAGTGGTAAAGTTGTAGTTGATCAAAAATGGACAAAAAGTGGTTCAATCAAAAGTTATGGTTTCTGGTGATCCAAAGAATACATCTAAATTATTAAATGTAAATCCAATTACATTAACAGAAGATGGTGGAAAAAGGTGCATATGCATTCTCATCTATAGTATCTGGTGATTATTTTGTTAGATACATATATGGTGATACAACACAAACTGTTTTAGTAAATGATGAAAAATACGGATGTTAATAGATTATTAAATACAGAAGCAGCTTCAAAAAAATTGGAGCAGTTGATGTAAATAGTCTTGTATCAAATAATGATAACAAATATGTAAGTGCAAGTAATGGAAATGATGGATTTGTAACTACAGTTGATGATAAAGTTCTTGGATTAAATAATAAGTCTTTCAATGGACAGGATTATAAATCTACAGTTTATCAAAAAGGTATTGCACAAGATCCAAGCGGTGCTAATAGATTAGGAATTAAGGAATTTGTTGATTATGATAATCAAAAACTATTCTGAAAAATGGTCAAATTTCAAATGGAACTAATAAAAAAATGTAATGTACTATTACAATATTGCCAAAAGGCGATAGTCAAAAAAAGGAATTTCGGATGCGAAGGATGTTGAAGCTTTCAGAAGATATGTAAATGCATATTCTAATGGAGAAACTCAAACTTCTAAGAGTGTTAGAAATGAATTAAATGAGATATTAAGATCATTTGAAAAGATCTCTACTAATACTATTGCAGAGAATGGAAACACATGGAATGCTCAAAAACAAAGAGAGCAACAAATTGCAATGTTAAAAGAGTTAATGAAAGAAACTAAGATGGTTGCGCAATCTGGTGTTATTGACTTAGAAACAGAATATAATAGAACTAATGTTGAAGGTCAAGCTGATAAGAAGTTTAGATTCAACACATGGAATAGTGGTAGAGGTGATACTTATGATATAGGGTCAACCACCAAAGACTAATGCTACAGATACAGAGTTAGTAAATACAGTTGATGATTTGAATTTAGGACTTGTTCAAAGACCTGAAGCTCAATTGAAATTAACAAAGAATGTTGGAAACTTTTAAGTTAGTATTAGCAAATGGTACTACAATGTTTGATGCTGAACCAGGACAATCAGTAAATAACCTATATTTTGGAAAAACATAATGGACATACAGCTGAATATGATAATAATCATCCAGGTGAATTTAATTTAAATCCAAAAAGGATTGAGATTAACAAATGTTCATGTAAATAGAAAGAATGGTAAAAAAATACTCCTGAATTAGTTCAAGGATATATGGATGATGAGTTAATGGACGGTTCTCATGTTGAAGTTACTTATAACTTAACTGTTGAAAAACGTTGGTGAAGTTGATTACTTAGATAATCAATTCTACTATACAGGTATAACAAAAAGATAATAGTGATAATAACAAATCAAAGACATCTGCGAAAACAATTGTAGATTATGTAACAAACTCATTTAAGTTTGATAAAGGTTCTCAAAACTCTGATGGTAAGAAATGGACTGTTAGAAATAAGGATGAATTGATAGCATCTACAAAAACTAATAATTATAAAGATGATTTAGTAAATAGAGTTTATAAAGATGAATTAAGTGGATATACAACATTATTAACAACTGATGAATTATCTGCAGAATTGGTACCACAAGCTGGTAAAAATAAAGGTAACAACAAGGCTACAGGTTCATTGAAATTAACTACATTAGTATCTTCAACAAAAGAATGCTAATGACCTAGTTTATAATAACCTTTCAGAAATTGTTGAAACTAAGAACTCTTTAGGTAGAAGGGCTCAATACTCAATTAATGGTAACCAAAAGAATGGCTGATCAGACAGTTGGAGCTGATGCTATATCTGAAATAGACGAAAATGATAATAGATATAATCAATTTACACCAGTTGATTTAGTAAATCCTGCTGAAATTGATGCTGATAGTGCTCAAAAGGTAGTTCTATTACCACCAACAGGTGAAAAATAGAAATTATATTAAAAGTAGTAATACCAGTAATTATCGGATTATCAATTGTAATGGCAGTGGTTATTACACTAAGTGTAAAAGGCTCTTAAGGGCAAAAAGAATAATTTAATATTATTTTAAAAAGCTGAGTGCGAAAGCATTCGGCTTTTTTTATGTTTTGTCTATATTTTTTTGAATTATTAATTAAAAAAATTGTATATTTTTATGTTAGATTTTGTAGATTTTTGATATTTTTTTAGAGGCTTGCTTTTAGTAATATAAATGATTATAAATGTAGATTTTTTTGTAATAAAAAAAGTGTTGGAACCTATTTGCGAAAAAGGAAAAAAATTAACTTTGAAAAAGTAGCTTACTCTTGTAAAAAAATATAGATTTTTATACAATTATATTGATAAAAAAAGTAGGGAGAAAGTAACAATGAAAACCAAAAAAATTATTTAATAAGATGGTAGTAATAATTTTAGGAATGCTTCTATTAGCAGGTATTGGTGTATCTGTTAATAGAGTTGTAAGAAATAATGTCAACACTAAAGTTATTGGTTCTAATATTGGTGAATATGTGGCGGTTCAAAGTGGAGAGGATGCAATTGCTGGAACAAATTTTGTGACGTTTGATGCATATTTTTTTAAAGAATGGACAAAAAAAGTAAGGGGGAGCATATTTACCATTTACTAAGAAAGAACCGTATGGACATGATGTTGTATCAACGGAATTATGGATGGAACTTAAAGTTTTGTCTAATGGTACTTTAAAAAAATGGGCAAATCGTATTCACAAGGGATAATGTTGAAGAGACATTTGCTTTGATTGAAGATGATTTTGTTAAGGCTGATGCTGTTGGAAATAATATTCCATCAGTGAGTTTAAAAGATATACCTACAGGTACAACGAAATTATTTAAAAATTAAAGTAGCAGCGAATTTGAACAAATTTTTTTAGTAATGATAATAAAAGTAAAATTGGTTGGGGATCATGTTGATAATGATGGTAGAATTACTAGAATTGAGAAGGAAGTAAATTTTTCAATTGATACATCTGTTGATAACGCTGTGGCGATGAATGAAGTTGTTGTTAAAAAGTGGTTGGGATAAAATGCGTTATGGTAAAAAAAGTATTACTAATAATGATGGTGATGTTTTTTTATACCTTATGGATTCAATGTTAATTATGGTACATATAAAAAGCGGAGAATCTCAAGTTGAGGGGTTATCTTTAAAAGAAGGGGTTCTTGAGGGAGAAATTAATGCTATAAATGGAGTTTATCCTGAAGAAATTAGCTTAACACCTAATCCTAGTTATTTATATCCAGCATTTAATAGTAATGAATATGTAATTGAATATAATAAAAAGTAATGGAAAGTATAAAAATTAGATTCACAACTCCGGAAAAAAATTTAATAGGTCTATAAATATTTACATTTTAACTAAATATTTGAAAGGTTCAGTTAATCTTGATGTTAATCATGTATTTAGTATGAAGTCGATTGCTTATGCTATAGTTAACAATAATGAAAAAAATTAAATAATCCAATAATTTCAGAAAAAGATTGAAGTACTTGATAGTATTGAATATCTTGCTATGCCTAAGAAAAAAATGAAGCAAGGATTTATATATATCCTCCTACTAAAGATATTCCTCTTGCTAAATATGATGGAGGAGAAATTGATAAAAACTTAGAAAAAAATGGAAAGTTGTATGGATGCCAATTATAAATAATGATAATGGCAGAAAAAGAGGTTGTATTATATCAAGATATTGATAGAGTAGATCATTTAACACAAAAATTATGATAATCTTTCAGGTGCTGTAAATGTAGATAATAATGTAGTTAATACAGGTGTTTCGATAGATTATAGGGGAAAAAGTATCTGATGATGCAAGAATAGAATTATATGATAATGATACTGGAGCTTTAATTCATTCTTTTTGGCAAAAAAATGAAATAGAACATTCTTGGAATAATATATATAAACTTGAGCCAAATATTAAGCATTTGAAATATGTTATTAAGAATATTGATTTATATAGTGATAGGAATGTATTACAACTTTATAATCATAAAACTATAAATAATAATGATCTTGTTGCAAATATTAGTAAGGATAAATTCGATAAATTGAACTGGATTTCAACAGGTTATACTATGAAAATGGAGAGTGAAAAATTTATCAATTAGAGGCCCTGCGAAATACGATGAAACAAACAGAGTTAAGGTAAGCTTTTTTTTGCTTTACTTGAACGCAATGATTATAACTTAAATGATCCGGTTTCTAAAAATTGGAGCTATTAAAGCTTTTAGTGGAATTGATGGTGTAGAGGATTTATATTATACAAATTGGACTATAAAAATCTGAAAAATCGTAGAGAAGAAACATTACAAATAACTTCAAAAGATTCAGAAAAAATTTATTAATGTAAATGGAAATGTTGTTGAAGGTGTTTATTCTAAATATCATGGAATTCAATTTTCAGAATCACCAAGAATATTACTTGGTGAGGATGGTTGGATTAAGATTTATAATAATGAAACAAATGAATTGATTGCGGTATTTAATAATTCAAATTGGGATAATTATATTTCTAATCCATATATATATGGGACAGATATTAAAAGATATAAAAAGTTATTACTAGTAAAATTGTTGATAGAGCGAAGCTTTATATAAAAGAATGTGATGAAAATTGACGATGAATTAGTTAAAAAAATAATATATCTAAATCAGAGTTTGATAAAAATTTCATATATTGGTAAGAATCTAGAATATTCTTCTAAATTGTCAGTAAATTCTTCAGAATTTACTGGAAAAAGGTAAAGAATCAATTAATGTAGAATATTATAATGTAAAAATCTTTTGCTAGATCTGATAAATCGATATTATTGAGTTCATATAAATCTATGAATGTATCACTTAAATTTAGTTTGAATACGCTTTCTTTTTATCATAATAACAATAATTTTATTGGTGAGAGTTGGAAAAAAAGTCAATTGTATTAATGGAGCTTCCTAAAGATATAGTTGATATTGAAATAGGAAATATAAATATCGCCAATGCAAATGTTTTTGGGACATGAAATAATAGATAAAGATGGTAAAAAAATTTATAAAAAATTTATTTGGACTCCGATAAATTTGTTAGAGATCAAGATCTTAACATTATTGCAAATATTACAGTTGATCCGCTTGTGGATACTAAAGAAACTGTAATTAAAGTATATGCATTAAATGAGGTTAATGTTGATTATACTTATATAGTAAATGATAGATTTGTAGATTTAAATGATAAAAAGGATATTTATGATATAGATGGTGACAATAATAGGGATGAAAAGAGTTGCTTATACTGAAATAAAAAAACTAAGATAATTGCACCTGATGATTTACATGTTAATCAAAAAAATTGTTGATTATAATACAGCGGGTGATGTTGTTAATGCACCGAATGTTGGAATTATAGATGGAAATGGTACTGGTAAAAGCAAAGGTAGTTATTCAATTGAAAAAAATAATTATTCACCTGCAATTACAGATGTGAGATTGGCTGGAGCTATCCCATTTGAAGGAAATAAAGGTCTTTTGACAGGTAATGATTTTTAATTCAAAGAATACAACAATTTTGACTGGGCCAATTAAAGTTCCGGAAGATTTGAAAAAAATGAAGTCAAAGTATATTATTCTGAAAACTTAGAGATAAGTAACACAAATAAAAGTTGGGTTGATCCTGCGAATAATTGGAAATTGGCTGAAGATGTGACGGATTGGACAAAAATTAAAACATTATTATATTGATTTCGGAAATAAAGTAATAAATTTGAATGAAGTTAAAGAGTTTTCTTATGAGGTTAAAATGCCTCAAAAATGTTACTTATAATAATCCAACATATGCAAGTGTTGCATTTACTGCTAATTTAAAAACAAATGAAGGTAGATTATTTACAAGCGGGGAAGCTAATAAAGTAGGTCTTCAATTATTAAAAAGATTTAATTTGGAAATAGAAAGTAATAAATTAAATTCTGAATATAAAATTGGCGGAACAAGTTATTCAATAAAGACAGATGACAATATTGATAATAAGGTAGTAAGAACTAATAATGAAGGAAGAGTAGAAGCTACAGGTTTATTGCTTGATAAAGAATATATAGTTGAGAAAAATTGGAATGGATGAAAAATTATCTTGGCGATAATAGTAAAGTTAGGTTTAAAGTGATTGAATCTAATGGAAATAGAATTTTACAATTTATTGATGGTGAAAATAAAGTAGCAAGTTCAGAAATTATCCAACCAACTGTCGATACTTTGACGAAAGTTAATTTTTAAATTTTCTTATATTTCAAAAATATAATTTTACATTGAATAAAGTGGATGTTGAAAACAATCAACCTTTGATGGGAATTAGTTATTCTTTATATGAAGGCGAGCAACTAATTAAAAACTAGTGGAACTGGTAAAAAAACGGTAGTATTCTTTTTAAAGGATTAACGCCGGGATTAGAATATACATTAAAAGAAGTTCGTGCTGATGGATATTATTTAAATGAACCATTTAAATTTAAAGTTGTAAATACTGATGGAAATCCGGCAATTGTTAAATTATCTGGAAATGGTGAAAATTTAGTTGTTAATAAATCAAACAAGGGCTTGGATGAAGCTTCTGTTAAATTTACTAATTTAAGAGCGAAGAAATATTCAATTGATATTACAAAAATATGTAAAAGGAAAAAGAACAAAAAAACTTGCTGGTGCTGGATTTATGGTTACAGGAAATGATTTTGTAACTGGAAAAAGTTGCTGAAACAGATGAAAATGGGCATTTAGTAATTAATGGATTATATGAATACAAGCCTGGTCAATCATATAGTGGTGAATATACAATTGAAGAAATTGCGGCGCCTAGTGGTTATACGAGAAGTAGTGGAAAATTAAAAATTAAAGCTCAAAGAAATGTGAGTGGTATTCTTGAGATTTCTGTTATTGAAGATACTTTAGTAAGAAATATTAGCACAGGAAAAGATATTATTTTTAGAAGGTGCTGATACTGAAACTCCAGTTTATAAAATTGGTGTTGAAAATAGTTCGCTATTTACTATTATAAAAACTGATGCGAAAAACAGGAGAAAGATTACCAAATACCAAATTTGCTATATATGAAGTAAATGATGATGCTTCAGAAGGTATTGCATATGATTCTAAAGGCAATATAGTTGGTAATGAAGAAGAAATTAATGGTGTTAGATATAGAGTTATTGAAACTGATGAAAACGGTGAATATACAAAAGATTTGAAACCTGGTAAATATAAGTTTATCGAATTATCTACTGTTGATAAAAAAATATGATATTTCTAAGGAACCTATTTTTAGTTAATATAGGAAAGCAAAGTAAAGCGAAATATGGATGGACAGAAGGCACAAGACAGAGTGGACTTGAAGAATATTATAAGAAATACCCAAATACTAAGTTTGGAATTTCACCTCGAGCATGGACATATGGAGCAGATTCCGAGAAGGTAGAGTATCGAAAAGTGGAAGTTACAACAAGTGGATATATTACCCCTAAAGAGTATTGGAATACATATGATAGATATAGGGCGATGGGTGTTTATTCAAGATATTCTTGGGATGATAAAGTTGTATTAATTAGAGATCTTACTGAAGGTAATAAAAAGATTTGTAGTACTTGATATTAATACTGGTGCAGAAATAAGAAGCATTCCTATGGAAAAATGATAGTGAAGAAATTGTATCTGCAAAAAAATTATTTATAATGGAGTAACTAAAAAAATATAAAGTATATGATGACGATTATAATGTATTGTTTGAATTTCAGAGAGAAGGAGATATATTATATGGTTTATCTTCATTGAAAAAAAGTTGGTAATAATTATTATATACAAATATTGGGAGACAATACGAATGCTGGAAATAGATATGGCAGAAATATTGTAGGATCGAAATTATTAAAATTTGATAATAGTATGAATTTAATCAAAGAATATGATAATTCTGTATTAACGGATGATAATAATATAATGAAGGTTGAATGGACGGAAAGTCAAGTTAATTGGATGAGTAATTTTAAGTTTATAATTAAGCTTTATGATTTGAAAGAAAAATTTAATTAGCGAATCTGAGCCAGTTAATATTGAAATGGGTAAGCCATATTTTTGAAGTATTAAGAAATGGAGATATACTTGCAGGAGCTAATTGTTATAAGTTTGGAATTACTGTTCCAGGGGAAGAACCTGTTTCAGAAATTAATGTTAAAAAAATAACTGGAAAAAAAGTTTAATATTAAAGCAAAAATATTCACCTAATGGTAGTATTACAGATATCAGTACAAGTGATGTTGATTGGAAGACATTAGAAGAGCTTGAAATTAATTCGAATAGTAATAAAGAAATTAAAAATAACACCTGATGCAGGATTTAAAAATCACAAAAGTGTTAGTCAATGAAGAAGAGATTAATTTGAATATAAATCCGGATGGTAGTATGGATTTACCAAAGTTTGAAAAATATTACTGAAGATAAATTTATTAGAGCTGAATTTGGAAATAATGTTGGATATGTAAAAGTTAATCATTATAAGAAAGATACAAATGAAAAGTTAGCTGAAAGTGAAACTTTAGTTGGAAATTATAGGGACAATTATACAACATCTCCAGCAATTATTAATGGATATGAACTTGAGAGAAATGCAACAGGTGAATTTGTAAAACCAACAAATGCAACAGGTAATTTTACAACTACTGATATTGAAGTAAATTACTATTATCAACCAAAAACAAATTGATGTAACAACAAGTTATGAATTAGAGAATGGTACAAAGATAATTCCAGATAGTACACAAAAAAAGTGGAATATGGAAAAGATTACACAACAGTACCGGGAGTTGTTGATAATAAATATGAGTTAGTAAGTAGACCTGATAATTCAAATGGAAAAAAATTAGTTCTGAAACACCGGTTACAGTACGTTATATTTACAAATTGAAAGATGCTAAAGTTACAGTACATCATTATATTGAAGGAACAACTGATAAAGTTCCAAATAATGAAGGTGGAGTAAATGATGATCAAGTAATAGATGGAAGAGTTGATGATGCTTACAATACAGCTGCAATTACAACTATTCTAGCAAATTATAAAGTTGCAAATACTCCAGTAAATGGAACTGGAACAATGACTGTTGATCCAATTGAAGTAACATATTTCTACAAATTGAAAGATGCAACTATTGAAAATAGTAATTTTGAGAAAACATCACCACAAGTAGTTAATAATGTTAATCAAAAAAATTTGTATATAATATTAAATATAGTGGAAATGTTAGAGACTATATAGGAAAAAGGTGTATTAGAAATAGTTGATACATTACCATATAAAATTGACACGGATAAATCGGATTTATCTGGTGGAGAATATGATGATGAACACAAAACAATTAAGTGGAAGATATTAGTTAATGGTATCAATTCATTTGATAATAATGGAAATGTTGAAATTATAAAGACCTTCGGTGTTGTATATAAAGATTTACCAATTGGTGAACATGTAAATATTACAAATACTGCAAATGTTAAATTTAATTTAAAAAGATGTACCTGAAGTAGTAGGAGTTACAAATAAAGAAAAAAAGATGTTGAAACAACAACGGATGGACAATTTGTAAGAAAAAAATTACAGTTAATAAAACTTGGGTAGATAATAACAATGCAAATGGAAAGAGACCAATAAGTGTTAAATATGTATTATCAGGAAACAATCAAACAAAAGAACAAATTGTAACAGGAAATACAAACAGTGATGCAGATTGGAATTATACATTTACAAATCTTCCAAAAATTTGATGCACAAGGAAACGAAATTGTTTTATACAGTTGATGAACAAGAAGTAAATCCAAGCGATTTCAAATTCTATACAAAACAAGTAGTTGGCTTAAATGTAACAAACACATTTACAGTACCAAATGATAAAATTGAATTAACAGTAAACAAAACTTGGGTAGATGATTCAAATGCAAATAGCAAGAGACCAGCATCAATCAAATATGTATTAACAGGAAACAATCAAACAAAAAGAACAAGTTGTAACAGGAAATACAAACAGTGATGCAGATTGGAATTATACATTTACAAATCTTCCAAAAATATGATGCACAAGGAAACGAAATAGTTTACACAGTTGATGAACAAGAAGTAAAATGGAGGAGATTTCAAATTCTATACAAAAACAAGTAACAGGATTAAACATCACAAACACATTTACAGTACCAGCAGATACAATAGAAGTATCAGTAAGTAAGCATTGGGATGACAATTCAAATGCAAATGGCAAGAGACCAGCAAGCATTAAATATGTATTATCAGGAAACGGTTTAACAAAAAGAACAAGTTGTAACAGGAAATACAAATAGTGATGCAGATTGGAATTATACATTTACAAATCTTCCAAAAATACAATAGTCAAGGAAACGAAATTGTTTATACAGTTGATGAACAAGAAGTAAATCCAGGTGATTTCAAATTCTATAAAAAAACAAGTAGTTGGCTTTAAATGTAACAAACACATTTACAGTACCAAATGACAAAATTGAAGTACAAGTAAATAAAGTTTGGGAAGATAATTCAAACGTAAATAGCAAGAGACCAGCATCAATCAAATATGTATTATCAGGCAACGGCTTAACAAAAAGAGCAAACAGTAACAGGAAATACAACAACAAATGAAGATTGGTCATATAAATTTACAGACTTACCAAAAATACAACGCACAAGGAAATGAAATTGCTTATACAGTTGTAGAGCAAGAAGCAGCAACAGATGGATTAAAAATTCTATGCAAATGAAATTTCTGGAGAATACAAAACAGCATTAACAATCACAAACAAATTCACAGTACCAGAAAAATAAAGTTGAAGTAGAAGTAACAAAGCATTGGGAAGACAATAACAATGCAAATCACAGAAGACCAACATCAATTAAGTATGTATTAAAAAGGAAATGGTTTAACAAAAAGAACAAGAAGTAATTGGAAATGCAACGACAGATGCAGGATGGAATTACAAGTTCACAAATCTTCCAAAAATACAACGCACAAGGAAACGAAATTACATATACAGTAGAAGAACAAGAAGTAAATGCAAACGACTTGAAATTCTATACAAAAAGAAGTAAATGGATTTAATGTAACAAACACATTTAAAGTTCCAGAAGACAAAGTAAATGTAACAGCAACAAAAAAACATGGGTTGATAGCAGCAATGCAAAAAGGCAAGAGACCAGCATCAATCAAATACATCTTAAAAAGGTGGAAAAGAAGAAAAGACACAAGTTGTAAGTGGAAACAATACAACAGATGAAAATTGGTCATATACATTTGAAAAACTTAGCAAAATATGATTCAAATGGACAAGAATACCAATACAGCGTTGAAGAAGAAATAACAGAAAATGCACATTTATATACAAAAGTAATCACCGGAAGCAAAGAAAGTGGATTCAATGTAATCAACACATTCAAAGTACCAGAAGACAAGCTTACAATTGCAGTTACAAAAAGAATGGAAAGACAATTCAAATGTAGCAAGCAAGAGACCAACAAGTATTAAATATGTATTAAAAAGGTGGAGCAACACCAATTGAAGAAGTTGTAAGTGGAAACAATACAACAGATGCAGATTGGAACCACACATTCACAAATGTAGCAAAAATACAATGATTCAGGCGACGAAATCACATATACATTGGAAGAACAAGAAGTAAGTGCAAACGACTTTAAGTTCTACAAGAAAGCAATAAGTGGAGATTACAAAGCCGGATTCAAAGTAGCAAACACATTTGAAGTACCGGACGAAAAAAAGTTGAAGTACAAGTAAACAAAGTTTGGGAAGATGATTCAAATGCAAATACAAAGAGACCAGAGTCAATTAAGTACATCTTAAAGGGTGGAGCAGCTCTAGTAGAGCAAGTTGTAAGTGGAAACACAAACAGTAATGCAGATTGGTCATACAAATTTACAAACTTGCCAAAATACAGTGCAACAGGTGATGAAATCCAATACACCGTAGAAGAGCAAGAAGTAAATACAGATGAATTAAAAATTCTATGAGAAAGAAATCACTGGAACAATGAATGCAGGATTTAATATCAAGAACAAATTCAAAGTTCCGGATGAAAAAGTAGAAGCACAAATCACAAAAAACATGGGAAGATAATTCAAATGTAAATAGCAAGAGACCAGCATCAATTAAATATGTGTTATCAGGAAACGGTTCAACAAAAGAACAAACAGTTACAGGAAACACAACAACAAATGATAATTGGTCATACACATTTACAAACTTACCAAAATACAACGCACAAGGAAACGAAATTACATACACAGTAGAAGAACAAGAAGTAAAACCCAGGAGACTTAAAATTCTATAATAAAACAAATCGCAGGATTTAATGTAACAAACACATTCAGAATTCCAGATGATAAAAGTAAAAGTAGAAATAACAAAGAAATGGGAAGACAGTTCAAACGTAAGCAGTAAGAGACCAGCAAGTGTTAAGATCGAATTAAGTGATGGAGCAAATGTTGTAAGAACACAAGAATTAATAGGCACAGGAAATGAATGGAAACACACATTCACAGATTTACCAAAATATAATTCACAAGGAAACACAATCACATATACATTGAAGAAAAAGAAGTAAATCCAGGAGATTTACAGTTCTATACAAAAATCAATAGTAGGAAACATCAATCACAAACACATTTACACAATCAACAGACAAGATAAATGTAAATGTAAGCAAGACATGGAATGATTCAAATAATGCAAATAGAAAGAGACCAGTCTCAATCAAATATGTATTAAAGAATAAAAGAAACAGTAGTATCAGAAAAAAGTTGTAGCAGGAAATGAAACAACGGATGCAGACTGGACACATACATTTACAGGTCTAGCAAAATATGATGAGCATAACGATGAAATCAAATACACATTGGAAGAACAAGAAGCAAATGAAGGCGAATTAAAATTCTATACAAAGCAAGTAAACGGAGATTACAAAGCCGGATTTAATGTAGTAAATACATTTAAAAGTACCGGACGAAAGAATCAATGTAAACGTAAGCAAAACATGGAATGACAATTCAAACGCAAATAATAAGCGTCCAGCTTCAATCAAATATGTATTATCAGGAAATGGTTCAAGAGTAGAACAAATCGTAACAGGAGAAAGCAACACAGATACAAATTGGTCATACGAATTTAGCAATTTAGTAAAAATATGAAGCAAACACTGGAAACGAAATAAGTTACACTGTAAGAGAAGAAGAAGTAAATCCAGGAGATTTAAAATTCTATGAACCAACAATCAGTGGAGATTACAAGGCAGGAATCAATGTAACCAATAAATTTGTGGTACCAAATGATAAAGTAACACCAAGAGTAACAATCACATGGGAAGACAATAACAACAATGGAAACAAGAGACCAAGCAATGTAAAAAAATAGTTGTAAAAAGATAAAGAAGGAAAAGTTGTAAAAGAAGGAAATGTTACAGGAAATCCAACAGATGAAGAATGGAACAAAGTATTTGAAAACGTACCAAAATACGACAAAGACGGAAATCCAATCCCATATACAGTAGAAGAGAAACCAAATAGCCCAGACGATTTCAAATTCTATAAAAATAACAGTAACAGGGGATATCGACAAAGGATACAAAGTAACAAACAAATTCGAAGTACCGGACGAAAAAGTAACAGTAAAAAGTTAAAAAAAGTATGGGAAGATAGCAACAATGCAGCAAGCAAGAGACCAACAGCAATCAAAGTACAATTAAAGAATAATGCAGCAATAGTAAGAGAAGAAAGAGTTACAGGCTCAGGAAACGAATGGAGATACACATTTGAAAATGTAGCAAAAATACAATGGATATGGAGATGTTATCAATTACACAGTAGAAGAAATCGAAGAACAAACAGAAGATTTAAAAATTCTATGAAAAAGAAGATAACAGGAGATAAGGACAGCGAATATGTAATAACAAACAAATTCAAAGTACCGGACGAAAAGATTGAAATAAATGTAAATAAAAACTTGGGAAGATAATAATAATGCGGCAAACAAGAGACCAACAAGCATTAAATATGTATTATCAGGAAATAATCAAACACAAGAACAAGTAGTAAGTGGAAACAGAACAACTGATGCAAATTGGAATTACAAGTTTACAAACTTACCAAAAATACAACGCACAAGGAAATGAAATCACATACACAGTAGAAGAACAAGAAGTAAATGCAAACGACTTAAAAATTTATACAAAGAAAGTAAGTGGAGAACAAACAAACGGATTTGCAGTAGTAAACAAATTCACAGTACCAAGCGAAAAAAAGTTACAGTAAAAGTAAGTAAAACATGGGACGACGAAAGTAATAGAGCAAACAAAAGACCAGCTTCAATCAAATACGAAGTATTAAACAGTAATAACCAAATAGTTGCAAGCAAAAGTACAAAGCGGAAACAAAAAAATACAGCAGATGGATGGAGCCATAACTTCGAATTAGACAAATATGATGCTTTAGGAAACGAAGAAGTGTACAATGTACAAGAAGTAGAAGTAAATCAAAAACGACTTTAAGTTCTACAAAGCAACAGTAAGTGGAAATTACAAGAGCGGATTCACGGTAGCAAACAAATTTGAAGTACCAAATGAAGAAGTAACACCAAAGATCTCAGTAGAGTGGAAGGATAATTCAAACCAAAACAATAAGAGACCAACAAGTGTTAAGATACAAGTAAAAAGATGAAGAAGGAAGAATTGTAAAAGAAAGCCCAGTAACAGGATTAATAACAGAAGAAAGTTGGAAGAAGATATTTGAAAATGTACCAAAGTACAACAAAAAAACGGAGATCCAATCAATTACACAATAACAGAAGAACCAAACAATCCAAAACGACTTAGAATTCTATACAACAACAACATCAGGAAATATTACAAATGGATTTAAAGTAGTAAATACATATGCAGTACCAGGAACAACTATTAGTTTAAAAAGCCAACAAGAAGTGGATAGACGGAAATAATGCAAAAAAATAAGAGACCAGAATCAATTAAGATAGAGGTAAGAAATAATAATGAAGTAGTTGCAGACAAAGAAGTCAAAGGTAATAGAACAACAGATGCAAATTGGGAAGTAGAATTCAAGAACTTACCAAAAATACAATCCAACAACAGGAGCAGAAAATGTATATACAGTAACAGAAACAGAAGTACATCAAGGTGAATTAATGTATTACACATCAGTAGTACATGGAAACACAATAACAAATACAATCAAACCAGTAACAGAAGGTAAGATAGAAGATTCAAAAAGTAGAAAAAGAATCAACATTAGCAAAGATAACAAAAGCAGACGAAATAGTACCATATACAATTACTTACAAAGGTAAGATCAAAGAATATATGGGAGATGCAGTAGTAAAAAAATAGTTGATGAATTACCATTCAAATTGGACTTAAGCAAATCAAACATCATGGACGGAAGTTATGATGATGAAAGCAAAAACAATTACATGGACGGAAAAATCTAAACAACATAGACACACATAGTAATGGAGATAAAGAAGTAGAAATTAAGAAAGAAATCAAATTAGTCTATAAAGACTTAAAGATTTCAGAAGAAAATCTAAAAAGTAACAAAACAAAGTTAGAGCTGAGATAAGCTTAAAAAGAATTAAACAAGAAGATAACAGAAAATAATACAAAAGAAATCCCAGCAGAAATAAGTTCAAAGGTAACAGTAAAATATGTGTTAAAATCAAATAGAAGTATGAAATTGAAGGAAGATAAAGTCATCACAGGCCACGTAGGCGATGCATATCAAACAACAATTCCAAACGATATAGATCAAGACGCTTATGAATTCGTAGAGGTAGAAGGAAATGAAAATGGAAAGATATCTCAAGAAGAAAAAAAGTAGTAACATATTTATACAAGAAAAAAATTCGGAAGAGTAGTAGTAAGTTATGTAGAGAAATCAACAGGAATGAAATTACAAAATGACGAAGTAATAAAAGGAAATATCAATGAACCATATAATGCAGAAGGAAAAGAAATCGAGTATTATAATTTGGTATCAACAGAAAAATCTGAAAACGCTAAACCAGTAATAACAGAGGATGAACAAAAAATCACACATTATTATGCAAAGAAAGTTTTCAATATCGAAATCGACAAAGAGCTAAAAAGAAGCAACAATTGATGGAGAAAAAGAGAACATTCAGAAATGGAAAATTCACAAAATTAGATATCCCAGTAAAGAAGATATTAAATAGTGAAGTAAAAGTAAGATATTCAATCAATGTAAGAAATACTGGAGAAATCAAAGGAAGCACAGTAGTTCAAGAAAATATTCCAAAATACTTTACAATGAACCCATCAGAGAATCCAGATTGGAGAATCGAAAACGGAAAAATTGTAAGTAAAGAAATAGAGCTAAATGCGGGAGAAAGCAAAGAATTAAGTATCACATTAAAAGTGGACAAATTCAAAAGACAATTTTGGAACATTAGTAAACAAAGCAGGAATAGAAAAGACAAAGAACAATGCAGGATTTGAAGAAACAGACACCGAAGAAGAAAAAGAAAGGAAAGAAACAACAAGCAACTCTAGTATTAGTACCAAAGACAGGATTAGATATAAAACAAATTATTACAAATGGCAGGTGTTGGAATCACATTAACAGCTTTAGTAGCAGCAATGGGATACACAATATCAAGAAAAAGTAAGAGAATAGTTATATTAAATAAAGAAAAGGCTTCACATTAAGTGGAGTCTTTTTTACTATTATTGATAAAGACTTATTAGAGTTTGCGTGAAAGCAACTCTGGTGAGTTTTTTTCTTTTTTTATGACAATAAGTATACATAAAAAAAGAAAAAAATAATGTAAAAAAAGTATTGATTTTTTTGAAAGGATGCTAGTATAATAGATAATAGTACTTTACAAGAATATTACAAAAAATAATATAAAAAGTAATGAATATGTAAAAAAGAGACTAATAAGGATTATAAGCTCATAAATATGACTTAGAAAAAAATATACGTACAAAAGATTTTTTAAATACGAAGGAATAATAATTTAAAAAAATTGAAGGGAGAAATCATGAGCAATAAATTAGTTAAAAATATTTTTTTATTTATAATTGTAATGCTTGGATTAGCAATATTTACAGGATCTGTAAACGCTGTTGGAGAGGATCGTTTAAAAATTAAATTTTACTAGTGATGAACCAGTAGATTTAAAAAAAGCACATTATTTTGTGCTCAACATGGGTATAGAACTGCTTTGTTTGATGAAAACAACAATAAACAAAGCTATGTTGAGTATAAGAAAACTGGTGAAGAAAATGAAGTTGAACCATCTGTTGGATATGCTTTATGGAAAAAGAAGTGTTGATGGAGATGATTATGATAAGTCTAAATATAGTATTCAACACGTAGTTTGGAGATCTGGAAATTGGGGTAATAAAAAGTAATGTGTTAGAAGATGGATCAAATCCATTTAGAATCGGAGAGTCAACTAACTTAACACCAATTGATAATGAAAACCTTGAAGTTAGAGCTAATGATTATGGTGAAGTTTATTATAATATTTTCAAAAAAATTAGAAGGATCTGAAAAACAATTATTTCAATCACAAACAGTTGAAGGTGATTTAAAAGTTTTTAGTTGATCAAAAAAACTGGAACTTATACAGTTGGACCTTATAAATTAAATTTAGCTATTGATGGTGCGTCTGATGCTTCAAAAACAAATTTTATATAATGAATTAATTGCAAATGGAAATAAAGGTTTTACATCTTCAAATAGATTTGCTAAAGTTGGATCTATTGATGGAATGAATGGTAGTGATGCAGAATTTTTTTAGATAGTAAAGGGAAATAAAATAATGTTCCCTAACTTTTGTTACAGGTGAAGAATTTTTTTGTTAGATTTAAACCAAATAATGATGGAGCCATAGCTGAAACTGGATCACCAGTTATTAAAGTTAAGTGGTTAAAATATACATCTGCAAGAGTTGTACATTATAAACCTTATAAATTTTCATACTATCATAGATTTTCTTCATCTAGATCAGTAGTAACATATGAATCTCATAAAAAGATCTCAAAAAAATATGGATATGCAAAAAGGAACTATGGTTTTAAAAAGGTAAAAAAACGGAGATAGTTATACTTTAACTGTAAGAACTGGTAGTGTTCCTATATATTCTGAAGAAGATGATGATGGAGATGTTAGATATTATTTAGTTGATAACAATCAATTAGTTGAAATTGATTTGGAAAAAAATCTAATATTGATATGACAATTCAAAAAGTTAATGAAATTGTTTTAACTAAAGAGCTTAAAAAAGAAGAAGAAATTCCTGGGGAAGAACTTAAGGAAAAAGAAATCATTAAAAAAAGACATATGATTATGATTATGGTGCAGATTGGTTTGAAGTTAAGTTAAAGTTAATTTCAAAAGAAGATTAATATTAAACTTGGTGGACGTGTTTGGTTAGAAATTGGAGATGTTAAGACTAATGAAATAGATGGTAGAAAATCTGATAAGGATCAACCATATGCTGGTATGTTGGTTCAATTAGTTGAATCTAATGGCACATTAGTAGCTACAACAACAACTAATGCTAATGGACAATATCAATTTGAAAACTTAAATCCTTTTAAAGAAATATTTTGTAAGATTTGTTTATAATGGTGAATTATATCAATCTACATTCTATAAATATGACTTATCAGGTGGTTTTTTTCAAATGCTAAAGATGTTGAAAGAGAAGCTTTTAATACTAGGTTTGTAAAAATAGATTCTACACCTAAAAAAATTATAAAACTGATAATTGGCATAAATCTTATGCTTTAGAAACAAAAACTTGCTCAAGAAAAATGGAGAATATATTTCTTTTTGGAGAAAGAGCTTTTAAGATATAAAGATGTATGGGCTAAATTCTTAGAATTTTCAACTACAGAGATGTCTTATGATAAAGCATATGTTAAAGTTGATGAATGGATGGCTTCTTTAAGTGTTGCAGTAAAAGAAAGAGCTGATGTAATTAGTTTTATCAAAGATTGTATGATTAATGCAGTAACAAATGTAAAATGACAATTTATCAGGTGTTCAAATTTTTATATCCTGTATATGATCAATTTGCTATAGTTGATGAAAATAATCCACCTGAAAAATGTGGAAAGTGTTGATTTAGATGTTAAGTATTTCTATTTATATACTAAAAAAATCTGATCAAAGTAGATATGTTGATTTTGGAATTAATGAGAGAAAGATTAAATCAATTATCAATTCAAAAAGACGTTTATAAAAGCTAGAGTTATTGTAAATGGTAAAGTGCATGATTTTTACTATAATAAAAAAAGATGCAAATATGAATGACAATGGTTCATGGTCAATTGCAATAAGAGCAGCTGATGAATTATATAATGGTGATTATACATATCAAAGAGAGCTTAGAAAAATCTGAATACTTATACAATGCGGCTAGTGTTGGAGCAGATTCTGCTAAAAAGATTTGAAAGTGTATGTAACTTATAGAATCGCTGTTAAAAAAACTTAGGTGATGTTGATACAACTGTAAATGAGATTGTTGATTATTATGATGATTCACAATATGAGTTTGACGGTACATTAAATGGTAATACATATACACCAAATTCTTATAACGAATATGATGCTAATGGAAATGTTTCTAAAAACTTATTCTAATACTTTTGTAGGAGATAGAAATGGAAATAAGGTTTCAGAGTTAACTGTTAAAAATGTAACTTCATTATCTGATAGAGAAGCTTTTTAAGAAGTTACAGAATGGTAAATATTCTTATAGTTCTTTATATTTAACAGGTTTAAAAAAACTGAAGGTGGAAAAAGATAGATTTGAACCACAGGATTATGGGTTTGCATTTGTAACATTTAGAGTTAAAAAAATGATGAAGCAACTGGAAAAGTTAAATTGGATCAAGATTTAATGACAGGAAATACTACAGTTGGTAAGAGAAATATTGCTGAAATTAATGGATATTCATCTTATTATTCAAATGGAACAACAATTCCTGATTATTTAGATAAAGATGGAAATAGAGTTACAGTAAATGTTTCTGGAAAAGATGCAGGTATTATTGATAGGGACTCAAGAGCTGGTAGTTTGGATGTTATTGATTTAACTGAAAATGGCGATTTGAGAGCTGATAGAAATAATGATGTTAATAATAGATTAGAGCCTGATACTGATAAAGCTCCAAATATTAAAGTTGTTATTGAAACAAATCCAAGAGATGATAGAACATTTAAAGGATTTACATTTGAAGATGCAAGAAATGTTAATAAAAAAATAATGCTCTTGTAGGTAATGGTGTTTATAATCCAAATGATGTTGATGCTAATGGAAATAAAGATAAATTAATAAATGGTGTAACAGTTGAATTAGTTGAATTAGTTCAAAATGTAGATAAGGATGGTATGCCTATAAATTCTTTTTAGAGCTGAACATGTATGGTCTACAATGAATTATGATATTAATAATAAATCATGGTCTGAAAAATAATGATAGATATTTTTAGTGGTAGTGGTAAATCTAAAGTTATCTTAAATGGAAATGGTATACTTACTGTAAATCCTATTGAATTAGGAAATGGTGAATATGGATTTAATTCAATACCAGCAGGTGATTATTTCATTAGATTCAAATATGGTGATAATAGTCAAACTGTTTTAAAGAGTGATGATAATGAAGTTAATAATTTAATTGGAATGAAAGGTTTAAATATTAAATCTTATAATGGTCAAGATTATAAATCTACTGTTTATCAAGCAGGTGTTGATCAAAGTGGAAACTATGATATTAAAGGTATTAATGGATTTAGAAATTATGATAAACAAAAACTATGTTGATGCTTTTAAATAAAGAAGCAATGTATTATTACAATATTGCTAATAGTGCTAATGTAAAGAATGTTTCTGATGCTAAAGATGTATATTCTTATAGAGAAAGAGTTAATAATTATTCTAAAGAATTAGTTAATAATAAATCTGAAATTTTAGCTTCTTTTTGAAAAAAATTGGGAACATATAAAGCTGATAAACAAGAAAAATCAAAAAGAATGATCAAATTAATATGATTAAGCAATTGATTGATAATACTTATATGGTGGCTCAAACTGGTGTAATTAATACAGAAGTTGAGTATAATAGAACAGAAACTAGGGATCAAGGTAAGGTTAATGACATTTCTTATGTTGTTGATGATATTGATTTAGGTTTAGTTGAAAGACCTGAAGCTCAATTAAAAATTATCTAAACGTATTGCTAATTTCCAATTAGTTTTTAGCTAATGGTAGTACAATGTTTGATACTGATAAATCAGTAAATAATTTGTATTTTAGCAAACATGATGGACATAGAACATCTTACAAAGATGGAAGAATGACTACACCTGTTGTTAATACAAAAAAATACAAAGGCTACTCCAGAGTTAGTTCAATTAAATATGGATGATGAATTAATGGTTGGATCATCAATAAAAAGTTACATATGAGTTGAAGGTTGATAATGTTGGTGAAGTTGATTATTTGGATAAACAATTCTATTATACTGGTGTGACAAATAATCCATCAGCAGATAATGTTTCAAAAAAACAAATGCTAATCAAATAATTGATTATTTATCAAACATGACTAAATATAATAAAGAACAACAATTAACAGGTACTAACTGGAATACAGTTACAGTAAATGATGTAATAGCTTCTAAAAGCTGATGCAAGTAAGATTGCAAATGATTTAGTTAATAGACAATATGTTGATGAAGTTTCAACATATAATACATTGTTAACATCTGCTGATTTGAGTGGTGATTTATTACCAGAATTAATGAAGAGTAATTCTTCAAAGAAAACTAATTTAGTAGTTTCTACATTAGTTGGTTCTGTAAAAAAATGCAGATACTTTTGACATATAATAATTTATCTGAAATTATTAAAACTTCAAATACTCAAGGTAGACGTTTACAATATTCTATTGTTGGTAATCAAGAGATGGCTGATCAATCTTTGAGTACTAATGCGCGTGAGGATGTTTATTCTTCATCTGATTTAGTTACTCCTTCTGAGATTGATGCTGATAGTGCTCAAAAGATAGTTTTATTACCACCAACTGGTGCTAATAGAAATTATTTACCAATAGTAATTAGTGTAATAGCAGTTTCATTGTTAGTAATGGCTACAACTGTTATAGTTGGAAAAAGTTAAATATATGAACATTGCTTAGTATAAATAGATTCACATTATTGAAAAAAATAATGTGGGTCTATTTTTTGTTTTATGAGTCGTGATATCTTTGCTTTTTATAAAGATTGAATGAATTTTTTTCTTTAGGGAAGTAAGAAAAATTAGATTTTTTTAATAAATTAAAATTATGTGAAATAAATTTCAAAAGATCTAGAGAATATTGGAGTAAAGAAAGTGTAAATAGATTGTAATAAAAAAAGCGGAATTGTGTTTTGCGATAAAGGAAATTTAGATTTTTGAAAAGTAGCATGGATTGAAGGAATGCATATATTGTTATAGTATACAAAGAATAGATTAACGATATTATAAAGGAGTATGCTAAAGATGAAATCTAATAAAAATTTTTAAACAAAAATAGCTGTTATAATTTTAAGTGTTTTAGCTTTTGGTTGGAATAGTTTTTTTCAACAAGTAGAGTTGTTAAAAAAACTTTTCAAATACGAAAGATATAAATGCAAAAAAACAGGTGATTATACTGCTGTTCAATGGGGGAAGAGAGAGTAACTGGTACAAACTTTGTTACTTTTTGATGCCTATTTTTTTGAAAAATAGTCAAAAATACAGAGGAGAGTATTTACCATATACTAAAAAGGGCGATTATGGATATAATGCTGCTTCAAAAGATTTATGGGTTGAATTAAGAGTTTTTAGGTAATGGTAGTTTAAGAAATGCCAAGCTTTTTGTTCACTCAAGATAATATTACAGAGAAGTTTAAATTACTTGAAAGTGCAACGATTGCAAATGATGTAATTGGAGTAAATGCTAATCAAGTAAAAATTAAAAAGAAATTCAAAATGGTACAACAGTATTGTTTAAAGTTGAAGTGGCTGCAAATTTAAAAGAATTTTTAAGTAATGAGAATAAAGTAAAATTGGTAGGTGAACATGTTGCAAATGATGGAACTGTTACACCTATTGAAAAAGAAGTTAAATTTACAGTAGAAAGCTCAGTTGATAATGCTATAGCATATATAACTAAGGATTATTATAAAGGAGAGGTTATTTATAACGAGAAGAGTTTAATAAAAAGGGATGATAAAATTGTTATAGATCATTTTCTTTAATGTAAATTTTTGGTAACTACTATAATACACATAATTCTAAATTATATGTGGAAAAGTTTACAGTAAAGGAAGGAATCATTGAAGCTGACCTTGAGAATTTTTAATGGAAATTATCCTTCAAGTGTTGAGGTTGCATTCGATAGTCTATCAAGCAGTGATTATTCTGTTGATTATGATAGTTCAACAGGGAAATTAAAAATTAGAGTATTGGATGTTAAAAAAATAAATTCGATTTATGATAGATTGAAAATTACTACATTATACCCTGAAAATGGTATGGATTATAATAGGGAATATAGATTTAGATTAACTGCTAAAAGCTCATACAATTGTAGATAATAATCCTAATTTTGAAAAATCCAATTATTTCGAAAGAGGTTGAAGCTGTTTCTGTAGCCGGATATGCACATACGCCACCACCTGTAGCAAGACCTAGAGTAAATAGATATTATGGACATATTGTTCCACCAAAAAAAGGATAATCCAATTAGCAGATATGAAGGGAAATTCCTGATCAGGATTTTTGAAGATTGGTCTGTAACATGGGGATTAAGTATAGATAATAAAGATGGAGAAAAAGAAGTTGTTATAAAAATCTGCGGCTGATAGGGATTATTTTTAGTGGTTATAATGATCAAAAATAAATTTGAACTTGATGATTATGTAATAATTAAAAGGTATTAAATTTTATAGTTTTAATAAATTGAATGATAATTCAAAAATAGATTTATATGATGATGATACGGGTAGATTGATTCATACATTTAACAGGGAAGAGATTGAAAAAAATATACTAAAGAAGAATTTAAGCTTGAACCAAATGTTAAACATGTTAAATATGTAATAAATAATATAAACTGTTATATTGATAGCATATATTCACAAGCGTTTTCTATAACGCATCATAAAAACTATTAATGATAAGAGACTTCATGAAAGTATGGATAGAGAAGCTTTTTAATAAATTAATATTAATAAATAGTAAATATGATGTTAAGAGTGGAGATATCAATAACATAGTTACATTATCAGCTTATTATTCTGAAACTGCAAGAGCTACAGTTCGTTATACTCCATATTATAATCATTATGATGCAAATACAGGAAATCGTTCAGTTTCTAAAACAGGAGCTGTTAGAGTTTATAATGGTAATGATGAAATTGAAGATACATATGCTTCAAGATGGTTAATTGAAGCGAGAGCTCGTCGTGAAAGTAATTTACAAATCGTTGCAAGTTCTGGTGAGAAATTTTCAGAAGGTAATGTATATAGTAATTCAACAATTAATGAAAATTATATAAAATATCATGGAATCAAATTTTTATCATCACCAAAGCATCTATTAGGTGAAGATGGATGGATTAAAGTTTATAATAATGATACAAATGAGTTAATGGCAGCATTTAATAGTTCAAACTGGGATAATTATATAAATAAACCATTTATTTATGAAAAAAAGATTTTTGTAAATATCAAAGTTTTAACAAGTAGATTGCTTAATGCTGGAAGTTTGTTAGTAGAAAATGTTATGAAAAATCGAAGATAAAGAGGTTAAAGATAACATTTCTAAAGAGCAATTTGAAAAAAATTAAAAATATATTAATAAGCATTTAGAATATTCTTCAAAATTGACAGCTAATTCAGCGGATTTTACAGCAAAAAGGAATATCTGAAATATCAGTAAATTATTATAGATTGAATTCATTATTAAAAAGAAGATGGAAATGTAATTTTAAGTACATATAAGCCAAGAGAAGCTAGTTTTAACATTTCATTAGATACATTGGCTCCGCAAGATGCTTTTAAATTTAAATAATTGGAAAAAAATTCAATAGTATTGATGGAATTCCCAAAAGATGTTGTGGATATTTCTAATATATCTTTGAATGGGACTCGTGTTAATATTGCTGGATATGAAATTTTTGATAAGGATGGTAAAAAGTTTTTAAAAAGCATATTTAAAATCTGATGAACCAGTCCAACAACAAAGAATAGTATTTAATTCTATAATGACTGTTAATGCACTTGCAAATACACATAATACAAATATTAAAGTATATATTTATAATGAAGATAACGATAAATATTTTTTTATGAGAATAAAGAGATAATTAATACTAATGAAAGCTTTGTTGAAAAAGCCAGAAAGCAAGGATATATATGATATTAATGGAAATGGAAATAAAGAAGAACCTGTTGGATATCTTGAAATTCCAACATCAATTGTTGCACCACAAGAATTACATGTAAATCAAAAAAATAATTAATTATAATACTGATGGTGATGTTGTAAATGCACCAAATGTAGGTACTATTGATGAAAAATGGTACTGGTAAAGCTACAGTTGTTGTTCAGTTGAAAAAAATAATTTCCCACCATCTATAACAAATATAAAAAGTTCATGGTGTAGTACCATATAAAAAAATAATAAAAAGTGGATTAAGTGGAAGTGATTTAAATTCTAAGATTAATACTTTTATGACGGGTCCAATTAAATTACCGGAAAATTTAAAAAAATAATGTTAGAGTTTATTATACGGAAAAAGAAGAAGTTGATAGAAATTGGTCAGCAGATTCAAATGCTTGGAAAAACAGAAGATCAAGTAAATGATTGGTCAAAAATTAAAAAAATTATTATATCGATTATGGAGAGACTGTTTTTAATGTAAAATGAATTGACTGAATTTTCTTATGAATTAAGAGTTCCAAATAATGCAGAGTATAATCAACCATCATTTGCAAGTAATGGAATTAATGTAAATCTTAATACTCAGGATGGAAAGTTAAATACAGAACTTGAAACTAATAAAGTCGGCATTCAATTCTTAAAGAAATTTAATTTAGAGATTGATGCTAAAAAAAGCTAATACAAACAAGAAGTTACAAGGATTAATTTATGCAGCAAAAACTAGATGGTGAAGAGAATAGTAAAACTGGAATAAGTAATAATGATGGAAAAAGTAAATCTTAATGGCTTATTAGTTGATAAAGAATATACATTGGAGAAAAATTAGTACAGAAGATAATTATATATCTAATAATAGTAAAAATTAAATTTAAAGTTATTGAATCTAATGGAAATATGATTTTACAGTTTATCGATGGACAAAAATAAAGTTGTTAGTTCTGAAATAATTCAGCCTACAACTAGTACATCGACTAAAGTTAAAATGAATTTTGAATACATTTCAAAAATATAATATGACATTATCAAAAGTTGATGTTGCAACAAATGATGCATTAAAGAATGTAAAAATATGAATTATATGAGGGAGAACAAAAAAACAATCATATGCTAGAACTGATAAAAAAATGGAAATGCTACATTTAAGAAATTACTTCCAGGCCTTGAATATACATTAAAAAGAAACTTATGCTGATGGATATTATTTAAATGAGCCAGTTAAATTTAAAGTAGTTAATACTGACGGAAATCCAACAATTAATATATTATCAGGAAATGGTGAAAAATTTAGTAATAAATAAAACGGAGAATGATTTTGATGAGGCAAGTGTTAAGTTTACTGACATTAAGGCTAAGAGATACTCTATTGATATTACAAAAATATATTAAAGGTAAAAAAATGAAAAGTTACCTGGTGCTGGATTTATGGTTTCAGGAAGTGATTTAATAAGTGATAAAATTGCTGAAACAGATTCAAATGGTCATGTGGTAATTGATGGATTATATGAATATAAGCCAGGACAATCATATAATGGTGAATATACAATAGAAGAAATTGCACCACCTGATGGATATACAAGAAATAGTGGTAAATTAAAGATTAAAAGCTCAAAGAAATAATGCTGGTGTTTTTAGAAGTTACAGTTATTGAAGATACATTAACTAGAAATATAAATACTGGTAAAGATATTGCTTTGGAAGCTGCAGATACTGATAATGCTGTTTATAAAAATTGGTGTTGAAGATGTTCCACTATTTACGATTATAAAAACTGATGCTAAAAACTTTGAAGAGATTACCAAAAAAACAAAGTTTGCTATCTACGAAGTTGATGATATGGGTGCAGAAAGTACAGCATATGATTCAAAAGGAAATATAGTTGGTAAAGAAGAAGATATTGATGGTGTTAAGTATAGAGTTGTAGAGACTGATGAAAATGGTGAATATACTAAAGGATTAAGACCGGGACAATATAAGTTTGTTGAATTATCAACAGTTGATAAAAAGATATGAAATATCTAAAACTCCAATATTTGTTGGTGTTGGCGAAAAAAATTGAAGCCTAAATATGGTTGGACTAGAGCCAATGAACCAATGAAAGAAAAAAATATCCTGAATATGGTATAGAGTTTGTTGAAACTAGTCAATATGTTGGAAACTATGTTAAATACAGATATACATGGGATGAGTCGAATCCGGGATATCCAACAATAAAAAAATAAAGAAGAAATATGGAAAAAGTGCGCAATATAAATTATCTAGACCAACAGAATATGATAGAGCTGTTTTTGATGAGAATGTGGCTGTAGTAAAGGATAGATATGCGAGTCCTGATAAATTGGTTTATTTGGACTTTAATGATGGGCATGAAATTAAGTCGATAGATACGAACTTATCATATTATGTTACAAGAATGCGCTCGCCACGACTTATTCTTAACAATACTACTCAGAAATATACTTTGTATGATGAAAAATTATAATGAATTATTTAAATTTGATCGTAATTCTGCTGATAACACATATGCAAATGAAAGTGAAATTTATAATCAAAAAGTTAAAATCGTTAAAGTTGGTGATGAATATTATGTGAGTATTGTTTATTATTCGATGTTTCAAATTAACAGTAATGTGTATAAATTGGATAATTCAGGTAATACTTTAAAAATTTTTACAAAAAAATTCCTATTTGTTAAATAATAATTTAATTGCATGTATAGATAAGGATGCCGCTACTAGTGGACTTCATGATGGTTATTATGGTCAAATGGTTCCAGTAATAATGTACGATTTAAATGATAGGGTAATAGCTACTGCAAAGGTTGTACAAGGACTTAAAAAGTGATTATGTAACTTTTGATGATAATGGTAATATTTATTATGCATCTAATATGTCAAAAATTAAATTATCATAAATGGGGTATCATTGTTCCAGAAACCGAACCACAATCAGAGATTGAAGTAAAAAAATAATTGGAAAAGATATTCAATAAAAGGTAAGCCTTCATATGGTGGAAGTATCACAGATGTTGCTCAAACTGATTATGAAGGTAAGAAACTTGAAGATGTAGAAATATATTCTGATAGTAAGAAAGATATTAAAATTACTCCTAATACTGGATTTAAAAATTGTTCGTGTAACGATTAATAACGAAGAGATACCATTGAAATTAAATTCTGATGGAAGTATGGATTTACCGAAGTTTAAAAAAATGTAACAGAGGATAAAGTTATTCAAGCACAATTTTTCTAATACAATTTCGTATGTTAGAGTAAATCATTATAAAAAAAGATACAAATGAAAAAAATAGCAGATACTGAAGTTTTTAATAGGAAATTATAATGCAAATTATGCAACCACTCCTGTAGTTGTTGAAGGATATGAACTTGAGAGAAATGTAGCAGGTCAGTTTGTAAAACCAACAAATGCAACAGGTACTTTCACAACTGATGATATTGAAGTAAATTACTATTATCAACCAAAACAAGTTGATGTAATAACAAGTTATGAATTAGAGAATGGTACAAAGATAATTCCAGATAGTACACAAAAAAGTTGAATATGGAAAAGATTATACAACAGTACCGGGAGTTGTTGACAATAAATATGAATTAGTAACTAGTCCGGATAATTCAAATGGAAAAAAATTAGTTCTGAAACACCGGTTACAGTACGTTATATTTATAAATTGAAAGATGCTAAAGTTACAGTACATCATTATATTGATGGAACAACTGATAAAGTTCCAAATAATGAAGGTGGAGTAAACGAGGATCAAGTAATAGATGGAAGAGTTGATGATGCTTATAATACAGCTGCAATTACAACTATTCCAGCAAATTATAAAGTTGTAAATACTCCAGTGAATGCAGCTGGAACAATGACTGTTGATCCAATTGAAGTAACATATTTTTTTATAAATTGAAAGACGCAACTATTGAAAAATAGTAATTTTGAAAAAAACTTCACCACAAATAGTTAATAATGCTAATCAAAAAAATTTGTATATAATATTAAATATAGTGGAAATGTTAGAGATTATATAGGAAAAGGTGTATTAGAAATAGTTGATACATTGCCATATAAAAATTGATACTGATAAATCAGATTTAGCTGGTGGTGAATATGATGAAGAACATAAAAACTATTAAGTGGAAGATATTAGTCAATAATATTAATTCATTTGATAATAATGGAAATGTTGAAATCATAAAGACATTCGGAGTTGTTTATAAAGATTTACCAATTGAAGAACATACAAATGTTAAAAAAATGTTGCAAATGTTAAATTTAATTTAAAAAGATGTACCGGAAGTGGTAGGTGTTACAAACAAAGAAAAAAGAAGTTGAAACAACGACAGATGGACAATTTGCAAGAAGAATTACAGTAAATAAAAACTTGGAGTGATGATAATAACGCAAATGGCAAGAGACCAACATCAATCAAATATATTTTTAAAAAGGTGGAAATACACCGATTGAACAAGTTGTAACAGGAAATGTAACAACAAATGAGGATTGGTCATATACATTTGAAAAATGTTCCAAAAATATAATGATAGAAATGAATTAATAAATTATACACTTGAAGAAGAACCTGTAGTACAGGATGGATTTAAATTCTATAAGAAGAGTATTTCTGGAGATATGAATAATGGATTTGATGTAACAAATACATTTAAAATACCAACAGAAACAATTAGTGTAAAAAGCTGATAAACATTGGGCTGATAACTCAAACCAAGCAAAGAAAAGACCAACATCAATCATTTTAAGATTGAAAAAAATGGTGCTGAAATTGTAGAGGATAAGACATTAACTGGAACTGGTGATGATTGGACATATACATTTACTAATGTTCCTAAATATAATCAATTAGGAAATGAAGTAAATTATGTGCTTGAAGAGCTTGAAGTAAATACAGGGGATTTAAAAATTCTATAATAAAAGATGTTGCAGGAACTTATAAAACTGGATTTACAGTAACAAATACATTTAATGTACCGGATGAAAAAGTAAATGTAACAGTAACAAAGAATTGGGATGATAATTCTAATGTAAATGGAAAGAGACCAACAAGTATTAAGTATGTATTAAATGGTGGAACAACTCCAGTAGAACAAGTTGTAACAGGAAATAGAACGACTGATGAAAAATTGGTCATACACATTTACAAATCTTCCAAAAATATAATGAACTTGGAAATGTAATTAATTATGTTGTAGAAGAACAAGAAGCAAGTACAAATGATTTTAAATTCTATACAAATAAAGTAATTGGAGATAAGGATGCTGGATTTACAATAACAAATAAATTTGTTGTACCAGAAGATAAAAATTCAAATTCAAGTAACAAAAACATTGGGAAGATAATAATAATGTAAATAATAGAAGACCTGAGTCAATTAAATTTGTAATCAAACAAAAATAATTCTGAAATAAAAATCAAAAGTTGTAACAGGAAATAGAACAACTGATGAAAAATTGGAGTTATACATTTGATAATTTGGTGAAATATGATGAAAAATGGTCAAGAAATTGATTATGTTTTAGAAGAACAAGAAGTTAATGCAGATGATATGAAATTCTATACAGGAACAACTTCTGGAAATAGAAAAATCAGGATTTGTAGTAACAAATAAATTTACAGTACCAAATGAAACAATAAAAACCAAGAGTAACAATTGAATGGGAAGATAATTCAAATAATAAGAATAAGAGACCAAATGATGTTAAAGTTGTTGTAAAAGATAACAAGGGAAGAATTGTAAAAGAAGGTAATGTAACAGGAAATCCAACTGATAATAGTTGGACAAAAAGAATTTGAAGATGTTCCAAAAATATGATGGAAATGGCAAAAGAAATACCATATACAGTAGAAGTGATACCAAATAATCCAAATGATTTGGAATTCTATGTACCATCAATTAAAGGTGATAAAGATAAGGGATTTGTAGTAACAGAAAGATTTACAGTACCAGGACAAACAATTGATTTAAATGTCGTAAAAGAAATGGAATGATGATAGTAATGCTAGAAAAACGTCCAGAATCAATTAAATTAGTTGTTAAAAATGGTAATGATATAGTTAATGAAAAGGTTATTACAGGAACAGGAAGTGAATGGTCATATACATTTAAGAAATTACCAAAAATATAATAATGATGGTGAAGTAATTAATTATACAGTTGATGAACAAGAAGTAAATGAAGGAGATTTGTTATTCTATTCAAAAGAAGTTAATAACAATGTAATCACAAATACAATGAGATTAACTGGTGATGGAGAAGTAACAGATAGCAAAGTTGAAAAAAACATCAACATTGGAAAAAAATTACTGATGCAAATCAAGAAATTCCTTATAGTATTAAATATAGTGGAAAGATTGATAAATATATTGGAACAGCTAAAGTTACGATTATTGATAAATTACCATTTGAAATAGATGAAGCAAAAATCAGATATTGGTGATGGAATTTATGATAGTGTAAATAAAACAATTACATTTATTGAAAAATATTAATGGAATAGATACTTATAAAAATGGAGTAAAAGATGTTAATATTATAAGAAATATTAAAGTTGTTTATAAGGATTTAAAAATTACTCCAGATGCAAAAAGATGTAAATAACCAAGTAAGTGTAAATATTGACTTAAAAGATACAAATAAAAAGATAGATGAGAATGGTGGTAAAAAAGATACCAACTGACTTAACATCTAAAGTTATTGTAAAAATATATAGTTCCAGGTGACAATGGAAAAAGTTTCTGAAGATAAAGTAATTGAAGGAAAAGTTGGTGAAGAATATCATACAACACCACCGGATAATGTTGATAATGATTATGAATTAATCAAAGTTGATGGAGATCCAGATGGAATTATTACTCAGGAACCTAAGACAATAAGCTATATTTACAAGAAGAAAAAAATGGAAAAAGTTATTGTAAGATATGTCGACAAAGAGTCTAATAAGAAATTATATGATAATGAAGTTATTGAAGGTAAAATTGGAGATAAAGCTAATATAAAAACCTAAAGAAGTTCCATATTATAATTTAGTAGAAGAACCAAAAGACGTAGAAATTACATCAAAAGAGCAAATAGTTACTTATTCATACAAGAAGAAAAATCTTCAATATGGAAGTTTATAAAACTGTTAAAGATGGAAGTATTGATGGAGAACAAAGAACTTTTGCAAATGGTAAATTTACAAAACTAGATATTCCAGTTAAGAAAGTAAATAATAGTAAAGTTAAGATTAGATATTCTGTTAAAGTAAAAAAATACAGGAGAGATTAAAGGTAGTGCTATAGTTGCAGAGTATTTACCAGAATATTTCGAAATGTTACCAGAAGAGAATCCAGATTGGACATTTGAAAATGGTAAGATTTTTGAGTAAGGAAGTGGAATTAAATCCAAGCGAAGAAAAAGGAATTGATTGTAACCCTTACATGGAAGAATGGTAGAGAAAAACTTTGGAAATATAGTAAATAAAGTTGAAATTGATAAAACAAAAAAATGATGCTGGATTTGATGAGACTGATTCTGAAGAAGAGAAGAAAGGTAAAGATAATAAAGCAACAGTTGTTTTAGTAGTTAAGACTGGACTAGACATTAATAATGTATTAAGAATGATTGGTGTTGGAATCACATTAACAGCTTTATTAGGAGCAATGGGATACACAATATCAAGAAAAAGCAAGAGAATAACTAAGCTAAACAATATTAATAAAAGCTCATTAGAGTGCTTATAAGCAACTCTGATGAGTTTTTTTATATGGTTAGTAAATAGGGATAAATATGATTAATTTTTTTAGGTGGTTTGTTCTTTTCTTTTTCTATTGAAATTTTTAATGATTTTAAGATAAAATAGGCATAGTTAATCATCGTAAGAATATAAGGGCGGATATATGAATAGTACTTTTAAATTACAGTGATACTAATGATAAAAAGAGGAAAGCAATTAATACTTTGGATATATTGAAATATGGTATTTTCATTATTTTTTTAGTATTTTGATTTCTTTTTGTGAATATAAAATTTAATAATGAAAAATATTGTTATCCCTATTTCCGTAGCTTTTTGTTATTGCTATGATTGCAAAATGATATTCCGATTGGTGGAGTTCTTGTTGCGGAAGCAATTACTTTGGGCTTTAGATTTGGAACGGATGGATTTGGCATATATATTGTTGAAATATTGATGTTTATTTTATCAATATTTATTTTTGAAACCCTATTGAGATTAAGATGGATAGTGAAAAGTATAAATTGGGTAAACGAGTTGTAATTATCACAATAATTACTTCTATGTTAATGTATATGAAAAAAATATCCTTTTTATGCTGTATGTGAATTTACGATTTTTAGTTTATGTTTGGAATATATTTTTTTATAAGATTTTTTTCAAATGGCATTAATGTGATTAAAAAAATTTTTGGAAAGAGTAAAGCGTATTCTGAAATTGAAATCATTAGTGCTGGAGTTTTTTTAGCAGTGGCTATAATTCCATTATCTGCACTTCATGAGAAAAATTGCTTTAATGATTTCAGGAATTTTGATTATGGCTGATTTATGGTTGGTTACATCGAAATTAAAAATTAAAATATGGAATGGTAGCGTCAATAGTTTTTGCGCGATTGCCTTTATAATGGTTGATGAACCAATGCGTTATTTTTGCATATTTTATTTTTTTATTGGTTTATTTAGTGCATTACTTAATAGGATGAATAAAATTGTTTTCTTTTTTTATGAATAGTTTATTTATTGGCTTAGCTTTTTACTTTAATTTTAAATATAAAAATTAATTTGATGATATTAATTGAAATGTTAATAGGTATGATGTCTTTATTATTTGTGAGAGCAGTGAGAAAAAGTAGATTATACTACTGATGTAAAAAAATGTTACCTGAAGCAATGATGGAAATTGAAGAGAAGCAAGATCTTGAAAAAGAAAAAAAGAAAAAGAAAAAAACTTAGTAATTTTAAAAATTAAAGTGAAAAAAATGCAATGTCTTATAATAAAACGAATATTTTATATGATGAATTGTATAAGAATAGAAATAATATTTTTAGATGATATTTTTTTAATGTTTTAGATGTTAGCAAATCTATTTCTGATGATGAAATTATAAAAAAATATTGAATGATAAGAAAAATTTATTTTGCAGAAGAAAAATAATGAATTTGATGAAGAGATACAAAGGATGCAAGTTAAAGGAGTGACAAGATTAATTAATAATGTTTTTTTATAAATATTAAATAATGGTGGTGGTTAAATGAGTAAGGGTAAGCGTTATGACGGCGAGCAAAAAAACTTAATATTAAAAAAAGTTGTAATAACAGTAATTGTTTTTATTATGATTATTGCGGCAATTGTAGGATTAGTTAAGTTTTTTTAAGTATTTAGGAAACAAGAAAGATACAAAAAAATGTTGCTATTTCTTATATTTCTGTTTTTTTAAAGATGGAAAATTTGGAATAATTAATTCTAAGGGCGAAGAAATTATTAAAAGCTGAATATGATAATATTTTTGATTGTTCCTGATCCTACGCAAGATGTTTTCTTGTATAATGAAAAATCTTAATTTGGCTAATAAAACGTATACTTCAGGAGTTATTAATAAACAGGGAAAAGAAATTATTTACGGAATATGATAGAGTTGATGCATTACAAAAGTATTGATTCGAATGGAAATGTAATTTATTCAACTAAGGTTTTGAAATTCCATAAAGATGGTAAATATGGTTTAATTAATTTTTTTCTGGAACAGTATTAGTTGATGCGATTTATGATGATATTGAGTGTTTGCCAAAAAAACTACAAAATGTATTAGTAACTGTTAAAAAAATTCTAAAAAAAGGTTTAATAGATGCGGCTGGTAGTGTGATTATTGAAAAATGAATATGCTGATATTTCTTTGTTAACAAGTAATTATGAGAATGGATTTGTTGTTAAAAATGATTCTGGAAAAATATGGTGTAATTACTTTTGCTAAAAAGAAAGTTTTGGATACAATTTATTCTGAAGTTAAGCATGTTTATGGTAGTGGTTACTATGCGGTTAAGACAACAAGTAATGAGTTAAAATTAATTGATGCTGATGGAAATTCTAAATTATCAGGTAAATTTGATGATATATTTAGTATTGATAATGAATATGTTGTTGTTAAAAAAGGTGATAAATATCAAGTTCTTGATTTAGAAGGAAATGTTAAATTAAAGGATTATGACTATATTGAGTATATTTTTTTGATACTTATTATATTGTTAAAAAAAGGAACTACTTACGGAATCGTTGATATTAATAATGAGGTTAAAGTTGATTTTAAATATAAAAAAATATTATATATAGAAAAAAATGTTGGATTTATTGAAGGTGTAGTTGATGTGGCTGAGTCTGATCTAATGACATCTACATTTGAAGTAAAGGTGACGGGTATTGTTTCTGAAGTTAATGAAACTACAGGTTGTATTAAAGTTAAAGTTGATGGAAAAATATAAATATTATAATTTGAGTTTTGAAGAAAAAGATATTAAGGATGTTATGAAGACAAATACTTTATTCTCTTCTGAAAAAGATGGAAAAATATGGTTTTGTAAATAAAGATGGTCAAGTTATTGTAAATTATATTTATGATGATGTGACTGAAGAAAAATGCTTATGGTTATATTGGTGTAAAAAAAGATGGAAAATGGGGAGTTATTGATTACAACGGTAAAGTTATAATGGAGCCTTCATTGGAATTAAAAAAATAATCCTAAAATTGATTTTATAGGTAAATTACATTTATGTGTTGATTTAAATGCTAATTATTACACTGATGTTAATGAATAGGTGTTAAAAGGGGAAGAGATGAATATTTCTAAAAATTTATTTTTGGAGCAGTTGTTCCAAATGAGTTAAGTAAATTTTACTTGAACTTACTTAATGATGGGTTTAAAGTTAAAAATTTTTGATAAAAACTAATAATCGAGAAATTTATAATTATTTTTCAGCTGAAATCAGAAATACTTTTTTTATGGACATTCAATATAAAGAATGTTGATGATTTTTTTGTGGGTTGGCAAATGATATTGTTGTCTCGATTTGTAATAATTATTATGCTAATATTTTTTTGAAAGAGATAATAGTATTATTATTTGTTTTGAAACAGGTATAATTTTTTTGTGTTGAGTAAGGATATGGATGTTGTTGATAAATATCTGAAAAAGATTCCTGATACAAAAATTGGATGAAATGGATTTAAAGAGATTTTATGAAATTCATAAATACACTGATGTGATGATGGATAATTATTCGGAAGCTCATATTTACGCATATGTTTTAGAATTATATAAGAAAAATTTATGTTAAATTTTTGAGAGAAGAGTTATTAATCTCAAATAAATATGAATATTGTAATTATAAATTTTTGGATTTTTAAAAAGGGATATTTATGAGAATCCCGTGACAAATAAGGATGGATATGTTGTACAGGTTGATGAAATTTTTAAATGTGTACAGTGATCTTCTTGATTTGGAAAAATGAATTTTTATAAAATTTATAAAGTTAAAAAAAGTATCGTTAATAAAAAAAGAAATTGAAGATTTTTTTGGTATTGCGGCTGCAGTGGTTGTGGTATTGTTAATAATTATTATTAATTTAGGAAGGAAGTAATTTGGAAATTTTTTTGTTGGAAATGATATTATTGAAGTTTCTAGAATTGCTAATTTAATTGAAAATGATAAGTTTCTGCATAGAGTTTTTTTCTGATGCTGAAATTGAATATTGTGAAGACAAAGCTAATAAGGCTCAAAATTATGCTGCTCGTTTTGCGGCTAAGGAGGCGGTCTTTAAGGCTTTTGTCTTCAAAAACTTGATAGCAATTATTCTATTAATTGGAAGGATATTAGTATTGAGAAAGATGATAATGGGAGGCCTATTATTGTTTTGTATAATCATTCTGAAATTTCTGATAATTATAGATTTGATGTTAGCTTGTCACATATTAAAGAGCATGCAGTGGCTAATGTTGTAATGTATTCTAAGAAGTAGGAGGAGTAATGAAATTATTTGATGCTCATTGTCATTATAATGATGAAAGATTTGATATTGATAGGGATATGCTAATTAAAGAAGTTCATGATTCTGGTGTTGAAGGAATGATCAATGCTGGATATTCATTTAGTGGGTCTGTTTCTGCTGTTGATTTGTCAAATAAATATGATTTTATTTATGCTACAGTTGGAATATCTCCAAATGATGTTACAGAAGATTATATTTCGGACATTGAAAAAAATTGAAGAGCTATTGATTGCTAATTTGAATAGTGGCAAAATTGTTGCAATTGGAGAAATAGGGCTTGATTATCATTATGATGTGGATAGGGATATGCAGAAAGATGCGTTTATAAGACAAATAAAACTTGCAAATAAATATGATTTACCTATAGTTATCCACACAAGGGAAGCAACTGTGGATACTATTAATATTTTAAAAGAGAATATTGTAAATAGAGTTGGTATGTTTCATTGTTGTCCACTTAATCAAGAATTAGTTAAAGAAGCTTTGAAGCTTGGTTTTTATATTTCTGTTTGTGGACCAATTACTTTTAAAAATTCAAAAAAATGCTGAAGTGATTGCGAATATGATTCCTCTTGATAGGATATTAGTTGAAACTGATTCACCTTATTTATCTCCTGAGCCTTTGAGGGGAAGAAGAAATGATTCTAGAAATATAAAAATATATTGTAGAAAAAGATTGCAGATTTTAAAAAAAGTTGAATCTGAAGTGGTTATGAATAGTGTTTTTGAAAAATATTAAAAGATTGTTTAAAAAAATGTTAAAAATATTTGATTTAAATATTGAATAATTGGAGAGTAAAATGACTAAAGAAGAATATATTGATGGTATAATAAATGCGGAAGATAGATATAAATATTATGTTGATTTTGATAATATAAGAGCTGTGAAGGATTTTAAAATTGCAGAATTAAGGCATATTGGTGAACAGTATTTAAGTGATGAGGAGAAAAGTCGAGTTATATTAACAAGACCGTTTGCATTGAATCCTGAAAAATCCTAATGTGGATAGACATTACTATAAAAAGTATTTATAATAGTATTGAATTGGAAGAAGTAAAAAGATGAAATTATATTTAATCCTAAGTTTTGTAATGAATTTGATAAGTACACTTTAAGAGAATTGTTGAGTACAAAAGCAATTGAGCAGTTATTAGGAGATAAAGAGAAAAGAAAAATTATTTAAAAGATTTTTTTCAAATTTTGATTATAGAACTTTGATAGCTAAATTAGATGATGATAAGAAACTTAATTTTTTTAAAAGATACTGATAATTATCATGATATTGGACTTGATAATTTTGATTTTACTAATATTGTTGAAACTATTAAAAATGATGATGTAATAAAGAAATTGTTAAATTCTAGCCTAATCAATAATAAAAAAATATCATTGATGTTTTAAGAGTTTTGGATGATAAATACACAATTAATTGTTTAGAGCAAAGGGATGAGAGAATTAATGAAGATTCTTTTACTCGTGTGGTGGCTTCTTTAAAAAAATGTCGATAATATAATTAATGTATGTAATGAATTTAAAGAATCCTTTTGAAAAATATAATTGTGATTTACAAGATGTATTTAGTTCTATTTATAATAATAATAATAAAGCAAGTTGATTTTTTTAGAGAGAATAGATGAATTTAATTTTTGATTATGATAAAAAAAGAGAATGTTTTGTTGGGATAAAAAGAAGATGTTTCGTCATTGCTTGATAGAACTAAAATTGCTGATGAATATAAAAAGTCTTAGATTTAGATTATGATTATGATTTTATTTTTGGTCCAAAAATTAATTTTTGATGCTAATAGAAATCTTGAAGAATATAGAGGGCTTGATAAGTTTTTAAAAAATTAATCCAAAAATTTTTCTAAAGTAGAAAAGGAAAAGCTATTTGAACTTGCAAAAGTGTGTCCAAAAAGTTGAAATAGTGTCAGATATATTTGGTGGGCAAGATATAGAATCTTATGCAAAAGCAGAAAAAAATGGATTGATTCTATTATTGATACTATTGATCCTAATATGAGTGATGTACAAAAAAATTTATATTATTGATGAGGCAATTGGGAAGAAAAATTAGTTATTCACCTATTTCAGGAAAAAGAAAATGAAAAATCATGTAGAAGTTAGGCAGTTGTGGAATGTTATTAATTCTGGTTATGGAGTATGTAACGGTATTTCTGAGGTTGAAAAATTATATGTTAAATAAAATTGGCATTGAGAGTGAAAGAATTAGTACTGGAGGACATTCTTTTTAAAAAATTAAAAAAATTTAAATGTTGATGGAAAAAAATGTGGGAAATTCTATATTGGATCCAACTTGGAATTTATCTGAAAATAGGGTAGGAGATAGGCCTGAGTGGTTTTTGGTATCTAATGAGATGGCACAAATATTTGATTCTAATGGTCATCATAAAAACGATGAAAAATTACAAGATGCCAATTATCATTTGGATAAAAAAATACTATGGAAAAGGAGTTGAAAGGAATTGGTCGCGTTGACAAAGATGGAAAAATTTCCTTTTGAGAAAAAACTCGAAGTATTGGATGAATTTTATGAAAAATGATGATCCAGATCAACTTATATTATTATGCTTAAAAAAATGTACAGGATAACGTATCTGATTTTATAAATTGTCAAGAAACAACAAAAATCATTGTTAAGTTCTACATTGAATAGATTGGTGGATAAGGATTCTGCAAAAATTAAAAGTTCGCGAAGGAAGTCAAGTGGCTAAAGTATATAGAAAAAATGGATTCTGAAAAAAATCCTGTTGTTTTAGTGCAAATCGTAAAAGAAGATGGAGAAAATTTTTAGCATATGGCGATAAAAGAGTCAAATAGCTTTGTTGTGACGAATGAAGAGTGGCTTTCAAAAAAATTTTTTTCTAGTTATGATGTTGATAAAGAAAAAAATAATGGTAGAGAAATTTGGGATTTAACTGAATATTTAAAAGAGAAGTCTGATTATTCTGATAAAGAAGATAAAGATGATAAAGATGAGGGAGATTTAGTGTGAGTTTTTTTGATGTATTAAAAAAATTTCTTTAAAAAGTTGTTTAATAAAGATAAAAATAAAAAAATAAGTGAAATGAATGTTCATCATGATAAAGAAGAAAGAAAAAGTTCTTAATAGTAATGATCATGAGAAATATGTAGAAAGTTTAAGAAATGAATATTTTGAATCTTCTAAGAATTATAAAAAGATTATAAAAATTTTGAAATTTGTTAAGGAAGTTTATGTGGAGCCGAATCCTTATGATGGGACTGGATTTAAGAAAAAAAGGCAAATCATTAATACACATTTGTTTAGTTTTCAAACTCTTGTGGCCGTAAGTGATTTTAGTAAAAAAATATCTAAAAATTTGACTATATTTTTGCATAAGTGGTATAATAGATATGATTACTTAAAGGAGGATTTATGCGAAAAACATATAAGTATTCAACCGGAGTCGGACAAACCTCAATCCGGAAAAATTTTCTATAAAGAAGGTTTTAACAATTGCCATTTTATTTGTTTTATTAATGGGAACAGTTGGGGTTATGGCTTCAAGCAACAGAGTAAGATCTGTAAAAAAATATTATTATCAAGTGGTTATGAAATGAATGTTGTAACTACTAGTACAAAAAGTTGAAGATATTTTTAAAAAGAAAAATCATATAATTGTTTTTTTGATGGTGAAAGTGTTACACCTGATGTTAAATCAGATTTATCAGATAATAGCACAATTACTATTAAAAAAAGGTGAAAGTGTTACAATTGCTCAAGAACAAGAGTTCTCACCTGAAGAAATTTTAAAAAGTTATCAATCAGTAATCGAAAAATTGTAACAGAAAAAGTAGAAATTCCATTTAAAAACTACTACTAAGGAAGTTGCGAATGGTAGCCAAAAAATACACAGAACCAAGTTGTTCAAGCCGGTGTAAATGGTATTAAAGAAATAAAATATAGAATTAGATATCAAAATGGAAATCAAATTTCTAAAGATGTGATTTCTGAAAAAGTTATAAAAAGAACCAGTTGATAAAATTATTGAAGTAAGAGCTAAAAGCTACAACAAGAAGTAGTGTTGTAAGAACAGGTGCTAAAACTTGGTCTTATAGTGAAGATGATATGAACTTATTATATGCTATTACTTGTCAAGAATCAGGGTCAAGTTATGAAGGTGCGTTAGCTGTTATAACTTGTGCTGCAAATAGAGCTGAAAAGAGGGGCTCTGATCCTCTTTCTGAATATAAAAAGAAAAAAATCAGTTCTGTTATACAATTGATTCTCATTGGAAAAAAATATTTAAATGGTAAAGTACCATCTTTTTGTCAAAAGAAGCAGTTAAAGATGCATTAAATGGAAAGAGAAGTCACAACTTCTATTCTTTTTAGATCATCTTGGACTGGCATAAAAAGGTGTTCATATTGGTGGTAACGTTTATTTTTAAAGGATGAAGAAGAGATGGTTTTTATACCATCTTTTTCTATTATGTGAAAGATTTATACTTAAGGAGGAAAAATGAAAAATAGTTTCATGGAATGTTAATGGACTTAGAGCTGCTATAACTAAAAGGGTTCTATGATTTTTTTAATGAAGTGGATGCTGATTTGTTTGGTATTCAAGAAACAAAAATGCAAGAAAAATCAAGTTGATGATAATATGAAAAAGCTTGGTAATTATCAGTATTGGAATAGTGCTGAGAAGAAGGGATATTCTGGAACTGCTGTTTTTTTAAAAGAATAAACCTTTGAATGTTACTTATGGAAGTGATAATGAGGGAAGAGTTATTACTTGTGAGTATGAAGATTTTTTTCTTTGTTAATTGTTATGTTCCTAATTCAAAGAGGGAGCTTGAGAGATTGGATTACAGAATGGAGTGGGAGGATCAAATGAGGTATTATTTGATTTCTCTTGATAAGGTAAAGCCAGTTATATATTGTGGGGACTTAAATGTTGCTCATAAGGAAATAGATTTAAAAAAATCCTAATACTAATCATAGATCGGCTGGATTTACTGATGAAGAAAGAAATAAAATGACTAATCTTCTTGATGCTGGATTTGTAGATACTTTTTAGATATATTAATCCTGATTTAACGGATGCATATTCATGGTGGTCATATATGTTCCGTTCTAGAGAAAAATGTTGGTTGGAGAATTGACTATGTTATTGTTTCAGACCGCATAAAGGATAAAAATCAAGAATGTAAAAATTTATAGTGAAATTCTTGGTAGTGATCATTGTCCAGTGGGTCTTGATATTGATCTATAATACTTAAGTTAAATAAAAAAATAATAATTGTAAAGATAAAGATAAAAATATAGTAATCTATTGAAAAATAGTCGCTTATGATATATTAATCGTAAATCTTAGAGAGGTGAGTATAAATGGCTGGTTTAATAGAAAATAAAGAAAAACATTTTACTTGATAATAATAAGAAAAACTATCTTAGCGGTTGATGATGAAAGTTCAATTTTGGACCTTTTTAAAATTTAACTTAGAAAAAGAAGGTTTTAATTTTTATATCTGCAGAAGATGGCGAAGAAGGAATTAATAAAGTACTAAATGAAAAAAACCTGATTTATTATTACTTGATGTTATGATTCCTAAAATGGATGGATTATCTGTATGTAAGAAAATCAGACAGGAGAATATTAATATTCCAATAATCATGTTATCAGCTAGGGGCGAAGAAATTGACAAAGTTTTGGGCCTTGAGATTGGTGCGGATGATTATATTACAAAAGCCTTTTAGCCCTAGAGAAGTTATTGCAAGAATTAAGGCTAATTTAAGAAAAATTTGATAAAAAAATAAGAGCGCTGAAGAAGAACAAAAAAATCAAATTGCTGTAGGTTCTTTAATACTTGATTTAGACAAGTTTGAAGCGATTGTTAGAGGTACTACTGTTACTGATTTAACAAGACGCGAATTTGAAGTTCTTAAGTTTTTGGCACAAAAACCTGGACAAATAGTAACAAGAGAAACTTTATTAGAAAAAAAGTATGGGGATATGAGTATTATGGTGATATTAGAACTGTTGATGTTACTGTAAGAAGAATTAGAGAAAAAAATTGAAAAGAATACATCAAATCCAAAGATTATTATAACGAAACGTGGAGTTGGATACTATTTAGCAAATAAATAAATATAAAAATAGCATTTATTACTTAAGTTATATTAATAAATGCTATTTTTTTCTTTGATGGAGATATTATGAAAAAAATTATTATTATAGATTAGTTTATATTTTTTTCAATTATTGAATTGTTCTTTATTGCAATTTTTTAGTATTATGATGTTTAAATTTTTTTCAGAGTTAATACTAGTGACATTATTAAGATTATATGTGGTTTTGTTTTTAGTATTTTTGTTTGTGATTTTATTAAAAATTATATGTAAAAACAATATTTTAGAGCCTATGTCAAGAATGCTTAATAGTCCTGATAAAAAAACTATATTGATGATGGTATTGTTGAAGAAAATGATGCAGATGTGTATAGAATGCTGGATTATCTTAGAAAGAATTTGAAAAAAGCAAATGACGAAAAAGAAAACGGATACTATTTTTAGAACATATGACTGATGGTGTTGTTGCTTTTGATATGGATGAAAATGTAACATATATTAATTTATGGCTAAAAAGATTGCTTGAAATTGATGAAAGTAAGAATAGTTTTGATAAAATTTTTAGTAAATTTAATGATGATGATATTGATTTACAAAAAAATAATTTATTTAAATACATGGACGTCATATGATAAAAAGTTGTTTTTAATGATAAAAACGATGGAATTGTTATTTGTTCCGTTTTTTTAGATGAAATTGATAGACCAGTAGGATTAATGGTGGTAATTCAAGATATCAGTGAACATGAGAGATTAAATGAAATGAGAAAAAGAGTTTGTGGCTGATGTGTCACATGAGTTGCAAAACTCCGTTAACATCTATTAAAGGATTTTTCGGAGAATTTATTGGAAGATGAATGTGATTCTGAAACACAAAAAGCATTTTTTTGAAAAATTATAAATGATAATGCAAATAGAATGGAAAAATTTGATTCATGATTTGTTAACTTTATCTAAGTTTGATGGCAAAAAGAGAAAAATAATAAACCAGAAAAAGTTTAATTTGGGACAATTGACTAAAGAATGTAGTGAAAAGTTTGAAATTGAAATTAAGAAGAAAAAATATTGATTTAAAATGCTTTGTTACTGCAGAAGTTCCGCTTGTTTATGCTAATAAAGATGGTATTGAGAGAGTAATTTTGAATATTATTAGTAATGCTGTAAAATATACTCCTGATGGCGGTAAAATTGATATATATATTGGATTTGTGCATAATGATGCATATGTAAAAAAATTAAGGATACCGGGATTGGTATTCCTAAAGATGATGTTGAAAAAGTTTTTGAAAGATTTTATAGAGTTGAAAAAGGCTCGTTCAAGAAAAAAATGGGTGGTACTGGACTTGGACTTTCAATTGCTAAGGAAATTATAGAACAGAATAAAGGGACTATTAAGATTAATAGTGATTTAGGACAGGGTACTGAGGTAATTATCAAAAATACCTACAATTAGTGAAGAAGAGGTTTAATATGAGTGATTCTACTAAAAATATTATAGAGTGGATATATTGTATTGTTATTGCTATTGTTTTAGCTTTTATTGATTAAGTTTTTAGGTACACCGACTGTTGTGAAGCAGTATTCGATGTATCCAACATATAAACCAAATGATAGATTAATTTTAAAATAGATTGGAAAGGTCGAAGATGCCTAAAAAGAGGCGATGTTGTAACTTTTGAAGCTCCTTCAAAAATATATATGGGCCCGGAGAATATGATTTGAATAATCCTGTGGCAAAAATATTCATATCAACCTAGTAATATTTTTAATAAATTTACTTATTATGTATTAGAAATAAATAAAACATCTTATATTAAGAGAGTTATTGCTATTGAAGGCGATAAAGTTGAAATTAAAGATGGAAAAGTTTATATAAATAATGAATTATTGCCTGAAAAAAATATTTAGCAGAAGGTGTTAAAACAGAGGTAACAGGAGTATTTAATAATTTTATAGTACCAAAGGGATATTTTTTTCTAATGGGTGATAATCGTAGTGGTTCTATGGATTGTAGAAATTTTGGATGTATTCCTGTAGAAAAAAATTGAGAGTAAAGTTGTATTTAGATTTTGGCCTTTTTAATACAATGGGACCTACAAAAAAAGGAGAATTAGATGTTCGAAAATATTTTAGGAAATGATAATATTAAAAAAATATCTAATTAATTGCATTAATAATAAAAATTTTTCACATAGTTATATTTTTTTAGTGGTAATAAAGGTGTTGGAAAAATACACTTTAGCTAAAGAATTTGCTAAAATGATTTTTAGAAGATGATATGATGCAGGATTATTATGAACTTAAACCTGATGGAAAGTCGGTTAAAATTGCTCAAATAAGAGAGTTACAGGCTGAAATTAATATTAAACCTGTTGTTTCGAAAAAAGTCTGTTTATATTATTGATGATGCTGATTTAATGACGGTGGAAGCACAAAATTCGTTGCTTAAAACTCTTGAAGAACCACCTAAATATGTAGTGATTATTTTGATTGTGCATAATGAGAGCAATATTCTAAGTACTGTTAAGTCTAGATGTATTAATCTACATTTTAATAAATTGTCAAATGAAGATATACAGAAATATTTTTATTGATAATAATTTAAATATTGAAAAAGATAGTATTGATATTTTTTTAAAGTTTTAAATGGGAGTTTAAACAATATTAATTTTATTAAAGATGATTATGATGAACTGCTTAGATTATCAAATTTTGTAAGAAGTTTGAAAGATGCTAAAATAATTGAAATATATAAAAACGCAGAGGTTTTTTTATGATAATCATGATAAAAATTATTAGATTACTAGAATATTTAAATGTTTTGTTGTTTGAAAAATTCGTATTTTCAATTAGTTGAAATTGTAGAAAAAAACTAAAAAAATAAAAATTTTTAATGAATAATAATTTTTGAAATGTGTATTGATTATATGATTTTTGAATTTTATAGAAAAATTTATAATGAGGAGTTATTTTGAAAAACTGTAATTGGTGTTAAATTTAGAGAAAAATGGCAAGATTTATTATTATGATCCTGTTGATGAAATTTTTCAAATAGATGATTATGTTTTTTTGTTGATACTTTAATGGGCTTGGAATTAGCGGTTGTAGCTGTTGCAAAATAAGGAAATTGATGAAAAAATGTTTGAGAAATGAACTAAAATCAATAAAGGGTAAGGCAAATAATAATGATAAAAATTGCTGAAGAGAATAAAGTTGCAGCTAAGAAGGCTTTTTGATGTTTGTAAAGAGAAAATAGAAAGTTATAAATTACCGATGACTTTAATTGAAGCAAGATATTTGTTTGATAAATCAAAGCTGATTTTTAGTTTTACTTCTGATGAAAGAGTTGATTTTAGGGATTTAGTTAAAGATCTTGGTTCGATTTTTTTAGAACAAGAATAGAACTTAGACAAATTAGTGTACGTGATCAATTAAGTCAAATGGAAGGTTGTTGTGGTATTTGTGGAAGAGAGCTTTGCTGTCAAAAAAATTTATGAATGATTTTTGATACTGTTTCGGTAAAAAAATGATAAAAGAACAAAATTTATCGTTAAATACTTCTAAAAATGACTGGAAATTGTGGTAAATTAATGTGTTGCTTAAGATATGAACAAAAATGTTTATGAAGATAAAGCAAACAAGCTTCCAAAGCCTGGTGCTAAAGTTTTTTTGTAAGACTGAAGGTAAAGGTGTAGTTGATTCAGTTGAATATTTAAAAAGAACTTGTTAGAGTTAAATTTGTTGATAATGAAAAATAATTATTATTATAAAAAAATTAAAGCGTCCGATTTAGAATATTAAAAAAATGCAGTACATAGGTACTGCATTTTTTTAGGCTGTTGACAAAGTATATAAAAATAGTTTGTTAAACAGTTTTTTTGTTTCTATTTATTCTCTTCTAAATCTGAAGCACAATATTTACATTTTGTTGCATGGTATGGAATATTGCTTAAACAATATGGACATACTTTTTTTCTTCTGGTTCAGTTTCTTCTTCAGAATCGTCAGATTTTTAACAATTTTACTTGTCATGTTTTGTGCTTTATTTATTGATTTAATCATTAAGAAAATTACAATGGCAATTATTAAAAAAATTGATAATTGCTGAAATGAATTTTCCATAAGAAAGTGTAGCAGAACCGATTTGTACTGAAACACCTGATAAATCAACTTTACCAGTAATCATAGTTATGATTGGCATAATAATGTCATTTACTAATGAGTCGACTATTGCTTTGAAAGCGCCACCTATTATAACGCCTACCGCTAAATCCATTACATTTCCTTTTGAAATGAATTCTTTAAAATTCTTTAAACATAATTTCTCCTTTTTATAAAAAAATATTTCAAAAATTATTAAAAAAATGTTGATTTTTTTGGGATTTTGTTTGACATTAACCCTGTGTAATTATATAATCAATATGATAAAAAGTCTAGTATTGTATGCTAAAAAAATCAAAGAATGGAGAAATGCTAAATAGTGAAAGATTTAATAGAAATAAGATGGCATGGAAGAGGCGGACAAGGAGCTAAAACGGCTTCATTGTTATTGGCTGATGCTGCTTTTAATACCGGTAAATATATTCAAGGTTTTTCCTGAATATGGTCCGGAAAGAACAGGTGCTCCATTAACTGCATATAATAGAATTAGTACAACACCAATTAGATCTCATTCTAATGTTTACTATCCTGATTATGTTGTTGTTGTGGATGACACTTTGTTAGAGGCTGTGCCTGTTGCTCAAGGAATTAGAGAAGGTGGAGCTATTGTTATAAATACTAAAAAAAGTTTAGAGGAAATTGAAAAATCTTTAAAAAGATTATAATGGAGCGATTTATGCTATTGATGCTAAAAACAATTTCAGTTGAAACTATTGGAAGATATTTTCCAAATACGGCAATGCTTGCTGCAATTGTGAAAAATAACTGGCATTATGACTGATGAAGATTTTTTTAAGAGATATGGGAGGTTCTTTTTAAGCACAAGTTTGCTACTAAACCTGAAGTTATAGAAGGAAATATGAAAGCAATTGAAAAGAGCATTAAAAAGAAATTAACAAATTGCGTTAAGGAGGATTAATGAATATAAATAAAGATTCTGCTTGGCAGGATATGACTATTGGCGGAACGATTTGTGATTCTGCTAACTCATTGGAATATAAAAACTGGGGATTGGAGAACTAGAAAGCCTGTTTTTTTATTCCCTGAAAAGTGTAAACAATGTGGATTGTGTTTTCCAGTTTGTCCGGATGATGCAATTCCTGTTGGAAAAGATTTAAAGAGAACTGATTTTAATTATGATTATTGTAAAGGATGTGGAGTTTGTTCTAAAGCTTGTCCTTTTGGTGCTATAGAAATGAAGGAGGTGGATTAATGGGAATTCGTGAAAGATTAAGTGGTAATGAGGCTACAGCTTATGCTATGAAACAAATTAATCCAGATGTAGTTGCTGCATATCCAATAACTCCATCAACTGAAATTCCACAATATTTTGCATCTTATGTGGATAATGGTGAAGTTGATACAGTATATGTTCCGGTTGAAAGTGAACATAGTGCGATGGCAGCTTGCATTGGAGCTCAAGCTTCTGGAGCAAGAGCTATGACTGCAACATCTGCAAATGGTTTGGAGTTTATGTGGGAAATGGTTCAAATTGCATCTAGCACAAGATTGCCAATTGTTATGGCATTAGTAAATAGAGCGATTTCTGGACCTCTTAATATACATAGTGATCATTCTGATGCTATGTCTGTTAGAGATAGTGGTTGGATTATGCTTTTTTTCTGAAAAATAATCAAGAGGCATATGATAATATGATTATGGCTCATAGAATTGCAGAGCATAAGGATGTTTTATTACCATTAATGATTTGTCAGGATGGGTTTATTACTCACATTCTATTGAAAAATATTGAATTATTGGAAACCGAAAAAGTTAGGGAGTTTATTGGAGAATATGATCCACATACTAATTTGTTAGATCCGGAAAATCCAATGTCAGTTGGTCCAATGGATTTACAACCGTATTTGATGGAGCATAAAAAAACAACAGCAAGTTGCAATGAGTAATGCAATTAAGGTTATTGCTGATATTTCAAAGGAATTTGGATACTTAACAGGTAGATATTATGATTTCTTTGAGAAGTATGAAATGGATGATGCTGACTATGTGATTGTTTGTATGAATTCAACAGCTGGAACAGTAAAAGATGCTGTTGATAAATTAAGAGCTTCGGGTATTAAGGCTGGATTATTAAAAAAATTAGAGTATTTAGACCATTTCCTGGGGAAATGATAGTTGATGCATTGAAAAAAATGCAAAAAGCGGTAGCTGTGCTTGATAAAGTAGCATTTTTTTATCTAATACGGCTGGTCCGTTATATGAAGATATTGTTAGTGCAATGTTTCATAATGATGTGAGATTGAATGTAATTAATTATTCTTATGGAATTGGTGGAAGAGACGTTACAGAAGAATTAATTATGAGTGTTTATAAAGATTTAGAAAAATCTAAAAGATATGAGTGAACCATATAGATATTTAGGTTTAAAAGAAAGGAAATAAAAAGTTGTATAACGTTAAAGAAGTAATCGCTAATAGACCATCTAGATATGTTTCAGGACATAGAATGTGTTCGGGCTGTGGGGCACCACCAGTTACAAGAATGATTTTAAGGGCTGTTAAGCCAGAGGATCATGTTGTTGTTTCAAATGCAACTGGATGTTTGGAAGTTTCATCTTTTATTTATCCATATACTTCATTTAAAAGATTCGTATATTCATACAGCTTTTTGAATCTGCTGCATCAACAGCATCTGGTGTGGAAGCTGCATATAAATCATTAAAAAAGCAAGGTAAATTACCTGAAGATAAAGATACTAAAATTTTGGTTTTTGCGGGTGATGGTGGAACTTATGATATTGGTTTTCAAGCTTTGTCTGGAGCAATGGAGAGGGGGCATGATTTAACATATATTTGTTATGATAATGGTGCTTATATGAATACTGGTATTCAAAGATCTTCAGCTACACCAAAGTTTGCTGATACGACAACAACACCTCAAGGAAAGGTGATTCCTGGAAAAATGCAGGAAAGAAAAAAACATCACGGAAATAATGGTTGCTCATGAATTACCTTATGTATGCCAAACAGCTGCTTATGGAAATTTCAAAGATTTATATGAAAAAAGCAGAAAAGGCGATATATACTGAGGGACCCTACATATATGAACGTGTTTGCTCCTTGTCCAAGAGGTTGGAGATATCCGGATGAAGATTTAATGTTGATAAATAAATTGGCTGTTGATACTTGTTATTGGCCAGTATATGAAGTGGAAAAATGGTGTGTATAAAGTGAATAAACCAGTTAAAAAAAGTTCCAGTTGTTGAATTTTTAAAACTTCAAAAAGAGGTTTGCACATATGTTTAAGCCTGGGAATGAATGGATGATTGAAGAATTTCAAGCTGGTGTTGATAGAGCTTGGGAAAAACTTTTTATTAAAAGAGGAAATGACTAATAGATAAAAAAATAAGGGGTTATTATGAAATTTAAGAAGATTTTTAATTTCAATAATTGTTTGCAGTTTTGCATTTTTATTAATTAATTTTAATGTTTTTGCTGTAGATGGAGTAAATGGTGGATATGTTCCTAGAGAAAATGATATCGGAACATATGTATCTGCTTTAGGAAATTCAAATAACCCTTATTATATTGATAATATATCTAAGTATGCAAATTTATCAAAGTTTTCTTTGAGAGATATTATTCCAGAGAATGTAATTGTTAGAAATCAGGGTAGTGAAAAATTCATGTTGGGCTTTTTACCACACTTGCTTGTCTTGAAACTAATTTAGCTTTGAAAAAAATAAAAGAGCTGGAAAAAGAAACTAAGGTATACGATTTTTTTCAGAGCAATATATGGTTTCTAGTTCTTTTTATAATAATTATTTAAATGGTTTAACAAATGATCGAGGTTTAAATTTCAAGCCTTATGAAGGAGGAAATTTTGAAACTAGAGCTATTGGAAATATAACAAATGGATATGGTGTTGTTAATGAAGAGGATTATCCATATTTAAATACAGAAGCCCCTGTTGATTTAAATGGTTTGAAAAAAATAAAAAATTGTGGCAGATGTATTGGATACAATTACATTTAGTAATCCTAAAAAAACAATGATGAAAGAATATCGTTAGTAAAAAAATAAAAAGAACATATTGTTGAAAAACGGTGGCGTATATACTGCAATAAAAAGCGCCGGATATTGGTAATTTTAAATTTAATCCATTTAATGGAGCTTTGTATCATAATAATGAAGAATATCCTAATCATGCAGTCACTATTATAGGATGGGACGATAATTATTCTAAAGATAATTTTGTTTCTAAACCTGAAAGAGATGGAGCGTGGATTGTTAAGAATTCTTATGGAACAGAAATGATTCAAGAATTAAGTTCATTAAAGAAATTTGTTTTTACATATAATAAAGAAAACTTTAATTCTGAAGGGATTTTTTTCTGAAAAATCAAATTTCGGATGAGCAATTAATTAATTCTTTGAATGATGCTTATTATGAGAAGTTTGGTAAGAGACCTATAAAATTATTAAGAGGTTCTGATGGAAAAAAATATTGCTCAATGAATTTTTGGTACTGAAGGGTATATATATGTATCTTATGAGGATAATACTTTGAGAGATTATAGCGGAATTGTAAGAGCAGTTGAAGGCAAAAGATTATGATAATTTATATCAAAATTATTATTATTATAATGACTTTTTACAAACTATTAATGGTGTAAATACAGCTTTTATCGCAGAGCAATATACAGCAAATTCGGAAGAAGAGTATATTACAAAACTTTCTGTTTATGTGGCAAATGATAGTGAATATGAATTTTTTTGCAAATATTACTGATGATGAAATCAATATTAATAAATTTGTAAAATTGCAATTAGAAAAATGGTGATACTAAAAATAAAAACTTCAAACGGGATATCATACTGTTTATTTAAGAAGTCCTTTAAAACTTAATTCAAAAAATTTTGCAATTGGGGCTAAAGTTTTTGGAGAAAAATGGTTTGAGGATAGGAACTGCTAATCGTGTTAAAAAGAGTGTTAGTTGGTATGATTATTCTCAACCTACAGGTAAAAGTTATTTAGGAAGTGTTGATGGTGACAATGTAACATTTAGTAAAGTTGAAGATTATGATTTTTACATTAAAGGCTTATACGAGGTTACATGGAGCAAGTAATCAAAAATTTACCTAGTGATGGGATTACTGAAAAAAGAGAGAAATTACGAGAATAGAAGTTAAAAATTTACCTAATAAACGAGAATATGTTCAAAAATAAAGAAAGTTTAAATTTGTATGGTGGAGATATTAAAGTCTATTATAATGATGGAACAAGTCTTGTTATTTCAATGACTGATCCTAGTGTAATTATTACTGGATTTAATAATAAAGCTCTTGGAAATAATTTGTTGACGTTAGAGTATGGTAATCAAACAACTAATTTTTAGTGTTTTGATAAAAGAAGATAAAATATTTGATGACACAATACATGCTAATGATGGGACAAATGATGTTTCTGTTAATAGAAATGAAAAAAATCATAGAAATTCTATAGATAGTGTTAAATTTAATATATCTTATGAAGGAAAAAAATAAGAAAATAAGAATTAGTAATATCAAACCATATATTTTTAGAGTCGAATTATAAGTTTTCGATTATTATAAAGAACACAGATAATGATTCTAATGAATTTTTGGTTAAGAATAATGATAGTTATGAATTTGAATTTGGAGCAAGGGACTTAAAAAAAGAAAATGATGGTTCATATTATTATGAATTTTTTTATAAATGATTCTGATATTAAAAAAATATTGATGTATTACAAAAATCAAATTTGTTAATACTTAATTTAAAAAGAAAATATTGATAATAATGTTAATGAAAAAAATTGGAAAAAAATAGAGCTTATAGAAAAAAATAAAAAAACAAAAGAAGATGTAGATAATGTAATTAGAGGGAATATTGATAATACAGTTGCAAAAGGGAGATTACCTCAAACTGGTGAAAAAAGTTGGAGTTCTTTCAGTAATTTTTATTTTGGTATTTGGTTGCATTATATACAAAATTAAAAATGAAAAAAATAAAAATAATTTGAAAAAGGGCAGAATTATGGAGATACGAATGAAAAAAAGTTTTTTTAATTTAATATTGTTTGTTTTAATATTATTAATGTTTGTTAATATAAACATGGTTTTGGCGACAGATTCTGCTCAAATACAAAGTGTGGAACAGAATGTTGAGCAAAGTGTTGATAAAACGAAAACAGTTGATAGTATGGGAATTTATCAAATGCCTGATGATTTAACATATAGTGATTCTTCAAAAATTTATTTACGAAATGGTATTATTGTATTTAAATTTGATGATGGGTCATATCAGCTGGTTGATATGATGTCAACAGATATTATAAAGAGTGCCAATTTTTCAGGAGATACAGATAATATCATAATAAATTTTTTTCTTATAACAATGTTATGATTAATGGAAGTGTAATATTACAAAAGAGTACTGATACTGTGATGCATAATACATTGGTAGGTGATGGTGCTGATAATTTAATAGTTGGTTTTGATATTAAAGTTGCTCCTAAATATTCTTATTTACAAAATTATGATAACCTTAGTTTAAAAAAATGGTGTCTTGGAGGTATTTTATAAGGATGGAAGTTTAGGAATTGTTAAAAATGACTGATCCTGAAGTTGTTGTTGAGGGATTTGATAATAGAGTTCCTGGAATACAAGTATTAACAGTTAAATATAAAGGCGCTGAGAACACGTTCAAGGTAAATATAGTAGAAAATCATAATCCCTGCATTAAATGGAGAAATACGTAAAGAGGCTAATTTAGAAGAAAAACAAGGATGATAATCAAAATAAATTTTTCTTTTCAAGAATATAAAACTATAAGAACTAATGATAATAATTCGTCAAATAATAATGGTAATACTAACAAAAATGTAATAAGTAAGCCTAATGGCCCTGATAATACAATGGCTAAAGGATTATTACCACAAACTGGAGATATTTATATTTATGTTATAATTATATTGGGCTTAATTATTCTAGGAATTGTTGCATATATTAAAGAAGTAGTTATTAAAAAAGGGAATTAGAGGAAAATAGTATGAAGAAAAAAATATTTGTATTTATTCAATGTTTTTTTGCTAATAATGATTATTGTAAGTACTAATGTGATTGAAGCAACGAGTGGTGCTGTAGAACATGGAACAACTCGAGAAAAATAATGTTTTTAGATTATTGGTTGGTAGTAGTTCAAATATTTCAAAAATTTGATTTAAGAGATGTTATACCTGAAAAATATTATTGTAAGAAATCAAGGAAGAGCAAATAATTGTTGGAATTTTGCTGGAGTTGGTGCTTTAGAAACTACTTTAGCTTTAAAAAAAGAAAAAAAGCAAAAATACTAGTGTAAAAGATTTTTGATTTTTCAGAAGCACATGTTAAGTATGGATCTCGTTATGCAATGTTTTTGAATGGTGAAAAAATGAAAAAGGTATTGATTTGCAAAAAAATCAAGAGGTGGAAATTTCGGCCATGTCTTGAATTATATGACTAATGGATTTGGACCTGTTGATGAAAAAGTGGTTAAAATACAATGAAAATGAACCCGATATTGAATTGAACTCTATTAAATCGATAACACAATCTGCTACTGTAATGAATGTTGTGGATTTATCTATTACTAATAATACTGATGAAGAAGAGGTTGATGATGCCATTTCAGCCATTAAATCACAAATAAAAAAATTATGGTGGTGTTTATTTTTGAATTAAATTATCATGCGGGTGATCAATATACTAATACAGCTAATATGGCTCGATATTGTGATGTTCCATTAAGAGAATATGAATCACCTTCACATGCTGTTGTATTAATTGGATGGGATGACAATTATAGTGCAAGTAATTTTAAAAAGAATCCTGGAAAAAATGGAGCTTGGATTTTTAAGAATTCATATGGTGATTATTCAACTGTTGAATATTTATCATATTATGACAAAAACAGGGATATACGGGTACGTATGGCTTTCAAGATGTAGAAGAAGGTAAAAATTACGATAAACAGTATCAACATCAAGTTTTACCTGCTTCAGTTAATTTTCATGTAAAAAAAGGCCCTGTTATTTCACAACTGACTGTTGCTGAAATTTATTCAAGGGATGCTAGTAAATCCAATGAAAAAATAACAAGATTGAGTATTGAGGCTGCTAGGGCTGGAGTTTATGAATTTTTTGTAAATCCGGATAATGATGATTTACTTAATCTTACAAAAAGTTTCAGTAAATAAAGTTTATTTAGAAAAAAGGTTTTAATACTGTTAAATTAAATAATCCTGTTGAATTGACTGGATCAAAATTTGTTGTGGCTGCAAAGATGCCAAATGTTGATAATCAATTTAATATGATGTATGAAGGAAAAAAATACGCTGGAAGGATATACGGCGAGTGTTAGTGAACCTGGGGAAACTTTTTGTTAATTATGTGGATAATAGTAATGCGGCTTATTGGAAGGATTTTGTTGTTGCTGGTAAGGGTAATTCTTCTTTAAAAAGCATATGTTAATTTTGATTCAACTCAACCAAAACCAACTAAGATAAAAATAGTATCTGAGCCAAATAAATTGGAATATATTAAAGACACTGAAGAACTTGATGTTACTGGTGGGAAAAATTTTTGGTTTCTATGAGTAATGGCGAAAACTATTGAAAAAAAGTCTTGAAGATTCAAAAGTTAAATTTACTGGATTTGATAATTCTTCTGTTGGTCCTAAAACGATAACAGTTGACTATATGGATAATAGAGCAACTTTTTGTGGTAAATGTAATTGATTCTCCTAACCAATTGATTTCGTTAACATTGAAGAAAGCTCCAACTAAAAGTGGAATATATGGTTAATGATACATTAGTAAGGGATGGTGGAATTTTACAGGCTACATATAGTAATGGAAAAAACTGCAGAGATTAGTACTAATAGTGCATCTGTGAAGTTTTCTTCACCTAACATGACTGTTCCGGGAACAAAAATGTAACAATTACATATGGAGGTAGGTCTGTTAATTATAGTATTCTGGTAAAAAGAAAAAGTTTATAACTTTGAATAAAAATCGAAGTGTTAAATTTACCAATTAAAACTGATTATATTCAAAAATACTGAAAGTTTGGATTTGACCGGTGGTAAAATTAGAGCGACTTTTTCAAATGGCAATGTTTTAGATATTCAAATGGATTCATCGGATGTGGATGTTGTTGGATTTAATAATTCGAATCTTGGAAGGAATAGACTAAGTGTTAGTTATAAAGGTAAGACTACATCTTTTGATGTTAATATTGTAGAAAAACCAGTAGCAACAATTAATGATGCGTGGATTTTAAGAAAGCCGGATAAATTGAAATATAGAAAAGGTGAAGAACTTAATTTATCTGGAGGGAAAAATTACTGTTAATTATTCTGATGGAACTAATAAAAATTGTTACTATGGATAATAGTGAATTGGTGCAATACAGTAATTTTAATTCAAACTCTTTTAGGTGTACAAAATGTAGCTTTGAAATTAAAAGATTTTAATAAACTATTGAATTTTGAAGTGGAAGTAATTAGAGATGAGCCTGTAATTGATCAAAATAAAGTTTTTAGAAAAATAAAATTTTTAGAAAATCAAATTATTACTAATCAAATTGTTCAAAATAAAGTTATCGAAAACAAGATTATTGAAAATAGTGTGATTGCTAATAAAAATAGAAAAATAATAGAATTATAGAAAAATCAAATTATATCAAATAGGATTACTGCCAATAAAATAGAAAATAATAAGATTCTAGAGAATCAAATAGTTTCGAATCAGATTATTTCAAATCAAATTGAAAACAATAAAATCGTAGAAAATCAGATAGTTCATAACAAAATTGTAGAGAACCAGATTGCACATAATAAAAACTTTTGGAAAAATCAAATTGTTCAAAAATAAAGTTGATGAAAAACAAAGTAGTTGAGAATAATGTTAATAATTCAAATGTTGTTTATGAAAAATAAAGTTTCTAATGAAAAATAAGGTTATTGAGAATAAGATTCAAAAACACTATATCTGAAAAATACAGTAAATTCTAATCAAATTAATGAAAAATAAAAACAAATAATGATAATGTAGATAATGATAATAGTAAACAAATTTCTGATATTTTTTTGAAGATTCTAAAGCTGAAATTATTGATTCAAATAATTTTGTATATACTGATTCTAATAAAAAAATTATATTGAAATAGAAGTTAATGTTTCTAATATTAAGATTTCAGATGCTAAAGATTATAATATTAAATATTATTTGGCAGGTAGTGCTGAGAGAAAATTGCTGATGATCAGTATGTTTTGATAAAATAATCTTAATAAACAAAGTGATGGTATGTATTCTGCAAAAAATTTAAAAATAAATTCTAAAGATTTAAATAATATCACTGATATTATCAATTCGGATGCTTTATATTTATATCTTAAAAGCTAAAAAACGGAAATAGTGTTTCGGAAAAAGATATTAAATTTAAATAATATGTCTAAAGTTAAAAATTATATTAATAATAAAAAAGTCGATAAAAATTGATAAGGAAAAATTTAGATAAAAAAATAAAGATGATACAGTTTATAATAGAATTTTTACCTCAAAACGGGGGCTTTGCCAGGTTTGTTGATGGCTTTTTATATTAATTAGTATAATTGGAAGTATATCATACTTTAAATTTAAAAAAATATAAATAAATAATTTTAACTCATATAATTAGTTATGCTAGTTATGTGAGTTTTTATTTTTAGGGTTAATAAATGATCTTCTTATTAGTGGGTAGTAGTTATTGTTATTTTTTTAAGAAATAATATATAATTTATAACTAGTGAAATTTAAAGGATAGTATTGAATATGGTTATTAATGAAAAAGTTTTTAATGAGATTAAAGATTCATTAACAATTGATGAAGTAAATAGAGCAAATGAATTATATGAAAATGGTAAAGTGAAGTTAAATAAGATTAATTACACTAATCAGGATAATTTTGTGGTTTATGCTGAAATTAGAGATGGGAATAGTTTATATAAAGCATATTTGTCCGTTTCTAATGGGGAAATTCTTGACTTAAATTGTGACTGTGATAAGTATAAATCTACTTTTTGGAGCTTGTTTTGCATATTTATTCTATTGCTGTTGCTTTAAATAATAATAAATTGTATCAAAAATTTGTTTTCTGGAAATGAAGATAATAAAGATGATGTAAGTGAAAAAGATAAATATAGACTTTTTAGACAGATGTTAAATTCATTTTTATAATGATGAACAAAAAAAGCGGTAAATGATAAAGTTTATACTGGGGTATTATATGAAATTAAACCTATTTTATTTTTTTGATACTGATTTAAAAAAATATTAAAGTTGAATTTGAGATTTTAAATGGAAGCAACAAATATAAAAATTAAGAGTATTGTTGATTTTTTTATGATAATATTTTATCTAAAAATATTGTTAAATATGGTAAAAAGATAGAATTCATGCATTGTATTGAAGCTTTTGAAAAGAATAGTCAAAAATGTTTTGAAATTTTTTTGATGAAATATGCGGAAATTATAAAAATATGTTAATGAAAGAAATAGTAAATATTTTAGAATGGCTGTTGGAGATTCATGTATTGAAATTTCAGAAAACGCTATGGATGATTTATTTGATTGTTTAAAAAGGTGAATATGCTAAATCTATTATTGAAAAATTCCACAGTTGATGTGAAATTTGTGGATAGTGAACCTGACTTAAAAGTTTAAAAAATAGAAAATGAATCTGATACAGAGTTTAAGATATCAACTGATGAAGATATTTATAATTATACAATTATACCTGGGACTAAGTATATTTATTTTTTTAGAGATAATAAAAATTTATAAATGTTCAAAAAAATATAATGAAACAGTATTAAAAATTATTGAATGTATTTCGTGTGAATTTTGCAAAAGAAATTATATTTACAAAGGCTGAATTTTCGGATTTTTATTCTTTAATATTGCCTAAAATTGATAAATGTGTTGATATTGTTATTGATGATGAGGAAATTGAAAAATATAAGCCTAAGGAATTAAAAGGCAAAAGTTTATTTGGATTATAATAAACAGGGATATGTTTTTGGCAGATATAAAAATTTATATATGATGATTTCGAGTTTAATCCTTTTGAAAAAGTTGATGAAAATCTTTCAAGAAATATGGTTAAAGAGTCAATAATATTGGATATGTTCAGTGATTCTGGATTTGTTTTTGATGTCGCTAATAAAAAGATTAATGTTGGTGGATGATAGAAAAAAATATTTGAATTTTTGAAAAAACGATATTGAAAAATATATTAATAAGATTGAAGTTTTTGCGACTGATGAATTTAAGAAAAAGCAATTAATTGTTCCTAAAGTTACTTCAATTGGTGTTAAAATTGAAAATAATTTATTAAAGGTTGATTTAACGCAGTTTAATTTTTGATAAATCTGAAATTAAAGAAATAATGCAGGACTATATCATGAAAAAAAGTCTTTCCATAGATTGAAGAATGGAGATTTTATTGATTTATCAAATAATAATTTGGACGTTTTGCAAGAATTAGTTAATGGAACTGATATAGATTATGAAGAGTTAAAAAGAAGATAGTATTTCATTACCTGTTTTTAGGGGATGTATCTTGATAAAAATTTTTTTAAGAAAAATGAAGTTCGTATGAAACCAACTAATGATTTTAAAAAAATTTAGTTGATGATATACAGGATAAGCAATTTAATGAAAAGTTTACATTACCTGAAAAATTTAAAATGCAAGTTTGAGGGAATATCAGAAGTTAGGATTTGATTGGGTTAAAAACTTTAGATAGTTATGGATTGGGGTGGAATTTTAGCTGATGATATGGGACTTGGTAAAAACATTGCAAATGTTATCTGTTATATTGGATTATTTTGAAAATATTAAAAAAATAGCGAAGATAGATTACCAGTTTTGGTTGTTTGCCCAAGTTCATTAACTCTTAATTGGCTTGAAGAGGCTAAGAAATTTACGCCGATGTTAAAAAAAGTGTTGTAATTTCTGGTGATCAAGCTGCACGTACTGAAATTATTGAGAATATTAATAATTATGATTTAGTTATTACATCTTATGATTTATTGAAAAGGGATTTGGATTTATATAAAGAAAAAATTATTTATTTAGATATATAATTGCTGATGAAGCTCAATATATAAAGAATAATCTTACTAAAAATGCAAAGGCTATAAAGGAAATTAGAGCTGTTTCTAGATTTGCTCTAACGGGAACACCTATTGAAAAATTCATTATCGGAATTGTGGTCAATTTTTCGATTTTATTATGCCTGGCTATTTATTTAATTATAATAAATTTAAAAAAATTCGTATGAAATTCCAATTATAAAAGATGGCGATATGCAATCAATGAATAAATTAAAAAAATGATGATTGAGCCGTTTGTACTTCGTAGGGTTAAGGAAAAAGGTTTTATCCGAATTACCTGATAAAAACTATTACTGTTTTGAATAATGAAATGAATGATGAGCAAAAAGAAAATATATTTATCATTTGTGGAATCTGCTAGAAAAGAAATCAGTGAAGAAATAAATGAAAAGGGTCTTAATAATAGTCAAATAAAGATATTGGCGTTATTGATGAGATTGAGACAGATATGTTGTCATCCTGGATTATTTTTTTGCAAAATTATAGTGGGGAGAGTAGTAAGTTAAATCAATGTATTGAAATCGTTGTTGATGCTATAAAGAGCGGTCATAAAATTTTTATTGTTTTCAGGGTATTCATCAATGTTTGGATATATTGAAGATGAATTAAAGAAGAATGGAATTAAATTTATGAAACTTGTTGGTCAAACACGAGTTGATACTAGAATGGATTTAGTTAACAAATTTAATGAAGATGAAGATATAAAAGTCTTTTTAATATCTTTAAAGGCTGGAGGAACAGGACTTAATTTGATTAGTGCAGATATGGTTATTCATTATGATCCATGGTGGAATTTATCAGCTGAAAATCAAGCTACTGATAGAACATATAGAATTGGGCAAAAAGAAATGTTCAGGTATATAAATTGATTACTAAAAATTCTATTGAAGAGAAAATATACAATTTACAGGAGAAAAAGGCTAAATTAGTTAATGATATGTTGTCTACTAATGAAGTATTTCTTAATAGGCTTAGCAAAGATGAAATTATGAATTTGTTTGAATAGGAGTTGTTATGAATAAAAAGATTAGTATTATTGGAGGTGGGCTTGCTGGATCAGAAGCTGCATATACTATTGCAAAAAGCGGGTTATAAAGTTGATTTATATGAAATGAAACCTGTTAAATTTTCGTTAGCTCATTCTAATGAGAATTTGGCTGAAATCGTTTGTAGTAATTCTTTTTAAATCAAATTTATTAACAAATGCTTGTGGTTTATTAAAAAGAAGAACTAAGACGATTGAATTCTTTTATTGATAAAAGTTGCTGATAACACTAGTGTTCCAGCTGGTCAAGCTTTTGGCGGTTGATCGAGATTTGTTCTCAAAAAGTCACTTTAGCTATAGAAAATAATGATAATATTAATCTAATAAAGCAAGAAGTGGGAAAGCAAGTATGATAGTGAATTTTCAGGAATATGTATTGAAGATTTAATCGAAGAAGGCATTGTTGTTATTGCAACGGGTCCACTTTACATCTGATTCTTTATCAAGGGGAATTGCTAAATTAATAGATGAAGATTCTTTACATTTTTTTATGATGCGGCAGCACCTATAATTGAAAAAAGATTCAATTGATTTTAATGTTGCCTTTTTATGGCAATCGTTATGATCAAGAAAAAGGTAAAGAAGAAAGCTTTGAATCATGGATTGAAAGAATTAATTCTGTTGATGAAAAAAAGCTATATTAATTTACCTATGAATAAGGAAGAATATGAAACTTTTGTAAACGAATTAATTAAAGCAGAAGTAGTTGATTTGCATGAATTTGAAAAAGGTGAGATTTTTGAAGGTTGTATGCCTATTGAAATAATGGCAAAGAGAGGTTTGGATACATTGAGATTTGGACCTTTAAAACCAGTTGGGTTTGATGATCCAAGAACGGGAAAAAGGCCATATGCTGTTATTCAATTAAGACAGGATAATTCTGAAGCTAGTTTATATAATATTGTAGGATTTCAAACTAATTTAAAGTTTGGAGAGCAGAAGCGTTTAATTCAAATGATTCCTGGACTTACCAATGCTGAAATTGTAAAAATATGGTGTTATGCATAGAAATACTTTTATAAATTCACCCTAAATTACTTGATGCTACTTATAATTTTTAGAAAAATGATAATGTGTATTTTGCTGGTCAAATTACTGGTGTTGAAGGTTATGTAGAATCTATTTCTTCTGGAATGGTTGTTGCAAAGAATATTATTAATAAATTACAAGGTATGGATAAAAATTATATATGATAAAAAAATACTATGATTGGTGCGTTGGCAAAGTACATTTCAACTGATCGTGATGACTTTCAGCCAATGAATGCTAATTATGGAATTTTTAGATCCTCTTGAAATTAAAAATATCGGATAAGAAAATGAGATATCAAAAAATTATCGGATAGAGCTCTTGAAAATTTAAAAAGACATTATTTTGTAATTTAATGTATTTAAATAATCATATATATTATATATAATATATATGATTATTTTGCGTTATTAAAGGGAGATAAAAAAAGTGTTTAAAAAAATCCAAAAATTGACATAATAGATGGTATGCTTATAAAAATGTAATGATATATCGATTGAAGATTTACTTAGTATTCAAAAAGAATTAAAAAATCAGGAAAATGAAATTGATGTAATGATTGAAGAATTAATCAAGGTTTAGGCTTGGGAGGATTGTATGGATAGTTATAAAAAAAGATAAATTGTTATCATCATTAACAGAAAAAAATCATCAATACAATTGAATTTGATGGAATTAAAGGTTGCTTACTTATCTAAATTACAATTGCATAAAAATAAATAAAATTAAAGACAACTTAAAGAACACCTTAATTAATCAAGCATTAAAAATATAAAAAGGGATATTTCTGAAGGAAGTAAAATATCACGAGAAATTGATTCTGTTGTTAATTCCTATGCTACTCAATTAAATTATATTGGAAATATATATGATTTTTGCAATTGCTAAACAATTGGCAAGAATTAGTGATATACAGTCTAAAATTTATTTAATAGACGTAAATAGAATTGAAAATAAAAATAATTATATTGAAATAGAAAACGAATATAACCGAGAAACAAGAAAAAAATAGAGATGGAGTTAAGTAATTTTTTTCTTTTGATTCTAATAAGGTATTGCTGGATGAAAAGATTAGTGAATATTTTTGATTATTTGAAGTATAGTAAATTTAATCAAATGAGGCTTAAAAGAAAAATTATTTAATGTTTGAAAAGAAGCTATGTCAGGAAGTTATTATTAATTGTGAAGATAATATTGAAGATTTAATAAAAGAAAAAAAGAACTAATATTTGAAAAAAATTAGTGATTCTGAAAAATTTGGAATTAGAAAATTTAAGAAATAATTCAATGTTAAAAATATTAGAAAATATTTTAAATAGAATTGGAGGTCACAAAAAGATTTATAGAAGAAGCTATCAAGCCTATTAGATTAGAAATTAAATCAATCTCTGATGAAAAATCAATAAAAAAATTAGAGAGGATGTAAAAAAATAAGTCTATAGATTTATGTGAAAAAGTTGATAATGAATTAAGAAATATTCCTAATAGAGCTTTGAGTTTATTAGATGATAATGGAATTAATGAGATGGTATGTGATAAATATAAGGATTTAAATTCATTAAAATTAAAAAAGTGATAAATATAATATTGATAAAGCTAAGTTGGTTTTTGATATTAAGAATTGCGAGTTGATCAATAGAATATATTTAGTGGATAAAGTTAAGAATTTTGCTGAAATTGGAATTGTGACATCTACTGTTTTTGGAAAGAGTGAAAAATAAAATTGTGAAAAAAATTGTGCATGTGACAATGTAATTATGGCAACTAAAAAGGCTCATGATTCTACAATTAAAAAAATCAATATGACTACTAACTGTAATAAAATTATTTTTGGAAGAGAGAAATAAAAATTTTTGGAAAGAGTGAGTATACAAGAAAAATGAGCCTTGTGCAGTATGATTTTTTTGTAAAAAAATAAAAATATAAATTTATGTAAAATTTGACTTTTTGCATTAAATTATGTTAAGATAAAAAAATAGTTATAAAAAGAAAGGGTAATAATTATGGATTCTAAAAATTTAAATGTATCAAAAAGAATTATTGGACAATTTATCTGTTGAAGAGTTAGCTCAATTAAATTGGGATGTTAATGAATTGTCAGAAAATTGGGAAGATATTATTAAAAATTGCGAGATATTATTAAATTCATAGAAGGGGGATGAGGTATAATGGCAGATAACGGATATAAAACATACTAAAGAAGATAAAAAGAATAGCAGAAAAAAAGATGCTAATTTATCTAATGTTAATGAAGAATATAAAATGTTAAAAAGTGGAAATTTCAAAAAGCAAAAAAATTGAATATATTAACGTGAAAGACAGATTAGATGATGCTAGTAAAGATTTAAAAAAATATTGGAGCTTGATTTAGCTAGAGCAAGTTTGATGGATGATAAAGACAAAAGCTAGAGCAATTAAAGAAGAAATTACTAAAGTTAAGGCTGAGATTGCTAAAAATTCAAGTACAGGCTAAAGTAAAAAGGAAAAAAATGGATTATTTAAAAGAAAGTTTGAATGAAAAATCCAAGAATTAATGGAAGATCCTGAAATTAAGCAGCATTTAGAATATATAATCAGATCACAAAAAGAAAGAGCAATAAAAAAAGCAAGAAATGGAATTGAAAAAGTCAGGCAAAGAGAAGTAAATTAAGAACTCTACAAGATGAGGCATTAAAACATACTTCTTTACAAAAATAACTTAAGAGGAATGATTTATGCTACATCACAATTAAATAAGTTAGAGACTGCATTAAAAAAATCCTTCACTTACACCTGATCAAAGAGTTGATATTGAAGATAAAATCAATGCAACAAAGGCTAAGTTTGAATTTAATAAAGATGCATTATTTGCATATGTTAAAAAATAATATGGATATTGAGTTAAGTGATTTATCAGGGATTACTTAATCAAAAAGCCTAAAAATGGATAAAAATGGCCATGTGGATTTAACTTTAGCGTTTAATAAAGAATTTGATGATTTAAAAGCTCAAGAAAAATCAATTTAATAAAGAAATAGCGATGGCAGAAAAATATACTACTAGACTTGGGGTAGCTCCTCAAAGAGTTGAACAAACTGTTGAAGATTTTGAACCTGTTGACCTTGATAGTGCTCAAAATGACCCAGCAAGAAGCGAAGAAATAAGAAGACAACTTGAGAATGCGAGAAATCCACAACCAGAAGTTAAATTAGGAATTTTTTGCGAGATTAAAAGAATTTCTTTGCTAATAGATTTGGTAAGAATAAACAACAAAAACAATTACCTGAGCCTGAACAACAAGTGGATCAGCCTGTATCAAATCCTCATGACGACTATGTAAATAGTTTGAAATATGATGTGATGAGGGACTTAGCTGATAAATATCAAAGAGAAATGGAAAGTGATATTAAAAAGAACAAAAAGCTAAAGCTAAAGAAGATACTGATTTTGATAGATAATATTGACATATCAATGTAAAAATGTTAGAATAGATACTGTTATAGTAGGTGAATTATACCTGTTATAACAGTATTTTTTTTATAGGAGGTGAATTTAAGTGCCAACAATTAATCAATTAGTAAGAAAAGGAAGAAAAAAAGTTCTTCTGACAAGTCTAAATCACCAGCTTTACAACATGGTTTTTAACTCAATGAAGAGTAAAGTTACAAAACCAGAGAGCTCCACAAAAAAAGAGGAGTATGTACAGTTGTTAAGACAGTAACACCTAAGAAACCAAACTCTGCTTTTAAGAAAAGTAGCCAGAGTTAGATTATCAAATGGATATGAAGTTACATCTTACATTCCTGGTATAGGACATAACTTACAAGAGCACAGTGTTGTTTTTAATTAGAGGAGGAAGAGTAAAAGACCTTCCTGGTGTTAGATACCATATTATTAGAGGAACACTAGATACTGCAGGAGTTAAAGACAGAATGCAAGGTAGATCTAAGTACGGAGCTAAAAAAACCAAAGAAATAATAGATTTAGCTTAATGATCTAAAAATAGTGCAATGATTGATTATTTAGTTTAGTACTTAAATTTTTTTAATAGATTGCGCTATACGGAGAAATTTTTAGATTTCTCAGAGTACCGATGTACTTTTTAGTATATTAAAGAAGGAGGGAAGAATAGTGCCAAGAAAAGGATATATTGCTAAAAGAGAAGTTTTACCAGATCCTATGTATAACAGTATTGTTGTTACAAAATTAGTAAACAATGTTATGCTATCTGGAAAGAAAACTGTAGCACAAAAAAATAGTTTATGATGCATTTGACATCGTTAAAGAAAAAAATCTGGTAAAGAACCATTAGAAGCTTTTTGAAGAAGCATTAAATAATGTAATGCCAGTTTTAGAAGTAAAAGCAAGAAGAGTAGGTGGAGCTACATATCAAGTTCCATTAGAAATTAGACCTGAAAGAAGACAAACTTTAGGCTTGAGATGGTTAGTTTTATACGCTAGAAAAAGAAATGAAAAAAATATGTGTGATAAATTAGCTGGAGAAATTCTTGATGCAATCGCTGGTAATGGTGGAGCATTTAAGAAGAAAGAAGATATGCATAAGATGGCTGAAGCTAATAAGGCTTTTTGCTCATTATAAATTTTAATTATTAACATATAAAAGGAGAATATTATGGCCAATAACGGAAGAGAATTTCCTTTAGAGAAAACAAGAAATATAGGTATTATGGCTCATATTGATGCTGGTAAAAACAACAACAACTGAGAGAATACTTTTCTATACAGGTAGAACTCATAAAAATTGGTGAAGTTCATGATGGTCAAGCTACAATGGATTGGATGGCTCAAGAGCAAGAAAAGAGGTATTACAATTACATCAGCTGCTACAACATGTCATTGGAAAGGTAATAGAATTAATATTATTGATACTCCTGGACACGTTGATTTCACTGTTGAAGTTGAGAGAGCTTTTAAGAGTTCTTGATGGTGCAGTTCTTGTATTGGCTGCTAAAGGTGGAGTTCAACCACAATCTGAAACAGTTTGGAGACAAGCTAATAAATATAAAGTTCCTAGAATTTGCTATGTAAATAAGATGGATATTTTAGGTGCAGACTTTTATGCTTGTGAACAACAAATGAGGGATAGATTAGGTTGTGTACCAGTTCCAATTCAAATACCAATAGGTAAAGAAGATGAATTTTTTTAGGAATTGTTGATCTTATCAAAATGAAAGCTTATATTCAAAAAGATGAAGATCAAGGAAAAAAATATTGAAGAAACTGAAATTCCAGCTGACTTATTAGAAACAGCAAACAAATATAGAGCAGAAATGCTTGAACACGTTGCAAATCAAGATGATGAATTAATGATGAAATATCTTGATGGTGAAGAATTAACAGAAGAAGAAATAAAGAGAGCTTTTAAGAAAAAGGTACTTTTAGCTAATCATATTGTACCAATGATTTGTGGTTCTTCATATAAAAAAACAAAGGTGTTCAAGAATTAATTGATGCTGTAGTTGATTATTTACCAGCACCTACAGATATCGAAGACGTTAAAGGTGTTGATGAAGATGGAAATGAAGTTGTTAGAAAAAACATCTGACAGTGAACCTTTCTCAGCATTAGCATTCAAAATTATGACAGACCCATTTTGTTGGTAAGTTATGTTTCTTTAGAGTTTATTCTGGAACATGTGAAGCAGGTTCAACTATCTTAAATGCAACAAAGGGTAAAAAAAGATAGATTGGGAAGAATCTTATTAATGCATGCTAATAATAGACAGGATATTGATAAAGTATATGCTGGAGATATTGCTGCAGCAGTAGGATTAAAAGATGTTGGTACTGGTGATACAATTTGTGATCCAGCTAATCCAGTTATATTGGAAAAAATGGAATTCCCAGAGCCAGTTATCGATATTGCTATTGAGCCAAAAGATAAGGCAAATAGTGAAAAATTAGGAAAATGCTTTAGCAAAATTAGCTGAAGAGGATCCAACATTTAAAACATGGACTGATTCAGAATCAGGACAAACAATTATTGCAGGTATGGGTGAATTACACCTTGATATAATTGTTGATAGATTGAAGAGAGAATTTAAAGTTGAATGTACTGAAGGTAAGCCACAAGTTGCTTATAAAGAAACAATTAGAAATAAAGTTAGAGTTCAAGGTAAATTCGTTCGTCAATCAGGTGGACATGGACAATATGGTGATGTTTGGTTTGAAATGGAACCATTGGAACCAGGTTCAGGAATTGTATTCGAAAACAAAATCGTTGGTGGTGCAGTTCCAAAAGAATTTATTAAACCAGCTGAAGAAGGTATGAGAGAAGCAGCTCTTGTTGGTACATTAGCAGGATATCCAGTTATCGATTTCAAATGTACATTAGTTGATGGTTCATATCACGAAGTTGACTCTTCAGAAATGGCGTTCAAGATTGCTGCATCTATGGCTTTCAAAGAAGGTTGTAAACAAGCTAAATCTGTATTATTAGAACCAATCATGAGAGTTGAAATAACAGTACCTGAAGAATATATGGGTGATGTTATTGGTGATATAAATGCAAGACGTGGTAGAATGGAAGGTATGGAAGCTGTTTCAGGAAACCAAGTCGTTAGAGGATTTATTCCATTATCTGAAATGTTTGGATATGCTACTGACTTAAGATCAAAAAAACTCAAGGTAGAGGTACATATTCAATGGAACCTTCACATTATGATGAAGTTCCAAAAATCAATTTTGGAAGAAATTTCAACGCAAAGAGCTAAGAAAAAAATGATTAATTTTAGTATAAATGCTTAATTTTAAGTTTTTATATTGATAATAAAGGCATTTCTATTGCTTTTTTTGAAGTAAATGATATAAAAATAAAATTGTTAAAAAATCACTACAAAAGTGATAAAAAAATAAGGAGGAAATAAAATGGCTAAAGAAAAATTTGTTAGAAGTAAGCCACACGTAAATATTGGTACAATTGGTCACGTTGATCATGGTAAAACAACAACAACAGCAGCTATTACAAAATATTTGAGTTTATTAGGATATGCTAGTTTTGAAGACTATGCATCTATTGATAGTGCTCCAGAAGAAAAAGCTAGAGGTATTACAATTAATACTGCACACGTTGAATATGAAACAGATAATAGACATTATGCTCACGTTGACTGTCCAGGACACGCTGACTATGTTAAAAACATGATCACAGGTGCTGCTCAAATGGATGGAGCAATCTTAGTTGTTTCAGCAGCTGATGGCCCCTATGCCACAAACAAGAGAACACATCTTATTAGCAAGACAAGTTGGTGTTAAATACATCGTTGTTTATTTAAATAAATGTGATATGGTTGATGATCCAGAATTAATCGACTTAGTAGAAATGGAAGTTAGAGATTTATTATCTGAATATGATTTCCCAGGTGATGAGATTCCAATTGTTAAAGGTTCATCATTAAAAGTTCTTGAATCAACATCAAAAGATCCAAATGCTCCAGAATATGCTTGCATGAAAGAATTAATGGAAGCTGTTGATGCATACATCCCAACACCAGAAAGACCAGTAGATCAAGCATTCTTAATGCCAATCGAAGATGTTATGACTATTTCTGGTAGAGGTACTGTTGTAACAGGTAGAGTTGAAAGAGGACAATTAAAAACTGGTGAAGAAATTGAAATCGTTGGTATGTCTGATAAGAGAATTAAAACAACTGTAACAGGTGTTGAAATGTTCAGAAAATCATTGGATCAAGCTGAAGCTGGTGACAATGTTGGATTATTATTAAGAGGAACACAAAGAGACGAAGTTAAAAGAGGACAAGTTTGTGCTAAACCAGGATCAATTCATCCTCATACAAAATTCAAAGCACAAGTATACGTATTAAAAGCTGATGAAGGTGGACGTCATACACCATTCTTTAATGGATATAGACCACAATTCTATTTCAGAACAACAGACGTTACAGGTTTAATCGACTTACCAGATGGAAAAAGAAATGGTTATGCCTGGTGATAACATCGATATGACTATCGAATTAATCACACCAATCGCTATTGAACCAGGATTAAGATTCGCTATCCGTGAAGGTGGTAGAACAGTTGGTTCAGGTGTTGTATCAGAAGTTATTGCATAATTTATTATTCAATAAGATATATTAAGAGTTTTAAGAGTTTTAAGATTTTTCTTAGAACTCTTTTTATTTATGGTAATTAGTTAAATTTTTTTGATATAATTATTTTGATTATAGGAGGTACAAAAAGAAGATGCAGAATCAATTTGGAAATAATATGCAAAATTATAATCCTAATCAGCAAATGCAAATGAATCAAAGAATGAATAATATGCAGTATAATTCTGCTAGTAATTTAAATGGTGGAAATAATTCTGAAATGTAATTTCAAACACTAATAATAAGAACTCTATAACAATGTTGTTTAATGTTTTGGCTATTATCGTAGTTACATTTTATAGTATATATGCTATATTGGATGTTATATCTTTAACTAAGATTCATTATATTATTAGAAATTTATTAGTTGATTTGTCACATGGAATCTTTTATGGTGGTGTGTTATTGGGGATTGGTCAAATATATGAAAAAAATACATTTAAAAGTAGTTTTTTTAGTATGTTGATTTACTTGACTTATCAAGTATTAGAGTATATTATAGTTTTTATACTGGAGGAAAGATGATTAAGGAAAAATAAATATATGGCAGAAAGTTTGCCTGGTAATACTCAGTCAAATTTACCTGCAGTAGTTAAGAAAAGATAGTTTAATTACTATTTTTGTTGATTATTTAAATAAATTATTTATGAGGAATACAAAGGAAAAAAATATAAAGCGGAAGTTTATAAAGTTATTAATCTAAAAATCAAAAAAATAATTAATGTGAGGATGATTTTGTGAAGAAAAATTAAAAATTTTTGTTAATCATAGTAGTTTTTATTTATAGTAAGTAGTACAATCGTTTTAGCGAAAAAGTGGGACTACAACTACTGATAGTGTGAATTTAAGAAATAAGCCATCAACTAGTAGTGATGTTATTAAAAAGTTTATCAAAAAAATGAATCTTTGGAAATATTAGAAGAGAGTGGAGATTTTTATAAGGTTTTATATAAGGGAAGAGTTGGATATGTAAGTAAAAAAATTTGTTAGTGTTGCTGGAGAATCAGCATCTACTAATACTATTGAAACAACAAATACTACATCATCAACTAATATAACAACTTCTACAACGAATGTAACTACAACAACAGAGGCTACTACAACTGTTGCAAATAGTGATAATAGTAATTTGGCGATTGGTAGTTATAAATTGAGTGCTGATTCTGATGTTTATGTTTTGCCAGTATTATATGCATTAAAAAATGGATCTTTGAAAAAAAGGTGATACTGTTAATATAATTACTGTAACAGCTAATTGGGTTTATATTTCAAATAATAATATATCTGGTTGGGTTTTTAAAACTTCAATTGATGGAGTTGATAAAGAAAAAAACAACTACTACAACTTCAACAACAGAGGCTACTACAACTACTGAAAAATGTTGTGACAGTAAATACTGATGCGGTTAATATTAGGGAGAAACCATCAACATCTTCTGATATTTTTAGGAAGTGTTGGTAAGGGTAGAAAATTAGAAGTTATTAGTAAATCAGGTGATTGGACACAGGTTCAATTTAATAAGGTTAAAGGATATGTTTTAAGTAAATTTGTATCATAGTAGGGTTTGAATATGATTTTATGAAAAGATATTTGTGTATTATAACAATTTTTATATTAATAATTATGGGGCTATTTTTAAAAAGTAATAGCTCCATTTTTAATTGGGGGAAAAATTAGAAGATTCTGTTGTAAGTGGTAATATATTGATAGTTGATGGAGTTTTTTTGTGATGACGGATATAAGTATATTGGAAAAATATGATAAAAAGAAATTTTATGTTTTCTCTCAGAAAAAAATTTAGGATTGGGGATGTAGTTAATTGTAATTTTGAAATTAGAGCTCCAAGTGGGCAAAGGAATTATGGTGGTTTTGATTATGCGTTTACTTTTGAAAAACAAAGGGAATTGATGGAAATATTAAGATTAATAAAGTTTTTGAAGTTCAACATTCAAAAAGTTTTTTTATCATGCGTATTGTGATAAAATTGTGGATTTAAGGATTGAAATTAATAATTTTTTTAATAAAAAAACTTAAAGAAGGATTTGGCAAGTATAATTATCGGAATTTTGATTGGTGATAAAAAGCGGAATGGATGGTAGGGTTATTGAAGATTTTCAGAATGCTAATTTATCACATTTAATTGCTGTTTCTGGAGCTCATTTTATTTATGTTGTTGGATTTTTTTAGAGTATATTTGTAAGTTTTTAAAAAAATAAGAGAAAGTCACAATGATTATTGGGATTTTGTTTTTTTATGAGATTAACACAGTATACTCCATCCGTTGTTAGAGCTGGAATTATGACAATAATGGCTATTTTTAAGTAGTGTTTTTTTAAAAGAAAGAGTGATATATATACTAATCTAGCTATTTCATCACTTGTTTTAATTATTAAAAAAATCCTTATTCGATTTTTTTGACATTGGGGCTATTTTATCATTTTCTGGAGTGCTGGGCATTGCATATTTTCAGGATAGATTTAAATTAATTTATCAAAAATTATGAAGGTAGATTTTTATGGCTTCTTGATTCGATTTCTATAACAGTTGTAGCTAATATATTTATTATTCCAATAATGGTTTATTATTATAATACTATTTCTTTTACTTTTTATTATTGCAAATTTGGTCGTGGCGCCTTTATTGGGAGTTTTAATTATATTAGGTTTTATTACTTTTTATTTTCAAATTTAAATTTTTGATAGTCTTGTTGAGTTTTATTCTGAGATTGTTTTTCTTTTTTTAGTAAAATTTGTGGGGAAATTACCTTTTTCTACAGTTTTTAGTTTGTTATGGTTCTTTTATTTTTTTGTAATTGCATATTATTTTATTGTATATTTTTTTATTAAGAGAAAGATGCTATTAGCACTTTTTTTACTATAGTTGTAATGATTATAGCAAATTTTAATTTTTCTTCCAAAAATAAATTATATATTAATTTTGTTGATGTTGGTCAAGGGGATTGTATGTTAATTAGATATAATGGAATGAATTTTTTTAATTGATAGTGGTGGTGGAATTTCTGCAGAAGATTATGATGTTGGTAAAAAAATACTTTATTACCATATTTAATTGATAGAAAAAGTTTATAAAAATTGATTATATAATTGTTTCACACTTTGATGCTGATCATTGTAGGGCTTTTTGCATGTGATGAAATATATTAAAGTTAAAAATGCTATTATTGCTAAACAGTTTAAAAAAATTCAAGAATGTATAGTGAATTTTTAGAAATTGCTAATAAAAAGAAAAATTAATATTATATATGTAAAGAGAATGATCATTTTAAATTTAAAGGATTTTTAGAATTGATATATATAATCCGAATGATGAAGCTATTATGGAAAATGTAATGAATAATAATGCTATTTTAAATATGTTGAGGTTTGGTAGAATAAATATTTTATGTACAGGGTGATTTGGAAAAAAATTGCAGAAGATGCAATTATTACTAGATATTCAAATTCCAATATTTTGAAAGCTGATATTTTTGAAAGTGGGGCATCATGGCTCTATAACAAGTACGAGTGATGATTTTTTTGAAATTAATAATGCCAAGAATGGCTTTTAATTGGTTGTGGGAAGAATAATAAATTTGGGCATCCAAATCAATTTTATTTTTGAATAAATTATCTGCAATTGGATGTAAAAATATAGGACGGATTTAAATGGTGAAATTTCAATTTGTATTGATGAGAATGCAATAATAAGTGATAATGCTATGATTAAAGTCGACTATGAAAAATTTTTAAAGGGAAGGATGGTTAATTCAAGAAAGAAAAAAATTAAATATTGAAAGATTTGAGTTCGTGTGGTATTATTAGAAAAATGGAGATTAGTATGAAGAAGATAATAATAATTAGTATAGTAGCTATTGTGCTTTTATTTTTTTGTGGTTTAATTGCATTTTTATGTATTAAATGTTAATTCTACATTCGGAAAAAATGAAGAAGTTATAGTTGAAATTGAAAAAAGGATCTAGTAGTAATAAGATTGCGCAAAAATTAGAAAAAAATCAAATTTGGTTTCTTCTTGGATTTTTAAATTATATTGTAAATTTAATAAAGTTGATGGTATGAAAGCTGGAACTTATAAATTAAATAAATCAATGAAATATTCTGAAATTGTTGATAATTTAAAGAAAGGCTCTAAATATAATCCTGATGCAATATCTGTTAAATTTTTAGAAGGCAAAAATATGAGATGGATTGCAAAAAAATATTGCTCAGTATACAAGTAATACTGAAGAGCAAGTGTATGCTTTGTTGAAGGATAAAAAAATTATTTATCATCTTTATCTAAAAAAATATTGGTTTATTGGTAGTGAAGTTTTTAAAATAATCAAATTTATTATTCGCTTGAAGGATATTTATTCCCTGATACTTATCAATTTGACAATAAAAAAATGTTTCTGTTGAGAAAATTTTTGAAATGATGCTTGATAAAATGAATATTGTTTTTAACTAAACATAGAGCTCAAATTGAAAAAAATCAGGATTATCAGTTCATAGTGTTTTGACATTGGCTTCAATTGTTGAACTTGAATCATCAAATGTTGCTGATAAAGCTGGTGTTGCAGGAGTATTCTTTAACAGATTAGCTAAAAATATGTCACTTGGTAGTGATGTTACAACATATTATGCTGCTAGAGTGGATATGTCTGAAAGAGATTTAAAAATGAGTGAAATTAATGCTGTTAATGGATATAATACAAGAGCTGCTGGTATGGAAGGTAAAAATTCCAATCAGTCCAATTTCAACTGTTAGTGAATCTTCGATTATGGCTGTATTAGAACCTTTAAAAACAACATATTTATTCTTTGTTGCTGATAAAAATGGTAAAGTATATTATGCTAATACAAATCAAGAACATGAACAAATCATTAAAAACATTAAAAATCACAGGGATTGTGGTATACATATTAAAATAAAAACTGATGCATATGCATCAGTTTTTATTTTACTTAAATATTAATTTATCATTTTTGAAATCAATATCAACTGTTTGTCCATCTAACAATTCTTTTTTTCAAAATCATATCTGATAATTCATCTTCTAAATACCTTTGAACAGCTCTTCTCAATGGTCTTGCGCCATATTTTTATATCTGTTCCTTTTTTTCGATAAGGTATTTTTTTGCCTGATTCTGAAATAGTTATTTTTTTATATTTCTATCATTTAATATTTTTTTGTGTATCATTTATCATTAATGTAATGATTTGATTTAATTCATTTTCTGTTAATGCATTGAAGCAAATTATTTCATCAATTCTATTTAAGAATTCTGGTCTAAATACTTCTTTCATACTTTCAAGAATTTTGTTTTTCTTTAATTCTGTTGATGAGCCGAATCCAATTGAATTTACATTTGAAGTTGAACCAACATTTGATGTCATAATGATAATTGTGTTTTCAAAGCTTATTGTATTTCCTTTTGAATCAGTAAGTCTTCCGTCATCTAGTACTTGTAATAATAAGTTAAATACGTCATGATGTGCTTTTTCAATTTCATCGAATAAAAATAATTGAATATGGGTGACGTTTTACTTTTTCAGTTAATTGCCCAGCATCATCGTATCCTACATATCCTGGAGGTGATCCAATTAATTTTGTTGTTGAATTACTTTCCATGTATTCTGACATATCAATTCTGATTATTGCATCACTTTTTCCGAATATTTCTAATGCTAGAGATTTTTGCTAATTCTGTTTTACCAACACCTGTGGGACCTACAAATATAAATGAAGGTGGTCTTTTTACTGATTTTTAAACCTGCACGATTTCTTCTGATTGCTCTTGAAACAGCTTCAACTGCCTCATCTTGTCCTATTACATGTTTATGAAGATTTGATTCTAGAGTTAATAATTTTTTTCAGTTTCTTCTTCAGTTATTTTTTTGTACTGGAATTTTTGGTCCAGCTTTCAATAACTTTTTGCAATGTCTTCATCTGTTAATATTTGTGGCTTTAATTTTTGCTTCTAGTTTTGTTATTTCATCTTTTTAATTGACATTCTTTCATCTTAAGTTCAGCTGCTTTTTATAATCTTCAGTTGAATCTGCTTCTGCGGCTTCTTCTTTTTCTGCAAGAACTTCATTGAATTTATTTTTTTAATAATTCTAAATTATATAAATCTTTATTGTTTAAATTTATTTTTGAACAAGCTTCATCTAAAATATCTATCGCTTTATCTGGGAAGAATCTGTCATGAATATAACGTTCTGACATTTTTACTAAATTAGTAATTACATGATCTGGAATTGTTACTTTATGATAAGTTTCATAATATGATTTAATTCCTTTTTAAAATATCTATTGTATCACTTGCAGTTGGTTCTTCAACAATTATTGGTTGGAATCTTCTTTCTAAAGCAGAATCTTTTTCTATATATTTTCTGTATTCGTTTAAAGTAGTTGTTCCAATTAATTGAATTGTTCCATCTGCTAATGATGGTTTTAAGATATTTGCGGCATTCATTGAATGTTCTGCATCACCGGCTCCAACTATATTGTGAATTTCGTCAATGACTAGAATTATATTTTTTTCTGATTTACATTCATCAATTATTTGTTTCATTCTAGCTTCAAATTGTCCTCTGAATTGAGTTCCGGCAATTGTTGCTGTCATATCAAGTAAGTATACTTCTTTGTTCATTAATTTTTGCTGGAATATCTCCATTTGCAATTCTTAGTGCTAGTCCTTGTGCAAGTGCTGTTTTACCAACACCTGGTTCACCTATTAAACATGGGTTATTTTTAGTTCTTCTGTTTAATATTTGAATCATTCTTTCAATTTCTTTTTCACGGCCAATTACTTTATCTATTTGATGATTTCTAGCTTTTTCAGTCAGATTTGTACCATAGGTATTTAAGGCTTTTTCGCTTTTTTTATTTTGTTTATTATTTATTTTTTTGTTTTTTTGTGTTTTTATCACTTGATGATGATTCTTCTTCTGATTCATTTGAATTATTATTTTGGAAGAATGATTCCAGTGAATTGAAAGGTAGGGCAAATCCATACCAAATGATTTATTAGATGTTTCATCAGAATTGTCGTCATCAGAATTGTTTAATTGTTCTTGCATTTCTTCAAGAACTTCGGGTGTGATTTCTTGATTTGACATTTTTCAATAACATCTTTAAATGCTTTATTTAATTGATTTGATAAATTTTTAATTTCTTCATCTGAAAGTTTAGAACTGTCCATTGATTGTAATGGATTTAATCCTAATTCTTTCGCACAATTGTAGCAGTAACCTGTTTGAGACTGATTACCTTGAGCATCAGTTGTATTTATAAAAAAATTACTGCTGTATACATCTTGAGCATACCATATTTTGTTCTCCAATCTTTGATTATTGTATTATATTATTATCTTTTAGTCAATGAACATAGGGTGAATTTTTGTATGGAAGTTGCTTGATTTTTTTATGGAAACATAATGATATAATTTTATAAATTTAATGAAGGGAATTGTGAAAATATTAATGAGTAAAACGGCCAGATATTGTATTTATGCTTTTAATTATTGCTTTTTGTATTATTGCAATAATTGTTGGTGTAAATGCGCAATTTTTTTAGTACTAAGGAATCTGATGAAGTTCCTGAAATAAATGTTTCAAATGTTGTTAGTGTAAATGAAGAACTTGATATTAGTAATAAGTTTATGCAATTATTTGATAATAAGCTGCCTCAATTTAAGGAATATCCTAATATTGAAAAAAAGTGATTTGAGTAAAAATTATTTATATATTTACAGTGAAAACCCACAATTACCTAATGGGCCATATACGATGGATGGAAAGTATGATATTGCTGCATATTTACCTGTTTTTAATATAAATAGTGATGTAACAAATAGTTTTAATAATATTACAATAAATTATTTTTGTGAAAATGATGAATGATATTGTTCTTAATGGAACGACAAATACAAATTTAACAATTTCGTTTGCAGCAAATGTTAATGATAATATTTTTATCTGTTGCAATTATTGCTAAATTAAAGGAGGGTGATAAGCCTCAAAGAATTATGATACAAGGTTATAATTATGATTTAGCAAATAATAAGGAAGTTAAAGTGGCGGATGTATTGGCTAAAAAGAATGTAGATATGGCTACAGCTAATTCAAAAAATTGAAAAAAAGTTGTAAAAAAGTGCTGATAATACATTATATAAAAAGAGAATTAACTAATCCGATTTATTCAATTGATAAAGTTACTAATTTCATTTTGGGAAGAAATGGTGAATTATATATTATATATGCTTATGGAAATCAAGCAAATGTTTATTCATCTGAAATGGATATTGTTCAAATTTAATATTTAAGAGCTTACGTTTTTGTAGGCTCTTATTTTTTTTATAAAAATATAGACCTGCACATTGCAGGTCTATGAAAAATAAAAAGGGGATGTTTTTAATTATGTAATCAGTAATAGGAGTAACTTAATTACTGATTATGATTTTATTATAAAGGTGATTTATGTCTTTTTTTGTGAACTTAATGTGGTATTTGTGAAAAGTGATTAATTATTTGCTTCGATTAATTCTATTGTTGTATTAAACTTTTCACCTGAGCGATAAACCTCTATAGTAACCTTATCTCCAATATTGTGGTTATTTTTTTATTAAATCTATATCAAACATGGTTGATACTGATTTGTTATCAAATGATGTTATTATATCACCAATTTTTAAGCCTGCTTTTTCGGCTGGAGAATTTTGACCAATATTCCTTATATAAATTCCTTTTTACTAATTTTTGAATTAGGAAATTGTTTTTAAAAATAGTATCGGAAATTGTTGTTCCGGCAATACCGATATAAGGTCTGATTACTTTATTATATTTGATTAAATCTGAAAAAAATTCTTTTAGTATGGTTTATTGGAATTGCAAAGCTAAGTCCTTCAATATCCTCTCCAGAAACTTTTATGGTATTTACTCCAATTACTTGTCCATTTGAGTTGACCAATGCACCACCGCTATTTCCGCTATTTATTGCTGCATCTGTTTGAATTAATGTGTATAGGACACCATTTTCTCCAACTAATTGACGGTTTAAAAGCACTTATACTGCCTGTTGTTATAGAGCTTCTCATACCAAGTGGGTTTCCGACTGCCATACAGTATTCACCGATTTGTACTGCATCCGAATCTCCTAATTCTGCAGCAACTAGATCTGTTTTGTTAATTTTTAAAAACGGAAAGGTCTGTTTGTGGGTCATTTCCAATGATTTGAGCTGGATAAGGTGTTTTATCATTGTATAGATAAACTTTTATTTCAATTGGTTTTCCTAGGTTAATACCATTTGTATTGTCTCCTGTAATAACATGGGAATTTGTTAGAATATAGCCATCTGAACTTATTATTATACCTGATCCACTTCCTCCAGACATTGATGATTGCTGTTTTTCAAAAGTTACATCTATACCAACGACTGAGGGTAGTACCTTTTGTGCGACTGCTACACCGGTGTCTGAAATACTTGAAAGCGAAATTTGATTCGTATTGGTGTATGTTACTGTTGTTGGTTTAGTATTGTTTTTTTAATAATTTTGAGAAAGTGTTTGTTTTTGAATAATATCAAAATAATAAGTATAGTTCCGATAATTCCACTAAAAAAATGATATTATGATATTTTTAAAAATAACGTTTTTTTGATTTATTTTCTATGATCATTTTGAGTCCTTTCATATATAAATCTAACATATTTTTTTATTAATTCTACTATAGTTTTATGAAGAAAGTGTGAAATAAAGCTTTATTTTACAACTCTTTACAGAAAAAAATATGTCAGTGATATACTTTATTAAAAAAGTAGGAGTATGTATGAGTAGAAGGTTAAGAATAAATATTTTTTTACAGCGGTATTAGTGATTTTCATGATTTTTTTGCGACTGGTACTATTTTTTCAACGTTATATAAAGATTAATAATGTTCAAAAAGATAGAAGTGTTAGAGCTGATATGCTTTTTAATACAGGGTGTGGCAAAAGGTAAAGAAATCAAGATTTAATGTTTCAAAAAAAGAATGAAGAATTAGTCAGAGTAAAAAGTTTCAGATAAATTAGAAGATTCTATTATAAAAAAATTTATTAGTGATTTAGAAATTCCATCTGAAGATTATTCAAAGTATTATATTTTATATGATGATGATTTAAAAAATTAGATTTAGAAATAAGAAATGCTGACAATTCTTTATATGTAGTTAATTATGATACTGGTGAAGTATATATTACAAAAGGCTTATAAGGGAAAAATATAGATTGTCTGAAATAGATAAGTAGGTTGATATGAGTAAAGATGAAGAGAGATTAGAATTTTTTTAAAAAGTTATGAAAATAAATTAATTGCAGAAGGTACCAAATTAATCGTAGGTATTGATGAAGCTGGTAGAGGACCTTTGGCTGGGCCGGTTTCTGTTGCTGCAGTTATAATGAAACCTGAGTCGAATCTTAAATGGGTGAATGATTCAAAGAAAGTAACAGAAAAGAGAAGAGAGATTTTTATATGATCAAATTATTGAGGATGCAATTGTATGGGATGTTGAAATTGTTACTCAATCTGAAATTGATGAATATAATATTTTTAGAAGCAACTAAAAATTGGACTTAATAGATGTATTAAAAAATTATTGATAAATTGGGTAAAAATCCGGAATTAATATTGGTGGATGCTTTAAAAGAAATTGATACTTGTGGTGTGCCATATCAATCAATAGTTAAAGGGATGCTACTTGTTATTCAATTTCATGTGCTTCAATTTTGGCTAAAGTTACTAGGGATAGATTGATGAGGGAATATTCTGAAATTTATCCTCAATATGGGTTTGAAAAAAATAAGGGATATGGGACAAAAGCTCATATTGATGCTATTAAAGAATTTGGACCTTGTAGCTTACATAGAAAAAAACATTTATTACACATTTTGTTTAAAAAAAGGTGGATAACATTGGGAGAGAATATGAATATATTAGATATTATAGGAAAAAAACGTGATAATTTAGAATTAAATAAAGAGGAAATAAAAATATTTTGTTGAAAAATTATACAAATGAAAAATATTACTGATTATCAGGCGGCGGCCTTGGTAATGGCCATTTATATTAATGGAATGAGTGATGAAGAAATAACTGAATTAACTTTAGCAATGGCTAATTCAGGTGATGTTTTTGGATTTGTCAGAGCTTGGAAATGTTGTTGATAAACATAGCACGGGTGGAGTTGGTGATAAGGTTACTTTAATTTTTAATGCCACTTGTGGCATCACTTGGAAATTCCTGTTGCTAAAAATGTCTGGTAGAGGTCTTGGCATAACGGGGGAACAATTGATAAATTAGAATCTATACCAGGATATGATACTTCTATTGATATTAAAACATTTATGGATAATGTAAAAAAACATGGAATTAGTTTAATGGGACAAACTTTAAACTTAGCTCCTGCTGATAAAAAAATTATATGCTTTAAGAGATACAATTAATTGTACTGCTAATATCCCACTTATTGCTTCAAGCATTATGAGTAAGAAGATTGCATCAGGTGCTAATAAAATTGTTATTGATGTTACTTATGGAAGTGGTGCATTCATGAAAACAATTGATGATGCAAGAAAATTAGCAGATTTAATGATGAAGATTGGTAAGCTTGCTAATAGGGAGACGGTTTGTATTTTTAACTGATATGAATCAACCACTTGGATATGGTGTTGGAAATATTTTGGAAGTGATTGAAGCAGTTGATGTATTAAAAGGGAAATATATGCCTAAGGATGTTGAGGAAGTTATTACTGAACTTGGGGGCTAATATGCTTATACTTGCTGATAAAGCTTCTTCGATTGATGAAGGCAGACAAATGATTCTAGAAAATATTAAAAATGGAAAAGGATTTGAGAAATTAATTGAATTAGTTAAAAGCCAAAATGGAGATGTTTCTTATTTGGAAGATACTTCAAAGTTCAATAGAGCAAGAATAATAGAACCAATTATTTCTAAAAAAATCCGGTAAAATTACTCAACTTGATGCTAATTTAATTGGAGAAATGTCTAGGTATCTGGGAGCTGGAAGACTGAAAAAGATGATTTGATTGATATGACTGTTGGATTTGTATTTAATAAAAAAAGTAGGGGATACAGTTGAAGAAGGTGAAATTTTTAGGTTATATTCATGGAAATGATGAAGAAAAAAAGTTGAATATGTTTTAAATCAGGAGTTATTTGAAATTATATAGATTGGATGGATGGATTTGAGAGAAGAATTATCTGATATTGTTGTAATAAAAAGAGATGGAAAAAGAGTTAAGTTTGATAGTACTAAAAATAGCGGTAGCCATAAAGAAAGGTTTTGATGCTGTCGATTCAGAGTATACTTTGAGTGATATTAATAAGGTTTTTCATGATGTTATTGATGTTATTAAAGATGGTGATTTTGATAAGATTAAAATTGAGCAAATTCAAGATATCATTGAAGAAATAATGAATAAAAAAATGGTTATATGGATATTGCAAAAAGCTTATGCTGAGTATAGGAAAAGAGAGCGCAGTCAAGGGAATTGTTTTTTTGACGAAAAAAAGAAACATAAATTTCTTAAAGCGCTAGAAAATATTGGACTTGATAGTAAGAATGGAACAGCTGATGAATATGATTTTTGATAGTATAAAATAATAGGTTGATTGAATATGGCGAAATTGTATCTGAAAAAGTTTGCTACAGCATATATTATGAAAAAAGAAATTTAGTGAACTACATGAGAATGGTGATATTTATATTAAAAAATATTAAATATTATCCTTTTGGGACAACGGAAAAATTGTCAAATTAATTTAGAAAAAAATTATTTCAAAATGGGTTTTCGACTAAGAGATGTTCAATGAGAGCTCCACAGAGTATTGTTTCATATAGCATGCTTGCATTGGTTGCAATTACTAATAACCAAAGGGATCAGTTTGAGGGAACAATCGATACCTGCTTTTGATTATTATATGGCGCCAGGTGTATTAAAAAAACCTTCAAAAAAAGAGTTTAAACAAACTATTTATGACATTTTAGATTATACTGATTTTTGATAAATTTATTGCACTTAACGGCATTGAAAGAGAAATTGAAAAAAATAACTAGTATTGATTTTTGATATTTCTATTTTTTTATAAATTTACTAGAGAATCTGAACAATTGAAGAGAATGTTTAGGATTGTTTATGAAAAAGCAATGAAGAAAAACTAATAAGCAGGTTTATCAATCTATGGAAGGTTTTTGTACATGATTTAAATAGTATTTGCAGTGAATGTTTAACTACAATTAATATTGGAACTGATACAAGTGCAGAAGGTAGAATTATTAGTTATAATTTATTAAGAACAATTAGTGAAGGGCTTGGTGAAAAATAGAAGGGCAATTTCTCCTAAAGTTGTTTTTAAAGTAAAAAAAGGAATTAATCTGGAAAAAAATGATGTTAATTATGATTTGTTCTCACAAGCGTGTGAAGTTGTAAAAGTAGCTGATAATATTTCTTTTTCTTTTTTTGGATTCGGATATTAATACAGAAAATTATAAAATTGGGGATTTTAATACTGAAGTTGCTTATTTTGAAAAATGGTACTAGAATTATCGATAATTTTGTTGATGAGGATAGAAGAATATCTTCGGGAAGAGGAGTGATTGCTTCAACAGTTTTGAATTTACCTAGAATTGCATTAAGATGTGATGGTAGTTTTGAGAATTTCATGGATGAGCTTGAGAAAAAAACTTGATATATTAAAAAGATCAATTAATTGAGAGTTATGAAATTCAAAGTAATAAAAAAAGGTTAAGAGTTTTCCATTTTTGATGAAGGAACATGTTTGGATTGATTCTGAGAGATTTGAAGATGAAAAATATGAAAATTAAAAAAAGCTTTAAAACATGGTCTGCTTCAAATTTCTTTTACAGGACTTAATGAAGCATTGATTGTTTTAAATGGAAAAAGCCATGCTGAGAGTACAAAAATCACAGGAACTTGGAATGGAAATTGTTAGGGTTTATAGCAAATAAGTCTAATGAGTATGTTAATAAGTATAATTTAAATTTTTGTTGTTTCTGGTAATGAAAAATGATGAGATATCTCAATCTTTTGTTGAAATTGATAGAGTTCTCTTTGGAAAAATAAAAAAATGTTACTGATAAAGATAGGTACACTAATTCTTTCGAAGTAGATAAAGCTGTTGATATTAAAAAGAAAGTGGAAGTTGAATCTGAATATCATAATTTGACTAATGGTGGTCATAAGATATCAGTTTATTCGGACGATGTTCAGAAAAACAGTGGATTTGATGTATAGAAATAATATTGGTTACGGAGTAATTAAATATAAAAATTAAAAATAACACCGATTATTATAATTTAATAATCGGTGTTATTGTTTCGTCTGTATTATTGTTTATTTGAGATTTGAACTTTGAAAAATTCTTTTGTTTGGAAAATATCTATTAATATTTTTTTCACTTACACCTGAATTAAAAGATAAAGAACTAATTGTTGCAGGTGTTTCATTGTTTTGCTAAATAGCTTTTTAGACTAGAAATATCAACTTGATCTTTTTCTTTACAATTTGGACAAACATCATCGCTTGTAGTAAAGAAACAACCACATCTCATGCACTTGTTAAATTTCATAATGTTATCCTTTCAAATTTATTTATGGATATTATATAATTTTTTTGTACTATTTTTCTATATAAAGGGATTTTTTTGTAATAAATTTGTAATAAATATAATGAAATATTTAAATGGATTGAAGCTTAGGGGTTGTCAAATTATAAAGTCTTTGTTATAATATTGTTGTTAAATTACACACAAAAATGAATGATTAATTAGTGCTTGAATTAAATTTAATGTTTTTTTATGATTCAAGTTAGTTAATTGTGTTGACTTTTTGTGGAGGTTAACAACTAAAGGAGGAAAAGAAAAATGTCAGTAGTTGCAATGAAACAATTACTTGAAGCTGGTGTTCATTTTTGGACATCAAACAAGAAGATGGGACCCTAGAATGGCAGAATATATTTTTCCAAGCTAGAAATGGTATCCATATAATTGATTTACAAAAAAACATCTAAAAAAATTAGATGATGCTTATGAGTTTGTTAGAGCTCAAGCAGAAGAAGGAAAAAAATATTTTATTTGTAGGAACAAAGAAACAAGCACAAGAATGTGTTAAAGAAGCAGCAGAAAAAAATGCGGAATGTTCTACATCAATGAAAGATGGTTGGGTGGAACTTTAACAAACTTCCCTACAATTAGAACAAGAGTAGAAAGATTAACAGAACTTGAAAGAATGGAAGAAGACGGAACATTCGATATTTTACCTAAAAAAAGAAGTTGCATTGTTAAGAAAAGAAATGGATAAATTAAACAAAAAAACTTAGGTGGAATTAAAGAAATGACTGAAATTCCAGATGTTATGTTTATAGTTGATCCTAAAAAGAACATATTGCTATATTAGAAGCTAAGAAATTAAATATTCCAGTTGTTGGATTAATCGATACAAATTGTAATCCAAATGATGTTGACTATGTAATTCCTGGTAATGATGATGCTATAAGAGCTGTTAAATTAATGACAGATGTTATGGCTAATGCAGTTATAGAAGGAAGACAAGGCGAAAGCTTTGATACAACAGAAATGGCTCAAGAAGATAACGAAGAAAAAAATCAATGGAAGAAATCGCACAAGAAAGTGCTGAATAATTAATATAATTATATTATAGTTTGAAAGGAGATTATTATGGTTACTGCAGCTCAAGTAAAAAGAGTTAAGAGAAAAAAACTGGTGCAGGTATGATGGAATGCAAGAAAGTTTTAAATGAAACTGATGGAGATTTAGAAAAAAGCAATGGATTTACTTAAAGAAAGAGGAATTCTTAAAAGCAGCTAAGAAATCAGACAGAATTGCAGCAGAAGGTTTAGTAGCTTCTTATGTATCTGAAGATAAAAAAATAGGTGCAGTTGTAGAAGTTAATTCTGAGACAGACTTTGTAGGTAAAAACCAAGAATTTAAGGATTTTTGTTGCAGCAGTTGTAAAACAAGTAGCATTAAATAATCCAGCAAGTGTTGAAGATTTATTAAATGAAAAATTCATTGCAAATGAAGAAAAAAACAGTTGGTGAAACTTTAACAGATTTAATCGCAAAAAATTGGAGAAAAATATGTCATTAAGAAGATTTGAAAGATATGAAACAGAAGGACATATTGGAACTTATGTTCATGGCGATGGACAAATTGCTATATTAGTTGATATGGAAGGCGGAGATGATGTATTAGCAAAAAGATATGTCTATGCAAGTTGCAGCTGCTAATCCAAAATATTTAGACGAATCTAATATTCCAGCTAATGAATTAGAACATGAAAAAGAAATTTTAAAAGCTCAAGTTATCAATGAAGGCAGACCAGAAAATGTTGCTGCAAAAATCGTTGAAGGAAGACTTGGAAAAATTCTTTGCAGAAAACTGCTTGGTTGATCAAGAATTTGTTAAAAATCCAGATCAAAAAATAAAAGATGTATTAAAAGCAGGAAATGCAAAAATTAATAGATTTGTAAGATTTGAAAAAGGCGAAGGTATCGAGAAAAAAGAAGAAAACTTTGCTGAAGAAGTTGCAAAAACAATTAAGATAATCTATGTAATTTGACATAAATTATCTTGTATGCTAATATTATTTGGCATACACTGAAATAGATATGCTTGGAGGTGTTAAAATGGCTTCAAAAGGAGCAAGAGAACATATTACTCTAGAATGTACAGAATGTCACAATAGAAATTATGTTACAGAAAAACAAGAAGAATAATGCGGAAAGATTAGAAATAAGAAAAATATTGTAAGTTCTGCAAAAAAACTACAGTACATAAAGAAACAAAATAAAACTTTTTATGGAGGGGTAGAAATGCCTAATAATAAGAATAAGAACAGTAAAAAAAGTTAAGAAAACTGATATTGTTGAAGAAAAAAATTCTTGAAAAAGGATGTTGCAGAGGCTGAAGCTGTAGAAGAACAAGAAGTTGTTGAGTCAGAAGAAATAGTTAATTCAGAAGATAAAGCTAAAAAAAGCTAAGAAATCAAAAAGCAAAAAAATCTGGAAAGAAATCTACTAAAAAGATAGCAAATTATCTGGATTTAAAGCAGAATTGAAAAAAAGTTATTTGGCCAAAAAGGAAGACAACTTTTTGAAAAATACTGTTGTAGTTGTTTCAATGGTTATTGTTGTTTCAGTATTAATATTTGTTTTGGATTTAACTTTTAAAAGGAATGAAGGATTTTTCAAGTTAAGCAATTAAATAAAGTTGTTGCTTCAAACACAACAAATTCTAATTCTACTTCTGAAACAAATACTACATCTAATACTACAACTAATAATACAAACAAATAACAGTACAGATGCTACAAAATAGAAAAATGTTAAGGAGGCTAAAGCATGTCTCAAAAGGATTATGATTTAGAACCAAGATGGTATGTTGTACATACTTATTCAGGATATGAAAAATAAAGTTAAAAACAGATCTTGAAAAAGATGATTAAGAATAGAGAATTACAGGACTATTTCTTTGATATAATTGTACCAATGGAAGAACAAATAGAAATTAAAGATGGAAAAAAACAAAAAAACTAATCTTAAGAAAGTTTTTTTCCAGGTTATGTTTTAGTAAAAATGATTGTTACTGAACAAACTTGGTATATTGTTAGAAACACTAGAGGTGTTACAGGTTTTTGTTGGGTCAGGAACTGATCCGATACCACTTACTGATACTGAAATAAGAAAGATGGGATTTGATATTCAATCATTTAATATTAATTACGAAGTAAATGATCAAATTAGAGTTATAACAGGGCCTTTTGAAAAATTTTTACTGGAACAGTAATTAGTATTAACAAAGAAAAAAACATAAAGTTAAAGTTATGATTTCAATGTTTGGTAGGGAGACACCAGTAGATGTTGATTTTACTGAAGTTGAAAAAAATAGCAGATTAATTGTGTTAATAAAAGCTGGGTTTCTGGCTTTTTTTATAAATTATTTATTATACAAACTAAAGGAGGTGCGCAAACATGGCAAAGGAAGAACAAAAAGAAATAATCATTAAATTACAAAATTCCAGCAGGAAAGGCAACACCAGCTCCACCAGTTGGTCCAGCTTTAGGTGGTTCAGGTGTTAACATCATGGATTTCGTAAAAGCAATTTAATGATAGAACAGCAAAAACAAGCTGGTTTAATTATTCCAGTTGTTATTACAGTTCACAAAGATAAATCTTTCGATTTTATTACTAAAGAACCACCTATGGCTGTATTAATTAAAAAAGCAGCTAATATTCAAAAAGGTTCAAGTAAGCCAAACTCAGAAAAAGTTGCAAAACTTACTAAAGCTCAAGTTGAGGAAATTGCTAAAGCAAAAATGCCTGACTTAAATGCTGCTTCATTAGAAACAGCTATGAGCATGGTATGTGGAACAGCTCGTTCAATGGGTGTTACAATCGTAGATTAATTTAAAAATTGGGAGAAACTTAAAGTTTCGTAAAAAACCAAAGGAGGTAAAAAAATGAAGAGAGGCAAGAGATATCTTGAAAGTGCAAAGCTTGTTGATTCATCAAAATTATATGATGTAAAAGAAGCTATTGAAGTTATTGAAAAAATGCCACAACCAAAGTTTGATCAAACTGTTGAATTACACGTTAAATTAGGTGTTGATTCTACACACGCTGATCAACAAGTTAGAGGTACAGTAGTACTTCCAAATGGTACAGGTAAAAATTTAAAGGTTTTAGTTTTTCGCTAAAGGACCAAAAGCAGAAGAAGCTGAAAAAGCAGGAGCTGATTTCGTTGGTGCTGAAGAATTAATTCCAAAAATCCAAAATGATGGATGGTTTGATTATGATGTTGTTGTGGCAACACCTGATATGATGGGTGTTGTTGGTAGATTAGGTAAAGTATTAGGACCAAAAGGTTTAATGCCAAACCCTAAATCTGGAACAGTAACAATGGACGTAACAAAAGCTATTAATGATATTAAATCAGGTAAAGTTGAATACAGATTGGATAAAAAAACAATATTGTTCACTTAGGATTTGGTAAAGTATCATTTGGTGCTGAAAAAAATTAGTTGAAAACTATAATGTTATTATGGAAGCTATTATCAAAGCTAAGCCAGTAGCAGCTAAAGGTCAATATATTAGAAGTGTATCAATCGCTCCAAGTATGGGACCTGGTTTGTATATTAATAATAAATAATTTATGTGACCATAGATAGTAAGCAGTTAGTAAGTCTTACCGAGGTAAATGATGAGAATGAATTCAATTTGTTTGCCTCGCGGTCTCACAAATTGAATTTTTTTATATGTATTGCAAAAGTTGCATATAGGAATGTTTATTATATTACTTTGTGATAAAAAAATAGGAGGTGAATTATTAATGGCAAGTAAAAGCAGCTATAGCAGCAAAAAGAACAAAGCGTTAAAGAATTAGCTGAAAGAATCAAAGCTTCTAAATTAGTTTTATTAGTTGAATTCATTGGAACAAACGTTGCTGATGATACAGTTTTTAAGAAAAAGATTTAAGAGAAGCTGGTGCTTTAAAAAACAGTTAAGAAAAAAACAATATTATTAAAAGAGCATTAAATGCAAATGGAGAAGCTGGTTTGGATGAAATTTTAGTTGGAACATCAGCTATCATTACATCTGAAGAAGATTATCTAGCACCATTAAAAATTGTTTACAAATTTTCAAAAAAACACATGAAAATTACAAAATTAAAGGTGGTATGATTGATGGGAAAAGTAGTTTCTGCTGAAGATTTATTAGTTTTAGCACAATTACCATCAAAAGAAGAATTACTATCAAAACTTGCTGGTTCATTACTTGGAATCATTACAAAACTTGCAGTTGCAGTTGATCAAGTAAGAATTAAGAAAGAAGAAGGAGCAGAATAATCTGCTAATATTAAATATAAAAAAATAATCGTAAACAGCCAAGTTTACAAAATATATAATATAGGAGGATTTAAAAAAATGGCAATCAATGAAATGATCGAAGAAATCAAAAAAATTAACAGTTGTTGAATTAAATGACTTAGTTAAAGCAATCGAAGAAGAATTTGGAGTTTCTGCAGTAGCAGCAGCTGCACCTGCAGCTGGAGCAGTAGCTGGAGCAGCTGAAGAAAAAAAGCAGCTTCAATGTTGTATTAAAAGAAGCTGGAGCAAACAAAATCCAAGTAATCAAAGTTGTTAAAGACTTATTAGGATTAGGATTAAAAAGATGCTAAAGATTTAGTTGATGGAGCACCAAAAAAACATTAAAAGAAGATGTTGCTAAAGATGCAGCTGAAGATATGAAAGCTAAATTAACAGAAGCTGGAGCAACTGTTGAATTACAATAATATTTTTATAATATTATGGGATGGTCGTTTTATCGGCCATCTTTTTTGTTATGAATGCCTTATAGGTTGACTTTAGATGATTCAAGTATTATGATATAAAAAAATGGACTGAAAGGATATATATGAAGATTTTATTAGATGCAATGGGTGGGGATAATGCACCTGATGCTGTAATTAGAGGTGCTGTAAGTGCTATAAATGAGGTTTCTGCTGAAGTTTGTTTAATTGGACAGGAACATGTTTTTAAATGCTAAAAATTAAAGAATTTTATGGCAAGGATTTAAGTGAAATTTCGAATAGATTATCTATAAAAAATGCAAGTGAAATAATTAATATGGAAGATACGCCGACAGTTGCTATTAAGAATAAAAAGATTCTTCAATGGTTGTTGGGTTCAACATGTTGAAGAATGGCGAAGGTGATGTTTTTATTTCTGCTGGTAATTCAGGAGCTTTGTTAACAGGAGCTACTTTATTAGTTGGTAGAATTAAGGGTATTGATAGACCGGCTTTAGCTGGTATTTTGCCTGCATATCATGGAAGATTAGTTTTAATGGATTGTGGTGCTAATACTAATTGTAAGCCATTAAATTTTGCTTCAATTTGCTCAGATGGCTAGTTTATATATGACTAACACATTGAACGTTAAAAAAAGCCTAAAATAGGGCTTTTGAACATTGGTACTGAAGAAACAAAAAGGAAATGATTTGATAAAAAAAGTTCTTATCAATTATTGAAAAAAATATTCAGAAGAATTGGATATTAATTTTATTGGAAATGTTGAAGGTAGGGAAGCTTTTTAGGTGATGTTGATGTTGTAATTGCGGATGGTTTTTACAGGTAATATTTTCTTAAAGACTGTTGAAGGTTTGGGGCAAGTTTGTTAAGACATCTTTAACAGAAAGTTTTAAGAGAAATCCATTAACAATGGTTTCTGGTTTTAATTGCAAAAACCAGCATTGAATAAATTCGCGAAATCGATGGATTATAAGGAATATGGTGGAGCTTTATTCTTGGGTGTTAATAAACCTGTTGTGAAAGCACATGGTAGTAGTGATGAAAAAAACTATTCAAATATACAATAAAACAAGCTGAACAATTTGTGAAAAATGAAGCAGTTGACCGATTAGCCAGTATTTATGAATCAGAAGAAAATAAGATAAAAATGGCTGAAATTAAGCAATTTCTAGCTGAACAATAGATTTCGTAAAGTATTTTTAAAAAGTAAGACTTGACAATTTTTTTAGGATTGTATTATTGTAACAATATGAAAAAAATAGGAGGTGACCGAAGTGAATCAAGAAGAGATATTTGATAAAAGTAAAAAGAGACTGTAGTTACATGTTTAGGGTGTTTCTGAGTCAGATGTTACAATGGAATCATCATTTATTGATGATTTAGAGCAGATTCATTGGATATAGTAGATTTAATAATGAATTTAGAAGAAACTTTTTAATATTGAAATTCCAGACAGTGATGCTGAAAAAAAGTTGCAACTGTTGGTGATGTTGTTGATTATATTAAAAAAATTTAGTAGATTAAGAGAGTAGTAGTGATTAAGTTCACTACTATTTTTTTGTTTTTATTTATGGTTTTGAAAAATCTCTGAAATATCTGGATTGAAAAAAACCTGCAAATATAGTATATAATGCTTTTTGGAGGAAGTTTATATGACTATAGAAGATAGTATAGGATATTATTTTAAAAAAATAAAACTTATTTGGAAGAGGCTTTTGACACATACATCATATGCTAATGAGCATAATGTTAAGAGTAATGAAAAAAATTGGAGTATTTAGGTGATAGTATACTTGAGTTTGTTTCAAGTGAGTTTTTATATAATAATTTTACTGAATTAAATGAAGGTGAATTGACTAAATTGCGTGCAATGGTGGTATGTGAAGAGAGTTTATATCAAGTTGCTAAAAAAAGCATAATCTTTTTGATTATATAAAAAGTTGGAAAATAGTGAAAAAAATTCATGGAAATAATTATAAAGAGGCAATTTTAGCTGATGCGGTTGAAGCTATTATTGCGGCAATATTTTTGATGGTGGATTGGATGAAGCTAAGAAATTTATTTTTAGATAATTTGACTGATAAGATCTTTGAGGCTAGTAAACATATTGGTGAAAAAGATTACAAGACTGTTTTGCAAGAAGAATTACAAAAAGAATGGTGATGTATTAATTAAGTATCACATTATAAGTGAGTCGGGTCCGGATCATTCAAAAAGCTTTTGTTTCGGAAGTTTCTTTGAATGGTAAAGTTTTTAGCGAGTGGAGAAGGACGTAGTAAGAAAAATGGCTGAAATGGAAGCAGCTAGGAAGGCGTTAGAAAAATATTATTAAATAGTACAGGAGGTTTTGTTTGAAAAAAAGAGTATATTATCCCAGTATTTGTATCACATTTGGGATGCCCTGAAACTTGTGTTTTTTTGCAATCAAAAAAAGATAAGTGGGCAGGAAACTGACGTTACTAAAGAAGATGTTAAAGAAACAATTGAAAAAGCATTTGAAAAAAATTTTTGATCCAGCAAATAGAAAAGTTGAGATTGCATTTTTTTGGAGGAAGTTTTACAGCGATTTCTGAAGAAATTCAAAAATGGTTTTTCTTGAGGTTGCTAATGAGTATATTAAGCAGAAAAAAAGGTGGACAGTATTAGAATTTCTACTAGACCTGATTATATTTCTAAGGATATTTTTGAAAAAGATTGAAAAAAATATAATGTTAGAACTATTGAACTTGGAGTTCAATCATCAAATGATTATATTTTTGAAGAAGAGTCAAAGGGGACATACTTTTTGCTGATGTTATTAAAAGCATCTAAATTGATTAGAAGATTTGGAATTACTTTGGGACATCAAATGATGGTTGGTTTGCCTGAAAGTACTGAAATTGATGAAATTAATACTGCTAAGGCATTGATTAAATTAAAACCACAGATTATGAGAATTTATCCTGTTTTTGGTTATTAAAGGGTACTGCACTTGATAGAATGTATGAAAGCGGTGAATATAAGCCATTGACTATTATTCAAGCAGTTGAAAGAGCAAAAGGCAGTTACTGAATTATTTAATGCTAAGAGAATTAAGGTTATAAGAATTGGCCTTCAAGTTACTGATGAAATTAATAGTCCATCTGAAGAAGGTAGTGAAGTAGTTGCTGGTCCAATGCATCCAGCTTTTTAGACAATTGGTTGAAAGTGCTATTTGGTATGAAAAAAAGTATCTGAAAAAAATAAAGAAAATTAATTTCAAAGTTAAAGTGGTTGAAATTGCTGTTAATCCAGCAGATGTTAATAATTTTGTTGGTCAAAAAAAGAGAAAAATATTCGTAAATTACATAGTGTATATAATGTTGAAACTTTGATAAAAAGTTGATAAGAAAAATTAAGCTCAGCAAATTTAAAAATTAAAGTATTGGAAAGTTATCAAAAATTAATGGAAAAAAATAGATTATAGAATTAAATCAGATTCTTTTTGAACTGGCTGATGTCTTTGATTGTGGTCAATGTTTTTAGATGGAATATTGAAAAACGATGGAAGCTATACAGGAGTTTTTTTAAGAAAAATTGTATTAAATGTTAGAAAGATTGATGATGAAGTGATTTTTTTAATGGGGTTAATTATGGAACTACTGACTCTATTGAAGAAATAAATCATTATTTCGATTTAAATAGGAATTATGATGAATTAAAAATCTAAACTTGAGAAGATTGATGATTATATGAAAAATAGTATCGAGTTTGGAAAAGGAATTAGAATTTTAAACCAGGATTTATGGGAAACAATTATTTCTTTTATAATTTCTGCAAATAATAATATTCCAAGAATTAAAGGAATTATTGATAGATTATCTGAAAAAAATATGGTGAGAAATTGGAGTATGCTGGAAGAGAATATTATTCTTTTCCGGAGCCAATTGCATTAAAGGATGTATCAGTTTCTGAGTATCGTTCATTGGGTCTTGGGTTTAGGGATATTAGATTGTTTGAAACAACTCAAAAAGTTTTTGAACAATGAGTTTGATCTAAATGGACAAGGAAATTTGGATACTGCAACTGTTTATAAGAATTTATTGGAGTTGTCAGGTGTTGGCCCTAAGGTGGCTGACTGTATTTTTGCTTTTTCTGATTTAAAAAGATTTGATGTTTTTCCTATTGATGTTTGGATTAGAAGGGTTATGAATGATTTATACATTCATAATGATGATGAAACAAAAGGTGAGCAAAGTTCAAATTCAAAAATTGGCAGATGAAAAAGTTTGGAGATTTAAAAGGTTTAGCACAACAATATTTATTTTATTGGAGAAGAAGTTTATAGATAAAGTGAGGAAATTGTTTTGAAGGTTATATATGGTAGAGCTGGAAGTGGAAAAAAAGTGAATTTATTTTTTTAATAGTATTAAAAAAATAATAAAGATGCTCAAGTATATATAATTACTCCAGAGCAATTTTTCTTTTTCGGCTGAAAAAAAGATTGGTTGAATCTTTAGGGAATGAGGCTGTTTTTAAAAATACGAAGTTATTTCTTTTTGAGAGAATGGCTTATAGAGTAATGAATGAAATGGGTATTAGAAATATTCATGTTATGGATAAAGCATCTAAAGCTATGATTATTCACAGTATTGTAGAAAAAAATAAGAAAAAAATTCAATTTTATTGGTTCGTCAAGTGATAATGTTGAAATGATTATGACTCAAATTACTGAATTTAAGAAACATGGAATTACTCTATCTATGATTGAAGAGCAGATTAAAAAAATATGACTGCCCCATATTTAAAAATTAAAAACTTGAAGATATGTTTTTAGTTTATAGTGAGTTTGATAAATTTTTCTGAAGGATATGTTGATGAAAAATGATTCTTTAAATATTTTGGCTGAAAAATTTAAGTAGTACACATTTATTTGATAATTCTGTCATTTATATCGATGAGTTTGCAGGTTTTTACTAAACAGGAATATGTTGTTATTCAGGAACTTAATAGAGTTGCAAAGGATATAATTATTACTATTTGTAGTGATGATGATAGAGTTATTAAAAGCCCTGATAGTGATGTTTTTTTATGACAATAAACAGACATTACAAACATTAAAAGCAATTATTTGATAATATTGAGATTCATAAAAATTAGTGGTTCTAAGAGATTTAAAAAAATGATGAGTTAATTCATTTTGGAGCAAAAATTTATTTGGGCTGCCATATCGTAAATTTGATGGTGTAAATAAAAAAATGTTAGTATATATAGTGCGGATAATGCTTATGATGAAATTGAAAAATGTTTGTAAGAAAAATTTTTTTAAGCTTGTTAGGGGATAAAGGTTATAGATATAGGGATATTGCAGTTATTAGTAATAATTTAGAGTCTTATGCTAGTTTGGTTAAGGTTATTGCAGATTCGTATAATATACCAATATTTATGGATGAGAAAAGTTGATATTACGCAGAATGTTTTTTTATTAAATATTTAATATCTATTTTAGATATATTTTTCAAAAAAATTGGTCATATGAATCAGTTTTTAATTATTTAAAGACAGGATTTGTTAAAGTTGATAATATTGATGAAATTGAAAAATTATTGTTTAAAATGGGGAATAAAGGGAAAAAAAGATGGTATGAAAAAAACCTTGGAATTATGAAATCAATAATTTTGAAAAATCAACAAAAAAACAAATTATTGAACCTTTATTAAATTTAAAAAAAGTAATTTAGTTTCGCAAAAATGCTAAAAGCGATTTCAGAGGAATTGTATAAATTTATTGTTGATAATGTGGAAATTGATGAAGAGAATGAAGAGTTTGTAGAATATTTTAATATTGTTATTGATTTGTTGAATGCAGTTATTCGTGTTTTTGGTGATCTTAAAAATTAGCTTTGATGACTATATTAAATTATTAAAGATTGGTCTTAAAGAAAAAGAAGTTGGAAAAAAATTCCGGATGCACAGGATAGGGTTATATTTGGCACGGTTGATAGAACTAGAGCGAATAAAATTAAGGTGATTTTTTTATCATAGGTGTTAATGAAGGTGTTTTTTTCAAGTAATAATACTGCGGAAGGTTTTTTTAATGATTTGGATAGAGCTAATTTAAAAAAAGCAGTGGTTTTTGAAATTGCTAAGGGCTTGCTAGAAAAAAATCTTATGAAGAGAATTTTAACATTTACAGGGCTTTTACAACTGCTGAAGATTCGGTACATATATCATACAGTTTGTCCGATAATCAGGGTGGGGAATTAAGAAAGTCAATGTTTATTTCTAGATTGAAAAGTATTTTTTTCCTAAGCTAGAAGAAGAGACATCCAGTGAAGCTTTAGAGATTTTTAAATAAAAAAATGTTACTTTTAATAAATTGCTTAATAATATTAATAACCCTGAATGGTTTGATGTCTATCGATGGTTTTTAAAGAATGATGAAAGTAAATTAAATGCTTCACTTAAGGGACTTTCATATACAAATATTCCAGTGAAGCTATTGCAGGAAAAATGTGGATAAATTGTATGGTGATAAAAAATTCATACAACTATTACTAGACTTGAGAAATATGCAAATTGTCCTTATTCATATTTTTATGCAATATGGGCTTAAAAATTACTGAAAAAGAGGAGTTTGAGTTAAAGAAACTTGATACAGGTTCTTTTGTACATGCAGTTGTTGATGAATTTTTGAAAACAGTTAATATTGATGAAGTAACTGATGAAGAAATTGATAGAATTGTTGATGAAATTATTACAAATGAAATTTCGCAATATATTAAATTCAGTATGTCTGCTAAATTTAGGATAATGGTACAGAGAGTTAAAAAGTTTATTGGTTTGTCTATAAAAATATATTGTACAGGGACTTAGAAATAGTGATTTTAGAGTGCTTGGTACGGAAGTTTCTTTTTGGAAATAAGGGCTCAAGTTCAAATGATGAAATTGTTTATCCACCAATTGAGTTTGATATAGGAAATGGAAAAAAAGTATCTATTACAGGTAAAATTGATAGAATTGATGTTGCTGAGATTCCTAGTGGGGATGCTAAAGGAAAATATATTAGAATTATTGATTATAAATCATCTGTTAAGGACTTGGATGTAAATAAGATTGTGAATGGTTTGCAGTTACAATTAATTACTTATATTGATGCTGTTTGTTATAATGAAGCTGTTGATAAAAGCTTTACAAGCTCCGATAAATCCGGCGGGGGTATTATATTTTAATTTGATTGAACCTGTTATTAAAAAAATCGCTGCTTTGATGAAGAGTTGATTGTGAAGCAAATTAAAGAGGCATATAGAATGCAGGGGTTTTGTGGTTGGTAATTTTAATATTCCAAATATGATGGATAGGGATTTTGATCCTGCTGGAAAAATCTGAATATCTTAAATATAATAGTAAGGGTCGCAATGGAAAAAGACATTATTATCGATAAGGAAAAATTTTGAAAAATTTACAAAAAAACATACAAAGAAAGTATTGAAGGAAATTTCAAAAAAAGTATTATGAATGGAAATATTGATATAAAAGCCAGTTTCATTTAATGGTAAAAATATTCCTTGTCAATATTGTCAATATAAATCAATTTGTCAGTTTAATCCTAAATTCAAAAAAATAATAAATATAAATTTATTGAGAGCAAGAGTAGGGAGGATGTTTTTGAACAAATTAAATTGAATTTAGATGAAAATAGATAGCTCGTTGAGCTATCTATTTTATGTTTAATATTTCTTTTGCTTTTTGAATTTCTTCAAGTGTTGGAAGTTTAACATCTTTCATTGGATATTCTAACCCTAATGTTTCCCATTTATATCTTCCTAAATTATCATATGGAAGCAATTCAACTCTTTTTACTGTTTTTAAAAGTATCGATGAAATTTTTTTAGATTTTTTTAAAATCGGATTCATCGTCAGTGTATCCCGGAATGAATACTTGTCTAATCCACATGTCTATGTTATTATCACTTAAATATTTTGCAAATTCTAATTCTAATTTGTTTTCAAAACCAACAAGGGCTTTGCATTTTTGTGAATCAATATGTTTGATATCTAAAAGGACTAAATCAGTTAGTGATAATAGTTCTTTTTATTTTTATCGTTTATTGCAAACATTCCAGATGTATCAATACATGTGTGAATGTTTTTCTTTTTTTAATTTCTTAAATAGTTCTATTATAAAAATCAGCTTGTAGTAGAGGTTCTCCTCCGGAGATTGTTACACCTCGGATGATTGTATATAATTTTTTTATATTTAAGAATTTCTTGAAAAGCATTCATCAACTGTTTTTTTCATTGCCTTTATTTAGTTCCCAGGTATCACGATTATGGCAATATTTACATTTTAAAAAGGCAACCTTGCATAAATATTATAAATCTTAATCCTGGTCCATCTACTGCTCCAAGTGATTCTGTTGAGTGTATTCTTGCTGTTTTCAATTATTTCTCCTATTAGAATTTTTTTCTTGTATTGTTCTGTTGATTACGTCTAATTGTTGTTCTCTGGTTAATTTTGTGAATTTTACAGCGTATCCAGATACACGAATTGTTAATTGTGGATATTTTTTTCTGGATGATCCATTGCATCTAATAATAATTTTCTATCAAATACATTTATGTTTAGGTGATGTCCTGTTTGTTTGAAATAACCATCAAGTAGTGATGTTAAGTTTGTAACTTGTTCATCCAAAAGATTTTCCTAATGTGCCAGGTGTTATTGCAAATGTATATGAGATTCCGTCCTGTGCTTGTTCAAATGGAATTTTTGGCTACTGAGTTTAGTGCTGATAATGCACCTTTTTGTATCACGTCCGTGTAATGGGTTTGCACCTGGTCCGAATGGGGCATACATTCTTCTTCCATCAGGTGTGTTTCCAGTGTTTTTTTCCATAAACTACGTTTGATGTAATTGTTAGTACTGATAATGTTACTGTTGAATTTCTATATGTATAGTGTTTTTGTAATTTGCTTAAGAAACGTTTTACTAATTCTACACCGATTTGATCTGCTCTATCATCATCATTTCCGTATTTAGGGTAGTCTCCTTCGATTTCGTAGTCTGTTGCTAATCCTGTTTCATCTCTAATTACTTTAACTTTTGCGTATTTAATTGCTGATAATGAGTCTGTTACTACTGATAATCCAGCAATTCCACATGCCATTGTTCTGAATATTTCTCTATCATGCAATGCAAATTCTAATGCTTCATATGAATATTTGTCATGCATGAAGTGGATGATATTTAATGCTTTGATATATACTTTTTGCAACATAATCCATCATTGTATCGTATTTTTCCATTACTTCATTATAATCTAGATATTCTGATGTAATTGGTTCAAATTTAGGAGTAATTTGTTTTCCTGACATTTCGTCACGACCGCCGTTTATTGTGTATAGTAGTGCTTTTTGCTAAGTTTGCTCTAGCACCAAAGAATTGCATTTGTTTTCCTATTTTCATTGGAGATACACAACATGCAATACCATAGTCATCTCCTAGAGTAATTCTCATTAAATCATCATTTTCATACTGAATTGATGATGTTTTTGATTGACATTTTACTTGTAAACTTTTTAAATCCTTCTGGTAATTGTGTTGACCATAGTACTGTTAAGTTTGGTTCTGGTGCAGGTCCTAAATTTTTGTAATGTATGCAATACTCTAAATGAGTTTTTTGTTACTAATGTTCTGCCATCCAATCCCATTCCACCGATACTTTCTGTTACCCATACTGGATCACCACTGAATAGGGCATTGTATTCTGGTGTTCTTAAAAATCTGACTAATCTTAATTTCATTACAAATGAGTCGATGATTTCTTGAGCTTGTTCTTCTGTTAATGTTTTATTTTCTAAATCTCTTTCTATGTAGATGTCTAAGAATGTTGATGTTCTACCAATACTCATTGCAGCACCGTTTTGGTCTTTGATTGCTCCTAAGTATCCGAAGTATAACCATTGTACTGCTTCTTTTGCTGTTTGCGCTGGTTGTGAAATATCAAAACCATATTTTTTAGCCATTTCTTTTAATGCTTGTAATGCTTTTATTTGTTCTGATATTTCTTCACGATTTCTAATAGTATCTTCTCTTAAATCATCACAGTCCAATACTATTAAATCTTTTTTTCTTTTCTTCGATTAGTTTATCAACTCCATATAATGCTACACGTCTGTAATCTCCGATAATTCTTCCTCTACCATATCCATCTGGTAAACCTGTAATTAAGTGTGATGATCTAGCTAATTTGATGTCATCTGTGTATGCATCAAAAAAACACCGTCATTATGTGTTTTTCTGTTTTTCGTGATAAATTCTATCTGTTATTTCATCTACTTTATAACCATATGCTTCACATGATTTTTTTCTACAATTCTGATACCGCCATTTGGCATTATTGCTCTTTTTAATGGTGCATCTGTTTGAAGACCTACAATTTCTTCTAAGTCTTTGTCTATATATCCTGCATCATATCCATTGATTGTTGATGGTGTTTTTGTATCAACATCTAACACATCTCCATTTTCAACTTCTTTTTTTATAGTTCTAGAACTTTGTTCCATAATTTTGTTGTTTTTCTGTTGCGGGAGTTAGGAATGAATCATCACCTGTATAAGGTGTATAATTTGCTTGGATGAAATCTCTTACGTTGATTTCACTTGTCCAATCTCCGGGTGTAAAAACCTTCCCATTGTTTAAAAATTCATAAATAAACCTCCTAAAAAAATAGTAAAAATGATAAAAAAATCATTTTTTTCAATTTTATCATTTTTGAGTACTTTTTACAATTAAAAACGAATATGAAATTTAGGTGATATTTGTGTGATTAATTTTTATACATTAGTTTATTATTTGTCTAAAAAAATTAATAGTTTTAAGTATTGTTTGTTTTTTTAGAGATTGACAAAAAAACAGAAGTTTATTGTATAATAATTAAAGATTTTTATTCGAGAGACGAATAAGGAAGAGATTTTATAAATATATTTAAAGAGAATGAGATTACAATTTGAATATTGATATGAATGGCAGTAATGAGATTTGGCTGTCACTTGTTTTGCTATTATTTAGTTTGTTTTTACAAGCTCTTTTTAGTGTATAAATAAAAATAGAATAGGAGAGAGAATGAGAGAAAAATAATACGAATAATTTGGAAGTTAATTCTGAATTAAATAATGAAAAAGGAAATAAAAAAATATAACAAAAAAACCTTATAAGCCAAGAAAAGAAAAATAATAATGGTGAAAAAAAGTCTTAAAGACTAAGAAAATAATTAAAAAAATGATAAAGATGAGAATAAAGTTGTTAAAAAGTAGAAAAAGGTAATGGTTCGATTTTAGATTTACCTACTTTTTAAAAAAGAGCAATTTGAAAAAATTATTGCACTTGGTGGACTTGACGAAATTGGAAAGAATATCACAATTTTTGAATATGAAGATGAGATTGTTTTAGTTGATTGTGGTTTGGAATTCCCGGATGATGATATGTTAGGTGTTGATATTGTAATACCTGATGTTACATATCTAGTTAGAAACAAGAATAAAAATTAAAGGATTATTTGTGACACATGGTCATGAGGATCATATTGGTGCAATACCATATATTTTTAAAAACAAGTTACTATGCCAATTTATACTACAAGATTGACTGCGAAGTTGATTGAACATAAATTAGAGGAACATAGATTACTTAGAACTACTGATTTAAATATTGTTGAGCAGGGACAAACTATTAATGTTGGTAAAAATTAGTGTTGAATTTATTAGAAGTTCACACAGTATTCCTGATGCTTGTATGCTTTGCAATTCATACACCTGCAGGTGTTGTTGTTCATACAGGTGACTTTAAAAGTGGATTACACACCGATTGATGGACAAATTATTGATTTTTGCTAGATTGGCAGAGCTTGGAACAAATGGTGTTTTAGCATTACTTTCTGATAGTACAAACTCTGAAAGAAAGGGTTATACTTTTATCTGAAAAAAATCTATTGGACCTGTATTTGATTCATTATTTGAAGGATGTAAAAAGAGAATAGTTGTTGCAACTTTTTGCTTCAAATGTTCATAGAGTTCAACAAATTGTAAATTCTGCAGTTAAATTTGGTAGAAAGATTGCTGTTTCAGGTAGAAGTATGATTAATATGATTAATTCTGCTAGGGAACTTAATTATATTGATGCACCTGATAATTTATTTATAGATATTGATAATATTAAAAATTATACTGATGAGCAGTTAGTTATAATGACAACTGGTTCACAGGGTGAAACTATGTCTGCTTTTGACCAGAATGGCTCATGGAGAACATAGAAAAGTTAATTTAACTGGAAATGATTTAGTTATTATTTCAGCTACACCAATTCCAGGAAATGAAAAAAATCTGTTTCAAGAGTAATTAATCAATTAATGAAAATTGGTTGTGAAGTTGTATATTCTTCACTTGCTGATGTTCACGTTTCAGGACATGCTTGTCAAGAAGAACAAAAATTAATCTTATCATTGGTTAAGCCTAAATATTTCTTACCTGTTCATGGTGAGTTTAGACAATTGATGGCTCATAGAGAAACTGCTATTGAAATGGGAATTGATAAAAAAATAATGTATTTATTACTTCAAATGGTAGAGTTTTTAGAAGTTAATGAAAATGAAGCTAAGTTTACAACATCTGTTCCTTCAGGAAAAGTTATGGTTGATGGACTTGGTGTTGGTGATGTTGGTAGCGTGGTTTTACGTGATAGACAGCATTTATCTCAAGATGGTTTAATCGTTATTGTAATGTCTATGGATGGACAAACTGGTGAGTTTGTTTCAGGTCCTGATGTTATTTCAAGAGGATTTGTGTATGTTAGAGAATCTGAAAACTTAATGGAAGATGTTAAATCATTTATTAAAGAAGAGATTGATAGTATGGTTGAAAGACATATTAGAGATTGGTCTACAATTAAATCAACATTAAAAAGATGATGTTAGGGACTTTATCTTTAATAAAACTAAGAGAAATCCTATGATTTTACCAATTATTATGGAAGTATAATTTATTATATAAAAAGGAGGAAATGGATATGAATTATAAGGAGTTGGCTGATTTAATTTTTTTCCTAATGCTAAAGCCGATTAGTTATTATGAAGAAATGTATCCTGAAAGGGATTTGCCGGAAGGTGCAATAGTTACAAGATTTGCACCAAGTCCAACAGGATTTGTACATATTGGAGGAATTTATCAATCATTGGTTGCTAAGTTTGTTTCAAAACAAACTGGTGGTGTTTTTCTTTTTAAGAATTGAAGATACTGATCAAAAAGAGATTGAAAACGGGGTTTCAGATATTGTTAATTCATTAAAGGTTTTTTTGATCTTGCTCCTGATGAGGGAATGATTAATGAAAAATGAATGGATTGGTAATTACGGAACTTATAAACAATCAATGAGAAAAAGATATTTATGATTCATTTGTTAAATATTTCATCGAAATGGGTAAGGCATATCCTGATTTTTTTCTACACCTGAAGAGGATGAAGATATTAGAAAAAAACAAGAAGCAGCAGGGTGTAAGACCTGGATGTTATGGTGTTTGGGCTAGATATAGGGATTTACCTCTTGATGAAGCAGCTGAAAGAATTAAAAAGGGTGATCCATATGTTATTAGATTTAAATCACCTGGTAGGGAAGATAGAAAAATTGTGGTTCAAGATGTTATAAAGGGAAAAGTTGTTTTTCCTGAATATGATTTGGATATCGTTATTCGTAAATCTGATGGTTTGCCAACATATCATTTTGCCCATTTAGTTGATGATCATTTAATGAGAACTACTCATGTTATTAGAAGTGACGAATGGTTATCTTCAGTGCCATTACATGTTCAATTATTCCAAGAGGCTGGATTTAAAGCTCCTAAGTATTGTCATATTTCGCCTATTATGAAAAATGATAATGGAAATAAGAGAAAGCTTTCTAAGAGAAAGGATCCTGAGGCAGCGGTTTCTTATTATGAAGAGATTGGTGTTCCTGCAGATTCTGTTAAGGAATATTTGATTAATATTGCTAATTCAAATTTTGAAAATTGGAGAAAAAAGCTAATAAGGACGCAGATTTCTTTGATTTTTGATTTTCAATTAAATAAGATGAGTGTTAGTGGTGCTTTATTTGATATGGTTAAGTTTTTTTGATGTTTCAAAAAAATGTTATTTCAAGATATAGTGCTGAAAGACTTTATGATGAAGTTTTAGTTTGGGCTAAGAAATTTGATGAAGAGTTAGTTAAATTGCTTGAAAAATAAAGAGTATGCATTAAAAAGTTTTTGGAATAGAGAGAAATAATAGTAATAAACCTAGAAAAGATATTGCTAAATGGTCTGATGTTAAAAGAAAATATTATTTATATGTATGAAAGACCAACTGAATTTGATTTTGATAAAATCAATGGTGATGATTTATCAAAAAGTTTTAGCAGCTTTTGTTGAAACTTATGATGAAAATGATGATAATCAAGCTTGGTTTGAAAAAAAGTAAAAGATGTTGCTGAAAAAAATGTGGTTACGCTAGAGAAGTTAAAGAATTTAAACAAAAATCCTGAGAACTGGCCTGGCCATGTTGGTGATGTTAGTACAGCTATTAGAGTTGCATTAACAGGTAGAAGAAATACTCCTGATCTTTGTGAAATTATGAAGGTTTTAGGAAGGGATGAAGTTGTAGCTCGTCTTAATAATTTTATAAAATAGGTGATATTTATGGATTATAATATTGGTGATATTGTAAAAATGAAAAAAAGCCACATCCTTGTGGTAGCAAGGAATGGAAGATTGTTGGTATTGGCGATTTATCCACTTTTTGAATGTGTTAAATGTGGACATTTAATGTCAATGAATAAGGAAAAAGGCTATGAAAGCAATTACTAAAAAGATTGATTAAGAATATTAAAACGCAGGACTTTGATGGTCCTGCGTTTTATATGTATTTTTCTATTTCTGACCATGTATTGTCTGTGTATATGCGTCGTTCTGTTGAGAATGGTAGAATTTTTAAGTCTTTTAGTGGATTTAGAATTTCTTGTAAATCTTTAACTTGTTTATCTACTTTTTGTTACAGCTATTTTTGTCTGCTTTACTTGCTATAATAATACATGGTAAGTCATTTTTTTGATTATGTAGTCGTACATTAATTTGTCGTTTGTTGTTGGATTATGGCGAATATCTATTAAGAATATTACCAGGTGAATGTTTGGACATTCTGTTAGATATTGTTCAATGAATTGTCCAACTTCAATTTGTTGTGTTTTTGACATTTTTTTGAATAACCATAGCCTGGTAGGTCTACAAAAATATAATTCTTGATTATCTGCTTCTTTTTGTTTTTGAACCTAGAAGTTTATAAAAAAATTGATTAATCTTGTTTTTGCCTGGTTGGCTACTTGTTCTTGCAAGGTTTTTTTACGATTTAACATGGTGTTGATAAATGATGATTTTTCCAACATTTGATTTTTCCAACTAAAAACGATTTGTGGTAAGTTGTCTGTTGGATATTGTGCAGGTTTTACTGCAGATATTGTGAATTCTGAATTTTTGATTATCATAATTTCTCCTATATTTTATAATAAATAAAGAGCATTTTTAATGCTCTTTGATTATTAGTTTTTTTGGTATTATTTTTTTGTTGTTCCACCCATATATGGTACTAATACTTCTGGTACTGTGATACTGCCATCTTCATTATAATTGTTTTCTAATACGGCGATTAGTCCACGTGGTGAAGCTACAACTGTATTGTTTTAATGTATGTAGCTAAATGGTTTCCGTTTTTTTCCTTTTTATTCTAATACCTAATCTTCTTGCTTGAGCATCTCCCAATGTTGAACAACTTCCTACTTCAAAAGAATTTTTGTTGTCTTGGGCTCCATGCTTCAATATCACATGATTTTTACTTTTTAAGTCTGCTAAGTCGCCACTGCAACATTCTAATTGTCTTACTGGTACATTAAAGTTTCTGAATAGATCCACTGTAAGTTTCCACATTTTTTTCATACCAATTCATAGAATCTTCTGGCTCACAGATTACAATCATTTCTTCTTTTTCAAATTGATGTACTCTGTATAGACCTCTTTCTTCTAGACCATGTGAACCTACTTCTTTTCTAAAAACATGGTGAGTATGATGTTAAGCATTGTGGGATTTGTTCTTCTGGAATTAATTGTCCTTTGAATCTTCCTATCATTGAGTGTTCTGATGTACCGATTAAGAATAGGTTTTCATTTTTCGATTTTGTACATCATGTTTTCCATTTCTTCAAAAGCTCATAACACCATTTACAATGTCACTACGAATTAAAAAAATGGAGGAATTACATAAGTAAATCCATTGTTTATCATAAAAATCTCTAGCATATGCAAGCATTGCTTCATGTAAACGAGCGATATCTCCTACTAGGAAATAGAAGCCCATGCCAGATGTTCTACCAGCTGCTTCTTTATCAATTCCATTTTACTTTTGAGATTATGTCTGCATGGTATGGAATTTCATAATTTGGAACTGCAGCTTCACCGAATCTTTGAACTTCAACGTTTTCTGAATCATCTTTTCCGATTGGTACAGTTTTATCCATTATGTTTTGGAATTAGCATCATTCTTTTCTTAATTTCTTCTGCAAATTCAGCTTCGTTCTTTTTCTATTTCTGCTAATTCGGTATTAATATTACTTACTTCTGCCTTAATTTTTTTCAACTTCATCTGTTTTTCCGGCTTTTATAAGGGATCCGATTGTTGAGCTAAGTGAATTACGTTTTTGTCTTAATTCATCACCCTTTATTGTTGTTTCTTTGTTTTTTTCTGTCTAATTCGATTACTTCATCTACTAAGATTAATTTTTGATCTTGAAATTTGTTTTTGATATTTTCTTTTTACAATTTCAGGATTTTCTCTTAAAAAAATTTTAAGTCAATCATTGGATCACCTTCTAAATTATATTTAGATTTTTACCGGAAAGTCTATAAAACGTGTAATTGTGTTTATTATACTACTTAATTATTGATTTTACAAGATTTTTTTGATATAATGAAAAATACTACTATTGTTGAGAAAGAAGGATTATTATGGGGAAGATTACATGGAAGGGTGGAACTTTTGTTTATCCATTACCTGCTGTTATGGTTTCTTGTGGAGATATGAAAAAAACTCTAATATTATTACTGTTGCATGGACTGGAATTATTAATACGAATCCGGCAATGTGTTATATTTCTGTGAGACCGGAGAGATTTTCATCTGGGATAATAAAGAAAAAAATAAGGAATTTGTTATTAATTTGACTACTAAGGAACTTGCTAGAGCTACTGATTGGTGTGGGGTTAAGAGTGGAAGAGATTTTGATAAATTTAAAGAGATGGGGCTTACAAAGGAGAAAGCGACTATTGTTAAATCACCTATGATTGCTGAGTCTTCAATTAGTGTTGAATGTAAGGTTGATAAAAATTGTACCACTTGGTTCACATGACATGATTACTGCTAAAATTGTTGCTATCAATGTTTCAGATAAATTTGTAAATGAAAAAGGAGCATTTGATATTAGTAAATGTGACTTGATGGCGTATGCTAATGGTGGATACTATCCTCTTGGAAAAAAAGATTGGACAGTTTGGCTTTTCGGTTATGAAAAAGTCTACTAAGAAGAAAAAAAGGTATTAGATAATGGAAAAATAATTTTATTAATATGTTGGATGATATGCCTGAGAGGCTGTCAGATATTGAAAAAAATTAAGATGGATTTATATTAAAGTGTGCAAAAAGGTTTTCGTATGATTTGGAATATTGGTCTAAACTTGATAAATCTAAAAGTATTTTTTTATAAATCTATTGATGATATTAAAGATAATAAAAGTTGTTTGTTCGACTATTAGTGAAATATTTACGAGATTGTCTAAAAAAAGCAGGACTTGATGTTAAAACTTTGGTTGTTGACGAATATGGTTATGATTATGGTTTTCAGCATGGACATGCATTAAAATGAAGTGAATATTAATTGTCAAAAAGTTTATTGTAGTTTAATCTATGATTTAGAAAAAGGTTAAGTTTGGTGCAATGACACGTGGCTTTATGATTGATGATATTGAAGAAGAGATGGCAGAAACTGCAATATCGGATGAGGATTTACAAGTTATTGATGATAAAATTGGTTATACTGTGAATGGTTTTTTTATATTGAAGATGTTGTTGGTATGATGCAGGATGAATTTAATGAGTTGAAAGATAATGAATCTTTGAGGGAAAGTTTGGAAATTCATGCTAATAATCCTAAAGAATTAGAAATGGCAAAGCTTGATTTTATAGCCAAGTTTGTCAATGATAGGAATTTGGATGAGTTCGAAAAAAATAGTTATTTTAAATATTTAGTTAGAAATTCTTTTGAAATATTCTTTACCTAAGTTTTTTTGATTATTATTCTGTGCAGCTTTTTGATAAAAAGAGAGATATGTTTTGGATAAATGTTTTTTTGATAGAGAAGATAATTATGATGAAAAATCTTTTCTATATCATTGGTAAAGATGGAATAGTGAAGAAACATGATATATATGATTCAATAGTAAATGATTGGGATTTTTAAAAGTGAAAATAATAGGGATTCTATGATTGTTAGATTGAATTTTACAGAGGAATTCTGGAAAGTTTTTTTAAAAGAAATTGAAGATGATCAAGGGACATATAATGATATTATAAATAGTTCAAGTGATTATAGTGATAGATAAAGAAGATACCGGATGGTATCTTCTTTATTGTATATATTTATTCTACAGTTATTGATTTAGCTAAGTTTCTAGGTTTATCTACATCTAATTTTTTTGCTTTTGAAATATAGTATGCAAATAATTGCATTGGAATTATTGTTGAAATAGGTGATAAGAATGTGTTTATCTCTGGAACTTCTATTAAATAATGTACTTTGTCTATATCACTTTTTGTTATTGATTTGTTTTTCACTTAGTTCGTCTGTTTTACTGTTTTGGTTTGTTATAAGGATTGTATCTGCTCCTCTTGCAATTACCTCTTCTAGGTTACTCATTGTTTTTGGTGCAGTTGCATTATTTGTTGCGATTCCAAGTACTAATGTGTTATCTTCAATTAATGCTATTGGACCATGTTTTAATTCTCCTGATGCATATGCTTCTGAGTGAATATATGAAATTTCTTTTTAATTTTAGAGAACCTTCCAATGCTGCTGCATAGTCTTGACCTCTTCCAATGAAATAGATGTCATGATTTTTTTATAAATTATTACTTATATCTTTTATATAATCAATATTTTTTTAATTGATCCTCTACTAATTTTTGGTAAAATTTAATATATCTTGCTTTTGTTGTTTTAATTTCATTTTCTAATTCTTTAATATTCAATTTTTTTCTGAAATGTATAATGCTAAAATTGTAAGTAATGTTACTTGGCATGTATATGCTTTTGTTGAAAGCAACAGCAATTTCAGGGCCTGCATGTGTGTACAATGTTGTGTCTACTAATCTTGTCATTGTACTGTCGATTGCGTTTATTATACCAATTGTTTTTGGCATTGTTAGCTTTTGCTAATTTTATTGCTGCAATTGTATCTGCTGTTTCGCCTGATTGACTTATGAAAATACATAGTGTCTTATTATTTATTATTGGATTACGATATCTGAATTCTGAAGCCATATCAATTTCAGTTGGTATTTGACAAAAATGTTCGAATGCGTATTTTTGTTGCCATTCCTGCATGCATTGCTGTTCCACATGCAATAATGAATATTTTGTTAATTTCTTTTGAAATCAATATCAATATTTAAATTTATTGGATTGTTTTCTGTTAGGAATGAACCTATTGTTTCTCTAATTGCTCTTGGCTGTTCATATATTTCTTTTTAACATATAGTCTTCATAACCATTTTTTCAGCAACGCCAACATCAAATTTAATGTTTTTTTAGAGGTAGGTCAATGTTATTTAAATTAATATCATAGAAAGATATTGAATTTTTCGCTTATTACAGCTATTTGTTCATCATCTAAGAAATAGAAATCTTCTGTATGTGATGCAATTGCTGGAATATCAGATGCTATGAAAAAAATTCATTTTGACCTTTTCCGATTACAATTGGGTTATTCTTTTTGCTATGATTATTTGATCAGGTAATTCTGTTGAGATGATTCCTAATGCATAGCTGCCTTTTTACTTCATTTAGTGTTTTACTGATTGCTTCTAAAAATATTTCCTTTATTGTTTAAGTCTATTAAGTTAGGAATTACTTCTGAATCTGTTTCAGATAGTAATGTATAATTATTTTGTAATAATTTCGCTTTTAATTCATTATAATTTTCTATTATTCCGTTGTGAACAACTGCGATTGTTTTGCTGTTGTTTAAATGGGGATGTAATTTGTTTTTGATGGAATTCCATGTGTTGCCCATCTTGTATGACCAATTCCAATAGTACCTGTTAGTGTATTTATTAATGGGTTTGATTCAATATTTGCAACTCTTCCTTTATCTTTTATAATATCAATTTTATTATTCGATAATACGGCAATTCCGGCTGAATCATAACCACGGTATTCTAATGATTTTTAAACCATTAATTAAAACTGGAACTGCTTTTTGCTTTCCTATATATCCTACTATACCACACATAGTGACCTCCTAATTTTTATAAAAAAATAATATAATGTTTTTTTATAATATATTATTTTTTTATTAATTTGCAAAATTTTTTTCATTTTTCATTATAATTAGTATAGTTTAAGGAGTATTTATGAGTTTTTAATAGAAATAAAAAAATCAAAAATTCTTCAATGTATTTTTATTAGTGATTTTGAAGATGATGAATTTGTAAAAAGATGACATTGATTTAAAAAAATCCGAATTGGATTAATTGTGTCTAATATTGTTGCTTTTATAGTTTTTATTAGTACTTTGGAATAATATTATTGGTTGTAATGGTAGATGTGAGAGATATGCAAAAATAGATTCTTGGAAATTACAGGAGCTTATGGCACAATCTGGACTTAGTCATGTTGGTAATGAAATAAAAAAATTTGAATGATTTGCCAACTCCTATATATAATTCAAAAATATACTTTAATTACTGGAAAATACAAAGTTAGAGTTAATAAAACCAAGAATGTTGTAATTGTTTATGAAAAAGGGCGATGATGGAAAAATACGAAAAAAATCTGTTAGGGTTATGAATGCAGTTGTTGGTAGGGATATAAAAAAATGATGCTTCATATAATATAAGTAATAGATGGCTTTGGATAAAAAAATCCTAATGGAAGCTTTAGTAAGTTTGTAACTCAAGTCGCTGGTAATGTTGTTTTTGAAAGTATTGGATATAAGAGAAAAGAGGATTTGAGTAGTTTAAACTATATTGAATTTGATAATCTAGGTAATTCAATTGATGGAAGTTTTATTAAATTGCAATATACAGATGCTCAATGGATTTTTGACAATTTGGATTATGATACAGTTGTTGAATTTTATGAGAGTGATGATTTAAATGGAGTAAATGTTCCTGAGGTTAAAAAAAGATTAGTTTGGAAAGTGATAAGAAAAAAATTGGGATCCTACATATAATGGTAGTGAGAATCCTTGGAATAAAGTAAAAAAATGATGGAAAGAAAAAAATAATTAATGTTTGATATTGAAGAAGAATTAAAAGAAATTGCCTTCTAAACCTGGCGTTTATATTATGCATGATAAAAAAATGATAAAAATTATTTATGTTGGTAAAGCTATTTCTTTGAAAAAAATAGAGTGACATCTTATTTTTAGAAAAAAACGAATAAAACTAAGCGTATTGAAAAATATGGTTAAGTTAATTGATCATTTTGAATACATTGTTGTTGATAATGAGCAAGAAGCGTTGATTTTTGGAATGTAATTTAATTAAGAAGAATATGCCAAAGTTCAATGTGCTGCTTAAGGATGATAAAAACATATCCATATATTAAGATTAATGTGAAAGATGATTATCCAGATGTTTATATGACTAGAAGAGTAATTAATGATGGAGCAAAGTATTTTTGGACCATATGCTAGTGCTACATCTGCTAAAGAGACAGTGGAGTTTATAAAGAATAAGTTTAAGATTAGAAGATGTAAGAAATTTAGATATAAAGATCGTGCTTGTTTGGATTATTATATAAAAAAATGTTCTGGTCCATGTATGAATTATATTTCTGCTGAAGAATACCAAGATGGTATTAAGCAAATTGTTTCTATTTTGGATGGAAATATTAATCCTGTTATAAAAAGAACTTAGGGAAAAGATGAATAAAGCATCTGAGATGTTTGAGTATGAGAAGGCGGCTAGGTATCGTGATGAGTTGTTAGCGGTTGAAAAAATATGGCTCAAAGGCAGAAAGTTTCTAATATTTCTGATAATGATATTGATGTTATTGGTATTGCTAGAATTGATGATTCTGATATGGTTTGTGTTCAAATCTTTTATATTAGAAATAGCAAGATGGAAGGTAGGGATAATTTCTTTTTGAAAGATATGGCTGATGAATCTGATGAAGGAATTATTTCTGATTTTATAAAAGCAATATTATAATGGACGTACTTTTTTTCCTAATAAAATCATGATTAGGAATGATTTTTGAAGATAGGGAAAGCGTTGAGGTATGGCTTACTCAAATGGCTGGTAGAAAAGTTGTTATTAAAGTACCGCAAAAAAAGGTGAAAAAAAGCAAAATTGGTTGAAATGGCAGAAAGTAATGCTAAAATAACGCTTGATAATAGAGAAAAAGGCAAATAAGAACTTAGTACTTGAGCTTAAAACAATCTTTGGAACTAGATTCTTTACCTAGGAAGATTGAAGCTTATGATATTTCAAATATTTCGGGACAATACATGGTTTCTGCAATGTGTGTAATGATGGATGGCGTAATTAAGAAGAATTTGTCTAGGAAGTTTAGAATCAAAAACGGTTTATGGACAGGATGATCCTAAATCGATGATGGAAACAGTTGCTAGAAGGCTTCGTCATTCAATTAATTTGAGTAATAGAAGTGATTTGGATGAAGAGATTAGAAATAAATATTCAATGGATAAAGGGTTTTGGTAGATTACCTGATTTGATACTGGCTGATGGTGGTATTACACAGATTAGAGCTATAAAAACTTGCTGTTGAAACTATTGAAAGAGAAATTGGACAAAAAAACTTGATATTGCAGTTTTTTTGGTATGGTTAAAAAAATGATAAGCATCAAACAAGAGCATTAATTGATGAAGATAGAAATGAGTTTGAAGTTTCTGAACAATTATTTAATTTGATTACAATGTTTCAAGATACTGTTCATGATACAGCAATTGGCTATCATAAATTTTTAAAGGGATCAATCAATGAAAAAGTCATCACTTGATGAGATTGATGGAATTGGTGATGTTAAGAAAAACGGCATTATTAAAGAAGTTTGGTAGTGTTAGTAAAAATTAAAGAAGCTTCAATAGAAGAACTTATGGAAGTAAGTGGCATTTATGAAGATTTAGCATATAGATTGAAAGAGGAATTATAATGAATATCGCAAGAGATTGGAAAAGATTATGAAATTTTTAGATATGGCGGATGGCATGAAGCTTGAGCGATGGGGAAATGTTGTTTTTAACTAGACCTGATCCACAAATTGTTTGGAAGGATAGGAGTTTTAAAAAAGCTTTGGAATGAAACATTTGCTATTTACGAAAGAAGTTCATCTGGTGGAGGAGCATGGAATTATAAAAAAAGTTGTTCCTAAACAATGGAATGTGAAATATAAAAATTTAACTTTTAATGTTAAACCAATGGGGTTTAAGCATACTGGTATTTTTTTCCTGAACAAGCTGTTAATTGGGACTTTATGATGGAAAAAAATAAAGAATGAAAGAGCTAGAACTGGTAGAAAGATTAAAGTTCTTAATTTGTTTGCATATACTGGATGTGCAAGTGTTGCATGTTTATCTGCTGGTGCTGAAGTTACTCATATTGATAGTTCTAAAGGAATGATTGAGTGGGCTAAGGAAAAATGTTAAGAGTTCTGGTCTTATTGATAGACCAATTAGATTTTTTTAATTGATGATGTTATTAAATTTGTTAATCGTGAAATTAGAAGAGGAAATAAATATGATGCAATTATAATGGATCCGCCTTCTTATGGAAGAGGTGCAAATGGTGAAGTGTGGCATTTTTGAGGAAAAATATTAGTGGTTTGGTTGATTTATGTATGAATATTTTATCGGATGATCCTTTATTTTTTTCTTAATCAATTCTTATACAACGGGTATTTCTAGTCAAGTTTTAGAAAAATATTTTGATTATGAAAATGCCTAAGAAAAATTAAAGGTACATATTCTAATGGTGAAATTGGATTACCAATGACTAATTCTAAATTAATATTGCCTTGTGGAATTTTTTTGCAAAGTGGGAAAAATAGATGAGAGTTTTATATGAAGATAATCATATTATTGTGGTCATAAAAGCCTGTTAATGTTCCTTCTCAAGAGGACAAGACTGGTGATAGAGATATGCTTACAATGATTAAAGAATATGTTAAAGAAAAAGTATGAGAAACCTGGAAATGTATATATTGGATTAATACATAGATTGGATAGACCGGTTGGCGGAATTATGGTTTTTTTGCTAGAACATCAAAAAGCGGCTTCAAGACTTAGTGAAGAAGTGAGAAATAAAAGTTTTAATAAAAAAATATTTAGCAATTGTTAATGGAAAGTTTGAAGAAAAATCAGGGTACCTTTGTGGATTATTTGTGGAAGGATCAAAAGAATAATACAAGTTTTGTTGTTAAAGAATCTAAAAAAAGGTGCTAAAAGAGCTGAACTGGATTATGAAGTTTTTGAATTATAATCCTGATGAAAAATCTGTCGTTGGTTAAAAATTGATTTAAAAAAACAGGTAGACACCATCAAATTAGAGTTCAATTTTTCTTCAAGGGGACATGCTCTGTATGGTGATAATAAATATCATGGAAGAAGTAATTCAAATATATGCTTATTTGCTTATCAATTATCTTTTGTACATCCAGTGACTAAAGAAGTGATGAATTTTGAAGAATTTCCTATTAAAAAAATGGAATGTGGAAGATGATTGATGGCATATAGTCAAATAATCATGAAAAAAACAATATAAAAAAATGGTAAATTTTATTGTAAAAAGACTTTTAAATTTATTTATTTATGATAAAATATTTTTTTAATTATAGTTGTTATTCTATGAATTTGATTTATAGAAATACTAATGAAAAATCAATTTTGAAAGGATGGATTGTATGAGCGTTAGAGAAAAATAGTTTAAGAATCTATGATACGAAGAGGACGTTCTTTTCAAAAATTGGAAGTACTTTTTAGCAAAAATATTTGAACCAACAAGAGAAGGTATTAACAATTTAATTATAAATTCAAAAAAAGAAATAATGTTTTGAAAGGGTTTAAAGCTTGTCAAAATGTTAAAGATCAGAAAAAAAGCTATTGCTGATAGAAATTTTTGAGATGTATTATTCATTATATATGGATGCCATTGATGATTTAATTATTAACACAATTTATAAAAAAAGTTAGAAATAATGTTGCTTCTGAGTTTGAAAAAAAGATGCAATGGGAAGATATTATAATATCATTCATTTAAAAAGAAGATGATGATGTTGAATTTAGATTAAGAAAGCAACAATATTTATTATCACTTGATTTTGATATTGTAAAAAAATACAAAAAACAAAAAAAGTATATGATGAATATCTTAATTTTTATATTAATCAACAAGATATTTTATAAAAAAAGTTATTAAAGCAATATTCAATGAAAAATGACTGAAAAAAAGTTGATATTAATAGAAAAAAATTGAATTATATGATAAGATTTTTTTGAAGTGCTTGATGAATATGTTAGAAATATTGTATCTTTGAAAAATCAAATGATGAAGATATTGCTAAATTATATTCAATGTATGAAACTTATGAAGTTGGTAAACTTGATCAAGTTGATTCTTTGGATAAAAGAATGATTTTGATTGCGATGAGTAGAAAGTTATTTACACATAGTTTACCACTAGTAATTGCTGAAAAAAATGTATATTAGAACATTGAAAGATATTAGAAATTTGATTGTTGATACAAAGATTGCTAGAAAGAGAGAGAATGCATATCAATTATTATTAAAAAGCAATGGAACAATATGTTGATAGATTGCTTGCAGTAAAAATGTATTGGAATTCTGATAGTGATAAAAAATTTCTTTGTTGAATTTGGTGTAAAAAGAAAAGAAGTTGATAATTTAAGAAATACTGACCATAATTTATATGATATGAAGAGACAGATTTTTATTTATTAAAGCTGATATGAAATTCTTAAAAGAAATATGGTGAAAAAAATATTATAGAATTATTAAATTTTATAAATCAAAAATTAGCTGAGCTTGGTAATGTAAAATGTATAAGTAATTCATATAAAAAAAGATGGATGGAGACATCAAATTTATTAAAGTTAAAGTTGTAAAAAAAGGAAGAGTTAAATGAAGCAGTTTGCTGAAATTACATATGATAAAAATTGATGAAAATGCTGATTATGATGAATTAATTAATAAAGTTGTTAGTGAATGTTTTGAAGTTGAAAATATGAGTGATATGTCATTATATTTGAGTATCACATTGACTAATAATGAAGTAATTAAAGAAATTAATAATGAATATAGAAATATTGATAAAGCAACTGACGTGTTGTCTTTTCCAATGTTTGAAAAAGAATGAATTGGATGAAATGATTGCTCAAAAAAATATGAGTATGAAGAGCCTTTTGGTGACTTGATTATTTCTATTCCAAGAGTTGAAGAGCAAGCAATTGAATATGGGCACAGTTTTGAGAGAGAATTGTCTTATATGGTAGTTCATGGATTTTATCATTGTATGGGATATGATCATTTAATCGATAGTGATAAAGTTGTTATGAGAGAAAAAAAGAAGATTTTGTTTTAAATAAATTGAATATTACTAGGGATTGAGGAGAATATTATGGCGAAGAATGAAAAAAAGGATGAAAGGCTCTACAATAGAGATTTTTTTTGCAAGCATGTAGCAATGCAGTAAATGGTATTGTTTATAGTGCTACTACACAAAACTAATATTAGAAAACAGCTTATCATAGGTTTTGTTACTATGGTACTTAGTTTGTTTTATAATTTTACTACATCTGAATTTTTTTGTGTTTAACAATGTCGATATTTTTTTGTAATTTTTGCAGAATTAGTAAATACTGCAATTGAGACAGTAGTTGATTTGCTAGTGGATGTATATCATCCTAAAGCGAAAAATTGCGAAAGATGTGGCAGCTGGTGCAGTTGTATTAGCTGCAATTAATGCAATTGTAGTGTTATATTTTTTTATTTTTTTAAAGAAGCTAAATTAGTGGATATGAGTAATAGTTTATTAAATCATATATCATCTACTAATTCGCATATTGCATTTGTTGGAATAATTATTACTGGAATAGTTATAATTGGAGTTAAAAGCTTATACTGAGGGAAAGAAATTTAAAAACAGGTGAAACTAGTAGATTTATTCCTAGTGGACAAGCTGCAATTGCTTTTGCTATATTGTCTTCAATTTGGTTGAATACAAAGAATTTATTTGTATTTGCTCTTGCTTTAATATTATCTATAATGCTTCTTGGAAATCGTATGAATGATAAAAAGGACATTTGCTGAAGTGCTTTTTGGAGCTTCTATGGGTGTTTTGATAATTATTGCGATTTATGGATTGACTATTTTTTTAGAATGTAGAAAGGAAGTTTATGAATACTGAAAAAAATTTAAGTCTGGTTTTGTTACAGTTATTGGTAGAACCAATGTAGGAAAAATCTAGTATTATTAATGCGTTAGTTCGTGAAAAAAGTTTCTGCAATTGCTAATAAAACCACAAACAACTAGAAAGATAATTAGAGGAATTTTTAAATACTGAGAATTCTCAAATTATTTTTATTGATACTCCAGGAATTCATAAAGCACATTCTAAACTTGGAAAGGTTATGAATGAATCAGCAATATCAACTATCCCTGATGTTGATGTAATTGTTTATGTAGTTGATGCTACTGATAAAAAAAGTTGATAATGAAACTATTGAAAAAAATTGAAAAAAAGCAAAAAAAGACCTATTATTTTAGTACTTAATAAAGTTGATTTGATTAATAGGGAACAGGTTGCTGAAAAAAATCACATTATATAGTGAATTAATTGATTTTTGTTTCAATTGTTCCTTTATCTGTTGTAAAAAAATAATAATTTGGATGTTTTTGGTTAAAGAAATTGAAAAATAATTTATTACCAGGACCCTAAATATTATGATATTGATGAATATACTACACAGACTTCAAGGGAATTGGTTGAAGAAACTGTTAGGGAAAAAGCATTGAGATTGCTTAAAGAAGAAGTTCCACATGGTATTTTTAGTTGAATGTGAAAAAAATGAAAATGCGCAAGACTGTTGATAATAAGAAATTTTTTTGATATTGATGTTACTGTTTATTGTGTGAGGGAATCTCATAAATCAATTATTATTGGAAAAAAACGGTCAAATGTTAAAGAAAAATTGGAACTTTTTGCTAGATATGATCTTGAAGAAATGCTTGGTGTTAAAGTAAATTTGAATATTTGGGTTAAAGTAAAAAGAAGATTGGATTAATGATTTAAAAAAATTGTTAATAAATTTAAATTAAAAAGAAGAGAATTAATATGGGTGTAATAAAAAAACAAAGGGTTTGATTTTATCTCAATATAATTTGAATGATAATGATAGAATGGTTACTTTATTAACTCCAAATTTAGGAAAAAAATTGGGTGTGCTGCGATAGGTTCTCGTAAAGGCAAGAGTCCTTTGATGGCAGGTACTCAATTTTTTTATGTTTTGGAGATTTTATTGTTTATAAGGGGATTTCTAGTTATAGAATCAATTCTTGTGAACCAATTGAAATTTTTTTTATAATATTAGGCTTGATATTGATAAGTTAAATTATGCAGTAAGAGTTACTAAAATTATTAATGATGTTACTGGTGAAAATGACAATTCTTATAGAGTTTTGCAATTAGCTCTTAATACTTTTATATGTTATTGCTAATGTTGAAATTGATTTGGATTTTTGTAATGTCTATTTTTTTAAGTTTAGGTTGCTGAGTATTATTGGATTTAAGCCTGATTTAAAAGCATGTTTGTAGTGTTTGTAATAAGAATATTTCTAAATGTTTTAGTATAATGAATGATTGTTTAAAATGTGCTGATTGTGCAATTCTTGATAAGAGCGCAATTCAAGTTACAGAATCTACGATTAAATCATTATATTATATAATTAATTGTGATCCGAAAAAGTTATATTCATTCAAAGTTAGTGATGAAACTAAAGCAGAAATTAATTTAATTTCTAAGTTATATTTTTAATAGATGTATGGAAAAAAAGAATATGAGTAGTATGACGCGAATTTTGTCGTATTATTGCATATTCTTTTTGTTGACTTTGGTAATATATGGTAGTATTCTTGATTTAAGAATTATTAATTCTATATTTTAATCTTAATTGTATTTTTTTATTTTTATCAAAAATCGATTTTTAGTCTTTTAATAAGTTCCCTAATTAAATTATGATAAATATTTTGGGGAGAATATTTATCAGCAGAAAAAGGAGTAATATGAATAAAAAGTAATGTATTGAAAGCAGGAATTGTAAGTACAGTATTGCTTGCTACTGTTTTGGGTACAAATGTTAAAGTTTTTTTGGAGCTACTAATGATGTTATAAAAAGATGTTAAATATGTGAATAGTACTTTGGTTGATTTTGATTGTAACAAGTATAACGCTAAAATGAGAAATTTATCAAAGCAGAAATATGATGGCTTGTCACAGGATGAAAAAAAGCTAGAGTTGATCAAAAATATGATGTTGTTTGGAATGTGTTATGGATTGGTTTCAAATGGTCATTCCAATCAATTTGTTGAACCAAATATACCAAGAAAAGTTGATGGAGTTTCATGGAATTTAGCTAAATCAAAGCTTGAAGATAATAACTTGAAAAATTGTTGATAGTTTAAAAAAATGGAACTACTTTCTTTCCTAGAAATGCAACAATTGGAAATGAATATGTTCAAGCTTTTAAATAATTGAAAATTTCCGTTTAAAAAAAGAAAAAGAATGGTTATTATTCTTTTGATAGTAATAAATTATTTGTGGTTAAGGATTATGCTAATAAAAAAATTTATTCTTAAATCTGGAAATAAATATGGATTTTTATCCTTTTAATAATGAAGAAGATGATACTAAAAAAATCCTGATAAGCGTAATTTGTATTTTACTGCAAGGTTTGATATTCCGTTTTATAATGACAAGGGATGGAAAGACTTTAAATTCTGAAACTGGAAAAATATGATGATATGGTGTTTGATTTTTCAGGTGATGATGATGTTTGGGTTTATGTTGATGATGAATTAGTTTTGGATTTGGGAGGTGCACATACACAATTAAAAGGAAATATTAATTTTGCTAAAAAAATAAAGTTTGGTATGAATTAGTTGCAAGTGCAGACCAAAAGGACTAATGAGAGAAATGTTGAAAAGAAAGCTTTCTTTAATAAATTATCACAGGGAAAGCATACACTAAAAAGTCTTTTTATATGGAAAGAGCAGGTGGTGATTCAAATTTAAAAGTAACGTTCAATTTACAAAGTTCAGGTGTTAAGGTTAGACATATTGATAAAGAAAGTGGAGAAATTCTAAAAGAAGAGTATCAATCTGGTGAAATTGGAAAAAAATTGTTAAAACTGCAGGAATGAATATTGATAAATATGTTTTTAGTAGAAGCACCTGAAAAATGCAGAAGTTGTTTTGAAAGAAGAGGAACAAATTGTTAATTATTATTATTCTAAGTTTTATGATATTAGTGTAAAAATACATTGATATTAATAAAAAAATAATGAAATTGCAAAAATCTGAAAAAATGAATCAGAGAGTTAATAGTGAATATGGTACTGATAAAAAAAGATATAAAAAGGATATACTTTTGTTAAAGTAATTGGAGAGCCTAATGGAAGAGTTGTTTCAAACATTGATGTAAAAATATTTTTTTTATAAAAAAGAATTCTAAAAATAAAGGTGAATTATATAGATAAAAAAACTAATAAGAAGTTGGATGAAAGTATTAATGATGGGCTTGAAGGTGATGATTTTAAATTAGAAAAGAAAAACTTTAAAAAAATTATGTACTTATTGAAGGTCTTAAGGAAAGCAGTATTAAGTTTTTTTAGATAAAGATGTTGAGATAAATTATTATTATATTAAAGAAAGTGATTTAATAGTAAAACATATTGATAAAGATAATAATAAAATTATGGATACAGAAATTAAAAAAACTTAGGGAAGGTAGTGAATATAGTACTTCTAAAAAGAATTTGATAATTATATTTTTAGTAAAAAAAGCCAGAGATAGAAAAAAAGGAACAATTGGAAGAAATAATGTGGAATTAAATTATTTTTTTATAGAAAAATTGAGACATAATTTAAGCGTTGATATGAATATTGTTAAAAGCAGATATTAAGGGAAGAATCCACGATTATTATGGAAAAATTAGTTAAAAGCGGATATACCTAATAGTGATTTTTAAAAAAATAATTTAGGTGTTGTTATTGAATACAAAATTGTTGTTAAAAAAATACTGAAGAAAAAGGTTGTTGATGCAAATTTAATTGATTATATTCCAAATGGGTATATGGCGAAAAATTGAAGATAATCCAGGTTGGGAGTTTTATGAAAAATACTGCAAGAATGTTAATTAAGAATTTCAAGCCAGGAGAAAGAAGGGAATATTTATTTAAAAATTTATAGAGGTGGAGAGTATGATGTTTCTGATTTAGTAAATAATAATATAGAAATTAAAACTATTGATAATTATAAAGAATTGAATTTAGAAGATAATAGGGATAGTAATAAGTTATTAATTGTACCTAAAACTGGTGTAAAGGGAGCTTTATATGGAGTTTTTTTGTAAGTGCTCTAATTGGAATATTCTTTATGATTAGAAAATTTAAAAAGAATATAATAAAGGATAATAAGTAAATTATTGTGTTTTAGAAATAAAAAAACTTGCTAAATATAATAAAAAGGTAGTACTATTTAATTATTATATATAAGGAAGTATTAATATAGAATGGTTTTTTTGATTGGAAAAAAGGAATTAAGCAAAGTGAATTAAATATTGTAGTTGATACGCTTAAAGATGATGGTTTAGTAATTTTACCAACTGAAACTGTTTATGGACTTGGAGCTAATGCTTGTTCAAATATTGCTTGTAAGAAAATATTTGAAGCTAAAGGGAAGAGCACAGGATAATCCTTTGATAGTACATGTTTCTGATATAAATATGATTGGAAGAGTTGTGCAAGACCTTAGTGAAATTGAAGAAAAAGTTAGTTAAAGCTTTTATGCCTGGACCTTTTACACTGATTTTAAAGAAGTCTAAAGTAATTTCTGATGTTGCATCTTGTAATATGGATACTATCGGAGTTAGAATGCCATCTAATAAAATCATTAATGAAGTTATTAGTAAATGTGGATTTCCGATTGCTGCACCTAGTGCAAATATTTCAGGAAGACCAAGTGGCACTAATGTAGATGATATTATTGAGGAATTTGATGGCAGAGTAAGTATTATTGTTGATGGTGGTGATTCTGACATCGGAATTGAATCAACAGTTGTTAAAGTTATTGATAATATTCCTGTTATTTTAAGACCTGGATTTATTACTGAAGATGATATTAAAAAAAGTTGTTCGGAGTAGTTAAGTTAAGCGATAATCTTTTTAAAAAAGTTGATAACAATACTAAAATTGAAAGTCCTGGTATGAAGTATAGGCATTATGCCCCTAATACAAAAATGTGTATTAGTTGTGGATAATGAAATTGAAAAAGATAAATAGGTTATTAGATAATGGTGATGACATTTTTAGTATTGGGATTTGATGAGGATGAGCAATATATTAATACTGATAAATTTTTTTATCAATTGGAAGTAGATTTAATTTGGAGTTGGTTTCTAAAAAAATCTTTTTCTAATTTGAGAAAAAAATTGATAATTATAATTGTGATTATGCAGTTATTGAAGGGCTTAAAAAAATCTAATTTAGGATTAAGTATTATGAATAGATTAATTAGAGCTTGTGAAAAATAATATTATTTAGTGAAAGGATGATTATGTATTTAGTAGTTGGGCTTCGGAAATCCGGAACCGGAATATTCTAAAAACACGTCACAATGTTGGATTTGATGCTGTTAATTATATTTCGGAAAAAAATATAATATAGAGATAAAGAAAAAAAGAGTTTGATTCATTGATGGGAAGTGGAATTATTAATGGTGAAAAAGGTTATCTTAATGAAACCACAAACTTATATGAATGAAAGTGGGAAAAGCAGTTATTCAAGCTATGAATTTTTTTATAAATTGCCAATGGAAAAATCTTATTGTAATTTATGATGATATTGATATAGATGAAGGCATTGTTAAAAATTAGAAAAAAAGGTGGCCCTGGAACGCATAATGGGATGAGATCTTTAATGGAATATTTGAATAATGTTAATTTTCCGAGAGTTAGAATTGGTACTGGGAAACCTGTTTTTAAAGAATTACTTATTCAACATGTTATTGAGAAGCTTAGTGATGAAAAAAATATAAAAATCTATGTTCCAGCGATTGAAAAAAAGCGGGTAATGCAGCAGTAGATATTATTGAAAAAAAGGCGTTGATCTAGCAATGAATTTGAATAATGGAAGTGAGTAATATGTATAAGTTATTTATTGATTCGTTAAATAATAGAGTTGGTGTGTATCAAAATGGTGAATTAGTTGAAATATATGATGATTTTAATAATATTGAAGGTAATATTTATTCGGCTAGAGTTAAAAAAATATTGTGGATGGTATAAAGGTTGCTTTTTGTAATATTGGTATTCAGAAAGATGGCATGCTTCAATCAAAGGATATTATTAGATTTTCAGAAGGTGATAGGATTAGTGAAATAATCGATAAGAAGAATTATAGATTGGTTCAAGTTATAAAGAATCCAGTTGAAGATAAGGGTCCTAAATTAACAGAGCATATTAAGCTAGTTGGTAGAAATATTATTTTTAATGTTGTATGAAGGAATTTATTTTTTTCTGATAAATTAACTATTGATGAAAAGAGTAAATTAACTAAATTATTGGTAAATTTGAATTTGAAATATGGCGTTATTGTTAGATCTTCTGCAGTAAATATTGCTTTTTGATGAATTAGCTTTTAGAAATTAAAAAAATTAGCTGATCAATTTGATAAAAATTATTGAAAGATATAATAATTCGTCAGAAGTCTCATGTTTATATAATGTTGGTGGGATTGTTGATAAATTAATAACTGATTTGTATTCTAAGGATTTTAAAATTGAGGTTAATAGTAAGGAAGAATTTGAATTAATTAAAACTAAATATCCGGAATTTGATGTGGAGTTTGTTGATAAAAATTCTAAAAAAATAAAAATGAAGTCAAAGATTTCATTGAAATCAGGTAGTTATTTGATAATAGAAGAAACTTTTTGCTGGTACAATGATTGATGTTAATTCGGGGAATAATATTATTTCTAATAAAGATGGTGTGTTTTTAGATACTAATATTGAAGCGGCTATTGAAAATTGCAAGACAAATGAGACTTAGGGATATGTCTGGAATAATTATTGTTGATTTTATTAATTTGAATAATAATGATGAGAGAGATAAAGTTATTAGATGTTTAAGTGAATGTGCTAAATATGATAGGGCAAAAAGTAAATGTTGTTGATTTTACTAAACTTCGGATTGCTTGAAATCACTAGAAAAACCTATTTTTTTAATAAAAAAAATAAAATTGGAAGCTTTTAAACTTCCAATTTTTTTCTTTTATTTTTTTCTAATTCTTTGTTTCTTTTTTTATTTTTTTCTTGTTGTTGTTTTTATTAGTTCTTCATGTGAAACAATGATTTTTTTCTAATGTATTTATATGCAGGTATTTTTTATTTACTAGATTTTTTTATATCTTCGTTTACTTTTTTTCAAAGATTTCTTCATCTGTTTGGTTTTGCAAAAGTATTTTTTTCTTTATTTTTCTGGAAGAATAACTATTTCTGCAAATAATACAATATCTGAATTTCTATTTAATTTTTGTATTTTCAATATGTCCGAAGACCATTGATTCGTCAACATATGAGATATCATTTATTAGTTTTTTTCCAATTCTTCTGGAAATACTTTTTTTCCGTTTTTTTGAAAACTATTACATCTTTTTTTCTACCTGTTACTGAAAGTATTCCTTTTTTTGTCCATTCTTCCTAAATCGCCAGTATGGAACCAACCATCAATGATTGCAGAATTTGTGGCTTCTTCGTTTTTGTAATATCCAAGCATTACAGCATCACCACGGATTATGATTTCACCTTCACCTGTTTTGTCTGGTTCATATATTTTTGATTTCTGAACTTGAGAATGGAAAAACCTACGCTTCCAGGTTTTTTTACATATTTGTTTTCAGCTGCTACAGCGCCCGATGTTTCAGTTAAACCATATCCTTGGTATATATCGAAACCAAAAATCATATAAGCCTTGAGCTGTTTCTTTATCAAGTGCAGCTCCTCCAGCAATAATTGATTGTAAATTAGGACCTATGTTATCGAAAAATCTGTTTGAATATTTTACGTCTTGTCTTTATTGATGTGTGCCTGAAAATTTTTTTCTTAAGAAATTAACTAATTTTAATTTTTTTCTTTTTTTCTAATTCTTTAATAATTCTTTTTATAAATCATTTCAATTACTAGAGGAACACATACAAAAACCTGTTATATTATAATCTTTGATATTACTTGCAAAAATATTTTAATCCATCGCAGAATATTAGTGTAACACCAAGTGATGATCCGAATAAAAATGTTATTACACTTTCAAATACATGGTGAAGAGGTAGGAATGATAGAAATCTATTTCCTTCTTCAACATAGAACATTCTTTTGTATCATTTATCACTGTACAAATTGATTTTTGTGAAAGCATTACTGCTTTTTGAAATGCTGGTTGTTCCTGAAGTGAAAAATCATGACTGACATTTTTTTCGTTATCTATTTTTTTATATTGTCATATTCTGTATGATCAAGTTTTCTTGATTTCTCTAATTCTTCTGAATAAAGTAGAGAATCTTCAAATTTTTTTCGTCAAAGCATATCTTGTTGGGACATGATTTTATTGCTTCATGGTATTGTTTTGCATATATTATTGTGTCTGCTTCACTACGCTCTAATAAATCAGTAATCTCGTTTAATGGTAGAGATTTATCAAGTGGTACAACCTCTATGTTTGAAGTGGTTGCAGCTAAATAAGAAACACACCATTCATATCTATTTGGAGATATAATTGCAACTCTTTTTGAAATTGTTTTTTTTAACATATATGCTCCAAAAATCTTCGATGTCTTTTACGAAATCTTCGAATGTTTTTTTACGATTAATTCTTTATCAGTCGGTTTTAGTTTATATTCAAATGCTGATAATTTTAAGTATTTCTTTTTGTATAATTGTACTAGATCACGTAAATCTTTAAGATTGTCGTTTTCATATACATTGTTTTTTTCATTTTTTTAAATTATATTTCATATGGAATACCTTTCTTAAAAATATTCAGCTTCATTATATATTAAATCTTGTCATAGTTTCAAGTTTTTTTGTGATTAGTTGAATTGTTGGTTGGTAATTGTTATAATTTTCTGAATTAATTATACTGGAGATTTAAAAATGGATTTTAGTAAAAAAACTTGGAGTATGAGCTTGTTAGGTCTAAAATTAAAAAAATATGTATATTTTTAATTAGGAATGGCAAAGTTATTGTTAAGGCTCCAAATAATATTTCTGAGAATAGAATTAGAAATTTTATTAATTCAAAGGAAGATTGGATTAACAAAAAAAGTTGAAAGAGTTTGAAAAAGAAGTCTTTTAAAGAGAAATCGTATGTTAGTGGTGAAGTGTTTAAAGTTCTAGGAAATGATTATATATTAAATATTGAATATGATAATTTTGAAAAAAAGCGAGTGTTAATTTGGATAATGGGTATATTAATATTTGTGTTAGTGAAAAATTGTAAAAACTGAGAAGATTAAAGAACTTATTGAGAAAAATGTATTATAAAGTCGCTTTAATAATTGTTGATAAATCAGTAAATATGTGGAAAAAAATATACTTAAAATTGCTCCTGATGTGGTGGTAATAAAAAAAGTTGAAAAACTGCATGGGGAAAGTGTAATTCTAAGAGAAAAAAATAACAATTAATCCTGATTTAATGAAATATGACCAAAGGGTTATTGATTACGTTGTTTTACATGAGTTTTGTCATTTGAGATATATGAATCATTCAAAAGATTTTTTTGGAATATGGTTGGTAAGTTTATGCCTGATTATAAAGATTTAAAAAAAGGAATTGAAAAAAATGTATATTGACACTAAAGATTAATTTTATTTATAATGAAGTTGCTATACTAAATTAAATATAAAAAGGAGTTATTATGGAAAAAAATTACGTGGTTTTTGAAATTGCTAAAGGATGGGAAGATAAAGATATTAATTTACCTAAACGTTCGACAAAGAATTCAGCTGGATATGATGTGGAAGCCGCTGAAGATATTATAATTCCTAAATTTACTCCAGGAATTAAGCCGACATTAATACCTACAGGTCTTAAAAGCATATTGCCAACCTGATGAGTGCTATTTATTATTGAATAGAAGTAGTGGTCCGAAAAAAAGGATTTTTTTAATGGCTAATAGTGTTGGATTAGTTGATTCTGATTATTACGGAAATGAAGGAAATGATGGTCATTTCTATTTTTGCATATTTTAATTGTAGTGATCATGATATTGAAGTAAAAAAAGGTGATAGTATAGGTCAAGTTTTGTTTACTAAATATTTAGTTGTTGATAATGATAATGCCGCAGGCGTTAGAGTTGGTGGTTTTGGATCTACTGACAAGAAATAATTAAATATTTGTAATATATAAATAGAGTTAATATGACTATATTACTTTATAAGCTCTTTTATAGGAGTTATATTATGAAAAAAATTTTTTTTAAAAAACTTACAAATCAGTTATTATTTTTGTTAGTTGCGATAATAATTGGAACAATCGTTGGATTGGTATTTAAAGAAAAAAAGCAGCTATTTTAAGTCCATTTGGGGACATTTTTTTATTAATCTGATGTTTATTATCATAATACCATTGGTATTTTTTTAAGTATTACAACAGCAATTGCTAAGATGAAGCAGCCTAAGAGATTGGGCAAGATTATGGTTATAACAGTAATTATGTTTTTTTACTTACAGGATTGATTGCTTTATTAGTTGGTGTTTTTTTCTACTTATAAAGTTAAATTAATTGAAACAAAAAGATTCTGAAACAATTAAAAAAATTCATTGGTTTCAGTGGAAGAGCAGGAACAAAAAAAGATAAAAAAAGAAGATGAATCAATATTGCAAATAGTTGCAAATACATTAACTGTTAATGATTTTTCTAAATTATTATCTAAATCAAATATTATAGCTTTAATTGTCACATCTATTTTTGTTTGGAATTGCGATGAATATGGCTGGAGATTCTGCAAAAACCTGTGGAAGAATTTTTTTAGATTCTTGTTATGCTATAATATTAAAAATTGAATCAAATTGTAATTTGGTATGCACCAATAGGACTTGGTTGCTATTTTTGCAACTATGGTTGGAAAGTTTGGTGAATCAATTGCAGTTGGTTATGCTAAATTGTTTGTAATTTATACTATTGTAGCATTGTTGTTTTATGTAGTATTTTATACTATTTGCGCATTTATCGCTGGAGGAAAGAGAGGAGTTATTGCTTTTTGGAAAAAAATATAATACCTTCTACATTAACAGCTGTTGGAACATGTTCTTCTGCGGCTTGTATACCAGTAAATATTGAGGCAAGTAGAAAAAAATGGGAATATCTGATGATATTTCTGGAACTGTTGTATCTCTTGGTACAAGTTTTTCATAAAGATGGTTCTATGATAGGATCAGTATTTAAAATTATGTTTTTTTAGTTTGTTTGTTTGGAATTAATCCAGGTATTGGACAAATAATAGGTGTTTCAATATTGGCAAATTTACTAATAACAGGTGTTCCAATAGGTGGTGGAACGATTTCTGAAATGTTAATTTTAACAATGATGGGATTTCCTCTACAAGCATTACCAATATTGACAGTTATTGCAACTTTAATTGATGCACCGGCAACATTATTAAATGCAGCTGGGGATCCAAATGTATCTATGTTAGTAGCAAGAGCAGTTGACGGTAAAAAAATTGGATGGATAAAAAAACAAAGAAAAATAATAAAGAAATAAAAAGAATAATAAATACATCGGAGGGAGCAATTAATTTATTAATTGCTCTTTTTATATAATAATTAAAGGAGGTTTATATGCAAGAGTTAAAAAAATTAAAGGAATTTATAGACATTATAAGGGAGATTTTTATTTTGTTGAAGATATTATATATCATAGTGAAACAGCAGAAAAAAATGGTGGCTTATAGAGCTTTTATATGGGGAAAAATAAATTGTGGTGTAGACCATATGATATGTTTTTTTAGAGGAAGTTAATAAAAAAATGGTCAAAAAAATACAGATTTGAACTTCAAGATATTAAAAAGTGTTAAAGAAAAAAATAGTATATATTTAATTAGGGGAGTAGAAAAAAATTGGAATTTTATAGTGTTAAATTAAATAAAGAAATGGATGATATAGAAAAAAAGTTGATGAATTTAACACTAATTTGTCAAAAAAATATTTTCTTTCTAATGTAAATTATGAATTTAAAAAAATGAATTAGCTAATGAACAATTAATTTTTTTGTATTCGATGCTTCTAATTTATCAAATGATAAAAAAATAAAATTTTTTTAATAAAAATAAAAACATATTGATAAAAAGATTAGAAAAAAATGATTGGTGAAGAGTTTAAAGTTATAGTTTTTTTAATTCTAATGGAGAAAATGAAAAAAAGATGTTTTTTTGATTTAATTAGAGCTATTAAAATTGTTTTTGCTGAAGAGAAAAAAATTGATAGATATGAATATATTTATGATGTTGCTTGTAATTATTTAGATAATGAATTTATTACTAAAAAAATATTTGTGATTTTTAAAAAAATGATAAATGTTTTTGCCAAGAGAGATTTTAATTGTACTTGTGGATGTTGTCGACATTTTTAAACATTTTTTCGAATAAATTAGTTCAATGTGAATATTTAATTGATAAGCATTGTTCTGCAAAATGTTTACCATGTAAAATGTTTACATGTGATGAAATTGTTAGGGATAAAAAATAAAAATATAGATTTTTCTGATATATTTTTTTATTAGATAAATTTTTTTAATCCTATTCAAAAAAATTGTAATATTAATGAATTGTTTTAATAAAAAAAGAGACAATTATAAAAAAAGGTTGTTATGGTTTGGATTTTTAATATTTAGATATGTTTTATGAAATATTATTTTAACTTAATTATTAAAAATAATTTCATAATTGACTTATCAGATTCTGTATTTGACTTTACTTTAAGCCTAAAAAGTGCTATAATAATAATGTGTAAAAAGAATGAGAATTTTATATTTTACAGATTACATAAAAAGGAAGGTGCTGTATGTTTAGAATTGGTGATAACATAGTATATCCGATGCATGGTGCAGGGACAATAGATTCTATAGAAGAAAAAAAGAAATATTGGGAGAGAAACTACAGTATTACGTTATTAAGATGCCGGGAGAAGTAAAAGTTATGGTTCCTACATCTAAAGCTGAATCTTTAGGTGTAAGAGGTATAATAGATGAAACTGGTGCTAAAAATGTATTAAAATTATTGGAACAGGATGAAACTGAAATGTCTCAAAATTGGAATAAAAGATATAGGGACAATTTAGATAAAAATGAAAAACAGGTGATATTTATCAAGTTGCTGATGTTGTAAGAAATTTAACTTTCCAGCAAAAAGAAAAAAAGGAACATTATCTACTGGAGAAAAAGAAAATGCTTAGTAATGCTAGATTAATACTAGTTAGTGAATTAGCTTTTAGCTGAAAAAAACTCCACAGGATGAAGTTGAACGTTTAATTGATAATAAAAAATTGAAATGTCTTATAAAGAGTACAGAGTACCAACAGAAGCTACAATTGATTTACAAAAAAAGTGCGGTTACAAAAATTTATTCCTTTTTGATAATGGAACAACTACTGTTTAAAGAATATAAGGCAAAGGAAATATTATTTTAACTTGTATTTCCTTTTGCTTTTTTTATTTGATTATATATTTATTGTATAATATTGATTTTGAAAAGGCTGATTAATGGAGAGATATAATGATGAAATATTGGATGAAATAAGATCACGAAATGACATTGTTTCTACAATTTCTCAATATATGACGTTAAAGAGAAAAAGGTAGAAATTATTTTTGGTCTTTGTCCATTTCATAATGAAAAAGTCACCATCTTTTTCGGTATCACCGGATAAAGCAAATTTTTTTCATTGCTTTGGTTGTGGAGTTGGTGGAGATGTTATTAATTTTGTAAAGAAAATTGAAAATATTGGTTTTTTTAGATTCAGTAAGATTACTGGCGGAGAAAAGTGGAATTCAATTGCCAAATGATATTAGCAAAGCTGAAGAGGAAAAATATTAAATTAAAAAAATAGAGTTTATAAAAATTAATGAATTGGCTGCAAAGTTTTATCACGAAAATTTATATAAGCCGACTTCTAAAATTGCACAGGATTATATAAAGAAGAGGAAATTGAATAATGCTACTTTGAAATCTTTTTTTAATGGGATATGCATCAAATAGTAGCAATGAATTGCTTAGATATTTAAAAAGAACAGGGATTTACTGAAGATGAACTGTTAGCTTCTTGCTTAATTGGTAAGTCTGACAGGGGTTATTATGATAAATTTAGAAATAGATTGATGATTCCAATAAGGGATGAAAGAGGAAGATTTATTGCTTTCGGAGGTAGAGTCCTTGATGATAGTAAACCTAAATATATCAATTCTCCCGAAAATATTGTTTATAGTAAGGGAAGAAATCTGTTTGGATTAAATGTTGCAATGGAAGGAATTCATGGACCTTTAAAAACGATTATTAATTGTTGAAGGTTATATGGATGCTATTTCTTTATATCAAAGAGGAATTACTAATGTTGTGGCTTCTTTGGGGACTGCATTGACTGATTCTCAAGGTAGATTACTTAGAAGAAATACTGAGCAAGTTATTTTAGGATATGATGCTGACGGTGCAGGTCAGCAGGCAATTATTAGGGGTATGGAAATTTTAAAAAGTATGGATATTGATATTCGTATTCTTCAAATTTCTGGAGCTAAGGACCCTGATGAATATGTTTTAAAAATTCGGACCTGAGAAAAATGGTAAAAAGCAATGGATGAAGCTATTTCAGCTATTGAGTTTAAGATAAAAAGTTTTAAGAGCAAATCTGGACTTGAATAATGTTAATGATAAAGTTAAATTTTTTTAACTGAAATTGCAAAAAAATTCTTTCTAATGTTGATAATAATATTGAAAGAGAAGTTTATATTGATAGAATTTCAAAAAGTTTATGAAATTAGTAAAAAAATGCTATAGTTTCCGAAGTTGATAAGTTACTTTATAGGAGTTTAGCTGGAGTTACAAAGTTTGAAAAAAATCAAATATTGTATTGAAAGATACTCAAGATTCAAAAAAATTGATGTAGCAACTAGAAAACGTGAAGGAATGGTGGTTTATTTATTAATCGATTATACCAAAGCTGCGTTTGATAAAAATCAAGAATGTCGTTGATTTAGATTTAATAAAGTCTGAAAAAAATAAAAAATAATTGGTATTTTATATGAAAGAATTGATTTGAATAATCTTCCTGAGAATATAATTTCGTTATTTGAAGATGAGGATGACATTAACTATGTTAGTGGAATATTATCATATGATTTTTGAAATTAGTGATGTAAATAAAGCGATTGAGGATATTGAAAAAGGTATATTATAAAGAAAAAAATTAATTTCCTTAAGAAATGAATTGATTTTAAAAATTAGAAAAATAACAATAATGCTGAAGAAGCTGATAAAAAAAGAGATTGAAAATGAGTTAACAAATGTAATTTTGGAACTTACAAAAAATGAAGTAGGAGGGGCTTTAATGTCTAGAAAAAAAGAAGTAGAAAACGTTGAGAACTTAGAAAATGTTGAAAAAAATTAGAAAGTTTAGAGAACGTTGAAGAAACAAATACTAAAGCATCTAAAAAAAGATAAAAAAATGATAGTACTACTGTATCAAAAATTGATCAAATTGTTAATAGTGTAAAGGATAAGGGAAAGATTGATTATAGTGAGTTAGCAGCACAACTTGGCAATTTTTTTCTCCAGAAGAAATGGAGAAGTTGTTTGATAAACTTGAAAAATTAAATATTCAAGTAGCTAATGAGACTGTTGATATTGACGATGAAGAACCAAATATTGAAGATTTGGAAGAAGTTGAAGATTTAGATATAGAGGATGTTAATATTGATACACTTGAAGGTATTAGTGTTGATGATCCAGTAAGAATGTATTTAAGGGAAATCGGTAAAATCCCACTTTTATCTTTTTGAAGATGAATTAAAATATGCTAAATTATCTTACGAACATGATGAAGCTGCTAAGCAAAAAATTAACGGAATCTAACTTGAGATTGGTGGTTAGTATTGCTAAGAAGTATGTTGGTAGAGGTATGTTGTTCTTGGATCTAATTCAAGAAGGTAATATGGGATTGATTAAAGCTGTTGAAAAGTTTGATTATACTAAAGGATTTAAATTTAGTACATATGCTACTTGGTGGATTAGACAAGCAATTACTAGAGCGATTGCTGATCAAGCAAGAACAATTAGAATTCCAGTTCATATGGTTGAAACTATTAATAAATTAATAAGAACTTCAAGACATTTGTTACAACAAAATGGTAGGGAGCCAACACCTGAAGAAATTGCAGTTGAAATGGAAATTCCAGTTGAGAAGGTTTTAGAAATTCAAAAAAATAGCCCAAGATCCTGTTTCTTTGGAAACTCCGATAGGTGAAGAAGATGATAGCCATTTAGGAGATTTTATTCCTGATGATGATTCACCATCACCACAGGATGCAGCTTCTTATACAATGCTTAAAGAACAATTAAATGAAGTTTTTGGAAACTTTGACACCTAGGGAAGCCAAGGTTTTAAGATTGAGATTTGGTCTTGATGACGGAAAAAGCTAGAACACTTGAAGAAGTTGGAAAAAGAATTTAGTGTAACTCGTGAGAGAATAAGACAGATTGAAGCGAAAGCTTTAAGAAAAATTGAGACATCCTTCAAAGAGCAAAAAGTTAAAAGAATATATGTAGACATCTTGTAATTTGAAGGGTTTTGTGTTAGAATAGGTTGAGTTAAAAAGTATTATTACTTTTTTTCCTTGCTTATTTTAATGATAAGCTATTATCCAAGAGGAGGTGAATAATAATGAACAAATATGAAAGTGTTATCATTGTTAATCCTAATGTAGATGAAGAAGGCATCAAAGCTTTAGAAAAGAAATTTACAGATATTATTAATAATGATGGTAAGTTAGAAAAAAATTGATAACTTAGGAAAAAAGAAAAATTAGCTTATGAAGTTAAGAAAAAAATAACGAAGGTATTTATTTAGTTTTAACATTTGAAGCTAATGCAGATTTAATCGAAGAACTACAAAGAAATTACAGAATTACTGATGAAGTTATTAAATTTATTGTTATCAGAATAGAAGAATAATTTTTTTAAATTAGGGCGCTTAGAAAGGCAATTTTATGAATAAAGTAATTTTTAATTGGTAGATTAACAAGGGACCCAGAAGTTAGATACACACAAGCAAATAATACAATGGTTGCATCTTTTTCTTTAGCAGTTAATAGAAGATTTGCTAGAGAAGGTGATGGACAAACAGCTGACTTTTTAAATTGTGTTGCTTGGTCAAAAAAACTGGAGAATTTATTAGTAAATATTTCAAAAAGGGTCAACAAGTTGGAGTTGTTGGTAGAATTCAAACAAGAAGTTGGGATGATCAACAAGGACAAAAAAACATTATGCAACAGATATAGTTGTTGAAGAAGCATATTTTGCTGATTCAAGAAGAGATAATGGTGGTATGATGGATGGAGATAATCCATTTGCTACAGAAAAATTTTGATGCTAACAATGGTGCTGATACTTCTGATTTTTGAAGTTTCATCTGGTGATGATTTACCATTTTAGTAAATATGATAGGAATGGGGGCGAAAATAATGGCAGATAAGAGAAATAATAGAAGAAATAATAAAGATTATGATGATGATTACAGAATCAAAAAAATAAGAAAAAAAGCTTGTCCTTTATGTTCTGATAAAGATTTAGTATTAGATTACAAAAAAATCCTGAACAATTAAAGAAATTTGTTAATGAAAGAGGTAAGATTCTTCCAAGAAGAACAACAGGAGCTTGTGCTAAACATCAAAGAGATATTACTATTGCAGTAAATAGATGTAGAGCAATTGCTATGTTACCATATTCACAAAACTAAGATGAGTTTTAAAAAAGATGGGTTTTGACCCATCTTTTTGTATGTATTTATTTTTTTAATTTGATATTCCATGATGTATTTCAGGTGTATTATCATCTATTGGAAGCATTGTATAACCATTTTTTTGACAATATTCAATAATTCTAGGTAGTGCTTCTAGAATTTTTTTATTTGTTCCAAAGTCATGCATTAACACTATGTTTGAACGGTTTGGTCTTAATTCTTTTTACTACGTTGTTGTAGCAATCATCTGCTGTTCTGGCTCTTCCTGCATCATCATCATCAACATTCCAATCATAGTATTTATATCCACGTTGTTTTGCTGTTTTTTTGTGATTCTGCTCATAATTCCTTTTTGAATATCTTTTTGCTTATTGTGTTTGAACTTCCACCTGGAAATCTAATATAGTGTGAATCGAATCCGGTATCTGCTTTTACTTTGGCTCGTAATTTATCAATTCCATCTAGGTATGAATTATCATCTTTATATGCTATTGCGTAATTATGATCATATGCATGTAATCCTATTGTATGTCCTTCATTAACTTCACGTTGTAAAGTTGTTTTATTGTAGCTTCCTGAGTTTATAACAAAAAAATGTTGCTTTGACATTGTATTTTTTTAGGATGTCTAGTACGGAATTGGTAATACTACTTGGGCCATCATCAAATGTTAAGTATGCAATGCTTTTTCCATTTGATGTAGTTGTTTTTAGATTCTGCTGTTTTTATTTTCACTAACTTTATTTGTTTGCGTTTTATTTTCGTTTGTTTTTATTTTCAGTTGGTTTTGCTTGAGTTTCGGTAGTATTTGTTGTGTTTTTATTATTATCTATAGTAGCTGGTGTATTGTTTGTTTCTGATTTTTGTTGTTTTTTTGTTGTGTTTTTGTACTTCTTGTTGTGATGTACTTGCAATTGTTTGTGAAGTATTGGTTGTTTCGTTTTTTTAGCAAGTAGATTGTTCCAAGAAAATGCAATTTGAACTGATATTAAAAATTAAAGAAATTATAAAAACTAATATGGGTAATAGCGATAATTTTATTTTTTTGCAGTATGTGTATTTTTGCATTATATAGATAGAATGTTTTATCATTTAAATGTTTAATTTTTATTATTCGAGTATATTGCGATAATGATTGTTAAACCAATTAAGGCAATAATTTCTGCAATTATCATTCTAGCTTCGACTGATAATGATAGTATTAAATTATTCATTAGAAATCTCCTTTTGTATGTATTTAATTTATATATTATATTGTATTCATTAATGAAATAAGTATATCATTTTTGAAAAAAATAATTCTATAAAATATTAATATTTGAAAATGTCTTTTAATTGATTTTACTATGTAATTATGATAAAAAAATATAATGATTGGAGATTATTATGAATGAGGGTAAAAAAATAGAAAAATCTAGACAATCTAATAGTGTTAAAAGAAGAAGTAAACAACCAAGAAAGAAAAACGCCTACAATTGGTATAAAGGTTAAAAATTTTTTTGCTTTTTTTGTTAGCAGTTGCAGCTATTATAATGATATATTCAAATTTTTTTCTAGTCCGGCACATGTACTTAGGGATTTTTTTATAGAAAAGTTAATGATCATAAATATGGAGAACTTTATGAATTAGTCGATACTGATATGAGTAAAGATGAATTTACAAATAAAAATGAAAAGTGTTTATGATGGAATGGAGGTTTCTAGTGCCTGGGTTACGATTTCAATTAATTTAAAAAAATAGTGATATAGTTAATTTGAAATATGTGACGAATTTGAATACTGTTGCAGGAAAATTAACTTTTTTTCAAATAAATCTACTTTTGATTAAGGTTAAGGGAAATATAAAAATTAAATGGGATAATTCTTTTATATATCCTAAATTAAAAAAAGAATCAAAAGATAAGAGTTAGTACTTTAAAAGGCAAGAGGGGGCAATCTACGATAGAAATAAGAATATACTTGCTAAAGATGCTAAAAGCTTATTCTATTGGTGTCGTAGCTGGAAGTATTAAGAGTGAGGATGATTTAAAGAATATTGGAAAAATTACTCAATATTTCATATAAAAAAACATAAAATCAGAATTGGCTAAATCGTATGTTGTGGATGGAACTTTTGTTGTTCTGAAGAATATAGATAGGGAGCAACAGGAGTTAAAAAACTGAATTACTTAAAAATACCTGGTGTTAAAGCAGTTGATTATGATATCAGAGAATATCCATATAATGAAAAAAATTATCAACCTTATTGGGGTTTGTGCAAAATGATGAGGGTAAATCTGGACTAGAATTAACTTTTTAATTCTCAGTTAAAAAGGACAGAATGGTTGCGAAATATATATAGATGATGATGGTATTAATGTTGATACAATATTAAAAAAAGACAGAATCAATGGTAAAAAAATATTGATTTAACGATTGATGTGAAGTTACAAGAGATGATTTATGAAAAAAATTTAAAAGATGTTGAAAGTGCCACAGTTGCAATGAATTATGCTACTGGTGAGGTTTTTAGCATTGGTTAGTACACTAAGTTATGAAACAAATAAAAATTTCATTAGGAATTAGTGAAGTAGAATGGAATGAAATTGTTAATAGTAAAAAGAAACCTTTATTTACTAGATTTTTTTAAGTAGATATACTCCTGGGTCAATAATGAAACCAATTGTTGGAGCAATAGGACTTGATACTCAGTCTTTTACAGAGGTAGAGGACTTTGGAAAAAAAGTGTTAAAAAGTTGGCAAAAAGATTCTTCTTGGAAGGATTTCTTTGTTACTACATTGGAAACATATAAAGGTGAATCAAATTTAGAGAAGGCTTTGATATATTCGGATAATGTATATTTTGCTAAAAGCTACTTTGAAAAATTGGAAAAAGAATTATTTAAACAGGAACTTGATAAATATGGATTCAATAAGCCTTTAAATTTTTGAACAAAAATACGGATGTTTCAACTTATGGAAATATTGATAGTGAGGCTAAACTTGCTGTTTCTGGATTTGGACAGGGGGATATGGAAGTTAATCCTATATTTATGGCTAAGATATATTCGGCGTTTGCTAATAATGGAAATGCAGTACATCCATATATTTTACAGAAAGAAGGTAATGAACAAAAATACTGTTAATAGTGTGAATCTAATGAATCCTCTTACAGCTAATAAATTGAAAAAGATTTGAAAAAAGTAATAGATGAAGGTACTGGTAAAGCTGCTAAGATTGAAGGAAAAAAATTTATATGGCAAAAAACTGGTACTGCTGAGATTAAAAATGACTAAAAGATGATAGGGCTGGTGAAGAAATTGGTTGGTTCAATGTTTTTGATGATAATAAGCTATTAATTGTTAATATGGTTGAAAAATGCAAAAAAGATTAAATGGAAGTAAATTTGGTGTTAAAAAAATTTAAGAGATATATTTGACAAGTATGTTATAATTGAAAATGTTAAGTGATTTATAAAAATTAATTAGTATTATAAATTTGTTAATATAAAAGAAAGGTAGGTAAAAAAATGAAGAATATTATTTTTAAATGTCGGTGGGATGACATGTAGTGGTTGTTCTGCTAGACTTGAAAAAAATACTTGAATAAACAGGAAGGAATTTTTAGTGCAAGTGTTAATTTAGTCTTAGCTACAGCTAAAATAGAATATGATGAAAATCTTTTAGATGTTAATAAATTGAATAAATTTATTGAAGAATCAGGATTTACTTCATATTAGTATTATAAATTTGTTAATATAAAGAAAGGTAGGTAAAATGAAGAATATTATTTTTAAATGTCGGTGGAATGACATGTAGTGGCTGTTCTGCTGGACTTGAAAAAAATACTTGAATAAGCAGGATGGAATTTTTAGTGCAAGTGTTAATTTAGTCTTAGCGACAGTTAAAAATAGAATATGATGAAAAATCTTTTTAGATGTTAATAAATTGAATAAATTTATTGAAGAATCGGGATTTACTTCATATGGTGAAGAATATAATAAAAAAATAAAAAGAAAGCCTGAAAGATTTGTTTTATTAATATATACAGTGTTAACTATTTTGTTAATGTATATTTCTATGGGGAACATGTTTAAAAATAAAAAAATGCCAAAATATAATTGATATGCATTCTAACCCAATAATTTATGCGGTAAGTTTAGCTGTTATTACTTTTTTTATATTTTTATTTATGGTTTTGATATAATTAAAAAGTGGTATTAAGAATTTGGTCCATAGAATGCCTAATATGGATTCATTAATTATGATTGGTGTTATAGTTAATTATTTATATAGTTTATTTAATATGATCCTTGTTTTTTTAAAAGGTGATATGAATGGATTGCATCATTTATATTTTTGAAGCTTCGGCAATGACAATATTGTTTGTTAAAATTGGTAGATTTATTGATAAAAATAATAGAATAAAAGCTACGGATGCTGTTAGAGGATTAGTTTCTGTGACTCCTAAAAAAGCTGTTAAGTTAGTTGATGGTGAAGAAAAAACTGTTACAATTAATGAAATTTCTAAAGGGGATATTATTGTATGTAGACCTGGTGAAAAAAATTGCAGTTGATGGAATTGTTAGAAAAGGAAGAACAAATATTAATGAGGCTTTAATAACTGGTGAAAGTAAGCCGGTTCATAAGGAAGTTGGTAATGAAGTTATTGCTGGTTCAATAAATTGTAATGGGTATATTGAATATGAAGCGGTTAGAATTGGAAGAGAAACCAATATTTCAAGTATAGTTAAGATGGTTGTTGAAGCAACTAATAGTAAGACTGAAATTCAAAAAAATTTGTAGATAAAGTTAGTGGTATATTTGTACCAGCTATCTTTATATTAGCTGTTTTAGCTAGTATTTTTAAATTTTGTTATTATAAAAGATATTTCAATTGCAGTAAATGTTTTTTGTAACGGTTTTTAGTTGTTGCATGTCCTTGTGCACTTGGAATTGCTACACCACTTTGCAATGGTGGTTTCTATAGGAAAATTGAGCAGGAATGGAATTTTTTTATAAAAATCTAGTGAAAGTCTAGAAATTCTTAATGGTATTAAAAAAATATTGTTTTTTTGATAAAACTGGAACTTTTGACGAATGGAAAATTTAGTGTTGTTGATAAAAACATTAGTGATGAAAATATGCAGATATTACAAAGTATTGAATTTAACTCAAAACATCCAATTGCTCAGAGTATTTGTGAATTTTTCTGATTTTAATAAAAATCGAAGTAACTAATTTTAGAAATTGAAGGATATGGTTTACAGGCGGATATTGGAAATAGCACATATTATGTTGGAAGTTTAAAATTTGTTAAAGAACAGTGTATTAATAATATTTATGGTAATGATGAAGAAAAAAATTTTTGAGTAATGGATATACAATTGTTTATTTATTTAATAATGATGGAGTCCTTGGAATTGTAGGATTAGCAGATACAGTAAAAGATGGAGTTAAAGAGCTGATTCAAGAATTGAAAAAAATATGAATAAAAAAATATTTATATGCTAACAGGTGATAATGAAGCTGCAGCTAAAAATTATTGCAAATGAAATTGGCATTGATAATGTTGAGAGCAATCTAACACCTAAGCAAAAATTGGTTTATGTAAGTAATATGAATGATGATACTAATTCAGTTATGATGGTGGGTGATGGTATTAATGATAGTCCTTCATTAAAAAGCTGCTGCAATTGGTGTAAGTGTTGAAGGTGGTAGTGATGTTAGTGCCGATTCTTCTGATATAATATTAATGAATTCTAATATTGGAATAATTTCTTTGTTATTGAAAGTTGGTAAGAAGACTAATCGAATTATTAAACAAAAATTTATTTTTGGGCAGTTTTTTTATAATTGCTTAATGATAGTAATTGCAACTGGTTTATTGCCTATTCATATTAATCCAATGATTGCTAGTATGGCAATGATGATGAGTAGTTTAATGGTTGTATTCAATAGTTTGAGGCTATTATAATAAATTTATTTAAGTTTGACTATTGCAATTTTATGGCTAATATGTTATTATTGTTAATAGTCAGTGAAAAAAATAAGCATAGGAGGTGCTAATAATGGCAAAGTGTGAGTTTTGCGAAAAAAACAATGTCAACAGGAAATAAAAATAAGTATTGCTCGTTCACATGTTAGTAGAAGATCATTAAGAACTTTTAAACCAAACTTAAGAACAGTTAAAGTTAATGTTGATGGTGAAAATAGAAAAATGAAAGTATGCGCTAAATGCTTACGTTCATTCAAAAAAATGCAGCTAATGATTAATTAGAATATAATGGAACACTATGATGGTGTTCTTTTTATGTTTTTGTTTTGTATTAATTTGGTTAGTGTTATTATTAAATAATAATATGGAAATTATAAATTGATAATTATTTTTGATTATGGTATTATTTATTGGTAAATTATTAGAAGTGAAGGTTATATATGTTAAGTAAAATTACAGAAATTAATGTTTGGCATGTAATTCGAAGAATTTTTGGTGTCGATCACAATGTTAATTGCAATTATTTTCTTTATGCAAATTGCACCTGGATATGTGAAGGATCCTCCTAAAACATCAAAAAAATTAGAATGATTTTAAATAATAATATTATAAATAATTTGAAAAAAATGATATTATTTTTATAGATAATAAAAACTTATTTATCAATTGATGATATTCGAAATTATTTTGATGAATTCTTAAAAGAAGAGGACAATCGTTTTATTACAACATATGCTGGCAATACAGCAGTTATTGCTAAAAAAATAGTAATGCGGTTTATTTAAATGGAGAATATATTAATTTTTTTCAACACAACCTTTATATGATAAGGAAAATTCTAAATATTATTTATCTCTTGATGATTTAAATAAAGTATATGATTATGAAATGAGATATAATCCTTATACTAAAGTGGTTATAATTGATACTAAATCTAAAAATTGGTTAAAAGCAAAATCTAAAAAATAATTTTTGCTATAAAATATAAAGAGCTACTAAATTGTCAAAAAAACAGTTGATAAAATTGTAAAAATGATGAAATTATTATTGTTCAAAATGATAATAATAGTGATTATGAAGTAGAGGGGTGGGTTAGAGTTAGAACGCCTAATGCAAAGATTGGTTATATTGATAAAAAGTGATATAATGGACCGAAAATGTTGCATGGGATGGAAATAATAAAAACGATGATCTTAATAGAGTAAGTTTTGCTTGGGAATATTATCCTGAGGGGTGACAGTGCTCCGATAAAAATCTGATAAGATTGAAGGAATAAATGTTGTTTCACCATCTTTTTATAAGTGTTAAATCTGATGGAAGTGTTTATTCTAAAGGTGATGAGAATGAAAAAGAAATATGTTGATTGGGCACATAAAAATGGATATAAAGTTTATCCAACTGTTTCAAATATTTCAATTTCAAATATTAATGATAATACAAAGATTTTTTTCAAACTTTTTGAAACTAGGGAAAAAGGTTATTAATCAAATTGTTGATAAATTAGTTGAAGAAAAAAAGTTGATGGTGTATATGTTGATTTTTGAAAGGATATTACTATCTGATAAAGATAATTATACTAGATTTATAATTGAGCTAGCTGCAGGTGTGAGAAAGCATAATATGAAAAATATCTGTTGCTGTAACACCTCCTGATGGTGCTGAAAATTGGTCTTTATGTTATGATCGATTTAATTTAGCGAAAGCGGTTGATTATATGGTATTCTTATCTTTTGATACACATGGAGTGCTTTCTCCAGTAAGTCTTTCATCTGCATACGAACTTGAAAAATAACATTAACAAATTTATAAATAATGAAGGTGTACCAGCTAATAAATTAGTTGTTTCATTACCATTATATACTAGACTTTGGTCTGAGAATAATGGCAAAGTTAGAAATAAAGTTGTTAATATGAAGAATATTACAATTCCTGATAAAGTTGAAAAACAATGGAATGATACTACGAAACAATATTATATTGAGTATAAATCATATCAAACTGTTAATAAAATGTGGATTGAAGATGAAACTTCAATATCTAAGAAACTTGATATTATTAATAAATATAATCTTAAAGGTGCTGGTTTTTGGGAACTTGGAAGAGAAAAAAAGCAGATCTTTGGAGTGTAGTAGTTGATAAAATTAAATAAAAATGAATTGGACCCAAATTGTTGGATGAAAAATTTAACGAGGAGGGTTTATTTTTTTGAAAAAGAGATTCAAAGTTAATAAATTGTAGTCGTAAAAAAATCTATAAAAAAATAGAAAGTTATAAATTACAATAGTGAAAAATATGGTGAAAATACTTGACATTATTCTGTAATTGGATTAATATAGACACATTGTTAATTAAAAATTCGCAGTAAGGAGTGATAAAAAAATGGACAATGAAGAAGTAATTTTAACCCAAGAGGATATGATAAAATTGAAGAAACTTTAGAAGAATTAAAAAAACTAAAGTTAGGGATGAAATTAGGGAAAAGAATTAAAAGTAGCTTTAGGATATGGTGATTTATCAGAAAAATTCAGAATATGATGAAGCTAAAAGCAGCTTTAGCAGAAAAATGAAGATAAGATTGCAGAATTGGAAAAATAAATTAAAACATGCTAGAATTATTGATGAAAGTGAGATTGATACTAAGGTTGTTCAAATAGGTAATACAGTTAAGGTTCATGATGTTGAATTTGATGAAGATGTTACATATACAATCGTAGGATCAACTGAGGTTGATTTATTAAATAATAAAATTTCTAATGAATCTCCTATTGGACAAGCACTTTTAGGAGCTAAAAAGGGACAAACAGTGGAAGCTAAAGCTCCAAATGGAATTATGAAATTTAAAGTTTTATCTATTACTATATAGGGACAGAGATATTGGTTTTGATGGCCAATATCTTTTTTTGTTATATGGAATATTAAGAATAATAATGAGGTTTTTAAAAATATTGACATTTTAGGCAATTAGCATATATTATTAATGCATAAGTTTGCATGTGATGTGAGGTGAAAATATGGAAGCACTTATGACTACTTCATCTATGGGAGGCGAACTTATAAGCTTTAAAATAGATGGAATAGAAAAAGATTCACCAAGGAGAAGAAGTAAAGGATGAAAATGGGAGAGTTTATTGGAAGAGGCATGCTCCAGTATTGTTCCCAGTTGTAGGTAAATTAAAGGGTGGCCATACAGTTATAAATGGGCGTACTTTTGAGATGCCTCAACACGGCTTTGCTAGAGATTTAAAAATTTGAACCTATAACGAAATTGGATAATTTTTCACTCATATAAATTAGTAAGTGATAAATATACTTTAGTTAGATATCCGTTTGAATTTGAGCTATATAATACTTATAGACAGGAAGAGAATAAATTAATTTTTTTATTTATAAAGTTATTAATACTGAGGGATTCACAAATGACTTTTTGGTCTTGGGAGCCATCCGGCTTTTTAAGATTGATAGTGATGATATTAAAAAGAAAAATTATTATTTGGAATTTAGCGAAGAAGAGGAAAATGCACATTTTCTATATTTAATAGATGGTTTAGTTGCTACGGAATATTCTAGAAACAAGCTAATTAATAATAAATATATTTTTATTAAATGAACATTCTTTTTGATAATGATGCTTTTAATAATAAAAGGCATACAACATAAAGAAGTTAGTTTGAAAAAAATAGGAGAACTGGTAAAACTATTTTAAAAAATGAATTATGAGGGTGGCCATATTTAGGTATTTGGTCAAAACCTGGAGCACCTTTTCTATGTTTGGAACCTTGGTTTTCTACAGCTGATAGAATTAATAGAGCAAGTGTATTTAATAAAAAATCCTGATTTAATTACATTACAACCAAAAGAAGAATTTGAAGCTAAGTATAAAGTTGAATTTTTTTAATAGGAGTTAATAGTGAAAGTTTTAATGATGATAATTATAGCTATTTCAGTTTGTATTATTTATGATATAAGAAGTATTCTTAGTAAGAATTTTCCTAAATACAATAATTCAAATGTTATAGAAGCAGCAAGAATAGTGGCACTTATGGTTTCTTTAATATGTGGTGCTGTATATTATTTTTATTTAATAAAGGAGGTTTATTTTTGAGTAACAAAGAAAAAAATGTTGAGAAAAAAAGTAAAGAATAATACTAATAAGAATGTTAAAAAAAGACTGATAAGAAATTGGGAGAGGTAACGATTGATCCTAAATTAAAAATCAGAGTTGATTGATGAAAAATGTTGCTGAATTGAAGGAAAAAGAAGTAAATGAAAGCAATAAGCCTAAAAAAAGATGTTAGCAAGGGTGTTAAGGGAATTATTGTTGTTGTATTTATCTTCTTGATTCTTTTTCTAGTTTCTAAGATTTTTAAGCAATAATCAAGAAAGATTATTAAATAAAGCTGTTAATGAATTAGCGTCAAAGAATGTTGTAAGTACTAATTTTAATGATGAAAAAAATTAATACTACTGGAGAATATAAGGTTGTTGCTGAGACAATTAAAGAATTTTTAGTGAAATATTCAGCTCAAATGAAGGAAGTTCAAAAATGATTTTGCAACAACAACAAGCAATTGTTTCTACATTATTAAATGAGAGCAATTATACAAATGATGCTCCTAATTTTTGAAAATTCGTTAAAAAAACATTAAGTGATGCAAAAAATTAAATTTGATACAGATATTGAAAATATTAAATTATTAACTTCTGAAGAATCTATTATGAAGTTAATTGAAAAACAAAAAAATTATCATCTGAATATGTTGAATTATAAAAAAATATTTCTTTTTCAGAATCTACTTTAAAAGAGATGATTGCAAAAGATTCAAGTATTTTTATTAAATACAAAAAAATACTGTTGATAATACATATGATGTAATGGCAAATATATTCACATTTTTGGTTACAAATCAAGGAAAAATGGGAAGTGAGCAATGGTAATGTGGTATTTGGAGATTTCTCTTTAATGGCTCAATTTATAGCTTTAAAGGCTAATATGTAATATTGTAATCATATAGTAATATAAATGTAATATATTATCAAAAAAACCTTGGAAAATAAGATGTTTGTAGCTTTTTAAGAGTTTTGACTTTTTGACTAAAATGCCCAAGCCGTGGTATAATCAGCTCATCAAATGAAAAAGTAGGTGATTTAATAATGATTTACCAAAAACGATATTGCTAGTTTAAAAATCTAACATTAATGAAAAAAATTGGACAAAAAGATAATTGTTAAAGGCTCTCTTGGTAGAAGCAAATCATTTGAAAAAGAGGCAACTATAGAAAAAAAGCATATCCAAGTATTTTTTTGTTGTAAGATATGACGAAAATGATAGAAGTGTTTCATATCAATATAAGGATGTTTTAACACGTAGTGTTGAAGTTGATGTGTTTGATGGTGAAGGATATAGTCCATTAGTTCCTCCAACTCAAAAAGGAATAAGAAAGTTAAGAACTACATTATAAAGTTTGTATCCCAAATGTCATTGCATTTGGGATATTTTTACTAGATTTGAAAAATTCAATTTGGATAATAACAAAGGAGAAAAGAAATGAATGATAATACAAAAAAAGCATTGATGAGATTGTTAGCAATTTTTAATTGTTTTTATAATTTCTTATGCATATAATAGATTTTTTTATGAATGAGAATCTGAATAATTCGAAGAAAGCAAATTTAAAGGATAATATCAATAATTCTAAATTCGCGGATGTGGATTTGAATAATGAGGATTTTAATGTCTTATTTATGTATGTTGGGCAGGCTGATTCTACACTGATTAAATATAAAAAAATAAAAACAATGTTAATTGATGCTGGTAATAATGAAGATGGCAAGAATATTGTTAAGTTTTTTTAAAAAGATAAAGGGAATTAGTAAACTTGATTATATTGTTGGAACTCATTATGATGAGGATCATATTGGTGGAGCTTGATGATATAATAGAAAATTTTGATATTGGTAAGTTTTATTTATCAAATGGTGGTGAACTTGGACCCTAATTATTATAATTTAGAGAAAGCGGCTAAGAAAAAAAGAATTTAGCTATTACCATTCCTAAAGTGGGAGATAAAATTGATTTTGGCGATGTAGATATGGAAGTGATGTCGGCTTCTAAATTTGATGGTAAAAATGATAATAATGCTTCAATAGTTATTCAAGCTAAATATGGTAGTCGTAAATATTTATTTATGGGTGATCTTGAAAAAAACAGGAAGAAGCAAAGCGTAAATGGAACGAGGTTGATGTTTTTAAAAGGCAGGGCACCATGGTTCTAATACAAGTAGTACTCAAGAATTTTTTTAAAATCAAGTTAAGCCTAAATATGTTTTTTTGTATCAGCTGGTAAGAATAATAAATATAGACTTCCAAAACGTTAAAGCTATGGAAAGAATTGAAAAAGACCGGGGCTAAAAATTTTTTTAGAACGGATGTTAATGAATCATCTTTTTGGCTTACATCAAATGGTAATGATATTGATATAAAAGAGGTTTCAATTAATCTTGATGGGAATGGAGGAAAATAGGATGTTTAATTTTTTTAAAAATTTTTCAAAAAGAAAAAAAGAAGTTAAGTTTGAAGTTGAAGGCGAAGTTTATAAAATTGATGAAATTGGTGATGATGATAAATATGTGTTTTTTTGACTAGAGAAAGTGATGGAGTTGATAAACAGATTTTCGATATTTCTGATGAATTGTATAATCAAATTTTTAGATGATGGAAGTATTGAATATCTTGTTTATAAAAAAATGGTGAATTTAGAGTTAAATAAAAAGAGGTGTGTATGAATAAAAAAAGTAGTTATAGGAATTGTATTATCATTTTTGATAATTGTTATATTAATATTGGGGAGTAATTTTATTTAAATTATTAAAAAAATAAAAAGTGATATTAATGTTAGTAATAATAAAATTATAAGTGAAAAATAGTAATTTATCTTCTGATGCTTTTTTTGATGCCAATTGAAGATCTTATGAGGAATACAGGTAAAGGTCCTTTGGTAACAGGTAGAATTGAAAGAGGAAAAAGTTAAAATTGGAGATGAAATTGAAATTGTTGGTTTTTCAAATAAAAAAATAATAGCAACAGTAATTGGAATTGAAGTTTTTTTAGAGCAAAAAAAGATGAAGCTGTTGCTGGAGAAAAATATAGGACTCTTGTTAAGTAATGTATTACCAACTGATTTAAAAAAAGAGGGCAAGTTTGTGCTAAAATTAATTCTATTAAAAGTCATAAAAAAATAAAAAGTTCAGGTACATATTTTTAGATTATAATAATGAACCATATTTAAGTTTGTTGAAAGTTGGTAATGAAGTTAATTGCTATCTTCGAGCACAAAGTGTAAAAAGGTCTTATTAGAAAAAAATTGAAGGTAAAGTTGATTTAAAAACAAGATGTGAATTTAATTATTGAATTAACAGAACCTGTTGGAATTGAAGAGGGAGTAGGATTTGTTATTATTGAAGACGAAGTAGGCTCTAAAAAGGCCTCATAAAATTGCATCTGGTAAAAATTCTTGAAATAATTGAATAAAAAAAGAGGTAGAATGCTGAAGTGAAACAGGAAGAAGCAAAGCGTAAATGGAACGAGGTTGATGTTTTAAAGGCAGGGTACCATGGTTCTAATACAAGTAGTACTCAAGAATTTTTTTAAAATCAAGTTAAGCCTAAATATGTTTTTTTGTGTCTGCTGGTAAAAATAATAAATATAGGCTTCCAAATGTTAAAAGCTATTGAGAGAATTGAAAAAAACAGGTTCTAAAAATTTTTAAGAACGGATGTTAATGAATCATCTTTTTGGCTTACATCAAATGGTAATGATATTGATATAAAAAGAGGTTTCAATTAATCTTGATGGAAATGGAGGAAAAATAGGATGTTTAATTTTTTTTAAAAATTTTTTTCAAAAAGAAAAAGAAGTTAAGTTTGAAGTTGAAGGCGAAGTTTATAAAATTGATGAAATTGGTGATGATGATAAATACGTTTTTTTAACTAGGGAAAGAGATGGAGTTGATAAACAGATTTTTCGATATTTCAGATGAACTTTATAATCAAATTTTGGATGATGGAAGTATTGAATATCTTGTTTATAAAAAAATGGTGAATTTAGAGTTAAATAGAGTTGAGGAGTTAATATGGGAAAAATATATGATTTTTTTGTTATAGTTATAGTAATACTTACAATTATTACTATGGTTCAATTTACTAGGGAAAAAGAAGGATAATATTCAAAAATAATAATATGAATGGCAGCAATAATGGAATGAATAGCTCTAATAATAATATTACTACAAGTTCATATAGTGGAAAAATTTTTATATGCCTATAGAAGATGTTTTTAAGATTACATCTAAAGGCGTTGTTCTTACAGGAAAGATTGAAAAAAAGGTACTTTAAGATTGGGCGATAAAGTTGAAGTTCTTTTTAGATGATAATAGAAAGATTCAGACAACAGTGTTAGGTATTGAAACGCTTACTAAACTTAAGGAGGTTGCCTATGCTGGTGATAATGTAGGGATATTAATTGGTGAGCAAGATAAAGAAAAGAATGTTAAATATGTAGCTGTACAGAGTGTTAGTGAGTAAAAAAAGAAAAGATGTAGAAATTGATCTACATCTTTTTTTGTTATTTTGCGTTTTTTTAGCGATTGTGCAGATGTCTGCGAATGCTTTTTCGTCTGTGATAGCTAATTCTGCTAACATTTTTTTCTGTTTACGATAACATTTGCTTTCTTTAATCCGTTGATTAAATTGCTGTATGTTAATCCGTTTATTCTTGCACCTGCGTTAATTCTTGTAATCCATAATCTTCTGAAATTACTTTTTCTATCTTTTTCTTCCTACGAATGCGTAGTTTCCAGATTTCATAACTGCTTGTTTTGCTTGTCTGAATCTGTAACCTTTAGCACCATAATATCCTTTAGCTCTTTTTTTAAGATTTTTTTATGTTTTTTTCTTGTGATAATTCCTGTTTTTTTACTCTTGCCATTATAATTCTCCTTTCAATTTAGTATTAGTTTCCGTATGGTAACATTTTAGCAACGTTCTTTTCAAATGTTTTTTTGCAACATAAGCGTCTTGAACTTTACCACTTGATCTTTGTCTATTTGTTTTATTTCCTAATAAATGTCTTCTGTTTGCTTTTTGTTCTTTTTACTTTACCAGTAGCTGTATATTTATATCTTTTTGCAGCTGCTTTGTTTGTTTTTAATTTTTGGCATTTTATAGTCCTCCTTGTATATTTTTAATTTATTTAAATATTAACTTTTTTAGTTAATATTATGAACATATTTTTACCTTCCATGATAGGGCGTTTTTTTCTGTATTTGCTATATCTGCTAAAGCTTCGACGAATTTATTTAATAATTCTTCACCTTGGCTCTTGTAATTCATTTCTCTACCACGAAATCTAACTGTTATTTTTAGTTTATTACCATCTTCAAGAAACTTTCTAGCATTTTTTTGCTTTTGAATTCAAAAATCATGTGTATCAGTGTTTGGTGTTACTCTGATTTCTTTCATTTCAAAAACTTTTTTTGTTTTTTTCTAGCTTCTTTTTCTTTTTTTTGATTGTTCAAATTTGTATTTTCCATAGTTCATTATTTTACAAACCTTTGGATTGTTTGATGAAACTAAAACTAAGTCTAAATTCTTGTCATAGGCTAAATTTAGTGCATCATTTAATTGCATTTCTCCTAATTTTTTTCATTATTTTCATCGATTACTTGAACTTTGTCAGCTCTAATTTGATCATTAATTGGTAAATCTTGTTTTATGTTAAAACACCTCCTAAAAAAATATTATTGAATTAAAAAAGATTGGACGAATCAATCTACTTCTCATTATAAATACAGATATAACATATGTTTTGAACATATTGATATATTTTTAATATTTATAAACCTTTTTCCTAAAAGTGAAGGTGAGAAGTAAACTTCTTCTTTAATAACTTCAATTAGTTTACTATAAAAAGATTGAAATGTCAATATTTTTGGAATAATTTATTTTATAATTTAAGTGATAAAAATGTAGATTGGTTGACATATTGATTTGAATGCTGTAAACTTAAAGTATTGAAGATTATGGTTTTTCAATATTGAAATTGAGAGGACCTGGGTCCTCTCTTGGATTTAAGGAGGATAAATTTTATGCTTAAGCAATATTATGTTGCTGTTGGCCGAAATGTGCCATATGTAGGAACTAGCCAGAGTTTGTGGCGATTTGAAATGATTTCGGTCATTTTTTTCCAACTGCTGTACTAACCTCTACTGTTGAAAGCATAGAGCAAGAATCGGAAAATTTATTTCGTGTGGAAACTCGGAATAGTGTATATTATGTACAAGTAATAACTGCTATTTGTACAAATATATATGTAGCATTTGCTGATTCTAGCCCACAGATTGGTCAGAGAATGAGATGTATTGTTGTAAAAGACATTGGAAAAGGGCTTGAAGTAGTAACAATAAATACGTCGGTTGTTAGGAAAGTAGAAGAACTGGGCTCAATTTTTAAAGTTGAGACTAAAAATTCTATTTATTATGTACAGTGCTGAAGTAAAAAAAGATATTCTTTTTTTCCCACGATTGTGGGTTTTTTTCTTTTTATATTGACATATATGGAAAAAAATATTATATTATAATATAGCGTTAAAGAAATATGACCTTTTAAAGCGATTCCCCGGTTGGTTTTGAAGGTTTCATATAGATAATTTTTATAGATAATGAAATGGAGGATATATTACCATGAATAGTACTACTTATAGTGTTAAGAAAAAAATGAAATTAATAGAAAAATGGTATATTATTGATGCTGCAAACAAACCTTTAGGTAGAGTTGCTTCAGAAGCTGCAAAAATTATTAAGAGGAAAAACATAAAACCAACTTTTTACACCTAATATGGATTGCGGTGATTATGTAATAATTTTAAATTGTAAAGAAGCTGTATTAACAGGTCATAAATTAAATCAAAAAAAGTATATACAAGATTTACAGGATATATTGGAAACATGAAAAAGAGTTTTTAGCTAAAGATATGATGGCTAAAAGACCAACAAATGCTATGATGATTGCTGTAAAAGGTATGTTACCACACAACAGTCTTGGTAGACAAATGTTAAAAAAATTAAGAGTATATGAAGGTAATGAACATGAAAATATGGCTCAAAAAAACCTGAAGTATGGAAATTTTAGTAGGAGGATCATAGATAATGGCTAAATCTAAAGCAGTTGAATATTTAGGAACAGGTAGAAGAAAAAGTTCTATCGCTAGAGTAAGATTAACTGAAGGAAATGGAAAATTCGTTGTTAATGGAAAAACATTGGAAGAATATTTTGGTGTTGAAACATTAAGAGTTATCGCTAAACAACCATTAACAGTTACAGATACTGTATCAAAGTATGATGTTAGAGTTAAAGTTGTTGGTGGTGGATTATCAGGACAAGCTGGTGCAGTTCGTCATGGTATTGCAAGAGCTTTAAATGTTGCTAATGAAGAAGAATTCAGACCATCATTAAAATCTAACGGTTTCTTAACAAGAGATTCAAGAAGAAAAGAAAGAAAGAAATATGGATTGAAAAAAGCTCGTAAAGCTCCTCAATTCAGTAAGAGATAATATATTTTTAAACTCGCTATTGTGGCGAGTTTTTTTATTGTGAAATTATATAAAAAGTGCTATAATTGCATTATAGGAGGTTAATTATGAGAGAATTAGGATTAAATAGTGGAATTTTAATTGGAATTGTTATTGTATGGATTTTTATTAATTTCAATTAAGCAAGTTGATGAATACCAAAGAGGAATTTTATTTTCATTTTGGTAAATTTGCAAGAATTTTTAAAAACCGGGTTGGCATCTTGTATTGCCTATAGTTAATAGGGTTGTAAAGGTTGACATTAGAACAAAAGACAGTTGATGTTCCAGAACAAGAAGCTATTACAAGGGATAATGTTTCAATTAGAATTAATGCAGTTTTGTATTATAAAAATTTTTGATGCATCTAAGGCTGTAATTTCTGTTGAAAATTATAATTATGCAGTTAGCCAATTGGCTCAAACAACAATGAGAAATATTGTTGGATCTGTTACACTTGATGAATTATTATCTGAAAGGGATAAGCTTAGTACACAAATTTGTCAGATAGTTGATGAAAGCAACTGATCCTTGGGGAATTAAAGTTGAAAATGTGGAACTTAAAGATATTGCTTTACCAGAAGAATTGAAGAGAGTTATTTCAAAAGTGGCTGAAGCAGAAAGAGAAAAACAAGCTGTTATTACTAAATCAAAGGGTGAAGTTGAAGCTTCTGAAAATCTAGCTAAAGCTGCAACAATTATGGGAAGTACTCCTGGTGCATTACATTTAAGAACTTTGGCTACATTAAATGATTTGAGTAGTGACCAATCAAATACAGTTATTTTTGCTTTACCTGTTGAAGCTTTGGAAGCTATGAAAGGTTTATCTAATATAGGTAAAAAAATAATTAGTATAATTTAATTAATATAGGGGATATTCATTATATGGTGAATATCTCTTTTATTATATAAATAGTGGTTGTTAAATAATTTATTGTTGTGGTATAATAGAACATAAGTTTTGTTAAGGAGATATATCATGATTGGATTTTTTTTAAGAGGAACTATTGAGTTTAAGGCTAATAATTATATTTTTGATAGATGTTAGTGGTGTTGGTTATAAAGTATTTATGCCTGCTGAGAGTATTAAAAAAATTTAGAAATGAATTCTAGTATTAAGATTTTTTTACATATACAAGGGTCTCACAGGATGATATTAGTTTGTTTGGTTTTTTTGACTAATGAGGAATTAATGACTTTTGAATTATTAATTAGTGTTGGTGGAATTGGAGCGAAATCTGCTGTAAATATTTTTATCAAATATAGAGCCTACTGAATTTGCTATAGCTGTTATTACTGATGATGTTGCTACATTGAAAAAGTTACCTGGAATTGGTCCGAAGACTGCACAAAGAATCATTTTAGAACTTAAGGATAAGATTAAAACAGAGAATGCTGTAATTGCTACTGAAACTGTGGTAGTTAAGCATAAATTTAATCAAAATGAACTTGATGCCATGGATGCTCTTCAAGTTCTTGGATTCAATAGGAAGAATATTGAGAACATTATGGAAGGTTATGAGTCAACTGGAAAGAGTGTTGAAGATATTATTAGAGAGCAATTAATTAAGCTTAGTAAATAGGAGGGATTTAATTGGATTTTAGTGAACCATTATCATATCGTATGATGCCTACAAACCTTGATGAGTATGTGGGACAGGAACATATTTTAGCTAAAGATAAAATTTTGTATAGAACTATTAAAGCTGATAGATTATCTAGTATTATTTTATGGGGACCTCCTGGATGTGGTAAAACTTCACTTGCAAAGGTTATTAGTAATACGACAAAAATATAAGTTTGTAAAATTAAATGCGGTTACTGCAGGTGTTAGTGATATTAAACAGGCGATTGAAGATAGCAATGTGAGTATGTTTAATATGAGCGGAAAAAGTGGTGCTTTTTATTGATGAAATTCATAGGTTTAATAAATTGCAACAGGATGCATTGTTACCATATGTTGAAAATGGAAAAGTAATATTAATTGGTGCGACTACTGAAAATCCATATTTTGAAGTTAATAAGGCTTTGATTTCAAGGAGTATGGTTTTTCAATTACATCAATTATCAAATGAAAATGTTTTTACAGTTTTAAAAAGAGCTATTATTTCTGAAAAAGGCCTTGCTAGCTTTAATATTGAAATTAGTGATGGGACATTGAAAAAGATTGCTGCTAGTTCTAATGGTGATGTAAGAACTGCTTTAAATGCTTTTGAAAATTGCAGTTTTAACTACTGCTCCTAATGTAACTGGAATTATTAAAATAACTGATGAAATTGCTAAAAGAATGTGTTGTTGATAATAAGATTATGTTTTGATAAGGATGGAGATTCTCATTATGATAATATAAGTGCTTTTTATAAAAATCAATGAGGGCAGTGATCCGGATGCGGCAGTATTTTTATTTGGCAAGGGCTATTTATGCTGGTGAGGATCCAGTATTTTTTTGGCTAGAAGAATTTGTATATTGGCTGCAGAAGATGTTGGTATGGCTGACCCAATGGCTCTGGTAGTTGCTAATTCTGCTCTTCAAGTGGTTAAGGCGATAGGGATGCCTGAAGGTCGAATTGTACTTTCTGAAGCAGCAATATATATGGCTAATGCTCCTAAATCAAATGCTAGTTATAATGCAATTAATAGTGCACTTAGTGATGTGGAAAAATGTTGATACAGGAATTATACCAATGCATATTAGAAATGCTCCTGCTAAAGGAATGGAGAAGGAGGGGTATCATGTGGGGTATAAATATCCGCATGATTATCGTAATCATTTAGTTGATCAGCAATATTTGCCTGATAAAAATTAAGGATGTTAAATATTATTTTCAGATGAAAAATTGTATCAATAGTTTCAAGGATGAAGTTAAAAATAAAAAAATTCCCAAGATAATTAATATCTTGGGAATTTTTTTAGTTATTATTTTCATTATTTGTATTTTGTTTACCGTCTTTCAACATTTCTGTCATTGCGCCTAAACCTGCAAGAGGTTTTGTTGCTTCGAAAAGGTATAAATACTTTATTTGCTTCACCATTTGCAACATTTGCTAATGTTTCAAGTGATTTTAATTGAATTACTTTATCTGTAGGGTTTGCTTCTACCATTGCGCCATATACTAGTTTTACTTCTTCTGCTTTTTGCTGCTGCTACTTTTTTTGATTGCTTCGGCTTCACCGTTTGCTTTTCTAATTTGAGCTTCTCTATCAGCATCTGCATGTAGGATTGCTGCTTCTTTTTTTCACCTTGCGCTTTAAGAATTGCTGCTTGTCTTTCACCTTCGGCTTGAAGGATTGAGGCTCTTTTAGTTCTTTCAGCATTTATTTGTTTTTCCATGGCTTCTTTAATATCTGGTGGTGGAGTAATATCTTGAACTTCGATTCTATCTATTGAACAACCCCATTTTGTTGTTGCTTCATCTAACATTGATTGTAGTTTTTCCATTGATTGTGTCTCTTGAAGCGAATGTTGCTTCTAAGTCCATTTTTCCAACGATGTCTCTGATTGATGTTACTGATAAATATTCAATACCATTTTTTTAAGTTTTGAATTTCATATACAGCTTTTTGCTGGATCTTTAATTTTATAGAAAACAACTGTATTAATTGTAATTGTAACATTGTCTTTTTGTTATTACTTCTTGTGGAGCAATATCCAATGTTTGTTGTTTTAAACTTACAATACTTCTTACGTGGTCTACAAATGGAATAATTATTGTTAAACCTGCGTCTGCAACTTTATGGAATTTACCCAATCTTTCAATGATATATACTTCAGATTGTCTAACTATTTTTAACACTTGTAAATAAAAAAATAATAAAATAATTCCTATGATGATAATAGCTGGTATCATAATTCCCTCCTAATTTCGTTATATGTATATATTATAGCATATATTGTGTAAAAAAATAAATACATAATGTTGCAAAAGATGTTGGCGTAACTTATAATATGATATGTTTTTGGAGGAGATATGAATAAAAAAAGAGTAATATTTTTTTATAATGATGATCGCTATGATGATGCTGATTTTTCTTCTTTTCTAGCCAGAATGGGGAAGAGTCGTCTGCGATGAGTAGTGGGGTTTTTGAGATTAAAAGAAAAACTTTAATGTGAACATTGATATTGGAGTGATTCGAAAAACTTGCTCATTTAACAGAGTATTTGTTTTTAGGAGTTAGCGCTATATTATATGTAGGAACTTTTAAAAAAATAGTGATGAAAAAAATCAATGGCAATTGCTACAGCAATATGTGTTTTATACGCAGTTAGTGATGAATTTCATCAATATTTTTATTGCTAATAGGGATGGTAGATTTGGCGATGTATTGATTGATTCTACAGGGGCGATGCTTGGAATCACAATTACTATGTTAATACTGTTGATTATGAGAAGAAAAAAATGACAAAAAGATTACAATTTGACATTTGAATTAAGAATGAAGGTAATATTTTTTTATTCAATTGATATTAAACGAAAAAAATATTATAAAATTCATTAGAAATGATATTTTAGGAGGATTGGACCATGGCATCTACAATGAATCCATTGGAGAGAAAAAGCGAGAGCATCATTTATAAAAAGGATTTTTTTATTGCATTATTAATAGGAATATTGATAGTAGCGTTTTTTTAGCGTTGCAATTATTTAATAAAAAATAACTGAAGAAAAGAAAAGAGTTGCTTCTCAAAAAAACTGTTTTTAGTTTTAAAGAAAAAAATGTTACATCTGGAGAAATATTAACAAGTAATATGTTTTACAACTTTAAAAGTTGATGCGGAGATGGCACCAACTGGTTCTGTTGATTCTGTATCAAAATTTAATAGATTTATGGTTGCTGATTTAAATGGAAATGAAATTACAACATTGGCTGATGGAACAAAAAGTTATAACAGTTAATGGACAACAATATCCTTTAACAAAAAGATGCAAATGGTGATTATACTTATGCATTGAACGGACAATCAGTAAAAAGTTGCTTTTGGAGAATCTACATTTGTTGCTAAAAATTTCTTTAGGAAAGGGTACACCAATTATACCTGATATGGTTACTGTAATTAGTGAACAAGCTACTAATGATTTAAGAGAGCAAGAGTATAATATGATTGCTTTACCATCTGATTTGAAAACTGATGATACAGTTGATGTTAGATTAAGACTACCAAATGGTGCGGATTACGTTGTTTTATCTAAGAAAAAGGTTAAAGTACCGGAAGCTGGTGGAAATCAATCTTACTCAACAGTTTCTTTAAACTTAAATGAGACAGAAATTTTATTAATGAGTGCTGCAATTATAGATTATTATAAAATTCAAGGTAGCAAGATTTATATAAATAAATATACTGATCCAGGATTACAAAAAGCTTCAATGCTTACATATATTCCATCTGAAGATGCGTTGAGAGTAATTAATAAAGATCCAAACCAATTAGCTAAAGCTAAAAGCTGCATTAGTTGAATTATATCAAACAAGTTCTGAGTTTAGAAAAACAAATTGATGGTTCATATGCTGGTACGGATCAAACAACACTTAATGGACAAGTATCTGCTGGTACTACATCTGAAGTTAATACTCAAATTAATTTAAGAAAACAAATAATGGACGGAAAAATAAAAAGTAAATGGTTTATAGGTTCCATTCAAAAAAACCTAAATATTTTTAAATAGGAAGTTAATTTGGAACAAATAGGATTTTTTTAGGGGCTTACGATAAAAAAAGATTTGTTAATTAATGTGGCAACAGTTCTTACTAATGCTGGTAAATCTGTTTTAATTGTGGATGCAACATCTGTTCAAAGGATGAGATATGTTGTTCCAAATATTAGTACAAATCAAAAGTTTTTTTCATATGTTAGTGAATATTCAAAGATTGATGTTGCTTTAGGGTTTATGACTTTAAATGATATTACACAATATTTAAAAAGGAATTTGAATTATGATTATATTTTTAATTGATTCTGATAATCCACAAACAATGAATTCATTTGGGATTCAAGGTATGAAAAAAATATTTTTTTGTAACTTCGTATGAACAATATGATATGTTAAAAGGGTGCTGAACTTTTTAAGATTTGTTCAGATGCCTATTGAAGTTGTAAAAAGTTATTTCTACAACTAATATGAATGATGCGGAAGATAAATTGCTCAATTCAAAAGTTTCAAACTCTAATATTAAATGGAGTAATAGTAGAATTGAATTTAGTGATTTAGATGTTGATAGAAGAGCTATTTTTGAAAAAAATCAATTTAGCAAGCAAATTACGTTTAAATCTTTTTCTAAAGATTATAAACAATGGTTAGAATATTTAGTTAATATAATTGCTGATAGTACAATTGATACTAATAGAATTATAAAGAGAATATAGGAAGGACATTATAATGCCAATTATTAGTTTTGTTAATAGAGACATTAGAGAAACTGGTCAGAGTTTATCAGCTGCAGCCGTTGCAGCTGTAATGGCAATTGAACACAATTATAGAGTTATTGCAATATCTACTGATTTTTAATGATAAAACTTTAGAAAATTGTTTTTATAACCCAAAAACAGGCTTCAGTTACATCTTTTTTTGAAAAAAATACTATTACAACTGATATTTCGAATGGTGCGGAAGGTTTGATTAGAGCTTTTTGCTAGTAATAGAGCATCTGCTGATATGATTAAAAAGTTATACTAAGCCGATTTTTAAAAGGATCGTTTGGATGTTTTTACCTGGTTTAAAAAAACAACTGATTATAAAACATTTGTTAATATGGCAAATTACTTTTTCTCAAATTGCAGATGTGGCAAATGCTTTTTTTATGATATAGTAATTGTAGATGTTTCACAGGAAATTCCTAGTGATGTTCAAATGAGAATTTTAAATATTTCGGATTTAGTTTTTAGTTGGAGTTAATCAATCGTTATCTGCGATTAATAACTTTTTTTAAAAATTGAAGACTACTGAACCTTTTTTTCAAAAAAAGTAATGTTGTTATAGAAATAGGTAAGTATAACCCATATTCAAAAATATAGTGCTAAAAAAATATAGGAAGAATTTTTGAGAGAAAAAAATATTCCATGGGCAGTACCATATAATATTAATTTTTTTCGGATCATGCTTCTGAAGGAAAGATTATTGATTATTTACTTGGAGCGAAAAATGCTTAATGATCCGAATAATCAAGATTATAGTTTTTATACATCAGTAGGGAGTGTTGTAGACGCTATTGATTATAAATTAAAAGAGTTGCAATATCTAAAAATAGGAAGGAGTTAATGTATGCCTTTAAATATTATAATTTCGATTGTAATAATTGCAGTTGTAGTTGCTCTAATTTATAAAAAAAGTTAAAAAAGTAATCAAAAATGCTAAAGTTGTTGAAGATGTCGTAATAGATGATAAAAACATACACTTTAGAAAAAAATGATTGATTATATAAAGAGAAAGATGGATGAAATTACTAAGGTCAATTTGTATGACTTGGGACTTTCTGAAGAAGAGCTAAAGAGAAGAAAAAAATAAAAAAAGTACGAATTGAAGAAGGCTTTAAAGGGATGTACTTATGGTGATGTTAATGATAAAAAGTATGTTAAACAATTAATATATGATTTGTTATTAAATGATTATGGTGTTGATGAAACAAATATATCAAAAAGCAATTCCTTTTGATATTGCTTCATTGTTAACTCCTCAAGATAAGTTTGATATTATTATTTATATGTATAAAAAAAGAATTTGGATATGAAGCTATGTCTAAATTAATTAAAAAAATATAAATTAGCTGAACTTAAATATACTGCAGGTGATGCAAAACCATCATATGTTATTTTACCAGAAGAAATTTCTGCAATTTATGCAAGAGAAAAATTTCATGTTATCACTTGAAGATAAATTAATGGTTGTTGTTCAAAAGAATTTATCAACAATATAAAGGCTATAGCTCAATTGATGAAATTAGAGATATGAATATTGATGGTATATCTGGAGGTATTTCTGGTTTGCCTGAGAGTTTTTTGAGTCAGGCAGCTCAAACTGATGCAAATGTTGTTAATAATGTTTTGGATCACAAAATTCCAAGAGCTTGTGACAGTATTTGGATCATGTTCTCTGGTAAAATCAATTCGTTTAGCATTCTTATCTTTTGGTAGTGAATCTGAACTTAAGAGAGTATGTCAAAATATATATAAATACAATAATCCTGGTCAGTTATCTGATACGAATGGTTATAAAATTAATGAAATGAAGGATGGTTCTCGTGTTGTTGTTGTTAGACCAACATTCTCAGAAACATGGGGATTCTTTATTAGAAAGTTCGACGTTCAAAGAGCGAGTCTTGAACAATTAATTAAAGATGAAGGTAAAGAAGAAGCTATCGATTTAATGAAGTATATTGTTAAAGGTGCTAGAATTATTGCTCTAACTGGTGAGCAGGGTACTGGTAAAACAACTATGCTTATGGCTATGATTGAAAATATTTATGAAACATTAAATATCCGTGTTCAGGAAACTGCATTCGAGCTTCACTTAAGAAAAATTTATCCTACAAGAAATATTTTATCTTTTAGAGAAACAGAAACAGTATCTGGACAAGAGGGTCTTGATGTTCAGAAAAAGACTGACGGTAGTGTTAACATCATTGGTGAGGTTGCAACTGACCCGGTTGCATCTTGGATGATTCAGGCTGCGCAAGTTGCTTCTAAGTTTACTTTATTTACTCACCACGCTAAGACTTTTTCCTGACTTAGTAACAGCGCTTCGTAACTCAATGCTTAGAACTGGTGTTTTCAAAAACGAGCTTGTTGCTGAAGAGCAAGTTGTTTCAGTTCTTAATTTTAATGTGCATTTAGTTAAGGATTTTAGGGGTAATCGTTATATTCAAAGGGTTACGGAATGTATACCGGTTATTGATAAAAAATGATTATAATTATAATAGTAGAAATGAAACTACATTAGAAGGTAAATTTGATACTTTTTATTGAGAACTCTACAAAAATATTTTTGCTAAAGAAACAAATAAAGAGTTGTATAAATATCAAAATATTATGGAATACCAAGATGGTAAATTTGTTTTAACTAATAAAAATTACAGATAAAAAAATATTGGTGAAATGATTATAAATATGGATGAGCAGGATTCTGCTGCATTTAGAGAATTTGTTAAAGTTCATTGGAATTGTGTATTTAATGAGAGAGGCGAGAGATTGGCTTAATATGATTATGGGAGGTGTGGCTTTTTGGAATCTAATATTCTTTATATTATAATGGGAATTACATTGGGTTTACTTTGCGATTATTGTAGTAGCTTATTTAATGCTTCGCAAGAAAAATGCAAAAATTCTGATGTTAAGAGAATTAACAGTTTAATAAATGATACTAAAGAGAAAAAGATATTCATTGGATGTTTTTTTATCAAAAGTTATATATTAAATTTCAAAAAGGCTCCTTTTATAAAAAGATATTTATATAAAAATCAGAAGAAGACTTGAAATTAATAATCTTGATGATGAATATTTAACAAGAATGCAAACAGCTAAAAATTATTTTTTTAGAGCTGTGATTCTTGTAACTTTATTAACAATTGGTGTAGTAGTTGTTACTCACAACAATTTATTGTTAATGGGGATTATTTTAATTTTTGAATTATTTATTATTGATACATTGACTGATAGTATGGTTGATAAAATTGATAATAATTTATTGTTGCAACAAATTGATTTTTTTGCTGCTTTAAGACATTCATATCATGAAACTAACATGGTTGGTGAAGCAATTTATGTTACAGCTCAAGATACTGATGCTGTTGAAGTTTCAAGACAGGCGGAAAAAAATATTTGAGATTTTTAAACTCTTCTGATCCAGAAACAGAACTTGAGAAATATTATGATGTTGCTCCAAATAATTATTTAAAGGAGTTTGCGGGAATTTCATTTTTAACTCAGGAGTTTGGTGATAGAAAAAGTAAATGGTGAATCATTGTATTTGAAGAATCTTGAAAAATATTACTCAAGAAATGCAACTTGAAATTTTAAAAAGGGATAAACTTGATTATACATTTAAGAGTATTTCTGTTATTTCTATTGTTCCTGTATTATTTTTTTGGAACCACTTAAAAAAATTGGGCTACAAATAATTTTGGATTTACTGTTGCGTTTTATGAGGGTAAGAGTGGTATGCTTGTTCAACTTGGAGTAATTTTACTTACCATTATTTCTTATATAATGATTCGCAAATTGAAGGATAATGGTTCAGTAAAAAGAGTTGAAGATACTCAAAAATCCATGGCAGGAAAAAAATTATATAAGAATAAGTTAATAAAAAAAGTTGTTGACATGTTTATGCCAAAACAGCATACTGCGCAAGAAAGAAAAAGAAAAAAAGATTGTTGCAGGATGCAGCGTCTAAACAGAAGTTGCATTGGCTTTATGTTTCAAGACTTGCGATGTCAATACTTGCTTTTTATAGGTGCTATTATTACTATAATTGCATTACATGCAATTCAAGTTAATTTTCAGTATACAAACCCTACATCGGATTATGATTTAATAGGTACGGCGGAAGGCGGTGAGCTTAAAAAAAGCTAAAGCTACAACTGAAAGACAAAAATAAGGTTCTTGATAAATTGAAAGGACCTGGAAAAAAACTGTTGATGATAAAAGAAATTAAAAAAGGTCATGTCAAAAAAATTAAGGATTATGATGATAAATCGGATACAGATATTAAAAAAAGAGATAAAAGCAAATTAAGAAAAAAACTTAATATTATTAATAAAGAATATATTTCATGGGTTGAAATTTTAATTGCTTTTGTTGTTGGATATCTTGGATATATGGCTCCATATTTAATTATTAAATTCCAAGTTAAATTAAGAATTATGGAGATGGAAGATGAAGTAATGCAGTATCAAGTTATTATATTGATGCTTATGAGACTTGAGAGAGTCGATGTTGAAATGATTTTGGAATGGCTTGATAGATATGCTGATATATTTAAAAGAGCAAATTAGTAAGTGTTTGAATAACTATGAATCAGGTGCATATGAAGCACTTGAAGAGATGAAAGAAGAAGTTACTTATCAAGAATTTATAAGAATTATTGAAAGTTTACAATCTGCAGTTGAAAAAAAGTTCCTATTAAAAGAAGCTTTTGAGGAACTTGAATCTGATAGAGATTATTATAGGGATAAGAGAAAAAGAAACTAATGCAAGATTGATTGATAAAAAAAGGTAGAATAGGTAAAGCTGTAGGATTTGCACCAATGGTTGTAATGTTTGTTGGATATTTAATATTCCCATTGATGTATATTGGTATGACAAGTATGTCAAGTGTATTCACTTCTTTACAAGAGTAGTTTTGAAAGGATATTGTTTTGGAAAAATTCAAGTTTAGCATTAAAAAATTGCTGGTGGAGTTTTAATTTCGATGCTTATTATTTCTTTTGGCCGTTGTGTCTTGGAGTAGGTTTTCTAAGGTTCAAAAAGAGAAAGTAAAAAGCTGATGAAATTAAATCAATTAGTGATTTTAACAAAGAGTTTGAATCATATAATAAAGATATTGTTAGGGGATATGAATTAGTGTCATTAGCAAATTTAGCAAATGACACTAATAAGAAAATATTCTGAAGTAGAGGGTTTTAAAAAAATTTAATGTATATATTTCTATGAAAAGTTCTGATGCCGCATTATCATCAAGAGGAAGTGGTTCTGAAATAAGATACAACAATAGAAAAATATTTTGATTTTTACTGATTTTTGCTAACAATATTTGGTCACGGATTATCTAATGGTGACAAAAAAAGGCTATAAAAAGACTTGTATTTTTAGATGTGTTGATGTTAAATATGATAAAAAGTTCTGGAAGAATTATTACTTTATATTTTAATGAAATAACAAAAAGTGGAAAAATTAGTTTCTGGAGGATTAAATGGAAAAATACATCAAAAGCTTTGATAATGGCTGGAGAAACTTTGATTGCAATATTAGTAATTGGATTATTTGTTACAATTAATACTTTATTTGGTAGATTTTCTAAGAATATTAATAAACAATTAGAAGCATCAAATATTTCGGTTAAAAATGCGGTTTTTATGGGATATGAAGGTAGAGTTAATATTTTAGTTACTGAAGTAGCTTCTATTATTAATTATGCTAAAAAAATTAAATGATGACAATGGTTTAAAAAAATGCTGAGGGAAAAATTAACTTACCAGATTTATAATTCACCTGGTTTTGTTAAAGTTTATATAAATGGTATTGATTATTTTTGCACAATATATTAATTCTAATAGATATTCTGATTCTGCGCTATTTAAGGAAGATTTAAATAGGTATATGCAGGATAATAATACTAGAATATATATGGTTGGTGCTACAATTACTGGATTTTTCAGAAAAAAATGTTAATGGAAAAAAATAGAGCATGTTGTTTATAAGAGATTGATTCCAAATTCTATTTTTGATTCATAAAGATACTGCTTTTAGTTAATGGAATAAAGATTGAAACTGTTCCAGATAATTTATTGGATAGATATAATTTTAAAACACTTAATGATTTTAATAATTTTTGAAGTACATTAGTAAGAAACGAATTTGAATTCGTTTCTTTTTTTATATGAAAAGTGATGTAAAAAAATATAAATTTTTTTGTTTAGTATAAAGATTTTTGCAATAATAATGAAAAAAATTAAAAAAATATTGTTTATTTTTTTATAAATTATGTTATAATATTTTTTTAGTAATTTTTTTATATTCAAAGGAGGAAGAGATGGAGAATTCATCAAAAGCGTTAATTATTGCAGGTGCTATTTTTAATTTCTATTTTAATAATTGGTTTTGGGTGTTACAATATTTCAAAAATGCTCAAAAAAGTAATTAAAGGATCAGGAAATGTAGATTCACAAGCTGCTATGGCTAATAATGAAAAAAATATCAAGAATTTATAGGAGATAATGCTACAGCATCTGATGTTAAACAATTGATTTCAATTGTTAATACAAAACAATTTAACAGCAAGAACAAAGGGAGAAAAATACAGTTGTTGGTATCGTATTAGATGGTGCAGCACAACCAAATTTATCAGCTGTTAAAATTTTAAATGGAAAAAAACATATACAGTAAAAATTAGATAATACAAAAACAAAGTGATGATCCAATTGAAGATTCATTTGGTGAAACAGATGCTTCATATTATAGAAACGGTTATATAAGAGTTATCGTTATTAAGACAAACTCAAAAATAATTTTATACAAGTAGGAGATATGGATGAGCGAGAATGCATCTGATGCTTTAAAAATGGCAAGTGCTATTTTTACTATTTGTAATGGCTTTAAGTTTAGCTATATTTTTCTTTTTCAAGAGTTCAAAGCATTTCTAAGAAAAACAATGAGTAAACTTGATAGTGGAAGAACTTTTTTTATGATATTGATAATATAGAATATAATGGAAGAAAGCTTAATATTACTTCAAATAAAATTGTTGGAGTGGATACGGTAATTCCTATGATGTATTCTTATTATGATGAAGGGGTTACAATTTTATTTTATTCTGGAAGAATGAATGATGAGGGTAAAATTTATGATATGAAGCCATTGCCTTTGTATGCAACGGAGGCACTTGATAGTAAATTGCAGAATTCAAATTTGATTGATGGAAATAGATATGTTTATGGATTGGATTTGGATGATGAAATGGCAAGACAGGAGCCTTGGAGTCATAATAGGCAGTTTGCAATGAATTTTTATTAGAGATATTGTAAATGGGTTGCATATTAATATTAATGATGATGCAATGCAGAAATATTCAATGTCAAGGATTGTTTTAAAACATCCTGAATTAAATAAAAGATTTAATAATAATACTATGATTATTGGTGCAGCATATAATAGTGCATCATTGTCTGGAGCATATTATACATTAAATACATCATTGGTCGATTCTAAAGCAAGATTTGTAGAAAGAATTGGACAATATAATTATTCAGCAACAGTTGTTGCTACAAATACAATTTATAGTGATTCTGCCGTAAGTGGTAGTGATATAAATTATGGTGAATATAGGGGAGCTGCTTTAAGTGGTTCTGTTGATAAGTTTACTGATGAAAAATAATCGTGTTGTAGGATTTTTTTAGAGAATACTAAGGATAAAACAAAAAAAGGATTGTTCAATACATTTTATATTAGAGAATAAAATATTTTTAAATAAGGAGGACTATATGAACGATACATTAATGACAGTTGGAGCTATATTTTTTTAGCAGCAGTTTTAATGTTCATTTTTCCACTAATGTCAACAGCTGATAGAACAGATGATGTTTCACAACAAGTTGTTAAAGCTAAAAACACAGGAGTTTGTTGATAATATTAGATCTACTGGAAAAAAATTACAAGTGATAAATATGATAGTTTTGTAAAAAGCAGTTGGAGCTACAGGAAATTCTTATAATGTTGACATGCAAGTACAAGTATTGGATGAATCAGCATCTAAAAAAAGACAACAACAGCAGCTTCAACAAAAGTTGGTGAAAATTATTATTATAAAGAATATAATGATCAAATCCAAGGGGCTTTAGGTCAAAGCGGAGTATATAGATTAAAACAGGGTGATATGGTTTCTGTAGAAGTTAAAAAAATACAAATAAAAACAATTTCACAAGTTTTAAAAGAACTTCATGTACAAAGTTACAGGTAAGGGGAATGCTAGTATAACTGCGCAATCTTCTGGAATTGTTAATGTCAATGGTTAATTAAATTGATTTTAAATTGATATAAGCTACATTTCAGTAGCTTATATTTTTTTATATTAATTTTAGTATAAAAAAATTGAAAAGGATTTTTATAATGAGTAATAAAAAAGAGCTTATCATTTATCAATATTTTTTTGATTTTGTTGATTATTTCAATTTCAGGTGTAATATATTATTCAATATATTATAAAGGGAGTGAGCCTACTAATTTTGAAATGGTTAATGTTGAATCAACTGATGAATATAAAGTATATTATTATAATCAAATTAGTGATGGCGCTAAAATTATGTATTCTACGATTTTTGAGTAATATCGAGGCTTTTAAATCTTCAAATGTAGAAATAAAATTTCCTAATGATGATAAAAATTAAAGATAAGGATTTTCAAACTGCTTGGGATGCAATAATGCTTGATAGACCGGAATATTTTTTTTCTTGGATGCAAGAAATATTACATTAATTACGAGAAAAAAACTACTTTTGTTAATTTAAATAGAATTCAATATTCAGTAGCTCCTTCTAAAAAGGGATATTAATGGAGAGTATTCGCCTTATTTTTTTCAAGAGTGTTTGGTAGTGAAGAAGAAATTAATTTGGCCGCTAGACAGATTAAGAGTGAGGCAGATAAAAATAATTTCTGGAACTTTAAATTATAAATCAAGATATGATAAATTGAAATATATACATGATACAATTATTGCTAATACTGATTATAATCAACATGATGATTTTAATAATAACACAATTTATGGATTGTTGGTAAAGCATAAATGTATGTGTCAAGGTTATGCATATACTATGAAGTATATTTGTGATCAAATTGGTATTCCTTGTATTGTTGTGAATGGTGATGGTATAAATTCTAGTAATCAAATTGAGGCGCATGCTTGGAATTACATAAAGATGGAAGATGGAAAAATGGTATGCGCTTGATGCAACTTGGGATGATCCTATAATCATAGGGAATGGTAGAATTGGTAATGATGTTAAATACAAATATTTTTTTAAAGGGGTCGGATACTTTCTTTAAAAAAATCATACTGAGAATGGAGATGTTTCAAGAACTGGGCAGACTTTTGTTTATAAAAGAAATATCTAAGACTGATTATGAAATATAATAAAAAAACATATATTAACGTTAAGTTAATATATGTTTTTGATTATTCTTCATCTACTAGTTTATGTGCTATTTTTGTAACTGTTCCAGCACCTTGTGTTAATATAATATCATTTGGTTGAATGTTTCTTTTTATGAAATCAATTATATCGTCAAAGTTTGAAATATAATAAGCTTTTACGTCCTAGGTGATCGATTTTATTTATAATATCTCTTGATGATATTCCATAAGTATTTGTTTCACGAGCTGCATATATATCTGTTACTATGATATTATCAAAGTTTGTTAATACTTCGGCAAATTCATCTAAGTGTTCAACTGTTCTTGAGAATGTGTGTGGTTGGAATACTACCCATGAATGATTGTATTGTTTTTTTATGTAATGCATCTGCTACTGCCTTGATCTCAGTAGGGTGGTGACCATAGTCATCAAATACTTTGGCGTTTTTTACTTTACCGATATATTCAAATCTGCGTTGAACACCGGTATATTTTAATAATGCATTTTTTATATCTATTTTATCTATTCCAAACTCGTTGCATAATGCGATACAAGATAGGGCATTTAATACATTGTGTTCGCCAGGAATTGATAGTTTGATTGTTTTATAGAAATTGTTATTGTGGTATACATCAAATGATGGAAAACCATTTTTGTCGTATGAAATGTTTTTAGCAATAAAATTTGCACTTTTATTTTTTTTAATCCGAATGTTATGCTTTTTGCTTTAGTATTTTTTTGAGATGTGTGAAGAATTTTTCATCATCTGCATTATATACTAAAAATACCATCATCAGGTAATAATTTCACAAATTTTACGAATGCTGCTTTAATGTTATCTAGATTTTGAAAATAATCTAAATGATCATTATCAATGTTTAAAAATAATTTCGGCTTTGGGTGCAAAACTTAAAAAAGCTATCTGCATATTCGCATGATTCAATAATGAAATTTTTCACTATTTCCCAATCTGTAGTTTCCGTTTATTGCAGGTATATTTGCTCCAATTTGTATTGTTGGATCTTGTTTAGCTTCTATAAAGCACATTGATACCATTGCAGAAGTTGTAGATTTTCCATGTGTTCCAGAAATTGCAATTGTATTTCTAAATGAATGTGTTAATTGACCTAAAAAGGGGCCTCTTTCAATTGTAGGTATTCCAAGTTCTCTGGCTCTTGATAATTCAGGATCTGTATCATGAATTGCTGCAGAATATATAACTAAATCTATATTGTTTAATATACTTGGATCACTTCCAATTGTGACATATATGTTATTATTTATTAATTTATCAGTGTTATCTGATGCATTAGCATCTGATCCACTTACATTGTAACCCCAATGTTTTTAATATTTGGGCTATACCACTCATACTAGTACCACCGATACCAATTAAATGTATATTTCTATATTGTTTTTAATTCTTGTACGCTTGCCACTTTTTTTAGCTCCTTTCCCGTGCTATGTCTACATTTGATTATAATATATTTTTGGTGCAAAAAAACAAGTTATTAAAAAGGTAAAAAAATTTTTTTGAAAAAAAGTGATGATTTTTTTATTTTAATAATGTATAATATAGGTAGTACAAAAGTACAATATGCAACAAAAGGAGAATAACGTAATGGATATTACAGATGTAAGAATTAAGAAGGTAAACTCAGATAACAAAATTAAAGCTATTGCTTCAGTAACTTTTGATAATGAGTTTGTTGTACGTGAAATCAAAGTTTTAGAGGGAAGGGATGGAGAATTATTTATCGCTATGCCAAGTAGAAAAAAATAAATTTACTGGTGAACATAGAGATATTTGTCATCCAATAAACTCACCAGCTAGGGAAAAAATTCAAAGTGCTATATTTGAAGCATATAAAAATGCGCCTGAAAGTGAAGTTAGCGAAGAAAACGCTGAAACTGAAATTAGTGAATAATAAAAAAAGCAATGAGTGATCTCATTGCTTTTTTTGGTATTATCTTTCATGTTCAGATTCTTGTGTTTTTTTAGAGTCGATTGGTTGATGTAAGTCTGGATCATTTTTCATCATCAATTTCAACATTTGACATTTGAGAAATGTTTTTTTAATTTTGATGTTCTAATGTTTTGTAAATGTTCTTTTTCTTTACTTGATGGGGTATATAGGAAGCTTTTTCAATGGGTCGTTTTCATCTTTTTCCTTAGTTTGAGCTTTTTTTATTAAGCTCTGATTTGCTTAATGATATTACCTTTGAGTTATTATCTATAATTGTTAAATTACTCAATTTATCAACCGTTATATCAGAAGAACATTTTACTAAATCTTTTTGAATTCTGGTAATTTCTTTTCTGAAAAGTCTTTATTATTATAAACTATGTCACGTAAATCTGCTTCTAATTTTATTGTTTCAATATCGTTTGCGTTAATATAATGTGTTCCGCAGACTAAGTAATAAGAATCTTTTGCTTGATTTTTGAGGATTTATTAAATCTTTAGTAAGAGAATCTATTTTTTTATTGAAATAACTTTGTGTTCATTTGTATCAATTCCAGCTGCTTCGAAATATTTATTAAAGTTATATTGATTTAGATGATTTAATTTATTGATTAATGAATTTGAAGAATCAATTAAATATTTATGTGTTTTTTTCGAAAGAATCATCTGACATATTTGTTAATAGCTCTTTTTGAAAAATTGGTCTAATTCTTGAATTGTTTTTTTCATCTGTATCAAGTGCTAATAATTCTTCTGTATATATGTTTTGTGTTTTAACAGCAGTTCTATGTTTTGATAAGCCGTAAGCTGATAGTAAACCTGCAGCTAATAGAGCAGAGATGGTGATTGCTTTTGATGGGCTTAATTTAAAATGTCCTGATTTTTTTCTTGATCTTCCTCTTACAGCTTCTCCGGCGTTTCTTGATTGTTTTTCTTCTCTTGTATCCATAAAAAGTCTCCTTTTTATTAATATTGAAATTATTATACCAAAAGAAAATTTTGTTTACAATGAAATTTTATAATGATACAATAATTTTAAAAAGAGGAAGATATGATATTAAATATTTTTTTAAAAATTATAATAGTTTCAATATTTGGAAGTATGTATCAAGCAGTTGGTATTGGTGTAGATTCATATAAATATTTAGTTAATACTTTTGTGAAGATTGATAATTTATCTATTAATTTTTGAAAAATGCTTTATTTGTGACTATACAAATTGGAATTGTTTTGTCAATTTTATTATTATTTCATAATCGTATTTGGCCATTTAAAAAAATAAAAAAATAGATGATGAATATAAAATTGGAATTAATATTTCTAGAGTTAAATTATTATTTAAAAATAGCTATCCCAGTTATAGTTTATGTTTTGGTTAAACAAATTTATTGGAATGTAATTATAAAAATTTTTTTGATGCTAAGATAGCAGATATTGTTTTATTGCTTATTTTAGGTGGAGTAATAATACTTCTTCAAATGAGTAAAAAGAAGATAAAATTAATAGTTTATATGAAATTGGTTGGAAAGAAGTTTTTTTATAATAGCTTTATTTAATGTAATGATTGGTTCTATATTTCATGATGTATCATTATTATCCATTATGATTATTATTGGATTATATTTTGGTATGGCTAAAAAAATATTATTTTTTTGAATATGGTTTATATATGTTATTGTTTTTCATATTTCATAAATTTTTTTTATTCAACATATCATTATTTTTATGGATTTAATTTGAATGAATGGATTTTTATTATCAATTAGTTTGATTTTTTTCTTTTATTTCATCTGTTTTAATAATAAGATTCTTTATGGATTTCTTACAAAAGGGAAACTATAGATTTATTGGAATATTTAAAGTAATAATTGCTTTATATTATTTAATATTGTTATTTTTTTAAAAATTAATTTAGGAGGTTTGTATGACACCACATAATGAAGCTAAGTATGGCGAAATTGCAAAAAAATGTTTTGATGCCTGGGGATCCACTTAGAGCAAAAATATATTGCGGATAATTTTTTTAGAAAAATTGTAAATTGGTGAATAAAGTTAGAAATATGTATGGTTATACTGGTAAATATAAGGGAGTTGAGATTACTGTTTTTTTGCTTCTGGAATGGGAATGCCTAGTATGGGAATATATGCTTATGAACTTTATAAATTCTATGATGTTGAAAAATATTATAAGGATTGGTACTTGTGGGGCCTTGTCTCCAGAACTTGAATTGCTTGATACAATATTGGTTGAAAAATAGTTATACTAAAGGAAATTTTTGCAATTGCATTGAAACATGTTGATGAGCATTTAGTTGAATCCGATACTGAGCTTAATGAATCAATAATTAAGAGTGCTGAAGAAAAATAATATTAAGTTGGTTAGAGGTAATGTAAATTGTAATGAGATTTTTGATTATTATGATGATAAATTTGAAGAGTTTTTAGAATCATTACCTAAGGATTTAAAAAATAATTGCAACAGAAATGGAGTCATTTGCATTATTTTATACAGCTAAATCTTTGGGTAAAAAGCGAGTTGCTTATTATCTGTTGTGGATTCTAGATTTAAGAAGGAAGAAGTTTCTACTGATGATCGTCAAAAATTCATTGAATGATATGATTAAAGTTGCACTTGATGCAATAATTAAATAGTTTTATTGAAAGGAATTTACATTTATGAATACTAAATTTGTGTTTGTTACAGGCGGAGTTGTTTCTGGTTTAGGTAAGGGAATAACTGCAGCATCTCTTGGAAGGTTGCTTAAAAAAATAGAGGATATAAAATTGTTAATCAAAAAATTTGACCCATATATTAATGTGGATCCGGGGACAATGAGTCCTTATGAACATGGTGAAGTTTTTTTGTTACAGATGATGGCGCTGAGACTGATTTGGATTTAGGACATTATGAAAGATTTACAAATGTGAATTTAACAGCTACATCAAGTATTACAAGTGGTAAGATTTATAGCGAAGTTATTAATAGAGAGAGAAAAAGGCGATTATTTAGGAAAAAAACAGTTCAAGTAATTCCTCATATAACTGATGCAATAAAATCAAAGGTGTATAATTTTATTAATTCTGATGTTGATGTTGTAATTACTGAGATAGGTGGAACAATTGGTGATATTGAAAGTCAAGCCATGGTGGAAGCTATTAGACAAATTGGTTTTTGAAGTTGATATGAATGATGTTTGTTATATTCATGTGACATTACTACCATTTATTTCAGGTTCTAATGAACTTAAATCAAAGCCTACACAGCGTTCTGTTAGAGAACTACAAGCACTTGGTATCAGACCTGATATTTTTAGTTTGTAGAGCTGATCAGGAAATTCCTGAAAAAGATGAAGGAGAAGATTGCATTATTTTGCAATGTAAGGAAAGAAGCAGTTATTGAAAAATTCTACTGTTAAAGATTTATATGAAGTTCCATTAATGCTTGAAAATAATGGATTGGCTGTTCAAGTTTGCAAGAAATTAAATTTGGATAAAGTGGAACCAAATAATGTGGAATGGATTAAACTTGTTGATAAGATTAAAAAAACGTTAATGAAGGTAATAATGAAGTAAAAAAATTGCTTTAATAGGTAAGTATGTTAAATTGGATGATTCATATTTGTCCGTTATTGAATCTTTAAAAACATGGTGGATATGCCAATGATGTTAAAGTTAGTACTACACTGATTGATAGTGAATTAATAAATGACTCAAATGTTGCTGATATAATTTCTTCATATGATGGAATTATTGTTCCAGGTGGTTTTGGAGAAAGAGGAATTGAAGGAATGATTACTTCAATAAAATATGCAAGGGAGAATAAAAATTCCGTTCCTTGGTATTTGTCTAGGAATGCAAATGGCAGTTATTGAATTTATTAGAAATGTGGTAGGTTTAGAAGATGTAAGTTCTGAAGAATTTAAGCCTGATGCTAAGAATCCAGTTATTCATATTATGGAGAATCAAAAAGGTATTATTAATACCGGTGGAACAATGAGACTTGGAGCATATCCTTGTGAATTGGATGTGGATAGTTATGCTTATAAAATTTATGATAAAAATGATAAGATTTCTGAAAGACATAGACATAGATATGAATTTAATAATACATATAGGGAAGTTTGTATTGAAAAAGGATTGATTTTAAGTGGTAAATCACCTGATGGGAATCTTGTTGAAATTGTAGAACTATCTGAAAAAAATCATCCGTTTTTTTATAGGGGTTCAATTTCATCCGGAATTTAAATCAAGACCTAATAAAGTTGCCCCATTGTTTAGAGAATTTATAAAAAAAGTCTAAAAAGATAAATTAACAAAAATATTACAAAAGAAGCATTTTATAATGCTTCTTTTTCATATTGTTTACATTTAATTTACAAAAACAATAAAAAGTTGTATGCAATTTTTTTATATGTTATACTGTGTTAATGAATAGGTTATTGATTGGAGGAGTTATGAATACTAAGAATAACAGCAATTATCAAAAAAAGAAAAATAATAGGAAATCGGATATTCCATTTATAATATTTTTAATAATTTGTATCCCAATTTTAATTATTAATTTAATAATAATTATTAAAGGTAACATGAATCCTGATAAAGTACCGGATGTATTTGGTTATAAACCTTTTGCTGTTGTTTCTGGTTCTATGGAAACATCAATTAATGTTGGTGATTTAGTTATTGCTAAGAAAAATTGATAGTGATAAATCATTAAAAAAATGGTGATATTATTGCTTTCAGAACTAGTGATAATTATGTAGTAACACATAGAATTGTTGAAACAAAAAGATGAAAAAAAGGTAAAAGATATTTTTACAACAAAGGGTGATAATAATAAATCAAATGACATGGATCCTGTAGTTTTTTTGATAAAATAGAAGGTGTTTATGTTACAAAATATGCAAAAATTAGGAAATTTTGTTTTATTTATTCAAAAACCAATTGGTTTTTATAATTATTATGATCATAATATTATTGATTGGTGTTATTTTTATTCATGCTTACTGGAAAAATCAAAATCTAGAACTATTTCTGATGATGAACTTAAGGATTTTGAGGAATTTAAAAGAAATAGGAATAAATAATTTAGGTAATAATGTTCAACATTATACATAATATAATAGGGAGGAGAATTCAATGAGTAATTCAAGAAAAAAATCAGTTTTTGTTATAGCTGTTTTTAATGATGATTGCTGTTACTTTAACATTAGTATCTAGCACATATGCAAGATATACAGCTACAATTTCAAGAAATGGAACAGCTACAGTTGCTAAATGGGCATTTACAGCTGATAATTCAGGTTCAACAACTATGAATGTTAGTTTTGCTGATACATATCATGCAAGCACATTAGTTGCTGGAAAAAAATAGCACCTGGAACAAAGGGTTCATTTGATATTAGTGTATCTAATGCAAGTTCAGAAGTTGGAGTAGAATATACTGTAACATTAGGAACAATTGCAAATGCGCCTACAAATATTAAATTTTATTCAGATGCTACATATGCAACACCATTAACAACATCAACACCTATCACAGGAAAAAAATTAAAGCTAATGACTCAACAGCAAAAAAATCGTTAAGATTTATTGGGCTTGGCCATACCAAACTGGTGCAGTTACTCCAGCAACAGGAGTTGCAGCAGGTGATACAGCTGATACAGCTGACGGTGTAGCAGCAAAAAAACTTTAACAGTACCTGTAACAATTACTGGTGTACAAACACAACCTAGTGCAACTGCAATACCATAGTGAATAAAATATTAAAATATAAATAAATGAGGGGAACAAAGAATGATTAAAAAAATAGTAAAAAGACGATATGTAGTAATTTCATACATAGTTTTATTAACATTCTTTGTTTCTATTCTTTATTATGGTAGAATTCATCATTTCGGACAAATATCTACTGGAAATGAAACAATTATTGGACTTAAACCTGTTAATGATAAAAAAAGAAAAATGAAGTTAAAGAAGATTTTAGAAATATTGTCTCAGAAGAAAATGATTATGTTGGCCCAAGAAATAATGGAAAAAAATAAATTCTATTATAAAAAAATAAACCAAAAATATAAAAAGTGCAACAAATACTACAAATACAACTAATACAACTAATACAATTAAGAATTTTAAAGTATGGGTTGATGATAAAATTGATGATTATTTAGCTCAAACTGAAATTGATATATTTTCATATAGTGCTTTAACTTATCATAATACAACGGTTGTAACTGATAAGATTGCACCTGGAGTTGGTAATATTTATAAGTTTAAAGTTCATAATCAATCATCATTTAGTGTTAAATATAATTTAAATATGTTGGAAACAATGCAGTATGATGTTAATATGAAATATAAACTTAAAAAAAGAATGGTAATTATGTTATTGGGAATGCAACTACATGGGTTGAACCTAGTCAATTAAATTTATCTAATTTAGTGTTAAGCTCTAATAGTTTTGATAACTATGAATTAGAGTGGAGATGGTTTGATTCACCTAATGACAATATTGCTGGAATTAATATGACTGGTAATTATACTTTGAATATTAAAGTTGATTTTGAAGAAATTTAGAGGGTTTGATGAAAGTTTTAAAAAAACACTTGGACAAGTTGTTTTTATTTGTGATATTAATATTTTTTTATACTTCTTAATATTCTTTCTATGAATAATAAATCACTTTTTGGATTTAGAATTTATAGGGTTATTTCTGGAAGTATGCAACCTGCATTGCAAATAGGTGATGTTATAATTATAAAAAAGGCTAATAACTATGCTGAAAAAAAGATATTATTACATATGATAATGGATTAACTACTATCACACATAGAATTAAGTCTATTAATGGTGATGAAATTATTACTGAGGGTGATGCGAATGATGCACCTGATAAAACCAATAACTAAAGATAGAATTCTTGGAAAATATTTTTTTAGAATATCAACTTTCTCTGTTTTTTTCTATTATGCTAACTGGTAAGACTATTTATTTGATAATGGTGTTAGTATTATTTGCGATATTACTATTTGCTATAAGTGATAGAGTGACAAGAAATCTTGAATATAGAAGAAATAATTTTTAAGAAAGTTATTAAAGAAAAAAAGATAATAAAGAACAAAAAGAAAAAATGCCAAAAGAAAAAAGATGAAATGGAAATCTTGGCAGAAAAAGCTACATAAGGAAACTTTAAAAAATGCATAAGAAATTTTTAAATAATAATAAATAGGAGGATAGAAACAAGTGGCAAATTTTAAACATTCAATTGATTACAAATTTAATATTAAAAAAATGCTTAATTATATATTTGCTATTAGTTTGTGTCTTAATAGGGGCTAGAACCTCATCAAGAATGGTTGGTCAAGTGGCTAAGAATCCTGCAACAATTCAAGTTGCTAAGCCGATTATGGATTTAGTTGTTGCAAACAATATAACATCTGCTAATATATTACCAAATCAAACAGTTGATTATAAATTTAATGTTAATAATTTTCAGGGATCTGTTACTACAGAAACAAAGGTTCAGTTCAAATTTAATATAAAGAGAAAACCTGCAGCTGCAGCAGTTGCTGCAAGAAATTATACTTTTTAAATTATTTGAAGTAAGTGGTACAACAGAAACGGAAATAAATCCTACTACATATACTGGCATTTTAAATTCAGGTGCTAATGAGACTAAATCATATATTCTTAGAGTAACATGGTTGGATGATGGTATTGACTATAATTCGGTTAAAGATGTTAGTGCTTTTTAGATATTACAGTAGATGGGGTACAATTAATTAGTTAATATTTAATTTAGAGTAATGTAACTATTGTGTGAAATGAATTGACAATAAAATATAAAGATATATAACTATTAGCAGTTAAATAAAAAGACTGCTAATAGTTTTTTTGTATTATAGGAGGTATTTATGTTAAAACCATTGAGTAATAGAGTTATATTAAAGAGAATTGAAACTGAAGAGAAAAACTAAGAGTGGAATTATTCTTTCTGCTTCTAGTAAGGAAAAAAACCTCAAATGGCTGTTGTAGTTAAGGTTGGACCTGGAAAATTAATGGATGATGGTAAGTTAAGTAATATGGATGTTCAGGAAGGCAATAAAGTTATTATTGATAAATATGCTGGTAATGAAATTACATATAATGATGAAGAGTTTTTAATAGTTGAAAATGATGATATATTGGCAATTGTAGAATAATATGTTTTGAAATTTTATAGGAGGTATATATGGCAAAAGGATATTAAATTTGGAGAAGATGCAAGAAAAAAACTAATGACTGGTATTAATAATTTAGCTGATACGGTAAAGGTTACACTTGGACCAAAGGGAAGAAATGTTGTTTTAGATAGAGGTTTTGGTGCTCCATTGATTACAAATGATGGTGTTACTATTGCTAAGGAAATTTCTTTTTGAAGATAAATTTGAAAAATATGGGAGCTCAGTTAGTTAGGGAAGTTTCTGAGAAGACTAATGATGTTGCTGGAGATGGTACGACTACTGCTACAGTTTTAGCGCAAAAAATGATTAAAGAAGGTGTTAAAAATGTTGCTGCTGGTGCCGATCCAATGGCAATTAAAAGAGGAATGGATAAAACAGTTAAATTAGCTGTAGAATTATTAAAAAAATAATAGTAGCAGTGTTAATGGTAAGGATGATATTGCTAGAGTAGCAAGTATTTCTGCTGATAATGAAGAAGTTGGAAAATTGATTGCTGATGCAATGGAGAAAGTTTCTACTAATGGTGTTATTACTATTGAAGAATCAAAAACCTCTAATACTGAACTTAATGTGGTTGAAGGAATGCAATTTGATAGGGGGTATGTTTCTCCTTATATGGTTACTGATAGTGAAAAAAATGACTGTTGAATATGATAATGCATATATTTTAATTACTGATAAGAAGATAGAAAATATACAGGAAATATTACCTTTATTGGAAGAATTAATGAAATTTTTCTGGTAAATTATTAATAATTTGTGAAGATGTTGCAGCTGAAGCTTTGTCTACGTTAATTTTAAATAAGTTAAGAGGTGTTTTTAAAATGTAGTTGCTGTAAAAAGCTCCTGGATATGGTGATAAGAGAAAGGATTATTTACAGGATATTGCTATTTTAACAGGTGGTAAAGTTATTTCTACTGATTTAGGTATGGAATTTAAGGATGTGCAAGTTTCTGATTTGGGACATGCTAAACAAATTAAAGTTGAAAAAGGATAGAACTATTATTGTTGATGGTTCTGGCGATAAAGAAGAAATAGCAAATAGAGTTACTCAATTGAAAACTTTAATTTCTAGTGAGAAAAAGCAATTATGAAAAAGGAAAAATCTTGAAGAAAGATTGGCTAAAAATGGCTGGTGGAGTTGCAGTTATTGGCGTAGGTGCGGCGACAGAACTAGAAATGAAGGATAAGAAACTTAGAATTGAAGATGCTTTATCTGCTACCAGAGCTGCAGTTGAAGAAGGTGTGTTACCTGGTGGAGGTACTGCATATTTGAATATAATTTCTAAATTGGAAGTTGAAGTTTCTAATTTTTGAGACTGATGAAAAAAATTGGTGCAAATATTATATTAAAAATCACTTGAAGAGCCTGCTAGACAGATTGCAATAAATGCTGGTTTAGAGCCTGCAGTAATTATTGAAAAAGTAAAAATCTGAGAAGGATGGTATTGGTTTTGATGCTAAGAAGTGTGAATATGTTGATATGAAAAAATCGGGTATTGTAGATCCTACAAAAGTTTCAAGAAGTGCACTTCAAAAATGCTGCTTCAATTGCGTCAATGATTTTAACAACTGAAGCTATTGTTTCAGAAATTCCCTGAAAAAACATCATCATGATGATATTTCTTCTAGTGGAATGGGAATGAATGGTTTAATGTAATAAAAATATAAAACCTTATTATCGAGCTTTTTGTTTGATAATGAGGTTTTTTTATGAAGATTTTTTTAGATTTTGTACTAATTTGTAAAAAAGATGTTATAATTGATTTAATTTATTATTGGAGGTGTATATGGGAGATATTGAATATTTGGATTTAGTAGATGAAAATGATAATGTTATTGGTAAGGAAGATAGAAACATTATTTATGAAAAGGAATTAAGAAATTTTAGGGTTATTAACATTATTATTATGAATAGCGATAATAAAAATTATTGTTCCAAAAAAGAAGTGGCAATAGAAGAATATTTCCTAATTGTTACGATTTTTTTCTGTTGGTGGACATGTTTCTTCTGGGGAAACATATGAAGAAGCTGCATATAGGGAGATGGAAGAAGAGCTTGGAATTACTAATGTGAAATTAGATGAAATTGGATATTTTTAAGCCTTTTTGAATTAAATACAAGTTCTTTTTCAAAAATGTATAAACTTATTTATGATGATGAATTAAATTATGATAAAGATGGTATCCAGGAAATTTTTTTATATGGATAAGGATGAAATAAGAAAAATTAATTGAAGAGGATGCAAGTCAATTTAAAGGAGATTATCCTAAGCTTTTCAAATGGCTTGATGAAAATAATATTATTTAGGAGGAAAAAAATGGGGAAGAGAAATATTGTTATAGGTGGAGCGTGGCCTTATGCAAATAGTTCTTTGCATTTAGGGCATTTGGCAGCGTTAATTGGTGGTGATGTGCTTGCTAGATATTTTAGACTTAATGGGGATAATGTGGTCTATGTTTCTGGTACTGATTGTCATGGTACCCCAATTACTCAAAGAGCTAGAAAAAGAAAAATAAAACAGCAAAGGAAATAGCGGAAAAATTACCATTTGGAATTTACAAATACTTTTTAATAATATGGCATTTACTTATGATTTATATGGTAAAAACAGAAGATGAATTTCATAAAAAAATACAGTTCAAAAGATGTTAGAAAAAAATGTATGAAAAATAAATATATTTATGAAAAAAATTGATTTACAACCGTATTGTAGTAAATGTAATAGATTTTTATCAGATAGAGAACTTAAGCTAATATGTCCTTCTTGTGGAATGGAAAGTAAGGGAGATCAATGTGATTGTGGATATATTCCTAAAGAAAAAAAGATTTAGATGGGGCAATTTGTGTTGAATGTGAGAGAAAGTTTCTTTAAAGGAAAAATAAGAATTTATATTTATCTTTAAAGGATTTACAATCTCAAATTGAAAAAAATTTTTGATGACAAGTCGGGTAATTGGAGATTAAATTCTAAAAAGGAAACTGAAAAAAATATTTAAAGGAAGGGTTGATTGATAGAGCTGTTACTAGGGATTTGGATTGGGGAGTAGATGTGACAATCCCAGGATTTGAAGATAAGAAAATGTATGTTTGGATAGAGGCTGTACTTGGATATTTAACAATGGTTAAAAAAATATTGTAGTGAAAAATAATTTGAATTATGATGATTTTTGGAAAAATAATAATACTAAAATTTATATGATTCATGGAAAGGATAATATTGTATTTCATAGTATTATTTTACCAGCACTATTAATTGCAATGAATGATAATTATAAATTGCCTGATTTTATGATTTCTTCTGAATATTTAAATATTAATTCTGAGAAAAATATCTAAATCTAAAGGGAATGGAATTACTATTAATGATATGCTTAAAAAAAGTGTAATAGGGATACATTAAGATATTTTTTTAATAGCTAATGGTCCTGAAAAAGAGATAGTAATTTTTAGTATGGAAGAATACATAACAATTCATAATTCTGAAATTACTAACAAATATGGAAATTTTGTTAATAGGACATTAAAATTTAAAGGTTTGGAGACTATTCCAGAAGGAAAGATGGATGTGGAATTTTCAAATAGGTTGGATATAATTTATGAGAATGTTGGGAAATTAATTGAATGTGGAGAATTTAAAAAGCAACATTAGAAATTATGCATTTAGTTGAAGATGCAAATAAATATTATGATGATAGAAAAACCATGGGAACAAAAAAATAGTGATATTGAAGGTTTTAATGACACAATTTATACTTGTGTTAATATAATTGCTAATTTAGCTAATTTGTACCAACCCTTTATGCCTGATTCTTCTGAGAAAATAAAAAGAATATTTGAAAATGGATGATTTGAAATGGAAGAAAGTTGATGTTAAATCAGGGATAAAAAATAGGAGCTGTGGAAGCTTTATTTGAAAAGAATTAAATAATGTGAAGTTGTGTTATTAAAAAAATAAATGATGATGTTTGTATTTTTGTATATTATATTTTTACTAAGACTTAGGATATGTGTTATAATTAATATATTGATTTGAAAGAGAGGTGTTAAAATGGAGTTAATTGGCGATGTTAGTGCAATTATTTATAAAAATGAAGAAAAATAACTATACCATTGCTACTGTTGTTGTTGAACAGCTTAGTGAAACTCCATTGGAGCTTGGATATAATATTTTAGGTCTTGAAACTACTGTTGTTGGCTATTTACCTTTTGTGGATAAGGGAGAGAAAATTAAGCTTACTGGTAAGTTTGTAGTTCATCCTGATTATGGAGATCAATTTTAAAGTTGAAGGTTTTGAAAAGATTGTACCAAAAACTTTGGATGCTTTGGAAAAGTATTTATCAAATGGAAGTATTAAAGGAATTGGACCTAGTATTGCTAAAAAGATTGTTAGACAGTTTGGAGAAGATACAATTAATGTAATTAAGAATGAACCTGAAAAAAATTAGTTGTTATTAAAGGGGTATTACTGCCGAGAGGGCTGAGGAAATTTGTGAGAAATTCACTGAAAATTTTGATTCTTGGCAGATTGTTGGTTTTTACAAAAGTTTGGAATTGGACCGCAAAAATGCTCAAGCGATTTTTAAAAAAATTTGGTGGTAATACGATTAGAATAATAGAAGATAATCCATATATTTTTATGTGATATGGGATTTAAAGTTAATTTTTTTCGGAAATTGATAGAGCTGCATTATCAATAGGTTTTGCTAATAATAGTTTGGAAAGAGTTAGTGCGGGAATTTTGTATGGGTTAAAATTAGCTGGATACAATGGGCATACCTGTACTTTGGAAAAAGGCTTAATTCAATATGTTTGTGAATTGCTGAAAGTGCAAATTGAAGATGTTGGAAACGGACTTAAGGATTTACTTTCTAGGGAAAAAAATAAGTATTGAAAAAAAGAGCTGTAGAAAAAGATGGTAAAATTGAAGTTGAAATTTATGTTTATATTAATGAGTTTTTATAAGATTGAGGAAAGAGTTGCTAACAAATTAAAGATGTTGCTTAAAGCTAAAAAAATACCAAAAAAAGCTTCATAATGTTGAAAAGTTGGTAGGGCAATTGTCTGACATTGAACTTTCTGATAAACAATTAGAAGCAATTAAAATGGTTAGTAGAGAAAAAATGTTGTTATAATTACTGGTGGTCCAGGTACTGGAAAGACTACAATTATTAAAAACAATTATTGATATTTATTCGAGTTTGAATAAGAAAATTGTGCTTTGTGCTCCAACTGGTAGAGCAGCTAAAAAATGACTGAAGCAACTGGTATGGAGGCTAGTACATTACATAGACTACTTGAAATTGGTAAAATTGCGGATAGTGATACACCGAATACTGGAATTGAAGTTATGCCTATTGATGCAGATATTTTTGATTGTTGATGAAGTTTCAATGGTGGATATTATTTTAATGAATTATTTGTTAAAAAGGTGTTTATAATGGAACAAAATTAATTTTAATTGGTGATTCTAATCAATTACCTTCTGTTGGTCCTGGAAATGTTATTAAAAAAATTTAATTGATTCTGGTGAGATTCCAACAATCAAGCTTAATAAGATTTTTAGACAGGCTGCTAAGAGTCAAATTATTGTTAATGCTAGAAAAAGTAAATGATGGAATCTTGTTTTTACAATGAAAAATGTTAGTGAAAAATAGTTTGAATGATTTTTGAATTTATTAAATCAAATAATGTTAAAGAAGTTATTGATATAATTTTAAAATTGTATGATGAAAATACACAGATAATTACTCCAACTAAAAAGAGGGAACTTGGTACAAAGAGTTTAAATAGAATTATTCAATCATATGTTAATCCGGAATCACCATTTAAGAACGAAAAGAATTTTGGAGAAGTTATTTTTTTAGAGAAGCGGATAAGGTAATGCAAATTAAAAAAATAACTATGATATTGAATGGGTTAAGGATGGAGAATATTCAACAGGTATTTTTAATGGTGAAATGGGTGTTATTAGAGTTATAAAAGATGGAGTTATTGAGATTAAGTTTGATGATGATAAAGTTGCTCAATATACTTTTCAAGATATGGATCAAATTGAACATTGTTTTGCAATTACAGTTCATAAATCACAGGGAAGTGAATTTGATAAGGTATTGATGCCAATACTTAATGTGCAACCAATGCTATTAACTCGAAATGTACTATATACTGGAATGACGAGAGCAAAGAAAAATGCTTACAATTATAGGGAGTGAGTACAATATTTCTTATATGATTAAAAAAATGTTAATATTAAGCAACGTAATACGGGACTTGAATATAAACTTAGAACAGGTGATAGTGTTAAGTTATAATTTATAAATAAATCAGGGGCGGAAGGATATTTATGTTTAAAAATATTTGGATTCGTCCTTGATTTTTTTGTTTCCAAAGAAAAATGTGGGGTGTGCAATAAATTAAATGATAATTTTGTATGTAAAGATTGCTTAAAAAAAGATCAATGTTTTTAAAATTTATAATTTTAGTGAGGAAGGAATTTGGATTTATAGGTATGAAGGAATTGTTAGAAATTTGATTATTGATTATAAATTTAAAGATAAATCTTATTTGTGTGAATTGTTTGCAAATTGTATTTTAAGTGATGGTGTGGTATGTAAAAATCATTAAAAAAATATGATATAATATTGCCGGTTCCTTTGCATAAAAAGAGGTTTAAGGAGAGGGATATAATCAAAGTAAATTGATTTCTGATATTTTGGCTCAAAAAAACTTGGAGTTCAAACGTTTGATGATGTGTTAGTAAAGATAAAAAAACACATTACCTCAAGGTAAAAAAATCTTTTACATGATAGAAGGAAAGCTATTAAAGGTGCATTTTGTGTGGAAAAATCCAGATAAAATTAGAGGAAAAAAATGTTTTGATTTTTTTGATGATATTTATACTACTGGAAATACTGCTAATGAGTGCAAAAAAATAATAGAAGAATCTGGAGCAAAGTCGGTAGAAATTCTTACAATTGCTAAAGATTATATTTTTATGAAATGGAGGTTTAAATGTATGTATAATGAGTTGTTTTATGATTATCGGTCTTAAATATGTTTCTTATTATTCTTTACTATATGGTCTTTTAAAACCATAAAAAGTGGGATATAATTTGGATATTTATTTGAGAAAGACTTAAGGTCTTTGGTGAATGGGAAAATTTTTATTTTTCCGTTGATGATATTTTATTACAATTGAAAGAGGTTTTTTTATGGAATTAAATAAAAAGAGTTTTACTTGGAATGAGTGGTGGTGTTGATAGTTCAGTATCTGCATTATTATTACAAAAAAACAAGGTTATGAAGTTATAGGTGCTACAATGGATTTGTGGGATAGGCCGGATGGTACAAGTGGCAATGATGTTGCAATTAGGGACGCAAAGATTGTTTGTGAAAAGCTTGGGATTGAGCATGTTGTTTTAGATTTTAAAGATGAGTTTAAAAAGGGAGTAATGGATTATTTTAATGAGTGTTATGCTAACTGTATTACACCTAATCCATGTGTTGAATGTAATAAAAAAATCAAGTTTGGATTATTATATAAAAAAGCATTGGAACTTGGATGTTTTTATGTTTCAACAGGGCATTATGCTAAAACTGAATATAGTGAAAAAAATATAAAAAGATGGGTGATTACAAAAAGCTACAAGTAGAAAAAGATCAGACATATGTTATGTACAAAGTTGAACCAGAACTTGTTGAACATATGATGTTTCCCCTTGCTAATTACGAAAATAAAGATGAGATTAGAAAAAAATTGCAGATGAAGCAGGTCTTGTTAATGTGGCTCATAAATCTGATAGTGAGGATATATGTTTTATTCCGGATAATGATTATAAGAAGTTTTTAAGGGAAACATATGGCGTTAATCCTATTGAAGGAGATATTGTTGATAAAAAAACGGTAGGGTTTTAGGAAAGCATAAAGGACTTTATGGATATACTGTTGGCCAAAGAAGGGGGCTTGGAATTGCAAATGCTGTTCCTTTTATTTGTTACAGGATTTAATAGAGAAAAAAATCAATTAATTGTTGGGGAAGCGGATGATTTATTGAAAGATTCAATGATTTGTTATGATATTAATTTATTGTTAATTGATAAGTTAGAGGTACCAACAAGAGTTATGATAAAAAAACTAGATATACGCAACAAGAAGTTTCTGGAATTGTTGAAATGTATGGTGAAGATAAATTTAAAGTGACTTTTGATGAGCCACAACCAAGTATTACACCTGGTCAATCAGCTGTTTTTTTATGTTGATGATATTTTATTTGGTGGTGGAAAAAAATTTTTAGGATAGGAGCTGATGAGGATGTATAAAAATAATCAATTTACAAGAACTGAGCTAGCTCTTGGAAAAGAAGGTCTTGAAAAAAATAAAAGAATTCTAAAATTGTACTTTTTGGCCTTGGTGGTGTTGGTTCATATATCGCAGAAGCTTTGGCTAGGATTGGAGTTCAAAAATTTAATTATTGTTGATGGCGATGTTGTTGATATAACAAATATTAATAGACAATTGATTGCAAATATGGAGACTATTGGTAGAAATAAAGCTGAACTTGTCAAAGAAAGAATTAATTTAATTAATCCATTTGCAAATGTTGTTGCTATTTCGAAATTTGTAAAAAAGTGAAAGTGATATTGATTTTGTTGATGGAACTGTTGATTATGTTATTGATGCTATTGATGATTTTGATGCTAAAATTATGATTATAAAAAAAGTCTAAAGAACTAGGATTAAATTTAATTTCTTCGATGGGAACTGCTAAGAGATTGCATGGTGAAATGTTTAAAATTACTGATATTAGTAAAACTTCAGTTTGTCCACTTGCTAAAAAAAGATTAGAAAAAGAATTGAATAGATTAAAAATTTCTAAAGTAAAAAGTTTTGTATTCTGATGAAAATCCTGTTGAAACACATGAAATTGATGGGTATGAAGGGAAGTCTTTGGGAAGCGTTTCTTTTGTGCCTCAGTTGCAGGTATGCTTATTGCTGGAGAGGTTGTAAGAGATTTGTTGAAATAATAATTTTATAAATATATAATACATATGATTAGATAATTTTGAGGAGAAAAAAATGGGAAAAAAATAGTATTACTTGATGATTTAACTATAAATCAAATTGCGGCTGGTGAAGTTATTGAAAGACCGGCTTCTGTTGTAAAAAGAACTTGTGGAGAATTCGATTGATGCAGGTGCTAGAAAAAAATTACTGTTGATATTAAAAAAATGGTGGTATTTCATATATTAGAATAACTGATGATGGTTGTGGTATTATGCCTGATGATATGGAAATAGCATTTGAAAGACATGCTACTAGTAAAATTCGAGAGTCTAGAGATTTAGAATATGTTAGAACTATGGGGTTTTAGAGGTGAGGCTTTTAGCTAGTATTGGTGCTATTGCTAAAGTTCAAATGTTGTCTAAAAGCCATAGGTCAAGATAATGGTTATCAAGTCGAAGTTGAAGGTGGAGATATTATTGATAAGCATGAAGCGGGATGTGCTCCTGGTACAAGTATTACTGTTAAGGAATTATTTTATAATACACCTGTTAGATATAAATTCTTAAAGAAGGATTTTACTGAGTCTGGATATATAGAAGATGCAATAAAAAGACTTTGCACTAGTTAATCCAAATATTTCATTTAAATTTATTAATAATGGTAAAATTGAACTTCAAACATCTGAAATGGAAGAATGGAAGATGTTGTTTATGCTATTTATGGAAAAAGAAGTTTTTGGAAAAATATTATTCCAGTTGATTATCAATATGAGGATATTTATATAAAAGGTGTTATTGGAAAGCCAATGATTGCTAGATCTAATAGAACAAATCAATTATTTTTTTGTTAATAAAAGATTTATAAAGGACAAAAACTTTATCAAGTGCTGCTGAACAAGGATTTAAAAGGATTAGTTACTATTGGTAAGCATGGATTTTTGATTTTAAATTTGGATATGGATCCTAAAAAATTAGATGTTAATGTGCATCCAACTAAAATGGAAGTTAGATTTCAAGAAGAATCAAAGATTTTTTTAAAAGCTGTTTTTCATGCAGTTAAAGATACAATGTTGAAGACTGATTTAATTACAAATCATGAAAAAGAACATTTTTCTGATGATAAAGTTGATTTTGATAAAGATGTAAAAAAATGATAATCTAACTAATTCTGCAAGACTTAAATTCTGGGGATTGAACAAGGAAGAAAAAGTTTAACGAAAAAGAAAAATAAGGATTTTTGATTTTTTTAAGAATTTGAAATCTCCAAATGTTAAATCTATGGATGTTGTACAAGATACTCCTTATGGTGAAAAGTCAGAGTTTGAAGTTGATGATAAAATTGGAAAAATTAATGAAGAACTTGATAAAAATTCAAAAAGAGCAGAAATAATAAAATTGAATATAATTTAAATAGATATGATCATCTTGGTGAAAAATGCAAGTGTTGCAGATAAGATGAATTTGTTAAATGATACTGTTGGTAATGATTATGGTATGATTAATGATGAAGAAAAAAAGAAATTAAAAAAATCCTAATAGTGAAAAACCAAGAAGAAAAATAAGGATATAGTTAATGATTCTGTAAGTAATGTAACTGAGTCTAATGTAAATGATGATAAATTTAAAGCAGAAGAGATTGAAGTTATTAATGATATTAAAAGTGAAAAATTTAAGTGAAGAGGTTAAAGAATCTAATAATTCTGAAATAGTTAATGAGGTTTCAGAAGGGGTTTTTGAACCAGAAATAGAATCTAATATTGCGGATAATAAAGTTGAGGAAGCTCAAGCTAATTATGAGTATGAAAAAAATGGAACCCTTAATGAATCAAAGTTGGATGAAGTTGAAAAATAATAATGATAAAAAAATCTTTAATTGAGGATAAAGATATTTCTTTTTGAAGAAAAAAATATAGGAAATTATTTGGAAGAGATATTCAAACAGCTAAAGAAGAATATCAAATTCAAAAGAAAAAAATGAAGACGTAAATTTAAAACCAATTGAAGGTGAAAAAAAGTCTCACTGTTTGAAAAATAAAGATAATGATATTAAAAAGCCACATTATAATTATGTGGGCATCGCGTTTAAGACATATATTATTTTTTTACAATTAATGATGAAATGTATATGATGGATCAGCATGCGGCACATGAAAGAATTATGTTTGAGAAAGTTAAAAGCAAATTATTATAATGATGTTGATAAAGATTCACAATTAATGTTATTACCTGATATTATTACATTATCTAATAAAGAAATGGGTATTTTTAGAGATAATAAGGATTTGTTTAATAAAAGCTGGATTTACAGTTGATGAGTTTGGTGACAATACTGTTAAATTAACTGGAGTGCCAGAATTCTGTTTAGATTTTGATACAAGAAGTTTATTCTTGGAGACATTGGATGAAATGGACACTGTTGCAAGAACTGCTAAACAGGAATTAGAATATAAATTTTTAGCTACTGTTGCATGTAAATCAGCTGTTAAAAGCTCACATGGCTTTGAGTAAAGAAGAGGTTGATAGCTTGTTTGAGCAATTATATAAATTACCTAATCCATTTAGCTGTCCACATGGAAGACCAACAGTTATCAAAATGACTAAAAACCGATATTGAAAAAGAAGTTTTCAAGAATTCAATAATAAGGAATATATATGGATAAAAAAAGAAAGTAATTGTAATATGTGGGCCAACAGCTTCTGGTAAAAACTAGTTTAGGAATTCAGATTGCTAATTTAGTAAATGGAGAAATCATATCTGCTGACTCGATGCAAATTTATAAGGATATGGATATTGGAAGTGCAAAAGCCAACCACTGAAGAGAGATCACAGGCGACTCATCATTTGGTTGATTTTGTTGATCCGGATAGAAGATATAGTGTTGCTGATTTTAAGAAGGATGCTGAAAGTAAAATAAAAGAAATCCTAGAAAAAAATAAGGTGCCGATTATTGTTGGTGGAACTGGATTATATGTTAATTCTTTAATTTACAATATTCATTATAATGAGGTTGAAACTGATTTAGAATATAGAAAAAAATGCTTGAAAAATATTGACGTTAAAGATTTATATAAAAATGGCTGAAGGTATTGATTCTGATGCATTGAAAAATAGCTTCTACTGATAGAAAGCGTATTTCTAGAATTTTAGAAATATATCATTCTACAGGTAAAAACTAAAAACAGAATTGGAAAAAGAATCGAGACATGAGCCTGAATATGATTATAAAAATTTTTGTTTTGAATATGGATAGACAGAAACTTTATGATAGAATAAATTTAAGAGTTGATTTGATGATTAAAGATGGGCTTGTTGATGAGGTAAAGCGAATGCTTGAAAAAAATATAGTGAATTTCCAACTGCAATGCAGGGGTTGGGATATAAGGAAATAGTTGATTATTTGAATGGAAATTGTTCACTTGATGAGGCTATTGAAAAAAATAAAAACTTGAGACAAGAAGATATGCTAAAAGACAGTTAACATGGTTTAGAAGTTATGATGATGCTACTTGGATTGAATCGGGAAATCCTGAGAATACTGATATTATTTTAAATTCATTGAAATAATAATATTTGGAGGAAGTGTGAAAAACAAATACGGGAAAAAAAGAAAAAAAGTTAATAGGTTTACATTTTTTTGTATATTAGTTGTTTTTATATTGATAATTAGCTATGTAATGTTTGGCATTATTGGGTTAATGAAAAATCCTAGTAGTACTGTAATTGTTAAAGAGGGTACTGTTACTAAAGAAGAAACTGTAACTGGAGTTATTATAAGGGATGAAACTATTGTACAGGGGAAAAAATTTAAAAATGGAATGCAACATATTGTTGATGAAGGTGAGAAGGTTGCTGTTGGTGATCCAATCTTTAGATATTTCTCAACTGATGAGAGTCAAAACTAAATCAAAAAATTGCTGAATTGGATAATAAAAATAAATCTAGCAATTTCTGAAAAATAATCAAATTTTTATATTCTAGTAGTACAAAATTAATTGATTCTGCAAATATTGGATAAAAATAAAAGAATTACCTGAAATAAATAGTGTGCAAATTTTGAAAGAAAAATAAGAGAAACGTTAGTTCTTTAATCTTAAAAGAAAGCAAAAATTAGCTGGTGATTTAAGTCCTACAGGGTCTACTTTAAAGCAGTTAATTAATGAACGTAGTAAATTGGAAAAAGCAGATAGCTGATGGTGCTGAGTATATTAAGGCTGAAAAAGTGGAATTGTTTCTTATAGAATTGATGGTTTTTGAAGAAAAGCTAAAAAAATGATGATTTTTTTCAAAATATACAAAAAGATTATATTAAAAAAATTAAATTTGAAAGTTGGAGATATTGTACCTGTAAATAGTGAAAAAAAGGTAAAATTATTAATAATTTTAAATGTCATATTGCTGTTATTAGTAAAACGCAAGAAGCAAAAACTGCTAAAGAGGGACAAAAAACTTTCAATTGTTTTACCAAATGCTCAAATGGTAAAAGGGAAAAATTGTAAGAATTAATAGAGAAGGAAGTAATGGGGATGTTGTCCTTATTATTGAATTTGATGAAGGAATAGAGAGTTTATCTATTTATAGAAGTATAAGAGTTGATTTGGTTTGGTGGAATAAGGTTGGTAATAAGATTCCTAATTCGGCAATTTTTTTAATGTTAATGGTTTTGAGTTATGTTATTAGAAGCAATAATGGATATAATGATTATGTTTTTGGTTAAAATTTTAAAAACAATCGGACGATTATTCAATTGTTAGTAATTATAGTTTGGTTGAATTGAAAAGAATTAAATTTAAAAACAGAATATATCAACTTCATTACTATTATATGATGAAGTGGTTTTTAAACCCAAGTGTGGCTTTGAAAAATGCAATTAATTAATAATATAAAATATTACAAAAAAAGAAACAATTTATTTAAAAAATAACATATTATCAATTTGGTTGACAATATTAGTATAAAGTTGGATACTATAAATAATCGTATGACTAATGAAAAAGATAGTGGAGGTTACAATGGTTAACGTTTTGAAAAAAAGCTTGGGGTATGTTCAATATGAATGGTACTGATAATGATCAAGATTTAGATGAAGAAATTTACGATGATGCTGAATATAGCGAAGAATATGAAGATGAGGATGATAATGCCAATAAGGGCTTATTTGGTATTAAATCTAATAAAAAGTTCAACCAATGAATTCAGCAGTTAAAATGGTGATTTTACAACCAACAAAAAAATCGAGCAAGCAACAGAAGTTTGTGATTTATTAAGAGATAGAAAATCTATAATTATGAACTTGGAATTCTTAAATAAAAGATGTTGCAAGAAGAATGATTGATATGGTTAGTGGAGCAGCACATGTTTTAGATGGGCATATGGAAAAGATTTCTAATTCTATCTTTTTAGTTGCACCATTTAATTATGATATTAAAATGGATGAATTTAATGAAACAAGAACTAAAAAAATTCAGCTGTTCAATTTTTTTAAAAAGCTAATTAGTAAGATGGAGGTATTATTTTGATTACACCATTAGAAATAGAAAAACAAAAAGATTTAGAAAAAGCTTTGAATGGATATAATTCTACAGATGTTGATGATTTTTTTAGAAGAGTTAACCAGGGATTATGAAAAAAATTGTATAAACAAGTAACTGAGAGTCAAGATAAGATTGAAGAATTAAAAAAAGATCATTAGTACATTATCAAGATATTGAAAATACATTACAAAGTACTCTAATGATGGCTCAAAAAAAGCTTCTGATGAAGTAAAGGATGTTGCTCAAAAGCAAGCTGATCAAATTATAAAAGATGCTGAAACTAGAGCAAGGGAATCTACATTGGGTCTTCAAACAGAAATTATTAATAAATCACAAGAATTGGAAGAATTGAAAAAAACAATTTGATGTTTATAAAGCAAGAATGGAATCTTTATTAATTTTCACAATTGGAATTAATAAAAAGAGATTAATAGAGAAGATTAATTTTAGTTGGAGGTACTGATTATATTGTACCTCTTTATTTTTCAAGTATGCTACAATTGTCTTGATTATAGAGAAGGTAGTATTTATGAGAGTCATAAGTGGTAGTGCAAGAGGAACTAAACTTTCTTCAATTGATAGTCTTAGTACTAGACCTACTCAGGATAGAGTGAAGGAATCATTGTTTAATATTATTTTTGATAAAAATATATGAATGTGATTTTTGGATTTGTTTGCTGGTAGTGGGGCAATTGGAATTGAGGCTTTGAGCAGGGGTGCAAATTTTGCAGTTTTCTGTGATATAAGTAAGGAAAAGTTTAAAGTTTGTTAATGAGAATTTAATAAAAAAACTAAATTAATTGATAGAGCAAAAGTTTATAATTTGGATTATAAAAAACTATTTGGAAAAAAACTAAAGAAAAAAATTTGATATTATTTTTTTATTGATCCTCCATATAAAGCAGATATATCTGTTGATGCAATTAGGATGATTAAAAGAAAAATGAAGTATTAAAAGAAAATGGATTTGTTGTTATCGAAACAGATGAATACTTAAGGGATAAAAGTGAATTAGAGAAGATTCAAGGAATTGAAATTCTAGATCATAGAAAATATGGTAGAGCTAATTTAATTTTTATTAGATAAAAATTGAAGATTAGTAAATTCGAGAGGAAATAATATGGAAATTTTTACATTATTGGATAATTTGGAAGATCTGATTGAAAAATAGTAAAAAAGTACCGCTTTCAAATAAGATTATGGTAGAGCAAAGAGAAGCTTTGGATTTAATTAAGGATGTTAGAAATAAATTACCTGAAGAATTAAAAGTTGCAAAGTTTGTTAGACAGGAGAGGGAACGTATTTTAGCTGAGGCTAAAAAAAGAAGCTAATGATATTGTTAAGGAAGCTGAAAAATAGAATCATTGCAATGATAGATGAACATGAGATTACTAAAAAAAGGCTTATGAACAAAAAAATCAGATAATGTCTGCTGCTAATGATAGTTCTAGACAGATTACTTCTGGAGCTAAGGAGTATGCTGATAATATTTTAGCTACACTTCAAAAATCTTTGGAGAAAACTTTAAAAGAAATCGAACAAGATAGAAAACAATTAAAAATAAGAAGAGTAGAATATTTTTCTACTCTTTTTGCTATATTATGGATTATTTTATATTTCTGTAGTATGAAGATGAGGAGTTTTTATGAAGAAAAAATGATGAAAAAAATTTATTGATAATGATGTATTGAGCAATGATTTAAAAAGGAGCTTTAAAACTTGATTCTTTTTATGAAACGAGAAAAGCAAACGAAGTCTAAAGCGATAATTATTGGAATAATTTCTGGTATTTTTTTATTTTTTTATTAATAAGTATTGCGTTAATGTTGGTTATTAATTCAATTAGTAATGTTAAAAAAAGAAGATAATTATAAAAAAGGCAACTGATCCTGTTTTAGTGGAAATGGAGCCTAGAGTTGAAAAATTTAATATTAAATACTGCAAATGTTAATTTGGATAGAACTTATGGAAGAATTGAAATAATTTGGTTGGATAAAGAAAAATAGACAAATAGATAAGCCGTTGAAACCGATTTTAAAATGATTTGAGTCCAGTTAAATATGATAAAGTTAATTATAAATTTGTTCGTACTAGTGATAGGGATGGAGACTGGTATGATTATGATAATAAGATGTGGGCTAATGCAGTAAATAAGGATAATAGTTATTTTGTATGGATACCAAGGTTTGCTTATAAAAATTATTTATTATGAAGATTCTACATATACAAATATTTTTGGGATATAGTGATTCACGAGGCATTTTTAAAAAGTTTCTAATAATGATAAAAATACTTTTTCTTAGAATAGCAAATGCTAATAATGGTTTTAATTTCTGTCGGAAATAATTATATTTTACATCCAGCGTTTATGAATGATAGAGCTAATGAATATATAAATGCTGGTAATGATCTTGAACTATCTGGTTTTTGGATTTCAAAAATATGAAGCATCCCTTGAAACTTCTGAGATTAGATTAATAGCTCAAACTATGGATGTTTTTGGTAAATGATAAAAATTTTACTTGGTAGTAAGCCAGCTAAAAAGAGCTTGGAGGGATATTTCAGTAAAAAAATGCATATTTAAATGCTTTTAATTATGATAGAAATAATGATAGTCATTTAGCAAAAAAATATCTGAGTGGGGAGCAGTTGCATATTTAAGTTTTAGTAAATATGGAACTAATGGAGCAAATTTGAGCATTAATGATAACGAAAATTATCTTACAGGTGGTGCTGATAATGAAGAAGATGTTTATAAAAATAAAATATATTCAGACATCTACTAGAAATCAAACTGGAGTATATGATTTATCAGGTGGGGTTGCTGAATATGTATCTGCATATATTCCGAATAATTCTCCTAATATATATTTAAATGGAGGAAACGGGTTGGCCGATATTGGTGGTGATAAATTTAATTCGAAATATAAAACTCTTTATAGATTTGCATCAACTGATAGTGGTGACGAAAGTATTGAGAATGTTGATAATAATATTAATAATTATTATGCAAATTCTACACAAAGAGGAGATGCTTTATGGGAAACATCGAATTTTTGGAGCAATAAATAGTGGATGGTTTTACAATTCTTCTGTTTTTCCAATAGGCTCTCATCCATATATGACAAGGGGGTGGAAGTGTGAAGGACGGAATTAAATCAGGGTTATTTAATTTTTAATAACAGTGATGGTAAAGCAAATGATTCAACAGGATTTAGAATAGTTTTTAAATACAAATAAATAAAAATTTATTTATTAAAAAAAGTAGTCAAGATTTAATTGATTTTATAAGTAAAATATGGTATCATTATGTGCAAATAAAGACTATATGTAAGACAGGATGAATAAAATACGCCTTTAAGAGAGCTAAGTATGGTGGGATTTAGTAAGATACGGTTTATTTGTTATCACTTACATGTTGCAAGACTGAAATAATAGTAAGTTTTGACGTATTGCTGCGTTAAAGCATAATGAGATTAATTATTATGATTAATGAATTTAGGTGGTACCACGGAAATATAGATTTTCGTCCTAATAAGTGTTTATTCTTATTAGGACGTTTTTTCATATTATGATTTCTTAATAAGGATTTTAATAATAATTAAAGGAGGAATAGTTATGGATGATAATAAAGTGGACTATAGCGTTACACTTAATTTGCCAAAAAAACAGATTTTAAGATGAGGGGGATCTTTCTAAAAAAAGAACCTGAGATTTTTGAAAAAAATGTGTTTGAAGATGGATTATATGAAAAAGTATTAAAAAAGAATGAAGGACATGATCATTACATTTTACATGATGGACCTCCATATGCTAATGGCGAGATTCATATGGGACATGCAATGAATAAGGTACTTAAAGATACCATTGTTAGATATAAGTCTATGAAGGGATTTTTATGCGCCATTTATTCCTGGATTTGATACACATGGAATGCCAACAGAAAAGAAGGCTATTGAAAAATTAAATTTGGATAGAAGTAAAATTCCTGTACCGGAATTTAGAGATATGTGTAAGAAAGTTACATCTGATTATAAAGATTTACAAACTGCTGGATTCAAGAGACTTGGTGTTCTTGGAGATTGGGAACATCCATATATTACATATGATAGAAATATTGAAGCTTCACAACTTGGTATTTTTTTGGTAAAATGTATTTTTAATGGTTATATTTATAGAGGTTTAAAGCCTGTTTATTGGTGTCCTGATTGTGAAACAGCTTTGGCTGAAGCAGAAATTGAATATAAGGACCATGAGTCATTATCACTATATGTTAAATTTAATGTAATTGATGCTAAGGGATTATTTGATGAGAAAAACACATCAATAGTTATTTGGACAACAACTCCATGGACATTACCTGGAAATACAGGTATTACAGTTGGTGGGGATTATGATTATAGTGTTGTTGAAGCTGGCAATGAAAGATATATAATTGCTTCTGAACTTGTTGAAAAAGGTAATGAAGATTGCGGGAATTGAAGAATATAAAGAAGTTCAAAGATTCAAAGGAAATGAAATGAATGGAATTCTTTGTAAGCATCCTTTTTTAGATAGAAATTCAAGAGTTGTAATCGGAAGTGAAACAACTGTTAATGTTGATATTGTTGAAGGTACTGGTGCAGTACATACAGCTCCTGCATATGGTAAAGAGGATTACCTTCAAGGTTTAAAAGATAATCTTGATATGGAAGTTTGTGTTGATGCTAAAGGTCATCAAACAGAAGGTGCTGGACAGTTTGCTGGAATGTTTTATGCTAAGTCTAATAAGGCTATTGCGGCATGGCTTGAAGAAAATGGATATTTATTGAAGTCAGTTCCTATAAAAACACTCATATCCACATTGTTGGAGATGTAAAAATCCAGTTATTTATAGAGCAACTGATCAATGGTTCTGTAGTGTTGACAAATTTAGACAAAATGTTTTAGATGCAGTTGAAACAGTTAAGTGGCATCCACTTGATTGGGGTAAACAAAGAATGCAGGATATGATTAAAGGTAGAAATGATTGGTGTATTTCAAGACAAAAGAACTTGGGGTGTTCCATTACCAGTATTTTATTGTGAAGATTGTAATAAAGAATATATTACAAAAGAGTCAATTGAAAAAAATTCAGGAGATAGTTAGAAAAAGAAGGTACAAATGCTTGGTGGTCAAAGACTGCTGAAGAATTATTGCCTGAAAATGCAAAAATGCGAATGTGGATGCAAGAAATTCAAAAAAAGAAACTGATATTATGGATGTTTGGTTTGATTCTGGTTCTACTTATGAAACAGTATTAAATCAAAGAGGTCTTGGAGATGTAGCTGATTTGTATCTTGAAGGAAATGATCAATATAGAGGATGGTTCCAATCATCTTTGTTAACATCTGTTGCTACAAAAAATCAGGCTCCTTATAGAGAAGTTTTTATGCTGTGGTATGGTTGTTGATGGACAGGGTAGAAAAAAATGTCAAAGAGCTTAGGAAATGGTGTTGCACCACAGGAAATTTTTGATAAATATGGTGCTGATATTCTAAGACTTTGGGTTCTTTCATCAAATTATGAAATGGATGTAAGTTATTCTGAAGATATTATTAGAGGTGTTTCTGATGTTTATAGAAAGATTAGAAATACAATTAGATTTTTACTTGGTAATTTATATGATTATGATGTTGAAAAATCCTGTTCCATATGATAGATTACAAGAAATTGATAAATGGGCTTTAACTAGACTTAATAAATTGATTAAGGATGCCACATATGATTATGATACATTTGATTTTAATGATTGCTATCATGATGTAAAATCAATTCTGTGTTGTTGATATGAGTAATACATATTTGGATATTATTAAAGATAGATTATATACTGAAAAAAAGCAGATTCTGAAGCAAGAAGAGCTGCTCAAACAACAATGTATTATATATTGGATGCTTTAGTTAAAAATCTTAACTCCAATGACTTCATATACTGTTGAAGAGATTTGGAAAGAAATGAAACATACAAAAAGATGAGCAAGTAGAGAGTCCAATGCTAACAAATTATCCAGAATTTAATAAAGAATGGGATAATGTTGAAATTATTGAAAAATGGAAGAAAAATTCTTGATATAAAAATCAATGGTTTCAAAGGAATTAGAACTTGCTAGAAATGATAAGTTGATTGGAAATTCATTGGATGCAAAAGTAATTTTAAATGCTAATGAAGAATTTGATTTTATTAATGAAAAATAAAGATATTTTTAAAGAAGTTTTAATTGTATCACAATTAGAGGTTAATAAAGTTGATGGTGAATTTGCAATTGAAGTTTTACATGCAGATGGTGAGAAATGTGAAAGATGTTGGAAATATGATGTTGATTTAAAAAGATGGATTATGTCCTCATTGTAGAGAAGTTTTAGGAAAAATAGAAAGAAGAATTATAGTGAAATTAGAAGATTTTGATTATTATTTACCGGAAGAGTTGATTGCTCAAGTTCCTATTAAAAGATAGGGACCATTCTAGATTATTGGTTATAGATAAAGTTAATAAAAACTATGGAAGATAAAGTTTTTAAAGATATTATTGACTATCTTGAACCTGGTGATTGTTTAGTTAGAAATAATACTAAAGTATTGCCTGCAAGGCTTTATGGTGAAAAAGATACTGGTGCAAAAGTTGAATTTTTGCTTTTGAAAAATATTGAAGGTGATATTTGGGAAGTAATGGTTAGACCAGGAAATAAGTTAAAGCAAGGGGCTAAAGTTACTTTTGGTAATGGAATTTTAAAAGCTGAGATTTTGGAGTCAACTGAAGATGGAACTAGGGCTTGCTAAGTTTGAATATAATGGAATTTTTTTAATGAAATATTGGATGAAATTGGCTTAATGCCACTTCCTCCATATATTCATGAAAGCTTAAAAAGATAATGATAGGTATCAAACTGTTTATGCTAAATTTCAAGGCTCTGCAGCTGCTCCAACAGCGGGTCTTCATTTTACGAATGATTTATTTGAGAAATTAAAGGAAAAAGGTGTTGAAGTTGCTAATGTTACATTACATGTTGGAATTGGAACTTTTAGACCTGTTAAAGAAGAAAAAATTGAAGATCATCATATGCATTTTTGAGCATTATGCTTTAAAAACAGGAAGATGCGGATAAAATAAATAAGGCAAAGATTTCTGGACATAGAGTTATTTGCGTTGGTACTACATCTTGTAGAACAATTGAAACAATTGCTGATCCGGATACAGGACTTGTTAAAGAAGCGGAAGGGGATACGGGCATTTATATTTATCCAGGATATAAATTTAAGTGTATGGATGGAATTATTACTAATTTCCATTTACCTAAGTCAACTTTATTGATGTTGATTTCTGCATTTTCTGATAGAGAATTTATTCTTGAAGCATATAAACATGCTGTTGAAGAAAAATATAGATTTTTTTAGTTTTGGTGATGCAATGTTTTTAAGATAGAGGAGAAGAGATGCATACAAGTGTTAGAGGAATTGTTAATTATAATGATAAAATTGTATTGATCCATCGTATAAAAAAACTAAGGATGATGGAACTGTTAGGGATTATTATGTGACTCCTGGTGGTAAAATTGAGGAAAATGAATCTCATGAAGAGGCTCTTAGACGTGAAATTAAAGAAGAATTAGGAATTGAGATAGAGATAAAAGACCAATGTTTAGAACTTGATGATAGGGATTATAATGATAGTTTTTCAATATTTTTTTATAATTGTAATTATAAGGCTGGTGAATTAGGAACTGGTGATGGTCCGGAATTTACTGATAAGGAAAAATTATAAAGGGTGTATTTGAAATTGTTTTTAGTTGATAAAAAAAGAAATTTCTAAGTTAAATTTAGTTCCAGAAAAAAATTAAGGAGATTTTAGTTAATAATGGATAAAAAGTAGTTTTGGTTATTTTATAGTTAAACCGGATGGTGCAAAAGATATAAATGGTATTTTAGATGATATTGAAGACAAGTTTGATGAAGATATGATAAGATATTATAAAATTGATAATTTTGATGAAGTTGTTAATGAATTATATTATAAGCATTTTTGATGAAAAAGGCGATAAATTTAAAAAAATCTTTTGCTGATTATTTGAGAGCTTTGAAAGAAATTTATGGAAATAGTTCTTTATTGGTTTTTAATTAAAAAGTAACAATAAGGACTATGATGCTTTTGGGAAAAAGATATTTTTAGATAAAAAAATGGAATTAAGACAAAAAGTTTGCTAAAACTGATATTGCGGTTGTTACGAATAATACGGAGCTTGATGCATCAAATAGAATAGTATTAACTGATTTAGATTTTAATTCAATGAAACAAAGAATTTTTTTAAAAGAGCCAGGAAATTATCGAATTAGCGATTTCAATGTAATTCATTCACCTGATTCTGATCAAGAGACAGTAAAAAGATGAGTTGAAGATTTTTGTATAAAATTGGAGTACTTAAAAAAGTGAAAAATATGCTTGATAAAAAAATATTATTGATATTATAAGAAAGTATAAAAACTTTCGAAGTTTTAAATGTTGATAAAAGAGAGATTGGAATAGAGTATCCGTCTATGGGGGAACATATGATGGATTCTGTTCGGAGAGGATATTGATTTATGATTTCTTATGAATTACTTCATAAAGATAAAAAAGACAGGTGCAAGAAGGGGAGTAATACATACACCCCATGGAGATATTCAAACGCCGATATTTATGCCTGTTGGTACTCAAGCTACAGTTAAGTCTATGACAAATGAGGAGCTTGTAGAAAATGGAGCTCAAATTATTTTGGGAAATACCTATCATTTATATTTAAGACCTGGTGATGAATTGATTAAAGAAGCTGGAGGTCTTCATAAATTTATGAAATGGGAACGTCCAATTCTTACTGATAGTGGTGGCTTTCAAGTTTTTAGTTTAAATGAATTAAGAAAAATAACTGAAGAAGGTGTTGAATTTAGATCTTATTTGGATGGTTCAAAGCATTTCTTTTCACCTGAAAAGGTTATGAGTATTGAAGAAAATATAGGGGCTGATATTATCATGGCTTTTGATGAATGTTGTCCATATCCTTCAACTTATGAATATACAAAGAAATCAATGGAAAGAACTACAAGATGGGCTAAGAGATGTAAGGACGCACATAAAACTGATTCTGCATTATTTGGTATTATACAGGGTGGATTTTATGAGGATTTGAGAAAAGAATCTGCTAAACAATTGATTGAATTAGATTTTCCGGGATATGCAATTGGTGGAATTAGTGTTGGAGAACCAAAGGAAGAATTTTTTTGAAGTTACTTAAATATACTGCACCATTAATGCCGGAAAATAAGCCTAGATATTTGATGGGAGTTGGAACACCGGATTATTTACTTGAAGCAGCACTTGCTGGAATTGATATGTGTGATTGTGTATTACCTACTAGAATTGCACGTAATGGGACTGCTATGACTTCACATGGTAAAGTGGTTGTTAGAAATGCAACTTATGAACATGATTATGGACCGCTTGATCCGGAATGTAATTGCTATGCATGTAAAAAAATTATTCAAGAGCATATATTAGACATTTAATTAAAAAAGTAATGAGATTTTTAGGTATTCGTTTATTGTCTATTCATAACATTCATTTCTTGACTAATCTTATGGAAAGAGTTAGAATTGAAATTGAAAATGATACTTTATATGATTTTGTACAAGAATTTTATAAAAAAAGTATGGATATACTAAGGAATAGGGGTTTGTATGGATTTTAATAAAGCGAACAATTTTTGAAAAAAGAAAAAGCAAAAGCAGTAAGAAAATTTTTGGTAATTGCCATAACATTGATTATTATTTTTAGGAATTGCAGCTACATCAATTTATTTTTATACTGCTAATGCTAAGAAAAAATACTTAAAAATATATATCAATGCTGTTAATTGGTCTCGTTATGGTGATTCAACAGTGGTTGATAAAAAGAGATTGGCAAAGTAATTCAGTTATAAAAAGAAGGCAATAAATATTATTTTTTGCAATAAAGGATTTTTGCTGAGATTGCTGGTTTTAATTTTTATCGTGGGGATAGAACTACTGAAGAGAAACAAAAAGCTTATATAGAAAATAATTCAGAGAGAGTAACTTTTGTGTCCGGCGCTAAGGAAATTAGAAAGTATTATTTGACTTCAAGTTCTTCTTCTAGTAAAAATTCTAGTTTAACTTCACAGGTATTTAATATTGATGATACTATTTTGTTTAAAAAAATGGGAAGTTATATATTTCGGAAAAATGGAATTGGTAGAGCGTTTAATGTTTTATTTAAATATAATCAGACTTCTAATAATATACAAATATATACACTTGAATATTTTTATTCATTAATGTCTGGACAAATTAAGGATTTATTTAAAGTAAGTTCAAATATGAATAATGAAAGTAAAGTTATTATAGATAATAAAAAAAGCATTGCTTTATAATTATGTTATAAATTATGATGAGACAACAGGATTATATGGTATGGCACTTTTTATCAGATCCAAATAAACTTATTATTAGTAAAAAAATACAAACAAATAGATTATGTGGAAGGATCTGATGATTTTATCGTAACTACTGTTGATGGTAAGGTTGGTATTTTTAGGAAAAGGATTCACTTGCTAAAGTTGATCCAAAAATATGATTCTATTGAAAATATTGATTTAAATTCAGGACTTTATTTGGTTAAATTATATGAGAAATATGGTGTTGTTACTCAAATGGGTAAAATAGTTGTTTCTGTTGATTATGATCAAATTGGACTTGATTCAAATATTGATGATAAAAAAATTTTAACAAGTAAATATTTATTATATGATAACTGTATTCCAGTAAAATTGTTAGGGAAAATGGGGATTATATGATAAAAAAACGGAAATAAAATAGTTGATACAGAATATGATTCTGTTGGATGTTATAGAGTTCAAAAATGCTGATGGAAATGCTCAGCCATTGGTAATAATACCTGATTTAAATGGTATTGTACTTGGTAAGAAATTTGAAGCTGCTAATAAATCATCTTCACAAATATTATATGGTATAGTTGATAAAAACAGGACAGATTATTGTAAATTTAGGAGCTGAATCAATATATAAAGTTGTGTTTAACAATAATACATCATATTATTATTATAGTTCTGGACAATCTATTGATATTGTAAAAAGCTTGGAGAGAAGAAATGAAGAAGAGGGAAAGTGGAGAATCAAAAATAAATTCTTCTAATACTACTAATTCAACTACGACAACAAATCAAAATACTAATGTAGTCTCAAATCAAGCTTCAACTCAAAAATGTGAATAATCCAGTTGCTCAAGATACTGAGAACAATGCTCAAAATGGAGCTCAAGCTGGTACTCAAGCGGCTGGTGAACAAAATAATTCACAAGTAGAAAATCAAGATGAAAGTGCAACAGCTGTTGTATCATCTTCAACATCTAATAGTTAGGAGGAAGTATGACATTAAAAGAAATATTAACAACGGCAGTTGTTGTTTTTAATGATAGCTGTTGTATATTACATGGTTGATTCACAGAAGACAGGCTGAAAAAGAAACTTAAAGAAATGAGGGAAAAATCTCAAAGTTGATGATAAGGTTGTTACTTTTTCAGGACTTGCAGGAGTGATTGAAGAAATACTTGAAGATAGAGTTATTTTAAAATTATATCCGGATGATGTAAAAAGTTTCGATAGAAAAAAATGGGCTATTGCTGGATTGGATGATAGATACATAGGAAAAAGAAGGAGAAGTTGGTGATAAAGATGAAGTTACAAAAAGATTAATATAGTAATTATATTGTTAGCAATTATTTTAGTTTCAATCATTTCTTTTTGTTGGTGTTTATAAAAAAATATCAAAAATAAAAATGATTAATGTGATTCCTAATTATAATGTAGGAACAAATCTTGATGGACATAGAAAGGCTGTTATTGAAGTTGATAATTCTACTGCGAAAAATGCAAAAAAACAGAAGAAGGAAATAATGCTTCAGAGGCTAAAAAAACAGAGAAAAACTCAGGATGAAAAAAATAAAGAATATGAAAAAAATCAATGGAAATTATAAAAGAAAAAGATTGTCATATTTAAAAAGTTAAGGATTATACAGCATCTTTGGATAAGAATACTGGTAGAATTGAAATGATGTTACCTGAAGAAAAAATGATACTGATACAGTTCTATCTGGTTTTAGCGGAAACTGGTAAATTTGAAGTTGTAGATAGTACAAATTCAGAAGTGCTTTTAACTAATTCTGATGTATCTAAAGCAGAAATTGTAAAAAGATAATAAGGGTACAGTAACAAATCTTGTTTTTGAATGTTACTTTTTAACGCAAATGGAACAAAGAAATTTAAAAGATATTACTAAAATTATCAAAAATCAGGTTGTTGAAAATGTAAATCTAAATGGAACTTCAAATACAACGACTGGAAATAATGCAAAAACAAATAAAAAGGTTATTATAAAAACTTGATGGTAGTACATTATTACAAACAAGTTTTAGCAATATAGTTGATAGTGGAATTTTTATCATTAACTATTGGAAGTTCTGATTCAGAAGTTGCTTCTTTTTGAAGATCAATATATTGGAGCTAAAAAAATTTAGCAGCATTAATAAACAATGAATCATTACCTATAAAATACAAAGTTAAAACAAATTATTATATAATGTCACCTTTGAATAAATATAATGTTATTTATTTAGTATATGCTGAAATTGCAATTGCTTTAATTATATCATTAGCATTAATTATTAAATTTAGATTAAACGGTGTTGTTGGTACGATTTTATCAATTGGCTATATGAGCTTGTTTATTGATAATAATTAGATATGCCAATGTGGAATTATCTATTGAAGCTATGTTTGGATTTATTGTAGCATTTATGATTGGTACAATATTTAACATATTTGCATGTTCTGAATTTAAGAATATGAATATGACTGATAAAGAATTGCAAGCAGCAAAAGAATAAAAGTATTTAAGAGATTTGTATTATCTTTAGTACCAATATCAATATTTGCATTGATTGCTTGTTTGTTTTCATTAAGTTCATTATTTAGTTTTGGAACTGTATTGTTCTGGTCAATTGTTGTTGCTATTATATATTATTGTTCTTTAACATTAATATTAATGAATTCAATGCATAAGAGAAAATAGTATGGGAGATAAATATGAAGAAAAAAGTAATTTATAGTGTATTAATAGTACTTTTTTTGTAGCAGCTATTATATTTACAGCTGTTAAAGGATTTAAAAGTTGATTTGTATTATGCTGAAGGTGAAGTTGTTACAGTAAATGCAGGTAGGGATATTAATTTAAAAGAGATTTCTGAAATTGTTAAAGATGTTTTTTTAAAGGACAGGATGTATTAGTTCAAGAAGTAGAATTATTTAAAGATTCTTTTTCAGTAAAAAAACAACAAGTGTAAAATGAAGAGCAATTAAATAATTTAGTTAGTAAAGTTAATGAAAAAGTATGGTTCAAAAACTAACTAGATCAAACGTAGAAGTTGATCATGAGAAAAATGTTCGTTTAATGGATATTTTAAAAACCATATATATTGCCGGTTGGAATTTCATTATTGTTAATATTGGCATATTATGCAATGAGATTTAAATGGTCTTCAACAATGTATAATTTAATAAAAATATTTAGTAATTGTTGGAATGATTACTTATAGTGTGATTGTATTATGCAGAATTCCTGTTTCTATAATCACGATGCCATGCTTATTAACAATTTATTCTTTAGTTGTTATTATTCATGCGGCAAGATCAGAATATTTGAATAGTAAAAAAATAATTTTATGATAGCCACTCATCTGACAATGTTGAGTGGTTATTCTCTTAAAAAAGGAAGGATTATATAATGGATAATAATATTGAGGGCTTGAAACAACAATTTTTTTGGAGGAATTAAATAATGTTATTACTTCAAAGAGAATTGGAAGATTTAAGAGTTAAATATATTGGAAAAAAGGTTTAGTTACTGATTTATTAAAAAGTTATGGGGTCTCTTTCACCTGAAGAAAGACCTGTATATGGAAAGCAAAGTTAATAGTGTTAAATCTTTGATAGAAGATACAATTAGAACAAATGAAGAAGAATTAAAAAAATAAAGAAATTCAAGAAAAAAATTAAATGCGGAGAAAATAGATGTAACATTGCCTTCTACAAAAAAATTGGAAGAGGAAGTAAGCATCCATTAACAAGAACTATTGAGGAAATTGAAGATTTATTCGTTTCAATGGGATATGATGTTGTTTCAGGACCGGAACTTGAAACTGATGAATATTGTTTTGAGAGATTGAATTTACCTAAGGGACATCCTGCAAGAGATGCACAGGATAGTTTTTATATTACTGCTGAATATTTACTTAGAACTCAGACTTCAGCTGTTCAAGCTAGAGCGATGATGGCTAATGAAGAAAAAAAGGACCACTTAGAATTATTGTTCCTGGTAAGACTTTTTAGAAGAGAAGATGATGCTACTCATTCACATCAATTTAATCAGGTTGAGGGTTTAGTTATTGATAAAGGAATTTCTTTTTGCTGATTTAAAAGGTACACTTGAAATATTTATGAAGCATATGCTTGGAGATGATACTAAATTAAGATTTAGACCAAGTTATTTTTCCATTTACAGAGCCTTCTTATGAAGTTGATGTATCATGTTTTAAATGCCATGGAAAGGGATGTAATCTTTGTAAACAAACTGGATGGATTGAGTTATTAGGCTCTGGAATTGTTCATCCAAATGTTTTTGAAAATGAATGGATATGATCCTGAAGTATATAGTGGTTTTGCTTTTGGAACTGGTATTGATAGATTGGCAATGTTTAAGTATGGAATTACTGATATGAGATTTTTTTATATCAAAATGATGTTAGATTTTTAAATCAATTTGATAGAAAGGATTAATGAAATGTTATTGAGTTTAAATTTTTTTAAGAGATTATATTGATTTAGATAAAAAAATATTGATATAAAAAGAACTTGCGGAAAAAAATGACTTCACTTGGAAATGAATATGATTTTGCTGGGAATTTACTTGGCGGTGATAAGTTAGTTATTGGCGAGGTTATAGAATGTGAGGATCATCCTGATTCTGATCATTTACATGTTTGTAAAGTGAATATTGGTGATGAAATTCTACAAATAGTTTGTGGTGCTAAAAAAATGTTCGTAAAGGGATTAAAAAGTAATTGTTGCATTGGTTGGATGTAAGTTACCTGAAATTGAGATTAAACAGTCTACAATTAGAGGTGTGGATTCATGTGGGATGTTATGTTCAATGTTGGAACTTGGACTTGATTCTAAATTTGCAGATGAAGTTGATAAAGTTGGTATTCATGAATTGCCTGCTGATGCTCCAGTTGGAGAAAATCCTTTGGAATATATAGGGGATTTGATGATAAGATTATTGATTTTGAATTAACATCAAATAGAGGTGATTTATTATCTGTATTGGGAATGGCTTATGAAGTTGCTTCAGTATATGGAAATGAAGTTAAGCTACCTAATATGAATTATAATAAATCTGGAAATGATATTAATGATGATTTTAAAGTTAATGTTAATACTGAAAATTGTAAATTATTTTTTTGGCTAAAAGAGTTAATAATGTTAATATTCATGAAAGTAATCAAGCAATGAAGGAAAGATTAATTGCTTCTGGAATTAGACCTATTAATAATGTTGTGGATATTTCTAATTATGTAATGATGGAGCTTGGACAACCTTTACATTTTTACGATGCTGATAAATTAAAGAATGTTCTTGAAGTTAGAATGGCGGAAAAATAATGAAAAGTTGATAACTTTGGATAATGTTGAAAGAGTTTTATCAAGTGATGATATTGTAATATCTGATGGAGATAGAGCAATTGGTCTTGCAGGTGTTATGGGTGGAATTGACACTGAAGTTACTGCTGAAACAAAGAATATCATTATTGAAGCTGCTATTTTGACAATGTTAAAGTAAGAAAGACATCTAATAAAAATTTTGAGAAGTGAAGCATCTAATAGATTTGAAAAAGGACTTGATCCAAATAGAACTTATATGGCAATGGATAGAGCTTGTAATTTACTTCAAGAATTAGCAGGCGGAAATGTTAGTACTGGAATGGTTGTTTATGATAAAACTGATAAGAGTAATAAGGTTATTGATATTACGGTGGAGAATATTAATAATATATTAGGTGCATCTATTGGTAAAAATGAAATTGTTCAAATTTTTTTAATAAATTAGGGTTTTTGAAGTTGAAGTTTTGGATAATTTATTAAGAGTTACTGTTCCAACAAGAAGGATTGATATTTCAATTAAAGAAGATTTAATTGAGGAAGTGGGAAGAATTTACGGTGTTGATAATATTGAATCAAGAGTAAAAATGATGCCTATGAAAAAGGTTCTTATGATAGAACACAGAGACAAATTAGAAATAAATTAGTCGATTTGGGACTTAATGAAACATTAACATATTGTTTAGTCAGTGACGAAGAAGCTGATATGTTTGATAATGATAAAAAAATCATGAATCTATTTCAGTTTTAACCCCAATTGTTATTGATAGAAAAGAGTTTAAGAAAAAAAGTATTATAATATCTTTACTTAAAGTTTATAACTATAATAAAGCATATGATGCTTCTGATATTTCTTTATTTGAAATTGGAAAGAGTTTTTTTATAAAAAAAGGTGAAGATGATTTTTGTTGAAGAGACTAAACTTGGTGTTTTTGATGTCTGGTAATTATACTTTGGGATTGAAGCAATTAAATGTTGATTTCTATGTAGTAAAAAGGTATTGCGGAGGAAATTCTTGATTTCTTAGGCTTTGCAGGCAGATATAGTTTTATAGTTAATGATAATATTGCTAGCGAATTACATCCTGGAAAGTCTGCTGTAATTTCAGTTAATAATGATGTTGTTGGATTTGTTGGTAGAGTTCATCCAAGTATTTGTGGTGATGAAGTTTATGTTATGGAAATTAATTTAGATAAATTACTTCAAAAGAAAGTTGGAAAAATGCAATATAAGGAATATTCTAAATTCTTAACAGTTAAAAAAAGGATATTGCAGTTGTTGTTGATAAAAAAATATTGAAGCGATAGAACTTCAAAAAAAGTTATTAAAAACAGCTGGTGGAAAATTAGTGAAAGATTCTACTGTGTTTGATGTTTATACTGGAAAAAGGTATTGATGATAATAAAAAGAGTATTGCTTTTTAAATTGGAAATAGGTTCTGATAAAAGAGACTTTAACAGCGGAACAAATAAACGAAGTTCTAGATAAAAGTAATTGGTCAATTAAAAAAATAAGTTTGGAGCAGAACTTAGATAAATATAAAAAAATCCTGTATTATTTTATAATATGGGATTTTTTCATAGATAAATAATTTTTATTTTGTTGAAATATAAGGGGTTATATATTATAATTTAGTTGTTATAAAAGGAGAATTTTTATGCAAATAATTAAAAACATATAGTGAAGAAGATACAAAAGAAATTTGCTTTTAATCTTGCTAAAAATATTGAAAAAAGGGTAGTATCTTGATTTTTAAAAGGTGAGCTTGGATGTGGTAAAACTAAGTTTACTGAGGGAATTTTTGAAATATTTTTAATTTAGATGGTGAAATTTCTAGTCCAACATTTACTATTGTTAATGAATACCATAATGATATGGCAAATATCTATCATTTTGATTTATATAGATTGAATGATATATACGAGTTTGAGAATATCGGTGGCGAAGATTATTTTGAAAAAGGTATTTGTATATTTGAATGGGGTGAAATGATTGAAGATATTTTACCCAATGATTATATAAAATTATCTTTTAATAAAATGGAAGATGACGATAATGGAAGAATTATTGAAATTAATGTTTATGGAAATGAATTTAAAAAAACATTGATTTTAACGATTTTGTAAATTAGAAAAAGAGGTTTTAATGAAGGTACTTTCAATTGATACATCATCTAAAAATTGCTTCAATTGCTATTATAGAGGATGGGCGTGTACTTGATGAAATGCATGTTTTTAAGTGAAGAAGAACATTCACAAACTTTGATGCCAATGATTGAAAAATGTTTAATGATAATAATATGGATTTGGATGAAATAGATTTAATTGGATGTTCAAGAGGACCTGGATCTTTTACAGGGTATTAGAATAGGAATTGCTACTGCTAAGGCTTTTTCTGATGCTAAGAATATACCTTTGATTGGGATTGATTCATTGGAGGCTTTTGGCTTATTCTGTAGTTATTGAAAAAGAAAAATAATGATTGTGAAATTTTTAGCTATGATTAATGCTAAAAAATGATAATGTTTATGCTGCAACATATTTGGTTAATAACGGAAAAATTAAATATGGTGAAAAATGCTGAAATTATGAATCTTACAGAGACAGTAAGTTATATTGATTTTTAAGAAACAAGTATTTATCGTTGGATGTGAAGATGAAGATTCTATTAGAAGATTAATTCAAGCTGAAGCTTCTAGTGAAAGAGCTATAAGTGGTGATGATTGTAGTTTTGAATTTGTTAAAGATACAATACCAACTGCTGCTAGTATTGGAATTGCAGCTTATGAAAAAAATATAAAAAAATGGAGTGGTTGATGAAATCATTGTTCCATTATATTTAAGAAAAGCCACAGGCTGAAAGAAATTTATTTCAAGTTGATGAGAAAACAATAGTTACTGAAATGGCTATTACTGATAAAGAGTTTATTATAGATAATTATAATAAATTTTCAAGTTCTTGGGATATTAAAAGCTTTTAAGAGTGATGCTGATGATTCTAAGTATTTTGTATCTAAAAATTGATACTGAAGTATTTGGATATATTTCATATAGAGTGATTCTTGATGAAGTTGAAATTATGAATGTTGTTACAAGGGAAGATGCACGTAATATGGGAATTGCTTCTAGTTTACTTAGCTATTTAATAAGAAATGTTGACGCTAGTAAATTTAATTTAGAAGTTAATGAAAAATAATAAAGTGGCAATTAAGATATACAAAAATTTGGCTTTTATGGAAGTCGGAGAAAGAAAAATATTATAATAATGGCAAAGAAAAATGCAATTTTTAATGTCTTTATAATATTATTGGGAGGTACAAATGAGAAATAATTTTTGAAATACCATATAGAAATTTAAAATATACTTGTGATCCAAGCATATTTAAATTTACAACAACTGCTGATGTAAAAAAAGTAATTATAAGGGGCTTGGACAGCAGAGGGGTATTGCATCTTTAGAATTTGGATTAAGTGTTGATACTAAAGGTTATAATGTTTATTTAGAAGGACCAACAGGATCTGGAAAGACAACGTATACGAAAAGAGTATCTTGATAAAATATCTAGAACAAAGAAAGTTCCTCCTGATTGGGTATATGTTTATAATTTTGATGATCCTAATGAACCTGTGGCAATAAGTTTAACTGCTGGCGAAGGTATTAAGTTTAAAGATTCTATGGAGAAGTTTGTTAAAGATATTAGACATGATATTAGAAATACTTTTAAAAGTGATGAATTGGAAAAAAGAAAAAAAGTATTATAACTAGAGAGTTTGAAGAAAGAAAAGAAAAGTTTTTAAACGATTTAAATAAAAATCTGCTAAATACGGTTTTTCAAGTAAAAAGCTCTGAAACTGGTATTTATATGATGCCAATAGTTGATGGTAAAAGTTATTAAAGAAGATGAGTTTGAAAAAAACTTGATGCTGAAATTAAGAAGGAATATGAAGATAAATCTGAAATAGTGCAACAAGAGATTATTGAGGTTATTGGTAAAATTAGAGCACTTGATGCCGAAGCGGAAAAATAGAATTAATGACTGGAGAACAAATATTGCTTTATTAACTATTTCAGGGCATATTTACTATGTTAAATCTAATTTAAAAGAAATAAAAAAAGTTTCTACTTTCTTGGATGGAGTAAAGAAAGATATTCTTAAAAATATATCTAAATTTATTGATGATGATAAAAAAATAAAGAAAAAGGATGATGGTGTTTTTGCTGTAAATCCTTGGGACAATTATAGAGTTAATTTGTTTGTAGATAATAGTAAAAACAGTTGGAGCCCCAGTTGTAATGGATTCTAATTATACTTTTACAAATTTATTTTGGTAAATTGGAATATGAAAATTATAAAGGTATGCTTAAAACTGATTACACAATGCTTAGACCTGGATTATTGCAAGAAGCAAATGGGGGATATATTATTTTACAAGCAAATGATTTGTTATCAAATCCTCAAAAGTTATGAGTATTTAAAAAGATTTTAAGAAATAAATTAATTAGAATTGATAATTCAGTTGATCAAAAAAACTTCAATGGTATTAATTTCATTGAAACCAGAACCTATTCCACTTGATTTAAAAAGTTATTTTTAATTGGACCGGAAAATGTTTATCAAACATTATTGGCAGTTGATGAGGAATTTAGAAAGTTATTTTAAAAATTAAGGTTGAGTTTGAAGATAGTGCAAAGATGGAAGAAAAAAATTTGCTTGATTTAGCTGGTTTTGTTCATAATTTTTGTGAAACTGAAGAATTGTTACCTTTAGATAAATTTGCGATGGCAAAAACTAGCAGAATATTCTTCAAGGCTTGCTGAAAATCAGAATAAATTATCAACAAGATTTGGTGAAATGACTCAAATTATTGTTGAAGCTGCTACATGGGCAAAAAAATAGCAAAAATGCAAAGTAATTAGTGATGAGCATATCCATAAGGCATTGGTTGAGAGGGATAGAAGATTAAAGAAATACGATTCTAAATATTCTGAAATGATTAATGATAAATTTTTATTAATAGATACTGATGGTGCGAAAAGTTGGTCAAATTAATGGTTTAACGGTTATGTCACTTGGGGATTATTCTTTTGGAAAACCTGTTAGAATTACAGCTAGCACATATACAGGTGTTGCTGGAATTGTAAATGTAGAAAGAGAAGTTGAATTATCTGGTCCTACACATTCAAAGGGATTGTTGATTCTTACTGGATTTTTTTGGGAAATAAGTTTGCCAAAGACAAGCCATTGTCATTATCTGCTACAATTTGTTTTGAACAATTATATAATGGAATTGATGGGGATAGTGCTTCTAGTACTGAACTTTATGCTTTGCTTTCAAGCTTATCTGAGATACCTATTGCACAAGGAATTGCAGTTACTGGTTCTATAAATCAGAAAGGTGAAATTCAAGCAATTGGTGGAGTTAATGAAAAAAATTGAAGGATTTTTTTGAAATTTGTCGTAGAAGGGGTCTTACAGGAAGTCAAGGTGTAATGATTCCGAAACAAAAATATTGTAAATTTAAATTTACACGAGGATGTTATAAAAAGCTGTTAAAGAGGGTAAATTCCATATTTATGGTATTTCTACCATTGATGAGGGAATTGAAATTTTAACAGGAGTTCCAGCTGGTGATATAAATGTTCCAGGTACTGTATATTATCTAGTAAATCAAACACTAAAAGAAATTTATTAAGAATGTAAGAGATAATAAATAATTGAAGGGAATTTTATGAAAGATAAAAAAATTTATACGTAATTTTAGTATTATTGCGCATATTGATCATGGAAAGTCAACTCTAGCTGATAGGGATGATTGAAATGACAGGTGCTCTTTCAAAGCGCGAAATGAAGGATCAAGTACTTGATAACATGGATATTGAAAAAGAGAGGAATAACAATTAAATCCCAAAGCTGTTAGAATGAAATATATTGCTAAGGATGGAGTGGAATATGAATTTAATTTAATTGACACTCCTGGACATGTGGATTTTAATTATGAAGTTTCAAGAAGTTTGGCTGCTTGTGATGGAGCGATATTAGTAGTTGACGCTACACAGGGAGTTGAAGCTCAAACTTTAGCAAATGTGTATTTGGCTTTGGAGAATAATTTGGAGATAATTCCTGTTATTAATAAAGTTGATTTGCCATCTGCTAGACCACAGGAAATTAAGGATGAAATCGAAAAATATTATAGGTATTCCTGCTCAGGATGCTCCATGTATCTCTGCTAAAACTGGACTTAATGTTGATGAAGTTTTTGGAGAGAGTTGTAACTGATATCCCTGCACCAAGTGGTGAAAAAGATACAGAACTTAAAGCCTTGATTTTTGATTCTATATACAATGATTACAAAGGTGCTTTGGCATATGTTAGAATTAAAGAAGGCAGTGTGAAAGTTGGCGATGAAATTAAATTAATGTCAACTGGTAAGGTTTTTTTAATGTTACTGAAGTTGGGTATTTTTGAACCTGGTAAATATCAACCTACGGATGAACTTAGTGTTGGAGAAGTTGGGTATATTGCAGCAAGTATTAAGAGTTTATCTGATGTAAGAGTTGGTGATACTATTACACATAGGGAAAATCCTGCAAAAGAAGCATTGCCTGGTTATAAAAAAGCAGAGCCAATGGTTTATTGTGGTATTTATCCAATGGATGGGGGCGATTATGAAAATCTTAAAGTTGCTCTTGAAAAATTAGTTTTAAATGATGCGGCTCTTCAATATGAACCTGAAACTTCTAGAGCACTTGGAAGTGGTTTTAGATGTGGCTTTTTAGGATTATTACATCTTGAAATCATTGAGGAAAGATTGGATAGAGAGTTTGACTTAAGTTTAATTACAACTGCACCATCTGTTATATACAAAGTACATAAGACTGATGGGACAGTGGAAGATTTATATAATCCAGCGGATTTACCAGAGTCTACAAAAATCAAATATTTGGAAGAGCCAATGGTTGCAGCTGATATTATAGTTCCAAAAGATTTTATTGGAAATGTAATGAGCTTATGTACTGAAAGAAGAGGTATCAGTAAGGATATGCAATATCTTGATGATACTAGAGTAATGCTTAAATACGATTTGCCACTAAATGAAATTATCTATGATTTTTGATACATTAAAAATCTAGAACTAGGGGATATGCATCACTTGATTATTTCTTTAAAGAGTATGTAAAATCTGATTTGGTTAAAGCTTGATATTCATGTTAATAATGAAGCTGTTGATGCTTTATCTTTTTATAGTACATAAATCTAATTCATACAAAAGAGGTAGACAACTTTGTGAAAGATTGAAAAAAAGAAATTCCTAGACAATTATTTACTATTCCTATTCAAGCTGTAATTGGTGGTACTGTAATTGCAAGGGAAACAATATCTGCACTTAGAAAAAGATGTTTTAGCTAAATGCTATGGTGGTGATATCACTAGAAAAGAAAAAAATTGCTTGAAAAAAACAAAAAAGAGGTAAAAAAAGCGTATGAGACAATTTGGAAATGTTGAAATACCACAGGAAGCTTTCTTAAATGTTTTAAAAGTTGATGATGAGGAAAAATTAATGGAAAAATTATAATGATCAAATTGAAGGCAGAAATGCAGTTATTGAATTATTAAAAATCTGGTAAGGATATTAATAAATTATATATTCAAAAAGGTGAGAAAAAGTGGTTCAATAAATGAAATTTATGCCTTAGCTAAACAAAGAAAAGTAGTTATTGTTGAGCTTGAAAAAAGTAAAATTTGCTAAAAATGGCACAAACACCTAGAGCTCAAGGAGTAATTGCTGTTGTTCCACCATATGAATATGTTAGTGTGGATGATATTTTAGATTATGCAAAAATCTAAAAATGAAAAAAACCATTCATATTAATATTGGATGAAATTGAAGATCCACATAATTTAGGATCAATTATTAGAACTGCTGAATGTACAGGGGTTCATGGTATTATAATTCCTAAAAGAAGATCTGCAATGGTTAATAGTACTGTATTTAAGACATCGGTAGGAGCTGCAGAGTATGTGAATGTTGCAGTTGTTAGAAACTTAAATGATACAATTAATTATTTAAAAAGAAAATGATGTTTGGATTTATGCTACGGATATGTTGGCTAAAAATAATTACAATGAGGAAAAAGTATGATTCTGGTGTTGGCATAGTAATTGGAAATGAAGGATTTGGAATTAGTAGATTAGTAAAGGAAAAATTCTGATATACTTATAAAAAAATACCTATGAAGGGGAAAAATTAATTCTCTTAATGCATCTGTTTCTGCGGCAATTGTAATGTATGAAGTAATGAATCAAAGAAATAAATAATGGAGGTTGCTCATGGCAATTAAATATCTTTCTGCTGAAAAAAAGCAAAACAAAAAGAAATCGTATAATTATAATTGTAATAACGACAATTTTAATTATTACAGCTATTGTATTATACTTGATTTTTAATACTGATTTTTAGAACTAAGAGAGGAGCTTTTATTAGACATCTTCAAACTACTTCTAATGCTTTTGATACGATTAATTCTATACAGGATAAGAGTGTATCTGAAGCTAGAAAGAATAAAAAGTATTATTTAAAAGGTTCAATGAAAATTAATTCTTCTGCCAATGTAGCTGATAGCAATATTTTTAGATAAAAATTAGAGTTAATATGATTGCTAAAAGTGATTATAAAAATGAAAAAAAGTAATATGGATATTTCTATCACTAGTGACAATAATGAGATTTCAAAGATTTCAGTAATTCGTGATAGTTACTATTACGGAATATTTAATTCTGATATTTCTAGTAGTTATATAAGTGTTAAAAAAATGAAAAAGATTGGACAGTTTTTGTCCGATATTGATTTTTAGTAATGCTGGTGTATTTGCTAGTGATTTAATTAAAGGTACTAAGTTTGATTTGACATCAAATTTAGCTAGCTCAATTGTTGATTTTGAAGTTAAAGATGTTTTTAGAAGAATCAAAATTGCAAAAAGAAATATTTTTCAAAAAAATATTTTTAAAATGCTAAAAGATGTTTCTGATATTGCATATACTAAAAAAAGTTGATGACAAAGTTGTAATTGATGGTGTTAATCATAATGTTACAACATACACTCTTTCTTTAAATGAAATTGAAAGTGCTAATTTAGTTAAGTCGATTGTTGATAAAATGACGCAGGATAGTTTAACAATGGACTTTATTACAACCAAAATTAAGAATGATGAATTTAAGTGAAGAGTATACTGATATTAATTCTTTAAACAGAAAAATTAAAACAATTTGCAACAGAGTATCAGTTAAATCCATCTAGGTATGGAAAGCTAACTATTTCGGTTAGTGAGGAGAAACAAAAATAATATCCAAACTGTTATTAAATTTGGAAATAATTCTATTGTAATTAATCATATTAAAAATAATAATGAAGAATTGTCTATTTTTAAAAATTAATAATTCTTCTATTAAATTGAAGAAGGAAGATGCTAAAAATTACAATGGAGTTTAAAACAACGACTGATGAAAAATATTGAAAGATCTATTTTAATTGTTAAGGAAAAAGTCAGCAGTGTTAATGATAATAATTTACAATATAATTATAATATTAAATATGTAAATGGTATAAAGTCACTTGATTTAACATACAATGAACAATATACTTTTTGGGGATAATGTGGGAGAAATTCAAGGATTTAAAGATGCTAATAATGTTGTTATATTAAATGAATTTAATAAGGAACAGGTAAAAATCTTTTGTTGATAAATTGAAGCTTAAGATTAATGAAGTTTATATTTCAAAAAGGTTCATCAATTGGAATAAGTTTGGATCCAATATTTACATTTTAATGTAGTAATATAAAAATAAAATTCCCTGTCTGTTAGGATGGGGAGTTTTTGTTACAAAATTATTAAAAATATGTTGACTTTAATAGGAAAAACATATTATAATAAAAAAAGCATGTAAGTGATGCGATGAAGTAGGATGTGGCTACAGACCAGTAAAACTAGGGTGAGGTAGGGGAACTCCTATGGAGTATGTCATGGCAAAGACCAGGCGGTAAGTTTTATAAAATTAAGAGTACTTATCCTAAGATTTCATGCAGAGCTTAGGATTTTATGATGTTCTACTATAGAACACCAGGGTGCGTTTATAGCTTCCGACTTATAACAAAAAACAAGGAGGGAAATTTCAATGGCAACAAATGTTGAAAAAGAAGCTAAAACAACAGCTAGAGTTACATCAGGAGCAAAAAGTGACAAAATAAGAATTAGACTTAAAAGCTTATGATTCTGTAGTTTTAGAACAGTCTGCTGAAAAGATAGTAGATACTGCTAAAAAAACAGGAGCAAAGGTATCAGGACCAATTCCACTTCCAACAGAGAAGGAAATTGTTACAATTTTACGTTCTCCACATAAATATAAAGACTCTAGAGAACAATTTGAATTAAGAACTCATAAAAGAGTTATAGATATTCTTTATCCAACACAAAAAAACAGTTGACAGTTTAATGAAAATTGAATTACCAGCTGGTGTTGATATCTCAATAAAATTATAATAACCAATGCTAATTGATAAAGTTAGCCAATAGGAGGAAAAAAATGAAAAAAAGCGTTAATAGGAAGAAAAAAATCGGAATGACACAAATTTTCGACGCAGAAGGAAAAGTTATTCCAGTAACAGCTATCGAAGTAGGGACCATGTACAGTAGTACAAATCAAAACAAAAAGAACAAGATGGTTATGAAGCTGTTCAATTAGGATTTGCAGATGTAAAAAGAAAAGCAAATTAAACAAACCAGAATTAGGAAGATTTGCAAAAAGCAAAATTAGCTCCTAAAAAAATATTTAAGAGAATTTAAAATTAGATTCAATTGAAGGTTTAAATGTTGGTGATGAATTAAAAAGCTGACGTATTTGAAATTGGAGATAAATTAGATATTCAAGGTACATCTAAAGGAAAAAGGATTCCAAGGTGTTATCAAGAGACATGGACAAGCAAGAGGACCAATGGGACATGGTTCTATGTATCATAGAAGACCAGGTTCAATGGGACCAACATCAACTCCAGGTAGAGTTTTTCCAGGTAAAAAAATTACCAGGACACATGGGTGATGTAACAGTTACAATTCAAAAATTTAGAAGTTGTTAAAATTGATTTAGACAAGAACGTTATTTTTAGTAAAAGGATCAGTTCCTGGTGCTAAAGGTTCAATCTTAAAAGTTAAATCAACTACAAGAGTATAGGAAGGAGGTTACAATGGCTAAGGTAGAAGTAATTAATGTTGAAGGAAAAAGTTAAAGAATTAACTTTAAATGATAGTGTATTTGGAATTGAACCAAATATGAATGTTGTTCATAGCGTAGTATTAAATTATTTAGCTAATCAAAGACAAGGAACACAAAATACAAAAAAACAAGAGCTGAGGTAGCCGGTGGTGGAAGAAAACCTTGGAGACAAAAAGGTACAGGACGTGCAAGACAAGGTTCTATTAGAGCACCACAATGGATCAAAGGTGGTATCGCATTGGGTCCAAAAACCACGTTCATACAAATATAAAATTAATAAAAAGAAAGAGCATTAGCTGTTAGATCAGTATTAAGTGCTAAATTAGCAGAAAATGAATTAGTTGTTGTTGATCAATTTGGATTAAATGAAATCAAAACAGCAAAAATTTTGCAAAGATTTTAAACAATATCAAAGTTGAAGGAAAAATCATTAGTTGTTATTCCTGAAAATGATGTAAATGTTCAAAAAATCAGCAAGAAATATCAAAGGTGTTAAAAACAACAATAGTTGATACAATGACAGTATATGATATTTTTAAATGCTAGAAACTTAGTAATAACAGAAAATGCTATTAAGAAGATAGAGGAGGTATACGCATAATGTTACCAGAAGATATCATAATAAAACCTATTATTACTGAAAAAAGTAATGTAGAAATGCAAGCTGGAAAATATACTTTTGAGTTAATAAAAAGCTACAAAGGTAGATGTAAAAAGAGCAGTAGAAAAATTATTTAATGTTAAAAGTATTAAAAGTTAACACAATCAATGTTTCTGGAAAAAGAAAAAAAGAGTTGGAAGAAATATTGGTAAAAACAGCTGATTGGAAAAAAGCAATTGTTTCAATTGATGTAAATCCAGGAGCTGAACAATCATACTTAACAAGGGGTGGAAAAAGTAACAAAAAGTTACTAAGAAATATAATGATTCAATCGCAGAAGTTACTGGGGTTTAATTATTAAAAATTAACGAGAAATAACTCGGATAATAAAAAAATATCTGTGAGTAGAACAGGAAAAAAATCTACATAGTATAAGGAGAATTAAAATGGGAATAAGAAGATTTAGACCAATCACTCCATCACAAAGAAATATGTCTGTATTGGATTTTAAAGAAATCACAAAGAAGACACCTGAGAAATCTTTATTAGCAGTTAAGAAAAAGCAAAGCTGGTAGAAAATGCTCAAGGTAAAATCACAGTTAGACATCAAGGTGGCGGAAATAGAAACAAATATAGAATAATCGATTTCAAAAGAAATAAATTAGATATGGAAGCAACAGTTGTTGGTATCGAATATGATCCAAACAGAACAGCTAATATTGCTTTAATTAAATATGTTGATGGCACATTAGCATATATCATTGCTCCAAAAAGGATTAACAAATGGAGATAAAGTTATTTCATCAGAAAGAGCTGATATTAAACCAGGAAATGCAATGAAATTAGAAAACATTCCAGTTGGTACATTAGTTCATAATGTTGAATTAAATCCTGGACAAGGTGCAAAACTTGTAAGAGTTGCTGGACAATCAGCACAATTAATGGCTAAAGAAGGAAAAATATGCTCATTTAAGATTACCATCAGGTGAAATGAGATTAGTTTTAGCTAATTGTAAAAGCTACAATTGGTGTAATTGGAAACGAAGAACATGAAAATGTTAAATTAGGAAAAAGCAGGTAAAACAAGATATTTAGGTATTAGACCAACAGTTAGAGGATCTGCAATGAACCCTAACGATCACCCTCATGGTGGTGGTGAAGGTAAATCACCTATCGGACATGCTGGACCATTAACACCTTGGGGTAAACCAGCACTTGGATATAAGACAAGAGCAAAACATAAAAAAATCAAATAGATTAATTACAAAGAGAAGAAAATAATCAGAAAGGAGATTATTATGTCAAGATCAAAGCAAAAATGCCATTTGTTGCTCCAAAAACTTTTAAAAAGAATTGAAGCTATGAATGAAAGCAGTAGTAAAGAAGTATTAAAGACATGGTCTAGAGCATCAACTATATATCCACAAATGATTGGTCACACAATAGCTGTTCATGATGGAAGAAAACATGTGCCAGTTTTTTTATTAGTGAAGAAATGGTTGGACATAAAATTAGGAGAATTTGCTCCAACAAGAACATTTAAAGGACATGCTGGTGCAAAAGGTAAATAATAAAAATAAAGGGTTAATATATATACTATATTATTAAGAAGGAGGATATTACCGTGGCAGAAGAAGAAAAGAAAGTAACTGCAAAAAAGACAGCTACAAAAACAACAGCTGCAAAAAAGACAACAGCTACTAAAGCTACTAAAACAACTAAAACAACAACTGCTAAGAAAGCAACAACTACAAAAAAACAGTTAAAGCTACAGCTGCTAAAAACTACAGAAAAAAACCTGCAGTAAAAGGCTGAAAAAGAAAGTTGAAGTTAAAGCTAATGAAGAATTAGTTGCAAAAAGCTACAGTAAAATATGAAAGAATGTCAAGCAGAAAAGTTGCGATTGTTGCTAACTTAATTAGAGGAAAAAATGCTGACGAAGCAATGGCTATTTTGAGATTTACACCAAAAGCTGGTGCAGAAGTTTTAACAAAATTATTAAAAATCAGCAATTGCAAATGCTGAAAATACAAAAAAATATGACACATAGCAAATTATATGTAGCTGAAATATATTCTAATCAAGGACCTACATTAAAGAGAATTAGACCTGCAGCTAAAGGTTCAGCTGTAAGAATTAGAAAAAGAACAAGTCATACTACAATTGTATTAAAAGAGCGTGTTTAGAATATATAAGGAGGAAAATACAAAATGGGACAAAAAATGGATCCACGTGGATTAAGAGTTGGTGTTATCAATGACTGGAATTCTAGATGGTATGCAGATGCTAAACATTTTGGTGATTATGTAGTAGAAGACAATAAAAATTCGTACATTTATCAAAAAAAGAAGTTATATGTAGCTGGTATTTCAAAAGATTGAAATCGAAAGAACACCTAAATTTGTTAAAGTTAATGTTTTCACAGCTAAGCCAGGTATTGTTATTGGTAAAGGTGGAAATCTTTCAGAACAATTAAAAAGCTGAAGTTGAAAAAAATTAATTAACAAACAAATTAATTTAAATATTATTGAAGTTAAAGATGTTGATGTAAATGCACAATTAGTTGCTGAAAATATAGCAGCACAACTTGAAAGAAGAATTTCATTTAGAAGAGCAATGAAACAATGTATGCAAAGAACAATGAGAGCAGGAGCTTTTAGGGTATTAAAACTGCTTGTTCTGGAAGACTTGGTGGTGCTGATATGGCTAGAACTGAGTTCTATAAAGAAGGAACTGTTCCACTACAAACTTTAAGAGCAGATATTGATTATGGTTTTGCTGAAGCTAATACTACTTATGGTAAAGTTGGTGTTAAAGTTTGGATTTACAAAGGCGAAATTCTTCCATCAAGAACAAAAAAAGTAGAAGGAGGAAATAGCAATGCCATTGATGCCAAAAAAAGACTAAGTTCAGAAAAGAACAAAAAGGTAGACTAAGAGGAAAAAGCAACAAGAGGTAACAAAGTTTCTTATGGTGAATTCGGTTTACAAACAACTGAAATCGGATTAATAAGATCAAACCAAATTGAAGCAGCCCGTGTTGCTATGACACGTTATATTAAAAGAGGTGGACAAGTTTGGATTAAAATATTCCCAGACAAACCAATTACAAGTAAACCTATCGGTACTCGTATGGGTAAAGGTAAAAGGAGCTGTTGAATATTGGGTAGCACCTGTTAAACCTGGAAGAGTTATGTTTTGAAATAGCTGGTGTTCCAGAAGCAACTGCTAAAGAAGCTTTTTAGATTAGCTGCTAGTAAATTACCAGTTAAAAACAAAAATTCGTAAAAAGAGAAGTAGGCGGTGATAAAGATGAAGATTAATAAAAATTAAAGAAATGTCTTCACCAGATCTAGTAAAGGAATTAGGAGAACTAAAAACAAGAATTGTTTAAATTAAGATTTAGTTTAGCAACAAATGGTTTGGATAATCCTAAAAAAATCAGTGAAGTAAAGAAAAATATTGCGAGAATTAACACAATATTAACACAAAAGAAAGTTAGAAGAAGCTAATAAATAGAGAAAGGAGATACCATAATGGTTGAAAGAAATCTTCGTAGAACAATGATTGGTAAAGTTGTATCTGATAAAAATGGATAAAAACAGTAGTCGTTGCAGTTGAAACAAGAAAAATGGATAAAACATATGGTAAGATTAAAAAAATCTACATATAAATTAAAAAGCACATGATGAAGAAAAACAAATGCCAAGTTGGAGATACAGTTAAAGTTATGGAGACAAGACCTTTATCTAAAGATAAAAGATTTAGAGTTGTTGAAATAACAGCAAAGGCTATAATTAAATAATCATAGAAAGGAAGTAAGTTACTATGGTACAGCAACAAACTATATTAAAAAGTAGCTGATAACACTGGAGCAAAAAGAAATTATGTGTATTAGAGCTCTAGGTGGATCATATAGAAAATATGCTGGAGTAGGTGATGTTATTGTTGCTTCTGTTAAAAGTGCAGCACCGGGTGGAGTTGTAAAAAGGACAAGTTGTTAAAGCAGTAGTAGTTAGAACAAAAAAACCTATTCAAAGAGTAGATGGAACAGTTGTAAGATTTGATGAAAATGCAGCTGTAATAATTAAAGATGACAAAACACCAACTGGAACACGTATATTTGGGCCAGTTGCAAGAGAATTAAGAGATAAAGAATACATGAAAATTTTATCTCTAGCACCAGAAGTATTATAATAGGAAGAGGTGAATAGCATGAAATTGAGAAAAGGTGATACAGTTAAAGTATTATCTGGCAATGATAAAGGTAAAAACAGGCGAAATTTTATCAGTTGATGTTAAAAAAATAATAAAGTAATTGTTAAGGGCATTAATATAAAGAAGAGAGCTACAAAAACCTAGAAGAGCTGGAGAAGAAGGCGGAATCATTGCATCAGAATATCCAATAGATGCAAGCAATGTTGCATATGTTGATGCAAAAGGCGAAATCGTAAAGATTGGATATAGTGTAAATAAAGATGGTAAAAAGGTTCGTGTTTCTAGAAAAATCTGGAGCAGAATTAAAGAAATAATTCGAGGAAAGGAGTATATTATAACTTATGGATATCTTAAGTGAACAATATAAAAAATGAAGTAGTTCCTGCTTTAATAAAAAAAGTTTGGATATAAATCAATTATGGAAGTTCCAAAAACTTGAAAAAAATCGTTCTTAACGTAGGTTTAGGTGATGTTAAGGAAGATCCAAAAGTCAATTGAAAATACAGTTAAAGATTTAACTATAATTACAGGACAAAAACCAGTAATTACAAAAAGCTAAGAAAGCTATCGCAGCTTTTAAATTAAGAGCTGGAGTTAACATTGGTGTTAAGGTTACATTAAGAGGAAGCAAAATGAATGATTTTTGCATTCAAATTATTTAATGTAGCATTACCTAGAGTTAGAGATTTCAGAGGTGTTAAAAGCTGATTCATTTGATGGAAGAGGAAACTATTCAATGGGTATTAAAGAACAATTAATATTCCCAGAAATTGAATATGATAAAGTTGATAAAATTAGAGGAATGGACATTATCTTTGTTACAACAGCAAAGACTGATGAAGAGGCAAAAAGAGCTATTAACTCTTCTTGGAATGCCTTTTTAAAAAAATAAATAATAGGAGGATAGTAGTAGCAAATGGCTAAGAAATCTTTAAAAAGTTAAACAACAAAAACCACAAAAAAATATGCAACTAGAGAATATAACAGATGCAAAATTTGTGGAAGACCACATGCATATATTAGAAAATTTGGAATTTGCCGTGTATGTTTCAGAGAATTAGCACATAAAAGGTGAAATCCCAGGTGTTAAAAAGGCAAGTTGGTAATATATAATATATAAATTTGAAAAAGGAGGGATTAAGTAAATGACAACTACAGACCCAATAGCAGATATGCTAACAAGAATTAGAAATGCAAATAGTGCTAGACATACAACTGTTGAAATCCCAGCATCAAAAAGTAAAAATTAGCAATTGCGCAAATTTTATTAGATGAAGGTTATATAAGAAGCTTTGAAAAAAATCGAAGATGGAAAAACAAGGTATGATTCAAGTTACATTGAAATATGATGAAAAAGGTAAAAGAGTTATCTCTGGTTTAAAGAGAATTAGTAAACCAGGTCTTAGAATCTATGTTTCATGTGAAGAATTACCTCAAGTTCTTAATGGTTTAGGGAATTGCTTTAGTTTCAACATCTAAAAGGAATTAAAACAGATAGAGATGCTAGAAGAGAAGGTTTAGGCGGAGAAGTTTTAGCATACGTATGGTAATATACTTAAAATTTAAAGGAGGAAAAACCAAATGTCAAGAATAGGTAAACAACCTATTACTGTACCAGCTGATGTAACTAGTTACAATTGATGAAGCAAATCATCATATTACAGTTAAGGGTCCAAAAGGACAATTAGAAAGAGATTACAATCCAGAAGTTACAGTAAAAATGGAAGGAAATATAATTACTGTTTCTGTTGATGACAAAAAAACATGATAATTTACATGGTTTAAACAGAACTTTAATTGCTAACATGGTTGAAGGTGTTGAGAATGAATTCAAAAAGTTCTTCAAATCAATGGTGTTGGTTACAGAGCAAACAAACAAGGTAATGATCTTGTAATGAATTTAGGATATTCACATCAAGTAATTGTTACACCACCTGAAGGAATTGAATTTGATCTTCAAGGAACAAATTTAATCACTGTTAGAGGTATAAATAAGGAAGTTGTTGGTCAAAATGGCAGCTGTTATTAGATCAAAGAGACCACCTGAAGTATACAAAAGGCAAGGGTATTAAATATATTGATGAACATATTAGACGTAAAGAAGGAAAAACAGGTAAGAAATAATAGTTAGTTGTTTTTCAAGTATCGATTAATAAGAAAGGAGATATGACATGGTTTCAAAGATTAATAGAAAATTTGAAAGAGCTAGAAGACATAAAAGAGTTCGTAACAAAGTTAACGGAACTGCAGAATGCCCAAGACTTTCAGTTTTTTTAGAAGTAATACAGGAATCTATGCTCAAATCATTGATGATACAGCAGCTGTAACTTTAGCTCAAGCTTCAACAATGGATAAGGAAGTTAAAACACAAAACACTGTAACAAAGAAGCAGCTAAAGAAGTTGGTGCATTAATTGCTAAAAGAGCAAAAAGTAAAAAAATAACAGATGTTGTTTTTGATAGAGGCGGATACATTTATCACGGAGTTGTTAAAGAATTGGCTGATGCTGCAAGAGAAGGCGGACTTAATTTTTAGAGAGGGAGGAAATCATAGTGCAAGAAAAAGAGAAAGACGTGAAGAAAATTCTGAATTAAAAAGAAAAAAGTAGTTGCAATCAACAGAGTAGCAAAAAGTTGTTAAAGGTGGAAGAAATTTCAGATTTAGTGCTGTTGTTATTGTTGGTGATGAAGCTGGACATGTTGGTATCGGTAATGGTAAAAGCAGTTGAAGTTCCAGATGCAATTAAAAAGCAATCGAAAAATGCTAAGAAGAATTTAATAGAAGTTCCTATCGTTGGTACAACAGTACCTCATGAATATATTGGAACATTCGGAAGTGCTCAAGTTATCTTAAAACCAGCTACAGAAGGTACTGGACTTATTTCTGGAGGTAGTGTAAGACCAGTATTGGAACTTGCAGGATACAGAGATGTTAGAACAAAAATCATTGGTACTAACAATCCAAGAAACGTTGTTTATGCTACATTAAATGGATTAAAGAGCATGGAAACAATCGAATCTGTTGCTAAAAAAAGAGGAATCAGAGTAGAAGACGTAAGATAATATAAAATTGTATTTTTAATATTGTGTTTTTTTAGATAAAACATATAATATTATACTAAGAGAAAAAATTTAATAAGGAGGTGTATCCATAATGAAGCTAGAAGAACTTAAACCAACAATGAAAAAAAGCTACTAGAACAAGAGTAGGACGTGGTGTTGGTAGTGGTCTTGGAAAAAAACTTCAGGAAGAGGACATAAAGGTCAAAAAAGCAAGAAGTGGCGGTGGAGTTAGACGTGGATTTGAAGGTGGCCAAACACCATTATATAGAAAATTGCCAAAAAGAGGCTTTAATAATTCTATATTTGCAAACCATTACACAGAAGTAACTTTAATAATGTTTAATAAAAGCAACAACAGAAGTTGTTGACGCTGAAAGTTTAATAAAAGACGGAATTATTAAGAAAGTTAATGATGGACTTGTTATATTAGGAACAGGAAAAATTAGAAAAAATTAACTGTAAAAAGCTGCTAGATTTACAAAAAGGTGCTAAAGAACAAATTGAAGCTTTAGGTGGAAAGACTGAGGTGGTATAATTGTTCAAGTCAATTGTAAATGCTTTTTAAAAACACCGGAAATCAGAAAGAAAAATATTTTTATACAATATTACTTTTTAGTTTTATTTAGATTAGGTTGTTTTTTTAACAATCCCAATGGTGGATATTATAAAAATTACAAACAACTATGGATGCTGGAGCAAACAGTGTTGTAGGGTTAATTAATGTAATTTCTGGTGGAGCCTTTTTCTAGATTATCAATATTTGCTATGTCAATAACACCGTTTATTACATCTTCAATTGTTGTACAATTGTTAGGGAATGATTGTACCTTCACTTGAAAAAAATGATGAAAGAGGGCGGAGAAGAAGGAAGAAAGAGAATTGACAGATTAACTAAAGTAATCACTTTAGTTTTGGCAATTGTTGAAGCTATAGGTATTTATATATCATATAAAAATTCTGGAATTTTTGTTCAATCAAAAAAATAACTGGATTTATGGTTGTTTTATCACTTGTTGCAGGATCTCAATTACTTGCATGGCTTGGTGATAAAATAACAACAAAGGGTATTGGAAATGGTATTTCAATGTTAATATTTGCAGGTATTGTTTCATCAATTCCAGCTGCAATGACACAATTAGGAACATTGGTTGTTGTTAATGGTGCATTTAATACAGTGGGATTAATTAAAGCTATTTTATTAGTTTTAGCTGTATTAGTTTTTAGTAGTTGGTGTTGTATTTGTTACATTAGCTGAAAGAAGAATCCCAGTACAATATTCTAAGAAGGTTGTAGGAAGAAGAATGGTTGGAGCACAAAATACGCACATACCAATTAAGCCAGCGTTGGCTAATGTTATGCCAATTATTTTTGCATCATCATTTATGACATTCCCTGCAATGGTTATTCAATTATTTGTACATAATATTGAAAATACTGAAGGATTTTGGAGAGTAATTTATAATTTATCAATTGCAACTTATTCTTCAACAACAGTTGGATGGCATTATACAATAATAAATGCATTTATTTATTTATTGTTAATAGTAGGATTTACATATTTTTTTATACATATGCTACATTTAATCCAGCTGAAATCTCAAGTACTATTAAACAAAATGGTGGATTTATACCAGGAATTAGAGCTGGAAAACCAACTACAGAATATTTAACAAATGTTCTTACAAAAATCACTTTATTTGGAGCATTGTTCTTAGCAGCTATTGCTGTTATTCCAATGTTAGCAAGAGGAGTTGGATTGAATACTGCATTTGGTGGTACATCAATATTAATCGTTGTTGGTGTTGCAATCGAATTAGGAGATCAATTAAAATCACAACTTGTAATGAGACATTATAAAGGATTTTTTTGGAAAAAAATAAATTTAATATATATTGCCTTGTAGCAATATATATATGGTTTTTTATGGAAGCTATATATATATTGCTACTTGGTTTTTTTAGTGGAGGCAAAAGAATGATTATTATAATGTTGGGAGCCCCTGGCAGTGGTAAAGGAACTATAGGAAAGAAACTTTGCGATGAATATAGTTTAGAACATGTTGCTACTGGAGATATTTTTTTAGAGATGAAATCAAGAGAGGTACTGAATGTGGAATTAAAAGCTAATGAGTTTTATTTCACAAGGAAAGTTGGTACCTGATGAAATAACTATTGAAATGGTTTTGAATAAATTGAAAAAAATCTAAAAAAATGTTTGTTTGGATGGATTTCCTAGAACAATTAATCAGGCAGAGAAATTAGATGAATTTTTAAATAATAATAATGATGCAGTTACTGCAGTTATTAATTTAAGCGTTCCTGATGAAGATTTAATAAAAAAAGGACATCTAGTAGAATTATATGTCCTAATAAATCATGTGGTGCTTCATATAATACAATTTTTCTTACCACCCTAAAGTGGAAGGAGTTTGTGATGTATGTGGAACAAAAACTAGTAAAAACGACCTGATGATGAAGTTGAAACAATTAAACATAGAATAGAAGTTTATTATGAAAATACACAACCACTTATTGCTTATTACAAGAATAAAGGGTTGTTAGAAAATATAGATATTAATATTTATTCTGAAACAACAATGGAAGATACAACTGCTAAAGCTGTTGAAAGAATAAATGCTCGCAAAAAAATAAGTTTGCGTTAGAATAGAGGATAAAAATGGTAACGATAAAAATCAAAAATCTGAAATTGAAAAAAATGAGGGAAGCTTGCCGTGTAGCAGCACTTGCTCAACAAGCTGTTGAAAAAAGCGATAAGACCGGGTATTTCTACTTGGGAGCTTGATAAAATTGCTGAGGAAACAATGAGAGCTAATGGTGCAATTCCGGCTGAAAAAGGTTATCCAAGTGGTATAAAAGGTGTTCCTGATTTTCCAGGGTCAATCTGTAGCTTCAATTAATGATATGATTATTCATGGAGTACCTTCTAAAAAAAGATATTTTACGTGAAGGTGATATAATAAGCATTGATTTAGTTGCTTATAAAGATGGATTTAATGGGGATTGTTGTAGAACATATGGTGTTGGAAAGATTTCAAAAGAAGCTCAATATTTGATTGATGTTACAAAACAAGCTTTTTTTGAAGGCATTAAATATGCTACAAAAAATAATAGATTGGGAGATATTTCACATGCAATTGGACAATATGTTCAAGATAATGGATTAGATGTAATCAGAGAATTTGAAGGACATGGTATCGGAAGAGAAATGCATGAAGAACCTGGTATTCCTAATTATGGAAAAACCTGGAAGAGGAATAAGACTTGAACCTGGCATGACACTTGCGATTGAGCCAATGGTTGTTGCAGGTGATAGGGATATTTGTCAAGGCGATGATGGATGGTCTATATGGACCGTTGATGGAAGCTTATCTGCTCATTACGAAAATACTATTTTAATTACAGAAAAAGGCCCAGAGATATTGACATTACTATAAGAGTATTATATAATTAAGTAGTTATTATGGGACCTAGTCCCTGATTGATAAACCATTAAATTGGAGGAAGATACTTATATGTCTAAAGAGGATGTTATTGAAGTAGAAGGTATTGTTTCAGAATCATTACCTAATACTATGTTTAAAAGTAAAACTTGAAAAATGGACATGAGGTTCTAGCTCATATTTCTGGAAAAATTGAGAATGAATTATATTAAGATTTTACCAGGAGATAAAGTTAAGTTAGAATTATCACCATATGATCTTACTAAAGGTAGGATTAAATGGAGAGCTAAATAAATTAAAGTAAATCAGGAGGTGTATTCTAATGAAAGTAAGACCATCAGTTAAAAAAATGTGTGATAAATGCAAAAATCATTAAAAAGAAATGGTATAATTAGAGTTATATGCGAAAAATCCAAAGCATAAACAAAGACAAGGATAATTAAAAAAATATTTAATTTGGTATTTGTATTTATTATGGAGCGGCTGAAAGCATAATAAATATTTATATATTTTTCTAATGTTATTTAAAAGATTGTATTATGGAAGATTTAATTATTAGTACCTTTCATAATAATTATTTATGAAATAATATGATGCATTTCACCTTTAAATAATGATTGGATATTAATTTTAAGAAAGAGGTGCAAGAATGGCTCGTTTAGCAGGAGTTGACCTACCTAAAGAAAAAAAGGGTAGAAATAGGACTAACATATATTTATGGTATAGGATTAAAAAAAGATCTCAAAAAGATTCTTAGTGATGCAGGTGTAAGCCCTGATGTAAGAGTTAAAGATTTAACATCTGACCAAGAACAAGCAATTAGAAACGCTATGTCATCATACATATTAGAAGGTGACTTAAGAAGAGAAGTTGCTTTAAATATTAAGCAATTGGTTGAAATGGGTTGCTACAGAGGATTAAGACATAGAAGAAATTTACCTGTAAGAGGTCAAAGATCTAAAAACTAATGCTCGTACAAGAAAAAGGACCAAGAAAAATTAGTAAGTAAAAAAATCTGATAAAAAAATAAGATGTAATTTTACTAGTTTAGATTGCTAGTAATTGAGGAAGGAGAAAATGTAAGAATGGCTACTAAAAAAACAGGAGCAAAAAAAGACTACAACTAGAAGAAAAAAATCAATAGACATGTAGAATCTGGAAAAGCTTTTATACATTCAAGTTTTAATAATACAATTATTTCTATTACAGACATGAACGGAAATGTTATTTCATGGGCAAGTGCTGGAGAACTTGGATATAAAGGTTCTAGAAAGAGCACACCATTCGTAGCAGGAGAAGTTGCAGAAACAGCAGCTAAGATTGCTTTTAGATCAAGGTTTAAAAAAACTGTAGAGGTTTTTGTTAAAGGACCTGGTGCAGGACGTGAGTCAGCTATTAGACAATTACAAGTTGCAGGTTTAGATATTACAGCTATATCAGATGTAACACCTATTCCACATAATGGTTGCAGACCACCAAAAAGAAGAAGAGTATAATTTTTTTAAAAATAAATTAATAATAATCGTGAAAAAGGAGAAAGGGAAAAATGGCAAGATTTAATGTTCCAGTTCTAAAAAGATGTAGAGCTTTAGGAATAAGTCCAGCATATATTGGTATCAATAAAACTTCTATAAAGAAACCTAAGAATTCTTTTAAGAAATTAAGTGAATATGGTATCCAATTAAGAGAAAAACAAAAGAGCTAAATTCATTTTATGATGTAAGTGAATCACAATTCAGAAGCTATTTTGAAAAAAAGCTATTAATAAAAAGGTATTACTGGTGAAATATTACTTCAAATTCTAGAAAGTAGATTGGACAATGTACTTTTCAGAGCAGGATTTGCTGCAACTAGACCACAAAGCAAAACAATTAATCTCTCATGGTGCAATTGAAGTAAATGGAAGAAAAAAACAGATATTTCTTCATACTTAGTTAAAGCAGGAGATGTTATAGCTGTAAGAGAAATTAAAAAAATGACAATCCAGTTATAAAAGCAAATATCGAAGATGGTTCTTTAACAGTACCAGCTTGGATTGAATTAAATAAAGAAAAAAATTAAGTGCTACAATACTTAGAATGCCAGCAAGAGAAGAAATTGATCTTCCAATCGAAGAACACTTCATTGTTGAGCTTTTACTCAAAATAATGTCTTTAATTTTTTTGCTATTTGGGTTTGCATAAGTTTAATCCAAAGTATTTTAGGAGGTAGAAATGATAGAATTCGAAAAAGCCAAATATTAAATGTTTGGAAATTGATAAAGTAAATCACTATGGTAAATTCGTGTGTGAACCATTGGAAAAAAAGGATATGGAGTTACTATAGGAAATTCTTTGAGAAGAATTTTACTTTCATCATTACCAGGTTGTGCTATTAAAGGTGTAAAGATTGAAGGTGCACAACATGAATTCGCAATTATCCCAAATGTTGTTGAGGATGTTTCAGAATTAATTTTAAATTTAAAAAATGGTAAGACTTAAGTTCGATAAAAAATGAAGAAAAAAATCATTGAGAATTGAATTTGATGGTGAAGGAGAAGTTAAGGCTAAAGATATCATTACAGATGGAACAGTAGAAATTTTAAATCCAGAACTTCATATTGCTACAGTATCAAAGGGTGGTAAATTCCATGTTGATATGATTGCTGATATGGGTAGAGGATATAACACAGCAGAAAAAAACAAGACACCAAATCAACCTATTGGAGTTATTTCAATTGATTCGATTTATTCTCCAGTTAAAAAGGTTAATTACTCAGTTGAAAAATACTAGAGTTGGACAAATGGTAGATTATGATAAATTAACTATTGAACTTTGGACTGATGGTTGTTTAGAGCCATATGAAGCTCTAAGTTTAGCAGCTAAAGTTATGACTGAACATTTACAATTATTTGTAGAATTATCAGAAACTGCAAAAAAACACATCTATTATGATTGAAAAAGAAGAAGATAAAAAAAGAAAAAGATTTTGGAAAGACCAATTGAAGAGTTAGAATTATCTGTTAGATCTTTTAATTGCTTAAAGAGATCAGGTATTTCAACAGTTGGTGATTTAGCTTGTAAGAGTGAAAATGATATGATGAAAGTTAAAAAAATCTTGGAAAGAAATCATTGGATGAAGTTATTGCTAAGTTACATGAATTAGGTTTAAATCTAAGAAATGAAGAAGATATATAAATTATCATAATGAATAATTAGAAAGGTGAGAAAGATGGCAAACAGAAAGTTAGGAATGACAACTGATATTCGTAAGTCAGTTTTAAAAAAATCTTACTACTGATTTAATTTGGCATGAGAAGTTGGAAACAACAGAAGCTAGAGCTAAAGAAGTTAAAGCTATTGCAGATAGTATTATAGCATTAGCATGTAAAGAAAAAGACAACTATACAGAAGTTGATGTTAAAGTTGTTAAAGCTAAGTTAGATAGTAAAGGTAATAAAGAAACAGCTGTTACAAAAAGTAAAAACGGAAATGAATTCCTTAAAGTTGTTAAAGAAGAAAAATTGAAAAAGACAAAAAGATAATGTTACAAGATTAAACGCTAGAAGAAAAAAATCATGACTAAAGTTAATAAAGTTAAAGATGAAAACGGAAATAACATTGATTTAGCTGATAAATTATTTAATGTTTTAGGACCAAGATATGAAAAAGAGAACAGGTGGTTATACACAAATCATAAAAATTAGGTCAAAGACGTGGAGATGGCGCTGAAACAGTTATCTTAAAAATTAGTTTAATATATGAACCCTAGATGTTTTAGCATTTAGGGTTTTGTTTTTATATTATAGAAATTTAATTCATAGAAAAAGTGGAGGAAAATATGATTAGTTTAATAACTGGTGCATCATCAGGAATTGGTAAGGATATGGCTTTTGAATTTGCTGATAGAGGTTATGATTTAATTTTAGTTGCTAGAAGCTTTGATAAGCTTAAAGAAATAAAAAAATGAAATTATTAAGAAGTATGATAAGTGTAATGTAGAAATTATGAAATGCGATGTTAGTGATATTGAATCTGTCAAGAAGCTTTATGATGATGTAAGAAATAAGTTTGTTAATATTGATGTATTAGTCAATAATGCTGGATTTGGTGACTGTGGAAAATTTTATGAAACTGATTTAAAAAAAGACATTTCAATGATTAATACAAATATCTTAGGGCTTCATGTTTTAACTAAATTATTTTTGAGAGATATGGTTAAAGCAAATAGTGGATATATTTTAAATGTAGCTTCAATTGCAGGGGTTTATGCCGGGGCCATTGATGGCAACTTATTATTCAACAAAGGCTTATGTTGTTAGATTGACTAGAGCAATAGCAAAAGAATTAAAAATCTGTTAATTCAAAAAGTTAGAATTGCTGCATATTGCCCGGGGCCTGTTGATACTGAGTTTAATAAAAACGCAAATGTTACTTTTTCATTAAAAAGGCCAGAGTAGTAGTGATGTTGCTAGGATTGGAGTTAAAGGATTATTAAAAATCTAAGAAAGTGGTTTATTTTTCAAATTCATTAATAAGAATTGTAGCTTGTTTAGCTAAAAATCATGCCGGAATCTTTTATGGCCAATCAAGCATATAGAATGCAAAAAGAGGAAATTAAGATAGTTATATATCATGAAATAAAGTTTGTATATTTATATACAGACTTTTATTTTTGAATTGTTAAATTTTATTAATACATCTTTTTGCTATATATTGAGTACGAAAAATATTACTTTTTATCACGAACAAGTGTACATTATTGTGCTTGATTTTATAATATATAATTGCTTAGTATTATAAGATGCGTATATTTTAGGAGGTTTTTTTAAATTGGCAGCTAGAAAGAAGAGTACAAAAAAACAAAAAAACAAAGCGTTAAATTCAATGTTCAATGGCTTATATTAATCTTAGTTAGTTTTTTTAATGATTGCTTTTTGTTTATTTTTAAACAGGGTAAAATTGGAAATGAAGTCAGTTTGGCACTTGGTGGGATTTTTTTGGATTTATAAAGTATTTTTTTACCGGTCGCTATGTTGATTTTTTTACAATATTTATGATTGCTGAAAATGAGAAAAAAAGTAACGTCTAAAGTTTTTGTATTTTTTTCTATTTTTTTCTTAATGATTAATATTGTGTTAGCAACATATCAAATATCTAATGGAAATATTAATCCGACTGATAAAATGTCTGATATTTTATCTAAAGGATATGAATTAGGTACGAGGGATATTGGTGGAGGTGCTTTTTGGTACACTTTTTGCAGTTCCTGCTGTAAGGGGAATTGGTGCAATTGGTACATCAATTTTATGTTTTGGAATAATGCTAATTATTATAATAATTGCATTTAAAAATCAATGTGGTTGGAGATGTAATTGAGTTTAAGGAAAACCTTTCGGAGCATAGAGCTAGGAATAAGGAATTAGCTATGCAAAAATGAAAAGAAAACACAAAAATTGATTAAGGAACAAAAGATTAAAGAAGATTCTACTAGACCTATTAGTTCTACGTCTAGGGAAGAAGTTGCTAATCAACCTAAAAAGAGTAAGGGAATATTTAGTGTTTTTTTACTAAATATTATGATGATAATGATGTTGCAGGTATAAAAAAAGAGTCTGCAATAATGAAGAATATTGCTACTAGTACTGATGTTGATTATGGGGATAGCTTAGTTCAAAAATGATGGAAATTTTTGAAGATGAAATAAATATTAATTTGCCATTAACTAAGAGTTCGGAAGGTAGTGAACAATTAGAGATTCCTAATATGAAAACTAATACTGCTAGAAAGACAATTAATAAATTTGATAATAATGTTGAAAAAAATAATAAAGCATCTGAAGATGTTTCACCGGAGTCTTTAGGATTGAATGATAGTACTTTTTAAATGTTGAGGAAGATCATTATGAATTTCCACCAATTAATATATTGGCTGATATTGGAGAGACTGAAGATGGGGATATTAGAAAGAGAATTTTAGCGACTTCTGAAAAATTGAGAAAGACTTTACAGAGTTTTGGTGTTTCAGCAAAGGTTGAAAATGTTTCTGTTGGACCTGTTATTACAAGATTTGAAATAGCTCCTGCTGAAGGTGTTAGAGTAAGTAAAAATTTCTAATTTGGCTGATGATATTGCGCTAAGTTTGGAAGCGGAATCTATAAGAATTGAGGCTCCAATTCCAGGAAAAACATACTGTGGGTATTGAAATTCCTAGAAAAAAATAAATCAGTTGTAGGGACTTAAGGATATAATTGAGAGTGATGAATTTGATAGTGCTAAGTCAAAACTTGCATTTGCTTTAGGTAAAGATGTTGCTGGTGATGCAGTGGTTACTGATATTGCTAAAATGCCCCATGTACTTATTGCTGGTAGTACGGGTAGTGGTAAATCTGTATGTATTAATACATTGATTACGAGTATTATATATAAGGCAAAACCTAGTGAAGTTAAATTGTTAATGATTGATCCAAAAGTTGTTGAACTTTCAGTATATAATGGAATTCCACATTTATTAATTCCAGTTGTAACTGATCCGAAAAAGGCTGCAGGTGCATTGGCTTGGGCTGTTCAAGAGATGGTTAGTAGATATTCAAAATTCGCAGAAAAGAAAGTTAGGGATATTAAAGGATATAATCAACAGGCAGAAGAAAGAGGAGAACCTACAATGCCTCAAATGGTTATCATTATAGATGAGTTAGCTGACTTGATGATGGTTGCTGCTAAAGAAGTGGAAGATGCTATTTGTAGATTGGCGCAGATGGCCAGAGCTGCTGGGATGCATTTGGTTATTGCAACACAGAGACCTTCTGTTGATGTTATTACAGGTATTATTAAAAGCAAATATTCCTTCAAGAATTGCTTTTTGCTGTTTCTTCACAGGTTGATTCAAGAACTATTTTGGATTCTGCAGGTGCTGAGAAATTACTTGGAAAAGGTGATATGTTATTCTTCCCAATTGGTGCATCTAAACCTACTAGAATTCAAGGTGCTTTTGTTTCTGATTCTGAAGTTGAGAATATTGTTAAATATATTAAGACTGATGAAGTTAATGAAAATTCAACTTCAATTTTAGAGAAGATTGATAATATAGACAATCCTGCAAATAATGTTTCAAATGATGAGGATGATGATAATGATCCTTTATTAGAAGAAGCTATTGAGGAAGTTATAAGAAATCAAACAGCTTCTACATCTTTTTATTCAAAAGAAAATTTAAGGTTGGATATGCAAGAGCTGGAAGAATTATTGATCAAATGGAGCAAAGAGGAATTGTTTCTGGATTCCAAGGAAGTAAACCTCGTGATGTATTAATGAGCAAAGAAAGATGGAATGAATTAAAAAGTGCACCCGGTGCAGAGAATTCTGCGAGTGATGAATAATAAATAGTAAGGAGTTAATGTGCATAAAGATATTGTAAGCTCTTCTGAATTTAGTGAAGAGATGGGAAATTTAATTGATATTAAAAAGTTTAAACCACAGATAGCAAATTTGATTTTTAAGTATGATTTATAAAATTGATGATAGTTATGATAATTACAAAAAAATTAAGAGAATTGTACCAACGAAAAGTAATTTTTTTAAAATAATATTTATGATGATGTTAAAGATTATTGTTCTGTTATTGATGTTATTAAAATAAATAATGAAAATCAAATTAAAAATGAAATCTGAACGTTTGCGTATAAAAATCACCTGATAAATATTTGAATAATCCAGTAATATATTCTTTTCCTACTGAAAAAGATTTGTTATATGCAATAACAAAAAGCGGAAATTGATAATAATGTTACTGCTGAAATGAGCTTGGAAGAAAGAGCAGTCCTTACTACAGTGGGGATTGGAAAAAGCAATTTCAAGGGCGGAAGTTTTAAGAGATTTTAATGGTTGGTCATGGTCTATTGATAAAGCTGAAATAGAGAGTAGTGAATGCAATATTGTTTATATTTTACTTACTTATATTTTGGGTGATGTATTAGTTGATAATTTAAGGAGTGCGGAAGATTTAAAAAATTAATCTTCCAGAGCCTTTATGGAATGAATTAGTTAATGTTAGTATGCAATTTTTATAAATCATTTGATAAGATGCAAAAATGAAAAAAATACTGGATATTTTAGCAGTATATAAAAATGAATATTTAAAAATGAGATATCCTTATGAATATCAACAAGAAATTTTTAACTAAAAAAAGAATAAGGCTTTTTGTTGATTTACAACATATTAATGAATTATTGCAACAACCTAATAAATTAAAAAAATGAATTTATGCTTGTTAATAGTAAATTACCTTCTGATAAGAAAAATTTTTGATATTAGAAATTATCAACAATTACTTATTAATAGTAAAAGCTAATTTAGAAAAAGCAGATTAATGAATATTCAAAGATTCAAGATCCTATGGAATTTGAAAAAAATGAAGGAAGAATTAATGCTTAAAAATAAAGTACTATGAGGTTAGTACTAATATTTCAAAAATTTGAAAAATTTTTTTAGAAGTTTTTGAAAAAAACAAGTGATTAATGCTTCAGATAAAAAAAGGAAATATTGGATTTAATTTATCAAACTAGATACTTAAAATAATATTCCTAATTGTAAAAATGAAGTTGAATAGAATTCAAGAAAAGTTAATTCCAAAAAGCTATTGAGTATGAAATAATAAATCCTATTTCGAACAATGATGATTTGGATTATAGAATTTTTAAGAGGATTGTTTGATTCTAAAGAATTAAATTTAGAGGAATTGTCTGTTAAATTAAAGACAGTTCCTGAGGTTGAAGGTATTATTGTTGAAATTTATAATTCTACTGAAATGGAGAGTACTTATATAGCAAATACTCCAGAAGGTAGCGAAATTGAAATTAAGACATCAAGAAAAAAACAAAAAAATATTTTCTAAATAAATATATTTATATACAAAAGAGAGGTTGATATGAAAATTAGATTTTTTTAGGTGCAACTCAGAGAGTTACAGGAAGTAATTATTTGGTTGAAGCGGCAGGAAAAAAAGTTTTTGGTTGATTGCGGCTTGAATCAAGGTAGTATGGAAGATGAATTGTTTAATGATCTTCCGTTTGCATATGATGTTAATGAAATTGATTTTATGTTATTAACTCATGCACATATTGATCACTCAGGAAGAATTCCTAAATTATATAAAGAGGGTTTTAGAGCGCCGATTTATGCAACTAAGGCCACATGTGATTTGTGTGAAATAATGTTACCTGATAGTGGTTATATTCAAGAAACAGAAAATGAAATAAAAAAATAAAAAGAGAAGAAGACTTGGTAAAAAAAGCAACATTGGAGCCTTTATATACTGCAGAAGATGCTAGAAAATCGATTGAAGTATTCAAACCTATTAGTTATGATGAAATAATTGATGTTGCTCCTGGTATTCAGGTTAGATTTAATGATGCTGGCCACATGCTTGGTTCTGCAATTATTGAAGTTTGGGTTACTGAAGATGGTAAAATGCAAAAAAATTGTATTTAGTGGTGATTTAGGTAATAATGATATTCCATTATTAGCTCAACCCACTATGATTGCTGATGCAGATTATCTTGTTATGGAATCAACATATGGTAATAGATTGCATATTAAAAATGATCAAAAAGCAAGTTTATTCTTGGATATTGTTTATGAAACTCTTGCTAAAGATGGAACTGTTGTTATTCCTTCTTTTGCGGTTGGTAGAACTCAGGAAATTTTGTATGAATTAAATAAATTAAGGGAACAACATTTGGATGATGAAGAATTTCAACGCAAGTATAGGATGTTAATGGAAGTACCAGTTTATGTGGATAGTCCTCTTGCTGTAAATGCTACAGAAGTTTTTAAGAAAAAATATGAATTTGTTTTCTGATGATATAAAGGAAGAAATTCAAAAAGGTGATAATCCACTTGATTTTGATGGATTGAGATTTACTAGATCTGTTGAAGATTCAAAAAGCTTTAAATGAGAGTACTGATCCATGTATTATTATTTCTGCTAGTGGAATGTGTGATGTTGGTAGAATTAAACATCATTTGAAACATCATTTGTGGAATTACCTTGATACAATTTTATTTGTTGGATATCAAGCACCTGGAACACTTGGTAGAAGAATTGTTGATGGTGAGAGAGAAGTTAAGGTTTTAGGTGAAGATATTTCTGTTGAAGCTAGAGTTGAATATATTGAAGGATATTCAGGTCATGCTGATCAAGAGGGATTATTGAATTTTGTTTATTCTTTTAAAAAAATAAAAAGACCTAAAAAGATTTTTCCTTGTACATGGTGAAAATGAACCTCAAAAATGTTTTAAAAGATAAAATTTTGTCAACAATGGATGATGTTGATGTATGTATTCCCTAAATTTGGGGAAGCTTATGAATTGGATGGAATTGAAGATGGATGCATTGATTGTATTGATAATCCAATGGATAAGCAAATTAGTAGAATTGAATTAATTGAGAAGATGCAGGCTCTTGAAAAAGAATTGGTTGATATGGAAAAATCAATTGAAATTTAATATTGATGATTCTTTGAATTCTGATGATGGAATAAATAAATTAAATGCTCGTGTGAATGATTTAAGAATGCAAATTATTGAATTAATGAATGGGGAGTAATACAAATGAGAAAAATATTATAATGATGCTTTTTATTGGCAATGAGAAAAATAACTTGTAGTTTTACAAAAATATGGTGAGTTATTGCGATTATATTATCCAACTCCTGATTATAGACAGTATTTTGATTTTTTTCATGTTGGTATCAAAGTAAATGATTCTAATATTATTTATCTTCATAAGGATGTTAATAATAGTTATAATCAATATTATGAAGGAGATTCTAATATTTTACATACTGAAATATATAATTCATATTTTAAGTTAAAATGTAAAAACAAACTGATTTTACAATGATTGATGATGATGTTATTGTTAAGAAATATGCTTTTTACTAATAATAGTGATGATGTTGAAAGGGTTAATTTTTTTAGTTCATTCTAAAAATGATGTCCTCTTTTTAATAACATGGCGGGTGGAATGCTTAGAAATGATGTATTATTCCAATATTGTCACAATTATACAGTTGCTATTTTTTTCTGATGAGGATATTACTTCTTCACAAATGAATAATGTTAATGCTACTATTAATTCTGGAATTATTCATGATAAGGATTATATTTCTATGTCATCTGATAATGCGATTAGTTATGATTTAGGTAATATTAATCCTGGGGATACAAGATTTTTTTAATTTGTTTATTTGTTTAAAAAAATGAAAAAAATACTCGATCTGGTATGATGAATTTGGTTCAAACTCTTAAGAAAGTAGATATTGATATTGAATATACTAAAAGCATTGAATTATTGGAAAAAAATTTTTTTATATGCTCATGATACATTGAGGTTGAAGAATGATGGAACTGAGTATATGGAAAAAAACTGATTAATATTTATAAAAAGAACCATATTATTTATTCCTTTTTAGTGAATGAAGAAACTGCAGGTATTTCAGCAACTTTGGAAGTTGACGAAGAGAGGGATGAAAGTGGTAGATATTCATATTGCTGGCCAAGGGATGCAATTATGATGTATTCGTATTTTTGATGTTTTAAATTTTGATAATTATAGTAATAAGTATTATGAAATCTTTTTGAGAAATACTCAATTATTGGATGGTATTTGGGAGCAGAGATATTTTACGGACTGTACTTTGGCGCCTTGTTGGGGATATCAAATTGATGAAACAGCAATTGTTGTTTGGGGTGTATATAAGCATTATTTGAATTATTTGAAAAAGTTTGGAAATAGTGATGATACTTTTTACTTCAAAAATGTTGATATGCTTGATAAGGCAATGACTTTTATCAATAAATATGTTGAGTGTAAATTTTTAAATATTAATTGTGATTATAAAAATGCAATTTATAAACATGAGACTTTTGATTTGTGGGAAAATAATGAAGGTATCAGCATATATGCTACTGCTGCAATTTATGGTGCGTATGATGCAATGGTTAATATATATAAAAATTTTTGAATAAATATCAAGGTTTCAATGATGAAAATGTTTTAAATAAAAATTAAGGATTATGAAAATAAAAAAATAATTGTTAAAAAAACTATGTTTTGGAGAATTTTGTAGATAAACAGAGAAATATTTTTATTAGAAATTTTTAAAGATAGATATATTGATATTTCTATGCTTGGAACAATCATACCTTTTTGAAATGTTTGATGTTAATGATGAAGTGGTTAGAAATACTGTTGATGAAATAAATAATACATTAAGAACTTATTCTAATGGTTATTTGCGATTCCAAAATGATACTTATATTTCTGGTACTTATCCATGGGTTATTGCTACTGCATGGATGGGAATGTATTATAAGAAGATTGGTAATATGGAAAAAAATATAAGAAATGCATGGAAGTAATTCTAAAAAAAGTAGTACACCGCTTGGATTATTGCCTGAACAAATTTCTAGTGATTTTACTGAAAGATGGGTTATTGGTCTTGGTTGGTCACATGCAATGTTTATAGGGCTTATTAGTGAATAGTATAATATTTTATGATAGTGAATGGAGGAAATATGGCTAAAGTTAAGACTGTTTTTGTTTGTAATAATTGTGGATTTGAGTCGTCTAAGTGGCTTGGCAAATGTCCTTCATGTAGTGAGTGGAATACTTTTTACGAAGAATCTATGAAAAATATAAAAAGCGGTTAATGCTAATACTAAATTAACTATTGCAAAACCTGTTAAATTAAATGAAGTTGAAGGTAAGGAATCTTTTAGATTTGATGCTGGATATCAAGAGGTTAACAGAGTTTTGGGAGGAGGACTTGTTAAAGGGTCATTGGTATTAATTGGAGGAGAACCGGGTATTGGTAAATCAACATTGGTGTTACAAATTTGTGATAAGATTGCTAATGAGGATGGTAAAGTTTTATATGTTTCTGGTGAAGAGTCAGTAGAACAGGTAAAAATGAGAGCCGATAGACTTCAAATTCATAATGACAATTTAATGTTTTTAGGTGAAACTGATATGGATAATATTGAAAAGGAAATTGAAGATATGAATCCAAAATTGGTTGTTATTGATTCAATTCAAACGATGTTTTCGCCTGAAATTACATCACCTCCTGGGACTGTTAGTCAAGTTAGGGAGATTACTGCTAGAATAATGAGATGCTGCAAGCAAAATGCCGTTACTACTATTTTAATTGGCCATGTTACTAAGGAAGGTAATATTGCAGGGCCAAGAGTTTTGGAACATATGGTTGATACTGTTTTTGTACATTGAGGGAGAGAGATTCTTTTCATATAGAATAGTTAGAAGTGTTAAAAAAATAGATTTGGATCAACTAACGAAATTGGTATGTTTGAAATGGATAATGAGGGAATGGTTGAAGTTAAAAATCCATCATCATTATTAATTTCTGAAACGGATGAAAAAGCATAGTGGATCTGTTTTAGTGTGTAGTGTTGAGGGGACAAGACCATTGCTTGTGGAAATACAAGCCTTGACTACACCTAGTGTATATGGATTACCTAAGAGAACTGCAAAATGGTTTTGATTATAATAGACAGGCTTTATTGATTGCAGTTTTAGAGAAATGCGCTAGAATCAATTTAGGGAATCAAGATGTTTATTTAAATATTGCAAGTGGTATGAAGCTTTGCAGAGCCTGCAGTTGATTTGGGAGTAGCTATTGTTATGGTGTCAAGTTTTAAGGATATCTATATACCAAAGGATGTTTGTTTTATTGGAGAACTTGGCCTTACTGGTGAAGTAAGGTCGAGTTAATTTGATTGAGAAAAGACTTAATGAAATTGAGAGGCTTGGAATAAAGAAGGTTATTATTCCATATAATAATAAAAAATGTTGAAAAAAATAACTATGATTTGAATATAATTGGTGTTAAGAATATTAATGAAGCTTTGAGTGCAATTATGAATAATAAGGTTAATTAATTGGAAAGGAAAATGATATGAGCAAAGATAATAAAAAAAGAAAAAAGTAGAAGTGAAGAAGAAATATAAGGTTCGTAAAAGCGATGAAGAAAAATAAAAAAACATTTGATAATGTTGTTTTTATAATTTCTTGTGTTTTAGCAATATTATTAATTTGTGGAATTGGAGCTACAATTGCTGGTGCTATTAAGAAGAAAAAAATGAAGTGATTAAGAATCCAATTGCTACAATTGAAATTGAAAAATTATGGAACTATGACAGCTGAGTTATATCCAGATCAAGCTCCAAATACAGTTGCTAATTTTATTAAATTAGCTAATAATGGATTTTATGATGGTTTAACATTCCATAGAACAATTCCTAATTTTATGATTCAAGGCGGGGGATCCAAAAAGGAACTGGTGCTGGTAATGCAACACTTGATAAACTTGGTTATACTTCAACTGAGGATTATTCTATTCCTGGTGAGTTTATTTTAAATGGGTTTAAGAAAAAAATACTGTTAAACATACAGAAGGAACATTATCAATGGCTAGAGCTGATTATGCCCAAATGGGTCAAAGTTTAGCTAAGAAGGGATATAATTCTGCTTCTGCACATTCTTTATTATGACTGCTGATAATACACAACTTGATGGTCAATATGCAGCATTTGGAAGATTGTTAACAGGATTGGATATTGCTAAAAAGATTTCTAATGTTGAAGTTGAAACAAGAGATTCTAAAGATACAAAGAAAACAGCGGATAAGCCAGTAACTCCTGTTAAAAATTAAAAACAATTAGAGTTGAAACTTTTTGGCAGTGATTATGGAATGCCAAATACATTGAAACCTTTTGATTACTATTCATACATGATGTCTCAATATGGTAGTCAAATTAAAAAAATTCAGCACAACAACATTAAGATTAATATGAATAATAATAGAAAGTTATGGTAGATATTACTATAACTTTTTTTATTTATTACAATTACTTTATTTGATTGAATTAAATTGCATACAATGATAGAATTTGATAATTAAGAGAGGATTGATATGAGAGTTAAGAATAGACTTAATTTTAATAAAATATTAAAAAATATTGGCTGTGGTTAATTTTAGCTGTGGCTGTTTTAATTATTCCAGCTACTAATTCAAAGTATTTATTACAAAAGTCTGCTAGTCTTGAACTTAAGCCTGATAGATATAATTTAACAGTGCCTCAAATTACTACTATGATTTCATCAAGTGCTGATAAAAATAAATTTTAGAATTACAAATAGTAATTTATATCCTATAACTTTTAGATATTGTTTATAAAGGAAATGTTATTTCTACTGGAATTACAGTTCCAGCAAATACTAATTATGCTGGAACTTTTGATATAACTCAGAATGTTTATGACAAAAATTTTTTTAATGATAATGGTGCAGAGATGGATATTAAAGTGACTAGTCCATATTCTGTTGAATATCCTAATAGTATTATAGTTAAATTACCTGAAGCTAATTTGGCTGGAAGACTGGAAAAATAGTGATTTTTTTGGTAATAATTTTGATATAACTAAGGTTGCAAAAGTTAGTTTTTCAGATCAAGGTATAACTCCACCTGCAAGTGCTTTGGGTAATTTTGACGTATCTGATGGACAGAAGGGCAATGTTGTTGCATGGTATACAAAGAATGCTAATGATCCTAATATGTATGATGTGGTAATATCTGCAAATGGAAAAAGTTAAGAGTAAGAATCCGGAATATATGTTATCTGGATTTACTGGATTAAAAGAGGTTGATTTTTACTAATTTTTGATGTTAATGGAAAAAGCTAGTTTGATGGGATTATTAAAAAAAATACGACTTCTTTAAAAAAATGTTAATTGGGGTGGAATTGATACTTCTTCGGTTATAAAGTTTGCCAAGATGTTTGAAAAATTCGGGAGTAGAGAACTTAGATTTGTCGACATTGGATTGGTCAAATGTAAGAGAAGCATATTCTATGTTTGCTGATGCAGAGAAATTGGAAAGAATTAATTTAACTGGTATTAATACAGCTTCTTTGACGAATATGAGTTGGATGTTTAAAGGCACTAAATCTTTAAAAATATTTTTAATCCGGCAGATTTGAATGTTTCAAAAAGTTACAACATTATCATTTGCATTTGCTGGAACGGGTGGTGCGACTAGTTATGATTTTTTTCATCATGGGATGTTTCAAAAGTTGTTGACTTTACACATATGTTTGATCTTGCTAATGATTTGAAAAAGTATTAACTTAACAGGTTGGGATGTAAGTAATGGTGAAAGATTTTATAATATGTTTCAAAAGAATGGGAAATATTGAAGAAATCGATGTTTCATCTTTCCATCCAATTAAAGCTAAAAACTATGTCTGGAATGTTTCAATTAAATCCTAAGTTGAAAAAAAGTAATTTTTTTAATAATTTTGATACGAGAAATGTTGTTAATATGGATTTAATGTTTGCTGATAATCCTGAATTAATTGATTTGGATGTGACTAGTTTTAAAACTGGAAATGTGCAGTCATTTAATAATATGTTTAGGAAAAGCTTCAAAATTAGAAAATTTAGATGTTTCAAATTTTGATACAAGTTCAGGGAAATCATTTAGTTCAATGTTTATTAATTGTTTTAAACTTAAGGAGTTAAATGTAAAAGATTGGAATATGTCCAATGCACAAAAACTTGTATGCAATGTTTTTGGGATGTAAATCAATTAAAAAAATTAGAATTAAATAATTGGAATACATCAAATGTTACTAATATGGCAGGTATGTTTTCAGCTACAACTAGTCTTGATGTATTGAGGTTGATAGGTGGAATACATCCAATGTTACAGAAATGACTTCAATGTTTTCTGAAACTAATGTGACTTCATTACTATTAAATAGTTGGAATACCAAGAAAGTTAAATCTATGGCACATATGTTTAGTCGTACTAATTTGCATGTAATTGATGTATCGGGTTGGGATAATCAAGCTTTGCTAGATGGTTCTTATATGTTTTGGATTAATAAAAATTACATACATTGAATACTAGTGGTTTTTACTACACCTAATATTACAAATATGGCAAGTATGTTTTTCAAATTGTCCTGAGGTAGTTACATTGGATTTGAGTAGCGCGAATACTTCTAAAGCAACAAGAATGGAATCAATTTTTTTACGGAGCTAAAAAAATTTAAAAACATTTGGATATAAGTAATTTTAGAGCTGATGCTTCTCCAAATATTCATAATATGTTTTAATTCATGTTTCTCATTTTTGGATATAAAAAGCGGATAATTTTGAATTTACTAAAAGCAGTAAATAATTCAAATATTGCATTTCATAATACTGTTAGTAATGACATAGATATTAAAGTTAAAAAAATGCTGCTGAGAAAGCATGGTTGCTTTCAAAAATATCCAAGTTTTACTAATGTACATGAATAATTGATTTAAAAAAAGTTATGGTAGATATTACTATAACTTTTTTTATTTATTACAATTTATTAATTTGATTGAATTAAATTGTATACAATGATAGAATTTAACAATTGAGAGAGGATTGATATGAAACTTAATAATAAGCTTGATTTTAATAAAATAATAAAGAAGTATTGGCTATGGTTAGTTTTTAATTGTGGCTGTTTTAATCATTCCTGCAACTAATTCAAAAGTATTTATTACAAAAATCGGCTAGTCTTGAACTTAAGCCTGATCAATATAGACTACATATACAAAGAGAGACTACTTTAGTTTCAACAAGTTCTGATAAAGTGAAATTTAGAATTTCTAATTTCAATAATTATCCAGTAAATTTGAATATTGTTTATAATGGAAATGTTATTTCAACAGGTATTACGGTGCCTGCATCAACACAAAAATTATGTTGGCGATTTTAGTATTACACAAACTGTTTATGATGAATTGATAAGAAATGATGGTGCTGATATGGACATAAAAAGTTATAAGCCCATATTCTGTTGATTATCCAGGTACAATTAGAGTAGATGTTCCTGCTGCAAATTTGGATTTAAGATATGGAAAAACTGATTTTTGGAAATAATTTTTGATATAACGAAAAATCGCAACTGTTAGATTTTCTGATCAAGGTATTGTTCCTCCAGCAACTGCACTTGGTAGTTTTGATGTATCTGAAGGAAAAAAAGGAAATGTTGTTGCTTGGTATACAAAAAAATGCTGCAGATCCAAGTATGTATGATGTTGTGATATCTGCTTATGGTAAAAGTTAAATCTAGAAATGCGAATTCATTATTTGCAGGTTTTACAGGATTGACGGATGTTGATTTTACTAATTTTAATGCTAAAGGAATTTATGACTTTAGTAATTCTTTTAGAGATACAAAAATCATTGAAAAAAATATAAATTGGGGAGGACTTGATACATCTTCTGTAAAAAAATTTTGGAACAATGTTTTTCAGGATCTGGAATTAAAAAAATTTAGATATGAGTTCTTTGGATTGGTCTAAAGTTACGATTACGTCTTCAATGTTTTCGGATGCGGATAAATTGGAATCCTTAAATTTAACAGGAATAAATACGGAGTCTTTAACAAATATACATAGTATGTTTAGAAATACTCGTGTATTAAAACATTTTAATCCGGCGGATTTAAATGTTTCTAATGTAACATCAATGGGATATGCTTTTGCGGGCACAGGTGGAGCAGAAAGTTATGATTTTTCATCATGGGATGTTTCAAAGGTTAGGGATTTTTCAAATATGTTTGGAAGTGCACTTGATTTAAAAAAAGTCTTAATTTGACTGGATGGGATGTAAGTAGTGGTACAAATTTTTCATATATGTTCCAGAGAATGGGGAATATGGAGGAATTGGATGTTTCTTCATTTCATCCTGTAAATGCTACAAGTACAATAGGTATGTTTCAATTAAACCCTAAGTTAAAGAAGATAAAGTTTAATAATTTCGATACAAGTAAAGTTGTTAATATGGATTCAATGTTTGCGTATAATCCGGAATTAGTTGATTTGGATGTTACTAGTTTGAAAACTGGAAAAGTTACTAATTTTAATAATATGTTTAGAAATGATAATAAATTAAAGGTACTTGATGTTTCAAATTTTGATACAAGTTCTGGAACTTCTTTTATGGCAATGTTTTTATAATATGAATTCTGTTGAAGAATTGGAGGTTAAAAAAATTGGGATGTTTCAAATGCTAAGAATTTTTCAATCTATGTTTACGTATTGTAAGTCACTTAAGAAATTAGAATTGAATGGATGGAATACTAGTAAAGTTACTGATATGCGTAGTATGTTTGCAAATACTGAGAAAAATTGAAAAAAATAGAGGTATCTAATTGGAATACTGAAAGTGTTACAAATATGGATAGGATGTTTGAAAAAAACAAATGTTAAAAACTCTTTTTATTAAATCAGTGGAATACTAAAAAGTTACTGATATGAGTTATATGTTTTCAAATAGCAAGCTTGAGACAATTGATGTAAGTAATTGGGATAATCAGTCTTTAACAAATATGTTTGGTATGTTTTGGACTGCGTTGAATTTGAATACATTGAATATCAATAACTTTAAAACACCTAAAGTTACGAATATGGCTAGTACATTTGCTATGTGCAAAGCTTTTAACAAATTTGAATTTAACTAGTTTTGATACAAGTAAAGTTAAGAGAATGGATTCAATGTTTATAGGAAGTGATAATATATCAAATTTGGATATGAGCAGTTTTACTACTGATGCAAATCCAAATATTTCTAATATGTTTAATTCATGTAATGGTTTAACAAATTTAAGGCTTGATAATTTTGAATTTACTAAAGGGACTAATCCAAATATTGCATTGAGCGTGACATTTAATAGGGATACGGATATTAAGGTAAAAAAATGCTACTGAAAAAAAGCATGGCTTCTTTCTAAATATCCAGGTTTTACGAATGTACATGAATAATTGATTTAAAAAGTTATGGTAGATATTACTATAACTTTTTTTATTTATTACAATTTATTAACCTGATTGAATTAAATTGTATGCAATGTTAAAAATTAGTCAGTCGAAAGAGGTGTAAATGAAGTTGAAGGGAAAGAATAATTTTAAAAAAATTTTTTAAAAAATATATGATTTGGATTGTTTTAGTTGTAGCTATTTTTAATTATTCCTGCAACTAATGCAAAAATATATCTTACAAAAATCGGCTAGTCTTGAACTTAAGCCTGATCAATATAGACTATTTATAGCAAGAGAGACTACTTTAGTTTCGGCAAGTTCTGATAAAAGTAAATTTTAGAATTTCTAATTTTTAATAATTATCCGGTAAATCTGGATATTGTGTATAATGGAAATGTTATTTCAACGGGTATTACGGTGCCTGCATCAACACAGAATTATGTTGGTAATTTTAGTATTACACAAACATTGTATGATGAATTGATAAGAAATGATGGTGCTGATATGGACATAAAAGTTACAAGTCCATATTCTGTTGACTATCCAGGTACAATTAGAGTAAATGTTCCTGCTGCAAATTTGGATTTAAGATATGGAAAAACTGATTTTTGGAAATAATTTTGATATAACGAAAATCGCAACTGTTAGATTTTCTGATCAAGGTATTGTTCCTCCAGCAACTGCACTTGGCAGTTTTTGATGTATCTGAAGGAAAAAAAGGAAATGTTGTTGCTTGGTATACAAAAAAATGCTGCAGATCTAAGTATGTATGATGTTGTGATATCCGCTTATGGTAAAGTTAAATCTAGAAATGCGAATTCATTATTTGCAGGTTTTACAGGATTGACGAATGTTGATTTTTACTAATTTTTAATGCTAAAGGAATTTATGACTTTAGTAATTCTTTTAGAGATACAAAAATCATTGAAAAAAATATAAATTGGGGAGGACTTGATACATCTTCTGTAACAAGTTTTGGAGCAATGTTTTCAGGATCTGGAATTAAAAAAATTTAGATATGAGTTCTTTGGATTGGTCTAAAGTTAGGGATACGTCTTTAATGTTTAAAGATGCGGATAAATTGGAATCTTTAAATTTAACAGGAATAAATACAGCGTCTTTAATAAATATACATAGTATGTTTAGAAATACTCGTGTATTAAAAACATTTTAATCCAGCGGATTTAAATGTTTCTAATGTAACATCAATGGGATATGCTTTTGCAGGGCACCAGTGGAGCAGAAAGTTATGATTTTTTTCATCATGGGATGTTTCAAAGGTTAGGGATTTTTCAAATATGTTTGGAAGTGCACTTGATTTAAAAAGTCTTAACTTGACTGGATGGGATGTAAGTAGTGGTACAAATTTTTTTCATATATGTTCCAGAGAATGGGGAATATGGAAGAGTTGGATGTTTCTTCATTTCATCCTGTAAATGCTACAAATACAGTAGGCATGTTCCAAATGAGCCCTAAGTTAAAGAAGATAAAGTTTAATAATTTTTGATACTAGAAATGTTGTTAATATGGATTCAATGTTTGCACATAATCCGGAATTAGTTGATTTGGATGTTAGTAGTTTAAAAAAACTGGAAAAGTTACTAATTTTTAGTAATATGTTCAGAAATTTAAAGAAAAATAAGAGAACTGGATGTTTCAAATTTTGATACAAGTTCTGCAAATACTATGTTTTGCAATGTTTTTTTGGATGTTCTGTATTAAAAATTGGATGTTACAAATTGGAATGTTTCAAATGTTAAAAAAATTTAGCGATGGCATTTATGGATTGTTCTATGTTAGAAGAATTAAATGTAGCTAATTGGAATACTGGAAATGTTACTGCAATGAATAATTTGTTTTATAATTTGAAAAAAGATGTCAGAACTTAAAGTTGAAAATTGGAATACTAGAAAGGTTATTGATATGATGGCTATGTTTGCTAAATCTGGAATAACATCAATTGATTTGAGTAGATGGGATAATCTAGCTTTAAAAAAATATGCAAGCAATGTTTAATGATTGTAAAAGTTTGGTTAATGTAAATCTTAATGGATTTACAACGCCTAATGTTGAAAAATATGAGTACTGTTTTTTTTCAGGATGTAGTGAAATTACTGATTTAGATTTGCATACATTTGAGACTACTAAGGTTACTAAAATGGATGCAATGTTTAATGGAACTATAAAAATTAAATAATTTGGATATTAGTAATTTTACAACTACAGCAAATCCAAGTATCTCATATCTGTGTAATGCTTGTAATAATCTTTCAACTATTAAAAGCTGATAAATTTGAATTTAGTAAAATCACAGCTAGAACTGATGGAATATTTAATAGTTTGATAAATCGTAATATGGATTTTTAAAGTTAAGAATGCTACTGAAAAAGCATGGATTTTATCAAAGTATCCAAATTTTACAAATGTACATGAATAGCGTTATTGAGATAAAAAAATATATTGAAAAAAATATGTAATTTTAAAAAGTTATAGTTGATATTACTATAACTTTTTTTATTTATTACAAATATTTTATTTTGTTGAATTTGATTGTACGTAATGGTAAGATTTATATATTTAAAAAGAGTGTAGAGAGGTATTATGGTAAAGAAAAAGGGGCGTAGATGCAAATAAGCATATTATTAAATATGTTTTATTAATATTTGTTGTTTTAGCTATTTTACTTATTCCTAAAAACGAATTCCAAATATTTATTACAAAGTTCTACAAGTCTTGAGCTTAAGCCTGATAAATATAATTTGGTCGTTACAAGAAAAGTAACAAGGGTTCATTCAGTTAATGATGATATTCAATTTATGATATCAAATCACAATAAATATCCAGTAAAAAATTGATATTATATATAATGGAAATATTATTAAGACAGGAATTACAATTCCCGCAAATACAGTTAATTATAATGGTAAGTTTAAAGTTCCACAAAAATACTTATGATCAGATTGTAGCGAGTCATGGGGCTAATATGCATATTAAAGTGACTAGTCCATATTCAGTGCAATATTCTAATCAAATTAGAGTGGAAACATCTAAGCCATATTTGGTGAATAGAACTATACAAACTGGTTTTTGGGCACCACAATTGATGAACAGGACATTGCCACTATTAAATTTGTGGATGAAGGAACAATTCCACCACCTGGAGTGCTTGGTAGTTTTGATGTTTCGGATGGAAAAAAAGGTAATGTTATTGCTTGGTATACTAAAAAAACGCTGATGATCCTACTTCATATGATGTAGTTATATCTGCAAATGGAAAAAAATTAATATCAAGAAAAACAGAATTTTTTTATTTTCTAATTTAATGTCACTAGTTGAAGTTGATTTAACAAATACTGATATTAGTGAGGCTTCAAGTTTTAGAGCAACATTTTTTTAATACACCATCATTGAAAAAATTAAATGGGGTGGTATTAATACATCGTCTATTAATACTACATTTCAAATGTTTGCGTATACGGGGCTTGAAGAACTTGATTTATCGAATTTAGATTTATCGAGTGTTACAAATGCATCATCGATGTTCTTGGATGCTACTGAATTAAAAAACATTGAAACTGGATGGGGTGAATACATCATCATTAACTAATATGTATTCAATGTTTAAAAAAATACTAAATCATTGAAAAAAATTTTTAATCCGGGACTTTTTAGATGTATCTAGAGTAACGAATATGAATAGTGCTTTTTATGGGAACGGGCTCTGCAACTAGTTATGATTTATCATCTTGGGATGTTTCTAAAGTTGTGGATTTTTCAAGTATGTTTGCAGAAGCGGATGATTTGAAAAGTATTAATTTATCTGGATGGAATGTTAGTAGTGGTGAAAAAAATTCTCAAATATGTTTTGAAAAAGATGGGTAATATTGAGAATTTAGATCTTTCATCATTTACTTCTAGTAATGCAAATAGTTTGGATAAGATGTTTGCTAATAGTAAGAAGTTAAAGAAAATTATATTTAATAATTTTACTACATCCGGTGTTTCAACTATGGAATCAATGTGTGATGGGCTTATTAATTTAACTGATTTGGAGTTGGATAATTTTTAATGCTAATTCAAATCCAAATGTTTCAAATATGCTTAAGAATTGTAAGAAGCTTGAAAAGTTAAAATTAAATAATTTTGAATTTACTAATAGTAGTAATAATTCAAACCTTGGTTTGGACAATACGAATAATAAAGATACTGATATTACAGTTAAAAATTCTACTGAAAAAGTCATGGCTACTTTCAAAAATATCCAGCATTAACAAATGTTCATGAATAAATAAAAAGGCTAAAACATTTATTGTTTTAGCTTTTTATGTATGAAAGATTGATATGTTTGAGGGAAGATGTGTTAGTGTTATGTCGAAAAAAATGATATAAAAAAATGTAGATGACTTTATAAAATAAATATTGACAATACGAATAAATGTTTGTATAATCATAATCGAACAATCGTTTTAAGGAGAAATGAATATGATTACTACATTACATATTGAAAAATGTTGGTATTATTGATGATTTGACTATTGAGTTGGATAAAAGGATTTAATGTTCTTACTGGTGAAACTGGTGCTGGAAAAGACTTTGATTATAGATGCTATTAATATTATTTCTGGAGGTAGATTTTCTAAGGAAATAATTAGAAGGGGAGAAGAATTTTCTTTTGTAGAATTGAGTTTGTTTTTAGAAAATAATGATGATTTTCCTGATGGTAATGTTGTTATAAGTAGGGAAGTACATTTGAATGGACGAAACACTTGTAAGATTAATGGAAGATTGGTTACTGTTAGTGAGCTTAAAAAAATTTTTATGAGTAATATAATTGATATTCATGGACAAAATGATAATTTGAAAAATATTAAGTAAAATGTATCAAATAGAATATTTGGATAATTATTGTGGTAAAGATTTATTAAAATTGAAATTGGATTACAATGAGAAGTATTCTAAGTATTTGGATATTAAGAAAAAAATTAAAAGAGAATTTTTGGTGATAATAAGGAAAGAGAAAGAAAGCTTGATTTATTACAGTATGAATTTGATGAAATAGATGGCGCAAATTTAAAAAAATTGATGAAGAAGATGAGCTTATTGAAAAAAACGTACAATTTATTTAAATTATGAGAAGATTTCTACTTCAATTGCTCAAACTGTGGATAATTCAGATAAGGCAATGGCAACAATTTCTAATGCGGTAAAGGCAATTGAGAAAAATTGCTAATATTGATGAGGAATATGAGAAAAAAAGCTTGAAGAAATTAGAAATATTTATTATGAATTGGAAGACTTTTCTCATGGAATTAATTTGATGAATGATGATATGTATTTTGATGAAAATGAAATTAATGAATTGGAAAGTCGATTGGATTTGATTCATACTTTAAAAAAAGAAAATATGGAAATTCAATTGAAGAAATTTTTAAAAATACAGGGATTCGATTGAAGCGGAAATTAATAGAATAAATAATTTGGATGAAGAAAAATGAGAAACTTAGAAATGAGTTGGAACAAGTTATTGGTTATATGAATTCTATTTCTTTAAAAGATGCATGATTTTTAGAAGTGAAATATCATTTAAATTAAATGATAGAATTAATGGTGAGTTAGTGGATCTTGAAATGAAGAATGCAAAGTTTAATGCAAGAGTTGAATTAACTGAAGAATTCAATCAATTTGGAAGGGATGATGTGGAATTTTATATTTCACCAAATGTTGGGGAAGATGAAAATGAATTATCAAAAATTGCTTCTGGTGGTGAAATGTCAAGAATAATGCTTGCTATTAAAAAATGTGCTCGCAGATACTGATGATACTCCTGTTTTAATATTTGATGAAATTGATACTGGTATTAGTGGTAAAGCTGCAAAAATCAGTGGGCAAAAAGTTGAGAAGGATTGGTGGAACACATCAAGTTATTTGTATTACGCATCAACCAAGTATTGCAGCTGTTGGTAATTCTAATTATTATATTTATAAGAATACAATTGATGGAAGAACTGCTACAGCCGTTAAGAAACTTAATAAAGAAGAAGTTATAGAAGAAATTGCAAGAATTTCAAATGGAGAGATTACAAATGTTGCAAAACAACATGCATTGGAATTAATTATGTCAGTATAATTTTTGAGGTTTTATTATTTCATTTTTTTATTTACAAATCTAGGACTTTAGGCTATAATAGAGTAACATTAAGGATAATGGAGGAAAAAAATATGGATAATAATAACCAAAAATCAAATTGAGGAACTTGATGAGAATCATTTAGTTCAAGTTAGAAAAAGAAAAATTAAAAAGCTTTAATTGAAGCTGGAAAAAATCCTTATGAGATTACTGAGTTTAACAGAACACATGTAACTACTGAAATATTCGAAAAATTACGATGAATTAGAAGGTAAAGAAGTTGCAATTGCTGGAAGAATGATGGGAAAAAGAATAATGGGTAAAAGCATCTTTTGTTCATGTTCAAGATCCATATGGAAAAAAATACAACTATATGTTAGTGTAAATGATTTGGGTGAAGAATCATATAAAGCGTTTAAAGAAGATGATATTGGAGATATCGTTGGTGTTAAAGGATTTGTATTTAAAACAAAGACTGGTGAAATATCAATTCATGCTAAAAGAATTTACTTTACTTTCTAAATCATTGAGACCATTACCTGAAAAAAATTCCATGGTTTAAAAAGATACTGATTTAAGATATAGACAAAGATATGTTGATTTAATAATGAATCCAGAAGTTAAGGATACTTTTTATTAAGAGAATTCAAATCTTAAAAGAAATTAGAACATTCCTTGATAATTTAGGATATTTAGAAGTTGAAACACCTATTTTAAATAATATTTCAGGTGGTGCTTCTGCAAGACCATTTATAACACATCATAATACATTGGATATTGATATGTATTTAAGAATTGCACTTGAATTAAATCTTAAGAGATTAATTGTTGGTGGATTTGATAGAGTATATGAAATGAATAGAGTTTTTTTAGAAATGAAGGTATGGATATTAAGCATAATCCAGAATTTACAGAACTTGAACTTTATGCTGCATATCAAAAATTTAGATGATATGATGGATGTAACAGAAAAAAATTAATAACAACAGTAGCTCAAAAAAAGTTTTGGGTACATTAAAAGTTAATTTCAAGGACGTGAAATTGATTTAACTTCTGGATGGAGAAAAAAGTAACAATGACTGAAATTGTTAAAGAAGTAACAGGAGTTGATTTTAATACTATAAAAAAACAGATGAAGAAGCGCAAGAGGCTTTAAAAATCTTTAAGAATTCCATTGGATCCAATTAAACAATCAAGAGGGGATATATTGGCTCAAATATTTGATGAAAAAATGTGAAGATACTATTGTTAATCCAACGTTTGTTTACGAATATCCAATTGAAAAACTCACCATTGGCTAAAAAAAGGTTAAAGGTAGTGATACGATGGTTCAAAGATTTGAATTATTTATTGCTGGTGGAGAATATGCTAATGCATTCTCAGAATTAAATGATCCTATTGATCAATATGAAAGATTTTTTAAATGAAATCAGAAATAGGGATAAAGGTGATGAAGAAGCTGGTATGATGGATGAAGATTATATTAACGCTCTTGAAATCGGTTTACCTCCTACAGGTGGTATGGGAATGGGTATTGATAGATTAGTAATGTTATTGACTGATTCGGCATCAATTAGAGATGTTTTATTGTTCCCTACAATGAAGCCTTTAAACTAAATTATGATATAAAATAATAGTAAAAAAATCTAATAGAAATATTAGATTTTTTTATTTTGAAATTATTAGTCAATTTTACTTAATATTTAATATAATATGGTATAATTGCAAAAAAATTAGGAGTTTATTATGAAATTTTTTTAATATGGTAGAAATACCACTAAAAAAATATATTAATATTTTTTTAGTTATGAATATTATTACTTTTTACTTATGGGATATGATAAACATGAGGCAAAAAGTTAATCAGTGGAGAATTAGCTGAAAAGGCATTATTTTTTTATTTTGTCTCTTTGGAGGAAGTATTGGTGGAATATGTGGTATGTATGCTTTTAGACATAAAACGCAGAAATGGTATTTTAAAAATAGGGTTTCCATTGATATTGATTATTCAAATAGGGGTAATCATTTATATGAATGTGGTGAAATAGGAGTTGTTATGGAAAAAAAGAAAAAAATACTTAAAAACAGAGAAGAAAGTTAGGGATGCTAATTTTGAATTATTAAGAATTGTAGCAATGTTTATGATTATTATTCATCATTATTTAATTTTTGGTGGAATTTTTGCAAAAATGTTGTTGAAGGGACAATGAGATATTATATTGTTAATATTATTGAATTTGCGTGTATTGTTTGTGTTAATGTCTATGTTATGATTAGTGGATATTATATGATTAAATCGAAAAACAAAAATTTAAAAAGATTCTACAGATTGAATTACAGCTTCTTACATATTCAATTTTGATGTATTTATGGGTTGTTTATAAGGGTGAAAAAAAGAGTTTAATATATATCATTTAATTAAAAAAATTTTTTTTTCCTTTTTATAGCTAATAGATATTGGTTTGTTACAGCATATATGGGACTTTATTTATTAATTCCTTTCATTAATAAATTAGCTGAAGTGCTTGATAGAAAGCAATTTATAAGAGGAGTAATTATTTTAGGATTGTTACTTTTGTGTATTTAAAACTATTTATCCAGGAAATGAGGTCTTGGAAGGTAGAAATGGATATAGTTTATTTTGGTTTGTGTTCTTATATGCTTTTTGCTGGTTGTGTCAGACTTTATTATGATAAAAATTTTTAAAAAGATTTGGTGTTTCTTATTGTATGTCGCAATGATTGCAATTCAAATTTATTTGAAAGTTATTTTGAAGAAAGATTCTAAGTTTAATATTGTTCAACAGTATATGGGATTTGGACTAAGTTATAATAATTTGTTTATATTTATTGAGTCAGTGGCAATATTTTTTTCTTTTTTTCAAAAGTTTGCATATTAAAAACTAAAGTTTTGAATATTGTTATAAATTATATTGCTGGTTTAACATTGGGAGTTTATTTATATCATCAAAAATGATGATTATGCTTGGAAGATGTGGGAGAGAATTAATCCATATCAATATATAGGAAGCGATAATTTGTTTTTTTGATGATGATGTTAACAACTTGTAAAATTTTTTTGTTACAGGGATAATTATTGAACAGTGTAGAGTTTGGATTTTTTTAAATTATTTGGATTATTGAAGAAAATAAAATTTGTTGATAATTGTAATAAAAAAATTGAAAAAAAGCTTTTTTTTGAAAAATAGGGGAGAAAGTTTAGAGGTTTATATGAAATATTATTTGGAAGATGTGAAAGATGTTTTTGAAAGAACTTGATTCAAATGAAGATGGTTTATCAAATATTGAGGCTAATAAGAGATTGGTCGAAAAATGGCAAGAATAGGATTGAAGAAGGTAAGAAGGATGGAATTTTTTTAAGAAAATTTTTTTAATTCTTTAAAAAGATCCTATGATTATAATGTTGTTAGTGACTGCTGTGATTTCAGCGATTTTGGCTAAGATACAGAATGAGCCTTTTACTGATGTGTTTATTATTTTTATTTGTTGTAATTATTAATACTATTATGGGATTGATTCAAGAAGGAAAGCTGAAAAAAAGCGATTGATTCTTTGAAGAAAATGACTGCTGCAACATCTAAAGTTATTAGAGACGGAAAAACTATTGTTGTAAAAAGTGAGGATTTAGTTAAAGGTGATGTAATTGTTCTTGAAGCTGGTGATTTAGTACCTGCTGATTGTAGATTAATTGAAGCGTATAGTATGAAAAACTGATGAATCAACTTTAACGGGTGAATCAGTGCCTGTTAATAAATTAATAGACATTTTGAATATGAGTTCTGGTGAGAATAATTTAATTCCTTTGGCTGATAGAACTAATATGGTTTACAGTGGAAGTACAGTTGCTTATGGTAGGGGAAAAAGCAGTTATTACTGAAGTTGGTATGAATACAGAAATTGGTAAGATTGCTACTAGTTTGCAAACTGCTAAAAAAAGGAAGTTACTCAATTGCAAAAAGAAAAATGAGTCAATTGTCTAAGACTTTAACTAAAAATTGTATTGATAATTTGTGCATTAGTCTTTGTTTTAAGATTGATTAGGGGCGGTGGTATTAATGCAGATAATTTTATTGATACTACTTTGATGGCTGTGGCACTTGCTGTTGCTGCAATTCCTGAAGGTTTACCTGCGGTTGTTACAGTTATTTTATCAATTGGTGTTACTGAAATGTCTAAGAGAAAGGCTTTGATTAGAAAGCTTAATACTGTTGAGACAATTGGTTGTGTGCAAGTTATATGCAGTGATAAAACCGGTACATTGACTAAGAATAAAAATGACTGTTGTGGAATCATTTGTTGGTGAAGATGGAAATAAAGATGATATTGATTTATTGTCAAAGGGCATGGCTCTATGTTCTGATTCTAAAATGAATAAGGAAAAAAGGGGTTGCAGAAGGCGAGCCTACTGAAAATGGTTTAGTTGAATATGCTTTTTAAGCTAGGTTTTGATAAAAACAGAATTAGAGAAGGTTTTACCTAGGGTTCAAGAAGTACCATTTGATTCTATGAGAAAAAATGATGAGTACTGTTCATGAAGTAAAGGCTGTGGATGATAAATATTTTTGATAAGAAATATGTTCAATTTACAAAGGGTGCGTGTGAAATATTACTTGATCGTTGTAATTTTTATTTAGAAAATGGTGAAGTAAAAAAATATAAATGATGATTTTAAGAAAAAAATATTTTTTTTGCTAAAAAAATAAGGATTTTGCTGATAGAGCATTAAGAGTGCTTGGGTGCGCTTATAAAACATCTGATGTGCTTAATGATGAAGCTAGTTCTGAAAAAGTTGAAAATGGTTTAATTTTTATTGGATTTGTTGGTATGATTGATCCTTGTAGGGATGAAGTTTTTGATGCTATTGATAGATGTAAGAGCGCTGGAATTAGACCTATTATGATTACGGGTGATCATATTGATACAGCTGTTGCAATTGCTAAACAATTAAAGATTATCGAGGATGCTAAAAATGCTAGAACGGGTGCTGAAATTGATGGGATTACTGAGGAAGAACTTATTGAAGTTGTTAAGAATGTAAGCGTTTTTGCTAGGGTTCAACCAGAGCATAAGACGAGAATTGTTAAGGCTTTGCAAAATTTGAATTATATTACTGCAATGACTGGTGATGGTGTTAATGATGCTCCATCTATAAAGCAGGCTAATGTTGGTGTAGCTATGGGCATTACTGGAACTGATGTTACAAAGGGTGCATCTGATATTATTATTGCTGATGATAATTTTTGCTACTATTGTTAATGCTGTTGAAGAAGGAAGAAAGAATTATGATAATATTAGAAAAAAATAATTCAATTCCAATTGTCTACTAATATGGCTGAAGTTTTAGTAATATTTATATCATCATTGCTTGGAATTACTTTTTTTAACACCTGCACATTTATTATGGATTAATATGATTACTGATTCAACTCCAGGTCTTGCACTTGGTACTGAAAAAGGCTGAAGGTAATATAATGAAGAGAAAGCCTAGAAAGACTGATGATTCTGTTTTTGCTGATGGTGCTGGCGTGGATATGATTTGGCAGGGAATAGTTATGGCTATTCTAGTAGCAATTTCATTTTTTTATGGGTGAATTTTTTTGGAAAATGGAAGATTTTTTTATTGGCTGAATCAAAACATGGAATGAGTATGGCTTTTTTTAACTATGAATTTTTGTTGAAATGTTCCATGCTGTTTTGTATGAGATCACAGAGAAAAATCTATTTTTTTAAATTAAATAGTTTTAACTGGTGGTTACTTGGTGCAGTTGTTTTAACAATTATATTTACAATTGGAGTAATTTATATTCCTTTTCTTTGTGAATTTATTTGGATTTGAAAGTATTAATTTCACTGAATTTATGGTTGCATTTGGTCTTGCTTTTTGCAATTATTCCAATTATTGAAATTGTGAAATTTTTTTGAAAGAAAGTTTTCTAAAGCATAATTTGAAAAAAATAATCTATGACATTGATATTGCAAATGTTTGAAATGTATTGATTAAAAAAATCTAGATATATTTATAATATATCTAGATTTTTTTGCATTTAGAGGTAGTTATGGGATTAAAAACAACAGATTAAAAATTATTGGTTTTTATTTTTAAAAAAATAAAAAGTTAATGATAAATGGGGATTATGCTGATAATGAAATTATAGTTGCTTCTATTGATGGTGTTGAAGATAAAAATAATTGACAGAGTTATTGAACTTAATAAGGAAGAAAAATGAATTAGAAAAATAGAGGAAATTTTATTTTTGGATGGGAAATGGATTTTTTTCGATTAATGGTAATGAAGATTGCGAAAATGAAGTAATCTTAAAGGCCATGTTGCATAGAACTTTAAATGTTTTGAATGTTTTTCATAAAGAATATGTTAATTTGGTTAATTTAGAGGAAGCGGAAATTCAAGCTAAATTACTTGAGTTTGAAAGTGAAGAGTTAAAGGAAAAATATTAATGTGTTAAATTCATATTTTTTTGTAAAAAGTGATGATTTAGGAATTAATTTGAATGATGATATTGATTTGTTGGAAATAAAAAAACATTTTGTGGAGAAATCATTGGAAATAGAGAGAATTACTGATGATTTACAAAAAAATAATTGCTGAAAAAAAGAGGGTATCAGACTTGAGTTAATAAAAACTCTTGATAAAAACATCTTCATTGCCTGATGATGAAATATTTAATAAATATGGTTCTGCGAGAGAATACATTGTTAATGAGAGAAAAAAACTACTAAATTTAGAGAGAATTTAGAGTTTATGGCGAAGAGATATTCTTTGAATGAAAAAAATCCGAAGAAGAATTCATTGAAGCTGTTGAGGAAAAAAAGTGTATTTTATTGATGAAATTAGAGAAGTTACTCGAAAATTTGATGGTAAAAAAAGGTGATTATAAAGAAATCGCTAAAGAAGAAAAATAATTTAACAAAAAAATACAATGTGATAAATTGGAATTAATTATTTCAAAGTTTAATGATGGAAAAAAATAGTGTTGAAAAAGCTTTTAGTTGGCAGAAAGCACAAATTATTTGTTATGATTGATAAGTTGGATTTTTATAATAAAGAAGGGCACTAAGCTATTAAATGGTGTTAATTCTGTTTCAAATTGTAGTGTGGAATAGGATTTGATATGAAATATGAATTTGAAGTTGAGGGAAAGATAACTGGAAAAAGAAAGACCTAGAATTAATATGAATTCTGGAACTGTTTATACTCCTAACAGAACAAAGGATTATGAAGCTTTTAATTCAACAAGCTTTTTTTATAAAATATAGAAAGCAATTGAATATTACTAATAGAGTTTTTGTATCCATTGTTGCATATTTTAAAAATTCCAGCATCTACCCGTAAGGCAGACAAGGAATTGATGCTTAAGGATTTGATTAGTCCTACTAAAAAAACCTGATGCTGATAATATTGCTAAAGTTGTACTGGATAGTTTGAATAAATTCGTTATAAGGGACGACAATCAAGTTAGTAAAAATTTTTAGTTGAATATACTGATGATGTTGAAAAAAATTGTTGTTAGTATTGAAGAATATTAGGAGGTTAATATGTCTGAAGATGTTAGAATTAAAAAAATGATAAATTTAGTTTTCATTATAGAGTTGCTGGTTTGATAGAACAAAAATGGAAAAATTTTTAATTCAAAAGATTGATGGTTATGATTATTATATTTTTGCCTGGAGGACATGTTAAACTTGGCGAAAGTTCAGCAGCTGCTATAAAAAGGGAAGTTTTAGAAGAAGTTGGATGTGGAATTGATTCTTTGAAATTAGTTTATTTAAATGAAAAATTTTTTTATAAGAAAGATCAAAAGAATGGAGCATTGGGTTGAAAAATTATTTTTTTGATTAAACCTGATGAAAGAATAAAGTTGAATAATTGGTCTGTTCAAGAAAAATGATGATGGAAAGATTATGAAATATAATTTTTATTGGCTTAGTGTGGATGAAATTAAAGATATTGATTTAAAAGCCTACTGCTATTAAGGATTTGATAATTAATAATAAATATAATGATTTTTAATTATTTGATTAGGGAGTAATTGTTTTAAAAAAATAGGAAATATGAAAAAGAATAAAAATAATTGAACCTGAAAAATGTTTTTAAGAAATGCTTTAAAAAGCTGTACTGTGATGGTATGGCTTTTTATAATCCTTAATTGACTTATTTTATTTTTAAATACTATAATTCATATATATGCGAGCATAATTTAATGGCAAAAATATCGTGCTTCCGACCCGAAGTTCCGGGTTCAATTCCAGTGCTCGCTCCAAAAAGAAAAAGAGTGAAGATGCAGTTGCATTCTTCACTCTTCTTTTTATTTAGCTATCTTTATTTTTTTAGTTGTGAAATTAGGGATATTATGTTTTTTTATGGTTGAAATAGTAAAAATTATAAAGTGAACAGATTGAAATTATGGCTATTTTATAGTAAAATAGCTATACTCATTTTATATAATAAGGAGGAAAAATAGATGAGAAGAAATGCGATGATTATCGCTTTTTGCAATGTCGTTGCTGTGTGCATGTGGACCGGCAAAAGAAGAGAATTTAATGTACAATGGGAAATTCATTCTTGTAGGAAAGGATGAAAAATTTTAATACTGATCTAGATCAGTATATTCTATATGATCCTGAAACAATGGTCATGTATATTTTCATTAAGAGCTATAAATCTGGTGGATTATCTGTAATTTATAATTCAGATGGAACACCTAAAGTTTATTCTCAAGAAGAATAAAAATATTTATTTAACGGAATATTTTATAAAGAAAAGAGTGAAGATGCAGTTGCTTTCTTCACTCTTTTTGAAATTTTATGCATTTATTGCTAGATGTGCCATCTTTATAGCATCATCTAAAGTTTTGGCACCCGCTATGAATCCTTTTGGATGACAGAACAAAAGCTGTTTTTTTATATTTGTTCTGTATGGTAGATCTTTTCGATTTAATCCCCACCAATCTTTTTGGAAATCTTTTTCGTACATCTAAAGAATTGGTACTGTTGCAGATTGCTTGGACTATATATCCTTCTCTGTCTGATGGAAATATACAATATAATATATTTTGAGCTTTAGGATTTTTTTGAATCCAGAAGGTGATCATTCCATGGTAGGAAATAGTCCAAAAATTAGAATTCTATTTGAACTTTTTTTCTATAAAATTTTTCAATAAGTATTCGAGATTTTTTTCTTTTGATATTGCTCGTTTTATGCAATTATCGAAAAATTTCTTGACACATTTTGAAAGCTTTTTGAATTGTGCTTCAATTGTTGTTGTGTCCTCCCAAGATGGATTGAAGTCTGCTATAATTTTAGAAATATGCATGCAACTGAAATTTATGGAAATTGGAACGCCATTATCAATTGCATCTATTCCTTGAATTAACTTTTTGATCAATATTTTTGGAATATTGCTTGATAGTTTAATTTTTTTGATCATTTGGACTCATCTTTTTTTATTATGCTGATGCCAAATTCTTTCCAAATTAATCCCGCACTAGCATACGGTAAGCCGTTTTTTTCTATATCCGTTTTTATGGTGGTGGTCAAACTTTCCGCCGCCAATATCAAAAAAACGATTACATCTGAGTGAATAGTTTTAGGAACTTCACTTACCCGTAATAAGTTTACGTGCATTATTTTTTTCTAGAAGAACAGTTGCCATTACTTCGTCGGCATGGAACTTGCCGGAATGTGTGATGCAATTTGCATCTTTTAAATCTTTGACAATATTTAACATATAACCTCTGACCTCCGTGATGCATAAAAGAATTTGTTTTAATGAATTTTTGGGATATATATCTTTTTCAATCTTAATATTCATTTTGTAATTCAATTATTCAATTTCAATTTCAATGTACATGGTTAATAAACTACTGTGTTATTATAGCATAAATTATGTAAATAATCAATTTGTATAATATGAAAAGAGTGAATAGATACCGAATCTAGTCACTCTTTAGGATTTAATGTTTTTGATTTTTAATTTTTACAATTGTTGCGCCGATGTCTCCGTCCGTGAATCCGGCAGTGTAGTAGTCGTCTACATATCGTGATTTTTTTAGGAATTCATGTACTCCCTGGCGTAGTTTTTCCGGTTCCTTTGCCATGGATTATTCGGCATTCTTTTTAATCCTGCCATATAGCATGAATCTAAGTATTGATCTATTATTTCAGTTGCTACTGCGACAGTTTCACCAATTACATTTATTTCTGATTTAATTGTTTGTGCTTTGTTATTTTTGATATTTACTTTTGAATTTGTTTTTTTGATGATTTGGCAAGTGTTTCTGGAGCTTTGTTATTTAGAGATAGGAGAACACTTAGGTCTAAGCCTTTGGCTTTTTGAATTATTGACTGAATCGTTTAGTTTATTGCGTAGATGTTCGGCTTTTTTTGATATCTGATTGTTGCATTTTACTTAATTTAGAGATTATTTCATTTGCTTCTTCTTTTTGCGTCAATTAAGATTTGCTTTGCTTCGTTTCTAGCTTCTTCAATTTTTTTCTTTTTCATGTTTTAATTTATCGGTTACATCGTTTTTCTAATGATTTTTCTTAATACTTTAATCTGATTTAGATTTTTTTCAATTTCCTTTTTTTCCTTCTTCAATTTTTTTATTTTTTTGAATCATAGATATCTTTCATGAGTGTTTCGATATCTGTGTCTGGTTTACTGATTAAAGAACTTGCTCTTTCGATGATTTCTTTTTGGAATTCCAAGTCTTTGACTTATAGCAAAAAGCATTACTTTTTCCAGGGATACCCATTAATATGTGATATGTTGGACGCATGTTTTTCGATATCAAATTCTGCACTGGCATTTTTCAAAAACCTTTATTTGATAAACAATAATTTTTTTATTTCGTGGTAATGGGTTGTAGCTAATGTAAATGCGCCATATTCATAAAAATCTTTCTAGTAAGCTAATTGCTAGGTTTGCACCTTCTATTGGATCTGTTCCAGAGCCTAATTCATCTACTAAAAATTAAGCTATCAATTGTAAAGTTTTCTAATATATTTACAATTGTTGTCATGTGTGATGAAAAAGGTACTTAGTGATTGCTCAATGCTTTGTTCATCTCCAATATCTGCAAATATATTATCGAAGATTTTTAATTGTACTGTTATCTGAGGCTGGAATGTGAATTCCTGATTGGGCCATTAATGAAAGTAGTCCTACAGTTTTTTTAAGGTTACTGTTTTACCACCTGTGTTTGGACCTGTAATTACTAGTGTTCTATATGTTTTACCAATTTCGATATTAATTGGAACTACTTGATTTTTTTGTTTATTAAAGGATGTCTAGCATTTTTTTAATTCAATAAAATCACCAATTTCAGGTTTAGTGCAATCATTGTCTATTGAATATCTCGCTTTTTGCAGTTATAAAGTCTAGTTTTTCCTATCAAATTTAAATTTTGTTTTAAAAAAATCCATATAGGGGGAATAGGTTGCTTGATAATTCACTTAATATTCTTTTCAATTTCGTGTTGTTCTTCAATATTTAAAAGTATTTATTGAGTTATTAATTTCAAATACTGACATTGGTTCGATGTAAACTGTTGAGCCACTACTTGATGTGTCATGAATGAATCCTTTGATTTGATTGCGATATTCTTCTTTTACAGGAATTACATATCTATTGTTTCTAATTGTTACAAGGGGATCCATCATGTATTTAGAATATGTTGTTGAATGAATCATTTTTATTTAAAAGTGTTTTTGATTTGCAATTCTAGATTTTTTTATTTCTTCTGATTTGGTTTAATTTTTGGTGATGCAGAATCTGCGATTGTATCTTCTGATAATATGCTGGAATGGATTTTTTTCTTTCAACATCTTGATTAATATATAAGTCGTCAAAGTATTTATCTAAATATTGTGAATGCTCCTGAGCATCTTTGTGATAATCTTTTAATTCTTTTTGACATGTATAGTACATCGGCAAAATTTAATAGATTTTTAGCAGATAGATTTATATAACTTTCAATTTGTTTCAAACCAATTGTTAAATCATCTATTTCAGAAATGGGGAATGAACCATATTTTTGAAAATAGATTAACTGCTTCACTAGTTTCTTCAAGTGTTCTACTTACTTTTTTTCGACATTTGATGATGGTTCTAATTTGCTTGCTATTTCTTTTCCTATAAATGTTTTTACAATTTTTTTAATTAAATTTTCTATTATTAGATTATATTCTAGTTTGTTTAAATATTTTTTTGTATCATTTGATTTTTTTCCTTGTTTATTAATTTGCTATATTATATGGCAAAATGCTTGATTTTTCAATAATACAGTTTATAGTGTTGGTATATTATTGAAAAAAAGGTACTAATATAATATATAATATATCCTTGAGGAGGAATTGAAATGATTAAAAAAACCGGAATTATTAGCACCGGCAGGTTCATTTGAAAAAAAGCAAAAGTGGCATTTATGTATGGTGCTGATGCTGTATATTGTGGAACGGGGAATTATCACTTAGATCACGTTCACCAATTAATGAAGAAGAACTTGCTAAAATTATAAATTATGCACATAGTATTGGAAAAAGAGTTCATGTTACTTTAAATACTTATGCTTCAGATGATTTGTATGAAGCAATGGAAAAAGCAAATTAGATTGCTTGATAAATTGAAAGTTGATGCGATTATTGCAGCTGATGGAGGAGTTATTCAATTAATTCATGATATAGCACCTAATATTGAAATTCATATTAGTACACAGGCAAATACTCTTAGTGCACATACTGCAAAAGTTTTGGCAAAAGAATGGTGCTAGTAGAGTTATTCTTTCTAGAGAAATGAATAAGGAAGATATTAAAAAAAGTTATTGATAATATTCCAGAAAGTTTGGAAACAGAAATGTTTATTCATGGTGCCATTTGTTGGGCTTATTCTGGAAGATGTTTTTTTAAGTCAATACATGTCTGGAAGAAGTGCTAATTGTGGGGATTGTTCTCAAAGTTGTAGATGGAAATACAATGTTTATATTGAAGAAGCAAATAATCCTGGAAATATTATGCCTGTTGAGCAGGATGGTAATGGTACATATGTAATGTCTTCTAAGGATTTATGCTTAATTAATGAAATTCCGGAAATTGTAAAATTAGGTGTTTCAAGTTGTAAAATTGAGGGAAGACTTAAATCAGAATATTATTTAGCAAGTGTTGTTAATGCGTATAGAACTGCTATTGATGATTATGTTAAAAGATCCTGAAAATTTTTGATAGTACTAAATATTATAATGAGCTTGAAAAAGACTAAGACAAGGGATATTACGGATTTCTTTTTTTAATAAGAAAAAGTATTGATGATAATGTTTCTTATGATAATAAAACAATATAATTTACAATATGAATATGGCGGTCAAGTAACTAAATATGATCCTGATAAATCTGTTGTAAGGATTGGAAATAAATTACTTGTTGGTGATGAAATGGAAATTATTGTTCCTGGAGAAATAACACCTGTTAAATTTAAGATTGATGAGATGTGGGATGTAGAAACTGGCGAAAAATGTTGAGTTTGTAAATCCTGGTAGAGCTGGTCAAAAGTGTTTTTAATGAAGTTACCTATTGAATGTAAAGAAGGATATGTGATTAGAAGAAAAAAATAATAATGAGGTTTCAATGGGGGATTTTAAATGAAATCAATTAAGAATTTAAAAAGAGAAGCTAAAAAAAGGCTTTTTAAGAAGATTGGAGTTTTTATTCTAATTACGATTATTTCGTTATTAATTATTGGTGAAAAAAATATTGATAATACAGCTATTAAAGTTATAAAAAAACAATTCAAAATGGTATCGATGAAGTAAAAAGAAATTAGAAATAGTGGAAATACCGATTTTAAACAAAAATATTTATGATACATATGTTGATAAAGTTTTGTCTGAATTATTTGAAGGTAATAATGATGGATTAGTTAAAGCTGTTAGAGAAGATAAGAGTATTGGAAAAAGGTGTTACTGTCGCAGTTACAAATTTCTTTACTAAAGGGACAGACACAGGTTCAAATATTTATTAATTCAATTATTGGAAAAACCTACTCAGGAACAATTAAATAAGGCTGTTGCTATAATTTTTAGCTGTTGTAGCTATTTTTGCTCAAAAATATTTATTATTAATCCTTTGAATATTTCCATTGCTAGAATGTATTTAGAGAGCAAATCTTATAAAGTTAAATTTGGTAGATTGAAATATGCTTTTTAATAAAGAATATTATTTGAATATTGTTAAAAAGTGCAATAGTGCTTGATATTTATAAGTTTTTTTGTGGAGTTTAACTCTTATTGGTGGTATTGTTAAAAGTTATTCTTATCGAATGTTTAACTTTATAATTGCGGAGAATCCTAAAATTAGTCCATTAAATGCATTGACTTTATCTAGAAAGATGATGAATCATCATAAGATGAATGCGTTTTTATTAGATTTATCATTTTTTTAGGATGGAATATTTTAAGGTTTGTAACAATTGGTATTGCAGGAATTTTTAATTGATCCATATTATAATTTTACTTATGTTGAATTGTATTCTGTGTTAAGGAAAGATTATATTGAAGCGGGATTACAATATTTTTGAAAAAAATTTGATGATGATATTTTTGTTTGATGATGTAAAAAGAGAAAGTTATTATCCGATTCCTGAATATTTAGAGAAGATTAAAAGAGATTATGAAAATACATATCCGGATTTTTGAAATATCAAAGATTGTGTTATTTTTTTTCTTTTTCTTTTCAATAATTGGATGGTTATGGGAAGTATTTTATTTTATTGTTATTAAGGGACAACTTGTTAACAGGGGCTTTTTAAGAGGTCCATGGCTTCCTATTTATGGATTTGGATGTGCTTTATTAATATTATTTACAAAGAGTAAGAAACTTAGAAAATTGCTTAATTCACCTGTGTGGACTTTTATATTTATTACTATTTTTCTGTACTGCTTTAGAGTATATTACATCTTATGTTATTGAAAAAAACAGACTGGTGTAAGGTATTGGGATTATTCTAAATTGTTTATGAATATTAATGGAAGAGTATGTTTGAAGAATTCTATATTTTTTTTGGAATAGGTGGTTCTTTATGTATTTATATTATAGGACCTGCTTTTTTTCAAAAACATATTGAAATAATTCCTAAAAAAATTAGATATTTATTAGTAACGATTTTTAGTAATTACAATTAGTTTGGATTTTGCATATTCTATAATTAATTTACATACGGGTGAAGGAATTACTGAGGTTAGAGAAGCTTTTGAAGGATATTCGAAGTATATTAATAAAACAGAGTTTAGTCCGATAAATAAAAATTAATAAACTTATATTATAAGATTGATTTTTTTAATTTTTTTATATGTTATTATAATTATGTTTTTAATAAGGAGAGATGAGAGATGCCAGAAGTATTGAAAAAAATTTATTATATGTAATTTATATTATTGTATGTTTAGCTTTAATAGTTGTTACTTTATTACAACCAAGTGAAGGACAACATTCAGCGGAAGAAACTTATGATGAAAAACACTAAAGGCTAATAAGTTCTTTGATAAAAAAATAAATCAAGAACTAAAACAGGAAGAATGTATAAAAAAAGACAATAGTGTTAGGAATAATTTTTTTGCTGTTCTAACAGTTATAGTAGGAATTGTTTGTTTATTCTAAAAATAAATTATGATATTTTTTTATTAAGATGCTATCCGTGTTGGTTAGCATCTTTTTTTGAAAATTGAGGAGGTGAATATGGAGAAAAAAGGGAAATGTAGTTGTTCCAACTAAAAATAGTGGGAATTTTTGAAAAAAAGTAAAAAAATTTTTGGTTTTGTAAAACCTGATGATAAAAAAAGAATTTTAAGAAAGATATTTTTTTATTCCAAAGGCTTTTAGTAAAAATGCAAGAAATGGTCAAAAAAAGTTGTTGTTGAAATTATTAAAGAATCTATGGATGGTAAAAAAATCTGAAGGTAAAAATTGTGGAAATTTTTAGGTTTTCCGGATCAAGCGGGAATTGACATGTTATCTATTATTAAGCAATTTGATTTACCGTCTGAATTCTCTAAAGAAGTTATTAATGAAGCAAAAATCTGTGAGTTTAGAGCCTATTTCTTTAAAAATATAGAATGGACTTACGTGATCAGGAAATTTTTTTACAATTGACGGTGAAGATGCAAAAAGATTTGGATGATGCTGTTTGTGTGAAAAAAATTATCGGATGGAAATTATGAGCTTGGAGTGCATATTGCGGATGTTAGTCATTATGTTAGGGAGAATACGGAGATTAATAGGGAAGCAGTTAATAGGAGCACGAGTGTTTATATGCTTGATAGAGTTATACCGATGCTTCCATTCGAGCTTTCAAATGGTTGCTGTAGTTTAAATGAAGGTGTTGATAGATATGCAATGTCTTGTGTTATGAAGATTAACAAAAGAGGTGATGTTGTTGATGCTGATGTATTTAAAAAGTGTTATAAATGTTACGAAGAGAATGAATTATCATGAAGTTCAAGTTGATATTGATCGAAAATAATGAAGAAATTGTTAGTCAATATGATGATGAAAAAAAGAAATATGCTAATGATAATATAGTGGCGGATGAAAAAATATTTGGAACATCTTGATTTAATGGCGGAACTTGCACAGATTTTTGAAAAAAATAGAAGAATTGAAAAAAAGGTTATTTATCTTTAAATATTCCTGAGAGTAAAATTACTTTGGATAAAAAGGGAAGAGCTATTGATGTTGGAGTTTATGATACTAGTTTTTTTCTAATGAAATAATTGAGCAATTTATGCTTACAGCTAATGAAACTATTGCGGAGAAATTTTTATTGGCTTGATGCTCCTTTTTATTTATAGAGTTCATGAAAAAAACCGGATGAAGAAAAAAAGTTGAAGATTTTAATAAGTTTTTACTTGATTTGGGATATCATATAAAAGGAAAAACCGAGTGATGTAAAACCAAAAATCTTTTGCGCAAATATTGGACCAAGTAAGGGGAAAAAGATGAGGAAAGAGTAGTATCAACTTTATTACTTAGAACTTTAAAAATGGCCAGATATGATGCAGAGAATTTAGGACATTTTGGTATTGCTGGACAGTATTATTGTCATTTTACATCACCTATCAGAAGATATCCGGATCTATTTATACATAGAATTATTTCTAAATATATTGAAGCGGATTATGATGTTAATGATTGGTTTAAAACTAAGTATTATGGTAGGGCTGAAAAAATATGCGGCGAGATCATCATTGTGTGAGCAAAGGGCTACTAAAGCTGAGAGAGAAGCGGATGATATGAAAAAAAGCTGAATATATGGAAAGTAAAATTGGTGAAGAATATGATGGCATCGTGTCTTCAATTACTAAGTTTGGCATTTTTGTGGAACTTGCAAATACTGTTGAAGGTTTAGTTAGATATGAACAGATGGAAGATGATTTTTATATTTTTTTGATGAAAAATAGAAAAAAACTGCTATTGGTGAAACAAATTCTAAAATTTACAAAAATAGGTGATAAGGTTAGAATAGTTGTAACTGATGCAAATAAAAGAGCTTCGTAGAATTGATTTTTAAAAATATTGTAATATTGAAAAAAATATGGTGTTTTTGGTAATATTATATAGAAAAAGAACAAAAAGAGGTAAAAATATGAAATATCAACATTTAGCTGTAATATTTTGTTTGATAATAGTTCCAATTTCTATGGTTGTGGGATTATTTACGAGCAGTATGATTAAAGTTTCTGAAAAAAAGAATCTGCATATACATCATTGTTATATAATTCTACTTACGATGCTGTACGTGCATATCAAATAAATACGCAAAAATAATAATTATTCTAGTGAGAAAAACATCAAGAATAAGGGATATAACTGCATCTGTTAATTCTTTTTTAGTAGTATGGCGACTGGACTTTCTTCAAGTGGTTACACTAAAACTGAATTAAATGATTATATTCCTGCTATTTTGTACAATTTATATGATGGATTTTATATCTATGGCACATATAATAATTATGCAGAGTTAAGGGATAAACAATATAATACAAGTTATGGCACAACTGAAACTAGGAAAGCCCCTGAATTTAAAGTTAATGAAAAATATTAATGAAAATGCTAAACTAAAAAGGGCTAAAAAGCTTTTTAATTATTATACTTGTAAATATACTGTTAATAATCAATATAATATTATAGTTAATTATACTTTTGGATAATTATATTAGTGTATATGCTGAATATATTGGAAATGATGGATTGTGGAAATATGAAGCTTTTAAATGGGTATTATATCAATCCAAGAAAAAAATTACTAATATTGATAATATAAATCATACTGTAACATTGAATTATGATACTGTTATTGGGCCTGAAGTGCTTGGCGAATATGTTGCAACAGTTGATACACAGTATCATTTTGGATAATACTTTTCATAAAGTTTATAGAAATATTAGATATTATAATTATGTGATTTATAATAATCAAAAATATTATTTCGATGATAGTGTTATGAATGGAAGTAGTGAATATGGTACAGTAGCACCTACAATTAAAGCTGTTGGAAACAGGGATAATAATTTTAGTTTTAACAATACATATACTGGAATACCTATATTTAGACTTGAAAAATAATAAAAGAGTTTATATTGGTACATATGAAATGGCTAGATTATATGCGTCTATTAAAGGAATGCAGATTCCGGTTGATGAAAAAAACTTTTTTTACTACGAATAATATTAATCTTGCAAGTTTTTTTTAGAAATAAGGATAGCGAATTTAGAGATTTGAATGCATATTATTATTATGTGAATGCAAAGTCTTTTAGTGAAAGAGCGCATGAAATATTAAAAAGAGTTGACATTGGTAGTGATTATAAAAAAATATTGATAGTGAGCCTTTTAAGAGAAAATATAATGTTACGATAGATAGTAGTGGAGTGGAAGGGCCTGATCCACATCAAAAAGCATATTTAACAACTAATAAAAATTTTTTTGATTATGATCAACCTAATAATGATCCTGAACTTGCATCATCGGCGTTTGATTCCCATAGAATTGATGTTGTTATTGCAAGTATACAGAATGCGTTGGTTAATGAAGTCAAAAAAATTTTGATGATTATTTAGGAAGAACATATAGATATCAAATGCCTGCGGTTAGTGAAACTGACTGGCATAGAATTGCTAATAATTCTACAATGCTTACATTTATGCAGGGGATGCCAATTGGTAATTATAAATTTTACAGTAATTACGCTGTTGTTAGTAATGATAAGACTGTTGAGTTTATAAATAGGGATTCAATATATGTGCAGCCACATTATCAAAAATAATGATGGATGGAATAGTGCAGCACTTGCAACTCAGGCTGGAGCAGATGGTAGTTATAATGAAAAATAATGTAATGGCAGTACGTTATAAAAAAATATGGATAATCAACTTATTTATTATGATCCAAGATCAAAATTATTTAATGAAGAAGTAAAAAGAGAAAGTTGGAGAATATCAATTATAGGGTTGTCGCTTATAGATTGACTGATTATGATAGGGATTCTATTACTCTTGCGAAAGATGATATTAATGCAGTTGAAGGCAGTGATCCAAATGATTTTACAACTTACAAAAATATTATTATTATCAACCAGGTATTGCATCTTATGATAGTATTGTTTCAAGAAATAATTTATACGGAAAGAATTCAATTAATGCTACTGATATGTTAATAAAAGGTGGAACGACGGATGATGATGTATTAATTAATTCTGATATAAGAGTTGCTTATTTATCAGCATTGGCAAGATTTAGGGGCTTCTGCTAAAAAAAGCTTTCGGCTGAAGATAGATATCAAATTAATAAGCAAATTAGTTTTACAAAATCTAATATTTAAAAAAATAATACTAAAACACTTGACAAAAAGGGTGTATAGCAATTATAATGTTAGAGTGACTTACAAAGAGAAAAAGTAATTTTATAAGCATAAGGAGGGATTGAAATGGCACAACCAAAAAGAAGATGGTCTAAAAGCTAGAACACATACTAAAAGATCAACATGGAAATTAGAAAATAAAAATTTAGTAGAGTGCCCACATTGCCACGCTCTAATGATGCAACACAGAGTTTGCCCAAGTTGTGGATATTATGATGGTGTAGAAATCATATCTCAAAAAAAGCAAACTAGTATTTAGCATTTAGGAAACATATAGAAAGAGGTGAATTGGTAATGAAGGAAGGAATACATCCAGAATATAATGAATCAACTATCACTTGTGCTTGTGGAAATGTAATGAAAACAAATTCAACAAAAAGGTGAAATGAAAGTTGATATCTGCTCAAAATGTCATCCATTTTGGACAGGAAATTTAAGAAAAGAAACAACAGGCGGAAAAGCTGATAAGTTTAAAAAGAAATATGGATTAGCTTAATAATCTATTTAGTTAAGTGGGCTCTGTAGCATTAATTTGTTACAGAGCTCTTTTATATTATAAGTAAGTTGCATTTATATAATATAAAAAAATAATCAAACATAAATACGTGAAAAGGATTTTAAAATGCAAATAGTTAATACAGAGGAATGGACAAATAAAATTAAAGAGAAATTTGATGGAAAGAAGTATTTTATATATACACTGGGATGTCAATTAAATGAAAAATGATTCAGAAAAAAATAGCTGGAATGTTAAGTGCAGCAGGTATTTCGAAAAACTGATAAAGAAGCTGATGCTGATATTATTATTTTTTTAATACATGTTGTGTTAGAGAAAAATGCTGAGGATAGATTATATGGAAAAACTTGGGGAAGTGAAAAAAATACAAAGAGGATAAGGGAACTATAATATGTGTTGGTGGTTGTATGATGCAACAAGAACATGTTTCTGAAAAAAATAAGAAAAAAAGTTATCCTTATGTTGATGTAGTATTTGGAATTCATACCCTTGATAATTTTGCTAAAGATTTATATTTGGCAGTTGAAGAAAAAAGAAAGATTGAAGATATTATAGATGTTGATGGAGAAGTTTTTGAAGGAATTCCTACTAAGAGGGATGATAGTATTAAGGCTTCTGTATTAATAATGAATGGATGTAATAATTTCTGTACATATTGTATTGTTCCTTATGTTAGAGGAAGGGAAAGAAGTAGAAGACCTGAAGATATTATTGCTGAAGTTAAGGCGTTAGCTAAGGCTGGATACAAGGAAATAACTTTACTTGGACAAAATGTTAATTCTTATATGGTTGCTGAAAATAGAAAAGGGATGAAAATTACTAATACAGATATTCATTCATTTGCAGAATTATTGGCAGAGCTTGATAAAATTGAAGGAATAGAAAGAATTAGATTTACATCACCACATCCAAAGGATTTTTACAGATGATGTTATTGATGTAATTGCTAATAGTAATTATATTTGTAAATTGATTCATATGCCTTTACAAGCAGGAAGTTCAAATGTGCTTAAAAAGATGAATAGAAATTATACCAAGGAAGAATACTTAAAATTAGTTGATAGAATTAGAGCAAAGATTCCTAATGCAACTTTTACAACTGACATTATTGTAGGTTTTCCGGGTGAAACAGATGAAGATTTTGAAGATACTCTTGATGTTGTTAGTAAAGTTAGATATGAGCAAATTTATATGTTTATTTATTCAAGAAGGGTTGGAACTGTTGCAGATACAATGGAGAATCAAATTCCTGAAGATGTTAAACACAAAAAGATTTGACAGACTTAAGAAATTAACTGAGGAAATAATCTCGGAAGATGGAAATAAATATATTGGTACTATTCAAAAAAAGTATTAGTTGAGGGTGTAAGTAAAAAAATAATGATGATGTTCTAAGTGGAAGAACGGATTCATATAAAGTTGTAAATTTTAAAGGAGATAAAAAGCCTTATAGGAAGAATGGTTGATGTCAAAATTGATGAAAATCATGTATGGTATTTAAGTGGTATTTGTGATAATATATAGTTAGTAAAAAGGAGACTTATTTTTATGAAATACGAGGAAATATCTACAGCTGACGCGATTAAAAAAATATAACTACATTCTCGCCCATGATGCAACATTATTTGGAAACAAAAATCCAAATATCCTGATTGTGTACTTTTTATAGACTTGGTGATTTTTTTATGAAATGTTTTTTTGATGATGCAATTAATGTTTCAAGAGAGCTTGAACTTACATTAACTGGTAAAGAGTGTGGTAGAGAAAAATCGAGCTCCAATGTGTGGGATTCCATATCATGCGGGTGAAATATATGCTTCAAGACTTGTGCAAAATGGTTACAAGATTGCTATTTGTGAGCAAGTTGAAAAATCCTAAAAAAACGCTAAAGGAATAGTTAAAAGGGATGTTATAAAAAAATTATGACGCCTGGAACAATTACTGATGGTAATTTACTTGATGAAAAAAAGAATAATTATATCATGTCTATATTTAAAGATGGTATGTATTATGGAATTGCAGCTTTTGATATTTCAACGGGTGAAGCATATGCTACTGAAATTAAATCTGACAATAATTTTCAGAAGTTAATCAATGAAATTTCTAGATTTAATCCTTCGGAATTAATTGCCAATGATTATATGAATGATAGTATTAATGAAATTAATGAACTTAAACATAGATTTGAAGTTTTTTTATTTCTGTGGATAAAAAAATAGAAAAAAACTGAAGTTGAAGCGGATAGAAATTTTGTTCCTGATTTTTTTAATATGAAGAGTTCTATGACTAAACTTGATGATAAGTTTGATGATGAAACAATTCATAATACTTTTTGATATAATTGATGAACAGGGAAATTTAATAAAAAAATATTAGTGATAGATATTTAGCAGTTAATGCTATAGGAATTTTACTGAAATATGTTGAAGAAACTCAAAAAAATTAAACCTGAAAACTTAAATAAAAATTGTCTTATATGAAGTTGTAAAATATATGGCTTTTGGATATTAATTCTAGAAGAAATTTGGAATTAACTGAAAGACTTAAAGATAAAAAGTAAAAAAAGGAACTTTGCTTTGGGTTTTGGATAAAAACAGAAACTTCAATGGGAGGACGTTTAATTAGAAGATGGATTAATGATCCACTTGTAAATGTTGATGATATAAATGCAAGGCTTAATGCTGTTGAAGAAATTAAAAAAATGATTTATTATTGAGTGATAGAATTGTTGAATCGTTAAAGAGTATTTATGATATTGAAAGATTGGCTGGAAAGATTTCTTATGGAACTGTTAATGCTAGGGATTTAATTTCATTAAAGAATTCTGTAATGCAATTGCCTAATTTGAAGGAAACTATTAAAGATGTGAATAGTGAATTTTTAAAGAATATTGATAGTGAACTTGATATTTTTGTCCGATATATATGAGCTGATTGAAGCTTCAATTGTTGAAGAACCTCCATTGACAGTAAAAAGAAGGAGGATTAATTAAAAAAGGATATAAACCTGAAATTGATGAATTGATTGAAGCTACAACAAATGGTAAGCAATGGCTTGCAAAATGTTGAAATAAGAGAAAAAGAGCTTACTGGAATTAAAAAAATTTGAAAAATTGGGTATAATAAGATTTTTGGATATTATATTGAAGTTAGTAAATCTAATGTTAAAGATATTCCAGAAGATAGATATATTAGAAAACAGACTCTTACTACAGGGGAAAAGATATATTACTGAAGAATTGAAAAAAATGGAAAATGAAATTCTAGGTGCTAAAGAGAAGATTATAGCGCTTGAATATGATGAGTTTGTTAATATTAGAAATGAAATTCAATCAAATGCTAAGAGAATTCAAAGGACTGCTAGTGCTATTTCAAAAATTGGATGTTATTCAAGGACTTGCAAATGTTGCAAATGAACTTAATTACTGCAAACCTGAAATAATGGATGATGATGTGATTGATATAAAAAAATGGGAGACATCCAGTTGTTGAAAAAAATAATACCATATGGTGATTTTTGTTCAAAATGATTCATTATTAAATGCTAGTGAAAAATAGATTGAATATTATAACTGGTCCGAATATGGCTGGTAAATCAACTTTTATGAGACAGGTTGCATTAATTACAATTATGGCACAAATTGGTTCTTTTGTACCTGCGGAATATGCACATATTGGTGTTGTTGATAAAGTATTTACAAGAGTTGGAGCTTCTGATGATTTAAGTAGTGGTGAAAGTACTTTTTATGGTAGAAATGATGGAAGTTGCTAATATATTAAAAAAATGCTACTGATAGAAGTTTGGTTATTCTAGATGAAATTGGTAGGGGAACTTCAACATATGATGGTCTTTCAATTGCGTGGGCTGTTGCAGAATATGTTTCAAAAATTAAAGAGTAAGACATTGTTTGCTACTCATTATCATGAATTAGTAGGATTAGAAGGAAAAAAATTGATGGCGCAAAAGAATTATCATATTACTGTTAAGGAAAGAGGAGAAGATATTATCTTTTTTTGAGAAAGATTGTAGAAAGGTGGTACTGATGAAAGCTATGGTATCCATGTTGCCAAGTTAGCAGGTGTTCCAAAAAGAAGTCACTAATAGAGCAAATGAAATTTTTATTTAAGCTTGAAAAGAAAAAAATATTATGAATGGAAAAAGCTGAATCTAAGAGTGAAAAAGGCTGAAAAATGCTGGACAGTTAAGCATGTATAATTATAAATTAGCGGAAATTGCGTCAGAATTGGATGGAGTACATTTAGATTCTATTACACCGATTGAAGCTTTAAATATATTACAAAAAAATGAAGGATAAAAATGAAATAAAATAAAGAGGAGAGATACGAATGAAAGTTTTTTTATCAAAATGCAGAAATTGGAATAATGAAAGATGATGTTACAATTGGAGAAATGTTTAAAAACAAATCTTGATTTTTTTACAAGAAACATATTGTTGCAGGTAAGATAAATAATGAAATTAAATCACTTGATACAAAAAGTTAATGATGGTGATAAAAATAGATTTAATTGATATTACTGATAAGGATGGAATGAAGATTTATATTAGGGGCTTATTATTTGTTATGGGTATGGCTTTTTAATGAACTTTATCCAGAAAGTTATTTGAATGTTAATTTTCAATTGTCTAATTCAATGTTTTGTCAGATAGATAACATGGATGTTACTGAAGAAAATGATTGAAGAAGTTAAAGAAAAGATGCAGGAATTAATCAATGCTGATTTGAAAAATAAGAAAAGTTGTTATGACACATGATGAAGCGGTTAGATTTTTATCAAGAAGAAAAAAACAATTAGAGGAATTTTTGCAAAATTGATAATAAAAAAATAAAGAAAAATGTTTCATTATATTTCTGTAATGATTATTATAATTATTTTTTTATGGAGTAATGCCTAGTTCAACAGGAGTATTGGATTTATTTGATATTAAATTATATAGACATGGTTTTATTGTTCAATATCCAAGTAGAAAAAGATCCAACACAGGTTGGTGAATTTAAGGAGAGTAAGAAATTTTTATCTGCTTTAAAAAGAATATGATGATATTAATGCTTTAATGAATATCAATACAATTTATCATTTAAATAATAGAATTAAAGATGGTAAAACTAATGAAGTTATTTTAATGTCAGAAGCTTTTACACGAGAAAAAAGATTGCTGAAATTGCTGATAAAATTGCAGCAAAAAAAGGGAATTAAGTTAGTTTTTAATTGCTGGTCCATCATCTTCTGGTAAAACAACATTTGCTAAAAAGACTTGGAATTCAACTTAGAATTAATGGATTGAAGCCTGTTACAATTGGTACTGATAATTATTTTGTTGAAAGACCTGATACACCACTTGATGAAAATGGTGATTATGATTTTTGAAACAATTGATGCTCTTGATTTAAATTTATTCAATGATCATTTGACAAAAGCTTATTGAGGGTGAAGAAATTGAAGTTCCAACATTTGATTTTAAAAATTGGATCTAAGAAATTTTTAGGAAATAAAATGTCTTTGAAAGAAGATGAAGTTTTTAGTAATTGAAGGAATTCATTGTTTGAATGACAAATTAACTGCAAGTATTCCTGATCATGAGAAATTTAAAAATTTATATCAGTGATTTGACTGTATTGAATATAGATTATTTCAATAGAATTTCTACAACTGATACTAGATTAATTAGAAGAATTGTTAGAGATTATAATTTTTAGAGGATATTCTGCACTTGAGACTTTGAAACGTTGGCCAAGTGTTAATGCTGGTGAAGATAAAAAAATATTTTTCCCATTTCAAGAAAAATGCGGATGTAATGTTTAATAGTTCATTGGTTTATGAATTAGCTATTCTTTCAAAAATATGCATTGCCATTATTGGAAGAAATTGATTCAAGTGAAAAAGAATATTCTGAAGCGAAGCGTTTAATTTGCATTTTTGAAATATTTTTGAAGAAATAAATGATGAAAGAGCAATTCCAATGAATTCTATATTAAGAGAATTTGTTGATGGAAGTATTTTTGATTATTAATAAGAGGTAATATGAAGAATTTTTACTAAAAAGGGACGAATCCTTTGTTTGTGAAAAATTGTGGAATGGAAGTTGAGAAGTTGGTATATTCCTCAAGGGACCATTGTCCACATTGCTTATGTTCTAAACATGTGGACAAACTACCTGAGGGATAGAGCTGAAAGTTGCAGAGGTATTTTTGAGACCTGTGCAAACTATTCCAAATAAGGATGGTTTTGATATTATTTACAAATGTGATGGATGTAATGAAATTAGGAAAAAAATAAGTCAGCTGTAGATGATGATATTGATTTGTTGATTAAGTTAACAGTTAATAAGAATTTTTTTAGGAGGTTTAAATGAATATTGAAGAAAAATGAAGGTAGAATATTTTTTTAGATGATGTTGTACCTGATAAATCAAAGAGAAATTTTTAACTGGTGATAGACCTACAGGAAATATGCATATTGGACATTATTTTTGGTTCATTATTATCAAGAGTGGATCTTCAAGATAAATTTGATACATATATTTTTAATTGCTGATGTTCAAGCTTTAACTGATAATTTTAATAATCCGGAAAAGGTTAGAAAAAAATGTGAATGAAATTTTTGCTTGATCAATTATCAGTGGGAATTGATCCGAATAAAAGCTACATTTTTTTGTTCAATCGATGATTCCTGAGATTCCTGAATTGACTATATATTATTCTAATTTAGTTACGATGGCCAGACTTGAAAGAAATCCAACAATTAAAAACTGAAATTGCAGCTAAAAAGGAGTTGTTTGGTGAGAGTGTTACATATGGTTTCATTGGTTACCCTGTTAGTCAAGCAGCTGATATTACAGCATTTAAAGGTGAAATAGTTCCTGTTGGTGACGATCAATTACCTCTAATTGAACAAGCCAGGGAGATTGTTAGAAAAATTTAATTCTATTTATAGTGAAGGTGTTTTAAAAGAGCCAGTGGCTGTTATTTCTAAAAAAATTCAAGGATTAGGGGTCTTGATGGTGGAATCAAAATGGGTAAATCTTTAGGAAATGCTTTATATTTAGTTGATACACCGGAAATTGTGAAGGAAAAAAAGTTATGCTTGCGAAGACGGACCCAGCTAGAATAAAAAAAGACGATCCTGGACACCCAGAAGTATGTGCAGTTTATTATTATCATAATTTATTTACAGATAAAGAAGAATGTAAGAATATTTGCGCAGAATGTAAGGCTGGCAAAAGAGGATGCGTTGCTTGTAAAAAGGCAATTGATTGATAGTATTAATAAAAACTCTTGATCCAATTAGAGAGAAGAGAGCATATTATGAAGCTAGACCTAATGAAGTTAAAGAGATTTTTATTCTCTGGAACTGATAGGGCTAGAATGACTGCAAAAAGAAACATTGAGAGAAGTAAAAAAAGCAATGATGTTGGATTATTAAGTTATTGCTATAAAAATATATAGTTTAAATACTATACGAGGAGAATGAAATATGTTTACAGACTACGTAAAAAATATATGCTATTGCAGGAAAAAGGTGGGGATGGTGCAATATCATTTAGAAGAGAAAAAAATATGTTGCAGCTGGTGGCCCGGATGGTGGTGATGGTGGCAAAAGGTGGTAATGTCGTTTTTTTGCTGTTGATCCTGATGCAAATACTTTTAATTGAATTTAGATTTAAGAAAAAAATTTAAAAGCGAATCCTGGAAGCAATGGCTCTGGTGCTAAAAAAGACTGGAAAAAAACTGCTGATAATTTAATTATTAAAGTTCCTATTGGTACTGTTGTTAAAGATGCTCAAACAAATGAAGTTTTAGCAGATTTATCAAATCCGGGACAGGAAGAAATTATTTTTGAGAGGTGGTAGAGGAGGACTTGGAAATAGTCATTTTGCTACTTCTACAAGGCAGGCGCCACGTTTTGCACAGGATGGAGAACCTGGTGAAGAAAGAGAACTTGTATTAGAATTAAAAAAATGCTTGCAGATGTTGGATTGCTTGGATTTCCAAATGCGGGAAAAATCTACTTTACTATCTGTTACTACTGCTGCTAGACCTAAAAATTGCTAATTATGAATTTACAACACTTGAACCTAATTTAGGTGTTGTAAAATTGGATAATGGAAGTAGTTTTGTAATGGCTGATATTCCAGGTTTAATTGAGGGTGCTAGTGAAGGTACTGGTCTTGGAATAAGATTTTTAAGACATGTCGAAAGAACTAGAGTATTACTTCATATGATTGATGTTTCTGGAACTAATGATAGAAAGCCAAGGGAAGCTTTTGATGTTATAAATAATGAGCTTAAGAAATATAGTGATTATTTAGCTAAAAGGGAACAAATTTTAGTTGGAACAAAGATTGACGCTAAAATTGATGATGAAGGAATTAATGAACTTAAAAAAAGATTGCAAAAGAAAAATAATTTAAAAAGTATTTTTTTATTTCATCTGTTGCTAATGAAGGTATTAAGGAATTAATGGATTATGTTTCAAAGAGATTGACTGAAATTCCTAAAACTGATTTAGTTCAATATGAAATTACTGATCAAGTTAAAGTTTATAGACTTGATGAAGAAAAAAAGAAAAAAATTTACAATTCATAAAGAAGATGGAGTTTTTTTGTTGTTGAAGGTGAAGAAGTTGATGCAATTTTAAGAAGAGTAAATATTGGTGATAATGAATCTTTATTCTATTTGCATAAAAAAATTAAGTGAAATTGGTTTGAATACAGCACTTAGAAAAAAATGCATATTTCTGAAGGTGATATTGTTAAAAATTGGTGGTTATGAAATGGAATGGGAAGATTAGTGTTGAATTAAATTTTTTTATAATTGTATAATTTTAATAATAAATTTATAGTTTAAATTGGAGTTTTTTTATGAAAAAGATTTTTGAAAATATTTTTTTAATAATAATTGTTTCTGTTTCAATGTTTACGATATTTATTGAAAAGAATGTATATGCAAACACTACTACATTTGATAAGGAAAAAAAGTTTTATCACCTGAGAAACAAGCTGAATATGATAAATTAAGAAATAGAAATTTAAAAAAACATTAACAGTATCGGGTTATGACATTAATCCTGTTTTTTTAATAAAAAAATACTGTGGAGTATTATTTAACAGTATCTAATGATGTTACTTCTTTAAAAGTTACTGCGCTTCCTGAAAATGATGCTGCAAAAGTTACTATTACTGGAGATACAGATTTAAAAAGGTATTGAAAATGATATTTTAATTACTGTAAAAAAAGTGAAAAGGGACTTACAAAAAAACTTACAAGATTCACGTTACAAAGCAAAAGGAATCTAGTATTAGCTTAAAAAAACTTTGGAGATAGAAGATGCTAAGTTTGAAACTGAATTTTCATCTAAGAAATATAATTATAATATTGAAGTAAACCAAGCTGAGGTAGAACCATTAAAAAAATTAAAAGCTAAAAGCAAATACTGATTCTGCAAATGTTGAAATTATAGGTAATGATTCGAGTTTGGCAGTTGGTGCAAATATTATTACAATTTTAGTTAGTAAGGATAATGAAGTTGTAACATACCAATTGAATGTAAAGATTTCTACACTTAGAGAAGTTGTAGTTAATAATCCAAATAATTTATTTGCTGGTATTAAATTGGGAGTTTCTAAGATTTTTAAGGATACTAATTCTGTTATTGCAGCTTTATGTGCAATTGCAGTTATATTAGTTATAATAATTGTTATTATAGTAAAAAATACTAAAGAAAAGATAAGGAGAAAAAAATGATTAAGAAAGTTGCTATATTAGTTAATGGTGGTGATTGTTCTGGATTAAATCCTGTTATTAGAGGAATAATGAAAAACTGCTAAAAGAAAAAAATATTGAGTGTTATGGATTTGTTGATGGTTTTAGAGGCTTAATAAAAAAATGATTATATTAGATTGGATAATAATCCAATTGCAAATGGCTTATTACCAAAGGGAGGTTCTATAATAGGATCATCTACAAATACAATTGTTTTTTTAATTATAAAATAGAAAAATCCTGATGGTAGTACAGAATATAAGGATTTATCTGATTTATGTGTTGAAAAACATTAAAAAAATGATGGTTTTGATTGTGTTTTTTTGCACTTGGTGGTGATAGTACACAAAAAAATCTGCAAGGGATTTATTTGTTAAAGGTATTAATATGATTGGTGTACCTAAAACAATTGATAATGATGTTGCTTGTACTGATATAACATTTGGTTATAATACTGCTGTTCAAGTTGCGACAGATGCACTTGATAGATTACATACAACGGCTGAAACTCATCATAGAATAATGGTGTTAGAAGTTATGGGAAGGTTTGCTGGATGGATTGCACTTGAATCTGCTATATCTGGCGGTGCTGATGCTGCTTTAATTCCAGAAATTCCTTATGATATTAATAAAGTTGTTGATATGATTAATAATAGAATTGCTGAAGGCAAGCAATTTAGTGTTGTAGTTGTTTCAGAAGGTGCGAAGCCAATTGATGGAGAATCATCTGTGTATGAAGCGAATATTGATGCTGGAAGTGGTATTTCTACTAAATTTGCAGGTGCTGGTGATAAAGTTGCTAAGGATTTAGAAAGATTAACTGGTCTTGAAAGTAGAAATACTACTCTTGGATATATGCAAAGAGGTGGTACTCCATCTGCATATGATAGAGTTTTATCAACACAATATGGTGCTAAAGCAATGGAACTTGCTCTTGAAGGCAAGTTTGGTGTTTTAACAGTTATGAGGGATGGTAAATTTACTTATGTTGATTTAGAAGATGTTGTTGGTAATAATAAAGAGCTTGGTGCTGTTGAAGGTGGTACTGAGGATAGTAATGTTAGACTTGTAACTATGGATCATCCATTAGTTCAAACAGCTAGAGATATAGGAATTTGTTTAGGAGATTAAAAAAATTATGGATTTTAAGGAGATTATCGCAAATAAAATTAGTGATGTGATAAATATTGATGCAAATGAATTAAAGAATTATATTGAAGTTCCAAAAAGATAATGCTAATGGAGACTATTCATTTCCATGTTTTTAGATTGGCTAAAGATTTGAGGAAATCTCCGATGGATATTGCAACCATGATTAAAGATGGCTTAGTTATTGATGGAGTTTTTGAAAAAGTTGATGTAATTTCAGGTTTTTTTAAATTTTTATATTGATAAATCAATTATAGTTAAAAAGTTTTTTTGATAAATTTAATGCTAATGAAAAATTATGGTAGTACTGATATTGGTAAAGGTAAAACAGCAATTGTTGAATATTCTTCACCTAATATTGCGAAGCCATTCCATATTGGACATTTAAAGAATACTGTAATTGGACATGCTTTGGATAATTTATATAGATTTCAAGGTTATAATGTAATTAGTTGGAATCATTTAGGTGATTATGGTACACAATTTTGCTAAATTAATTGAAGCATATAAAAAGATGGGGCAATGAATATGACTTAAATGAAAATCCTATTAAAAAAACTTGCTGAGATGTATGTTAGAATTAATCAGCTTTGTGCTGAAGATGAATCAGTTTTTAGAAGAGTCTAGAGAAACATTTAAGCAATTGGAAGATGGAAATCCTGAATATGTTAAATTAAGGGATGAATTTACTAAATATTCGATGATTGATTTTAATAAAATATATGATTTATTGGGGAGTAAAATTTGACAAGATAATTGGAGAATCTTTTTATATTGATAAAATTCCAGCAATGTATGAAGTTTTTAGAGAAAAACTGGTAGAATGGTTGAATCAGAAAAATGCTCAAATTGTTGATTTGACACCTGAAGGTATTGATACACCATGTATTGTTAAAAAAATCAAATGGTGCTTCAATTTATGCGGCTAGGGATTTAGCTTCTATTCTATATAGAACAAGTAATTTCGATTTTTGATAAATGTTTATATGTTATTGAAATGAACAAGCTCTTTATTTTAAACAAATTTTTTTGCAATTGCTAAGATTATGGGAATTGATAAAAAAATATCGATGGATTAGAATTTGTTGGATATGGAATGCTTAGATTACCAGAAGGTAAGATGTCTACTAGAAAAAGGTAATTTTGTTGAGGTTGAAGGATTACTTGAAGATGCTATAAATAGAGTAAGAGATGTTATTTTAGAAAAAGATAATTTGGAAGGTATTGATATTGAAGATATATCTAAAAAAGTTGGTCTTGGTGCTGTAGTATTTTTCTAATTTACTTGATAGTAGAGTTAAAGATGCAGTTTTTTTGATATTAATACAGCTATTAGTTTTCAAGGAGATACTGGACCATATGTTCAATATATGGCTGTTAGAACAAATAGTGTTTTTAGCAAAAAGTGGATAATAAAAGTAAATATGGATATTGATTTTAATATTCTTACTGATGCTTCTTCAATTAGTTTAATAAGAGTTTTGGCTAATTTTGAAGAAGTATTGAGAAGTGCTTTGGAAAAAGAATGAACCTTCTTTTATTTCTAGATATTTACTTGATGTGGCAAAAAGCGTTTAGTGTTTTTTTATAATAATAATAAAATTATTTGTGATGATAAAAATGCAGGATGCTAGAGTTTGTTTGACATATGCTACAAACAAAGTTTTTAAATAGAGGATTAAATTTATTAGGTATTCAAGTTCCTGATAAAAATGTAGGAGTTTAATTTGAAAAAAAGTATTATTTATTTCTAGTGATGGGGGGCATTTGGATGAGCTTCTTCATCTTGGAATTGAAGATTATGAATATAGAATTGTTACTGAAAAAAACTAAATCAAATAAAAAAATTTAGGTGATAAATATGAGAATAAAGTTGATTATTTGTTATATGGTACTAGAAAAAAATTTGTTTAAATACTTTTTTTGTATTATTAATCAATTATTTTTAAATCTCGTAAAATTTTTCAAAAAAATTTCAGCCGGATGTTGTTGTTTCAACTGGTTCACATACTGCTTTTATTTATGTGTTTAATTGCTAAGAAAGCAGGAAAAAAAGTAATTTGGATTGAAACTTTTGCGAATCGAAATACTCCTACAATGGCTGGAAAAAAATGATTTATAAACATGTTGATGTTTTTGTAGTTCAATGGGAGGAGATGCTTAAGGTATATCCTAATGCTGCATATTGGGGCCCAATTTATTAAGGAAGTAATGATATGATTTTTTTGTAACACTTGGCACACAGGATAAGCATTTTCCTAGGTTGCTTGAAGCTGTTGAAAAAAACTTGAGGTGGATGAGGAAATTATTGCACAAGTTGGATCAACTAAATTTAAATCCGATAAAATTAAAATATTTGATTATTTGGATTCTGAAGATTTTAAAAAGTATATGAATGATGCTAGAGTGATTATTTCTCATGCAGGAGTTGGAACTATTTTTAAAAAGGTGTTCAACTTGGCAAAAAAGATGATTGTTGCTGCTAGAATGAAAAAAATATGGGGAACATGTAAATGACCATCAAAAAGCAAATTTTAGATAATTTTTTTCTAGTGAAGGGTATATTTTACCGTTATACGATTTTTGAAAAAAATTGAGTGAACTTTTGAATGTCGAATTTGCGCCTAATAAATTCGTAAGCAATAATATGAATTTTAGAAAAAAATTATTTGAAGAAATAAATAAGGAAAAAAAGATAATGAGTCATCAAAGTCAATTAATTAAAAAAATACTATAATAATTGCAATTGGTAAACTTGGAACACAAGTAATTTCATATTTTTTTTATTGCCTATTTATACAGCGTTATTAACGCCTGGTGATTATGGTACATATGATTTTATTTGTACTTTAGCAATATTTATATGCCCATTAATAACCTTATTAATGGAAGAATCAATGTTTCGCTTTTTGATTGATGCCAAAAGTGATAAAGAAAAAAATCAATAATAAGCCAAACTATTATATATTCTGTTATAGGTACTGTAATATTTATTCCAATAGCTTTTGTTAGTTATGGGGTTTGGAACTGATTATAGTCCTGGGATGCAGGTTTTAGTAATATTGTTTGTTATTTCAAATTTATTACTTGGTCTTAGTAATTCACTTGCAAGAGGCGAAGGTAATATAAAATTATATTCAATTTCTAATTTTATATTGGGAATTTTAACAATTTTATTAAATATTGTATTGGTGGTTATTTTTTTAAATCAGGAAATGCTTTTATTAATTGCTAATACTATTGCTAATAGTGCTACAGCTATATTTGTTTTTGGAAAAAAATGAAGCTATGGAAGTATGTGGGGCATTATAATAAAAATTATAATGAATAAGATGATTAAATATTCTGTACCATTAGTTCCAAATAGCATTTCATGGGCAATTATTAATATGTCTGATAGAGTGCTATTGACTAAGATTTCTGGTGAAGCAGTTAACCGGAATTTATGCGATGGCTTGTAAGTTTCCTAATATAATAAATGTTGTATATGGATATTTTTTTACACTGCTTGGAAAGAATCATCGGCTAAGATCTTGCAGGATGAGGGAAGTAAAAAGTATATAATAGTATTTATCACGATATGAAGAGATTACTTTTTTTCGGTTACTATTTTTCTTAATTGCAGTGATGCCTTTTTGCTTTTTAATGTGTTTATTAATAAACAATATGGTGAGGCATATTTATATATACCATTAATTATAATTGCGACATATTATGCGAATTTGTCTAGTTTTTATTGGAGGTATTTTTACAGCATTTAAAAAAAGACGAAGATTATTGGAACTACAACTGTTTTTTGCTGCAATAATAAATTTAGTGGTTGATTTAATTTTAATTTGGAAAAATGCAGATTTATGCAGCTTGTATTTCTACATTGCTTGCTAATTTGATTATATATTATTATCGTAAATATAAATTAAAAGAATTGGTTAAGCTTTAGAGAATTAAATATGTTTGGGCCTGGAATAATACTTGGAGTAGTATGTTTTACATATTATATTAGGTATTTTAAAAAAATGTTTCAATGACTGTTAGTTATGTAATAAATGCAGTTGTACTGATATTAGTAATTGCTTATAGTGTTGCTGTTAATAAAAAAATTTTTTTGTAAAAAAATCTTGGGAAAAATTTATTCCTAAGTTTAGGGAAAGGATATAATATTATGAAATATTTTTGGAACTGATGGAATTAGAAGAATTGCGAATACGGAGTTAACACCTGAATTAGTTTATAAAGTAGCTAAAAGCTGGTGCATATGTTTTATCAAAAGCATTTGAATGGAAAAATCTCCTACTATTTTTGATTGGTAGGGATACTAGAATTTCTGGTACTTTGATTGAGGCTGCTATGACTGCTGGTTTTTTTAAGCTATGGCGCTAATGTCAAGCTTTATTGGTGTTATACCAACTCCGGGTGTGGCATATTTAACTAAAAAAATTAAAGGCTGATGCAAGTGTTGTAATTTCGGCATCACATAATGCATATGATTTTAATGGTATTAAATATTTCAGTAATTTAGGAATGAAGATTCCAGATGAAATTGAAGCGGAAATTGAAGAAATTTTTGGATTCTGGAGAGATTGAAAAAAATTAACAGCTAAAGGAAGCAAGATTGGTGTATCTGAAATAAGGGAAGACTTACTTGATGAATATTTATATTTCTTTAGAAAGAATTTTTGAAGATTATTTTTGAAGAGAATGATTTTGATGATTTTACTGTTGCTATTGATACTGCAAATGGAGCAACATCTGTGATTGCGGATAAAGTTTTTTTACAGCTTTAGGAATTAAACACTATATTTTTAAATAATACGCCAAATGGTACTAATATTAATGATAATTGTGGTTCTACACATATGGAAATGCTTCAAAAATTTTTGTTGTTACTAATAAATGTGATATTGGTATTGCTTATGATGGTGATGGTGACAGATGTTTAGCTGTTAATGATAGAGGAGAGATTATTGATGGAGATATAATTCTTTCTTTAATTGGAAGTGCAATGAAGAAAAAGGGGTGAATTAAAGAATAATGCTATTGTTGCAACTGTTATGAGTAATCTAGGTATGAAAAAAAGTTTTGTGAAGGCAATGATATTAATTTTGTTGAAACAAAAAGTTGGTGATAGATATGTACTTGAAAAATATGTTAAAGAATGGTTATAATTTAGGAGGAGAACAATCAGGTCATGTTATTTTCTTAGATTACAACCCAACTGGTGATGGTATATTAACATCTTTAATGTTGATAAAAAAACAATATTTGATTCTGGAAAGAAGTTATCTGAATTACAAAAGATTATTAATATTTATCCACAAGTTTTGATTAATGCAAAAGTAGATAGTAATAAAAAAATATGATTTTTGATAAAAAATCCTGAGATTGTTAATGCAATTGAAAAGCTTTAATGAAGAGTTTGATGGAAATGGTAGAGTTTTGATCAGACCTTCTGGTACAGAGCCATTGGTTAGAGTTATGATTGAAGGAGAAAAATCAAGAGTATATTACTAAAAAAAGCTAAAGAAGTTGCAGATTTGATTGAAAAAATTAAAAATAATACAAAGGAGAAAAATAGGAGTATGAAATTACCTTTATTGGATTATACAGAGCCTTTTTAATGCTGCTGCAACATTATTATTAGTTGCATTGTTGTTATGGGTAGGACTTAAAGAGAAGAAGAATACTTTACCAATGGTGGTTGTTGTATGTTCAATGTTGATTTTAGCTGTTCAAACAGTTGAGTTAATGTTAAATATTAATAATGTTGAATTGATGGTATTGTTGGTTAAAAAAATATTATTATTGGACAAGTTTACATGTATTTAGGTTTCGCTGTTTTATTAATTGTTGATCATAAAAAAACAAAGAATTGAGAACTGATAAGCTTGAAGATGAAATTGCGGATATTAAAAAAAGAATTAGCTAAAAAAAGGCTAAACAAGTGAAAGAAAAATAAGAATAAAAAAGATAATAAAGTTTAAGATTAATATTATAAACAGTATTGACATATATGGTTGATACTGTTTTTTTATATTTTTGTTAAATTTAGATAATTATATTAGAAAGAGAATGGATTTTATGAATAAAAAAATATTAGAATTATATGTGTGTGTTTAATAGTAATTGTTATTGTTGGAATAATATTTTTTTATAGTTGATTATAATAGAGTAAAGAATAATTTAAGACCAGTATTTTTGTATTGAAAAATCCAGTTAGTGCAGTGAAGGATGGGGGTACTGTTGAATTTTTTTAGGACTGGGATATAAAGTTATTGACTTTCACACTGTTGCTGGATTTGATGATATTAAGATTGGAACTTGGTTTATGAATTATAATGATTTTGATTCGGAAATGAGAGCATATGAAATTGAATTTACGCAACATTTTGAAAAATAAATAAAAATATTTTTTTGATAGAAACATTAATTTAATTATTTTCTAAAGTATTTACTTTAAACGTGATACGTTAATAGAGCGTAATTAATAGTGAAGTAGTGTCAATGCGGCAATGTTAATATATTGATACTATTTTTGTTGTGTTAAAATTTTATTGAAGGAAGTTGATTAATATGACACAGAAGAAGATAGAAGATAAGTCATTGAGAATGACAATTTTAGTGAATTTTATAATAGTAATCGCAGGAATTTGGATTTTTAGTGTTACTAAAATACAGGCATTATTTTTTTGGATTGCTTTTTCGATTGTTTCATTAATATCTGCAATTGTTGGTATGATTTTAGCTGGAATTAGTAGAAAGAAAAACTAAAAAGACATCCAGAAGGTTTATATTTTTTTAGAGCCATTTTATGCAATAATTGAATCCATTATAATTTTTTTATAGTGCTTGGACAATCGCTTTTTGAAACTAGTGTTAGTGCATATAAATATTTTTGTGAATGGTGTTGGTGAAGCTATGAATACGACCTCTGTGTTGCCATATACAATTTCGATGGTTATTTTATGTTTTTGGAATTGGTTATTATAACAAAAATGCAAAAATAGAAAGATGAATGGTATCAGCACGATGCTTGAAACAGAGTCAAAAATCTAATTTTATTGATGGGATTCAATCTTTAGGTATTGGTGTTGCGATTTTGTTATTATTTATTGTGAAAAAAAGATGGAATATTTGGTTTTTTTACATTATACTGGTGATTTTTCATAACTCTATGTATTGTTATTTTTTTCAATAAAAAGAACCTTTTTGAAATTTTTAAAGCAGGGATTTAATGAATTAACTGGTGGAATTGTAATTGATGAAAAATATTAGAAAAGAAATTATTGATATTGCTGACAGGGATTTTTTTCCGGATTATTAAATAAGAAGAAATATGAAGTTTATAAAGTTGGGATGCATATCAAATTGGATGTTATGATTTCGGATAAACTGAATGAAGAAAAAAATTGCAAAGATTATTGAATTAAAAAGAGAATGTTAAGAAGGAAATCAGAAAAAAATATCAGAGTGTTGAAATCAATTGTATTTTATAGGTTTTTGTATTGATTATAACCTATTATAGAGATATAATGCAGTAAAATTACATACAACATAGGAGGAAATTATGATAAATAAAAGAAAAAGTAGTTTTAGTTGGTACAGGTTTTTGTAGGAATGAGCGCCGCTTATTCATTAATTAACCAAGGTGGTGTTAATGAAATGGTTTTAGTGGATGTTTTAAAGGACAAAGCTGAAGGTGAAGCAATGGATTTAGCACATGGTTTATCTTGTGCACCAAGTAGAGTTGATATTAGATCAGGAAGTTATGAAGAATGTGCTGATGCTGATATTGTTTTAATAACAGCTGGTATGGCTCAAAAGCCTGGTCAAACAAGATTGGACTTATTAAAAAAATAAATGCTAAGATTATGGCTGATATTACAAGAAATTGTGTTAATGCAGGATTTAAAGGAGTATTTGTTATTGCTACAAATCCATGTGATTTAATGACTTATGTTGTAGGAGAAGTTTCAGGTTTTCCAAAAGAAAGAGTTATTGGATCTGGAACATCATTGGACTCTGCTAGATTGAGATATATTGTTGGTGATAAATTGGGAATATCTCCCAAGAATGTTCATGCATATGTTATGGGAGAACATGGGGATTCATCATTTATTCCATGGTCACATTCTTTTTATTGGATGTAAATCTTTAATTAAAGAACTTGAAGACAGGGGAGAAGATTTAGCTGTTTTAGATGAATTTTATAAAGGTGTACAACAAGCTGCTTATGAAATAATTAATCGTAAGAGTGCTACATATTATGGTGTAGGTTTAGCTTTAGCAAAAAAATAGTTAAAGTTATTTTAAATAATGAAGAAGAAATTATGACTGTTTCAGCTTATTTAAATGGTGAATATGGACATAAAAGGAATGTTTATTGGTGTTCCTGCAATTATTGGAAATATGGGAATTGAAGAGATTGTTAATGTTCCGTTAAATGAGGAAGAACAAAAAAAGATTTGATTATAGCTATAGTGTATTAGAATCAATGAAATCAGAAATAGATAGTATTATTAAAGAATAAATATATGGGAGGAAATTAAAATGTCATTAGTTACAACAACAGAAATGTTTAAAAAAAGCAATGGAAGGAAAAATATGCAATTGGTGCATTCAATATTAATAATATGGAATTTGTTCAAGCAATTATGGATGCTGCAGCAAAAGAAAAAAATCTCCAGTTATTTTTACAAACATCATCATCTGCTATTAAATATGCAAGAATTCCATATTTAATGAAAATGATTGAAGCTGGACTTGAAGAACATGATATTCCTGTTGCAATTCACTTGGATCATGGTCCTGATTTTTGAAACTTGTAAAAAAATGTATTGATGCAGGATATACATCAGTTATGTTTGATGGTTCAAAAATATGATTATGAAGAGAATGTTGCTAAAAACTAAGGAAGTAGTTGATTATGCACATGCACATGGTGTTGTAGTTGAAGCTGAACTTGGAAGATTGGCAGGTGTCGAAGATGATGTTAATGTATCAGATAGTGATGCATTATATACTGATCCTGATCAAGCATATGATTTTGTTCAAAGAACTGGTTGTGATTCTTTAGCAATTGCTATTGGAACAAGTCATGGTGCTTATAAATTTAAAGGTGATGCAAAATTAAGATTTGATATTTTAGAAAAAAATTAAAGAAAAAAATTGCCAAATACACCAATAGTTTTACATGGTGCATCAACAGTTATTCAAGAATATGTAAAAATGTGCAATGATTATGGTGCAAACTTACCTGGTGCTAAGGGATGCCCTGATGAAATGCTTCATGAAGCTAGTGTTAGAGGTGTTTCAAAAAAATAAATGTTGATACTGATTTAAGACTTGCTATGACTGCAGGAATTAGAAAGACATTTGTTGAAAGTCCAGAAGCTTTTTGATCCTAGAAAATACATGGGTGTTGGAAGAGAATATATTGAAGAAGCTGTTGCTCATAAAATGAGGGATGTATTTGGATCTAGTGGAAAAGCTGAATAAGTTTAGGAGTTATAATGGAGAAAAGAATGATTGCAAAAAATCCGACTGCTTATCATAATTATGAAATTTTGGATAAGTATGAAGCGGGTATTGTGCTATATGGTACGGAAATTAAGTCCATAAGAGCTGGTAAAGTGAATATGAAAGATTCTTATGCGTCTATTGATAAGCATGGTGAGATTTTTTTGTATATAGCATGCATATTTCTCCGTATGATCATGGAAATATTTTTTTAATAAGGATCCTTTACGTGTAAGAAAGCTTTTATTAAATAGATCGGAAATCCATAAATTAATTGGAATGGTTAATTTAAAAGGTTTGACGCTTATCCCAATTGATTTATATTTTAGTGGTAATTTTGTTAAAAATGACACTTGGGGTTGGAAGAGGTAAGAAATTGTTTGATAAAAGAGAAGATATTAAAAAAAGCGTGATGTGGAAAGAAAAATTAAAAGAATATAAATAAAAAAATTAGGGAGTATTTGGAGCTTACTGAATACTCTATTTTTTTATAAATTTTTTTATTAGGGGTTTTTTATGTATATTGGAATAATTAGTGAAGTCATTAAGAATAGTTATGGTATTAAAAAATGAAGTTATTAAAAAAATTTAGAGTCGAGTGTTGGAAATGTTTATGATGTTGTTTCTACAAATTCTAAATATATTGTGAAGATTTATAATGATTTTTAATCATGTTTGTAGAATGATTGAATTATCTGAAAAAATTAAATGATTTTTGGAATAATTGTGCCTAAGATTATTAAAAAAATTTAGTTAATATGGATTATGTTTTGATTGACAATGAATATATTGTTGTTTATGAGTTTTTAAATGGAAAAAAAGTATTAGATTTAATGGAATAATTCCGAGGGAAGTTATTTATAAAAATAGCTATGGAACTTAGAAGAATGCATGATGTATTGAATATAAATATTGGACTTAAAGAAATTAATTTTTGATATTAATTTACAAAGAAAAATCTGTATTACATTTTGATTTAACAAAGGATAATATTTTATATAATGATGGAGATATTGCATTTATTGATTTTGACGATGCTAAATATGGTGAGTCTGTAATTGATATTTCTATTTTAATTGCATTATTTTTTTGTTTCTAGTAAGATTGGAGTAGACCTTGATGGGATAAGGTATTTTATTGATTCATATTATGGTGATGATGTGGTTTTTAAAAAAATGAAGAAAGTTGTTTTATAAAAACAGTGTGCATTAAAAATGGATTGACTATACTTTGGAAAATAATGAATTTGAATCATCTTTGATTGAGAATTTTGAACTTAAAAAAGAAATTGATTAAAGAATATTTGTAAAAAAATAATTGTGTATATTACACAATTATTTTTTTAATCTTGAGAATATTGCAATTGCAAGGAATATTATAACTATTCCTATGGCAATTAAAAATTATATTTAAAAATTTCTGATATACTTAAAACTGTAGGATTTACAGGTGAATTAATTGAACTTACGCTTGATATTGGTGTTCCTTGATTTGCTGCAGTTTGTGTATTTTGTGTTTCGGTAGATTGTGCTGTTGATTGAGTGATTGTTTCTGAAGTAGTAGTATTTGTTTTAGTAGTATTTGTAGCAAAAAACAGGAAGTTGTATTAGAATAATTAATATTATTGTTGTTAATATTGTTTTAAATTTTGCCATAATTGCCTCCTTAATATAAAAAAAGTATAATATAAAAATTTATTTATTGTCCATTGATTAAATATTAATTTTATTTGACAAAGTGTAAGTAAATGGTATAATGACAGCAGAAAAAGAGGTATTATGGTTTTAACAAATTCACAGGAAGAATATTTAAAAAGTTATATATTTATTAAATAATGCAATGGGGGAAATTAGGGGTTACTGATATTGCAAATAAAATGAACAAAAACTAAGGCAAGTGTTACGGCGGCAGTTAATGTTTTGGCTCAAATGAATTTGATTGAGTATAAGCATTATGAACCTATTAAGATTACTAGGAGGGTGAACTTGAAGCAGTTAAAGTTTTTAGAAGCTAGTAATATTGTTAAATTGTTTATGACTGATATTTTAAATATTGATTCTGAAATTGCTGAAGATGAGGCAAGTAAGATAAAAAAACTATTTTGTCCGATGATAGTTTGAATCGTCTTGCAGTATATACTTTTAAAGAACTTGGAATTAATTTAAAAGGGTATGATATTAATAATATGGGATGTATTAAATGTCCTAAAAAGATGAATATAAAAAAATAAAGCAAAAAAAGATAAACTCATTATTTTGAGTTTATCTTTTTGTTTATTCATAATCTGTTAATGTGTTATTATTAATGATAATATTTGGAGCTGTTTCTGATGGTTCTTTGACTGTGGGAGCTTTGGCAATTTTATGTTTTGTGGTTGTTGTGATATTTCCTTTTGATAATGTACATGCTCTAGTATAAACAGCTGTTAATAAATCTTTTACTTCTGGTTGCTCATATATTAAATCATCATTTAATTTTAGTGTATTGTCCAAATGGCTATATTTTATTACTTGTAAAGTTGCTTGTTTTATAGTATAGAAATATGGCTCTCTGTACTCTAAATCTTTTATAATTGATGATACTATATATTCTGGTAATTCAGAAACTTCTTCAGGATTGTGTTTTTGCTAATGCTGTAGGTAATTTTCTATCTTTACCAGGTCTTGAAGAGTGAAGTGCTAAAGCATGGTGTGTAACTTTATCTGCGACTCTTCGATCATTAGTTGTATCATATATATATCCTGATTTTATTTGTGATTCAATTGAATATAAAGGATTATTTGCTAATTCAAATTTATTATGTTCTGCTAAATAGCCTGGTTTATATTTATGTTTTAACATATCTATAATTTCTTTTGCACGATTATCTTTTTAGAAAAGGAATCTCTCTAGTTGAAATTTTAGAAAAGAAATCTTGTCCTAATAAAAAGGATGGCTTTTTGCTCTAAATTTAAAACGAGTGTCAGCATTGAATTCTTGATCACGCAATTGAATTAGTTTATTAAATTCTGAAAAATCCTTCAATTTGTGTACCTTTTTGGAATTTCTTCAACAATTAAAGTAAATGCTAATAAATCCAATGATCTTAAAAAAATTCTTGTTCGTTAAGTAATCTGTCAAATTTTGATGTGAATCTATTATCGTAATTTGTTAATGTCAAGTTATGAATTGATGTGCTTGTATCAAAAAAATTCTTGTAACTGATTCTAAATCCAATACATCTGAACTTTTTCCTATATCTCCAAAGTTTGTAGTTAAATTAATAAGTAAATCTACTTTTTTTCTGAATCAAAAAAAGCGTTGGACTTAATTTGATTTTTGCATATATCATTCTCGAAATATATGTTTTTTTGTTGTTGATGATAGTGCTTTATTGTTTAATAATGTGGCTACTATATCATGATATTGGTTTGGATGTGAAATATAGTTATTCTCTAGAATTTCTAATTGTCTGTAGCAATCTATTTTTTTAGAACACTACTTGATGATTCATCAATTCTTTCTCTAAGAAAAATGATAAAAATTCTCGATAGTCTATATTTATTTTTTTCTTGTTTATTATCTTCTAATTTTTTTATTTTTGAGCATTGATATAACGTATAAATTTGTCAGGGTCTTCAGCATTTAGAACAGCTAATTTTTGATAAACGTTCAAGTATTAAGTTTTTTTATTTTATTATCAATACTTGATAATGACTTAACTCTGAATGGAATATCTCTAACAGGAATATTTGGATATAATTGTTGAAATGATTTTTAAAAAAATTCTACTGTTAAAAGCTATACCTTTATTTATATATTCTTTACTTTCTCTTAATTCTTTATGTTGTTTTTAAAAGATTTGTGATATGGAATTAATGGATCTTCTTGATATAGAATGGACTCATATAATCCTTCATCTTGGTGTAACATAAAACCTCCTAAATTTATGGCGCTCAGTTTAGTATAGCACATATTTACATAAATGTCTAGAGGAATTAAGGAAAAATAATATTCTGAAGGTGGCGGATTATTAGGATCTAAGTTGACATAGATACTAAAAAAATGGTAGAATAAAGTGCGGAGTTTATAAGAAAAAAATGGAGGATTTATGAAAAAAATATTTTTAATGTGTTGTTTAGTATTAACAATTGTTTTACTAAGTGTTAGTAGTGTATTTGCTACTGAATATGAATTTGTTGAGAATTTAAATTTAAAATGATTTAAGTATTTGGGAAAGCGGTGTTTATAAACCTAAAAATGGCATGGCTGTTAGATTTAGCCCCTGGTATTAGAATTAATAAAAAAATTAAAATTTTTTTAAGCAAAAAAATATAATGTTGAAATAAAGGATAATGAATATTGTATTTCAATTACTGAGTTTGATGGAAATAGTGGATTTATTAAAACCACTGAATTAAAAATCAGGGGATGTTTTTAATGTTAGTGATAGCACTAGTTTCTTTACTTTAAGTATGTATTCAATTAATAGAAAAAGGTACATTTAAAGTTTATCAAAAAAATTAGCTAAATCAGGAAAAGTTTGGTTTAAATTTAATACCTGTTAATGTTGTTGAAGAAAAGAAAATTAGTGAAGAAAAATGTAATTGAAAAGGATGATAAAAATTATAACAGAAAAAGCCTGTTGTTGAATCACAACCAGTTATTGAGGAAAAAGCCTATTGTTGAATCGAAACCTACTCCTGAGAGAAATAAAGTAGAAAACGAGAATGTAGTTGATGAAAAATAAAAAAAGAATACAATTGGTGCTAAAGAATTTGTTGACAAAATGAAAGTTGGCTGGAATTTAGGAAATACTTTGGAGCCTTATTATGGAGTTCCAAATGGTGATTCTAGAATGTTTTTAGAGACATATTGGAAGAATCCTAAAGTTACAAAGGAATTATTTGAATATGTTAAATCAGTTGGATTTGATACTGTAAGAATCCCAGTTACATGGGATGTGCACTCTGAAATGTCTGCTGATGGAGCTATTGTAATAAAAAAACAGAGTGGATGGAAAGAGTAAGAGAAGTTGTTCAATATGCATTGGATTCAGGATTAAATGTTATTTTAAATACTCATCATGAGAAAACAATTTATGCTGGAACAAATGAAGCGGAATTTAAAATTATCAAAAATAGAGCAAAAAAACTATGTGGAAACAAATTGCAGATTATTTTTGCTGATTTTTGATGAAAGATTAATTTTTGAATCATATAATGAAATTGATAATGCATATGATACTTGGAAATATGGTGATATAGCAGCGGAACAATTAAATGAATTGAATCAATTATTTGTTGATGTTGTTAGAAGTACAAATGGCAATAATGGATATAGAATTTTAATGGTTCCAACTTTACTTGATTCTGAGTTACCTAATGCAACAGGTGCATTTAAATTACCAAAGGATATTATTGAAGATAAAATAATTGTAACTGTTCATAAATATAGTCCAAAAAGTGGGAAAAACAATTGGATAGATCAATGCAGAGAGTAGTTAATTTTAGAAATGCCATAAATGCTCCAATTATTATAGGTGAGTTTTGGAACAAAGGCATCTGAATATGATGATGATTTTTCGTGTTAATCATGCTGGTGGATATGTAGCAATCGCTGCTAAATATGGTATAAAGACTATTTGGTGGGATAATGGATATTTAAATGATTATGGAATAATTGATAGAAATAATTTTTCTAATTCAAAGATTAATATTATAAAGAGTTTAACTAGATAATTAATTGACATTGGAGCTGTAAATTCATATAATATTTATAGATGTATGAGAGAGGTTATGATTATGGCTGAAAAATATAGATAAATCTAGAAAAAAAGAATGAAGAGATTTTAGCAGCAATTACGCTTGCTAATCAAGACGAAGAAAAGACACTTGCTCAGATTGCAGAAGAACAGTCTTTTACAAAAAGAAGAGGATACTGTAACCTTTGTGGGAAAAACTTGGAGATACAACTCTTGAGAAAGAGTTTGTTGGCTTGTTGTTAAATCAAGTAAGAGCGATTTCCGTTTATAATTTCAAATATGAAGATTGTTTTTTTGCGAATGAAGAATATTTGGATTTATATAAAAAAAGTATTGTTTACAGATGGAGAAAAAAATATGCTCCAATTCCAGCAAAGGAAAGATTTAATTTTGCTAAAGAATCACCAAAGTTATATCAATTAAAAAAATTGATGTTAGAACTGAGTTTGAAAAATTCAAAAATTGGATATTGAAAAAGTATATATTGATTTAAGTAAATTATTTCAATTAAGAAAAGTATATTTGGAAACTCCTGAAAAGAATATTCAAGCTAAGATTGTTGAGATTTTTAGATTATGAATTATATGATAAAAATGAGTGTGGAGGACGTAAAAGCTGCTATTCAACAAATTTTAGATACTGAGAAATTTAAAAGATCAATACTTAACAAAAAAATTTGACTGATTTTTTTAATTGAGGGTGAAGGAATATTAAATAGTGGACTTGATATTCCGTTTAAAATATTATCGACTGTTTTTAAAGGCATTAGAAGGGGGAAACTTCTTCTTTTGCAATGCCTTCGAACTGTGGTAAGAGTAGATATACTACATATTTAGCTGCATATATTGCGATTATGCATAAAAAGAAGGTTTTAATTATTTCAAATGAGATGTCTGAAGAAAAAAATGAAACTTTGCTTAATTACTACTATTATTAATAGTCCTGATATTCAAAAGATTCATGGACAAAGAGTTAGAGTTTCTGAAAAATCAATTATTGGATTTGAAATTTAGGCCGGATGATCCAAAGGCTGTTAAAGTTGATAAAGATGGTTATGTACAAAAGAAATGAAGGGAAAGTTCTAGGGATTTTGCAGAAAGATTGAAGAGAGTTTCTTCGGAATTCAATAGAGTTATTAATGTTACAAATTGGTATAATGATAATTTATACAATTCTATTCATTTTATTAATATTACAGACCACACAAATGATGAACTTAAGAAAGTTATAATGAATTATTATTATAAAGAAAAATGTTGGATATGTATTTTTACGATACAATGAAAACTGATATTAATAATATTGGTAATGGTGAAGAACTTAAGAAAACTGCAACAATTTTATCAAACATTGCTCAAAAATTTTAATATATATATTGGAACTACTTTTGCAGCTTGCTGAAACACAAACTGATCCAATCAATTTAAGTGTTAATGATATGGCGGTTAGTAGAACGGTTAAGGAAGTATTGGATACTCTTTGTTTGTTTAAACAAATAAGAAGTGAGAATTTTGATGAATACCAGTTTTCAATAAATGAAACTGATGAAAAAGGCATTTGATTTACAAAGGTTTAAGAATCCTGACGTGCGTTATTATGCATGTGTTATTGATAAGAATAGAGCTGGTCCAAAACCAAAACTATTATTTAGATTGAATTTAGCATATAACTACTGGGAGGAATTGGGTTATTTAAGACTTAAAAAATCGTCCTTATGAGGGTGGTCAATAATTTAGGAGTTTAATATGGAAAAATAATGAAAGATTAAATGAAATTAATAATTCTGAAGTTGAAAAAAATTGCTTATTGGAAAAAAATGCAGGATATTTTTTTGGCGAAAAATAAAAACTAGATATTTTAATGAGGGAATTAATTTAGATGGTATTTCTGTTTCTAATGTAGATGGTAAAGTTGTTTACGAGGTTATGGAGAGGGATGCTTATGGATTTGATAGAAGGAGCTATTATGGTGGTGATGGTAAATTAATATTTACCGATTCTTCAAAATTTGGACTTCCTGTTTTTTTGCTACTAAAGGCTTTGGGAAAAAGAGATTGCAAAAAGAACCTGAAAAAGTTGATAGATTCAAGGATGCTTATGAAGATAATGATAAATTATCGGATAGGGATATTAATAAAAAAATAAATATGACAAAGCTACAATTGATGTTATTGCTAAAAAAATATTAATGCGGATTCGAAAGATATCGATGTTACAGAGTATGATGTAAAATGAGATTCAAAATGCAAAAAAATTAAAGTTGATAGTATTGATAAGAGTAAGATAGTTGGAGAATTTAAAGGAGATGAAGCGGTAACTTATCGTGATTCATTAAATTCAATGCTTGGTGGAAATTATGTGAAGATATTGTTTTGCTAAAGACGCTAATAATAGAGTTGTAGCGTATGGAACTGATGAAAAAAAGGTGTTTTAACTCCAATTCAATTAAAAGCAGTTTCCTATGGGACCATATAAAAACAAATGTAATTGATAGGGATGGTGTAATTAGAGATAATGTTACTCAATCTGGAATTTGTATTTCTGGAATGCAAAAAATATGGATGAGGGATTATCTATTAATATTAATCAATTTGGAAAAATTTGAAGTAACTTATACAAGGAATATGTTGTCTAAAAAAATCCAATTGGAGCAGTTATAGCTGATTCAAGAGCTTATAATAATGATCAAATGATGAAATTGGTTGATAAATATCATGTTACTAGGGATGAAATTGAAGAAGATAATAAAAATGGTTAATAGCTGTGATAAAAAGAAATGATCATATTATTAAATCTGATTTAATTGCAACTGATTCTGAAATATATCTTAAGAATGGAGTTTTTGATCCTGAAGTTTCTAGAAAGTTATATCATGAACTTAATGGTAATATGGAGGATTTTGATAATATTGTAAAATTGGCAAAAAGCTAATGTTATTGATTCAAAAATCTAAAGGGAGCTGATGATTTAATTAATGATTATGAAAAAGATAATAAGAAGACCTGTTGATAGAGAAAGAAAGGTTGATCATCCTTTACCAGAGATGGGAAAAACGTGAATGGTAATTTTATGAATGTTTTAGGTATAATTGTTGCAGAACAAGAAGAATATAATGCAATTGTTAAAATTATTAATGAATATGAATCTAAAAAAATGTTTATGGGTTAGAATTTATAGTTGGAAATATTGATAATGTAAAAATTGTTTTAGTTAGAGCAGGTGTTGGTAAAGTTAATGCTGCTAGAACTACTCAAATTTTAATTGATAAATTTGATGTTGATTATGTTTTAAATGTTGGTAGTGCAGGAAGTGTTAATGATGAACTTAATATTGGAGATGTAATTGTTGCTAGAGAAGTAGTACAGCATGATTTTGACGTAACAGCGTTTGGTAGGGATAAAGGATTTATTCCTGGTGTTGGAAAAGTATTTTTCAAAGTAATGAAATATTCTTTGATAAATTAATTAATCTTAATATTTCTAATATAAATTTAAAAAGTGGAGTGATTGCTTCTGGTGATCAATTCATTACAAATATTGATTTGAAAAAAATAGTATAGCATCTGAATTTAATGCTGATTGTGTTGAAATGGAGGGTGGAGCAGTTGCTCAAGTTTGTCAGATGGCGGGTAAACCATTTTGCATTATTAGATCTATTTCGGATAAACCCAATGGTAGCAATCATATTGATTTTAATGAATTTTTAAAAATTAGCTTCTGAAAAATTGTGCTAAGATTGTTTATGAATTAATTAAAAATATATACTGAAAAAAATCCTAAATGTATATAGCATTTAGGATTTTTTTATAGTTCATAGTCGATTTCTGGGAAGATACAGTCGATTTCTTCTATGGATTGTAAAAAAGTTTAGATCATCTTCAGTTAATTCGTGATTTGAAGATAACCAATTGGATAATTTAGTGAATCTACCAATATGATCTTTAATTCTTTTTTTAGCATAGTCCACCATCGTTCCATTTGTTATGATAAATAGCCAATCGCTGCTTTGTGCTAAAACTAATTCACGTGCACATTGATTTAAAAATTCTTCTTTTTTTATTGATTTTTTTTGGTTCGTTTGGATATTTTTGAAGCTAATTCACACATTTTATCACCTGCTGTATGTAAATGCTTATGAATATAATCATTTGATTGATTTAACCATACATAGCTGTATCCGTTTGCACCCCAACTTGAGCGACAAATGTTTGAAATTTGCATTGTAGGATATTTATTAATGTATTCACTTGGAGTTATTAATTCAAAGTTGCAATCGTCAAAATGTATTTTTTTAGCTAATATATATAGCCATTCCGGTCCTTCATACCACCAATGCCCATATAATTCGGCATCATAGGGGCAAAAGAACTATTGGTGGATTTGCAGTGTTTTTTTGATAATTCTTCTATCTGTTTTGTTCTACAATCAAAGAAATGTCCGGCTTGATTATTTATTGAATCTTGAGCCCATTGCAAGTTATAAATATCTTTATCGTTTGTTTTTTTCCTGTAATTCTATGATATTTGATTCCTGTTGGGACTCTAACACCATCATGTGCTATATATGGTTTTATATATTCATATGGTGCTTCATATCCAATGTCCCTATAAAATTCTCTATAATTATAATCTCCTGGGTAACCATTTATTGAACTCCATACTTGACGTGATGATTCAATATCTCTACCAAATGCTATAATACCTTCTAGCGATATTATTGGTGCATATGTTCCATATAATGGAGTGGGGTCTGCATATAGGATGCCGTGTGTTTCTACAATTACATATTCAATTCCAAATTCTTTTTAAGTATTTATCTGATTCTGGAACATAACCACATTCTGGAAGCCAAAAATCCTTTTAGTGGTTTTGTGAAGTATTTATAATAAGTTTGAACTCCTAGAGCAATTTGTGCTCTTATAGTTGTTTCATTTACGTATAGAATTGGAAAGTAACCGTGGGTGGCTCCACATCCTATAATTTCTAAAACTCCTAAATCATTGAATTTTTTTAAATTCTTTTATGATGTTGCACTTGCAATAATTTTTTTGAAAAAAATTTTTAAATCATCAGAATATCTGTTATAGTAGTATTTTGATAGCTCATTTATTCTTTGGTCAAATTTTGTTCTTTCAATTTCTTTTTTTGAAAGTTCTATATGATCTTTTAAATATTTTATATAGCGTTGTTGTAATAATTTATTATCCAGCATATTTAATAATGGTGGAGTCAACGACATTGTAAATCTAAAATTTATTTTTCGTCTACTAATTTTTTTGAAAAATTTTTTTTAATAGTGGTATGTATGTTTCAGAGATTGCTTCAAACAACCATTGTTCTTCAAGATAGTTTTTCATTTTCTGGATGGTGAATGAATGGAAGATGTGCGTGTAATACAAAAACTTACATAGCCTTTTTGTTATTTTTTTGACATTGTTTTAATTCCTTATAAAAAAATTTAGGTTTTCTAAAGAAGAAAAACCTATTGATAATTAGTATGCTGATGATGGATTTTGAAAATCGAATTCAGCTGTTTCATTATTTAATAATTCATTGTAATTTTTGTAAATTGCTTTTAATTTGTTTATTATCGTTGTTAGTAATTCTTTTTGATGTAATTCTATTTGTTAAAATATTTTTTTGAATTCTAATTTTTTTCATTTGGCTTGAAAAAAATAGTATATGGTCATTTGGTGTTTCTAAAACATTTGATTTAACAATTGGAATATAGTTTTGAATAGGTAATGGAAGTGGTAATTGCTCTTTAACTTCTTTAAATTTCCTTGCTAGAGTAATTTGATATTGTAAATGTGATTCGTTTACATGTATGTACCAATTGTTTGTAAAATCATCTATTTGTATTTCATAAGTTTTATTGTTTTTAAATCTGTTAATACAAGGAGTGGGATTGTTGTTTTGAAAAAAATCATCTCCATATTTTTTGTTAGATTTGTTTTTATCTTCGTCCGATATTTCCCAATATACAAATAGTGTGTGAGGATTTTGTGCTAGAAACTTTACTGTTGTCTTATTGTATCTATATGGCAAATCATAATATTCTAAAATAATTGGATTTATCTTTTTGTTTTCGATTGTTTTAAAGATTTTTATTGATGAATCTTCTAATGGTTCTATTTGTATAGTTTTTTTAGATTTTTTTGATTCGGCTTTTTGGTATTATTTTTGTTGTGTTTTTAGAAATATTTTTATTTAAATTTTTTTATCTTTTTGAATTGATTGCCATAGTGTCCTCCTATATATGCAATATATTATATCAAAAAAATTCTTTTTATTCAACATATAATAAAAAAACTTAGAAAAAAATGTAATATTTTTACTTTAATGCTTTACTTTTAAAAATTTCTATATATAAAATGTTAGTAGTGAAGTTTTTGCAAACTTTTTAGAGATGCATGGGGGACATATACAAATGAAAATTTTGATGTTAACATGGGAGTATCCACCAAGAGTTGTTGAGGGGTATTTCAAAAGTTGTTTATGATTTATCTCATAAAAATGGTTAAAGAGGGAAATGAAGTTACGGTTGTTACTTATAAAGAGGGTGATAACGTTAAGTATTATGAAAATGACAAGGGTGTTGAAGTATATAGGGTTGATAACTATATGATTAGACCTAATAATTTTATTGATTGGATTATGCAATTGAATTTTTAATATGATTACAAAGGCAAATGAAATTATTAATAAAAATGGTAAATTTGATGTAATTCATGCACATGATTGGCTTGTAGCATATAGTGCAAAAATCAATAAAAAGAATCTTATAATATTCCATTAATTTCTACAATCCATGCAACTGAAAGTGGTAGAAATAGTGGAATTCATGATGAAACACAGAGATATATTAATGATTCGGAATGGATGCTTACTTATGAATCTTCTGAAGTTATTGTGAATAGTAATTATATGAAAAAAATGAAGTTCAAAGATTGTTTGGACTACCTTATGATAAAATAAATGTTATTCCTAATGGAGTTAATTTACAGTTATTTTCAAATGTAAATATTGATTATGATTTTAGAAGACAATATGCAATGGATAATGAAAAAAATTATTTTATATGTTGGTAGATTGGTTTATGAAAAAGGAATACAAAATTTAATTGCAGCTATGCCTAAAGTACTTGATAGATATCATGATTCTAAACTTATTATTTGTGGTAGGGGTGGAATGATTGATGAATTAAGAGAGCAGGTTAAATATTTAGGAATTGAAAAATAAAGTATATTTTGCAGGGTATTGTGATTCTAAAAAATGCAAAAAAATGTATAAATGTGCTGATGTTGCAGTATTTCCTAGTACTTATGAACCTTTTGGAATTGTTGCAATTGAATCAATGTTGTCTGGAACACCTACAATTGTTTCAGATGTTGGGGGTCTTAATGAAATAATTGAACATGGTGTAACTGGCATGAAATCTTATGCAGGTAATGCTAATTCAATTGCAGATTCAGTGTTGTCATTATTATTTGATCCAAAAACTTTGTGCTAATATTTCACAGAATGCTATTAAAAAGGTTAAGGAAAAATTATAATTGGTCTAAAAATTACGGATAGTACATACTATGTTTATCAATTGGCTATAGGAAAAAAACAGTTCAAGAAAAAGAGGAGGCTATGGAGCTTCAATTAAGTGCTAATAAAACTGGAAAAAGTTAAAACAATTCAAAAAAGAGCTTGGAAATTTATTAGCTTTTTAGAAAAAGAAATGCTTATGCATAATATGAAAGGAAGTATATATGAATATTTATGATACAGCAAATAATTTAGCTAGAGAAATTATGGAGTCAGATGTATTTAAAAAAATTTAAAGAACGCAAGAGAAAGAATTTATGCGGATCCTGAGAAAAAGAATTAGTTGAAGAGTTTGACAAATTAAAAAGTTGAAGTTCAATTAATGGAAATCAAACAACAGAATCATGAAGAAGTGAATCAAGAAGATAAAAAGAATAAAGATGGCCAAATTATACAATACATTGATTGCCAATAAAGATATTAAAGAATATTTTTGATTTACAAGTACAATTTAATCAGATGATGATTGATATTAATAAAATTATTGGTGATGTTGTTAAAGATGTGTTTTAATACTTGAAAAATATTGATATATATGGTATTATATTTAAAGTTCTATAACTTGGTTTGAGGATTATAACACCACTTTTTACTAGGTTATTGAATAATATAAAAATGAAAGGTGTACTAAAAATGATTAGTAAAAGAAACAAAAACAAGGAATTATTTCAACTTATAAAAAGAGATGAGAAAGATACTGGTTCTCCAGAAGTTCAAATCGCTTTATTAACAGAAAGAATTACAGAATTGACAGAACATTTAAAGAAAAAAATCCTAAAGATAATCATTCAAGAAGAGGATTATTAAAAAAATGGTTGGTAACAGAAAAAAATTTATTAAACTATTTAGTAAAGAAAGATGTTGCTAGATATAGAGAAATCGTTGCAAAATTAGGGTTTAAGAAAAATAATTAATAAGTCATCAGTATTTATACTGGTGATTTTTGTTTTCATATATATTTTTATAAATGGAATATAAACTTATAAAAAAATAGGAAAGGAGTAATACTGTGATATTAAAAAAATGCGGTGGCTTATATTACAAGAAAGAAGAATAGAACGTTTATCATTTTTTTATTGTATTAGTATTGATACTTTCTAGTTTATATTCTTGTTTAAGTATTATGGGCTTGAATAATTCGGTTGAAAAAAACTTATATAAATTATCTAATTCGGCAATATCGGTAATGCTTAATAGTGAGCAAAAATTTTTAGTATTGATCAATTTAAGAATATTAACAATATTAAAGGCATTGAGGAAAAATATTTTCAATATGATGGTGTTGGTAAATTAGTTAATTATAAAGTTGTTGAAAGTGAGCAAGGAGTTTCAAGGGATGATGTTCCTGAAGATTTAAAAAAATCTTGTTTCAATATCTGCTTTTAATAACATGAAGAAAAAAATAATTTGTTTAGCAGCGGAGTTTTTTTAATATTAAAAGTGGTAGAAATATTGAAAATGGAGATACTAATAAGGTTATTATTCATGAAGATTTAGCTGTAAAGAATGGATTAAAAAAATTGGTGATAAGATTAAACTAAAGCTTGAGAAAAAAACGAAGATGAGTTTGAAATTGTAGGATTGTTTACAGGAAAGAAACAGGAGAAATTTAATGGGCTATCTTCGGATTTTTAGTGAGAATATGATTTTTTTATGAATTATGATTATAGTCAAAAAGTGTTGAAGAATCTAGATGATAATAAAAAAAGGTTGCTACAAAATTATATATATATTTAAATAGTCCTGAAAAAGATGAATGATGTAATTAATGAAATTAAAAATTAATCTAGAATGGGAAAAATTACAAAGTTGGAACAGATAATAATAATTTTGATGAAATTAGAGAAACGGTTAGTAGTGTTAAATACATTGTTATGATTATGTCTATTTTTAATTATGGTTGGAGGACTTGTAGTACTTTCATTAATATTAATTTTTATGGATTCGTGAAAGAGTTTTTGAAATAGGCGTTTTATTATCAATTGGAATTAGTAAATTTAAAAATTATAATGCAATTTATAGTTGAATTGTTAATAGTTACGATTCCAAGTATGGTGGTTTCATTTTTGTTGGAAATGTTATTATAAATCAAGTAGGTAGTAAGATATTTACTAATATAACAGCAAATGTGATTAATTGGGATAAATTCCTGATTAGTTATGGTATTTTTAATTGGAATTATTGTTTTATCAATAATATTTGGATCTATGGCTTTCTTGGTTAAGAAGCCTAAAGAGATTTTATCTAAGATGAGTTAGGAGGATTTTATGAGTATTTTTAAAAATGAAAGATGTAACATTTAGTTATAGTAGTTCAGGTGAAAAAAGTTTTATCACTTATTAATAAAGATTTTTGAACTTGGAAAAATTTTATGCAATTATGGGAAAGTCAGGTGCTGGTAAATCAACGCTATTATCATTACTTGCAGGACTTGATGAACCTGACGTTGGTGAAATTATATTTGATGATGATAATATAAAGGATATAGGTTATACAAATTATAGAAGATATTGTATTTCTCTTGTTTTCCAAAATTATAATTTAATTGATTATTTGACACCATTAGAGAACATTAGGCTTGTTAATAGTAAGGCTAATGCTGATATTTTATTGGAACTTGGTTTGGAAGAAAGTCAAATTAATAGAAATGTAATGAAATTATCTGGTGGACAACAACAAAGAGTTGCAATTGCGAGAGCGTTAGTTTCTGAGGCACCTGTTATTTTGGCAGATGAACCTACTGGAAATTTGGATCCTGTTACTGCTACTGAAATTATTGAAATATTGAAGAATCTTGCAAAAAAAGAGAAATAAATGTGTGATTGTTGTAACACATAGTAAAGAAGTTGCAAATGAGGCTGATATGATTTTAGAATTAAAAAAATAAGAAATTAAATGAAGTTAAGGAGGCAGTAAAAATGATAAAAAGGGCATTTGCTTATGTTACAAGAAAAAAATTGAAATCTTTGATAATACTTTTTGTTGTATTAGTAATGACTGCACTTAGTTTAGTGAGTTTATCTATTAAAGATGCGACTGATAAGGCTTCTAAAGAAACGTATGCTAGTATTACAAATAGTTTTATGATTGAAATAAATAGGAGGGTTAATCAAGGAACTCCTAGAGGAAGCGGAAATGTTAGAGGTATCGATATTAAAAAGATTAATGATTCAAAAGACATTGTTGATCATGTAAAAAAAGAATTAATATTGTTGCTGATTTAGATAATCACGATATTATTGAAACTTCAAGAACTCTTTCAAATTTATCTCCTGATAGGGCGAAGAAATTTAAAAAGGTCTGTTATGATGACTGGTGTTAATAATTCTGAAAAAAAGAAACTAAATTTGTTTCTGGTGCATATAAATTAGTTTCAGGAAGACATATAAAAAAATGGTGATAAAAAAACAAAATTTTTAATGCATAAGGATTTAGCTGAAAAAAATAACTTAAAAAGTTGGTGACAAGATTAAATTAAAATCTAATATTTATGATGCTGATAATGAAAAAGGAGCTAATGAGACTATTGAAGTTGAAATATTGGGATTATTTGATGGTCATAATAAAAAGTGGTGTAACATATTCACAAGAACTTTATGAAAAATACATTGGTTAGTGATATTGATACTGCTGTTAGATTATACGGTTATACAGAAGATACTGCAGTTTACCAAGATGCTTCATTCTTTGTAAAAGGTGATAAGAATATTGATCAAGTTTTTAAGAGATATTAAGAAATTGGATATTAATTGGCAGAAATATAATTTGATTAAAAAGTTCATCAAATTTCCCAGCTTTTACAAAAATCTATTTCTGGAATATATGGGAATTGCGGATCAATTGTTTATTGGTTCATTGGTATTTGCTGGTGTAATTGTGGCATTATTGTTATTCTTATGGATGAATGCTAGAAGAAGAGAAATTGCTATATTGTTAGCAGTGGGAATTTCTAAGGCAAAGATTTTTGCACAATTTTTTTATTTGAATTAGTATTTATTACGATTCCGGCTTTTATAGGTTCTTATTTCTTGGCTGGTGGAATTGGAAAGGCAGTTGGTAATAATATTTTTAAAAAAATGTTACTAGTGGTATAACAAAAGCAAATGATGAAAGAATCTTCATCAATAGGAATGGGCGGTGGAGCCGAAGTTGATGGATTTAATAAGACATTGACAAGTCTTGATGTAGATGTTAATGGAAAATTATTCATATATGCTGTTATATTTATGTTAGTTGTTTTATGTATTTCTTTTATTAATTGCTTCTATAAATATTTTAAGAAAAGAACCTAAAGAGTTATTAAGTGACGAAAAATTGATTTTGATGAGTAAATCAATTATAATATTTGTAATTTATATTATGGAGATTTTATGAACATACTTATTGTTGAAGATGACAAAGATATAAGAGAAGGTATTATAGAGTATTTATCAGAATTTGGGTATATGATGGTTGGTGCAAAGGATGGAATGGATGCACTTGCTAAATTTAAAGAAAAATGATTTTTAAGTTAGTTATTTTTGGATATAAACTTGCCGTTTGTTAATGGTTTGGATGTTTTTAAAAGAGATTAGGAAAAACTAGTGAAGTTCCTGTGTTAATGCTGACTGCTTTTAGTGATGAAGAATATAAATTAAAAGGCTTTTTACAAATTTGGCTGATGGGTATATTGAAAAAGCCTTTATCTTTATCAGTATTGAAAGTAAGAATTGAATCATTGATTAAAAAGATATTATGGTGATGTTGATATTTTTTTAAGTATAATGGCTTAGAAGTTAATTTTACGGCATATAGTGCTAAATATAATAATCAAGAAATTGATGTTAATGCAAAAGAAATTGAAATTTTAAAGTTTTTTTGCTTATGAATGAGGGACATGTATTAACGAGGGCTCAAATAATTGATAATTTATGGAAGGATACGGAGGAAGTTCCTTATGATAGAGTTATTGATGTATATATTAAGGAATTAAGGAAGAAGTTTGGGCTTGATTGCATTGTAACAGTAAGAAATGTTGGTTATAAATTGGAGAGAAGATGAAGAAATTAAAGGTATTTCCAAAAAGTATTTTTACAAATATTTAGTATATTAATTATTTTAATATTATTTATTCACTTAATGATATTTTTTTATTGTTTCCAAGGATTTACATAGAGTCTAGGAAAAGTCATATTATTGAAAAGTCAGATGAAATTGCAAGAAATTTGAACGGAAGAGATATCAAATTTATTGAAGAAACCTTGATTTTTATTCGAAGAATAGTGATATTGGTGTTTTTATAAAGACTGATAATGACAATAATAGTTTGCCTATAAAAAAATACTAAAATAGATTTAAATAGTTCTAGTAATTCATTGATTATTGAAGATAGAATGATTGAATTAAATACCGGTGAAAAAGCTTTCAATTCAGTTTGTTTCAACAACTGATATTAATAAAGAGGCTAAAAAAATTGAGTTTTAAATTTTTGCCATATTCATTGGTTATTTCGCTTATATTATCTATAGGTATTTCAATTGTTTATGCAAAGTTGATGAAGAAGGAAGAAATTATTAAATTAGAAAGATTGAAATATGATTTTTTTAGGGGGCTTCACATGAATTGAAGACTCTCTAGCCAGTTTGAAAAATCATATTGGAAAAATATGCAATATAATATTGGAAAATATAAGGATAGGGATTTTTATATTGGTGAATGTATTGGTATTGTCGATAAATTGAGTCATAATGTTTCTCAAATACTTCTTATTTCAAAACTTGAAAATTTAAAAAATGATCAGGAAAACATTAATATTGGTACAGTTTTAAAAAGGTATTATGGAGCAATATAGTGTTTTTAATAAGGAATAAGAATATTGAATTTTCTAATAATTTGGATGATGAAGAATTATGTATTGGAAAAAAAGTGGGTTGAATATTGTTCTATCTAATTTAATTAATAATGCAGTTAATTATTCTAATAATGATGGTGTTATTAATGTAGGAAGTAGGGATGGCTGGTTTTATCTTGAAAATTCCTGTGATAGTGAAATTAATATTGATAATTTATTTGAGATGAAGTTTGATTTGAATAAGAAAAAAACAGTAATGGTATGGGATTGTATATTGTTAGTAGAATTTTTATCGAATTACGGTATTGAATATAGGATAGAGAAGAGCGATATTGGTTTTGTGTTTTTTTAATTAAATTATAATAAAAAAACTGTAGGAAAAATTATTCATACAGTTTTCTTGTTAACTAAGCGTTAAACCACCAGCTATGCTGGTGAGTCCAATGACACTTATAGTTATGAGGGTAGTATTAAAAATAAAAACTCTCTATGTTATAATAAAGTTAAGTTTGTCAGCTTAAAATTTATTATAAAAGGAGAGTGATTTGTATGAAAAGTCCATACACAGATACTTTTAGCACATACAACGTATGAATGTAAATATCATATAGTTTTTGCACTAAAATATAGAAGAAAAGAAATTTATGGTCATTTGAGAACAGAAATAGGAATGATATTGAGAGAATTAAGTAATTGAAAAGATGTTGAAATAATCAATGCTGAAGCCTGTCCAGATCATATTCATATGTATGTAAGTATACCACCCAAATTAAGTGTGTTATTATTCATGGGATATTTGAAAGAAAAAAAGTACATTAATAATATTTGAGAGATATGCTAATTTGAAATATAAATATGGAAATAGAGTTTTTTTGTGTAGATGATATTATGTCAGTACAGTAGGAAATTTGTATGTATAATTTAACTAAGGGGTGATTTTTATGATAGTTAAAGAATATGGAAAAATCTAATAAAGATATTATTATATTATTACATGGTGGTGGATTATCATGGTGGAATTATGAAGAAGTGTCAGAAATATTAAAAAAAGTAATTATCATGTAATATTACCAATATTAGATGGTCATTCAGGAAGTGATAGAGATTTTACTTCTATTGAAAAATAATGCGAATGAAATAATTGAATATATTGATAACAATTATAACGGAAATGTTAAACTTATAGGAGGACTTTCATTAGGAGCACAAATTTTTATTAGATATATTGTCAAAAAGAGACAATATATGTGAATATGCAATAATTGAAAGTGCTTTAGTATGCCCAATGAAAATGATAAATAGACTTATAAAATCATCAATTAATATGTCTTATGGACTTATAAATAAAAAAGTGGTTTTCTAAACTTCAATTTAAAAAGTTTAAAAAAATAAAAAAGAATTATTTGATAAGTATTATATTGATAGTTCTAATATAACAAAAAAATAATATGATTTCATTTTTAAAAGCTAATTCCAATTATCATCTTAAGAATATAAAAAACAAACAAATCAAAAATCAATAGTGATAGTAGGAAGTAAAGAAAAGACCAATTATGATTAAATCTGCAAAAAGAATACACGATGAATTAATTAATAGTGAATTAGAAATATTAAGTGGTTATTATCATGGAGACTTAAGTATTAATCATCCAAATGAATACGCAGAAAAAAAGTTAACAAACTGATAAAAATAATTGTTCGGGAAATTTTTAGTAAACACGAGCAGTTTGAAGAGTAAAGATGATGAGAGCCGAAAGGCTCTTATTTTTTTATGTCTTTAAATTTTATTCAATTAATATTAAATTTTTTTACAACATTTTGAATAACTATGATGTTCTTCAAGATAATATTTAATAACTTTTTAATTTTTAATTTATTTGAATATTTAGACATGAAAATGAACCCTCCTTGTTAAACTATATTTTTTTGTCTAACATTTTGGGTTCACTTCAATATTGGGGGATAATTATATATTAAAAATTCACAATTTTTTTGGTGTTCTTGGGAATGGTATTACATCTCTAATATTTAACATTCCTGTTACATACATCATGAATCTTTCGAATCCAATACCAAATCCAGAGTGAGGGACACTACCATATTTTCTTAGGTCCATGTACCACCAATATTCTTCTGGGTTCATATTTAAGCTATCCATTTTTGTTTTTTTAATTTTGTGTAATCATCTTCTCTTTGACTTCCACCAATTAATTCACCGATTCCTGGAACTACTAAGTCTGATGCAGCAACTGTTTTTTTCCGTCATCATTTTGCTTCATATAAAAAGGCTTTTTATTTCGGCAGGGTAGTTTGTTATGAATGTTGGTCTTCCAAATATTTTTTTCTGAAATATAACGTTCATGCTCTGTTTGAATATCAGCACCCCATGAAACTTTATATTCGAAGTTATCATTATTTTTTTCTAATTCTTTTATTGCATCTGTGTATGTTATTCTAGCAAAAGGTTTTTTTCTAAAGTTGTGTTTAATTTTTTTCTTTTAGTCCAGGAGCAATGAATTTATCGAAGAATTCAATTTCTTCTGGAGCTTTTTTTCTAGAATATATGAGATACAGTATTTAATCATTTCTTCGGCAATATCCAAACAATCTGATAAATCTGCAAATGACATTTCAGGTTCAATCATCCAAAAATTCTGCGGCGTGTTTTTACTGTGTTTGAATTTTTCTGATCTGAAAGTAGGGCCAAATGTATAAATGTTTCTTAAAGCTAGTGCGTATGTTTCACCTTCAAGTTGGCCACTAACAGTTAAGTGAGTGTTTTTACCAAAGAAATCTTGTGAATAATCAACTGTTTTATCGTCTTTTAGAGGTGCTTTATTTGGGTCAATTGTTGTTACATTGAACATTTCTCCAGCGCCTTCTGCATCACTTCCTGTGATGATTGGAGTGTGTACATATACGAAATCTTTTTCTTGAAAGAATCTATGAATTGCATATGATAATAAACTACGTACTCTAAATACTGCAGAAAAAGTATTTGTTCTTGGACGTAAGTGTGCTTGAGTTCTTAAAAATTCAAAGCTTGTATTTTTCTTTTTTTGTATAGGGTAGTCCTTATCTGATAAATTATATACTTCAATATTTTTGTGCATGAATTTCAAATGGTTGTTTTGCATTTTCAGTTTTTACAACTGTTCCTTTAATGATTAATGATGAAGAAATTGAAACTTTTGTTATTTCTTCATAATTTGAAAGTGAATTATCAAATACTATTTGAATATTCTTTAAAAAAAGAGCCATCATTCAATTCAATGAATCCAAAATTTTTGAAGAGCGGATTGTTCTAACCCAACCCGCTATTTCAATTGTTTTATCTAAATAAGTGTCTATATCATTTTTTTATAGTTCTCTGACTAGAGTATATTTCATATCATCCTCCTGTTGTGATTTTATAAATTATATTACAGAGTTTAAATCAGTAGTTGTGCTTGTAATCGCATTACTGGGAGAAGAAGTGCTTGGTGCAGTGTAATCAACTCCTGTTTGATTTGTTGTTACTCCTGAATTTGTTGTTCCTGTTGAACTTGTTGATGAACTGCTACTTGTTCCTGATGTCGTACCTTGGTTATTTGTTGTAGTTGTTGTATTTGTTGTAGTATTTGTACCTGTTGTTGAGTGAGTACCTGTAGTATCAGTTGCGCTAGATGAAGCAGCTGTGTTTTCTGGTTGTGTTAAGATTGAAGAGTTTGTTGGTGTTGCGAATGTTTCAAATATTTTTTTCAATCTCAGCATTTTTCTGTTAAATCTATTGAAGATAGTTGTGATGTCAATGTGAATTGGAAGTTCATATCAATAGATGGTATTAATAATAAATAATATCTTGTTACTGTATTGTTTACAACAATATCATTATATGCGTAGTAGATGTTTGTTCCTTTTTGAACAAATCCTTTGAGGTGATGGTGTTGATGTTCCATTTGATTGTGCTGCAGATTCTGCAAATGCGTTTGTATATAGATTGAAGAAAGTTGATCTTCCTTGTTCTGTTGAAACAGTTGTATTAATTGTTGTTGACAATTTTTCTATATAGTTATCTGCATATTTGAATACATCACCATTTTGTAATGTTAATGAATTTGTTGCTTGGTTAAATGTCCAAATTGATGAATTATAAGATAGGGTATATGTAGTGTTTGCACTTCCTGCTTTAAATGTATATTCTGATAATTGTTTTTTTCTGGAGTTACAACTGGTGTTTTTACAGTGTTTTCAGGTGTTATTGTTGTAGTTTTTTTGCTTTCTTATTTAATGAATCTGATTTTATTGAAATTCCAATAATATTAGAAATCATTACAACTATAACAATTATTGATATACCAAGAATTGTGCCTAATACACTTGTTCCACCTTTTTGTTTAGCATAATCAAGTAATTGATTTGAATCCATTGTTGCTGATAATGCTTGTTGTTTTGATTTTACAAACCTTTTGTATAATCCATTAAATATAAATCCATATACTACAAATAGTATTGTTAAGATTAATGAAATTGTTCCTACTAAAGCTAAAGAGGTTAGTGGAGATGTTATTGCTAAGAATGACATTGCACTTAATAATAAAAGCATTTATAGCTAAGAATATTATACCGAATGTTGTTACTTTTTCTATATAAGAAATATATTGGACCAAATAAAAATGCAAATATATTAAATTTAGAATTTGATTTTGTATAAAAATTGCCCATCCAATTTTTTTCATAAATTCTTCATCAATATTTCCAATTGAATTAGATGATTGTTCATTATTGTAGTTTTGCTCTGAAGTGTTGTTTGCATCATAATATTGTGGATTTAATTGTCCTTGGCTTTTGATCATATCCTGGAACATCCATTGGTTCAATATAATCATTTGAATTATAATTCATATTTTGATCAAAAATTGTTTTGATTGTAATCCATATTATAATTTGAATTAGGGTCATATTCATTACTATATTGGTTCGTTAAGTATGAATCATTATTATTGAATTGATCATTTGAATTTGCATTAGGCATGTTATTGTATTGAGCAAAGTCATTGTTTGGAATGCTGTCATATTGATTATTTGAATTCATATTATATTGGTTATAATCATTATTTTGCATTGCATTAAATTGATCATTAGAATCCATACCAGGCATGTTGCCAAATTGGTCATTTGAATCCATATTATATTGATTATAATCATTGCTTGGCGTGCTATTAAATTGATCGTTAGAATCCATATTTTGCATATTACCATATTGATTGCTTGAATCCATACCTGGCATGCTACCATATTGATTGCTTGAATCCATACTTGGCATGTTACCATATTGATCGTTTGAATCCATACCTGGCATACTGCTAAATTGATCGTTAGAATCCATACCTGGCATGCTGCTAAATTGATCGTTAGAATTCATACCTGGCATGCTACTATATTGATCGTTAGAATCCATACCTGGCATGTTACTATATTGATCGTTTGAATTCATACCTGGCATGCTACCATATTGATCATTAAAGTCCATACCTGGCATTGAATTATATTGATTATTATCAACAGTTGATATTTGTGAATCATTATTATAAGAAATAGTATTATCATTAAAACTAGATAAATTGCTATTTATTTGTGATGCGTAAGGATCGCTATTTTGGAAGTTTACATCACCATATCCGTTTGAGTTATTGAACTGTGGTTGGATATTATTTGTGCTATTAAGATTACTGTTGTTATTCTCGTTCTCCATTAAAGTAATCTCCTTTTCATTTACAATATTTTTTTACTTTATTATTATATGATAAAAGTATAAAATATACAATATTGTTAAAAAATGAAATAATAAAAAAATATTTAAGTTCTAATAAAAATGTAATATAATTTTTATTGATTGGAGAAAAATATGGAAGAGTATTTAGAGAGAAGTAAAAATATATTAAAGGAGTTGGCCCAAAGAAGGCAGAAAGCCTTAATAAAATTGGCATTTATACTGTTAAAGATTTAATTGAATATTTTCCAAGAGCATATGATGATCGAAGTATTGTGAAAAAATTAGCAGATATTCTTGAAGGAGAAAGAGTAACGGTTGAAGCAAGTATAGTTAATAGCGTGTATACAAGATTTCTTGGAAAATTTAAAAAGTGTTTCAAAGGTTGTTATTAGTGACGGAACTGAGCAGGCTATATGTACGTGGTTTAATCAACCGTATGTAAGTAACCAACTTAAAATTGATGAAGTATATAGATTTTTATGGAAAGTTTACAAGGAAAAAAATGGTGGTTTAGAATTGGCTTCTCCTGTGTTTGATGTATCTGAATGTAATAAAAAAATACAGGGAAGATTATACCTGTCTATCCTTTGACAAGTGATATAAAGTCTAGTGTACTGAGAAATTCAATAGATGAAGCTTTGAAAAAAATATAGATATGATTCCTGAGATTTTTGCCTGAGTACATTGTAAAAAAATACAATTTAATTAAGTATGATTCGGCAATAAGGAAAAATTCATTTTCCAGAAAAAAATAAAAAGATGTTGAAAAAGCTCATAGAAGGCTTGTATTTGACGAATTTTTTTATCAATGCAATTGGGAATATTAAAAATTAAGGGAAGAGAATATATCTACTAAAAAAAGGCATTAAGTATAGTAGTGATGTTAAAATTAGTGATTTTATAGATAGTCTTCCGTTTAAATTAACTGATGCACAGCTTAGAGTTATAGAAGAGATTGATTCTGACATGGAAAATGAAAAGCAAATGAATAGATTGCTTCAAGGTGATGTTGGAAGTGGAAAAACAGTTGTGTCAATGTGCAGTGCATTTAAGACAGTAAAAAAATAGATATCAAGCTGCTATATTGGCTCCAACAATGATTTTAGCAGTACAGCATTTTAATAATTATCAGAAAATGTTTGATAAATTTGGAATTAAGTGTGGTTTATTAGTTGGTGGGATGACTGCTAAAGCGAAGAGGGAGATGCTTGAGAAAATAAAGAATAATGATGTGGATATAGTTATTGGAACACATGCGTTATTGGAAGAAGATGTTGTTTTTAATAAATTAGGATTAGTTGTGACTGATGAACAGCATAGATTTGGTGTAAAGCAGAGAAGTAAGATTATTGCAAAAAGGCGATAATCCGGATATTTTAGTAATGACAGCTACTCCTATTCCAAGAACATTGGCATTGATTTTGTACGGAGATTTGGACATTTCAATAATTGATGAATTGCCTCCTAATCGTAAAAAAATAAAAAAACTTATGCAGTTGGTAAAAAAATTATGATGAAAAGAGTAAATAATTTTATTAAAGAGCAACTTGCAAAAGGAAGGCAGGCATATATTGTTTGTCCACTTGTTGAAGAAGGCAAACCAGAGATAAAAAGTTGATGAAAAAACTGGTGAACAATACATTGATTTAAAGGCTGTTAATACGGCTAATTTAAAATCAGTAGAAAAAAACTTACTGAAGATTATAAAAAAATACTGGATGGATATAATGTCGTTTGTTTACATGGAAAAAAATGAAGTCAAAAAGAAAAAGATGATATAATGGAAAAATTTAAAAATGGCGAAATTGATGTATTGGTTTCTACAACTGTTATTGAAGTTGGAGTTGATGTTCCGAATTCGAGTTTAATGGTTATTGAAAATTCAGAGAGGTTTGGTTTGGCACAGTTACATCAGTTAAGAGGTCGTGTTGGAAGAGGCGAATATGAATCTTTTTGTATTTTAAAAATACGAATCTTCGAATGATATTGTAAGGCAGAGATTGGAGCTTATGGTTAAAAAGTGATGATGGATTTAAAATAGCTGAAAAAGACCTGGAGTTAAGAGGTAGTGGAGATGTTTTTGGAACTAAGCAACATGGATTACCGGAATTTAAAATAGCAAATATTTATGAGGATATGGAATGTTTAAAAGAAGTACAAGTTGCGGTAAGTGAAATTTTTGCAGATGATCCTGATCTTAGTAAGGAAGAGAATGTACTTCTTCGTAATTTGGTAAGTAATAAATTTATAAATAAGCAGGATTTAGTTATTTAAAGTTTTGTGAAATAAATGTGAACAAAAAAACTATTTATTGTAAAAAGAATGTGTTTTGCTGGAAAAAAATAAAATTAATATGATATTATTTTAGAAATCTTAAAGGAGGATTTTAATATGAATAAAAATTAAATGCGATAAATGCGGATCAGAGGTTGATGGAAGTGCTAAGTTTTGCCCAAATTGTGGAGCTAAAATAGAAGCTACAGAAAAAAAGCAGAAAGAGTCGAAGTTGTAGAAACTGTTGTAAGAAATAATAATACTAATACAAAATAGTACAATCAATTCTGTTGAAAAATGGTTATAATGCATTAGCTATTATTGGATTTATTTTAGCATTTATACCTAAAAATTTGGATAGTTTCATTAATAATTTCAATAGTTGCTTTAGTACAAATTTCTAAAAACAAAGGAAAAAGGTAAGGGATTGGCTATTGCAGGTATTGTAATTTCATCATCTATTATGCTTATTGCATTATGTGTTTTACTATTTGCACTAGGTGTAGGATTTCTTAGATGGTTAATATAATATAGTATATTTATGAGCTTGGAGTATTATACTCTAAGCTTTTTTTGTTAAGGAGTTTCATTTAAGAATATTTAGGACACAAAATATTCACAAAATAAATTAGCAGTCGTTATTGACAATTGCTAAAAAAAGTGATATTATATATCTAGTTTAGCAATTGATGCGATTAACTGCTAAAAAGGAGTGGAAATTGAAAAAAATCAAGGGATGAATTAGATAATAGAAAAAAAGAAAAATTTTAGAATTAATTATCAATGAGTATATTACTAGAATTGAACCGGTTTCATCTAATACTATTATTACTAGATATAATTTAGATATTAGTAGTGCTACTGTTAGAAATGATATGATGGCTTTAGAGAAACTTGGATATCTTGAAAAAAACTCATTTATCCAGTGGAAGGATTCCTTCCAATAAGGGATATGAATTTTATATAAGTAATTTGCTTGATGATAAAAAAATTTTAGATATTGATGAAATTAAATACATTAATTCGAAATTGAAAGATAATATTTTTGAAATTGAGGAATTAACTAAAATTGCTACTAATACTATATCTGAAGTTACTCATTATACTGCAATATCGATTGCACCAACAATGGATAATCAAATTATTCAAGAGATTAAATTTATGCTTTTGGGTAATAGAATGTTAATGGCAGTAATTCTAACAGAGGATGGAATGATTAAAGAAACTATTATCAAATTCAATGATGATATTTCCCAAGAGCAGGTTGATGTTTTAACAGTGTTTTTTTAATAATAAATTAAGAGGAAGACCTTTATCTTTGATAAATGTACCACTTGAAAAAAATATTATTGATGAAATGAATGTTAAAAGCAAGCGTTATAAAAACCAATTGCTAAAAAATTAACACAGTTTATTAATAACTCAGATAAGCTATATTATAAAGGCGCTGATCGTCTTTTGGATAATCCGGAATTTAGAAGTAATGAACTTGCAAAAAAAGTTTTATGGAATTCTTGATAATGAAGAGATGATAGTTAATTTGTTATCTAGTGGAATTGATAGTTCGTTTGAAACCGAAGATTTTAAAAATTTATATAGGCAATTCAGAAAATGGACTTAAGGATTTAAGTATTATAGCTTTTAAAAAAATGAAGTTAATGGAAAAGATATGGGTACAATTGGAATTATAGGCCCTACAAGAATGAATTATTCAAAAGTTATTTCTGTTCTAAAAATATATAAATAAAAAAAGCTTAATGAAGGTGAAAAAAATAGAGAATATTAAGATACCTTTAATGCTTGGGAATGGAAATATTAGATTTTTAGAAGATCATAAAAAATAATAAAAAGGAGGGGAGGAAATACTAATGAGTAATAAACATGCTGCTGATAGTGATTTCTTAAAGAATTTAAGAAAAAGAGGCTAATAAAAAGTGATGTTGAAAATGACTCTAAGGTAGAATTTCAAACAATTGACAATGCTTATGAACAAAAGTTAAAAAGAAAAAGATAAGGAAATTGCTGAAAATGAAGATAGAATAATCAGACTTGTTGCAGAGTTTGATAATTTTTAAGAAAAAGAAGTGCAAAAAGAGCGTGAAGGAATGTATGATTCAGTTTTAGCTCAAATAGTTGGATTAATTCTTCCAGCAATAGATAATTTGGAAAAAGCTTGTCAAGCTCATACAGAAGATGCAAATTATAAAAATGGTATAGAGATGGTTTTAAATCAATTTAAACAAATTTTTAGAAAACAATAATGTTAAAGAGATTAAATCTGTCGGATATCCTTTTGATCCAAGTTTACATGAAGCTATTTCAATGGTAGTTGATGAGAATCTTGGTGAAAAAAATAGTAAAAAGAAGAATATAGAAAAAGGTTATACAATTGGAGATAAGGTTATTAGACATTCTTTTGGTTGTAGTAGCAAATTAAATAAATTTTGGAGGTATATATTATGGGAAAAAAATTATAGGTATTGATTTAGGAACAACAAATTCATGTGTTGCAGTTATGGAAGGTGGAGAAGCTGTTGTAATTCCAAACTCAGAAGGAAATAGAACAACACCATCTGTTGTAGCTTTTTTTCTAAAGAAGGCGAAAGATTAGTTGGACAAATTGCTAAAAAGACAAGCAGTTACAAATCCAGATCATACAATTATATCTATTAAAAAGAAAAAAATGGGTACAGCTGACAAAGTTAATATTGATGGGGATGAGTTTTTCACCACAAGAAATTTCTGCAATGATATTACAAAAAAATAAAAAAACTGATGCTGAAAGTTATTTAGGTCAAAAAGTAACACAAGCTGTTATTACAGTTCCAGCTTACTTTAATGATTCACAAAGACAAGCTACTAAAGATGCTGGTAAAATTGCAGGTCTTGAAGTTTTAAGAATCATAAATGAGCCAACAGCTGCTGCTTTAGCTTTTGGTATGGACAAAACAGATAAAGATGAAAAAAATCATGGTATTTGACTTAGGTGGAGGTACATTTGATGTATCAATACTTGATATTGGTGATGGTGTTTTTCGAAGTTTTATCTACAAATGGTAATACAAAGCTTGGTGGTGATGACTTTGATGAAAGAATTATAAACTACTTAGTTTCAGAATTTAAAAAAATCAGATGGAATTGATTTATCAACAGATAAAATGGCAATGCAAAGATTAAAAGAAGCAGCAGAAAAAGCAAAAATTGAACTTTCTGGTATGCAACAAACTCAAATTAATTTACCATTTATTACAGCTGATCAATCAGGACCAAAAACATATGGATATTACTTTGACAAGAGCAAAATTTGAAGATTTAATTAGGGATTTAGTTGATTCAACAAGAATTCCTGTTGAAAATGCTTTAAAAAGATGCTAAATTAACAGCTGATGATATTTCTAAAGTTTTATTAGTTGGTGGATCTACAAGAGTTCCATGTGTTCAAGAAATGGTTAAAAAGATAACAGGAAAAAGATCCTGATAAGGGAATTAACCCTGATGAATGTGTTGCTATTGGTGCAGCAATTCAAGGTGGTGTATTATCTGGAGATGTTAAAGATTTAGTATTACTTGATGTAACACCATTATCATTGGGTATTGAAACATATGGTGGTGTATTTACAAAATTAATTGAAAGAAATACAACAATTCCTACAAAGAAATCACAAGTATTCTCAACAGCTGCTGATGGACAAACATCAGTTGAAGTTCATGTGTTACAAGGTGAGAGAGAAATGGCAATGGACAACAAAAACTTTAGGAAGATTCCAATTAACAGGTATTGCTCCTGCTCCAAGAGGTGTTCCACAAGTTGAAGTTACATTTGATATTGATGCAAATGGTATTGTTCACGTTTCTGCTAAAGATATGGCTACAAATAATGAACAAAAAGTTTCTATTACAGCTTCTACTAACCTAACAGATGAAGAAATTGATAAAGCTGTAAAAGATGCTGAAGCACATGCTAAAGAAGATAAGAAAAAGAAAGAAGAAATTGAAGCAAGAAATAATGCTGAAAGCTTAGTTTATAATTGTCAAAAAAACAATCGATGAATTGGGTGATAAAAATAAGTGGAGAAGAAAAAGCTAAGGCTGAAGCTGAAATTGAAAAAAAGTTAATAAAAGCTTTAGAAGGAAAAGATGCTGAAGAAATTAAGAAAGCTACAGATTCTTTAACACAAGTATTCTATTCAATTTCTGAAAAATTATATGCTCAAACAGCTCAAAAAAACCTGAAGAAGGAAATACAGAAGGAACTAATAATACAGGTGCTACTGAAGCTGAAAGTGAAGAGAAATAATAAGGAAGGTATGAATGGCAAAGGATTATTATGAAGTATTGGGAGTTGACAAAAGTGCTTCTGATGATGAGATAAAAAAAGGCTTATAGAAAGCTAGCTAAACAATGGCACCCTGATGCTAATCTTGATAATAAAGCTGAAGCAGAAGCCAAATTTAAAGAGGTTGGTGAAGCCTATGAGGTTTTTATCAAACCCTCAAAAAAAGAAAAAAATTATGATCAATTTGGCTCTGCTGATGGACCTTCTTTTGGTGGAAGTGGATTTGGAGGATATGGAACATCTGGATTCTCTGGCTTCTCTGGAGATTTTGGAGATGTTGATTTAGGTGATATTTTTTTCATCATTTTTTTGGTGGTGGATTTGGAGGAAGATCTTCGTCAAGGACTGCTAATCCTAATGCACCAAGAAAAAGGAAATGATTTAGAAGCTAATATTACAATATCTTTTGAAGAAGCTTTTAAAGGTGTTACGAAAAGAATTTAAAATTAATAAAAAAATGTAAAATGCGAAGATTGTGATGGAAAAAGGTGCAAAAAGGCACTAGTGTTGATACTTGTCCTAATTGTCATGGAACTGGTAAGGTTTCTACAACACAAAGAATTGGAGGATTTGGAGCATTCCAAACTGTTCATGATTGTGAAAAATGTAGAGGAACAGGTAAAATTATTAAAGAACCATGTGAAAAAAATGTGGTGGCAAAGGTGAGTATAGAAAAACTGTTAGTATAAGTGTTACAATACCTGCAGGTGTTGATAATGGACAATCTTTAGTTTTAAGAGGTAAGGGTGAACCTGGAAAAAAATGGTGGCCCCAGATGGAGATATTTACTTAAATGTTAAAGTTAAAAAACACTACACCGTTTGAAAGAGAAGGGGATAATGTTAGATTAACAGTGCCTATTACAATTACTCAAGCTACACTTGGAGGAATATTAAAAAAATTCCTACAGTGGATGGAAGTAATATTGATTATGAAATTAGTTCTGGAACTCAATCTGGAGATGAGTTTGTTTTTAAAAAGGAAAAAGGTTTTAGTGGAATTCATTCTAAAAATGCCCGGTGATTTGATTTTTTTAATGTACAAGTTCAAACACCTAAGAAATTGACTAAAGAACAGAGGAATTATTTGAATCTTTAGCGAAGACTATGAACGAACAACCACCAATTAAGAAAAAAAGAGTTTTTGGGATAAATTATAAATTTAATAAAAGTGAACCTAGAGTGTTGACGAAAAAGTTTAACATAAGGGTTCATATATTATTTTGGAATTGATGTTTTATGTCATTTTTTCACATTTTGCTGATTTTGTTGACTACTAAAAATTGTAATGATATGATTTTATTGATAATTAACAAATGAAATTGGAGGAAAAAATGAGAAAGAAAAATATTGGCAAGTATTTTTAATAATGATTATTGTGTTTGTCGGAATTAATATGATTTTTAATAAATTCATCTGTATTGGCTGATTCTCATAGATTTGATTATAATGGTGAATTAAACGAAGGAAAATACCCTGGATTTAAAGCCAAACTTGATGCAATAAAAAAAGGGAAAGACCTGGCTGGAAAAATTAGAATAATGGAAACTGGTCTTGACTGGAATGAAGTTATTAGAAGAGAGGGGATGGAGTTGGTAGATCACCTCGTTCTTTAGTACAAGGTAAATATGGTGAATGGATTGTTAGTAATCAAACATATGATAACGGATCTTGGAGAGCTGCTTCTGATAAGGCAATATCTTATGTGATGGATCCTAGAAATTGGCTTAATCCTAATAATTCATCGATTTTGCAATTTATGCAATTATCATATTTTGAAGTAAGCGATGAAAATGTAAAAAGTTGCATTAAAAGATACTTTTTTTGATAATATGGAAAATGCTAGAATAATTAATAATGTTTCTAGGGACTATAATATAAATGTGTTTTTTTGTTGTAGCAAGAATTATTCAAGAACAGGGATATAAGGGTAGTGCTACATGGAAAATGGATTCTGATGGTAAGTCATATTATAACCCTTTTTAATATTAATGCAAGTGGAAATGGTGTTTCTGAAATTATTAAAAAATGCCTTACAAAGAGCTAAGGATAAAGGTTGGGATACTTTTTGAAAAAGGCCTTAGAGGTGGAATTGAAAAATTGGTACGGATTATATTAACGAAAAGCAGGATACTTTATATTTGCAAAAAAATTTGATGTTGAGTCAAAGGGAACTTTATATAGTCATCAATATATGCAAAAATATTGATGCACCTAGAACAGAAGCAAGTATATTAAAAAAAGTAAAATGGATAAAAATTAATGGGGTATTGGACAATAATGTTGTATTGCTAATTCCTGTTTATAATAATATGCCTGCTACACCTACTGCTGAACCAAATGGTAACATTGATATTGGACCAATTAATATCCAATTAAAAAAATAATCATACTGATTGGAATGTGAGAGAGAATGCAAGTATTTCTTCAAAAATCAGTTGCTAAAAGTAGCTAATAGCAGTACAGTAGTTTTATCAATTATGAGAACAAATGATGGTTGGCATAGAGTTGTTTTTAGTTGACGGAACATTTGGATATATTAAATTTGAAAATGATGTTTGGGAACAAGTAAATGATGTTAAGAATACGAATGAAGCTATGATTGTTAAAGGTGATGATGTTGCATTAAGGGCAGGTCCTGGAACAAATGAGCCTGTTATAATGAGATTAAGTAAAAAAATTCAATTCTTACAAGAGTTGACAATACTGGCAGATATAATATAAATGGTTATATTTGGGATAGAGTTGAATTACCAAATGGTAAAAAAAGGTTTTGTTGCTAGAAATTTCTTAGAAGATACTAAGAAGGCAAATAATATATATAGAGTAAAGGTTAACGATTATTTAATTATGAGGGATGCTCCTAATGGTCAGGATATTCGTCATTTAGGTGATGGTGTTTTAGTAACTGTTCTTGAAAGAGCTAATGAAAAAGTAAATGGTTACTTCAGAGATAAAATCATTACTGCTGAAGGTGCTGTAGGTTATGTAGCACGTGATTATTTGGTAAATGTGAATGGTGAAGAAAAAAAGAAGAACCTAAAACTAAGCCAGAGCCACAACCAAGTGTACAGCCTGTTCCACAACCTGAAAAAGAAACCTGAAAATGTGAATGTAAATTCTAAATTAATAGATAATAAAAAATGAAGAAAAAAATAATAAGAGTTTCTCCAGAAGCTAGGGCTGATGATTTGAAAAAGAAATATAGTAATGTTAAAGATATTTCTAATAATAATTTAGGAACTGGTACTACCGTTAAGATAGATAATAAGGAATATAAGATTATCAAAATTGGTGATGTTAATGGTGATGGTGATACTGATGAAATAGATGCAATTTTAATTTTAAGAAAATCTATAGATATAATTCAATTTAATAATATACAAAATGAGGCTGCTGATGTTGACAAAGATGGTAATTCTGATGAAATAGATGCAATTCGAATATTGAGATATGCAATAGGATTAAATGAAATTAAATATTAAAGAGGTAAAAAAATGAAGAAAAATAAATAAAAATTTTAATTACGCTATTTTTAGCTACTGTATTTACTGTTTTTTTAAATTTTAAATCAGTTTATGCTAGGGTTGTTAGTACTGATAAAAGCAATGTGGAACCTGGTTCTATAGTTACAATTGATGTAAGTTCAACAACTAATGTAACAAGTTTTAAAATTATCAGTGTTTCATATCCAGATTTAACAAAAAGTATCAGTTGTTAATTTAAAAAGGTGGAATTGTTAGTGATGATAAAGTAATTCAAACTACAGCACAAGAATTTTCAGGTGCGGTTGGACGATATAGTTTTTAAAGTTCCAAATGGATATTCTAAAAACTTATACTGTAACTTTTACTGGAAGGACTGTTAATAAAGATTTAGTTCCAGAGAATTTTACTTCTGTAGCGACTATTAAAACTAAAGCTGAACCTAAAAAAAGAAGAACCAAAGAAGGAAGAACCTAAAAAAATCATCTGAGGAAGTAAGTAAGAAGGAAGCTGACAAATCAAAATAAAATCGCTGTTGAAAAAGCGATTGATACAACTAAATCAAATAAATCTTCAAATAATTATTTAAAGAATATTTCAACAAGTTTAGGTACATTGTCACCTGCGTTTAATAGAAGTCAAACATCATATATATTATCATTCCCATATGATTTTGATTATAAGACACTTGAAAAAAATATCAATAAATGCTGTTAAAGAAGATACTAAGGAAAAAAATTGAAGGTACTGGAGTAAAAAGCAGTTAAAGTTGGTACTAATGTTTATAATCTTGTGGTTACAGCAGAAAATGGTGAAACAAGAACATATGCAATTAAATTAATTAAACCTGAAATCTCAGAAGATAAAAAAATATGAGATTGGCAACATTAAAAATTAACATATATTGATGAAAGTGGAAAAATCAGTTGAGCTACCACTTGATAAAACATTTAATGCAGAAACATTTGAATATTCTTTAAATGTTGAAAGCATAGTAAAATCAATAAAAAATTGATACAACTTTACCGGAAGGTTCTGAGGGAATAAAAGTTTCTGTTTCTGGAAATGAAGATTTACAAGATGGTGAAAAATGTAATTACTGTTACTTTGTTTAATGAACATGATGATACTGAAAAATCCTAAAAAAACAATTTATACAATTAAAAGTCAATAAAGCGGCAGCAGTAACAGCGGAAACTGCCATTATGCAACCAGCTGAAAAACACCGGAAAAGAAAGTAAATTTTAAATTGATCATTGGTATTATTTTTAGGAATTATTTTTGTTATTAATAATGATTTTAATTATTTTTATTAATTGTTAGTAAAAAGCAATCTAAAGATAATGAACCTGATGATTATGGATTTATTTCTGAAGATGATGAAAATGATGAAAATAACGAAGATTATGAAGATGATAATGAAGATGACTATGATATGAATTATACTGAAAATCCTAATCAAGAAAGTTTTAATACTGGATACATTCCTGATGAAGGATTTGTGAAAAAAATGAAGATATTGAAAAAAAGCTAAAATTTTTAGGTGGTTATGAATCAAAGATTTTTAAACTCTGATTTTGATGAAACACCTGAGTTTGATGAAGAAATTACATCATCTTTTAATGATGAAAAAAATAATAATAGAAATCAAAAAGGTAAAAGATATTTATAATGAATGGGGCTCTAAAAAGAGCCTCTTATTTTTTTGCTTATTCAATAATGGATAATCTGTAATTTTCTTATAATATTAAGATTTTAAAGTGTTAAAAACCTTTACAAATCGAGCATTTAAAGATAAAATATAGGTGTATAAATGGAGGAAATATGGACATTAATTTAATTGATAATAAAGAAGAAAAAAATAGAATTGGCCAAAAAGTTTTTGGGTTTTGTTAAAGATGGACAAACTATTGGTTTTGGATCGGGTTCTACTTCTTATTTGACAGGTATTGAGATAGGTAAATTAGTTAAGGAAAAGGGAATTAAGATTACAGCGGTTCCTACATCTTCATATATGTTTGAACTATGCAAAGAATATGGAATAGAGACAGCTGAGTTACATTATAAAAAGTATTGACTGGTCTTTTGATGGTGCTGATGAAGTTGATGGGAATAATAATATGATTAAGGGAATGGGTGCTGCAATGTTTAAAGAAAAAGCTTAATATCCTTAATTCTAAGAAAACATATATTTTAATTGATGATTCTAAATTTGTTAATTTTTAGGAGAAAAATCATCCTATTCCAGTTGAAGTATTTCCTACATCTGAAGAATATGTTAGTGAAAAGTTAAGAGAGCTAGGAGCAGTGGATATTGCATTTAGAGGTTCTACAGAAAATGAAAAATTCAATTTTGGATGTTAGATTTGATAAAAATTGATGAATCTTTTAGAAAAAAAGATAAAAGGCTATTACTGGCGTAATAGAGTCTGGATTATTTATTGGTTATGATGTTGAAATAATTCATAGATAGGAGACACGGTGAAAAAAAGATATTGTTTGCAGCATATTCACTTGATGTTGGTGGAATTGAGACTGCACTAATTAATTTGTTAAAAGAAATATGCAATGATTATGAAAATTACTCTTGTACTTGAAAAAGAGGGAATTTTTTTCTGAAAAGAATTGCCTGAAAATATAAATGTTATTGAATATAGAAAATCAAATAGTTCGAATGTTTTTGTTAGAAAAGTACAAAAATTTTTATTAGGCAAATGATGTTTAAATTCAAGTATAAAAAAATAAATTTGATTATTCTGTATGTTATGCAACTTATAGTTTTTCCGTGTTCTTTTTGTAGCTAGGGTTGCGAGCAAAAATCCTATATTGTTTGTACATAATGATTATATGAGTTTTTATAACAACGATGTTAAGCAGTATAAAGAGTTCTTTTTATAATTTACAGGTTTTTGAATATCAAAAAAATAATTTTTTTGTATCAAATTATGATAAAGCTGTTTTTGATATAAAGCTTCATGAGTTTTCTAATAGAACAATGTTTATTAACAATTTAATTGATTATAAAAAAATAATTGATAAATCAAATGAAGATGTTGAAGACTTTAAAGAAAGCAATGAGGTTACTTTTGTTAATATTGGTAGACATGATGAAAAAACAGAAAAAAGCTTAGTCGAATTATTGCTGCTACTAAAAAGTTAAATAGGGAAAAGTATAAATTTAGAGTTGTTTTTATTGGTGATGGAATTGATGATGAAAAATATTTTAAACAAGCAAATGGTGTTAAAAAAATATTGAGTTTTTGAGGGTAAAAAGAATCCTTATCCATATCTAAAAAAAGCAGATTGTTTGCTTATGTCATCACAGTTTGAAGGATATCCGGTAGTGTTTGTTGAATCGATGATTTTGAATAAACCAATTGTTACTACTTTGGTATCTGATGCAAATAAAGATATTAAGGATAAATTTGGAATTGTTACAGAGAATTCACTTGATGGTGTTTATATTGGTATGAAAAAGTTTTTGGATGAAGGATTTGAAATTAAGGAAAAGTTTAATCCTGAGAAGTTTAATAAAGATATAATAGATGAACTAAAGAAAGTGTTTAGTTAATTTAGGAGAAAAAGATGATTAGTTTTATTGTGCCGGCATATAATGCTGAAAAAGACAATAGATAAATGCTTAAATTCTATATTTGAATTGGATAAATGCAGTTTGGATTATGAGGTTATTGTAATTAATGATGCTTCTAAAAGATTCAACTCATGAACATATTATGAAATATAGTGAAAAAGAATAATTTTATTTATATTAATAGTGATAAAAAAATCAAGGTATTTCGGCTGCGAGAAATAAAGCTGTTAAAAAAATGCAAGTGGTGAATATTTGATATTTGTTGATTCTGATGATTATATTCAAAGTTCATTACTTTGTGATATTGAAGAATATGTTATACAAGGTGTGGATTTAATAAAATGGAATGCACTTATTACTGAAGAAAAATTATAATTATCTAAAAAAATGATTTGGATTTAGCTGGTTCATATCCGGAGTTGGTAAAGTTTGATATTTGTAATGGTTCTGAAGCGTTTAATAATTTATTTGGAAAAAGATAATTTATTATCATGCGTTTGGTGTTATGCTATTAAAAAGAAGATTTTTGAAAAAAATTTCCGGAAGGAAGATATCATGAAGATTATGCAAAAATGATTTTTAATGATTCTTAAGGCTAAAAACTGCAGTATCTATTGGTAAGTATGAGTATAATTATGTGATGTCAAATGATAGCATTATGAGAAATAAATCAATCGAGAAGATGGAAAAGAAAATGGTTGATATTTTATTTAATTTTTGATAATTTGATTGAAAAAAATAGATAAATTAAAGATTGATCAATTTACTAGGGAAAATGCTTATATGTATGCGATGTATTCGTTAGTTGTTGTTGAAAAATGATTTATGCCATAGTTTAAAAAGATTTTTCATAAAGAATTGAGAAAAAAGAAAAGTTTATAAATATATTGCAGTTAGAAATTTTTAAATCATTTATAAAGAAAATATTGTTTTTTTATAAAAATATTAGAGGGGTATGTATGGCTGAAATTAGTGTAATTGTTCCTGTGTATAATGTTCAAAAAAATATTTAAGAAAATGTTTAAATTCATTAGTTAAGCAAACTTTTAAAGATATTGAAATTATTGCAGTTAATGATGGTTCAAAAAGATGATTCAGAAGAAATATTAAAAGAATATGCTGAAAAGTATGATAATTTTTTTCTTATTATAATAAGGAAAAATGGTGGATTGTCAGATGCTAGAAATTTTGGCTTGAAGCATGCTAATGGTAGATATGTTGCTTTTTGTTGATTCTGATGACTATGTTGATCGTACAATGTATGAAAAAGATGTATAATAAGGCATTGGAAAATAATTATGATTATGTTGAATGTGATTTTTTTATTGGGTGTATCCAAATAAAAAAACAGGTTGGATAGGGGCATTAGATATAAGAATAAGAATGAGATGCTTCTATATGGCAGAGTTGTTGCTTGGAATAAATTAATAAAGAGGGATGTAATTACAGAGTTATTTCCAAAGGGATTATATTTTTGAGGATATTGAATTTTTTTATAAATTGATTCCTAATATTAATGATTTTGCATTTGTTGACGAACCATTGGTTTATTATGTGCAAAGAGAAAAATTCACAATCAAAGGAACAAAGTTACAAAAACAGCTCAAATTTTTCAATATATTTGATAATGTTTTTGATTATTATCGTAAGCATAAAATATATGATAAATATCGTAGAGAACTGGAATATTCTTATGCTAGAATTTTACTTTGTAGTTCTTTAAAGAGGATGTGTAAAATTAAAGATGATGTTGCAAGAAATAGATTGTGCTATGAAACATGGACAAACTTAAACACGAAAATTTCCTGATTGGAAAAATAAATTATTAAAAATCTAATAATGGAAAAAAATTTATATATGAGAACAGTTAATAATAAAACATTTAAATTTTATTGTAATTTGTTTAAGAAATTATAAGGAGATAATTATTTGAAAAAAATTGTTATTTGGAATAACCAGTTTAACAATTGGTGGTGCTGAAAGAGTTTTTGGTTGATTTATGTAATAGATTGATTGAAGACGATTATGATATTACTATATTTTTCAATATATGGTGGAGGAGTTCTTGAAAAAAAGAATTTGATCCTAGAATTAATGTAATTAATTTATATGAAAAAAATCTTTTAAAAGAATATAATAAAAATTCAGATATTAATGAAATCGCTTAGGTTATTGTTTTTTTATAAAAATAAAAGGAAAATTATGATGTTGCAATTTCTTTTTTTAGAAGGGCCAATAGTTAGATTGTTTTCAAAGATTAAAGGAATAAAGAAGATTTCTTGGATACATGTTGATATTTCTAAAAATATATGGAACGGGTATTAAATCTAAAAATTAAACAAATTGTTGATAAGAACTTTTATAGTAAGTATGATAATCTAGTATTTGTTAGTGAAGAAAAATAAAAAAAGGATTTTTGAAGGTATATATGGTAAGCAAAAAGAATTCGTTAGTGATAAGAAATTATTTGGATTATAATAAGATAATTTTCAAGAGTAATCTTGAGGAAGAATTGCCGTATGATAATAAAAACTATTAATTTAGTTATGGTTTCAAGATTAACTTTTCAAAAAGGAATTGATAGATTTATTAAAAATTTATCATAAATTGGAGAAGAGTGGACTTCATTCAAATGTTTATATAGTTGGGGATGGTCCTCTTAGATTTGAGCTTCAAAAAAACAAATTGATGCTTTGGGAGAAACAATTAATTTTATGCTTTTAGGGGAAAAAGACAAATCCATATCCATATATTAAAAAAATGCTGATATATTTTTGTTTGTTGTCATATTTTTGAAGGTTATGGTATGGTTGTTGAAGAAGCAAAAGATATTGAATAAAAAAATTATTATTACTGATACAGCAGCTAGGGAGAGTTTTGGTGATTATGAAAATGGAATGATTGTTCCTAATACTGAAAAAGGTATATTTGATGGACTTTCAAAAATGATTAAGGAATTAGGGTATGGTTGATGAAGTCAAATCTACTAATTCTCAAAGTTTTGAAGAATATTATGATGATATTATAAGGGATATTAAAAAAATTTATTTAATGGGGAGTTTTAGATGAAAGTTTCTGTGCTAACAGCTACATATAATCGTTGTGAAGATATTGAAAAACTATATAATAGTTTAGTAGTGAATAAGAATTCTGGAGTTGACTTTGAATGGTTGATTATGGATGATGGTTCAACTGATAAAAACAAAAACTGGTTGTTGATGGTTTCTTGAAACAGGGAATAATTGATGTTAAATATTTTACTCAGCATAATATGGGGAAAATGGTTGCTACAAACAATTTAATGTCTGAAGTTACTGGAGATATATGTTTTACATGCGATTCTGATGACTATTTAACTGTTGAGGCAATGGATATAATTAGAAAGCATTCTAAAGTGTTGCTAGAAGATGATGGCTTGTATGCATTATGTTTTTTTGAAAAAAATGAAAAAGGGAAATATAAGCGGTAGAAAGTTTCCTGAGAATTTCATGAGAACGGATATGTTTAGTTTATATTTTTAGAGAAAAATATGACTGGCGAAAAAAATGCTTGGTTTTTAAAAACAGAGGTAAGAAAGAAATATCATCATGAAGTAGAGGGTGATGAAAAGTTTGTTACAGAGTCTAGAATGTATAATAAAAATGGATTTGGATTATGATATCCTTTGTATTAATGAAGTATTAGAAATAGGTGATTATAAGAGGGATGGATATACTAAAAAAATTATTTAGAGTATTTTTAGAAAAGCGCCAAATGGTTATTATGAATATTTTAGAGAATTGTTGGAACTTGATTTAACTGGAGTTGCATTTAAGAAAAAAATGTATATTTATAAGCATTATATTTTTGTTTGCTGTTTTGGCAAATAGAAAGCATGCGATTTCGAGAGTTTTAGGATTTAGAAATAAATTGATAATTGCATTATTATGGATTCCAGGAAAGATTAAGACAAAGAAACAATTTAAAAATTAAGAATATGGAGAAAAAAAGAAAAATGGAAAAATCAAAAAAAGATAGTGTTGATAGGATTATTGTTAATAATGTATCAAAAAAATATTTTTATGTTTTTTTATGGATAAAAGCAAATTCATTAAAAAGAAAAAAATGTTATTTTGGAAGAGAAATAAAAAGAGACTCGTGAAGTTTTTAAAAAGATGTTAGTTTGACTATAAAAAAATGGTGAAGCAGTGGCATTGATTGGTGTTAATGGTAGTGGTAAATCAACATTATTGAAATTAATGACAAAAAATCATATATCCTACGAATGGTGAAATTATTACAAATGGAAAAATTAACTTCATTGCTTGAACTTGGAGCTGGATTTCATCCGGACTTTTCAGGTAGGGAAAAATATTTATTTTAATGCTTCTATTTTTTTGGTTTAACTAAAAAAACAAATTGATTCAAGATTGGAAGAGATTATTGAATTTTTCAGAATTAAGGGATTTTATAGATAATCCAGTTAGAACTTATTCTTCTGGTATGTTTATGAGACTTGCTTTTGCGGTTGCTATTAATGTTGATGCAGATATTTTTACTTGTTGATGAAATTTTTATCGGTCGGGGGATCAACATTTTTCAAGAAAAAGTGTTTAAATAAAATGAAAGAACTTAAGGCACAGGGAAAAAACAATGGTTTTTGTTACTCACTCACTTGGATCTGCAAGAGAACTTTGTGATAGAGCTGTATGGCTTAATAAGGGACGTATTCAACTTGATGGTGATGTTAATGAAGTTATTGATGAATATTTGAAAGAGACTACTTAGTGAGGTGTTTGAATGAAAGTTTTTTTAAAGATTTATATAATTATAGAGAGTTACTTAAAACGAGTGTAAAAAAAGATATTGGTGGAAAAGTATAAACATTCTTTTTAGGTGTTTTGTGGTCTTTCATTAATCCATTATTACAGATTTTTAGTGTATGCTTTAATATTCCCATTAGTTATGAAAAAAATGGTGGATCATATAAGGATTATACTGTTTTTTTATGGTATGTGGTTTGATTCCATGGGCATATTTTACTACTGTTATTAATAGGGCGTCATTTATTATGATTGAAAATGGCAATATTCTTAAAAAAAGTTTATTTTCCTAGATCAATATTGCCTTTGTCATTGGTTACAAGTGAAACAATTAATTTTTTTAGTTTCTTGTATTATTATTTTAGCATTTATAGTAATTAAAGGTTTTGGTATTAGTAAATTTATTTTATTTTTTTCCCATTAGTGCTTTTTAATACAATATGTTTTACTACTTGGAATTGCTTTGATTTTTCTCAGCAGTTACAGTGTATATGAGGGATATTCAACATTTTATAGGTGTTGTTTTGCAATTATTGTTTTATGCTACACCAATTGTTTATTCAATTGATACTATTCCGGAGGGATTCAGATGGATTTTGAAATGGAATCCAATGACTTATATTATTGAGGGATATAGGGGCTATTTTTTTATAATCAGACAATGCCTGATTTAAAAAGCACTTGGTATCTTAGGAGTTATTTCAATTGTAATTTTAATTGTGGGATATTTATTATTTAATAAGTTACAAAAAAACGTTTTTGCTGAAGAATTATAATTTTAGATTGGAGAATTATGAATAATTTTTAATTATGAATTACAGCCTGGTAAAAGAATTAAAACCATTTAATTTTTGAAAAGAAATATGAACCGATTATTTCAATAGTAATGCCATTTTATAATGAGAAAGATCATATTGAACAAACAGTTAATTCGGTTTTAAATCAAACTTTTTCCAGCTTGGGAATTAATTATTGTTGATGATGGATCGACTGATGAAGAAGCTTTAAAAGGTCTTGAGAAAAATAGCTAAAAAAAGATGAAAGAATTCATGTTTATCATAAAGAGAATTCTGGTCCTGCTGATACACGTGATTTTGCAGTTAGCAAATCTAGTGAATCTGCTAAATATATTTGTACACTTGATTCTGATGATTTAATTGATAAAACTTATTTGGAAATAGCTTATTTTTACACTTGAAACAAATCCTAAAAGCAACTTGGGCATATACTGATTCAATAGGGTTTGGAAATGTAGAGTATACTTGGAATAAAGGATTTAGCTCTAATAAATTAAAAAAAGTTAATGAATTGACTGTTAATGCAGTAATTAAGAAAGAAGATTTTTTTAGCTGTTGGTGGATATGGATTAAAAAGAAAAGAAGATTTTTTTGAAGATTGGAATTTATGGCTTAAATTTATTGCAGCTAAAAAGTATCCGGTTCATAATAGTTATTATGGGTTTTGGTACAGACGTAATGAACACTCAGAGCTTTCAGCTTCTGTTAATACAAATAAAAACGTGCTATGGAAATTATTCATGATACTTGTAAAAACAATTAAAGGTACTGTAGAAGCAAAAAGAATATCCTGATTACAATTATAATTGGAATTATATTGTGGATCAATTTAATTTTAAAGCTGATTTTTAAAGAAGAGAATAGTGGTAAAAATTAATGTTTTAATGATCATTCCGTGGATGACTACAGGTGGTGCTGATAAATTTAATTTGGATTTAGTTAATAAACTTGATCATGATAGATTTAATTTTACAATTGTTACTACTGAACCTGGAGTAAATAATTATAAACAATTATACAATGAAGATATTGTTATATATGAATTACCAGCTTTTTCTTGATATGAAAAATTGGCCTGCTTTTTATAAATTATTTGATGAATAAGAGAAATATTAATTTTGTATTTGCTACAAATAGTGAGTTTGGTTATTCTACATTACCATACATAAAAAGCTAATTATCCGGAGATTCCTATTATTGATTATGTTCATATGGAAGAATGGTATAATAGAAATGGTGGATATTCTAGGGATAGTAGTGCTGTTGAATCGGTTATTGACAAAACATTAACATGTAATGGCAATACAACTAAGATATTTATTGATCATTTTAAGAGAAATCCAAACAGTGTTGAGACTGTTTATATTGGTGTTGATGAAAATAAATATAATCCTGAAAAAGTATAATTGTGAAGAACAAAGAGCAATTTTTTTGGATTAAGTAAAAAAATATGTTATTGGATTTATTTGTAGAATTTCAGAACAAAAAAAGACCATTGTTATTATTGGAAATTATTAAAAAAATTAAAAGAAAATAGAAATGATTTTGAATTTTTTTAATTGCTGGTGATGGAAATTTATTGGAGAAAATGAAATCTAAAAGCTAATTCAATGGGATTAAAGGAAAATATTAAGTTTATTGAAATGTGCTAGATACAGCACCTGTTTATAGTGCATCTGATTTGACAATTAATTGTTCGATTAAAGAGGGGTTGGCATTAACATCTTATGAATCTTTATCGATGGGTGTTCCGGGTTATTTCTAGTGATGTTGGTGGACAAAAAAAGAACTTATTAATGATGAAGTTGGTATTATAGTTCCATTACATCAAGATGAGGAAGATATTAGAGAATTTAAGTATTCTGATGAAGAAATAATGGAATATGTTAATGGTATTAATAAAATTCTTGATAACTTGGATGAATATAAAGCTAATTGTAGAAAGAGAATTTTTAGATGGTTTCACAATTAATCAAATGGTTGTTAGGATGAATGATATTATTGAGGAAATTTATAATAATCCTAGTGAAACAGTAATTGAAAAATGGAAGAGGTCTTTCTAATAATAAATCAATTTGTAAAGAGTTGATTACTAGATATATTTTAAGTGCCGAAGAGAAATATTTATGGGAATGCCAGGAATATAATAGATATTTTGGTATTGTGAGATATAATTATAAATTTGAATTATTTAAAGAAAAAAATGTGGAGAAGTTCAGTATATAGAGGATTTGTTAGAATTCTTCAAAAAAATCGGTATTATGAAAGCATTGAAAAAGAATGATGGGTGATTATTAAAATGGGAGATAAAAATTAAGAAGATTTTTCTAGATAAAAATTTATATATTTATGGATTAATCATAATTGTGTTTTTTTGGGATTTTATCTAAAACTAGAGTTTGCAACAGATTCTTATGTTGTATTTATGCAACCTACTAAGCAGTATATGCTATGGTTTTTGAAATCTGGAAGATTGATTTCAGCTTGTTTCTTAGGTGCATGCAGATTATTGAACTTAGGAACCCCTTTTAGAATGTATACAGTTTCTTTTTATTATTGCGATTATTAGTACAATTGCATCAATGTATTTATTACATAATATGATAAAAGAAGATATAAAAAAATAAGTTTATGGGGTTTATAATTCCGGTATTAATTGTTATTAATATATTTTTCTATAGAGTTATATTTGTTTATGGAAAAAAAGGGATTATGATGTTTTCTATATTTCTTGAAATATTAGCAGTTTATTGGTTTAAAAAAATCATTGGAGAAGGATGGAAGATTTTTTTATTATTATCTGGGTTAATGATGTTACTTGCTAATTTTTTTCATATCAAGGAACGGTTGGATTATTTGTCGTAATTTCGGCAATATATGTTATAAAAGTATTCTAAAAAAACATAAAGGAATTTTTTTATTAAATAATGTATTACTTGGTATTGTTTATACTGTGCCGGCTTTTAGTTAATTATGGAATTGTAAAAAATCTTTTTCCATAATGCTAGAGTATCTGGTGGAATTAATATAATTAAATCAATTTCTAGAATATTTGAATTATCAAAAATCTATGATGATAGAAACTTATGGAATGCTTCCAAAGTATATGTTTATCGGAATATTTGTAATATTGATTTGTTTGATTGTAATTGCAGCAATTATTAATAAGAAGAAAGTTATTGTTTTATCAATGTTGTATGTAATTGTTATTACATACCTTGCAGCTGTTGCACCACAAATAATGCAAAAGTACTGATGCAATTGGGTTTGCGGCAAGGAATACTTATCCGTTTGCAGCAATTATAGGAGCTTTATTACTTTTGATATATTTATCTGATATTAATGTTAATAAACACATTCAATATTGTTTTTATTGTGATGATCATAATTTTAATGGCTTTTTCAATATCGTAGTTTTACAGCGTTGGAGAGGGATAGATATATTGTTAATTATATGGATGAACAATTTGCTAGGATTGTAAGAGATAAACTTAATAAATACGAAAGTGAAAAATAAAAATAGAAGTTAAACGAGTTGGTTTTTGTTACAAAAGGAACTGGTGCTTCATATTCATATCCTAATATTAGAATTAGTGGTGATATGAATTTAAAAAGCTAATTTTCCGGAATGGGCAAGGGAGTATTTTTATTCAGTATGCAATTGGTAGAAAATTTGAAATGATTAATATTGATAAATCTGAATATTCTAAATATTTTTGCAGATGATAGTGATAATTATTTCAAAGATTCACATGTAATGTTTGATAAAAGATGCTATGTATTTATATATTTATTAGAACTGGAAAGGAGGATTATGAAAAAGATTTCTGTAGTGATACCAATGTATTGTGAAGAAGAAGTGGTTGATATTTGTTATAAAAAGAGTTGTTAATAATCTTAAAAAGTTATCTGATAAATATAATTATGAAATTATATTTATCAATGATGGCTCAAAGGATTCTACTTTTGAAATATTAAAAAGATTGCTAGTAATGATGATAATGTTAAAAATTATTTCATTTTCTAGAAATTTTGGACATCAAGCAGCTGTGACAGCAGGTATTAGAAATGTAACGGGTGATGCTGTTATTATTATGGATGCAGATTTACAAGATCCTCCTGAGTTATTTGAAGGTATGATTGAAAAAAATGGGAAGAGGGTTATGAAGTTGTTTATGGAAAAAGAAAGACCAGGGAAGGTGAGTCCATATTTAAACTTTTTAACTGCTAGAATGTTTTTATAATACCTTAAATAAATTGTCCGAGATTGAAATACCGAAAGATACTGGTGATTTTAGACTTGTGGATAGAAAAAGTTATTGATGTTATTGCAACTTTGCCTGAGCATAATAAGTTTTTTTAAGAGGGTTATTTAGTTGGGTTGGTTTTTAATCAATATGCTTATGAATATAATAGAGTAAATAGGGTTGCTGGTAAAACTAAATATCCATTTAAGAAAATGTTCAAACTTGCGACTGATGGCATTTTAAGCTTTTCAGCAAAGCCATTAAAAAAATTGTTGGGGCAATTGGAATTTTTTTCAGTGATTGTTTCAATAATAATTTTTAATTTATTCGATTGTTTCATATATGTTTAAACTTAATAGTTTAACACCTGGTTGGACATCGATTATGTGTACAATGACATTTATAGGTGGAATTATCTTGATATCTCTTTGGATGATTGGCGAGTATATAGCTAGAATTTATGAAGAGAGTTTGGGTAGACCTGAATATATTATAGATGAATTAATAAATTTTTAAAGGAGAAGAGTATGAAGAAAAATTAGTATAATAATTCCTGCATACAATGAGGAAGAAGCATTACCTGCATTAATGGAGCGTATTACTAAATTTGCTGATGATACAAAGGATTATGATTTTGAATTTTTATTTGTTAATGATGGTTCAAAAGATAGAACAATTGAATTAATTAAAGAATATCGCGAAAAAGATAAGAGAGTTTGTTATGTTGATTTTGCTAGAAATTTTGGAAAAGAGACAGCAATGAAGGCTGGAATTGATTATGCGACTGGTGATGCGGTAGTATTTTTTTGGATGCGGATTTACAGGATCCACCTGAAATTATTACTGAAATGATTAAATACTGGGAAGAGGGCTATGATGATGTCTATGCTCAACGTAAGAGCAGAAAAGGTGAAACTTGGATGAAGAAATTTACTTCTAAGATGTATTATAAAGTTCTTCAAGATTTAACTAATGTTCCTATTCAAAGGGATACTGGTGATTTTAGATTACTTGATAGAAGATGTGTTAATGCTCTTAAAGTAATGAAAGAATCTCAAAGAAATTCTAAGAGTATGTTTAGCTGGATTGGGTATAAGAAAAAAAGCTATTTTTTTACGATAGGGATCCAAGAGTTGCTGGTAAAAACAAAGTGGAATTATTCTAAATTAATTAATCTTGCAATTGATGGGATTACATCTTTTACAACTTCACCACTTAGAATTTCAACTTTTATAGCAATACCAACATTTTTTTAGTTTTATTTGTATATTTTATATATGTAATTGCTAAATCATTTATTGTAAATCAACCAATTCAAGCTTTTCAAGCTACAATTTTATTAATTTTATTTTTTTCTCAGGAATACAAATTATGTTGTTTGGAATTGTTGGAGAATATTTGGGTAGAATATTTAATGAAACAAAAAAATAGACCATTATATTTAGTTAATGAATATAATGGAGAAAAAGAGAATAATGAAAAAAACTTTTATCAAAAAGATAAGTAATTTTGTTGAATCAAATTATAAAGTTATTTTTTTATAATTTTGCTTGTATTTGCATTTATCTTTAATTTTTATAAGATTGATAAAGTACCAAATGGCGTTAATTTGGATGAAGCGGGCCTAGGGGTTGATGTTTACTCAATTGCAAATTATGGTACTGATAGAAATATGAATAAATTTCCTGTTTATTTTCAAAAATTTTGGAGAGGGACAGAGTGCATTATATATCTATCTAGCTGCGATTTTAGTGAAGATTTTTTTGGATTTAGTGTTTTTATATTGAGAATGCCTGCTTTTGATTTTTAAGTGTAATTGAAGTTGGAGTGATATATTTATTAGTAGCTAAATTTAAAAAGTCGAAAGTTTGCTTTATTTGTTATGTTTTTTTAACAATTATTTCACCATGGCATTTTTATGAAATCGAGATGGGCACTGGATGCTTATTTGTTATCGCTAATGCTTGTTTTTCAATGTTTGCATTTGTAGAGGCTATTCAAAAAGGAAAAAAATGGATTTATGCTTTAGCTGGATTATTATTTGGAATAACTTTGTATTCTTATGCAATTTCATATATTACTGAAATTATAATATTTATGGTATTAGGTATGTATGTTGTTAAAAAGTAAGAAGATGGATTTAAAAAGAATTTAGTTGTTTTATAATTCCATTTACTATCATGGCAATTCCTTTGATATTGATGCAAATGGTTCAATATGATTTAATTAAACCAATTAATTCATTTTTTTAGTTGTACTAAGCTTCCTAATACAAGGGGGCATGAAATGAATTTGGATATTTTTTTAAAAAAATATTGGTTCTTTAAAGAATGTGTTTATACAGGATATTTGGATTTTTTTAATTCAATACCTGGGTATGGTAACTTATATTTTATGGGGTTAATATTTGTTCCTGGAATGTTTATTTCATTGAAAAAAATGCTATTTATAAGAAGAGTTTTATTGATTTTTTTGATGAATGTTTGGTTTTTCGGGAATTATATGGTGTCTAGTTGTTGAGTGTAATGTAAATAGATTAAATGGTGTGTATATTCCAATTATGTATTATATTGGAGTGGTTGTTAAGTTTATAATTGATTCAAGATATTATAGCTTGTTTGTTGGAATCATTGTAATATATTTAATATCATTTGTAATGTTTGTAAATACTTATTTTAAAGTGCTTTCTGAAAAAGATATACCTCTTTTTGACAATGGTGTAATAGAAGTTGTAGAGCATGTAAAAAAAGGAATATAGTAAAGTAAGGAATATATATTTTGAGCTAAATGATTATAATTATTGGATTTATGAACCTTTTTACTGAACATATTTCACCAAGTGAATATAGCAAAAACATTTAAACGAAACGGATTACTTGATGTATCAATAGGTAGATATCATAATGGTGATATTGATGTTGATGAAATTAATGATGAAAGTATTTATATTTTAAATAATCCTACAAAAAGAAGATATTTTAATTAGTAAAAAAATTTTTAGAAAAGATAGTTTTAAATCTAAATATAGTATATATTATAAGTAGATTAAGTAATGGAGGATAGGTTATGTGGGGAGATATTGCAATAGCGTTTTTATTAGCGTTTATTACAGCATTTGTTATAACACCATATACAATTAAACTTGCAAAAAAAGGTTGGTGCAATTGATATGCCTAATGATAGGAGGGTTAATAAAAAAACCGATACCTAGAATTGGTGGAATTGCGATTATTGTAGGATTTGTAGTTTCTGTAATCTTTTTTTAGTAATTTCAATGAAACTTGAGAATAAATTATTATTTAAAGATTCAAATCAATATCTTGAAAAAATTAATTGGATTTTTTTGTAGGAATAGTTATACTTAGTACAATGGCTTATATTGATGATATTAAAAGTTTGAAGCCATGGCAAAAGTTGCTTGCACAAATTATTTCTGCAACGGTTTTATATTTTTTTGAAGTAAGAATTGATACTATTAATGAAATTGCTATTCATCCGATATTAAGCTTTATTTTGACTGTTGGATGGATTGTAGGAATTACGAATGCAGTTAATTTAATAGATGGTTTGGATGGGTTATCTTCTGGAACCACATTGATTTCTTGTATATTTTTTTATTAATTATTTTTTTGCTACTAATGGATCATCGATGATTTCGGTGATATTAATAACAGCCTTAGCTGGTGCAATAACAGGTTTTTTTACCTTTTAATGCTAATCCAGCAAAAAAACTTTTATGGGGGATGTTGGCTCACAATTTTTTTAGGATTTAGTTTGGCTGTTATTTCTATGTTTGGTATAGCAAAAAAACAGTTACATTAGTTGTATTAATAGCACCTGTGTTAGTTTTTGGGATTACCAATATTTGATACATTGTTTGCTATTATTAGAAGAATTAAAAAAAGGTAAGTCTTTAAAAAGCAGTATTTCAGCCTGATAAAGGACATTTACATCATAGATTAATTGCTAGGGGTTATACTCAAAAAACAAGCTGTTATAATTTTATATGCAATTACTGCAGCACTTGGTATGTTTGCAATTATATTTGTTTATGATGGTATTTTTTTAAAAGCTTTTAGCTTTTTATGTTTTGTAGTTGCTATTATGCTTTGGATTGGTAGAGCGGAACTATCTAGATATAATAATGATTTATTGAAATCAAATAAAAAAAGATATGGAATAGAGGTTTTAAATGGATAAAAAAATAATATAATAGATCCATCTTTAGAAAATGATTTTGAGGAAAAATCAAGAGAATGACTTAAGACCGCAAACTTTGAGTGAGTATATTGGTCAAGAAAAAAAGTTAAGGATAATATGAAGGTTTTTATTGAAGCCGCAAAAAAGAGGGGAATCTTTGGACCATGTTTTTACTATATGGTCCTCCAGGACTTGGTAAGACTACTCTTGCTAATATTATTGCAAATGAGATGCATTCAAATATTAAAAATTACATCTGGGCCTGCTATTGAAAGACCCGGTGATTTGGCTTCAATTTTGACATCTTTACAAGATAGGGATGTTTTGTTTATTGATGAAATTCATAGAATTAATAAAAAAATATAGAAGAGATTTTATATCCTGCACTTGAAGATTATGTTTTAGATATCATTATAGGAAAAAGGTCCAACAGCTAAGTCAATCAGGATTGATTTAGCTCGTTTTACTTTAATTGGTGCGACTACAAGAGCGGGCTCTTTAACAACTCCTCTTAGGGATAGATTTGGTATTACTGAGAGATTAATGATTTATGAAAATGAAGAGCTTGCTACTATCGTAAAAAGGTCTGCCAGAATTTTTAAATATTTTAATTGATGATGATGCGGCTCTTGAGATTGCAAGAAGATCTAGGGGAACTCCTAGAATTGCCAATAGATTATTAAAAAAGAGTGAGGGATTATTCTTTGGTTTTGGGTGATGGTGATGTTAATCTTGAAATCGCTAAAATTGCTTTTGAATAAACTTGATATTGATGAAATGGGGCTTGATGCAATTGACAAAAAGAATATTGGAGACAATGATTGAAAAGTATAATGGTAAACCTGTTGGAATTGAAACTCTCTCTACAACACTTGGTGAGGAAGAGTCAACAATTACAGATGTTTATGAACCATATTTAATTCAAATTGGTTTTATTGCTAGAACTCCTAGGGGTAGAATGGTAATGCCTGCTGCTTATAAACACATGGGTTATCCATATCAAGACTTTTTAATATTAATTAATGATGAGGATATTATGAATAAAAAGAAGATTATAAATATTTTAACTCAATTTAGTATTTTTACTTTATCACTTGTAGTATTTTTAGTTGCCAGATTAGCAACTCCTTCAACTGATCTTGATGAAGTTTGGAATTATAATACAGCTAATGCTTTTTGCTATGGGCTTAATTCCATACAAACAAGTTAGTATGATTACTACGCCATTATTACCAATGATTAACTCTATTTTCTTAAAAAGTAGTTTTTTTAACAGTATTATGACATATAGAGTTTTGATGGGAATTGTTTTTGCGTTAATTGTATTATTTATATATTTGATAATTAAAGAGCTTAGTAACAAGAAATTGTTATCATATATTTGTGCTTTTTATTGGAACTTTATTAATAAAAAAAGTTTTTGCTAGATTATAATTATTTATTTTTTTATTAATTTCTTTTAGTAATTGCTTTCTTGGAAATAAGGGATATAAAAAGAATGAGAATTTCAATTTCAACCATAATTTATGTGTTGGAGTCTTAACTGGATTAGCTTTTTAACTAAAACAAACAATTGGAATATTATTGATATTTGTTATGATATTGGAAGTTTTCATGTATATGAAAAAAATCTGGTTTTTGATTTAAAAATTCAATAAATTTATTAAGTTAATTGGTGTTAGAATATTGGGAATGATGGGTCCAATTACTATGTTTTTTTAATATATCTAGGTGTTAATGGGGCTTTTAATGATTTTATTAATTATGCTATAAAAAGGTGTTAGAGAATTTAGTAATAATGTGCCATATTATAGACTTTTTGATAGTAATGATAAAGTTGTTTCAATTATTTCTAGGTTGTTTATTATTGTATATATTCCATTATTTATTACTTTTATTTTGGAATCTATAAAGAATAAAAAAAGTTGAAGGATGAATTAATAAATATTTATGTTTTAGCATTTTTGTTCGATTCCAGTGATTGCTATTATATATCCAATTAGTGATGATTTTCATTTAATGGTAGCATCGGTTTTTGCATTAATTATTATTGCATATTTATTGATTCTAGTATTAAAGAAAAATTGGTAGTTTTATTAAAATTGATATTTTTTTTATAAGAAATTATTATTAATAGGAATTTTAGTGGTTATTGTTTTAATTTCTTTTTAAAAAATGTAGTGATTGAAAGAAATATTAATGTTAAAGAAAAATGTATTGGTTCCATTTAAACATTATGAGGGAATATATGTTCCGGAATATTTAAGTAAGAGAATCTCAGATGTGACTGATAAAGTTCGAGCATATAGTAATTCTGGTAAAGAATCAATTATTGTTGATGCAGAAACTGCTATTTATGATATTGTTTTAAATAGGTATAAAAAGAATTATGATATGTTATTGATTGGAAATATTGGTGAGAATGGTGTTGAAAAAAATAATTAATGAAATAAAAAGATTCTCACAATGTTTATTACTTTGTTAAAAATCCACAATATGCTTTTAAATTGGCAACTTCAGAAGATATTGTTGATTATATTAGAAATAATTTAAAAATATCATGAAACAGTGTCTGTTTTTGATGTTTATTATAAAGATTAGAAATGAGGGATTATGAAATTATTGATGCATGTTTGCTGTGCGCCTTGTAGTGTATATTGTATTGAAACTTTAGATAAAAAAAGGTATAAAGCCTGATTTATATTGGTATAATCCAAACATCCATCCATATAAGGAATATGTTTCAAGACGTGATTGTATGATTGAATATGCTAAAAACATTAATTTGAATTTAGAAGTTAATGATGATTATGGCCTTGAGGAATTTTTGTAGAAATGTTGCAGGTGATCCAGCTTCTAGATGCGTTAAATATTGTTATCCTGTTAGAATGAGGAAAGTGTTTGAATATGCAAAAAGAACACGGGTATACGCATGTTACAACTAGTTTATTATATAGTATTTATCAAAAACATGAGTTTTTGAAGAAGATTATGTCGGAGCTTGCTGAAGAGTTTGGTATTGAATTTTATTATGAGGATTTTTAGAGTAGGATTTTTGGGCAGGGTCATGAGAAAGCGAAAGATGCTGGTATGTATTTACAAAAAGTATTGTGGTTGTATTTATAGTGAAAAATACATCTGATCTAAAAAAATCAAATTAAACCTAAATTGCCGGATAATTTTGAATTTGAACCAGTAATTAGAAGTGTTATTGTAAAAAGAAAAAGATGATAAAGAGCAATATATGGATTTATTATTGGAAGCGGATCCTAGTAAAGAGTTAATTGAGAAGTATTTGAATACTGGAGATTTATTTGTTCTAAGATATAAAGAAGAAGTAGCTTGTTTAGCTGTAGTTGTAAAAGTTGATGATAATATTTGTGAATTAAAAAAACATTGTTACTGTAGAAAAGTTTAGAGGACACGGATTTGGAAAAACAAATGATTAAATATTTATCTGATATCTATAAAGTTAAATATGATAAAAATGATTGTTGGTACTACTGAGAATAATATTCCATTCTATGTTAAACAGGGATTTGATAAGCATTTTAAGACGGTTAAAAAAACTTTTTGTGGATAATTATGATGAAGAATTGTTTGATGGCGATTTGAAATGTAGTGATATGTATTATTATGAGAAAAAAGTTAAAGAAGAAATAGGGTGTGTTATGTTAGATAAAATAATTGATTCTTGTAATTATGTTGTTAATAATAGTAAGAATGTTAAGATAAACTATGAAAAAAATTAGATAATTTTTATTAAAGATATTGATTGCAACAATTTAAAAAAATTGGTTATTGTTTAATCCTAATAATTTGTTGAATTTGATATTTCAAAAATTAATTAATTTTCTTCTAATTTTTGAGTCTATAGATTATTGTTTTTGGGGAAATCCAAAATGGGAAATTATTGCTGATGATGGAAGTAAAAAGATGGATCTGATGCATTGTTATATTGTATGTTAAAAATTGTTTCGTATTAAAGGATTGAATGAACTTGAATATCTTTCTATAGATGAATTAAAAATATTGAATGGAAATGTTGAAATTCCTTTATTAAAAAGAAAGATATGAAACTCTTATTAAAAAAATGTAAAAATCGTAAAAAGAAAAATGAATGGTGATTTTTTTATAATTATATAAAGGATATTTATAAAGATGATGAATTATTTAATATTATTATAGAAAATTTTTGATTCTTTTAATGATGTTAGAATTTATAATGATAAAAAGATTTATTTTTTTATAAGCTAGCTCAATTATTAACATCTGATATTTTACATATAAGAGAATATTTTTGAAAAAAATGTACTGTTGACTATTCAAATTTACTTGGTTGCGCTGATTATAAAATACCTCAGACATTGAGAGCGATTGGTATTTTTAGAATATAATAAAGAATTATCAAATATTATTGATAATAGTAAAGAGTTGGAAAAAAAGGTAGTGAATTTGAAGTTGAAATTAGAGCTAGTCAGTTATCAGTAATTAATTATAAAAAAATAAAAATAAATGTTAATGCTATTGATATAAATGACTATTTATTTTTATATTCAAAAAAAGTAAAAACTATTGCAAAGCCATATCATTTATGTAAAAATACTAATTATTAAACTATTTTAAGGAGGGTATTTAAATGATTGAGTCAAAGGGATGGAACTGGAAAAATAGTCGAAGGCAAGTCAGAAGAAATGTGGAAAAATCCAAGCATTGAATCTTATTATTTATTAAATAGATGGATTTCACAGAATAAAAAGATTTTTTTGGATTTGGGATGTGGACTTGGAAGACATTCAATCTTATTTGGTAAAAAGCAATTTTAATGTAAATTGTTTTGATATAAGTGAAGAGGCTATAAATAGAACTAAAGCTTGGGCTGAAAGTGAAAATTTAAAGTTTGATTATAGTATTGGTGATATGCTGAATTTACCTTATGAAGATGATAAGTTTGATTGTATATTATGTAGAAATGTTATTTCACACACTGATACTGAGGGAATGAAGAAAATTGCTGATGAAATATATAGAGTTTTAAGAAAAAGATGGGGAATGTTATTTAACTCTTGGCTCAAAGGATACTTTTTGGATTTAAAACAAGAAGATTGGCCACTTGTTGATAGTAATACTAGATTGAGAATGGAGGAAGGTCCTGAATATAAGGTACCACATTTTTGCTGATTATAAATTGATAAAAAGAATTGTTTTTACAAATTTGAAATTCTTGATATTTATCAAGTTGTTAATTATTATGAAAAAGATAATGGATTAAATGAATCTTATCATTATCATGTTTTGTTAAGAAAAGTATAGTTAATTATATGATTAAATTGGAGAATATCGTGATTTATGGTTAAAGGATAAAATGGATGAACTTGAAAGAAGAATTGAAAAGTATAAATTAAGAAGAAATCGTATTGATTTCTCCTTTTTATTAGGTATTGGAGATGTATATGGATAATAAAAAGAGATATTTGGATATCAGGGAATATTTTTTTGATGATAGTGTTAGAACAGAATTAATTAAATTTCAGCAGAAAGGATTGAATGAAAAATATTATTAATATGCATGTTACTTTTAATTATGGAAGACTTTATAAGTTCCCTGAAAATATTGTAGGCAAAAGAAGTGGAAGTTATTATTGTAGGATATGGTTCTGATGGTTTGAATAGTGGTTTTGCTGTTGAAATACCGGAGGAATTAAATAAATTTTATAAAAAAATAAGAGTGTAGCACATATTACTGTTTCTCTGGGAGAATTAAATGGAATTAAAGGAAAAAGCAGTTGATACAGGTAAATTGGAATTTAATAAATTGGATAAAATATTAAAAAAATTAAAGGTAGGATTGGATATTTTTTTCATCTGGAGTTGTTTTTGATAATTCAATTTTTAATTAAAAAAATATAAAGAATCAAGTTCATTATAAATGGCTTGATGTCTTTTATGTGAACGAAGAAAAAGACGTTAAAAAGTTGAATTATAAATGGAAAAACTATAACAATAGATAGTTAAAATTATTAAAAATATTTGGAGAATTGTGAACGAAAGGAGTATAGAATGCTATAAATTTTATGGAATTTATGTATTAATGTTTACTTTTTGCACATTTTAAAAAAATATAAATCCAATGTAGAATATAATAAATTAAAACAAGATTTTTAATTTGGAATTTAATAGTTAAGGAGGAATGCTAATGGCTAAAAAAGAATATAATGCAAATTATATTTATTGTAGTTCTAGTGATTGTCTTATGTATAATAGTTAGATTATTTATTGATGAAAAAGAATACTATTAGTACAGAGACAAATAATAATAGTATGTTTAGTCAGAGAGGAGGAACATTTTTAAATAAGCCAAATGGCGACATGGGTCAGCCTGGCGTAGGCAATAATGCTAATGTTTCGCATACTGGTGCGACATAGATTTCTAGTGATACAACAAATAATTTGCAAACGTATTCTTCAACAGAATGTTCACAAAAATTCATTGTTAGTAACAAATGGTACATCAAAAAAATATCAAATGCTAAAATTACTAAATCAGGTAACTCAAACGATGAGAATTCGAATTTTTATGGAACAAATGCCGCAGTATTAGTTAAGAATGGTACTTTGAATATTGATGGTGGAAGTGTTACTACAAATGGTTCGCATGCAAATGGTGTTTTTTCATATGCGAATGGTACAATTAATCTTACAAACACTAATATTAAAAACAACAAGTAATAATTCTGGTGCAATAATGGTAACGGGAGGAGGAAAACTAAATGCTACAAATGTACAGCTGAGACTGATGGTAATTCATCAGCTCCGATTAGAAGTGATAGGGGTGGCGGAACTATGATTGTTAATGGTGGAAAAATATACGGCAAATGGAATTGGTTCACCTGTAATTTATTCGACCGCTGATGTTACAGTTAATAATGCTACTTTAATATCAACTAAATCAGAGGGTGCAGTTGTTGAGGGAAAAAATTCAATTACATTAAATAATGTTAATTTAACAGACACTAATACAACATTGAATGGTAATTCCGAAACATATAAAAAAATATATTTATATATCAATCAATGTCAGGTGATGCTGATGAAGGTCTGGCAACGTTTACTGCTAAAGACTCAAAAAAATAACAACAAATAAAGGAGATACTATATTTTGTTACAAATACTAAAAGCAACTATATCTCTTACAAATAATAAGATAATTAATAATGATTCTACAGGAGCATTTTTGAGAATACAGTCTGGAAAAATGGGGTAGATCTGGTTCAAATGGTGGAGATGTAACTTTAAATTCAAATAATCAAACAATAAATGGTGATATTTTTTTGTAGATAATATTTCAACATTAAATATGAAATTAACGAATGGAAGTAATTATACTGGTAAAATAAACGGAAATAATACTGCTAAAAAAATATAACCTTAAGATTGGATAGTACTTCGAAGATAACATTAACTGGTGATACTTATGTCACTACTTTTAGAAAATACGGATTCATCATATAGTAATATTAATTTTTAATGGATATAAATTATATGTTAATGGACAAGTAATAAATAAAAAAATATAAGTAAAATATGAATAAAAAAATCTAAATTTAAATTTAAATTTAGATAATAAGGAGAAAAATAATGAAAGAAAAAAATTTTAAGTATAACAATAGGAGCATTAATAGGAGCTGTAGTAGTTTCGTCAGGATTTTTAATAAGTGCTAAAATAAATAGAAAGATTGGTAGTTTAAATGGAATGCCTCCAATGGGGCAAGAACAGATGCAAGGACTAAATGGTTCAATGGGACAAAAACGGAGGACCATCAAATAATGGTAGTCAATCAGGACCGATGGGGACAAAAATGGAGGTCCATCAAATAATGGTAGTCAATTAGGACCAATGGGACAAAACGGAGGATCATCAAATAATGGTAGCCAATCAGGACCAATGGGACAAAATGGAGCTCCATCAAATAATGGTAGCCAATCAGGACCAATGGGACAAAAATGGAGGTCCATCAAATAATGGTAGCCAATCAGGACCAATGGGACAAAACGGAGGACCATCAAATAATGGTAGACAATCAGGACCAATGAATCAAAATGGAGGAACACCACCTCAAAATGCCGAATGGTGGAAATACAAAAAAATAGTTAATAAAAAAATTATATTTTAAAATAGTATAGTTTGAAATGAATCTAAATTATTAAACCTGAGTTTGATAATTTAGGTTCTTTTTGTAGGGTAGTATTTAAAAATTTGAAATATAAATATTATATTTTTTTGTAAATTTGTTATGTTATAGTTATTAAAAAGGAGTGATGTAATGAAGTATAAAAATAATTTTATTGAGTAGTTTATTTATATTTTTTTATTATAATATTTTCTAGCAAAGTTTTTTTGGAGTTGATAATGATGTAGGATATGTTATTAAAAAAATTATAATATGGATATAGTTGTTAATGATAATAATACATTTGATATAACTGAAAACAATTGATGTTAAATTCACACAATATGGTAAAAGGGGTATTATAAGAGAAATTCCTAGGGTGAATTATTTAAAAAAAGAATAAATGAAACAAATTCTAAGAATATTGCATATTTATCTAATTTACAAGTAAATGATGATTTTAAGTTTACTAAAAATGGGAAATTTTACAAAAATTAAAAATCGGAAAAAAATGATTCTGTTGTTTCTAATCAAAAAATATATTATTAAGTATAGATATGACATCGGAAATGATCCTTTAAAAAATATTGATGAATTTTATTATTATATAATTGGCGAAGGCTGGGATACAACTATTGAGAATGTTGAGTTTAGTATTAAAAATGCCAAAGAAATTTGATGAAGGTAGAATGAAGTTTTTTTAAGGTTTATAAAAATGATTTTAAAAAAATTAATATAAATTATATCATTAGGGAAAAATACTATTATAGCTAAGTATAATGGTAAATTATTACCTAGAGAAGGCTTAAGTATTAGGATGATTTTTACCGGAAGGTTATTTTTTTATAGACAGTGGATTCCATTTTCAAAAATCAGCGATAATTAAAATGTTGATATCATTGATTTTTGACTATATTAGCTATTAAAATATGGATGATGGATGAAAAAAAGAAATCAATTGTGTGTAAAGAAGAATATTATCCGCCAAATAAAATGAACAATGTAGTATTAAGACTTTTTATATGATGGAACATTTGATAAAAAAATGATATTGCAATGTTGATAGTTGGTTTATTAAATAAAGGATATTTGAAATTTGAGAGAATTAAATATGATTCAATTAATTGGAATTATTTTTAAAAATAATAAAAAAATAAAAGATTATGATGGTAATGATAAATACGAAAAAAATAATTTTTGAAGAATTATTTAAAAAAATAAAGATGTAATAGATAAAGAAGATTATAAATATACATTTTATGATATATCACAAAAGATTTACAATTCAATTGATATTGAATCTTTTAATAAAAAAATAATTGATAAAAAAATTCTATGGATATTAAAAAGTTTAATATTTTTTTATGTCTTTGTTTGTTATGATGGCTATGTTTTTTTACAATTCACCGGTGAATTTTTTTAATAAAAAAATTATAATTATGGCAATAATTCAATCTTTTGAAAAAGCAAAAATATCCTTTTTAGAAGACTTAATACAGCTTTTGATTTTTTTGGAATGGCATTGCTTATTGTACCGTTGGATTTTTGTATTTAATGGAGTAGTTAGATTGGAAGATTCACATTTAATTGAATTTGTTTTTTTGAAAGTATTTGTTTTTTTATTTTAACTGTATTATTTATTAAAAATAAAGTTATAAAAGAGAATATGATGATATTAGGAAGAATAGAGAAATTTTATAAATTTTTTTAAGAAATCCTGAAAAGGAGAAGTTAAATGAATTAATTAAAAAAATGATCCAAACTATTTGTATAAAATGATTCCGTATTTAGTGTCATTTAATTTAATAGAAAAAAATATAATAAAAAAATATATTGAGAACTCAATGAACTTGCCTACATGGTATGAAGGAAATTATGGAGATGATGAATTTAATGTAAATTTAATTGTAAATGAATTTTTTTAGATTTTTATTATAGTTCACGTGTATATGGTAATAATAATTCTTCATACGGAGGATTTTTTTGATGGTTTTTCTTCTGGAGGTGGCTCTGGCGGAGGCGGAGGTAGCTCGTGGTAAATGTAAAGTAGTTGTTATATAGAAATGCTTTGATATTAAATTGAAGCATTTTTTTATATTTTTACATTAATAAATATTTTATGAAATTTGTAAAATTAATTTTTATAGTAATATTACTAATCTTATGTTAAAATTTGATATAAATGTAGAGATGGAAGGTTTAATATGGAAGAAGTTAAAATAGAGTTTAAAGATAATAAAAAGTGTAGCTTTGCTAGCAAATAATGAAATTGGAGTATGTGAATTTAAAGACTCTGATGAAGGATGGATTATTTTTTTCATACAGAAGTTAATCCAAATTATAAGGGCCAGGGAATTGCTAAAAGATTATTGGATGCTATTGTTAATGAAGCGAGAAATAAGAAAATAAAAAAATTATTCCTGAATGTTCATATGCTAAAAAAAGTTATGATTGGAAATAATAATTATAATGATGTAATTTAAAAATGGGGGGTATTATGACAATTTCTATTAATACAAGAGAAGCTTATGCTGAGGTTGATAGTTTTTATAGAGTGTTTGGATTCATATGATAAAAAAATAAAGTTCCTGAAAGTATAAGAAAAATATTTTAAGAAAGAAAAAGAGTAAGAATTATAATAAAAATTATCGATGTTAATCAACCAATTAAGGATCAAAAATTTAAAAAGATGAGACTTTAGCGATAATTGCCATGCTTAATTTGAAATATTGGTGTGATGATGAAGAAGAGAAAAAGAGATTAATGACAATTTATTCTGAAAATGAGAAAAAAATATCAGAATGAATTGAAGGAAAAAAATATGATATTGAGAAAATTTTTTTGAAGAAAGAAATAATAAAAAAATTAGAGAATCATCAAGAGAAAAATGTACCGGAAATTAAGAAAGAGAGTTTTTGGGATAAATTAAAAGAATATGATATTAAAAAAATGTTTAAAAAAATAATATTGGAGGATTTTTATGGGACTAAAGTATGATGAGATAGAGTATAGTGAAGAATATGCAGAATTGTTTCAGACAGTAAATATGGAAGTTGAAGAAATATTGGAAAGCCAAGGTATTAAAAAAAGACATTTGGATATATTCATAAGTTTGATGCTAAAAAAAGAAAGAAATTTTAAAAGAATAAATATGGAATTGATTGGAAGACTACAAGTGAGATGAATCCGGAAATTTTACTGGATTAGGGGGATTTTATGCAAATAAACGAAATAAAAGAAATAATAAAAGGTGTTGCTAAATTAGCAAAGACAGTAGTATATAGTGGAAATATTACTGATGAGGTTGCTAAAAAGAAATATCTCTGAAGCTAAAGATATTATGCGTGAATTTGTTGGAGATAATTTTGGAGATGATAATCTTGAGTTGCTTGAAGAATGTTTTGATAAAGTACCCACATATGTTGATTATAGTCCTAGTAAAAGTAAAAATATGCTTGCGCTTATTTCCAGCCGTTGCTTAATCAAATATATATTATGGATGATTATCTTAAGGAAAAAAACTGGTACGATTTACATGATTCATACTATTATTCACGAATATGCTCATGCAATTGTAAGCGAATCTTCTATGAATTTTGTTATTGAAGAAAGTTTCGCTAATTTATTCGCTGAAATGTGTATAAATCATTATATCCAAAAAGGGGAAAGTAATAAAAAGTATCCCTAGTAAAAATTAAGAAAATTAAGGGATTATGGTTATTATAATTATGATTTGTCATATATGGATGAAGGTGTTTTTTTGCAAGAACTATGATGTTTCTATCTAGGGTTGAAGGCTCTGAGATGGATATGATGGAAGAATATTTTTTTGGCTCAAGAGATAAATTTATAGAACAAAAATGTTGAATTATATGGAAATGAGCTTAAAGATATTTGGGAAAATAAATTGAATAAAAATCGAAAGAATTGCAGACGGTAAAGCTTCAAATCGTGAAAAGTATTTTGCCAGAAGCAACGAATGAATTGGGATATATGTTATCAAACATTTTAACTTTGAATGAATTGAGACAGTACGATAGAGAGAAAAAAAGTGGATTGTATAATATTGAAAAAATGATGTATTGGATTCAATCTATTCTGCGAAAATTGATAAAAAAATTGAAATGTATTTATGTGATATTGCAGGAGTTAGGCATTATAATGATATTACAGAAGTTTTAGGAAGGTTAAATGGAAATAATCTTAGAAATTTTGTTAATTATTGGGGAAATGAAGTTAGTTATAAAAAATTCTTTATTCGGATATACTAAATTTATGAAATCTTTTGTAGATGGTTTGTATAAAAATGAATAGAGGAAATTTATCTAATTTCGATAGATTTTTTTACCTTTTATAGGAACTATACCAATTGAAGTTTTTTTGAAAAAGATTGTTAATGATAGAGGTGTTAATAATTTAAGGGATATTACGAATTTGGCTTTAAAGTATGGGGTAATACATAATCAAAAAAATAAGGATTATGCTACTAATTCTTTGAAACTTCTAATATTAATGAAAAAGAAAAATTGGAGCTTATTCCGATATTTCAGAGCAAATAATTCAAGATGAAAAATTTTCAAAAATAGACGTAAAAGTATGGTGAATTTAAGCGAGGAAATGTTAGAAGCTTTTATCTGATTTTCATATATCAAATGATTATTTGGAGAAGATTTTTAAAAATATATGGAAAAATTTAAAAAAAGATGTTATTGATGAACATATTTTAGAATCTATTGATGTATTAAATGAAATTCCATTTTTTTGATTCGCCTGATTTTTGTTAAAAATGGGTTGATCAGAATTAAGAAAGATATTCAATCATGTATTAATGTTAATGGTGTTAAAGATTTAAATATGTTAAGGGAAGTTGATGAATTATATTCAAGTACTAGAATACCAGTGGATAAGAAAAAAAGTTACTCATGATGTTGAATTAGCGATTATTAATTTAGCTGCAAATGGTTATATAATCACTAATAGTGATGAAATTATGCAAAAATATTCAAGAGGGAAATTTTTAAAGATATAAAAAAATTAAACCTAGGTTGAATGTTGAAAATTTAAATGCTTTTTGTTGGAAATTATGATAGAACCAATATTTTATTTAATATGGCGTTGGAAGATTTTTTTGCAATCCAAGGATTTGGTAAATAGCGAAGAAAGTTTAATGACTTGTAAAAAAATTTTTGACACCTGAGATGAAGGCTAAATTAAATATTAGTGATAGAATGGAAAAAGAGATTATGCTGGTCTATTAATAATAGAGCACAAAAATTCAAGATATAGAAATTCATCTTTGTTAATTATGGTAAATGGGATTGCAGAAGATAGTTTGAATAGAATGGAAATTGATGAAAAATATATCAGAAAAAAGTGAGAAAAAAGGAAAAAAATAGATTTAATAAAAAAAGTGCTGCTGAAGCTTCTCGTTACACTGTTAGTAATAGTAAAATTATTCAAAGTGAAGATTTATTAAAAAAAGAGGTATGAGGACTAAACTTAAAAGAGCAATATGGATTGGATTATAAATTGGAGGAATAGTGAGAAAAAAACGTGAAAAAAATTATTATAAGAACTAGTATAATAAGTATTGTATTAAATATAGTTTTAGTAGGATTCAAAGCTTTAGTAGGATTTTTTTGCTAATTCTATTGCGATTATTTCGGATGCGATAAATAATTTAAGTGATGTTATTTCTAGTATTATTGCTATTGCAGGCACTAAATTTGCATCTAAAAAAACCTGATAAGGAGCATCCGTATGGTCATGGTAGAATTGAATATATAGCTTCATTTATAATATCGGCTATTATAATTTATGCAGGTATTGCAGCTTTTATTGAATCATGTAAGAAGATTATAAAACCAGAAGAAATTAGTTATAATAAGTTTACTATTATTGTTATTGTTTCTGGTATTTTTGGTTAAATTATTACTTGGAATATATGTGAAGAAAAAAAGGTAAATTAGTAAATTCTTATACATTGATTGCGAGTGGAGTTGATGCGTTGAATGATGCAATTGTATCAATTTCTGTTTTAGCTTCAGGAATTATATATTTAATATGGAATATTAATTTGGAAGCATATGTAGGTGTAGTAGTATCGATTATTATTTTTTTAAAACAGGTATAGAAATGGTTAAAAAAATTCTATTAATGACATTGTTGGATATAGGATTGATGGAAGAATGGCAATTGATATAAAAAAATGAAATTATGCTAATTGATAAAAGTTAATGGTGTATTTGATTTATTACTTAACAATTATGGACCGGATAAATATTATGGAAGTGTGCATGTTGAATTACCTGATACATTAAGTGTTAGCGAAGTTGATCATATTTCAAGAGAAATAACAGAGAGAATTATGAATAAATTTGGTGTTATTATTCATACGGTTGGTGTCTATTCTATAAATACCAAAAAAATATAGACATAATAAAAAAATAAGAAAAAAATATTAGTGATATTGTCTTTTTCTTATGATGGAATTATTCAAATGCACGGTTTTTATATTAATGAAAAAGAAAAAAATATAAAATTTGATATTATTATTGATTATAAGATAGAGGATAGGGATGAATTGTATAATATAATTTGTGAAGATGTTAAGAATAAATATCCGGATTATAAAATTGATGTTTTATTGGATTTTTGATGTTAGTGATTAATGATTGGAGGAAAAATATGAAATATTATAAAGAAATTTATTGGTGATAGATTATATTTGTCTCCTATGAATTCTGATGATGTTGAAAAAATATGTTGAATGGATTTCTAGTCCAATAGTAAGTGATGGTATGGGAAATACTTCAAATATTTTAACTGAATCATTGGAGAAGGAATTTATTGAAAAAGCTTTAAAGAATGGGGATAAATGTTTTGCAATTATATTATTAAAAAAATGATGAATTGATTGGAAATTGTTCAATTTATAGAGAGAATGATAATGCTAGAGTTGCTGAATTAGGGATTTTTATAGGCGATGAAAAAAATTTAGGAATAATGGGTATGGTCAGGAATCTTTGAATTTATTACTTGATTATGGATTTAATTATTTGAATTTGAATAGTGTTTATCTTAATGTTTTTCTTTTAATGATGTTGCTATTAATTGTTATAAAAAAATCGGCTTTAAAAGAAGCAGGTAGGCTTAGGGAGAATTATTTTTTTTAAAATGGTAAATATTATGATGTTGTTTATATGGATATTTTAAAAAAAGAGAATTTAATGGGAGTTATATTAGAAATAAGAATATTGGGATATAGTGAAGAACTATATCCTTTTTGATGATTTTTGTTAAAAAAATGTGGTATATTATTAGTTATCGATAGATAAAAATGAAGGATGTTAAATGAGCAGTATAGAAAAGACTTTTACTAATGATGAAATTTATCAAAAAAATAGTTAATTTGTATGGTGCTGATTTTGTAGAAAAAAATATTATTCAGTATTTGATAAAGTATATGATTTAATAGAGATTCCAGATTATAATATCAATGATGTTCAAAAAGATAAATTGTTTAGAGATGCAATTAAGGAATATATTGCTGTTAATAAATATACAGCTTTTTAAAAAATTGGCATGACGTTAAATTAATGTTTGATTTTATTACTGTTGAGGATTTGCCAGAAATGAAAAATGGTTCAGGAATCAAATATTAGTATAAATGAAATTATAGAGAAATATGGAATTGATGGATTAATAAGCTCTGGAATTGATATTGATTGTTTATTTAAAGGAAAGAAAATACTGGAACTTGATGAACTTAGTAAAATTAAGGGTATTGAAATAGGAGATTTAAAAAAATTTGTATACTCAAATGATAGAAAAAAATTTTTAGATGTTTGCACTGTGGATAAACTCTTGAGTTATGGTATTAAAAATTTTATTGAATTGACTCAATTGCATAATTTATATTTGATAAATGATATGGTTAAAAGTAATTCCATTAAATTTGATTAGAATGGGTGCTAATACAGAATTAAAACGAGAATTTATTAAAAAAATATGGAATGGATAATATAATAAAAACTTGATGAGGAGACGGGCGGAATATTTTTCTCATCAATATGACGAAAAATAATATTTATTTAAATATTATTGTAATGATTGATAAAATCAAAAATGCCAATAATAAAGAGGAGTATTCTTATGAAGAATTCAGGGATAGGATGTATAATGTTTTATTAAATGTTAGAAATGAAGATATTCAAAAAGGTTTGCAAATAAAGTTAATTATGATTTTATCGGTGGAAAGTTTAGAGAAGATTATAATAGAATTTTTTTATTGATGGAGTTTCTGAGGAAATTAGGGATGCATTTTATACTGGTAAAATAAATGCGGGAATGATAAAAGATAATCCTGAGCTTATTGATATTTTTTTAAGACAAAAGATTTGTTTTTAGCGTGGGATAAAAACTCCAAATTTTGTTGAGAAAAAAACAGAAAAATATTTATTTAAGTAATAACTATAATTATGTAGTTTTGTTAAAAAAATTTGATTGATTCACTTGGCGAAGAGGAGTTTTTAAATTTATGCGAAGAATATGGTGATTATTTAGAAACACTTGAAATAACAGGAATTAAGGTTTTTTTCTAAAGATGAAATTATAAAATGTTATTGATGATGAAATCTATAATAATATTGTTAAAAAAAGGTATGGCTTATTCCGATGATTTGCCATTGCATTTTAGGGAAAAAAACATATTGAATTATTTTTCAATGATAATGTTGATGAAGAATTAAAAAAATAAGTTTTATATGGGAGCTTTTATCTTTTAATGATATAAAAAAATAATCCTGAATTTGCTGATATTGTTATTAATAAAGATTTTTTTGTGGGTTTTAAAAAGATAATAAAGGAAATGTCTGATAATGAATGTGATTTGTTTTGGACAGAATTATCTATAGAAGAAATAGTGAGTTTAGTAAAAAAGATATGGCGATTCTTTAAAAAGATGTTAAAGATAATGCTATTTCTGAATACTTGAGAAGTAGAGATGAAAAGATAATTGAAGCGGAAATAGAAAAAAATATTGAGTAGAACTTCTAAATATGATGAGGATGTTCCGGAATGTTTTAAAAAGTAAGTATCCTGAAATGTTTTTGGGAGATGATGCTCCTGATGATTTGAAAAGAATTTTTATGATGGGGATGATGAGTTTAATTTTAATGTGATTAGAGAAAATCCGGAATGGATTAGATATTTGGAAGGAGTGAATTTATCAAGGGCTTTTTCTGAAAATTATCAATTGTTTTTTTGAAAAATTATCAAATGAAAAAAATTAATAAATTTAGAATTAAAAAATCCTGGTGTTATATCAGAAATGGTGGAAGATAGATATCAGAAAAAAATTAATAGAATGGTATAAGGCAACAGGTGGAAGGTTTTTGCCTAATTTAGCTGTTATGAAGATGTTTCCGGTTGAGGAAATAGATAAATTTTTGAGAAATAGTAAAAATGGTCTAAATTAGTTAGGGATACTAAAAATAAAAATCGTATAAGCAAATGGAAGCATTGTTAAAGGGTGCTTATGCAATCGGAGTTTTTGATGGGAAAGATGCTGGTTTTTACTAAATTAATAAGATTATTTAATGATGTTCCACAAAAAAATATCTAGAGAGAATTTTTGAATTAATCTATGATTATATAAAGATGGCTGATGAATCTGGTATTGATTTTTTTAAAATGAAGTATATAATTTAAATGAGGATGGAAATTATAGTATAAAACCTTGATTTGCAAAAAGATAGAGAAAAAGTGTTGAAAATGCGAAAGATCATGAATGACATGAATTTCCCGGGATTAATTAATTTGACTTTAATGGAAAAAAATGTTTGATAGATTTAAAATACATTATAATAAGCAATTTGCTAATTTTCTTATAAAGAATTTGGATAAAAATAATTGTGAATGATGAATATGTGCAAAAATCTTCCTTTTTATCCAAAAATCAGTTTGAACGTATTATAGATGCTAATATTGGAAGAGTTAAGGAAATAACTCTTGATACAGCTGTTTATTACGTTAAAAAAATGTTGAATATGATAATATTGATATTGGAAATGATGGAGTTGCTGATGAAGCTAGAAGTTTTGGATATGGACAGAAAGAATTTGAGCAAATACAAAAAAATTTATAATGAGGGTGAAATTAGGGATTATTCAAGTATTCCAAGAATTGTGGGAGAAGAGAATGGAATGAAGTATGAAATGCTCAGATGTGATGACCCTTTAGGATTAACTATTGGTGAAAGAACTGATTGTTGTCAAAGAATAAATGATAATGGTGTTACTGCTATGGAACATAGCATGGTATCACCTGATGGTAGAGTATTTTATATTAGAGATGAGTTTGATAGAATCATTGCACAGAGTTGGGTGTGGAGAAATCAAAATGTTATTTGTTTTGATGATATTGAAATATCTGATAAAGTGTATGATGTATATGTTGCTGAAAAATCCAGGTACTGCTAAAGCTGATTTGGCAAATAAAGTATTAATGGTTTACAAAAAAAGCTGCTAAAAGATTTGATGGATGTAGATAAAATAGAATATGATAGTATGCTTGCTAAAAAAATGATTACTCAAGAGCAATACGATTCGTTGCTTTTAAAAAAGGTTACAGTGGGACTTGGTTTTAAAGAGATATCTGAAGCAATTATAGCTGATGGATCATTATATATTGATGAAGATCCGGTTAAAGTTATTCATCCTGATCGTTTTATGGAATTATATACTGATGCAAATGTTCAATATATAATAAATGAAGAAGGATATGATAAGAATAGTATTTATGATAGGGACGCAAAAATTTATATATTTATGAAGATGATATTCCAATATATGATATAAGTAATTTATCTATGGATGTTTTGTTTAAATTACAGAGAATGAAAAAAATAATGATAGATTAATTGATACTGATTGTGAAGAATTTAATGATTTATCTAATTCTGAAAGAATGATGATGAATGTTGCTAGTAAATATGAGTTAAATCCTAATGATACAAAAGATCGTTTCAACTGCAAGAATGGGATTAATATATAGTGAAAACGATGAATGTGTTGAGATAGCAGATTTGATTACAGTACCTATAAGAGATGATTTAGGTTTTGAAGAAAAAGAAAAATGATTAAGCATGTTACAAATCAAATAAAAATCTTTAAATCAAATTAATATAGGTAATCGTAGAGTTGATATGTCAAGGTTGGATAAATCTACTAGAAGTTTGTTGACAAGTTTTATTAATCAAGTAAATATGAATAAAATTGATTGTGAATATGATATAAATTAAATTTGAATATAAATCTATATGATGTTATTTTTAATATTATATGGATTTTTATTTTATAGTATAAATGCTGGATTTTTTTACCTGATTTGTGCTTTTAATAGATGTAGAGAAATTTTTACAAAGGAGTAGGTTTATGTTTAATGAAAAAAATAACAAAAGTCTACTAGAAAATAGAGCAAATTATAGTATTTTTGCCAGTTGTACGTAGGTTAAAAAGAATTTAAGTTTCCCGTTATTGAATATTGTGATGAGGCTTCGGATAATAGGGATTATGTGATATTTGAAGAATGTGATGAAATTATAGATTTATTGTCGGTTTTAAATAGGGATGCGGATAATTTTTTTCTATAATGATTTCAAATAAAAAAATGATGAAATGAATTATGGAGTATTTTTGATAATAAAAAAATTCTGGAATGGCTGAATATTTTTACAAAGATTGTATATGGATTTTTACAGGAAGAGATTAGGCCTAAAAGTAAGGAAAGAGAGTTTTTGTCAAGAATAAATGAAAGATTAAAGAAATCTATTAAAGGAGAATTATCATATAGTGTTAATTTAAATGATGAATATTTTTGAATATATGAATAAAAACAGGTAAAACTAATATTATTACTGTGCGTTCAAGAATTGGTAATGATATGGATGAGTTTGCAAGAATTTTTGCAAAGAGTACAAATTTGAAGAAAATACAAAATGATAATGATTATAATGATTCAAATAATTTTATTGAAAGTTCAATAGATAGAAAAAAACGGCAATAATTAATTTAGATAAATCAAATGCTAATAAAATTGTTGATGTTATTGATTTTTGGTAACGAATTAATGAAACATTTAAATGATGTAAAGAAGAATAAAGAGATTGAACAAGAGTATGGAGGTTAGAAATGAAAACAGATAAAAATAGAACAGGGGTGCAAAAAAAGCAATTAGAGTTATTGCTATATTGTTAATAATATTTATAGTTGCTTTAGCTGGTAGTTGCAGTTGGAGCTTGAGGGTTATATTAATAGTATGCTTGGAAAAAAATTAATAAAGAAACAATTGATACAAATGCAATTGGTATTACAGAAGAAACTAAAAAAATCTTTAAAAGGCTATAGAAATATTGCTTTACTAGGAATTGATAGTAGGGCTGATGATTATGGCTTGGGAAATAGAACGGACTGTATAATTATTGCAAGTATTAATGAAGAAACAAAAAGACGTGAAGATGTTTTCTGTTTACAGGGATACCTATTTAGAAGTTGTGGAGAAGAATACAAAAAAATTGGATAAGGTAACTCATGCTTATTCTTATGGTGGAGCACAAAAATACATTACTTGCATTAAATACTAATTTGGATTTGAATATAAAGGAATATGTAACAATTAATTTTTGATTCATTGATTAGTGCTATTAATGCAATGGATGGTGTGGATATAGAAATCGAAAAAGACGAACTTAAATACATTAATGACTATATTGATGCTTTGGTTCAAACTTCTGGTGTAAAATCAAAAACATGTTACAAAAAAACTGGATTACAAAGACTTGATGGAGTTCAAGCTGTTGCATATTCTAGAATTAGATACACAGCTGGTGGTGATTACAAGAGAACTGAAAGAATGAGGGATGTTGTACAGGCAATGGTAAAAAAAGAGCTAAGGGATTAGGCTTTTAATCAATTACAAAAAAACTTGCAACTAAAGTATTACCATTGGTAAGAACTAATTTATCAGAAACAGATATTATGGGATTATTACCAGTACTTATGAAAGTTAATTTTACAAGTAGTATGGGATGGCCATATCAAACTAAAGGCAAAAACAATGGACAGATGGTATGGAATACCTGTTACACTTGAAAGTAATGTTGAAAAAGCTTCATAAAGAATTCTTTGGAAATGCAAATTATGTTGTAAATGATAAAATAAAACAAATAAGCAAGACTATTGTAGATAAAACTGGATATACTAATTAAAAATATTGTTTAACGAAAGAGGAAAAATATGAATATATTTGTTGATGCATATTTATATGGAAATTTGGGTGATGATTTATTTTTGAAGATTTAGTCAAAAGGTATCCTAGGCATACTTTTACGGTGATTTCAAATTTTTTTATAAATCAAAAAAAGTATAAAAAATATTAAAGTACATAAATCAACAATTACAAGTAAATTATTGAAGAATGATTTATTTAAAGAAAAAAAGTGTTTTTTTAAGGATTTTGATGCTGTAATCGGACTTGGTGGAAGTTTGTATATGAATAACCTTGATAAGATGAATGGGAATGAATCTGTTTATGGTAATAAGGATTTTTTTCTTACTAAATACGAATTTTGGAAGACTTGATACTGAGGAATATTATAAAAAAAGTATTATGATTTTTTTCAGAAGAGCAAAAAGATATATGTTTTAGAGATAAATATTCTTATGGACTATTTAAAAAGTTTACCATCTGTAAGAAGTGCGGCAGATATATTATTTGATATTGATCCGAAATATATTAATGTTACAAATAGAAAAAGTAATTATTGCTGTTTTATCACCTAATTATAAATATGGAGAATTTCAAGGAATATATGAAAACAAGATATTGCAATTTATCAAGTTTTTTTAAAAATACAGGATTATGATGTTACATTGATGTCATTTTGTAAAGAGCAGGGTGATGAAAAAGCAATAGAATCTATTTTACAAAAAGACGGATGAAGAAGTTGATACATATTATTACAGAGGTAATACTGATGAGGCTTTTGGAAGTGTTAGGAAGTTCAAATATAATAATTGGATCTAGATTACATGCTAATATTTTAGGAATGGCTCTTGGAAAAACTATTATTCCGATGATATATGATAAAAAAGATAGCTAATATTTTAAGAGAAGTTGGATTTGATGGGGTTATGATTGATATGTATGATATTGCAAATTTTAAAAATTTCATCATTAACTTATGAAAATTTAAATTATGTGTGTGATATTAATAAAGCTAGATATGATGCTAAAAATCAATTTAAAAGTGCTTGATGAATATTTACTTGATGTTAGGGATAAAAAAAGGTATGATTGATAATACTATTTTTTTATGAAGAAGAAGAGAGACGAAAGATAAAGGAGAATGATAATGGCTAATATTAAATTGGATTATAATAATTCAGGTTTTTTTCAAAAAGAAAAAAATTTTTAGAAAGTGCACAAGTAGTTGTTGAAGTTGATAATGAACTAATGGAGATGAAAGAGGATAATACACAATTTTGTGGTTGGATTGATTTGCCTTCTAAATATATTAATTCAGAAGAGTATGGGAAAAATTAAGAGAGTTGCTGGAAAGATAAGAAGTAATTCTGATTTCTTAGTTGTTATTGGTATTGGTGGTTCATATTTAGGCGCTAGAGCAGTTATTGAAGCACTGCATAATTCGATTTATCAATATGATGAATCACAGACAAAAAGTATTATTTGTAGGAAATAACTTAAGTTCAAATTATATTAATGATATTATTGATATTGTAAAAGATAGGGATTTTTTTCAATTAATGTAATCTCGAAATCTGGAACAACAACTGAACCAGCAATTGCATTTAGAATTTTTTTAGAGAATTAATTGAAAGTAAGTATGGAATTGAGGAAGCTAGAAAGAGAATTTTTTTGTTACTACTGATGAAAATAAAGGAGCTTTTAAGAAAATTATCCGATATTGAAAAATTATGAAACATTTGTGATTCCAGACGATGTGGGGGCAGATTTTTCGGTGCTAACTGCTGTTGGTTTATTACCTATTGCAGTTAGTGGTGTTGATATTGATGCTTTAATGCTTGGAGCTAAATATGCTGAAGAAAAATATAGTGATAAAAATTTGAAGTATAATGATTGCTATAAATATGCCGTATTAAGAAATTTATTTTTATGATAATGGCAAGAGTATGGAAATGTTAGTTTTCATATGAGCCTAAAATGCATTATATGATTGAGTGGTGGAAGCAATTATTTGGTGAGAGTGAAGGTAAGGATGGTAAGGGATTATTTCCTGTAGGGGCTGAATTTACTACTGATTTACATTCACTTGGTCAATATATTCAAGATGGGCAAAGAATAATGTTTGAAACAGTATTGAATATTAGTAAAGTTGATAGGGATATTGAAATTCATTATGATGGAGATGATTTAGATAATCTTAATTATTTATCTGGTAAAACGGTTTCATATGTGAATGGTAAAAGCAATGGAAGGAACCATTAATGCACATGTGGATGGTGGAGTTCCAAATCTTGTTATTGATATTGATGTTTTAAAATGCTGAATCAATAGGACATTTAATTTATTTCTTTGAAAAGGCTTGCGGAATGAGTGCTAAGTTACTTGAAGTAAATCCTTTTTGATCAACCGGGTGTTGAGAAATATAAGAATAATATGTTTTAAGTTGTTAAAGAAACCAGGATTTTAGATTAAGTTGAGGTGTATATGAAATTTTTTTGATAGACTTTTTAGGTATGGAATATATTGAAAAAGATGAAGAAGTAAATGAATTTAGGGGTTGAAAAAAAGAATCGGTTAGTATGGTGAATGATTCTGAAAATGAAAAATATTAACGAAAAATGTTGATGAAAGTATTGAAATAAAATAGATATAGAGAAAAAGGCTTGAAGTGTGACTTCAGGCCTTTTTTTAAGAAAAAAACATTACAATATTATGAAAGTTTTGTAAATTTATTGTGAATTAAAAAAATGAAGGAGTAAGATTATATTAATAGTTTTATTTTTAATAAGGGCTACAAGGATTGGAAGAAGTTTTATGAAGAAAAATAATTGGGTATTGTTTATTTTTTTATTATTATATTACCAATTTTAATTGTTAATTTAGTATTGATTGTAAAAACAAAGATGTATCCTAATAAAATAGCAGATTTTTTTAGGTTATAGACCATTTATTGTTTTATCGGGTTCTATGGAAACAAAAAAATTAATATTGGTGATTTAATTATTGTAAAAAGAAATTGATGCTAAAAAATATAAAAAAAGGCGATATTATAGCTTTTTAAAAAAAGATAAAATCGTTATTTCACATAGAGTTGTTGAAATACATAGTGGCGATGGAGGTTTTAATTTTACTACTAAAGGCGACAATAATGATGTGATTGATAATTTTTTTAATTAATTCTTATGAAATTCAAAGGGGTATTTGTTAATAAGATTCCTGGTTTAGGAAATGTTTTATTATTTTTAGGAAAGCCTATGGGGTTGTTACTAGTTATTTTGATAATAATTATTATTTCAATGGGGTTTTATTTTATTAATTTTTAAATCAAGTGAGAATTTTAAAAAAATAATTATTTTAATGTGGTATAGGCATTGTGAAAAAAACAATGAATATATATAAAAAAACTATAAGGAGGGTGAAAATTGTGAAGAAGGAGAAAAAAAGTATTTTTAGCTTGTATTGCATTGTTATTTTTTTAACAGTATTAACTGTATATGTTATAAGTGGAACTTATGCAAGATATTCTAGCCAAATAACAGGTACATCAACAGCAAGAGCTGCAAAATGGGCATGGAAAATTAATAATCAAGATTTAACTGCAGGTACAACTGAAGTTAGTTTGAATTTATTTGAAACTATACTTAGTACTGATGACAATGCTGAACAGAATGTAAAACAAGGTTCTAGAGAAAATATAATTGCACCTGGAACAAAAGGAAAATTTACAATTAAAGTTCAGAATTTATCAGAAGTTAAAGCTTCATACAAATATACTTTGAGTCAAACTAATTCTGGAAGAATTCCTATAGAATATAGTGTTGATCAGAGAACTTGGACATCTGATATAACAACTTTGAATGCTACAACTGCAAAAGAGTTGGCTGTTGGATCAGAAGCTACTGATGCTACAATTTATTGGAGATGGGCAATTGGAGAATCATCTCAAGATGCTGCAGATACAACAATTGGTTTTAGAGGAACTGATACAGTTATAGTAAAAAGCAACATTACAATTAACACAAGTTGATTAATGTTGTTAGTATTTTTAATACAATTGGAATGTTAATTCCAATTTAAGTCAGTGAGTAAGCTTGCTGATTTAAATTGAGATTAATAAAAAGGGATAAAAATGGAGTATATTGATAGAAAAAAAGAGAATTGTTTTAATTTCAATATTATTAATCTTTTTGTTTATTATTTTATACATTGCTATTAAAGGTTATGGAAGAATTGAAAATTTAGGGTACTGGAAGGGCTGACATATTTAATATAGGTGATGGGGAGAAAAAAAGATAATAATATTATTGGTGATATTAAAAAAATAACAAATCATTTGAAAAATACTAATAAATTGAGTAAACATGAAAAAAAGAATGAAGTAGCTATTAATAAAAATTAAAGATTGGAGCATTGAAAAGAAAAAGAAGATTAAATGATAAGAAAAACAAATAAAACCTGTAATGCCGGATAACTCTAATTCAGAAGTAGAAAGTGGTGGCAGTAATATTGTCAATGATCAAGATGTTAATAGAGATGGGATGTTGAAAGTATATGATAATATAGCTTTTTGGAATTCAAGACAAGAGCTTAAAAATATTTGAAAATCCAGCTTTTTAATTTTACTAATGTTATTGCTCCGGGTAGTTATAATGTTTATAAATTTTTTTATAAACAATAATGAAAAATTTTAACATTAAATATAGTATGAAATTTTTGGAAAAATAATGATGGATTTATAAATATGAAGTTTAAATTAAAAAAGAATGGAAAAATATATATTGGGAGATGATTTTAATTGGAGCGATATAAATAATAAATCTATTGAAGAAAAACGCTTTAGAAAAGAATGATTATGATGTGTATTTGCTTGAATGGAAATGGCTTGATGGGGCAAATGATGTAAAGGCAGGATTTAATCAGTCTAAGTATAAATTAAATATAGAAATAAAAAGCGAAATCTTAAAAATTGTGAAGGGAAAAAGAAATGAAATATATATTAAAGTTTTTTTAAATTGTGTTTTTGTAATTATCTTTATTTTTTTCTTTTATCAATTAATTTGATTTTGCTTTTTCAAAATACACATCTAAAGAGGGTTATCCTAAGATTTGGGGATATACATATTTTGAAGTTTTTAAGTGGTAGTATGAGGGATGAAATAAATATTGGAGATATTGTTATTATAAAACTTGCCTCAGGATATGATGTTGGTGATGTTATAACGTATAAATCAAACAATAATTTTATAACTCATAGAATTGTTGAAATAAGAGAAAAATAAAAATAATTACAAAAAGGAGATGCTAACAATGTTGTTGATGAACCTATATATAGGAATCAAGTTGTTGGTAAAGTTGTTAAAAATGTAAATAAACTAGGATTATATATCAAAGTTTTTACAGATATCAAAGTTATTATTTTACTGTTTTTTTATAATAATGCTTAGTGCTTATATAATTTCGGAAATTGAAATGGGGAATGGTCATAGTGAAGAAAGTCATGTATAGAAATTTTATTCTAGGAATTTTTAATATTGATAATGATTGGAAGTGTTGCTACTTTAGCGAGATATATTACTAAAGTGTATGGAGTTGGAATTGCACGTGCGGCATTATTTGGTAGTGGTACAAAAAGTTGAGTTAACTAATATAAAAGGAAAAGCCAGCTGATAATACAATAATTCCTATTGAAGTAACAAATGTTAAAGATGGTAAAGTGTCGGAAGTTGCTCAAGAATTTACAATATATATTAATAGAAAATATGGTAAAAAATTTACCTATTAATATTAACTTATATAAAGATAAAGAATGTAAACAATTAGTATATATGAATGATGATAAAGTTTATGCTGATAATGACTTTAAATTTATTGCAGGCAAAAAGTCAAACTAAAAACATATTACTTGAAAATAGAATGGCCTGCAGAATTATCAAGTAAGGATTATGCTTTTGAAATTGATTATATCTCGATTGACTTTAGAGTTATTCAAATTGATTAGGAGTGTATATGAAAAAGAAGTTTTTTTATTATGTTGGTTATTATAATATTAGTAGTTATTTTAGGAGCTACTATTATCTTAGGAAGATATTTACAAGAACATCAAAAAAATCATCACTTTATGAAGCAGAAAAAATTTTTTTATTTTACTAGTGATTTATTAAAAAGAAGAATCGGAGGTTTCTTTTTGGAAAGATGGGGTTAATAAATTAAAAAAATTAATTTCTCAAATAGTGCTGATAAATTAAGGTATACTAAATCAGATATTAATGCTGTAGTTAGATTGAGTGAGTTTATAGATAATAGAGAATTTGTAAAAAGAGAGAAATTAATTTAACGCTTGAAGGTAATAAAATTACTAATAAGGATATAGTTTTTTTGATAATTTGGAGAAAGGCATTTATAAAATTGAAGCTATTACTGCTAGTCCATATGTTAAAAAAATTAGAAGGAATATTTGCAATTGATTCGAATAATAATACTATTAAACATTTGGTAAATGATAGGGCGGATAGTACAGTTCTAATGTTAAAAATAAGTACTATAGATTATGAGGGGAATATAAAAATTAAGTTTCCGGATGGATTATATCCTGATAATAATGAAGATGCCTTTAAAGACGTGGATATTGATAATTCAAAAGAAGTAATTGTAAAGTTTAAACATCATTCTAGTTATACTTATAAATTTTATAAAAAAAGATCCTAAGAAAAATATTTAAAGAGGATGATTTTTGAAGTAGGAGGAGTATGATGAAGAGTAGATTTAAGTGGTTAATAAGCATTTCAATTTTATTGTTATTAGGTATTATAATTTTTAGTACCTAGAATATATACTTTATGTGTAGATGTTGGTATATCTCAAAAATGATTTTTTTGAAGCAAAGATTTATGATAATGCTCAATATGATTTGGGTGGTCCTGGATTACAGTTGACAGAGCAAGGTGTTGATATAACTGCATGGAATTATAGTAATAGTAAATATTTGAAGGTTACTACTAATGTGCCACTGGATGAAAAATAATGGAAGTTCTAACTTTATTATTGGTATTACATTGCCAAGAGAGTTTTATTTTTTTCAGTAAATAAATTTCTTTTTACCTACTGGATGTAGTAAGGTGGAGTTCGAAAAAAATAATGATTTTACTGTAAATACTAATTATACATATCAAGTTAATAAGCATAGTGGTACTGTATATTATACAGTAAATCCTGGAATTAGAACAATTACAATTCAATTGGAAATTAAATATGATCTTGAGCTTTGGAATAAGCTTGGGAAGAGTTTAATTAATCAAAAGGACGAAAAAAATCAATTGTTGTTAAATTATACAATAAGCAAAACTGAAATGAAAGAAATATTGAAAAAAATCGGTTAATAATGTTTATTCAGAAAAATAGATATAATATGACATCTGGATTAATTACCTATATTAATGATGAAAGAAATCAAAAATAAACAAATAAAGTTACTTTATTCTAATAGAAATAAAGAAATAATCAGATATAGATATTTTTTTGATTCCTAAAACTCAAAAATGTTATAAAGACATATTTTTAAAAGAATTGAGATTTAAAAATAAAATTGCCTGAATATGTTGATAAAAAAATAATGTTAAACATTATATGACTATTGATAAAAAGTACTTTTGGATTTTAGGGTTGCAAACTTCTGGAATTCCAGAATATACTATTGATGAAAGTGATATTAATAATGGAAATATTATTTTAACATATAAAAAAATGTATATTTTTAGTACGGAATGGGAAATTTTGTTATGGTATAATTTAAAAGGTGCCTGAAATTGATGGCTTGGATAATGATTCAGTTCTTAATTTTTTTCTGCAATTGAAACACAGGCGTGTGTTGTTGATAATGTTGGTGGTGAAAATTGGATTACAGGTACGTCTGCGTATAATATATCTTTTTTTATGCAGGCTAAAGAAAATGTAGATATAAGAGCTTATTATAGGGAGGTATCATATAGAGCCGGATCTGAAAAAAATATTGCATACTTTGGGGGAATGTTCTTATATAATAGTGGAACTGGTGATTCAAATAAAAAGCATGTAGATATATTATTTGATGTTGAAAAATAGTGGATATATGCAAGTTACAGCTATGAATTTACCAATTTATCAAGGAGTGAAAACTTATGATATAAAAATATCGTTTAGTCGATGAAAATAATATACCGATATATAAAGATGAAAGTGGTAATTATGTTGCTGATAATACTAGAGGAAAGAATTATGAATTTAGTATTACGTTAAATTGGACGGTAAGCAATGGAAAAAAATTAATGTTTAACAGGAATTTATTACCTGAAAAAGGAACGAAAATATTTTTTTAAAAGAAATAAAATATGATATAGAAAAAAATTAAAGCTGGTAATGTTTTATATGAACCGAGTTCTATAGGACATTATAATAGTGTAGGAAACTATTTTGGATATGCAAATTATCAAAAAAATGAAGAAGCTGTGATTCATAGTAAATTTACAATTAGAAGTGAAGGATTTAGCGATATTGAGCATTTAGAAAAGACATATTTTAAGTCAAACGCATTTGCGCCATATTCAATAACTAATATGGTTATTAATGATAAGAGCGCAAATGCTGAAGTGATTGCTGGAAACTCTTTAAAGATAGGCGGTGAAGTTCAAATATCATATTATCCATATGGTAATTTACATTGGATTAATAATATAGTTTTGGGTTTTGTATTGCCTGATGGGGTTTCAATTAAAGAGGATTCTGTTGTTTTGGCAACTAAAAAAAGACAAAAATTATAAAACCGGAAAGAATAGAAAAAAGTTGATTTATATAACGGAAATAACTTATGGAAAAATTTATATACCTGCAGATATTATGATTGGATTTGCAAATGAAGAACTTGATACTATTAATAGTGGAAGGTCATTAAAAATTTGAATCGGTAATAAATATTGATGCAAATGTAGAAGGTCAAACGTTGAATTTAAATAAGGTATTTTATGTAACTACTAGAAAGACTGATAAATTTGCGCCAATATACAATGGTGCTAGTGGAGCATATGAGTGGTCTAAAAAAAGTAGATAAATATGATTTGAATGGTGATGGTAAAACTGATGATATTATTGGTGGAGCTAATGACTCTCATAAATTATCTTTCAAAAATAATTCCACAAACAGACTTTTTTTACAATTAATGATTCAATTAGTGTAAATAGTGGTCCTTTTGCTAAAAAAAGTTGAAATGGCTAAAAGAGATGATTTATTAAATTATAAATTGCATTTAAAAATTTAATGAAAATGCAAGTTTTTGATAATTTTTAAATATTATATACCAATACCTAAGAAAAAAACAGTGCAACGGATAAATATTTGATTAAATCTAAAGATGATTTTTATGATTTAGTTTTTAGATAGTAAAAGTAGAGCTTCCGGATAATGATATATATAAAATTTATTATACTACTAAAAAAAGGTGTTAATATTGATAATGCTGAAACTGTTGATTGGCTTGAAGAAAAATCAAATTGCTAATTTTTAATGATGTTACTATGATAAAAAAATAACACAAAAAGAAACTTGGCTTAATGAGTGGCAGTGATACAGAATTAAATGTAAAATTAAGATATTTGGGAAATGATTTTTGAAAAAAAGAGTTTGGTAATAAAAATAGAGTTTCACTCTGCTGGTAATTTGAGATATGTTATTAATGGTAATGCTACAGAGGGTATATTTGGAACAAATGGTGTTACTATTGATGCAAAAGGTGTTAAAGAGTTACCTGATATAACATTAACAGCAGCACCTGATAGGATTCCTTTAATTTCAAATAATAGTAATTTTTAATATAGATTATATGGGAAGATTTAGCTATTGGAGTAAGTTGCATAAATTAAAAAAATTGTTAATGTTGAAACAAATAATGTTGAATTAAAAAAACTAAAGAAGAAATTAATAGTAATTTGGATGTTGACAGTACTGTTGCAAATAAAACTTTTTGCTATTAGATTGAAAGTTGATGATGAGGATTTTTTTGTGATATATTATCAAATAAAGATTATTCTAATTTGCGTAAAGAGCTTACTTTAGGAAAAAGGTAGCTATACTGCATGGCAATATGACATATATAATGCTAATAATTTGTCGGATGATATTACTAATAGATATATAATTATAACATATCAGAGTGATAATGGGTTAACGTTAAAAACAGAAAAATTATAATAAATAGGGAATTGAAAGCTGCTGAAAAATCCTATTTCATCAGTGGTTGCTGGACAAAGGTATAGATTGTTTGACGATGATGATAGTGATGTGACTTTAATAAAAAAAGAAATCAGTTTGTACTGCTCAATTTGTTTTTAAATTATGTACCAAATTTTTTTATAATCAAAAAGAAATTGAAATTGGATAAGAAGTTGCCGGTAGGAACGAAGATTACCTTTTATGATTATGTGAAAAAAAGAAAATCCTACATATTGGTATTATAGGGTTGAGAATGAAACTGATACTATTAATATTGCTGATTTTTAAGAAAATGGGATATACAAGTCAAAAAAATACAATAATTTGGATGAAGGTAATTATATTAAAAGAAGTATATATGATGACATTTTGATTTTAAAGATGTGAAAAAAATAATACTTTAAATGAAATAAAAAGCTAAAATAGAAATGGATAGCTTGAAAGTTGAAAAAAATATGTTACTGCTGAAATAGATATTAGAATTGAAGATGATTATATATTTGATTTAAATGGAATTCTGATAAAAATTGATATTGGGGATAAGATTAACTTAGATTATAATGTAAATTTAAATGGCAGTGGAATAAACACATATTTTGAAAAATAAGAGATTAGCATATGTTATAACATTTGAAGATGAGATGCCTGACGATACATCTCTTGTAATTGGTGATAAAAGCAAGTACTAGTGAATTAAATTCACGAAATCAATGTATAATATATGCAAAAAAATGTAAATGAAGAGCCTGTTAAGAAAAACTTTTTCAAATTATCATTTAAGAGTAAATTGAAAAAAAGTCAAAATATAATGTGAAAAATTGATTTAATGCTATCTGGTGCAGATGATTATGATCAACCTTTTATGGGAGATATTCTTGCAACAAAAGAATGTTGTTATAGAAAAATAAAAAAATATTGAAGATCCATCATTGAAAGTTATTGATTTGACTAAGAGAGTTATATCTAAGAGCGATTTGAAAAAAATAATCAATTGTTGAAACTGAAATATCTTAAAGAAAAATAATTTTACAATATCATTGGAATTGCAAAAGAAAGTTGGAAATGATTATAATTTAGTAAGTGATAAATTAATTAGTGTTGCAGGAAAAAACTGACAATGTTGATGGTGTTTTTTTAATATCGATTTAAATAATGGTGATAATGATCTAGGATTAAAGTTTTCTGAGTCAATGAATACAGGGACTTATAGGTTGTTGATTAAAGTTAAGAAATCAAATGATAGCATAATTTATGAAATTCCATATTCATTTATTGTGAGGGATGATATAAAGGATGATTGATACTGTGACTTTGGACTATTGACTTTGAAATTGAATATGCTATAATTAGTTTATCAAACATTATGGAAGAAAAAAAGTAAAAGTAAGGGTCGTTAGTAGGGATAATTAGTCATGGACTGAAAGCTAATTTTTAATGGATTTATTTGAAAAAAACTACCTTCTTAGGCTGATGAATAAGTCAGACGTATTGCTGCGTTAAGGCGATTAAATTAAGTTAAAAAAATCCGGGTGGAACCGTGCTATATATTAGTACCCCAGAGAATAGATTTAATATTTTTTTATATGATCTATTTTATGGGGACTTTTTATACCATAAAATAGTGATGGAAAGGATTGTAATATGATAAAGATTACTTTAAAAGATGGCTTTATTAAAGAAGTTGAGAGTGGTATTTCTGTAATAGAGCTTGCTGGTCAAATTAGTGAGGGATTGGCTAGAGTTGCAACAGCTGGAAAGATAAATGGAGAAGTTGTTGATTTAAGAACTATAATTGAAAAATGATGCTAATGTTGAAATTTTGACTTTTGAAAAATGATATTGAAGGTAAGAAGGCTTATTGGCATACAACTTCACATATTATGGCACAAGCAGTTAAAAGACTTTATGGTGATTCAGTGAAATTAGCAATTGGTCCATCAATTGATGAAGGATTTTATTATGATTTTTGATTCTGATGATAAGAAGATTTCTCAAGTTGATTTCGAAGCTATCGAGGCTGAAATGAAAAAAATTATTAAGGAAAATTTTGAAATTAGTAGGTTTGAATTGCCAAGAAATGAAGCTATTGAATTAGCAGAAAAACTAAAAAGAGCCTTATAAGGTTGAGCTTATTAATGATTTACCAGAAGATGAAGTCATTTCTTTTTTTATAAACAAGGTGAATTTACAGATTTATGTGCAGGTCCACATTTAATGAGCACTGGAAAAGTTAAGATTGTTAAATTACTTAAAGTTGCAGGTGCTTATTGGAGGGAAGTGAGAAGAACAAGATGCTTCAAAGAGTTTATGCTATTTCTTTCCCTAAACAATCAATGCTTGATGAATATCTTCAAAAAACTTGAAGAGGCCAAAGAGAGGGACCATAGAAAAATTAGGAAAAAGAACTTGGAATTTTTTTATGACTTCTGATTTAGTTGGTAAGGGTTTCCCAATGTGGCTTCCTAATGGATTTTTTTATTAAGAAGAGCTTTATCAGATTATATCATGGATAAAGAATTAAAACTTGGTTATAAACATGTTCTAACACCATCTCTAGGAAGTGTTGATTTGTATAAAACATCTGGACACTGGGATCATTATAAAGATGATATGTTCCCTGTAATGGAAATGGATAATGAAGCATATGTTTTTAAGACCAATGAATTGTCCTCATCACATGATGATTTATAAGAATTTCTTACATTCATATCATGATTTACCACTTAGAATGGCTGAGGTTGCACATGATTTTTAGATTTGAAGATAGTGGAACATTGGTTGGTCTAGAAAGAGCAAGATGTTTTACACAGAATGATTCACATATTTTCTGTAGACCTGATCAAATAAAAAGACGAGTTTAAAGCTGTTATTGAGTTGATTCTTGATACTTATAAGGATTTTGGCTTTAAAAAAATTATAAGTTTAGATTATCTTTAAGAGATCCTGAAAATAAGGAAAAAAATATTTTTGATAATGATGAACTTTGGAATAAGAGTGAAAATGAATTAAGAGAAGTTTTAATAGAGCTTGGTGTTGATTTTTATGAAGCTAAAGGTGAAGCGGCTTTTCTATGGTCCTAAACTTGATGTTCAAGTTATTAGTGCATTAGGACATGATGTAACATTATCAACTTGTCAACTTGATTATCAATTACCTGAAAAAAATTTGAGCTTGAATATGTTGATGAAAATGGTGATAAAGTTAGACCTGTTGTTGTTCACAGAGCTATTTTGGGTTCACTTGATAGATTTGTTGCATTTTTTTACTTGAAGAAACAAAAAGGTAATTTACCTGTATGGCTTGCTCCTGTTCAAGTTAAAGTTTTACCTATTAGTGATAAATTTATTGATGAAGCTAAAAAGGTTTATGAAGCTTGCTTTTAATGCTGATTTAAAAAGTTGAACTTGACGATAGAGCTGAGAAAAATTGGGTATAAAAATTAGAGAGGCTCAAACACAAAAGATTCCATACATGTTAATTGTTGGAGCTAAAGAAGTTGAGACAAATACTGTTTCTATTAGAAAGAGAAGTGAAGGTGAAATTGGATCTTTGAGTATTGAAGATACAGTTGCAAAAAAATTAAACAAGAAATTGAAAAATAAAAGTTTATAAAAATAAAAGCAGTGATTTTTAAAAATCACTGCTTTTTGTAATATTATGTTATTTTTTTGAAATAATATTGTAGTAATACTTTAAAAAAATAGGGTATTTTTATGATATTATATGTTGGAATGTTTATGAATTGCTTGTAAACATAGAAAAAATATGGGAGGTAGTGAATTGTCAAAGGAACTTTTGAACTATATTGGATTTGATTTAAATACTATTCCATCTGAATTAGTAGCTGAAAAAGCCTAAATTGACAATCTCAGATGCTAAAAGATGAGGCGGATGTTTATAGAATTTATAAATATGTAGCTGTTAAAGATATTGATATTTTTTTATTAGTACAACTGATAGAACTACTCCGATATCTGAAAGATACAAGAAATCTTTAGCACTTGACGAATATGTAAAACAAAATCCTGAAGAATTCAATGATGTGATGGATAAAGCATCATTATTAGATATATTAAATTTTGAAAAAAATGCAAAAAAATTAAATACGAAAAATGCCTTTTTATTAAGTATGATGATAATTATTTATGGCAAATTTTTTTATTCGACTGAGGATAAAAAAATATTATATGTTGTTTCCTGCAAAGGAAGGAAAAAAACATCGGTATTATTTTATTTAATAAAGAAAAAAATTGACTGATCCGGAATTTAAAGTATTTATTCCAATTTGCAAAATGAGTTATTGTGAGGATCTTTTAACTAGAAAAAGAAATTAATGAACTTGAGAATTATATATGGTCTTTTACAAAAGAATTGGTGCAATGTTTTTTTGAAGTTTATCATGATATAGAAAAATGATAAGATTTATAAGAATTTTATTATTGGAGAAACTGCTTTATTTACGGGTTTTAAAAACTAAATATAGAGTTAAAATTGAAACAAGGAGTGAGGCTCTTAATTTTTATACTTTAGTTAAAAGCTTTGTTTATTTTAGCGACTGAAAACACATAATGCTTTTTCCAATCGAAACAGCTGTTGATAAAAAAAGGTGAATTGATTTTTAAGTATAAAGGTAAGCAGATTACTATACAGAATATTTCTAAATTCATTTCTAAACAGTATAAAAGATATGTTGGAGACGAGAGTTTCTATTAATTCTGATATTGAAAGTATTAAACTTAAGATTTCAAAGCTTAAGGAACAAATTAAAACTGATAATGTAAATTATGTTTATTATGAAAAAAACAGATTGTAATGTTTTTTTGGAGTGTAAGCAAAGTTTCTTTAAAAAAGGTTAGATATTTTTAAAAAAGAATAAGGCTATTCCTATTGAGAAGATTGAACAAGCCATTGATGTGAATAATGATGTTGCTGATGAGAAAAAAATGATAGCTATAGAGCTAGGGACATTAAAGATGATAAAGAAAGATTAAAAAAATTCTGGATGGTATTTCATCGAAAAGGGCTAAGGCTAATAAGGATGTATATACTTTGTCTGATTTGGTTGGTTTATGTAATGATTTACGTGAATATGAGCAAATTTACAGTAACTTACAAGCTGACCATAGAGCTTTATTGTTGAAAAAAGACAAATTTGGATAAAAAATTGAAAAATGCTAAAAAAATTATATAGAAGAAATTGAAAAGCATAAGAAGAGTATTTTTTTGAATTTTGGAAATTTACTAATAAGGATAAAATTGAAGAGTTACATGAGGGGTCATCATTTGGACTTGGTAATGAAAGTACTAATAAAATTGATCCTGGATTTAATATTGAGGACGATTTAGAAGAATTTGCTCAAAAGGTTGATGAACTTCAGAGAAGAAAATTATCTGTGAATGAATGTGATTCTTTGTTTGCAACACAATATATTATTGAGACAATTAATGCAATTTTGGATGAACGTGAAAAACCGAAAATGGTGAATTAAAGAAGACCAAGGTTGCTGGTAGAAAAAAATAAGTCTGAAAAAGATAATTGAAAAAGCAGCTTGAAGAATTAAAGAATAGTTATGATGAAAATATTAAGGCTGAAATTTTTGGAAATTTAATGGAAGATAGAACAAAGGTACAAGTCTTAAATAATAAGGAATATAGGGAAAATTCTAGAAATATTTATGCCGTGCTTGGAATTAATGATTTGACTACTTTTTGAAGAGTATAAGAATTCTTGTGAGGATTTGATTAATTATTTAAATGAAGCATTTGTGAAAAATTAAGTCTGTTCAGGATGTTCCGGTTTATTATCCATATAGTGATGGGTATGTTATCGGTGATTTAAATCTGAGAGAGATTTTTAAAGGATAAGGAAGTTTTTAAAATTTATAGAACTATTACTAATAATGATATGCATATTTTGTATTTTAGTAATATTATTTATTTTTTTATAATAATAATAAAACTTTTGCCGCTTGGTATGGATGTATCAACTAGAGTGTTGATGAAACCACAGGAGTTTAGCGAAGAGAAAAATAACTGAATTTAATATTATTTTGGAAGATGGACCATTTAATGTGGAAATCAGAGAAATAGAATTAATAGAGGATGCTAGTAAAGAATAGGAGGCTAATATAATGGCAAATTATATTGAAATTGTTAAAAAAATATAATCAAGAACATTTATTAAAAATATATTGATTTAATACCTACAGATGAAGGAAAAAAAGATTTAATTAGTGATATTGAAAAAAATTGATTTTTGAAAGATTGAAACAACTTTATAGTTTAAGTAATCAAAAATTTTTAAAAAAATACAATGAAGGCTGTAATGCTTGAGCATATTAGAGTTTTTTTGATAAAGATAGATTTTCTGATGAAGAAAAATAAAGAAATTTTGAAAAATTGGTGAAGATATTATAGCAAATAATCAATATGCAGTTGTTACAATGGCTGGGGGACAAGGTACAAGACTTGGACATAAGGGTCCTAAAGGTACATTCATATTAAATGTAAAGCCTGAGCCAAAGAGTTTATTTCAAATTATTGCTGAAAAATTTAATTAAAACTAATAATAAATATGGAATTATTTTTAAATTGGTATATTATGACTAGTACTGAAAAATAATGATGAAACTGTGAAGTATTTTGAAGATAATAATTATTTTGGGTATAATAGTGAGAATGTTAAGTTTTTTAAACAAGGAAATTTGCCATTGCTTTCTGAAGCTGGGAAACTTGTAGTTAATAGTGAATATCGTATTAAATATGCTGCTTCTGGAAATGGAACGATTTATGAAGCAATGCTTAATGATGGAATTATTGATGATATGAAGAAAAAAAGGAATCAAATGGGTATTTATTGGTTCTGTGGACAATGCATTATTAAATATGGTTGATCCTATGTTACTTGGATTAACTAAGAAGAGGGGAACTGAAATAGCTTCAAAAAACTATTGTGAAAAAAATAGCCCTTATGAAAAAGTAGGAGTATTTTTGTAAGAAAAAAATGGAAAACCTGGTGTTATTGAATATTCTGAAATTCCTGAATCATTAATTGAAGAAGTTGATGAACATGGTGAGTTAATGTATGGTGAGTCTCATATCATGTGCAATTTATACACGCTTGATGCTATTGAAAAAAATCGCTAATGTGGAATTGCCATATCATAGTGCACATAAAAAAGTTGATTTTTATGCAAGAAGATGGAAATATGTTTTTTTGCTAAAGAACCTAATGGATATAAATATGAAGCATTTATATTTGATGGATTTGAACTATTTGATGATATTACATTATATAGGGGCAAGAGGGAAGAAGATTTCGCACCTGTAAAAAAATGCAGAGGGGGTTGATAGTCCTGAAACTGCAGCTAAATTGTATAATGATTTTTTTGGTTTAAAAATTAATTGTTAATAAATTAATTTGGAGGAATGATTATGAATGATATTAAGGATGCTATGATACTTAGTTTATATTCACTTGATGAAACAATTGCAAAGGATTTTTTTAATTAAATATAAATATCCTTGGGAGGCACTTGCGGATATTAAGGAATATGTTTTAGAACTTGGAAATTCTTTAGATTTGAATGAATATGAAAAAAAGAAATGATGATGTATGGATTCACAAAACAGCTAAAAATATAATTATACTACAATTATTGGACCTTGTATAATTGGCAGGGACACTGAAGTTAGACCTGGAGCATTTATTAGAGGTAGTGCAATTATTGGAGATAATTGTGTTGTTGGAAATTCTACAGAAATAAAGAATGTGATATTATTTAATAATGTTCAAGTTCCTCACTATAATTATGTTGGTGATTCTATACTTGGATATAAAAGCTCATATGGGAGCTGGTTCTATTACATCAAATGTAAAAAGCTGATAAATTAAATGTTGTTATAAAAAGAAAATGGAAATGAAATTATAACAAATCGTAAGAAAGTTGGAGCTTTTTTTAGGGGATTTTGCTGAAATTGGTTGTAATAGTGTATTGAATCCAGGAACAGTTATTGGAAAAAAATTCAAATGTTTATCCATTATCTTGTGTAAGGGGTGTTGTTCCACCTGATTCGATTTTTAAAAAATGCTAAAGATATTATAGATAAAAATTAGGAGATAAAATGCTTAATTCAAAAATTTGTACATTTACATTTACATACTGAATATAGTTTGCTTGATGGAGCTAATCGTATTAAAGATTTGCCAATTAGAGCAAAGGAGCTTGGTATGGACGCAATGGCAATTACAGACCATGGCGTTATGTTTGGATGCATTGATTTTTTTATAAAGCTTGTAAAGCAAATGATGTTAAACCTATTATTGGGTGCGAAGTTTATGTAGCACCCGGTAGTAGGTTTGATAAAGTTTTGGACAAAAAGTGTTAAATACAATCATTTGATTTTACTTGCAAAAAGATATGCAGGGATATAGAAATTTGTGTAAACTTGTTTCTAGTGGTTTTTACTGATGGTTATTACTATAAGCCTAGAATTGATAAGGAAATTTTTAGAGAAATATCATGATGGATTAATTTGTTTAAGTGCGTGTCTTGGTGGTGAAGTGCCGGGACATTTCCTTAATGGGCAGGATGAGCTGGCTAAAAAAATTCAGCGTTATGGTTTAAGAATTTGTTTGGTGAAGATTATTATTTAGAAGTTCAAGCGAATACAATGAAGGAACAGTATCTTGTTAATCAAAAATTGTTTAAATTGTCTAAAGAAATTGGTGTTCCTTTAGTGGCTACAAATGATTCACATTATTTGAAAAAAAGAAGATGCATACAATCATGAAGTTTTTACTATGTATTCAAACGGGTAAGAGGATGAGTGATCCTGATAGAATGAAATTTAAAACTGATGATTTTTTTATGTGAAATCTCCAGAAGAAATGATGGAATATTTCAAAGATGTGCCTGAAGCAATTGAAAATACAGTTAAGATTGCTGAAAAATGCAATGTGGAATTTGAATTTGGGCATACAATTTTACCAAATTATGATGTACCTGAAGAATTTGAAAGTCATTATGATTATTTTAAGAAATTGTCGTATGATGGTCTTCATAAGAGATATGGTGAGGTGTTATCTCAGGAAATAATTGATAGAGCCGAGTATGAACTTGGAACAATTAGTAAGATGGGATTTGTTGATTATTTCTTAATAGTTTGGGATTACATTAATTTTGCAAAGACACATGATATACCTGTTGGACCTGGTAGGGGTAGTGGTGCTGGTAGTGTTATTGCTTATGCTTTGGAAATTACTGATATTGACCCATTAAAATATGGATTGATTTTTGAGAGATTTTTAAATCCAGAGAGAATAAGCATGCCGGATTTTGACGTGGATTTTGATTATGAAAAACGTCAGGAAGTTATTGATTATGTTTCTAAGAAATATGGTCATGATAATGTTTCACAGATTATTACTTTTGGTACGATGTCTGCAAGAATGGTTATTAGAGATGTTGCAAGGGTGCTTGATTTTTTTCTTATGCTGAAGCGGATAAACTTGCTAAAAATGATTCCAAAATGATTTGCATATTACTATAAAAAAAGCAATGGAAGTTAATAGAGAATTAAATGATATTTATGAAAGTGATGAAAGAGTAAAAGAATTACTTGATATTGCAATGGCTCTTGAAGGGCTTCCTAGACAGGCTTCTACACATGCATGTGGTATTATAATAGCTAAAGAGCCTGTTGTGAATTATGTACCACTTTATGCAAGGGATGATATTATTTCAACACAGTATATCATGACTACACTTGAAGAACTTGGCCTTTTGAAAATGGATTTCTTAGGACTTAGAACTCTGACTGTTATTAGAGATTGCAAGGAACTTGTTAAGAAGAATCGTGGTATTGATGTTGAATTTGATAGTGAGATGAATGATCCTTTAGTATTTAAAAAAATGGCAGGATGGTGAATCAGTTGGTATATTCCAGTTTGAGAGTCAGGGCATGACTAATTTCATGAAGGAACTTAAACCGGATTGCTTGGAAGATATTATTGCTGGAGTTTCACTTTATAGACCTGGACCAATGGATCAAATTCCTAGATATATTGCAAACAAAAAGGATATGGAGCACGCTGTTTATACTCATGATAGTTTAAAACCTATTTTGGCAGTTACATATGGTTGTATGGTTTATCAAGAGCAAGTTATGAAAAATTGTTACTGATTTAGCGGGATATTCACTTGGACGTTCTGATTTAGTTAGAAGAGCAATGGGAAAGAAAAAGCTTGATGTAATGGCTAAGGAAAGAGAAATTTTTGTTAATGGTAAGCTTGATGAAAATGGAAATGTTGAAATTCCTGGTTGTGTGAGAAACGGTATTGATGAAGTTTCTGCTAACAAAAATTTTTGATGAAATGAGTGAATTTGCTAAATATGCGTTTAATAAATCACATGCTGCTTGTTATGCAGTAGTTGCTTATCAAACAGCTTATTTAAAAACATATTATCCTGCTGAATTTATGGCGGCTATGCTTAATAGCTTTTTAGGAAATTTGGATAAGATACCTGTATATGTTGATGAATGTAGAAAAATAGGTGTTGAGATATTAAAACCTGATATCAATAAGAGTTTTACAAAATTCACTGTTGAAGGAAATAAAAATTAGATTTGGACTTGGATCAATTAAAAAAATGTTGGAATTGCAGCTGTTGATTCAATTACTTCAGAAAGAAGTAAAAAATGGTGATTTTGTTGATTTTGGCGATTTCTGTGAAAGAATATACGGAGAATCTGTAAATAAGAAATGTATTGAAAGTTTAATTAAAGCAGGAGCATTCGATATTTTTTTGGGAAGACTAGAAGTACATTGATTGCATCGTTTGAAACTATATTGGATACTGTTGGATATTCTAAAAAGTAAGGGAAATGAAAAATCAGGTTTCAATGTTTGATTTATATACTGATGATGATGCATTGCAAAAAATCAAATATGAATATATTGAATTACCGGAATATGATTATAAGGAATTCTTATCTATTGAAAAAGAGATGCTTGGAATCTATATTTCTGGACATCCACTTGAAAAGTATAAAAAAATTGATTAGTGAAAAAGACAGATTTTAATTCATTGATTGTTCAAAAGTTTTATAATCAAGAAAATGATGATGGTGAAGATATTATTGAAGATAATAAAATGGTGAAAAATTGCTGGAATTATTACAGCTGTTAAAAAAAGAAATATACTAAGAATAATAAAAATAATGGCATTTGTTACTATTGAAGATTTGTATGGAAGTCTTGAGATGGTAGTATTTGATTCTGCATATTCTAGATTTTTCTAATTTATTGTACGATGAAAAATATTATTTTTGGTAAATGCTAGAGTGTCTGTTAGATCTGATCAGGATTTGTCAATTGTAGTTAATTCTGTTTCAGAACTTGAGAATGTAAAAGAGAGATATATGGATATTGAAGTATATAAATTATCCGATTCTCAGAAAGCATTGCTTAGAAAGTGGATTGTTGAAAATAGAAAGAATGATGGAGATGTTGAGATTTTTTTGTTTTAAATGGTGAAAAATCAAGAACATTTTAAGTTGTGGCAGAGTATTGCTTAACAATAATTCGTTTAATAAATTTAAAGAAATTGTTGATGAAAATTATTATAAAATAAGTATTAAAGAATAGTATAATAATTGTGTTTTACTATGTTAAAAATATTACTATTTTACTTGTAAATAATTTCTAAAATTGTTATACTTATTGTAAGTTATTTTAGGAGGCTATATATGGAAAAGAAAAAAAGAAGTAATAGAAGTTGAAAATGTTGAAAAAAACAGCAGAATTAGAAAAAGCAGATACAATTCAAATATCTGATGAAGTAGTTGCAGTTATTGCAGGAATGACAGTTGCAGAAGTTTCAGGAGTAGCTGAAATGGCAGGTGGTTTTTGCTGGAGGTATTTCAGAAGTATTTAGTGGCAAAAAAATATGGCTAAGGGAATTAAAGTTGAAATTAATGATAAAAGTGTTGTAATAGATGTTAATATCATTGTTGAATATGGTTCAAGAATTCCAGATGTTGCTTTTGATATTCAAAAAAAGAATTAAAGCATCTGTTGAAAAATATGACAGGTTTAAATGTTGAACAAGTTAATGTACATGTTCAAGGTGTAAGCACAAAAAAATATTAAAAAAATGAAGAAGAAGATTCAAAAGAAAATACTGAAAATAAATAATATTCAGGAGGAAGAATGAAAAATTATTGACAAGGTTACGTTAAAAAAATATTTTCATTTATAATGTTGATAATATCTATTGTATTATTTATGATATCAATACAAATACTACCAGAATCTATTTTTGGTGTTTTACTATCAAGATTATTTACAATGGTTACAGCTGGACGTACAATATTAATTATTGTTTCTATAGTACTATGCTTGTTATCAGTTAAATGTTTATTTTTTTACATATTCAAGAAAAGATAGGAATTTTTGAAGATGATGTAAATGATGAAATAGAAAAATGATACAGGAATTTTTATTAGAAAATGATGATGGTAGAGTATTAATAACCAGAAGAACCATTAGATCATTAGTGAATAGTGTTATACTTAGAACTGATGAGATAATAGATGCTAAGATTATTGTAGATATTAATACTGATAATGAAGTTAGTGTTAAATTGGCGATTGATGTAATTCAAGGTGTTGCTATTAAAAAAATGTTACATCAAAAACTTCAAAGTGATATTAAAAAAATATGGTGAAAGAAACAACTGATATTACTATAAAAATCAGTTGATATTGATGTTAAAGAATATATTGATATTGATTCAAATGAAGATGATGAAGATACTATTGATGAAATTGATGATATGGAAACTAATGCTAAGAAATCAAGAAAATAAGGAGAAGAGATGGCGGATAATAATAAATATGATAATGATTTTTTTGAGATTTTTTTCGAAAAAATTTTGGTGCCATATTAGGAGCAATAGTTGGTGTAATTATAGCGTTTACAGCTTTTTATAAATTTGTTATTTATATAGCAATTATAGTGTTATGTTCTTGGTGTGGTTATTATTTGCAAAAAAATAAACTTAAAATTAAAGAAATATTAAAGAGATTAGTAGAAAGAATGTAGGAAAATAGTATGAATAGATCACAGAATAGGGAACAAGCTTTTTAAGTTGTTATATAGCATGGCTTTTTTTGAATAAAGAACTTGATATTGATGAACAAATTGAATTGTTTCTAGATGGTGAAAAACATAACAAATAAAAAAACACTATTGAATATGTTAATTTAGTTATAAAAAGGCGTTAATGAACATAGCAATGAAATTATTGATTTAATATTAAAAAAATATAAGAAAAGAATGGACAATTGATAGAATTTCAAAAAAATAGATTTGGCTTTTATTAAAGTTATCAATTTATGAAATTAAATTTGCTAAACTTCCTTTTAAAGTTGTGATTAACGAGGCTTTGGAACTTTCAAAAAAATATGGTGATAAAAAGTCAAAAATCTTTTTATAAATGGTGTTTTAGCTAGTATTGTTAAAGAAGAAATAGTATAAAGCAGTGAAGCACATAATTGAATTATTATGTGCTTTTCTATATTATAGAGGGATTTTTATAATATAAAAAAATTAGATGGGAAAAAGATATGGACATTGAAGCAATTAGTGTAGAAGAATTAAATAAGTATATTAAAAGATAAATTGGATAATGATGAATATTTAAATAATGTTTTTAGTTAAGGGTGAAATTTCAAATTGTAAGTTACATTATACTGGTCATATATATTTTTACATTGAAAGATGAGAAATCATTAATAAAATGTATAATGTTTAAAAAGTTATGCAGCGCATCTTTCATTTGTTCCTAAAGATGGGATGAAAGTTCAATTATTTGGAAGTGTTCAAGTTTTTTTGAAAGGGATGGAGTTTATCAAATATATGCTAAAGCAATGAAGGAAGATGGTATTGGTACGCTTCATGAACAATTTGAAAAAAATTGAAAAAGAAATTGGAAATGGAAGGACTATTTGATCAGGAACATAAAAAGAAAAATACCGGAGTTTCCTAAAGTTATAGGTGTTTTGACATCTTCAACTGGTTCGGTTATTAAGGATATTATAAATGTATCGACTAGAAGAAACCCAAATGTTTATATTAGACTATTGCCAGTACCGGTTCAAGGTCCTGGAGCTTGTGATAAAATTGCAGAAGCTATAAAATATATGAATGAAAAAAAGCTAGCTGATGTATTAATTGTTGCAAGGGGCGGTGGATCTCTTGAAGATTTATGGCCTTTTAATGAAGAAGTTGTTGCAAGAGCAATATACGATTCTGAAATCCCGGTAATATCTGCAGTTGGACATGAAACTGATTTTTCTATATCTGATTTTGCTGCTGATTTAAGGGCGCCAACACCATCTGCTGCTGCTGAATTGGCAGTGCCAAATATTGATGATGTTAAGTATACAATTGATCAATATGAAAAATCAGTATAAAGTTTTATTAAAGCGAAAAAGTTCAATTGATGAGAGCTAAATATGAAATGATAATGGAAAAATAAGAGTTTTAAAAATCCTTTTATTAATTATAGAAAAATAAGACCTTATTGGTTGATAAAATTGAAAAAAAGAGATTATGGATTTATTTAAAAAAATATTGTTCAAAAAGAAAGAAGCTAGATTCAAAGAGTTACTTGTTGGAATAGATGCTTTAAGTCCTTTGAAAACATTACTTAGAGGATATAGTATTGTTGAAAAAAAGATGATAGAGTTGTTAAGAGTGCCCAGGATTTAAAAATCCGGCGATGAAATTAAAAATTATTTTGAATGATGGAAAAAAATTAACGCAAATGTTATATAGATTGGAGTTATATTATGGCAGAAAAAGTTTTGAAGAAAGAATGAGTAATTTAGAGACAATAAAGAGAGCTTGAAAAAGATGATTTATCATTGGATGAAGCTGTTCAAAAGTTTGAAGATGGAATGAAAAATTTCAAGGGAATGCAGAGAAATTTTTGGATAATGCAGAAAAGAAAAATAACTATTTTATTGGAAGGGGAAGAAAAGGATTTTGTTCAATCATAGATAATTTTTGATTGAATAAAAGTCTTTAGAATTAAGAGATGTTTTATAATAATTATAAATATATATTGGTACCATTCTTATTATGGTTGGCGATACAAATTTCAAAAAGTTGTTGTAGATTGTATTGAAAAGAAAAAAAGTTTACTTTAAGAAGGTTATTAGGTTCTGGTGGAATGCCTAGTTCGCATTCTGCTGTAATGGTTTCAATTACAGTGATGCTTGGAAAAAAATATTGGTTTTTAAATCGCCAATTTTTGCACTTGCTTGTTTTATGTCATTGGTTGTAATGCAAGATGCTATAGGAGTAAGAAGACAAGTTGGAAAAACAAGCTAAATATTTAAAATGAAATTTTAATGGATGAAAAGACTTCTCCTGAAGAAAAATTTCAAGAAATGGTTGGTCATACACCATTTCAAGTATTAATTGGATTGATTGTGGGACTTATTGCTGGACTTATTGCTTAATTGGGTATAAGGAGGATTTATGGAAGATATTATTATTGCGAGAAATGCAGAAAAAGAATATTGTTGAAATTGCTAGAAAGTTAAATATTGATGATGAATATATAGAACAATATGGAAAAATATAAAGCTAAGATTGATTTAAAAATTTTTTTGAAAAAAATAAAAAAATAATAATGATGGTAAGTTAATATTAGTAACTTCGATAAATCCGACTCCACTTGGTGAAGGGAAGACTACTGCTGCAATAGGTATTGCTGATGGTCTTAATAAATTAAATAAAAAAAGCAGTTTTTGGCATTGAGAGAACCATCCGTTGGTCCTGTTTTTTTGGAATAAAAGGCGGTGCAACTGGTGGAGGATATTCACAGATAACACCAATGGAAGATATTAATTTACATTTTACAGGCGATATTCATGCAATTACTGAAGCTAATAATTTGATTAGTGCAATAATTGATAATCATATTTTTTTCAGGTAATGAGTTAAAAAAATTAAAAAAAGGTTACTTGGAAGAGAGCTGTGGATTTAAATGATAGACAACTTAGAACAGTTCAAACAGGCTTATCTGGTGAAAAAAGAATGGTTCCTCGTGAGGACCATTTTGATATAACTGTTGCATCTGAAATTATGGCTGTATTTTTGCTTATCAAAGATTTATCTGATTTAAGAAATAGACTTGGAAAAAAATGATAATTGGTTATAATGAAAGTGATGAGCCTATTTATGTAAGTGATTTGAAAATTGTGGGAAGTTTGATCGCTTTACTAAAAAGATGCTATTAATCCTAATTTAGTTCAAACACTTGAGAATAATCCATGTTTTGTGCATGGTGGCCCTTTTGCTAATATTGCACATGGATGTAATAGTGTTATCGCAACTAAAATGGCATTGAAACTTGGTGATTATGTTGTTACAGAAGCTGGATTTGGTGCGGATTTAGGAGCTGAAAAAAATTTATAGATATTAAGGCTCGTGAAAAATTCATTGGAGCCTGCTGCTGTTGTAATTGTTGCTACACTTAAGGCTTTAAAAAATATCATGGTGGTGCAAGTGTTAAAGAGTGTTTTTACCAAATATGGATGCCTTAAAAATGGGTTTTGAAAAATTTATTAAAACATATTTCAAACATTAAATCATTTGGTCTTAATCCGATTGTTGCAATTAATAAATATAGTAATGATGATATTTCAGAAATTGAATTTTTTTAAGAACTGAAGTTTCTAAATTTGCTGATATTGAATTATTGAATAATTGGGAAAAAGGGTTCTGATGGCGCAATTGATTTTTTTGCAATAAATTGTTAGGAATGGTAGAAAAAGATAGTAACATAACATTTTTCATATGATGTTGACGATGATTTGAAAAACTAAAGTTCTTAATATTGCTAATAAAAATTTATGGAGCTAGAAATGTATTATATACTGAAAAAGGCAATTGAAGAGTTGAATATTATTAATAAAAATTACTAATAATACTAAAGGCTTTTGAAGTATGTGTTGCTAAAAACACAGTATTCTTTTTCAGATGACAAGAATAATTTAATGTGTTTGGGAGATTTTGATATAACGATTACTGGTGTAGAGTTAAAAAAATGGAGCAGGTTTTATTGTTGTAAAAGCTGGTGATATTATGACTATGCCTGGATTGCCAAAAGTACCTGCTGCTGAAACTATTGATGTTGATGAAAATGGAAATATTGTTGGTATTTTTTAAAGAGGAGGAAATATGATAAAAGCCAAATGCAGAGTTTGACATTATAACTGATATTACAATTGATTTTTTTAAAAAGAAAACAATATTAAAGGTCTGATTTTGGATGTTGATAATACTTTGATTGATTTGAGTAGGAATAAAAATAGAAGGTCTTGATGATTGGATTAATTCAATGATTGAATCAGGGATTAAGATTGCAATTGTTTCAAATGGTAGAAAGAAAAAAACAAATTGAGTTATTAACTAAGAAACACGGATTGATTTATGTGTTTTTTTGCTTTAAAACCTTTTAAAAGAGGGATAAAAAGCTAGAAAAGAACTGGATTTGTGTTATAATGAAATTGCAGAAATAGGTGATCAAATATTTACAGATGTGTGGGTTTCTAATAAAACGAAAATGTTTTTCTATTTTAACAAAACCTGTTGAAATGGAAAAAAAGCTTTTTACAAAAAAATTTAAGAGAAAAAAATTGAAGATGGGTATAAAGCTAGAAATTGGGGAAATAAAAAAATGTATATTAATAATATTCATATATTGGGTTATTTCTTTATAGGATTGTTTGGAATGTTTTTAGGACAATTTATGAATTGGGTGAATATTAGATTTGCTCATCATAAGAAAGTTTTTTTGTAAAGAATTGTTTACTCAATATATTCCTAATCAAAAAGTTGAATATGTTTTTAATGTTTTCAATAATGGCATTATATGTTGCAATTTTTATATTTGTTTGGCTTAAATTTAGTTACTTTAAAATATTTATTATTGACTCCATTGTTAATCTCGGTTTTAACAATTGATTTTTAAAGAACATATTATTCCTGATAGATTAATATTGATATTGTTTGAGATTGGAATGTTATTTTTCGATAATAGAGGATTTGATAGCTTGAATATATTTGTTGATAGAATATTAGGAATGGTTATTGGGTTTGGAATATTTGGAATAATAACATTGATCGGCGGATTACTTGCTAAGAAGAAGGCAATGGGCTATGGCGATGTTAAATTAATGGCAGCACTTGGTTTAATATTTGGAGAAATTGGAATATTAATGATAATTGTTATTGCGTTTTTTTAATAGCAGCTGTTGTTTCAATTGTATTATTAGTAGCTAAGAAAAAGAAGTTTACTGAGTATATTGCTTTTTGGTCCGTATATTTTCAATTGCGTCATTTATTGTAATGCTTAGTTCAACAAATGGATTATTGTTTGTATTATTAAAAAAATATTTACACTTGGTACATATTCTTTGGGATAAATTAATATCTAGGAGGTATATTTTATGAATTATAAGATTGAAAATATTAAGAAAAAAGAATGGAAAAAACTTAATATCCAAGGTATGATTATTACTAATTCGTCGAGTTTGAGATATATTCTTGGATTTGATGTTGAGGGAATGATATTTATTACTGATAAGGGAAATTTACTTATAACTGACAGTAGATATATAGAATATGCTAACTCAATGATTACAATTACTGATGGTATTGCTACGGCAAATATTTCGGAATTAACTGATGATGATAATTTTTCTTTTTTTGAAGATTGCGAAAGAGTTGGTTTTGAAGAATTTGATTTAACATATGCTTCATATTCTGAAATGATTAGAAGATATCGTATTAGTGATATGGTTGAAACTAATGGGATGATTGAAAAAAATTGAGAATGATTAAGGATAGTGATGAAATTGCTTGCATTGAAAAAAAGCATGTGAAATTACAGATGATTGTTTTGAATATTTGAAAAAAATTTATAAAAAAATAGGAATGACTGAAAAAGAAATTGCACTTGAAATTTATAATTATTTTATAAAAGCATGGTGCTGATGGATTGGCTTTTTGATACTATTGTGGCAAGTGGTACGAATTCTTCTAAACCACATGCAATACCTACTGATAAAAGAATAGAATATGGTGATGTAATTGTTATTGATTTTTGGCGCTAAGTATAATGGATATTGTGCTGATATGACAAGAACTATATTTGTGGGTGAAGTTAGTAAAGAAGCTGAAAAAAATTATATAATTTCTTGTTTGATGTTCAAGCAGATGGTACTAGAAAAATTAGTGGAAGGCGAAGATACTAGAACAATTGCTAAGAGTGTTGAATATGAGCTTAATCAGAGAAATTGTACATTGATTCATGCGTTAGGTCATGGTGTTGGTATTGATATTCACGAAAAACCAATACTTTCAGTTAAATCAAGTACTATTTTTAAAAAAATAATATGGTGGTGACTAATGAACCTGGAATTTATATTCCGGAAGATATTGGAATTAGAATAGAGGACACAATTGTTATAAATGATAGAATACCTAGAATTTTAACAAATTCTAGCAAGCACTTGACTATTATTGATGGATAATGTGACATCTATGTAAAAAAATAAAATAAAAATCTTGAAAAAAATAAAATTTTTTTATTGTTAAAAATGTTCATAATAAATATATTATGGACATTTTTTTATATTATTAAAAGAGTTGAGCTTATGGCTTAAATGTCTTGTAATATAAATATTTTGAATGATTTTTGTTAAGTACAAATATCATATATGAATAAGGATGGAAAATGATAGAGTTTAAGAACGTATCAAAGAAATATGGTACAGGTACATTAGCAGTTGATAATGCTAATTTTACAATTGAAAAAGGTGAATTTGCTTTTTTAATAGGAAATTCTGGATGTGGTAAATCAACCATAATTAAAATGATGCTTAAGGAAGAAGAACCCTCTGCTGGAAATATTTTTTTATAAATGGAAGGGATATTACTAAAAATAAAAACCTAGTAAAGTTCCTTATCTACGTAGAAGTATGGGGATAGTTTTTCAAGATTTTAGACTTTTACCGGATAAAACAGTTTACGAAAATGTGGCTTTTGCAATGTATGTTGTTAGAGCTAGTCAAAAACATATTAGAAGACAGGTTCCAATGGTTTTATCACTTGTTGGATTAAGTCAAAAGGCAAAAATGTATCCAAATGAGCTTTCTGGTGGTGAGCAACAGAGAGTTGCATTAGCTCGTGCTATTGTTAATAATCCTTCAATGCTAATTGCGGATGAGCCTACAGGAAATTTGGATCCAAATACTGCTTGGGATATTATGGAGCTTTTAAATGATATTAATTTAAGAGGTACAACAGTTGTTGTTGCAACACATGCTAAGGATATAGTTGATAAAATGAATAGAAGAGTTATTCGTATTGAGCATGGTAATATAGTTCGTGATGAAAAAAAGGTGGGTATGACGGTGAGATATAACACATTTAGTTATTTGATTGCAGATGGATTTAAGAGTTTTGCTAAGCAAAAAAAGATGACAAGTGCTTCAATTGTTATAATGGTTGCAACAATGATAATGTTTGGTCTATTTTTTGTAATAAGTCAAAATGTTAACTACATTACTACGCAGCTTGAAAAATCAACAAGCAATTAAAGTAAACCTTAAAGAAGGTTTAACACAGGATGAAATAAATAATTTACAGGTTCAAATTGAGCAAATAACTGGTGTAAATAAGCCAGTACAATATAAATCTAAAGCGGATGCTTTAATTACAGTAAGAACACAACTTGGTGATAAACAGGATTTATTAGCAGGTTGGGATGGTGAAAAATAATCCTTTTCCAGCATCTTTTATAGTAAGACTAACTGATCTAAAGTTAAATAAATCAGTGCAAGAAGCGATATTAAAGCTTGATGGTGTAAGTGAAATTAATAGTAATAATGATTTATTTGCAAATTTGGATAGATTTGCAAATGGCTTAAAAAAATTGTTACTGGTGTTTTAATGTCATTGTTAGTTTTGATATCAGTATTTATCATTTCATATACAATTAAGTTAACAGTTCATGCTCGTAGAAGAGAAATTTCTATTATGAAATATGTTGGAGCAACTAATGGATTTATAAGAGGACCTTTTATAGTTGAAGGTATTATGATTGGTATTATTTCGGCAATTATAACTCTTTCAGCAATGGGAGGAATTTATAATGCAATGACAAATGGTATATTGGATTCTTCTATATTAAGAAGTTCACAAATTGAACTTTATAGATATGGACAGATATTCTTTAAATTATTAATATCATATTTAGTACTTGGTATTGGAATTGGTGCTGTAGGAAGTATTATTTCAATGAAGAAGTATTTAGATGTTTAATTAACTTTTTGAAAGTTAAGGGAGGAACAATGAAAAAGTATAAACTTTTAGTGGCTTTAATATTATTGATTGCTTTGATAGGAAAAATCAGTAATATCTCTAGGAGTTACACAGGCCGATGTTGATGCGGAGAAGAAAAAAAGGCGGATCAATTAAAAAAACAGAGGCTGAACAAAAGAAAAAAAGAATTAACTAATATTAAATCGGATAAAGCGGTTGCTACTACTGATTTAAATACAATTAATGGACAGATTGAAAGTTTACAATCTGACATTAATGCACTTAGTGAAAAAAATTGGATGAATTAAATTCTGAAATAAAGACTAAGGAAAAAAAGAAATTAAGGTTAAAGAAAAAGAATATAAAGAAAAAAGAAGAAATTCTTAAAAAAAGAGATTGGTTGCTTTATATAAAAAAAGGTAGTACATCTTATTTAGATGTGTTATTTAGTTCTGCAAATTATGTTGATATGCTTTCTTCATACGATGTTGTTGAAAAAAATAGCTGAATCTGATAATAAGCTAATGGAAGAAATTCAAAAAGTAAAGGAAAGCTTAGAAAACAACAAAAAAAGAATTAGAAAATAAAAAAAGCAGATGTTGAAAAAGCTAAAAAAGCAAAAAAAGATGAAAAAAATTTTACAATTAAAGGTTGCGAAGAATCAAAAAGCAGACTGAAGTTAATAAATTATCTGATAAGGAAAAAAAGCGACACAGACTGAAATTGATAATAAGCAAAAAAGCTATACAACAAGCTGAACAATCGATGGCAAGTATATTTAAAAAAATTACAAGCTCAAATTGCAGCTCAAAGGGCTGCAGAGGAAGCGAGAAAGAGAAGTGCATCATCAAGATCTGGAGGTAGTTCTTCTAGAGGAAGTTCTTCAGGAGTTGCAGGATTAAATTTTGATGGTACATTTCAATGGCCAACTGCTACAAAGATTGTTACTTCAAGAATGAAGTACAGATGGGGAAGAATGCATAAGGGAATTGATATAGGAGTTTCTTATCAGCCAATATATGCAGCAGCATCTGGTATTGCATATAATGCATATAATCCTGGTGGTTATGGAACATATGTAATGTTATTCCATGGAAATGGATATGTTACACTTTATGGCCATTTGAGTACTTCAAAGGTAGCGGATGGACAAACAGTATCAAAGGGACAAGTTATTGCTATTTCTGGTAATTCGGGTGGCAGTACTGGACCACATTTACACTTTGAAATAAGAAAAAGCGGAATCAGCTTCTGATTTCTTCAGTAAATCACCATTGGATCCATTGCAGTATCTACCTGGTGGTTATACATTAAATGAATAATTTTTAATATATAAGGTACATATTTATGTACCTTATAAAAAAAGTATGGGAGGCATAATTATGAGTAATATAATAAAAACAAGTTTTTTTATTAGTGTAATCTGTATAATTATGCTTTTTTTCTTTTTTGTTTGAAAGTGTTGCGGTAAATGAGATAAATAATAATCAAGTTAATGTTATTGCAAAACACTGCTAATATAGTTAATTCAGTTAATTCATCCAATACTGTAAATAATACAACTAGTGATATTAAGCCATTGACATTGCAACAGCAGAGAGAAGCTGTTAATGAAAAATTTAAATAAAGCTAACGAACAATTGGCTTATGTTCAAAAATGAATTATCACAGGCAGTGCTTAAGATTCAGGATTTGCAAGATAAAAATTAATGGTTATGAATCTACAATTTCAAAAAAATTAATCTTGATTATGGAAAATTACAAGAGAAAGTTGAGCAAACTGAAGTTGAATTAATTAAGCAGCAGGTGAGATATGATGCTCAAGAAGAATTGTTAAAAAAAGAGATTGGTGGCTGTTTATAATAAAGGGAATATCTCTTATTTAAATGTTTTGCTTGGTGCTAATAATTTTATAGAGTTTTTATCTCTATATACTGCGGTTAGTCAAATTGCTAAATATGATAAATCCCAATTGGATAATATGAAGGCTGATAAAGCTGAAATCCAAAAGAAAAAAATGATGAAATGACTAAACAAAAAGAAGAGATTAGACTTGCGAAAGCAAATGCGCAGCAACAAGAAGTTTTACTTACTAATACTAAGATAATGATGGAAGGCTATAAGCAAAGCTTAACTGAAAGTGACAAGCAAATAAATGCTCAAATCACTGCTTATAAGGCTCAGCAGCAAGAGATTGAAAAATATGATTACTCAATCAATAGTTCAGTCAACTTATGAATTATCTTATGCTGGTGGTGTTATGATTTGGCCTACTTTAAAATCCGGATATATTACTTCTCCTTTTTGGAAATAGAATGCATCCAATTCAAGGTATTGTTAAATCACATCATGGTATTGATATTAGTGGAGCTATAGGAACTCCTGTATATGCAGCTGCTGATGGTGTAATCATTTATTCTGGCTGGATGGGTGGTTATGGAAATACTATTATGATTGACCATGGTGTTGATGGTAATGGTAATAAGGTAATCAGTTTATATGGACATAGTAGTAAATTATTAAAGAATGTTGGTGAAATTGTTAAGCAGGGAGATACAATTTTAGAGATTGGTTCTACTGGAAATTCTACTGGACCACATTTGCATTTTGAGATTAGGGAAAAATGGTATTCCTACTGATCCTAAAAAAATATTTATCTAATGAAAAATAATTAAAAATTTGGAAGGAGTTTTTTTATGAAGGATTTTTAAATCTTTTTGGCAGAATGCTGTATACAATAATTATTACAGCAATTATTACTACAATTATAGTGCTTGTAGTTGTTTTTTTGGTGCAAATGGTTCAACACCTTTTTTTCTGCTAAATTGAATAATGATAAAGAATCATCTAATTTGATTTCTAAATTAAAAGTGGTTCAGAAAAAAGATTGATGAACAATATTTGAAAAAAAGCAGATATTTCGGATTTAAATGAATGGGCAGTTAAAGGCTATGTTGCAGGTTTAAAAAGATAAATACAGTCAATACTATACTGCTAAAGAAATGAAGGATATGCTGGATGAAACTAGAGGGCAGTTTGTTGGAGTTGGTATATATCTTACAAAAAGATATTGCTAATAATGAAATTGTTATTTATGATACAATTAAAGGTTCACCTGCAGCTGACTCTGGGATAAAAAAAGTGGTGATATTTTTAATAGCAGTTGATAATGTTCCATGTAATGGAGATGATTTTGACAAAATTACGGATAAAAATCAAAGGTACCCAGGGAACTGAAGTTTCTCTTAAAAATTAAAAGAGATAAAAAGAAGAACTTGTTTTTACAATGAAGAGGAACAAGGTTGTCGTTGAAAATATTGAATCACAAATGCTTGATAATGAAATAGGCTATATTTATATTAAATCTTTTTGAAGGCGAGGCTACTTTTTAAACAATTTAAAAGAAGCTTATAATAATTTAACTTCTAAAGGCATGAAGAAATTGATTGTTGATGTTAGAAATAATGGTGGCGGCATTATGGAACAAGCATTGTATATTGGTGAATTGTTCTGTAGTCCTAATCAAAAAAATTAATTATTGAGAAAGATAAGGATGGGTTGGAAAAAAACTTCTTTATCAAAAAAATGAAAAAGTAATAACAATGGATACAGTTTTATTGATAAATCAATATTCTGCAAGTGCTTCGAAATTTTAGCAGGTATTTTAAAGGAAAAATACACAAAAATGTTAAATTAGTTGGAGTTAAGACATATGGAAAAAGGTGTTGTTCAAGGATTATTTACATTACCTGATCAAAAGTGGTCTTAAATTAACAATTGAAGAATATTTTACACCAAAACATAATGAGATTAATGGTATTGGAATTGCGCCCGATGTTGAGGAAAAAGACTATCAATTTAAAGGTGAACTTGATAAAGAGAATGATAAACAACTTATTAAAAGCACTTGAATTATTAAAGGAAAAACAATGATTAAAATTGTTATTTTATAGTTTAAAAAAATCTTATATAATATAGAAAAAAATAAAAATTAAAAAAACTTTAAAAAAAGTGTTGACACCTTGGGATATTTTTTTATTATAATAAGAATGTCCTAAGGATAAACAGTCGCTTAGCTCAGTTGGTAGAGCATCTGCCTTACAAGCAGGGGGTCATAGGTTCGAGCCCTATAGCGACCACCATTATATTTTCTGGCCTGGTAGTTCAGTTGGTTAGAACGCCGCCCTGTCACGGCGGAGGTCGACGGTTCGAGTCCGTTCCAGGTCGCCATTTTTTTATTTAAGTTAAAACTTAAAAATGTTGATGTGGAATTTTAAGTTTCACATTTTATTTTTATAAGCCTCGATAGCTCAGTTGGTAGAGCAAAGGACTGAAAATCCTTGTGTCACTGGTTCGATTCCAGTTCGAGGCACCATAATTGAAATCCTAGAACTCTTTTTAAATAAAGGGTTTTTAGGATTTATTTTTTTAATAGTACCATAATAGTACCACAATAGCTGAACATTTATTTTTGATATTAAGGAAAAATAAAATTTGACAATTTATGATATATATTATATTCTATAATAATTAAATATGATATTTCTTGCCTAGGTGAGAAAAATTTAAAAACTAGGCTTTAAGTCTAGTTTTTTTGTGTTTTTATAAATGGTATGGAAGGGATGTGATATAATTTTATATTTTATATTTTATAAATTAATTTTAGAGGAGGAATTTATATGTTAAAGAAAAATACTTATTGGAGTGCTGATTTTTTTATAATTGGAGTTATTGTTGGAGCGTTATTAGTATGTTTTTTTGTAGAAATATGATGCTTGCGATACCACCAAAAGGTAGTGGATTATAATAAAGAATCTCAAAAAAAGAATTGAAGAAGAGAATCAAAGGTTAAAAAGAAAAAAAGCAATTGCCTGCTAATATGATGTCAGTTAACACGTCAGGGGAATTAAGTAAAGATACTCAAAATGAAATAGATGCAGTAAAGAAAAAAAGAGAACAATCTATAAAAAGAAACACTGGAGCAAGCTGAGAAAGTACTTAATATAATGAGAAAAATATAAAAAAATAAAGAATTAGAAGATTTTTTTATAAATTGGTAGGAACGAGGGATCTTACAAAAGTTGATGTAAAATATGCTCCAAATTTTAATCAAATAGTTTTTTTGATATGTATAGATATTCGAATATTACTAAAGAAGAGAAAGAGATTTTAAAGGAATATTTAACAGATGGATTGGATAGTTATAATTATCAAGCAAATCCAAAAATTATTAGAGGAAATAAAAAATTTGATATAAAAATACTAGAAATTAAGTATATTAAATGGGATTAAAAAAATATTAATATGTGATATATATTTATTTTTATTTTTGTAAAAGTAAGGAAAAATGAAAAATTATGAAAAAAAGTATAAAAAAATTGTATTGATATCAATAATAGGTCTAATATTTTTTTATTTAGTATATTGGGAATTATTGATTATCAAATGGTAAAAAAATTCTAAAGAACCGATTTTTTTGTTATTATAAAACTGTAATTAGAGATGGTGGAAGTAGAGTTTACAAGGGAATGGGATATACAATTATAAATTATTATAATCCAATTTTGAATGAACATAAACTTCGTATAGGTATTTTACATTATCCTAAAGATCCATTTCCACCAGAATCAAGATTGTTAAAGTGATTTAAGTTTTTAATATTTGTTGTAATTTGAAACATTTCTGTTAATTTTTTTAGAAAAAAAGTAAAAATGAAATATTTCCTTGATTTTCCAACCAAAAATATGGTATATTGTAAATAGCTAATAAAAAAAGGAGGAATGTGAGATGAAATCAACAGGTATTATTAGAAACATTGATACTTTAGGAAGAATTGTTATTCCTATGGAGATGAGAAACAAATTGAAAAATATCAGAGAAAGATCCAATTGAAATCCATGTAGAAGGAAATACAATTTCTTTAAAGAAGTATGAACCTGATTGCACTTTTTGTGGAAGCTCAAAAAAATGTAGTTGAGTATAAGGGGAAAAAAATATTTGTGAAAAAAATGTTTAGCTGAATTAAAAAAATATGCAATAAATTAATGTATTTTTAAAAATACCATCATTATCTAAGTTAAAATCTTAGTAATGGTGGTTTTTGTATTATATAATAAAAAAATACAACCTCGTTTGGAGGTTGTATGAATGTTATTAGTCAATGTTAAATGCTTTAATACCAGGGTATACTGCATTTTCGCCTAATTCTTCTTCAATTCTTAATAATTGATTGTATTTTTGCAACTCTTTCAGATCTACTTGGAGCACCTGTTTTGATTTGGCATGTATTTAATGCTACAGCTAAATCAGCAATTGTTGTGTCAGCTGTTTCACCACTTCTGTGTGATGTAACTGCTGTGTAACCAGCTTTGTGAGCCATTTTTAATTGCTTCTAATGTTTCTGAGATAGAACCGATTTGGTTTAATTTGATTAGGATTGAGTTTCCAGCTTTCATGCTGATTCCTTTTGATAATCTTTCTGTGTTTGTAACAAATAAATCGTCACCAACTAATTGAATTTTCTTTCCTAATCTTTCTGTTAATAGTTTCCAACCTTCCCAGTCCTCTTCATCTAAACCGTCTTCTAATGAAATGATAGGGTATTTATTTACTAAACTTTCCCAGTGATCAATTAATGTTTCAGAAGTGAAATGTGTACCTGCTTTTTGGTAATACATATTCGCCTTTTTTTATCACCTTTCCATTCACTTGTTGCAGCATCAATTGCTAACATGAAATCTTTGCCAGCTTCATATCCAGCTGTTTTGATTGCTTCAAGAATTAATTCAATAGCTTCTTCATCTGTTTTTAACGTCTGGAGCGAATCCACCTTCGTCACCAACTGATGCAGCTAATCCTCTTGATTTTAAGATTTTTTTGTAAAAGCATGGAATACTTCACTACACCATCTTAAAGCTTCTTTGAATGAAGGAGCGCCTACTGGCATAATCATAAATTCTTGTGTATCAACAGTGTTTGTAGCATGTGCACCACCGTTTAAGATGTTCATCATTGGAACAGGTAATCTGTTTCCATTGATTCCACCCAAGAATCTATATAAAGGAATATCTAGAGCGTTTGCAGCAGCTCTTGCAACAGCTATAGAAACTGCTAAGATTGCGTTTGCACCTAATTTTGATTTGTCCTTTGTTCCATCAGCTTTGATCATAGCAGCATCAACAGCATAAATGTCCATTGCATTCATTCCGATAATTGTGTCAGCGATTGTTGTGTTGATATTTTCAACAGCTTTTGTAACACCTTTTCCTAAGTAACGGCTTTTATCGCCATCTCTTAATTCTAAGGCTTCAAATTCACCTGTTGAAGCACCACTTGGAGCAGTTCCTCTTGCAACTGTACCATCAATAAGAGTAACCTCTGCTTCAACAGTTGGATTTCCTCTTGAGTCTAGAATTTCTCTTCCAACTACATTTGTTATTTCTAAATATAACATTAGAAAACCTCCTTATAAATATAAAATTGCATATTTATGCAATAGAAATCATATCACATAATATTGAAAAAAATAACAGCTTTTTGGGGTGATTTATAAAAAAAGTTGAAATTTATGATAAAATTTATTACAGGAGGAAGATATGAAATATAAGTATGTACATAGAGTAAAAATATTATGAAACTGATAAGATGGGAATTACTCATCATTCTAATTATGTGAGATGGATGGAAGAGGCTAGAGTTAGTGCAATGGATGAAATGGGGTATTCTTTTAAAAAAAGGTGGAAGATTTAGGGTTTGCTTCACCAATGTTAGAATATAATGTTAAAATTATGCATTCTTCAACTTTTTGATGATAATGTTGAAGTGGTTGTTTGGATAAGTGAATATAATGGTTTAAAGATGAAGTTTTTCTTATGAAATGTTTTTGAATGATAAAAATAATTGCGAAATGTGAATCTGTTCATTGTTTTACAAATGTAAAAAAACCGGTTTTTCCTGTTAGATTAAATAAAAGTTGTAAGGAAATTGATGATTTATTTAGAGAGGTTATGAATTAATGAAATTAAATATTGTTATGGTTGAACCTGAGATACCACAAAATACAGGGAATATTGCTAGAACTTGTGCAATAATTGGAGCTAAATTACATTTGGTATATCCTTTAGGTTTTGTTATTGATGATAAAAAGCTTAAAAGGTCTGGACTTGATTATTGGGATAAACTTGATATTGAATATCATGATTCTTTGGATGCTTTTTGAATAAATATAAACCTGAAAAATAACAATATGTTTTTATGCTACTACTAAGGGGCAACATTGTTATTCTGATGTTGATTATAAATCTTTTGGAGATAAAGAAATCTATATTTTATTTGGAAAAAGAGAGTAAAGGGCTTCCTGAAGATTTACTTCAAAAAGTATATTGAGAATACAATTAGGGATTCCTATGAGACCTGTACTTAGATCACTTAATTTAGCTAATTCAGTTGCTATCATTGCTTATGAAGTTTTTTTAGACAATTTGATTTCGATGGGTTGCAGGGAGATTAGTGATTATTTTGGTGATTGATTTGAATTAGAACTATCATATATTGTATGATAGTTTTTTTCTTGTAAAAAAATGCATAATTATGTTAATATAATATATAGTAACTTTTTGTGTATCAACATTACGACTTGTACTGTTGATTTTATTTTTCCATAAGGAGGAAAAGGAGGGAATGATGGATCGGGAGATTGCATCATTTATAAATGCTTTAAAGCCAAAGAGAGCTTTGACATTTATAAATAAGATCAGAAGGAAACTAAATTATATTCAGAAGGAGGAAAAATTACTTTGATGGAGTTTTCTTTGATTTTTAGATCATTGAAGCTCGATTCTAAAGAGGAGTTTTTAGAATTCAAGTCTTTTTATGGCTTATGCCGTATTAAATAATTTGTCAGTTGATCAGATTATTGATGTGGCTAAATGCTTAGAAGATAAGGATTTTTTTCTGAAAAGCTTCTCTATGCAAGTAGAAATTTTTAAGATGGGAAGTCTCTACAAGCTAGAAGATATGGAGAGAGATTCTGAAGTCTTTTATGCTTTGCGTTCGACGGATTTTATTTTTTTATAAGGAACGATCAGCCTTGACTTAAGGCTGATTGTTTTTTTATGTTAATATTACTTTTTAAATTAGTATAAAAATATGTTATAATAATTATGTTACTTTAATGGAAATGCATTTGTTCTAATGAACTGGGAGGAGATAAATGCAAATAAATAAAAAAATTCATTAAAAAGTTTATTAAATTACGATATCTCGGATTTAATAGATGAAATTAATGATTCTTTTTTTATACTCATTCGAAAAATACTATTTGATGAAAAAGTTTGGTACAGAGCAAGAGTTATTTTTCTTTTTGTGAAGTTTCTTGCTTATCTAATAAATTTTTTTCAAAAAAACTGATTCTGAAATTACTAAAGCTTTGAAGCAGTATAATAATGAAGAATTTGTTAGAGAAAGATTACCTGAATATTTTATAAACAGGGATTCTTTCTATGAATATGGAATTGAGTATTTAAAGGAGGTAAATTGTTTGGAAGCCTGAATAGGCTTCTTTTTTTAATTGACATTATTGTGTATGATTGATAATATAAGTTAAATCTATAACTTAATAGAAAAGGGAGGACGAATTGAAGAATTTTTTTATTGATTGATGGTAATTCAATTATGAATAGAGCTTTTTATGGTATTATGGGGAGCAATTTGCTAACTAATAAGGATGGAAAAGTATACGAATGCACTTTATGGATTTTTTTGAATATTTTATTTAAGAATTTAGAAATGATTAATCCTGATTATATTTGTGTTGCGTTTGATTCTAAGACAGCTGCGAATGTAAGAAAGCAAAAAAATATGATGGATATAAGAAGAGTAGACATGGTATGCCTGATGAACTTAGGGAACAAATGCCGGAGATAAAAGAAATACTTGAAAAAAATGAATATTATGGTGATTGAAAGAAGTGATTTTTGAAGGTGATGATATTTTTAGGCAGTGTTGCTAAAAGGTTTTTCAAATGATGAGGTGACATCATATATTTTTGTCAGGAGATAGGGATTTATTTCAATTAGTTCAATCAAATATTAATATTATTATACCAAGAACGAAAAATGGTAAGACTGAGACTGAAATTTACAATCTGGAGAAAGTTAAAGAAGAGTATAATTTAACTCCAAGTGGTCTTATTGAACTTAAAGCATTGATGGGAGATTCTTCTGATGAAATTCCTGGAGCACCTGGTATTGGACCCTAAAACTGCTCAAGTATTACTTGAAAATTTCAAAACTGTTGATGGTATTTATGCTGAACTTGAAACTAATCCGGATAATAAAGTATTTAAACCTAAGGTTAAATCAAGTTTAATTGAAAATAAGGATTTAGTTTATTTGTCAAAGGATATTGGTACTATTGTTATTGATGCTGATGTTCCTGAGAATATTGAAGAGTATTTGCTTAAAAGATTGGCAAAATGATGAAGTATGCAGATTATTTAAATATTATGAATTTAAAAAAGTTTGTAGAAAAAAATATTTTTTTCAGGTAATGAAGTAGTTGCTGAGGAAAGTGATAATGATTTAAAAGATGAAATTTTTAAAATGTGTTACTCAAGATATTATAAAAATATGAAGATTTGAAAAATTGGTAATAAATTAATTTATTATTTCGATAAAGAAATTGATAATGATGAAAAATAAAAATTATTAAAAAAAGAAAAATTATTGGTTTAAGTGTTATTCAGAGTGATGGTAGTGCAGTATATGTTAATCCAACATTTGAACAGTTAAAGAGACTATTTGAAGATGAAAAATATTGAAAAGATTGGATATAATATTAGTGAAGATTATGTAATGTTAAAAAGAACTTGGCATTACAATGAAAAAAATATTAAGTATGATATTGAAGTTGCAGGATATGATATTGATCCAAGTAATGTAAAAGCATACTTTTGCCAGATATTGCTATGCAATTTTTGGATATTGATATTAGTGAATTATTACCAAATGATCAAACTAGTTTGTTCGAGAAAAATGATAATTATGAATCAAATATTAAAGTTGCAATTATTAATAAAATTTATGAAGTTACATTGAATAAATTATCTGATGAAGCGGAAATGAAATTATTTAATGAAATTGAGATACCGTTGATTACTGTACTTGGTGAAATGCAGTTTAATGGAATGAAATGTAATAAGGATACTTTAAATAATTTTGGAATTGAATTAAGAGCTAAAAATTGATGAATTAACAAAGAAAAATATATGATTATGCTGGTGAAGAATTTAATATTAATTCAACGCAACAATTGGGAAGTATTTTGTTTGATAAGATGGGATTAACTCCTGGAAAGAAAAAAACAAAAAGGGATATTCTACTGATGTTGATACTTTTAGAAAAAAATAAAAGCATGAAAATGAAATAGTTCCTCTTATTTTGGAATATAGAAGTTTAACAAAAATTAAATTCAACATATGTGGAAGGATTGATTAATTGTATTAATCCTAGAACAAATAGAATTCATTCATATTTTCATCAAACTATTACAGCTACTGGTAGAATTAGTTCTACTGATCCTAATTTGCAAAAATATTCCTGCTAGGGAGGAACTTGGCAGACAAATTAAGAAAGCATTTGTACCTGAGAATGGTTATGTTTATATTGATGCGGATTATTCTCAAGTAGAACTTAGAGTTTTTAGCGGCTTTATCAAGGGATGAGCATATGATGAATGCTTTTTAAGAATGATGAAGATATTCATAGAGAAGTTGCATCAAAGGTGTTTGATATTCCTTTTGAAGAAGTTACAAAGGAACAACGTTCTAAGGCTAAAGCAGTTAATTTTTGGAATTGTTTATGGTATTACATCATTTGGCTTGTCTCAACAATTGGAGATTACGAGAAAAAGAGTCTCAGGAGTATATTGATAATTACTTAGAAAAAAATATAATGAGGTTAAAGAATATATGGATGAGCAAGTTAAAAAAATGCTCAAAATAATGGCTTTGTTACTACTTTATTTGGAAGAAAGAGATATATTCCGGAGTTAAAATCTAAAAAAATTATATGGTTAGAGAGTTCGGAAAAAGGGTTGCGATGAATAGTCCAATACAGGGAACTGCAGCGGATATTATGAAGATTGCAATGATTAAATGTTTTGACGAATTAAAAAAATCAGGTATTGATGCAAGAATCGTCTTACAAGTACATGATGAACTTTTTAATTGAAGCAGCTGAGAAAGATGCAGGAAAAAGCAATTGAAATTTTAAGGGAATCAATGGAAAATGCAGTAAATATGGATGTTAAATTAAAGGTTGATGTACAAAGTGCAAAAAGATTGGTATGATGCTAAATAATGTATAAAAAAGTAATATTAAAAAAATGTTGCTAAAAAATATATAGTATATTATAATGTAAAGTTTTATTAGTTTTTAGGAGGAAAATATGGAAGAAAATTTAAATAATCCACATGTACACAATGATGAAGAATTAAATGAGGAAGATAATATCATTACTCTTCAAAAATGAAGATGGTGAAGATGTAAATTTTGAATTTTTTTAGATTTTGTTGAATTTGAAGGAAGCACATATGTTGTTTTACTTCCACAAGAAGAAGATGCTGAAGAAGTTGTTATTCTTAAAGAAGAAGGAGTAACAGATGATGGCGAAAATGAAAGCTATATATCAGTAGAAGATGAAAGAATATTACAAAGTGTATTTGATATTTTTTTAAAAAAATAAATTTAGTGATGAATTTGATTTTGAAGATTAATATTAAGCCTTTTTAAATCTCGGTTGGAGGTTTAAAGGGCTTTTTTTATTTTTATAAAAATAATGTATTTTGGGGAGGATTATATGAAATTAGTAATGAATAAATTTGTTGTTGCTCTAATGATTGTTTTTTTGATTTTTTTAGAGTATTTGTTGCTGTAAAAAGCTCAATCAGGGGATGCCTTTATAGTTAGTCCAATTGATATAAATGTAGAAATCGGATTGATATTTATTTCGTTTATATGTATTTTATTGGTTATGAGAAGATTAAAAAGTTGGTGGAGTTATATATGCTTTAACTTTTTTTGCTTATTTTTGGTGTGGATATTTATAACCAAGTTATGAAAGTTTTTACTGATAGTGAATTTAATTTAAATATTGGAATGAATTTTTATTAGTTCAATATTTGGAATTATTATGGGAATTGTGGCTTTGATGAATATTGCTTCTTATAATGTAAAAAGTTGAAAAAGATGTTAAAAACTGAATGGTTTTATGATAATAAGGGTCTGGATAGAGAAAAAGATAAAAGGGATGATAATAATAATTATAGGATAATGTAATTTATTTTGTAGTTTGGAGTGAATATGAAAAAGAGCTTTTTGCCATATTAGGCACGATTATTTTAATTGGTATTATTATAATTATTTTGTTAAAAGATGTTATATATAGGAAATATAAAAAAATAGTGATTTTGGAATTAAGACTTATGTAAGTAAATATGATAAGGATAATGATGGAATTGATGATCAAACAGATATATTGAATAATGTTAAAAAAATATATTTCACAAAGGCCAAAAATATAAAAAGTAAGTATTATGAAACAGGCTATCCGAATGATAAATATGGTGTTTGTACGGATGTTATTGGATATGGATTAAAAAAATGCTGGATATGATTTAAGAAATCTTGTAAATGAGGATATTATTAAGAATAAAGATAAATATAATATTGATAAAGAAGATATAAATATTGATTTTAGAAGAGTTAGAAATTTAAATGTATATTTTAAAAATAATTGTATTTCTTTAACAACTGATTTGAAAAAAATAGAAGAGTGGCAGGGGGAGATATAATAGTTTTTAAAAGATCATATAGGAATAATATCTGATAATAGAAACAAAAGGGGGATTCCTTATTTAATACATCATGGCAGTGTTACACAATTAAATTATGAAGAAGATATTTTAGAATTTTATGGATATGAGTATATAATAGGGCATTATAGAGTGAATTAGGTATTTTAATTAATATGAATTGATATTTTAAAGTTGCGCAAATATTACAAAATGTGTTACAATTATGGAACGGATTATAGGTTCACTAGAATTATAAATATAATCTAGTGTTGGTTAGTTTTAGGATTTAAAAAAACATGTTTCATACTTTTTATTTTGAGATTAAGAAGGATTGATAAATATGATGAAAAAAATATTAAGAAAAATTTTGCATAATATAAATGCACAGTTAAAAGAAAAAGTCAGAAGATGATAATTTTGACTTTTTGGGTAGAGTTTATATCTTTGAAGATTTTGCGAAAGCAGTTTCTTTGTTTGGAGCCTATTTATCAAACGAGTTTGAGGATCAATATCTGAACAATGTATATAAAGCTGCGTTCGATATTAACGAATTTTCGTCATTAGGTTATAGCAGAGATGCTATAGAAAAAAATTTGTAGAAAAAAATTTCCCATAGGAAAAAGGATTTAAGTTAACAACTTTAATCAAAAAAAGGGAAAAAAATTAATTGAAGCTGTCGAAGAAGATTTCGGAGCAGACGTGTTAATATACTAATTAATAGAAAGGAAAAAGAAACTAACCAACACACCCCTCAGGGGGTGCTTTTTGTGTAATTTTATAAAAAAATCACTTGAAAAAAATTAAATGCAAGGTTATATAATAATGAAAAACGATTTCCAATAAGAAAGAATGGTGAATATGGGGAAAAGAGCGAAATACAAGACAAAAAAAGAAGCTATAATTAAATTTTTTTAAAAAAATGAATGTAAGCATTTATCAATAAGTGATATTAAATCTGTTTTTAGGAAATGAAATTGGATTAACAACAATATATCGAATTATTAATGCGTTAATTGCGCAAGGATTCGTTATTAAGATTCCTTTGAGCAATGCGCAGGGATATTGCTATCAATATAATAGTGATTGTAATAAACGCAGTGATCATTATCATTTGATGTGTGAGAAATGTGGCAAATTAATTCATTTTGATTGTGAGGAATTAAATAAAACTTGTAGTGAAGCTTTGAAAAAAACAGAATTTTGAAATTGATTCTGGTAAAATTACTATTTTAGGAACTTGTGGAGATTGTAGAGAAAAATAAAAAAATAGGAGGAATTATGAAATTAAAAAAAGATTATTTTAATTGTAGTATTAATTTTAATTTGGGCAGCAATTATATTTTTAGTTGTTAAGCCTACTAAAAAAAGTAGAAAAGAAAGAGGAAACAAAGATAAATGTTGTAGCAAGTAATTTTGCTAGCTATGATTTTTTTACGTGCAGTTACAAAAAGGTGTTGATAAAATTGATTTGAAATTTTTTTATTAGGACCTGGAAAGGATGCACACAAATTTGATCCAACAGCACAGGATATTGCAGATGTTCAAAAAGCCAATGTTTTTGTATATATTGGTGGAACAATGGAAGCTTGGGCTGATAAAATATTAAAAATCTGATTTTGATAAATCTAAATTTACAGCTATTAAAGTTACTGATAGTGTAAAGACTATTGAAGAGCAAGAAGTTGATGGTGCAGAACCAGAAGAAGAAGAGGAAGAAGTTGAAGGTGCGTTTGATGAACATATTTGGACTTCTCCTGAAAAATGCTAAGAAAATGGTTAAGTATTTATCAGAAAAGATGGGGAAATAGATCCACAAAAATGCATATAAATATACAAAAAAATGCAAATGAATATATTGCGCAAATTGATAATTTAGATAATGAAATTAAAGCAATAGTTAAGGCTAAAGTTAGGGATAGACTTGTATTTGGGGATAAAATGCCTATGCAATATTTCTTAAATTATTATGGATTAAAAAGCAAGTGCAGCATTTAATGGATGTAGTACAGAATTTGAGCCAAGTAGTAAGACAATTGCTGGATTAGTTAAGATTGTTAAAAAGAATAACACACCTGTTGTTCTTTATATTGAGTTAAATGATGGTAAAGTTGCTAACACAGTTGCTAAAGAAGCTGGAAATGGTGCAAAAGGCAATGCAAATTCAAACTTTACACAATGTTTCACTTGATGACTATAAAAAAATGGTGAAACTTATGTTTCTTTAATGACAAGAAATTTAAGTGTTTTAAAAGCAGCGTTACAATAATAAAGAGGTAAAAAAATGGGGTTAATTGAAGTATCTAATTTGTTTTTTTAGTTATCCAACTAAAAATGTTTTAAATGGAATTAGTTTAAATATTGAAGAAGGTAAATTTACTTGTATCGTTGGTGAAAATGGTTCTGGCAAGAGTACATTATTAAAAATGTATTTTAGGACTTAATAAGGGATATACGGGAGAGATTAAGAAAAATTGACAGGATTGGTTATTTACCACAGAAAACTGAGATTCAATCAAATTTTTCCGGCTTCAATAGAAGAAATTATTATGTCAGGAACTATTTCTAATCATATTAATAGTATTTTTTTATAAGAAAGATGATTATGAAAAGGTTATTAATTTGATGAAACATCTTGAATTATACGATATTCGAAAGACCACATTTGCAGATTTATCCGGTGGTCAGCAGCAAAGAGTTTTAATTGTACGTGCTGTTTGTGCTACTGAAAAAAATTAATTGTTTTGGATGAACCAACAAATGGGCTTGATCCAAGTATTGCTAAACAAATTTATGAATTACTTGATCATTTAAAAAATCATGAAAAGATTACAATTATGATGGTTTCACATGATATTGATCGTGCGTTAAAATATGCTGATAATGTTATAGAGATTCATGAAGGAAAAATGCAATTTGATGGTAGTGCTAGTAATTATAAAAATGTTTAAGGGGGATGAATAATGTTTAATGTAATTATTGAAATGATGTCATATCCTTTTTATACAAAGAGCAATGATTGTTGGTATATTAATTACTTTATCTGCAGCGTTAATTGGTGTTACTTTGGTTTTTAAAAAGATATAGTATGATTGGTGACCGGTTTATCACATGTTGGATTTGGTGTATTAACAGTTGCTACATCACTTGGAATGACTTCACCTTTTAGTTATTTCTATTCCAATAGTTATGATTACATCAATTATTTTTGCTTAAGATTGGTGATAATAAAAAAATAAAGAGTGATAGCATTGTTGCTATAATTTCTTCTTCAGCATTAGCTATAGGTGTTGCGGTTACATCTGTTACAACTGGGCTAAATACTGATGTCGAAAAATTTTATGTTTGGTAGTATATTGGCAATGAATATGAATGATGTAATATTGAGTATAGTTGTTAGTATTATCGTTATTGTGTTATTTGTTGTTTTTTTATAGAAAAATATTTATTGTTACTTTTGATGAGGAATTTGCGAAAGTTTCTGGATTGAAAGTTGGTAGATATACTAATTTGATTGCAGTTTTATCAGCAATTGTAATCGTGATAGGAATGAGGATGATGGGAGTAATGCTTATTAGTAGTATTATAATTTTTTTCCTGCTATTATTTCTATGAGATTATTTAAGAGTTTTAAGAGTGTAATTATTAGTTCAGGAATTGTTAGTATAGTATGTTTTATACTTGGTATGTATTTTTTTCTTATGCATATAAAAATCAGTACTGGTGCAACAATTGTTATTTCGAATTTAATAATGTTAATTATCTTTAGTTTAATTGAAAAGATTAGAGAGTCATAGAGTCATGCATTTGCATGGCTTTTTTTATATTAAATTGACTATAACAAATGTAAAAATTAATGTCATTGAATTTATAGAGAGTTTATTAATATAATAATTGTATAAACTATAAGGAGGTTTTATATATGATTAAAGTTTTACAAATTGGATGTGGAAAGATGAGTAAATATTCAATGAGATATGTTTATGAGAAAGGTGCTGAAATAGTTGGTGCTTTTTGATATTAGTGAACATGTTATTGGTAAAGACATTGGAACTTTAATGGAGACAGAAGAAAAAAAGGAGTTAAAGTACAAAAATTTAGCTGATTTAGCAGAATTTTTGAAAGAAAAACAGAGCGGATATTGCTATTGTTACAACAAGAAGCTTAATTGAAGAATTAAGAGATGTTGTTTTTAACATTAGTAAATGGAAAAAGTTAATGTTGTTACTACTTGTGAAGAAGCATTTTTTTGCTGAAAAATAGTAATAAATTAGTTTTTTTGATGAAATTGATAGAGCTGCTAAAAGAAAAATGGTGTAACTGTTACTGGTGGTGGATATCAAGATATTTTCTGGGGTAACTTAATTAGTACATTGGCTGGTTCAGTTCATAATATTACTAAAATTAAAGGTTCTTCAAGCTATAATGTTGAAGATTATGGTATTGCACTTGCTGAAGTTCATGGCGCTGGGTTAACACTTGCAGAATTTGATGAAAAAATTGCAAAACCTTCAGAATTGTCAAATGAAGAAATTAAGAAACAAGTTGCAGAGGGAACTTTTGCTCCAAGTTATATGTGGAATGTTGTTGGCTGGCTTGCAGATAAATTAGGATATCATATTACTGAAATGTCTCAAAAATGTGTACCACAAACTAATGTTAAAGATATTCATTCAACAACACTTGGAATGGATGTTAAAGCTGGAGATGCAACAGGTATGAGTGCTGTTGTTACAGCTAAAACAGCAGAAGGTGTAGAAATTGAAGCAGAATGTATTGGTAAAGTTTATGATGAAACAGAATTTGATAAAAATGTTTGGTCTGTTATTGGTGAGCCTGATACAACTGTTAGTGTTGAAAGACCTGACACTGTTAGATTAACTTGTGCTGACATTGTAAATAGAATACCTGATATTATAAATGCAAAACCAGGATTTGTTCCAACAAGCCAAATGGCTGATCCAAGATTTAGAGTTGAAGCTTTTAGATAAATATTTAAAAATAAAATTTGATTGAACTGGGTGGTATTTGACTACCCAGTTTATTTTTCGTCTTAATTAAAAATGTTTAATTTGTTTGATTTAACAGTTATTTTGAGGTTTTTATTTTTATAAATGTATTGATAGAAAAAAATAAGTTTTTTTGCTATAATTTGAATAGACTTTAAAAAGGAGGATTATATGAGAAATTATTTTGGAAAAAAAGTTATTTATTTTATTATTCAAATTATTATTTTAGTAATTGTAGTTGTAGTTTTAAAAAGTGAACAGAGGATTTAACAAGTATAATTATAATAATTATAACAATATGACTCAAGAGCAAAGACAGGCTGAAGCACAGAGAAGACTTCTTGAGATTGTAGGAAAAATATAGAAAAGCGCAATTAGAAGAATTTTATAAAGAGGCAAATACGAGGGATTGGGCTGTTGTTGCAGATATAAATATTCGTTCTAAATTTTTATAAAAATAGTGCTTGATATTTATAAAAAATGAGAAACTTGACAAACAGGATAAAAGCTTTTTTTAAGTGGCTTTATTGAAGGAATTCTTGAATATGATGAAGGTATGGATGATGCAAAAGATTTAAAGGCAGAAATGCAAGCTGCAATTAAATAGAGTTGATTTATAATAAACCTAAATTGTTGAATATAAAAATTTAGCAATGAGGGTTTATTTTTTTATTGAAGAAATATCTGAAAAAAATGTTAAAATGTAAGCATTAATAGGAATGGAGAAAGTTATGAAACATAAATTTTTTTAGAAGATTTGGGGAATTGATATTAATGATGAGACAAAGGAGTTATTACAACAATTTGATTTAAATGGTTTTATGGATCAAATTAGTGATAATAGATTGACTGAAGTTAAAGAAAAAGTTGACAAAAATTGAAGATGAGATTGAGAAAAAAAGATGAAGAATAGTATTGTTAATAAAAAAATGAGAAGTACGTTGTTGATATTATTGATTATGGTATTGATGGCGAAGGTATTGCTAAAAATAGATGGTTTTACTATTTTTTTGTTCAAAAATGCAATGAGGGGCGAAAAATGTGAAATTTTGATTTTTAAAAAGTACTAAAAAAACACATGCTTTTTGCGAAAATTGTAAATATAATTGAAAAAAATCAAAATATAGGGTTGAACCTGATTGTAAAAACTTATAAAAACTTGTGGTGGTTGTAGTTTAAGACATATAGTTTATAGAGAAACACTTGTGATAAAGAGGGAAAAAAAGTTCAAAAATTTAGTAAATAAAAAGTTTAAAGAATAGGGTAATTGTTGAAGATACAATTGGAATGGATAATGTTGATTATTACCGAAATAAAAGCTATTTATCCTGTTTGTATTGATGATAATGGAAATAAAAAAATTTTTGGTATTTATTCTGCTAGAACTCATAAAGTAGTTCCTTTTGAAGAATGCTTTATTCAATCTGAAATTTCACAGCAAATTGCAAGATATATAATTGATAATTATAATGGGACAATTTATGATGAAGTTAATAATACTGGTTCTTTAAGAAATCTTATGATTCGTTTTGCTAAAAAAATACGAATCAGGTTATGGTGGTTTTAGTTCAAACAGATAATAATGTGAATATTGATGTAAATGCTTTGGTATCAAAGTTTCCAAATATACGAACTGTTGTTATAAATATCAATAGCAAGAATACAAATGTAGTGTTATCTGGAGAAAAATCATACAATTTATGGTGATGGAATTATAGAAGATTTACTTGGAAAAATATAAGTTTGTTATTTCTCCTAATTCATTTTATCAAGTTAATCCAGTGCAGACTGAGGTTATGTATAATCTTGGTATTGAAATGGCTGCTTTGAAGAAAGATGATATTATTTGTGATTTATATTGTGGAATTGGTACAATTGGAATTTTTCGCGTCTGAGTATGTATCAAAAAGTTTATGGAATAGAGATTGTTGATGCTGCTGTTGAGAATGCTAAGCAAAATGCAATTTTGAATAATATTAAAAAAATATTGATTTTATTGTTGGTGATGTTGAGTTTGCTTTTTGATAAATTATTGAAAAAAAGATGAAGTTGTTCCTAACATTGTTTTTTTGTGGATCCTCCACGTAAAGGCTTGGACGATTTAACAATTACGAATTTAAATAAACTTAAGCTAGATAAAAATTGTTTATATTAGTTGTAATCCTGCTACATTGGTTAGGGATTTAGCTAAACTTGAAGATAAATATAAAGTGGAAAAAGATTGTACCTGTTGATAATTTTTGTTATACGAGCCATGTGGAAAGTGTCTGCTTAATGTCTAAAGCGTAGTGTCGAGACATGTTGAGGACATTACCCTTTTAGTTAAGTCAAGTATTGAGAAAACTAAAAGATGGTACTGCCCACGCGACAGCTGTCCAAGAGCTAGGAGCAAAGCGACATGGCGATTGGAGACAGCGAACCGGTGAATGCGTAACACTGCTTGTACGAGTAACGAAGTAGCGTAGTAGATGTAACCTCTCTTGTAAGGATTTCCTACAATCAGGGAGTAGTGTGAAATAGTCTACTGAAAGCATAGAACATAGACAAAAAGCGAAATAGTGAAAATTATTAATTTAAGAAGTGTAGAAATTTTATTTTTTTGTAGAAGAAGGAGAAGTTGAGACAGTATGGGTAAAAAAGTAGTAATTATTGGAGCAGGTGTTTCGGGGTTGAGTGCTGGAATATATGCATTGCAGGCTGGATATTCAGTAGAAATATATGAAAAAAACAAAATGCCTGGAGGTGAGTGTACAGGGTGGAACAGGCAAGGATATCATATAGATAATTGTATACATTTTCTTGTTGGATGCAATAAGGATGAACAACTATATAAAATGTGGGAAAATCTAGGAGTTCTTTCTGATAGTTTGGAGATTTATCGTGAGCCATATTTTTTTATTGTATGGAAATGGACGGGGTAACACTACATTTGTGGAGAAATTTAGAGAAAGCAAGAAAAGAGTTTTTAGAACTTGCTCCAGAAGATACCAAAGAATTAAATTTGTTTTTTGACTGTGTTAAAACCTTAGAGTGTATAAAGCCACCATGTGATATTTCAATTGCTCATATGAATTTAATACAATTTATTAAACTAGGAATGAGCATGAAAGATGCAAGTAAAGCAATTAAGGAATATGGAAAAGCAGTCGATTGAGGAGTTTGTCAATCGCTTTTAAAAAAATCATTACATTAGAGCAATGTTTAAAAATTACTTTAATAGCAACTTTATTGCTCTCTCTTTTGTTGCATCGTATGCTTTTTTTATACAAGTAATACAGCAGCTATTCCAGAGGGAGGTTCTGTTGGCTTGGTTAGCAGAATGCTTGCAAAATTTAAATCTTTGGGTGGAAAACTACATTTAGGTGTTAATATTGAAAAAAATAAATATTGCAGATAAGCAGATTGTTAGTATTATTGGTAATAATGGAAAGGTTATCAACGCAGATGACTATATTTGGTGTGCAGACCCACATTATCTTTTCTATGACTTAATTGATGAAAAGTATTTAGATAAAAATCTTAGATATATGTATGATAATCCACAGGGATATGTTTCTAATACATGTTATCAGGTTGCATTTGGAATAGCTACTGAGGAGGATTTGAAATTACCTGAAGGAAGCATTATTTTTCCTTGTGATGAATATGATGTTGCAGGAGAAACACACAATTTTTGTGGAATGCGTGTTTATAATTATGATGAAACACTATTTCCTATGGGAAAGAGAGTTATTCAGTGTAATGTTTTACAAAAATGCTGAAAAATTATGATTACTGGTTTGGTTTAAAAAGATAATAAAGAGAAATACAATCAAGAAAAACAGCGTCTTGCAGATGACTTGAGATTAAGAATTGAAAAAAAGTATCCACAGCTTGAAGGGAAACTCATCGTACTTGGAACATATTCTCCGGTTACATTTACAACTTGGTGTAATGCATATAAAGGGGGTTACATGAGTTTTTAATCCACAAAAAGGATATAAAAAAACAAGTATGTTAAGAGCACTATTAAATGGTTAAATAATTTATATCTTGCAAGTCAATGGATTCAAACTAGTGGAGGACTTCCTATTGCTGCAGCAAGTGGAAAGTTTGCTATAGATATTATGAAATCTAGTAGATAAAGCTCAGTTTGTCGAGGTAATACCTTTTTAACGATAACCTTAAGCTATCGTTAAAAAGCTCATGGATATGTTCCTACATACGAACATATCTATTTGACATACTTGCTGTTCACTCGTTTTATTGTGAGACGCTAGCGTTATTGTTCAAACTTAATTAAGGTAAACATTAGATTAGGAAGTTCTACTTCTGTATCTGGAGAATAAGATGATTAGTTATTGGATGGATTTAAATAAGTCCATTATTAAAAAAATAAGAAAGATGGATATTTATGCAAGAAATAAGAATTATTGAAACATTGACAGAGTATCAAACATTGAAAGAAAAAGAAAAAGTTTAGTTTGTTTTTTTCTTTGGTTCAGAGTCTTGTGCTCCGTGCAAAAGCAATTAAAGAGAAAAATTACAATTTGGAGTGAAACACATCCGCAAGTATTCACTGGCTATATATCAATAGATAATGATATCTCACTTGCAGTACAGGAAAAATATTCTAGGAGCACCAGCAATACTTGTTTTCGTTGAAGGAAAAGAAGCAATACGAAAAAAATTGGATATTTTAGCCTTGAAGAAGTGTTTACTGCATTGGATAGATATATATCATATAGTGATTAAGGTAATCCTATAACTTATTATGCAATCAAAGAAAAAAATCTGAATTAAATGGAAAATTTGATATTTAATAAATTATTTATTAAATATGGGGAGGTAATAGATGTATATATTGGAATTATATCAAAATAATTATTCAAAAGATTTAGTGGCGTTTGATTCTTTAGAAGAAGCAAAAAGAATTTGTATCAAAAATACCAGGATATACGGTAAAAAAAGAAGATAATTTTTGAATATGAATATTTTAATCCTAAAAATATACCTAATTATATGGAAATTATCTATAATGAAAAATATTGTACCGCTATCCAGATTTATGTTTAACTCTGAAGAAAAATGTTGAAATTATTTGGAAAGAAATTTCTAATCTATCAGTTAAAAAAAGATAAATTTATAGAGGGATATTCAAAAATTGATGCTTATGTAATTAATAATGAAGAAGTCAAAAGCTTATATTGAAGGAAGAGAAACTAAGTACAATAAGATAAAAAGAATTATTAGAAACAAATGGGTATGATGTAGAAAGAAATTTTTTTCGGAAGTGAAGATGGAGAAGCAATTTTATACAGAAAAAAAGAAACTACAGACTGGCACTTTCTATGCCACTTAGATCCGTCATTTTTAGATATAGAAGATTTAGAGGGATATGTTAATAATATTGTATTAGGATAAGGTGTGATATGTTCCTACATACGAACGTAACTACTTGACATACTTGGTGTTCACTCATTCCAAATGGAATGCTACAGCTTGCAGTATGGACTGTTTTAAGGGAACTAAAGGTTGGGGCTTCACTTCAGCACTACAATCCAGTGATAGATGATAAGGTGAAGGACTTGTTTAATATACCTAGCCAGTATAGGTTAGTGGCCCAAATGCCTTTTGGAGGAATAGTTAGTGAGCCTGAAGAGAAAGATAAGGAAGATATAGACCAGAGGGTAAAGATTGTAAGATAGGTCTAAGATAGTTTGAGTAAAGATTATGAAAAAAATAATAGGTATTAAAAACTAAAAAAACTGAGGGTCAGCTTATAACAGTAAATTCTTAATGATATACTAATTTTTAGCTGGCCTTTTTAAAAAAACAATATGTATTTAAATATATAAACAGATAAAATATATGATATAATAAATAATAACTAAGGAGGAATATGATTATGAACAAAAAGAGTTGATAATATAATTATTGGATTTGGTAAGGCAGGAAAAAAACATTGGCCAATTACCTAGGAAGCAAGGGTGAAAAGACTATATTGGTAGAAAAATCTCCTAAGATGTATGGTGGAACTTGCATTAATGTTGGGTGTATACCGTCTAAATTCTTAGCAACTAAGGCTGATAGAAGACCTTTTAGTGATATAAATAATCGAGACTATTATAAGAAGTCTGTGGTGGACAAAAAAGGCTTGATAAGTAAGCTAAATCAGGTTAACTATGACAAGGTTGCAAGTAATGAGAATGTAGAAGTAATAGATGGACTTGGTTCTTTTATAGACGACCATACTATCAATATAAAGACCGATGGTGGTGATTACCAGGTGTATGGTGAAAGGATATTTATCAATACAGGAGCAAGGCCATTTGTACCTAGTGTAGAAGGTCTAGAAATAAGTAATAGGGTCCACTCTAGTGAAACGCTGATGGATTTAGAAGAACTTCCAGAGTCATTAGCAATATTGGGAAGTGGATTTATAGGCCTTGAATTTGCGGCGTCATATGCTAAATTTGGTACAAAGGTTACGATAATAGATATGGGAGACAAGATCTTGCCAAGAGAAGATGAGGATGTGGCTCAGGAAGTACTTGAATCCTACAAGTCACTAGGAGTAGACTTTATTTTTCAATGCTGGTATTGACAAAGTTGAGCAGGATGAAAAAACTGTTAGAATTGAGTACTCTGTAAATGGTAAAAAAGGTGAGATAGCTGCGGAGGCTCTTTTAGTTGCTACAGGAAGAAGGGCAAATACTGAAGAACTAAACTTAGAAGCAGCAGGCATAAAGGTATCTGAAAGAGGCTTTATAGAAGTAAATAAATACTTGCAGACTAACAAGGACCATATATTTGCCATGGGAGATGTCAATGGTGGACCTCAGTTTACATACGTATCTTTGGATGACTACCGTATTGTTAAAAAGCTATCTAGACGGCAAGGGGTGAATATACTAGGGATGACAGACAGCCAATAGCTTTCTCAGCATTTTTTTACATCCAACATTCTCCAAAGTTGGTCTTAGTGAAAGGGAAGCAAGAGAGGCAGGATACAAGGTTAAGGTGGCAAAAGTTGCCTGTAACTGCAATTCCAAAGGCAAAAGATTTTAGGAAACCAGACTGGTTTATACAAGGCAGTTGTAGACACTGATACAGACCAGATTTTAGGAGTTGTTCTCTTTGGAGAAGAGTCCCATGAGGTTATTAATATTGTTGTATTAGCTATGATTATGAAACAGCCGTATACTTTGTTGGCTAATCAGATCTTCACTCATCCGACTATGGCTGAGGCACTAAATGATTTGTTTGGGATGATTAAGTAAGAAGATTCGAACACTTAAATTTACGACCACCAGCATAGCCTGGTGGTTTTCCTTGTAGGGACGTGTCCCTGTTGAGCTCGCAAAGCGTGCGAAACAATAAACCACCCGCTATGCGGGTGCGCGACAGATGTTATACAAAAAAATCACCATTCCGTAGTATAATTGAATTGTTCAAGCTCAATAATACGAATAGGAAGGTGATTTTATGGCTAATAAAGCGAACAGCTTATCTCACACAAAATGGATGTGCAAATATCATATAGTATTTACACCAAAAATACAGGCGAAAAATAATATACAATCAGTATAAACAAAGTATAGGCCAAATTCTGAGACAATTATGTTCGTATAAAGGTGTAGAAATACTAGAAGGTCATCTTATGCCAGACCATGTACATATGCTAGTAAGTATACCACCTAAAAATTAGTGTATCACAATTTATGGGTTATCTCAAAGGAAAAAAAGTGCACTAATGATATTTGACAAACATGCAAACTTAAAAATATAAATTTGGAAATAGGCATTTTTTTGGTCTGAAGGATACTATGTAAGTACAGTTGGATTGAATTTATTCGTGGTTTGGAATATACTATTGTTAATGAGTGTAGCTGTAAAGTTATTTACGGAGAGATCATGATGGAATATTTATCAATAAAGCAAACATCAGAAAAAAATAGGGTATTATAGTTAGAAGAATATAGGTCCTTTGCACAGAGGGACGTATACCTAGTGCCACAAAGTTTGGTTCATATTTGGCTATTCCTGTAGACGCTGAGAAACCAAATGATAAAAAGAATTAAGAGTGGTAAATATGTAAAGAAAGGTGATATTAATGGATAGAAGTGCTTTCATTAAGACTCTGAAAAGAAGTAATGAAGAAAAACTTAGCCACTACACTTGATCATGAACTTGTCACAAAAGTTTGCTAAAGGGTTTATGGAATTATATAATGGGATTTATTTTTTTAAACAAAGACAAATTAGAATTTATGGAGGTAAGTTATATGGAAAAACTTTAAAGAAAAAAAGAATATAAGGTATTTGAAATGTTTGATAAGCAGTGGGCAGTTGTTACAGCGGGCTCAATGGAACATTATAACAGCTGCACTGTTAGCTGGGGCAGTCTGGGGAATATTTGGGGGACTGCAGGTAAAAAGCAGACCAACGGTTACGGTTTATGTTCATCCAGCTCGTTATACCAGTGAATTTTTGAAAAACAGTGATACTTTCACGGTAAGCTTTTATCCTGAAAGCTGTAAAAAGGCATTGGGCTATATTGGTTCGCATTCCGGCAGGGATGGCGATAAAGCTGTTGGTGCAGGACTGACTCCTATTGAAATCGGTCAGGGTGTAACCTATAAAGAGGCAAATTTAACATTTCTTTGCAAAAAGTTGTATCAGCACCAATTTTCCAAAGAGGATATTACAACTGAAGTTCAGGAGTACTATGCTTCCATGCCAAAAGAATATCCCGATTTCAATGGAGGCTGGCAACCACATATCGTTTTTGTAGGTGAAATTATAGAGGTTAGGGATGAACGGTAAATTCCAGTTTGTCTAGGTACTACTTTTTAACGATAACCTTATGCTATCGTTAAAAAGTATGTGGATATGTTTCCGCATACGAACGTAACTACGTGATATACTTAGTGTTCGCTCATTTCATGTGGAGTGTGTAGCACTGCTGGTTAAGAAATAAAATTATTTTTATTTTGGAGGAATTTATGTTTTTTTCTTTATTTGTGGATTAATATTCTTTATTGTAATGATTGCTGAATTAATATTTACAGTGTATGTTTATATTCAGATTTTATTAGCGGTAAAGGATAATAGAGAGGTTCCTAATTGGGTTTATAAACTTGGACATGCGCTTAAAGGCAGGGGAACTGACTATTATAAAGGATTTTACTGATAAATCAGTTTTTAAATGATATTAATGCTTATATAGTTGGTATGATAATATTAAATATAGTTTGTTTTTGTTTTTTTATGGAAAGTATTCTATGAATAATAAAAATATTGTTTTGGCTAAATGTGAACTTTTTCATTGGCTGTTGTAGGGTTAGTTAATACTTTAGGTAAATGGCTTTTTGGGAGCGATAATTCCAAAGTTTAAATCTAAGAATTTAGATGGTGATTTATCAGCTGCTTCTAATGCTGTTAAAGGAATGTTGCTTATGTCGGTATTTACTTGTGTATCAGTAATGTTGGTTACTGGATTGCCAGAAAGAGTTCCTGTTGTTCAAATAGATAATTGTGCTATATTTGTTGGTGATACATCTGCTAATGAATTGATTTCTAAAGGATTTACTTTTTGTTGGAAAGAATGCGGATGATGTTATTGTAAATAAAAGAAAAAGTCTTTTTTTCATATGGCGAGAAATGCGAAATTGTTAAAAATGGAAAATCTTATGGATATGTTAATTTAACACCTAGATATCAAAAATAAAGCAAAAATTAAAAAGATTGCATTATTACATATATTTCTATTAAAACAGAAGCGGATATTTTTAGAAAATGTGAAGATTTGTAATAGGGATATTTCTAAATTAGGATATACTGATTTTTGAAAGAGATGGATTGCAAAAAGGTTTTTAATATTTCACCAATTACTTATAGAGAAAAATTATGGAAATGGACATTTTTTTATTAAAATGCAAACAGCTCCATATATGCTTTGGAAGAGTTATTCTATGAAGTTTGATTTTAGAGATAATAGTAAATTGAATTTGATTGAAGTTTATGCACAGCATACGGTTTGGGAATAGAAGAGAATATAAATGGAGTAGGCATTTTGCTTACTCCATTTTTTTGTATGATTGATGGAGAAAAAAACTGTATTTGTTATAATTTTTAAAAAATTATATAAAAATGATAAATAGAGGTGATATAATGATGGTGGAAAGGGGAATATATTAATTTAAGGAGTAAATTATGGGGATTATTTATTTGTTTGATAAGTATTTTAAAAAAATATGTTATGAAAGGAACAAAGGCGGTTAATCCATCTAATACTGGTGTTTTTTTGATAATGGTGTTGCTTTGTATTAGAGAAAATGATGTTAATATGTGGTTTTATACAAAGTCTGGTAATACTATTGCTTTTTGATTCAGGTCATAGGGATTTTAAAAAAATGTTAATTTGGAATTTGAAAAAAATTATAAGTAATCCAAATGATGTTAAAAAAATGTTTTTTTATGACACATGTTGATGTGGATCATGCTGGTGGAATGGATAAAAAGGGAATCCTATATTTCCAAATGCTCAAGTTTATATTGGAAATGATGAGGAACAATATTTAACAGGTAAAATGTATAGAATGAAGAAATTGGGATTTTTAAAATTAAAAAGTCGGTGTTAGTTTGAAAAAAATGATTATAAATTACTAAGTGATGGTGAAATTATAAATATTGGTGATATAAAAAAATTGAGGCTATACATATTCCTGGACATACACTTGGCCATATGTGTTATTTAATTGATGATTCTATATTAGTAACTGGTGATTGCTTAGCTATTAATAAAGATGGAGGTTATCCATTTTGGGATTTTTTTACACAGAATCCTGAGTTGAATAGAAAAATCATTGCAAAAAAATTAAAGAAATTTGTACAGGATAAAAAGATTTTTGGCAGTTTGCACTGGGCATAGTGGGTATAGAAAGTATAATGACAGTATTTTTGCACATATTAGCGAAACTGCTAATTATGGTAAAAAGAAACATTTTGATGAAGATGCGCCTGAAGATTATACTAAATATTAATATGTGGATAAATAATTATTATATGTATTAAGAATTTATAAAAATGGATTAATTTATGAAAAGTTAATGTAAGTAGGAGAAGGTTATGAGATTATGGCATGAAAAAATTATTCATTTATTACCTAGAAATCAGTTGCTTGGTCAACATCGAGAATGCTGTGCACTGAGAGGTAAGGGATGGAAAAAGAAACATAAAACAGTGGATTATGTATTTTTGTATTCACCATATAACTTATTTCGCTATCATTTTACTAGTTATGAATGAAAATGAAGAGCAGAGGCTATAAGATTTCAGTAGAATGGATGGATAAGAATTATAGAGGAAAGCAAGCAGAGAATTATTATAATCTTGAGGAAACAAATATTAACAGCCCTATTTATAAAGAACATGATAATGAGTATTTAAAAGGAATGCATAGAAAACTTGAAACAAAAGGGGATTGAAATAGTTTTATAAAGGTTGTGATAATGTAGTGATTTGGAGAAGAAATGGTTAATAGTGAGTTAATTTGGACTAAAGAAGAATATGATTCGGTTGATGAATATAAGGGAAATAGTTATGGTCTTATGAATGTGTTGCTTAATAGAAATGTAACAAAAACGCGAGATTAGGGGAAAAAATATTCACAAGCAGATAATACAGGATTCCAAAGTTTTAAGAAAAAAAGTATTAATAGAATATTAAATATATATTCTGCTATAATGAAGAATTACCTTTTAAATGGAAGAAAGCCTTTAAATAAAAAAGTTTTTAGAGGAATGAGTGATGGTATTATTAATACTTCATTTATATCAACGAGTGAAAGTGTATGGACTGCATTTGGCTTTGCTAGAAGTATTGAAACTATGCCAAATGAATCTGGGTTACTTTTTAATGATTGATTCTCAAAAATGTTCCTTGGGTGGATTTTTGAAAAAAATTTTTACCAATGAGTACGGGGATTGATGAAGAACCGGAAGTTTTGTTTTTACCATTTCAAGTGAAAGAAATTGAAGAAACTAATTTGGCAGAATTGTTTAATGTTGCAAAAATTACAAGGGGAAAATATTGTTAATGAGAAAATTGTTTTTAAAGAGGTTTAGTCAATTAAAGTGTAAAAAAATAAAAAGTGGGAGAACTTGATTATTCTGATATAGAATCTGATTTAACTTTGGATGATTTATGCAATATGGTGAATGAATATGCAAGCAGTATTAATAAAATTAGAACAATGGATAGTCATTCTCCAGAATTTATACATGCATATGCTAAAGTTTTGGAATTTAAAAAAAGCTTGTAATGATTATCTTTGTCAAAAAGTTTAAATATATAAATAGAATTCTTGATGTAGAAATGGATAAGAAAGATGATGAAATCAATTTATCCGATGAATATGATATGCGAAGAGTAAAAAAATAGGTAATACTGGAGAAATGTATCATATAAATGATTTAAAAAAAGTGGTAAAGAGTATTATTTTAAGCCTGCAGTTACTAAAAAGCGGTGAAAAGAGAGATTATAGAGCTTATATACAGGAAGCTGCATATAATGTTCAAAAGATTATTAATCCGGAAGTTGCTGTTAAGTGTAATGTTACTAATATTAATGGTGAATTTGGCGCAATTCAAGAAAAGATTAATGTTGATAGACTGGCTACGGCAAGATTTATAGATTATTTTGAAAAACGATGTTGGTGAATTATCGCCTGAGATGATTGAGCAAATTTTAAATGAATATTTAGTTGATTATGCTTTGTGTAATTATGATGCTCATGCTTCTAATTTTGTGATTGATGAAAATGGTGCTTTGAGAGGAATTGATAAGGAACAATCATTTAGATATATTAATAGGGACCTTCAAAATAATATGTTGTTTAGTACAAATTTTAATAAACAGTATGGTGAAAGTGAAACTATTTATTCGGCACTATTTAAGAAAATGATGGATGGTGAAATTTCTGTAGAGAAACTTGAAGGGTTGAAATATAGAGCGAGTAGATTGGCACAGTTTCCAGATGAGCAGTATAGAAAATTGTTTATGGACTATGCTTATGGTAAATGTAATAGTAATCAAGAAGCGGAGTTATTATTAAGTAGAATTGTTGAAAGAAAAATCAAATATTGTAGAAAGAATTGAGCTTTTAAGTGAAGATATAACTAGAAAAAAATTTAAAAGAGTAATGTAAGAAACTCTGTGATAGATTTTGCGGTTAGCGCAACTGAGGAAAGAACTACTATATAGTGAAATTAATGAGCAATCCAAAAACAATACAAGAAGGTATGTTGTCAAAATGTAATATTTCTACTGTAAAGAAATTAGAAGATAAATAAGTTATTTGAAGGGGGATTTTTATGAAAATTAATGATTTTTAATATTAATAACGAAAAAGTAATGATTTTTTTTACATCCGATGCTTGCTTCTTCAGAGGCTATGATTAAACATATAACTAGTAGAATTGGTGATGGATATCGTTATATAATTCCTGATTTATCAGCACATGGTGAAGAAAGCAAAAAAACATATATTAGTTCTAAGGATGAAGCGGAGAGTCTTTATAATTATTTAAAAAAAGAAAATATAAAAAAAGGTTGAATTTGCTTATGGAGCTTCACTTGGTGGGGTAGTGCTATTTGATTTATTAAAAATATAATGATATTGATTTTGGACATTTATTTTTTTGAAGGGCCTAGTTTTTTTATGAGCATGCTAGAATAAGAGGCTGTCTTTTTAAAAATTAATAATGCTTAGAATTAGAAATGTTGCTATTTTTTTAATAAGGAAAGAGCAATTAAAAAAATGAGTGCAATTTATGGGAGCGAGGCGGCTGTTGCAATGGTTGATCAATTTGCTTCAATGGATGCAGAAAGTGTAAAAAAATATTGTTAAAGATTGCTCTTTTGTTAACTTGCCAAATATGTCAAAAAGAATTGCAAGAAAAAAATGTGTTTTTTTCTTATGGTGAAAGAGATGATGACTTGGGACAAGCTAAAAAAAGTTATTCCTGTTAAATATCCAAACGCTAAATTTAAGATAGATGATGGGTATGGTCATTGTGAGAGAATCTCTAAGGATTCTGATAAATATGTTAAGGAATTGATGGAAGAAATTGATAGATGATATTAAAAATATTTTTGCAATATTTATTTCGTTATGTTATTATCATATAAAGTTATAAATTAGAGGTAATTTATGAAAAAAAGACAAAAAGATAAGATTAGTGATGTAAAAAAATAAAAAGAAATTCGAGAAAAATAAGAGAAGATAAATACAATGAAATGAGGGATTTCTTTGAAAAGAAATTGAATTATTATAATCAAAGCAATGATAAATATGGAAATGTAATTGATAATTCAATTGATTTGTATATGGAAGAAATCAATAAATTAGTAATTATATATAATAAATTATTTGATAATATTTCAAAGTTTATTGAAGAGGAAAATTGTAAAAAAGTTTGAAATCAATGACGATTTATTGAAGTTAAATGATAAATTGAAAAAAATGATTTAAATAATGAACTTGAAAAGAATTAAAAATTTTAAAAAAATGATTGATGCTTGCACTAAAAAAAGCGATTAATCATGATGCATTGATTGAAGAATTTAAAAGAAATGCAAAAATAAATATTTTGATGAATTGGAAAAATGTTTTTAATGAAATTTTTAAGATTAATTTTTTTATCAAATAGTCATTTTTGATGATTCTTTTTTTGGGTAAGTTTAAAAAGAAATTTTGTAGCAATTTTTTTAGGTCGAAGAAAGTTCGAAAGATTTTTTTAAAAAGAATATAATGATTTTATGTTAAAAAGATTTTTGAAGAAAAAAATGATAAGAAAAATCAAAAAAACTTAAAAAAAGAAATTAATAAAGTAACTGAATTAATTGAGATTAAAAAAAGCAAGAAGTTCAGAATGAGTATTATAGAATGATTGCTTAAATATTAGGAATTTACTGTGAAAGTGAATTCCTTTTTATTGAATAAATGCTATAGTTGTGTTACTATAATTATAGTTTGATTAATGAAGGGAGATAATATGTCAGTATTAGTTACAGGTGGAGCTGGGTTTATAGGTTCACATGCTGTTGTAGAATTATTAAATGCTAAAGAAGATGTTGTTATTATTGATAATTTAGTTAACAGTAAGATTGATTCAATTGATATGATTGAGAAAAATAACAGGTAAAAGAGTTAAATTTTATAAAGAGGATTTAGTTAATAGGGATGCTGTTAATAAAAATATTTGATGAGAATCCAGAGATAGATTCAGTTATTCACTTTGCAGGATTGAAAGCAGTTGGTGAATCTGTTGATAAACCAATTGAATATTATGAAAATAATTTGCAAAGTACATTGGTGTTAGTTGATGTCATGAGAAATCATGGAGTTAAGAAAAATCGTTTTTTTCTTCATCTGCTACAGTTTATGGGAATCCTAAAGTTGTTCCAATTACTGAAGATTCTGAAGTTACACATGCTACAAACCCTTATGGCGAAACAAAAGTTATGATTGAAAGAATTTTTGACTGATATTGCTTTTTGCTGATAAAGATTGGTCTGTTGTATTACTTAGATATTTTAATCCTATTGGTGCACATGAAAGTGGTCTTATTGGAGAGTCTCCAAATGGAATTCCTAATAATTTAATGCCATATATTAATCAAGTTGCTGATGGTAGACTTGAGAAATTAAGAGTATTTGGTAATGATTATGATACACATGATGGAACTGGTGTTAGAGATTATATCCATGTTGTTGATTTAGCAAAGGGACATATTAAAGCTATTGAATATGCTAATAAAAAAATAAAGGTGTAGAAACATTTAATTTAGGTACTGGAAATGGATATTCTGTACTTGACATTGTTAAAGCTTTTTGAAAAATGCAAATGGTATTGAAATACCATTTGTAATTACAGAAAAGAAGAGCTGGAGATATTGCAGTTTGTTATGCAGATCCAAAAAAAGCAAGTGAAGTTTTAGGATGGAGAGCTGAAAAGAATTTAGAAGATATGTGCAAGGATTCTTGGAGATTTACTCAAAAATACAGCTAAAAGTCTTTAAATTAATAGTAGTTATCATTTTGGGTCAATGTAATATAATTATATTAGAGATTAGATATGTTATGACATTAAAAAAATTGTATAATATAAAAAGCATTTAGCTTTTAGAAAAATGAACACTTTTAGTTTTGTTATATGTTGTTTTAGAATAATTTAGGCGTATACAAATCTATAAAAAAATTAATAAAATTGATGAAAATAGAGTAAAAAGACATCCAAAATGAATAAAAAAATTTGGGTGTTTTTTTATTCATTATTTGTACAATATAAGCATACATAATTAGGAAGGAGGAATATAAATAATAAAAAAATATGAGTAAAGTTGCAAATATGTTAAAAAAATGATAAAAATTTTTAAAAAGATGAAAAAAATTCATAATATGAAGGACCTAGCAGAAAAAAATTGAAATCTCACCTAGAATGGTTAAACAGTATAAAAAAACGAGTTAGAACAAGCGGGAATATATATTGAATCTAAAAGAGGAATTAACGGTGGGTATTATTTAAATAAAGAATTAAATAATATAGATATAGGACTAACATATCAAGAATTAATAAAATTAAAAAGAAATAGAACAATATTTTTAATGATGATCAAGACTTCAAAAAAAGATAATTGGTAAAATAATTGAAAGTTACGAGAAAAAAATATAAATGAAGCTGATTTGAAGAAAAATCAATAGAATTCAAGAGCTTGGAAAAAAATCAATTTAAAAAGATACATATTTAAGTCTTAGAAAAAGCAATTAATAGAAAAAAACAAAGTAAAAAAATAAAAATACTATTCAAAATGATTCTGGTTTGAATGATAGAGTTATTCATCCTGCTGAAATGTTTTACTATTTAGAAGAATGGTATGTTGCGGCATTTTGTGAAAAAAAGAAATGCTATTAGATTATTTAAACTTAATGATATACAAGAATACGAAATTCTAGATGATAAATATGAAAAATTTTTGAATTGAAAAAAATAAAAATAGACATATATATTTCTTATTTCTATGCTAAAATGATATTAAAAGATGATTTATAAAAAGTGATGATATGATTATAATCGAAGATGAATTATAAAAAAAGACATTGCGGTGGAAATCGAAACTGAATAGAGTCATGTTTGCCTTAATATCAAAAATTTATAGGAGGATATTAATAATGAAAGAAATATATTTTGTTACACATAATAAGGGAAAAAAATAGCATCAGCTAGTAGACAATTAGAAGGAGTAAATTTTAAAAATATTTGAGTATGAGTTAGATGAACCAAGAAGTGATGACATAAAAATACATATCAAAAATATAAGGTTATGGAATCATATAAATTAGTGAATAAACCATGTATATCTTTGGATTGTGGATTTTGGATAGATGAATTAGGTGGATTTCCAAAAAGCTTATGTTAATTTTGCATTAGATACAATTGGAATTGATGGTATATTAAAGTTAATGGAGAAAAAAAGAAAAATAGAAAAATGCAGATTTACGGAATGTTTGTCGTATTATGATGGAAATGAATTATATCAGTTTATGGGAAAGCATGAAGGAACTTTGTCTGAAGAAAGATTAGGAAATGATACAAAAAAATAAATGGTCTGATTTATGGTATATTTTTTTAAAACCATTTGGATATGACATAACATTGGCACAAATGACTGATGAGCAAAAGAACAAAAAGAATAAAAATATGAAGATGTAGATGCTATGAGAGAGTTTGCAAAGTGGTATAAAAATGAATAATGATGTATAGCGTAAAAAGAAACAGGAAAAAAAGAGATATGTTAATTCATTGATATATATTATTGTATATCAATATAAGGAGGAATTATTAATGAAAAAGATTATTATATGCCACAGGGAATAAGTATAAAAATCGAATCAATGAGAGAAAAGACTTAAAGGAACTGATATTGAAATTATTTCACCAAATGATCTAAATATTAAATTAAATGTTGTGGAAGATGGAAAAAAACGGTTGTTGAAAATGCACGAAAAAAAGCTAAGGCATATTATGATGCTACTAAAAATACCAACAATTGCTGGAGATACAGCATTATTTATAGAAAAAAATTTGAAGAGCAACCTGGATTATACGTACATAGGGTTAATGGTAAAGAACTAACAATAGAAGAAACATTAGAATATTATGTACAAGAATTAAAAAAGTTGGTGGAACAAGCGAAGCATATTATTATACAGGGTTAGTTATGATAAAAGATGATATAGAATATAACAAAAGAAATTAAAGAAGATAAATTTATTTTTACATCGAAAATGAGTGATAAACCTTCAAAAATATGATGGATTATCTAGAATTCAAATAGACCCAAGATTAAATAAATATGTTTTGCGAATTAACAGAAGAAGATATAAAAAAATAGAAATAATACTTTTGATGTAGAATGTGTTAATTTTATTAAGTCAGTATTAATATAAAATACTCTATTAAATTATCATAAATAAAAAAATAAAAGACGGTTTAACAAAATATTTTATATATTTTGTCAACAGTATGACATATAATAACGCTAAAATCTTATACAACCGCAAGTTGTATATGAGGGAATTTTTGTAAAAATCAATACACAAATTAAAAAAATATTATGTTATAATGTTTTTGATAAATTTTATGGCATAATATTTGAGAATTTTTTTCAAGCGTAATTTTTGAGTTGGCGTAACTTTTTAAAAAAATGTTATTTTTAACGCAATTCAGGCGTAATCGTTTTTAATAAGTAATTTTGTAAACCCTTGAAAAAAATAAGGGTTTACAATTTTTGCGTTTTTATGCTAATTTTTTTATAGAAAAAAAGCTTGAAAAGAGCTTGAAATCAACGAAAATTGAGGAGGAATAAAAAAATGAGTGGACATAGTAAATGGCATAATATTCAAGCAAAAAAAGGCAAAGCAGATGCAGCTAGAGGAAAAAAATATTTACTAAATTAGGAAGAGAGATTTTAGTAGCAGTTAAGGCTGGTGGTCCTGATCCGGTAAGTAACTCTAAATTAAAAGATGTTATTGCAAAATGTAAAGCAAATAACATGCCAAATGATACTATCAATAATGCGATTAAGAAAGCTTCTGGTGAAGGTAGCAATAAAGTTTATGAAGAAATGATTTATGAAGGTTATGGAGTAAATGGTATTGCTGTTTATGTCGAAGCTAGTACAGATAATAAAAATAGAACAGCAGCTGATGTAAGACATGTGTTTGACAAGGCTGGTGGAAATTTAGGAACATCTGGATGTGTAAGTTATATGTTTGAGCAAAAAGGTATTATTGTAATTGATAAAGCGACAGCTAAAATGTCAGAAGATGATATTATGATGCTTGCAATTGAAAATGGTGCAGAAGATTTTAAAGCTGATGAAGAATGTTATGAAATTACAACAGCACCAAGTGAGTTTTCTGTTGTTAGAGAAGCTTTTAGAAAATGCAGGGAATTGAATTTGTTGAAGCTGAGGTACAAATGGTACCATCTACAACTGTTGAACTTGATGATGCTTCTGCTGAAAAAAATGCAAAGATTAATTGACAATCTTGAAGATTTAGATGATGTAATGAATGTATATCACAATTGGGCAGAATAATATTTAATGAGAGGTAGAGCATGAAAAATAGGTATAGTAGGATTACCAAATGTAGGAAAAGAGCACTTTGTTTAATAGTATTACAAAAGCTGGAGCTGAGTGTGCAAATTATCCTTTTTGTACGATTGAACCAAATGTTGGAATAGTTCCTGTTCCGGATGAAAGACTTGAAGTTCTTGGAAAAAAATGTATGATAGTGATAAAATAACACATGCAGTTATTGAGTTTGTAGATATTGCTGGACTTGTAAAAGGTGCAAGCAGGGGTGAAGGTCTTGGAAATAAATTTTTTTATCACATATTAGAGAGACCGATGCGATTTTTAGAAGTGGTTAGATGTTTTGATGATTCAAACATAATACATGTTGATGGGAATGTTAATCCAATTAGAGATATTGAAACAATTAATTTGGAATTAGTTTTAGCAGATTTGGAATCTGTTAATAAAAAGAATTGAAAGAGTTTCTAAACTTGCAAGAAATGATAAAAAAATATGTTCAAGAGGAAGAAATTTTTAGAAAGATCAAAAGAAGTTCTTGAAAAATGGAAGACCTGCAAGAAGCTTAGAGTTTGATGATGAAGAAAAAGCAATTATCAAAGATGCTTTTTAATAACAATGAAGCCAATTTTATATGTAGCAAATATTTCTGAAGATGATCTTGGAAAAGAAGATAATGAATATGTTAAAGAAGTTAAAAAAATATGCTTCAGAAGAGGGGAATTTAGCAATCAGTTTATCTGTTAAAGTTGAAGAAGATTTATCAACTCTTGAAGGTGATGAAGAGAGAGAAATGCTTGAAGCGTATGGCTTAGAAGAATCAGGATTGGATACGGTTGTTAGAGCTTCATATGATTTGCTTGGACTAATGTCATATTTAACTGCTGGTAAACAGGAGTGTAGAGCTTGGACTATAAAAAAAGGTACAAAGGCTCCATAAGCTGCTGGTAAAAATCCATACAGATTTTGAAAGAGGATTTATTAAAGCAGAAATTGTTTCTTATAATGATTTGATTGAAAATGGAACTTATCAAAAAGCTAAAGAATCAGGTTTAGTAAGACTTGAAGGAAAAAGAATATGTTATGAAAGATGGGGATATTGTAGAATTTAAATTTAATGTATAATTAATTTTACAATATTGTATAAAATTGTCAAAAAGTATTGACATCATAGAAAGCTAAATTTATAATGTCAATATGAATGTTAGAAATTAAAAATAAGTAAGGAGATTTGAGTTATGAATAAAGTAACAAAAAGTAGTAGCAATATTAATGACAGTAGCAGTAGTAGCTATGGTTTTTGCATTTAGTAATGTTTTTGCTACAGGTATATCACTTCCAGTAAATAGTGGAAATGGAGTAGCAGCTACAGGAACAAATACACCAGCACCAACAACACCAGCACCAACAGCTGGAGCAGCAAATACAACAACAAATACTACTGCAGTAAACACAACTTTAAGATCAGCAACAACAAACACAACAAATACAACAAAAAATACAGTTGCTAATACAAACACAATCAACAATAATCTTGTAAAAGATAAAGAAGAATTACCTAAAAACAGGTGAATTTGATGTATATATTATTTCTGTAGTAGCAGTAGTAGTAGTTTTTAGTTGGTGGATTTGCATTTGTTAAATCAAGAAAAAAATTAACTAGTCACTAGTTATTGTTATAAATTTAATTTAGATATAATTTTTAAAAAAATATTTTTTTAAAGGAAAAAGGTAATGTTTTTCATTACCTTTTTTTATTATATTTTTAAAAATATTAAAATATCTATAAATGGTTTTTAATTTTTAAAGTATTTATGATAGAATACAAAAAAATCTAGTTATAATTTAGGAGGTTTATTTTTGTATAAAAAGAGTTTTATTAAAAATTAAGTGGTGAAGCACTTGCAGGTGATGCAAAAATTCGGTATTGATGAAAAATACAATGGCTGGAATTTGTGGAGCTGTTAAGGAATTACATGATATGGGAGTTCAAGTTTCTATAGTTGTTGGAGGTGGAAACTTCTGGAGGGGCAAATATGGAAGCAAAATGGAAAGAACAACAGCGGATTATATGGGAATGCTTGCTACAATAATGAATGGTTTAGCATTACAAGATGCAATTGAAAAAAATTGGAGTTCCTACAAGAGTTCAAACTGCAATAGAAATGAGACAAATAGCAGAGCCTTTTTATTCAAAGAAGAGCTATGAGACATATTGAAAAAAATAGAATTAATATTTTTTTGCAGGAGGTACAGGAAGTCCTTTCTTTTCTACTGATACAGCGGCGTCATTGAGAGCAGCAGAAACTAAAGCAGAAGTTATTTTAGTTGCTAAGACAATTGATGGTGTTTATACAGCAGATCCTAAAGTTGATCCAAATGCTAAAAAAATATGATAGAGTTTCATATCAAGAAGTTTTGGAAAAAGATTTAAAAGTTATGGATTCTACAGCAATTTCATTATGTAAGGATAATAATATTCCTTTTAGTTGTTTTTGCAATGAATGATCCTAAAAAAATATAATTAGAGCAGTTAAAGGTGAAAAATATTGGTACAGTTGTATCAAATGATTAAGGAGTTTATATGAGTTTAGAAAAATATTGATGAAAAAAATGGATAAAGTTGTTGAAAGATTGGAAGTTAATTTTTCAGAGATAAGAGCTGGTAGAGCAAATCCGGCAATTTTAAATAAGGTTCAAGTTGAATATTATGGGGCTATGTCACCATTAACACAAATTGCCTCAGTATCAGTACCTGAAGCAAGATTAATAGTTATTCAACCATGGGATAAATCTTTATTATCTCAAATCGTTAGAGCTATTGAAATGGCTGAGATTGGAGTTAATCCAATGAATGATGGACAAGTTATTAGATTGAATTTCCTGAATTGACAGAGGAGAGAAGAAAAAGATTTGGTTAAAGAAGTTAAAAAAATTATCTGAAGAATCTAAAGTTGCTATTAGAAATGTTAGAAGGGATGAAATGGATTTAGTTAAAGCACAATTAAAAAAACAGTGAAATCTCTGAAGATGAAGCAAAAATCTGATGAAGCAAAGATCCAAAAAGAAAACAGATGATTATGTTGCTAAAATTGATGAAATTACAGCAAAAAAAGAAAAAAAGATATAATGACAGTTTAAAAGATATTGGGAGGTTTTATGTCTGAAGGAAATAAATTAGAACATTTAGCGATTATTATGGATGGCAATCGTAGATGGGCAAAAAGAAAAAAATCAATGATGACTACAATGGGACATAAAAAAAGGTGCGGATGTTTTAGTAGATACTGCTAAATATTGCAATGAAATAGGTTTAAAATACTTGACTGTTTATGCTTTTTCAACGGAAAATTGGAAGAGAACTGAAGAAGAGGTTGGCTACCTAATGGGACTTTTAGGAGTTTATTTGGATAAATTTTTAAAAAGAACTTGATATGGAAAAATATTAAGATTAATTTTTATTGGTAATATTGATGTTATTGACAGTAGTTTAAGTACTAGAATTAGAAATCTTGAAGAAAAAAACAGCGAATAATACAGGATTAAATTTAATGATTGCTTTCAATTATGGCGGAAGGGATGAAATTGTTAGAGCTTGTAGAAATATTGCTGAAAAAAAGTTAAAAAAATAATGAATTAAATGTAGATGATATTGATGAGAATCTTTTCTCTAATCATTTATATACTTCTGGAAAGAAGGATCCTGATTTAGTTGTTAGAACTAGTGGTGAAATGAGAACAAGTAATTTTTTTACCATGGCAAATTACATATAGTGAATTCTTACCACTTGATAAATATTAGCCTGATTTTACAAAGGATGATGTTGATTTTTTTGTGTTGAAGAATTTTCAAAACGTAAGATAAGAAAGGGAAAAATAATGGAGAAGAGTAAAAAATTTTATAGCAAGATATCTTACAATTTTAATTGGAGCACCATTGGTGATACTGTTATTTATATATGCTAATCAATTAATAATAAATATATTTGTTTCAATAGTTTCAATAATAACACTTCGTGAATATTATGAGTGTTTTAAAAAGAACTGGAAAAAGCAAAAACCTACTCAATGGGTTGGATATTTGAATTGTATTTTAATAACAATACTTCAATTTGTTGATAAGGAAAAAGTTGTATGCGACTATGTTAATAGTTTTAGCAATGTCAATGCTTATACTATTTATAGAGCAAATAATTACTGGTGGAAAAAGACTATAGTTGATATAATGGTTACTATTTTTCGGAATTGCTTATGTACCATTTTTTTATTAGTGTTTTTTTACATTATTACGTGATAAGCAACCAATGGGATTGATATATATTGCTTATATTTTTTTACATCTGCATGGGGAAGCGATACATTTGCTTATTTAATAGGTAAAAAGTTTGGAAAAACATAAACTTACACCTATTAGTCCAAAGAAAACTGTTGAAGGAGCAATTGGTGGTGTACTTGGAGCATTATTGTTTTTCATTGCTTTATACAGTTGTAATCAATAATTTTTATGCATTTATCAATTAATTATCTACATATTTCTATAGTGACAATTGTATTAGCTATTATTGGAGAAATTGGAGATTTAGCTGCATCTGGAATTAAGAGATATTGTGGAATTAAAGATTTTAGTGATTTATTACCAGGACATGGTGGTATGCTTGATAGAATAGATAGCTTGTTGTTAATAACACCTTTTTGCATATATTTTATTTGTAATGTTATAGTTTTTTTCTATGGAGGAATAATGGAAAAGAACAAAAGAATTGAAATTGGTTTTTCCCTGACTTTAATATAAATGAATCATTTGCTAATTTAATAATAATTGATGCAAATTTGTATAAGAGAACCAATAAACTAGAAATGTTTATTGGTTCAAATTATGTGCTTGATATTATTGATTTGGCTAAGTTTAGGAATTTTTTTGATTAATAAATTCAAATTTACTGATGTTGAATTTAAAATTAATTATGATGAATCTTTAAATGAACTTTTAAAAAGAATCGATAAATTTACAATGGAACAATATTGTGAAGTATATGAATGTTTTTAATCCAATGATTGGAGCATTTTTAGCAGGAAGCAATGCCGATATTGATGCTGATAAATTAATTATAAATAATATTTGTAGTGAATTTGCTAATATGATTAAAAAAATCAGAAGTTGGATAAATATATTCATGAATTTATTTTTAAATTATTTTGGAATGGGCTTAAAGATTGATTTTGATACTAACAAAGATACAGTTACTGAAATTTTTTTCAAAAAGAGAAGGATGTACTTGTAAAGGAATTTATTTCAACGGCTAATGATATTGCTGTTAAAAAAATAGTGTTGAACAGCCAAATAAGCCTAAAGAGACATCTACCTATAATACTCAAAAAAAGTTTTAATAAAGTATATTTTCCAAAAAAATGATGGAGAACAGAACAATAAAAAAATCAGAGCAAATTAGTGATGATCCTAATTTGATAATTGGTAGAAATCCTAATAATTCTAATTTTAATAAGAATGTTACTAAGTTAATTGATATACAACCTGAAAAAGACAGTTGTTCATGTTGAAGGCAAGGTTGTAAAGATGAATGATGTGAGACAAACTAAGACGGGTAGATTTATTATTTCTTTTTGATATATATGATGGCAGTACTACTCTTAATTGTCAGTCATTTGTTAATGAGGATGCTAAGGCAAAAGCGGAAAAAGAATTTAAAAACCGGGTACTTGGGTTAAAGTTGAAGGAAATGCAGGTTTTAATGATTTTATTAAAAGAAATCAACATTAATGCAAACACTGTTGTAAAGATCGATGGATATAGTGAACCTAAGAGGGATGCAGATAATGCTGATAAAAAGAGAGTTGAACTACATCTTCATACTCAGATGAGTCAACTTGATGCTGTTGCAAGTGCTTCAACTCTTATTAAAAGAGCAATGTCTTGGGGGTGGAAGTCAATAGCTATTACTGATCATGGTGTTGTTCAATCTTTTCCAGAAGCTTGTCATACTGTTGAAGGAAATGATGATTTTAAAGTTATTTATGGTGTTGAAGGGTATTTAGTTCCTGATGAAAAATTCAGTTTTGTCAAATGATAAGGGACAAACTTTAAAGGACACAACATATTGCGTATTTGATTTGGAGACAACTGGTTTTTCTTTTTAGAACTGAGAAAAATTACTGAGATTGGTATAATGAAGATTCGAAATGGTGAAATAATTGATACTTTTGAAACTTTTTGTTAATCCAGAGAAGCCTATTCCGCTAAAAAGTTCAAGAAGTTACTCATATTACCGATGATATGGTAAAGGATGCTCCTAAGATTGAAGAAGTTTTACCTAAAGTTATGGAGTTTTTTTGGAGATTCTGTACTGGTTGCGCATAATGCGGATTTTGATACGGGATTTTTAAGATACAATTGTCAGCAGCTTGGGTATAAATTTGAAAAATACATATCTTGATACACTTGCATTGGCTAAAAAAATTTGTTTCCTAATTATAAAAAAATACAAATTAGGTGTTATTGCTGAAAATTTAGGAATTGAAGTACTTGTTGCTCATAGAGCTCTTGATGATGTTGATACAACTGTAAAAGTGTTTAATATAATGTGTAAAAATGCTTGAAGATGCAGGAGTTGAAAAAAATTATCAGATATTGATAAGAGTGAAGAAGGTAGTGCGAATTATAAGAAAAATAAAGAGTAATCACATTATTATTTTAGCTAAAAAAATTATGTTGGATTAAAAAAATTTTATATAAATTGGTTTCATATTCTCATGTTAATTATTTCTTTAAAAAAGCCATTAATTTTAAAAATCAATTCTTAATAAGCATAGAGAAGGATTGATTTTAGGTAGTGCTTGTAGTGAAGGTGAATTATATAAGGCAATATTAAAATGGAAAAACCTGATGATGAATTAGAGGAAATTGCTAAATATTATGATTATTTGGAAGTTCAACCATATATGAATGATGATTATTTGGTTAGGGATGGTACTATTGAAAATCATGAGGGGCTTAAAAAAATATTGTTAGAAAAAAATTGTGGATTTGGGTGAAAAAGTAAATAGACCTGTTTGTGCAACTTGTGATGTGCATTTTATGGATCCACAGGACGAAATTTATAGAAGAATGATTCAAGCGGGACAAAAAAATATGCTGATGCAGACAATCAAGCACCTTTATATTTAAGAAACACAGAAGAAATGCTTGAAGAGTTTAGTTATTTAGGTAAGGAAAAAAAGCTGAAGAGATTGTTGTTACAAATACTAATTTAATCTCTGATATGTGTGAAAGGATTTCTCCTTTATCTCCTGAAAAAAATGTGCACCACATATTCCAGGATGTGAAAAGATGATTGAGGATATTGCTTATGATAGAGCTCATGAACTTTATGGTGAAGAATTACCAGAGATAGTTGAAAGCAGATTGAAAAAAAGGAGCTGGATTCAATTATTTCTAATGGATTCTCGGTTATGTATATTATTGCTCAAAAACTTGTATGGAAATCTAATGAAGATGGATACATTGTTGGTTCCAGAGGTTCTGTTGGTTCTTCTTTTGTAGCAAACATGACTGGTATTACTGAAGTTAATTCATTGCCACCACATTATAGATGTCCTAATTGTAAATATTCCGATTTTACTGATTATGGTGTGAAAAAAATGGTTTTGATTTACCTGATAAAAAAATTGCCCTAAGTGTGGAAGTAGAATGGATAAAGATGGTATGGATATACCGTTTGAAACATTCCTTGGATTTAATGGAGATAAGGAGCCTGATATTGATTTAAACTTTTCGGGTGAATATCAAGCTAAAGCTCACAAATATACAGAAGTTATTTTTGGTAAGGGCACTACTTTTAAAGCTGGAACTGTTGGTACTGTTAAGGAAAAGACGGCATTTGGATATGTTAAGAAATATTATGAAGATAAGGGAGTTCCTGTTAGTAATGCAGAAATTGACAGAATTTCTTTGGGGTGTGTTGGGATAAAGAGAACTTCAGGTCAGCATCCTGGTGGTATTATAGTTGTACCTAAGGGAAGGGAAATTTATGAGTTTACTCCAGTGCAGCACCCTGCTGATGATCCTAATTCTGATATCATTACAACTCATTTTGATTATCACTCAATTGACCAAAACTTATTAAAACTTGATATTCTGGGTCATGATGATCCGACGATTATTCGTATGTTATATGATTTAACTGGATTTGATCCAACAAAAGTACCACTTGATGATAAGGAGACGATGTCGATTTATTCTTCAACTGAAGCTCTTGGTGTTACTCCTGAAGAAATTAAGTCTGAAGTTGGAACTTATGGAATTCCTGAGTCAGGCACAAAGTTTGTTAGGGGAATGCTTTATGAAACAAAACCTACAACTTTTGAGGAATTGATTAGAATTTCAGGACTTTCACATGGTACTGATGTGTGGCTTGGAAATGCTCAGGAATTAATTAATAATGATGTAGCACCATTGAATCAAGTTATTTGTACTCGTGATGATATTATGATTTATTTGATTAAATGTGGTCTGCCTAAGAATACAGCATTTAAGATTATGGAGCTTGTACGTAAGGGAAAAAGTTGCAAAAAGCCCGGACAAATGGGCAGAATTTAAGAAAGCAATGGAGGAAAAAGAAGTTCCTACCTGGTACATTGATTCTTGTAATAAAAATTAAATATTTGTTCCCTAAGGCCCATGCTGCAGCATATGTTACAAACGCTTTTAGAATTGCATGGTTTAAAGTACATATTCCTAAAGCATATTATTGTGCATATTTTACTATTAGGGCGAATGCTTTTGATAGTGAGATAATGTGTAATGGCCAGGATAGAGTTAGAAATAAAATGAGAGAAATTGAATTACTAGGAAATGCGGCGACTGATACTGACTCGGCAATGTATGAAACTTTGGAAATTGTAAATGAAATGTATGCTAGAGGAATTAAATTTTTGCCAATTGATTTATACAAATCATCTGCAACAAGGTTTTTTTAATGGAGGATGATGGTATTAGACCACCACTTAATTCATTACCTGGTTTTGGTACTGTAGCAGCCGAAGGTATAGAAAAAGGCGAGAAAAAGAAGGTATGTTTGATTCTATTGATGAATTAAAAATTAGGGCTAAAACTTGGTAAATCGGGTATTGAATTATTGAGAAATGCTGGTTGTTTAAAAAGGAATGACTGAAAGTAATCAAATGAGTTTATTTATTTAGGAGGATTAATTATGTGGTTGAAAAATAATTAGTGGAGTTATATTATTTTTTTAATGTGATTGGATATTTGCTTATTTGGATGCAAATGGACAAAAAAATGTTAGTATAAAAATGAAGGATTCAATATTGAATAAAATAATAGGAGCATTATCACTACTTGGAGGATTTATTGGTGTGTATTTAGCTGCAAGAATGTTTGGTTTTGCAGTGGGAGAAAAAGTGGTTTAACATAATTTTAAAAAGATTTATTGCTCTAGAATTATTGGTAATACTGGGCTTTGTTATTTATTATAATGTGGATTTTTCTCAATTAAATTTACAAAGCATATATCGATAAAAATGAATTATGTAATCGGTGTAAAATCAATAAATACCAAAAAAATAGTATGTGGATAATGTGGATAACCCTGTTAATAACTAAAAAAACACTGATTAAAAAAATGTAAAGAAAAATGAAATATTGGAAATGTGAATTTTTTTCTGATAATTATGTGTAAATTATGTATATTTTTTTATTATGTTTTTTTAAATTATAAAAAAATGGTAATTTGGATATGGAGGTATAAAAAATGGTTTGTTCTAGATGTGGAAGTAGTAATTGTCAAATTATTAATGAAGTTTCTACTTCAGGAAAAGATTTTTCTGCAACAAAGGGATGTTGTGGATGGTTTATGTTTGGACCAATTGGATTAATTTGTGGTTCTTGTGGTGAAGGAAGACAAATTAATAGTCGCAATTATTGGGTTTGTAATAATTGTGGGAGAAAGTGGACGGCTTAGAATTAATGAAGTTTGATTTTTAAGAAAAAAAGATGATATTTGGTTTAAGTTGATGAATTATGGCGAAAAAAATTAGGATGTCATCAAATGCCGGAAAGAAGTTTTTATCAAAGGATATCAATGTCCGGTTTGTGCAAGATGTAGTGGAGCGATGGTTAGTGAAATTGTTGCTATTATTTGCATTTTTAATTGGACTTAGAATACCTTTATGGGTTTCGTTTTTTTACTAACTGCAATAATGGGAATTGATTGGTTAATTCAGCGTTTAAAGATAATTAAATCTAATAATGTTAATAGATTTATTACAGGGTTTTGTCGGTGGTTTCGGACTAACATATATCTATTACTATGTGATTATATTTATATTAAAAATTTATTGGAATAATTTAGGGAGGCTATTTTTAAATAGCCTCTTTTTAAAATAATACATAGCTGATCATTTGAGCTTCTTGACGATTATGGTATTTTTATGTTAAAAATATTCAGAGTTTTTTTAAAAAAGAGGTGAAAAAAATAATGGGTGACGAGCCGTGTCATTGTATGAAAAATATATAATTTAATAAACAGCGTTAACCCGTTATTTATAATATAATAGGGTTTGTTAATTAAATATATATTTTCTCCAATCATTAATTTTTTTAATGATTTTTTTAGTATATTAGTAAAAATAGGAGGAATGTTATGGAAAAAAAGTAATTGACTTAAATTCATTAACAGATGAATTAAAAATTGATTGATATTGCAAAAAAACGTTATCTGAATATGAGGATAATCAAATTGTGCTTTTATGTACTGCTTTAACAGATGAAAAAGTTGGCAATGGTATTGGAGCATGCTGATGAAAAATATTCAGCTTAAAAATTATTAGTTATTTGACTAATGAAAAAGATTTTAAAAGATTTTTTTGGATATATGCAAAAAGATGATATTGCAGATATTTTAGGAATGCTTAAAAATTTATAAAAAGAAAAGAATTGCTTAATTTAATGATTGAAGGTGATAGAAAAAATTCTAACATCTTTACTTGGATATAAAGAAGATTCTGCAGGTGGTATTATGACTACGGAGTTTATAATATTTAAGCAGGACATGACTATTAAAGACACTTTAAAAGAAATTAAAAAAATGGCCCCTAAAAAAATGAATTGCTGGATACATTATTTATATCTGATAATACTAGAAAAGTCGTTGGTACAGTTGAATTAAGAGATGTTTTGATTAATGATAATGATACGATTTTAGCTGATATTTCTAGCAAGAACTTTATTTCAGTTGAACCAGAAGTAGATCAAGAAGAAGTTGCGGCGATGTTTAGAAAAATATGATTTAACTGTTTTGCCAGTTGTTAATAAAAAGCAAATTATTTTAGGTATTATTACAGTTGATGATGTTATGGATGTTATGGTTGAAGAACAAACAGAGGATATCTTAAAGATGGGTGGTGTTGCTAAAGAAGAAACACTTAATTCAACTTTTTGGGATTCGGTTAAACTACGTCTACCATGGCTTGTTATTAATTTGTTAACAGCATTTTTTTAGCAGCATTGACAGTAAAAAGCTTTTGAAGGAACAATAGCAAAAGTTGTGGCATTATCATCTACAATGTCAATGGTTACAGGTATGGGTGGAAATGCTGGAACTCAAACTGTTTCAATTATAATAAGAAATATTGCAATGGGTAATATTGAACTAAAAAGATGCTTTACCTCAACTTAAAAAAAGAGATATTGCTAGGATTAGTTAATGGATTAGTTATTGGTATTATAACTGGTATAGTAGTTGGAATGATTTATCAAAGTGTTTATTTAGGAATTATTATATTGCTAGCAATGGTTGGAAATTTAATAGTTTCTGGTATTTTTTTGGATTATTAGTTCCATTAGTATTACAAAAAAATTAAAAAGTTGATCCTGCTTTGTCATCATCAATTTTCTTGACAACAGCAACGGATGTATTAGGATTTTTTTATATTTTTTTAAGTTTGGCAAATTTATTTATCTCATATTTAGTATAATATTTTTAAAAAAATATTTGACATTTGTGACATAAAAAAAGTTATAATAGTATTGTAATTAAAGAGAGGAGAGAAAGAGTGGAAGTAATTCCACTCTTTCCTTTATGTAAGGAGGAACTGTGACTTCATTAGAAAAAAAGATATTTGAAGAATTGGAACCCATCATAAATGGCTTAAATATTAATTTATATGATGTTGTTTATGAAAAAGAAGGTAGGGATTTTTTTATTTAAGAATTTTTATTGAAAAAGAAAAATGGAGTTGATATCAATGATTGTGAAAATGTAAATAATGCAATTAATGATATATTGGATGAAAAAGATTTTTATTAAAGAACATTATTACTTAGAAGTTTCATCAGCGGGACTTGAAAAGACTTTAAGACTTGAGAAACATTTTAAAGATAATATTGGAAATAAGATTCAAATTAATCTATATAAGCAAATTAATAATTCTAAAAAAATATTGTAGGAATTTTTAAAAGATTATGATGATGAAAAAAATTGTTATTGGGGCAGATGAAATTCTTGAAATTAATAAGAAGGATATTTCACTTATAAAGACAGTTTTTGACTGGGATAGTATTTAATTTTAAAAATTGAAAGGGTTTGAAAATGAAAAAGAAAGAAACAAACAAAAATAAATAATAGTATTGATACACTTGAGTTGATGATGGCTATGGATCAATTAGAGAAAGAAAAATGGAATCAGTAAAGAAGAGTTGATGAAATCTATTGAATCTGCATTATTGGTAGCATATAAAAAAGAATTTTTGAATGTAATGATGAAAATATAAAAGTTGTTATTGACAAAATTGATGGACAAATGCATGTTTATCAAGAAAAAAACAGTTGTTGAAGAGGTTGAAGATAGTGATTTACAAATTTCTTTAGATGATGCTAGAAAAAAATTGAAGCAAATTACAATGTTGGTGATATTGTTTCATTCGAATTATTGCCTAAAGAGTTTGGTAGAATTGCAGCACAGACAGCAAGACAAGTAATTACACAAAAAAATCAGAGAAATGTCTAGAGAAATTATATTTGAAGAGTTTGCTGATAAGAAAGGTGAATTAATTACAGGTTTAGTACAAAAAGCTGATGGTAAAGTTGTAATATTGGATTTAGGAAGAATTGAAGGTATTATGCCAAAAGAAAGAACAAATGCCTAATGAAAATTATAAATTGAATGATACTATTAAAGCTGTTATTGCTAGTGTTGAAAAAAAGGATTAAAAGGTTCAACACAAATAATTTTATCTAGAGCAAATAATGATTTTTGTAAGAAAAATTGTTTGAAATTGAAATTCCTGAAATTTATGAAGGTATTATTGAAATAAAAAGCTATTTCTAGGGACCCAGGTTCAAGAAGTAAGATTGCAGTATATTCTTCAAATCAAACATTGATCCTGTTGGTTCATGTGTTGGACAAAAAAGGAATTCGTATTCAAAATATTATAAATGAGTTACATGGTGAAAAAATAGATGTTGTAGAATGGAATGAAGACCCATCAATATTTATTTCAGCAGCATTATTACCTGCCCAAGTTTTAGCGGTTGATGTTAAGGAAGAAGAAAAATTTGCACAAGTAATTGTTCCAGATGATCAATTATCTTTAGCAATTGGTAAGCTGGACAAAATGCAAAATTGGCTGCAAAATTGACAAATTGGAAGATTGATATTAAGAGTGAGTCACAATTCAGAGAAATTTTTAGAAAAAGATGCAACAAGAAGAAGTTGATGGAATATTGGATAATATTGAAGAAAAAGAAGATGACATTGTTGTACAAAAATGCAGAAGAATTTTTAGAAGAAAAATATTAATTCAGAAGATGTTGATAATACTGAATTATAAGATAAATAGAATAGAAAGATTGTAGGGGAATAAATATTGGCAAAAAAATTAAAATTTATGAAATAGCAAAAGAAATTGAATGTTGATAATAAATCAATAATTGATGCTGCTAATAAAAATAGGGGTTAGCTGTTAAATCACATTTAAGTGCTATTGAAGAAGATGAAGCAAAGAAAATAAGAGATACTTTTACTCCAAAAAGCTGCTGTTAAAAGAAGAAAAAAAGGTAAAGAGTAATAATAATGAGATTGCTAGAGGGCCTGTTATCATTAGAAGAGAAGTTATTGTTAATGAAGAAAAAAGCAACTCCAGTAAAAGAGAAACCTAAGAATAATATTGGATTTAATAGCGCTCGTAATAGATCAAATGATTATAATATTGTTTATAGAGAAAAACAGGCTAAAACCAATGAGTGTTAATGAATTATTTGGCATTAAACCTAAAAAGAAGAGCCTAAAAAGGTTGTTGCAAAAGAAGAAACTAAAAAAAGTAGAAGATGTTGAGAAGAAAGAAATAGTGCAAAACAATGATTTTGCTAAAAAGGATGATAGAAAAACAATTGAATTCAGCAAATAAAACATTTGATAAAAAAATAGTACATCTCAAAATAAAAAAACTTTAATAATAATAGAAATTTTTAGAGATAATAGAAATGGTGATAATAGAAGTAGCTATGATAATAGAAATAGTTCGGATAGAAAGTCGTTTGGAAATAATACTAAATTCAATAAAGATGGTAATTTCGGGGATAGAAAAACCTTTTAATTCTCAAAAATGGAGATAAAAAGATTTTTGCTAAAAAAACCAAATCAATTTGCTAATAGAGCTGGTGCAAGAGATAATGCAAGGGATAAATTTAGTACAGTTTCTATTGAAGAGGTTGAAAAAGAAAAATAGAAGAGATTATTCTTCAAAAATTATTGATAAACAAAAAGCTTTTTAGAAATAGTGATGATAATAAGAAAAACTAAATCTAAAAAAAGGAATGGAAGAAGAATTTAATCAAGGTAAATTAAAGGGATTTAAAAATCTGTTGATAGATTATCAAATATGTTTGGTGATCAAGAAGGCGGAATGCTTGATTATTATGATTTATCTTCTGGAAAAGGTAAAAAGGGTAAGAAGAAATTAAAAGATGGACAAAAAAATCAAAAACAAAAGATTTTTTTGAATTAAAAAGAAATTACTATTCCTGAGAATATTTCTGTTAAGGATTTAGCTATTGAATTAAAAGAAAAACAAGTTCAGAAGTTATTAAAAAAATTGTTTGATTTAGGTATTATGGCAAATATTAATCAAGACTTAGATTTTGATACAGCTTATTTAGTTGCAGATAGCATTGGAATTACAGCTAAATTAAAAAGAAGTTGTAAAAGATGAAGATATATTATTTGATGATTCAGATGATAGAGAAGAAGATTTATTACCAAGAGCTCCTGTTGTTGTTGTAATGGGACATGTTGATCATGGTAAAAACATCTTTACTTGATGCTATTAGAAAAAAACAAATGTTATTGGTGGAGAAGCTGGTGGTATTACACAACATATTGGTGCATATAAAGTAAAAAGTTGGACAAAGAGAAATTACTTTCTTAGATACTCCAGGACATGAAGCTTTCACTAGTATGCGTGCCAGAGGTGCTCAAATAACTGATATTGCAATATTGGTTGTTGCTGCTGATGATGGAATTAAACCACAAACAGTTGAAGCTATTAATCACGCTAAAGCTGCAGGAATTCCAATTATTGTTGCTATTAATAAAATTGATTTACCAAATGCAAATATTGATAAGGTAAAAACAAGAATTAATGACATATGAATTAGTTCCTGAAGAATGGGGTGGTGAAACAATTTGTTGCCCAATTTCAGCAAAAAAATAATTTAAATATAGATAATTTATTGGAAATGGTATTGTTACAAGCGGATATTCTTGATTTAAAAGCAAACCCTGATAGACAATCTAAAGGGAACTGTTATTGAAGCGAGACTTGATAAGGCTTTAGGACCTGTAGCATCAGTTTTAGTTCAAAGAGGTACTTTAAATGTTGGAGACACTATTGTTTTAGGATCTTCAATTGGTAGAATTAGAACTATTAAGGATGATAAAAGGTAAAGCTATTAAAAGCAGCTGGTCCATCAACTCCTGTTGTTATTACAGGTTTGAAAGATGTTCCTGAAGCTGGTGATATTTTCTATGAAGTTAAAAAATGAAAAAAGTTGCAAAAACATTTAATTGAAAAGAGAAAGCTTGAAAGTAGAGAAAAAAAGCTATTGCTAATAATAATGTTGTAACGCTTGATAATTTATTTGAAAAAAATGGCTATCGATGATATGAAAGTATTTAATATTATCTTAAAAGCAGATGTTCAAGGTACAGCTGAAGCTATGAAAGCATCTCTTGAAAAGATTAAAAAAACGAAGAAGTGTATGTTAAAGTAATACATTATGGAGTTGGTGGTGTAACTGAATCAGATGTTCAATTAGCAAAAAGCAGCAGGTGCAGTTGTTATTGCATTTAATGTTAGACCAATAGGTATGACAAAGTCTGTTGCTGAAAAAGAACAGGTTGAAATTAAGCAATATTCAGTTATTTATCAAGCATTGGAAGATGTTGAAAAATGCTCTTAAAAGGAATGCTTACACCTGTTTATGAAGAACATAATATTGGTAATGCAGAAGTTAGACAAGTATTTAAAGTTTCAAATGTAGGGAACTATTGCAGGATGTTTTGTACTTGATGGTAAAGTAGCTAGAAACGCAGGTGTTAGAGTTATTCGTGAGAGTGTTGTAATACATGATGGTAAATTAGTTTCATTAAAGAGATTTAAGGATGATGCTAAGGAAGTTTCAAAGGGATTTGAATGTGGTCTTCAAATTGAAGAATACAATGATCTTAAAGAAGGCGATATTATTGAATGTTATGAAAAAGTTGAAATTAAGAGATAGGAGGATTAATTATGGCTGGTAATGGAAACAGACTTGCGAGAGTTAATTCTGAGTTACAAAGAGTAATTAGTCATGTTATTAATTTTTGAACTAAAAAAATGCAAAAAGTAACAGGATTAGTCAGTGTAACGAGAGTTAAGATTACACCTGATTTTAGATATGCTAAGGTATATATAAGTATTTATGGTAGTAAAGTAAAGGAGACACTTGAAGGTTTAAGATCTTCAAGTGGATTTATTAGGACTAGAATTGCTAGTGAAGTTAATTTAAGAGTTACACCTCAATTGGTTTTTTTGAGTATGATGATTCTGAACTTCATGGTGAAAAAATCGAAATGATTTTTGAAAAAAATCAAAGAAGATGATAGAAAAAAATTAAGGGAGATTCAAATGACAACGATTGATCAGATATTAAAATGTATTAAAAAAATCTAAAAAAATATTGTTATTGTAACACATGAAAAATCCTGATGGTGATGCAGTTGGTTCTTCACTTGCAATGTACCATGCTTTAAAGGGATTGAAGAAAAAATGTGGATATAATAATTCCTGAATATGCAAAAATGTTTTAATGAATTGCCGGGGATTGATGAAGTAATTAAGGAGTCTGATAAGGTTTATGATTTAGCAATTTCACTTGATGCAGCAACTGATAAATTACTTAATGTATGGGTAAAATATTTTAGAGAAGCTGATCAAAGAATTGTAATTGATCATCATAGTACTAATACAATGTTTGGTGATATAAATTATGTTGATTTAAGTGCACCTGCTTGTGCTCAAGTAGTATATATGTTGATTAAGCATTATAGATGGAAAATCACTCCTGAAATTGGAACTTGTATAATGGCCGGTATTATAACTGATACTGGTGGATTTCAATATTCTGGTGTTTCAAGGGATACTTTTTAATATTGCAGCTGAATTGTTGGATGCAGGTGTTAATATTTCAAAAAGTTTATAAAAAGGTTTTTTTGATACTAAAAACAAAAATCTAGTTTTGAATTAAGAAGAATTGCTCTTGATAGAATGGAATTCTTGGAAGATGATAAAATTGCTTTTTACTTATATAACAAACGAGGATGAGAAGAAGGTAAATGCAGGAGTTGGAGATTATGAAGGAATTGTTTCTGAAGGTCGTTCAATTGAAGGTGTTGAAGTTTCAATATTTTTTTACATGAATTAAAGGATGGAGAATTTAAAAATTTCTTTAAGGTCTAATTCATATGTAAAATGTTTCTGATGTTTGTATTATGTTTGGAGGTGGTGGCCATATTAGAGCTGCTGGCGCTAAAATGACTGCTGATCCTTTAGTAATTAGGGATAAGGTTGTAAATGAAGTAAAGAGACAATTGAAATAATTATAATAGCGGGGCTGGTGCCTCGCTAAATTTATATTATGAGAAAGTTATGAAGAAATTTTTAAGTATGGGAGAAAGATATGGATGGATTATTGATTGTTGATAAGCCAAGAGGAGTTAGTTCTTTTTAACGTGATTAGGGATGTAAGAAAAAAATATGGAATTAGAGCAGTAGGTCATATTGGTACACTTGATCCTGAAGCTAGTGGGGTTTTTGCCAATTTTAGTTGGTAAAGCTACAAAGTTGTCGGATTTGCTAATGCTTCATGATAAGGATTATATTGCTGAAATTACTCTTGGAATTAAAACTGATAGTGGGGATATTGAGGGGAATGTTATCAAAAAGAGATGATAGTAATCACAATTATGATAAAAAAATCAAATTTTGACTGTTTTAAATTCATTTAAAGGCCATTCAAAACAAATTCCACCAATGTATTCTGCAATTAAAAATTGATGGAAAAAAATTGTATGAACTTGCAAGGAAGGGAGAGTGTATTGAAAGGAAAGAGGGATATTTTTATTGAGAATATTGAGCTTTTTAGATTTTGACGGGAAAAATAATTAAATATAAAGTTACATGTTCTAAGGGGACATATATTAGAGTTTTATCAGAGGATATTGCTGAAAAAGCTAGGAACGGTTGGATTTATGAGTTCGCTTAGAAGGACGAGAGTTGGTAATTTTAAAAATTGAAGATGTGGAAAAAAATTTATTAAGATTGAAGATATTTTAGATGTTGAAAAAAATTGAACTTAATGATTCTAAGTATAAGAAATTTTTTTAAATGGAATTTTAATTAATGTTGAAGGGTTTAATAATGGTTGGATTAAGATTTATAAAAATGGTGAATTTAAAAGGATTTGGAATTGTTAATAAAAAAATTTATTAAAGAGAAAAAAATAGTAATTGATGAATAATTTTAGATAAAAAAATACCGCCTTGGCCGTATGAATAGGGATTTTAAGAACCTGTTTTGAAACAGGTAGGTTACCTCAGGGTTGTTTCTGGGATTCTTAAATGAATTAAGAATGCACGCCGCAACTCAATTGTTGGATTCCTTTAAATCTAGATTGTGGATCTAAAAATTCTATTCATTACGAACCACGCAGTAATTTATAATTAACTTATATCATAGTTATTGAAAAACAAGTAAAATGATATTATACTATTAATTAATTATTACACAGGAGTAAACCATGAAAAAAACAAAAGAAAAGTTGAAAAGCACAGTTGTAATAAATGGAAAAAGTAATAATAGGGATAAAAAAAGTAAATATTGTTTCTAAATTAATTTTTACTATTTTTTTGACAGTTATTTTGATTGCGATATTAATTTTTTTACTATAAAAAAATTATGAAATAAATAAAGCAATTTGCAAAAAGAAATTGAAAGTTTTGCGAATTTAAATAATAAAAACTGTTTTTCTATTGATAAAATGACTTTATATAGCAGTGGTTTTGCTACAAAAAAATCAAGAAAAATAAACCTGTTTGGAATTTGAATATTGGTCAATTTACAGATATTTCACTTAAAAATCAATAATAGAAGTTATGAGAATGGTGTAAGTTATGAAAAATACTATTAAAAAGTTTGTATATTGATAATATTAAATATAATAATGTTACTATTGGCAATCAATCATTGCATTATAAGTATTTAGGGGACTTTGGTAAAGTTACAGCTAATGAAAGCAATAGAATTAATGATAAGTTAGTTTATGATGTTGTTAAATCTGGAGAAATTGATTTAACAGAGCCTAAAAATTTATGCGAATGCTGATAATCCGATAATACTTGAGTATGTGAATTCAAACCTTAAAACAAATGAGATAATTTCTGATACGAATGCTGAAGTTGTTTATGATGGGACATTACTTAAAAAAATACAAATATTCCACTTGATAAAAATGAAATGTACACTTTCATTTACAATTCATATTATTAATTATTATAATCAGGAATACAGAGCTACTGCTTATGTGGATATTCCAATTACAAATACAATTAATAATACAACAATCTATGATGGAAAAACTTGAAAAAGGTGCTTGAAAAACACAAATTTGATTAGATTTTTTTAGAATAAAATAAAAGAGATGTAGAGTATGAAAAATAAGAGAAGCTATATTAAAAAGCAAGTGATAAAATTGATTATATTGATGCAAAGACATTAATGAAATATTATTTGGATGTTGATGAAAAACTATATTATTGCAAATGGGTATAATTCGTTTTCAAATAAACAGATTCATGAATACTTTGAGTTAGTTGATCAAGTTGCAAATGGATATCCAGTTCAGTATATTACTAATTCTCAGGAATTTATGGGGCAAAAATTTTCGGTTAATGAAAATGTATTAATACCACAACCCGATACTGAAATAAGTGTTGAAACATGTTTAAATAGTATTAAAGAGTCTGGAAAAAAATAATGTTAAAAATTTTTGGATTTATGTACTGGAAGTGGTGCTATTGCAATTAGTTTAAAGAAATTTTTAGATGAAGCAAACATCCAGTCGGATATTAGTGCATCCGATATTAGTATGGAAGCTTTAAGAACTGCTGATGAAAAATGCTAAAGATATATTGGGAAAAAGATGAAATAAAGTTTATGGTATCTGATTTGTTTGATGAAATTACTGAAAAAAATTTGATATCATTATATCTAATCCACCATATATTGAGACTGATAAGATAAGAGAACTTTCTAAAGATGTTCAGGCTGAGCCTCATTTAGCTTTAGATGGTGGAAGTGATGGGCTTAGATTTTTATAGAAATATTCGTTTTCAAGTTGAGAATTTTTCTTAACAAAGGTGGTTTAGTAATTCTTGAAATAGGATATAATCAAAAAGATGCTGTTTGCGAACTGTTTGAAGGAGCTACTTGTGTTAAGGATTTAGCAGGGAATGATAGAGTTGTTGTCTGGGGAGTATAAATAAGAGGTGTAGAAATGGAATCTTTTTTTCATCTAGAGTGAAGCAGGAACTTTCTGAAATAAATATTTGGAAAAAAACAGTAATGAAATTATTGCAGAGTTATATGGATATTTATTAACTTTTTCTGATAATAAAAATTGTTACAGAGAATGATTATAATATTAACCGTTTTGCTAAAAATATTAAAAAAATTTGGATTATAATAATTTTTAGTATTCAAATAAGTGGAAAGAATTATATTATTGAAATAAAGAGATTTAAAAAAATTTAAAAGAAATATATGGTATTCAAAAAAATTGAATGAAATTTTAAGTCAAAGTGATGAAAGTATTATTAAGGCTTTTGGCTAGGGGAGCATTTTTGGGAAGGGGATCGATTAATAATCCGAAAAATGGCTATCATTTGGATATGATATTTGATAATGTTGAATATGCGAATATAATAAAAATGAACTATTGAAATATAATATTGATATGAAGTTACTTGTTGATAAGAATTTTTGTATTATATTTAAAAGACCGGTGAAAGTATTTCTGATTTTTTTAGCATTTATTGGTGCAGCTAAGTCGGTTTTTGAATTTTGAAGATGAGAGAATTGTTAAAGAAATTAGAAATAATGTTAATAGATTGGTTAATTGTGAAACAGCTAATTTACAAAAAGACGATTAATAGTAGTGTGGAGCAAATTGAGAATATTAAATTGATAAAAGAAAAGAAAAAAATTTAATTCTTTATCCGAGGCGGAACAGGCTATCGCAGAGCTTAGACTTAAAAAAATCCTGAGGCATCGTTTAAGGCTTTAGGAGAAATGCTTGAACCTGCAATTGGAAAAAAACAGCAGTTAGTTATCGCTTTAATAATATAAAAAAATTAGCTGATGAATTAAGATAGAAAGGTTATTATGAAAGAAATTGGAATATATGTACATATTCCTTTTTTTGCAAAAAGTAAGTGTTTGTATTGTGATTTTACATCATATACGGATAAAAAAATACTGAAATAAGAAGGTATGTAGATTGTTTAAAAAGAGATTAATTATAGGTCTAAGGATGAATATCTTGTAAAAAACAATATTTTTTTGGTGGTGGGACGCCATCAATCATTGATGGTAAGTACATTGTTGAAATTTTTAAGCGAAATTAATAATGCGTATATTGTTGATAAAAAAATGCTGAAATTACAATTGAAATAAATCCAGGAACTATTGATAAGCATAAACTTGAAAAAAATATAAGGAAGCGGGTATTAATAGAATTAGTATAGGTCTTCAAAGTTCGAAAAAAAGGAACTTTTTGAAAGAAATTGGTAGAATCCATACTTATGAAGATTTTGAAAAATACTGTTAAATTAGCAAAAGAAGTAGGATTTACAAATATTAATGTAGATATAATGATTGGAATTCCTAATCAAACAATTTATGATGTTGAAGATACTCTTGATAAAGTATTGGCTCTTGACTTAACACATATATCAGTGTATTCTTTAATATATGAAGATGGTACATTAATGACTAAAATGGTGGATGAAGGAAAACTTCTTGAAGTTGACGAAGAAATCGAAAAGATATATGTATTGGTATGCTAAGCGTAGATTGGAGGATAATGGTTTTTATCCATTATGAAATTTCTAATTTTTCAAAAACCTAGTTATAGATGTAAGCATAATTTAGATTGCTGGAATCAAAAAAAGAATATTTAGGTTTTGGTGTTGCAGCTGCTTCATATATTGATAATTTTAGAATTAAAAAAATACTGATTCATTGGAGAAATATATTAGCAATATAAATAGTGATAAATATTATAAAAAAATTTAACAATTGAAGAAAAAAACAAGACATTGATGAACAAATGAAGGAATTTGTTATTTTAAGATTACGAATGACGGAAGGATTTAAAAGCAAAGCGATTTTACGGCTAAATTTAATAAGGACGTTTATAAAAGTTTTTGAAAGTCAAATGGATAAGTTACTTTCTGATGGATTAATTATTGCTGAAGAGTTTGGATATTTAAAACTTACTAAAAAAAGGTCTTGATTTAGCTAATATTGTTTGGGGTGAATTTATATAAACTTAGGAGGAAATTATGGAAAACGATAATAATGAAATGAATGAAATTAAGGATAAGAAAAATAAGAAACTTAATAAAGAAAAATAAGGGAATTAAAAAAATAAGAAAAAAATAATTATGGAGGCTATTCAAAAAAATTGTTGCATTAATTATATTAATTGCAATGGTTGCAGCTAGTGCTGGTTATTTGATTTCTTATATAGTTAATTTATAGGAGTTGAATAAAATGTTTGATGAATTAACAAATAATTTAAAAATTAGTTTGGATGGTTATTTTTTTAAATCTAAAAAAACAATCCATTTGAAATTTTAACTGTTGTACTTGATATATTATGTGTTGCAATATTAATTTATATTTTTTTCACATTAGTAAAAAAAGTCAAGAGCTTGGCAGTTATTGAAGGGTATTGTGTTTTTTTGGTTGTAATAACAGCAATTAGTGGATGGCTTAAACTTAGAATATTAAATTTTATTCTAACATCTATTATGACATATGGTGTTATTGCATTACTTGTAATTTTCCAACCTGAGCTTAGAAGAACACTCGAACAATTGGGTTCTAATACAGAAATTCCTTAGTAAGTTTTTTTGAATTTAATACATCTGCAAGGGATAGAGTGAAGGATGATATCTATAAAGTTACTGTTGCAGTGAATGAACTTGCTAAATCAAAAACTGGTGCTTTAATAGTTTTTGAGAGGGATATTAAACTTACAGATATTATAGAAACAGGACTTGAAATAAATTCTGAAATTTCACCTCAATTGTTAGTGAATATATTTGTTCCTAATACACCATTGCATGATGGTGCTGTTATTATTAGTAATAATAAGATTACAGCTGCAGCATGTATTTTGCCACTGCTGATGATAAGAATATTGCTAGGGAACTTGGCACTCGTCATAGAGCTGGTATTGGTATTAGTAAGGATTCTGATGCTATAGTTGTAATTGTATCTGAAGAAACGGGTAGTATTTCAATTGCTAATAATGGTGTATTAATTAGGGATGTTAAAGATGAAGCTTTTAAAAGAGAATTTTTAATCAAAAAAATCTAGTGACTGAGAGATTTGGTACTGAAGAGAGAGACAAAAGTTTGCAGCTTGGAGAAAAAGATTAAAAAAATAAAAATGATAAACAATAAACAATAAATATTTAAAAAGATATGCTTGTGGTATGGCATATCTTTTTTTAGATTACTAAGAATGGTAAAAATATTATATTTTTGTAGTAGAATAGATAGGACGACTTTATATTATAAATTTGATAATATATTGTAATTAATGAGGAGAAAAATGATAAATATTAGAATAACGATTGAATATGATGGAAAAAGATTTTTAATGGTTGGCAAAAAGCAACCGACTAAGTTAAATATACAGGGAGAGATTGAGAGAGCAATTGGTATTATTACTGGTGAGGAAGTTGAAGTGATTGGCTCTGGTAGAACAGATGCGGGTGTTAATGCTTTGGCGCAAGTTGCTAATTTTAAGGTTTCTGAATTAAAGATTCCAGTTGATAAATTGGTTTATGCTATTAATTCTCAATTAAAAAAAGACTATTAGAATTATTAAGGCAGAAATTGTTCCTGAAGATTTTTCATAGTAGATATGCAGCCAAAAGAAAAAAACATATAGATATACAATAAATAATTCAATTGCTGGAAGTGCTATATATAGAAATATGCAATATCATTATCCTTTTAAATTGGATGAGAAATTAATGGATGAAGCAGCAAAAATATTTTATTGGTGAACATGATTTTTAAAAGCATTTAAAAGCAAGTGGTACAAGTAGTAAAAAGTAGTGTTAGAAAAAAATATGATGCTAAAGTTTATAGGGATGGTAATTTGATTAATATTGAACTAACTGGTAATGGTTTTTGTATAATATGGTGAGAATTATTGCGGGAACATTGTTAGAGGTTGGAGAAGGAAAAAAATGGAACCAAGTAATATCAGGAAGCATATTAAAAGACGGAAGTCGTAAAAAAATGCAGGTAAAACGCTTCCGCCAAGTGGGCTTTGTTTAGTTAGTGTTGAATATTAATTATATAATTTAATATTTGAATGTGTTATTGTTTCGTCTTCATTTTTATACAAATTATATAACCATTTGGATGGTCTGGATCGTTGTATAGGAATGAATGAATTGTTTGGCTTAATTTGATTTCATGTTTAAAAAAATATTTCTATATTATTGAATTCTGGACCATAGAATATGTTTTTCTGGTAATAGTTCATAAGCAAAGTTTAAATAATTTAGGTTGTGTACATGCATGTTGGCGTCTAAATCAAAAACGACGAACTTTGTATTTATCCGAGAAGATTGGATATGTGGTAGGATCTGGTAGACGTGGTAAGTCATCATTGTTAAATACTTTTTTTATCAATTGTTCCATACATAGTTCCGATATTTTCAGGAAGTTTGGCTATACGTCCTCTTGTTAAATCAAATAGACAAAATTTTTGATTCAGCTATTGCACATAGATTATTGTTTTTCATCATACATTTCGTATTCTCTTAATGTATATATGTGATTGTAGAAACTAATCCATGTTTTTTTATAGTTACTTTGCTTTCTCTGTTTGGTCTATGAAATACTTGCAATCTCCAATTAAGGATGATCCAAGATAGGGTCATTTTCGATTAAGTCATTGAATGAGAAATTGATGTATGCAGAGTGTGCGTTGGCTGTTTTTTTGAAATAATAGTAAAAAAACCCTTTATTAGTTAGAATTCCTTTTTAGTCCCGAGTCTTCGTATTCTACTGTTGCTGTTGATTCAAATATATTGTTTTCAAATTTTTTTCATGATAATTCTCCTTTAAACAGGGTTATTATAACATATTTTTTTAGAAAGGTTAAATAATGGATTTAATTAGTAAGTGTGAAATTTGTCCACGTAAATGTAAAGTTAATAGATATGAAAAAGGTTATTGCAGATGTGATGATAAGGTTAGAATTGCGTTAGTCTCTAAACATTATTTTGAAGAACCTTGTATTAGTGGAAGGAATGGAAGCAGGGACTATATTTTTTTAGTAATTGCAATTTAAATTGTGTTTTTGTCAAAATCACGATATTAGTCAGGGTGGAAAAGGAATTGATGTTACAGTTGAAAGGCTGGCTGAAATTATGCTGGAGCAACAGGAAGAGGAGCTAATAATATTAATTTAGTAACCCCGACAATGTATGTGGAACAGATTATTAAGGCAATTGATATTGCTAAAGATGGTGGTTTGAATATTCCTATTGTTTATAATACGAATGGATATGAAGAAGTTGAAACAATAAAAAAAGTTAGCTGGATATATTGATATATATTTGCCTGATTTTAAGTATTTTACTAATGAATTGGCTATTAAGTATTCAAAAAGCTCCTAATTATTTTTGAAAAAAAGTTACATCTGCTCTTCTTGAAATGCAATCACAATTTGATGAATATGTATTTGATGGTGAAATTATGAAGAAAGGGATGATTGTGAGACATTTAGTTTTTACCAAATCATATACAAAAATTCTAAAAATGTTTTTGAAATGGATTAAGGAAAAATTTAAGAGAAGATATTTATGTAAGTGTTATGGCTCAATATTTTCCAACTTATAAGGCAATTGGAGATGAATTAATTGGAAGGAAATTGTCTTTTTAGTGAATATAGAAAAAAATCGAACAATATTTTTTTATGGACTTGATATAAAAAAATGGCTATATACAGGATTTAGGAAAAACATGAGGAAGAGTTTGTTCCTGATTTTAATATGGATAATGTAACATAATTGAAATATAAAAAAATAAAACTATTTTTTTATTGAAATAAGAAAATGTTAAGGGTATAGTATTATTGTAAAACAAAAAGAACGGAGGAAGAAAAATGCAATCATACAATATTGAAGAATCTACTTCAAAAGCCAGCTGTATATGCACAATTAGCAACAATTACAAAAATGGGCAAAAAAATTAGAAGTAAAGTTAGTTTAGCTATAAGAAATGCGTTTGTTATAACTCCATATAAACAAAAAGGTTTTTAGTGAAGTTGCTGCTTTTTGGAACCAAGAAATTTATTGGAACAAGGGACTTCATATAAGACCTGCAGTAAAAAAAGATGTTTTTTTCAAGAAAAATCAACCAATCATTGAGTTTCACGTGAATGAAGAACCGATTATGAATTTTTGGAAATGAAATTTCAATTGATTCAATTGTTGAAATTCCTGAACAATATTTTTAATGATTAAGATACAGATGATAAAAATATATACTGTACAAATGAAAAAAGTTTATAGTTACTAAAAGAAGTTTGTGTATACAAAAGAGAAAAAGTGTCAAATTTGAGCTTATACCTTGTATGGTATGAGCTCTATTTATATTATTGGAAAAATTGAAATATAATAATGCTTAATTAGTATGGAGGGGTAATGAAATATAGGGATTTATTTGATGAAGAAGATTTGATGAGTGATTTTTAATAATAAGGATTACTCTAAATACGATATTAAAAGCTGATAGTGATTTTTAAATGGCAAAAATGTATTGATGAAATTAATGATAAAAAAATAATGTTATATTAAGTTCACCTACTGGTAGTGGTAAGACAAAAGTGTTTTTTTAGAGTGGGCAGAAAAATAAGAAGGAGCGACCTATCATTATTACATCTCCAATTAAAAGCTTTATCAAATCAAAGATATAGGGAATTAGTTGAGAGGGGCTATAAAGTTGCTTTAGAAACTGGGGATATTAAAAAAATATTCCGGAGGATTATGATTATTTATGTGTTACACAGGAAATATATACAAATAAGTATGTAGATAGAGAAGATGTGACAGTTATCTTGGATGAATTTCATTATATTTTCGAGAATTCAGATAGAGCTAGAGCTTATGTTGATGGGCTTTACAAGTCAAAAGCAAAGAATTTGTTATTGTGTTCTGCTACTTTTGGAAATATTAAAAGAATTTAAAAAAAGTATATTGAAAAAAATAGCTGGTCGAGAGTTTAGTGTTTTTGAAAATCATGAAAGAATAACTGATATGCATTTTGGCGGAGATATTGAACTGCATAATATTGAAAAATGCTTTAGTGATTGCTTTTTCAAAGGATGGAATTGATAGAGCAGTTGAACTTTTTAAGAAGTTTAAAGGGATGAACAATCACCGGAGAAAGTTCAGAAAAATTCGTGAGCTTGCTGAACAATATAAAAGTAAGTGGGGATAGAAGCTTAAAAGATTTGTTTTTTTGGAATTGCAAAAGTACCATGGTGCAATGCTTCCTAAACAAAAGATATTTATTGAGAAGTGTTTTTGAAAATGGTCTTATCGATACAGTTGTTGGTACTGATGCATTAGCACTGGGGGTTAATTTTCCGATTGAAAAATGTTGTATTTGCACAGCTTGCTAAATATTATGAAGGGCCTATATCTAAAAAAATTTATTTGATCAATTGTCTGGCAGAGCTGGAAGAAAAGGATATTTTAATCAAGGAAATGTTTATTATTGTTCACAGCTTGGCATGATGATTGAATGTAGGGATTATAGAGTTGGTGATTTATATGAGAAGAATTTACAGAAGAAAAAAATGAAAATATATCAATAGAATTAACGCCTAAAAATTAAAGATATTTTTAAAATAAAAAAATCTAGTGTTATGGATGAAGTTGATTATATTGCAGAATTTTCTACTGTTGATGTAAATAAAGAAGAAATGTCAGAAAAATATTGAAGAAACTATTAATTCTATTTATTCTTCATTTAAACAAAAATGTTTTTAAAGATTATGAGTGATTTGATATATGAAGAAATTGGTACTAGACCTGATTTAAGCAAGCTTGATTTTCCTACTAGGTTATATAGTAAGATGTATGATAGTTTAATGACTAAGGAAAGTGAATATTGTGACAATATCGCTAAAGTTTATTTTGAAGAATATTCACCTGAAACTAATTCAAAATTGTTCACTAAAGTTTTTATGTGGCGTTGAACCTGACAAAAATTATTGAAGAGATGTGCTATAGTAATGGGTATGTTGACTTTTTGTCAATGATGCAATTTCAAAAAGTATGTTAACAATTTACCTGTTCAATATAGAAAAGGCTTTGGAAAAGTTTCAACATTGATTCGTGATATTGATGATAGTGTTGATTTGGATGTTTCAAAAATAAAAGTTTTGGATGAAGTTGCTGAAGATTTAAGGGCTAGTGATAAATTATCTGCTAAAAAAATGTAATGAAAATGTTGGAAATGCAAAAAAATGATATTGATCAAAAAAATATAGAAAATATGGAAGAATTAAAACTTTTTGGAAGATTCAGGATTGGAGGATTATGATGATTAATAGTGATTATAGTAAAAGCTTATTCAGAAGTTTTAGAAATTATTTCAGCATTGCCAAGAAGTGAATACAATAAGATACCTATTAAATATATTGAATATTTGGAAGAAAATGCGGATCGAAGTGAAGGTTTTAAATATAATATTGGATTGCCATTTGATAGACAAAATGTTTCAGAAGAGGCAAAGGATGTTTTTGTCAGTTATTTATCGTTTATTTTTAGCTGATAATGAAACCAAGAAACATCTATCAAGCGTTGATAGGGGTCTAATTTCGGATATTAAAAAAATGTAATGAAAATGAAATAAGAAAAGAGGAAGAGCCTAAATATAGGCAATTGACAAAAAAACAGCAATAATGGTTGTAAAAAAAGCCTACGTTATTTAAAAGGTTTGTTAATAAATTAAAGAAGTGGTTTCGATTTTAGTATTATGTGGTGGAAAAAGTGGCAAACGAGGAAATTATGCAAAAAAATTAAATGTTTACTATTATTTATAAAAAGAAATAAGTGGGGATGAAAATTTATCTTCGCTTATTTTTTTATATTAATGTTGATATTTATTAAGGATGGTGTTATAATTTTAGGGTATTTTTAAGGAGGAAGAAAAAAATGAAAGATTTTAGAAAAAAACTAAAAATAATCGGTACTATCGGACCTGCTAGTGAAAGTGAAGAAATGTTAACAAAAGTTGATTCAAGCTGGATTAAACGTTTGCAGAATTAACTTTTCACATGGTGGATATGAAGATAATGCTGTAAAAAAATTCAAACAATTAAAAATGTTAGAGAAAAAAATTAGGTTTTACCTATTGCTTTAGCACTTGATACAAAAGGACCAGAAATTAGAACTGGAAAAATTAGAATCAGGTGATGAAAAAGTTGTAATTCATGAAGGACAAGAATTTACTTTTGTAAAAAGATGATATTATTGGAAATGAAACAAAAAAACAACTATTACATATAAAGATTTATATAAAGATGTTAAACCAGGTACAATAATTTTTAGTTGATGATGGTGCATTGGAATTTGAAGTTAAAGAAGTTGTTGGAACAGATATTGTTACTGTTGCAAAAAAACACAGCTAAATTAGGTTCAAGAAAAAAACAATGAACATTAGAGGCGTTAAAGTTAATTTACCTGCATTAGCACCAAAAAGATGTTGAAGATATCACAAATGGTGTAAAAAGCTGGATTTAACTACATTTTTGCTTCTTTTGTTAGAAGAGCAGATGACGTAAAACAAATTAGACAATTATTAAATGATAATGGTGGACAAGAAATTGAAATTATTTCTAAAAATCGAAAGCCAAGAAGGTATCGATAACATGGATGAAATAATTGAATTATCAGATGGAATTATGGTTGCTCGTGGTGATATGGGTGTTGAAATTCCACTTGAAAAATGTTCCAATTGTTCAAAAAAACAATTAATTAAAAAAATGTAATGAAGCTGGAAAAACCAGTTATAGTTGCTACACAAATGTTGGAATCAATGCAATCTAACCCACGTCCAACAAGAGCTGAAACATCTGATGTTGCAAATGCTATTTATGATTTAACAAGCTGTATCATGCTTTCAGGTGAATGTGCAATGGGTAAATATCCTGTTGAATGTGTTGAAGTTATGAATAAAAATTGCTTTTAGCAATTGAAGCTGACTTAAACTACACAAAGAGATTTGATTGTACAAGATTTGATCATGATATAGTTGAAGATTCAAGACATCAAGCAGCTTATGATGCTGTTGAAACTGTATTAAATGCAAATGCAGATGCTGTTGCATGCTATACACGTAGTGGTAGAACTGCTGAATATCTTTCTTCAATGAGAACTGAAGTTCCTGTATTAATTATTACAGATAATGTAAATACATATAATAAAAATGTCATTAATTCAAGGTGTTGAAACAGTTTTAGTTGATTCAAAAAGATTTTTGTTAATGATATGATTGAAGATGGTATTGCAAAATTTGAAGCAAATGGAACATTGGAAAAAAAGGTGATAAAGTTGTTATCGCTGGTATTGAAGCTGAATTAGGAAGTACTAGAAAATATGCAGCTTTCTCAGGTGTTATAAATGTTTAATTAAAATTTTAAATATTATTGTTTAGGAGAGTAGCTTTTAATTGGTTACTCTTCTTTTTATGTCTTGATATGATTGACTTTGAATGGGAGTTCGGTAGTATTTACAAATGTATTTAATATATTGTATAATGTTGCCATAAGTTTTTAGAGGAAAAAGTTTATGAATAAGATAAAAAAATATATATTAAATATGCTATTATTTGTTTTTAATATGAGCTTACGTTTAAAAATTCTATTTGCTAATCAAGATATGGATGAATTATTGATGATTATTCATTCAACGAATAAAAATGTTTTTAGTATTTAGTTGTTTAGCAATGTTAATATATTGTATGATTGAAGCATTGAATTTAATGAGAACTTTAAAAAGATTGGATACTGATACAACATATTTTAAATGTTTAAAATATGCGTTTATTGGTGTTTTTTTAGTGCTATAACACCGGCAGCAAGTGGTGGACAGCCAATGCAAGTATATTATATGCATAAGGATGGACTTGATATTGGACATTCATCATTGGCTTTGTTAATTAATTTAACGAGTTTTTCAAATTACAACAATTTTAATGGCGTTGATTAGTTTGATTTTTTTATCATTCATATTTATCAATTGGATTAAGAATATTTTTTTGTAATTGGTGTTGGATTAAATATAATTGCTTTTAGCATTGTTATTAATTTCGATTTTTTTCAAAGAAATTATCAAATGGATTGGTTAATTTTGCAATTAAAATTATGACTAAATTGAAATTAAAAGAAACTTGATGAAAAAAACTCAAAAATTAAAGGGATTCTCTTGAAAAAAATATCAAGTGAGTGCAAAAATATATTAGAAATAATGTTCCGTATATTTTTAAAAAAACAATTGGAATTACAATTATACAAATGATAGTTTATTATTCAATTCCATATTATACATATAGAGCTTTGGGATTGAGTGGTGATTCTTATATTAAGATACTTTGTTTACAAGCTATGTTATATGCAACAGTTTCTGGAATTCCTTCACCTGGAGCAGTTGGAGTTACAGAAGGTGCTTTTTGTTACATTGTTTGCATCAATTATTCCAAATAAATTATTAAATGGCGCGGTACTTTTAAATAGGGGAATCAGTTTTTTTATTTAATGGCTGCTATATCTAGTATTGTTGTACTTATTTCAACATTTTTTTGTAAAAAAAGAAAGAAAAGAAAAGAATCTAAGGGGATAGTTAAATGATAAATATACTTCTTTGTGGGAACAAAAAAGTGTTTGATGGTGCGATTACTCAGTTGTTATCAATAGTGAATAGGACTAAGGAGCCTATAAATTATTATATTTTTTTACTATGGATGTTACGAGAATCAAGGAAGATTATGTTAAAAATAACTGATCATCAAATTGAACTTTTGAGGAAAAATTGCTACAAGTAGAAATCAAAAGAGTAGTGTTAAATTATTTGATGTTACTGATATATATGAGGAAGAATTTAAAGAATGTGTGAATGAAAGTGCTTATTGTACGCCATATACATTACTTAGGTTATTAGCTGATAAGGTTGATGAAATTCCTGATAAAATTTTATATTTGGATGCTGATATTATGGCAAATTCTGACATTTCAGAACTTTATAATATCGATGTAACTAATTATGAGTTTGCAGCAGTTAGAGAGAAATATGGCTCATGGCTGATTTCATCCGATTATTTTAATGCAGGAGTGTTACTGCTGAATATGAAGTTAATAAAGGAAACAGGTTTATTTGAAAAAAAGCAAGAAAATTACTTAGGGAGTGTAAATTAATTTTTTTGCTGATCAAGATGCAATATATTATAATACAACTAAAAAAAGTTATTATTGCCTAGAAAGTTTAATGAACAATCTAAATTTAATAGGAAAACTACAGTACTGTGTCATTTTTGTAAAAGGTTGGTTTTTAGACCATATCCGCATACTGAAAACATTAAACAATGGAATATTGATAAAGTACACAAAGTTTATAAATGTCATACTTTTGATAAAGATTTAGAAGAATATAAAAAAAGATTAAGGAGAATTATTATGAATAAATTAAAAAGAAATACCAATATTTTTTTACGGTTGATGATAAATATGCACCATTTTTAGGGTGTTGCTATGCAATCATTAGTGGACAATGCGAGTGATGAAAAATATGTATATAATTAATATCATGACAACTGCAATGAATGAAGAGAACAGAGCTAAAAATTAATAAATATGAGAGAAAAATGTTAAAATTCTATATCATGATGTTACAGATTTAGCTAATAATATTAAGGATAAATTATATACTAGGGATTATTATTCTATTTCAACATATTTTTAGATTATTCATTCCAAATATGTTTAAACAATATGATAAAAGCATTATATTTGGATTCAGATATTGTTATATTGGATGATATAGCTAATTTATATAATATTGATATTGGAAATAATTATGTTGGAGCTGCTCCGGATGATGTTATTGCTACAGAACAGATTTTCAGGGATTATGCTGAAAAAAAGTTGTTGGCTGTTCAAGTTATAAAACATATTTTAATGCGGGTATTTTAATAATGAATTTAAAAAGAAATGAGGGATAATGATTTCGAAAATAAATTCTTACATTTATTGGATACTGTTAAATATTATGTTGCACAGGATCAGGATTATTTGAATAGATTCTGTAAGGGAAGAGTAAAAAAATCATAAGTACTGATTGGGATAGAATGCCAGTAAATCAAGATAAAGTTAATGATAGGGATACATTGAAATTAGTTCATTTTTAATTTAGCTTTTAAACCATGGCATTTTGATAATATTCCATATCAAGAATATTTCTGGGAATATGCTAATAAAAACAGAATATATTGATCAAATTAATGAAATTAAAAAAATAATTTTTTTCTGAAGAAGATAAAATTAGAGGAGATGAATCACATAAAAAAGCTTGTTGCATATGCAAAATTAGAAATTGCATGTGTTGGTGATGATAGAATTAATAAATAGATTTTGAGGATACAATGATAGATAATAAGGTGAAAGATCCTGAGAGAGTTAGGATACAGGAGAAAATAATTGAATTTGAAAAAAAGCGGGCATTTTTTTGATAAAGATGTTGAAGATGATCCTGAAACAATTCCACTTGAACCGGATATGATTGATTATTTAAAAAGATGGTTTTAGGGATAAAAATGTATAATAAATTTGCTTATTATCAAGCAGTTAAATTTTTTTGATAAATCTGTTGCTGATAAAAAAAGTAATAATAAAAAAATGTAATTGGAATTGAAAATGCAATACTTGATTCTGGAGCAATTGTTACATGTAATCATTTTAATCCATACGATTCTTTTTCTGTTGAAAAAGAGCATGAGGGATGCAGGAATATTGAAAAAAAGAGAAAAATTGTATAAAGTCATTAGAGAAGGTAATTATACAAATTTTTCCTGGATTCTTTGGTTTCATTTTTAAACATTGTAATACATTACCACTTAGCTCTGTTAAAGAAACTATGAAAAAGTTTTTTTAAAAAAGCTTGTGAAGAGCTACTTTCTAGGGAAATTATATTTTAATATATCCTGAACAAAGTATGTGGTGGAATTATAGAAAGCCAAAAACCTTTGAAACCAGGGAGCATTTTTCTATAGCGGTTGAGAATCAAGTTCCAGTTTTACCGGTTTTTATAACTATGGAAGATAGCGAAACTATTGGTGATGACGGATATCCTGTTCAGGAATATACTATTCATTTTTGAGAAGCCTATTTATCCTGATCCTAATAAAACAAACAAGGAAAAATGAAAATGCAATGATGGAGAAGAATTATGAAGTCTGGAAGAAAATTTATGAGGACTTTTATAAAACTCCTTTAGTTTATTTAAATGAAATGGATGGAAATGAAGAAAAAAATAAAGTTATTTATTATAATGATGAATTAAATGATGAATTTTCTACAGCAGTAATTGAGCCGAAAATTATTGATGAAAAAAATATAAATATAAGCACTCTTTTTATTTGGGAGTGCTTTTTCGGCGATAATACAGAATATTTTAAGTATTCCAATTAAATGGTGTTATTTAAAATTTAAATTTGGTCATAAATTTATTGGAAGAAAAAAGTATAAAGAGTGCAAAGATACTGGTTTTTTTATATATAGTAATCATACTCAAGCTTTTTCTGATACATTTACCACTAGTATGTCTGTATTACCTAAAAGGAATTATTTAATTGTGCATCCGGCAAATATATCTGTTAAACCATTTTGGTGGTTTAGTGGAGTTGCTGGTGCAATTCCAATACCAGGAAATGTAACTGCTACTAAAAAGTTTATGGATGTAATAGAAGATAGGGTAGTTAATAAGAAACAATCAATTACTATATATCCAGAGGCTCATATTTGGCCATATTATGTTGGAATACGTAATTTTAAAAGCAGTATCATTTACTTATCCAGTTAAACTTAATAAACCAGTTTTTTTGCGTCACAAACACATATCAGAAAGAGAATAATAGTTCTAAAGGTAAAAATGGTTTCATATATTGATGGTCCATTTTATCCTGACATGAGTTTAAACAAAAAGGATGCTCAAAAATAAACTACGTGATATAGTTTATGAAAAAAATGGTTGAAAGAGCGAAAAAAATAGCAATGTTGAGGTTGTTAAATATATTAAAAAAATATTGACAATTTGACCAATATGAATGATAATAGTAATGTAGAAAAGAGCGAAAGGAATTAATTATGGAAGAAATTTTTAATTTTTTTGGACACAAGAATCCAGATACAGATTCAATTTGTTCAGCATTAGTTAAAAGCTAATTTAGAAACTAAATTAGGTAGAAAAGTTAAAGCTGCTAGATTGGGTAATGTTAGTAAGGAAACACAATATATTTTAGATTATGTAGGGAGTTGAAGCACCTGAATTTGTTTCAAATATAGAAAATGGAACAAAAAGTTATGTTAGTTGATCATAATGAATTTGATCAAAAGTGCAGATAATATTGAAAAATTTGAAGATTATATCTGTTACAGATCATCATAGAATTTCTAATTTTTCATACTACTGAGCCTTTATATTATAATGCTAAACCTTATGGTTGTACAAATACATTATTATTTGAAGAATATAAAAGCAAATGGTGTTGAAATTGATTCTAAAATTGCAACATTAATGATTAGTGCAATTATTTCGGATACATTATTATTAAAATCTCCAACATGTACTGAACATGATGTGGAAGCTTTTTAATGAATTAGAAAAAAATTGTTGGTTTTTGATGCTAGGAATATGGTATGAATATGCTTAAAGCTGGTACTGACTTAAGCACATATTCTGCAACAGAGGTTGTTAATTTAGATGCTAAGGAATTTACTGAAAAAGGTAAGAAATTTGTTGTAGCTCAAGTTAACACAGCTGATATTGATGATGTTTTTCTAGAAAAGAAGAATTAGCTTTTGCCATGGAAAAAGAGATTAATGATAAAGGTTTAGAATTATTTTTATTTGTAATTACTGATATTGTTAATACTAATTCAAAAAAATAATTGCAATGGGTAATTTAAAAAGGTCTTGTTGAGAAAGCTTTTTAATAAAAAAGTTGGATGCTGATGATTCAATGTTCTTAGAAGGTGTTATGTCAAGAAAGAAGCAAATAGCACCACCATTATTAGCTAATTTGGATTAATTTTTTTAATATATTAAATGCGGAGGTTTGTATGGCCTCTGCTTTTTTGTAATATAAATATAATATTTGAAAAAAAGCTGTAAAATATTGTAAAAGATTGATGCTATTGATAAAAATTATGTTACAAGTTTAATGGAGAGGATACAAATGACAAAAAGAAATTATATATGCTAAAAAAACAGAGGGATAATATATCATTACTTAAAATCCATAAAAATGTTAGCATCTGATTTATTATTTTTTTCTATACAACATATATTTTGTTTTTACTGAATGTTAGAAATCTTCAGATGTCAAATATTGTATTAGCTGGTGCTTTATATGGAATTTTTAAAGTAATTTGTCAAGTTCCATCTGTAATGATTATTGAAAAAAATTAGGGTATAAGGCATCAATTATTATAGGTGATTCACTTTTAGTAATGTCCATTATTTTTGATTATATTTTTCAACTAATCCAATAATACTTTATTTGGCTTATTTATTTATGGGTATGGGATATCCAATTAAAGATAATGCTGAGGAGAGTATGTTACTTTACTCAATTCCAAATACTGATAAGAAATCAGAAGTTTTTGCGAAAACACTTGGGAAGTCACTTAGTAGATTTTTTTATAGTTGCAACTATTTCTGCAGCAGTGTCTGGTTTTTTTATTTAAATTAAATCCATACATCCCATTAATATTATGCGCTAGTGCTTTTTGCATTATCATTAAGAATTGCTTTTATGTTACATCCACTTGATCAGGATGATAAAAAGAAAGTTGAAACTGAAGAGGAGTTTATTAAAAAGAAAAATAAGTATTTTTAAAGAATTAGGGCTTGGTTTTAAATATATTTTTAGTTCTAAGAGATTAATTGCATTATTTGGATTTGTTGCTATATTTTATTCATCAATTCAGGTTATGAATAATTATGAAATAGAATATTTGAATTTCTTAAATGTTTCGCCTGAATTAATTGGTATTGTATATGGTGCAACACAGCTGATGTCTTCGTTTGGATCACATTATGCTGAAAAAAAGTACATAGAAAGTTTAAGAATAGAACTTTAACAATTATTGGAGTCTTATTTGGATTAACAATATTTGTTGCAGGTTTACTTTATAAATTTAATATTAATTATTATTTAATTGTATTGTTTGTAGTATTTTTATATATGATAAGATATTTATGTATGTCGTTTTACTATGTTTTAATAAAAAAATATATGTCTAATTTTGCAGGTAAAAAGATTTTTATCTAAGATTTACTCAGCATATGCAATTGTTTGTGGTACATCGTCATTTTTAATGGGACTGGTTGCCACAGTTATTATTAAAAATAATGATATGGCCATTGCATTTACATTGTTTGGAGCGATTTCATTAATTGGCATTATGATTATGCTTACTTTTATGAGAAGCAGAATTGGTTTAAAAGCGGATGATTATAATAAATTGGATATTAATTTTACAGAGTTTAAGTTAAAAAAATGAATTAAAAAGTAAGGAGGCTGTAAATGATGAATAAAATTGAAAAGCAAAATTTTAATTATCATTCTCATACTTATAGATGTAAACATGCTTCTAAAACAGCTATGGACAGGGATTATGTTGAAGCTGCGATAAGGGCTGGCTATACTTCAATGGCTTTTACGGATCATATTCCATTAAGAAAAAAATTAGATTTTTAATGATAATATGAGAATGGCTTTGAGTTCTACTAATGAATATATTGAATCAATTAATAAGCTTAAAAAGATTATGAAGATAAAATTGATATAAAAAGTTGGTTTTGAATTTGAATATACTCCTTTTTGACGAGGATATTAAGCATTTATTGGATTTAAAAAGAAGACGGATATTATGATTCAAGGACAACATTTTTGTACTTGATAAAAAAAGAAGATTTTTGTAGGTCTAAATATTTATACAAAAAAGAAACCTACTGATAATGATTTGGATACTTATTTAAGTTATTTGCTTTTTGTCAATGGATAGGGGAATTCCTGATATTATTGCACATCCAGATATTTTTTTATGGTTAGAAGATCTGAGTTTGGTGAAAAGGAAGAGCAAATTACAAGGTTGATTTGTAAAAAAAGCTATTGAGACTAATATACCACTTGAAATTAATCTTGGTAGAATTGGTGCAAATTATATTTTACAATTGAATGGAAAGAAGTATTCACAGCAAATTAAATATCCTTGTAAAGAGTTTTTGGAATATTGTTGCAGAAGAATCTGAAGCATCTTTAAAAAAAGTGGTGGAATGCCAGTTAAAGTATTATTTGGTAAGGATTGTCATGATCCAAGGCAATATGAATATAATGATGATTATAAGATTGCAATTGATATAATTGGCAATGATATAATTGATAGATTATATTTTGTGGATGACAAATTCAATTTTGTGAAGAATTTTTAAAAAGTTTGATTTAGAATATATTGAGAAATTAGTTAATTCTTATGGAATTAATGTTTTTAGGAAAAGAAGCATATGATATTTTGGCTAATGCAGTTATTATGAATGATGATGAAATAGATGATAAATGTAAGGATATTGCAGCTGAAATTTCTGGAGTATTTAAAAACATGGATTCTAATATTATTAAAAAGAATTCCAAATATCTTAATTACTTATTTTTAATAAAAATTAAAAAATAATGAATATAGATTTGATGTTAATAATAAATTATCAAATATGACAATTGGATTATTATCACTTATTTATCAGAATTATATTTTGGATGAATTGAAAAAAAGCCGAATATATTGATAGAATTGCTACTTTACCAAACATTTATGAAGTGATGGATGATGGTGGGATAGTTAATAATGAAGAGATAGAAGAAGTAGTTGATGAAACTAAATTACCAGTTAAATATAAAGAAAATTTTGTAAAGAGATTTTTTTAATAAAATAAAAAGCTTCTTTTTTTCAAAAAGCGGCTTAATATGAAAAGGAACGTAGATTTTTGATCTACGTTCCTTTTATTATTCTGTTGTTAGTAGGCTTGATGGTGTGACATGTATGGTTTTGTTGTTTGTATAGATTACATATCCGGGAACTGAACCATTTGGCTTTTTGACATATTTTACTTGTGTATAATCAACTGGTACATGCGATGAGAATCGGGCTTTGCTGTAATATGCAGCAAGTGATGCTACTTTTTCAATTGTTGATATTTTTTTGGCGTTTGGCCATTTTGTTCTTAAGATTACATGGCTTCCGTGAATGTCTTTTGTATGCATCCATATATCTTCGCTGTTTGCTACTGTTTTTGTTAAATAGTCGTTTTGTTTATTGTTTTTTTCCAATTAGTACTTGGTAATCATCAACTGTAGTTTTGATGTAGTTAGTAAGTGAGGGTAATTCTGTTTTTTTAGGTTTTTGGTTTGGATTTTTGATGTTTTTATTTTCTTTAATGCTGAATCTGTAAATAGTATTTGTTCGTTAATTTCATTATATATATCGTCTAAATCTGTTATTGATGTTGCATTATCTAATTGGTATAGGAGTGATTGCAGATAATCCAATTCTTTATTTGTTTCTTCTTGTTGAATTTTGCAAACTTTTTAAAAGTGTTTTTGGCTTTATTATATTTTTGAAATAATTGTCCGCATTTTTTTGGATAGTGATTTTGTGAAATCAATGTCTATTTCAATATTTTCGTTTGTGTAATAATTTAAAAATATTTAGTTTAGAAATTTTATTATATTCTAGTTCTTTTTCATTAAATTGATAGATGTTTGCAAGTATTAATTCGCCATATAGCTTTAAATCGTCCATATTTGCTGTAGATTTGATTTTTTTCATCGATATTTAGTAATTTACTTGTTATTTTATCAAGTGTGTTATTAAGGATTTTAAGAAGAATTGACTTATAGTTATTAAAATCGTCAATTTTATTTTTGTTATAGTAGAAATTGTCTAAAAATCATTTAATTCAAATTTTTTTAAATTATTTGTTGGAATAATTGTATAGTTATTTTTAAAATTTATTCCTTTTCCAGCTGTGATTGAGTCTGCAATAGTTTTGTATATTTCTTTTTAAAGCTTTATCTGAAATGGTATTACTTAATTTTAATTCGTTTATTAGTGACTGAATGTATAATTTACTTATTCCTGTAAATAGGGAAGGAATGGCAGTTTCAAGTGTTTTGAACTCTGAATTTGTTATGATTTTTATAAATTCTGATTCATTTATTTTTAGTAAAAATCATTTTTTTGTATCATTTGGTAGTGAATAGTGCCTACCGGGCATGATGTCTCTTGATATATCATTTCCGTCAAATTTCTTTAAAGGCGTCAATGATATTGAAATGTTCATTTAAAAAGTAATATATTACTATATTTACCCATTAATTCACATACAAAGATACCTTTTTATTAAATCATTCATTTCATTGTATGTTTCAAATTCAATATAGAGAATTCTTTCTAATCCTAGTGAATAAATATTGGTTATTTTTGGCTGATGTAATATATTTTTCTTAATACCATACAGAAATTTGAAGGTGTTTGAAGATTTTTCAGAGTGGTTGGTTAGATTTACTCTATAGTTATTTGCTGAAATATCTATGTATAAGTTATAGGGTCTTTGGTTATAAATTGATAAAAGTTAAGTTATCTTTGGAACTTTGTTGAATTTTGTTTATTTTTTTCCGTTTATAAGTTCTTTTTAATTCGTTTGTTATGTTTTTTTAAAATTATTCCGTCAAATGCCATTGTTTTAAGTTCTTTCTAATGTATTTTGTATATTATATCATATTTTTTAATTTGAGGTTGGAAAAAAATTTAATTAATCAGATTAATTGATTTTTTTATGTAAAATGGTTTATAATAGTTGCTACGTAACATAATACGTGCACATTGAAAAAAAGATAATAATTGTTATCTCATATATACTAATTGAGGTTCAGCCAGAATCTTTTTTTCATTGTGTGATTATTAATGAATAAAAAGCCCCGCTAATGTAGCAGAAATATAGAATTAGCCAGTTTTATATTTTTGGGAACGAACCCTTTTATAGGGTAGGAAAGGAGACTATGGCTGTAGCAATGATAACAATAAAGAATGGTTTATTCGAAAAAAATGCAATGGAGTTAAGCTTGAGATTTTTAGTTCTAAATTTTTTTAATGGTAAACGGCTGGGAATGCCAAGTTCAGAATAACGGAGTAATTAAATGTACAGCGAAGGAGTTGTGCATTGATGGAATGCATAGCATGAGGTATACCATATACCAAAATGGTTTTTCAGAATTAAGTTTGAAAGTACCGAATGAACCTGTTAAGATTATTAAGAAGGGATTTGTGATTAAAAAAGGTGAAGTTTTTGGAAATGGAACCTTAGGTTTATCAGATGGTTTTATAGATCATCGATACACTTTCTTTAGAGAAGAAAGTTTTTCAAAAAGTTTTTATGTAAGTACGGTATAACAGCTGTGATTCATGAAGACCCTAATAGGATATTTTGTCTTCGAAATGGCGAGTCTGAAGACAATTCATATTATATGAATTTATGGACGGATGGTCACGCTATTTCAATAGGAAAGCAAGAAGAAATGCTTAATTCTTTTGGAAAAAGATTTCAGGGAGTTGTTGAATGTATTAGTGTCAATGATGCAAACTGGGCGCTGACAAGGAGATTGATTAAAAGTGGTGATAAAGAAGTGTTGAGTATGAACTTATTTACTTTTTGAGAGAAATCTTGATATGTTAGTAGGTTTGCCTAAATTAGTATAATGTGTAAGAGCAGATCGTGAGAATTCACGGTCTGCTCTTTTGCTTTTATAAAATGGAGCCTGAAAGCAGGATTGAACTGCCGACCTCAGCCTTACCAAGGCTGCACTCTACCAACTGAGCTATCCAGGCGTTTGTAATTTGTAGTGACATTATATAATTTAAGAAAAATAAAATTCAATATGTCTTTGAAAAAAAGTATTGGTTATTTGTTTTTTTGTCTTCAAATTGACAATTTTACATAAATATAGTAACATAATGTTATGATGTTTAATGTTTTTGTTGCCGATTGGCAGAAAAGGAATAATATGAAAAAAATTTTTTTAGAAGTAGCAATGAATAAGGGAAATAAGAAATATGCTAAAAGCAATTTCAAGACGGAATGACATGTTTTGTGATATAGAAGGGAATTATGCTAATGGATTTGAATTAGATTATTACCGAATCATGGAATCTAATGCATATAAAAGGCTTAGGAACAAGACTCAATTGTTCTTTAGTCCGGTTAATGACCACGTCTGTACTAGGAGTGAACATGTGTTGTATGTATCATCTATAGCAAATACTATTGCTAATAGGCTGGGACTTAATGAAGATCTTTGTAAAACAATTGCACTTGGACATGACATTGGTCATGCTCCATTTGGTCATGAAGGGGAATCAATCCTAAAGTAAGATTGATAGGAAATATTGCAGTAGACCATTCTGGCATGAGAAGAATGGTATTGTTTTAGCAGATTATTTTGAGCTTGTTGTTGGTAGTAAGGGACTTAATCAACAACTTAATCTTACTTATGCGGTGAGGGATGGTATAATTTCCCACTGTGGAGAGGTGGATGATAATGGCCTTAAACCTCGTGATAAATTTGTAAATCTCGAGAGGGATTACATCAGACCGAACCAATATGAGCCTTATACATGGGAGGCTTGTGTTGTGAAACTGGCTGATAAAATTTCCTATATTATGCGGGATACTGAGGATGCCTTACGCTTAAATGTGTTGACAAAGGAGGAAATTGAATGGGATCTATTATATCCTCTGAAGTTGGATTTTAATGGATATAATAGGGATGCAATTGTTGGTGGCCTAATCAATGATTGTGTTGCTAATTCTAATCCGGAAGATGGAATCAGATTTTCTGAAGAATGGTCTAAAAGGCTTGATGCTATAAAGGCGTTTAATACTTCAAGAATCTGTTTTTCAGAGAGTTAAAATTAGCAAGCCTTATTTTTCACTAATTTTAAATACATTATTTGATTTATATTATGGATTAAATGATGATGGTGTTTTGAGGATTGCTCGTCCAGCAAGGGAATATGGTCATGTTGTTACTGATTTTGCCAAGTGGTTAAAAATCTATTGTTTCAACTTTAAAACTGACTTGGAAGAGATAAATAGCTACGATGATGGAAACATATATGATTTTCAGAAATTTATCGATCTACAAAGTAGTGAGAGCTATGCTTTTGCCATAATCGAATATATTTCAGGAATGACTGATCGAAAGGCCATCGCTGAGTATGAAAGGATGATTACATTTTAAATATTTTACTTTAGGGTGCTTTAATAAGCATCCTTTTTATATTTTTTTAATTTGTAAATATTTGCAAAAATGTTGTATATTAAAAATAGAAAAATAATATTAACTGGAGTTTTTTTATGGAAAAAGCTAAATAAAAATTTTTTTAATAGTAGAGTTTTTTTAAATATTTAGTAATAACTATTATTATGGTTAATTTTTTTGTATTGGATGGGGCAGAAAAAAAGGATTATTTTCTGATGAAGTATTTTCATATGGTTCATCTAATTATAGGTACGATATTATGTTTAGACCATATGATTATGCTAATGGTATGAATCGAGTAATATTCGAAAATAATTGGATTTCACTTATTAAAAGATATTAATGGGGCGAAAGCTAAAGTGAATGAAAATTGATAGTAAACAAAAAGCCAATTTGGAAAAACGAAGGAAGATGCTAAAAGATTATGTGACTGTTGATATAAAGGATGTATTAAGATTTGATATGGTGTATTTTTAATCAAGCAATGGATGTTCATCCACCATTGTTTTATATGTTGGTACATTTGGTTAGTATATTCTTTTTTTGGAGTTTTTCAAAATATATTATATTTATAATTAATGTTGCGATTTTTTTGGTGTTATATTATATTTTTTTGAAGAAAATTTTTTTGATTATTTGGAAATAAAAAAACTTTTTGGCTTTGGGCGCTAGTTTTTGGGGTTTCTCTTGGAAGTACTACATTGGTGATTTTTCCAAAGAATGTATGCCCTAATGTCAATGTTTATGGTTATATATACTTATTTTTGCAATTAAAATTATTAATAATGATTTTTGAATTTGATAAATCTAATCATAGAAAAATTATTATGGACAATTGTGCTTGGTGGATTGTCACATTATTATTTTTTTAGTATATTTGTTTTTTTAGTTTTATATTCATTCAATGTTTATTAATTTATAGAAAAATCTGAGAATGCTAAAAAAATATTTTAAAGTTCATTTTCTTTCTGGAATTGTTTTTTTGTTTATTATTTCCACCGGCAATATATCATATTTTTTTCTCATATAGAGGGTTAGTAGCGTTGGTAATGAAGTTAAGTTATTAGAATTATTTAATACATTAACTGGTTTTAATAAATATGCAATTGTTCTAATTGGTATATCAATATTGGTATTTGCGCTAGTTAAGAGAAAAAGCAATTATTAATTATTTGATTTTTGCAATTTTAATGTTTTTTTAATTTTTGATTAAGTTTAAATCACCCTTTAGCGATGTAAGATATATAATGACTGTTTTTTTCCTGTATTGCTTATACTTATTGCAATGATGGTGAATTCTGTTAAAGTTGAAAAAAATAAAATATTTGTCGGCTATGATTAGTGTTGTATTAATTATTCTTAATGTAGCATTTTTATTTGTTAATAGGCCTGAATACTTATTTAGTGATTATCCTCAATATATTGAAGTGGCGAATAAATATCGTGATTTTGGATTTTATATTTATTGAAGATAATTGGTATAATCATATTCAAGATATTGAAGAATTTATGATTTATAAGAGAAGCTTAATTTTTAAATCATACTTTGGGTGAAGTTAAAGTTTTAGAACAATACCCTGAATTAAAAAAATGAAAAAAAGCGTTTATTGTTAGTATTAATTTTTACTTAAATCAGGAAGAAATAATTAATATGATTAAAAGAATATACGGATCATACTAAAATTACTAAATTAATTGAATTAGAAAAAGAATAAAAAAATAATTATAATACAGTTTATTTGTTTGAAAAAAATAGTAAGATTATGTTATAATATAGATGTATTTTTAAATGATGGAGATATAATGGAAAATTCATATAAATATAAAAAAACAATAATATTATTTAATTTATTTATATATATCCTGGCTGGAATAATAGTTGGTGTTTTAGTATGGCAATTTGCTAAATCAATTGCTGTTTCTTTAATATTTGCAATTTTATTATTTATAATTGTTTCTTTTTTTCGTCAATATATAATGCGGTTAGGAAGGTTAGTGTTGATAATAAAGAAATCGTTTTTATATGAGAGAAATAATGTTAAAAAGATATAATAGGGATGGTGTAGAATTTAAATTTAGAATGAGTAATTTAAATTATATTTTAATTATTGAATTTGAAGATGATACGCATTATTATGATTGTTCTTTTTTTAGGAAAAAAACAATTTATAGAGATTCTAAATAAGTTAAAAAAATAAATAAAGGAGTATAGGAATGAATTTTGATTTTAATAATACATTGGGAGTGGGATTAAGAGTTTTTGCTTTATTTATTCCAATTATAGTAATTTATACATCGATTCTTACAGTTGCTAGTAAGAAATTAAATTTTTTTACAAAAATTAGGCATAATTATAATGAAAGTAATTGCAGGACTTGGTTTGTTGTTCTTTTTTTAACTAATTATGTTTTTTTGCAAATTAATTTTTAGAAAGCATGTGCTGTAATGTACATGCTTTTTTTGGAGAAAGTGAAATGGAAGAATTGATAAATTTATTACGAATCATACTGCATATTCTAGAAGTGAAGTTAAATTATTGATTAGTAAAAAGAGTTTTTTTGTTAATGATGAAGTTATTAAGAAATCGGATATTAAGATTGATGAAAATTTGGATATTATTAAAATTGATGGAGAAATAATTAAAGCTCAAAAAAATATGTATATTTGATTTTTAAATAAACCAATGGGGTATGTTTCTGCAACTAAGGATGGTAGGGATAAAACTGTTCTTGATTTAGTACCAAAGGAGTATTCTTGGAGGAACTTGTTTCCTGCAGGTAGGCTTGATAAGAATACTACTGGTATGATGCTTATTACGGATGATCGGTGTTTTTGCACATAATATCTTGTCACCACGTAAGCATATTTCTAAAACATACATTGTGGAGATAGATATTCCTTTGACTGATGAAATGGTTTTGGGATTTAAAAAAATGGTGTAGAATTGATTGATGGGGTTTGTAAAAGCTTCGCAGCTTGAGATATTGGATAAATATAGGGGAAAAGTGATATTGACAGAAGGAAGATACCATCAAATTAAGAGAATGTTTGGAAATTATGGTGCGAAAGTTGTAAGTTTAAATAGAGTTGCTATGGGGAATCTTGAGTTACCTAAAGATTTAGGTGTTGGAGAAATAAGAGAACTTAATGAGGATGAAATTGATAAGATTAGGGAAATAGTATTACAAAGTGAAAGTCTTGTGAATTTTATGTTGTAATAAAGTGAAGAGAGTAATATAATATTGACATTTTTGTAAGTTATATATATTGGAAATGATTTTTCAATAAACTTGAGGAGGTTTTTATGTTTAAGGATATTTCAGTGTTATTTATCTCAATAATATTAGAGGCTTTTGCCATTTTTATTATTAGGGGTCATTAATATCTGCTTTTATACAGGAATATATTAGTGATGATTTTTTTAAAAAGGTTATACCTAAGAATCCAGTGCTTGGTTCTATAGTGGGGGTAATCTTGGGATTTTTTTATACCGGCATGTGATTGTGCGGTAATACCAATTGCGCTTAGATTAAAGAAAAAGAAGGTACCTTTAAATGTTTGTATTTTCATTTATGTTGGCATCTCCTATAATTAATCCAGTTGCTATTTTAAGTGTTGTATATGCTTTTAAATCAACGATGCCAGAAATTATTATTTGGAGATTGATTGGTGGTGTAATAGTTTCAATTGTAGTGGGGAATTATTATGAGCATTATGTATAAGAAGGATGAGGATATCTTTTTATGGTAATGCAGTAATTGAAGATGGATGTAGTCATTGTGGTCATGATCATTCTCATGAATCTCATAAAAAAGAAGTTCATAGCTGTGCTTGTCATAGTGATGATGAATCAAAAAAATCATGATGAACATGAATGTCATTGTCATAGTGAAGAACATGAATGTGGCTGTCATGATGAACATCATGGAGAAACAAAAAAAGACTTTTGCTAGAAGAATGCTTAATGTAATTGATCATACAAAAGCTGATTTTTTTAGATGTTATTAAATATATGATATTTGGTAGTTTGATTACTGCTGTTATTCAAATATTAATGGCTAAATTTAATATTACACTTGGATCAAATAATTCAATTTTACAAATGATTATTATGATGGCTTTTTGCATATATTGTTAGTTTGTGTTCAACAGCAGATTCTTTTATTGCTAAAACATTTATTTATGAGATGAGTAAATCTTCAATATTAGCTTATTTAATATTTGGCCCAATGATTGATATTAAAAAAATACTTTATATTTGGCAGAAAAAAATGTAAGAAATCTTTTTGTTACGAAGTTTATTATTGTATTATCTTTAGTAACATTTGTTGTTTCATTGATAATTGGTTATAAGGTATTGGGAGGATAATGATGAGTGATAAAAAAATATAATTATTGTATATTATTGTTTCTTATTGCAGTAATGGGTATGATAATTGCTACTGGTAATATTGGAAATTTTATTAATGAAAAAAATGTTTATATATACTTATATTTCTTTGGGAGTATTGATTGTTTTTATAAGAGAGGTTTTCACAGAGGAACATGGTAGCACAAGAAAAGAAATTTTTTTAAATTTAATTTGTTTTGTGTTTTTTTAGTTTTTGGGTATTGTGGCTTATAATGGAAATTTAAGTCAAGAATACTTAAACTTTATTAAAAAAACAATAGGGATGGTAGAACAACTAAGGTAGTGACTAAGTCAAATGTTGTTGATATTAAAAAAACAGGAAAGTGAAAAATGCAAATAAGGAAGAATTAATTATTAATGATGAAAATTACATTTCTACACTTAATGATATGTATGATAATATTAATAATTATGTTGGTAGAAAAAAATAAGAGTTCAAGGGCAGGTATTTAAGAGTGAAAGTATGAAGGAAAATGAATTAGCGATTGGAAAATACTATATGTATTGCTGTGCAGTAGATATGTCTTTAACGGGGTTTATGTTTAATAAGGATCCTAATTTTAATCTTGTTGAAAAATAATTGGTATGAAGTTGAAGCGGTGATTTCATCACATAAATATGAAATGAGTCCTGGACAAATAATTGATGAACCTATACTTAAAATAATTAATTATAAAAAAATTGATAAACCTGCGAACACTTTAGTTTATTAATGGGGAGAATTTTTATGAAATATAATGGGCTGACAAGTGATGAAGTAAAAAGAATTGATGAAACAGGGTAAAAACTAACTATGTAAAAAAAGACAGAGTAATCAGACTTATTTGAGTATTTTTTTGTTAAGAATATTTTTTTACGTATTTTAACTTTATATTTGCTTTGATATCAATTTTGTTAATACTTGCTGGAGCGTATAGAAATTTAACTTTTTTTACCAGTTGTAATTGCAAATATTTTTAATTGGTATATTTCAACAGATTAGATCTAAAAATAGTTTTTGGATAAATTATCTTTATTGGACAAGACTGAATACTATGTATTAAGGGATGGTAAAGAAGTTAAAGTTACTATGGAGGAATTAGTGCTTGGTGATTTAGTTAAAGTTTCTTCTGGTAAGCAAATTCCCGCTGATGGAATTATAATTGATGGTAATGTTCTTGTTAATGAGTCTTTACTTACAGGTGAAGCGGATGAAATCGAGAAGAGTGTTGATGATGAACTGAAATCTGGAAGTTTTATTATTTCTGGTGAAGCGTATATTAAATTAATTAGAGTTGGTGTTGATTCATATTCTGCAAAGTTAATGCTTCAAGCTAAGGAAATAAAAGAACAACAATCTGAAATGGTTTTTATCTATTAATAGAATAGTTAAGTTTTTTTGGAATTATAATTATTCCAATTGGTGCTTTATTATTTTTCACAGTCTTATTTTATTAAGCATTTATCTTATTCGGAATCAATTGTTGCTGCAATTGGTGCAGTGATTAGTATGATTCAGAGGGAATGTATTTGCTTACAACTATCACATTGGCACTTAGTGCAATGAGATTGGCTAAAAAAACAAGTTTTACTTCATGATATGAGAAGTGTTGAGACTTTAGCTAGAGTAGATGTTTTATGTGTGGATAAGACAGGGTACAATTACTGAAAAGCAAAATGACAATTGATGATATTGTATTTGCTAATGGAATTGATGAATGTGAATTTAATGACATTGAGAAAGTTTTTTTCTAAATATGTAAATACAATTACTGATACAAATATTACGATGAAGGTGTTAAAAGGAAAAAAATATGTATCGTATGATATTTTTTTGAATACACTTTAATGAAGAATTTTGATTCAAAAACAAAATATTCAATGATGGAAACAAGTGAAGGTATTTATAAGTTTGGAGCTCCTGATGTTTTACTTGATGTAGATGTTTATAAACATAATGAGGAAGTTATAAATTCATACATGAATGATGGAAAGAGAGTATTGGTATTTTTGTAGAAAGTTGATGGGAAAAAAATGTTCCATTATTATTCACTGTTTTAGTTAATAAAAATAAGAAAAAAATGCTAAAGAAATTTTTCTCTTATTTTTGAAGAACAGAGTGTTGAAGTCAAAAGTAATTTCTGGAGATAACCCTATTACAGTGTCTAAAGTTGCTATTGCAGCTGGAATTAAAAAAATGCTGAAAAAAATATTGATATGAATACTATTACTTTGGATTCTGAAATTGATGAAGTTGTTAAAAAATATACGGTTTTTGGAAGGGTTAAGCCTGAACAAAAGAAGCAAATTATTAAAAGCTTAAAATCACTTAATTTGAAGGTTGCTATGACTGGTGATGGTGTTAATGATATTTTAGCAATGAAAGAAGCGGATTGTTCTATTGCAATGGGAACTGGTAGTGATGCTGCGAGGGAAGCTTCGAAAGTTGTTTTGATGGATTCTGATTTTGCACATATGAAAAAAATTGTTTCAGAGGGTAGAAGAAATATTAACAATATTACAAGATCTGCTACATTGTTTTTATATAAGAATATATTTTCAATAATATTGGCATTATTCTCAATAGTTAGTTTCTTCGTATATCCATTATCGCCTTCGCAAGTGTCACTTGTATCTGCATTTAATATTGGCTTACCGGCCTTCTTATTGGCTCTTGAAGCTAATGAAAAAAAGCAGAAAAAAAGAAATTTATTAGAACAACGATATTGAGGGCTTTACCTTCTGCAATTACAACATTTATTGCAATTATTGGATTAATGAAGTTTGCTAAATTATTTGATTTACCTGCTAATGATATTAGTACTGCTTGTACTTATTTAATGTTGGTTGGTGGATATATAATTTTATATAGAATAATTAGACCGCTTAATTTATATAGAAGTATGGTTATTTTTAGTTAGTATAGTTGGGGTATTTATTTCTGTTAAATATCTTCATACATTATTTGATATTACAAAAGTTTCAATTCAAAGTACTGGACTTTGTGTACTATTTGCTATTGCACAGGCATCTGTTATTAGATGGATTTCGTTGATAGTTGATAAACTTGATAGAAATGTTCCAAAAAAATAGCTGATAGATTAAAAAAATTAATGGAGGAATATTAATGCTAATTGCTTTTAGCGGGTGTGACAGGCGTTGGAAAAAAAGTTTTTTTATTCTCAAGAAATCGAGAATAATTTTTAAGATTAAAAAGATTCATACAATTAGAACTAGACAAATGAGGGCTGGTGAGATAAATGGTGTTACAGGATATTTTATGACTGAAGATGAACTTGATAATGAAAATGCAAAAAGGTAATATTGCAATTGATTTTTCGGAGTTTGGTGGTAGATATGCTTATTTGAAATCAGAAGTATTTTCTAATGATGATTATGTTTTTGAAATGCATTATACTCATATTGATGGTTGGAAGAAGATTAAACCTGATATGATTTCAATTTATATATTACCTACTAATATTGAAGATGCTATCAAAAATATTAAGCAGAGAAATTTGCCTAAAGATAAAGAAGATGAGAGAATTAAAGAAGTTTATGAACAGTATAATAATTTTATAAATGATGAAAAAAATTACAGGAAAAAAATATGATTATATTGTGTATAATGATTTTAATAATGATTCTAGAAATAAATTAATGAATCTTATAGAAAAGGATTATTGATAAATGAAGTTTTTTTGCTGTAAATGGGAATTTTGAAAGTATTATTAAAAAAATCATTGGAAAGTGTTAATGATGAATTAAAAATCAATGAAGCCTATTTCTACTGGATGGACTAATATTGTTTATAAAGTTTATGGGAATAAAGGTGAATATTATTTTAGATTTCCAAGGGATGAATTTTTGGACTAGAACTATTGTGAAAGATTGTCAATTTGCCCAATATATTCATGGTAAAAACTGATTTTTGATACAGTTGATTTGAAATTAATGGATGATGGTAATGGTAGATTTTATTCTTTTCATAAAGAAATACCTGGAAAAGCCTTTGACTGATGTTATGAATGAGTTGACTGATGAAGAACTTGATGATGTTTCAAAGGATATTTCAAAGTTTATGTTTCAATTGCATAAACTAGAGAAAAAAGTAATGAAATTTTTGATGTTCATGATATTCCAACAGATTTTGCAAGGTTTTTGTAGATGAACTTCTTAATACACATCTTTCAAAAAGAAGATATGGAGTTCTGGAAAGTTCATAATTTTAAGGCATTGGATCATGATTGTTTTAGTTCATGGTGATTTTAATGCAAGTAATGTGTTGGTGGATGATAATAATAAATTTAAAGCAGTAATTGATTTTTGGTTTTTGGGGGATATGGTAATAAATATCATGATATTTCTAGAATTATTGGAAGATGTCCTGCTAGATTTAAAAAAATCCAATTGTTATGCATTATGAGAATATTTCTGGTAATAAGCTGGATATGGATATTTTGGATGAAAAATATTGATATTTGGTCTAATATTGATCAGGGATATATTAATTATATGGAGAAAAAATTTAGGAAAATAATATGTTTGATATAGATGAGAGTATTCGATTAAATCAGGATTTAGTTAATAGAGTTAATGAAATTGGGAATACAATTAAAATTGATGAGATTACTGATAGATTGAATGGATTAGAAAAAAAGACTGAAGATAATGATTTTTTTGGAATAATACTGAGGAGTCATCAGTTGTTTTTAGCTGAAATTAGTAGTTTAAAAAAAGTAGGATTTCTAAATATAATGATGTTAAAGATTCTATTTTAAATGATTCTGAAATATTGGAAATGCTTAAAAATGGAATCTGATGAAGAATTGGAAAAAGAAATTGTAAAAAAGTATTGCCGAAAAATACTGAGAAGTTGGAGAATTTTTGAAATTCAAGTTCTTTTTTTCTGATAAATATGATAATTCTAATGCTATTATTACAATTCATCCTGGGGCAGGTGGCACTGAGGGCGATGGATTGGGCTGATATGCTTTATAGGATGTATTCTAGATGGGCTGACAAACATGGTTTTAAGCTTGAGGAATTGGATTATTTAGCGGGTGAGGAAGCTGGAATTAAATCTGTTACTTTTTTTGGTTTCTGGTGAATATGCATATGGATATCTAAAAATCTGAACATGGAGTTCATAGACTTGTAAGAATTTCTCCTTTTTGATTCTGGTGGTAGAAGGCATACATCTTTTTGCATCTGTTGAAATCTTACCTGAAATTAAATCAATTAATGATGTTGAGATTAGACCGGATGATATTAAAATGGATGTTTATAGGGCTTCTGGAGCAGGTGGCCAACATGTTAACAAAACTTCATCTGCAGTTAGATTGACTCATATTCCAACAGGTATAGTGGTTGCTTGTCAAACTCAGAGAAGCCAATTTCAAAATAAGGATTATGCGATGAAAAATGCTGGTTTCTAAGTTGATTCATATTAAGGAACAGGAGCATAGGGAGACTATTAATGATTTAAAGGGTGTTCAGATGGATATTGCATGGGGGAGTCAAATTCGCTCATATGTATTTTTGTCCATATACACTTGTTAAAGATCATAGAACAAATTACGAAATTGGTGATGTTCAAAAAGTTATGGATGGTTATATAGATCCTTTTTATTTTTTTGAATATTTAAAATATAATAAAGCAAAGTACTTAACTTTTATATTTTGTTATGGTATTATACAGGTATGAAACAAAGGAGGAAATTTTTTTTATGGAAAATTATTTTTAAAAAAATCAAGTTTAATTTCATTAATTTTATCTGTAGTAATATTTGTTATTGCTGCTAGTTTAATAGTTGCACCAATTAATGTTGCATCTAATTTAGTTGTTACTTTGGGATATGTTTTTAATCGCAGCAGCTGTATCACATTGCTTATCATATTTCTTAACAAGAAATGAAACTAATCTATTAAATTTTGAGTTGGCACAATCAATACTTTCATTAATTTTAGGATTTGTATTAGTATTTAATCCAACTGGAACTATAACAGCAATAGCAGCTTTTTGTTGGAATTTATTTAATTGTTAATTCAGTATTTAAAAATTCAATTGTCTTTAAATATTGCAACAAAGAAAGTAAATAAATGGGGAGTGCTATTGGCAGCTGGAATAATTGAATTAGTATTTGCGTTATTATTAATGTTTATGCCATTTCAAACAATTAGATTTTTTTATTGATGATAGTTGGCTCATTCTTAGCTATAACACAATTATTTGATATTTATAGTGATTTCTTTGTATTATATAGACTTAATGAAAAATTATAAAATAAAAAAACCAGAATGTTAGAAATAACATTCTGATTTTTTTATTATGGGGAGTTCTTTGAACTTCCTATTATTTTTGTAAAAATTTGCAAGAGGATTACTTTCAATTGCATTTTCTTACTTGTTCATTATCAACATGTGTATATATTTCAGTTGTTGAGATACTTTGATGTCCAAGTAATTCTTGTAATGCACGGATATCTACTTGGCCATATTTATACATTAGAGTTGCTGCGGTATGTCTAAGTTTATGTGTTGAGTATTTGGTTGAGTCTAGGCCAGCGCGATCAAGCTCTTTTTTTACTATTAGTTCTACTGTTCTTTTTGCTAATACGTTTTCTATAATTGCTAAGGAATAGTGCTTTATCCGAATTTAAACTGTCTTTTTTTAGGCGTTTTTAGGACGAACTGATAAATAATTATTGATTGCATTAATACATGCTTTATTTAAGTAAATTGTACGTTCTTTATTTCCTTTACCAATAACTGTTAATAATGATTCATCAAATTTAATATCTGAAATATTGATTCCTACTAATTCTGATAAACGCATTCCACAGTTTAAAAAAATAGAGTAATTATGGCAAAGTCTCGCTCTGAGTTTTTAGAATCATCGCTACCTGAGGATTGAAGTAATTTTTGAGAATCTTCAAGTGTTAGATATTTAGGCAGTCTTTTATCTAATTTTTGGTGTTTCTAGGTTTTGTGCTGGATTGTTTGCTAGTACTTGTGTTGTTATTGTTAAATATTTAAAAAAAGATTCTAATTGTTGATATTTTTTTCTAGCGCAGGTTGCAGGACCACATTTTTCTTGTTATGGACATATATGAAATGAATGCATGTATATCATCTTGTTTAATTTGACTTAAGTAGTTTGCGTCAATTCCTTTAATTTTTAATTTCTGAAAGTTCTTTTTGAATTATCATCATGGAAGTGATATCTCATATATTTTTAAGAATAAATTTAGGTCTGAATTGTATTGTTCTACTGAGTTTGGTGATTTTTTTGATACACTAAACAATAGTCTAAAAATTTATTTAATAATTGTGGATTTTTCTTCTGTTCTAATCATTTATACACCTCTTTTGTTTATATGTTTGAGTATATATTAATGTTGAATTAAATTCAATTCAATAGGTGGACTTTTTTTAGATTTTTTTATATAATTGTTTTGGAGGTATTTATGAAAGGAATTGATATTTTAGTAGAACAACACGAAAATGTTTTTGGTTTTTGTAGATGTTGTTAAAGATAAATGTTTAAAAAAATTTTCAACAAAGAAGAGGAGGTTGACTTAGAATTCTTTAATAAGGTTATTGATTTTGGTAAAAATTATGTTGATGCACATCATCATAAAGAAGAGGAAGATATCTTATTTAGAGTTATGGTTGATACTCTTGGAGAATCAATTGCTCATATTATTAATGATGCAATGTTATTTGAGCATAATGTTGGTAGAATGTATTTAATGAATTTAAAATATGCTATTCAAGAATATGAAATGTTTAATGAAGATGTTTATAAGTTAGCAATTGTATCAAATGCATTTGGCTATGTTTCTATGATGGAAGAACATATCAACAAAAGAAAATGAAGTGTTATATCCATATGCTGATAAAAAAATTTGGATGCAAAAAGATCAAGATTTTTGTTAATGATGAAATTGATAAATATGAAATTAATGCTGATAAAGTTGGAATTCAATCTCAATATTTAGCGATTTTTAAATGAGTTAAAAAAATATGTAATTGACAAATTTTAAGTATTATGTTAATATATAATTATCTTATTTAGTACGTGAGTACTTGCTTATTGATGCTCAATTGAGCAGAAAGGAGAAACATGGAAAAACATGTCTCGGGTCTCTTATGCAAGTTTGAAGGCTTTTCGGCACTATGATACTCTTTTTTTGGAGAGGATTTGGGTCGAGAAGAATGCAAGATTGAAAGGGACTTTGACAAGAATAGGATTGCAGTGAACTGCGAGTTCACTACGAATCCGGATGAGGAGCGTCTTCTTAGAAGTTATCATCTTCATTTTGCTAAATTGACTGAGGATAATATCCAAAAGTAAGTTTAGTGTGAGTTTGAAGATGATCCATGCTATTACGGTTAATGGAACTGCTCGTCAGCCTATTACGATTGTGTTTAAGAAAATCGGAAAGGGTGAGATGGTTTCAAGTAAGGTATGGCTGGAAGTTGGAAAAAGTGACTAATATCTCTTATTGTGATGAACCACTTGAGTGGGTTGCAATATATTTTTAATCGCAAGAGGGATGGGTTTACTGTTTTTAGCTTCTAGAATTGAGATGGAGATTGCTACTTATTGATTGATGTTTTTTTGTGTTTTTTTGACGCTGGGTTTCCAGCGTCTTTTTAATGATTGACAAAATTGCGATAAAGTGGTAACATAAATCTTGTCGCAAATGTGGTTTTTCATCCTCTAATGAGGAGAAAGGAGAAGAATGAATCACGAATCTTTAGTGTCCTCGCAGCATCTTACTGCTTGGGAAATTGTTAGGCCGGATGCGCATGAGCCTATCAAAAAAACAAAGAAGGTGGAAAGGAATCTTGAAGAGAATAAAATCTCTTTGGAGTGGGGTTTTTCCACTAAAAGGAGGGACGATGCTTTTCGAGCATATGAAGTGGAATTGACTGACATCTTTCGAAAAAAGGTTTCTGTCGAAATCTTTCAAGAAGAAGTAATGAAAAATTCACCTAAATATGATCAGAAGGTGGAAGTCTCAATTAAGGTAAAAAAGGCGGAAAGTAAAAAACTGCTGGATTATACCTACATATTATCAGAGGGAGAGAATATGGTATTAAATTTCTCTTCGCTGTTCAGAATAGACTATATAAAGATCGTCTTTAATGAACAGAGAAATCCCTTTGTTGATGTGGCGAGAACGACATGTAAGTTTTTCGGTTTGAAGTTTTTTTGGGGACATTGACAGAATTTGTCGATGTCCTTTTTGGTTATTTATAAGTAATTGGAATTGAGAAAAGTAGTATAATTAATTGGTAATTTAGTTGAAAATAGATAGAAATAGGGGAAAGTCGTCAGTAAACCGGCTTTTTCTTTTGTAAATATTTAAGTATTATTTGGTGAAAAATCGGATAAAAAAATAAAAATAAAAACAAAAAAATAGTGTTGAAAAATCTAAAAAGTGGCGTATAATATAAAAGTATTATATGGTGAAAAAAAGCGGTATAAAAATAAATAAAAAAATTAGCGTTTTGCAATAAAAATAACCATTAATAAGAAAGGATACTAAGTATGATTATTACTAATGATGTAATGAAGGATAAATTAAAAACATTACTCAAATAAAAAAATAATAAAAATTAGTCGAGATGTAAAAAAATAACGAGATTACAAGAATTATAAAAAGGTTTATATGAGACGGAAGATGATATTGAAGGATATTTGATTGCTAGTACAATCTATGGGCCATCATATTTATCTTTTTAATTATGCTTTAATTTGTCATGAATTAGTAGATGAAGAAATTGATAGATATACTTGTGCTACTTATGGCAAAAAGAAGAAGAAGAGATACGATACGCCTTTTTGGTTATTTTTGAATATAGGGATGTGCCTAGTGAAGTATTTTTATATGGGTGTTGATGTGATTAGTAAGGGTAAGTATTCATTTCAAATGGCATGTCCAGAAAAAAAGCTTTATGTGATACTTTATATACTAAGAGTCCTGTTGGAAATATGGAGGAATTAAGAGATTTATTAATTAATGAAATTGGTATTAATATGGATAAATTGGTTAAATTGGATATTGATGCTATTTTTTTGAACTTAGTGAAGCTTATCATTCTACTAATGTTACGATGTTATATAAATATTTGAGGAGAAATGTTAATGATTAATGTTATACAATCGATGTTAAATGATTATAAAGTAGAGAATTTTTGATCAAGGGGTTAATGCAGTTCGTGAGATTATTCAAAAAGATTATATTGGCTGGATTGAGTAGATGCGGATTTTTGATGTTGCAATTTTATGTGGGGAAACTGCATCTAGAATTTATTATAAATTGGATAGATTTTTCACGTGATTTGAATTTTTATTTTAATGGCACCTAATGAGTATTTTATGGCGAGTAAATATTTGGATTTTATGTCTAGAGAACTTAATGCATATGGTTTGGGTGTTGAATTTATAACTAAGGATGATAATCAGAGATATGTGTTAAAGTTTAATCCTAAGCCATATTTAGGAATTAATTTGGATATTTTTTTAATGAAATTAGATTGAAGTTTGAAATTGATACTGAGTCACAGAATTTTTGGAATATATGAGTTTAAATTTAAAGAGTTACCATCTCCACATAAGATTAGGGTTATTTGATCAAGAATCGCTTTTTTTAATGATGTAATTTGTGATATTTTGAATCAAAAAGTCAAATTATAAAGTAAGTGGGCGTATTTTGTACGATTTTTGCTTATTATGTGGGGAAGAAAAAAGAAAAATTAATTTATTTTCGATAAATGAAAAAAATTAATTGAGATGGAGGTAATATCTGAGGACGAGTCGTTAAATCTAGAAGGTTTAAAAGACATGTTAATTAAGAAGTTTGAACGTATTAACTATATTAATGCTAAAAAAAGATGTTTCTTCTTTAGTTGAGGATGAGTCTGAACTTGATGTATGGGATGAAAAATTATTTTTGTAGAGTTGACTGAGAAAAATAAAGAGGATTAGTAAAAATAGGATATGCTTTTGTTGCATATCCTATTTCTCATATAAGTTAAAGTCTTCGTATTCTAAATCATCAAAAGGAATATATTCGATGGATAATGGTTTATTGTTTTTTTATCAAATATTAATTTAAATACTTCTGGAGAATTTAAACGCTTATTATAAATAATTTTTATTATTGAATTCTAAAAGTAATTTCTTTATTTTTTTGTTACATTTGTTATTTTACACCATTCTTGTAACAGAAATGAAATTGCTATTCCATGTGAGAAGATTGCGACTCGTTTTTCCTCGATTAGATGCTAATACGTCTAATAATCCTTCAAGCATTCTAGTGCGTACTTCTTTTTGACTTTCTCCACCGATTGTTTTATAGTTTGGATTTATAAATTGTTCAGAAAACCAATTTGGAACTGTGTCTTCATTAGTCTGACCTAAAAACTCTTTCGTCAAATCTTGAATCAAGTGATATATTTAAATTTTGCTTTTTCCATCATGTATTTAGCAGTTTGTAAAGTTCTAACACAATTACTTGCATAAATTTTATTAATATTTTGTAATTCCGCTTCATTTGCTAAAATTTCTGCTCGTTTTTCGCCATTAACTGAAAGAACTATTTTTTTCTCTTTTTGATTGTTTGTGAATCATTGCTCTTATATTCTTCTATTCGTTGATTACTAAGTCTTGTAGAGTGCCTGATTAAATATATAGTTGTATTCATAAAACCTCCTTTATTTATGAAGATATTATAATATATACTATTATATTTTTAAAAATATGATATTATATTTATGAATATTAATTTGTGGAGGGAATGATGGATATTAGATTACAACAAGAAGCATTGAGAAAAAGTTGAAAAATGCTTTGAATGATTTAGAAAAATCAGCTTAATTTATTAAATGAGGGAGAAGATTATAATCGTTTAAAAAGCGTAATTAATAAGTTGGATGATATTAAAAAAATAAAAGTTATTAATGGTAGTGAAGTAGCAATTCAAATTGTTTTAAATGAAATGTAAATAAAAAGGACCACTTGAAAATAAGTGGTTCTTTGGCTATTTATTGAATAATTTTTATTTTTAAGGCGATTTTGTCGAATATTGTTTTTTTGTGGTAGGGAATGATGTTTACAGGTGGTGTAGTTTGTTTTGAATCTGATGCTGTTTTCTTATTTTTTTAAAAAAATATCAATTGTTGTTGCTTCTTCGTATATTTTATCATTTTGTTGCCAGATATTTATAATATCTTTCTTTTCTTAGTAGTGTTGCTATATATGTGTAATATAAACCGGAAATGAAGTCTTTAGTTTCTTCAGATATATTTTTGTTCTTTTAATTTTTTTATTTGGTAATAGAGTGATTTGTTTAGAACAATCTTTTTGCTATCTGCTTTAAGTTTTTTTAATATTTGATTTGGGATTTTAGAAACAAATGATTTATCACAATGTTTTAAAATATATAGAGTTTCATATGCTGTATTAATATATTTTGTTTCATTTATCATCTTTTTTTCACCTCTTGTTTATCTTCTTTAGTAGTTGTTTTGCTTTTATTTTTTTGAGAAAATATTAAATTTTGATAGTAGGTTTAATATTTTTTTCAAATCTTCGACCGTTTTTTTCCTTGTTCAGTAGTCATTTCTTTTATATCATCCATGGGGAATAGTGGTGGCTCGGGCTGTGAAGTTGGAATATCTTCAACTATATTTAAGCTGTCTAAGGTTGAACCTGACCCGTATGGGGAATCGATTGGTGGCATATCGCTGTCTGTTGGTACTTTTTTTCAATGAATGAAAAGAGTTTATCTGTGAATTCTTTATTATTACATATGAAGCTACCTGATGCACCATTACTTGATATATTATCCTTATTTATTCCAGGCAGTGCTTTAATCATATCTTCATTACATAGTTTTGGAACAAAAATATTTTACTAAATAATCATCTTTTGATGTATCAATATCAATTGTTAGGGCATGTCCGCGATCTCTAATCATCATAAAGATTTGATCTTCTAATGATATTATATCAGTCCAACCAACATCTAAATCCGTTGGAAATTTTTTTGAATAGTTCTTCAGCTTGTTTTTGTATTTTCACCATATAGCATGATTGGATAGTTGAATTTATTTTTGTTTTTTTCTGAGATTTTTGGTAATTGAACTTAATAATTCTTTGTTATTCATTACATAAAGAGTGGCACGAATGTAATAGTTCGTTTACAGTTTTAGCGTCTTTTTATAGAATTGTTTTAGGTCACCTAAATTGAATGAAGTATATCCAACAAAAAGTCTTTTTTTACATTTTTCTATAAAGTCTTTTTGACATGTTTGAAAAAGTTCTTTTTGAAATATTTCACGGCAATCAACGTTTTGATAATTTCCGATTGATAGTTGCTCTCTTGTTTTGTTAAAGAACTCTGTTAATGATTCGTTAACTGCTTCACTAAGACCGAATCCTTCGAAGCTTGATTTAAAATCAAATTCTAAATATTTTAAACTTTGATATAGTTTATCTGTATAGTTGATTTTTACTCGCTTCATCGAAGTTATCTGCGTTATTTGGAGCAAGTTGTAATAAATCATTTTTTTATACTTAAGTCAGTTTTTATAAATTTTTTTAATGCTTTTTAAGTTTTGATCAGCTGAATTAGACATATACATAATTTTACCTCATTATTTTCTAATTAATTTATATTATTTATATATTAAAATGTTTTATTTATCAATAATACAGGAAAAAGAATTATTTTCTTAATACTATTGCAAAATTGTGTAAAAATATGTTAACATAAATATATTAACTTTATAGGAGGAAAAATTTCAATGAAGCTTGGTAAATTATTGAGTAACAAGCGGATGCTAACATCTGAGATTTCTTTGAGAGATTATCATATCGGGTTATTAAACACAGATGTGGAAGATTTCGAAGAGGATTTTCCGGAGGTTAAGGGTAAGGATGATTTTTTTCAAAAGCAAAAGTTCCTTGTTGATTTATACAAAGGAAAAAAATGTCTATTGAAAAATCGATTTAAAGAAGAGAAGCACTGACAAGTGCTTTCTTTTTTTGCCCTTGGAATTGCAAAAAAATATTAAACAATGTTATAATCCTATTGTTGATAAAGGAGAATATTATGGAAAAAAATTTTTGAAGAAGATTATGACTAAGGAAGTAATGTTTTATATTATACTAGGAATATGTACAACATTAGTTAATTTAATATCATTTCAACTATTGACGAAAGTTTGTAATTTGAATGATAATTTATCAAATGCTATTGCTATTATATTATCTGTATTATTCGCATATATTACTAATAAAGATATTGTTTTTTTCATTCTGAAGCAAGTTCAGCCAAAGAAAAAAATGGATGGAATTCTTTAAATTTATATTGGGAAGAGCTGCTACAATGGTGCTAGAGTTTGTTGGTGGATTATTAATGTTTAAATTACCAATTGATAAAATGATTTCTAAAAATTATTTTTAACTTTTGTAGTTATTGTTCTTAATTTCTTTATTAGTAAGTTTTTTTGCTTTTTAAAAAAGAAGAAATAGTTTTTGTAAGTCTGAGAATGTATTCTTGGACTTTTATTATATAAAAAGGGGATTGGTTTTGAATAATAGAACAATACTTGGAAATGCGACTATGGCTCATGTGAATCTTATGAATATTAATATTGATACTAAGCAGCTTGTTAAAGATATATTTATTAAAAATATATGAATCAAAAGAAGATATTATTAAAGCTAATATGATTGATATTAGAAATAATAATAATGATTTTGAAATTGATTTTAATATAATTGAGAGGATTGAAGCGGAATTATTAAAAAAATTGAAGATTTATATCATAAAAAGTATAGAGATTGAAAAATAATTCTAGAGAATATGTATTAAATGATTCTTTTGGAACTATTTGTGCTATGTATAATGGAAATACTTATTATTTAATTGAACTTGCTTTTAAAAATCGATTTTAACGCGTAATAGTATGATATTTGTTAGTGAGATAAATTATATGGATTTTACTAACAGACTAATATTAATTTTGATTAAAAAAATATTTGATAAGTATAGAATTGATAAAAAAATTTAATTCAATTATTATATACTAATGATTTTTCATGCTTTATTGTCAAATAATGCTAGTATAAATCGAGTTTTTTTGCTATTGGTAATTTAGAATTTCAAAAATAGAGTTAAAGAAAGCTCAAGTGTTGAAGTGATATGTTTAGGGATTGATCGATATGATATTTATATTGAAGATATTAAGAATATTTCAATACTAGAAGAGTTGTCAAAAATTGATTGTTGTGATATATATGTCAAAACAGGATTGAAAGTTTCATTTGATGATTATATTGAAGTTAAAGATATTGAGGAGGCCGTTGGACAGATTAATTTTAATACGGCTGGATATGATTCGATAATTTTTAACTGATAGTAAGAGTTCCGCTTCATATTTTTGTGAAAAATGTTAAGACTGATAATGTATTTGTTAATACTTTGTTTACTAAAAAAATTATTTGAAATTTGATATGGATTTATTTTTTTAAGAAAGAAGAAAGTAATTTGTCATAGTGATATGATAAAATGATTTGCTTGGAGGAAGTTATGAATGATTTTATTTTTAGTTGCTATAAAGCTACTGATTGGATTTTTTTCTTTAACAATGGTTATTAATATTACAGGTAAAGGGAATTTAGCCCCTAACTCTGCCAGTGATCAAGTTCAAAAATTATGTACTTGGTGGTATTATTGGTGGAATTATATATAATAAAGAAATTGATATTTTAGAATGTATTACAATTTTGTTTTATATGGTGTATGCTTGTATTATTATTTAAAGTTATTAAAGAACATAGTGTTAAAGCTAGACAATTGATTGATGGTAAAGCAATAATTATTATTGATAATGGTCAAATTAATATTGAAAAATTGTAAAAAAAGCTGCTTTGAGTGCACATGATGTTGCTTTTTAAATTACGTACTCATAATGTATATTCAACACATAAAGTTAAAAAGAGCTATCTTGGAGCAAAATGTACAATTAATTGTTATATTATTTGGAGAAGAAAGTCCTAAATTCCCAATTATTACTGATGGACAGGTACAAAATGATATTTTAGCAGTAATTGGTAAGGATGAGGAATGGTTGCTTGAAGCAATAAAGAAAAGAGGTTATGAAAAACCATCTGATATATTCCTTGGTGAATATGTTGATGGAGAGCTTATTTTGACAGCATATAATTAGTATTATAGGGAAGTATTGTAGTACAATATTTCTTTTTTTATTACTATTGATAAATTGTTTTATTGTGATATAATGACATTGAAAAATTAATTTTATAAAAACGAACATTTATTTGAATATGTTTGTTTTTATTTAGAAAAGGTATATAAGGTGGCTTATATGGAAAAGAAAAAAATTTAAAAAAATACTAGTAATCATAGTATTGTCATTAGTAGTTTTACTAATAATTGCAGCGGTTAAATTTAATATTTTTGAAGAAGCTTGGATTTAAAAAAATTAAATCAATCAAATTTTAATGTAACTATTGCTAATAATATAAATTCTGCACAGGGAGAAAAGTATGAAAAAAAGTAGTTGATGCTTCTAAGAAAGAAAAATGCAAATGATAAGCTAACGTTAATGCTTAAAGAAGGTAGTTTTAAGTAATAGTGGTGCAGTTTTTTTGTATTAGAGAATAAAAAGTGATAAAGTATATACATATGGTGCTGAATATGATATTGAAGTAAAAACTGATAATGGTTGGGAAAAAGTTGAAGATAGTCGTAATAAAGCATGGACTCAAGTATTATATGTATCAGAGCCTAATAAAACAAACAATATCGCTGTGGATTTTTCGGAATTAAAAACTAAATTAGTTTCTGGAAAACATTACAGAGTTGTTAAGAGATTAATTGAAGAGGTTGGCGGTAACAAAGAATATTACTTGAATGCTGAATTTCAAATGAGATAAAATTAGTACACTGCGTTTTATATTTTTTTATAAAGCGTGGTGTATATTTATATAAATGGAGGAAATGTGAAATTATCGGAATATTGTGATAAAAAAAGAAAAAAATATGGTATGAAATAGAGGAATCTTATGTAAAAAGTTTATTGATTATTTATCTAAAAAAATATTGAAGAGGATTTGTTTAAGATTGCTAATACAAATGATAGTATGGAATTATTTGATAGATTGAAGTTATGGATTTTTAATTTTTTTATAATAAAGAATTTTTGGATGGCTTAAAAATTTATTGATATCAATTATAATGATATTAAGAGGAGTTTTATATATTCATTTATTTTTGACTTTTTACTCGAAATAATAGAAATGTTGAATTAATGTATGATGTTTTGAAATCTTTTGGGATTATAGAAAAAAATTACTTGTCTATGATGATTATTATGAATTAATTACAAAGGATTTTGGAAATATAAAATTTATGAAGGCTGAAGATAGTTTTGCTGATGATATGGATACAATTGAATATATTCATAAAAATGGGAGATAAAAATTAAAGATGGATGTCATGATGTTTCCTTTTTATCTAATAAAGAAATATGATACATTTAGGGCAATTACAGCTATTTGCACTAAGGGATTAAATGAAAAAGTATTATCATTCTTTTTGTTATTGATGATGAGGATTATGTTATAGATTTTACTGGTAATTTAATTATGCCTAAAAGAGCAATATTATTTATTACAGGATGTTAAAGAGCTAAATTCTGTTAATTATAAAGAATACATTAAAGAAAAAGATGATATTGAGAAATTTGATGAAAGTGGAACATTATATGAACTTTTTAAGAGATGGTTTATATAAAGAATATTTAAGTGAGAATAATTAAATGATAAGTAGGTAATTGTTATAATATTGTAAAAATATTTTTTTCTTATATATTAGTAAAAAAATTAAATAGTAAAGAAAAAAATTATATATTGAGGTATAAAATGAATTGGGAAGAAAAAAATTAAATAAATTTTTAGAAACTTTTTGAACATAAAGATGATATGATTGGTGTACTTGTATGTGGAAGTTTTATAACTGGTAGTCCGTCTACTCATTCTGATTTGGATGTACATATTATATTAAAAAGATAAGGTTACTTATAGAGAGCGTGGTAATAAAAATTATTGATGGTCTTCTAATAGAATATTTTTCAAATCCACCTAAGCAAATAAAAAAAGTATTTTTGAGGAAGATTATAAAAAAATATAAGTTCAATGTCGCAAACACAGTTTGCTACTGGCAAAAATAATAAAAAGATACAAATGGAATCGTACAGAGTTTAAAAAGACGAAGCAGAGAGAATGCTCAGTAAAAAACTTTGCAGATATTGATACATCGATAAATGAATTGCAAAAAAATATTGTTTATGGGATATGTTGGATGATTTAAAAGATTTATATGAAAAATGGTAAAGATGATTTTGATTTTATTTATTATGTTTGTTTAGATAAATTAATTAAAAACTTATATGAGGTATATAAAAATATCCTTACAATAAAAAAAGAGTATATTGGGTAATATTACGAGTGAAATAGTTAGAAAAAAATATTTACTTAGTGAATTGCCTGATAAAAAATATAAGTGATTTAATATATAAATGTATTGTTGAAAAAATAAAAAGTAATAAGATTAAATATTATGAACAATTAACTAATATGATTATGACTTTATTAGGTGGATTTGATATTGATAAGTTTAAATTTAAAAAAGTTCGGTGGAGGAGTGATTTAAATTATTACTTTTAGTTTTTATCATAGAGTTTTAGAAATGATATAAAAGAGAGTGGGTATTTGAAGTGACATTTTATCACTTTAAATATTCATAAATACATGATTGGATTTATAAAAAAATATCATACTAATTATTATATTGAAATTTTAAAAATTTATGGGTTATGAATATGATTATAAAAAAATAATAAGTATCGATTTTATTTTGATTAATAAATATTGATATAAAAAGTTAATTGTATATTGTTTTTTTATAAGGAGTGAATATATACAAATTTTTAATACAAAAAAATATAGATTAGAGTGGGAAAAAAAGTTGAAGAAAGCTACAATAAAAGGCAAAATTGACGGATTAAAAAGAAGCTTTGAATTCTATTGATAATGTTAGTAATAACAGAAAAGAGTTTTTAAGAGGCTAACAGAAAAAGAACTTTTTGATTGAAATAATGAATAATCTTATTTTAAATAATGTAAGATTGACAAAAATTGAGTGATAAAGTTAATGAAATATCTTTGATTAATTCAAAAGACTATTCTCTTGAAAAATATTACTAATACAGTAAATAATATTAGTAATTTGTTAGAAAAATGAATTTAATCAAGATTATACTAATAGTTTATCTGGAATGCTTAAGAATGTAGAAGATAAGGTTAATTGTGCCTTGGATGAGTTTGGATATAATAATTTATATTCTAAAATTAATAGTATTGATGTTACCGATGATGTTAAAAATGCTTGATGATGATGTTTTTTTAGGATGGATGATAATATAGATAATATGAAGCTTCAAATAAAATGAAATTAATAAGAAGTTAAATAAAATCAAGGATGTATTAGATGAATCATTAAGTGAATATAATGCTTCTAGTTTATATGCAAAATTAAGAGAATTAAAATAAAAAAATATATTTATATATAAAGTATTGTGGAGGACATATTATGGACAAAGAGAAGAATGAAATAATTTTTATTTGAAAATCAGGGTATAAAAATTAGAAGTTAATGTTAAAAGATGAAACTGTATGGTTAAATAGGCACCAAATGGCGCAATTATTTGATAGAGATATTAAAAACTATTGGAAAAACATATTAATAATGCTTTGAAAGAAGAATTGTGCGATTTAGATTCAACTGTCGCAAAATTTTGCGACAGTTCAAGGAGAGGGATCTAGAAAAAGTTAAAAAGAAATGTTGAATATTATAATTTAGATATGATTTTTATCCGTTGGTTATCGTGTTAAATCATCAAAGGGAATAATGTTTAGAAGATGGGCAAATAGTATATTAAAAGATTATATGTTAAAAAGGATATGCTATAAATCAAAGAAGATTGGAATATTAGAAAAAAACTGTACAATTAATTGATATTGCTAATAGGATAGATAATCAATTAGAAGCGGATGAAATTAAAAATGTTTTGAAAGTTATAGGAGAGTATACAAAAAGCTCTAGATTTACTTGATAGTTATGATTATAGAAGTATAAAAGAAAAATTAAAAGGTACGGATAGCTTAAAAACAGATTAAATATGAAGATTGTAAATTAATAATAGAGAATTTGAAGTTTAATGAAAAAGAGTAATTTGTTTGCTGTTGAAAGAGATAGGGGCTTGGAGGCTATAATAGGTAATATTTATCAAAGTTTTGACGGAGAATATATTTATAAAAAGTGTTGAAGAAAAAAAGCAGCGAATTTTTTTATATTTAATAGTAAAAAAATCATGTTTTTGTAGATGGAAATAAAAAGAATTGCAGCAACTTTATTTATATATTTTTGGAATTTTATAATATTTTGTATAAATATAATAAACAAGTAATAGATAATAATACTTTGGCTGCATTAACATTATTAATTGCTGAATCAAACCCTAAAGAAAAAAAGATATTTTTAGTTGATTTAGTAACTAATTTTTTTAAATAATAATTAAAAAAAGGAGGAAAGATGGATTCAAAAGGAAAAACATTATATTACAATTAGAGTTAAAGGATATGGTGATATTAAATTAGAATTGGATGAAAGTGTTGCACCAATAACAGTAAATAACTTTATTAAATTGGTCAATCAAAAAAATTTTTATGATGGATTAACATTTCATAGAATAATAGATGGTTTTTATGATACAAGGAGGGATCCTCTTGGTGATGGAACTGGTGGTAGTGAAGAAACAATTACTGGTGAATTTAAGTTAAATGGTAAAAAGAATAAGATTTCTCATAAAGAGGAACTATTTCGATGGCTAGATCGAGAGATTATAATAGTGCAAGCTCACAGTTTTTTTATCGTACAGAAAAAAATAGTGAATTTTTGGACGGTCAATATGCTGCATTTGGAACTGTTTTAGATGGAATGGATATTGTTGATAAGATTTGTGAAGATGCAATTGTTGAAGACCAAAATGGTACTGTATTGAAAGAAAAATCAACCTGTTATAGAATATATTGTGATTGATTAGTATAATATGTATATTAAATAGGAGGGGTATTATGAATAATATAATTAATAAAGATTACGAAGATGACGAAATAAAACAGAAACTTGAAGTTTTATTCAAAAAAATTGGATTTGGCATATCCTGATAAATGTATAACTGATTTATATAATGATAATAATAAAGAAATAGTAGAAATAATAGTTAATTTGTATAGTAAACTAGGATATCCAAACGTAAAAACATTTTTTTAGTATCGTATGGTTATAAATATGAGTATAAAAAAATTAAAAAGAAGGTGAAATGATTATTTCTAATGATGGTAAAAACTCTTATTTATCTGAATTCTACTAATCCGAGTGCTGTTATTAAAAATACCATCAGGAATTGAAACAATTAGAGATAAAGCAATGCTTTATGCTAAATTTTCTTCTTTATTATTGCCGAAGGAACTTAAATATTTTTGATAAATATGCATTAAAAGATAAATATGATGTTATGAAGAAAATTGATAAAAATCGAAGTAGAAGATGGAAATCAGTATTTTTGCTCTGATGAATATGGATTTTTATTCAATAGATGGTAATAATAAAAGATTAATATTGTATACTAACAATAAAATTAGATACTTTTTAATGTTCCGAGTAATGTAATATCTTTTTGCAGACTATGCTTTTAACAATGTAAAAAAACTTAAAACTATTATATTATCTGAATCAATGGAAGAATTTAATCAATATGCATTATTGGGAAATCAATCTATTCAGCAAGTTCGTATTTCTGCTAATATAAAAGAATTTAGGCCTATAGTAGAGAATATATATGAAATAAAAATATAATACGGATAATATGTTTAAAATTTATTATTTTGTTGATGAAAATAATAATAATTTATTTATAGATAAAGGTTTAATATATCAGGTATTGCCTGATGATAAATTAAAATTAGTAAAAATGTTTGTATGATGATATTAGTAGTAATTCAATTAATGAATATACAAGAATTATTGGTGATTATGCATTTGCTGATATTGTTAATTTAAAAAGAAATTGAAATACCTGAAGGCGTTGAAGAAATTGGATCACATGCTTTTAGCTGTAGTGGATTGAGAAAAAGCAGTATTGCCAAAAATCTTTGAAAAATTCTTGGTGAATATGTATTTTCTCAATGTGATTATTTATCAAAAGTTATGCACAAATAAAAATATGATTTTTGTAAAGTTTATTAAAAAAATATTTGTAAAAGAGGTATATATATGCAAAAATGAATCAAAAAAATATTAATTAAAGTAAAGTCACCAAAAAGTTTGGGAGAAATTTAAAGATTTTCATTATAAAGATTTTTAACTTGATAGGGATAGTTTCTGAATGTGAATTAGTGCAATTAGCTTCAACAAATAAAAACTACTTGCACTATATTATGTTCTTATGATGAAACTGACTTATGGGAGGGTGTCAAAGAATTGTCTATATTTTTAGGAAAAAGACGGTATTATTATGTCTAATAACGTTAATTTAACTGGATATTCAGGGTGTTGTTATTTCATATATTATCTCGGAGATGATATTCGTGAAGAAGATTGTGAAATTGAAGATGATGATGATGAAGATGATGATATCTTTGATAAAAATGAAAGAATGGAATATTGTCGATTTTTCTTAATTTGTTAAAGTGTTCATTAAATAAAAAAAGGAAAAAGAAGTGTTAACAGATTGTGGCATAGAAGTCATCCGTAAACGTTTTTTTATGAAATAGTTTATGACGTAAAGATTCCTGAAATCATAGTGATAAGGCATACAGCGATAGGAGATAGGATACAAAAATATTGAAAATCTACAACCAGATTCAATACTTAAATTGTTTTTACCAAAGAGTTCTAAATCGAATTTGGAATTAATAAGTGACAAAGGTTCAATAGGAGAATTACCATCTGAAATAAGTAAAAAGATTAAAAAAATTTAGTAATTTCTAAAAAATTAATTATAAAAATTACAATTGTTGATTTAGTTAAATTATCTAAACGTAATAAATATGCAAAAGAGCCAATTCTATCAATAAAATTGGAATATAGTAAAAATAAGTTGATAATATGGGAATATAGGGGGATAAAATTGTACTATCACTTTAGTTTTTGGTTAAAAGAAATTGATTCATTTAATTTACTATTTCTATATGTTGGTAATAAAAAAATAGATAGGTTTTTAAGATTAATATAAAGAAAAATTAAAAACCGAACATTTGTTACTTTAAAATATTTCACGCAACTTTAATTTTAAAAATATTAGATTACCCCTCTATTCTTATACTTATTATTAATAGAGGGTATATCCATTTTTATTCATATATAAGAGTATTAGTTGATATATGTTTTTATATATTAAACAATATGGATCATAATGAAATAATATTTAGTTATAATGTTGTTAATACTATTCATTGATTTATTTTTTTATATAAATGATAATAATTTATATTGTAAATTTTGTATTGTAGATTATTAATTGCTGTGTTTTTAAATAATATAAATATATTTAATTGTAATGTATTAAAAATCGTTTTTTTAAGACATTTTTTTATATTAAAAGTGGTCATATTATATGTCTAATTATTCAATACTTATATTTTTTTATTTGATGAAGAATATAAAAAAATGATAAAAAAACTATGATTTGTAAGAGATATTAAAAAAAGTATAAAAAAATATGCCCAAAAAGCGACGCACGAGAATCGTTTTTAAGGCGTTTTTTTATAAAAAAGACATATAGTATGTTGTCTCAAAAAAACAAGCTAAATAAGGCTTTGGATGATTTTAGATAAATTTTATAAATGTTTAGTTAATATAAATTAAAAAAATGTAAGATTTTTAAATTGAAATGATAAATTACATTGGTAAAGTGGGAAAAATGTCTTAAAAACGATTTTGATAGGTTATAGATATATAGATTAGTACTAATATATCAATAACTATTGTATTAGTACTAATCTAATGTATATTAGATAGTAAGTGTTGAAAAATGCTAGAAAAAAATGGCGGGTAGGAGCTGATTTTATAAGGTTCAATTTATATATCGCTTTATTTTCATAAAACTTTGATTTTACGCAACTTTCAAAAATAAGAAAAAAATTTGAGGGCTGGGACTAATTTTTGGTCCCTCCCTCTTTATTATATTTGTAGAAATTTATTTTAAAAATGTCTTTTAATTTTTTTATTAAATCATTATTATTTTTTTGTTACTTGTATTTGTGAAATTAAGTTTTCAATGAATTCTGGTTGGCTGATTTGTGTAATTGATTTACGAAGTGCAAAAATTGTTTCAAGTTCAGATTTTTGAATATAATAAATCTTCACGTCGAGTTCCGGATTTTGCGATATCAATTGCTGGAAATATGCGTTTTTCTGATAATGATCTATTTAGGACTATTTCCATGTTTCCTGTGCCTTTGAATTCTTCAAATATTACTTCATCCATACGACTTCCAGTGTCTATTAGGGCTGTTGCTAAAATTGTTAAACTTCCCCCATTTTCTATGTTACGAGCTGCTCCAAAGAATTTTTGGATAGTGTAGTGCTGCTGGGTCTAAACCACCTGATAATGTTCTTCCTGAGGTTGGTATTGTTGGGTTGTAGGCTCTTGCTAGTCTTGTTATACTGTCTAGTAAGATTACTACATCTTTGTCTTGTTCTGCTAGTCTTTTTGCTCTTTCTAGTACCATTTCTGCTACTTTTACATGGTGCTCTGAGAATTCATCAAATGTTGAATAAATTACATCTCCTTTGATTGAACGACGCATGTCTGTAACTTCTTCAGGTCTTTCATCTATTAGCAATACGATTAATTCGACTTCGGGGTTATTTGTTGTTATGCTGTTTGCAATTTTTCTTTAATAGGGTTGTTTTTCCTACTTTTTGGTGGGGCTACAATCATTCCTCTTTGCCCTTTTCCTATTGGACAGATTAAATCAATCATTCTTGTTGCATAATCATCTTGTTTTGTTTCCATTTTTTTAGGCGTTCGTTAGGGTAGATTGGAATTAAATCGTCAAAAATGTTTTCTTTTTATAGGCGTTTTTCAGGTGTATCGTCATTGATTTTTAGCTACATATATTAATGCTGGGTATCTTTCCCCTTCTTTTTGGATTTCTTGCAATTCCTCTGACTTTATCACCATTGTCTAGATGAAATCTTTTGATTTGAGTTGGTGATATGTATATGTCATCAGGAGTTGATAGATAATTTTTGGCCTCTTAAAAAGCCATATCCATCTGGTAATATTTCTAGTACTCCTTCACCTATACGGTCGTTTATATCCAATTCTAGTCCTTCTTCTACCCTTTTTTTGTTTTTGTTCTTGGGATGAAGAAGGAGATGTTATTTCTTCATCTAAAGAATTGATTATTTCTTCATTGTTTTTCCATAAAAATCTCCTTGTTTCTTTTTATTTAGTTGTCTATATCTACATATACTCGTTCGTTTGGTAAGTACATATCAAGTTTGTTTCTTGCGGTGTCTTCAATGTAGTTTATTGTGTTTAAGCTTGATGATGTTGATTTGAGTTTGTTTTTGTGTTGTTCTTGCATTTTCTATTTGTTGAGTATATTGTGAGCTTTCTTCATCATACTTTTTGACATTTTTCTTGACTGATAAATGTTAAAGAAAATAGTATGATTGATGCTATAACTATTATTAAAGTTATTAATTTTTTTATTCATTAATTATTTCCTCTTAAGCATTACTGCAATTCCTGTAATTATTGATATAACTAGTATTATTATAACTATTGCTATGAAGATTCTTAGAATTCTTTTTTTCTCTTTTACTTAATTCTTCTTGTGTTTTTTTCTTCTTCTTTTTCGTCTATTTCAAATTCAAGTGAATTCATAAAAATCTCTTAATTGTTTTGGTCTTAGCATTATTATTGGTAATTCAATAGTTCTTATTGCTTCATCTTTTTGTGGTTACTATTATCATTTTGTATATATTGATTGGGATTAAAAAAACAATCTTGTTTTTGTCACGCATTAATGTTATTGTGAATAGTTCTTCATAGGGTATTAATTCTTTTTGTGGCTAATTGTGTTAAGTTTAATCCTTTTGTCCAATAGTTCTAGTTTGTAAGTTGAATTGATTGTCATTAAAACTATTAAGAAAAACTGCTAATAGTATTGAATATAATATTAATTTTGGTGATTGATGAAATGCTAATAATACTAAAGCTATATAGATTATTGCTGCGATTATAGCGATAGTTTTGTACTTCATTAAAAAAATTACCGATATTTGAAGTCATTTTTGTTTTTGTTACATCAACTATTTGGCTATTGTATGAATGATTTAAGTCGTTGTATAAGCTTTTTAATGAATTTTTATTGATTTGTTTAGTTTTTTTCATCTTTACCTCTTATTTTTGTAACTAATCTTAAAGTATCTCTTGCTATTACTAATTCTTCGTTTGTTGGTACAACCCATACTGGAATACTTGAATCGTCTGCTGAAATGATTGCTTCTTCACGTGTTTCGTTTCTTGCTGGGTCTACTTTTAATTCCCATGAATTCTAAATATTTTAAAAATACCTGCTCTGATGCGTTTTTGGTTTTCTCCAACACCTGCTGTGAATGTAATTACATCTATTCCTTGCATTGATACTGCATATTTTTGCAATAAATTGTGCTATTTTTGTATTTATAATGTTCTAGTGCTAAATCTGCTTTGTTTATTTCCTTCATCTACTGCTGCTTCAACGTCTCTAATATCATTTGATACACCACAGATTCCTAAGATTCCTGATTCGTTGTTTAGGATTTTATCCATTTGGTCTGCTGTTAAATTTTTCCTTTTTCATTAGGAATGTTACTACTGATGGGTCTAAATCACCTGATCTTGAGCACATTGGAATTCCAGCTACTGGTGTTAATCCCATTGATGTGTCAACTGATTTTCCGTTTTGGATTGCACAAATACTTGCACCTTGTCCAATATGGCAGTTTACGATTTTTAATTCTTCTACTGGTTTTCCTAGGATTTCAGCTATTCTTCTTGATACGAAGTAATGTGATGTTCCGTGGAATCCATATCTTCTTAGTTTATATTTTTCAAAGTATTTATATGGTATTGGGTAGATGTATCTTTCTTCTGGGATTGTTTGATGGAATGCTGTGTCAAATGTGATTGTGTTTGGCTTTCCTGGCATTAAGTTTTGACATGCACTGATTCCCATTAATGCTGCTGGGTTATGTGATGGAGCTAATTCTAATGTTGATTGTAATTCTTCAATTACTTTGTTTGTTACTAGTACTGATTCTTTGAAATCTCCTCCGTGTGCCATTCTGTGTCCAATTGCATTAATTTCTTCTAATGAAGAGATTGCTGGATATTCTGGATTTAATAATTGCTTGATTGAAAAATCTAAAGCTTCTTTGTGGTTTGATACTGGATGTTGTAATACTATTTTTTTCTCCATTTATTTTATGTGTTAAGAATGATGCTTCTCCTATTCTCTCATATCTTCCTGAACAGATTACTGATTCATCTTCCATGTTTATTAATTGGTATTTTAATGATGAACTTCACAATTAATTACTAATACTTTCATTTTTTTACTCCTTTTTTTATATTGTTTTTGATTCATTAACGATTTTTTTCTGTGTCTCTTGCAATCATTAATTCTTCATTTGTTGGTACTACCCATACATCTATTTTTTTGAATCTTCTAATGATATTCTATCTTCTATATTTTTTTGCTTTTATTCTTTTCTATGTCTAATTTTTAGGCCTAGGAATGCTAGTTTTTTTGCATATTTCTTCACGGTCTTCAAAACCTTTTTCACCAACTCCTGCTGTGAATGTAAGTACATCTATTCCACCCATTGTTACGATATATGATGCAATTGTTTGTGCTACTTGCGTTAAGAAAATATTCATTGCTAATTGTGATCTATGGTCTCCTAGTAATGCTTCGTTTTCAACATCTCTGAAGTCTACTGATGCTCCTGATACTCCGAATATTCCTGATTCGTAGTTTAGAATTCGTTCGATTTCATCAGGTGAAATATTTTCTTTTTTTATTTAAGAAAGTTACTATTGATGGGTCTAAATCTCCTGATCTTGTGCCCATGCAGAAGCCTGCTACTGGTGTGAATCCCATTGATGTATCAACTGATTCTCCGTTTTTTTATGGCGCAGATACTTGCTCCTTGTCCTAAGTGACAGTTTACTATTCTTAATTTATCCCTTGTTGTACCTTTTTAATGACGCAACACGTTCTGATACATAATCATGTGAGATTCCATGGAATCCATATTTTCTGATTTTGTATTTTTCGTAATATTTATATGGGATTGGATATAAATATTGTTCTGGTTTCATTGTTTGATGGAATGCTGTATCAAATGCTGCTACATTTGGCTTTCCTACTAAAATATCTTGGCATGCTCTTATTCCTGCAACAGCTGCGGGGTTATGCAAAGGTGCAAGTGGTATACAATCTTCTATTTCTTTGATTACTTCTTCTGTAATTAGGCATGATGATACGAATTTATCACCTCCGTGAACAATACGGTGTCCGATGGCATCGATTTTATCGATTCCTGATATTACTCCATAAGTTCTTGATGTTAATTTTCCTAAAATGATATTTAATGCCATTTCGTGGTTTTGGTGCTGGTAATTCAAATTTATGTTTTTCTGATCCTAATTTATGTGTTAAAAATGAATCTTGTTGACCAATTCTTTCGAAATTTCCTTTTTGCTAATATCATGTCTGTTTGAGTGTTAATCAATTGATACTTCAATGATGAACTTCCTGAATTTAAAAATTAAAATGTTCATACATAAGTTCCTTTCTATAAAAATTATATATTTATGGCTTGCACACATGTTATTGCTACAACACCAACAATATCGTCTACAGAGCATCCTCTTGATAAATCGTTTACTGGTCTTGCTAAACCTTGGCATAATGGACCATAGGCTTTTGCATGTCCTAAACGTTGTACTAATTTATATGCTATATTTCCTGAATTTAAATCTGGGAATATTAATACATTTTGCTTTTTCCTGCCACTTTACTTGATGGTGCTTTCATTGCTGCTACTTCTGGTACAATTGCAGCATCTAATTGCATTTCTCCATCACATAATAGCTCTGGATTTTTTTCATTAACTAATTTTTGTTGCTTGTACTACTTTTGTCTGTTAGTTCTGATTTGGCACTTCCTTTTTGTTGAATATGATAACATTGCAACTCTTGGTTCTTTTGTTAATTAATTCTCTAAAAGAGTTTCCAGATGCTCTTGCTATGTCTGCCAATGCTTCTGCTGTTGGGTTTTCATTCATTCCACTGTCTGAGAATATGAATATGCCATCTTCTCCAAAAGTTTTTATCTGGACAATCCATTACAAAAAAATGATGAAATTGTTTTTGATATCCCCTGCTCCTTTTAATAATTCTTAACACTGGTTTAAATGTATCTGATGTTGAATGACTTGCTCCTGAAAACATATCCATCTGCATCCCCTAACTTGACCATCATTGTTGCTAAATATCTAGAGTTAGTTTTTATCAATTCTTCCGCTTCTTCTAAAGTCATTCCCTTGTCTTTTCGCAATTTATATAATTCTTCAATATAGTATTTGGCATTATCCGCTTCATTTACATCATAAAATTCTGCATTTTTGATATCTATATTATTGTCTTCGGCTCTTTTTAATAACTCTTCCCTATTTCCTAAAAAGCATTATTTTTGCGAATCCTTCTTTTTAAGATTTTATCCGTTGCTTGTAATATTCTTATATCTTCTACTTCTGGTAGAATTATTGTTTTTTTATATTTTGGCGAGCTTGTGCTTTCATTTTATCAATGAATTCCATATAGTTCTCCTCTACATTTAATATAAAAATTTATATTTTATTTCATACAAAAATTATTAGCTTCATTATATCTAATTAGTCGTAAAAGTACAAGAATTTTTGTTATAATATTTATACATTGGAGGTTTTTTTATAATGTTGTTAAAAATACATAGTTGGAGATAATAAAAACTTGCGTTCGATTTTGAAAGATGAATTGAATATTTCTTCGAGATTGTTTAATAAGATTAAAAAAATAAATATGTTTTTTTGTTAATGGTGAACATGCTATTTATTATAGAGATTTAAATGCTAATGATGTTGTTGAAGTTGATTTTTAGCTATGATGATGATAATTATAATAATATTGCTTCTAATCCTGATATTAAATTTGAAATTGTTTATGAGGATGATTGGTTGTTGATTGTTAATAAAGGTGCGAATTTGCCTGTCCACCCTTCTCTTAATCATTATGATATTAGTTTGTCAAATGGTATTAGGGCTTATTTTTGATAAGATTGGTTTGAATAAAAACGGTTAGACTTGTAAATAGAATTGATAAGGATACTACTGGTTTAGTTGTGATTGCTAAATGTGAGTATATTCAGGAGTGTTTAATTAAGCAGATGAATGATGATTTTTATTAAAGAGTATATAGCTATTGCTCGAGGATTGGTTGATTCTTCTGGAGTGACCGACTTCCCTATTGCTTGTAAGGATGGGAGTATTATTGAAAGATGTGTTGATTTGGTCCGTGGTGAGAATGCCATTACGAACTATGTGAGATTGAATTATAATCCTGAACTTAATATTAGTTTGGTTAAGTGCAGATTGCTTACAGGTAGAACTCATCAAATTAGAGTGCATTTTGCTTATATTGGTCATCCGCTTCTTGGGGATAGCTTATATGGTCTTGAGTGTGGTAGTTCTTGTAATGCGTTATGTGGTGGATTTGGTGATAAGGGTTTTGGTTTATGTGGTGGTGCTGGTGATTCGAATGATGGAATATTTGTCGTGGAAAGTATTGGTTTTAGTGATTCGGATGATGTTAGTGATGTGCGTGATGTGATACGTGGAGCGGTAAGTGATGGTGTTGATTTGAATGGTGTTATGTCTGGAGCGCTAAGTGTTGGTGTTAATAAGTGTGATGTTGAGAAATCTAAATCAGATTTGATTAATCATCAAGCTCTACAGTCAAATCGTGTATGTTTTATACATCCTATTAGTAAGAAAGTGATTGATATTGGTTTAGATATTGATGGAATTTATAAAGAGTTGTTTGAGTAAATGTTTAATGTAGTGTATGGTTATATAGATAAAAAGAAAGTCCCAATTGGGACTTTCTTAAAAGATTGCTGTAGTGATTATGCACCCGAAGAGTGCATAAAAGAAGATTAAAGAACAAGAAATCATGACGAAGAGTAGCGAGGCGATGATGCTCCTCTTCAGATCAAAGTTATCTTGCTGAGGGAAGATGTTTCCCATCAGAGTTCCTAATGAATCATTGATGTCTTCCTCTTCGTCCATCTCATCGACAATCTTTATAGCCTCCTCAAAAGTGTTTAAACACTTATTGAAAATACTATGATTGTCCTTTCTAAAGAAATCTTTCATTTTTTCTCCTTGCCTATTAAGGCTGAAACTAAGGAGGCATAATAGCCTCCAGTTAATGAGTAACTGTAAGCTATGATGTTTTTTTAATACTTACTGATGTAATTATACCATAATTTGGAATGGGTGTAAATGAATAATTTAAGGCGAGATTATTTCTCGCCTTTTTATAATATTATATGATTATACATTTACTGTCCATTCTCCATTTTTCTTGCCATTTTTTTCTTTCTATTAATCCCTTTTTGCATTGCCACCATATATGTTTTTAACAGTTCTTAAAGATTTATTAATTTGCACTGCTATTTCTTCTTGTGTTGTTGCTGGATTTACTTTTTAATATGTTTATTATTGCTTGTTCTTCTAAAGTGCAATTTTTGCCCTTTAAAACACAAAAATTGCACTTTAAAAAATTTTTTTAAAATATACTTTATTTTTGTACTATTAAGTACATTTCAAAAAGAAATACTATGAAATTTAATTTTTCACTTAAACTTCTCACTCTTTTTCATTAATAAGTAGTATGAATCAATTATTTTCATAACCTAGCTATTTTTATTTGTTAATCAATTTGCTTAATAAATTCTTCTAACATTTTATTTCCCCTAATTATTACTTTTTAGTACCAATCATAATATGAACCATATTTATTTAATTTATTATTTTTTTATCTTCCATAGATTTTTGTGTGTTCTCTTTTTCCAAGGAGTTCATCTTCTTCATCAATAGTAGGATCAAACCAATTTGCTTTTTTTATTAGCCCATTTAATCCATTCTTTTTATTTCATCTGTTAGAATTTCTTTTTTTAGAAACTGCATCAATATAGTTCCTTATTTCACATGCTATTTTATAATCCTCTGCACAATTAATCAATTCTTTAATTTTTTTGTACTTCACTATTTTTTTAGCATTTCTGATTTTTTTCTTTTCTTTCTTCCTCTTCTCTTCGTTTCCTTGCAATTTTTTTCTCTTTCAAGTCTTTCATTTTTTTATTTCTTCAGATTGTTCATATAATTTTTATAATTATATTTCCTAATTTATCTTCTAATTTTATTTTATCAGTTTCTCTGATATATTTTTTTATCTCCACATTTTATTTTCAATTTACCATTATAAACATAATCATACTTTCGTATATTAGGCTTATATCCATATGTATGTCTCTTTTGAGACTCTTCATATTCTAATATTTTTTTGCCTCTTCTTTGGTTAATTCATGTATGACTGTATCTTGTAACTCTTCTATTTCTATAGTTACATTTTCATCACGGACATATAGTAAAAAAATTATTATTTACTTGTCCGCCTAATTCTTCTATTGCAAAAATAAATTGCACTTAATATCTTCATACATCTATCTTTTTGTGTTTTTGATACATTAGCAAAATATCCTTTTTCTACATAATTATTAATATTATAATAAGGATTAAAATAATTAGCTTCTCTTTCTTTTTCTTCGTTCTTCCTTTGTCTTATCCTTATATTCAATAATTACTTTATGATTTTTTTCTATATTTATCTACGCTTAAATCATAAATAACTTCAGCTACATTCTTTTTTTCATCTTCTTCTAAGAAATTTAAAAAAATTGAATTTTTTTAATAAATTTGTCTTTATCACTTACTTTTTTTATCAATTAATAATTCTGTATTTTTTTAAGAGAACTTCAATTTCTTTTTCTTCTGCTTCTGGCAATTCAATAATTTCTCTCGTGTAATCTAATCCCATATTCTTTTTTTAGTCCAATATGCTGAAGATGGATATGGAATATTATTTTCTTTACACACTTGTACCAATTTTGCATAATTTAGTCCATATTTTTTTAGAAACACCTGTTAATGAAATATCCCAAATTTCATCATAAAGTTTTTCTCTTTCAAATTTCATAGACAAATTAGCCATAAGTATCTTCCTTTCCCTCATATTTCTTTTTCTTTATTTTTATACTTTCCTAGCGAAAAACGCATACTCATATAGCTCTAATTCTCTTGTTCTGCGTTTTCGCTTAATATAAAAAGTAATTCATTTTTCATTGATTCAAATTCTTTTTATTATTGTTTCTAAATTATTTTCAATGTTTTGGACTCTTATTTCAGATATTTTTTTCCATATTTATATGCAATTAATCTCTCAGCAACTATATAGTATGACCAACTTTCTGAAAAAAAGCCCTATCATTTTCTTCATTATGAACTGCAAAACCTATTGGTAATAAATTATTTCTCATACCAATTGAAACTGCGTTAGCTGAAATCCCTAAATAATCTCCTGCAATTTGACATGTTATTTTCGTTTTTCTTTCTAATATCTTCATCTGTATATTTGCTCATATCAAATACCTCCTATTACTTTTTTTGTATACTAATTTTTAGAAAAACTTGTGTATTTCTTTTTATATTTTTTTACTTGTACTTTATCATATTTTTTTGAATTTTTCCCATTACGTTTATTATTTTAAAAAAATAGTATAAAAATTTTAATGATTTTTATTAGAATTTAGGTTCTATAATAACTCTGAATGAGAACCTGTTCTATTTCAAATAAATTAGTATATTTTACGATTGGCAAATTTATCAATCTTATTTCTCTAAATCTTTCCACATTTCATTTAAATTAGTATATCCTTTGCTTAACTCTATTCCTTTTTCTGCATCTTCAATAGCTTTGATAGTTTTTGCATTTAATTCTGGTACTTTTTATGTCTTCTAAATCTTGACTAAATCTTAATAAATATCCATTTGGATCTTGTACTAAAAAACTCTCTACATCCCATCAAAAATATTTTTCTTTTTCTATACCAATGTTCTTCCATCTCTACAAATATTTTGTAATTTGATTTTTTTAGTCTATTATATATTTCATCTATATTAGTTACATCTATTTGAAAAATTAATGCCTACTCCTAGTGGATATTCCAATTTTCCAGTTTCCCATTTATTATTTTCCTCATCTATCTGTTGTATCATAATCTGTACATCTTCAAGTTGCAAAAAAAGCAAATTTATCTTCTTTTCTATCATACACTATATGAAATCCAATCAAATCTATATAAAAAGTATAAACTATCTTCTAGATTAAAAAACATCTAACTCTGGCAACATTTGATTCCAATTCATTTTTCTTCCCTCCTTTTATATTAATATTTATATCATAATCAAATTCTGTAAGCAGCATTTCTTGGTTTTTAATGGAGTTTACCTTTGTCGATTTTATAAATCAAAAAAACTAATCAGGTTGTATATGACATTTCCTAAATCCGCTTATATTTTCTATTCAAATAGTGATCTTTATACTTTTCTGGCAATTCCTGTTCATTAGTAAGAATTGCTATAATATCTTGCTAATATAATTATTTTTTTATTTTTTTATAATTCTTTGGAAAATACTCTTTTCCAGCAATCCATAAATATTTATCAATATCTCTCAAAGTAAATTCTTCAATATCATAAAACTTTTTGAAAAATCATATAAAAACCTTTTTAAAAAAATGTATAATCTCTTAGATTTTTTTCTTTTTAAATTTTGAAAAATTTATCTGTTTCTTGAAAATGCCATAGCATAGTTTCAACAAAAATAGTCATAAATAGGAAATTTCAAAGCATTGTGATGGCTACAAAAATTTTTGATGCAAATGAATAAAAAAATATTTCTTTTTTTCCTGCTATTTCGATATCTGCTATATCATTTACAAGTGAAGGGTCTCCATCTTTTAATCTTTTATCTATTTGTAAATTAAATATTTTTTAGCAACGGGGTATATTAAAAAAATATTTGTACTATAAAAAAATCATTTAGGCAACTACATTTAATTAATATTTCATTTAAATCCGTATTATATTTATAATCTTCATGAAATAATTTATCTAAACTACTTTCTTGCCATATATAATGTTCTTCTAAATGATCCCATTTATATAAATATTCTTTTTATTACTTTTTTTATTTGGTTTTGGTATATTCTTCATTTATTTCACCTCTTGCTTTTATCATATTCTTCTTTAGAAAAAAAGCACATAATAATACATCAATATCATAATTAGAAAAAATCCTTTATAAATTTATCGTATGCTTTCCTACATTGTTTAGTTGATATTCCCACTGGATTTTCTAGATTACCACCAAATATTCCAGAACTAATTAGTGGAAAAAGATATGCTATGTAGGTTATTTTCTTTTAATACAATTAAAGAATTATAATAAGCATTGAATAAATCATCAAAAGCATCTTTTTTTCTGTCCAAAATTTGGTCCTACGGCATGAATAATATACCTACAATTATTTATATTAAATGCAGGAGTAATAATAGCTTCGCCATCATTTAGAGGTGTTTTTTTATTTTTGCAAACTTCACCTAATTCAACATAACCTGCTTTTTCTAAAAAAATAGCACCACATACTCCACCACCTGACATTAAATATTTATTAGCAGCATTTACGATAGCATCTACTTCTTGATTAATAGATGATGCATTTATTAAGTTAAATGTACTCATAAACTTAACCTCCTATTCATATATAATTTGATCTTTTTTTATGACTGTGACATATCTATTGTAAAACCCTATATTATGTGTATTTTTTTACATAAAGAGTGGGTTGAAAATCAACCCACTCCACATTTGATAAATAACATTTTTTTATAAAGAAGTAAGAAAAGTTAAACCGCCTAATATCACTCCAGTTGCATTGGGAATGATGAGAATCCAGTCTTTTTTTAGGGTTCTTTTTGTCCAACCATAGATTACCCAAATTAAACAAGAAGTTGCTGCGAATAGTGGTTGGAATGGTTGAGCTTTTTCTTTCTTGTAAGTTAGCGATAATTTGTGGAATATATGCAATAAAAACAAGGATTCCAATAAAAGCTCCAATAGATCCGACAAATCGATTAATTTTTTTGTTTAGACATATATACCTCCTTGAATTTTATTATATTAGAAGGAAAAAAATACTGTCAATAAATATGTGTAAACGCTCAATGTATATGCGTATTTTTTTATATTTAGAAATATTTATTGGTTTTTAATATTAAAAATTGAATATTATTTGAAGCGGATATCAATGTTTAATTTTATAAAAAGACTATGCAATAGTAGCATAGTCTAAAGATTATATAGTTATTTTATTAAATTGTTTTTCATCAAGATAATTAATAAAAGTATTTATGATTTTTAGTGTTACGTTCTAGGATATCTTTTTTTCTGTGAAGTCTTGATGTAAAGTTGCTAATTGTTTTAGCTCTTCGTTTTCTGTTGCTTCTTTTAATTGTTCCTCTTTGGTTGGTGTATCCTTGATAATATTTTTTTCTTATCTTCAAATCTATAATCAGATGCTCGGATATTTATTCTTTTTCATAAATCCTGCTAATTTGTTAACAATTTTTTTCGTCCCACTCATTATCATTTACTTTTTCGCTTATATACTTGCCAAAATCCTAATATAAACTTATTAATTTTTCATTTACTTTTTTTATAAGCATTATTTCTTCTCATTTCAATCATACTTATAAATTCATTAAAAATCTAAGAATTTTTCTAACATTTAATCATTTCTTCTCAATTTACTATTTATTTTATATTCCAGATTTTCTTCTATTGCATTCTCTACAAAGCATTTGACAATTATCTGATGTAGTTTTTCCACCATCATGCCAAGGAGTTATATGGTCAGCTTCCATTTCTTCTATTTCAAAAATGTTCTTTACAATTTGAACATATTCCTTTTTGTCTTTCATATGCTTCTCTTTTTGATTATCCGTAAAAAGCTCTTATGCTTAGATACTTTTCTTTTCCTGTTATTAAATATAAGTATATCCCTTTTTTTGCTTGTTACATCATCATCAGTCATTAAACTAACAATCTGTTCTTCTAATTTTGCTGAATTGTATGTTTGGTCTTTAAATTCATTATATAATGTTCCCCAGTCTATTCCCTTCATCTCTTTTTCTATATTTAGGGAATAATCTATTAATCCAATCTATGACTGACTGGAAATACATCCATAATTCGTTAGCATCAGCATCACTTTGGTGTATTCTCATATATTCTTCTACTTCTATCCCATCTCTACTTGATATCCATTTTAATGCTGTTTCTAGATAATCCTGTCTTATCGCTACACCTGTTAAATATTTCTCTGCTATTTGATATGCTGGGCATCCATTCTTACTAAAATGTCTTTTAGCATCATGTAACCATGTTCCTGTATATTGTGAATTTCTTAATTCTTGGTCGGTTAATTTTTTTCTCCTGCAATATTTATTATTTTAAACCAATCTAGCTTTTTCTGATGCAGTTCCTTCACATATATATATCATTAATTTATAATCCAATATTTTATCTTGTAAATCTTTAGGTAAATTATTAAATCCTTTATAATTTACAGAAAAAAATCTCCATTAACATATTGACATATACTTAATGTTCTTTGTTGCCCATCTAATAATTCATATTTATCTCCATTTTTGCTCCAATACATAACATTTAATGGGAAGTTTTTATTTATAGTATCTATAACTGCATTTCTTTTCTTTTTCATTATAAATAAATTCCCTTTGAAACGAGCGGTCTTATATCTAATTTACCATTATATCCTACTACACCATTTTCTTTGATTATCGATATAACTTTTTGTAATTTCTCTAACTGTTATTTCATGTAATTTTATTTCCATATTCTTTACTCCTCACTACCTATTTTTCTATTAATATTCTTGCATATATACTTGAATATAATTCATTTGTTTCCACATCTCGAAAAAGTAGGTTTTTTTATCTACATCTGGATTAAATTTTCTATATAATGTTCCTTTTTGCATTTTATTGTATATTTTTCCAGTTCCTTTTCCGTCTTTATCTAAAATTTCCATTTTTCTTTCTGATTTAAATTGACAACTTCCTACAATTCCTAACGCAACAATTTTAAATTGTTCTGGATTATATTTATCCATAAATGTTATTGGAACTCCCATAGTACCATCATAATCTTTTTGGTATGTCTGTTGTTTTGTCAATATTAATAGCATCATAATTTACGTAGTTTGGATAATCAATTGGATTGTATGTTTTATATAATATAAGATTTTCATGTCTTTCCTTATAGTCAAGATTTGTCCACCATCTTACACCTTTTTACTCTTATATATTTCTTTCCATCAGTATCTATTCTGCATCCAGATGCATTTAATGGGTAAGAATCTGGAACTCTAAACTCTCTATCACCTGAATGAATTGAAGCTCCCATCCAAATATTGTTACCCTTTAATAATGCAAAAATCTTTTATATGTTATTGAATTTACATTTCCAATTATTAAAAAAATTTTTTTGTTGTACTCTATTAATTGAGCAACATATTCTCTAAATAAACTAAAAGGTGGATTTGTAACAACAATATCTGCATCTTTTTAGAAGTTTTATACATTCATCACTTCTAAAAATCACCATCACCTTTTTAATATTGTTAATACATTCTTTTTATTTTTATTAAATATTCAACATCTGATAAGTCTATTGCTCCATCTCCATTAGAATCTGGTACTTTTTGTAATTTCAATTTTATAGGGTGTTTTTCTGTACTCTTATTTACTACAATACCTTTTTACATCAAATAAAGATAATTGTTCAGTAATAATTGCCGAGCCAGCATAACAAGTAGATATTAACTTTTTTTAATCCTAATGCATTAAAATTCATTGCAAAATATTTAAAGAAATTACTTTCATAAGGATCATCACAATTGCAAAAAAATAGTTTTATTTCTAAAATATTCTTTATAATATTTCATTTCTTTTTCTATATCATCTAATGAAGTATAAAACTCATCATTTTTGTTTTTTTATTTGCATTTTTAAATCATTATTTGCCATTTCTAATCCTCCTCTGCTACTGAATATTCAACTATATCATCTGTTTCACATTTCATAACATTACATATTTTTTTAGTAATGTATCCATTTGTACTGTCTCATTTCTACAAAGTTTTGCAAAAGTTCGTTTGTTGTAATACCAGTCATTTCTCTTAATTGTGTTTTTATTTATTCCTTTGTCTATCATTAATTTCCATAGTTTATTATAATTTAATGTAATATATAAACTGACCTTCATCTTATAATCAATTATGAACTTATTGTATCACTAAAACTTTATTTTTCAACATTTTTTTGATTTTTTTCAACATTTTTATTGTAGGTTTGTCAAACATATGTCGCACTTTCTTGATATAACTAATATTGAGCTACCTATTATGCTATTATTTAACTTTCATTCTGCATATTTATTATTTAGACTAAGATTTTTTTAATTATCTTATTAAAAATCATTATAATCTTTTATATAATATTTACTTCTATTTACTAAATCTTCAAACTTAAAAAAATATTTTATTATAGAAAATATTTTTTTATATTTTTTTATATTTTTTTATTACTGTGAAATATCTATTGTAACCCTAAATATAATTATTTTTTTCTTTAAAATATATTATTGATTGCAATATAAAAAGCAAAAATAGTTAGTAATACTTAATTACTATTATTTTTGCATGTGTTTAGTTTATTTAGTTCCAATATAATATTTAATCATTTCAGTATATTGATCTTGTGCGTGTAAACATGTATCGACTAAATAGCCTTTTTTTCTGTATTGGTTTTGGTATTGATTTAATCCTCTGTAGTAGAATAATTTATCTTTATCTAAAAATGATAAATGGTACTATATTATTTTTTTAAGCATTCTTTAAATGCAATTATGCGACCAATTCTTCCATTACCATCTTGAAAAAGGATGAATTTTTTTCAAAAATTAGCATGAAATTCTATTATATCGTTTATGGTCTTTTGATTTATAGATTTATACCATTCTAATAATTTTTTTCATATCTCTTTCTACATTCTTTGGGCTTGTAGTTTTTAGGCCTCCTACTTCGTTAGGTAATTTTTTTATAGTCTCCTACTACAAACCACTCTTTATTGCTATCAGATGTTCCTTCTTTTTAATATCTTATGGAATTTTTATCATTTCTTCAGTTAGTTCTTCATCTGCTACATTTAGCATATGATCAACTAATTTAAAAATGATTAGTTGTTTCTAATATATCATCTAAATTGGTTATTGTGTTTTTTTCAGTTAATAGAGTATTCGTTTCATAAATATATCTTGTTTGATCTTCTGTAAGCTGACTTCCTTCTATATGGTTTGTATTATATGCAAACGTAATTTGAGTATTGTGATATAAATTACTTTTTTTAAATTCATATCTTTTTGTTCTCTTAATATATCTAATATGTTTTATTTTTTTGAAATATCAAATGTATTTTCTTCGGTTTTTATTAATTCATCAACTGATATCTCAAATATTTCTGCTAATTTCTTTTAAAGATTCAATACTAGGTTCTAGAGTATTTGATTCATATTTTGACATTGTTGCAGGGCTTACACTTAGTATGCTTGCTACTTCATTTTGAGTCATTTTTTTATTTTCTCTATATGATTTTATTTTGTTTCCTAACATGGTAAAAACTCTCCTTTTTAGTTGTAAGGATATTATATCATAATATTTCTAAAAAAAGAAAGTTTTGCACTATAACCCTGATTTTTGTTTCTATAATTGAATTTTATTTTTACTTTTCTTTTTAAATCTGAGATTATATTTAAAAATAATGGGTATTATTATTGTAGTTATAACAACACTATAAAAAAATCAGTTATTACATTTTCCCTATATTGATTTAATAAATTGTAATATGTAATTAGTAAAGATATAATTATTGAAATATTAAAGGTTTTGATAATAATTATATTTATGGAAAAAAATTATTTGTTAATTTAATTAATAATATTTTTATTATTATAATTAGTTTTTTTATAGTACCGTTATAGCAGTATTTGATGATCATTATAAAGTATAATTTTATAAATATTAATATATCTTTGATATAATTTATAATAAAAAGCTATTCCTTTTTATTTCTTGCATTTACATATATATATGAATTAATACCTACATCTATATCTTGTTTTTGTTTTTTTGTTTTTTTGTTGATAATTTTTGTAACATAGTTTTAAGTTTTAATAATATTAAAGTTATATCTAATATGAAGAAAAAATAATATTATAAAATTTTTTTAATTGTTTTGCGAAAAATATAATATAAAAATAGTATTAATAGATATCATATTTTTTTAATTTATTAATAATTGCTGTATTAAGTAATAAATTAACTGCCGCAGGAGTATTTATTAATAAAAACTAGTTGTTTATTTGATGTTTTTGTTTTTTATTTAATAAAACATTTAATAAACTTAATAAATATATTATTAATAGCACTATATAATAAATAAAACTGTAAATAGAATAAAAAGTTTTATTAATAGAGACTAATAAATAAAAAGAATAAATAATACTACTAGTATAGAAATTGTAGTTATTCTCTCCCATTTTTTTAGTTTTTAATAATAATTTTTGTTCTTTTTAATTCTATGTTTTCATTTTTTATTTTTTTGATATATTTTTTCAATACTATCTAGTATACTATATATTATCGCAAGTGCGACAAGTATAATTATCCATATATAATATTTCAAAATATTCTTCCTTTCTTTTTTTCTCTATATTATTATAAAAAAGTTTAAAAATAATTTTTACTTTTATATAATATCTATTCTTAGCCTCTTAATGAATTATTTTTTTAGATTACATAATTAATGATTTGGCATGTTAATATTTTTGCCTTACAGGTGTTTTTAAATTAAATAAATTATTAAATACTTCTATTAATTTTGTATTCTTCATTATGATAATTTGCAAAAACTCCTCTATCTCGATTTTTCTCATCGCCATATCTGAATTAGTTATTGTATGACTTAATTCTTTATCAAACCATTCTGGCACTCGGATTGAGTTCGCTTGTTCTTCTGAGTTGAACTCTATTTCTGCAAAAATTATGCCATCATAGATGCCATGAAATACATCTAATTCGATTTTTAGGTCTTCTATGTATGGAATTATATATCTTGTTTTTGACAATGAATTGTAGCTTGGATTTGTTGGTAAGCTATTATATTCCTCTTCTGTTATTTCTTTTTTTCGATTTCGTTAACTGATAAGTTCTTTTTGTCTGTTTTGATTGTGTATGTATATGTTGTTTTGTTGTTTTTTTATGCATTTTCGTTTTCTTACTATTGTTAATTTGTCTATATATAAATAGTCTTGTACCATCTCAATTTTTATTATAATTGCTTAAGTCTAGGTGACTTATGTCTTTTTACTAAAAATTTCTTTTCAATCTCCATTGCATTCTCCTTTTATATAAAAATGAAAACAGCCCCCATTTGGAGACTGTTTCCGCATTAGATTTTTATAAGATAATTGAAAGGACTTTTGGTCGCATTTCAACTTGTCTCCAATCTTTCTTTTACTAATTATGTATTATAACTGAATAAAGGTGCACCTTCAAATCTTATTAAAGAAAAAAATAAGAAGGATTTAATTGCCTCGTAATTAAAAAATGAGTGAGGCTTGAAATTTATTGTTACTATTATAATACAATTATTTAAACATGTACATATGTTGGCTATATATTTTATAAACCTAATTCATCTAGTTGCTTTGAACTTAGATTATCATATTCCCAATAATGTCCAGGTCTTGAGTCTATTCCACCAATTTGTTTCCTTTTAGATTTACCAGAGTCTATACTTGTACTGCCTTTAGACTTTGCTTTACTTGAACCTTGATTCTTTTTAGTATTGTTTGAAGAATTGTTTTTATTTTCTTCACTTCCTTTGGTTGGTGGTGTATTTGGTTGTTTTGAATTAGTTGAAGCGGAGCTGTTTGTTGTTGATTGTAATTGCTCTTTTTGGATTGGGTTTGATTCATTAGCCGCTTCTTGTGTGGGCTCTTTTTGGTTCTATTTTAATTTTGATGGTTTTCTCAGCTTTGTTGTTTGATTTGTCTGTTGCAGTATATGTTATTTTATATTCACCTACTTTATTTGTGTCAATATCGCCGGTTATTACTAATTGGATATCTTTGTCTATATTGTCCTCAACTTTGATGTTTTTTTGTTAAATCGATTGTGTCACCTTGTTTTATTATTATATCTTTTGCTCCAATTATTTCTGGCTTGATTGTATCGATTATTTGTTGTGCTTCTAGCTTTTCTTTTTTTGCTGTTTTTGTAAAGTAGGATTTTTAGTAAAATGTCGGCTGTTGTTATTAATAAAATAATAAGTGTTGCTGAGATTATTACTAATATTTTTTTGTTTTTTTGCCATAATTAAAAACTCCTTTTTAATTATATTATCTGTCAAAAAAGTCATCTATATCGTCTTTATCGTTATTTCCATTTAAGAATGTGTCTACATTTTTTTGAATGTCATCATCTTCTTCAATTTGCTTATCTCTATTTGCTTCATATTCTTCTTTTTTTGGGGTGTTTGGATATTATCAAAAATTGCCTTCAATAAATGAATCTATATTTATTTGTCTTTCTTCTGCTTTATCTTTTTCTGATATATAATTGTCATTTTGTCTATCGTTTTCTAGTGCTTTGTTATTATCGTCTTCCATATCTAAAAAAAGCATCTATAGCATCCATATCGATTTCTCTGTTTCTTTTTTTCTATTTCCTCATTAATTTTTGATATTTCATGTTCAATATTGTTAAATTCCATATTTTTTTCTCCTAACTTATTTAATGAGTATATTATATCATATTTTGAATTAAGATAATTGCAAAATTGTATAATATATTAAAAAATCCTATATTTAATATATTATTATATGAAAGAGATTGTTGATATATTGAAAATTTAAAAAGAAATAGTATCTCAATATGCATATCCAAGTTTTCTGACAGATTTACAAATTGTTAAATCAAATTTTTGGATCATATTCAGGTTGTTTTTGGTGCAATGATGTATATATTGAATTCATAATTTCTTCATGTAAATGATGGTATCCTATTGGATACCATCATTTTTATATTTATAGTTGTTTTAAAACTTCTGCTACACCTTCTTCATCATTTGTTAATGTTTTTGTGTTTAGCAATAGCTTTTACTTTTTCTATTGCGTTTCCCATAGCATATGAATTGTGAGTTAATTCTAGCATTGAAATATCATTTTCTCCATCGCCAATTGTTATGATTTCATTGGTATTTAGATTAAGATATTTACAAATTTCAATTACAGCGTTTCCTTTTGATATGTCTTTAGATGTTATATCACAATAGTATATTTTTACTTGGTGCTATATTGGGATTTTTTTATTTTTTTGGATTCATTTATGATTTGTAATTGTCCTTTGGTAGATAGATATTCTTTTAATGTTAGCATTTTTTTCAATTTGTTCATGGCATATTACATATTGTACAATTTGTTTAGTTTGTATTATTTCTTTTAATTCTTCAATTGATTTTATTTTGTCGAGTTCATCTGGGTAAGTTGCTCTATTTAATACTAAATTGTTTTCATAGTTTAACTTTATTTTATATTGATTTTGTATAGTATATTCTAGTAAATCATCTAAGATTTCTTTTGTTTATTGGTTTATTATAAATTTCGACATTGTTTATTTTATCGTAACATGACGCTCCATTTGAAGATATAATATATGGACTTGTTCCAGCTTGTTCTTGATACTCTATTGCTTCTTGTCTTGATCTTCCAGATGTTAAAATTATTTTTATACCTTTATTTATACATCTCTTAATTTCATTTTTGGTATTTGGCGTAATTTCTTTGTTGGAATTTGTTAATGTCTCATCTATGTCTATAAATACTGCTTTTTATCATATTTTTTTCCTTTTTATTTTAAATATTCATCTACGAATCTGTTGTTTGTGAAGTCAGCATTGTTTTTGGCAATGTTGATGAATTCATCCACCATTTCTTTGGTGATTTTTGCTGCTTTTTCTCGTAGAATTTCTTTAGTGGCTTTTTGTAAGTCCATCATTACTTTTGTTGCTTTGTTGACGTTTTGTTTGCTTTAGTAATTCTTCCATTCTCTTCATTTCATGTTCGAATATTACTTTTGCCTATTTTGGTATGTTTTAGCTGTTCTATTGTGTTTTCGTCATTAATTTCATTTAAGTTGATTTTTTGCTTGGTGTTTTGCAACCTAGTAATTGTTCGAATTCATTGTCTGTTATTTCTTTGACTTCACCTGCGTAGTATTTTTGGTGAAATATTGGTCTTAATGATGTTTTTATCACCTTTAATGTTTATTGTGGTTGATAGTACTATTTCTGAGCTTGATTTACCGACTAAGATTGTGTAACTTCCGTCTTCAATATTCCATTTCTTGAGATTTGTGTCATAATATTCAAATGCTTCATTATCCAGTGTTATTGTTACTGTTTTTTTCTTCGTTCGGATTTAGATGAACTTTTTCAAATGCTTTTTAGTTCTTTTTCTGCACGGAAAATTTTTTGAATTTTGTTTGCTTATGTATATTTGTGCTATTTCTTTTCCGGCATATTTTCCAGTGTTTTTTTGATGTTGAAGTTTATTGTTGTTTCGTTTTTTTGTTTGTGTGACTGTTAAATTTGAATATTCAAATGTTGTATAGTTTAGGCCATAACCGAATGGGTATTGTACTGGGATTTTTGCTTTGTCGAAATAGCGATATCCAATGTAGATTGATTCTTTGTAAGATACATTTACTTCATTTCCTGGGAAATTGTTGTATGATGATACGTCTTCATATTTGATTGGATATGTTTCTGCTAGTTTGCCGCTTGGATTTACTTTTCCTAGAATTACATTTATTATGGCTTTGCCACTTGCTTCTCCTCCTAGATATCCTGTGATTATGGCTGGTACTTTGTTTGACCATGGCATTGTTATGCTTGAGCCGTGTGACAGTATTATGATTGTGTTTTTGTTTAGTGCACTTATTGATTCTATCAAGTTTATTTGATTTTGTGGGAGCTGCATTGTGCTTCTGTCCATACCTTCTGATTCGTAGTTTTCTGTTAGGCCTACAAATAGAAAGTACTGTTTCACTTGTTTTTTTGCTAGTTCTTCCGCTTCTTTTAATAATGCTTTGTCGTTTTCTGATTCTATTCTTTCATATCCTTGTGCATATTTGAAAGTTATGTTTTCTGATAGTAAACTGTCATATGCGTTGTCTAGTTTATATGGGTTTATTGTTGAGCTTCCTGCTCCTTGGTATCTTGGGTTCTTAGCCATATCGCCTATTACTGCGATATTTTTGAGTATTTTGTAATGGTAATAGATTATTTTCATTTTTTTAGTAGAACAATTGATTCTTCTGCTATTTTTGTGCTATTTTATGATGTTCTTCTTTATCATATTGTTCTAATTTTCTTTCAGCACATTTTGAATGCTATGTTTAGTATTCTATCTACTATTTGATTTAGATATTCTTCGGTGATTTGTTTATTTTTGTACCGCTTCTATTATTTCTTCTACACCATTTCCTCTGCCCCCTGGCATTTCTAGCTCGTTTCCGGCTATTAAAGCCATCAACTCTTTGGTTATTTGCTCCCCAGTCTGTTATTGTGATTCCTTCAAAATTCCATTCTTTTTTTAGAATATCTAGTAATATTTTTGTTTTCACTTGCATATTTGCCGTTTACTTTATTGTAAGAGGTCATTACGCTCCATGGATTTGAGTTTTTTTACTGTGTATTCAAATGCTTTTTAGATAGATTTCTCGTAATGTTCGTTCGTCTATTAGTACATCAATTGTTCTTCTTCGGTTTTTCTTGATTGTTTACTGCAAAATGTTTTAGACTTGCTCCCACATTATTTTCTTGTAATCCTTTTTACATATTGATTTGCCATTATTGAGGTTAGATATGGATCTTCTGAAAAAAATATTCAAAGTTTCGGCCACATAGTGGGTTTCTTTTGATATTCATTGCTGGACCCAGTACTATATTTATATTTTCGCATTTGGCCTCTTCTCCTAGTGTTTTTTTCCGTATAAATATGCTAAGTCCTTGTCCCAACTGTTTGCTAATGTTGAGCCTGATGGAAAACATATTGATACTTCGCTTTCATTTACTCCTAAATTATCGCCTTTTTCTCTTTGAATTCTTAGTCCATTTTGGTCCATCCGACATTGTTATTGATGGAATTCCTAGTTCATCTATATTTAAACTATGCCAATAGTCTTTTCCTACACATAGTTTAGCTTTATCTTCTAATGTCATTTTTATTGATAATATCTAAATATTTCATATTTGCTTCCTTATTTTTGATGATTTGATATTAATTTATCACATGAATCCATTGATATCAATATATTTCTTTTGACTTTGTTGGATTTACATTGTATAATGTGGTTACTTAAATTTAATATGTAGTTATTGTCTGGTTTTTATCGAGGAGGTAATTTATGCTGTTTAGTGTAATAGTACCAATGTATAATGCTGTAAAATCAATCAGACTTTGTCTGGAGAGTATTTTGCGGCAGAACTTTGATGATTACGAAGTTATAATCATCAATGACGGATCCACTGATGATAGTGAATTCATCTGTAGAGAGATTGCTAATGGGAATGATAAGGTGTTATTATACACCTTTGAAAAACGGAGGTGTTGGCAAAGCTCGTAAACGAGGTATCCAGCGTGCCAGAGGTGATTTTTTTAGTGTTTGTGGATGTTGATGATTTCATCAGTCCAGATTTGTTAAATACTCTTGCAGGTATAATTGAGTTTCAAGGAGATGTTGAATTGATTCGGTATCATTCAAATCTTATCAATGATGATGAACATAAGAATCATCAGAGATATAATTCAGATGTCAATTTAAATATTCCCATGACTGGTTTGGATGCACTTAGAGCATGGACGGATGCAACTGATTCAAGTAAGAAATATGCTCTTTATTGGCTGTTTGCTTTTAAGAGGGAACTTTTTGATAGGGTCGCTCCCATGCCGAACTTAAGATGCTATGAGGATGTAGCTTATATACCTCTGTTAATAGCATCAGCTGACATTGTTATATCTACGGACTATGTTGGATATAACTATGTTTGCGATACGAGTGATAGTCTCACAAATTCACAAAATATCGACAAACAGCGTACACGTGCATATGATTTTTTTACTATGCATATGTGCATGCCACTAGGGGATGCGAAATGTTCCGAACGTAAGTGTTGATGATATGATATTTTTTTGCTGCGGATTATCGCAGAAGACTTATCTCTTATTTTGATTCTTTACCGGATTCTTTAAAGGATGAGTTCACTGTCATCTACAACGTCTAAACTACAAAAAGGAGAACTAGAAATCTTAGTTCTCCTCTTTTTATTTATATTTTTCCATTGTTCTTCTTTAAATCCTATAAATATTTGATTTTTTTGTTATTAATAATGGTCTTTTGATTAGCATTCCATCACTTGATAATAACTCAATCTTTTCTTTTGTCGCTTAATGTTGGTAATTTGTCTTTTTAGGTTTAGTGCTTTATATTTTAAACCACTTGTATTGAACCATTTTTTTATTTCTTGATTGCTTTTGTTTTATCCATTCTGTTAGTTCTTCTGCTGTTGGTGTTTCTTCAATTATGTGTCTGTCTCACAAATTCTATATTATTTCCTTCTAGCCATTTCTTTGCTTTTTGGCAAGTTGAACATTTTGGATATTCTATAAATATTTTTTTCATAATTATTTCTCCTTTTGATATAAAAAAATGAGGCATTGGATTTCCAATGCCTTTTAGCAAATCTGTAAGCCGGGTTCTGTCGAGAATGGTCATTTATCTATTCTATATATTGCTATATAGCTCAAGCCACCAAATTAAGAAGATGACGAGCAGTCTTAACCTTCTTGTCTCGGTGTTGCTCCAGATGGGGTTTACACGGCTAGGGGTATCACTATCCCTACGGTGAGCTCTTACCTCGCCTTTTTCATCCTTACCATTATAATAATGGCGGTTATTTTTCTGTTGCACTTTCCTTAAGGTTTCCCTCACTTGACGTTATCAAGCATCCTTGCTCTATGGGGCCCGGACTTTCCTCGTACGCTGGCTTTCGCCCGTGCTATACGTAACCATTCAATTTGCTATTTTATTTTACTCTGATTATTGTTAATTGTCAAATTTCAGCATCGTTTTTACTTGCGAATTTTTGTTCGTTTTTATTTTTGCTATCAATTCTTTATATTTTTCTCCACGTTCTTCAAAGTTTTTAAAAGAATCCATAGCTTGCTGCTGCTGGTGAGAGTAAGCATATTGTATTTGGTTTTTGTTACTTCTTTTGCTTTTTCTACTGCTTCTGCTAAGTCTTGTACTAAAATTGCTTTATTGTTTGTTAGCTCTTTTGCTATGGTGTGCCCTGTGTTTGGCATACATATTATATGTTCTATATTTGAATTGTTTAAAAAATCTATTAATGGTTGATAGTGTATCCCTCTGTCCATTCCACCTATTATTAATGTGTTTACATTTTTTTAAGGCATTTACTGCATTTATTGTTGCTGCTGGTATTGTTGATATTGAGTCATTGTAATATGTGATATTATTGTATGTTCCAGCATTTTCAAGACGATGTTCTAGTGGATTGAAGTTTTCTATTGTTTGTTCTACTTTTTCCATGTCGAGTTTTAAGATTTTTGCTACTCCTAGTACAAACATGATATCGTTTAGATTATGGTTTCCTAATAATTTACGTGGATTATTTATATTATATAGTGGTTTATGATTATAACATACATTTTCACTTTCTATATTAATTAAATCGTTATTTACTGGTATATCTTGCTTATTTTCATAAGTTACTGATATTTTCTTACCTTTTTGCTTTGAATTCTGATATTTTATTTCTTATTAATTCAAAGTCTGAATTGTATAGAATATAGTCATTTTGTGTTTGATTTCTAAATATTTGTGATTTGGCATTTATGTATTCATCATAGTTGTTATGGTGGTCTAAATGTTCTTCAAATATATTTAAGAAAAATTCCTATGTTTGGTGAATGATGTAAGAATTCCAATTGGTGTGATGAGTTTTCTAATACAATTATTTTGTCTTTTGTCATTTCTTCTATTTTGTCGAATATTGGAATTCCTATATTACCTGCAAATACTGCTTCTCTGTCTTGGTCTTGAAACATTTTATAGATTAATGAACTTGTTGTACTCTTTCCTTTTGTTCCTGTTACACTTATTGTTAGTGAAGCGGAATATTTTAGTAATAGTTCTAATTGTGATGATATTTTGTCGTAGATTGGTTTAGTATCTATGTCTTTGAATGTTATTCCTGGTGTTTTAATTATTAAATCATAGTCATTTAGATTATTTAAATAGTCTGAGCCGCATTTTTAATTCTATATTGTTGTCGTTTTTTTATTAATTCATCATTCTTTAAATCTTGGATATCTCCAATGTATAATTTTTTTGTTTGGGAGATATTTTTCTAATAAATTTGTATGTTGATCTACCTTCTCTACCAAAACCAAGGATTATGACTTTTTATATTTATTTCATTTATAATTTCATTAATCATTGAAAATTGCTCCTTTTAGTATGTTATCTAATTCTTTTTGGTAAATTATTTTTCTTCATTGTATCTTTTTGTAATATCTTCGCTTAAATCGTATAGTCCATAGTTTTTCTTTATAATATTTTTAATAAATATGGTAATTCTTGTCCTTCTAAGTTTACAATTGTTTTTTTGATACTGCAAAATTGATTTCTTCAAATGTTCCTACGCATTCAAATGGCTTCCAATCACTGTGTCCTGTAAGTCCTTTGAATGTTTCTAATAATGTTTCGTCTTCATACATGTCTGTCTTGAATATATCTATTAATTCTTCTTTATATAGGAATGGACTTAATATGATGTATACAAATAGACATTTTGGACATGAACAGCACCAGTGCCATGGTTCTTTTCTTGAGCCTACATTGCAACTTTTTAAATATTTGATGGTATTTCTTTTTGTTTTGCAAATAATTTAGCTATTTGTAGCTCATTTTAAAGGACATAAAAAGCTAAAAGTAGAATGTTGGTATTTTTAAATAATTACTTGAATAGTATTTAAAGTCTTCTTCATATTCATAGCTTTTTGAATATTGATGGTTGATGTTTTCACCAATAACGTTTGATTCGTTTGCACTTGATTCATTTGATAAGCAGATATATTTTTCGATGTGTTAAATATCCTAATAAATATGTTGTGAATGATACCATTGCTGAAAAATGGTGTATGTCCATTTATATATCCCTTGTTTTACTAAATCTATTAGGTTTGGATCTATGGTTCTCTTGATTTCGATTATATTATCATTTTTCGAATCCTGCTGCTTTTTGCACATGCAAGTGTTACTTCTTTTGGATTGATTATTATGCAGTAATCTTTACTTGTGTCTGTTGGTAGTATTTCCAATGTTACATTTGAATCTTTTTCCACCACCCTATTGGTATTATGAAATTTGTGTATTCCGCTTCATTAATGTTTTTTAAGTCATTCTCTATGTCTAACTCTTCTCCAATTGACTTTATATTCATTAATTCGTCTTCTGATATTTCTATATTATTTGTATATCTTAATTCTCCTAATCCTAAATAATATAGCTTCTTGAACCATTTTATTTGATCTTCATTAATATGTCCTGCTTTGATTATTAGATTTTTTTGAAAATGTTGACTTCCAATATGATATTAATTCTACTAATCCTATATTGAATACTAAATTTTTTTACAATATTGTTATTTATAACTGATTCTTTTATATAATTCTTCTTTTTTTATTGTTAGAGTTGGATTAAATGTTGTTAATCCTTCAATTTCGAATTTGAATGTTATATATATGTTTTCATTGTCTTCTTCTATTTTTATATGAATCATATATAAAATTTGGATATTTTTCTCTTAATTCTTTATATTTTTTTGAGTTATCAATCATGTCTGTCATAGTATATCTCCTACCTCTTAAAACTATATTTAGTATATTATATATTACTACATATATCAAGAATTAGAGGATATTATCGATTGAAAAAATAAAAAAACTGGGATAAGTATGAACTTATTCCAGTTTAAATTATCTATGTTGTAATTTAGTCTTTATTTTCTTCTGTTTTTTTGTTTCTGTAGCTTCTGGAGCTTTTTCTTCAAATACTACTACTTCTTCTTTTTGCCTCTGGCTTTGTTTCAACCTTTTTCCTCTGCTTTTACTTCAGTTGATACTGGTGTTTCTACAGTTTTAATTTCTGCAGGTTGAACTGTAAGTGCCTCTGGTTGGCTTTTTGTGAATGTTAAATTTAATATTAATCCCATTCCTAGTAAAGTTAATATTCCTGGTATTACACCAATTCTATTGCTTCTACTATTGCTAATACAATACTGAAGATTAATGCCATTAATATAACAAATCCATTTCCTTTGTTTCCGCCTTTAGCTACTAGTGATGCTAACCATACAATTGCATAAACATGTGATAATAATATTAATAATAAGAATAGTACTATTAATATTATTGCTAATTTAGCTGAATATTCCTGTGATTAATAGTATGAATGCAATCATTGGTACTATTAGGAATAATGCTAATGATGCTAATGCTAATAGTGCTGCTTTTACCAAATCCAATGTTTTGTAATCTTGTTTTTGTTTCTTTTATTTACATTTAATATTATTGTTGCTAATACTAGTATTACAACAATTGTTGATATGATTGATACTGTTTTTTTGAAGCAATCTTTTCTGTTAATGTTGGCTCTACAGTTTTTTTCATTTACTTTTATAGAAATGGTAGTTTGCCTTTTTAATTGTTCTGGTATGCCATCATCATTTTGTGAACTTAAATATGTTTCTCTTCCAATCTTTTGTGCTTGGATCTATTACTATTCTTTGTGCTCCAATATATACATTTGCTAAAACTGTGTTATTTTTTTGCTTAAATTTACATTTTCTGCTGCTGTATATACATTATTTACTACTGTGTTTTGGATGTTTATATTTTGTCCTATTAGATAGATACTTCCATTTACATGTAGGTTTGCTAAATTAATATCTTGTGATAATAAATAAATGCTTCCATTTACTGTTCCAGATAATTTTACTGATTTTGACATGATGTACATGTTACCTTCAATTACTGCATTTGTATTTGTTTGTTCAAATACTTCTTGCATTATAAATTTGTCTGAATAATCTTTTTGCTGTATCCACTACTTTAGTAGGATTTTCTTGTTTCGTATCTGTTACTGATACGGCATTACTTTTGATGATATCTTCGATTGTTGATGATTTTTGTTTTTTTGCTAATTCTTCCAATCCTGAGATTTGTTTTGTTAATTCATCAAGTCCTGAAATTGGTGTCGCTCCTGTTGCATTTACATTTGAAATTAATGCGATTGTTAGTATTATTATTGCTAATACTGTTGAAAAAAATTTTTTTCATATTATTTCCTTTCTATAATTCAATTGTTAATGAATTATTTTCTGATTTATATTGTCTACATTTTTACATTACATGTAGATAATAAACGTTTTGATGCAATATTTGATTCTGTATTGCTGTATTTATCTGATAGATAAATAACTTCTTTTTATTCCTGCTTGAATTATTGCTTTTTGCACATTCATTACATGGAAATAAATCAACATATTTTTTTGAATCTTCTAAATTTGCTCCATGACTATTTAAGATTGCATTTAATTCTGCATGACATACATAGGCATATTTTTGTATTTAAGAAGTCACCTTCTCTATCCCATGGCATTTCGTCGTCTTCAAAAGCCTTTTTGGGGCTCCATTGTATCCTACTGATAATATTTTTATTATCTTTACTTACAATACATGCTCCTACTTGTGTGCTTGGGTCCTTACTTCTCATTGCTGATAATTTTTGCAACTCCCATAAAATATGTGTCCCATGATATATAATCTTTTCTTTGATTACTCATACTAATACCCTCTTACTTAAATATTTTTTTCATTGATAATTTTACTTTTTGCTTTTCTCTGTCTATTTCAATTACTTTTTACTTGTACTACATCTCCAATTGCTACAACTTCTGATGGTGTTTTTGATAAATTTATCACTTAATTCTGATAAATGTACTAATCCGTCATGTTTTACACCAATGTCTACAAATGCTCCAAAGTCTGTGATATTTCTTACGGTTCCTGTTAATAATTGTCCTTCTTTTTAAATCATCAAAACTTAAAAACATCACTTCTTAATATAGGTTTTTGGCATGTCATCTCTAGGGTCTCTGCCTGGCTTCTTTAACTCATTAATAATATCTGTTAATGTTAATTCTCCTATATCTAATTCTAGTGCTTTTGTTTTTATGTCTATTTTTTTGATAGTTCGTCGTTTATTTTTAGATAATTTTTGCTTTATCTAGTAAGTCTTCTTTTTTTATAGTTTATGCTTTTTAATAGCTCTTCTGTTTGTTTGTAACTTTCAGGGTGTACTGCTGTATTTTCTAGTGGGTTTGTGCCTTCTGGTATTCTTATGAATCCTGCACATTGCTCAAATGTTACTTTTTCCCTAATTTAGGTACATTTAATAATGTTTTTCTTTCTTCATATTTACCATTTTCTTCTCTGTATTTTTACTATGTTTTTTTGGCGATTGTCATGTTGATTCCTGATACATATGATAGTAATGATGGTGTTGCTGTGTTTACATCTACTCCTACTTCATTTACTGCATCTTCTACAACTCCTGTTAATTCTTCATTTAGTTGCTTTTTGGTTTACATCATGTTGATATTGTCCAATTCCAATTGCTTTTTGGATCTATTTTTACGAATTCTGCAAGTGGGTCTTGTAGTCTTCTTGCTATTGAAATTGCTCCTCTTAATGATACATTTAAGTCTGGATATTCTTCTGTTGCTAGTTTTGAAGCGGAGTATACTGATGCTCCTGCTTCACTTACTATTACATAGTTTACTGTGATATTGTAATCTTGTTTTACTTTTTGCAATTACACTTGATACAAATTGTTCTGATTCTCTTGAAGCTGTACCATTTCCTATTGCTATTATATTGATTTTGTTTTTTTAATATTAAATCAATTAATTTAATTGTTGAGCCTTCAATATCATTTTGTGGTTCTGTTGGATATAGAACTGCTGTATCTAACACTTTTTCCGGTTTCATCGATTACTGCTAATTTACAACCTGTTCTATATGCTGGGTCAAATCCTAGCACTGTATAGCCTTTTTAATGGTGCTCCTAGTAATAATTGTTTTGCATTTTTTTCCAAATACGTCTATTGCTTGAAGATCTGCCTTATCTGTTAAATCTGATCTGATTTCTCTATCCAATGATGGTTCTATTAATCTTTTTCCATGAATCTGCAATTGTTGTTTTTAATTCTTCTTTTTCTTGTTGAATTTTTTTAATTATTATGGCTTTTTCTAAATCTGCTAAAACTTTTTCTTCTGGTTTTGTAATTTTTACTTTTAATAGTTTTTTTCTTTCTCACCTCTGTTGATTGCTAATATTCTATGGCTTGGTATTGTTTTTACCTTTTCTGAAAATTCATAATACATTTCATATGGTGATTTTTCATCTGGGTTTACTGCTTCTGATGTTATTAGTCCTTCATAGTGATAAATTTTCTTTAACATTTTTTTCTATAATCTGCATTGTCTGAGATATCTTCTGCGATTATATCTTCAGCACCTTGAATTGCATCCTCTATTGTCACGACATTGTCGTTTAAGAAGTTTTTTGCTATTTCATAGAGATCTGTGCTGTCTGTTTGATTTATAATGTTATCTGCCAATTCTTGTAGACCACTTTCTTTAGCAATTGTTGCTCTTGTTCTTTTTCTTTTTGTTTGTATGGTCTATATATATCTTCTACTTCTACTTGTGTTTGCGCTTTTTCAAGTGCTGCCATTATTTCTGGCGTCATTTTTTTCTTGATTTGTTATTGAGTCTATTACTTCTTGTTTACGTTCTTCCAAATTTCTTAAATATGTTAATCTTGAGCCTAAATCTCTTAATTGTTCATCTGATAGATTGCCTGTTACTTCTTTTCTATATCTTGCAATGAATGGTATTGTGTTTTCCTTGATCTATTAACTCTACGGTTTTTCAATTTGACTTACTTTTTACATCCAATTCTTGTGCAATTATTTCATTAATATTCATTATGATTATGTCCTTTATTCATTTTCAAATTTTATAGTTCTAGTCATTAAGCTGTTGCTTACATCTGTCATTGGCTTTATTATTGAATATAACATCGTAAACACTATTTACTATTGGCATTTCTACATTATATTTTTTTCTGCTAATCTATGTGCAATCTCTATATTGTCTATACTTTCAATTGTCATACCAATTTCTTTTTTTAATTTCATCAATTGATAATCCCTTACCTATTAATCTTCCTGCACGTCTATTTCTACTTTCATCACTTGAGCAAGTTAGAATTAAATCCCCAAGTCCTGATAAACCATAGAAAGTATCTTTTGATGCTCCCATTTCTACACCAAGTCTAGCTATTTCTGCTAATCCTCTAGTAATGATTGCTGATGATGCGTTGGTTCCTAGCCCTAGTTCTGCTACTATTCCACAGCAGAATGCTATGATGTTTTTTTAATGCTCCACCGATTTCTACTCCTAAAAACATCATGTGATTTATAAATACGCATTGTTTCACATGATAGTATTTTAGATACTTCTGTTAATAATTCGTCATCTTTTGATGCTAGAATTATTGCTGTTGGTATTTTGTTTACTACTTCTATTGCAAAGCTTGGTCCTGATAGAACTCCCAATCTTATTCCTGGTAATTCTTCTTCAAATATGTTGTCCAATGTTTGTAGATTTTCTGTATCAAATCCCTTTGAACATAGTATCACTGGTTTATTTCCAACAAATTCTTTGTATTGATTAAATACATTTCTAGTAAATTTTGATGGTGTAACATGTAAAATTATTTCTGAGTTTGTTACAACCTCTTCTAATGAATTTGAACAATGAATTCGTTCATTTATTTTTAATTCTGGTATATAAATTGTTTTTCTGTTTATATTTATGTCATTTTTCTTCTTCTGTGAAAGACCATATAATTACATCATGTCCTTCTCTTGCAATGTGTTCTGCTAGTGCAATGCCCCAACTTCCACTTCCTATAACGGCAATTTTGCTCATATGATACTCCTTATTTTTGAAACTTAATTGTTTTTCTTCACCTGCTAATAATCTTCCTATGTTTGATCTATGGTTAAATATTACCATTAGGGCTAAAATTATTGAGAATATTACGAATGATATTCTGCTTCCTGGTACAATGAAGTTCCAAGGTATGAATAAGCATAGTACTGGGAATAATATTGCTGCCATTATTGATCCAATTGATACTATTTTTGAATACAATCATGATTATTAATGCAAATACTAGACAAATTAATCCAATTCTCCAGTTGATCATCATTAATACTCCTAATGATGTTGCTACTCCTTTGCCTCCTTTAAAATTAAAGAAGCATGGGAATGTGTGTCCAAACACAACTGCTAATCCTGCAATTTCTACTAAAAAGTCCTTTTTGCATTATTGTCTGCTTTTATTATATTTCCTATAATTATTGCTATTAATATTGCTATTACACCTTTTTAATATGTCGCATATTAATGTTAAAAGCTGCTGCTTGTTTTCCTGCAACTCTTAATACATTTGTTGAGCCTGCATTTTTACTTCCTTTTTCTCTAACATCTACACCTGCTAATTTTTTTGAAAAATTACTGAAAAAAACTGATACTTCCTAATAAGTATCCTACTAATGCTACTAATAAATAATATCCTAACATTATTCTTCTCCTCCTCTTTCTCTTGTTAGTATTCTGATTGGTGTTCCTTTGAAACCAAATTCATCCCTTAATTTGTTTACTAAATATCTTTCGTATGAAAAAAATGGAATAGTTGTTTACTGTTTACAAATACAGCGAATGTTGGTGGTCTTGTACTTACCTGTGTCATATAATAGATTTTTAATCTACGACCTTTATCAGTTGGTGGTTGCACTACTGCGATTGCTTCGTTTAGCATGTCATTAAGTGTTGATGTTTTTACTCTCATGCTGTTGTTTGCTGCAACCATATTGATTAATTCAAATAATTTATTTACTCTTTGTCCAGTTTTTGGCTGATATGAATAATATTGGTGCATATTGTAAATATGCTAGTTTGTTATATACTTGTTTTGTATATTCTTCTAAAGTACCATTTTCTTTTTTTCTATGGCATCCCATTTATTTATTACTATTATTATTCCTTTTCCAGCTTCGTGTGCTTCTCCGGCAATCTTAGTATCTTGCTCTGTTACACCTTCTTGTGCATCTATTACTAATAAACATACATCTGCTCTTTCAATCGCTAGTGTTGATCTAATAATTGAGTATTTTTCTATATTTTCTTCTATTTTGCTATGTTTTCTTATTCCTGCTGTATCAATTAATACATATTTTTCCAAACTCATTACTGAATTCTGAATCTATTGCGTCCCTTGTTGTTCCAGCAATATTGCTTACGATTAATCTGTTATCATTCAATATTTTGTTGATTAATGATGATTTTCCTACATTTGGTTTTCCGATTACTGCTACTTTTATTTTTTTCTTCATCTTCTGTTGATTCTATATCCTGAATATTTTTCATAAATTATATCTAAGATATCTCCAATTCCTCTTGCATTTGCTGCTGAGACTGGATGTGGGTCGCCTATTCCTAGATTATAGAATTCATAAATATCTGTTTGGAATTTGTTAAAATCATCTACTTTATTACATACCAAAAATCGTCTTTTTTTATTTGATTTTCTAAGAAGCTTTTGCTACTTCATAGTCCTGTGATGTTACTCCAGTTCTTACATCTGTCATGAATAAAATTACATCTGCTAATTCAATTGCAATCTCTGCTTGTGTTTTCATTTGTGTTGATATTATATCATCTTTTTTTCTCTTCGATACCGCCTGTATCAATTATAGTGAAACTCTTGCCCTCCAATTTGTTTCTCCATAAACTCTGTCCCTTGTTACTCCTGGTGTATCTTCTACAATTGATCTACGTTCACCAATTAGATAATTGAAAAAAAGTTGATTTTTCCTACATTCGGCTTACCGATAATTGCTACTACTGGTTTTGACATGCTCTTTCCCTTTCTTTTTTTATTTGATATGATTATATTTATTATCAGAATGATTATTCCAATAATTGATATAATATAACTTATTTCTTCAATTTTTGTCATTCTAGGCTCTATTGTGACATTTGTTGATTTATTTAATTTTATTTGTATAAAGCCATTATTTGATTCTTTAAAATCAATATTTTTTTATTATTTTCATCAGTTATTTTATAACTTGGATAATAGATATATGGTAATTCTATTTCTGATGTTATTATTATACTGATTTTTAAATGTTGATTTTTCCTGTATCTTGATTTTTCAAAAATCGTTTATACTCGCATCGCCACTTAATATTATTGGTTGCTGAGTTCTATTATTAATATATTCTATATTATAAAAATGCTTTTTACTGGCAAATATTCTCTATTTATAGACATTGGACTAATTCGTTTTTTTGTGAAATTGCTTTTTGATAATTATATTCTGCATTTAATTCATATTTTTGAATTATAGTAGTTTTTACATATAAGCAACTTATTATTAATTGAATTAATATTAGTATAAATACTAATATGTCTCCATTGTATTTTTTTGTTTTGATACAATATCGATGCATTTATTCCGCATATAATTGATCCAAACAATATATAGAATCCTAACATTCTCCATGCAAATTGTATTACTGTCATGAAGTTCGGCATGATTTGCCACGGAAATAATTTTGTTGTCATCCATAGTGATATTGCTGTAAATATTATAAATAATATATATATCATTTTTAGATTTTTTTCTACTTTATTATAGCATATTATACTGAACAATAGTAAAGTAACTGATATTATTCCGAGTGCTAATGTTGGATATGAGTTGCCATCCCTGTCTTTATAGTTTATTTCATTCTCGAATAGTGAGTCAAAATTTGTTGTGTTTTCATATACATCTGAGCCTGTTGTATTCATTATGTTTTTCACTAAATATTGCATATTTGCTACTTGCTCTATATTCCATTAATGGCATCCAATAGAATGATGTTACCAGTATTGTTATAAGTATGTTGATTAATAATATTTTGATTTTATTTAAGTTTAATTTCTTATAAAAATGCAATTAAATAAATTATACTAAATATTGAAGCATATATTGTTGTGATTGTGTGTGATAGTATTAATCCTATGGCTGATAAAGCTATTAAATATGCTTTTTTTAGGATTTCCTTCTGTTAGCTCATATAATCCGTTTAATAACAATGGTAAGAATATGCTAGCTGAATATTCACCCTAAAAGCATTCCTTGAGTATATGTTTGTTAATTTATATGGTAGCAATATATACATTAATGCTGAACAAGTTGCTGCGATTTTTATTTTTTTGGTTATTTTTTTAATGTATAAAAAAATACATTGTATAGCCTGATGCTATTATTGAGATTAATGTAAATAGTTGTATACCTGTTGATGCTATTGATTTATATGATAATAACATTGGTATATAAGTTGTTATTGGACCATAAAATATGTTTAATGCATATCCAAATCCGTTCATATTATTGTTTGAAATTAGTGCTGGGAATATGTTATTCTTGATTAATTTTGAAATGGCGACAATTCTTCCTATATGGATTCTAAATTCATTTGTTGAACTTAAATTCATTTTAAATATTGGAATTGAAATAAGTATTGATGCTAAAAAGTATAATGAAATGAGGAATATATTTTTTTAAAAATTGATTTTTTTCATATTCAAAACAAATAAAGCCAAGCAAAATTGCTGGCTTTTATAATAAATATTATTTCTTATTATTTAAATTCCCTTTAATTTCATTTAACTTATTATCAGCATCAGACTTTAAATCTTGAAAAATATTCCGCAGATGATTGCATTTCCGCTTTAAAAGATGGTCTATTGACTATCTTAATAGAAATATTTATAACACATGCGATTATCAAAAATTATTAAAGCTATTTTTCCACCATTTCCCTAACATAATTCACCTCACTATATAAAAAAATATTATAGTAATTTTTCTGGTTTTTGTCAATTAAATATAGGATTTTTGATGTTATTGTTTTTTTATTTTTTTCAACATAGATATCACCGAATAATTCTTTTTTTGATTTGTTGATACTTTACTTCTTCTTGACATTTCTAATAATCCTGAAAAAGCTGTTACAACTTCTTTTTGAATCATGGCGTTTGTTATTAAATAATTTATTAAAAAAACAAATTTTGAATTTTTTTATCAATTCCTTAAACATTGTTTTCACGCTATCTCCGACTGAATATGTCTCGACAATTGCTATTCTATCAATGTTTTTTTGCATTTTTTTATTTAACCTGGCTTGATTTTTTTATTTATTAAGTTTTTTTATATGAATCGTAGATTAAATTTAGATCTAATTTATCATCTTTTAACTCCAATTTAGGTAATTCAATTTTTCTGAGGTGTACCAAAAAAATCTTTTAAATTGATTGTATCGTTCTCTAAATTGAATTGCTCCTTCTTTGAATTGCTTGTATTGAATGATTTGAGATATTAACTCTTCTTCTGTTAATTCATCTTCTACTTTATCTTGTTTTGGTAATAATTTCTTTGATTTTTATATATAGTAGATTTGATGCCATAACTAAGAATTCACTTGTTATTTCTAAATTCAATTCTTGCATTGTTTTTAATATAATCTAAGTACTGATCTGTTATTTTATTTAAATTGATATCATATATATCCATTTTGATTTTGAGTTACTAAATGCAACAATAAATCAAGTGGTCCTTCAAAAATTTTTCTAATTTAATATTATATTTACTTGTTTCTAATGATAATAAATTAACCATTGTTTTCCTCTATAAATTCTTCTTGTGCTATTCTAATTGTTTCGTATAAGTATCCTTTTCTAAATAAATAATTCTTTATATCTTGTAGTTCTTTGTTTGATTTTTTTAGTGAACATTTTCTTTGCTGATTTGATTTCATATTCGTATAACTCATCATAATGTTCTTCGAAATATTTATCTATTAAGTTACGTGAGATTTCTTTTGATTGTAATTTGAATCTAAGTTCTTTCATTGATAAGGCTTTTTAAATTTAGAGCATCAAGAATATATTTTTCAATATACTCTTGATCATCTATATATTTAAGTTCTTTTTAATTGTTGGATTACTTCACAAAGAAGTTCATTATCATATTCATCTTTAAATTTATTAAAAAAACTTCGCTTTCTGTTCTCTTTTTAAATATAATGAATTTTTAATAACCTAGTTTTAATTTTTATCTTTTTGCTTTAATTCTTCTGTTATTGTAAATCCTGCTTTACATCCTTTGAACTTATTTGTTTCTTCCATTGTTATTAATCCTCTGGTTCAATTTCTTGTTCTTCGTCTATTACTTCTTCACATAAGCTTTGTTCAAAATGCTTCATTGAAATTTTTTTCTAACTTTTTGATCTAATTCTTGCATTAATTCTGGGTTATTTTTCAATATATTTCTTAGCATTTTCTCTGCCTTGTCCAATTCTTTCGCCATTGTAGCTGAACCATGCTCCTGCTTTCTCAATGATGTCTAGATTTACTGCCAAATCTAATATATTTCCTGATTTTGAAATACCTTTTCCATAAATTATATCGAATTCAGTCTCTCTAAAAGGTGGAGCTACTTTATTTTTTACAACTTTAACTCTTACTTTATTTCCTACAATTTCAGAATCTTGTTTGATTGCTTCAATTTTTCTGATGTCCAATCTAACTGATGCATAGAATTTTAATGCTCTACCACCTGGTGTTGTTTCAGGGCTTCCAAACATTACACCAACTTTTTCTCTTAATTGGTTAATGAATACTAAACTTGCATTTGATCTATTTAATACACCTGCTAATTTTCTTAATGCTTGTGACATTAATCTTGCTTGTAATCCAACATGTGTATCTCCCATTTCACCATCTATTTCTGCTTTTGGTACTAATGCTGCAACTGAGTCAACTACAACTAAGTCTATTGCAGAGCTTCTGATTAAAGCTTCAGCAATTTCTAATGCTTGTTCTCCAGTATCTGGTTGTGAAACTATTAAATTATCAATATCTACACCTAAATGTTTAGCGTATACAGGATCTAAAGCATGTTCTGCATCAATAAATGCTGCTTCTCCTCCTGACTTTTGGCATTCTGCTATCATGTGTAATGCTAATGTTGTTTTACCTGATGATTCTGGTCCGTATATTTCTATAATTCTTCCTCTTGGTATTCCACCTATTCCTAATGCAACATCCAAGCTTAATGCTCCTGTTGAGATTGCTTCTACATCAGTTGTTTTAAATTCTCCAAGTTTCATTACAGCACCTTTTCCGAATTGCTTTTCAATTTGGCTTAATGCTAATTCTAACGCCTTCTCCTTACCAATTGATGTGTCTATCATTTCTTTTTTTCTTTCTTTGCCATTTTTGCCTCCATTTTTAAAAACGTTTGTTTTGTTTTACATTTCTATTATATAGTTATTTTTTTATTTGTCAATACATTTGTTCGATTTTAATTATCTTTGTCTATACCATTTGTCAAAATTGTTGTAAATATTGAAACTTGTAGGTGAAAAATTTCCTCCCACGTTTGCATTTAATAATAATGTTCCCTTATTTCTATAAAGCGGTAGATAAATTACTTGTTGATTTCCTACTTTTTGAATATCTTGATATGAATTTAAATCTTCTATCTTTGATATGACATCTCCATTATTATAGTTTGCAAGGTTATTTGCCCCATAGAAATAATCCAATGATGGATTTATTGAATTTAAAAATTCCTGTTAACATTACTTGGTATGATTTATTTTCTATTGCATTTTTATATATCTGAGAATTTACTGAACTAATATTTACAGTTATTCCTACCTGTGCCAATTGTGATTTTATATTTTTCGGCTACTTTGACTCTATCTGCATAATCTTGGCATACTAATATTGTTATTGTTAAAAGCTTTTTCCATCTTTATAATATTTGCCTTTAGATATTGAATATCCATCATCTTCTAATGCTTTTTTTAGCTTTTTCGCTATCATAACTCAACAATTCTTTGTCAGTACTTAGGTATGATCCATAATCCAATGGACCTTTTGTTATTGTTTTATTATTATTTAATACATTTGAAATTAATAGATCTTTTGTTAATTCCATATGCTATTGCTTTACGTACATTTAGGTTTTGCTACTACTGAATCATTTTTGATTAAAGGCTAAAAAAATCATATTCTCTTTCTGAATAAACCTTTTTTTATTATATCCTATTGTACCTATATATTCTGTAAAAATTTGATAAATGTGTATTTACTATATCAATATTATTCATTTTAAAATCATTAAATATTTCACCTACTGAATTATATTTATGTACTGTGATTGACTTTGTTGTGATTGTTTTGTCTTTATTATGCCATCTTTCATTTTTACTAACAATATATTGTTATCATCTATGCTTGCTATTCTAAACATTCCCGTGCCTATTGGAATTTTTGTTGATGAATTAAAGTCTTCACTTTTTATAAAATTTTGATGATACTATTGGAAATGTTAAATTATATTCGAAAAAAGGCTACTTTTTGAGCTTAAATTGATAAGCATTGCCGTATCGTTGATTATATCCATTGATTCAATTTGAGCTACATTGCCATTATATACTGATGACAAATTTTCTTTTTATTTTGTTTATTGTGAATTCTACATCTGCTGTTGTTAATGTTGTACCATCCTGCCATTTAATACCTTGCTTTAATGTGATTTGGTATTTTGTATCACTAATTTTGGTAAGACCTTCAATCAAATTATTTTTCAATTTGATAATCTGATGTTAAATTTATCAATGGCTCAAATATTAACTTATCTAAATTCAATATTTCTTTATTTTTTTAGTTAATATCGGATTGATAGTGTCGTATTCTGAAATTCCCATTTTTAAATTATCTACTATTGCTACATTATTTTCTGGAACTTCATTTGTTTTACTTTCTTCTTTGTTAGTATTGTTTCGATATAAAAAAATGTGGCGGTTGAAATAACTCCAACTACTATTATTATAAATACTATTAATGTGATATTATTCGTGTTTTTCATATTTTCTCCATTTACAAGTATATATTATATTGGTTTTTTTATTTTTTTGTCCATATATTATTTTACATACTGTATACAAAAATAGTTACTTTATTTTTACAAATGTACTCTATAAACTCTTTTTACCCTATTTGTTTCGTCATCTATATCAAAAATCGCACCGTTTAGTTCTACTGGTCCTTCTGCTACTTTATATTTTTCTGGTAATGATTTTACAAATCTGATTAACGCTGTTTTGATGTCCATTCCTAAAATTGAGTTGGATGGTCCAGTCATTCCTAAATCAGTGATATATCCTGTTCCTTTAGGTAAAAATTCTATTATCAGCTGTTGGAATATGTGTGTGTGTTCCAAACAATCCTGTAATTCGACCATCTAAGAAATGTCCCATTGCTAGTTTTTCAGCAGTTGCTTCTGCATGGAAGTCAACCATATAGATGTCTGCTTTTACTTCTGTAACTATTTGATCTGCTATTTCAAATGGATTGTTTGACATTACATCATTAATGTTCGTTCTTCCAATTAAATTTATTGTGCATATTTTTATTATTTTTTTTCTATTACAACATATCCGTGTCCTGGACATCCTTTTTGAGTAATTTGCTGGTACTATTAATTTGGGTATGTCAATTAATTCAAATATATCTTTACGTCCCCATGTATGGTTTCCCATTGTATATACATCAATATTTAATTGATTTAATTCATTAAATATTTTTTGTGATTCCTCTTCCTTCTGCTACGTTTTCTGCATTGACTATTGTAAAGTCGATATTTTCTGCTTTTTGTAAGCTTGGTAAATCACTTTTTCAGTTTTTTTCTACAGCGCCATGTGATACTAGGTCACCAATCGCTAAAATCTTCATATACTTTATTTTCCTATCTTTTTATATTTCTTTTATAACTTTGGCTATCATATCATTTTTATTTGTTTTTTTCAATGTTTTTTTCTTTTTATTATTTTTTTCCGGATTTTCACCATATAATCTTCTTTTGATTCTCTCTCTTCCTCTTTTTCTTGGTTTTTATATTTGCCAGATTTTCTCCATATAATACTTTTTATCTACAAAATAAAAAAAGACCTATGATTTGTTCATAAGTCTTTGTTTTGCTTTGTTTTGCTTTGTTTTGCTTTTATTTTGCATATTCAGTAATTCTTTTTCTCTAATAATGTTTACTTTAATTTGTCCTGGATAATCCATTTCATTTTCAATTCTTGTTGCTACATCTCTTGCTAGTAATACCATTTTGTCATCTGATATTTTTTTCAGGTTCTACGATTATTCTTACTTCCCTACCTGCTTGAATCGCAAAATGATTTTTTTCTACACCTTCGAATGAGTTTGCAATATTCTCAAGACTTTCAAGTCTCTTAATATATGCTTCAAGTGTTTCTCTTCTTGATCCTGGTCTTGCTGATGATATTGCATCTGCAGCTTTTACAAAGTATTGCTTCAGGCGTTTCTGCTGGTACATCATCATGATGTGCTTCTACTGCGTTTATTACTTTTGGATCTTCTTTTTATATCTTTTTAGAACTTCAACTCCTAATTGAACATGTGTGTACCTTCCATGTCGTGATCTAAAGCTTTTCCTAAATCGTGTAACAATCCTGCTTTTCTGGCGATTTTTGAATTTAGCCCTAATTCTTCTGCCATTATTCTCGCTAAGTGTGATACTTCAACAGAATGCTTTAATACGTTTTGTCCATAACTTGTTCTGTATTTTAATTTTCCTAGTAACATTATTATTTCTGGTGGTAAGTTGATTACTCCTGCTTCTATTGCAGCTCTCTCACCTTCTTCTTTAATTGTTTTTTTGTTAATTCTTCTTTTGCTTCTTCTACTTTTTCTTCAATTTTTGCTGGATGTATTCTTCCATCATCAATTAATTTTTCTAAAAGCAATTCTAGCTACTTCTCTTCTTAATGCATCAAATCCTGAAAATAACTACTGCTTCCGGTGTATCATCAATTATAAAATCTACACCTGTTAATGTTTCAAGTGTTTTGATATTTCTTCCTTCCCTACCGATAATTCTTCCTTTGATTTCATCATTAGGTAAAGTTACTGTTGATACTGTTGTTTCTGCAGTATGGTCTGCAGCACATTTTTTTGGATTGCATAAGTTATTATATTTTTTTGCTGTATCATCTGATTTATCTTTTAATTTCATCTTCAATTTTTCTGATACGTTCTGCTTTTTCCCTGTGTTAATGTATCATCTAGTCTGTTTTAACATTTCAGTTTTAGCTTCTTCTTGTGATAATTTTGCAATTTTCTCAAGATTGTCCATTTCGCTATCTTTTAATTGTTGAACTTCTTCTCTGATTTCTTCAATCTTTGATTCTCTTAAATCTAAATCCTTACTTCTTTCTTCTAAGTTGCTAATCTTTTTGTCTAAATTTTCTTCTTTTTGAATTAATCTTCTTTCTTGTCTTTGAATGTCTCCACGTCTTTCTCTAATCTCATCGTCTAATTCATTTTTGCTTTTTAAAAATTTCTTCTTTCGCTCTTACAATTTCTTCTTTTCTGATATTTTTCTGCTTCACGTTTTTGCATTTTTCTAAAAATCTTCTCTGATTCTGCTTCAGCACTTTCGATTTTTTTCTTTCTGCTGTTTTCTTTCTCATGATGTATCCTATAATCGAAAAAATATAACTGCTGAGATTAAAAAGACGGCAACATTAATAATTATGTCCATACTAATATACCTCTCTATTAAATTTTCAATGTACAATATATATAATATTATTATTTATAAATATCTTACACCTCTATTTTATGTTATTTTTATTTGATTAGTCAACTAAAAAGAAACTGAAATGTTAATTTGGTTATAACATTTCAGTTTCTACTATTATTTTTATTATGCTCTTGGATGAGCTTTTTTATATACTTCTTTTAATTCTGGTGTTTGGAATTGTGCATATACTTGTGTTGAAGATATATCTGAATGTCCAAGCATTACTTGGATTGCTTTTAAGATCTGCTCCATTTTGCAATAAATGTGTTGCGAATGAATGTCTTAAAATATATGGTGTTATATCTTTTGAAATATGTGCTTGTTCCTTATAATATTTAATTATTTTCCAGAAACCTTGTCTTGTTAATCTTGATCCGTTTAAGTTAACAAATAACGCTTTGTTATCTTCATCTTTTATCAAGATTGGTCTTGCTTTTTTTAATATATTCTTTTAAGGCTTTTTAATGAGTATTGTCCTATTGGTACAACTCTTACCTTTTTTTGATACTCTTGATGTTGCTGTTGCGTTTTTTTCAAATCAATATCATCTATATTTAGATTCATGATTTCAGTAACTTTCATTCCTGTTGCATAAGCAAATTCAAGCATTGCTTTGTCTCTTATTCCTTTTAAATCAACTTCGTTTGGTTGATCTAATAATAATTCTACTTCTTCTGAAGTTAATACTGATGGAACTCTTTTTTTCTATTTTTTTGGTGATGAAATTTTTGCTTGTTGGATTTGTTTCAATTTTTTTATTTTTTTATTAAATATTGATAAAAAGATCTTATTGTTGCTAAACTTCTTGAAATTGTTGAAGTTTTTCTTTCCAACACTTTTTAAGTATTCCATGTATTCTTCAATGTTTTCTTCTGTTATTTCAGTATAGTTTATCTTCTCATCATTTAAATATCTTTCAAATTGTAAGATATCTCTTCTATATGATTGTAGTGTATTATCTGATAATTTTTTTGTCCATTTGTAAAAAAACGCTAAAAATTGTTTTATTTCCTTATCCATTTTATTTCCATCTTTCTTTCAATTTTTTTGTTTCTATCAACTTGTTATGTTATATCACTTTTTGGACAAAAAGTAAAGACTTATTGGATTATTTCTCTAATTTTCCGTATTCTCCTCCACCACCAACTTTTTATATGTAACCCTCCTGTTCTAGATAAATTAATGATTTCCGACAATTTTGGTCCGACTACTGATTCTATGTCATCTTTTGTTATTTTTATTCAATACTGTCATTTCTGTTCCATAAGCTTCTAGTAATTTATCAATTACCTTTGGTCCCACTCCCGGTATAAATTGTAATGGATATTGATAATTGTAAACTGGTCTATTTTTTTGGTGATTTTTGATTCTTGATCTTTAATCATTACGATTCTATCATACACTCCCATTGTTATATGTTTATCTGAACCACATTTTTCACAAATTACTGCTGGTGGCTTGGTTTCTATTTGTCTTTCACAGTCTTCACAATAACTTCTGTTATATTTTTCCTAATTTAGGATCCAATCCATAATTAGCAATTATCTTTCTTCCTTCTTCACCTTTTATTGCTTTTAAATACTTCTTTAAAAATTAATATTTTGCACTTTTAATTTGTTATATTCTCTAGCTATCTTAGGCAATGAATGTGCATCTGAGTTTGTTAAAAAAATTCTTCTTCTTTAATTCTGATATAGTGTCTGCTAAATATGTGTCAGAACTTAGACCTAATTCAATTGCAAATATTCTGTCATATTTTTTTCTTTAAATATTCTTTCAAGTCTTTTTGTACAATTGCCATAATAACTTTTTGAATGGTGTAAATACATGTGCTGGCACTAAATATCCATTATATTTCTCTACTATGTCTATTAAGTCATACCCTGATAAATTTGCTCTTTGTGTACTTAATGTTATGTTTTTTTAATGTGTGTTGACATTTCTTTTTGAAAAAAATTTTTTGATATCTTCTAATTTAGGAAAATAGCATAAATTATGTGCGCTTGCTGTTTTTCCATCTTCATTTTTTTCAGATGTTTCTATTTCTGCTCCCAATATTATACATACTTTATCCTTGTAGATTATTCCACCTTCTTCTAGTTCGTATGCGTCTCCTGTTGCTAAAAAAACTCTTCTATATCTTGTATTACATATGGCGATGCACAATCTATTACTGATACTACATCTATTCCTTTTTCTCTCATAACATTCTTTTTGCAATATTGGCAAAATTCAAAGATTTGGCCGCTGTTATTTTTTTATTGGCTTGTTATTTTCACTTCTTCCTATGTGTACATGTAAGTCTGCAAATATTTCCACTGCTGTTCCTTTCACAAAAATAGAGAAGTATTACTTCTCTATTTAATTTACATTATTATATTTTTCTTCAATTTCTTCTATTTCAGGTCTTTCAATTTGTTTCATCATTTTATCAATGTCTGTTGCTAGTTCGCTTGCTGAAAAAGGTAACTTCTGTTGATGGTTTACCTGAAATTATTAAATTTCTTTTCTTTGAGTCGGCTTCTTCGAATCTATCTAATTCTGTTAGCATTACATCTATAAATTTGGGTACATTTATTATTCTTCTGTTTGCTTGTTCCTTTAAATAAGTCATTCCTCCAACAATTTTTCATATTAAACCTCCTTTGTGATTTCAAGTGTTTCTGCATAGTGTATGAAATCTACAAATTTATCTAAATATTTATTATATTTTCCTTTTTAAATTTCTATTCTCTAATAATACTAATGCTTCATCTACTTCCATTCCAATTCTTTTCCGGTCTGTCCAATAACATTCCTCCGAAATGGTCTGCTAATTCTAATAAATCACTTTCTGGTTCTCTATTTTCTGAAATTGTGTATCTGTTAACACCTTTCACAGATTCTGCAAAATCTTTTATCAAATCCTAGCATTGATAAAAAAATTCTGCTCCTCTACCAGCGTACATTCTTATTTCTTCTTGATTTCTCGAATTTAATATTTTTTTACAATCACATAATAATCTTGCTGATATTACTGTGTTGTCATCTATTTGTTCTTCTGGATATTCTTGATGTAAATAGTCCAAAAATAATTTCAAAATAACTGTCTTAAATACTACTGAATTATCATAGAATATTCCTGTTTTTCTTCTTTAGAAAATATACAATATTTAATTTTTTTATTAAAATCTATTTCGTTTAAGAAATATTCTGCAAATGTCTCTTCTCCCATAGTTTTTCTCCTCGCTATTTTCTCATTAGTATTATATTATTAAGTAAGTACTTATTCAATGAATGTAATCCAATTGTAATATTATATTTTTGATTATAAATTTCGATGTATAATCAAGGTTTGCATCTACTGATTTAGGATATTTAATTGTGTAGATTTCTGTTGCTTTTTTTATCAATATTTAATAATTGATTTTCTCCATTATTTTCTTCAAACTTTTTAAGTGATGTAATTAATTTATTGTGCTTTATTCTACTTAAAATTTCTTCGCATTTTTTTATTAATTCCAAGTACTCTTATGTATGGATCATTGTTTTTTTGATTGTTCCATGTCTGATTTTTGTTATATCTAATAATATATATGTTAGTATTCTTGATATTCTAGTTTTGGTATATCTCTTCGTGCTGACTTTGTCTATTATTTCATCAATTGTTTTGCAGGTTGTTGATGCAAGTTTGATACTATTTTCAAGCCCTTCATTTACATCTGCTATTTTACTAATTTCTTCTTTTGTCATCATTCTTATCTTATATATTACAATATCTGAAAAAAATCATTTATGGATGTTACATAAGTTCCATGACTTTTTTTAATTCTAATAATTTTTTTCATAAGTATATTTGGGCACCACTTTACTTATTTCATTAAAATTATTTTCTATAAACAATTTTCTAATATATGTTCCTGATGCATAGTTTTTCATTTATGTTTTTATCATTATGCATTGCATTTTTTTCTCTTGATTCCGATTGGCTTGATATTACTATTCGTTGTTTTTTTAATGCTTTTAAATATTCGATTGCTAGTATGTTGTTTGGTTTTTGCATTATTTCTTCCATATTCTCACTTGATAATACTTTTTCAATGCTATTTCCCTTGCTTTCGGATATGAATTTCCTTTATCAAGCTCTTCTTTTATAGTTCTTTTGAATTCATCATTTTCGTTTACTAATACATCTGCAATTGCTTGTAATTCTTGTAGATTGTCTTCTTCAATTCCAAATACTAAGTAATCTATGTTTCCTATTTCGTTTAGTATTTTTGATGCCACCTAATGCAAAATTTTCCGCACTTGAAACACTATATATCGTTGGTAGTTCAATTACCATATCCACTTCATTTTGCAATGCTATTTTTTTGTTTTCTCAAATTTATTAATTAATGATGTGTCTCCTCTTTGTGTAAAAATTCCCGCTCATTATTGCAATTACTGTGTCTGCACCTGTTAATTCTTTTTGCCTTTTTGTATTTGATACAAATGTCCATTATGGAATGGATTGTATTCTGCAATAATTCCTATCCTCTTTCCCATATTATCTCCTCTTATTGCGTATTCTTAAATTAATTGTTATAATAGCATAGATTTATACGAAATTCAATTTTAAGAGGTTTATTTATGGATAACATAATTTTTATATACTGATGGAGCATGTTCAGGTAATCCAGGACCTGGTGGCTGGGGAGCTGTTTTTAATTTTTAATGGTATTGAAAAAGAACTTAGTGGTGCTCATCCTAGTACTACTAATAATATAATGGAAATCACTGCTGTTATTGAGGGCCTTAAAAGCTCTTAAAAGGCCTTGTAATGTTAATATTTATAGTGATAGTGCTTATGTTGTTAATTGTTTTGAAAAAGGATTGGATTAATAATTGGATTAAAAAAACAATTGGGTTAATTCTAAAAAGGAACCTGTTAAAAAAATAAGGAACTATGGCTTGAATTACTTGATTTAACTAAAATTCACAATGTTACTTTTAATAAAGTTAAAGGTCATTCAAATGTGAAATATAATAATAGATGTGATGAGTTAGCTAGAAATGCTATTCTCACAATTTAAAAAAGGATGGTTTTTTTCCATCCTTTTTTTATCTATATTTTGCAGTGTTTGAAGCATTGGCTTTCATGTGAATTTATAATTCCAACTGCTTGTAAATATGAATAAATTATTATTGTTCCAACAAATGTCATTCCTCTTTTTTTCAAATCTCTTGAAATGGTATCTGATAATTCTGAGCTTACTTTTATCAAATTCATATATTGTTTCATTATTTGTAAAACTCCAGATATATTTATCAAAACTTCCATATTCTTTTTGTATTTCTTTAAATATTTTAGAATTATTTATTGTTGCTTTTATCTTTAATTTGTTTCTAATGATTCCTTCATTTTTTTGTAATTCTTGAATTTTAATTTCATCGTAATTTATTATCTTAGCAATATCAAAAATTATCAAATGCTTTTTCTAAAAATTCTCTCTTTTATTTAATATACAACTCCATGATAGTCCTGCTTGAAATGATTCTAATATTAGCATTTCATATAGTCTTTGGTCATCATGCACAGACTCTCCCCATTCTTCATCATGATATTTTTGTATATATTTCATTTACATTCATTGCCCATTTACATCTATTCATATTTTACCTATCTAACTAATGTTTGTAGTCCTGCTTTTGTTCTTGCACCTACTCCTCTTTTTATTTCTCTTCCACCTTGGAAAACTATTAATGTTGGCAATGCTCTGATACCATATTTTCCTAGTATTACTCCTCCATTTGAAATATTCACTTTAACAACTTTAATGCTTGGATTTTCACGTGCGAACTCATCAAGAATTGGTGACATCATTCTACATGGACCACACCAATCTGCGTAAAAGTCTACTAAAAACTTTTTTTACTTGAATTTATTACTTCTCTTTCAAAAAGCTTCTGCTGTTATTACTATTGGTTTATTTACTGGTTTAGGTGTTGGAGCTGGTTGTGGTTGTGGCTTTGGTGTTGGTGCTGGTTGTGGGGTTGGCTGTGGCTTTGGTGTTGGTTTTGGTGTTGGCGCTGGTTGTGGAGTTGGCTGTGGTTTTGGTGTTGGTGTTGGCGTTGGCTGTGGTACTGGTTGTAGCTTTGGCTGTGTTGGTTGTGATTGTTGCACTGGTTGAGTTTGTGGTTGTTGTTTTGGTTGCTCAGTAACTTTTTGTTCAGGTTTTGCATTATTATTATTTGGTTGCGTATTTACTACTTTTTGAGTATTATTTTTATTTTTCATTTGCTTTATTATTTTCATTATTATTAGCTACTACATTTGGATCAGCTTCTACTTTGATTTTTATTTTCTTTTCTGATGAGTTATTTGATTGATCTATTGCAATATATGTTATTTCATATTCACCAGGTATATTCGTATCAACTTTTCCAACAACTGATACATCAATTAATTCGTCAGTATTGTCTTCTACTTTAATGTTTTCTTTTAAATCTATTGTTTCGCCTTGTTTAATTGTTCTATCTTCAGCTCCAATTATTTCTGGTTGTTTTGTATCAATTATATTAACATTAATTATTTCTGTTTCTTTTTTTGTCCATTGCTATTTAATTTTTTTCTAATGTGATTGGAATTCTTCCAAGATTTTTAAATGTATATTCGCTTGTTATTTCTTCACCATCTATTAATAATTTTACATCATTAGAATTTTTTTAAATCCACTTTATTAAAAAGTTGTTCCATATTCAAAAATTCTTGTCCTGGATTCCTAATTCAGCTACCAATTTACTTAATCCTGTTTTTTTGCTCTATCTTTGTTGTTTGCTTTTTATTAAATAATATAATTGTTGTGATACCTGCTGCTATTAATATAATTAGTACAATTACTATTGATAAAAATTATTGTTATTCTTTTTTTATTTTTTTATCCATATATCCCCCCCATTTATGCTTTTTGTATTTTTTTATTTTGCTTCTCTTACAAATTTTAAAACTGTACTTTTTACTTAATGCACCTACTGCTCTATTTAATTCTTTTTCCGTTTTCGATAACTAGTAATGTTGGCATTGATGAAATATTGTATTTTCTTGCTAAATCTTCATTTTGATCAACATTAATTTTTACTACTTTGATGTCTTTATTTTTCATTTGCTATTTCTGCTACTCGTGGTGATAATATTTTACATGGACCACACCAATCTGCATAAAAAGTCTACTAATACTCTTTTATCTGAATTTAATACTTCTTTTTCAAAGTTAGCTGATGTTACTGGTATTACTGCGTTTTCCGCTTCTACCTTTGTTTTCTCCGCCTTTTTGCCTGTTCCAAGGCTTATTCCTATTAAAAACTGCAATAAATACTACTGCTAATACTGTATATATTATTTTTTTCTTTCATTTTTTTCTCCTATCTAAATATCATTACGATACCCATTATTATAAGTATTACTCCTGATATTTTTCTAATTATATTATAGTGTTTTTTTATTGTGTCGAATACTTTTTTTCATTTTATCTATCAATAGTGCTGATATAATGAATGGTATTCCTAGTCCTATTGAGTATGATGTTATCAATAATATTCCTTTGATTGTTTCACTTTTGCTTGATATCAACAATAATGCTGATGCTAAAAAAATGTTCCTATACATGGTGTCCAGCTTATTGAAAAACGCCATACCAAAGATTAAAGATTTAAAGAAATTCAAATCTTTGACATTTGATTTAACTCTGTTTTTCTTTATTTAAAAAAACTTAAGTTTTATTATTTCTATATAATTTAGTCCTAATAGTATAATTATTAGACCAAATACTATTTTTATATATTTTAAGTGGCTTGTTATCATTTTTTTCCAAATGTACTTGCAAAAATTGATAATATTATAAAAACAATACTAAATCCTAGGACAAATCCTATTGCGTTTATTAATGCTTTATTTTTTTCTTATCTTCATCTTTGCCTGCGAAATATGATATGTATATTGGTAACATTGGCAGTACACATGGTGATATAAAAACTTGCAATACCTTCAATGAATGTCATTAAATAATCCATTTATTCCTCCTTATGTTTTATTAAATATATTTCTATATCTTGTAAGTTTGCTTTTTGACCATATCCATATAATATTTTTGGATATTTGTTTATGATATTGTATTTTTTTCTAGCAATATCGGATTCTTGCTTTATTGCTATTAAATAGCTTTCTATTAATCCCATATCTCCATATTCATTTGTGAATGTTTCTCTAAGCTTTTGACTGTAGAGTTTAGGATTATTTACAGCATAATAATATAATTTTTTTGCCTATTAACTTTTTTTACTATTTCTGCATATCCTAAAACTTCACTATTATCACTTTGGTGCCTGGTTAATATATAATATCCATTGCCTAAGTTTAATTGATATTTGGTTTTTAAATTAATATATAGAGCTGCTTCTAAATCTGAAAATATATCTACTAAAAACTTTTGTTTTTTTGATACATTTTCTAAATAAAATCCGTTTGAAAAATATCTCATTTCTTTTCAAATATAAATTTGATATTTTTTTCTAACTCTTTATATATCATTGCTTTTTAACTCTGATAATACGAATTCCTTTTCTTGAATTCCTTTGTATTTTGAGGCTATACAATATGATAATGTCTTTGCTCTTTCATTATACTCTATATATATTTCTTCTTTATGTTTTATTTGTATCACTTCTATTAAATTTACTGATAAATTGTATATTTTTTTGTCAATCATATTTAATAATGCTTTTTCTTCTATATATTGTGATTGATATTTTGATTTGTCGTATAAATAATTTATTATGCAAGCTTTAATAAAATTGTCGATTTTATTTCTTTTTGCAGTGTTGTTCTATTTTTACTTCTTAATAATTCTTTTGATATCATTTTCCCTCATAACTTCTAATATCTAAATATTTATTTATTTCTTCCTTCATGTGATTTGGAATATTGTTCATTTCTGCTCCAAAGATTTTTGGCATTTTTTTCTATCATTTAATTCTTCTAACACATATTTTATTGGACTTAATTTATCTCCTCTTGATATCATCTCCAATTTATATTTTTTTCTTCGCTCATTGGAGTGTTCTTCCATATATATGTTGATTCTGTTGTTGTTAATTTGGATGATGCTATTAGATGTTTCTTATATAAAGTTTCTATTATTGCTTGAGCCGCTTGCTTGGTTTTTATTGTAACTTTGATGATGTGGTATGCTTCTTTGGATTGATTTATTTGCTCTGATAATTCTTCCATATCTTCTTCGAATTCTTCGTCTTCTTCAAATTCTTCTAAAAAGTCTTCTGGTATTGGCACTCCATATTCTTTTTAATTGAGCTAAATCTTCTATTTTACTTATTATTTTTTTCTAGTTTTTTTGTTATTGGATATGGAACATTTACTAAATTATAATATTCTATTTCTATTACTCTTCCTAGTCTTTTCATAACCATCAAATCCAACTAATACTATATCTCCCATCTTTATTTCTGAATCTTCTGAAATATAGTATAGTGGCTTTTCTGGATCATCTAAATATTCAACTAATGCATAGCAATATTCTTTGTTTCTATCTTCAAATTTTGGCAAGATTTCTTGTGTTTCAAGTTTGTACACTGGTTTTTCAAGTGTTATTTCCTGTCTTAGAAACTTTTTTTATTATGCAGTTTGTCAAATACATCTATTGCATTTTTCCTTTGTACAATCTTCTATTCTAAATTTTTGTTAAATCAGGAATTTGATATCTTATCTCTTTTTCATTATTAGCTATTTGATTTAAGTATCTGCTTTGAATTATTTCTACAAATTCTTTATCAAAAAAATCATATTGATAAATCCTTTATGTATTAAATAATTTTTCTTTTTGAAAAAAACTTTTTTTCTTTAATTGATTCTCTAATATATTCTATTATCCTTGTTTCTATATTGTCTGGATTTACTATTTTTTTCAAACATTTGACTTTTTATCAATGCATAGCCTTTTTTTCTTTGACTCTTCTAGCTTATATACCGTGAACTCTGTATTTAATCCTTCCCATTCATTGTAGCGCTTTTTCTAATTCTAACTCAGGTACTTTCTTTAAGATTGTTTCAAATTGTGGAACTCCTTTAAAAAGCTCTTTCCTGCATAATTGTCCCATCAAATCTAAAAAGTAACCCATTCTGCGTAGTATTTTTTTACAAAAAAATATTCTAACTCTGATTTTTTTCTGCATCTGTATCGAATACTTCTTCTACAATGATATGGTTTTTATTTAAATCTTTTTTTATTAATACTGATACAACTGATTTATTTTTCTAATAAATATACAATTTGTTTATTACTAATCTTAAATTGTTTATATTCTGTGTGTTTTAAAAAAATTGTTTAATGCTTTTTATAAAAAGCTTGTAATGTTGCTTCCATGTCTCCCTCTTTTTCGCTGTTATTATACATTATTTTTTTATCATAGTTGCAAAAGAGTTTAATAAATATCTCAAATTATATTGATTAATATTTATTTATATTATAATCTAGCTTTGGAGGTTTTTATGGTACATGAAATGAAGTTAAACGATAGAGCTATTGACAATATTTCTATTGGAATAAAAAAAGTTTGAATTACGATTATTTGACGAAAAAAAGAGCAAAAAAATCAATTTAAATGATTATATAATTTTTTTAAAAAGTCTTTCTGAATCTTCAAGAACTTTAAAAAGTAAAAAGTTCTTGGTTTGCTGCATTATAATAGTTTTTGAAGATTTGTTTAATGATGTCGATTATAATTTATGCGGTCCTGCAGATAGTCTGAATACAAAGCTCGAAAGATTGCACAATATTTATCCAATTAATGAAGAATTAAAATATGGTATTTTTAGCTATTCGTATTGAACCTATTTAAAATGAATTATATTTAAAAAGACAAGTTCAGTTTATACTGGGCTTGTCTTTTATTATTTTATAATTCAAATTGTGAATTATATAGTTTTTGCATAAAAAACTATCTTTTTTTCATTAGTTCCTCGTGGTTTCCTTGTTCTATGATGTTTCCATCATTCATTACTAATATTATATCTGCATTTTTTTATAGTTGATAGTCTGTGTGCTATTATGAATGAGGTTCTGCCTTCTGTTAATTTGTCCATTGCTTTTTGTACCAATTCTTCTGTTCTTGTATCAACATTTGATGTTGCTTCATCTAGAATTAAGAATGGCGTATTTTTCTAGCATTCCTCTTGCAATTGTTATTAATTGTTTTTGTCCTGCTGAAATAGAATCATTTTTCATTCATTTGAGTATTTAATCCATCTGGTAGTGATTTGATAAAATGGGTTATTCCTATTTTATCACACACTTCAAATATTTCTTCATCTGTTAAATTATCTCTGTTGAATGCAATATTTTCACGTATTGTACCCTCAAACAACCATGTATCTTGTAATACCATTGTAAATAATGATGCAATGTTTTCTCTACTTAACTCTTTTTGTACTTATTCCTCTATTTTGATATCTCCTGAATTTATTTCATAGAATTTCATTAATAAATTTACTAGAGTTGTTTTTCCTGCACCGGTTGGTCCGACAATTGCTATTTTTTTGTCCTGGCATTGCTTCTACTGTAAAGTCTTTGATTATTTCTCTGCTTTCATCATATCCAAAAATGAACATGCTCAAATGATATCTTTCCTTTTACTTCTTCCGGTTTTTAAGATATGTTTAACTTCTTCTGCTGGTAATTCTTCTTCATCTAAAAAAATTCAAACACTCTTTCTGATGCAGCTGCAGTTGATTGCATACTTGTAAATGCTTGTGCAATTTGTGATAAAGGAGATGAAAAATAATCTTACATAAGTCATAAATTCAACTATTACTCCAAATGTAATTTTTGCCACTGCTTGCTAACAATGCTCCTGCTATACATACTGCTACATATCCAAAAATCACCTACAAACTGCATCATTGGCATCATTAATCCTGATATAAATTGACTTTTTCTGTTTGCTTCATATAAATTTTTGATTTAATGTGTTAAATTTTTCAGTTGATTCTTTTTGCCATTGTATGCTTTTTACTACTACTAAGTTTGAATATACTTCTTCAACATGTAATTTAACTTTCCTAATTCAGTTTGTCTTGCTGTAAAGTATTTTTTTGAGATTTTTGCTAATACAAACCCCATGAATGCAAAATCCAAACATTACTGATAGTACTGCTGTTATTGCCATTATCCAGTTTGTATAAAACATCATAATCAATGTTCCAAAAAAATAATACAATTGCTGATACCATTGTTGCTAATGATTGATTTAGTGTTTGTGCCACTGTATCTACATCATTTGTTACTCTTGATAAAATATCACCAGTTTGATTTTTTTATCAAAAATATTTTTTAATGGTAGTTTGTTGATTTTTGTTTGAAATCCTTTTTCTTAAATCTTCTGCAAATCTGTTTGATGTCTCTGACATTAAATATTGTTCAAAATATGAAAAATAATGTGCTTAGTACATATATTATTATCAACACTATAGTTATTTTCTTTATATTGTCTATGTTCATTTTTTTGGTTTGATCATTTCTTGAACTGATTGTGGTAATTGCTCAACCTTGCTATACAATTCTTTTTGCATTATTGTTATTATTTAAGGTTTGCATTATTTGCATTGTTTTAATTTGATCTTCGATACTAATTTCTTTTCCATCGATTGTTATGTTTTTGTAATTGACTTATTGATATTTGCTTTTTCTAATTCTTGAATATTTTGTGTATTTACTACTAGTCCTTTTGATATTTCATCAACTAATTTTTGCTAGCCTTTTTAGGTGCAATTATTGAAAATATTGAACTAAATATTGCTAGAATTATTGAAATGATTATCATTATTTTTAAATTTATTTAATTCTTTTTAATAGTCTTTTTATAGATTCAGAGAAATTCTTTTGCTTTGTCGTTTGGATTTGTTTGTATTCCTCTATTACTAGGCATTTTCTAATTCCTCCTTTGTTAATTGTGATAGTGCAATTTCTTTATATACTTCGCAATTTTTTTAATAGCTCTTTATGTGTACCGATTCCGACACATTTTCCATTATCAATACCACAATTTTATCTGCATGCATTATTGTTCCGATTCTTTGAGCTACAATTAATGTTGTTGCGTCTTTAGTATATTCTTTTTAAGGCTTTTTCTTAATATTTTATCTGTTTTTGTAATCAAGTGCTGAAAAACGAGTCATCAAATATATATATTTCTGGATCTCTTGCAATTGCTCTAGCTATTGACAGCCTTTTGTTTCTGTCCTCCTGAAATGTTTGTTCCACCCTGTGATATATTTGCATCATATTGGCCTTCCATTTTTCAATACGAATTCTTCGCCCTGTGCTACTTTTTAGTGCTTCTTCTATTTTTCTTGTGTTATTTCTGATTTTTCCATTATCTCCATACATAATATTAGATTTTACTGTTCCATCAAACAACATTGCTTTTTTTGTGGAATATAACTCATTCTGTTTCTTAATTCTGCTTGCGTATAGTCTTTGACATTTTGTCCATCTACTAAAAACTTCACCTTCTGTTGCATCGTAAAAATCTTGGTATTAAATTTACTAATGTTGATTTTTCCGCTTCCTGTTGAACCAATAAATGCTACTGTCTCACCTTGGTTTTGCTTTTAAACGATATTTTCTCCAATAAATACTCTGAAGCGTCTGGATATTTAAAATGATACATCTTTAAATTCGATTGTTCCTTTTTCTGTAACTCCTGCAATTCCTTTGTTTCCGTCTTTGATGCTATTTTTCTGTTTCTAATACTTCTTTTATTCTGCCTGCTGATACTTCTGCTCTTGGTAACATGATAAATATCATGACTAACATTAAGAATGACATGATTATTTGTATTGCATAACTTGAAAAATACTACCATGTTTCCGAATATTGATATCTTATCTGTTAATAATGCATCATTAATTAATTTAATTCCTATTAAATATATTGATAATGTTAGTAGATACATTACTATGTAAATTAATGGTTGTATTACTGCAAATGATTTTTGAATGAATAATTGTGTTTTGTGTTAAATCTGTATTGATATCATTGAATTTGTCTTCTTGATATTTACTTGCATTAAATGCTCTTACAACTCTTATTCCTGTTATATTTTCCCTTGCTTTTAGCATTCAATTTATCTGTTAATTTTTTTGAATCTTCTTAAACTTAGGTAGTACGAAAAACTACAATTAGTGCTACTGCAATTAGTAATACTAAAACGGCTATTCCTGTTGCGGCACTCCATTCCCATCCTTTATTTAAGATTTTTCTTATTCCCCATATTGCTGTAACTGGTGCTTTTAACTAATATGTGTAATCCCATTGCTATAAATGATTGTATTTGTGATACATCATTTGTTGTTCTTGTTATCAAGCTACTGGTTGAAAATTCTTTTACTTCATGTAATCCTAAATCTTCGACTTTTTCAAAAAAATTTCTTTTCTAATTCTTTTTGAAAAAAATTTTGCTGCTACATTTGCCACTAGATATCCTGTTATTATTGTTAATATTAAACTTCCTAGTGAACATACTAACATCATTCGTCCATTTTTCCAGATATCTGCCATTTGGCTTCCTTCTGTTTTTACTAATTGTGTAATTTCTGACATGTAGTCAGGTGTTTTTAAATCTAGATATACTTGAGTTATAATCATGATTATTGAAATTATTATAAAAAGCACATCTTTTTTTACTGAATTTTTTTGAATAATTTTAGCATTTTTCCTCCTTTTGATGTTCTATAATTGATTCACATGTTATTTCCTTTATTCTTTTTCACTATTCTTATGAATTCTAATGAATCTTTTTCTCCTAAAGTTTCTACTAAGTGTTCTACATATCTTTTTAACTTTTTCTTGATGTTCTTCAATTTTTTTGTTATGCCATTTGTTGTGATTGATATTACTATTTTTCGTTTATCTTCTTCTGATTTGCTACGATTTATTAAGCCCTTCTTTTCTAAGCTATTTAGAGTGCTTGCAATTCTTGCGCTACTTACTTGCAAATGATTTTCTAATTCGTTTGATGATATATTATTTTTTTCATTTAATAAATAGGCTAGAATTCCTACTTCTCCTTTTGATAAATCCCTATTATTTCTTGTATATGCTGTTTCTGCCTTTTAGGCTTTACAAAAATCTCTATTATCTCTTTTACTATCTCTGAAGTTTTCATTTCGACTCCTTTTTCACTAATAGTGTTAGTAACTTTACCACTATTTTTTTATTTGTTGTCAATAATTTTTAAGACTATCAGTACAATATGTACTGATTTCATTGTTATTATTTAGTTTTATACATTTTTTTATTATTTCTTTTAAACTTAGTTTTGTACCATTATTTATTATTGCATTTGTATATACTTTAATTGCAATATGTGCAATTAATATATTTGTCATTATTAATATTAATACTGATATTATCATGTCCCTTGGTGTTGCCACTCCAACCATTACTCTAAATGGCGCTGAGAATGGTGATGAAAATGGTACCATTGATGATATCAAATTCAAACTACTTGTTGGACTTGTTATTGTAAAATATGCTAAGTAAAAGCTCATTACTGCAATCAATGATGCAGGTGTTGCTGCTGATTTAACTTCTTCCGGATTACTTACAAATGATCCAGTTAATGCATATAATAAAGCATATTCCATATATCCTAGTATAAAGTAAACTACTATGGTTATTCCAAGTGTTGGTGTTATTGTTGATAAATCAAGGAATGCTGATAACATATTTTTGTCTACAAATGTATTTATACTTACAACTGATATTAATACTATTAATAATAATTGTATTAATCCTGCTAATCCTATTCCAAAATGTTTTTCCTAATACAATATTTCTTGCTTTTTGTGTATGTTACAAGTGTTTCAACTATTTTTAGATGTTTTTTTCTGTTGTAATTGATGTTGATACTTGATATGCAAATGTATATATTGCGCCGAATAGTAATCCTGTTAATGCTAATATTACAAAAATATTTTTTTATTTGCATCTTTTTTTCTTGGCTTGATACTATTGTATATTCAAAATTTGGTTCCAATGATTTTATTTGTTGTTCTGTTAGATTTAGCTTTTTTTAATTGATTTTTGTGAATAAATTTCTTTTTAATGCTTTTTTTGAATATCCACTGGCGAATTCATCATTAGTGAAGTGTTTTTCAACTACATATTCTATTTTAATGCTTCCTTCAGCTTTTACTAACTATAATTCCTTTTTATATCTTTATTTTTATTTTAGTTTTTAACATCTGCTAATGATGTCTTTTCTTTTGCAATTATAAATTCATTATTTAATCCTAATTCATTTATTCTGTTTAATTGATTTTTCAAATACATTTTCATTATCTACAATCAATATTTTGTCTTTTTCATTGTTATTTGCTAGCTTTGGTATTATTTTTGTAAATGCTGATGCTAAAACAATCATTAAAATCATTATTATTGTTGATACTATAAATGCTTTTTTTGTTTTAATGCTTCTATTAGTGTAAATTTTGTTACTATTAGTATATCTCTCATGTTATTCACCCACCTTTTCTATAAATATGTCGTTTAATGTAGGTTTTTGAATTTCAAATTTATCAATTACTATATTATTATTTACAAGGTTCTTTAATAGTTTATGTGCTTGTTCCTCATTATTTATTTTTAATTTTTATAATTGTTGTTTTGCAACTAATTCAATTTCCATATTATTTTCTTCTATGTATTTTTGTTACATCTTGTTTTGTATTTAAACTCAAGCGGTTTGCAGGATATCCTTCCTTAATTTCTGATAGATTTCCTTGTAATACTGTCTTTCCTTTATTTAAAAATCAGAATATTTTCACAAAAATTCTTCTATTGTTGGCATTTGATGTGCTGACATTATTACATATTTTTCCGTCTTTTACTAATTCAATGATTATATTTTTTTAATAATTCTGAATTGACTGGATCTAATCCACTAAATGGTTCATCCAGTACTACTAGTTCTGGATTATGTAATATTGCTATCATAAATTGAATCTTTTGTTGATTTCCTTTTTGATAGTTTGTTTGCTGTCATATTCATATATTGTTCTACTTTTAATTTTTTTGACCATTTATCAATTGATGCTATTATATCCTCTTTTTTTCATGCCTTTTTAATTCTCCGAAAATACATCAATTGATTTCTAATCTTTATTTTTTTGATATACGCCTCTTTCTTCTGGTAAATATCCAAAGTTGACCGCTTCACGGCTTACTTTCTTATCATTCCATGTTATTTCACCACTATCATTATTGATAATTCCTAATAACATTCTTATTATTGTTGTTTTTTTCCTGCACCATTTGTTCCTAATAAAACCATATACTCCTGGTGTATCCAATGTTAATGATACTTTATCAACTGCTTTATTTGTTCCAAAGCTTTTTGATACTTCTTTTAGTGTTAGTCCCATTGTGGCTCCTTTTCATTTTTCTTTTTTTCCTCATCCATTATATAACTCTATAATTATAAAATAAATATTTTTTTACAAAAAAATCAACCCAGTGGTCAACTGGATTGATTTTTTGTTATTACTTATGTTATTTAGAGCTTTATTCATTTTTTTCATTCATTTCTACGTCATCTTTTGTAATTTACTACTTGCTCTTTTATAAATTCTTTTAATGTTTCTTTTTCTTTTTGAATCTATATTTTTATTTTCAATAATATCAATTACTAAATTAATTATGTTTTTTTAGTATATGGTTGTTGATATAATTCATCTCCTGACATTTTACTTTGGTTTTCGATCATTTTATCTTTTGATTCTTTATACTCTTTTGAATGAAATTTTTCTATGATATTTTTCAATTTTATTATATTGTTCATCACTTTCCTTTTTCAATCTTTCATGTTCTTTTTGTTAAATAATCATCTTCTTGATTATTATTTTTTTGAAGAATCATTATTGTTTATTAATTCTTTAGTTATTTTCTCTTTTTCTGCTTGTCTTTGAGCTTCAAATTCTTGTTTTGATAATACTTTTTCTGGCACTATTCTTTTATCTTTTATTCCTATAATTACAATTGGAATGCATATTAAAGCTAATGCAATTAAAAATAATTAATATAATCTTATTTTTCATAATAACCTCCTTTTTACATTCTAAAAAAATACAATATATGGATTTTTGACCTTTATTTCTATACTCTTGGCATATTTGAATTAAATTTTTTTATTTATTGTTGGGTTAGAACTATATGTTAATTCAAAATTCATTATACCATTGTATTTTCCATATCTTGTGATAAATATTATATGTTTTGATGTTCCTAAAAAAATCCTAAATTTGTTTGATTTCTTTCAACTTAAAGTCATTAAATTTAAGCCTCAATACACTTGGAGATTCTATAATAAGCTCTTTTTTTATTATAGAATAATTTATTATTCGTAAAATTACAATATTTTTTTCAAGTAATATTTAATTGATGCTCCATGACTTACTATTACAACTTTTTTTCCATCGTTATGTTTTTATAATATTTTCAATAACTTCATTCATTCTTTTGTTCAACTTCTTTAAAACTTTCTCCTCCGGTACATTTTAAAGAATTATCTAACATCTGCTCTATAGTATATGAATTCTTTTTTTATTTCACCTAATTTTCTTAATTCTTCTCTATCTCCGTAGCAGCCTTTCGTTTTAATCTTGAATCAATGTTAATTAAAAGATTGTTCTTTTTAGCTATGTATTTAGCTGTTCCAATTGCTCTTGAATAAGAGCTACTCCATAATTCTTTTTATATCTAGTAATTCTGGATTATTACTTAACTCTTCTGCTTTCTTTTTCACCATCGATTGATAAAATAATTTTTCATTCTCTAATTGAGTATCTCCAAAAATTATAAAAAAATCTCTATATTGTTCTGAATGTCTTAATAGATATATAATTGTTTCTTTCATTCTTAATTTTATCCCTTTCTCTATTTGCTTTAATAGGAAACACTTTTTTTATCATAAGACTCTAATATTAATTTTATTATTAGACATTAAATAAAAGTACAAATCTTTATCTATATATTTCTAATCATCGCTCCATATCCACCAAATACGCATGGTGAGACACATTTCCAACCTGGAAATGTACAGCGTGCACCTCTTGAATATGGTAGTAAATATTGGTAAAGTTCTGGTTTGTCTTTTTGTTGCTTCAAGATATTTATTCATTATGTTTTTTTGTTTCTTGCATAATTTCTAATTGTGAAAATCCACATAGACGTTCCATACATTTTAATACAAAATTTTCTATTGTTCCTCTTTCATTTACTTGTACCAACATTCCTTGTGGGAAAAAAACTCTTTTAATGATGATATATCTTTTAAGCCATTCTTTCTCTAAGTTTGTTCCTGCAATTATTGGTGGTACATAATATTTTGGTTCATCTAATAATGTTATTTCATAAGATAATGTTCTATGTCTTTTGTGCTTGCGCTAATTGGGCAAAAGCTTGCTAAATATGTGACTGAATAATTTTCTCCAAATTCTTCATTTCTATTTTTTTCTTTGTGCAAATAATGAAAAAAATTACGATTTTTTTATTTCTTGAATCCAATCCTTCTATTTCTAAATCTGGCATGGATGCTAAAAATTCTTTGAATGTTTCTTTTTAATTTGATTGAGAATGTATTTTTCTTCTGCATTTTTGATATAGTCTTTTTGCCCAATTGATAATATAATTTAATTGTCCAAAATTTACTGTGTATTCCATTACTGTTGCTGGTGTAAATACACTTATAAGGTATCTTGCATTTTCTTGAGCTAGTTTAAGTGCTCTTTTATCTTCAAATTTTGGATATTGAATCAGTATTTGTTCTTTTGAATATTTCAATCCATTTTTCGTATAGTTCTTTTTTTCTTGTGGTGATGGCTCCATGTGGGTATATCTTGCTGACTTTTCTGATGTATTATATATTTTTTCATTGTTTAATATCATTGCAAGTATTTTTGGAATTCCTTCAAGGCTTAAATTGTATGTTGGATGGCCAAATACACTGTGGTGTCCTGATTTTATATTTCCATCTGCTCTTCTTTGTGTTTTTCTCTGGTGCTTCCGCAAATAATGTTTCTACTGTATCTGGTAAATAACAAATTCCTGCTGATTTTCCTGAAAAATCAACTGCTTCATCTTTTGGCATAACATATCCTACTTTTGTTGATGCAATTACCTTGATTTCCATAACTAATCTCCTTTTTACGCTGTATTTTATTTCTGAAGTGAGTATAGCATAAGGTCTCTTTCAATTCAATTTTAAAAAAATATTACTTTTATATATTTTTATAATGAATTTTTTTAAATATTGTTTTCAATTAAATTTTTAACTTTTTCGATATATGAATTTATTTCTTTTTCGTTTTATAAACATATATATATGATGGATGCTCTATATAAAATATGTTTTTGATTTTTGCTTTTTTTGATTATAAAATTATATGCTTGCTTTCCTAGTACTAATACAATTTTTGGTTTTTACTAAGTTGATTTCATATATTAAATTTTCTAAACACTCTTCCATTTCATTTGTTGTTGGATATCTTAATTTAGTTTTTTTCATTTAATGGTACACATTTTACTAAATTTGTTTTATAAAATGTGTGCTGATTTAATTCATTTTCAATCTGTTCTATTATTTTTTTCCAGTGTTTGTATCATTTGCTAATGGATGTGTTTCATTTATATTATCAACTTTTTTTGCTGACAATCCAACCCACATTATTTCTGACTCTTTTATCTCATCTAATAATGGTGGTTGATTTTTTTATAGTTCACATTTTTTTACATTTCTCTATTTTTGTTCATTATTTATTCGTTTATGCTTATAATACAATAAACTTCTCCTATTATTTTTTTATAAGGTATGACGCCTAATAAACTGCTTTAATAACTATTTATAATTCAAATTAATTATATCAAATTTTATATAATCAAGCATTATTTTTTTAATACATTTAAGTTCTTCTTTCTATATTTTATTAATACATTAAATTTTATATACTTTATTATTCTATTTTGATATAATTATAAAAAGTTTTAAAGGAGTAATATATGAAGAAGTTTTTTTATTATATTAGCAAAGATATTTCTTATTATATTAGAAATAATTATTCATATTCTAGGATTTCTAGGTGCTTGTCTTATATTGTTTAATATTATGCGTGGTTGGTAGGTAAATAATTATTTGATTTTATTTGGAGGTGGTAATATGAAAAATTTTTCCTATTTGGTTAAAAATTTTTAATTGTTATAGTTGAGCTTATTATTCATGCTTCAGCTATATTTATGATAATGTTAATAGCATATTGTATAAAAACTAATCCTGATTGGAGGATTACTAATACTCGACACTATGATTATAAAATAGACTATACTGTAAAATCTAATTTATATAATTTAAAGGATCTTACAAACGAAATTATTCCTATTGTAACAAAATATCAAAAGAATCCTAGATTAGGTGAAATAAATTATCATTTTGAACATACGCCTGATAGATATATGTCTTTATATTTTTATCAAAAATTATAAAGATACGAAAAAGCATATTCCATTTTATGTTGAAGTTAATATTGACAATAAAAAATTGCTTATATTACTAAAACTACCGGTGAAGATGTAAATGATGAAAAAAATTGTACAATGATGAATTTATTAAGCCATTAGAAAAAGATTTAACATCTATGCTTAATGATTACAGTAATAAAAAAATGCAACACTAGAAATAAATAATTCTGGCATCTGGATAGTTAATTATGATCCTAAATATTCTAGACAACATATTTCATTTGATTAATAACTTTAGCATATTTAATATATGGTAAAATTTATATACTAAAAAAATGACTTAGATTTAATCTAAGTCATTTTAATATGGAGCAGGTAACGGGAATCGAACCCGTATAACCAGCTTGAAGGCTGGAATTCTACCATTGAACTACACCTGCATATTTAATTGTTGTCATCTCTCCCTGACAAGAATTATTGTACAATATTGTCACAACTCTGTCAACACTTTTTTTGTATCTTTTTTTGTTTTTATTCAAATATGTTAAAATACTGATATATTAATATTTAAGAGGTTGTATGAAAAAAATTTAAAAGTTGATTATAAAAATGATGGAAAAAACTTACTACTTATTTGACTGGTGTTTTTCCTAAATTGTCAATTAATGCTGTTTATAAAGCACTTAGAAAAAGATATTAAATTAAATGGTAAACGTATTAATGATAATGTTGAGGTTTTTTTGAAGATGATGAAATTCAAGTTTTTATTACTGATGATATTTTTGCTTGGTATTTCTGATTTTAAAGTTGATAAAGTTTATGAGGATAATAATATATTAGTAGTTAATAAACCTATAAATGTTGAAGTTGTTGGTGATAATTCATTGGAGAGTAAACTTGGTAAGGATTATGATTTTTATTAGAGCTTGCCATAGAATTGATAGAAATACGATTGGTCTTGTTGTTTTTTTGCTAAAAAAATCCAGCAACTCTTGATTCTATAGTTGATTTATTTGCTACTGAAAAATTGAAAAACGCTATATCGCCTGTTGTTATGGCATTTGCTAAACAGTTTGCCGATGAATATGCTTATTTATTTAAGGACAGCAAAAAAAGCTCTTGTTTATGTTTCTGATCAACCTCAAAAAGGTGCTGTTAAGATTCATACTTCATATAAATTGATTCAAAAAGAATGTTAATAAAAAAATCTAGTTTGATTAATGTTACTTTACATACTGGTAGAACACATCAAATTAGAGCTCATTTGGCCCATATTGGACTTCCTATTATAGGTGATGGTAAATATGGTTCTTATGAAATTAATAAGCGTTTTGGAGTGTCTACACAGCTTTTATGTAGTTATAGTATAAAAATTCATTATTGATAATGCTGATAGTGATTTTGGCCTATCTTAATAATTTGGTTATTTCTCTTAAAAAGATTCCTTTTGAAATGTATGTTTAGGGAGTTTAATATGAGTAGTTTTGTTATTAAATTAATTGCTGTAATTACTATGTTTATGGATCATTTTTGCTGATGTTGTTGTTGGGCACCATTCATGGCTAAATTATTTTTGGAAGGATTGCCTTTCCTCTATTTTGTTTTCAGTTTGTGATTGGTTATAAAAATACTTCTAATAAAAAGAAATTTTTATTAGATTGTTGTTATTTGCTCTGATTTCGCAAATCCCTTTTTATGTTAATGGTTCATTATATGAATGGTAATTATTTTGCATTAAATATTTTCTTTGAATTTATACTGGGATTTATTATGCTATATGTTTTTGATAATGTTGACAATAAATTCTTAAAAAATGGGCTCTAATTTCATTAATTATTGCCAGCTCCTATTTTCTTCACGCTGATTATGATATTTTTGGATTATTAATGATTTTAGGATTATATGTTTTTACTGGAAGCAAAGCTGGCTCTGCACTGGTGATTATATTGTTTAGTATTTTTCTAATTTACATTTCTTTAAATTTGTTGGAGCGCCTTATTATCCTTTGAGCTCAATAATTGCAAGAATTGTGGTTGGAATGCTGGCTATTATTCCTATATTATTTTTACAACAACAAAAAAAGGACCGGGTATGAAGTATTTCTTTTTACTTGTTCTACCCAATCCATATTTTATTACTTGATTTAACTTTTTGTTACATTAACTGCAATATTTACAAAGAACTAATTCGATTCCGATTGATAAATCAATTTCTCCGATTTTTGTATTTTTCATCGATTTTAATTAGTTCTTTTTAATATGTTTTTTTAAATCTTCTGTTTTAAAATGTCCTGCTTGTTCTTTTGTATTTTTCTTACTAAAAATGTTTGATTTGGCTTTAATTTTAAGTTTGATATTATTTCAGAATCATTTTCAGTGTTTTTTTAATAAATATAATTTTTTTGAAATGTCTGTATAATTGAATTAATATCATTTTGTCTGTCAGATGGTGTTTTGGCTAATTCTGAATATACTTGAAGTGCGTATTTGATTTGTTTTTTCCTAAGGAATCTGTTAAATCAAAGATTATGCTATCCGACTTTTTGATTGCTAATGCATCAATATCTTCTTTTTGAATTGTTCCGTTTTCTCCTGCATATTCAATTAATTTACGGACTTCATTTATTAGGTCCTGCATATTTGTTCCAACGGTTTCTATCAAATATCTGGCATTGTATTGATCTAGTCTTACTTTATACATTGCTGCTATTTTTACTCATTTTGTCTATTAATGCTGGTAATGGAAGTTCTTTGCATTCAATGATTTTTCCATTCTGTCTTACAAATTTCAATAAATTACATTCACTGATTTCGTCTTCTATAAAAATTAGATTTATGTATTCAAAATCATTTTTGTGTAAAATTTTCTACAAATTTCTTAAGTTCAGCTGTTTCTTTTTTAAATAGTCCCGATTTTTCTTATTTCTATTGTTTTTAGTTTCATAACCAAATGCTGGTGTCTCTATATTATCCAATATTTCTGATAAATTAATATTATCGATTTTTATGTAGTTTATTCCTAAATGTAATTCATCGATGCTTTTTTTCTTATTTTCTTTAGTTGTTCTTCTTTTATGAATTCATCATTTCCATATAATAAATAAATCAACTTATCTCCTTATTCCGATGTTTGTGTATAATCATCGTTTTGCTAATAATATTTTAAATACAGCTGCTACGCTCCATGCTTGTGCAAATGCGCCTTTTTCCATCATGTGGTTCTAATCCGTCATATACTTACATATACTGCCCAATGTATTTCCATGTACTAATTCTTCTAAAAAAATACATCTGCTACATTTACTTTAAATCTTCTCAATGTTTGTTCTAGACTTAATTTATATTCTGTTCTTTTTCTGCTGATATTAAATTTTTAAGGCATCATAGTATAGTTCTAGTAACCATGGCCATGTTGTTCCTTGATGGTATGCTCCATCTCGTTCTACTGGACCACCTTCATATTTTGGTTTGAAATCTTTATCATCAGGTGATAATGTTCTCATTCCATATTTATTTAATAAGTACTTTGTACATGTTACAAAAACTTGCTTTTGCTGTTTCTTTTGAACAATCAAGTACTGTGTTTTGGCAAACTTAATGCAAATAATTGGTTTGGTCTTATTTTAGCATCTCCCAATACATCATATAGGCATTCGTTTGTGCTGTTATAGAATGATTTTTCAAATGACATTTTGCATCTTGTTGCCATATATGCATACTGGATTTTTAATACTCTTTTGTTCAAATGTTCTGCAATATCTTTCATAACACATAGTGCATTATACCATAGTGCATTTATTTCAACAGTTTTTCCATTTCTTGGAGTTACTGGCTTTCCATTTACCTGTGCATCCATCCATGTATTTTGTGTTGTTGGTGTTCCAGTTGAGATTAGATAGTCTCTTTTTATCCAAGTAAATATCATTTCCATCCAAGTCCGTACCATCAGTATATGCTGTTATTATTCTTTTTAGTTTATCAAATATTTTTTTCTTCAACAAAAACTGTAGTTGTTTGTATACTTCAAGTATTTCCCAGTTGCTGCAATTAATAGTAATGCTGCATCTGCACTATTGAACAATGGCATATCGTCATATTCATTAAATCCGTTTGGTACGATTCCTCTACGTACGGATCTTGCATAAGTTAATAGTACTTCTTCTGCTTCTTTTATACGGTTTGACATTAATAGGATTCCTTCAAATGCTATTAATGAATCCCTTCCCCAGTCTAGGAACCATGGATATCCTGCTATCACTGTTGATAGTCCTGTTGATTCTCTTTTTACTATGAAATTATCTGATGCTATTATGTATTTTCTAACTAAATTTTTTTATAGGCTTGTTGTTTTGATTCATCCGATAATTTGGTTTTTAGTAATTTTTGAGTTTTCTATTAAATGATTTATTCTTAAATATTCATTGTCAATTACTTTTTCCATTGATTTTTTTAGTATTGAATCGAAATCTATTCCATTTTTTTGCCATCTAGTGAACATACAAATGTTAATTCTTTATTCTCGTTTGGTTCTAATTCAATTTCAAATGTTCCTGGTACTATGTGATTTTTCGAAGCAATCAAATCCTCTATCATGTTCTGTTTTGTAAAACATATTGTAGAATATATCGTTGTCGTGCTCAATGTAATTGCTTGATTTTACACACATATTTATTTTACATTCTTCTTCTTGCTCAAAACTTATCTGTACTCTATCTACATCTGTTTTTTTGAGTGTATGCAAAATGCTTTTCCTTTGTTAATGAGTGAAAAATCCCTATTGTTTATTAATGGAGTAATTTTTGAATCTTGATTTTGAATCTTGATTCTTTATTTTATAATGCACTACTACTGCATTTTTCCATATAACATACATATTGATTTTTTTCAATTTTTTTGTATTTAATACATTAAATTTGTATATTGGAATTATTTCTTTTTCAAATTCTTTTAAAAAGTGTATCCCTCTGTCACCATATTTGATGTTGAATTGGTAAACAAATTATAATTTACTCCGTGTATTTCAATACTTTCATCTACTTTTTGATAATATCAATTTTTCTTTGTGATGGTGGATTCAATGGTGCTATTAATAAACCATGGTAACGTCTTATATTCATGCCTCCAATATCTGTTGATGCTGCATATCCACCAATACCATTAGTTATTAGCCATTCTCTCATAATTGGAAATCTCCTTAATATTTTCTATTCATCATTTGTGTGATTATTTTCTTTTTATTTCATCTTCGTCTTTTTCTAATTGTTTCCATTCTTTCTTGGTATTTTTAGCTTAAATTTGCTCATTAGTGCGCTTCTTTCAAAAAATACTCTTTCCAGATGTCATAAACTTCAATTCTTCTTTTTCGCGTTTCTTTCTTTCTTTTTCTGTTTCTTTTTAATTTATTATTTAATGTTATGAATTGGCTATCGTTTTCCATATCATCAAATACTAATTCATCACAGATTAACTGAATAATTGTTGATGCAATTATATCTGGATCATGTCTAATTAAATCTCCTTCAATTTTTTGATAGATTTCTTTTGTATTAGACTTACTCCCTAATTCTTTAACATTTTGTACATCTGCTAGTACTATATCAGATCCTTTTTAAATTATATAATTGTATGAATTCGGGAACAATTTCACCAGTATCATAAATACAGTAATCAATGATTCCTTTTTCCAACATAATCAATTATTGCTTTTTACATGGTCTGATAATGTGTATTCATCTGTTTGTCCCATTTCAGTCATGATATTGCTTACATATATTTTTGTTGCTTTGCTTTCTTTAATTGATTTTTGCAATTCCTTTTATTAATAAGTTTGGAATTACGTTAGTATATAAAGCTTCCTGGTCCAATTACAATTGCATCTGCTTCCATAATTGCTTCAATTACTCCAGGTGCTGGTCTTGTGTTTGTTGGTGTTATATATACTCTTTGTATCTTTTTACCGTTTCTGCTAACTTCTTCCGGTATTATTGATCTGTCTTCTACAACACTGCCGTCTTCTAATTCTGCACAAATCTTAATTGGATCCAATGTCACTGGAATTACTTTTCCTGTCATATTCAAAATATTTCCAGCGCTTTCAATTGATGAATTAAAACTTCCATTTACTTCTGTCATTCCTGCAATATAGATATCTCCAAAGTTTAGTCCTCTTAATTTTGGATTTCTAAATCTATGTGCTAATAATGCTTCCATTGCTTCTTCATCATTTGCTAGTGCTATAATACCTTCTTTGATGTCATTGATTGGCAGCATTTTTAATTCTTTATTTGAGTCTGATCTGATTTCACCATAATCTGAAAGTGTTACAATTGCTGTTATATTATCAGTATAGTTTTTCAACCCTCTTACAACTGTGTTAAGTCCACTTCCTCCACCTATTACTACGACTTTTTGGTCCTTGGTGGTATACTTTTATTGAATATTAGTGAATTTAAGTTATTTTTCGTATCTTGTGTCACTTTCTTCTACTAATATTTCTAACATTCTTTTTTTGCTTTTGTATTGAACTTATTACTAATGCTAATACTCCTAATACAAAAACATATTGAAATGTTAATAAGATCTGCTTTTGTGATAGCTTTTTACTATTATGTTTGCTATTCCATAAGTTATTAAAAATAACGCCAACCAATCCTAATAACATCCATCTTTTAACACCTTTTGTATTACTTATCCATTTCATTAAGCCCTTCATCGCCTATTATCCTCACTTCTGGCTTTATTTCAAAAGCCGAATTTATTAAATACTGTTTTTCTTCACATTTTTCTATTACTGCTAAGATATCTTCACATGTTGCATTGTCATAATTTATAACGAATCCAGCATGTTTTTGTTGATACCATTGCTCCTCCAACTTGGTATCCTTTTTAATCCTGCATCATCTATAACTTGTGATGTAATGAATCCTTCACCTCTTTTAAATGTACTGCCTAGGCTTGGGTATTCTAGTGGTTGTTTTTTTCTTTTTCTTTTTGCAATATATTCATCCATCTGTGCTTTAATTTCAACTGATTTCCTTTTTTAGCTTTTTAGTTTTGTTTCTAGTATTATTGATTTTTACTGTTCCATTTTTCAAATATACTATTTCTATATCTATAATCGTGTTGTTCATTATTAATTGTTACTAAGTTCAATGTTTCTAAATCAATATATGTTGTTTCTACTATGATGTCCTTCATTTCATGTCCATATGCACCTGCATTCATTACTACTGCACCGCCAATAGATCCTGGAATTGCATCTGCAAATTCAAATCCTGTTATTGAATGTTTCAACATTGTTGTTCCTACTGTTTTGTTTAAAGCTCCTGCTTCAATTGTTACATATATTTCATCATCTGATTTTTCATCTATTGTTATATTCTTGCCAGTATATTTTAATACTAGTCCTCTTATTCCATTGTCTCTAACTAATGTGTTTTGATCCATTTCCCATAATTGTTACTGGAATATGTTTATTCTTTATTTCTTCTAACTCTAGTATTTTTTTATTAAGTCTTCTTTATTTTCAACTTCAACAAATATATCTGCTAATCCGCCAACTTTCATTGTTGTTCTTTTTCTTCATTGGCTCATTATAAAAATATCTTGTTTCTTGGTATTATATCTTCTAGACCTTTTTATAGTCTCTATCTTTTTTTCACATGTCGCCTCCATATTATAATTCCATAATATTTTACCATTACACTGTGATTTTTACAACATTATTACATATAATAAAATTTGATTTTTGACGATTTTTACTTGTTATTTTTAGTAGGATGTTATATCATTCATGTACTGTGAAAAAAATAAATAAGGGGGAATTTATGGGTAATATAAATGTTTATTCTGGGCCTATGAAATCTGGTAAAACTCAAGAAATTCTTAATGAATATAAAAAGACAGTTAATTGCTGGCAGAAGTGTTCAAATGTTCAAACCACTTATTGATACTAGAAATGGTGATTGCATTGCTGTTAGAAATGGTATAAATATTCCTGCTGTGCTTATTAAGAGAATTGCTGACTTAAAAAAATACGATGTTGATGCTTATTTCATTGATGAATTTCAATTTCTTAAAGGCGATGTTTCAGTTATTCAAGAAATGGCTGACAATGGCAAAAATTCTTTATATCTGGTTTTAAATCTTACTTCTGAGAAAAACCTTTTGGCAAAATGCCAGAACTTTTTAGCAATTGCAGATAATATTAAGCTACTTACTTCTATTTGTGATAATTGTAAATGTGATGAGGCAATTTATACTTATTATAAAGCTGGTAATAAGGATTCTGAGATTATTATCGGAGATCAGGAATACGGAGCTTTATGTAGAAGTTGTTATCAAGAACTTACTAATCAGAACTTGAATTCTAATGTTATTAACAATATAAAAGAGAAGATTTTAATTAAATCTCCTCTATTTTTGCCTTTTATTAAAAATATTGCATACATTCCTGTAAGTACTATTGCTCCAAATATTATTGCTGGGCTTATTTGTACTTTTATTTCCGAAGAAATCCACTGTGAATGTTGTATTTATTCTACTGCCGTTTACAAATTGGCTCCAATCTATATTTCTTGGATCTAGTTTTTTTGCCAATCGATATTTCTTGGGTCTAATTTAGTCCAATCGATGTTTCTTGGATCTACTTTTGATAAATCTAGTTTACTGAAATTAAATTTATCATTGCTCTTTCCGTTGTTTGTTGCTTTGTTTATTTCGCCAATTAATGCTTCTTTTGTCATTAATTCACCTGTTATTCTATCAACCATTCTATAACTGTAGTCTGCGATAAATTCCATTGTTTCTCCTGGTTTTAGACTCTTTATAGTTATGTATTGATTTCCCATTTCAACTCCTCTTTTTGAGAAGAATCTTAATTTTAAGAATGTGTCCATAATTTCTTGATTTGAATTATTTGTTATCTTTCCTCTAATTATTCCACCTTCTGTTGATCCTCTTGCTTTGTGTGATTTGAATTAATGGTGAATTCCTGGAATATTTAATTCCACTGTTTTTATTTGATCTTGTTGATCTCATTATTAGATATGTTAATATGTTTTACGCTGAAATAAACTATTATAAATATTATTATATATTTAAAAACTTTATGCATATATTTTCCCTCTTTTACATTTTTCTAAATACGCCTGCTACTCTGCCTAATATTTGGCAGTCTGGAACTAAAATTGGATCCATTGAGCTATTTTTCTGGCTGTAATCTTATGTGGTCTTTTTCTTTTATAGAAAGTTTTTACTGTTGCTGAATCATCTATTAATGCTACTACGATTTGTCCATTTTTGTGCAACATTTTGTTTTTACCAAGATGTAATCTCCATCAAGTATTCCTGCTTCTATCATACTTTCGCCCGATACTGTTAACATGAAGCTTTCTGAATTTCCTACGAAATCTATTGGAATTGGGAATGTATCTGTAATGTTCTCTACTGCAAGTATTGGTTGTCCTGCTGTTATTTTTCCTATTACAGGAACGCTAACCATCTCTCTACTTGAATAATATTCTTTGTCAGGTTGTTTTATAGATGTTTGCTCTGCTATGATTGCTTCACCTTTATAATCTTTTAATAATCTTAATGTTCTACCTTTTTGATTTTCTTTTTGAGATATATCCTCTTTCTTCTAAAGTATTAAGATAGCCTTGCACTGTTGCTGTTGAACTTAATCCTACTTTTTGCAAAAGTTCTCTAACTGATGGTGGGTATCCATTATCAATTATTCCTTCTTGTATTGCTTTTAATATTGATCTTTCTCTCTTATTTAAGCCATTTGCATCACGTCTAGATTTATTCATTTTATAAATAACCTCCAAATTTATGTTACTAAATTTATAACATAAAAAAATAAATGTTTGTCAAACAAAGGTTTTGGTTATTTTTTTATAAATTATTGCTAAGCCATCGCCAACTTCTGATATTTCTGTATGTAATTCTTCATTTTCTGTGGCATTTTTATGAATTCTCTTAAATGTGTTACTGCTGTTCTTTGCTTATGTTTGTTATAATCACTCATTACATAGCCTTTATATAAAAACATTGTCTGCAAAAATTATACCGTTTGGATTTAACATCCTTAAAGATTCTGCTAAAAATATTGGGTATTTACTTTTTGATGCATCAATAAATATTAAGTCATATCTATTATCCATTTGTTTTTAGTATCTCTACAGCGTCTCCTTCATATAAATTTATCTTTTTATTGCCTTTCAAAATATCAATATTTTCTTTTGCTTTTTGGCTATTCTTTTCTGTATCTCTTTCTATTGTGTCTATTTCACCATTGTCTGTTAAAAAGCATTGAAAAAGCATAATGCTGAATAGCCTGTTGCTGTCCCAATTTCTAGTATTTTATTTATTGTGTTTTTGTTTAGTTCTTTTAATGTTGCTTTTTATTTTTGTAATGTTTCATCCATTATTATTGGTACATTTTCTTTTATTGCTGCTTCTTTTACTTTTTCTAATTTTTCTTTCAAATTTTGATTTCATTTTTTTCTTCCTTATTATGATTGCAAAAATCGCCATTAAAATGTGGCGATTTTTCTTATATATTAGTTACTTGCTCTTCTTGATTCTCTTTCACGAGTTTTTGTGTCAAGTGTTTTCTTTTCTAATCCTAATATTTTTCTGGAGTTACTTCAACTAATTCATCTTCTGCTATGAATTCAATTGATTCTTCTAATGACATTTTCTTAGGTGGTACTAATCTTAATGCATCATCTGCTCCTGAAGATCTTGTGTTTGTTAAGTGTTTTTTTCCTTACATACATTTATTGTTAAATCTTCATTTCTTGAGTTGATACCTCACAACCATTCCCTCATATACTTCAACACCTGGTCCTATTAACAATTCTCCCTTAATTGAGCATTGAATAATCCATAAGTGATTGATGTTCCTGCTTCGAATGCTACTATTGTTCCTCTTGTTCTTGATGTAATGTCTCCTTTAAATGGTGCATATTCACTGAATACTGATGCCATTGTTCCTTCACCACGTGTATCTGTCATGAACTCTGTTCTGTATCCAATTAATCCTCTTGCTGGGATATTAAATTCAATTTTTTGTATGTCCTGGTTCTGCAGGTTCCATGTTTGTCATTTCACCTTTTTCTTAAACCCTAATTTTTTTGAATTACTGTTCCAACGCAATCATCTGGTACATTTACTGTTAAGTTTTTCCATTGGTTCACATTTTACACCATCAATGTCTTTGAAAAATTACTTTTGGTCTTGCTACTAATAGCTCAAAGCCTTCTCTTCTCATATTTTCGATTAATACTGAGATATGTAATTCTCCTCTACCACATACTTCAAAGCTTTCTGCTCTATCTGTATCTTTTACTCTTAATGAAACGTTTCTTTCTAATTCTTTCATTAATCTTTCTCTAATATGACGTGATGTTACATATTTTCCTTCTCTTCCTGCTAAAGGTCCGTCATTTACTGAGAATGTCATTGATACTGTTGGTTCATCTATGTTTACAAATGGAATTTTTTTCTGGATGATTAATATCACAGATTGTTTCACCAATGTTAATGTCTGAAATACCTGAAATTGAAACGATATCACCTGCTGGTACTTCTTCAACTTCTACTTTATTTAATCCTTCGTATATGTAAACTTTTCCTACTCTACCATTAATTGTTTTGTCTTCGTCTTTACATACAACTACTGCTTGGTTTGTTTTTAAAGTTCCTCTTTCAACTCTACCTACTGCTAATCTTCCTAAGTAATCATCATACCCAATATTTGATACTAATAATTGCATATCTCCATTTACATCTACTTGTGGTGCTGGAATTTCTTTTAATAATTGTATCAAATACGCAATAAATATTATCTGATTCTTCATCTAATTTTATTTTTAGCAATTCCATTTTTGCTGATGCATAAATTACTGGGAAATCTAATTGTTCTTCTGTTGCATTTAAGTCCATGAATAATTCTAATACTTTATCTACAACTTTTTAATGGTTGTGCTCCTGGTCTATCGATTTTGTTTATTACTACGATTGGTTTTTAGATTTAATCCTAGAGCTTTTTTTCAATACTTCTCTTGTTTGTGGCATTGGTCCGTCAAATGCATCTACTAATAGTACTACACCATCTACCATTTTTAGAACTCTTTCTACTTCACCTTCGAAATCTGCGTGTCCTGGTGTATCTACGATGTTTATTTTGATTCCATTGTAGTGTACTGATGTATTTTTTTGCTAGAATTGTAATTCCTCTTTCTTTTTCTATATCGTTTGAGTCCATTACTCTTTCTGCTACTACTTCATTGTCTCTAAATACTTTACTTTGTTTTAATAAAGCGTCTACCATTGTTGTTTTTTTCCATGATCAACATGGGCTATGATTGCAACGTTTCTTATATCTTTATTTTCCATTATTCCTCCCCATTTTTGTCATCTTCATTTTTTTCTGTTTCAAATGAAGTTCCCTCTAATTCTCTTATTGATAATTCCATTTTGTGGTTTTCTTTATCTAGTCCGATGATTTTTGCATTTACTTTTTCACCAACTGTTAATTTATCTTCTGGCTTTTGCAATTCTTTCTGTAGATATTTGTGAAATATGAATTAAGCCTTCTACACCTTTTTGTTACTTCTGCAAATGCTCCAAATGTTGCCATGTTTTTAATTGTTACATTTACAACATCACCAATATTTCCTTCGAATACTTCCCATGGATCTTTATCTTCATATGATAAACTCATTTTATTTTTCTGCGTCTAGTTCTTTGATTGTTACATTTACTTTTTGTCCAACTTTTAAGTATTTTTCAGGTTTTGCACCGCGTTCCCATGTTACTTCTGAAATATGTAATAATCCTTGTACTGATGATCCTAAATCAATGAAAGCTCCATAGTTCATGATACTCGCTACAGTTCCTTCAAATTTATCTCCAACTTTTGCTGTTTCCCAGAATTTATTTACATTGTCTATTTTAGCTTGTTTTTTTCTTGGTCACGCTTAATTTTTTTGCATGATAATAAAACATTACCTTCTCCATCGTTTGTTTTTAATACTGTTGCTGTTATTTCATCACCGATTTTAACTTCATCCTCTAGATTACAATTTTCATCATAAGAATATTCACTTTTTGGAATTATTCCATCACTCTTATAATTAATATCTAAATAGATTTCGCCTTTTGAACTGATGTATATTACTTTACCAGTCACTACTTTTCCTAATTTTTTTCGTCATTTTTCCCTCATTGAATTGTTTAATAATTCTTCGAAGCTCTTGTTATTATCTTCCATATTTTTTTCCTTCTCATTTTTTTGCTTTCGCAATTATAGTTTATTTTGCTTCCTTTGTCAATGTAACTATTTGTTTCATTAGATCTTCAGTTGCTTGTGTTAACCATTCTGAATCTGTTTTTATCATACTTTTCTAAATCCATTGGTTTTCCAATATTATATTTAATCTTCTTAAATGGTTTAAAGTCTCCAATTATTCCAACTGGTACTATTTTAGCATTTGTTTTATTTGCTAAGAATATTGCTCCATTTTTAGGCTTTTTCATGTTTATACATTCCATGTCTTGTTCCTTCTGGAAATATTCCTAATGTTTCTTTATTTTTAATGCTTTTAAAACAAATCTTTATTGAATTTACATCATTTCCTTCTCTATGTACTGGAATGTTTCTATATACATATCCAAAGCTTCGTAATATTCCATTTTTAACCATAAATCACGTTTTGTGATGAATCTTATTTTTCTTTTTGAAAACAATTCAAGTCCTATTGCATCCATTGCATGTACGTGATTTCACACAATATTACTGGTCCTTCTAATTCATTGAATTCTTTTTACATTAATGAATTTAGGTCTATATACTATCCAGTACAATGTCTTTAATATTGGATCATAAATCTTTTTCAAAAATTTTTGTATAAAATTTCAATTCTTTGTCAGTGTATGCTTTTTCAAATATTTTTTTATTTCTTTTTTCTTTTTGTCAATTATTTTTTTGATGCTGCTTTTACCATCTTATTTATGTTCATATTTGTTGTATCTAAATAATGGGCATCTTCTGCTTGCACTAATGGTGATACATCTGAAGTTGTGTCATTTAAATCCCTTGATGCAATGTTTTCTTTTACTTCATCCCATGTTGATTCAATACCTTTTTCCTGGTTTTGCTTGAATCTTCTATTTACTCTTGCATCCAATGATGCATTCATAAATATCTTTACATCTGCATTTGGGAATACCTTTGTTCCAATATCTCTTCCATCAAGTATAACATCTCGGCCTTCTGCCATTCTTCTTTGTAATTTGATCATGGCTTCACGTACAATTGGTATATGTGATACTTGTGATACTCTGTTATTTACTTGTGCTTCTCTTATTTCTTTGCTGACATCTCTTCCATTTAAAAATGATTTACCATCTTCAAACTTAATATCTACTTCATCTAATTCTTTTTATTAATTCGATATCATCATCTTTGATGTCTTTTTCAATGAAATCCAATGTTAGGCATCTATAAATAGCTCCTGTATCAATATTCATTAATTTGTATTTTTAGCTAATAAGTTTGCTAATGTTCCTTTTTCCAACACCTGTGTATCCGTCTACTGCAACTATAAATGACATTTGTTTACTCCTTTAATCTACTTCTTTTGTAATATCTTCAATGTTTGGAAGCTCTCCTATTACTGGTAAAGATATTTTTCTTTGCTACAACTTTAAATTCTGTAACATTCATTCTGGTTTGTCTTTCAATGTCTTTAATACATTTTTTTTCTTTTGAATTTTTTAATTCTGCCATGATATTAAATCCATATATAATTTCGACTTCAATGTATACATTTGGTCCTTCTTCAGACTTATTTACACGTATTCTTATTATTTTACTAATTGATTTTATATTCCTTGCTTGAACTTCAATTATTTGCTTAAATACATTGTCTGAAATCGTGAAATTACCTATATAATTAAAAGTTGGTCTAATTATTGATTTTTTTCTGATATGTATGGATTTCCATTCAACCCTTGTGATTTAAATATTTGAAGGGGGTCCAATAAATACCCTGAAAAAAATCTTTTTTTAACTCAAATGTTGGCACTGGGATTACATGTTTTCCTTCAGTTGTTCTAATTCTTTTTTTGCATTTTTCTATTTCTTCCTCTGTTGCCACATCTGTTATATATATAGTTTTTCTTAATAGGTGGTAAACCCTAAATTTTCTGCTATCGTTTTTACCATTTTATCAGAAGTTCCTAATATTAGGATTGATTTTGGACTTAGTCTAATTATTGCTTCTTGCATTTCTGATTTTTGTTTTTTTCATCATTGAATAAAAGCTTTTTTTATTGTTTCAATTTTTTTGTTGGGGCTTTTTTTAGCTGATTGCCCTGCAACTATTGCATTTTCCTTTACTAATAATCCATCGTCAATTATAAATTTAATGTTGTATGCACCTGCTACCATTTGCGCTCTATAACTTTTTTTCCTGTGCCGGATGGTCCTACAAAATGCATATACTTCAATATTTTCCATTTCTTTCATTTTCATCTTCTACTTTTTTTATCATCTTTATTTATTGTATTTATGTCCACTTTTCTAACATGCTCTATTTTTCCCATGTTGTTTCTCTCTTAAATAAACATTTAAAGTTTATTAATAACCAAGAACCTAGGAATAATGGATATAGTACTAGACCTTTTATCATTTTCTTTATTGGTCTCTTTATCTATTATCATTACAAATAGTGCTGTGAAAAATTGGTAATATAAATGTTGGTATTATAAATTTTAATATATTTAATGTAAAATCTGCTGTTGACATTCCTTTTTGTTAAATAGAATACTGCGTTTAATAATAGTAACAGTATTGTTATTACAAACATTGGAATACTTCCTAGCATATATAGCAAGCCGTCAAAGTTTGTTAATGTTTTATTTTCAAATGTTGATCTTGTTAGTGGTTTTGTATATTCTGCTAAACATTGAATATGTCCTATTGTCCATCTTGCTCTTTGAGACCATGATGGTTTGAATTTTACTGGTTGTTCGTCATACACAATTGCTGTTGTTGCCCAACCCTAATTTCTTTCCTTTGATTATTGTTTTTAATGAAAACTCTATATCTTCTGTTAATGTCTTTGTTTTCCATCCTTCATCCCTGATTGCTGACATTTTTACCATGAATCCTGTTCCGTTTATCAATGGTGATAGACCTGCATTATAACGTGCTAAGTGATAAAAATCTATTCATTGTCCAATAGAATATAGCATATCCTGCTGATACCCAACTATCATCTGGATTTTTTTAATATCTCTATATCCTTGTACAACTTCTTCTCCTTGACATAGATGTTTATTCATTTCTGTAAAAAGTGCTTATCTACAACATTATCTGCGTCAAAAAATACAAAATGCATCATAATCTGCTTCTGGATTATTTAATATTGTATTTAAAAACACTTGTAATGCTGCACCTTTTTGTTAGCTGGGTCTGTTTCTGTTCTTACAAAAAACATTTACTCCTGCTTCTCTTGCTATTTCTTCTGTTTTGTCAGTACAGTTATCTGCTATTACAAATATATCATAATCTTTGCTATCATATGATTGATCTTGCAAGCTGGCAATTAAGCTTCCAACAACGGCTTCTTCATTATGTGCTGGTATTATTGCTAAAAAAATTTATGCTTTTTATCAACAATATATGGTTTATCTTTAATTTTTTTACTAACGCGAACAGACTTATTACTAATTGATATATCCAATATATCGTTATTAACCATACTAAAGCCTGTTGTAAAAAGTATAAAAATTGCATACCACTTCTCCTTATTTCAATAGAAATTCTTTTTCAATTATACTATATTTTCATTGTAATTTCAATGTTTTGAATTCCCATCCTAACTCTTATTTTTATTAAACATATTTTTTTAATTCATTTAGTGTTTCGTCCCAATAATCTTCATACAATATTGCAATTATACTTTTTAGCTAATGGTGATACATTTTTGCTCATCCAATGATTTCTTTGGGTCATACTCAAAGAAATAACCTCTTTTTGATTTTCATTAAACAATTTATATAATTCCATTGGAACTTTTTCATAGTACTCTCTTGGAACTTGTTCTAATATACTTAAAAACTTCTGCATACGCTATTCCATAATCTCTACTTCTCATTTGTACCTCCCTATTTCTTTTATTAATAGATCTATTTTGCGAATCTAATTCTTTTCTAATCTTGTTCAATGTTTTCTTTATCGTTTAAACTGCTTTCAACTTCATATCTTAATTGGCAAATATTTTTTTGATTCAACCGGGAATGCTCTAAATATTAAATCTTTAAATCTTTCCTGTCTTTCTTCTTTTTGAAGAATTCCTTTTAATGCTTGCTTTCCGTTTTGAGTTAATACTAATTTTATTTTTTTCTAATATTGTTTCTAAATCCGAATCAGTGATTTTTCTTTAATTCTTTACTGTTTTTTTATACTATTAGCTTCTCTTTCGGCTTGCATTATTATTTCTTCATACTCATAATTTTGCCTTTGAACTTCTATTTTTAAAATTTCTTTTTGCTTTTACTATAGAATTCTAGATTATCTTCTATGAAATGTAGCATGTCTACGCTTTTTTTCCATTGTGATTATATTCTTCTAATCTATTGATTATTTTATAGGATTTTTGTTAAGAATTTTGCAATCATTTTATCTTTTTGTAATGATGTAAATATTCTATTAGCAACCCATGATTCTGAATCATCTTGTGCTTTTTTTCTAATGAATCATCTTTAACTTCATTTAGAATTTCTCTATTATATATTTTTCTATTTGATTATTAAATTTATTGTGTAAATACCTGTAAATACTTTTTCTGGATTGAATTCATAATTATATACACCTTTGAATACAATAAAGTCAGTGGTTTTCATTGTCATTCTTATTTTTCTTAATTCTTCATTAAATGTTTTGGTGTCTACATCTTCGTTTATATATGAATTAATATAGATTGTATCTCTTATCATGTGAATTACTTGTTCTAATTGTAAATCTTCTGTTGGCACTGTATTTACTTCTGCTATTTGCAACAAATATTGATACATTTGCTTTTCTTGCTTTTTGTTATATCTTCTGGCAACTCTTGTACTAAAAATCTTGTTTTTTTAACTTTTCTAGCAAATCTTCTCTTTTTATTCTTTTGTTTGTTAATCTTTCAATTGATCTACAAAAATTCATATAAATATATAATATTCTTTAATTTTTTTCTTCTTCGGAAAAGTTTGAATTATTTTGTTTTTTTCTATAATAATGTAATTAATCATTTCTCTGATGTATTTTAACATCCTTTTTTTCATCGCGTATTTCATATTTTTAATAAATCTATTAATTCCATATTTTCTCCTTTGCATATATTGATTTTTACTATTATCTTCTTATTTTTTTCAACATATTCAGGCTTTTTAATTCTTTTTATTTTATCCCTTTATTTTAGCTGCATTTTCAAAATCAAGTTCGTTGGCAAATTTAATCATTTCTTGCGTCAATCTGTCTATTGTTTGCTGTAATGTTTCTCCTGCTTCCATTTTATATTCTGCAGAGTCTTCTGCTACTTGATATGTAGCTCTTATTGATTCTCTTATCGCTTTATTTATTGTTTTTGGAGTAATGTTGTGTTCTTTATTATACTTTTCTTGAATTTCCCTTCTTCTGTTTGTTTCTTTTATTGCTTTTTCCATTGAATCGGTTAATTCATCCGCATACATAATCACTTTTCCGTCTGTGTTTCTTGCTGCACGTCCTATTGTTTGAATTAGTGAACGTTCCGAGCGCAAGAATCCTTCTTTTGTCTGCATCAAGTATTGCTACTAATGATACTTCCGGAATATCTAGTCCTTCTCTTAATAAATTGATTCCAACTAATACATCAAATTTCCCTAATCTTAAATCTCTTTATTATTTCACTTCTTTCTAGTGTTTTAATATCTGAATGCATGTACCTTACTTTTATATCAATATTTTTTTAAATATCCTGTTAAATCTTCTGCCATTTTTAGTAAGTGTTGTTACTAATACTCTTTTCGCCTTTTTTTAGTTCTTTTCGTTGATTTGTTCAATTAAATCATCTACTTGAATATCTATTGGTTTTACTTCTATTTTAGGATCCAATAATCCAGTTGGTCTTATTATTTGTTCTACTGTTGCTTCTGTGTGTTCTTTTTCATAATCTCCAGGTGTTGCACTAACGAATATGCATTGATTAATTCTGTCTTCAAATTCTTGAAATTTTTAATGGTCTGTTATCAAATGCTGATGGTAATCTGAATCCATAGTTTACTAATGATTCTTTTCTTGCTCTGTCTCCATTATACATTGCTCTAACCTGTGGTATTGTTGCGTGTGATTCGTCTATTAATAATAAATAGTCGTCTGGAAAGTAATCAAATAATGTATATGGTGTACTTCCTGGTTCTCTTCCACTGATATGTCTAGAATAGTTTTCTATACCTTGGCAGAATCCTGTTTCTTTCATCATTTCAATATCAAAGTTTGTTCTTTCTTCAATTCTTTGTGCTTCTATTAATTTGTTATTTTCTTTAAAAATATTCGACTCTTTCTTTCAATTCTTCTTCTATTGTTGATATGGCTTTGTTCATTTTTTCATCGGTTGTTACGTAGTGTGAGTTTGGGAAAATCATTATATGCTTTCTTTCACCTTCTACTTTTCCAGTTACTGAGTTGACTTGATCCATCCTTTCAATTTCATCGCCCCAGAAACTTATTCTTATTACACCTGTTTCTCCTTCTGTTGACGGAAATATTTCTACTACATCGCCTCTAGCTCTGAATGTTCCTCTTTTTAAACTTAAGTCATCCCTTGTATATTGTAATTTTATTAATTTTTTTAATAATTCGTTCCTATCTTTTATCATTCCTGTTCTTAATGATATAATCATGTTTTCATAATCAATTGGATCTCCCAATCCATATATACATGATACTGATGCTACTATTATTGTATTTCTTGTTTCAAATAATGATGCTGTTGCTGAATGTCTTAGTTTATCTATTTCATCATTGATTTGTGCATCTTTTTCTATATATGTGTCTGATACTGGTACATACGCTTCTGGTTGATAAAAAGTCGTAAAAACTCACAAAAATATTCTACATTATTTTTCAGGAAAAAAATTCTTTAAATTCGCTATATAATTGTCCTGCCAATGTTTTATTATGTGCTAATACCAATGTTGGCTTTTGTGTTTTTCAATTATGTTTTGCCATTGTAAAAGTTTTTTTCCTGATCCAGTTACTCCAAGTAATGTTTGAAATTTCTTTCCTTCTTCAATCCCTTTTTACTAATTGATTTATTGCTTGTGGCTGATCACCTGTTGGTTTATATTCAGAATGTAATTTAAACATTTATTTTTCCTTTCTAATTTAGATTAGCCCAAGTTAATATTAACTTGGGCTTTTAATTATCTTGCTTTAAAATTTGTTAATTCTACTTCTTTACTATCTTCAGTTATATTAATTATCGTTAAACTTGCATAATCTGCTTTAAAAATTTCTTACCTTGTTTGTCCATACTTTTCCTGTTATATGACTGCATATTACATTTATTACACCATTGTGTGTTACAAATGCTACTGTTTCATGTTCTTTATTTTCTTCAAGTAATTCATTGAATGATTTTTATTACACGCTCTTTTAAATTTATTGACTTTCTCCTCCTGGATATCTTTCGTCCATTTTTAATGCTCTAAAAATATACTCCCGGGTATTGTTTTATGGCATCTTTAACTCTCATCCCTGCTAATACGCCATTGTTCATCTCTCTCAATTTTCTTGTAAACTCTATTGGTAAATGTAATTTATTATTTATTATTTTTGCTGTTTGTTTTGTTCTTAGTATATCACTTGATACAATTTTTTTCTATTTTGAAATCTTTTTGTCTTTTTGCTAGATAATTTGCTAACTTTTGATACTTGTTTCTTTCCTCTATTTATAAGTGGCAAGCGGTTCCATCCGCCTTTATAACGTTCATCGTCTTCACCATGACGTATTAAAAAAATATTTTCATTGTCACCTCCATAATTGTTTGCATTATATCATAAATTAGTTTATATAAAAAGAGCCATACATATATTTATGTATGACTTGCTATTTTTTTCTTCTATATATTTTGCATCATCCAAATGCATTGGTATTATTTTTAGTTCCTTTTTGATATTTCAATTAATTTTGGTAGGATGTCATCAAATTTTAAATGTACTTCTCCTCCATATCTTGATAAATCTATATATAATTCTTCGGCATTTTCTAATTCTTGTAAAAATGGTTCTATTGTATTGGTATCAGATGTATAAATTATTTTTGCTATTAATTTCTGCAGTAAATCCATAAGTATCTAATTCTTTTGCAATGGTTTGTTTTGATAAATTCAAAATGTTTTATATCTTTTGTTTCTAATTTTTTTCAGATAAAGTATACATGTCTTTTTGTTACACCGGTTATTTTAAAAAAAGTTTCTATATGTTCACATTTTGAAATTATATTTATTATTTTTTTATGAATATAATATGCATATAATACGATTTGTGGCAGACTGCCTGAATGGTCTGTATGTAGATGCGTGATTACTATATTTATATTATTAAATTTACTTAAATCAAATCTATGTTTTATTTCATTAAACACAGTAAATCCTGCGTCAATGATTGTTAAATTATTATTTTCTTCTATATACCATGAATTATTATTATCTCCAAATCCTGAATCTTTTCCTATATTTTTTTAATATTGTTTCCATATTTATTTCCTTATTTTATAAACTTTCTTTATATTACTATATTTTTTTATATTTTAAACAATTATTTTATATACAAATTTTATTGATTTTTTATGTTAATTAATGTATAATTTATAGTGATTTCGTAACTTTTTGTTTGTGACTATCACGTAGGGTCACTCGTTTTTTTCACACCAAGGAGGTAGGTGTATGAAAAATTTTATTGTTATTTGTAATTATATTAACTTTGATATTTCTTTTTAGATTTTTTTCAAGGTTAATAAGGTTGTCAGATTTGCTCTAGTAGTTGATATTGCAATGGTAATAATGATAGTTTATGTGGACAAGCAAATCCCCGCTGTATACTATATGCTTTATGTATTATCCCTGTTTACTTATATGTATTGCATATCTGGTATGATATTAAAAACTGTTTTGATAAAAGGCAGAATTTATCGATTTACTTTGATATTAATAGGCATAATTTTATGTCTTGGAGCAATGCAGCTTTTTGAGGACAGATTTTGCCCAGTCAATTATGACTATGGCATCAATGTCTCAAGACTCATACAGGTTCTAGGGCCTGCTGTAGTAGTTACTCTTCATTGTCGATGAATTTAAAACATTCATCAACAATGATTAACCGGTTTTTCAAAAAGGAGGCTATATGCTTTTTTTCTTGTCATTTTGTTGTTTGCCATTTTATATATGGCAACAACGGTTGTAACACAAAAATGATAAATTTATTTTATCATTTCTGGTTTTAATTTTTTTGTCTGCAGATATAAATCTGCATGAACCTGAGTTAACGCTACTTATTTTTTTATAGTGTTGGGAGCAGTTGGGTTCGTCAGGCTATTAATCGATTTTGCTTTTTATTAGCTTGGCAAAAAAATATTATCATTTTTTTCTTTTTTCATTGGGGCTATTTGCAATCAGCAATGCTCTGATTATTAAAGATAAAAATTTTTTTCTGTGGTCACAAGTTGGAGAAAAAGCTGACTACTTTTTGTAGTAATCTTCTGGCTTTTTATCTTTACTTGATTGTATTCAAATCAAGTACATAAAGCACTTTTATATTTTGTCGCTTTTTTTGCAAAAGATGAAAAAAAGATAATAAAAGAAAACTGAATAACAAAAAAACCTGTTGGACGATTGTCCAGCAGGTTTTCTTATTTTTATTATCATTTGTTATATCACCACTTTGAGTTAGTGATATTTTTTTCTCCCTAAATATTTTTGCTTTTACTTTGAAAAATGCATTGGAATATATCTTTGTTTCTTGCTAGAATTTCTCTTAATTCTCTATTTAAATCACCCTACGTATCTATGTTTTTGTTGCTGATACTCCACATGATTCAATTCCTAATTGTTTTCCAATGTATAGCGCTCTATAAAGATGGTATTCTTGAGTAACTAAAATTGCTTTTCTTACGTTAAATACTTCTTTTGCCCCTATACATTGTTTCATAAGTTGAAAATCCTGCGTGATCCATAAAAAATATCTTCTGATGGTATCCCTTTTGAGATTGCATAATTTTTTTCATTACTGTTACTTCATCATAATATTTTTCCGTGATCACCACTCATAATTATTTTATTAATGACTTTAGCATTATATAGTTCAATACATGTGTTGAGTCTATCTTTTTAACATATCGCTTGGTGTTGTTCCATAAACTCCTGTCTCCAAAAACGATTGCACAATCGTACTTTTCAGTTTCTGATTTCTTTTTGAATTTCTGATTGTGTCAATATCTTTTTCTTAGTTGAATTTATTACATATGCATTTAATAATATAATTGCTAACAATATAATTGTAAATATGATAATTATTGTTGTTATTATTATTCCTATTTTTCATTTTACGCCTTTATATTTATTAATTATTTTTCCAGTAAAGTCATAATATATCTTTGGTTCTGTGCTACTAACACCTTTTTAATTTCATCATTTCATCAATTGTTACAAATTCAAATCCTCTGCTCTTTAGTTCTGGCATTGCTGCAATTGCTCCATCTGCAGATGTTTTTATAAATATCATGCATTAATACAATTGCACCATCTTGTGCATGTTTCAATATCTCATTTTTACAGATTCTGCATTTCTTGTTTTCCAATCAAGTGTATCTACTGACCATAGAATAATATCTCTGTTTGCTATGTCTATTACAGTTTTATTTTTTTATTTCCATAAGGTGGTCTTATTGTTGATGGTTTTATTCCGATTTCTTTATAAACAGCATCATCTGTTTTATAAATTTCTTCTGCTATTTGATATTTATCCAATCTTGGTAAATTTAAATGATTATATGTATGACTTGCAATTTGGTTTCCTTCTGAGTAAGCATATTTTAAAACCTTCGCGGTTAGAATGTACTCTGCTTCCCAATACAAAGAATGTTGCTAATCCATTGTATTCTTTTTAGTGCATTTACAATTCTCTTATCATTTTCTGTACTTGGACCATCATCGAATGTCAATGCTATTAATTTTTCCTCTGAATTGTTCAATATTCCTTGTTTTTGGTTGGATTTTTTTGTTGTTTCTGTTGTTGTATTAGCTGTTGTAGCTGTTTCTTTTAAAAAAATTCTGGTTTCAATATACCTTTTAACTCTGATAATGGTATTTTTTTGTTTCAATTTCACCATTTGCCCAACTAATTAATTCCATTCTAGTATATGTTATGATTAAAAATTATTTTCAATTCTAAAATGTTCAAAGTTGTAATTGCTTAATTCTTGTTTTAAATCATCAGTACTGTATGTTATTGATTTTTTTCTGTTTTTTTAATTCTTCTAGAGTTTTTATTTGTGTAATGATAGATAATTAATGCAAATTTATCTTTATCTTCTAATAAATCATTAAATGTAACTCTTGAATTGTCTGATTCTTTATAATACATTGATTTTAGCTTCATTTCATAATGGTTTCCACCATTGAAAAATATATGTTGATGCTCTTACTTCTTTTTACACCATCAAATTCGTATTCATGGTTTGTTGATCTTAGTTCATATTTAATATTGTTATTGTCTGCTGCTTTATAGTTTTTTTACTTCTTCCAAAAAAATCCAGATTTTATATCTTTTAAATATGTTTCTATTTCATTTTGCATTTCAGTTGTTGGCAATTTTGGAACATCTACACTTATATCATAGTTATCTGTTGCTATGTTCCAACTTTCCTTTTTCATCTGTTTTAGCTTTTTTTCATTGCAAAAACTATGCATCCTATAATTATTGCCATTATTATCAATAATAAAGCAATCTTTTTGTATTTAATTTTCTTCTATTTCTTACTTTTTATTCATAATTCCTCTATTCTAACAAAATATTCATCTATATTATATCATATTTATTTTTTTAATATTAGTATTTATATTGTTTTTTTCATTTTTATTAACACTGTTATGTTTGCCACTATTGTAGCAAAATCAAATACTGCTGATGTGTATGATTTTATTAATATATCATATATTAGCCACATTGTCATTGTTGCTATTAATAATAACTTGAATTTTTATATCTTTTTAAATCCATTAAAAATATACACGGCATTCGCCAATAACGGCAAATAACCGACTAATCCTTCAATATTTAGTTTAATTGCTATTGCTGATGATATCACTGTTAATAATATCTTAACCGGCATTTTTTTAACCATTTCTTCTGGTACAGGAGATTTCTTATCAGTCCTGCGGTATTGCTTATTGCTCCTGATATTCCGCCCAAGATTATATTACTTATTATTAAAAAGTATTATTTGTATATTCTGTGCTATTAGAATTTGTGTTTTCTTTTTTTAAAAATCCCCGAATACACCATAAATAGTGATGCTAATAATGCTACAACATTTCCTATTATTAATGTCTTTTCCATATTGTTTCCTTTGTATGTTTTGTCCAAATGTATGTTTTGTCCAAAATAATATAACACTATGATTTAGTTTTTTTCAATATGTTAATCAACAAAAAGCAGATGTTTTACACATCTGCTTTCATTACTCATCTTCTCCTATAAATTACCTTTTTGATTAAATGTTCTTTCATTAATTCCATCGCATTCAATCTCACAGTATTCAAGGAGTTCCTTGAGAGTTTCTGTGGTTTCCGAATAGTCTCCACTTGTTACAATGGGTACCAAAATCTGATAGCTTTCGCCATCTTTCTCCCTGTAGCCATAGATTGTAAGTGGATATTCATTCTTTACTTGGATATCTTCTATCCTCAATGAAATTCCTCTATTCGAGTGTGAATCTTGACTCGATTCACTGTCTGAAATCCCCCATAGGCTTTCTTCAATCGCGCTTTCGTAGCGTCTTCGACTTCATGTGCAGTTGTCGCTATAATTATTGACGTATGCACGTTTCTTACCTCCCTGCCATTAGGCTAAAAAGATGATGTGATAACATTCACATCGTTAATGAGTGTCTTAATTACTATGTCATCTTATATCAATTTTGTCAATATTTTTATAATTTGAAATATTTTATAGTAAAAAGTAGTTTTATTGTTGTTTGATTCGACTGTAATAATTCCATTATTGCTTTCAATTATTGTTTTTGATAATGATAATCCTATTCCAATGCTTTCGTTTTGCTGAATTTTTACCCCTATAAAATCTTTCAAATATGTGTGGTATATCTTCTTTTGATATTCCTTCACCATAATCTGTTATTGTGATATATGAATACACACTGTTGTTATTATATTTAATGTCTATTTGTGTATTTTCGCTTGAATGCTCTATACAGTTTTTTTAAGATATTTGTTACTGCTTCTGTTTGCCATAATAGATCACAATTTAATTTTATTTTCTTATTCCTTCAACATTTATTTTAATATTCTTTAAATCTGCCAATGATTCGGTATTTTTTTATTGCTTCATCAACTATTTGCTTTTAAATAAATATCTTGTTTGATGAATTGAACTGTGTTGCTGTCGAATTTTGAAAGCTTTAATATTGATTGAATTAGCGATTGTATTCTTATACTTTCTCTTTTTAAATCATGCAAAAATTCCACTCTTGTTTGATAATCCATTTCTGGATTGTCTATTAAATTATCCAGGATTATTAAAAATTGATGTTAATGGCATTTTTTTAATTGATGTGATATATCTTCTAATGCTGTCTTAAGATTTATTTTGTCTTTTAATGAATTGCTTGCATTTTCCCTTAACATTACTGTTACTTTATATAATTCATTTTTTTAAAATTGATAATTCTTCTTCCGAATTTTCATCTATCTTTAGTGTATAATTTTTATTATTTATAGCTTCCAAATATTTTTGTTATTTCATCTATTTCTTTTGTCTTGATTTCTTTTCATATAGAATAAAAAAATCAATAATAGTATGATTGATCCTATAAATATTATAGATACTTCAATTTTCATAAATTTATTATTTGTTTTGTTATTTTTCTAATATTATTGTCTTTTTTCTAAATCTATTCCGTATTTTTTTAGTAAATTATTTTTGTGGTATTTCCTTTGAATTTACTATTTCTACTATTTCATCAGTTGATATCTCTGGATATTTGCTTTGAATTAGCTCTATTATTGATGCCATTTTTTTATTAAAAATTTTGAGTATATTCCTTATATTCATATATGTTAGAAATAGCCACAAACGCCGAAAAATATTATTGTAATAATTAGCGAAATAATGATTGATTTCTTAAATTTTATTTTTATTACTCATCTATTCTATATCCTATTCCTTTTACTGTTGTTATTATATTACTTCCTAATTTATTTCTTATTCTTTGAAAAATATACTGTTATTGTATGATCATCTACATCATTTCCAGTCCATTCCCATACCTTATCTAAAATTGTATTTCTATTTACTACTTTATTTATGTTGTTGAATAATAGTGCTAATAATTTTATTTCCAAAACTCGTTAAATTTATTTGATTTTCACCTTTTTAATACTATCATCTTATCTATATCAAAGCTAATATCCCCGTCTTAATCACAGTGTTCTTCTGAGCTCTAAGTAATATCTTATTTATTCTAGCTAATAATTCCTTTGTTGAAAAATGGTTTTTGTTAAATAATCTTCTGCACCAATCATTAATCCTTTTACAATATCATTTTCATCATCCCTTGCTGTTAAAAATATTGTCGGAATTTGTGATTTTTAATAGTATGTTCATATAAATCATAACCTGTTCCATCCGGTAAGTTTATATCAAGTATTGCTAAATCTATTTCTGGTTTTGTGTCTAAATATTCTTTAGTTTCTTTTTATTGTTTCGAATGCTATTACTTTGTAATTATTTGTTTCTAATGAATATTTTTAGACTTTTTGACATTACTTTTGTTGTCTTCTATTAGCAGTATATTCATGTCTTTCTCCTTTATTCTATATGAATTTATATTTTAGTGTATTTCAAAATTTATCTATCAATATTTGGTTCTTGGTATTTTTTTCTTGAATGATTTTTAAAGATTTTTCTGGTGTAATATTTGGATTACTAGTTAAATTATAAATTTCTAAAAAATTCTTTTTCTGGATTTCTTGATTTATCTACTTTTATCTGAAATGTATTGTCCTATGATGTATCCTTCACTTTCTTTAAAGTATAATCTTTTATTATTCAATACTTTCATTAAATATTTAATACACTCTTCTCTTGTTGCAAAGTTATTAATATGTTGTTTTTCATCAATCATTTCCAATACTCGTTTTTTTGTGATATATTGGCCCTTTTCTCTCATTTCAATAAGTGAAATTTCCATTAATGTTTTACTTGCTACATCTTGACTATCTCTTAATCTCCATTCTTTGAGTAGATTATAGTCATTTTGTGTTATTATCTTATTTTTTACTAGCCATTTACTAAATAAGTTTTCAATTATTAATGTTGGTGATTCTCTTAAATATCTATATGCAGAATTTGTATTTATTGCATCAGAATATCCCATTGCATGTATCATTTCATGCAAAAGTGTTATCATATTCTCTATCTTATCATGATAATATATATATGCTTTTTCCTTTTTCACAATATGGTTTTTATATAATTTGGTAGTATATTTAGTATTTTTTTGATTATTATTGTTTTGATAAAACCAAATTCATAAATTGGTCTGCAAGTGTTGAATCTACTGTTGTTAAAAAAATTGATGAGCATATTTTATTGCATCATTTATACTAATATTCTTTTGACCATTCTTTCTCTTTAATTTCTGAATGTTTTTGTTTTAGCACTTCTTCACATATAGGCTTTTATTGTTTTAAAATTTTCAATATATGATTTTACAATCTGGGTGTTGAATGTACTCATCTATTATTTTATTCATTTCTATTTCTTCTGAATCTAATTGTTCTGGAGATGTATTTTCTGTATTATTAGTTTTTGAATTTAAAAAATCTTTATTCATTATTTTTCCTTACATATATAATATTTATTAATAATTATTATATCATAAAAAGAGGGAAATTCTCTTTTAAACTTATATATTTTTCATTTCTAATTGTTTCAATTGTATTTTGTTTTTTTGATTTTTTTATTAATGAATATTGCATTATGCTTGCAATTAAAACTATTACTGCTATTGCTGAATATAGTATTGGCTTTAATGGTATTTCAAATGGCATTTTTTTCCAACTTGATAAATACCATATGCAATTGCTGTTCCTAGAGGAATTCCGAAAAATAGTGATTTGATTCCTATGAATAATGTTTCTAGTCTGATCATTTTATTAAATTCTTTATTTGTCATTCCAACTGATCTTAGTATTGCAAATTCTTGTTTTCTTAATTCCATACTTGTAGTAATTGTATTTATTATGTTTGTGACTCCTATTAGTATTATTATGATTATGAATCCATATAGGAATATTGCTACAAGTGTTATTAAATGTTTTTCATTATTGTATCTTTCTTGAACGTTTGATATGAAATATTTTTTTATAATCTTTTAATGATTCTTCTATTTGTGTTTTTAATTTTACTAGCATCTTTTATTTTTATAATATGCACTATATCTTTTCTCGTCTTTAAATATTCTATCATAATGTTCATTGCTTAATACCAATATTTTATATGGAGTTGCCATATCTGAATTTGTTGCAAATGGTCTTTTCTTTGTTACTTTTCCGATTTCAAACGTTAATTTTTTTCACCGTTATCACCTTTTACATCAAATTTATCATTTTCTTTTAGATTTAAAAGTCTAATTTCTCTTACTGGCTTATGATTTGCGTCTATTATACTTGTTGATACAGTGTCTATCAATATTGCTTTATCTTTTATATCATTATAATTCAACCCAAGTGATTTAATATATTTATTATATTCTATATCTCCAACTGCGATAATTGATACTGTTTCATTATCTGGAAAATTTTCATAAATTTGTTTTATTTCTTTATTTAAAAACTTTTTATCATATTTTCCGACAGCTGATTGTAATAGAGTATATTCTGTTACACCTTCAGTTGTTTTTGCTATATTATTCAATTTAGTTATTTCTTCATCATTTTCTTTATATATATGGCATGATATATCATAATCTATGTTTCCTACTGCTAATTGAAGTTGTTTTAACATTATTTGCATAAATGCTGTTAGAGAGATGTATACCATAATTGATAAAAACTATTGAGATTACTGTAACTCTATACCTCTTTTTGTTTCTTTTTCATATTTTTTTATATGATATTTCACCACCAATTTTTAAATATGCTTTTTATTAATTTTGGCACTTTTTAATTTTTTTGGATTTTATTTTTATATCTGCACTGTTTCTGATTGAATTTATAGGAGATACTTTGGCTGCTTTTTCTAGCAATTCTTAGTGATGATAAATAAATTGTTACCATTCCTAAAAAGTGCGGATATTGCTGCACTCATCCAATTTAAATCAAATATTAATTCAAAAATTAATTTCAGTTTGTGTTACTACTAAATCTTTTTAAAAAACATGTTGCTTATTTTAACTAATATGAATGATGCAAAAATATCCTAAGAATATTCCAAGTGGTATTCCTATTAATGCAAGTATTGTGGCTTCAAATAATACATTTTTCTTACTTGCTTTTTTAGTTGCTCCAATACTTCTTAACATTCCATATTGTTTATTTTTCAGTTATTGAAATATCAAAACTGTTTTTTTGATACAGAATACAGATGTAAATATTATTATACCTATTGCTATTGCTGCTACATATCTTAATCCAAAGAATGAGGTGTCTTTTTGATCTGTTTCTAATGATATTAGAAATCTTTGTGATGAAAAAATTGGTATTTTGCTTTTTCTTTCTTTGGCAAATCTTTCTTTTAGCTCTCCTGATTTTTGTTGCATCTCTTCCTGTTGCATAATCGTCTTGAACTTCTTTATATAAATTACCATCTATCCCTAGCATGTCACCAATGGCTATATATGGCTTCTTTAATCCTTCTTTATTTAATCTAATAAATATGTCTAGGTTATCTTTTATGTCTTCTTTTCTTAAGCATGTAACTACAGTGTCTGCTACTTCTCCAGGTTGATTAACGCTTTCTGAAATGTCTACTACAATACCAACTATTGTAAATTCTCTTTTTTTCTGTGTTGATGATTTTTTTCACCATCTTGTAAATTTTCTGATTTTTAGTTTTATATTGTCTTTTGAATATCTGTCGCCTATCTCCAGCATTAACTTGTCGCCAATTGAATAGTTTGTACTCATAATATTGTTCAAATGATTTGTTATTACCATTTCATTTTCATTCTCTGGTAATCTACCTTTTACTAAATACATTCCTAATTTATTCATATTACCTTTTTCAGTTGCAACTACTGATACATAAGGTGATTGTGGATTGTTTGTTCTAATTTTTTTGATGTTCCTAAATATTTTAATTTAGTAATATTCTCTACATTTCTGTTATTTTTGTATTGTTTTTTTATATCATTTAATGGTACATTATAAAAATACTGTATGATAATCTCCAGATGTTGCTTTTTGTGCTTTTTATTATTGAAGCCATTCCACTGAAATACATTGTTGCTACTGCATTTATTAATGCTACTGATAACATTATTCCTATTATTGTTACAATGGTTCTTCTTTTTGTTTAATTTTAAATTTTTTTAATCGTTAATTTGTTAAGTAAGTTCATCTTATACCTCCTCAACAATTTTGCTGTCTTCAATTTTTTTATTATTCTGTCTGCTAATTTTTGCTATTTCCATATTGTGTGTAATCATTATTATAGTTTGTTTATATTCTTTGTTTGATTTTTTTAATAATGCTATTATTTCATCGCTTGATTTTTGAATCTAAGTTTCCTGTTGGCTCATCTGCTAATATTATTGAAGGGTTTGTTATTAAAGCTCTTCCTATACTTGTCCTTTGTTGTTGACCTCCCGATAATTCATTTGGTAAATGATTTCTTCTGTTTTCTAATCCTAGTAATTTTAATAATTCGTCCAATTTATCTTTTTCTACTTTTCTGTTGTCTAGTGATAATGGTAAAATTATATTTTCTTCTGCATTTAATATTGGAATTAGATTGTAGAATTGATATATTAATCCCTACTTGTCTTCTTCTAAAGATTGCTAATTTATCATCATTAAAAATCAAATATGTCATTTCCATCAATGTATACTTTTCCGTAGTTTGGTCTGTCTACACCTCCTAATAAATGTAATAATGTAGATTTTTCCGCTTCCTGACGCTCCTACTATTGCTACAAATTCTCCTTTGTTTACTGAAAATGATACATTATCAAGTGCTACAACTTTTTGCCATATCCTTTCCATATTTTTTTGTTAAATTTTCTACTTTTTAATATTTCCATGTGTCTCTCCTTTCACATTCTTATTTTACTATTGATATGTTACTAGTAAGTTACTTTAAAAAAATTTTTGTAAAAATAATAAAAAAAGAGTGGTACAATTACTTTGCATCACTCTTTTTAAATTACTTTCTTCTTTTTTTCTAAACACATTACTATTATCAGTAAAATTAGATTTATTAAACTTAATAATGCTGATATCTTAAAAATATCTTGGAATGTATGTTAATTTTTATTTCATTATTTCCTTTTTGCAACTTTTACACCTAGGAATGCTCCATTCATTTTTACAATTTCTGTATTTTTGTCCATTGATTGTTGCTCTCCAGCCTGAATCAAATGGTATTTGAAAATGTTAAATACGCTTCTTTTGTCTGATTGAATATTTGCTTTTTATGGTATCTTTTTTTCTAAAGTTACTTTTTGTGTTTGAATTTTTTTAGCATGTTCAATTGCTTTTTTTCTATTTTATTATTGTTTAGCACATATATTTTAATATTGTCATTGTTTGAATCATATTTTTTTCTATTTTTTTGTGTTATTTTTGAATGTGTATTTTTGTCCTTTTTCTAGATTTACTATTTGTCTTATTCCAGTTTCTCTTTCCCAGATATTTGAGTAATCTTTGAATATCTTCTTATCATTTTTATACAATTCTAAATTTTTGTCACTGAATAACGCTATTGATATATTTTGCAAAGCTTCGACATTATATGTTATTTCATATTCTTTATCTGTTTTAATTATATTTTTTTCGGATTTTATTATTTTTTTGATTGTTCATTTTTAATATTTTTCAATATAGTCTTCATCTGAATTTTGGATTGATTTTAATATTTTGTTTTGAATTTCAAAAGGATTTGTTGTTTGCTCATAAAATGGGTCATCTATTTCTTCGGGTTGTTGATTTGAATTTACTATGTATGCATATGGTAATGTGTTTTGTGTTTCATATATATTAAATTCTCCATATTTTCCTTTATATTCATAACCATATATTTTATTATCATTGTCCAGATTTTCTCTTGTTATGATATATTTTTACTCCTGCTAATGAGTAGTTGAACCAATCACCACTATCGGATGTTATCCATAATGCAGTTTCTCTTTGTACATTATATCCTAATGAATACATGTTTCTTAGTGTTGTTCTATTTCTTGAACTTGTAAAATAATCTATTGAACTGTAGTCATATTTCATACTTAAATTAAAACTGTTGTCGTCTGGATTAAATATGATTCTTTCTTGGTGTCTATCTGTTTCTGGTGGCAGTATTCTGTTTATTACATTGTCGTAATTATGTACTGATTTTTAATGTAAAATAATTATCTGGGTTAGTTGTGTTATACGAATTCATTGATATTCCAATATCTATGACGAATATTACTATTGTTATACTTTTTATTATGTGTTTCGATATTTTATTACGAATTTTTGTCGGACTTTTGTAGAAATAGTAATATTATTGTTGATATTACTACGATTGATGATATTATTACTGAGTTTATTTGCACATTTTTATTTTGCCATGTCCCATGATTTATTAGTATGATTTCTCCTAATAGTATTAATAAAAAAATACAGCTGTCTCTATTAATAGTGACTTTTTTACTAATTTTATCTCTATTTATATAGTCTTGGTATGCAATCATATTAATGTAGAATATCAAGCAAAAATGCGTATCTGTAGTAGAAACAATTTGGTGTTGTCATTCCATGCCATATCTTATTTAATATTGGCGATATTACTGGTAATGCCATAAATATTATTAATAATGCTGATAATATTTTTGATTTTTTTATTTATATTTTTGTTTGTGAAATATAATGGCAATAATATTAATGTTAATGTGCTACTGAATATTAGTCCTGATTGTTGTTCTAATTCTTGATTATGATTATTAAATATTATATTGAAATAATTTAAAAAAATTCTTTTTTTATGTATTTCTACTAATCTGTTTTTGTAATTTCATTGTTCCTTTAACTTGCATGAATGATGGCAAGAACAATATCATTGATATTCCAAAACTTATTATGCATCCTATTACAAATACTGTGAATTTTGTAATTTTTGACTTTAATGTTATATTTTCTTGTTCTATTAAGCGTACTATGAAATATATTCCTGAAAAATAATATTGTTATAAATCCTAAATAGTAGTTAAATAGCATATTTAATGCTGATATTATGATAAATGTTGAAATTTTTGTTATCTTTTTAAATATTTTTTTCAACTCCAATGCACATTAATGGCAACATGTATATCGCATCAAGCCACATGATATGGAATAAATATTGTATTGTATATGTACTAAATGTATATGCTAGTGCAAATAATATTGCTGATCTTCTTTATTTTTTTGAATCTATATTCCAAAAATGCAATCATTGAATTGTAGATTAATATTAGTTTTTAGTAGTGTTGTTATTATGACAAATGTATTTATATTTTCTTTGCTAAAAAAACACTACCAAGAGATTGAGTGGGCTTACTAAATAGTATGCAAATGTCGTGTAAAAAAATTATTGCCCATTCCCATGTTCCAAGACATGAATAAGCTACCTTTTTCCTGTTAATACATCTTTATAATATGCTAGAAATTCTGCGTATTGTTTATATAAATCTGATTTTAGTATTGAGTTTTCTCCAAATGGTGCTATTTTAGCTATTGCTAAATATATCAAGTATAATATTATTGTAAGGATTGTTCCTATAAAATATTTACTTTTTATGATTTTTTTAATGCTTTTTCCTTCATATTTTTTTCTCCTGTAAATCTATTATACACTTGCATTTTATTGATATTTTGTGATTATACTATTTTATAATTGCGCCTATACCCATTCCTATTAATGATACTACTAAATACCAAACTGAATGTATTAACGCACTTTCATTATAGTATATATATACCGATGGAATAAATATTATTGAAACTATTAGTGGATATAGAAATTTTATTTTATGTTTTTGAGATAATTGACAATATAATTGATAGTATAAAATGTTAATAATATCATTAAAAATACCATCCCCATTGGATTTGTTTGTGTATTCCACATTGCAAATAATGGTACTATATAAAAATATAATTATTTGAATTAACAAAATTATAATTTCTTTAAAAATACTTTTTTTCATATAATCTCCTATATTAAGTTTGATAATATTTCTTTAATTGTTTCTTCTTCTAATTGCACGCCTACGTTGCTCATGCCAATCTCTGCATGATGTCCGTCTTTTATATGGAAATCTGATCCGATTGTTGAAAAATAGATTATTATCTTTGGCTAGCTTTTAGCCATTTGTCTATTTCATTTATGTATTCATTATTTTTGTTAGTATATATGTAGTATGCTTCTAATCCATCTGGTTTCATTTTATTTATTAATTGTTGTACTTCTTCTACTGTCATGTTATCTTCATTTGCATATGCTACTGGATGTGCTAGAACAACTTTTCCTCCGGCTTTACGTATCATCTCTGCTGCCGTTTCTGGTGTTACTGTTACTTTTTTTGTACATATGCTGGGCAGTTTTCATTCATTATTGTTTCTATGAATTCTCCCTTATTTGGAATATGCCCAAATTGTTTTTAGTAGTTCTTCTTTATTTTCTTCATTTTCAATTATATCTTTTTGATATATGTGCTTTTGTTACTGATTTTATTTTTATCTAGTTCTTCAACATTAATTTTATAATTAAGCTTTTCTAATTTTTGCCACTGCTTTTAAGTAATCATGTCTAGCGTTGCGAATTTTTGTCTAATTTTTGTTTAAATTCTTCATTATTTAGGTCAAAATTATATCCTAATACATGAATTCCACATCTATCTGATTTGGTTGAAATTTCAACTCCTACAATTAATTTAATTCCTTTCTCTTTGGCGTATTTTATAGTTTCATCAGTGTATGCATCGATTGTGTCATGATCTGTTATTGATATTGCTTGTAGATTTGCTTTTGCTGCTTCATCTATTATTTGCTTTGGCGTTAATGCACCATCTGATTTGTTTGTATGCATATGTAAATCTATTTGTTTCATATATTCTCCTTTATTCGTCATAATCAACTTTATCAACTTTTTGTGACACTTTTTCTCTGCTTTGCCAACTTGTAAATCTTTCTTTTAATGCTTCTTGTATTTCTATGGTTTCCATTCTTCTTTGTACGGACGGATTTGAAATTGAATGCACTATGCTTATTAATTCTTCTGGAGTATTTTCATTTGCTATAGTTATTCTTGATTTTTATAACATCTAAAAAGTGCTTTGTTCTGCGTAAATATATTGAATGAAAATAAAAATCAAAGATAAAAATTATATCCTGTGTCATCATATTGCCATGTTTTTCTATATGATAATGGATGTATATTTAGAAATGGTTTTGTGTTTGTTTTTTTGGCATTTCTTATAGTCTCCGGTACTTTTTTTCTATTAAGTTTCTTAGTTGACTTACTTCTACAATATGTGTGTCAATCGGTAGAAATTTTGATGGCATCCTGCCTTCTCTTATATCTTTCGATGTATCTATGAATTCTAAAATTGTTTGATATGGCTTTATATCTGATGGATATATGTCGCTTACTTGTAATACTCTAGCTAATTGTGCTGATACTTCACTCGTTTTTTTCCATCTTCTGCAATTGTCCACATATCTAAATCTGGCAAACGATTTATTACTTTTCTTGGTTTTATACTATTATCAATCTTTTGACATGGTTTTGCAGATAACTTTTAAATCTGGCATGAATTCATAATTTTTTTCTCTAAACATTCTTGGCATGGCCATTCTTTTTGCTGATGATTCTTTTCCTGATTCTACTAATTCATTATTGTATCTAATTTGTTCTTCTATTATCGGTAGTGCTCCTTCAAGTGTTCCTCTTAATGCATAATATGGATATCCTGTGCCAAAAGTTCCTACTACATTTGATAATTTCCATGCTAATTGATTGTATAAATAAATATTTTTTTAATAAGTATTCTTTCTTTAATTCTGTATTATTCTCTTCAAAAATCTGTTGATATTTTTGCTACTAATCTAGTTAATTCTCCTATTGTCATTTTAATTTATTTCTATTATAACTCCATATCATCAATGGTTTTATGATGCTTATGAATTTCCTCCATTCTTTCTAATATTTCCTCTGTTTCTTTGTCTCTTAATTTACTTCTTTTTAAAGCATTGTTCATAATATTTAATGGCATTAATTTTATCCAACTTTCTGCCTTCTATTATTGCGGTTTTTGCGTCTTTATATTGTTTTTTTGACTTGTACTATAAATCTTGATTGATTTGTTGGCTTGTCACTTCTTATATATACTTCTACTTCACTTATCTCTCCTTCTTTTTCGAGAGTATCTATTGTTTCTATCATTTCTGCATCATACGATTTATAAAAATGTTTTTAGCTGATACTATTCTTCCCCATCCTTTGTGTTGTACTTGTCCTGCATATCTTTCTACTATAGACATTAGGCAATTTAATTCGTTTACTGCCATTGCTTTTATAATAATTTTATATCCATGCTGAAGCATTTGCTTAATCATTCTTTTTAAAGATTTCTATTTTTCTTCCAGTTCCTTCATATAGAATATTATATCCTTCTTCTATTGTTTTATCGACAAGTTCGTCTGTCCAATATTTGCTTTTCTTCATTGGTTATTTTTTTATATTCTTTTTGGATGTTTTTTTAGCAATTTCTTCTGCTTTTTGGATGAAATGGTCTTAATTCGTCATTGTTTACTATTACTAAATTTCCATTTAATTCTTTTTGTGCTAATCCATTTAATCCAGTCTTTTCCTGATCCTGGAGGTCCTATTGTGAATATTGCTGTTGGTATCTTTGACTTTGTTTTTTTCCTTTAAAAAAATATTTCACTTATATTTTTGGCTGATACTGCTATGTTCTTCTTCTGTTAGTTTATATTCTTCAATTAATTCTTCAAGATTATTATCGTTTGCCAAGTTATTTCTCCTCTAATTTCTATATTCTTCTAAGATTTTATTTATTATTTTGTCATTTCCATTATACATTTCTTCTCGTTCTTTTAGATATTGGTCTATTTTTTTCATCATTTTCTCTGGCTGCTTTTTGCAATTTTGTTTTGCTATTATTTCTACTGCTATTTCTAATTTGGTATTTGAATTCATTCTGTTTCCTTTTTATTAAGTATTTTTTTGTATATTTTATAATTTCATCTATTATTTCTTGTCCATGGCATTTAATTTTTTTATTGGTGTTAATATTTTTTTAATTTAATTAGTGTTTCAATTGTTGTAGGCTTGTATTTTTAGTAATTCTTCTAATTCGGCATCTGTAAACACGTAGTTTGTTGTTATGCTCTTTTCTTTTGCTCTTTGTTCTCTGAATCTTTCAAGTTCTCTTTTTAATGTATTTTTTTGTTTGAGTAAATCTTTCTTTTATATTCTAAATAATAGTCTTTATTTTCATTAATACATAATTTTTTTCTACGATTCTCTTTGCTCTTTCTTCCATTTTACTTTTTACTATCTTTATTTCCATCTTTTGGGGCATTTTTTTAAATCGTATTTTATTCTTTCATTAAGTCTATCTGCTCGAACAACCTTTGATTGAATTGATTTTTGGTGCTTTTGTCATATTTAATATTGTATATTGATTTGCTACAACAACTAATACTTTATTATAATCTTCAAAATGATTTTTGAATTATGAATTTATCTAGACTTGATGCTTGTTCTAATTTTTATTTTTTTCATTACATTTCGTTGATTTTCTACTTGATTCAATGGTGATGGCATACCAATTCTTTGTTTTTGTTTATTTGAATTTATCCATTCTCTAATAAAATTCCCTTTAGAATCTATTGTAATATTGCCCATTAAATTTTTACATTCAATAAAAATATGTGTATATTGGTGTTATTACAATATAGTCTATTTGAGCTGTTAGGTCTTTATATTTTACTTTAACATCTCTTAAAAATATACATTCCTATATCACTTTTCTTTAATTGATATTCTATCTCATTTTCACCAATTAATCCTTTTTTTAACCATTAACAATTCTTGCTCTAATTCTTTATTTTCATTGATTTCATCTTTTAGCTTCATTAATGCATCATATTTCAATTGTAATTCACTTTCGTGCTTATATACTATTGGTTCTGTTAAATGGTTCGAAACTATTTTTGTCTATTAATTTATTTATAAATTCCATTGGCATAACTCATCACTTTCTGTCTTAATTCTGGCGAATTCATTCTATGGTCACCATTGTCAATTATATTTAATTCAATTTGATTTTTATGATTTTCTACAAATTTAATTGTATCTTCAATCATTGCTACTTCATCTTTATTTCCTTGTATAATGTGCATTTTAGGAATCTCTATATTATCATATATCTTATTGATGTTATTATTTAATAGTTCTTCATAAAATGAATATGGTATTTTCATTTTTCTTTCAAATCCTAGAATTGTGTGTCCATTTTTCTTTATATTTTTGAAAAACTTTCTTTTTAATAATACTTCTTTTTAAAAATCTTGGCCATTTCTATGGCTGGTGAACGTAATACTATTTCTTGAAATTCATTATTATTTCTTGCAATGTTTATTAAATTAATGTATGCACCAAAAACTTGTTGCAAATAAACTTATTGGAGCATTAAATTTCTTAGAATATCTATATACAGTATTTATATTGTCTATGCAATTTTCTATTTTTTTAATTCTTTTCCGTCAAGCTTTACTTTCTCCATGTGCTGGGAAATCAAATGTTATAACGGCTATATTTTTTTCAAAAATCATTTCTTCTGCTAAATCTGTGATGGTTGGACTTTCTTTGTCTCCACCAAATCCATGGCATGCAATTATAACTTTTTTTCAATTTTGCTATTTGGCAAAAAAATACTTTTGGTAGGTATTTCATATTTGCTTTCTTTTTAAATTAATATATTCTATTTTCATAAACTTCCTTTAATTGTTGTATTATTCTTCACTTGCTGCTTTTTTTCCAATAGTCTTGAATGAATTTTTACTAATTCACGGCCTTGTTTCTGATAGTCTTTGTCCAATGTTTCAAATTTACTAAATGTCCAGCCACAATCTCTTGCAGTTATTTCATTTTTTTGGATAGCCTCCTGAAACTCCAATCATTTCTTCTTGATTCCAAAATTCTGAGGCTCTGAATTTGTATGAATAACAAATTTCATCATCTATTTCAAAAACTTTCTAATAAGCTAATTTCTTCTGGAATTTTTCCTAATTCTGTTGGATATTTTTAACCATCCTACCATGTTTTGAATATGCTATTTGTTCTTGAGAAATTTCTTTATATAGTGGTAATTCTTCTAATTTATTTATGTCTTCACATACATGTACTAATTCTTTTTACATATTCTTTATCTGTTATAATATCTCTTACCATTTTTTTCACTTACTGGTAGATTTTTTTAATAATTGATATTTAATTACGAATACTGCTGAAATATTTGATAATGGTTGCTTTTGCAATTTCTTGTATTAGCTCTTTTATTTCTTCATCTTCAATTCCACAGCATACATCTGCTAATATCTCGATATTGTCATATATTCCTGGATGTACTGATCCTTGATTTTCATTTAAATATGATATTATTCCTCTTAATTTTTTTGCTTTGTGCTTGATATAAAAAAATTCCTTTTTCTTCATCGGTAAATAATTCTAAAGTTGGATCATTTTTTTAATAATATTTGTGCCATACAAAAGAATATTCCATTATCACATCCATCATATATTGTTAATAATGTATGTTTGAATGTTAAATATTTTTTTCTTTAAACATTGGATAATTTTTCAAGGTTTGTTAAAAATTCTATTTTTTTCAAATGTTGCTTCTAGTATCATACATCCTAATACAAATATTCTTTGTTCATTCGATTGATACATTTTGTCTATGATATGGGGTAATTTTTTTCCATATCAAGTTCATCAACTTAGTTATTTTTTTGCCTAATAGTACTTCTATCCATTGTTTGAAGTTTTTTTCATCTACATCAATTTCTTTTTATAATATCTTTTTTTCTGATTTTTGGATCATATTCGTTTTACAATCTGCTTAAATTTTTTTCAAATGCTTTGAATTTCATAATTGCTCCTTTTTAACTTTTTATTGGACTCATTATATTACATTCGTTTTCAAGATTCAATTAATATGACTTTTCTGGAACGATAAAAAGAGTAGTTTTTTTAGCTACTCTTTTGTCTACATTTATAATTTTATATATGTGTTTTTAATATTATGTTCTCTTAATTTTTCTAAACTCCATTTAATTCCTTTAGCTATTCGTTTTTGCTGTTTCGTTGAAATGATTTCCTTCATTCTCTTCATATATTGTTTTTTTACTTTATTTGATAGATATTCTTGTATCAGTTTTGTTTTTTTCTTCTACTGATTTTAATATTGAATTTTTTTACTTATTTTTTTCTTTATTACCTAATGAAAAAAATATATTGATTCTACTTTTGAGCTTATTTTTATTCTCTTTTATGTAGTTTTCTAAGTTCGGATACCACATTGATCCTGATACTGTAATAATTTTTTTAAATTTATCTGTTTTATATCCAGAATATAGTCCAAATAATCCTGATAATGAATATCCAGCTATTGCATAATATTTTACTTTTTTTATTGTTTTTCTCTATTTTTCTTTTCTATCTCTGGAATTATTTCAGTTTCTAATACTTTTTAAATATTCATCTGCATTCCCTAAATATGGTTCTTCATTCTTAAATAAACTAGTAATTTTCCAAGGTGACATCTCTTTATTCCAATTTATATTTGTAATTTCTACTAATATAAACTCTTTTTGAGCTTATGTGTCTACATTCTGAAATTATATCATTTATTTGTTCTTCAAAAATTATTTAATATAATTACTGGAAGTGTATTTGAATTGTCATTATCATTGTAATATATGTTAATTTGCTTATTAGCGATTATCATAGCAATTTTCCTTTTTATGATCTATCAATATCTTCTTGCTGATAGTCTTTTCTAATTATTCTTAAAATTCTATCAGGTGATAAATTCACATTACCTGCTAAATTGTGGAATCTTAAAAATGCTTTTTTTCTGGATTTTTCTGAATTTTTCTACTTTGTCTGCGATATATTGGCCGATTACATATCTTTGATATATCTCAAATTCTAATTTTTTTATTTCTTAGAATTCCATCCAAGTCTGTATAACAGTATTCTGATTCTTCCTCTGAAAAAAATTTTTCGGATCCTTTATATGACATTTTCTTTCAATAGCGCCTATTACTCTTGTCCTCGTTATATACAATCCTTTTTAATTTCATATCTATAAGTTCTTTTTCAATTAACACTCCACAAGATACTTTCTTACTATGTTCTAATCTCCATTTTTTTGTGTATATTATAATCATTTTGTGTTATCTGTTTGTTTTTACTAACCATTTTTCCTAATAAGTTTTCAATAATATGCGTTGGTACCTCTGATATATATAATTGTCCATAAGTTCTACCTGTTGTTTTTTTGGAGAATAATTCATTGCATGTATCATTTCATGTAATACTGTAAATATATCTTTAGGAGTATTCGTATAATATAAAAAAATACTTTTCCAGCAATCATGGATTGTTGACATTCATACTCATTTGAAAATGGCAATATACTTACTCTTTTATCATTCTCATCATTTTTGATTAAGTATATTAAGAAATTGTTCTGCGAGCATTGGACTTATTGTTTTTAAAAATTTGTAATTGTATTCTATAGACTCATTTATATCAATTTTTTTCTAGACCATTCTTCTGTTTCAATTTTTAGGATATGGTTGTCTTAAAACTTCTTCACACATTTCTTTTTATCTGCTCTGAATTAGTTGTATAAACAATTTTACTTGGATCTTTTATATATTCTGATACTACTTTATCAATAATTCTAGTTTTTTTCATCTATCTTATTCGGATCTGTTATAAAATCATCAATTCTTTCAATAATATCTTCTACTTTTTAAATTTTTATTTCCGTTTTTTTATAATGCAGGTATATAAATTCAAAAATTTGGATTTTTCACGATTTTTTTAGATTGTCTGCTAGATGCTGGGCCATTACATATTGCTGGCCTTCGAAAAAAAGTCATTTCTTGTTCTGATAGTATGAAATTTATTATTAATGGCTCTTCAATTTCTTTTTGAAAAAAATTTCAGCAATTGGCTTGCTTGAATTATGAGCTTTTTCTGTTAACATTTTCAATACATTTTCAGGTGTCAATTCTTTTTCCTGATTGTTTCATTCTTATTAATTCAGCTTGTATTAGTACTTCTCTTACATAATTTTTACTATCTTTTTAGTCTATCATTTTCAACCATTCTTAAATCATTGTGGCTTATTTTTCTTATTTTTTTACAAGCCATTGGCCTAAAAGTTTTTCAGCCATGACTGATGGTGATTCATTGAAATATTCTGCTATTTTTTTGTTTGATATCTTTCATTATCTATAATAGTATCTACTCTATTCATTTTTGTGTATCATTTCATGAATAATTACAAACATATCATATGGTGTTTCATTGAATAATATATGAACTCTACCTTTTTCATCGATTTCATTAATTATATAATCTTTATATTCTGATTTTGGTAATATTTCTACTTTAACATTCCCATATCTTTCTTGTCTTATTATATTCATAAATTGATTTGCAAAAATAAGGATCTATTTCCTGTTTTAAAAATTGATATATATTTTCGATTGATTCATTTATATCTACTTTTCGTGACCATTCTCTTTTTCAAGTTGTTGAGGTTGCTTTGATAGAATTTTTCTCACATATTGGTATTATCTTTTTGTCTAAAAAAATTCTATATATTCTTGATTGCTTTTCATCTTCGACAAATTCTGTTACAATTTGATCTAATGTTAATGTTTCTTCCATTTTACTCTCCATATATTAGATTTTATTTTAAAATTTGTCATTTGTATTTTTTTATTTATCTCTTATTTGTATATGCCTATATTATAGCACCTTTATACGATTATGTATACTACTTTCTTTTTATTTATTTGCTATGGATGTATGAAAAAAAGAGTAAAGCTGGTTGTTGCTTTACTCTTTTTTTATTATTGATTACTGTTGATTTTCTCCATATAATCTTATTTTACATTTTTATTTCTAATATATTCACCAGCAAATTCATTTTCTAAAAATGTCCATGTGAAGTTTATCATAATATTTTCCATTTAAGTATATTGCATCTCTATCTACTCCTGTGTCCTTAAATCCACATTTTTAAATAACATTTATGTGCTCTTTCATTTACTGACAATAAGTCTAATTTTTATGCTATGTAAATTTAAATACTTAAATCCATATTCCAATATCAATTTAATTGCTTCTGCTCCAAATCCATTGCTTCTATATGCTTCATCTCCAATAAATATTCCTAATTCTGCACTTCTTTCTATTGATTTAATTTTCACCAAACTAATGGTTCCAATTAATTTGTCGTTATTTAAGTCAACTATATCGAAATTATAATCTTCTGTATTCTTGACTATATTGTTCATCCATTCACGTTCACTATCCAATGTTATCAATTTTGCAGTAGCTCCAGTATAATCAGTTACTTGAAAATCATTCATCCATTCTGTATATTTTACGATATCCTCTTCATCAGTTGTCTTTGGTGATAGATAGATTCTATCTCCTATTAATTTCTTAAAATGTGGCATATTTACTCCTTTTATATTTATATTTTAGCTTAAAGCTTCTATTAATTCTTTTCATTTCTTTTGTAATTTAGTTCTACTAGAATATTATTTTCTGATTTTGCTTCTGCTAATTCCATTAACTTTGTTATTGCTTTTATTGTATTCTAGCTCTGCTATGACTCTATTTTTCTGTTATGCTTACTAGTGTTAATCTATAATCCTCAATTTGTCTGCCATCTTCTGTTTCATAATCAAGTGACTTTTGGCAAAGATGTTAATACATTTTCGGTTAATGTGCAAACACATATTATTTCGTTGTCCTTTGTATAAAAAAACGTGGTATTGCAGTGTAATATTCCTTTATAATTTTATTATCTTTTTGATTTCATTTATTTCTCCATTTTATTTGTCTAGTTGGTCTTTTGCTTTCTATTTCTTCTATTGTTGGTTTGCCTTCTACGAATTTCTCTTTTAATTCTCTCCATTCATCACTTAGTAAAAAAATTTCTTTGAAAGTGTCGCTTGATATGGATTTTTTTAAACATTTTTTTCAAAAATTTTTTTATTACCTTTTTTTCTATTTGAAATCCTAGATCTTTAAAAATTTTTTTGTAATAACTTTTAGTTTTAATAAATCTGATACTGCGAAGATAGTCGTAACATGAGTAAAAGCTGCCTTCTTGCATCTTTTGATTTTATTTTTTTCTAAAGCATTTTGCTAAATATACTCCGCCTTCTCTTGCTTGCTTAGAGTTTATTTGCTTTGGGAACAACATGCAATGCAATTGTTTCATGAATAATATGATATGATACCATATTATTTAATTTTATAAATTCATCTTTAGGATGTTCTTCAATTTTTGCTTTTTAACCAAGTTAATAGCATTTCTATTGTAGCATTTTCTCCAATTCTTTGTTTTTGCGATATGTTCAAATTCTTCATCAGAAATTGAATTTATTTTTATTTAATATTTCTTGATATTTTTTTCAACATTGGCATTATTTTTGCTTTTTTTATCTGATTTTCAATTACATTAATTGCTTCTTGTCTGGTAAACATATTGCCTCCTTGCTTTTATTAAGATAATTATATATTAATGGGTTATAGAATACAATATTGTTAATTCGCATAATGCTAATTCCACTTTTAAAATGTATCTCCTTATTTTATAGTTTAATTAAGTTAAGTCTATTTCTTTGATTCCATCTAAAAAAACATAATTATCCATATTGTATGATAGATTTTTTTCTATTTGCTTTTGAGCAATTTTGCATATTTTTGAAATTCTTTCATTATTTACAAGTGGATCTATGTATCTTACTTTTGCACTAAGATGTACAGAATAAATGTCTTTTGGCTTGCTTTGGTGAAACTTTTTACTTTCTTAGCTTTTTTTCCCATATTTCATAAATATTTTGATATTTTTGAATTTCTTATAATTTCAATTATGTCTTTGTCTTTTAATTTGTATAAATCTTCTAATGTAACTAAATTTTCTTCATTTAGCTTTTTCATTATATCAGCTAGGAGTTGCATTGAATATCTTGTTCTATCTTCTCTATATATTACTGATAGTCGGCTTGTGATTTTTACAAATTCTCTTGCAATTTTCTTAGTTTTAAATGCCATTTCATCAATGTTCTGCTCATTTTTGACAATTTTTATGTCATTATATATTTCTTTTTATTGTTTCTATATCCGACAACTTATATGTGAATAATGCGTTTGATAGAGAATATTCTAGTCTATCCGATGATAACTGTGGTGTATCATTATCTGCTATTGGGTATAAATGATAATTATCGACTTCGTTTAATTTGATTTTATCTCTTTTTAATAAGTACATTATTTCTTCAGAATTTTCTATTATTTGTGTTGTTAAATCTTCAGTTGATTCTTGAGTTATATAATCTTTATTCATAAAGTCTACGCAATGCTTAAATACTGGTGTTGCTATATCGTGGAACAATCCTGATAGAGTTTGTTTTTTTGTCTTTTGTGAAATGCCAAATTATTAATGCAACTGCTATTGCATGATCCAAGCTTGAAAAAGAATTCACTTTCAAACAAATCTGAATATATTGTGCCACATGTTATGCTTATGTATTGTTGTTTTTAGCATTTCTTTAGTATTTATATAGTCATTTAGCCATATTGGAAAAATCTGGCTCTCATCATATTGAAATATTCTTTTTAAATCTTTATTTATGCTTTCCATATAGTTGTTTTTCATAGATTTCCTCCATATACTATTATTTCGTGTTGTTTTTTTAATATATTCACCAGTAAATTCACTTTTTGAAGGTTGATTAATATATCAGTTTATAGTGTTTTATTTGTATGTATAATATAATATTTTTGATAAAAAAATAAAAAGATGCATTACTTTATTTGTAATACATCTTGTTGATTATTTCTCTATTTTGCCTTTCCAGTTAATTATGCCGCCAAAATCTACTAGATTTGTGTATCCTAATTTTTGCATTTTGTATGCAGCTTGTCTGCTTCTACTTCCGCTTCTACAGTATATCAAAAATTAATTGATTTTTTTATCTTTTAATTTATTGTAAACTGTTTCATTGATTGTTTCGTTTGGAATGTTGATGGCATTTGGTATATGTCCTTCTTTGTATTCGTCAGGTGTTCTTACATCTACGATTACATAGTCTTTGTTTTTCATCCATAATTTTTTTACAATGTCATCCATTGATACATGTCTTATTTCATTAGTTTTATCTGTGCTTGTTGTTGCAGTGCTGTTTGATTTTGTAATTTTATTTTTTTGTTATTAGTTTTATAAATTAAAAAAATCCTATGCAGATTAGGACTGCTATTAATATGATTGCTATTATTATATTTTTTTCTTCATTGATGACTCCTTTTTATTTTAAATTAAGGACGGACAATTTCTTATCCATCCTTAACTTATGTATTTTTACATTTTTTTGTAAATTCTGATTTTGGAACTCCACATAATGGACATGTCCAATCTTCTGGTAAATCTTCAAACTTTACCTCTTCTTTTTTTCATCGTCATATATATATCCGCATACATTACAAATATATTTCATATTAAACCTCCTTTGTAAAAATTTATTTATATTTAATGAATTTCTAATTTTAATATAGAAATATCATATTGTTTTTTTACAATTAGGATTATATCAAATAAGTTTTGTTTTTTCTGTGACTTAGTCACACTATTTTTGATTTTTTTAATTTATTTATGTCTTTTTATTATTATTTTCTTTCTTGAAATCATTATTAAATTTTTCTTTTTCTAACTTTTTTTAACATTCTTGATACACCTTCTCTTGATGCTCCTATGTTTTTTTGGCTATTTCTTCTTGTGTAATAAATATTCCATCTTTACAATTATTTTTTTCATATATTTCTACTAAAAAGTCAGAAAGTCGTGTATTTAAATCATTAAATAACATGTTTTGCATTAATGTAAGTATTTGTGCCATTTGATTATTTAGTAATTCATATATATGACTTTTTAGCTTCAATATTTTTTTATCAATTATTGATTTTAATTTTTGATTTCTTATTAACAATATTGTTGTATCTTCTTCTGCACTAATATCCGTTTTAAAATTAGTTTTTGTTTATAATGCATGCTGCTGATATAACACAATATTCGTTTTCTCTTATTTCAAACAAGTTGATTTCACGCCCCTCATTTGACATGATATATACGCGAATTCTGCCTGAAATTACTTTTATCATCCCTAAGCATTCATTTTAAATTATTGTATATTAAACTGCCTTTTTTTGTATTCTTTAATGTCTGAGTGTTTGATTAGTTCATTTTTGTTCACTTTTGTTTAAAAATCCCCAAAATGGTAATTCTGATAATATTTCTTCTTTATTCATATTTCCTCTCATTCTTTTTAATATTATAGCATATTTGCTCTTGATTTATATGAATTTTTGTGTAAAGATTGCAAAAAAACAGATACAACTGTTAATTGTATCTGTTTTTGATTTATTAGATTATATTTAGTTCTTTTTGCCTTTTTTTATTATTTCGTTGTCTGTCATTTGTTCTAGTAAAATAAATTCTTCCATTGCTGCTGGATATTTTTTTGAATTGCTGTTCCGTAATAATCCTTTATTTGATTTCTTAATTCTTCTATATCATGCATTTATATTATTCCTTAAGATTTCATTGTGTTGATTTTACAACTTATTATATTTTGTACTAATTCCTTTTAGATTTTTTTCTATTGGATACTTTTTTTGATGATATTTCCAATTTTTCTAGTATAATTTCTTTTTGGATCAACCTCTATTTGGTGACACAATAATATACAATAATTCATTACGTCTGCAATTTCATATTTTTAATTCATCTTTATTATAATCGCTATTCCATTGAAAACATTCTAATAATTCTCCTGCTTCTATTGAAATGGACTTTTGCTAAATTCTCAGGTGTATTAAATTGTAACCAATCTCTTTCTTTTTGCAAAGTTAACAATTTTTTTCTTCTAATTCTTTCATATGATTACTCCTATTTTTCTATAAAAATATCGTTTTTTTACCTAGTATTATTTGTTCTATTAAAGTTGTTTTTTTCGCTATGAAAACATAATAATTTTTCTTATGGCTAAATCTTATTGTTTCTCTCTTATCTATTAGTTGGACTTGAAATATGGATAAATATTTTTATTTCTTCTTTATCAAATAGTCTAATATACCTATCTTTATTTAAATAAAAATTGTCCTCTAACTTAACTGCTGTTTCATTGATAACTTCTAGTGCCTCTTTTTCCATTTACCGAACCAACGAATAATCCATCATTTTTTTAAGACTCTTTTTATTTCTGACACTAATTGTTTTGGTTGTTTTATCATCAAAAATAATGTATTGATAAGCTTGCAAATACCAAATCAAAAGTTTCTGATTCAAATGGTAGTCGTTCAGTCATATCTACTATTTTTTTGTATTTTTTTATTAAACTTTTTTTCACTTCTCTTAAAGCAGTTTCTGATATATCTGTTGATGTTACTTCATATCCATATTCCATTAATCTTTTAGAATATTGCCCAATACCACATCCTAATTCTAAGCATTTTTCCTTTATTATTGAAATATTCGATATATTCATCAATCCACATATCAATTTCTAATTTTTCATTGATTCGTTTTTCCAATATTCATCATTTTTTTAAAAATAATTTTTCACATTCGTATTACCTTTAATTTCTATATAATAATAATTTATTTTTCTAAAATATCTATTATTTAATTATTTTTATTTTTTTAGCGATTATTCCATAATATCTTCTTATTAATTTTATTTTACCATTATAAGAATTTTTCTTCAATATATTTATCTAATTTTTTTATTTTCTATTTCATTCGAGTATAAGTCTTTTATTGAATTGCTTTCCTCTGTAAAATCATCAATTATTGGAACTTTCATTAAAAAAACTCAGTAAATAATGATTTATTTTTTTAAAAATACTCTATAGTATGTATTGGAACTAATTCAACATCTTTAAAAACCAGCTTCTAAAAACTTTTTCATAATCAATAATACTTATTGGTTTTAAATCATTGAAACCCTTACCCTTACCAAATAATAATTTTTAGGGAATAACAATCATGTTGATCTACGCCATGTATAAATAAATATCCACCTTTTTAAACATTTGAATATTTGTTTTTGGATTTATTACAGTATTTCTAGCCACTACTATATCAAAAATATTCATCTGGAACGTCCATCTTTAAATTATCCATAATTCTAAATGATATGTTTTTTTCTGCGGCTTTTTAACAAGTTCTTATTAGCTGTTTCTATCATCTCTTTTGAAAAGTCAGTTCCTAAAATTTCAGTTACTTTTAGGAAAATATTTTAATAATTTTTTTCTCCTCCTCCAGTTCCCAAATCTAATATTTTCGAATCTTTTAGTAGAATTTTTTTAATTAATTTAAACAAATTCCAATTAGTTAAAGTTTTTTTGATTCAATTTGAAATTTATCAAAGTTCCATTCTTTTATTTTTTTCATAATAATTTAATTCATTTTCTTTATTCATATAATATCACCTTTCTAATTTATTGTGGTACAAAAAGAACCTCCTTTCATGAACAGCAAAAAAATATACCACAAAGTTTACTGCGGTTATTTTTGTCATTCATGATGAGATTCCTAGGTTCTTATCATTATTAACCCCACATATTAGTGCTACGGTAATAAAACGCGAATAACTAATTGATTTATTACAATAAAAATATTAACACTTTTATATTTATATGTCAATATGTCAAATTATTTTATTTACTTCTTCATTTTAATGCTTGATATTCTCCATTTAATTCATATTTTTAAACCATCTATTGCTGGTTGAATTTTTAATTCTTTTTTTATTAATTAATTATATAATTATATTTCTATATCATACATTTATATTGCTTATTTGTCTGTTTTGATTACTATCAGTGGTACTAATATTTCATCATCTGTGTATCCTGCATGCTGTGATTTTTAGTATTTCACTACCGTTATATATTAGCGTTTTTATTTGTTTTTGCTATTGCTAAGTAATCACCTAATGCATCTCTAAATATTCTATTTTTCTTTTCCATCTCCAAAAAGTCTAGATTCTATTACATCTTCTTTAGAATATAAATCAAAGTCATCAGCAAAAATATTTGTTGAATAAAGTTGTAAATTGTTCTTTTTGTCTTTTTTTATAAAAGAAATTCACTGCTCTTGGCTCTAAAAAGTATTTCTTAAAAGGCATTCTTCTATATCTGGATAGTCTTTTATAAATATATCTTCTACATTATAATGGCCGTGATCTGCTATTACAAAAAAATAATTGTGTTATTAAGTTTATTACTTAGTTTTTCAATTTTATCATTTCGTTCTGTAATAATGTCTTTTTATTTCTGGTCTGTCGCAGCCTATTTCATGCATTGTATGGTCCGGTTCTGTATCATATGCATAAATATATTTTTTTCCTTCTTGATTGCATAATATTTCAATTCTATTTAGCATATCATCCAATGTTTCGTAATGATCTTCTCCAAAAGGGAATAGCTTATATCCTTTGTATTTTCCTTGTTCATTGATTTCTTTATCAATGCTTTTTCTTATCATGTTTTTCTTATTATATTCTATAGCTTCTGGTAGTGGATTACATTCTATATCGCCTTTTTCCGAATTCATAAATACACTAATAGTTTTATCTATGTCTTTGTAATACATGTCCCAGCCCAACATTCCTGTTTCTACTGGATTTAGCCCTGTCATCATTGAAGTTGTCGCTGCTACAGTTGTTGCTGGAAAAAAACAGTTGTTATGGCTTTTAATCTATTTTTTTATTAAAAATGAATTATTTTTCCAGCATTCTATCCATTATGTTTGATCTCATACCATCACATAGAATTGTTACTACATTTTTTTGGATTGTATTCATTCAATATTTCATCAATATATTGAAGTGTATTATGTTTATATTCTAGATTAAAAATATTTTCTTATTGAGCACGCTAAATTTGTTAAACATTCATTATAATTATTTTTAACTTTCATTTTGTACCTCCGTGGGATGAACTCTACTATTTTTTTATAAAGTATAACATTAAATTTCTCTATCTACATCTATTTGTTCTATTAAATACGTTCCTAGTACCTGAGTTCCATTTTTTTAATAACATATTGTAACTACTATGATTATGTCCATGAATATTATATGGAACTTTATTTTTATATAAATACTCAGTTATTCCTTGTAATCCACTGTGCACAACATCGTTTGAACTCTCTACTGTTAATGGACCTGTATGTGACAATAGTATATCCACTGATTCCATTTTGTTTAAAAAAATCAACACTTTTCTTCATGTGTAAATGATGGAAAACTTTCTTGTTTATACTTATAGCATCCTTGTATTCCACCTATTCTAATCCCATTTATTGTTACTATTTTTTTCCGTTCAAATCATTTATTCCATAATGTCTTAAAAATTTCAAATTCATCGTGATTTCCTAAGATTCCTACTATTTTTTTCTTTTTGGAACATATTGCAAAAATGACTTCATAATCACTATATGTTACATCTCCTAAAAACGCAGCATAAATCATAATTTCTAGCATTCCTGATTTTATCTATTAAACTAGAGCTATGTACCAAAAGTCCGTGAGTGTCTGTGATTATTAATAGATTTATATTGTTCTGAATTTTTCTACAATCTCCGAATTTTTTTATATAATTTTTCTTCATTTATTTTACCAAATTTATGTCTTTTTAATACATTAAATAAGTTTATCATCATAATTCTTCTTTCTTTGGCTGTTTTTTTGCTATGAAAACATCGTCATATTGAACCTAATAAGTTCATCTATAGAAATAATTCTTCTACTTCTTTCATTTATGTTACATTTGAAATTTAGCAATGGATAAAAATGAAACTCCTTCTGTAATTTTTAACTTTTTGCAATCGTCTTCCCATTTATTCCATCTGAATAATTCATAAAATTTGTTAATGCTTTGATTATTGTTTAGTATCCAATCTAAAAATTGAGTATAGTATATATTTAAATTTTTCCCATTCATTTTGTGTCAGGAGCAAAATAGTATATTAAATCATCTTTTAGTGCAAATAACCCACCTAAAAACATCTTCTCCTACTATTATGTCCATATTATTATCTTTATTATATAATTTATTTTTTTCTACTACATTTATATCTCCACAACCATAAATTCTAATCCAATGGTCAATTACGATTCCTCCTGAATTAGTAAATTGCTCATAAAAAAATTTGTTTTTGGAATTTGGAATATTTTTTTCTTCAAATTGGTTTTACAGTATCTTTGTCTATTTCCTTATATAGACTTATATTGTTTCTTTTTGTTAATTCTAAAAAAATAATGCATCTGTTTTCATAAAAATTCTCTCTTTTTCTTTTTTTATATTTTTTTGTCATTATTCTCTCACCAAATTATCTTCTCTTGTTTTTAAAGTCGAAAAAAATTAATATTTAAATTTTCATTTGGAAAACAAAATGCTCCATTTGCATCAATATATCCTACTGATTCATCAATTATTCTTTCGCCATTGTTAGGATTTAATCCTAAAGCCACAAATTTCATTAGATTTAGAATTTTTCAACGGCATTTTTTTAACAATTATGCCATTACTATTTTGTTTATATGTTCTTCCATCATATCTTTTTGAAAAAGAACCAATTTTATATATTTCATTATTAATGGAATAATATATGTTAGGGAATCTAAAAAAATTAGCACTACCAATGTTATTTATTTTTCAGGTTTTATTGGTTGAATTATTGATATTCCATTTGAATTTTTCTGCATTTGGTATTGAAATCCTAATATTCCAAAAAGCGTTAATACTTCTATTATCAAATGCCATCTTTGCATAAGTGGATAAATCTTGGTCGGAAAAAAATTTTTCATAATGGAGTTTTTTTGGATGAGTATGGAAATGAAATACACTTGCTGTTATTGAATTTTGTTTATATTCTTTTAATTTATTATTTAACTCCTTATATACTTGATCTGTTGGATTAGCGCTTCCACCTGAGATTAATGCATCCTCACACTGAAAATCTGAAGTAAAATAATCAATTATGATTGCAAAAGGATTTTTCACTTTGTCTGCCAACAAAAACAACCCGTTTCACTTTCTAGATTATTTGTTTTTCTTTATCAATGTTGATAATTTCAGATATGCATTTTCATTAAATATTATTTTTGTTTTTATTCCCATTTCATCTACTGTAGGAATATTTTTTTATATTGATCATAACTAACACTGTCTATTACATTACTTACATTACTCATTATTATAAGTCTCCTTTTTATAATTATATTAATAATATTATATTATCCATTTATTGCAAATATGTAAATATATTTCATTATCATTGTATATGTCAACAAAATATAGGCAATTTTTTATCTCTCGGATAATCTTTCAATATTATTGCCAAAATTACTTTTATATTTTTCAAAGTTTACTTAATAAAACAAATTAAATAATTGATTTTTAATTCGCTTATTTCTTGGTATTTTAATATTTCTTTTATTAATTTATTTTTTTGTTTGTATTATATGTACTCCTATTGAATCTTTCTTGCTTTCTTTTTGATAAAAAGCTGTTTTTTTAATATTTTATTCTTTCTTACATTCTCTTCTATTTCTTTTTATCCATTCTTCTGCACTTATATCTATTGGTATTGGATTTTCTATATCATCTATAGTGAATCCTTCACTTAACTACACACCTTTGATAATGCATTTGCTCCATATATTCCAAAGGCTTTTTCTTACACTACAAAAATCTTTTTCTTTAATTTACTAAATATCTGGGACATTCTAATTCAAATAAAACTTTAAACACTTATTCTCATTTATTTAATACTACATCTTCTTAAGTAATTAATACAATCAATAAAGCTAGAAATACTGTTGAAAACTAGCTATTTTTTTGTTAATATGGTTCTACAAGTGGTTCAGAATATAAAAATTATTGTTTTTAATAAAATGAAAAGACTTAGTTTTTCCTTATTTTACTAAGACTTTTTTTATATATTTTTTGTCCACACCCAACTTGGCATATATTAGTATTTTGTAATACAATTACATTTTCTTAATTTTTAATACCTAATACACCATATTTAGATTGTTCTTCTGGAGAATAATATTCTTCCATATCTTTTGGATCAGCTATATTTTTCTTCATCATATCCCATTTCAACCTTATCAAAGTTTTTATATAATTCTTCAAATGACGGATAATGATATAAATTTTCTATTTCAACTAGCATTTTTTTCATCATTAGTTCTATTTGTAAATTCAATTAAATCCTTAATTTTTAATAATTATCTTTTTTTCATCGTTTAATCTCAATTCTATAGTTTTTGTTCCATTTTTATTCGTTCAAATGGTTCATTGTTTAATTTCATTTCATGTTTCATATTGTTCGCTTCCTTTCATTATATTTTCTTTATCATCGTTTCCATTCTTGTATGATAGTTTTTCTTATTATAAAAAAATCCTTACCAATATCATTGTAAGCAAATACATCGACTATTACATATTCACATCCAACTGATTTAAAAATATTCTTCCATTTTATTTATAAGTTCTTGTCCTATGCCTTTACTTCTAATTTTATTTGTAACAATTAATTCTATAATTTCTCCTCTTTTTGGACATTTATAGTCTAGATAATCATATTCATCATAAGGAAATATGCAACCCATAATTAAACCAATTGCTTTATCATTTTCTACTGCCAAATAACATTTTCCATTATTTTTTTATTAACTTCATTTAAATCTATTATCGCCATTTTTTTTCTCGATATTCAGGATGAAGTTGATCCAAATGATCTTTATCTATTGATATGATATATTCTTCAAGTTCTACTAACAAATCTTTAACATCTTCTAAATATTTATCTTCATATTCTACTATTTGCATTTTTTTAATCACCTCCAATACTTCAAATATCACTTTAGTGTTTTTCATTAAAATTAGGTTTTATTTTATTAAAATAATTCATATGGCTTTCTTTCCATTAATTTAATGATTTATTTTCTCCCTCTAATTTTTGATAAATCCCATATAATATTTTTAAATTCAGTAATAATTACATTACTTGTTTTTTTATAAAACATACATTTTTATCTTGTGAATCGGTCAATATTGATATATCTCCAACTTTAGAAATATTATCTAATTCATATAATTATATAGTAGCTATCTTTTTTTCCATCTAATACAATATTAACTAATCTATCTATATCAATACCAAAAGTCCATCTGTCTGGTTTTATTTAATAAAACTATTATTTTTTTCTTTATTACCTAATTTATTAATTCCTATGTATTCGTCTGTTTTTCAAAGCCACATTTTTATAACATTTAATTGCTCTTTCGTTTCTATCAAATGGCCTTAAAACAATACAATCGCATAAATAATTCTCATAAATATAATTATTAACATAATTAACGACTTTTGTTCCAATTCCTCTAGATAAGTATTCTGACTCGCCAATAAATATATCATACTCAAATACATTATCATATTTTTATTAATTTATCATTCTTTTTATCCCAAACTTTATATACAAAAAGGCTCATCAAACATTTCTTTTAAATATTCATATGCTTGAACATATAATAAATTATACATATCACTTATTTCTATATCTTTTAAATTTCCAATAAATAATTTAAACAATAAATAAGGAGCAATTGATTCTGCTCCATTTATTTTTTTATAAATTGTAAGTTGTCGTTATAGTTTTTCTATAAATTTTATACTTTCATTATAGATTTTTTTGATATTCAATATTATGAACATAATGAGAACATTCTAAAATTATATATTCTCCATTTTGCTTATTATTTATATAATCAATTATAAACTTTCTCCATTCTTCTTTTTGCATAACCTGTTCCTTCTCCATTAGATACAAAAAAATAGCATAGGTACATTGGTATTATCAATACTTTCTAATTTTTTTAGCATTTTCTTTTTATCATTTTTTTGTTTCATTTAACATTGAAGATGTTTCTGTTCTTCTATAAAAAAATAACTCTATATAATTCTTTCTCTTCATCTGTTAAATTTCCATCTTTAATTGCAGAAGAAGAATTAACAATAGATGGTATAAATCTAGTAATTCCTATATCTGCACCAAATTTTACTAAAGTAAGTAGAGTATTATTTATTCTCATATTTTTCATATGCCTTAGGTACCGATGGGTCCAATCCTACTATTCCTTTTTATTTCATCTGGATATTTGTTTGCCCAGTATAATGCTTCAATCCCAGACATAGAATGAGGAAATAAAAATATATTTTTTTGTCTTTTATACCTGCTTTATTCAATGCCTCTCTTGTTTCAAATAAAATTGTATCAATATCTCTATCAATATCACTTATTTCACTAAAACCATAACCTGCTTTTTCTACAACTGCAATTTGATAATTATTTTCAAATAATGAATATAATGTTTTAAAAATCAAGAGTAGGTGAACAAGTTCCAGCTCCAGACATAAATACTAATATTGTATGACTATCAGAATTACCACTTATATAAACATTTATATTATGGTTATTTACTTCTACAAGTTTACCATTTGTTTTTAAACAAGTTATCTTCTTTCTTTAATTTAATTTTTATGATTAACAAAAACTTATTATCATCAATAACAAGAACAGTAAAAATAATAATTCCAATTACAATCATACTAACTTTAAGAATTTTTATTCATACCTTTTTCTCTCCTTAAAATTGCTATTTAATTCAAGCTATAACTTACTATTTTTCTCGTAAGTTATTATAATAAAAAAATGAAGACTACCTTCAAGTTTTTATCAAGTAGTCTTCATATTCAATATAATTTGTATCTAAAAGCAATTTTTTTATCTTTTTCTAAGTTTTATAAATCGTTTCAAACCGTTGATTTTATTGCTTGTTACCACAGCAGTTTTTATATTTCTTTCCACTGCCACATGGACATGGGTCGTTACGGCCTACTTTTTGGTTCTTCGTTACGGATTGTTTTGTCAATTCCACCTTCTTTTGGTGAGATTTTTTTCCGTCTACTAATTCAATTGCACTTGTTTCTTGTAGTTTTGCACTTGTGATTTCTGATGTTTGTTGTCTTTGTGCTCCTTCATCTCTTTCTGTTACATGCATTAATAGTTTTTACTACATCGTATTGAATGTCATAAACCATTTCGTCAAACATATCGAAACCTTCCATACGGTATACGACTACTGGGTCTTTTTGTGCATAAGCTCTTAGACCTACACCGTTCTTTAGTTCATCCATGTTGTCAATGTGTTCCATCCATTTTTCATCAACTATTTTTTTAGTGTGATTACTCTTTCTAGTTCACGCATTGATCTCGCCAAATTTTTCAGATTTTGTATTGTAGATGTTGTGTGCTTTTTCTGATAATTCTTTTATTACATCTTCTGCTTCGAATTTTTCTTGTTTTAAAATGTCTAAGCTTTCAATTCCAAATTCTGTGAAGATTTCTTTCTTTAAGCCTTCGATGTCTTTGCTTTCTTCTGTTATGTATTGTGGTACAATTGTGTTTACTACAGCGTCGATCATGTTTCCGATTTCTGTTGATAAGCTTTCTCCGTCCAATACTTCTCTTCTTTGTTTGTAGATTATTACTCTTTGTTTGTTCATTACATCGTCATATTGTAATACGTTCTTTCTGATGCTGAAGTTTCTTCCTTCAACTTTCTTTTGAGAACTTTCTACTGTTTTTGTTAAGATTCTTGATTCGATTGGCATGTCATCTGATACACCGATTTTGTTGTATACTTTTGTGATTATGCTTCCTCCAAAGATTTTCATTAAGTCGTCATCTAATGAGATATAGAATCTTGATTCACCTGGATCTCCTTGACGTCCTGAACGTCCTCTTAACTGATTATCTATACGGCGTGATTCATGTCTTTCTGTACCAATTATTTTTAATCCGCCAGCTTCGATTACTTTTTTTGTTTTTCGTTTTCGATTCCTTTGTCATAATTTCTTACTAAGTTTCTGAATTCTTCACGTCTTGCTAAGATTTTTTCATCATCTGTTTCATTGTAGCTGTTGCTTCTTCAATTTCTTCAAATGTGTATTTCTTTCTCATGTCTGTTTTTGCAAGATATTCTGAGTTTCCTCCTAGGATAATATCAGTACCACGTCCTGCCATGTTTGTTGCGATTGTTACAGCTTTATATTTACCTGCTTGTGCAATGATTTCTGCTTCTTTTTCATGGTATTTAGCATTTAATACTTGGTGTGGTATTTTAGCTTTGTCTAATAATTTACTTAATCTTTCTGATTTGTCGATTGATACTGTACCTACTAGAACTGGTTGTCCTTTTTCGTAGCTCTTTTTGATATCTTCAATTACTGCATTGAATTTTTCCTGTTTCATTTTTGTAGATAATGTCTGGTAAGTCTTTTTCTTAGAATTGGTTTGTTTGTTGGAATTTCGATTACGTCTAATTTATAGATTTCCTCAAATTCTTGTTCTTCTGTCATAGCTGTACCTGTCATACCTGACAATTTTTTTCGTACATTCTGAAATAGTTTTGGAATGTAATGTTTGCTAATGTTTTTGATTCATCTGCTACTTTTTACATGTTCTTTTTGCTTCAATTGCTTGGTGTAGACCATTGTTGTATCTACGTCCATACATGATACGTCCTGTGAACTCGTCTACGATTAGTACTTCACCTGATTTTACGATGTAATCAACATCTTTTTTCATAATTCCATGTGCTCTTAAAGCTTGGTTAATTGCATGTACTAATTCTGAGTTGTTTTAAGTCGTTTTAAGTTTTTCTAATTCGAATTCTTTTTCTGCTTTTTCTATACCTTTTGCAGTTAATGACGCTGATTTAGCTTTTAAGTCAATTACGTAATCATATTTTTCATTTTCTGCTGCTTGTTCTTCGTCTTTTACATCTTCTTCAATTATTGTTCTTGCTTCTAGTTTTGCTACAAATCTATCTGCTTTTTTTGTAAATATCTGATGCTTGGTTTGCTCTACCTGAAATGATAAGAGGTGTTCTTGCTTCGTCTATTAAGATTGAGTCAATTTCATCGACAATTGCATAGTTTTAATGGTCTTTGTACTAATTGATCTTTGTATATTACCATGTTGTCTCTTAAGTAGTCGAATCCAAACTCATTGTTTGTTCCATAAGTTATGTCGCAGTTATATGCTTTTTGTTTTTCGTTTGGCTTCATATCTGCAATTACTAAACCTACTGTTAATCCTAAGAATGAATAGATTTTTCCCATCCATTCACTATCTCTTTTTGCTAAGTAGTCGTTAACTGTGATTACATGTACACCTTTTTCCTGTTAATGCATTTAAATATGCTGGTAATGTTGCAACTAATGTTTTACCTTCACCAGTTCTCATTTCTGCGATTCTTCCTTGGTGTAAGATTATACCACCAATTAATTGAACATCAAAATGTCTTAATCCTGTAACCCTTTTTGATGCTTCTCTTACTACTGCAAATGCTTCTGGTAAGATATCATCTAGCTTTTTGACCTTCTGCTAATAATTCTTTAAAGTATTCTGTCTTTGCCTTTAATTCTTCATCTGTTAATTCTGATATTACATCTTCAAATGAATTAATTTTTGTACAATTGGCATTACTCTTTTTACTTCTTTTTCGCTGTACCCCTTAAATAATTTCATTTGCTTTCCTTTCCATATGTATATATAAATTTTTCCTTTTTTATTATAGTTGAATAATATCACAAGGAAGTTTAAAAAGTCTATATTTTATTGACATTCATTATAATTTGTTTTTGCTATTTCTTGTTCTATTGTGTCAAATGGATTCATATTTATATATATCTTTTCATTTTTAGTTTTTCTTGTAGTTTTTTTATATCTTTCTTCATTTTTGTCAATATTATTGTTGCTTTGCTTGAATTGTTTTCTATATTTGTTTCTATTAATTTTTGTTGTTATTTCCTTTGATTTATCTGCTTCTTTTTGATTTTCTTTTTCTTCTGATGAATTCGATTCAAATAATGTCATTTTCATGTAGTTTTTGTTACAATATTCAATCATTGCATTTTTTTATTGAATTTAATTGATCCGTATCAACATATAGATTTATTGATAAAATTTGCATATTTTCTACTGATAATCCCATAACTCTAAGTAATTCGCATTTTTCAATATCGTCTACTACTAGTATTTTTAGTGTTTTTAGTACTTCTTGCTCTTTTCTTCTAAATCGCTAATTTCTAATCTATTTACTAATTCTGGTTCTATCTTTATATCAATTTCGCCAGCTATTATATCCAATATTTTTTTGATTTAATTTATTTAGATTGTTTTTGATTATATATTGTAATTTTTTTGATTCTGATGAAATTGCTTCCATTAGTAAAATAGCTGTTGTATATGGATTACCGTTTGTTATGGCTATTTTGATTTTTGCTTTGTTGCTTGTTTTTTTCTTATTTTTGTAATCAATTATAATTTCTTTTAATCTTTTCCACTGAAAAGTTAGGTAATTGTTCTTTTATGGCTAAATCCATAATATCCACTTTGTATTCTTCAATTTGATCTATGATTTTATCTATAATTGATTTCATAATTTTCTCCTTATCTTTGGTTTATATTAATGTTAATATGTGATTTGCCGCTTCTGATGCAGTTTTATAATTTGTTACATCTACAATTATTGTGTTCTCTCCTTCTTTGTTGAATCCACTTTGTTCATGTAGTTGATCACGCTCAATAATCATTTTTTTCTTATTTCATCTTTTGAGTATTTTTTTGTCCATATTGATTATATCTTCTTGATACTCTTTCTTCTAAGTCACATTTTATAAATATATGTTTTGTCATTTCTGGATATATGTATTGCAATCCTCTTCCTGAAATTATTATATTATATTCTTTAAATGATTTAATTATTTCACGTGCAAATTTATATAAATTTTCATTATTTACATTTCGAGCAAATTTACTTACTTTTTCGGCATTTGATGCTGAATGTATTTCTTCATCAGATATTTTGTTTCCTGCAATGTATATTACTGTTGCTCTATCTTCTATTTTAAACTCTACTTGTAAATTTCTCATTAATTCATAGGGATCATTTGGTAAATTTTTTTATTATTTGATTGTTTTAATGCTTGCATGATTCCTCTATATATACTTCCTGCATCTATAAATATGGAATTTGGCACTATGTTTATTAATTCTTTACAGATTGTTGTTTTTCCTGATGCAACATCGCCTTCAATTCCTATTACGATATTTTTCCATGTCTGTCCTCTTTATTTTAAATTTCTAAATAATCTTTTTAGGTATTGACCTGTGTAGCTTAGTGGTTCTTTGCAGATTTTTTTCTGGTTTTTCCTGTTGCTATTATTTGTCCACCTTTTTCGCCACCTTCTGGTCCTAAGTCTACAATATAGTCTGCTGTTTTTTTATTAAATCTAGATTATGCTCTATTGTTAATACTGTGTTTCCTTTATCTACTAATTTTTTTGTAGTATATCCACTAGTCTGTGAACATCATCTATATGTAATCCTGTCGTTGGTTCATCTAAAATATATAGTGTTTTTTTCCTGTTTGAGTTTTTTTGATAATTCTGTTGCTAGCTTAACTCTTTGCGCTTCTCCACCTGATAGTGTTGTTGAGCTTTTGTCCTAGTTTTATATATCCCTAGCCCTACTTCTTTTTAATGTTTGAATTTTATTTTTTTATTCTTGGGACATTTTCAAAAATGTTACTGCTTCTTCAACTGTCATATCTAAAAACATCTGCAATTGATTTTCCTTTATATTTTACTTCCAATGTTTCGTGATTATAGCGTTTTTCCTTTACATACTTCACATGGTACATATACATCTGATAAAAAGTTCATTTCTATCTTGATTATTCCATCACCATTACATGCTTCGCAACGTCCTCCTGGAACATTGAATGAGAATCTTCCTTTTTGATATCCTCTCATTTTTTTGCTTCATTTGTTGTTGCAAATATATCCCTGATTAAATCAAATACTCCTGTGTATGTTGCTGGGTTTGAACGTGGTGTTCGTCCTATTGGTGATTGATCTATATTTATTACTTTATCGATGTGATGTAATCCTTTTTAGCGACTTACATTTTCCAACTTTCATTGTTGAATTATTAAGTTCTTTGTATATGTTTTTATATAGTACATCATTTATTAATGTTGATTTTCCTGAACCTGATACACCTGTTACGCAAATAAAGTTTCCTAGTGGGAATTTAACTGTTACATTTTTTTAGATTATGCTCTGTTGCTCCTACGATTTCTAAGTATTTTTCCTGTTAAGTTTCTACGTTTTTTTCGGAACTGCTATTTGCATTCTTCCACTTAGATATTTTCCTGTAATTGAGTTGTCTGACTTAGCTTATTTCTTCTGCTGTTCCTTGTGCTAAAACATATCCTCCATGAACTCCTGCTCCTGGTCCTATATCTATTACTTGGTCTGCTGCATACATTGTGTCTGTATCATGTTCTACTACAATTACCGAATTTCCTAAATCTCTTAGTTTTTTTCAAAGTTGTTATTAATCTATTATTGTCTCTTTGATGTAGCCCTATTGATGGCTCGTCTAAGATATACATTACTCCTGTTAGTCCACTACCTATTTGAGTTGCTAGTCTTATTCTTTGTGATTCACCACCTGATAGTGTTCCTGCACTTCTTGATAATGTTAAATAATCCAATCCTACGTCTATTAAGAATTGTAATCTTTTTGATAGCTCCTGCATAATTTGTGATGCTATCATTTCTTCTTTTTCTGATAATTCTAGACTTAACAGATATTCTTTAATACTCTGATTGGCATATCTGTTAATTCTTTGATATTTAATGTTCCTACTTTTACAGCTAAAACTTCTGGTTTTAATCTTGCTCCGTGGCATGCACTGCATTCTTGCTCTGTCATGTACATTTCATACCATTGCATCATCCCTGCTGATTTTGTATCACGGTGACGACGCTCCAATGTTGGTATTATTCCTTCAAATGGTGCTCTATTATGATGTGTTCCTGTTGATGATTTATATACAAAATCTATTTCTTCATCGCCTGTTCCATACATGATTTTTTCCATGAATGAACGTGGTAAGTCTTTGATTTTTACGCCTTTTATTTTTACTCCATAGTGTTTTGCTATTGATTCAAAATACATTTGGGCGATTGTGTCACCTTTTTTTCATTGTACTTGATCCATATAGTTTGATTCCATCATATAGTGTGGCTTCTTTATCAGGTACTAGTAAATCTTCGTCCATCTTTTGTAAATATCCAATTCCTGTACATTCTGGACATGCTCCCATTGGGTTGTTAAACGAAAACATTCTTGGTGTTAATTCTTCAATACTGAACCCGCATTTTGGACATGCATAATTTGCACTATATAATTTTTTTCTTCGCTGCCTACAACATCTACAATTACTAGATTATTAGCTATTCTTAGTGCTGTTTCTACTGATTCGGTAAGTCTGGCTCTAATATCTTCTTTTTATTACCAATCTATCTATTATGATTTCGATTGTGTGCTTCTTTTTCTGTCTAATTCAATATCATCCGATAACTCCACTGTTTCGCCATCTACTCTAGCACGGACATATCCTTCTTTTTGATATTCTTCAAATATTTTTTTATATTCACCTTTTTTTCTCACGAACTACTGGTCCTAATATTTGAATCTTTGTTCCTTGTTCTAGTTTCATTATGTCGTCTACTATTTGATCTATTGATTGTTTTTTTCTATCTTAATTCCACAGTTTGGACAATATGGTGTTCCTACTCTTGCATATAATAAACGTAGATAATCATATATTTCTGTTACTGTTCCTACTGTTGAACGTGGATTTTTGATGTTGTTTTTTTGGTCTATTGAGATTGCTGGTGATAGTCCATCAATTGATTCTACTTTTTGGTTTATCCATTATTCCTAAGAATTGTCTTGCATATGATGATAAACTTTCTACATATCTTCGTTGACCTTCTGCATATAGTGTGTCAAATGCCAAAGAAGACTTACCAGATCCTGATAAGCCTGTTATGACAACTAGTTTGTTTTTGGAATTTCTATATTTAAGTTTTTTTAAGTTGTGCTCTTTTGCACCTTTTTATGATTATTTTTATCCAATTTTAACCTCTAATTCTAATCCTCTTTTTTTCTGTTTCTGTTACTGTCTCAAATTCTTTTCATACTTAGCTGATTTTTTTCCTTGATCATCTATTTCTGAAATTCTAACTTTAACAGTATCTCCTACAGCTAGTACATCTTCTACTTTTTCAATTCTTTTTATTTGAAATTTTTGAAATATGTACTAATCCTTCATTGTTTCCTCCTAAGTCTACGAATGCTCCGAATTTTTGCAATTCTTGATACTTTTCCTTCGCATATTTCGCCTACTTCAAATTCTTTTTTACTATTGATTCAATGATTTTTGTGCTTTTTTTAGCATTTTTCTATATCATCACAGTAAATTGCTACTTTACCATCATCGTCTATATCGATTTTTTTACTCCTGTTTCATCAATTATTTTATTGATTACTTTTCCACCTGATCCGATTACATCTTTAATCTTTTCTGGATTTATTGTCATTGCAATGATTTTTGGTGCATATTTTGATACTTCTTTACGTGTTTCTGGTATTGCTTTTTAATATTACATCATTGATTATCATTTTTCTTGCTTCTTGTGTTTTTCAAATGCTTCTTTGATAATTTCGTATGTTAAGCTCATCATTTTTGATATCTACTTGTATTGCTGTTATTCCTGTTCCTGTTCCTCCTACTTTGAAGTCCATATCTCCGAAGAAATCTTCAATATCTTGGATATCTGTTATTACAATGTATTTGCTTGAATCTTCTGGATCTGTGATTAATCCTGTTGAAATTCCTGCTACTGGTTCTTTAATAGGTACACCTGCTGCCATTAATGCTAATGTACTTCCACAGATACTTGCTTGTGATGTTGATCCGTTTGATTCCAATACTTCTGATACTAATCTTATTGTGTATGGGAATTCTTCTTCACTTGGCAACATTGGTACTAGAGCTTTTTCTGCTAATGCTCCGTGTCCTACTTCACGACGTCCTGCTCCTCTTGATGGTTTTTGCTTCACCCTACTGAATATGATGGGAAATTGTATTGATGCATGTATCTCTTAATTTCTGTATCAAAAATCAATTCCATCCAATGATTGTGCGTCTGCTTTTGTTCCCAATGTTGCTATTGTTAGTACTTGTGTTTGTCCTCTTGAGAATAGTCCGCTTCCGTGTACTCTTGGAATTAAATCAACTTCTGCCGTTAATTTACGTACTTCGTTTATTTCTCTTCCATCAGGTCTCATGTGTTCATTTAATATGATTGATCTTACACATTTCTTTTTGTAAATCATGTATTGCTGTTGCTATATCAAATTTATGCTCTTCTTCTGCATTTTTCTCCAAACATTTCGATTGCAATATTCTTGATTTTTCTGATACTTTGTCTACATTTGCATTTCTTGTAACCTTGTCTGTTTCTTTTACTGCGTTTGTCATTTCTTCTGTTAATTCATTACATACTCTTTTCAAAGTATTCTGGATTTACTGAGAATGATTTGTATTCAAATTTTGGTTTTCCTATTTCATCCCTCATAGTTTGGATGAAGTCACACATTTTCTTAATTTCTACATGTGCTGCTTTTTATCGCTTCTAACATTATTTCATTTGAAATATTGTCTGCACCTGCTTCTATCATTGTTATCTTTTCTTTTTGTTCCTGCTACAGTTGCTTTTCATTCTACTTTTTTTGCTCTTTTGCTCGCAGTTTGGATTTATAATTATTTGGTCATCTACATATCCTACTGCTACTGCTGCTGATGGACCTCCCCATGGAATGTCTGATATTGCTAATGCTGCAGATGTTCCGATTTGTGCACATACTTCTGGGCTGTTTTCTTGATCATCTGATAATACTGTGTTTACTATTACTACATTATTTCTAAAGTCACTTGGGAACAATGGTCTGATTGGTCTATCAATTGCTCTTGATATTAATACTGCACTGTCTGCTGGTTTTCCTTCTCTTCTATTATAGCTTCCTGGAATTTTTCCTACTGAATATAGTTTTTCTTCGTAATCAACTGATAGTGGGAAGAAGTCGATATCATCCTGTGCTTCTTTCGCTGCTGTTACGTTAGTCATTACAGTTGTTTCACCATAACGTACTACTACTGAACCATTTGCTTGCATTGCAAATTTTCCTGTTTCGATTGTTAGCTTACGTCCTGCTAACTCTGTTTCATAAATTTTAAACATTTATTTTCCTCCATTTTTTCTTGTGACTATTAATATAGTGTAACCTCTATAATATTGATTAATAACATTATACAAGCTACTAACCTATATTTAATAATCCAATATAATGATACACTAAAAGCCTTGATTTTGCAAGAAAACCAAGGCTGATTTTTGGATGTTTTTTTAGAAGAGTTTAGCATAGTGATGTATCTATTAAATCCATCCATTTTATATAATTGTTATTTATTTTTTTCTAATCCATAACCGTTTAAAAAAATCTTGAAATATTTCTTCCTTCTCATTAATTTTCAAACTTTTCATAAAATAATAAATATCTAAATATTTTTGTTGATATTCCTAATTCTCCTAAATCAATAAAAACTGATTTCATCATTATTTATTAATATGTTTGGCATACTGTAATCGCCGTGTGTCAAGACTTTATCATTTGGAATATTTTCTTTCATAAATTTTATTATTGATTCTTTTGTTTCATCTTTTATAATTATCTTTAATCTCTGGATATATGATTTCAAATTTAATGAGAAAAATTAGATAGTAATTGTTCTGGAGAATATTTATTAAATGGACAATTTTCTATATTGACTTTATGGATTTGATTTAAGGCTTTTTCCTAATTGATATCCTATATTATCAAATTTAAATGATGGGGATCCTTCTTTATATTCCATTATCAAATATTTTATATTATCTTTTTCATTATAATAGTATGCTTTTTGGTGTATTTAGTTTTCCTTCAACCCATTTTTAATCTTTCATATTCTTCTTTTTAAATTATTTTTTTGCTTTCTATGTATTGAATTTTTAATATTACTTCTTGATGATTTGATTTTAATTTTGTTTTAAATACTTTTGTGTCAGATCTTCCTAATTTTAGTTCTTTTTAATCCATTTTTATCAATTATATTGTATATTTCGTTGTCTTTTATTAGTTTTTTTTGATATCTGCTTCTATATCTGTTTTAATTCTATATACCGTTACTTCTCCTATAAAAATCTAAATATTCTGATGCATTTTTATTGATGTTATAGCAATATTTTCTATTGCTTCTTTTATGGTTCTAAATTTTTGTTTTGAATGTTATTTGTGCTTCTATTTCTTCTCCTGTAGTATCATCAACTAATTTAATTGTTGCTTCTTTTTCTAATTTGTCTTCTTTTTGTAATTATTAGATTTTTCTATTCCTTTTTATATCATTAAATATCTTTGTTGATATTTTTAGTTTATTCATGACATTCTCCTATTTTTAATCCTTTAATTCTGACCTTAATTTTTCCGTTCATTTCTTTTTGAGTTCATCATTATTCCATCTCCGATGTAAGCTATATCTCCATCCATTAAATAATCGTTTACAAATTTATTATTTATAACAGTTAAGAAATCCCCTAAATCTTCTCTCTTAATCCATTTGGGCAATTGCTTTTTTCTTTTCTTCTTCGGACATTTCTTCCTTTGTATCTGAATTTATTTTTCCAAATACTATATATAGGTGGGAATATCTATTTACACCCTTTATAATCTGCATAGAAGTGATTGTGTAGTATGAAAAACGCTTTTTCTGGTAATGGTTACATCTGTGTATCCTGTTTCTTCTCTTATTTCTCGTATTGCTGCTTCTTCGGGTGTTTCTCCTTCTTCTATTCCTCCTAATACAAATGACTTACATATTCTGTTTGGTGAATCTACACACAAATATGTATTATCTTTTTCATTTTTTTATTACTGCAATTACACTTCTTCTAAATTTTGTTTCTATATCAGGCCTTAGCGTTTGCTCTCCAGTTCCTCTAAAATATGGTGCTACTACTTGCTTTATATGGCAAATTATATTTCTTTGCTAATTCAAAATGTTCTGGTATATGCGCTGGAACTAATAATGTTGCCGTATTTTGTAAATTATTGTCATCTAGTATTATTATTTGAAGATCTTCTCCTGTTATTGGATGTTTAGCTGTAAGCATTGATACATCGTTATTGTTAATATAATTATTATTTTTTTGCCAATTGCTATCGCTGTTACGCCATATATTAATTCCCATATTCTAATTTAGCTGGAATTTTTTTATTCCATTTGATAACTCAATTTCAAATTCTTTCATAACATACTCCTTCATATTTTACTAGATTTTCGCTTTATAATACTATTTGTTGCTGTCTAATCTTCAATATCTCTATTAAATTCTTTTGTTATTTCATGTGTACTAGTTAATTTATAATCTGCTTTCTTATACTTTTCAATTCTTGTCTTATTTGCTTCATACATTTGATTATATAATTCTGTTATTGTTTTTAATTTTTCTTCTTTCATATTTAATGGACTATTACCTAATGATTGTTTCAATTTTTGTTCATCGATTGGATTAACTTTTTGACATCATATATGAAATCACTTCCAGTGCAGATGAATTTATTGCTCCTGTTTTATTGTTCTTTATTTCTAACATTCTTAATTTATTTGCTGGGATGTCATTCGTTGTTGTTCTTCCGTCTATATAATTTCTTTTCGTTTTCGATACCTGATTTATCAAATACTAAAAATTCTATCATTTTCTAATGTTTTTTTAAATATTCGGCAATATTTAATTTTTGTTCCATAAGACAATACTGCTGTCATTAAAAGAACTCCATCAACTCCTTCTGAAAAAAACATAATATTGCCTTTTTGTTCCCCTGCATATTTGCTATTCTTTCCAATTGTTCTTTTTAATCCGTTTTTCAATATTAAGTAAATTATTTTTTTATTAGTTTTTATGATACAATAATTCTTCCATTATATGCTCCTTTTTGATATATATTACATTAATTTTTATTTAATATACAATTATTTTTATGGTATAATTTGTTTGGAGGTGCTTTATGACTCATATATTAAAATTACAACCGAAGTTTTTTTGATTTTATAAAAGATGGAACAAAACGAATTGAACTTAGACTTTTTGATGAAAAAAAGGTAACAAATTAATATTAATGATATTATTGAATTTAAGAGAGAACCTGAACAAATTGATTCTTTAAAGGTAAAAAGTTATTGGTTTGCTTTAGATATCGCTCTTTTTGAAGATTTGTTTGAAGATTTTCCTATCGAAATTTTGGCAGATAGTTCTATGACTAAGGTTAAATTACTTAATGCTCTTGAAGAATTTTATACTCCTAAAAAGCAAGAGAAATATGGTGTTTTAGGTATTAAAATAGCAAAAATATAAAAGTGTACAATTAGTACACTTTTTTTAGTTTTCATATTTTTAAAAATTTCACAATTTTTTTAATTTATATTTGCTGTAATCGCCATCAATTGGTTCTCCTTCAAAATAGCATTTTGCATAAATGCTTACACCTGCATGTGTAACAACTAAGATATCTTTTTAGGATATTTTGCTTACTATTTCTTTAAAAAAATTTTCTATTCTTTTTCTAAAATCATTTAATGGTTCAATATTATATCTTGTTTCATTTGGATCTGTAAAATCAACTAAACTTTGATATTCTGATTTTAATTTTCCTTCAAGTTCTCCATTACTTCTTTCAATTATTCTGCTATCTTCAATAATTTCTTGGTTTGTTATGATTTTTGCTGTTTGCATTGCTCTTTTTTTAATGGGCTTGAATATACAATATCAAACGTTTTTACCTTTTAATTTTTCTGCTGTTTCTTTTTGCTTGCAGTATTCCTTTTTCATTTAATTCAATATCTTTTCTGCCTTGATTTCGTTTTTTTCTAAATTCCAATTTGTTTTGACCATGTCTAACTATGTATATCATTTTTAATCTCCTTATCTTTTTAAGATATTATATCATTATTTTTAAAATATTATGTTATAATTTTATTAATTAACTTTTTAGGAGGCTATTATGAATCTACTTTTTAAGATTACTGATGAAGATGTTGGTGAAAAATATATCCTATGAATAATCCTGATACAAGAAATGCAGTTCGTGTAATTTTAACGAATGACTCTGGACAGGTTGCTTTTGCTTAATAAACAGAAAAAGAATGAATTCAAGCTTATTGGTGGTGGTGTTGATGATGGTGAAACATTAATTGATGCATTAAAACGAGAGGTGTTAGAAGAGTCCGGATGTGAAATCACTGATATATCTGAAATTGGTTTTGTTGAAGAATGTCATACTAAAAACAATTTTGTTCAAACTTCTTTTATTTTTTTAATGCTAAGGTTTTACATGATACTCATGTACTAAACTTGACCGATAGTGAGATTGCTGAAGGTTCAACTTTGTGTTGGTTTGAACCACATGAAGCTTTAAATAAAATTAATGATTGTTACAAAAACTTGCAACCTTCTGAATATAGTAATATATTTGCTACCAAAAATGATTAATAGAAGGGATTATTCTATTTTAAAAATATTATTTGGATAATATTAAATAATTACTAATTTTTAATGCTTATGTTTAAATAGATAGGATAAGTTTATAAGTACTTATCCTATCTAACTTTTTATTTATCATATTTTATATGGTCTATCACCTTTTTATTTTATTGTTTTTCAATAAAAATCTATAAAAACCAGAATCGTCTGCTTGACCTATTTTTATCTTCTTCCGAAAGATAAATATCATATTTATTAACTTTTCTATTAACTAATATTGAGCTTAGTGGGTATCCTTCTATCATATCTTTAGCTGGTGTATCCACTAAATAATATTCGCTTGTCATGTCTGTGTAAGTTGACATTTTGCCATCTTTTTATTATAGCCATTCCCGATATCCACTTTGTATTTAATTTTCCATCTTTTCCATACATTTTAACTAAATTAATGTAATACTCAATCATTTCTTCATCATTTAATCTTTTTCCATTAACTCTTCTAACAAATACGCCTGGTTGTTTATCTTCTGGAATATCATCTATATACATAGTGTCGTCCATTGCCATAGTTGTTATTTTTTTGTAACATTATAATATGCCTTTGCTTTTAATTTCAGCATTTTTCGATGGCTGTTTTGCCATTTTCTTCTACTTCAAGATTAATATTAATATCTTTTTAATGATTTCAATAATATTCCTCTTTCCAGTAATTTTTTTCTTTAAATCTGTTAACTTTTGATTCATTTCCTGTCGCAAATAATATTTCTTTCATTTTATCCCCTATATTTATTCTTTTTAAAAAATTTCTTTATTTATTATATAATCTTTTGTATCTTTTTTTCAAATACTATAAAAAGTAATGTTAATAATCTAATTGTTTTATTTTTTTCTATCATTTTAGTCACGTATTCGCTTTTTAATCTTTTGTATTCTTTTTCTATCATTGATCTTTTCTTCTATTAATTTTTTTGTTTAAAATTTGAATATGCTATTGCTTCTTTTTCATTTTTCTAAAAAAATATTCTTTTAATAGTATAAATTCTTTATATCTATTTGTATCTTTTAGTGCTAGATGAATGTGTATGTCACCGCTTTTAGTTTCTTCGTTTGTTGATGCAAAAATTGATATTCTTCAGTCTTGCTTTTTGTCACTTGGAATATAATTTATGCTTTCTAAGATTTTTTTGCTATTTCATGCAATTCTTTTTATCCTTGGCTCCTATTAAAATGTCTCATGATGTTTTTGCCATATTTTATTGATGGTATTGATGTTGAACCCTACATGGGATATTTCTATATTTTTATTGATTCTATCTTCTAATTTTTTTGTTTTTATTTCTTTGAATTTCTTTTTGATTTTCATTGTAATTTTTGTTCTTCTAGTTTTACCATTTTTATTCCTTAAATATTAATATAACATTCATTTTTCAAGAATTCTTTTATTTTTAATTCATCTTTTCCTTCATAATATGGAATAAGTAATTCTTTAAATTTGTCAGTTAATTCTGCTGGTATACTTATTATTCCTTTTCCTTTTGAAATTAAATAGTGATTACTGAATATAACGGCTGTTCTTTTTGTTTCCATCTAAATATATTTGTTTTTTTCATTGTATATAATAATAATTCTATTGCTTTTATCAATATCTTCTTTTTCACTATTTAATATCATATTTAATTCTTCTTTAATAGTGGCTTCAATTGGGAAAATCTGGTTTCCAACTTGTTCCTCCCTATTGATACTGGCACATTTCTTATTTTTCCAGCAGATATATAAAAACCTTCTTGAACTAATTTATTTATCTCGCATAATAATGCAAAGTTTGTATCGCTCATTATTACATTTTTATTTAATATAAACTCCCATGCATGTTTTTAGATTTATAATTTTCATAACATCTTCAGATGTCATGTTATTTACTTTTTCCACCTTCAATTATGTTTTTCAGTGTCTGCATAAGTTGTTGCGACTCCTTCTAATATTGCTTGTTTATATATTGTATCTACTAATTGTCTTTTTGCAAAATCAATATTTCTTTCTACTGTTTCAGAAATCTCATTTTTCAATATAATTTAATTCCTTTAATTTCTTATTTATTTCACGAATTTGCTTTTTCAATTCTCTTGCTTTTAATGCTATTAGAAAAATTAAATTGTATAGTTCTTCACTATATTCACCAACATATTTAGTTAATGATACTCCATCTTCTCTGTAATGAACATATATATATTTGTTATCGCCTTTTTCTCTTATTTCTACTGAACCATATATTAGTGAACTTAGCTTATGTTCTAATACTTGTTTACTTTTGAAGTAGATTCATTATTTCTATAGTCTCGCTCATTTTTCACTCCCTATGTGAAACATTTTTATTAATTTTTAAAAATTTTGTTTCACATCTTTATTATAGCACTTATTTTTAAAATGTGAAACATTTTCAATCATTTTCGTCATTTTTTTGTTTCACACTTTTTTGATATTAAAAAGCAAGCAAATGTCGAATAATGTCGATTTTGCTTTGTTTTTATGTATTATTTGCTTATTAGTTTGCAGAATCCTTTTTACCTTTTTTTAAGAATTAATTCTTCTGATAACATTTTTCGCTGTTATAATTAATTGTATATCTTCCACTTTGTTGTCATTTAATGTTATTCCACCTTGAGCTATTAATGTTTTTAGCTTGTCCTTTTGATTGAGCGAATCCTGCTAGAATAATAGCGTCTAAAAATACTTGTTTCTGCTTCGATTTCTATAGTTGGCATGTTTGCATTGTTTGCGCCATTTCCAAATAGAGCCTCTGAAGCTTCTTCTGCTTTTTAGCTTCTTCTTCGCCATGAATTAATTTTGTTATTTCATATGCTGCAATTTTCTTAGCTTTGTTTTAATTCTTGTCCTTCGACTGCAGTTAATTCTTTGATTTCATCAAGTGGTAGATATGTTAACATTTTTTTAAAAACGTTTTCAATGTCTGAATCGGCTACATTTCTCCAGTATTGGTAGAATTCGTATGGTGAAGTTTTTGTCTTTATCTCAGCCATAATGCGCCTTTCTCTGTTTTTTTCCCATTTTCTTTCCTTCTTTTGTTGTTAGAAGTTTAAATGTGAAATGCGAAGGCATCATCATGTCCTAGTTTTCTGATTAATTCTGCTCCCCCAATGATGTTTGACCATTGATCATTTCCACCTATTTCTAGTTTACATCCAAATTGATTGTATAAATGTAAGAAGTCATAAGATTGTAGTAACATGTATCCCATTTCAAAGAATGTCAAACCTGTTTCTAATCTTGTTTTTATAGCATTCTGCTGCTAACATTCTATTTACTGAAAAATTTTGAGCCTATTTCTCTCATGAAATCAATGTAATTTAGATTTAATAACCAATCTGCATTGTTTACGATTCTGGCTGCATTTTCACCTTCAAAATTAACGAATCTTGCTATTTGTTTCTTGATTTTCTCAACATTTTCGTCCATTTCTTCACGTGTCATCATTCTTCTTAAATCAGTTTTTCCTGATGGATCTCCGATTGCTGCTGTTCCTCCACCAATTAAGATTAATGGAGAGTGTCCAGCTTTTTTTGCAAGTATGAAGCTACCATTAATCCTACATAATGTCCAATGTGTAAGCTATCTGCTGTTGGATCTATTCCAATGTAGAATGGTACATTTCCTTCATCTAAGTGTTTTATTAAATTTTTCTCTGTCGATGAATTGTTCAATAATTCCTCTTTTTCTAATTCTAAAAATATATTTTTTCCACTTGCAATCTCCTTTATTCATATTTTGTTGCTGGATTTTCAAATTCCTCTAATCTTCTTTTGGTAATTTTCTATTGCAATATCTTCAAATGCTATTGTGTCTTTAATATTTAATAATCTTAATATATATTTTGCAAAAATGGATTGTTTACTAGAATTGGTCCTAGAATGTATGTTCCAAAGCAATTGTTTAATCTGATTCCTTCTGAACTTACTTTTCTTTTATTTATTCCGTCGCCTCTAATTGTATTAAATGCATAATATTCTTGATTATCTCCATAAGTCATACTGAATTGTGCTTTTAAATCCTAAAAATTTTTGGTTTTTTTGCCTTTTTCAATTTCCATTTCGCCTAAATACATTTTGCTGTATCTATGCATCATGTCTCTTTTTGAATACAAATCCATTATGCCTAATCCTTGAACTTTAGTTCCATCTTCATTTTCAATGTATTTTCCTAGTATTTCAAAAGCATTTCCTGTGAACAACATTACGGTGTTTTTTTATTTTATTAATTCTTCCAATCTTGCTTTTATATGGTTTCTAGCTTTTTATGACTTCTTCTTGTGTTCGTTCTGTCATTGGTGCTAAATATATCATGTCTACATTTTGTGTTACAAATGCTGGTTCATCTGTAAAGTTTGTATTAATTATTTCTACATCATTTATTGATTGTTCTAATAATTTTATATTGAACATATCTCCAAATAGATTACATGTTTCTGGGTATAATACTTCGATTTTAGTCATTTGCATTACCTCCCTCTATTTTTTTGTAAAATTACATCTCTTGCATTTCTTTGTAAATCGCCATTATAGATATCATATAAAATATATATTTCATTAGCATCTGCTATGTCTACATATTGTCCCTACTTGATTTACGTCAAAAATCATATACTAATTTTTTTCTTTTTGGTACACCTGCTAATAATAATCTTAGATAGAAATCTTCAGATCTCTTTCCTCCTATTACTATTTTTGGTTATATGTTTTGCATTTAAAAATTCAAAGTCTGCATCATACATCCATGTTGAGTTTTCTGATGAATCTTTTGCATCATATTTATCGTCCAATAATAGAATGATTTGTTTGTTGGCTTTATCCCTATTTAAAAAGTCGAAGATACATGATAATGCTACTGGATTTTTGCCCTTTACATAGATTTCCTATTATCTTAATGCCATTTTTTTCTCTACTTCATTATATCTTGATTCTACAATATGTAGGTTATTTATTTGTGATTGAATATCTTTTGTTGATATTCCCAATGTATATAATGCTGTGATTACTGCAATTTCATTGTAAATATTGAATATTTGGCTTGAGAATAATTTAAATTCTTCCTCTTTGTTATCAACTTTTACAATGATTTTTTTGATTTTTGAAATCTATTGTTTTTATTGATATATCTGCTGTTGGTGATTTAAAAATCACAGTTTGGACAATAACAATTTCCTATGTGATGATATCTTACATAGTTATATTCTAGTTTTTGTTCCACATTTTGGACATATTCTTTGATCGTTGATGATGTTTAATGGTGTATCTAAATCAAATGGTTGTTTATCTATTCCAAAAAAATATTCTTGTGTTTGATTTAGTTCCTAGTCTTGAACTTATTGGGTCATCTGCGTTTAATATTAGAATTGTGTCCTCTGGTAAACCTTTATTTATTATGCTTGATATAAATTCTGGATGGGCATTTCTTTTTTTATTGAGTCCCTGAATAGGTTTGTACATAATACGTATGTTGGTTTTAATATATGGATATATTTTGATTGATGATCTTTCATCTACTTCAAATACTGCAATATCAAACTTTGCTTTATTTGATATTTTTTTGTTCCTTTAACTAAACTGCTTGCTATTCCTGCATCTATGTTTGATCCATAGTTGTTATCCAATACTTTATAACCTAATCCTGTTAATGAATCAATGATTAAGTTGTTTGTTGTTGTCTTTCCATTTGTGCCTGTTACACAGATTATTTTTAGGCTTTGCTATTTTTTTCCTAAAAAAGTCTGGGCATATATTTATTGCTAATCTTCCTGGGAATTGTGATGCATTTCTTCCTAATAATCTAATTACTGCATAGGCCAATTTTGATAATATTAATGCTATATAAAAACGAAACATGTTTTTCTCCTTCTTATGTATGTAAAAAAACGCTTCGAGCAGAATATACTCGAAGCGATTTCTACTATATATTATTAATAGTTTTCTGCTTTAATTTCAAAAGAATGATTTTGGGTGTGAGCATACTGGGCATACTTCTGGAGCATATTTTTCCAATTACTATATGTCCGCAATTTCTACATTTCCAAATTCTTTCGTCATCTCTTGAGAATACAATTCCTTCTTCGATATTTTCTAATAATTTTTTTATATCTTGCTTCATGTTCTTTCTCAATTTTTTTCCAACTTCTCTGAATAAGAATGCGATTTTTGTAAATCCTTCTTCTTCTGCTGTTTTTGCAAAAATCTTCATACATATCTGTCCATTCATAGTTTTTCGCCTGCTGCAGCATCTTTTTAAGTTTTCTGTTGTTTCTGGCATTTCATTATTATGTAATAATTTAAACCAAATTTTTGCATGTTCTTTTTTTCATTTAATGATGTTTCTTCAAATATTGCTCCTATTTGTTCATAACCATCTTTTTTTAGCTTTACTTGCATAATATTGATATTTTGTTGCAGCTTGTGATTCTCCTGCAAACGCTTTCTTTAAACATTCTTCTGTTTTTGTTCCTTTTAATTCCATTTCTATTCTTCCTTTCTTATTTTTATATTACATTAATTTATTTCCGCAGAATGGGCAGAATTTTGCTTCTGCTGGTACTTCTTTACCGCATTCTGTACAGAATTTTTTTGAAATTGGTTGTGCATTTTCACCTTCAGGAGCTGGTGTTGATACTATTGTGTCAACTACTGGCGCTACTGGAGCTTCTACATTAGCTACTGGTGCTTCTGCATTAGCTACTGGAGCTTCTGTGTTTGCAACTGGTGCTTCTGTATTAGCTACTGGAGCTGTTTGTGGTTGCTCTTGAACTGGTGCTTGAGGTTGTGTTTGATATGGATCATATTGAACAGCTTGTGTTGTTTGTGTTGGTTGCACTGGCATTCCTCCTGTGAAGTTATTCATCATTCCTAATCCCATGAATCCTGCTGTTGCACCATTTGAATTTTCTGCTGCTTTTTTTCTAATGCGTTTGCATAAGATGATGCAATCTTGCCTTGTTGTAATTGTGAATTTGATGCCATTTCATAATTATCAATTTTCTTTTGAGAATCTTCATCCAATGATACTGATTCAATTGCAAAACTTAATAATTGTAATCCTCTATCTCTAATTGGTTGGTCAAATACTCTATCTGCTAAAAACATGCATGATTTCATCTGTTTGGCTTGGTAATTCCAATACTGGCACTTTATATTTTTGATGTTCCTAATTCATTTAAAACATTTTTGAAGTGCTGCCATAACTTCTGATTGCATTTGTTTGATTATATCTTCACGTCTATATACATCCTGTGTTCCGGCAATTCTATTCATGAATAATCCGAAGTCTGATACTTTAAATGTATATGTTCCATAGCAACGAATTCTAACGCTATAAGGTGCTACTGTACCTGTTAATAACATTACTGGATGTGACCAATCTTGGAATGGAATTGGTGTTGCTGTTCCAAATTTTATTATGCATTATTTCTTTAACATTAAAGAATAATACGTATTGTTCTTTTGCTGATTGTCCATTATAGGTAAATCTTGCAAACATTTCTTTGAATGTATTTTTTTAAATTGTCCTGCGAAGAATGATGGTGTTGATGATTCATCAAATTTATAAACACCTTCTTCTGCTGTTGCGTCTATTACTTTACCATTGTCTACAATGATTGCACATTGTCCTGGTTGTACTATAATAGTTGATCCTGCTGAAATTACATTATTTGGTGTTGATACTTTCTTCATCAAAAATTTCATTTCCTAAATCTTCACAACGAATGGCTTCTTTCCATTGATCATGTAGTGTGCTTCCTATAGCACTTGCTGCTGCTTTAATTAATCCCATAATTTCCTCCTTATTTTTTTCAATATATATTTATTGAATTTATGTCTTTTGCACACAATTAGTTTATTCTAAATTAGCAAATAAGTCAAGGTTTCTATGCTTTTTTTATCTCTTTTTTTAATATAAAAAAATCCGGCATTTTTCATGCCGAATTTTCATTTATTTTTATGATATTTTACTTAAGTTTGATAATACCCAACCGTAATCTGTTGTTGTTATTACACTTCCGCAATATGGGCATTTTCCTGATGATGTGATTGTTGTTGGCGCTCCACAGTTTGGACAGTTTGTTATCTTTGTCTCTCCTGATGCTGTATTTGTTTTATTTCCTGTTGTTCTTGAGAATGTTAGTCTATATGTTCCATAATCTTCTTCGTTTGGATCACCTATTACAATTTGTTTTGTTTTTAGAATCAATAATGTAATCTATTTGTTTTACATCTAAGTCAATTTCTAGAACATCTTTTCCTGCTTGTTGTCTAAATCCTGAATATCTTTCATTCAATACTCCAACTCTATCCATTCTATTTAATTGGCCTTTATCAAGATATTCTTGTAATTGATTTCTATGTTGTTCGAATAGTTCGTTACTTTCAAATGTTCTGATATCTTCCCCAATCACCTTTAGACCAAGCTGCTTGTAATCTGATATACACATCTCTTGCAAATGCTTTAAATTCTTCTGGATTGAAGTTTGGATCAATTGCTTTTTACTGAGCTTTAATACTGATTCTTCGCTTTGTGCGCTTCTAGTATTATTGTTGTTTCCGAAATTGAAATCAAAATCCGGATTTAGTATTTTATCCATTGCTTCATTATATTTCTTGATGTTTGGATTATTTCCAAATTTCTTTTCTCAATGCTCTCCAAATTGCTAACGATCCTATTATTAGTAAGAATATCCATGGATGTCTGATTGCAAACATTATCAATCCTATATTGCCTAATATTGAACTGCTTGATGAATAGCTACTTCCGCTTGATGATCTTCTTGATGAACTGCTTGAGCTACTTGATGATCTACTTCCACTTGATGAATAACTTTTAAAATTTCCTACATCTGCATAAACTTTATCGTTTGCTGTCATAAAGTTTATTCCTATGATGATGGTTAATATTGATATTATTGTAATTAGTATTTTTAAAAACTTTTTCATAATATCTCCTTTCTCTTTTGGTAATATTAATTTTTCCCCTATATTACATATATGTTTTATTATGTATCAAAAATATGTTGCTTCTAAGTCAGCTTCATTTGTTAATAGGGCAATTGATATTTTTCATATGCTGCGCCTATTGTATTATATATTTCTTTTGGTTCTGTAAATCCCATGTGCCATCTTATTGCATATTTTTTTCTTCGTTTGTTAATTTCATAAATTCTGTAATCATCATTACCGATTTTTTTCACCATGCCCATAAGGTATTGTATCTTCAATTGTGTAATATGGGGCTTTTTCCCACACTCCCAATGAGTTTTTTTAACATTTCTATATTCTATTTTATAAAAATTAGTTTTTGCATATATCGTGAAGTAAAGCTATTATTCTTACTGATTCATCCGGTATATCTATTGGTATTGGTGCATGCTTTATTTTTTTCTTTTAATATTTCATATACTTTTAAACTATGTTCTACCAGACCATTCTCTCTCGATCCATGAAACCTTGTGCTGGCTGGTGCTGTAAAGAAATCTGATTTTTTTCCAAAAAAATTCTAATAATTTATCCATTCCTGGTCTATCTATTTCTTTTAGTAAATTTATAAATTCTTCTTTCATTGGGTCTCCTTAGTTATGGTAAATTTTTTTGTAAATTCTTAGCTGTTGCTCTCATTTTTTTCATACAATTTTTTTGTTCTTGCTCTGTTAATTTGTTATTTTTCGGCATATATATTGAATGCAAATGCATAATATTCTTTATCCTTTAATTTTTGCTGCTTCATATGCTTCTTTTGCCTGTGAATCTGTTGGGTTTGCTTTTATATTTTACTCCCTTTACCCAATAATCTGCTAGCATAAATCTCAAATAATCATCTACCAATTTTTTTGAAATTTTTGGATCAATTCCAGTTTCTTTTTGTTGTTGTAGTCGTTGCTCAACCTCTTTCATTGTTTTTTTGAAATTCTTGTTTTACTTTTTCGTCTTCATTATTTGATACTTGATTATCATTTGATTGACTATTACTTAGTTCTGAAAATTGCGATTTTTTTCTTCCTTGTTCTACAGTTATACTTACAACATTTCCTCCATCATATCTTAACGAAAGTCTGTCTCCATTTTGATTTTTTTAGATTCATAAATTTTTGATTTAACTCTCTTGTATTTAAGTTATATCCAGATTGTTTACATTGTTCAAAATAGTTTCTTAAATCCTCTTTTTGTCATATATTGTATATCGGCTGAAAAAATATTCATCCCTATTTATGCTTATTATTCCCTTTGTTGATAATGGCTTTGGTATTGTTGATGCAAGACCACTGGTTGGCCAAATAATATCACCATAATGTGATAATTTACGTATTTTTGATTTCAAGTGTGTCAAATTGTGGTTTTAATATTATCTTTGTTCCGTTCGGATCATATGCTTCATAGCTTGTACTTATATCTTGATTATCTAACGGATATTTTTTTCTTTTACTTTGGCTAATATTTTGTCATAAGTTTGTTTTATCAATATTTTTGATTTATTTTTTTAGTATAGTGTTGCTGTTTTTCCTTTATTTCAATCGGTCTTACTGGTAATTCTGGTAAACAGCTCGCTAGTACCAATGTTTTTATCAATCTATCTTGTTCCGCTTTTTTTGATTAACATTGGTCCAAAAATTGATGTTATTATACACATAATTATTATTGGCAATATTGTGGCTAATAATATTTTTAAAACTTTTCTTTTTGATTTTTTTGTTGTTCTTTTGCCCGCATCTTCTTTTTTTGATTATTATTTAAATTAGTATTATTTGGGTTGTTATTATTTGATTGAACATTATCATTTATTTCTTTTTACTTCTTGTTTTTTTCTGAGTTTTCTTCCATATTTTTTTGCTCCCCTTTATTTTTATTTATTCTACTATAACGTTTTATAAAATTCAATTTTATTCTTTTTAAATGTTTTTATTATTTTATCATATCTCTTGTAGTATCATAATTTTTTTAGTAATATTATTTACCTTTTTCCTTTTATAATTGCAATAATAATTATTATAATTACAATTATTCCAATAAAAACCGCCAAATCCTAGATTTCCACCTCTACCATATCCATTATTGATATTTTTTTAGTTAATAGAAATGGCGCTAAATACATTAGTATTGGATATAAGTAGTCGGAGTCGTTAGTTGTAGTAGTTTGTTGTGTTTGAGTGTTTGTATTTTTGATTATTCACAGTATTGTTATTATAATTATAGTTATTACTACTATTGGGGTTGAATAACTTTTACTTGGTGAATAATATTTTTTTGATGACGAATTTGATTTGTGTGGTTTTGAAGATTTTTAATTTTTGGGGGTTGAAGATTTATACGATTTATAACTCTTGCTGCTTGATGAACTTTTTGATTTGTAACTTTTTAAAAATTCCCCACATCTGCTTGTACTTGACTTATATTTAAACTCATTGTTCCTAATTGGATTACTAATGTGATTGAAATTATTATTGTTAATATTTTTTTAAAAATTTCTTCATATTTTTTTCTCCTTATTTGTCATGAATAAATTATATAATATTTAATTATATGTTTCAATCAAAGTTTTTAAACTTTACAAATTTTTGGTTTATCGTTTAAAATGTCCCTAGACTTTTTATGAATGGAGATTTTTTTATGTTAAAAAGAGTATAGTTGTATTTTTAGTTTCAATGGTTCCGTTAATAGAACTTCGAGGTGCTGTGCCAATTGCTTTCAGCCCATTGTTCAATGTAACACTTCCTATACCATTAATTTATGTACTTGTTATTTTTAGGAAATATTTTGCCAATGCCTTTCATTTATCTTTTTGCTAGAAAAGTTTTGGTTTGGGGGTAAGGATAAAAATTTATTGGAAAAATTCTTTTACATTTTGCTTAAACAAAGGTGAAAAAAGGCGGACAAAAACTTCAAGAAAAAAAGCTGGAAAAAGGAATTTATTTTGCATTATTCTTGTTTGTTGCAATCCCTGTTCCTGGAACTGGTGCTTGGACTGGTACATTAGCTGCTAGTATGCTTGACCTTGATTTTAAGAAAAGTATGATTGCAATTTCACTTGGTGTTATTGCTGCTGGTATTATTATGGGACTTGGTTCTGCTGGTTTATTTACTGCAATTAAAACATGTATAAAAATTTTTATTAAATCATTAAAGAGCTTAAATACATTTGTATCTAAGCTCTTTTTATATATTTATTTTAATGAATATAATTATTAAAATAAAAACAATTGTGTAACCTGTCCATGCCCATATTGTTTTTCTGGATACATTTGCTAGTCTTAGGATTTCAAATATTGTATCGTCCGTAAATTCTTTCCCTACTGAAAAAGTCATGTGTTTCTGGATTGAAACAATTTTTACAATTGAATACGTATCCTTATATGGAATTATTGATAAATCCCTATTTTTCATTTTATCTTCCCTCCGGCATTATATCTTTTCTATTTTTTTACTTTAGTAATTTCACTTTCTATGTATAAATCTAATTTTTTTCATATAATTCTTCTACTGTTCCATTATTATTTATTACTTTAGAAAACTTTATCCCATTTGGCCTTACTACAATAGTTCCACCTTGTTCATATGCTAAGTCTTTATATTCAAATGTTTCCAATCTTTTCTTTTTGCATCCTTCTTTCTTGTTTTTTTCAGCCACCTGTTCCATCGTTATTGAATAGTCTGCTTTTCTATCGGTATATGGTGAATCTGTTCTTAATCTCTTATATTCTCTCCTTATTCTTTCTTCTTCGGGAGCATCAATATATAATACACTCACATTTTGTCGTAATTTCTTATACAAATATTGAATTTCTTTTTACTCCATACATTGTATCCATTATTACTACATCTGCACCTTCACTCATTTCTCTCGCTTTTTGAATGTATCTATCCCAAAAAAACTTTCAAAGTTATTTTTGATTCATTATCATACCATTCATCGTATGTTAAATTGCTTTTTTTGAATCTTTATATACTGCTGGAAATATATCTCTTATTTTTTTAAATGTTTTACTTGTTGATATTTTGCCTTAATATGATTAATTCCTCCACTTTTTCCTGACTCCGATGGACCAGTTACAAATATAAATTGTTGTTCTTTATTATATCTTTCCATATTAATTCCTCCTAATATTTTTTTCTAGATCATTCAATAATTGAATTGTTCCACCACTTAAAAAATTTATCTTACGATATAATTTTAGAAAATTCATATATATCGCCATCCTCATTTTACACTATACAATAAATGTCGTTTAAAGGAATAATATTTTTTTAATATTTCATAATTGTCTTTCCACAATTTTATATAATTTCCTAATTTTTCGCTGTTTAATTTTTATAAAAAAATGGGATTCTGTGATACCACTAGCAATGGTATTTGAGGTTCTTATCCTTGGTATGTTCTTATTTTCCTTCATTGCATTCTTAATTGTTTCTGTTGTTATCTTTTCTATTATATAACTATTTTTTTATCATATTCTATCTTTCTTACAATATTTTTGGTTATGCTCTATGGTACTCACCAGCTATGCTGGTGGTTTTTAACAACTTAAGTTAATTAAAGAGCTTAAATACATTTTGTATCTAAGCTCTTTTTTTATATATTTATTTTTAATGAATATAATTATCGAATAAAACAATTTTACCTTGTTCTTGAGTCTTCTTAACATCTATAACTCTTTGGTTTGATGAGCCTTTCCATGCTAATTTTGGATGGTGCAATTCTTGTACAAATTGTCCATCTACTACTACATCTAAATATTTCATAATTTCTTTGTCTTTCAAATATTCTTCATAAGTGTAGCCTGTCCATGCCCATATTGTTTTTCTGGATACATTTTTTTGAATTCTTTGGCTAGTTTTGTTGAACCTGGTAAGTTTATTGGATGCATTGGTTCGCCACCTAGTATTGATAGTCCTTTAATATTTTCATCATGTGCTAGTCTTAGAATTTCAAATATTGTATCGTCTGTAAATTCTTTTCCTACTGAAAAGTCATGTGTTTCTGGATTGAAACAATTTTTACAATTGAATACGCATCCTTGAAAAATATTGATACTCTTACTCCTGGACCATCTGATATATCCATACTTCTTATTTTATTATATTTCATTATTTTATTACTCCCTGTCCTCTACTATTGTTGTTGGTTTTGCTACTCTTACCTTTGTTTCTGCTTTTTGTTACTTTTGTTTTTATCATTTTCATCATCTGTATTTTCTAAGTGAAGTACTCTCTTTTTATTTCTTGTGTTCTACCTTTGTTCCAGAAGTTTGTTCCAATATAGCCACATGTTCTTCTTGCTACATTTAATGTGTTATGGTCTTTGTTTCCGCAATTTGGGCAGTGCCATTCTAGATCGTCTCCTAATAAGATTTCTCCATCGAATCCGCATTTTTGGCAGTAGTCTGATTTTTGTATTTAATTCTGCATATACAATATTGTCGTAGATGTATTGAATTACTTGCATTACAGCATCTAAATTGTTTTTGTAAGTTTGGTGTTTCAATATATGAAATTGCTCCACCTGGGCTTAATCTTTGGAATTTTGATTCGATTGATAATTTTTTTGAATGCATCAATTTTTCGAATACTGGTACATGGTATGAGTTTGTTATATATCCTCTGTCTGTAATACCTTCGATTTTTTTCCAAATCTCTTTTGTAAACATTTTTGAGAATTTGTATGTTGTTGATTCGATTGGTGTTCCATATACTGAGTAATCCATGTTTTTCTTCTTTTTTTCCATTGTGCACATTTATCATTTAAGTATTGCATTACTGCTAATCCAAATTCTTCACCTTTTTCCTCCATCTGTGTGGCTGTCTCCTGTCATGTATTTAACACATTCGTATAATCCAGCATAACCTAGAGAAATTGTTGAATATCCTCCATGTAATAATGGTTTGATGCTTGCGCCTTTTGGTAATCTTGCTAATGCTCCATTTTGCCATAGGATTGGTGCTACATCACTTGTTGCATGTGATAATCTTTCATATCTTGTTTGTAGTCCTCTGTGGCATAATTCCAATCTTTTCGTCCATGATTTTTCCAGAATTTTTCTACGTCTTTTTCCTGATGATAGTGCAACGTCTGGTAAGTTAATTGTTACAACACCTTGATTGAATCTTCCATAATATTTTGCTTTCTTTGTTTTTGGATCAACATATGGTGTTAAGAATGATCTACAACCCATGCAAGGGTAACATTGTCCATCACCATTGCTATCTATTTTATATTGTTTCATTTTTCTTTTCAGATATGTAATCTGGTACTAATCTTTTTGCTGTACATTTTGCTGCTAATTTTGTTAAGTAGTAATATTTACTTCCCTCTTTAATATTATCTTCTTCTAAAACATATAATAGTTTTAGGGAATGCAGGTGTTACATATATACCTTTTTCATTTTTCATTCCTTCTGTTCTTTGTCTTAGAACTTCTTCAATGATCATTGCTAATTCTGGTTTATATTCTTCTGTTTCTCCTAAATACATACATACACTTAGGAATGGTGCTTGTCCATTTGTTGTTGTCATTGAGTTAATTTGATATTGGAATGTTTGAACTCCATCAACTACTTCTTTTTGTAAATCTTCTTTTGCGTATTTTTCAACGTCTTCTTTTGAGAATCCTCTTTCTTCATATTTCTTTACATATCTTAAGTAGCTATCTCTTTACAAATGGTGCTAAATGTGTTAATGTGATTGTTACACCACCGTATTGGCTTGAATTTACTGCTGTGATGATTTGTGTTGCAATTGTCATTGCTGTAATGAATCTATGTGGTTTTTCAATCATTACTCCATTGATACATGTTCCATTTTGTAACATATCTTCTAAATCAATTAAATCACAGTTGTGTAATGCGTTTTGTGCAAAGTAGTCCATATCATGGAAAATGAATTAATCCTTCGTCATGTGCATCTACTACTTTTTTGGAATTAAGAATCTTCTTGAAATATCAGTGCTTGTGATTCCTGCTAAGTAATCTCTTTGTGTTGTTACTACTCTTGCATTTTTATTTGAGTTTTCTGTATTCCAATATTCACTTGTTCCATCAATCAATTCTTTTTATTGATTGGTCTGTAGTGTTGGCTTGTCTCACTAAAGATCTTGTATATCTATATGTTATATATGCTTTTGGCTAATTGATAGTGGTTGTATGACATTAATTTTTCTTCAATGATATCTTGAATATCTTCAACTAGCATCCTTTTTTTATTTAATTCTTGAATATATTTTATAATTTCTTCAATTTCTTCTTTTGACGCTTTTTTTTCATTTTTGTGAACTTCTGCATTTGCTTTTTCCTATAGCTGTTCTTATTTTATTTGCATCATATTCAACAACAGAGCCGTCTCTTTTGATTATGTTCATTTTTTTATTCCTCCTATTTTTTTAAGTCAAAAAAACATTATAATCTTAAAAATGATTTTTTTGTAAATAGGTGTTTTTTTGAAAAAAATATTTTTTTAGATTTCTCTTAAGTATTGATAATGCTATTTAATAGGAGAAATATTACATTTTGCATTTTTCTTTTTCGTTTTTTTAAGTCAATTTTAATTATTTTTTTGTAAAAATCATTTTTCAAAAAAAGTAATATTTTTTTATTTGATTTTTACTTGACTTTTTGTTTCTTGAAATTTATGGTAAAAGAAAAAAACTATGCTTTACTCTACATTATAAGTTTAAAGCATAGTTTATAATTTCAATTATTTTTTTCTTCTATTTTTTTACTTTATTGTATATTTCTGTCAATATAAATAAATATGTTAATGATACTAAGAATCCTCCGATTACATCACTTGGATAATGTACTCCTAAGTAAATCCTTGTTATTCCTATTGTTGATAGTAATATTGTTAAGATTACTATTAATGTCCATTTTAATGCTGTATTTTTTTACATATTTAAATATCAAAAAAATATTAACATTCCATAAAAAGGCCATGCTCATCATTGAATGTCCTGATGGGAAACTGTATCCTTTTTCATGGATTAATCTATTGATATTTGGTCTTTCTCTTTGAATGATATGTTTTTAATACTACATTTAATCCTGCTGTTCCTACAATACCTGTTAATAGGAATAGTTTGTTTTTTTAATCCTTTAATTAGTATTATTGCCAATATAGTTAATACAAATACTATTTTTTGCTCCACCAATATGCGTGATTACTTTTTACGATTGGTGTTAATTTGTCATTTATGATGTTTTTCACTAAAAATTTGTAAATATTTAAATCTAATTCTAATATTCTACCATTCTTTACATTTATTGTAACTACTATTGCTAATATTGCTGTTATTGCGCATAATATCCATTTTATTATATTTTTTTGTTTTATTATTCATTTGTTTTCTCCTTATTTATCTAAATCATCTTCTTCTCTTGATTTGATGATTATTTCTTTTGTTCTTAATATATCTCCCAATGTTTTGCTTGTTCTATCAAATGGTGAGAATCTATTAAATGCTATTTTTTTATATTCGAATTACTACTTGATTCTTCAGTTATTATATCCGATGATTTTTCTAAAGAAATTCACTTCTTCAATAAAAATCTTCAGAATTGAGAGTATCTAAAATTTCTATATTCTCTATATCTTCTACATCTTCAAGAAATGATTCGTCAATGCCTCTCACAATAGTTTTTGATAGTGCAATCACCTAGTGGCATTATAATATAAAAATTCTTTACTATCATCAACTTTAAAAAGCTGGGAATAAGTCTTCATATTGTAACATACCATCAGTGTATTCTTCTATATTTTGTCCTACTGTTATATGAGCGATATATGCATCATATCCTTTTTAATCAATTCATGCATTAATGCTCCTGTAAATATTAACGGAGACCCTTTCTGATAGTTTGTTAAAAAAATTCATAACATTCTTCAAATGCTTTTTTTGCGGTTCTAATTTTTAGAATTTCATTCAATTCTTTTCGTTGTCTTTCAGTTAAATTTTTTTATTTAAGTTATATTTATATTTTTGGATCTGAATATTTCTTAAATAAATCATATATTGCATCGATTTTTTTCTATACCTCTTTCTGAATCAATTTCTAAATCGTGAGCAATTTGATTACTTTTTAAAAATCCTCGTCTGTTAAAAAAACTCTTCTTTTTCTTGATCCGGATCTAACACTTTTTCTCTCAGTATATTCTTCAAAAGTTATATCTGGCTCTTGTTGTTCATATCTGTCTTCATCCTGACTTGGCAACACTTGATACTCTTCTTTTATTGTTATTACATCTTCTGGATTTCTTAAAATTTCCAAAAAAATGTTCTTTTTCTTTTTGAGAAAAAAATCATATATCGCACATTTACGTTTTTTTCATTCTCCAATTTATCTTCTAGAGTTTCCATATTCATAAAAATGCTATCTGTTCTGCCAATCGGGCATACTACTCTTGGATTTTTCATCAATTATTAATACATTATAATCATAATCAATAATTCTTGATGGAGTTGTATCAAATTTTTTTCTGTATTTCTTGGTGTTCCTGTAAACTCAGCCTCTTCTATATTTTGGTCAATCAATCTTTTATAAAATGCTGCTGAATACAATAATTTATTTCCTTGTTTTTTTCTGTTTCTAGGATTTCAGCCAATCTAGCTATTGCTTGACTTGGATTTAGTCTTAAGGCTTCTAGTACTTGTGATCTTATATTTTCATTCAATTCGTTTGTATATTGATAGTTTTTCATTTGTAAATTCAGAATATATTTCTTTTAGCTTATTGTAGTTTTGCATATTTCTGAATCCTCCAAATCTTATTTTTTTGATATTTGTCTATAAACTCATATACCTTTTTTTATAGTATGTTTCTGGCTCTCTGTATCTTGATTTTTGTGTCCTGCGCCTTTAATAATTAATTGATCTTTTTCTCCTGGAATTGCATTATAAATTTCTGGTTCCATTGTTACTGGAACAAAAATCGTCTGCATCTCCGTGTATTAATAATGTTGGTGTGTTGATTTCTTTACTTGATCTATTACTGATGCTTCTTTGATATCATATTTTTGCCTGAATTTTTAGCCATCACTCTAAACATTTGCATTAAGGGGAATGGTGGTAAATTAAATCTTGCTTTTAATTCTGATTTAAAGATATCCCATACTGATGTGTATGAACTGTCTGCAATTATTGCTTTAACATTTGATGGTAAGTGCTCTCCTGATGCCATTAATACTGTGGCTGCTCCCATTGATGAACCGTGCAATATGATTTTAGCATTCTTGTCTTTTTCGATAATTTTATTAATCCAGCCTATGATGTCATCTTTGTCCAACCAGCCCATTCCGATGTATTTTCCTTCGCTTTCTTCTGTCGCTCTCATACTTGGTATCAATACATTGTATCCTTTTTTTCTTTATAAAAATGCATTCCTATTGATGCAACCCATGATGGCTTTGATCTATATCCATGTGCTACGATTACCCAATTATGATTTTTCTTGATTTTCTGTTTTTATTATAATATGCTGTTGCTCTTAATGTAATGTCGTCTTTGGCTTTAATTTCTAATGTTTCATGTGGTGTTTGTTCTAACCATTTTTTTCACTTCTGTTTTTTTCTTCTTTTTTTATTTTTTTATCTATTATCGCTTTGTCCGAGTCTTGATTTTCTATTTTAACTTGTTCATTTTTTTATTTCACGGTTTCCACCTGCGCCATCTCTATACAATGCATATCTTACAAAAATAACCTCCAATTGCGATTGTTGCTATCCAAATTATGATTATTATTGTTAGAATGACGGCTAATATTCTTTTTAATATTTTATTCATTCTACCTCCTTATTACCGCTTTTATTTTAGCATATTTGGAGTTGTATGACAATTTATTGACTGGATTTTCTGGAATATTTTTAATAAAAAAGACGCGGTTTCACGCCTTTTGGTTAATTTTGATTATTAAAAATCACTTCAAAACTTAATATTCTTCTCCTCTTAAATTTTTTTAGCAATTCCAATTTGCTCATATATTCTATGTTCTTATCATTCATTTCTTGATAAATATTATATTTACATTTTTACAATTTTTATTGACCTCTTCTTTATTAGGTACCAATTTATTATTATTAAACATTTTATTAACATTTCCATTTTTATCAAGCTCTATATGTAAAGATGCTTCATCATTCCACCCTTTATTCATATAATTTTTTCAGTGTATGCCCAATATTTTACATCATGCTTTCTAAAATATTTTATTTAAATGTTCCGTTTTTATATAAATTGCGCCTGTAATTGAATTACGATAATAATCTTTTACTATTATTATCACAATACATAATTATATTACCTTCAGAGTTGCGCCATGTTGAGTCTTTTTCTATTATAATGTAAATCTAATTCTGATATTAATATAGTAGGTGGTAGACTTAAGTGTGTGTCTTTAAAATCTTTTGAATATGACTCTATATTTCTTAATTTGGTTGACTTTGTATATTTTTTTGATTATATTCCTTTATATTTCCAATATACTCTTCCTTATCAATTGTTAATTTGCATGAATTACTGTCGCCTATTAAATTTTCTTTAGAATCTATTACAATGTTAAAATCGTATGTCTCTGTATAAATGTGTTTTCCATTAGAATCTGAAACATATCTATGAATATCAGCACAAATTAACGACCATTCTTCTCCTTGAAATTCTATGGAGTGACACATTTTTACAATTTTCAATTGATAAATTTGCGTCATCAAACCATTTTTGATTTCTTATACCATACAGATCAATTTTGCTACATATTTTATTATTTAATTTGTCAATATTTTCACAATATATACTTACAGGTGAATATATTCTTATTTCTTCTTCATCAAATTCAAATGGTTCATATATTTTGTACCCAAAAAGTTCTATTGTCATTAAATACACTAAACTCTTTTGTATAGTAATTACACATTAAAGATCCCAATAAAAATATCTTGAGAAATCAATAATATCTTTTTAATACTGAATCTTCAAATTCATTGAATTGTTGATAAAACTTTTCTTTATCTCTCGAATAACTATAATTATAGAAATTACATATTTTAATAAATACTTTTTTTGAAATGCTATAAACATTGTACTTTCGTCTATCTCAATTATTTTAATTTTTCTTCATACTCTTTTTGAACATTTCTTCACATGTGCTATATTTACAATATCCATCATCATAAACACACGAGAATTTATTTATCAGTTCTGTATTCCAATTTAATATTTCTTGTTTGTTATTTAAAATAAAAATTATTATATAATGAAAGTTTGTCGTCGCAATTATATCTTTCAAATTTTAATAAAAATTTTTCATGCATATCTGCTGTAAATAAAAATCTTTTTAAAATTGAGTTCTTTATCAACTCCATCATTTTTCATTAATGCTTTTTATATATATTTTCTTTATCTAATAAAATGTAATTTGTGCCTTTTTCTTAAATAATTAGATATTCTATATACAATTTCTGAGTCAATTTGATTATATTCTTGTAATACTTCATTTAAAAAAATATAATTATTTCTTTGTCAAGATTAGACAATGATGTCAATACTCTAATTATTGATTTTTCTTATATAAAAATTCTTCTACATTATGGTAACATTCTTTTTAATGTTATAGCATATTTTTCAAATTTATCTACAATGTCAAATAATACTTTCATTGCTAAATTTCTTATTCTATTATTAGGAACTGATGTTAACCAAAAATGAGTACCAAAACGCCTCTTTTTATATACTCATTATCTTCATCAATAAAAAAATTATGCTATACAGTATATTCTTTAATTTAAGTAGACATGTTGATTCATAGAACTTAACCATATCACTATTTATATATACTTTATTTTCAATAAATCTCTCTGTTATATAATTGCTACAATTAAAAGGCCTATTGCAATATCCCCTAATTCAAAAAGCATCATTAATTTCTACTACATTTAAATTTTTTTGTATTTTTTTAATCTGTCCATTTGACAAATAAATTTTTTTCTCAATGTAGATAATTGAAAACTATCTTTTTAAATTAGAATTAAATATAATTTTTAAAGCTTTTTCTATCTCTCTATTTTTATATCTATCCATGATTAATATTAAGATTGCTTCTTTTTAATGAATCCATTTTATCAATTTTTATTTACTAATTCAATTATTTTTTTCATCATCTAGTCTAGTGATTTTTTTATTTAATGTTCTTGCTATAATAAAATCTGATAAATATTGAATTTTAAATATATATTTTTCTTACCGTTGTACACAAAAAGTCTATTAAATTATGATTCATCATTGTATTAATATATGTTTCCGTGTTTAAATTTAATATACTTTTTATTTCATTTTCATCTATTGATTTAATATCGTGGTCAAACATATACTCACCAATTTCTTTTTGTATGTTCCCAGCAATCTTTTTCCACAAATTAATTTTTATGTATTTTTTTCTAAAATATATGTTATTTGTACAAGATTACCTATTTCTTCTTTTTATTTTTTTGATTTATTGAGAATTTGATGCAACATTTTTAAATACAATGGATTGTTTTGTTTTCTAAAATATCCATAAATTTAGTAACTTCAACTCCATATGCTTCAATAATTTTAATCAAACTCGATTCATATTTAACCCCTCTAAAAGTGTATGTATTTTTTTAATAAATTTTCTAATTTTTTTCTTACTGTTTCTTCTAAATTATTTGTTCTATAACTTATAATAATATTCACATTTTTTTAATTGGTAATAATTTTTTTCTATTATTGTAATAATGGATTGTTGTTCTTCTTTCTCTAATTCATTAAAAGCATCTATTATTAAGTAAAAACTCTTCATCAGTTTTATATATTGATTCTATAACTTCTTCTGGAATAATTTTTGTATATTTACAATATATGCATAAATGTGGAATTAATGATTTGCTTAAATTTTCCTCTAATTTAAATAAAAAAACAACTTTTTCCCAATTCCTCCATCACCATCTATCAACAGTCTATTTGCCATCTCAACATCTTTTTTTATAATGATCTATATTATATTCATATCGATATTTAAGTTCACTAAACTCTTCTAATACTTCTTTTAAAAATTTGTTCCATTTTATTTAAAAATAAATTTTCAAATATTTCTTTTTTTATTAAAACTACGAATATACTCATTTTATTCTGTTTATATACTTTCTATTATTCACAAATTCTTTTGGATCACTTGAATATAGATATATCTCTCCAAACTGTTTCATTATAATATCCATTATTTCTTTATCATACCATTCAAATTCTAAATCACTTTTCATTTCCGCAATCATGTGCGTTTTATTAAGTTCGTTTTAATTCTTCTATATTCATACTTTCCTCATATATTATTTTTTTATATTGATTATAATATATATTAATTAATATATAAACTTAAAACCACAATTATTTTTAAATTTATATTTAATCAGATTTATATATCCTAAATAGATAGATTGCAAAAAAAGCTACTAAATCGCATTGATTTAATAGCTTTTATTTTTTTATCCCATTATGCTGTAGCCACAGTCTGAGTATATTACTTGTCCTGTTACTGCGCTTGTCATTTCACTTAGGAATGTTGTTGTTAATTGGCCTATTTCGTATGGTGTTACATTACGTTTTAGTGGGGCTTTTTCTTCTACTATGTCTAAGATTGATGAGAAGTTTTTGATTCCACGTGCTGATAATGTTTTGATTGGTCCTGCTGAAATTGCATTAACTCTTATTCCGTCTTTTCCTAAGTCGTTTGCTAGGTAACGTACATTTGCTTCTAGAGCTGCTTTGGCTGCACCCATTACATTATATCCTTGCATTACTTTTTCTGATCCTAGGTATGTTAATGTGATGATGCTTGCGTTTGGTGCTAACATGTCTAATTCTTTTGCCACACGGCTTACTAAGATTAGTGAGTATGCGCTTACACTCATTGCGTGTGCATAACCGTCTTTTGATGTGTAGATGAAGTCGTTTTGCTAGGTCTTCTGTTTTAGCATGTGCTATGGCATGTACCATTCCGTCGATTTGTCCTTCATTTTCTTTTGATTATTTTTGAAAGATTCTTCTACTTTTTCATCTATTGATGCATCTTCCATTAAATATAATTTGCTTCCTTCGAATTCTTCTACTAGAGCTTCTAATTTTGGTCTTGATTCTTCGTCTAAATATGTGAATATTAATTTTGCTCCATTTTCATATGCTGATTTTGCTATTCCATAAGCAATGCTCCATTTGTTTCTGATTCCCATTATTAAGATCTTTTTGTTTTCTAATAACATTTTTGTTTCTCCTTTTTTTGCTTTATTGTTTTTGGATTTTATAGTGTTATAAATTCTCCTAAATTACGGAATTTTTGATAACGCTCCTCTACTATTTCTGCTTTTTGTTTTTTTCTTGCATTTTTGCTATATCTGTTTCGATTTCTTGTTTGATGATTTTTATTACTTGCTCAAAGTCGCTTTCTTTCATTTCTACTGGTTCTGGAATGATTGTGTCTATTACTTTCATTTCATATAGATCTTTTGCTGTTAATTTCATCTTTTCTGCGGCTTCTTCGTACCTGCTTGAATCCTTCCATAATATTGATGAATATCCTTCTGGTGATAGTATTGAATAGATTGCGTTTTCTAACATATAGATTTTTGTTTGATACGCCCTATTGCTAATGCTCCTCCACTTGAGCCTTCTCCAATTACTATTGAGATTACTGGTACTTTTAGTTTTGCCATTTCAAACATTGATTTTTGCAATTGCTTCACCCTGACCTCTTTCTTCGGCTCCAACTCCTGGGTAGGCTCCTTTTTGTGTCTATGAATGTTATTACTGGGCGATTAAATTTTTTTCTGCTTGTTTCATAAATCTAATTGCTTTTCTATAACTTTCAGGGTTTGGCATTCAAAAATTTCTTAGTACATTTTTCTTTTGTGGTTCTTCCTTTTTGCTCTGCTATGATTGTATAGCTTTGACTTCCTATTCGGCCTAAGCCACATATTATTGCTTGGTCATCTTTGAAGTTTCTGTCTCCGTGCAATTCTATGAATTCATCAAAGATTTGTTCAATGTATTCGATTGAGGTTTTTCTTTTTGGGATTTCTTGCTATTTCTACTTTTTGCCATGGCGTTAATTGGTTTGTTTCTTGCTTAGTTTTTGCCATCTTGGATTCCTCCTTTATGGAATTTTATTAATGTGCTTAGAGTGTCTTTTAGTTCTTCTCTTTTGACAATTTTATCAATAAATCCATGTTCTAATAAAAAATTCTGCTGTTTGGAATCCTTCTGGTAATTTTTCACCAATTGTTTTGAGCTATTACTCTTTTGTCCTGCAAATCCAATCATTGCTCCTGGTTCTGCTAATATGATGTCTCCTAAACTTGCGAATGAAGCTGTTACTCCTCCATATGTTGGGTCTGTTAATACTGATATGTATAGTAATCCTGCTTCATCTAGTTTAGTTAATGCCGCTATGGTTTTTGCCATTTGCATTAATGACATTATTCCTTCTTGCATTCTGGCTCCACCTGATACACAGAATATAATTATAGGTAGCTTTTTGTTTTTATTGCTTGTTCTATTGCATAAGTAATTTTTTTCACCTACGACAACTCCCATGCTTCCCATTAGAAACCCACTATCCATTATGCATAAAAACAGTTTCTTCTCCATTTATCTTACATTTTCCGCTTGATACTGCTTCTTCTAAATGTGTGATTTCTCTTAATCTTTTCAATTTTTTTGGATAGTCTTCTAGTCCTAAGGGGTTTGTTGTATCTATGTTTAAGTCAAATCTTTCGTATGTTCCTTCGTCTGCTATCATTTCAATTCTTTTTCCGATGTGGACTCTGAAATAATGACCACAGTTTGGGCAAATACTTAAATTTTTCTTAAGTCTTCTTTATATATTATTTCTTTACATTTTTCGCATTTTACCCATTTGTCTATTGGGATATCTACTTGATTCTTATTTATGATATTTACTTTTTGATGGCTCACGTTTCTTGATCTTATCAACAATCATTATTAATCCTCTTTCTTAAGCATTTCCTTTTCAATAAATGATGTGTCGAAGTTCCCTCTAATGAAATTGATATTTTTAATTATTTCATATAGGAAATCTCGGTTTGTTTCTATTCCGTCTATTACTAATTCTTCCAATGATCTTTTCATTTTTACTTATTGCTTCATTTCTAGTATTTCCGTGAACTATTAGTTTAGCTATCATTGAATCATAGTATGGTGGAATTTTTATATCCGTTGTATATTGATGTATCTATTCTTACGCCATTTCCTCCTGGTAGATTTATTCCTGTTATTGTTCCTGGTGATGGCATGAAGTTTTTCATTGGATTTTCTGCATTAATACGGCATTCAATACTATGTCCTTCAAATTTTACATCTTTTTTTGCTTAATTTTTTTAGTTCTTCTCCTGCTGCTATTCTTATTTGTGATTTTTACTATATCTATTCCTGTGCGCATTTCTGTGATTGGGTGTTCTACTTGTATTCTTGTGTTCATTTCCATGAAATAAAAATTCTTGTCTTTGTCTACTAAAAATTCTACTGTTCCACAGCTTGTATATCCTGCTGCTTTTGCTGCTTTTATTGCGGCTAATCCCATTTTGTTTCTTAATTTATCATCCACTGCTGTTGATGGTGTTTCTTCTATCATTTTTTGATGATTTCTTTGAATTGAACAGTCTCTTTCCCCTAAATGAATTACATTTCCATGTTCGTCTGCTAATATTTGTATTTCTACATGGCGTGGATTTTGTACGAATTTTTCGATATAGATTTCGTCATCATTGAATGCATTTTTTTGCTTCTTGTTTTTACAATTTCATATTCTGTTCTTAATTCATCTTTATTGTTTACTAAACGAATTCCTTTTCCTCCACCGCCGGCATGCGCTTTTTAATAGTACTGGGTATCCTATTTTTTTACAGATTTTTTCTGCATCTGTATATCCTGAGATACTTCCGTCCGATCCTGGGATTACTGGCACACCTACTGATTTCATCATTGTTTTACTGTTTGATTTGTTTCCCTAACATATCAATTACTGATGATTTTGGTCCGATAAATTTGATGTTTGATTCTTCGCAAATCTTTTGCAAATTGTGCGTTTTTCTGACAAAAATCCGAATCCTGGGTGTATACTATCGGCATTTGTAATTCTGGCTGCTTCTATTATGTTTTTTTATATTTAAATAGCTTTGTTTTTGAATTTGCTGGTCCCTATACATACTGATTCATCTGCTAATTTTTGTATGTAATGCTTCTTTGTCCGCTTCTGAATATACTGCTACTGTCTTGATATTCATTTCTTTGCATGCTCTGATAATACGAACTGCAATTTCTCCACGATTTGCAATTAATATTTTTTTCATTATTTTTCCCTTTCTTTTATGCGCTTTGATTGATTTCTATACTAGTGCAAATGTTAATTCACCTTTTGCTGCAATTTTTGCCATCAACTGTTGCAATTGCTTCTCCCTACACCAATTGGTCCTTTTCTTTTTATTATTCTTACTTCTAGTTTTAATTTATCTCCTGGTACTACCATTTTCTTAAATTTCATCTTATCTATTCCTGCGAATAGTGCATTTTTTTCCCTTTATTTTCTTCCAATGATAGTATTGCTACTGCTCCTGCTTGTGCTAAGCTTTCTGTTATTAATACTCCTGGCATGATTGGATTTCCTGGAAAATGTCCTTTAAAAAAGTATTCATCACCTGTTACATTTTTGTATCCTATGCAATATTCTCCTGGTTGATATTCTTCTACTTCATCTATCATCAAAAAATGGATCTCTTTGTGGAATTATTGATTCAATTTGTTCTTTATTTAACATATCTTTCTCCTAATTTTATTATTCAATTACGAATAGAGGTGTTCCGTACTCTACTGTTTCTCCATCTTTTACTAAGATTTCTGTTATTTTTTTCCTGAATAGTCTGATTCGATTTCATTCATTAGTTTCATTGCTTCTATTATACATAGTGTGTCACCTTTTGATACAGTTGATCCAATATCTACATATTGGTTTGATGTTGGTGATGGTTTTGCATAAAATGTTCCTCACCATTGGAGATTTTACTATATTTCCTCTTTTTCTTCTGTTTTTGATTCTTCTTTTGGTGTTTCTTTAGCTACTACTTGTGCTACTGGTTTTTACTATAACATTTTTCAGAAATTGCTTCTGCTTTTTTTCATGGCAATTTTGAATCCATCCGGTGTTTCTAAACTTATTTCTGATAAGTTATGGTTTTCCATTATTTCTAATAAATCTTTTTACTTTATCATTTTCCATTTTTATACTCCTGTTATTCCTCATATTTTTCTTACTATTATAGTTGCATTATGTCCACCAAATCCTAATGAGTTTGACATTGCTACTTTAATATCCGCTTTTTCTTGGTCTCGTTTGGTACTATATCCAAGTCACATTCTTCATCTTTTACTTTATAGTTGATTGTTGGTGGTACCAATGAGTCGTTTATTGCTTTTTTACACTTATAATTGCTTCTAGCACTCCTGCTCCACCTAATAAATGTCCTGTGTTTCCTTTTGTTGAACTTACCATTAATTTTTTTCGCATGTTCTCCAAATGTTGCTTTGATTGCTTTTGTTTCTATTGCATCATTTAAATGTGTTGATGTTCCGTGTGCATTAATATAATCTACTTCTTCTGGCTTAATGTTGGCATTTCTTAATGCTCTTGCCATTGCATTTGCTCCACCTTCTCCGTCCGGTGATGGTGATGTTATATGATATGCGTCAGTTGTTGATCCATATCCTATTAATTCAGCATATATTTTGGCGCCTCTTGCTTTTGCATGTTCTAATTCTTCTAGAATTATTGCTCCTGCGCCTTCTCCCATTACAAATCCGCTTCTTTCTGCATCAAATGGTATACTTGCTCTATCAACTTCTGTTGCATGTGTTAATGCTTTCATGTTTTCGAATCCGGCTAATGCTACTTCATTAATTGATGCTTCAGATCCTCCTGCTAATATGATGTCTTCTTCGCCTAATTGAATTGCTCTATATGCTTCTCCAATTGCGTGTGCACTTGATGCACATGCTGTTACTATTGACATTGATTCTCCTTTGAATCCATGTTCTATTGCAATCGTTCCTGCAGCCATGTTTGAGATTCCCATTGGTATAAATAGTGGCGATATTCTTGAATTTCCTTTTTCAAAAATAGATTTGGCATTGTTCTTGGATTGTTGTTAATCCTCCAATTCCTGAACTGAAATATGTTCCTATTCTTGAATGGTCTGAATTTTCTTGTGTTATTCCTGAATCTTTTACTGCTTCTCTTGCTGCTATTATTCCAAATTGCGTGTATCTATCATTTCTCTTTGCTGTTTTTGGATCAAAAAAATTCATTTGGGTCATAATTTTTAATTTCTGCATCAAATTTTTGTCTTATATGTACTTGAATCTATTAATGATATTTCTTGTATTCCACATTCTTTATTTTTAATTGATTCCCATGTTTCATTTACATTATGTCCTATTGGGTTTTATTGTTCCCATTCCTGTAATAACTACTCTTTTCACTATTTTTCTCCTTTTTTCTATTTATACATATTGTATTAATTACATCAACATTCCACCGTCTACATTGATTACTTGACCTGTGATATATGAACTTTCTTCAGATGCTAGAAATTTTACTACTTTTGCTACATCTTCTGCTGTTCCTAATCTTTTTTTAATGGAATTGTTCCTTCTATGGCTTCTTTTTATCTCATCTTTTAATACATTTGTCATATCTGTTTGAATGAATCCTGGTGCAACTGCGTTTGCTGTGATGTTTCTTGATGCTAATTCTTTTTGCTATACTTTTTGTAAATCCAATGATTCCTGCTTTTGATGCAGCATAGTTTGATTGTCCAGCATTTCCTGAAATTCCTACTACTGAAGATAAATTGATGATTTTTTTCCATATCTCTTTTTAGTCATATATTTAATAACATTTTTGTGATATTGAATGTTCCTACTAAGTTAACATTTATTACATCTGTGAATTCTTCTTCTTTCATTCTTAGTATTAAATTATCTTTTTGTTATTCCTGCATTATTTACTAATACATCTATTTGTTCAAAAATGTTCAATTATTTCTTTTGTCATTCTTTCTGAATCTTCTGCTTTTGATACATCTCCTTGTACTGGATAACATTCTACTCCAATTTCTGATATTTCTTTTTAAGTTTTCTAATGCTTCATTTTCTGTTCTATAATTTAATGCTATGTTGTATCCTTCTTTTTGCTAATTCTAGAGCAATGGCTCTTCCGATTCCTCTTGTTGCTCCCGTTATAAATGCTACTTTTGACATCATTATTCTCCTTTTAATATTGATAATGTATTTTTTTATATGTTTCTACATTTGATATATTTAAGATTTTTATTTCTTTGTCTGTATCTATTCTTTTTAAGAATCCTGATAATGTTTTTTTCCAGGTCCTATTTCAATGAATGTATCAATTCCTTCTTCTAACATTTTTCTAATGTTTTTTTGAATTGTACTGGATTTATTATATGATTTGCTAAAATCTCTTTAATATTGTCTTCATCGCTATAATAAGTATCTCCAGTTAGATTCTTTATTACTTTGCTTTTCAAATTTATTGAAAGTATAGTTTTCTAATTCTGATTTTTAATGCTTTTGAACTTTCTATTAGTTTTTCTGTATGGAATGGTCCTGCAGTATTTAGTGGCAATGCTCTTTTTTTGCTCCCATTTCTTTTTAAATATGTGCAAGCTTCTTCGATTGCTGGATTTTTCTCCTGACAATACTATTTGTCCTTCTGTGTTAAAGTTTACTGCTTTTACAAATCCACTTTTAACTTTTTGAGATACCTTCATTTACTTGCTCTTCTGTTAGACCCATAATTGCTGCCATTTTCCAATCGCCTTTTTGGGCATAGCTCTTGCATGTACTTTCCTCGTGCTTTGACAATATTTAATCCATCTTCTATTGTTATTGTTTTTGAATTTATTAATGCACTGTATTCTCCTAAACTTAAACCCTGCTGAGATATCTGCTTTAATTCCTTCTGTTTCTAGCAATTTTGTTATCGCTAATGACATTGTCAATATTGCTAATTGTGTGTTTTGAGTTTTATTTAATTCTTCTTCAGGTCCTTCAAAACTTAATTTTTTTAATTGGGATTTTTTGTTATTTCTTCTGCTTTGTCATATATTTCTTTTACTGTTTCATAGTTTTCATATAAGTCTTTTCCCATTCCTATTGACTGTGAACCTTGTCCTGAAATAAAAAAATCCTATCTTCATTTTTGTCTCCTTATTTGATTTTTCAATATTTCTGCCTCAAATCTATTGCAAAAACTCTGTTATTATATAATTTCTATCTATATTTATATTAAATTCTTGTTCTATTGATGTTGCTATTTCTTTGATTTCTTTATTGAATTCTTGTTTTTGCTATGTTTTATTCCAATTCCAATTACTATATATCTTACTTCTTCATTATGCAGTTTTGTTTCTGTTAGTATTCCACCCTACTTTTTTTCCATTATACATTAGGTCATTTGGTCTTTTGATATATAATTGTATGTTATATTTTTCTTGGAATATTGCTACTAAAAGTTCGGCTATTTTTATATGTTAGCCCTTCTAGTTTGCTTATATTTTGGTTTACTTCCATGTATAACGAAAAATGCTATATTATTCGTATTTGTATACCATTTTCGCCCATGTGTTCCTATTGCATCTGTTTGTACATCTGCTATTACAACTGTTCCATTTTTGTATTTTATTTTCTTTTTATTTGGTTATGTATGTATTTTTTTGTGTTGAGTTTATCTCACTAAATTCAATACATGTTCTGCCCAATATTTTTAGTTTTTATTTCCTTCGATAACATCTAAATTTGCCTGTCTTTTTTTATTTTATTTGTTGTTGTTTTTTTAATAATGGTTCTTCTGTTATAATCATTCCTCTTATTGCTTTATATCCTGGCATTTTTGCATTTACTTCTTTGATTTTTCTGATATTGCTGCTTTTATTTTCTTTGTCAGTACTTACTTTTATATGAATCTTCTACAATTGCTCTATCAATTACTATTTTTTTACATTGATTTTTATATCATTTTCATCATCTGACATTTTCTTACCATATATAAATGATTCTTTTTACACCTTCGATTTTGTTTACTAATGCTTCCATTTCTTCTGGAAATATTTTTTTCCATTCTTTAATACTATTACGCTTTTCTTTCTTCCACAAATAAATATATAACCATCTTCATCAATTTTTGCTAAGTCGCCTGTGTAGAACCATCCATCTTTTAACACTTCTGCTGTTGCTTCTTCATTTTGATAGTATCCCATCATAATGCTTGGACCTTTTACCACTAATTCTCCCATTCCTTCTGAGTTTACATCTACTAATTTTTGCTTCTACTGATGGTACTGTAATTCCTATTGATCCTAATCTATAATTCTTTGTTGTTCCTACTCCTACTACTGGTGATGTTTCTGTTAATCCATATCCTTGTACTAGGTTTAATCCAATTTCTCTATATTTTGCTTCAATGTTTGGATCTAGTGCAGCTGCTCCACTTACTAATAATCTAATATGTCCACCTAAAACATCTTTTTACTTCTTGGAAATACTGTGTTTTTCAGCTACTGGTAAGTCTTTATATTTTTTTCTGCTTTTTCCTTAACTGCTTCTAATTTTTCCTTCTTTTTTTCTAACTGCTTAATTATTGCAACATACATCATTTCATATATTCCTGGTACACATGCCATGAATGTTATTTGATGTTTATTTAAGTCTTCTGCAATATGTCTGATTCCTCTACAGAAAACTGTTTTTGAACCTTTATATAGTGAGAATAAAAATCCTACTGTACATTCAAATACATGGTGTACTGGTAAGAATGATAAAAAAATGTATCTGTTTCATTAATATCCAATATACTTGCAATATCCATTAGGTTTGATACTAAATTTCTATGGCATAATGCTACTACTTTTTGATTGTGATGTTGTTCCTGAAGTGAATAACATTATTTGCATTTCTTCTGGATCTATTGTTGCATCTAAGAATGATCTATCACCATTTGCTATTAATTCTTTTCCCATTTCAATTAATTCTGTTTCTGAATATATTCCTTCTTTATGTGAAGAATTATCCATTGAAATTAAGTGTTTTAATTTATTCTTTTTCATTATATTTAATTCTTGTTACTGTTTCTTCATATTTTTCTGAATAGAATATTGCTTCAATTTCTGATCTTTCTACTAATGATTCTAATTCACTTTCTGGTAGCGCTTTATCTAATGGTACTATTGTGCCTACACCACATACTGTTGCTAAATATGCTACTTCCCATTCATATCTGTTTTTCGCCAATTACACCAATTCTTTTACCTTTTAATCCCATATTGATTAATTTTTGTTCCTAGTGCATCTACCATGTCTCTTACTTCTGCATGTGTTATTTCTTTATATTCATCTTCACCTACTTCTACTTTAAATGCTACTCTGTTTCCATATAGTGATTTTGTTTTTATTTAACATATCTTTTAAGTCTTTAATTTCTACAATTTCATATAATCTTTTGCTCATAAATTACCTCTTTAAATTTGTTTTTTTATCTGCTTATTTATATCATATTTTTCAACTTTTTGAGTAGACTGATAGGTCAGTATAATAAATTTTTGACACAAAAACCTTACTTGTGAAGCTTATTTTTAACTAACAAGTAAGGGTGATTTATTTATTAAATCTTTTTGATTATATCATCGTTTGTGTTAATTTTACTTTGAACAATTTCTTCTTTTTATCTTTTTCGATTCCCATTGGATCTTTTGTTAATTCTCCAAGTTTTTTTATCTCTTGAATGTGTTATTGAACAAGTATATCCTACTCCTGGTTGGAATAATGATACACTACTATTTGTATGTGCATATGCTTCTGCAATTGCTACTGTTAAATAGTTTGGTCCTCTTCCTGATAAATATACTGCTTTTTCCGGCAGAAATTTCAGGTACTACAACTTTTGATAAATTATTTTTCATCATATGTTGTAATTCCTTCTGGTAAATCCATATTATATTCTATTAATATTGAATTTCCTTTTTCAGTAGTTTTTAAAATGAAACTTCGCCTTCTGGATTAATTTCTCCATGTGCTAATTGTGGGATTTGTACATCTTTAGCTATTGTTGGCATGTATACGCTTACTGGACATGGGTGTACTGTAGTGCTAATGCAGATACTAACCATGCAGGTGCTTGCCCTGTTATTCTTACTGGTTTTCCTTCTGATGATAAATATTTTTACCGCTTCAACTGCTTTTAACTAAATTTTCTGAATCCCATACTAAAGAGTTTTACTACTTTTCCATTTGGTAAGGTTTGCTCTTTTGGCTCCATTCCTATCTTTTGCACCTAATTCGGCTATGTCTATTGTATTTTCTATGATTTCTTTTGCATCATTGTTTTCTTTAGTACCAATATTAGTTACAATATCTTTCATTTTTCTACCTCTTTCTTATTTTTGATAGGTAAAAAGATATATTATTTTAATATTATTTTTGATACTTCTCTTTATTGTAAAAATCAAGAAATACTGATAGCTTATCTTTTAATGTTTCTGAATAAGACAAATTGTTATAATTTAAAGAATCACATAAATATCCTAAGTTGATTTGTTGATCATCAAAGTTCATGTCTGTGATTATTATTTCGTCTTCATTTTTTTAAACATTCTATTGTCTATTAGACTTTCTAAATTGAAAGCGACAAAAATCTTTTTTTCTGCAATATATTTTTTTAAATATATTACTATTTTTGTTAACTAAAATGTCTGCAATATTATTATCAATATCCATAACTCTGTATTTAAAGTATTCTTGGTTTTAGTTCGTGTTGTAGATATTTTATTAATACAGTTGTTACTAGTTGTTTTTTCTTGATGCAATGCTTTTTCTCAACTTAGATAATCTTTTTTTGTCTTCTTCCATTTTTTTAAAAACAAGAAACGACTCTATCTCTAATATTTTCTTATATGACTGAATCACATTATATCCTTCCTATCTTTTTGGTTCTTAAATTTTATAATGTTTTCCAGTGTTTGTAAAATTCATTTTTATTAATCTTAATTATTAGTTTTACTTATAATACTCTTTTAATTGCTTTCGACTAATTCCATTGTTGCTTTGTTTTTGCATATTCTTATTTAATGTTGCAATTCCTCTGTTGCTTCTTCTATTTCAATTATCTTGATTATTTCTACTTGATCTTTTTATATCATTTAGATTTTCTACATTTGTGAACCCTATTCCTATATTATTCAATACCAACATTTTTCATTACATTTGAGCTTGATATTTCATAATTTGATACTAGCTTGATATCTTCTTTTTGACAAAAATCGTCCAATATCTTTTTACGAGCTGACAAAAGCTTTTTGGTAGAATTAGAGGATGATTACTTAAGTCTCTAATGCTTTGTATTTTTATTTTCTTTGATATAATTTTTACTTGCAAAAAAACAAAAATTTAGTTTTTTTCTTAATGGTATTATTTGAATATTTGAATATGTTTTTTTGTTTTAAATGGAATGTTTAGTGCTACAATATCTAGTTCCCCGTTTACCAATTTATTCATCAATATTTCAGTTGATCCATTATTCATTGATACATCTATTTGTGGATATTGTTTTATAAATTTTTATAAATGGTTCGAATATTAGGGATGTTAGTAAAAAGTTGCTTCCACCAATTCTAATTTTTCCTTTTTCCAAGTCATTATATTTTTGAAAATATATTTTCTGCATTATTGATTTTTTCTATGCTGTCTTTGATATATTCATACAAACTTTTTCCTTCTTCAGTTAGCTCTACTCCATTTTATTTCTGTAAAAAAACTTTTCCTCCAAGTAGATTTTCTAATTTTTGTATTGATTGTGTTATTGCTGACTGCGAAATATACATACTTTCGGCTGTTTTAGAAATATTCTTATATTTTACTACTTGCAAAAGATTCTATATAATTCAAGATCTGTATTCATATATTCTCCAATTTTATTTAAATAATTCTCTTAATTTTTGGTTCTGTGTATTTAAAGCAATAGTTTTATATCATCTTCATTGCTTAGTTCTGATACTGGTGTGTCTGAATCCACTGGTGTTAATACATGGCTTAGCGGATATGTGTTTGCTTTCGATTTTTAATTCACCATTATATTTTTATATTTAAATGGAATTTCTGTTATTGTTGATTTATATTCACCATTTTTTTATCCATAAAAGCAGTATGCTCTTACTATTTCAATTTGTTCGCCTTCTGATAAATATTTGTCATCAATTATATCGTGTAAATAATCTTTTACATTTTCACGTAATATTCCTTTTTAACTTAATACCATCATCTATTCCAATGATATATTCAAAGTCATTGTTTTCTATTGTTTTATATATTTGGTTTTGCTTTTGTCATATGCTCTTTTTGTCGATTGTTCCACTTTCTTTTTCATCTTTGTCCAAACCTTCGATATCATATAGGCTGTAATAACTATATTCTTCTTTAGCCATCTTGCTTAATACTTGTTTGATTGTTGCAAATTTGTCTTTATTTCTTGTTGCGATTAATATTTTTTTCATTTATTTTTCCTCCAATATTTTTTTAAAAAGTTCTTTACTTATTTTATTTGAATTTTTTTATAAGTCTTTACAAATCTTTGTTCTGAATAATGCAAATCTTAGTAAATTTTTTTGATTATAATCTTTATTATATTCTCTATATCCATAAACACTTCCTGTTAATTGAATTAAAAAATATATCTGCTGCATATTTTAAATCATATTGATTTAATTGCACATATTTATTTACTTCTCTTACATATTCTTTTTAAATTTTCTATATTTATGTTTCCGTCTTTTGCATCTTTATCCATATAGCAGTATGACCTCATTATGTCCCAAATTATTGGCATTCTTTTTAGCCGCTTCAAAAATCTATTACTGTTATATCTTTTTATTGTTGTATATTAACTGCAAATTACAGTAATCACTGTGAGTATTTTTAATTGTTAATTTGTTCATTATATCAAAATCAAATTTACTCACTAATTCTTCAGCTATTTGTATTTTTGGTTTCATAGTCTTCAATAAACTGTTCTTTATATAGATTATCATCTTTTTATTTTTTTCTTGTTCTAATTTTTATTTTTTTGTATTGATTCTAACAAATAGCTTTTTTTGAAAATTTTTGATTAATTATATCTTCATCATCTAAGTCAGGATATTGTTCAAGTGCTTTTTATCAATTTACCTAACAGTTCTGCTGACTTTATTAATTGGTCATATTCTGCTGAATTATCTTCTAAAAATTTCACCTTCGACAAATTCCTGCATTATAATTATTCTGTCTTCAATATTTGTATGATATTCACCATTTTTTTCAATTGCAAATATTTAGGAACTGAGCTGCCTTTAGTTGATAAATAATTTATAATATTTATTTCTTTTTTTCAATATACTTTAATGTTCTTTTCTGAATTAAATTCTTTTTAAAAATATAATTTTTTTATCGTCAACCGTTATCTTAAATATATTTGCAGTTCCTCGATTTATATAATTTATTTCTATTGTTCCTAGTAATCCATAATCATTTGTGACAATGTCGATAATCTTTTTCTTTGGTTAGCTTTGTTTTTTTCTGACGCCATTATTTACCCCTTTTATCTTAATTTTTGAATTAATAGTTTTTTTCTACTGTATTTCGTATTTCTTGCCAGTATTTTTTTAAATATTGATATGATAATTTTTCTGAAATTTCTTCAATCTTATACCATTCAGTTGTTTCTCTATCTTTTGAATCAATTTTTATTTGTTATTCCATTATCAATTCCTAAGAAATAATGGTTTTCATAGACTATGTCTTCTGGTGATTTATATTTAATGGATTTTAACTTTTTAATTATTTTTTTACATCATGTCCTGTTTCTTCTATTGTTTCTCTAATTGCACATTCCTGTATTGTTTCATTTTCTTCTAAATGTCCCTTTGGAAATGAATATTCTCCATTTTGAACTACTAAAGCAATTTCTTTTTTTGTTCTTTATTTACTAAAATACAACCTGCTTTTATTATTGTCTTCATTTTTACCTCTATTATAACAAAAAGTCACTTTGATTATATACCCCAAAGTGACTTTTTATCAACTATTTATTTTTCTTTCTCTATCTTTTTATTCATTTTTTTGAATAACACCTGATGCTAATCCTATAACTGTTCCAGCAAATATTCCTAGTGCTGCATTTTTGTATTGCATTACCTAATACAATTCCTAATAATAGTCCTATTATTACATAAAATACAACATAGTCTGTTATTGACTTTTTCTTCTTTCTTTTTCTTTTCATTGATTTTTTTCTCCTTATCCTGTTATCCATTTGATTAAGTTTAAGTCCATTTGATTTAGCAACATTGGATGTTTTTGGTACAATTCTAAATGTATATCCATAATCTCCACCTGATTTTTAGATTGATTTTACTTGAAAAATGTATATAATCCATTTTCTTCTTTTTCTAATCTCATTGGTAGTACTTGAATATCATCAACTACTCCTGACATTGTTATTTTTTTCCATAATATACTTGTGGATCAATACTTTCAATAGTGATATTTTCTGGTATTTCTATGTTACATTTTTACGTTTATTACTTTACCTGCATTTACTGTGATATCATTGCTATTTGATTCGTCCTGTGTGATTTTAATGTTATTGAATGCTTTTTACAATTTCTGTTTTCCAAGTATTGTAGGTTGCCACATTTGTTAAATCATTATAACTATTTTTTTGTTGCGTTCATTAATGGTACATATATATCTTTAGTATAGTCATCCAACATTCTTGACATACTGTAGCGTCCTGCATTTGTAGCTATGTTGTTTTTCATTATTTCAAGCTCATTTGTCTGAATAGCCTTTTTCATTTTTTCATAGTATATTGAATTATTTTGTTTTGTAGTGTATCGTAAATACTCTTTGCATCTACATCATCTTGCTCATCATAGCTTTGATATTCTGAGTTTGTTCCGATTTTTCCAACCATTTTTGATTGTATCCTTCTGCCCACCATCCATCTAGTACACTGAAGTTTATTACTCCATTTGCTGCCGCTTTTTTTGTCCTGATGTTCCTGATGCTTCTAGTGGTCTTCTTGGATTATTTAGCCATACATCTACTCCTGCTACTAAATATCTTGACATTCCAATGTTGTAGTTTTCCAATATAAAGATTTTTTTCCTTTAAATTGTGGTTTTAATGATAATTCATGTATATATCTTATTAAATGTTGTCCTTCAACATCTCTTGGATGTGCTTTTTCCAGCAAAAATGAATTGAACTGGTTGATTTTTTTCATTACATATTTGTGTAATTCTCTAAATCTCTGAATATTAGTGTTGCCCTTTTGTATGTTGCAAAATCTTCTTGCAAATCCAATTGTTAATGCGTTTGGATCTAACCCTAGATGTTAATTTTTCTATTTCATCGTATCCATAATTGTATCTTCTAAGTCTTGCAGTTGTTGAGTCTTTCACGATTTTTTTAATAATTTTTACTTTTCTTGCTTGATGTACTGCCCATAATTTTTCATTTGGTATTTTATAAATATCATTCCATGTTTCTGTCATTTGAAATATCATCTTGCCAATATGGTTTTAAATATTCATTATATAATTCTTTAATTGCTGGTGCTACCCAAGAACAAATATGTACGCCGTTTGTTACATATCCAATTGGTGATTCGTTTGCTGGTACTTCTGGCCATACATCTCCAAATAATTCTCTTGATACTGCTCCATGTAATTTACTTACACCATTTTTTTCTGCCAGCAATTTTTAATGCTAAAAATTCCCATATTGAATCCACTTGAAAAATCGTCTCCTGGTTTCATACCTAGCTCCATGAATTCATTTCTAGTAATTCCTAATTCGTTCCACATTCCGTCAAAATATTTTTCTACTAATTCTATCGGGAATATGTCATTTCCAGCTGGTACTGGTGTGTGTGTTGTAAATGCAGTTTTTGCTGTTACAATATCTCTTGCTATATTGAATGATACTTGTTTTTTTCATTCATTGTTTGTTTTATTAATTCCAACAATAAGAATGATGAATGTCCTTCATTCATGTGATATACTTCTGGCTCTAATCCTAGAGCTTTTTACTAATTTGGTACTCAGCCATTCCTAAAACGATTTCTTGTTGGATTCTCATTTCTTGATCTCCACCATACAATGTTTTAGTTATTCCTCTATATTCTTCAATATTTGATTCTATGTCTGAATCCATTAAATATAGTTTTCTTCTTCCTATATCTATTTGCCATACTTTTAAATTTAATTCTGCTAATGGCATTTTTACTGATACTATTAAATCATTATCTTCTTTATCTTTTTACAGGTTTTTATTGGTAATAAGTCTGTATCTACTTCCTTATATATACATTCTTGTTCTCCCCAACCATTAATTTGTTGATCAAAGTATCCGTTTCTATATAGTAATCCTATTCCTACTAATGGAATTCCTTTATCACTTGCACCTTTTCATGTGGTCTCCTGATAAAATTCCTAATCCACCAGAATATATTGCTACTGTTTCATCCAATCCATATTCTGCTGAAAAATATGCAATTACTTCATTTTGTGTTTTTTTCTGGATATTTTTTTATTGAACCATGTTGCTTTTACTATTCATATAGCCATCAAAGTCTTTTTACTATTTTATCATATTGTCTTAAAAAAATTCTTCATCTTTAATACATGCTTCTATTTTTATCTTGTGATACTTGTTTTAAAAAAATTTTTATTGGACTTTTTTTGCATTTTTCCCATAAATCTATATCTATTATTTTTAAATAGTCTTAAAAAATTCTGTATTCCATGATCCACCATAGATTGTATGAAATATCATCCAATCTTTTTTTATTCTTTCTGGTAATTGTGGCTTTTACAGTAATTCTGTTGAATACGTAAGACATCTTTATTTCCTCCTTGGTTCTTCAAAAAAATTCTTTTTGTACTTTAATTATTATCAACTAATTTATTATGATTGTCAATTACATAAATATTAAGTTTTGTTCTTTTATAATTTTTTTATTATCATAAGCTTTTATATCTGCTTTTTCACAAGATTTTCACGTAATTAGCTGTTTATAATTTTACCTTTTTATGATAAAAATATGTGATTAATTTAAATGGAGGTCTATATGGTTGAATTACTTTTCACCTGTTGGAGATTTTGACTGTTTGAAAGCTGCTGTTCAAAATGGTGCCAATGCGGTATATTTTTGGAGGACAGCTTTTTAATGCGCGCTATTCTGCTAAAAACTTTGATAAAGATGGTATTAGAGAAGCTGTTAATTACGCTAAATCTCGTAATGTTAAGATTAATTTTACTCTTAATATTCTATTAAAAAAATAATGAGTTTGATGATGCTATTGAAGTTGTTAAATATATTTATGAACTTGGTGTTGATGCAGTTATTGTTGATGATTTTGGTTTCGCTAAATATATTATTGATAATTTTCCTGGTATGGAAGTTCATGGTAGTACTCAAATGACTATTCATAATTTAGAGGGTGCTATAGCCCTTAAAAATCTTGGTTATAGCAGAGTTGTACTTGCCCGTGAATCTACACTTTCTGATATTGATTATATTTGCCGTAATGCAAATATTGATATTGAAGCTTTTGTTCATGGTGCTCTATGTATTTCATATTCTGGTCAATGTTTATTTTCTAGTGCTATTGGTGGTAGATCTGGTAATCGTGGTAGATGTGCAACCTTGTCGTATGTATTACAATATGCTTGAAACCTCTGATAATGTTTCTTATAAAAATATTGGAAAAAGGATTTTTTTAATCAGTCCTAGAGATTTATGTGGGCTTGATTTTTATTCCTGATCTTATTAAGGCTGGTGTTAAAAAGCTTTAAACTTGAGGGTAGAATGAAGACACCTGAGTATGTTGCAACTGTTACTCGTATTTATAGAAAAATACATTGATTTAGCCCTTTCTGACAATGATTATGTTGTTGATAAAAATGATTTACATGATTTGATGCTTGCTTTTAATAGGGGTGGATTTTTCTAAAGGATGCCTTGGTGGTGATGATAATCATGATTATGTTTTTGAAGAAAAACCAAGTAATCAAGGTTTATATATTGGAAATATTTCAAAAAATAGATAAAAAGAATGGATTAATTTCTTTAAAAACAAATGAACCTATTGATATTGGTGATACTTTCCTTGTTCAACAAGAAGATCATAAATATACTATTTCTGAAATTTTGAAGAATGGTTCACATGTTAAAAGTGCTGCTATTGGTGATTTAGTTACTATTGGCAGAGTTAAAGGAAAACTTGAACTTGGTGATAAAGTTTTCAAAATAAATAGTTCTATTATTAGTAAAGAAATTAAAGAGTTTAATTCTCACGAACATGTTAAAAATCCCTTTTAGTTGCTAATTTTTAAAGCTTTTGATTGGTAAACCTCTTGAACTTGAAGTCGTTTCACTTGATGAACCTGGAAATACTTATTTTGGACTTTCTACTACTATTTCAAATGAAATCCAACCTATTGAAGCTATTAGCAATCCAATTTCTAAAGAGCGTTTAATCGAACAATTAAATAAGACTACTGATACTAATTTTTGAGTTTAAGCAAATTAATATTGAGATGGATGATAATTTATATATTCCTAAGATTTCCTCTATTAATGCACTTCGTAGAGATGCTCTTAACGACCTTTATCAAAAAGGTATTGATAATTTCGTTAGAAAGCTTCCAGAGATTAGCTTCTACTAAACTTGTTAACCAACATGTTTTTCCTAGTGTAAGAACGTATTCTGTTTTTACTTAATTCTATTGATAATTCAATGGATTATTCTAGTTTGAAAAATGTTGATAGAGTTTATATTCCTCTTAAATTTTTTTCATAAAAAAGAGTTTGAATCTAAACTTTTAGAAATTAGTCAATTTACGGATTGTTATATTGATATTCCAACTATTGTTAGGGATAATTTTAGAAATGTTTTTATAATAATTTTTGATGAAAAAGTTAATAAATTTAATATTAAAAGGAATTGTGATTTCAAATCTATCAGGTATTGAATTTATGATGAAATATGTTGGAAAAACTTGATATTGTTTCTAAATACACACTTAATATTTATAATAATCACACTATTGATGAATTGAAAAAGGTTGGGGTTAATCGTGTTTACAATTTCTCCTGAACTTGATACTGATACACTTATTGATTTATGTAACAATTCTTCACTTCCTACTGAATTTTTAGTGTATGGTAAACTTCCGGTTATGCATATTCAATATTGTCCATTAGGCAAGTCTAATAAATGTTATCCAACTTGTTCAATGAAATGTAAAAACTTCTAATAGATTTTTATTTGGAAGATAGACTTGGTTATAAGTTTGAGTTTGTTCCTGACAATATGCAAACAATTACTAAAATATATAATTCTAAAATTAATTCTATTGATTATTCTAAATTTCCTTTTGATAGTTGTTTAATTAGCATTACTGATGAGGATAATTTAGATGAAATTATATATAATGTAAAGAATAATATTAAATTTGAGGGTAAAAATTATACTAATGGTAATTTGAATAAATTTTAGTATAAAAAGAACTGCCATTTTATTGGCAGTCCTTTTTGGTTTCCACATAATCATGCTTTCGACCATTTTTATTACTTCTGAGAATGGCGCGTTTTGAAGATTGAAATGCAAAACTCCGCACATAGAGAGTTGAAGTTCAAGTGTACTCCTGTCCAAACTATTTGACGCTTGTTTCCACTCTCTGAGCTGTAATAGTTCCTTAGGTGTCAACAGTTCATCTTTATATGATATTCCCAGGCTCTTAAAAAGCCGAATTCCATAAAGCTAACACCTTTTTCCATTCTACTGCTTAACAAATTTTTTTAAGCATAGTGCATGTTCTGCCTCTTCCAGGAAATCAATCTTTCTTTGATTTCCTTGCTTATCTTTGGCTTTTTGACCATAGCTACCTGTGAAAGCCAATATCCGGATGGGTAGTTTATCATGGATCTTTCCATCTTCATTCTATCCCATACCCGGTCTATCACGTTGAAAACCTCTCTTGAATAAGCAAGTCTTATAAGTTTCAGGATATTCTCCTTCACTTTCTCTGGAAATTCCAGATAGACTTCATATACTGGTTTGCCATCTATTTCAATCTTGTCTCCTTCCAGTATATATTCTTCATTATCGCCATATTGATAATAGCCATGTCATTATATGACATGCTAAACCTTGTATACCCAATTGTTTGTTTCATAAGTGCCAGCTCCTTATCTGGCAAATTATTATGCTATATTTGCTACAAATAATATAATCATATTTACTATTAGTGCAAATACGTTAACATGTACCAAAAACCTCCTATAATATATATTATATTTTTATTTTACATAAAAAGTCAATCTCTTTATAGTTTTATATTTTATACATAATTTTTGATAAATGATGTTTCTTTAATCTTATAATGCTGTGAAAAAGTTATTAACCCCAATACTACGCCTGTTGCATTTTGGAATTATTAATAAATAATCTTTTTAGGATCTTTTGTCAATCCATAAATAACCCAGATTAAGCATGATATTGCTGCTGTAAGTGGTTGCAACGGTTGTGATTTGTTTCCTTTAAGATTAGCTATAATTTGTGGTATATATGATATAAAAACAAAAACGCCTAAAAATGCTCCTATCGATCCAACAATTGTATTTATTTTTGTTTATTCTCTTTCTTTATGATAATCACCTCCTTATTAACTAGTTTAGTATAACTCTATTATTTTATTTTTTTCCTATAATTTAAAAATATATTTCACAAAATTTTTCACAAAAATCCTAGATATTAGTTTTCTAATACCTAGGATGTATTTTAATCAAATTATTTTTGATTCTTCTACTGGATATACACTGATTTTCTTTTTATCTCTTCCAAGTCTTTCTACTTTCATTGTTCCTGTAATTTTAGTATATAATGTGTCATCGCTTCCGATTCCAACATTTGTACCTGGATGCATTTTTGTTCCTCTTTGTCTAAAAAGAATATTACCAGCTTGAACTAATTGACCATCAGCTCTTTTGATTCCTAATCTTTTTGACTCTGAATCTCTTCCATTATCAGTACTACCTTGACCTTTATGATGTGCCATATCGCTCTCTCACCTTTCCTTTCTTAATATTCTTTGGTTAAAAATTAACCAACTACGATTGATTTGATTTCAACCTTTGTATATGGTTGTCTATGACCTTGAGTTCTTCTCTCATTTTTCTTTGCTTTGTATCTGTAAACTAGGATTTTTTTAGCTTTTCCATTGTTTGTTACAGTACCTTCAACTTTACAACCTTTTACATATGGAGTTCCAACTTTTACATCTTTATCATCAGATACTAAAACTACTTTATCAAAAAGTAACTTTCTTTCCTTCTTCAATATCTAATTTTTTTCAAAAGAATATTTGATCTCCTTCTGAAACTTTGTATTGTCTTCCACAACTTTCGATGATTGCGTACATTTCAGATTCCTCCTCTATTTTACTCGCTAAGCATAAATACTAGGTATCTTTAAAAAGAATTTTTAACCCGACTTAGGCGGTTTACACTTATCTATTATAAACTACTTGTTATAGTATTGTCAAGCGTTTGTAGTATTAATAATTGTTGAATATTTCATTAAATTCTTCTTCGTTGATTTTTCTTTTTTTCATTAATACTTCTGCTACTGCGTCTAATTTATCACGATGCATTCTTAATATTGTTTGTGCATCTTGATATGCTTGCTCAATGTTTTTCTGATTTCTAGACCTATTGTGTTTTGTATATCTGTTCCTAATAATTGTAATTTTTCATAGGCTTCATTTTTAGATTTAATGACATTGGTCCAATTTTATCATTCATACCATATATTGTTACCATATTTCTTGCAATTTCCATTGCTACTTCTAAGTCATTGCTTGCACCTGTTGATATTTCATTTAATGCAATTTTTTTCTGCAGCTCTACCACCCATTAATGAAATTAGCTTTTCCCTCATTTCTGTTTCTGATATGTAGTATTTGTCCTCATTGTTACGATACATTGTGTATCCTCCTGCCATTCCTCTTGGAATGATTGATACTTCTTTTACTACATCCTGTGTTGGCAAATATTTGCTTACTACTGCATGTCCTGCTTCATGGTATGCTGTTAGGCGTTTATCTTTGTCAGATATTCTTCTATTCTTTTTCTCAAGTCCCTACTGTTACTTTTTGCTAATGCATCTTCTACATCTTGGTTTGAGATTTCTTTTTGTTTTCTTGAAGTTGCAATTATTGCTGCTTCATTTAGTATGTTTGCTAATTCTGCTCCACTGAATCCGGCTGTATTTTTCTGCAATGTTTTTAGATCGATATCCTCTGCGAATTTTTTTATTTTTTTGCATGAATTCTTAGAATATCTTCTCTCTCTTTAACATCTGGTAGATTAATTACTATTGTTCTATCAAATCTGCCCGGTCTTAATAATGCATCGTCCAACATTTCTGGTCTATTTGTTGCTGCTATTACTATTACTGATTGTTCTGATTCAAAACCATCCATTTCAACTAATAATTGATTTAGTGTTTGATTATTTTCAGTGTCTGCACCTATTGCATTTGCTCTTCTTGCTCCTATTGCATCTATTTCATCTATGAATATTATACATGGTGCAATTTTCTTGGCTCTTTCAAATAACTTTCTTACTCTTGATGCTCCAAGTCCTGCAAATAACTCTACAAATTCTGAACCACTCATTGAGATGAACGGTACTTTCGCTTCACCTGCAATTGCTTTTTGCTATTAAAGTTTTACCTGTTCCTGGTTTTTCCTGAGAATAGTACACCATGTGGTACTTTTTGCTCCCATTTCTTTATATTTATCAGGATTTTTTAAAAAATCAATGATTTCAATCATTTCATTTTTTTCTTCATCCAACCCTGCTACATCATCAAATTTTACATCGTTGTTTGATACTTCTGGATCATATACTTTACCTTTTTCCAACACCTTGCATTTCAAAAATCAAATATGCCATACCTAACATTATTAATGTTGGTAAAAATCTTACAAATCCTGTCATGAAACTTGCAAAAATTGATTTTCTTTTTTTGTTCAATTTCTACAGTTTTTTTCCTGATGCTATTTTTGATTTACTAATTCCATGAATGCTTGTGTGTTTGGAATTGTTGAATTTTTTCTTTTTGTCTTCTGGTACTTTATTATCTTTTTCAATATCTTTTTATATGATAATAATGCTGTTTGACTTGCTTCATTTAATTCGATTTTTGTAATTTTTCTTCATCAATATCTTTTAATAATTGTGAATATGCTACAGAATTTTCCTTTTTGTTTATTGTTTTTGAATTGTATAATATACTGCTGTTCCCAATATCGCTAATAAAGCGATTATTAAAAGAATATTTACTACTATGTCTTTTAATGATTTCTTTTTGTTGTTTTTTTCTTTGTTTTCAGCCATTTTTGCAACCTTTTCTATTATGTATTGTCTTTTACAATATTATCATCATCAGTATTTTTCTTTGTCTGATTTTTTTCTTCTTTTTTTATTATCTTTTTCTTGTTTTTATCTGTTCTTTTTCTTCTTCTGGCTCTTCATCTTTTTAGTAATTACAATTTGCTCTTTTTATAATTAATTCTTGTTGGTTTCCTATTTCTTTTCTTCTAATAAGCAATAGAGCTACTACTAAGTATATGTATGTTAATATTAAATATAATAGATCTAAGTTTGGCACAATGAAATTGAATTTTGTCAAAAATCATTATTGCTGTCAATACTACAAATACCATTGTTGCAAGTGTTATTGACATACAGCTGATATTAAATAATTTGCTGTACGATATCTTCACTTTCATTATTTTACTTGTTATTATTGCTATTAATGAAATTGCTAAAACATTTATTATTGTTACTGATACTGTTGTTAACAATATTACAATTGATATAAAAACTAGTGTTTTTTTGCAGAATTTCATTTTTGCTTTTTGTTCAGTTAATAATTTCAATGTATCAGCTTTTGTGAAATTCTCCGGTAGACCAACTTGTTTTTGCAATTGATGAATATTTATATTTTACAATTTTTTTGTTTTTGGTTGTTTTACTAGTAAATAGTCTTTTGAAAATACAAATAAATTTCCTTTTCTCGATAATAATTCTTTGTGTTCTTTTTTCAACATTCTCATAATTTGTTAATATTATAGTTCCATCGAACATTTTATCATAGTCTGTTTTGTTAGTTCTGATTATTGGTTCTTCTGAATCTACTTTAAATTTACCGTCCACAACTTCATAATTGGGTAAATTGTGTTCAACAAATTTTTGAATATATCCATTGCTTCTACTTCTGTTCTTGTTATTACTGGTGTTAGTATTATTGTTACTAATACTGATAGTAATAATATATAACTGATAAAGCTTGGAACTGTTGATTCTGATATCTTATCATATTTATCAATTCCAAAAATTGATACAAAAATTTTCTAAAAAGGTTGTTTTTAATTTTTGTGTATTTTTCCATTTTTCCTCCAAAAACACTATATTTTTTTGTTATTTCATATTTATTTTCTGGTAAATCTTTAATATTATAGCCTCTATTAATTACTTCAGCTCTTAATTCGTCGGCTCTTTGATAATCTTTATTCTGCTTTTGCTTCAATTCTTTGTTTTGCTAATAATTCGATTTCTTCTGGTATATCTATAGTTTCTTCTATTTGATATTTTTTTCCGAATTTATTAGATCTAATCCAAGAATTTTATCGAATTTTATAATTAATTCGGCTATTTGTTTAGATTTTTGTTTCATTTTTTTAATAAATCCCATACAATTCCCATTGCTAATGGTAAATTTAAATCATCATTAACTGCTTCATTAAATTTGTTTTTCTGCTTCTACTAATACATTATTATCAATTTTTGTATCTGAATTTTTTTATTTAATATATATAGTTTGCGCAATTTATTTAATGATGTTTGTGCTGATTTTGCCCCTTCAAATGTGAAGTTTAATTTGTTTCTATAATGTGCACTAAAAACAGAATAATCTATATGCTAATGCTTCTATTCCTTTTCTTTTAAGTCTACAATTCTGTATACGTTGTGAAGTGATTTAGACATTTTTTTCCATTATCAATCAATAGGAATTCTACATGCATCCAGAAATTTGCTGGGTTGTGGCCAAACGCACCTTTGCATTGTGCTATTTCATTTTCATGATGAACTGGAATATGGTCAACTCCACCAGTATGAATATCAAAATTTTCACCTAAAAATCTTTTACTCATTGCTGAACATTCTATATGCCATCCTGGATATGACAATCCCCATGGACTTTCCCATTTCATCAAATGCTCTTTTTGGCGCTTTTTATCCATAATGCGAAATCTGCTGGATTTCTTTTTTTCTGGATCTACTTCAATTCTTGCTCCTGCTTCTTGTCCTGATAATTTATTATTTGATAATACTGGGTATTTTTTTCTAATTTAGTGATATCAAAATATATTCCTTTACTTGTCTCGTATCCATAACCATTATCAACAATTTCTTTTTACCATTTCTTCCATTTGAATAATATTGTCAGTTGCTTTTTGTTATTGTTGTAGGAATTTCAATATTTAATGATTTTTATATCATCCATAAAATATTTTTGTATAATATGCTGCTATTTCATAAGGATCTCGACCTTCAGAACGCGCAGCTTTTTTTCCATTTTATCCTCACCAGTATCTGCATCTGATGTTAAATGTCCAACATCTGTTATGTTCATAACATGATTTACTTTTTAAACCATTGTATTCAAGCATTCTTTTTAATGTATCTGCAAATATATATGCTCTCATATTTCCAATATGCGCATAGCTGTAGACTGTTGGTCCACAGCTATACATTTTACTTCATTAGGATGTATTGGTTTTTAAATTTTTCTTTTTCATGTGTTAATGTGTTATATAAATATATTTCCATATTCTAATCCTCTATCTATGGTGTTGTTGTATTTGTTGTGTTTGTACTTCCTCCAGAAGTTGTATTTGTTGATGCTGTTGTATTTGTTGTGTTTGTTGCTGGTCCGCTTGAATTATATGTTATATAAATTTCAGCACCTTTTTCTGCTTTTTGTTTCACTTTGTGTTAATACTTGATTTTTGCAACTCCCGCTTTGTCATTAATTTTTGCTACTACGGTAAATCCTGCTTCTGTTAGCTTAGCTTTTTGCGTCATCTAGTTTCATTCCTACAACATTTGGTACATCTATCATTACTGGTGTTGTATGTTTGTCACAATATTCTGATATTTTTTTCCAGATGTTAATCTTGGAGTCCAATTTCCTTTTTCTTCTGTTTCTATTACTTTTCCTATATAAACAGTTTCTGTGTTTGGACAATATTTTGTTGCTAATTTTTTTAGTATCCTTACAGATTGTGTATGATCTTGAACCTTCTGATTTATCTGGAATATTATCTTTTGAGAATATTTCATCATATTTTTCAGCTGTTGCAGATGTTGCTAATTTACCTGTTGCTTTATCAACTGATTTTGTTACTATTCCTTCTGGTTTATCAAATTTTTTTGTTTTACTTCTTTATTTTCGTGAATTCTCTTCATTACTGGGAACCAAATCGCTGCTGCTGGGTTTCTTCCCCAGAATGACGCTGTTTTTTTCATATCCATTATCTGCCCCATACCATACTGCTGCTGCATAGTAAGGAGTAAATCCGCAAAACCATCTATCTACTGCACTTGATGTTGTTCCTGTTTTTTTCCGGCTACTGCCATTTTTCCCATTACGTTTCCAAATGAACTTGCTGTACCATCATCAATAACGTCTTCCATCATTGATGTTAGTATATATGCATTTTTCTTCTGACATAACTCTTTCTTGCTTTTTGCTCTGGCTCTACTATAACATTTCCTGATTGATCCACTACTTTTGTATAAAAATATTGGTGTGTTATAAACACCTTTATTTGCAATCATTGCGTATGCTGCTGCCATTCTTAATGGTGTTATTGATTCTGTTCCTAAAGCTAATGATAATCCTGCTTTTTCAGTGTCAACATTGATATCCATTTTTTTCAAGAATTCTTTTGGTTTTTCATATCCCATTATTGATAACAATTTAATCATTGGAATATTCAATGAAATTGTTAATGCTCTTCTCATTGAAACAATTCCATTATTATCTCCATCAGATGCATCATTATGTGGTGTGTAATTTTTACCGAATGTTGTTAAATGGTCATAATAAACTGTTGCTGCTGTTGTGTTCTTTGATTCCAAAGCTGGTCCAACAATTCCTATTGGTTTGAATGTTGATCCCTACTTGTCTTTCTGAGAATATTCTATTTAATCCCAATGTATCTGGATGTTCTTCCAACGATCCTGCTGTTCCTAATACTCGTCCTGTTGAAGGTTCTATAATAACCATTGCTGATTGAGCTGTTTGTCCATTGCCTTTTTTTAACATATTTAGATTTTGCATATTCTTCATTTAACACTTTTTTTGAATTTTAGAATCTTCTGTTGTGTAAATTTTTATATCCGCTATTTAATGTTATTTCTCTAGCTTCTGAATAGTTTATATCTTGTTTTGCTTTTTATTTGTTTTGCAATTTGATCTATTGCTGCTGTTGTTGTAAATGAAAGTCCTGTTAATCCATTTGTTTGACTTCCTTTTTCAAATTTAAGTCCGTCATTTACTTCTTTTACTGCATCTTTGTATTCGCTATCACTTATCATCTTTAATTCATGCATTTTTCCTATAACAGTTAATGTTCTGTTTTTGGCTCTTGCTAATACCTTTTCCTTGCCTTCTTCTTTAAAAGGATTATATAGTGATGGTGCATGGTTAATTCCTGCAATAAATGCTGCTTGTGCTACTGATAAGTCTTTTGATGGTTTATTAAAGTAGAAGTTAGCTGCTGCTTCAACTCCTCTAATTTCAAGTCCATTTGTTGCAGATCCTAGGAATATTCTGTTTAAATATCTATTTAGTACATTATCTTTTTCCAAGCATCTTGTCTACTTGTATTGCTCTTGACCATTCTCTTATTTTTCTTTCAATACCTGCCATACCTTTACGAGAATCGTCATTCATTGTGATTTTTACTAATTGTTGTGTTATTGTACTTCCACCATATGAAGAGTTTCCTCTAGTTTTAAGGAATGATAGTATTGCTCCAAATGTTCTTTTTAAATCTACACCATTGTGCTTATAGAATCTTTCGTCTTCAATTGCTATAAATGCATTTGGTACTTTTCCCATTTGGCCTAATTCGACTTTTTATTTACTTCGCTTCCTGTTAATGTCGCTATTTTTTTCACCGTCTTTATTATATATTTCGGCTCCTGCATCTGCTAAAAATTGTTCTTTAGTTATTGCCCATTTATCTGTTTTTAAAAAATATATGTGACGAATGATGCAACTGCAATTATTCCTATTACCATTAATGCAAATAATACCAACAAGATTTTTTCCAAAGTTTCATTTTTCTTTTTCTTGCCAGTCTTATTGTTTTTTTGTCCGAATTCTTTGCTGTGGCTTTGCTTCCAGGTTTATTTGAATTAGGTCTTTTAGTTCTTGGTATTTGCTTTTTTTGGAGCTGACATATCTTTGTCCTTTAAAAAGCGTATTTTTGATGATATTTCATCATCTTCGCTCTTTTTCTTAATCCTAAATCTATTGATTTGACAACTTTTTTTAATTTTGTCTTTTTGCACTTCGATTTAGACTGTGTTTTCCATTTTCCATATAAATTCAATCCTTTCTATATGTAAAAATACTTCTCTAAAAATACAATACTATTATATTACAAACTCCTAATTTTACAACCTTTTTCATAGTATAGTTAGAGTGGATAGTCGGTGATTTTTTTATATGTTTTTAGCGTGTCTTAATAATGTTTTTAAATTATATTTTTGTTATTACATTTATGCCTTCTTTTTATTAATAAATTACATCCACTTTGTTTATTATTTTTCTAAATTAAGCTTCCACGGAATTGTGTATACTTCCCTATTTTTGATCTATTGCATATTTAGCTGTAATCAATGATCCGCTTGTTTCATCTGCCTCTATGATGATTGTGGCTATTGATAATCCACTGATTATTCTATTTCTCATTGGAAAAATTTTTCGGGTTTGATTTTTGTCATTTACTTTATATTCAGTGATTATTAATCCTTTATTTTCTATTATCTCTCTTGCTAATTTAGTGTTTTCTTCTGGGTATATTTTCGATAAGCCATTTCCTAAAACCGCTATTGTTTTACCATTTGCCGCCAATGCTCCAATATGTGCAAATTGATCAATTCCTTTTTGCTAATCCACTTACTATTGTAAAATCCTTGTGAAGCATATTTCCTTGCTATTAAATACGCATAGTATTTTGCCTTTTACTGATGCATTTCTTTTTCCTACTATACTTATAGCTTTTTGTATTTAAAAATATTGATATTGCCTATATAATATAAATTTTGTGGGCAATTATTTATTTCTAATAAATAATCACTAAAACATATATCTTCTCTATTTATTTGTTTTTATTTGATATGGCATTGATTTTTTTCCTCCATTTTTTTACTTATTTTTCGCACAAAAAGAAGCTTACTTATAGTAAGCCCCTTTATTTATTGATTTAACCATTTTTCATATTCTTCAATTATTACATTTTGCTACTTGTGCAGGTGTAATATTTGATGTGTTTATTACTAAATCATAATTTCCTAAATCTTCTTTATGAATATTATATAATTCAAAAATATCTTTCATTTTCTAGCTTAAATCTTTTTGTAAATCTTCTTTTGTTCTTGTACTGTATTGAAATTTTCTGAAGATTTTTCTGTTCTCGTCAAAAAGCTCTTTTTGCTGCAACATTTATATCTACTTGCAAATAAACTTTAAATGATGTTGGTACTGCATACCAACCCAAACGTGCGTCTATTACTAGATTATCATGTGTTTGAGCATATTCTTTACAACTATTTTCTATTTGTATATCAATCTCTGGATGTTGTTTTACGTATTCATTGAATGTTGTTACATCCATATTATGTTCTTTTTGCAAGTTTTTCTAAAAATATTCACCATTACGATATATTTCATAATTTAGTCTGTCAGCAAGTTCCTTTGATACAGCCCCTTTTCCACTGGCCAAATCACCTGCTAATGATATGATATGTTTCTTATTCATGTTACTCCTTATATTATATCCTTGTTACGTTTTTCTTGATTTACTTTCCACTCTTCACTGTTGTATATTGTGATTTTTCCTTCTTCGATTTCTTGTGCTGCTTCTGTTACAGGGTTTGGATCTTTTTTGTGATGTCATTGACTCACTTCCTAAAAGCAATTTGTCTAGCTCTCTTTGCTGTTGCGATTACTAATCTAAATCTGTTTTTCTGATTTTTCCTAACAATTCTACTACTGTTGGTTTATTAATCATTATAATATCTCCTTTTAATTGGTCTATTTCAATTATACTAGGCATTTCAGCCTGTGTCAATCTTTATTAGTTTACATTATACTTTTTTTTAAATTTAATTATTAGTGATTTTACTACATAATATATAAATATTATTGCTACCATTCCTAGCACAAAGAATCTTATGTTTTGATTTTCTCTGCCAAACAGTCCATATAAAAATCATGGTGAATGATGTCATTATAAACGATTCTATTGAATGCAAAAAAATAAAGTTTTTTTGATTCTCTTTTATTAGCAATTTCAAACATTACAACTACTGCAATTATCTCAATTATTATCAATGTTTTCATGTTACTTAAAAATGTAATTGTATTTAGTGAATTTCCTAAACCAACCACTAACCATAGATATATAATGGATGTTATTGCTATCAATATATTTGTTAATATTAGTTTATATCTATCAATATTTTTAATTAATGCTTTTTCTTTATTTTCTTTTTATTTCTTTTTGAATCTCGTCTAATTGAGTTATTGTTATCTCTTCCTTTTTCCTCTTTCATAGATCCCCCTAAAATTCATACTCGTATATTAACATACTTATCATTGTAATTGGTGCAGTTTCTGTTCTAAGGATTCTTTTTTTCCTAATCCTACTGTTTTAGCTCCTAGCTCTTCTAGCTTTTTACTTCTTCTACGGATATTCCACCTTCTGGTCCAATTATTATTCCTATTTTTTTGCTACATTTGGATTTTGTTTTATCACTTCTTTTATGTTAGTTTTTTTCTTTCATTTTCATAAGCTATTAAAAACTAAATCATATTCAGAAATTTCTTTTTCCAATTGTGTCATTGTTATTAAGTTTTTCTATTTTTGGAATTATATTTCTCTTGCTCTGTTTTTGCTGCGACTTCAGCAATTTTGCCATCTATCAATTTTTTATCATCTTTTAATTTACTTATGCAATACTTCATATTTACTGGAACAAATCTGTTTTGCTCCTAGTTCTGTACATTTTTGTATGATTGTTTCCATTTTTCTGCTTTTGGTAAGCCCTGAAATATTGTAATGTCTAAATTTGATTCTGTTGATACATTTTCTTCAAGTATGTTACATATTACTTCTGTTTTTGTAATCTCAGAAATTTCTACTAAGTAGCTTTTTCCATTCTCTTTGTTGCATACATATATTTTGTCGCCAATTGTTTTTTTCTTAATACTTTTACTAAATGATTATAATCTTCAATTATTATTGCTTTATCAGCAGTTATATTGTTATTTTCTACAAAAATTATACATTTTGCCTCCAATTTGTATTTAAATTATACCATTTTTGTTTTTTTATTCTATTGTTTTAAAAAATTATATTTTATTTTAAATACAAAAATGAGTTACAATATTATAACTCATTTTTCTGTCTGCTTTTAACTCCAATTCAATTTTTTTATTGCTGTACTACTATAATATAATATCAATAATGTATACATTATTTTTTTAGCACTTTTACTTTTTTTAATTTTTTTCATAATATTCTATGTTATTCTGTAATATTAAATTCTACTGAAAAATAGATTTCCTTTTCCTTCATTATCGTATACTTTTTTATTAATCTATAGGTTCCTTTATCAAGTGCTCCATACAAATCAGTCCATTTCACATTAGTTTCAAACTTCCCCTGTATTATTAATATTAAATCCTAATGCCGGAAAACTATATTCATAATTAATGATTTTTGGTTCTTGCCAGTTATTATTTACTTTCTTTTCTATTTTAAACCAGTAACCGTACGAAAAAGGATATAAATTAGTATCTTTAATGATAACGCTTGCACCATTTTTTTATTTAATGTTCCTTCTTTTTATTTCCATTTTTACATTTTTTTAATACTTCGTTCTTTTAAATCCTGAACATCATTATTATTTAGAATATTATTTTTCATTATTTATTATAGTGTTATTGTTTGTTATAGTATTTTCATTGCTCTTAATAAAATTATAATTGTTTATTTTTTTATTTTTCGTATTTTTATATTCTTTTGTATAAAAATACCACAACTAAAAATTATCAAGATGACAATAGAAATAACAACAAAAAAACCACTTTTTTTCATTTCTTTTTCCTCCTTTCTTTTAATATTTCGAAATTTACTTACTATAAGTTTTGTATTTTAAGTAGTCATGCTCTTTATTTGTATTATTCTATAATATGGTACATTCTTTTTTTCTATTTATATTATATAAAAGATTGATATTTCTTTCTATAATAAATCAATAATTTTTTTACAATTTATACTTCTTTTAAAAATTATATTAAAAATTTATGATTATCTATATATATTATAAAATAGTATAAAAAAATAGAGTGAATAAGTATTTATAAACTTATCCACCCCAAAAACTTTACAAAGAATCTTTTTATTTTATATCCAATGCATTCTTTTGGACAAACTTTAGTGCATTCACAGCACAATATGCATTCTGTGCCGTTTTTTTCTTTTTTTCTTGAATCGTCTAGCATATCTACATTCATTGGACATACTTTTATACATTTTTTTACAATTGATGCATTTATCGTGATTGCATTTTTATCCTTAAATATGAAAAATAGCTTGCTGGTTTTAAAAAAATACTGTAATTGGACAAATATATTTACAAAATGCTCTATTGTCTTTAAATATGAAAGCTAATGCGATTCCTAATATGTAATATATTAAGTTTCCTATAATAAATGACCAAAACATTATATTTTCAAGATTTCCAACTTTTAAAAATAAATAATGCTGATACTGATAATAACGATATTAGAAATACTATATATCTAATCCATCCTAATTTTTCTATCTTCTTTTTGGTATTTTTGTATGGTAGCAAGTCAAGTACCATTGCCGTCCAGCAGGCGTATCCACACCAACCTCTACCGAAAAATAATGGACCACATATTTTTAGCTACAAAATAATGTATTGTTGCTGCTTCAAAAACTCCTAGGAATAAATAATACCAAAAAGCCCTCTATTTGCATGTTTTCTCTAGATAATATTCCAAGATATATTAACATATAAATGCCAACGCCTAGTTGTACAAAGTGCCTTGCATATTTCTTTTTATATATCATTAACGATATTCCTGCCCCAACGCATGTACCAATGTATGTAAAATTTAACAAATAAAATATTTTCTTTGTTGATAAAAAAATAGCGTTATTGCTATTATTTCAAAAATTGTCCATATTGTTATCGGAATTATATTTTCTTTTATAATTTTTCTTCATTACTTTCTCCTAAAATAAATGTTCGGCTATTGTGGTCCTATTATGGTACTAACAAAAAAATAAATCCCAAAACACTTTATTTTTAAGAGTTTTAGGATCTTAGTTATGGTGGGCAGAGATGGATTCGAACCATCGTACCCTTTCGAGAACAGATTTACAGTCTGCCGCCTTTAGCCACTCGGCCATCTGCCCATATTAAAGTGTTAAGCTAATGGTGCGCCCTCTAGGATTCGAACCTAGGACCGACCGGTTATGAGCCGGTTGCTCTGACCAACTGAGCTAAGGGCGCATTTGCTTAACACCTCTTTATTTTTAATGTACTTTATTTTATTTGTCAATAGATATCTTTACTTTTTAAAGTTTTTATTATTAATATCTATTATATCCTGTCTGTGCTTCTGGTAGTGCTAATGTTGCATTCTTTGATCCAAATAAGAACTTGATTGCTCTAACTAATTTGCTGTTTTTCATTCTTTCCCATAATGATGGTTTCTTTGTTTCGTATTGCATTTCCATCATTGGTTGATTGAATGTGCATATTGGTTAGTTGGTCTTGCTTGTTCAATTATAGTGTTTTTGTACTCTAGCTTGTTGTGGAACAACATTGTTTACTACTGGTGCTACTCTTTGTGTATTTACTTGTGTAGCTTGTTGAACTGGTTGTCTTACTTGTGTATTTTGAACTCTAACATTGTTATTTGCTACTGGAGTTATTTTCATTGGTTCAACTTGTGCAAATTGTGGTTGATTTATTATTACTTGTTTATTTGGTTTTACAGTTTGTACTCTTTGAGTTGTCGTATTAACTTGAGCTGTGTTTGCTAATTGAATTTTTGGTTCTACTGCTTGATCTGGATATGCTTTTTACAACTTGTTGTTTTTACTGCAACATTTTTGCATAACTGGTGTTACTTTTTGTGTATTTACTTGAGCAACTTGTTGTATTGGTTGTACTGGTTGTTGCATTGTAACTTTGTTTACTGGTTGCGCAACTTGAGCTACTGGTTTTTGTGTTATAACTCTTTGAGCTACTGGAGCTTGATTTACAACATTTTTGAACAGTTACTGGTCTTTGTACTTCTGTTTTTGCTTTTTCTACTATTTGTTGTTTATTAAGTTCTGAATCTGCAGGAATTGGAATTGTTTTTAATGCGTCTGATATTTCTATTCCTATATAACTTAATGCTTTTAATCTATCTTCATATCTTTCGATATCAATTTCTATGTGTAAGTTAGATTGTAAATTCAAAAATTCTTGCATTTAACATTTTTTTATTGTTGCTTGATATTCTTCTGTATCTTTACTTTCTGCATTTCCAATTTTATTAACTGCTTCTAGAATTTCTGGTGACAATCTTTTTGCTTACTTCAATTAGTGCTTTCTTCCAAGTTGCATCTTTTGCTTTCTGCTAATGCAATTGTTTGCTTTTAGTATTGAAGCTGATTTTATATTATATTCCTTTTTGTTTAACCAATTCTTCAACTTGTTTTGTACTTATTTCGAATTGATTTGTTGCATATTCAATCAATCTATATGCTTTGATCATATACACTTTTTTTGGAAAGTTTTTCTTTTTTTGGATATTCAATTAAATATGTTTTTATAGACTCAATTAGATCCTTAAAAATAAGAGTTGCCATCTAGTTCAATGATTTGCTTCTTACTCTTTTGGATTTATTATTCTCTGTACTTTGTCTATGTTAGATAATATTTTTCTCCTCTGTGATTACCATTCTCACATTAACAATACCATGTTTTGGCACTTTAATCCCTCCCTATCTTTTTAAGAATCCATTTTTTTCTCTGATGCTATTTTTATTATATATTGCCATTCTATGTCAATCAATTGATTGATTTATTTTATTACTTTTTCGTTACATTTTTCGTCACAATTCTATAGTATAAAAAGCAACAAACGAAAATGTCTGTTGCTTTTTCTATTTATTTATTTCTTTATATCTCTTTATTTTTCATTGTTGATGTTTTTTTCAAATTCATCATGTTTAATTTCTAATTTCTTTATATATTTGTATGATGTTAATTTTTATTAACTTCTTTTATTTTATCCCAAATTATGTCATGTATTTCGTCTTCTGTTTTTCTCCATATGTTTCTTTTAACGAAATCATTATCAACAATGATTCTTGCTGTTATTATTAATTCTTTGTCATTTTTCCTTTATTGTCTTCTGCAGTTGGTTCTTTTCCATATACCATTACTTCTTTTGATTTCTGGTATGTTTTGTAATAATCCTTCTATTTCTTCTGGATAAATATTTTTTTCCATTTTTGAGTTACTATTACGTTTTTACTACGTCCAGTGATATATATGAATCCGTCCTTGTCCATATATCCAACATCTCCTGAATGGAAATATCCATCATCTCTTATTACTTTCTTTTGTTTCTGCTTCATCTTGATAGTATCCTAGCATTAGAGTTGGTGATTTGATTAATATTTCTCCTTCACCATTTTTCATTAGGATTATCAATGATTATATCTGCTCCCACTACTGCTTTTCCTACTGATCCTACTGTTGTTTTGTATTCAGGTGTTAATGCTGCTATTGGTGCTGTTTCAGTTAGCCCATATCCTTGTAGGAAAAATAATTCCTAGGTCTGTGAACCATTGTGCTATATTTTTTTATCCATTAGGGGCTGCTGCTGATACTATAATTCTTAATTTTCCACCAAGATTTGCATATATTTCTTTAAATACATTTCTTTTGCAATTAATACCTATTGCTTTTTAATGCATTTTGTGATTCCCATCATTGATTTTACTAGTTTATCTTTACGACTTTTTCTTGATTGAGTCCATTATCTTTTTATAGAAATTTTCTACTAATAATGGTACTGCTAGTATTGCTGTTGGTTCTGATTCTTTTAAGTCATTTACAATATATTTTTAAACCTTCACAGATTGCAATTGATGCTCCTTGTGAAATTGGATATAAGAATCAATTGTTGATTCGTATGTGTGGTGTAAAGGAAGTACTGAGAATAGTCTATCACTTGGATATAGTGTTATGTATGCTGGTATGCAATTTATATTTGCTGCTAAGTTTCTATTACAGATCATTACTCCTTTTGAGTTTGATGTTGTTCCTGATGTAAATATTAGTACTTTGAATTCTTCTGGATCTATTTCAATGTTTTTCAAAGTCTTTATCTCCGGACTTTATGATATTTTTTTTCCTGCTTTGTACTAAGAACTTAATTCCAACATCTTCGTCTTTTTAATGGTTTGTCTGAATTCATTTCAATATAGTATTTTACATTTGGATTGTCTTTTTAACTTTTTTTGATTACTTCTGATAATTTTTGGTGAATAAATTATTGCATCTGCTTTCTGATCTTTTTATTAAATTTTCGATTTCATTTTTGTGGCAATTCTTTATCAACTGGTACTGCCATACCAGCTCCGCATAATAATGCCATATATGATAAATACCAACCATATTGGTTTTCACCTATAATAATTATTCTCTTATCTTTTTAGATTTAATAATTTTTGTTATTGCTGTACCCTAAAAGCGTCTACTTCTTCTCTAAATTCTTTTGTATGTTTTTTTGCTTGATATAGTGTTTTGTGGTCAGGTTTTTCTAAAAATACATGGATTATCTGGATATTGCTCACATGCTTTATAGAAAAAAATTCTTTTTACTGTTTTATAATTTGGATGTTCATATGGCTCCTTCTCTTTTTATTGGTTTGAACTCATTTTTTTCCGCTTCTTTTTTTCAATTTTTCTACATCGATTTCTTTCATGATTTCGTCGCCATCCATTTTAATCTTTTTGAATTTCATGTTTGGTATTTTTAAAAATTTAATCTCATTTCTTTTTCCCCCATACTATTTCTTTTAAAAAATTGTATAAATGTTTTATCTATTTCTTTATATAATTTTTCAATATCAATTACATTGTCTTTTTTATAATATAGATTTCCACAGGCTAAACTGAATAATTCACTTGCTAGTACTTCTGGATCTGATTCTATTAATTCGCCTTTTTCTATACCTCTTTTTACTAAGTCTTTTACTATTTCTATGTACTCATCTACGTATTTTTTTGGCATATGTTACTTCTTTGTGTTCTGTCCCCATATTTCTCTTAGAACAATTGACATGAAATTTTCATATTTTATTATGATTTTTATTTGAATTAATACTATTGCTCTTATTTTTATCTATATATCTTTTTGTTGTTTTTGTTTTTACACTTATGCTGTTTTTAATAATTCCATTCCTTCTTTTACAAGGAATTCAAATATTTCTTCTTTACTAGAGAAATGATAATATAATGTTCCTTTTGCTACGCCGACTCTGTTGTAATTTCTTCTATACTTGTGCTATCATAGCCTTTTTCTGCAAATAGCTTCATTGAAGTTTCAAATATTTTTTTCTTTTTGTTTTTATTCATATTTAGCCTTTCTTACGATTTATTGGTTTATTGATTTTAAATCATCTATTGCTTTTCCTGCGCCATACGCAAACACACAGTACTGGCTCTTCCGCTATTTTTCGTATTTATTTTTGTATATTCTTCAATTAATTTATCCATCCCATATAATAGACTGCCTCCACCTGTCATGTATATGCCTTTTTGTTTTTATTCCTTCAAGCATTTCTGGTGGTGTTTTTCTATTATTGTTTTTTTACTGTTTCTGCAATTTCAATTGCTTTTGGTCTTAATATTTCCATTATTTCAACAGTGCTTATTTCTATAACCTTTGGTAGACCAGTTACTAAATCTCTTCCTGTTACAATTTTCTTTAAATTCTGATCAACTGGCATTACTCCACCAATTGCTATTTTAATATCTTCGGCAGTTCTTGGTCCTATTAATACTTTATATTTTCTTTTTATATGTGTAATTATTGTTTCATCAAATTTACTACTTGCTATATTTATAGTAGAACTTAGCACTGAACCTTTATTTTGCGATTACTGCTATATCGGTTGTTCCTCCACCTATATCTACAATTAGATTTCCAGATGGCTTTGTTATATCAATTCCCGATCCCAATGCTGCTGCTACAGGTTCTTCAATTAAATATACTTTTCCTGCGCCTGCTTGCATTGCTGCATCTATTACAGCTCTTTTTTCAATATCATTTACTTGTGATGGAACACATATCATGATTTTAGGTTGTGAAAATGATGTACTGTATTTTTATATAGTGTCTTAATAATTTTAATGCTATTTTTAAAAATTTGATATTACTCCTTCTTCCAATGGTCTGATTAATTCTATGTGGTTTGGAGTCCTTCCTAGCATTTTATATGCTTCTGTCCCTATTTTTAAATAGTTTTCATCATGTTTATTAATTGCTACTATAGATGGCTCAAGTGCTACTATCCCTTTTTCCTTTGACATATACAATTGTTGTTGCTGTTCCTAAATCAATTCCTATTTCAGCGCTCAATTTGTATATATTCTCCTTTCTATTAGAATGCTATTTTTCTGCTATATTTTTTTCTACTTGATCGATTGGAATTCTAATTTGTTCCATTGTATCCCTGTCTCTTACTGTTACTTGATTGTCCTCTAATGTGTCAAAGTCAACTGTTATACAGTATGGTGTTCCTATTTCGTCCTGTCTTCTATATCTTTTTTTCCAATTGATCCCGCTTCATCATAATCTACTGGGAACGCTTTTTGCAAGTGTTTGGAATACTTCATCTGCTTTATCATTTAACTTTTTAGATAATGGTAAAATTGCTGCTTTGTATGGTGCTAATGCTGGATGCAAATGTAGCACTATTCTTGTGTCACCTTCTCCTAATTCTTGTTCTTCATATGCATTACATAGGAATGCTAATGTTACTCTGTCAGCACCTACTGATGGTTCGATAACATATGGAATATTTTTTTCATTAGTTTCTGGATCCAAGTATGACATATCTTCTTTTTGAATGTGTTTGATGTGCTGTTAAGTCATAATCTGTTCTATCTGCGATACCCCATAACTCACCCCATCCAAAATGGGAATGCAAATTCAATATCTGTTGTTCCTTTACTATAGAATACTAATTCTTCTGGTGAGTGGTCTCTTAATCTTATATTTTCTTCTTTCATGCCTAAATTTAATAACCAATCTTTACAGAATTTTCTCCAGTATTCAAACCATTCCAAATCTGTTCCTGGCTTGCAGAAAAAAACTCTAATTCCATTTGCTCAAATTCTCTTGTTCTAAAAAGTAAAGTTACCTGGTGTGATTTCATTTCTAAACGCTTTTACCTATTTGTGCAATACCCATTGGTATCTTTTTTTCTTGTTGTTCTCATTACATTTTTGAAATCCACAAATATACCTTTGTGCTGTTTCAGGTCTTAAAAAAATACTGTTGATGTTGAATCTTCTGTTACACCTTGGAAAGTTTTGAACATCAAATTGAATTTTCTAATGTTTGTATAATTTAATTTACCACATTTAGGGCATACAATTTTATTGTCATTGATATAATTAAGCATTTGCTCATCTGTCCATCCATCTGCAACTATGTCTTCTCCTTTGTCATGTGCAAAACTTTCTATTAATTTATCTGCTCTATGTCTTGTTTTACATTCTTTTACAGTCCAATAATGGGTCTGAAAATCCACTTACATGTCCTGATGCTACCCAAGTTTCTGGGTTCATTAGTATTGCTGCATCTAGTCCAACAATGTTTTTATTTTCTTGAATAAATTTTTTTCTCCAAGCTTCTTTTACATTGTTCTTTAACTCAACTCCTAATGGTCCATAATCCCAAGTGTTTGCAAGTCCTCCATAAATTTCTGATCCTGGATATACATATCCTCTGCTTTTACATAATCTTACGATTGTTTCCATGTCTTTTAACATTAATTTATTCTCCTTTCAATGTCTTTTTTTATATAGCTTCGGGTGCAAAAAGAGCTCACAATCCCTAACTATATAATAATAGTTAGGGACGTAAGCTCTTAGTTTACGCGATTCCACCCTAATTGGCATCTAATTGATACCCACCTCAATTTATTAAATTAATGCTCCGAAGCTCCACCATATATATCAATTGCAAATTTACACCAACCATTTGCTCTCTCTTAATTTCCATATACTTTTTTTCTTCATCATTGCTGATTTGAATTATATATTATTTGTGTTTTTATTGTCAATATTTTTGGATATTGTTTGTTATTCTCGTATGTGTCAACAAAAATGTGTGCAAAAATTTTATATTTATGAATTTTTCTTTTTTTCTTTTTTTATTGAATAAATATTTAATATTATTAGTGCTGTTATTGATAATATACATAGTGAAATCGCTATTTTTACGCCCTTTTTAATTTATATTGCATAACTATTTTATGCTGTCCTTGATTTATCTTTACTGATATGAATTCTGAATCTGGTAACTGTTTTATTTCTTTTGCCATCTATTTTTATTTGCCAAGAATATTCATTTGGGAGCATTATATTCAAATATCCATCTCTTTTTGCCTCTACATCCATTGTTAATGTCTCATTTTTGTATTTTATATTGCTTGCGCTCTGATGTATTTTTTTGTATAGGCTGTTTCAAATGCTTTTTTTGGTCTATGGCTTTTAATTTGTATTTTTTTAATATCAATTTTTTTCATTTGTCATAAAGTAAATTTTTATATTATTTACTTTATTTTTTTATTATTAATATTTAAAATACCATTTTTTTGCAGCTCCTGCATAGTCATCGTAAAATGTATTATTTACATAGATTTTAAATGCTGAATTGTCTAATTCATAATTTGTATTAATATAAAAAAATATGTTTTTGTTATCAATTTCGTTTATTTCTAATTCTATATTCGAACTTTCATCTTTTCTCTGGTACTCATTCTCATTTATTTTATTTAGATTGTTATATTTTATTTCTTTTACTTGAACATCTTTAAAATAGTTTTTCATTGCTATTTGTTAAATTATTTAAAAATTTTTGTTTTGCGTTTCAAATGGTGATTTTAATTGTTCTTCTAATTGTTTTATATACCCATCACTTATAAATCCTAATGGTAAATGCTTTTCATTTTTTTAAAAGATGGTGTTTTTCCATATATTCTTTCATTTTTAAAATATTCTTCATCTTCATAATTTGATATCTTATATTTTATATTGAATAACATATCTGTTATGATTGTGTTTCCTCTGCCATATGATGGCCAATCCATATAATAGCTATAACCTATTTTCTTCAATAAATCACTTACATTTTTATCAAATGTAGAACTTGAGTGCGATATTCCTTTGTAGTTTAGCATTAGAGAATCGTTTAAATAGAAATTTGATGTTTTCTCCATTCTATAAAAATTCTTTATCATTATCTATTATTTCTTTTTACAGGATCTTTAAATTCTGCATAACTGCTCATGAATGTATTAAGCTTTGCTTCATTATCCTCTAATTCTTTTAAATGTAAATGTGTAATTTATTAGTAATTCGATACATAAAATTACTCCAATTAATGGCATTATATTTATTTTTGTCTATTAATATTGTTACTATGTATGTTGCCGCTATTATCATTGATATTGTGATATATTGTGTTTCTATGAATTTATAATTCTGCATTAACATGAATATTCCTATCAATAAATTCGTTAAAAATACAATTACTAATTTAGGTGCTTCTATTTCTTTAATGTAATCTCCTACTCTTAATGATGTCAATATTAATAAAAAAATGATAGGCAGAAGGCATATCTATATGGATATCCCGTTGTTTCTTTTTAATCCATGGAATATTAAGTTTAATAATTTATTATTCATTATTAATATCATCATTAATATAAAGATGATTGTTAGAATTTTTTTCTTTAATTTTTGATTTTCTTACTTAATAAAAAAATAGCTCTGTTAGTACCAATGTTAGTATTCCGCAATATGCTATAGGTGTCCCATTGCCATATATTTGTGCTTTTTGTTTCACTTCCAATTAAGAACTTAGGTAAAAATTCTATGAATTTAAAAATTTCTTTTTAATATATCGGATTTAGCTAGTATTAATCCTGAGCCTTTACCTCCCTTTATTACAAAAATATGTTGGAACAATTACTATACTTGCAATTCCTATTGATATCGCTGTGTATAATGCAAATCTTAATACTGTTTTAAATTTATTTTTTTCTTCTGATAGAATTAATTCATATATGAAGTACATACATATAAATAAAAAAATATTTCAAAACCTATAGAAGTTTGTTATTAGTGCTAGTGCCAAGGAAATTATGTATGTATTAAATTTATTTTCTTTAATAATCTTTATTACACCTATTGCTATGATTGGTAGTAAAATTACTCCATCAAGCCACATTATATTCATTTGATATGCAACAACATATCCCATTAATCCATAAGCTATTGATGCAAATATCTTTATTTGACTGTTCTCTGTTTTATATTTAGAAAAATGCATATAATGCTAGTGATGCACTCAATATTTTTTTAAATATGTCATTAGTGTAAATATATCAATATATGATTCTGGCTTTGATATCAAAAAAATAATATATTGTAGGGACTTAATAAATAGTATGACCATATCCCAAATACATTTCCACCTATTGATTTAGTAAAAACTATATATGAAACTGTCTTTTTCCCATAAAAAGCGTTTTTCATATATATCCAATATTCAAAGTATTGTCCTTTGACATCTGATCTAAATAGTGAATGTTCTCCGAATGGATGAATTTTACAAATTATCATATATATTAAATATAATATTGTTATTATTCCGGTTATTATTAGTTCATTTCTGTGTTTTTTTATAAAATCTTTCACATTTTCTCCTGATTTATTATTTTGCTATAGTATATCATCTTACAATAAATTTTAATAGGATTTTTCCTTAATTTTTCGATTTCAAAATTTCCATTTTTCCCCCGATTTTACTGAGTTTTTGTTACAAAAAATATGTTTTTTTGCTTATTTTTTTCAACTTTTTTTCAATATATTTATTGACATTATTGAATTAGATTGCTATATTTTACTTGTACAAAAGAAGTATACAATATATTAAATTCTATTTAGGAGGTTTTTATTTATGAACAAAAGCAGATTTAGTTAGTGCTTTAGCAGAAAAAAACAGGAGCAACTAAAAAAAGCAGCTGAAGCTTCATTAGACGCTTTAACAGAAACAATCACAGATGCTTTAAAGAAAGGTGAAAAATCACATTAGTTGGTTTTTGGTTCTTTCGAAGTTAAGAAAAAGAGCAGCTAGAAAAGGAAGAAATCCTCAAACAGGTGAAGAAATTAAAATCGCAGCTTCTAAAGCTCCAGTATTCAAAGCTGGTAAATCTTTAAAAAGATGCAGTTAACAAGAAATAATTTTTTTAAGCTCTATTTTATATAGAGCTTTTTATTTTTCTTCAAATAGTAAAAAGTTCAGTACATAATGTTTGTACTGAACCTTTTTTATTATTTTATATTTTTCGAACTCTTCTGTTAAAAACTAGACTTAAATCAAGTCTTTTAATAATGTTATTTGCTTTTGCTCCAGTTTCACTGAATTGCCAAGCTATTACTTTACTCATTGCTTGTAAATTATTTTGCTATCTCTTGTTCTTTATATTTTTGATAACCATTCTGTTGGAATTTTATCTTCTTCAGTATAATATGCTACCCAGAATTTTTTTGATTTAATTTTATTAAATTTGCATTCATTTTCTTTGCGTTTGCATATATTAATGTTTCGATTCCTGATGAGTTTAATTTATTTGTTATATTTGTTATGATTTCACCACGCTTTGGCCATAATGTGTCTGTTCTACTTTTTCCTGATTGATATTCTAAATCTATTACAAATGGTAATTTGTTCATTGATGTTTTATTTTTGTTTTAAAAAATTCTAATATAACATTTGCCTCTTCTTCCGCTTCTGCTTGGTTTATTGCTTCGTCTACGAAATAGAATCCATATGGTATTTTTCAAATATTCGCAGGCATCTCTGAACATTTTAAAATTGTTATCGTAGTATATCTTTCCTTCGGTATACCCTCTTCCACCTGCTCTTATATATACATATTTTTATATTGTTTCTTAATAAGAATAATTCATATTCTCCCTGAGTTTTTGAATCGTCCAGATGTATAGTCAAATGATGATACATCACTCATTAAAAGAGTATTGTGCATTTTTCGCTTCTATCAAAAAAAGTATACTTTGTCTTCCGGGTACTAATCCAACACTTAATTTATATTTAACTTTAAAAATACTTTTTTTGTTGTTTTTAGTTATTGTGTTTAATATATAAACATTCTCACCCTCTTGTAAGTGCTTTGTTTTTATACATTGATCTTATAAATTCTGTATTATTTTCAATTATTACTCCGGGTGTGGCTTTTTTTAGTGCTTGTTATTGCTTGATTTATGGCTCCTAATAAGTAAATTAATCCTATTAATGTTATGAAAAATATAATTATTGTTACTATGAGTTTTTCTTATTTATTTTTATCATTTGATCCTCAATTTTATTTTATTTTTGGCTTTTTGTTTTTAATTTCTGTATATATTTCTTTTATTGTTTCTGGTGCCTTATAATCTTTTTTTCATCAAAAACCTCTTTATGTAATTTTTTTCAACATCGTCAACTAGTTTTTAATGGTATTACATAATAGTCCAATCCACCTTTTGTTCCTTTATAATAATCTTTTTAAATCAAGACCTTTGCTTGTTACATTATATGGAAAAACCAAAAAGTTGAATTAAATCTTAACTCTGTGAATTTTGGTAATATTTCTTTTATTTGTTCTTTTGTTATATTGGTTTTTACTTTTGGTAGAATTGTATTTGTTATATCATCTATTTCTTTTTAGATTTTTGTTTTTAATTTTGCAAATACTTTTTCTAAAAATAGTTCTCATTCTTTCTGTTCTTCTATAGTCTCCACCTGTTGTGTATCTAATTCTACCATATGCTAATGCTTGAACTCCATTTTAACTGTTGCATTCCTGTTGATGTTAATTGTTTTTGATGATGCTCCTATTACCTTATTATTTTTCTTTTTATTGGACCATTTATTACTTTTTAATTCTTCTGCTGTTATATTTACACTTACACCACCAACTTGATCCACCATTGCTGCTACTGTTTCAAAATCTATCATTATGTATTCTGTTATATTTAAGTCGAAATTTTGATTTATTGTTTTTAATGTGTTTTCTACTCCACCATAAAATGCATGATTTATTTTATCATATTTTTCTTCTCCGTTTAGCGTCATTTTTGTAAATGTATCACGGTATATTGAAAATAAATTCATTTTATTTGTTTCGGTGTTGATACTTAATATCATGATGCAATCTGTTCTGGCAAAAATCATCATAATCATCATATCGTGAGTCAGTTCCTAATATTGCTATATTTCTATACTTTTGACTTCTTTTTGCTCTTCTGAAATTCCTAAATTTTTCTTTATTTATTTCTTGATATTCAATTTTATCTATTTTTGAATTAATTTTTATTTACTATAAATATTCCTATTATACCTACTGTAATTAAAAAGTAGTATTAATATTACTACTGAAATAATTAACCCTTTTCTCTTTTTCATATCTATTTCCTCCAAAAATCTCTAATATTATAGCACTTTTTGTGAAAATAAAAAGGAGCTATTGCATTTTTGCAACGCCCCCTTTATTATATTATTAAATATCAAATACAATTGATTTTACTCTTGTCATACTTTCGATGCTGTATTTTATTCCTTGTACTCCTGCTCCTGATCCTTTTTACTCCTAGGAATGCAAAGTTATCTGGTCCTCTTTGTGTTTTATTGTTAATTTGTACTGTTCCTACTTCTAGTTCTTTTGCAATTTTGAATGCTTTTGCAAAAAATCTTTTGTAAATACTGCTGATTGTAATCCATATTCTGATTTATTACAGATTTCAATTGCTTCTTCAACTGATTTTATTCTAATGATTGGCAATACTGGTCCAAATGGTTCTTCCCATGCTAATTTCATATCCAATGTTACATTATCAAACAATACTGGATAAATTAAATTACCTTCTCTTTTTGATTTCTGTTAATGCTTTTGCACCTTTATTTGATGCGTCTTTTATCAACTCTTCAACTTTATCTGCTGCTTTTGTATCTATTAGTGGTGTGATTGTTGCATTGTCAAATGGTAATCCTACTGTTAATTTTTTGTTCCTTCTTGTAATAAACTTGCTAATTTGTCTGCAACGCTTTCCATTACTAATACTCTTTTTATTGCTGTACATCTTTGTCCTGAATAGCTGAATGCTCCTCCAATAATATCTTTTGCTGCTTTTTCTAAATCTGCATCTTCTAATACTACGGCTGCATCTTTTTCCACCTAATTCTAATAAAATTGGCTTCATTCCAGCTAATTTTCCTATTCTTTGTCCTACTTCTGTACTTCCTGTAAAGTTTATAAAGTTAACTTCTGGATGTTCAATTAAATAATCTCCAATTACTGAGCCTTTGCCTGTTACTGTATTTAATACGCCTGCTGGAATTCCTGCATCTGCAAATGCTTTTGCTAGTTCTAGACCACTCATTGCTCCTTTGTGTTGCTGGTTTGAATACTACTGTATTTCCTGCAATTAGGGCTGGCGCGATTTTTGAACCTGATAAATTTACTGGATAATTGAATGGTGCGATTGCTAGTACTACTCCCACTGGTTCTCTTTCAATTATTGAGTATTTGTTTTTACTTGCTGCTTCAAATCCTCCACCATTTGTTATTTCACCTGCTAATCTGATTCCTTCTTCTATTGTGTATCTGATTAGTTCAGCTGTTCTAACAACTTCGCTTACTGCTGATTTGTATTCTTTGCATACTTCTTCTGCAACGACTTTTGCTATTTCTTCTTTTCTTTCTTCTATTAAGTCTGCTGCTTTTATATAAGTATTTTGCTCTTTCTACTGGTGCTAATTCCTTCCATGCTTTCAAAGCTGCTCTTGCTGATTTCATAGCTTCATCAACTTCTTCTCTTGACATTGCTGGAACTGTTCCTAATAATCTATTATCTATTGGTGAATATGTTTCTATTTCATTATTTGATTCCTTCCATTCACCATTTACTAAATTTCTATATTTCAAAAGTTATTTCCTCCTTTATTTCTTTCAACAATGCGATTATATCACTGATTTTTTTCTTAGTGCAAAGACTGACCTCTTATTATAAATATTATATTGACTTGTTTTTTTATAATGTATAATGTCTTTAGTTTTATATGGCTCTTTGGTCAAGCGGCTAAGACGCAGCCCTCTCAAGGCTGAATCATGGGTTCGATTCCCGTAAGAGTCACCAGTTTAAGTTCCAATTATGTTGGGACTTTTTTTATTTTTCCTTTGTTTTTACTATATCTATGATATAATTTATGTTGATAAATTTTATAAACATAAGGAGGAAATTTAAATGACATATTTTATTCTTCCGTCCATGGCTTTTACTTGAGCGGATAGTGTTATTTTTATTTACAGTGGGATTTTATCCACTGTTTATATTAATAACAGCCAGGTTTTCTAGGAGTGCTCTGAAATTTCTGATTCAGATGTTCTTGCCAGTCTTTTCAGTGATTCTTAATAGGTGGTTTGGATTTATTCCTGCCTTTCTGTTGTGGATAATTTATGTTCTTCTTTCTCTACCGATTAGGGAAGAAGATCCAGAGCTAAAAGTTGTAGGGATGATTTTCTTTTGGTTGTCCCTCATACCCATCATCATCTTTTAGCAAGATGATGGCTGCACTGTAAAGGAGGTTCCTAATGAGTGCATTATTTATGATGTTACTGGTTTTAGCATATTTAGCTTCTACACTGCTGTTGTATAACAGTCAGGACAATGAAAATCCATTTTTCATTGTTCACTTCTTAGGAGTTGCACTTGGCGCAAGCCTTGCATCCCCTAAGGTGCCATTATGGCTAACTTTTTCTAGGAACAGGATTGGCAATTGCTGCAATACTATTTTTTTAAAAAAATTTAAGATGTTGCTATTTATTTTTTTCATGGCCTGCTTATTTGGGCCATTGCAACACTTATTGTTATTGATGTCCGTTCACATGGACATGAAATTGCAACAACAACATTGTCCCTTCTCGGCCCTAATATTCGTTTCAATCCTTTGTATACGGTTCAAAAATATCGTTGCTTGGGTTGGATTTGGATTATCTGCTATTATAATACTACTCTTTTGCATTTGGTGGCGAATTGTTTGCTGCCTTCGCGTTTGATGTAGTATTGTTTATAGCAATGATGCTACTCTTGTAAAAGCTTAACACCCTCGAAGTTAATAATTCGAGGGTGTTTTCTTATTTTTCTAATAATATTTTTATTTACAATTGATTCTGCATCTAATTTATAATATTTTAATAAATCTGCAGGTGTTCCTGATCTTCCAAATTCATTTTTCCATTCCAAATCTGGTTAATTGATGTGGATAATTGTCGCAAAGTACTTCTGCGATTGCTGTTCCCAATCCACCTATTATGCTATGATTTTTCTAAAGAATATAATTTATTAGTTTCTTGTGCACATTTTATAATTAATTCTTCATCTATTGGTTTTATTGTATGAATATCTACGACCCTTACATCATAGTTTGCTTTCTTCAATAATTTTTGTGCTTTTTAAAGCTTCTGATAATAAGTCTCCTGTTGCAAATATTGTTGCATCAGTTCCTTTTCCGATTTGTATTCCCTTTCCGATTTCAAAATTGTCTTCGGTTAAGCCTTCATATATTACAGGTGTTTTTCATTCTTGATAATCTAACATATGCTGGTCCTTCGTATTCTGCTAATTGTTTTTATTAGTGCTTTTGCTTGTATATCATCGGATGGCGAAACTACAACCATGTTTGGCATCGCTCTCATTAAATTTATGTCTTCTAGCATTTGATGTGTTGCTCCATCTTCTCCAACCGTTATTCCTGCATGTGTTCCAATAATTTTTTTACATTCAAATTTGGGTATGCAATACTGCAACGTATTTGATCATAAACTCTGCCTGTTGCAAATGCTGCAAATGTTGCTACAAATGGCTTTTTCCCACATGTTTCCATTCCTGCTGCTGTTCCAATCATGTCTGCTTCTGATATTCCTAATTCAAAAAAATCTGCTTGGGTATTTTTTTCTTTAAACATATCTGTTTTGGTTGATGACGATAAATCAGCATCTAAAACTACTATATCTTCATCTTCAATTTCTGCTAATGCTTTACCAAAGCTTTCTCTTGTTGCTATTTTATTGTTAAAGTCTATCTTTTTTTCTCATAGATTTCTCCTTATCTTTTGTTATACTTCACGGTTCATAATTTTTTTCTTGTATTTTTTTCTGCTTCTTGCTTCAATTCTTTTTACTGCCATTTCATATTCTTCGTCATTTGGTGCTTTTTCCATGCCAATCAACTTGATTTTCCATAAAAGATACACCTTTTTCCTTTTTATTGTTTTACAAATTATTGCTGTTGGCTTTCCTTTTTTGTCATTTCTGCAATTGTTAACGCTCTAATTATTGATTCAATATTATGACCATCTATTACTACTGTTTGGAATCCAAATGCTCTAAATTTTTGTTCTATATCATTGTAATTTATTCCTTTTACATTCATAGTTGAATCTGTTAATTGTAATTCATTTGCATCTACTATTACACATAAATTGTCTAATTGATATTTTTCAGCAGTCATTGCTGCTTCCCAAACTTGACCTTCTTGTAATTCTCCATCACCCAAAATACAATATACTCTATATCCTCTTGAGTCTAATTTTGATGACAATGCCATTCCATTTGCTGCTGATAAACCTTGTCCCAATGATCCTGTTGTCATATCTACTCCTGGAACTTTATTCATGTCTGGATGTCCTTGCAAATTACTATCAATGTTTCTAAATGTTTTTAGTTCTTCTTTGTCTATATAACCTTTTTCTGCAAGTACTGCGTATAGGGCTGCTGATGCATGGCCTTTTGATAACACTAATCTATCCCTGTCCGGTGAATCTGGAATTTTTGCATCTATATTCATTTCATTAAAAATATAATACTGTTAAAAATATCTGCAATTGAAAATGCCCCACCTATATGCCCTGATTTTTGCATTATAAACTTCTTCAAGAATGTCCATTCTTACATTATTTGCTATTTTTTTCCAATGCTAATGTTTCTGTTATCTTCAAAATATTTTTCTCCTTTGTGTATTAATATTGTTTAAATTATACTATAGGTTTTATGGTTTTACAATTTTTAAATTCATGACTTTTTTTGTAAAAATAAAAAGATTCAGTATTAATTTTTCACCAAATCTTTTTATTGTCTAACATATATATTTGTCATTTTTCATCAATTTCTTGTATCTGTAAATCCCTTATTAATTGGACTATCTCATCTTTTCTTAAGTTATATATCTGTTTCTCTATTAAATTATATTTTTTTCATTTTCTCTTGTTTATTCTGCCAAAAAAATGAATAATTTCATTTCTTCTTTTTTTCAAAAGTAGTTTTTCAATTATGATTTCCTCTTTTTCATATTTTTCATCTTTTGTAAATTTATATTATTATTCCATATTTTTTTGTATTTTTGTAAAGAATAAAATAATTGTATTCATTAATTTTTTTAATATTATTTTTATCTATTCAAATATAAAAATTTAACATCAATAAAAATATAATAATAATTATCCACCAGTATAACTGGTGGATTTTTCATATGAGCCTATAAGGCTCTATTACTAGCTTGCACTGAAGTGCTTTTTAGTTTGCCAGCTTTCAGCCACTTTCGCTTGCGACTTTTTACTTACTACCCTTTGAAAGGGTCTTTATATTCTTTTTATTGTCAATTGGTCTGACATCATATCTTCTTTCAATTTATTTTTCAACATAATTATATACTGCAGACTTGTTATTTCCTACTGTACTGACATAATATCCTCTACACCAAAAAACTCTATTTCCATATTTATATTTCAAATTAGCATGTCTCTCAAATATTATTAATGTACTTTTTCCTTTCAAATATCCCATGAATGATGACACACTCAATTTTGGTGGTATACTTACATACATATGAATATGATCTGGACAGGCTTCAGCATTGATTATTTCAACATCCTTTCGATTACTTAATTCTCTCAATATCATTCCTATTTCTGTCCTCAAATGACCATAAATTTCTTTTCTTCTATATTTTGGTGCAAAAACTATATGATATTTACATTCATACGTTGTGTGTGCTAAACTATCTGTGTATAGACTTTTTCATACAAATCACTCTCCTTTTTATAATAAATTTTTAAGCTGGACAAACTTAACTTTATTATAACATGGAGAGTTTTTTTATTTTGATACCACTCTCATAACTATAAGTGTCATTGGACTCACCAGCATAGCTGGTGGTTTAACGCTTAAGTTAAATAAAGAACTCTAGCTAATCTGCTAAAGTTCTTTGTTTTGGCAGGAGTAGTAGGACTCGAACCCACACGCACGGTTTTGGAGACCGGAATGCTACCATTGACATCATACTCCTATTTACGTTTTTTTATTTTAACATATCATTTTTATAAAATTCAACTATTCTTTTAATTTTATATTTATAAAAAAACAAAGTCCTCACAATCGTGAAGACTTAAAGAAATTAATTTACTCTGAGCCAGTAACGGTTATTCTGGCTCTCAAGATAGTAATAGCCAGCACCAAGCTGTCTTATAGCCTGGATTGGAGTAGTCTTATGTAACTCGAATTTTTCAGTTCCAATGGCTTTTCTTCTACACTCATACTCTTCACCAATTTGCGGAATATATTTTCCGCAGGCCTCGTATGAATTTCCCTACAAACTCAAAATTACAAGGATCATATTCACCTTGAATTCCTTGTAACACAATCCCTGCAACTTCGTATTCGTTCCCTTTATTAAATACTCCTGGGCAATCTATCTTTTGCAATTACTTTCATTTTTCCTCCTTGTAATCACAATTAAAAAAACATTTTATAAGTTACTTTTTTTATATTATAGCATAAATAAATCAACTTTTCATTAATTATGTAAAATATTTTAAAAATTTTTAGATTATAAAGATATTAAAACAACATTAAATACTTATACTTCTGTATTTAATAAATTTAAAGAAGATGAATTAAATAAAATTAATAATTATTTAAAAAAAGCATCTAGTACTCCTATTGTACTCCTATAGAAACAATAAAAATATATAAAAACTATATGAAATTAAAAAGTTATAAAAAGTATTGATATATCAATAAAAACTAATAAAAATAAAGAACTCTAGCTAATATGCTAAAGTTCTTTTTGTTTTTAGCAGGAGTAGCCTTTTATTGTGTTCTTTTTTTCTTAATATTGTTGATGTTTTTAAGAGTTTGTACGACAATTGTACGACAATTTTTTTCTATAAAACTATATAAAACTATATGAAATTACATGAAATCAAAAAGTCTTAAAAGTATTGATATATCAATAAAAAAACTAATAAAAACGAAGGACTCTAGGTTAATACCTAAAGTCCTTATTCTTTTGGTGGAGATGATGGGAGTTGAACCCATGTCCAAAAAGATTTTTCCATATTGATTTCTCCGAGTGCAGTTTATTTTATTTATTCACTAAAAATTTAAAATAAACAAAATTGTTTTAGTATATTCAATTAATTTACCCAGTGTCTGAATGAAGCAAACACCTTTGTTTCCTACTTTAGTCGACATTTTATAAAAAACAGTAGGCTTTAATTATAAAATGACACTGCGCTTAGGCAGCGTAAGCTAATTCTCTATTGTCAGCTTTTATATTTAATTTTGCTTTTTTTATAGTGGCCGAAGCAACCATCCACTACTCGCTATCAATATTTCAAATAATTTGTCGAAACCTTTACATCCCCATGGAATGCAAGTCTGACTTGCATATTGAATTTATTTTAGCATATTTTGATTGGTTTTGGCAAATGTTTATAGTCTTATGAAAAGTTTTCTATAAACTTTTTTTGCGTAAATATTAATAAAGAAATAATACTTTTGTCAATTAGTTTGATTAGTATGTTTGTCTTATTTTTATCATTTCTTCATTTTTCATCAGTTTTATTTTCTGATTTTGAAAATACTTCTATTTCCGAAAAGCCATTTTAAAACATTCGTTATCTAAGACTTTTATTTCTATTTTTTTCGACATTAGATTTAATACTTATAGAGTTGATTATGTTGTCTTCTAGTGTATATCTATCTGCCTGTTTGTTATCAAGTTTTATTTCTATTTCTCTTATATAACTCTGATTTATTAAACCATTATATAGTTTTATATACTCTACATATTCTTTTATTATCAAATGTTATCGTTATTCTTTTTTTCTTTATCATCATTATCTGGAATCCAAATTCCTTTATTATATTTTATTGGAACTTTATTACCGTTTAATACATTATCGGTGTCTGTTAATACAAAAATCATTTAAATACTCTTGGCTTCCTGAGCTTGTTTCTATCTGTGCATTAAATAATAGATTGTCTGTATTTCTTTCCCAATATACTTGGTTTTGTGTTAATCATTCTTGTTGTATGTGATACTAGATTTTGACTTTTTATGTTTTTAATATTGCTTTTAAATATTTTGTTTGTAAATAAATTTTTGGTGTAGCATTTTTGGTGTTGCATTTATTTTTAAAGAATCTTGAATATTATAATATTTATTACTTATTAAATTTCCGGATGTATCTGTTTGAAATTTCATTTCATTTTTCTTGTTCAAAAAAATCATCTGGTCCAAAATAGCAATTTTTCGTATGTGAAGCTTTTTAGAACTTTAGGTTTATAGTCTTTTTCACTTTTTAGAATTTTTTTCCCAATGCTTTTTTTCAGTCAAAATTGATGTCATTATGTGGTCTGGGTGAAAAATCTAAATCATTACATATTATTATTTCTGGTTTAATTTTTCAATATTAGTTCTTGTATATTTTTCTAAATTTTTCTTTATTATATTTTGCTTCTTCATTGTGTAATTGACAATTAAATGTTTTTGTACTTTGGGGATGGTGAATATGTTTCACTATGTCCGTTTGCAGAAATATAGTTTCCCTTTGTTGTATATATATGGTTTGTTGCTTCATATGATTGGTCTGGATATGCTAAAAAGAATATATTTTCTCTTTTTATTTTTTTCCTAATTTCCACAGTGATTTGATTGCTTCTTTGTATCTTACTGATGCATTATATGCGTAGTCACCACTTGTTGTGTATGCTACATATATATTTCTAGTATCTTTTTAATGATGCTATTAGATTTCCTGCAAGATGTATTTCATCATCCTGATGTGGAATTATTATTAATATTTTTTGATTCAAAATAATCTATTTTTCATATCTGCACCTCATAATACTTTTTTTCTATGTTTTTTTCTTCTGTATTTGCAATCATTTTCTTTTATACAAAAAATATTTTTAAGAATATATTTAATAAGATTTGAATTAAGAATGCTATTGTAATTCCTAATAATCCCATTGCTCTAACTAATATGTAACTTACGATTAGGTATGCTATGTTTGCTGTAAATTCTATTATCGCATTTATTCTCATATTTCCCAACGTTATGAAAAAAATGGATGAATTGTGGTATATGATAATGCATATGTTTGAATCATTAGATATATAAATAATATGTACCAATAATTTGCATATGTCATATCATATAATTTACCAAGCCAAAAAATATGATGTAACACCTACCAATATTGATATTGGTAAGTGTATTTCAATATTGTCTTATGTATTTTTTTATTACTACTTCAAAAACCTCTTTTTTTCATTACGTTTTGGCCGATAATTCTGAAAATTGTGGTAATATTGATTGTTGTATTGGTCCTGTTACTTTGCTGATTATGCCTATTATCTGTTTAAATATTTTTATATTGCTACTGTTGCATTTCCTAGTACTGATACTATGAAAAACATCTATAGTTTGTACTGGTAAAATCTACTATTTCTGATAATGTTCCCCATAGTGTATAACTTATGAATGACTTTTGCGTCTTTTTGGCATTTTTTTGCTTTTATAATATCTGATATCTTGTACTTTTTTTGAATAGTTATAAAATGCGAATACTACTAATAGGATATTTCCTATAAAAATCTGTCAGCATGAATATTATTGTTGATGATACTAAGTTTAAGTTTTTTTGTTATTAAATAATATGCTACTATTGCTGTTATTTTTAAATATTGCTGCTAGCGTTTTACTCAATGCTACTAAATTGTACTTATTAAACAATCTAAGGATTGCTGTCGGTGTTCCTGCAAAGTGTGATATTATTGTTATTGCGAATATCTCAGAGCATAATATCATTTCATTTGACCAGTGCAATAATCCACCTATTAAATTTGGTAGTAATATTGAAATTATAAAACATAGTATCGCTGTTGATATATCCATTATGCATCCGAGTTTTACATATGAATGGAGTTCGTTGTCATTTCCGTCAACAAGTGCTTTTTGACCGTATTGTATTGTACTTCGCCAGCTTTGAATGTTTATTATTACATCCATTATGTTCATATATGATTGTGCTAAAATCAATATTCCATACGATTCACTTCCAATTATTTTTATTAGTATTATCGAAATTATAAAAGTTATCGCTGATGCTGATGCATCTCCAAAAATGCCCAAAAAGAATTTTTTTAAATAAATTCTTCCAAAAAAATTATCGTTTTTAATTTTTGTGTAAAATTTTCTTGAACTCTTTCATCCTCTTTTTGTTTCCCTAAATTTTTTTATCTTTTATATATTGTTGTACTACTTGATAGAATATAAGCATAAATATGTTACGTTCTATTCTTAGCCAAACGTTTTCAAATAATCCGTTAATGATAAATATTAAAAATATTACCATTAATATATAATTTTTTTGTTTTCATATAGATATTTTTAATAATTTCTTAAATATGATGCACATAAATATTGTGAAGAATATTCCGTATCTTATTAGGATATTTGAATATGCCATATCCAATGTCATAATTGAATTACTGAATCCATTAAAGTTTACTCCAAATGGTGTAATTCCAAAATGTTCAAAGAATTGTACATTGTAATATAGTCTAAGTGAAAAACATTTTTGTTTACAAGGTTTCCTATGTAATTATTGTTATAATATAGTATTGTTATTACGATTGTAAAAAAATTTCTAAAAATTATAAAAAAATATTTGTTATTGTAAGTTTTAGTAATTTATTTTTCCTTTATTTTTCCTATTATATTAATTTTTCTTTAATATAATTCCTATTAAAAATCATTAAGATTGCTAAAATTGCAGATCTTGTGTTTGATACAAAATATATTATAGTTGATAGACCTATTCCTATAATGCTGTAAATTGCGATTTTTTTCCATGTGATACTTTTGATTGTATAGGCTCAAATATATGTAATCAAAGAATATTAAAGATATGTTATCTCCAAATACATTTGGATGATAGAATCCTAAACTATGTCTGACAATATCTCCTCTTGTTACTAGAATATCTTCAATTACTCCTACCTTGCAAAGCAATAATACTGCTATTACTCCAATTGTTCTAACATATAAATCTATTTTAACGCATTTTTTTCAAATTCTAAGCCTTTAAATGCATAAATTAATAATATAAATTTAACTAATGTTACGTCTCTTGAAAATGCAAAAAGCTACTCCAAATAGTGCTAATATTCCAACATTAATTAATATTTTTTTCTTATTTATGTCTTTAATGCTTTTTATTTTTTTACATTCTTCTACATTATCTTTTTATTATTTTTTTATAATTAGTAGAGCATAAGCTAATATTTCAAGTGGATCAAATATCTGTTGCATTGTTCTAAACAGACCACTTAATATGAATATTCCTAAACAAAAAAATAATATGATATTAAAATTTATTTTTCAATATTTATCTCCTCTCAATTTCTGATTGTATAATAGTTCTTGATGAGCTTCTTTATTCAATACTTTTTGAAACACATTCTAGGGCTACTTCAATTATTTTGTCCATATCAAAAATATTTATACATTCCTAGTCTTCCACCGAATATTACTTTTTTTCATCTGTTGATGCCAATTCTAAATACTTTTTGGTATAGCATATTGTTTTTGCTCGTTATTTATTGGATAATATGGTTCCATACCTTCGGTCCAATCTGCTGGATATTCTTTTTGTTATATATGTTATATTGCTAGTTTCTTCTATTGGTTTTTGTTCCTAGATTTTTTTGCATATTCAAAATGTTTGTGTTCAATAATTCTGGTGTATGGTACTTCATATTCAGTATAATTGACTACTGCGTTTCCTTGATGATTTTGTTCTTCTAAACGCTGTGTTTCAAACTTTAAACTTCTATACTCTAATTTTTCCGAATTTATAATCATAATATTGATCTATTTGTCCTGTAAATACAATTTTTTTAGATATTTTATCCAATTCTTCTTTATGGTCAAAGTAATTATAATTTAATCTTACTTCAATATTCTCTAACATTTTTTTCAATTATTTTTAGTATATCCACCTATTGGAATTCCTTGATATGTATCATTAAAATAATTATTATCATATGTTAATCTTACTGGCAATCTGTTTTATTATAAATGCTGGCAAGTCTTTTGCAACTTCTACCCCATTGTTTTTTTCTGTATATCCTTTTATTAATTTTTTTCATATATTGTTTTTTTCCAATTAAGCACATTGCTTGTTCTTCAAGGTTTGATGGCTCTTTTCCTTGTAAGCTACATACCGCTTCTGCTTTTTCTTCGTCAATCTTTCGTTTTGCATCTGATGGTGTAATGACTTCTGATCCCCATAATTGATGGAATGTATTCATATTAAATGGTAAATTATATAATTCGTTTTTTTATATCTTGCTACTGGTGAGTTTGTATATCTATTAAATTCTGCAAATTTATTTATATATTGCCATACTTCTTTATTACTAGTGTGAAATATATGTGCTCCATATTTATGAATATTTATTTCGTCTTTATTTTCTGTATATATATTTCCAGCAATATGATTTCTTTTTGTCTATTACTAAAACTCTTTTTCCTCTCTTAGTTGCTTCATGTGCAAATATTGCACCAAATAATCCGCTTCCTACTACTAGATAATCGTACATTTTTCTCCTACTATTTTATCTTTACTACAACACAATTATTTATTATTCTTATTGAATTATCATTTGGATATGATTGCATTTCTTTTGAATTCTTCGGTATTTACAATTTGATCATATTCATCTGTTGAACAGATTGAGATATTTATTCCCATATAATTTTTTTGTAAAAAATTCATTATTTGAGTGTTTGATGATCTTCTTATTCCTATATATGTTTCATTGTCATTTGAAATAAATCCATTTCCAAATTTTTCTATATTCTGAATAAAAATGGAATTGTATCTGAAAAATAACCATTTCATTTCTTTTTTTATAACCTTTTAGACTAGTTCCTCTAGTGTATATATTATTTTGTATTGTATAGAAATTTTTGATATGTATGTTCTCTTATTCTATATGTATAATTATTTTGAATAATGAATGTGTGCATTGTTATAACTATCATAGTTACAATTATTATTTCTAAAAATTTTTCTGTATTTTTTTGAAGAAAAATTTATATTTGTCCAATAAGGTAATTATTAATATATATATTGTAATTAATCCAGGGCCTGTTACTAAGTTAATAGTTGTTGTCGGAGCAATGATGTCCATTATTGCAATGAATATTGGTAAAATTCCAATTAATATACTTCTAGTTATTATGGATTTTATTGTGTGTTCTTTACTTTTTTTCTAATTAATAATATTATTGATAATAACATTACTGAGTTTATTATTCTTCTATAATAAATATTGTTATAAATAACCTTATTTCCAAACAAAAAGTTTGCTATATCATAGTATGTATGTATTAATGATTTGGGTATTTGTTTGATTGTTTCTATTCCTAGTGAATTTGCGCCTTTATATGTGGCTAATTTGATTCCATTTATTGCTAATATGCAATTTACTAATGCGTAGTATATAATTACTGAAAAACATAATATTAAAAATAGTCTTTAATATTACTTTTATATTAATATCTTTTTGTTTGTAATAATATATATTGCGTAAAGTCCAAATATCAATCCTAAATATGCTTGATATAGTGAGCAAGTCATTACTGTTGATATAATTGCTATAGATGCATATTTAATTTTGTCTGTTTCTATATATTTTTTTATTCCAATTACTGCGATTACTGATAATAAGAATGCTAAACAGTATGAATCTGCACAATATAGGAAAAAAAGTATGTTTCTGTAAATGTTGGGAATACTGCTAACACTATTGATAATAGTATTACAGATATTTTTCTCTTTATATTAAACAAGTTTTGTATTAATAGAGTTGATATTCCTAGATATAACATGCAGTATGCCATGATTATCTGTTTGTTTACTAATCCAAATTTTAATTTATCGATTAATACTAAACCAAATCTTCCTAGTGATATTTCCCAATTTCCTGCCTTATAATGTTCTGTACCAAAGAATAATACATCTGGTGCTACTCCATGACTAAATATAAATTGAATATTGTTTATTATAAAAAAACGCAGTAAATACAATTGCTGTTATTATTATGTTTGTTTTATTATCTTTTTATATATTCCTTGATTTTTGTTCATTTTACCCTCTTTTATTATGGCACTATTTTTTTCTTAGAAATTTTATCTTTTTCATTATGTATATGATTATTAATGAAAGCAAATAAACAACTAAAAATTCCTAATGTTTTTATGTATCATCGATGATGATGGTATGTTCATAATTCTTGCAAAATAATACTTTACAAATATATGTATTAAATATATTCCAAAGCTACAACTTGCTATAGTTGAAATTATATTGCATAATTTTTTTGATTATTCTCAATTTTCTTGTTTATTTTTTTAAATCTTTTACGAATATAAATACTGCAATTGATTGTAACATTGCGTACCATGTACTATATCCCCAAAAATTCATTAAATATTTTTTTCCGCTTTTCATACTTATTATATAAGTTAATAAGTATCTAAATATTAGTCCGATTATTGCTAGTGTGTATATAATAATTTTTTTGTTTTTACTTTTTAATATTTTCTTCAGTTGATAGTAAATATCCTAGTATTGCATATATTACATATGAACCTATTTGTATGTTTAATGCTTGATTATATGATATTCCTATAATTGTTGATAAGTTTGATAGTATGCCTTTTAATATAAAAATATGTTATTACAACATACCATAATGTTTTTGCGATATTTTTTTATCTGCTAATTGTGATATTAATGGCATTGTTAAATATACTCCTATTATTTCAAACATGAAATAATAGATTGGCTCTTCCTTGTTTGTTAGAATTGCATTAATTAAATTAATTGGTTCAATATTTAAACTTAACTTGTTTGTTTTGATTCTCCAAATTAGCATTAGTATTGACCAGAACAAAAATGGTACTAATACCTTCATTAATCTTTTTTTGAAGAATGTTTTAGTATCATATTTTTGTCTATAATTCATTAATGTTGCGCCACTTATCATTACAAATATTGGTACTGCAAAAATAGCATAATGTATCAACTAATAAGCTAAATGCCCATGATTTATTTAATGGCAAAGAATGCACACTTCCATTCATGTGCATTGCTACTACTGCAAATATTGATAATATATTTAGGATATCTAAATATATTAATCTTTTATTCTTATCTGTTTCTTGCAATTCAAATTCCCTCTAATATTCTATACATTCTATTTTTTTCAAAACTACTTTTTTTCTGGTAGTATTTGTTCAAATGCATTTATTAAATTCTGCTTTTCAGTTTCAAAGTTTTCTGGTTTGATTCCGTCGTTTATACACATCATTTTATATTTTTTTGCTTACGTAATATATTGTAAATGTGCTCATTGTTTCTTTTTATCATCATTTATAATGTATGATCTTCCAAAGTTAGCACTTCTTGGACAGAAATTTCCTGTTACAAGTTGCCAGTCTTTCATAATCCATTGATTTACATTTAATGCATATCTAAATTTGCATAGACATGTTTCATCTAACACTTCTGGTTCTTTTTGCCCATACTGTTTCAAATGTTGATTTTTTTAAATGAGTTTGCTAAGTGCATGTGTAATATTCCTGGAAATGCATTCCATAACATTAAATTAGTTGTTCTAAGCAATTCTTTTTCCATATTTAAAATTGAACCATTTTGTAAAGTTCTTTTTATTACTGTATTTTTTTGTCAAAATGATCATTTATTATTTCCATGATTGCTTCTTGAGAATGGTTTTTGTTTTTCTCTGTAAGATATATTTGCATTTAATGCTGCTGTATCACATGGAATATTGTTTTTTTGAAAAAAATCTGTGTCTTTTTGTCTTTTTTTACAATAAATAAGTCATCATTAAAAATACACAAAGTTTTCTGCTAATCCTTTAATTCTATGTAAATTTAATTCAATTGTATGTGAATTAAATGTTGGTAAATATTTCTCAGGTATGAAATCTTTATGCTTTACAATATTCAATTTTTGGATTTTTCTGTATTTAACCATTTTTGGCAAGTGTCCGCATGTTACGAAATGAATCTTATTTACCCATGGAGCAAATTTTTTTCAACACCTCTGAACCAATATTGTAAGTTATCCCAATCTCTAAATCTTGCTTCCCTATTGTCTGTATTGTTATCTACCTTATTGCTGTACTTATCTTTTTCTTTTCTCCATTCTGGATCATTTCCATCAACCCATATCATAACAAAATCTATTTTATCATTCATTGGTTACTCCTTAATTGAATTTATTATTTTACTTTCTCCCTTTTTTTCTTAAAAATATTTTGATATATATTCCAAGCTGTTTTAAATCCTCTATATCCTAAAAAAATGTTGAGATTAATGCCATTCTATCTCTCTTAGGGATTCTTTTTGTCTTTTAGGATTTTACTTCTATTTGACTTAATATAAGTCATAATTTCATTTTTAATTTTGAATATTTTTTTATATCCTTTTCTTTTTGGTCATTTGCATTAATGTGCTTAGATATGCATACATATCCCTTCTATCACATCCTTGCTTTTAATTCTGGATATTTATTTCTAATATATTCTGTCATTTGTTTTGTTGATTTTATCAAATCTGCTTTTCTTTCATCAAATCTTCTGTTTGTAATTGAATCTTGTCTTATTATAAAAAAATATTTTTCCTTCTGATTCAAAATGTTATTTTACTTGCTTTTGTCAATTAATTTATATGTTGTTGCTGCATCTTCAAATAATTGGCCTTTAGGGTACTTAATTCCTTCAAACAATTCTTTTTTTATAATTTTTGCAACTGCACTGACATCCATGTCTTCATCATAAAGTAACATTTCTAGTGTATCTTTAGGATTTAATATGTATTTTTTTATGTGTTGCTGTTGATATTTGTGTATTATTGTCAAATAGTACAATGTGTTTACATATTGATATATCTGCATCATCCTTTTTTTAGATTATTATACATGAATTCAACGTAATCATCTGTAACATAATCGTCTGAATCAACACATGTTATATATTGCCCTTTTTGCTCTTTCTATTCCATAATTTCTTGCATCTGACAAGCCACCATTTATTTTATTTAAAACAACAATTCTTTTTATCTTCAGTTTCATATTTTTTTACAAATATCTAATGAATTATCTGTTGATCCGTCATTTACTAGAATAATTTCAATGTTTTTTTATAAGTTTGATTTATTAAACTCATGATACATTTTTTTCAAGGTATTCTGATACATTGTATATTGGAACTATTATCGAAACTAATTCGTTCATTTTTCTCCTTAAAAAAACTTGATGCGTATTTTTTTATTCAAGAATTTTTGCTTTTTAGGAAACTGGTTATCTTGTTAAACCAATTAATATTTTGCATATCAATAACATTTATTTCTTTTGAATTTTTAAATTATTTTTTTATATGTACACATCCAATAATATTTCTGAAATTCTGCCATAAAAATCTTGCATGGAATTTATCGTATTTCTTTTCATCAACTCTTTTTTTCTAATTCAAATAAAAATATCGAAAAAGCCATGTGCAATAATCGTTCAATATTTCTTTTTTTCATTACAAAAAATATTAAACATGTGTGCTGATGTTCTTTTATGAATTTTTTTAAATTCATTCATATACTCTGGATATTTTTTTCTTGGATTATTTTTTTCTGTTTCATCCAATGTTTCTATATAATGTGTGTGTTTGTAATGATCATATATATTTTTCAATATAGTATTTTTCTCTTTTTAGGTAGAATTATATCAACATCTGACAATAATTTGTCTGCTTCATCATGTGTTAACAATTTTTTTCAAACTTTTTTTATCTTCATTTTTGGTTAATACTAAATTTTTTTGTTGTTAAATGTCTTCTATAATGTACTAAACCTATGTATTTAGCGTCTAAATTTTTCCAAGCTCAATATAGGCCTGTAAGCTCACAGAAAAATGGATTTTTTTATTGAAATGCTTTCTCCGGCATTGTCTTTTTGAAATCCATTTATTTCTTTTTGAACCTTCAGACCCTAGATGTAGTGGTATATACATATTATCTTTTGGCATTTTATATTCTTTTTATGTGATCCTACAATGATTTTTTTATATCTTTCAAGATTATATCGCTCCCTCTTCTCCAAAAAAACCTTATGAAATGTTTTTTTATTAAAAATTTTAAAAATCTCTTATATTTCCTTGTCTATTTGAATACTCTTCGTCTAATTTTAATCTATCTTCAAATGTTAGGTTTGATCTTCCTGACACTTGCCATAATCCAGTTAATCCTGGTTTTTGATTTTTATTATATATTTGTAGTATTCTCCCATTTCTTCTTTTCTCTGAAAGTAAGTATGGGCGTGGTCCAACAAGGCTCATTTTTTTCCAATTAGTACTGATAAGAATTGTGGCCATTCATCAAGTGAAGTTTTTTTCTTAAAAACTTACCAGTCTTTTGTTATTCTAGGATCATTCTTTAATTTTTTTATTTATTTTATATTCTTTTTGCTTCTTTAGGGTTTTCTTTTTAAATATTTTTTTCTAATATTTGATCAGCATCTTTTTGCATGCTTCTAAATTTAATAATTTTTAAATTTTTTTGCCATTTTTTTCCAATTCTATATTGTGTATAGAATAAATTTCCGAAATCTTTATTAATTATATTCATAATAGCTACTATAATTGTTATAGGAATCAATAGTATACTGCCTATAATTCCTGCTATTATATCGATTATTCTCTTAATCATTCTGCTAATTACATTTTTTTGATTTTTTTCGCTTTTTCTATCTGTTCTACGAATTCTCGATTTTTTTCTCTATAATTAATTAATTGTTCTTGTGTCATGTTGTTTATTTCTTTAAGTATCTCTACTCCATTTTTTCTTTTCATAGCTATCGTCCCCAAAAAAATTATAATCATTTGTTTTCTTCTTGTTCCTTTAGAAATTCTTCTACTTCTGGTAATTGCAATGCTTCTTTTTGTCAAATACTCTTTTGCTTTTTTTGGATGCTTGTAATGCACATAGTGCAACATCTTTGTCACTTCTTAATCTGTAACTTACGTATTTTATTATTAACCATTTTGTTGCAACTGCTTTTAGTACAAATTCTTTATCGTCCCTTAAGTTTTCACTTGCATAATATAAAATCTGCCCATCTTTTTTTCAGCGCATTTCATCATTAATTCTTTATCTTCTTTTAACTTTTCTGACGCATATGCTAGTACCCATGTTGCATCATTTTCAATTGCTTGTAACATGTAGTCCCTATCATCTATATGTTGTTCGACTTCATCTATCTGATAATCTTTTTTTGTTTTCTTCTGACATTGTTACTCCTAATTAATTCTTATATTCGTAATCCTGTTGATATGGAAACATCATGTGTATTGCTTTATATGTTATCATTGCTTTTTTTCTTGTACTGGATTTCTGCTGTGTTGTTCTAGCAATTCTTGCATATAGCAATCTTCACTTACTTTATATATCATATACTTATTTTTTTTAAATATGTAAAACATATTTTGTATCCATTATTTAAATCTTGGTCAAATTTTTTTCAAAAGTGTAATCTTTCATTGTTCTCCTTATTATTTGATCATTTCTTCAAAAATCATTTTTCTGATATTATTTTTGATTCCTAGATCTCTGGCTTTTGTTAGCTTTTGAGCCTGCATCTTCGCCTGCTAATAAATAGCTTGTCTTTTTTTGATACTGATGATGAAGTTTTTCCTCCTAATCTTTCGATTATTGCACTTGCTTCATCTCTTGAATATTTTTTTCTAGTGAGCCTGTTAATACAAAAAGTTTGGCCTTCAAATCTGTCATCTGAAATTCCTTCTTCAATGTATGACATATTTACACCATTTGCTTTTTAATTTATTTATTAAATCAATTGTTTGTTCTTCACTAAAAAAATTCTACTATGCTTGCTGCTATTATTGTTCCTATATTGTCTTTTGATGATAGTTCTTCAACATCTACTTTCATTAACTCGTCAATGTTTTTTTATAGCGTTTTGCTAGTGTTTTTTTGCTAATTTACGGCCTACATGTCTAATTCCAAAACCTGTAATCAAATTACTCAAATCTTTTGTTTTGCTTTCATTTATTGCTTCAATTATATTACTTGCAAATTTTTCCACCATTCTTTTTTTAATGATGAAACATCTTCTAATTTTAATTCATATATATCTGCTATGTTCTGTATTAATGATTTTTTTCTAGTAATTGTTCTACTATTTTTATTCCTAAACCATTAATATCCATGGCTTCTTTTTGATGCAAAATGTGCTATTGTTTTTTTAAGGCTTTGGCTGGACATTCAATTCCTGTACAATATGTTGCTGATTCGCCTTCTTCTCTAATTGCAGGTGCTCCACATACTGGACATGTTGTTGGCATTTGAAAAATCTTGTTCATTTCCTGTTCTTTTTGTCTTTATTCACTCCAATTACTTCTGGTATTACGTCACCCTGCTTTTTGGATTATTACAGTATCTCCTATTTTTCAAGCCTTTTTCTTTTATAAAAATCTTCATTGTGCAGGGTTGTTTTTTTGATATTGTTGATCCTGCAACTCTTACTGGCTCCAATATTGCTACTGGTGTAATTACTCCTGTACGACCTATTTCACATACTATGTCTTTTTAAAATTGTTTCTTTTTTTGCTCCGGTGGATATTTGTATGCAATTGCCCATCTTGGTGTTTTGAATGTATTTCCCATTTTTTTCTCTTAGAGCTAGATTATCTACTTTTACTACTGCTCCATCAATTCCAAATGTTAATTGATCACGATTTTCACCAATTTCTTTAATTGCGTCTATTGCTTCTTCAATTGTTTTGCAATTTTTTTCTAAATGGTACTACATTAAATCCCAATTCTGCTAGATATTCCAATTCTTCAAAGTGTGAATTAAATTCTACACCTTCTATTTTTGTACATTAAATATATAAATGTTTAATGGTCTTTTTGGCTGTTACCTTTGGATCCAATTGTCTTAATGATCCAGCAGCTGCATTTCTTGCGTTTGCAAATAATGGTTCTTCTAAAAATCTCACGTTCTTCATTCATTTTTTTCAAAGTCAGCTGTTGAAATGAAGACTTCTCCTCGAACTGTTATATCTATTTCTTTTATTTAATTTTTTTGTGGAATTGTTTTTGATTGTTTTGACATTTGCTGTTACATCTTCCCCAACTTGTCCATTACCTCTTGTTGCGCCTTCTACCAAAAATTCCTTTTTCATATTTTTAATGCACATGATAATCCGTCTATTTTGGTTTCTACGCAGTAATTTGTTTGGCCGTTTTTCTTTCACTCTTTTATCAAAAATCATATAGACTGTCAAAATCAAATATATCTTGAAGGCTTAATAATGGAACTTCATGTACTACTTGTTTTAAATCCTTTCTTGCAGTTCCTCCTACTTTTTATGAAGTGGTGAATCTGGTAAGATTAAATCCGGATTTTTCTGCTTCCAATACTTTTTTAATCTATTATTTAACATATCATATTCATAATCCGATATTTCTGGTTTGTCTAAATTATAGTATAGGTTTGAGTAGTAATTTAATTTATCTACGAGTTCTTTAATTTCTTGTTTTGCTTGCTCATGTTTGTCCATTTTGTACCTCTTTATTTATCTTTGAATAAATCTTTTCCGTTTCTTAAATATGTATATCCTGAGAATATAGTTGCTATTACTGATATCAACATCATTATTGATCCTAATATATTCAATATCATCCATGGCATTGGTAATTTTGTTGCGCTAAATGCAAAGAATTTATTTGGATCAATTAGCATTAACATTATTGCTATCATTTGTGTTACAGTTTTTAATTTTGCCCCAAATATTTGCCGCTACTACTTTTTCCACCTTCTTTTGCCTCTACTAGTCTATAACCTGATACTAGGAATTCTCTGAATATTGTTACTATTGGTATCCAGGCTGGTAATGTTCCTCTTTCAGTTAATAATAACATTGTTGTTACTACTAATATTTTTATCTGCGATGGGGTCTAAGAATTTACCAAATGTAGTGATTTGATTGTTTTTTTCTTGCTAAATATCCATCATAATGGTCTGTGATTGACGCTATTATGAATATAATCTCTATTATTAAAAAAATTTTTAATGAGATTCCAAAAACTTCTCCTGGAATATTCAAAAAAACTTATAATTAATATTACAAATACTAGCAATATCCTCATTACTGTTAATTTGTTTGGTAAATTCATTTTATTAGATTCCCTTCTTTTGTTTTATTTTGTTGTTGATACGGTTTTTTTCATCTGACACTTTATTTTCTTTTTTTGTTTCTTTGATGTTGTTTCCAATTGGTCTATAGCTTTTTGTTAATTTATCCATGTCTTCTCCATATAGTTTTCCAATCATTGTTCTTAGTTGATTCTTTTACTTTTTTTAAGTGCTTTTATTACTTCATTTATATTATCTTGTAAATTTTCAGTATTTGATACATTTATATCAACAGCTTTTTTTAGATAATAGATTTTTTTAATTGCTGAGTTTATGTTTTCTCCAATTCCAACTTTATTACCTGATGCTACAACAACTCTCTTTAATTGTGGTTTTTGTGATGTTTCGTTTATTAATTGTTGATAAATTGGTTTTACATATAAAAATTGTATTTTTCTACTGGAACCATTATGATATCTGATGAAATTTTTGTTCCACTTACATTTAAACTTGCTATTTCTTGTGATATTGTTTCATCTTGATTTATCTGTGTTTCTAATGAAATAGGTCCTAATACATTGCTATCTGTATGGAATTTCTTTAATTGCAATTTCATTTCTCCATTTTCCATTGTTCCAACCATGTATGCAATGATATTTTTGCTTTCCATACACTGTGAATGGCATTACTAATCCAATATTATTGTTTCCTTTGACTGTCTTTTTACCATTGTGTAATATGAATCAATATCTGTTGAATTTTTAAATGATTCACCTCTTCTTACTACATTCCAAACATCATTTCCTCTAAATAATACACCTGCTGTTGCGTTGTGGTATATTTCCATTATTTTTCGTTTGAATATTAAACAATTTTTTTGGATATACGAAGTGTGAACTTATGTCTGATGGTATTTGAGAATCTTTTATTTTTCAAATAATCCTGGGTATGCATTATTATATGACATTATTATTGGGTCTGTTCTATCTGTTATATAGAATTTTGTTGTTCCGTCAAATGCATTGATTATTACTTTTTACTGAATTTCTTATGTAGTTAATTTCAGTGTTGTTAAAGTTTGTTTTTGAGCAAATGGATATGAATTTGATGTTGTGTATCCATCTAATATCCAATATTGTTTTCCTTGATTATCTATTACCATATATGGATTTTCATCATAGATGATTCCTGGTAACATTGTTTTTTTGCTCTGTTTATAATATTTCTATTGATTAAGTATCTACTTGATTTTTGTAATTGATCCTGAGAATGCTAATTTCATATCTCCTTGATTTATTGCAAGGATTAATCTATCAAATATATTTAAACTTAATCCTGAATTTCCAGTATAAGTATAGTTTACTGAGTTTCCATTTTCATCAATATAATCTGCTTCTTGTTTTGTACTATTTAGCACTACTGCACTGTTTGTTTCTAGTCCATAGTAAATTCTTGGTTCTGTTATTGGAATTGTTGCTTTTGACAAATCTCCAAATTCTTTTTGAACTGTTTTTAAATATCCATCTTCGTCTGTTTGACCAGCTGTTGTTGCCATTATTCCATATCCATGTGTATATTGATATGTTTTTGTTAGAATATGTTGCATTTGCTGTTGATATTTCACGTGGTGTAATATATAGCAATGTTGCTGCATTACTTACATTATACATTTCGATTTGTGTTTTTTTCTAAATGTATAATATCCTTTTTGCTGTTTGTGAATATTTTTATAGTTTTTAATACTAAATCATCATTAACTAAATCTATATTGTTTAAAATGTCTTTGTTGGCTGCTACTTCTTTTTCTGTAATTGTTCCAGTGTAATTCAATTCTGAATTTATTAATTTTCATATTGTACGATGAATTTGTTTTGTTCGATGTTTTTACTGATATACCATTCATTTTTCTAATGAATTATTACCTACTAGAATTGCAGATAATACTACCATCAATCCTGCTAGTACAATCAAGTATACTGGCACTACTAATATATATCCTATTGCTCTACGTACACTGCCTTCTTTAATTGATGAATATATTCTAAATATTGAGAATGTTGCTACTAATGCAAATATAATATAACCAACTTTCTTTACTGTTGCATCCATATATCCTGCGCCATTTAAAGAGTAAATTGTTCCATCACTTTTTTTCAATATTAAAGAATTTTTCGTTTCCTATATTTCCAGCCATTGTAACTAATAAAATTAAACCTAATAGAATTGCTACTAGTCTGATTCTAAATTTTAATGCTTTTTAGAACTTCTTCTTTATCAAATGAATTTCTTGATATTCCATTTAAGTCAGTATTCACAACTATTATTGAATATATTGCCGCATAAACTAATGTTGCTATTAATAATACTGATAGATAAGTTAAAAATGAATGTTGCTAGTGGTTTAATAATTACAAACCATGATATATCTAAGTTATATACTGGATCTGTTTGTCCAAACCATGCTAATCCAATTGTTTGTGTTATCATGTTTTTGCTTAATAGTGTTACTACTGCTGATCCTATTAATGCTATTATGAATGCAATTGATTTGTTTGCAAAATCTTGGCATTACTTTTTTTCTTCTTTTTGTATATGTTTACTAGTACTCTTTTTATTAATTTGTTTGTTCTTAAAAAATGTAAAATATATTAAAAAGAAATTTACAAAAAAATATTCCAGATGTTATTAATGTTTTTTTCTATTATATACTTGTAAATACTTTTTCTCCTAGATCTTTTGCTGTTAAATATGATCCTCTTATTAAAATTAGTCCTACAATTGCTGCTATTAAAACTAGAAATAATACTAGTTTTTCTTGCTTTTTCCTTTTTTTATATTTTTATGGCTGCTTCATATGTTGCCATATCTTCTTTTGATATTTCTTGATTTCTTAGATTATTTTTCTTCTTGTGTGTTTGGAATTGTATTTTCTCTTTCTTCCATATCTATAACCTTTTCTTTTTACTCTATAATTGCATTTACAAAATCTCTTGCATTAAATTCTTCCATGTCATCTATTTTTCACCTATTCCTATGAATTTAATTGCTATGTTTTCATCTTTTTGCTAATTTTATGATTACTCCACCTTTTTGAGGTTCCGTCTAATTTAGTAATTATAACTCCGGTTACTCCTGTTGCTTCTTTTGAAAGCTTTTTAGTTGTGAAATTGCATTTTGCCCTGTTGATCCATCAAGTACTAGTAAAGTTTCTTTTTGATGAGTTTGGTAATTCTCTATCAATTACTTTATTCATTTTTTCTAATTCATCCATTAATGATTTCTTAGATTGTAGTCTTCCTGCTGTATCACATATTACAACATCGTAATTTTCATCTTTAGCTTTTTTGCATCCTGTAAATATTACTGATGATGGGTCTGCATTTTCCTGTCCTTTGATAATATCTACATTTGCTCTCTTTGCCCATTCTTCAACTTGTTCGACTGCTGCAGCTCTATAAGTATCTGCTGCTACTACTAATACTTTTTTTCCTTGTAGTCTCAATCTATTTGCAATTTTTCCAATTGATGTTGTTTTTCCAGCTCCATTCACTCCAACCATTAGAATTGCTGCTGGTGATGTTTCTAGATTTAATTTATTATCTTCCTTGGTTAGAATCTTTTCTAATTGTTCTTTTTAATATTTCTACAACTTTGTCCGATTCTACTATTTTGTCTTGTTTAATTCTGGCTCTTAATTCTTCAATTATTTCATCTGTTGCAGTCATTCCAACATCTGACATAATTAACTTTTCTTCTAACTCTTCTAATAAATTTTCGTCAACTTTTTTTATTCCTAGTGCTATTTTTTTGTTTTTTTCTAAACTTTGTTTTTAATTTATCAAAAAAATCCCATACTATACCTTTTCAATTTATATTGTTTTTTTATTAATGATGCATAGTAGTTTGCGTCAAAATCTTGTATATCATCTCGATTTTGAGCTAATGGTATATTTACTATTTTATCAATGCCATTTTCTTGGTTTTGTATAATGTACCTTTGCTACTACATTTTCTATTTCATATTTTTTGTAATTTCATTTTTATTTATTTCTAATGCTAATAATTCATTTATTTGTTGCATTGCTCTACCTATGTTATATGCTTCTTTTTCTTCTTTCATATCAAATACTATGTATGAATTCATATTGTTTTTCAACATTTGCAAGCAAATTATATGTTTGTGCAATTGATACTATATTTTTCTGCGTATGACGCGATTATTGCTGATTGATAATAATCACTAATATTTCTTAAATATGTGTTTTCAATTGTTTTTATTATCACTTTTTCTTTTTATGCACTGGATATGTTATTATTGGAAAAGTATCTCCATTTTTCTCTTGAATATTCATATATTACTCCATTTACTTTTTCCTTACTGTTATTTGGAGCTTCTATTTCTATTTCAATATTTTTTTCCTTTTTGCTACTTGCTTAACCTTTTTCACCATGTGCTTGTTTTGCATATTCATCAACTTCTTGTTCACTGTATGTGTGTGGCTTGATTGTTCCTATTGTTGTTGTGTTTTTGAACAATATAATTAAGCCTATGATTACTAGTATTATTAATAAAAAATTGTAAATATTACTTTTCTATAATCTTTTATCATCTGTATTTTTTTCCTTTTCCTTTTTCAGTTTTGATTTTTATCATAGTTAGCCATTTTATTCAACAAATGCATAGTCAATATTATATTATAAATAAAAAGAGGGGAGGTAAAAAAATCACCTCCCTTGTGAAGACTAATTGCGGTTGTTTTGCGATTTCATGAAACTTTTCATAGTTGCATGCAATCTTGCCATCTCGTCATTAGGAACCTGTTTCTCAAGAGCCTTGATGTCCGAAAAATACCAAATTCATGACATTTACGATGGTCTTTCTATCCGAGATGAGTACAAGCTTTTCAGCTTCTAATTTCACTCTCTCATAAGAATTTCCATCCTGATTTTTGGATGTTCTCGATTCTCTCTTCCACACTCGTTAACTCAGAGTCGATAGTATCAATCTCTGTTTTAACGAATTGGATCCATGTAAACACATTGACTCTCAAGTCTGATGTGTACCGGAGAATTTCTTTTACTTCCACATTGTCTCCCTTCTGCCTTCCCATTAGTAAAGGCAATCACGCACAATGGTTACAATATTAATTATAACATTATTTAATATTATTTTCAATAGTTATGTAAATTATTTTTGTGAATTTTCTTAAGCTATATAATAATTTTAAAATCTTTGCTTTTTTACAATATATCAATAAATAAAGATAGAGAGGGCAAATTTCTTGCCCTCTCTATTTGAAACTCAATTAACTGAATCCTCTGATGATTTTAAAAGTCGAAGCTTCTTCATCACATTTTTTTCACATCTACCGCTTCAAATTCTGCGGCCTTCCATTCGAACAATCGTTCCATCTGTGTCATGACAGAATCGATCATCTGGCAGATTTTGTTTCTCTCCCCAGAATTCATCGATTGTTCAAACTCAAAATGAACGCGCTCACCTTCGGTAAGCTCTTCCTTCTTGAGTTCATCAGATATCTGCTGCCGTCTGAGATTGTTGCTATCAAGCAACTTTTTTTGCAGCATTCTGCCACTCAACAATCTCTCCTAACAGATTGTCCGTCTCCAGTTCCAGCTTCTGCAGTTCGTATGAGTCTCTCATAACATCCTTTCTCCCTTTTCTTTTTAACAGGGAATCCAAAAAAATAGTTACTGAATAATTGTAACATTTTTTTATTATATTTTTGCAATACTTATGTAAAATAAAAAGGAGAGCATAATTATGCTCTCTCAAAATGGATTATTTTATTATTTTTATTTTTTTCCTGAAAGATTTCCGAGTCTTCTAAATCATGAATATCTTTTTAAAAAGACAACGGAGCTGAAGATTTATATCCTCCATTCCATCTTTGCAGATTTTTTTCTTTCTTTTGGATCATTAGCTTTTTTTGAAGCTTTTTTTAATCTCAAATATTTTCTCTGGAAGGTCTTCTGTTTTTTTCCTTCTATTATTTTTTTATTTTTTTCGTCGAAGGTCTTTAATTTCTTCCATTATGTTTTTTTATCTTTTCTTCCATTTTTCCCTTTTCTGCCTAAATCAGGCTTGAAGCTTGTTAATTAGTTGCAGACTAGATTATACCATGTTTTTTTAATAAATTTCAATGTTTATGTAGACTCAATTGCATACTTTGTACTCTTTTTGATTGTTTTTGGTATTAAGAATTTCAATGATGTTCTTTTCTATTATATAGACAGAAGTGGTAGTTGCAATTCTGAAATCTATATGTGTGTAGATATTTACCGAAAGTTATTTTATTAATTTGGATGTGATCAAAAATTATATTCTTAGAAAAATTTAGTTATTAAGTTATATTTTTCTTTTAAGACTTAATATGCATGACTCTACTATTTTATTAAAAGTCTGCTGGTTATTCTTTCAGCAATATTAAATTTGACTTGATAATTCCTTATGCTTTGATAATAATATTTATGATTTAAGTTTTTATTGATGGCTTTCTATTTACATTCTATCACTATTTTGTAGAGTTGTTTTTTTCACTTTTTTTCATGACATATTATTTTCTATATGTGTTATAATTTAATTATCTTAAGGAGGAATGAAATGAAAAATAAATTTATCTAGTTTGATGTGTTTAATTGATGAGAAGGAAAAAGAAATATTCTTCTATGTTTTTTTCTATGAAGAAGCATGTGTTTAATACTTCTGTTCAAGAATTGAGTGGTGTTGTAAATGTTATTGAAGATAACAAAAAGATTTTGATGAAGAATTAAATGAGGTTCAAAAACCTTTCTAATGAAATTATTAAATTAAAAAAAGTATTCTTTATGAAAAAAATAATACTTTTTAAACTTAGTGATGGTAGATCTATTCAAGCTGCTATTGTTGAAAAATAGTAATCTAAGAAAATTAAAAGATAATTTTGAATTGTTGTTGAATTATAGAAATTCTAAACAAAGATTTACTGAAGTTAATAATTCTTATTTTTCAAATTCAAGAGGTTAATTACAATCAGGATGAAATAAAATCTCAAATTCAAATTCTTGATGAAAAATTCGTAATACTGATTTTTGAGATTTCTAAGTTAAATAGTATTGAGTTTGAGATTGATTTATAAAATATATGGGTCTTGTTAAGTTATTTTACAAGTTAAATTAAATATAAAGTTTTAAGCCCTATTCCTTTTTTTGAATAACTAATTTTTCAGTAGAAAAAAAGAGATTAATGTTTTATTGTTCAATTTATTTGTATTTTTAATTTATTGTAAGTCCTTTATTTGTATTAATGGATTTACGTTTTATATTTTACAATTTATACTTTTTTTACAATTTTTAAGCATTATATAAAGAGTAAATATTATATAGTTATTCGAAAATGACTAAAGAGCTTGATTAGTTTAGCTTGTTTGACTTGCTTTTTGCTTGTTCAACTTTACAGGCTAACACAATGATACTTGTGTACTAATCATATATACCCTGTATCTGAAATATTAGGGTATATGGCTCTTTAGATTTTTATTTTTCTGATAGTTATCCTCTTTTTAAATCTTCTTCACTTATATATCCAATTATGAATTGTTCTAATTCTTCTGCCGTTATCTCTTCTGTTGATTTATTATTTTTCTTCACAATATTTTAAAATTTTTTTCGAATGTCATATTTTTGGGTCTCCTACTTTTGGTGGTATTACCTCAAATTCATCAAAATCAAAAATCAATATCATTTTTCTTCTTTTTTTCTTCCATAATTACTCACTCCTTTTATGCTATATTTGAATGAAAAAAACTATCTACGTATGGACTTTTCATACAAATCGCTCTCCTTTTATAATAAATTTTTAAGCTGAAACAAACTTAACCTTATTATGACATTGAGAATTTTTTTATTTTGATATCCCTCATAACTATAAGTGTCATTTGACTCACAAACATAGTTTTAGATTAGCACTTAAGTTAATAAAAATGACTCTAAGCTATTGCCCAGAGTCATCTAGATTGGTGCAGATGGTGGGACTCGAACCCACATGGTTTCCCGCAGCATTTTGAGTGCTGTGCGTATACCAATTTCGCACATCTGCATTGATGTAGAAATATTACCATAAATATGTTGGTTTTGTAAAGTAAATTGTTTTTGTATTTTTATATTTTTTTGTAATATTTCTACTTTATACTAAACTAGACTTTGATGCTAGTTTGTCTTTTTATTTATTTAAAATTTTTTTGCATTGTGTACCATGCTAGCTCTGCACATTTTACTCGAGCTGGCATGTTTGATATGTTTTGAAGTGCTGCTGCATCTTCTAGAGAATCTATTTCTTCGTCGGAGATTTTTTTCTCTTTTTTTATCATTCTTAGATATATGTCTATTAGCTTTAAGACTTCTTGTTTTTGTTTTGCCTTTTAAATAGGTCAATCATAATTGTGGTCGATGCTTGTGAAATTGCACAGCCTGTTCCTGTGAATGATATGTCTTCTAAGATATTACCATTCATTTTTTTAGTTCTAGTGTAATGTCATCTCCACAGCTTGGATTGTGGCCGTGTTCTGTCAAATCTGGATTTGTTAGGTTGTGCTTGTTGTGTTTTTGATGTGCTTGCTTCCATGATTATATCTGTGTAGATTGAATCCATGTTTTCCATTGTTTTCTCCTTTTTACATATATTTGCTGAAGATTTTTGAACTTCTTTTAGTCCATTTATTAGTCTGTCTATGTCTTGTTTTGTATTGTAAATATAGAAACTTGCTCTACATGTTGATTCCATTTTTAATTTTTCTATGTAGTGGTTGGGCGCAGTGATGGCCTGAACGAATGCATACGCCTACATTATTTAGAATTGTTGAAACATCGTGTGGATGAACATTTTTTTACGTTAAATGCTATCACTGCTGCTCTTTTTCTAGATTTGTTGGTCCATAGATTTGGATGAAATCCAGTTTTGTTAGTTCTTCATAGGCATATTTTAGAAGCTCTGTTTCTATTTTTCGACATTTTCCATTCCGATATTTTCTAAATAATCGATTGCTGCTGATAGACCTACTGCGCCATTTACATTTTTGGGTTCCTGCTTCAAATTTCATTGGTGGCTCTGCATATGTTGTTTCTTGTTCATATACATATTCAATCATGTCCCTCCTAAATTGAATGGCTCCATTTTGTTTAGTATTTCTTCTTTTTCCGTATAATACGCCAATGCCCATTGGTGCTAGCATTTTGTGTCCTGAAAAATACTAAAAAGTCGGCATCTAGGTCTTGGACATCTATTTTCATGTGTGGTGCTGATTGTGCTGCGTCTATGACTATGATTGCTCCTACTTCATGGGCTCTTTTTGCTATTTTCTTTACATCATTTATTGTACCTAAAACGTTTGATACTTGTGTTATTGCAACTATTTTGACACCTGGAACTATTTTACGGTTTATTTCTTCATCTGACAACTCACAATTTTTCGTTTGTATACATGTATTCAAGTGTTGCTCCCGTTTTTGCAAACGTTTTTGCCATGTTACTAGATTTGAATGATGTTCCATTATTGATATAAGAATTTTTGTCGTTTTTGTTACATTTTGCATTCCATAAGAGTTTGCAATTAAATTTAAACTTTCTGTGGCATTTCTTGTGTAAATGATTTCGTTTTGGCGATTTTGCATTTATGAATTTTACTACTTTTTCCTTTGATTCATCATATACTCTTGTTGCTTCTATGCTTAAATCGTATGCTCCTCTATGGATTTGCGTTGCTTTGTTTGTAATAATTTGTTACTGCTTCTATTACTTGCAAAAGGCTTTTGAGTTGTTGCTCCACTGTCTAAGTATGCAATATCTTGGTTTTTCTAGAATTGGAAAATCTTTTTCTAATTTCATTAGTTGTCATTTTATTATTCCTTATATTTTTTTCAATTATTTCTATTATTTTTTTGCTTGTAATTCTTCATCCGGTATTTCATTTATTATATTGTTGAAATTTGCTTTTTATTATTAGCTTTCGTGCATCTTCATAAGAGATTCCTTTTGTCATTATATAAAATAATTTTTTTGGATCTATTTTTCCTGATGATACTCCGTGTTCTCCGTTTACGTCATCTTCATGGCATAATAACATTGGTAATGAGATTGACTTTGCTTTTATCTGATAATAAAACACAATTTTCGCTTTCTGTACCTTTTGACTCTTTACTGCCTTTTTAGGAAGTCAATTGTTCCTTTGAAGCTTTTTTTAGAATTTCCGTCTATTGCTCCTTGTACTTCTATTTCCGAGTTTGTTTTTCGGCTATGTGTTTTATATGATAATTTAAATCTAATCTATTATTGTCTTGTCCTAAATAAACTGTTTTTAAGCTATTTTTTTGCTCTATATCCATTTTAGTTCACTATAATAGTTTGATATCTTGTTTTCTCCACCGAAATCCACAATTATGTGCGAAATTTCGCTATTGTCTGCTATATTATTCGAAATTGCAAATATGTTGGTGTTTGCTGTGCTTTCTAACAAGTTTGCTATTGTGATTTTACCTTTTTGAATATTCTTCTGATTGTAATTCAATTTCTGAGTAATTAAATCCATTTCCTTCAAATTTTATGATTATATTTGCTTCTGAATTTTGCTCATATTTGATATTTATTTTTTTGATATCAAGGTTTCTTCTGTTAGTTTGAAGTTCAACTCTATATTTTGTTCTATTTTTTTGTATATTTTTGGTACTATTATGTTCAATGAATAGTTTGTTTGTAGTTCTAATCCTATTTTTGTTTGATAATAGTGTATTTTCTGATTTTTTTAAAGTTATTTTTTTCAATATTTTTTTAAATTGTGCATTATTAAACTCCTTAGTCTCAGGTATATCTAATTTTATTTTTTTAAATCGTTGATTTGATAACTTTGTGATGTTCTTAGAGGTGTAGCATTTAATACTAATTCGTTTGTCATTATCCTATGCTCCCTTCTAATTCTAAGTTTATTAAGTTGTTCATTTCTACGGCATATTCTAGTGGTAATGCTTTTTGAAATTGGGTCTGCAAACCCTCTTACTATCATTGCTTTTTGCTTCTTCTTCTGATATGCCTCTTGTCATTAAGTAAAATATTGCTTGATCCGATATCTTTCCGATTTTTGCTTCATGTGAAAATTCCACATCCGATGTTTGTACATTTGATGTTGGAATTGTATCTGATTTTGAAAGATTATCTAACATTAGTGATTCACATGATACGGATAACTTTGCTCCTGTTGCTTTTTGGCATTACTTTTATATCACTTCTGAATGTACAAATACCACCATCTTTAGAAATTGATTTTGAGTTTACTACTGCTGAAGTGTTTGGTGCATTTTGTACTATTTTCATTCCCGTATCTAAGTTTTGGCCTTCTCCTGCGAATGATATTCCTAAGAATTCACTTGATGCATTTTTCTCCATTTAAAAAAAGCTCATTGGATATAACATTGATACTTTTTGATCCAAATGATCCTGATACCCATTCTATTTTTGCATTTTTACCTACGATGGCTTTTTTTGGTATTTAGATTCATCATATTTTTTTGACCAGTTTTCAATTGTTGAATATCTTAATGTTGCTCCGTCTTTTTACATATAATTCCACTGCTCCTGCATGTAGATTTAATTCACTATACTTTGGCGCTGAACATCCTTCTATAAAAATGCAAATATGCATCTTCTTCAACGATTATTAATGTGTGTTCGAACTGGCCTGCTCCTGCAGCATTTAATCTGAAATATGATTGCAATGGTATATCTACTTTTACGCCTTTTGGTACGTATACAAATGATCCTCCTGACCATACTGCATAGTGAAGAGCGATGAATTTATGATATGGAATTGAAATACATTTTTGAAAAATATTCTTTTATAATTTCTGGATATTCTCTTACTGCTGATTCAAAATCAGTGTATATTACGCCTTGCTCTGTTAATTCTTTCTTTATGCTGTGGTATACAATTTCTGAATCGTATTGTGCTCCAACTCCTGCTAATGCTTCTCTTTCTGCTTCTGGAATTCTCAATTTTTCAAAAAGTGTTTTTTTATATCTTCTGGTACATCATTCCAGTTTGATTTCATATCTGTTTTTTTGGTTTTACATATGTTGCAATTTTATTAAGATCTATTTCACTTAGATCTGGTCCCCATGTTGGTAAGTCTAATTTATTATATGTTTCTAGTGCTTTTTAGTCTTATGTCCAACATCCACTCTGGTTCTTCTTTTCTTGCTGATATATCTCTTATTACTTCTTCTGTCAAACCAAATGCTTTTATATTCAGAATCATCACTATTTTTTTAATGTTGTATATGTTTTCTATCTTATTTTTTTGCTCTTCAAACTGTGATAGATCTGCTTTATTTTTCAAGTTCTTTATTCCTTTCTAGTTAGTTTAGATATTCTGAATATCCCTCTTGTTCTATTTGTTTTTGCTAATTCGCCTGTTCCTGTTTTGATGATTTGTCCATTTACTAATATATGTACATAGTCAACGTCTAAGTTTTTCCAAAAATCTTTTGTGCTATGTGTGATTATTAATACTGCATTTTCATCATTTTTAAAACATATTGATGCCTGATGATACTGTTCTTATTGCATCAACGTCTAGTCCTGAATCTGTTTCATCTAATATTGCTAATTTTGGATTTAGTGTTAGCATTTGCAAAATTTCGGCTTTTTCTTCTCTCCTCCTGAAAAATCCTACATTTAAATCTCTTGATGCATAATTTTTTTATTCATGTTTAATTTATTCATATTTTCTTCAATTTGTCTTTTTAAATGCAAATACTTTTACAGGTTCCTGTGTTTTTTTGCTGAATGTGCTGCCTTTAAGAAATTCATTAATGTGATTCCTGGTACTTCTTCTGGTAATTGGAATGACATGAAGATTCCCTTGTTAGCTATTTCATTTGTTTTTTTAAATCATTTATATTTTTCACCCTATAAAATCAATTTCTCCAGATGTTTTTTTATAGACTGGATTGTTGAAGATTACATTTGCTAATGTTGACTTTCCTGCTCCGTTTGGTCCCATTATTACATGTACTTCTCCTGCATTGATTTTTAGATTTAATCCTTTTAATATTTCTTTATCTCCTGCATTTGCGTGCAAGTCTTTTTATATTTAAAAATTTCTGTCATTTTCTACCTCTATTTTATAAATGTTAGTCTTGGCTAACTTTTTTTATAGTTTAACATTTTTGGGTGGAAAGTCAAATGGAATGCTAGTTATATTGATATAAAAAAACTGAAATCATATTAAAAAATACAATTTCAGTTTTTACTTCTATATATTAAATATTTTGTATATTAAAAATATTTAATTCTTTTTACTTTAAATGAATACATTGGATTGTACATTACTCACCTATATATAATTCGTTAAAGAATTAAAAAAATTTATTTAATAATAAATATATACTTATTTATTTTTAATATTTTATCTAAAAAAATGTCGCTTTATACTGATAATTTTGTATAAAAATGTCGCTCTATACCGATAATTTTATATAAAATGCCGCTTTATACCGATATTTTTATCATTAAAGCGACATTTTTTTATTGTTATTTTAAATTTTCATTTCATTTAAATAAAAATTACTCTCTTATCTAGCAATTTCTATTAACTTTTCTATTGCTTTTTTTATTCTTTGTAATTCTCGCATATTTGATTAATTTTTTCAAACTCTAAATTGCTATTATCCATTATATTAAATATGATTTCATCAAAATTATCTGCTTCTATATTAATATTATCTTTATTTTTCAATAATATCTAATAATTGTAAATATAAATAATTTTCATTATTTATTGCTATTTTAGGCTTTAATATATTTACTCTTAGATTATTATAGAATATTTTTATGATATTTGCACTCGTTCGTAACAATATCAGTTATATTTGGGACTTGTGTTGTAAGTCCAATCATATTATAAAGTTTAGCACCTACTATATATCCATTTACATTGCCATCTTTTATCTTTTTAAGAATTTTTTTCTCTATTAAATATTTATTACTTATTGTAGTCTCTCCAAATAATGTTTTAGCTGGTTTTATAATATATCCCTCTATATTTTTGTTTTTTTAGTTTATTATCTTTAAGTAATCTATAAATGATTACATTAATATTATTGTTAATTTGTTTTTATATCTGTGTCTTTATCCATATTTATGATTACATATTTTTTTATATCATCCATAAATATTGGCTCGTTATTCTCACAATTATCAATATATTCTAATACTTTTTCTTTTTATATTCAATATATATACTCCTTTTTGTAATTATTGTAATTATTTTGTATAATTTCACCTTATTTTTTTGCATTATGTGATTACATTATAATATATTATTATGTATATGTCAACTAAATATTGGTAAATGTTTATCTATTAATTTACTACTTTCACATTAAAAATATATCAATTTTTATTATACGGATTTTCTAATCAAATAAATATTTCCTTTATTTTTAACTATTTTTGTAATTTTATTATAAAATTGATGAATTCCTAATCAAATAAAAAAATCAAACCCGAAATAGAATATACTTTTTGAATCTTTCAGTATTCCCATAATAATCAAGATTCTTTAAAAATGTCTTTTTATATTGCTGTTGATATTAGTTTTTATACTGTAGAATAATTATTGTAATTTATTTTTTTCTTCCCGATTAAAAAAATATATTTTTTTCGACATTTCACATAAATAGTAATATCACATATCTGTTAAAAATCCTATACCTCATATATAAGTTTCATTTGACTTACCGTCATAGCTGGTGTTTTTAACGTTTAAGTAAGAAACTGAAATGATACTTTTAAATATTGATTCCAGTTTTATTTTTAATTATTTTTCTAATTTTATATTATATTTTTGCATTAATATTCCTATTCTATATTTCCCTATTTTATTCGCTTCATCAAAAATTTTTATTAATAAATATTTCAAAATCATTATTTTTTTCTTTCTGAGCACTCTGTCACTTTTTTTACATATTGTATGAGCAATTTCCCCATGAATTTTCATTTATATTATTATTCAAATCAGGAAAAATAATCATATTTTTTTCAATTTTTTTAATTAAATTGTTTTCTATATTCATTATATAAGCATTATTAAATACTTCTAGAATATGATTTAAGTCATAGTTATTTTTTTATTTAATTCTTCTGAAATTTTTGTATAATGAATCATCTATTATTTTTTTCTTTTTATTTCATCAATTATAATATTGTATATTGATTTTAAAAATATTGTTTTTATCAATTTTATCTTTTTAATTTATACAGTCTCTCTATTTCCAAATTAAAAGCTTATATTAATATTACTCTCTTCAATATACTTTTTCTATAACTTCTTTAATTTTTTTCATCTTCATTTGTTTTTAAAAAAATACTATAATTTATGATTTCTGCATATTCATTTATTTGAATAAGTTTTTCTAAACCATGTATATATATTTAGTTTATTATTTAATTTAATAATACTATTATTTTTTTAAATTTTATTATTGCTTCTCTTAAATTCGATTCTGATTTGCAAAATAGTGGTTCTTCTGTATTTTTCAACATTATGAAAATAATCAATTAACTTGTTTTAAATTAGATTCTATATCTATATCATCATAAATATCAGCAATAATGAATAAAACTTCTTCTATTAAATCTTTTTCTATTGAGTATTTTTTTCTAATGACATTAGAAAATCTATATTATTAATAGTATGCTTAGTTTCTATTTCTAAATTTATTTTTTTCTATTGTAATAAGTAAACTAGATATTAGTATATTCTTAATTTCATGTTCTGTTAAATTTTTATTATTAATTTTATTAATAATAAACTCAATAAATTTCATTGCTTTTTTTCAATAATTCTTAAATTTTTAATTTTATATCTTTTTAAAATTTCTTCGATATACTTATAATATATTTCTTTATTTTCTTTATTTTTCTAATATTCTTTCTAAATAATTATTTATTAAATTATTTTTGAGCATTTTTGAGAATATGAATCTATATTAATCGTCTTTTTGAATTACTTTTTCTTTAAATGAATAATATAATTCATTATCTTTTTTTATTTCTTTTTCATTTTGCAATTATAATAGTATATATATTATCTATTGTATTAAATTCTTCAATCACTCCTAATAATACTTCCATAGACAGATTAGAACTTTTCCTTTCTAAATCGTCTATAATAATTATTAACTTTTCATTTCCCGCTTGTTTTTTTAATACTTTGTTTATATCATCTTTAAATATTCTTAAAGAAATCGAACTATTAATATTAGCTTTTTCTGTACCCAAAAGGAATATTTGTTCTTAATATTATATTATTAATTAATTCTTTTCGTGATTTTTCAAATTTAAATATAAAGCTTGTGTATAAATTATTTTTTTAAAGTCTTCTATAGTATTTATTCCAAATAAAGATATATAAATCGTTTTTTTATTTTTGAAAATATTCTTTTTATAGCGTAAGTTTTTCCAATTCCCCATTCTCCTGTTATTAATATGTTTTGATAAACTTTCATAAACTTTTCATTTAGTGTATTCTCTAATTCATCTATATTCATCTTTTTTTCTCCTATTATATTTAAATTTGTTAATTTTTCATATTCTGATCTAATTTATATATAAATTATCGGTTATTTATTAATTTTTATATTTTTTTAATGCTTTTTTCAGAATTAATTATGTTAATTTTTATAAATTTTATCATTTTTTTCCTAATCTTACTTAATTATAATTAGAGAACAATTATTTTGCTCTTGTTCTCTCACTTGATTCTTTTCTTAAACTAGGCATTTAATTTTTTTAAGTATTCATTTCCATTATAAACCTTTTTCTCAATGTCTTTATTGTTTTTTTCACTCATAATTTTTTTACCTTACATGGTCTTTCTTTATATAATCCTTATGGACCTTCTTCATAATATATACTCCTATTTACTAACTCTGAAGCTCCCTGCTAAATTAAAATTAATTGCTGTTTCGTAGCATAATGATAAATTGTTCTTTATCATATATTCTACAAAAATTTTGCTTAAATTCTCCACTATAAATTGATATTTAATTTTTCATTAATCCTGCATAACCATTTTTTTATTATATTTTTCTTAACAATGGTCTGTAATAAACCAACATGATTTCCTATTATTCGGTATCTACATTAATAATATTTTACTACTTTTTAATTCAAATTCACTTAAATATCTACCCATAAAAATAAACCCACATTGTTAAACTTTTTTTCTAACAATGTGGGTTCACTTCGATAAAGAGTGTTCTTTTTCAAAAATTGATTATAAGCTAGCTTTTATCAAATTCTAAAAATTTATAGTATTTAAATTCATAAATATATAGAAAGATAACTTTTCATATATTTCTAACCTATCGTATTAAATAATCATCTTGCTTTATATTATTTTTATTTTTCTAAACTCTCATGATTCTAGGATAATCTTTAGTTTTTACGTATCTTAACATATCCAAATTTTATTAATGCCTGCCCTACTGTATTTTTTTATAATCATTATCCAATAAAGGATATCTATGCTCCCAAACATTAGATAATTCTGATATTTCTCTTACAGATGATATATATACTTTCAAAAAAATTAACACTCACTCTGTTTTCAATTTTAGTTAAAAATCAAAGATACTTTGCTGCTTAATTTAATATTTGGTAAGCTTTAGTACATATTTCATAAAAAAACTTCATTCAGGTTTTCATCTTCTAAATTTTTCCAATTTGTCTTCATATTCTAATGACTCTATAAACTCATCTTTTAATTCAAAAATTTTTCAAATGATTTACATATATAGTTAATATTTGTTGAAGACAAATATCTTTTTATAATATATTCTATTATAGTTTTTTTAGTAGGTTTTATCCTTTCAACTAATATATCATCTTCTTTAAAAATCTATTAGCTTCTTAGAATTTTTCATCTGTAATATCACTATTAACTAAACAATATATCAAATCATCAGAAAGTTCATATTCTAAAAAGTGTATTTATAACAAATTCCTCTACCTCATTGTTACTATAATTTGCTAGCAAAAATTAATTCATCATAATATGAGTTATTCCACAATGTTTGAATATTATTTTCCGTAACTTCAATTAATTTCTGATTAACTAAAGTATTTACTCTATTTTGTGTTAGTTTATGATTGACATTACTTATTGGTTCATCCGCATACTTTATAACGAACGAAAAATTTATCACTTACAAATGGACTATTTATAAATGTATTACAAATAGAAATATTATTTTTTTAATATTTCTTCATTATTCTCTTCATCTAAGTTTTCATTGATATAGTCAACAAAATCATAACTATATTTTTCAATCATATTCCAATACGAAGCAATATTATCTGAGCAGAACTTAACTTTATTTTTCGTAATAAGCAATTAAGTATCATATTATTTTTCAGAGTTATCTTGTAGATCAGTCAATTGCGAAATTACCGTTTCGTTTTTCTCTACATACTTTTAATTTATGTTCATTAGAGATATTAGAATTAAGAATTCTTAATAATATTTTTCTCATCATTAGTATAATTTTGTTCACTTTTGTTTTCATCTATATAATCAGATATAATGCTCGAAAAAAATTCTCCTCAATATACTCCTTGGTTGATGACAATTGCTCAGAATTATAAATATCATTTAACAAACTACCATAGTTTACGGTCTTTTTCTAAAATCATTTCAGTTATAAACAGTAAGTTTCTAACATTCAACTTATATGCATAAAGATGCTCAATAGCTTTCAATCTCACTTTATCACAATTTGCTAATGACACATTTTCAAACTTAATAACTGCAGAATCAATATTATTGATGAAAAATATTATATTCTTCATCAGATATTAAAGATATTATATTCTCATTTTGTTCTATATATCCTTTAAATTTAATCAATTGAGCTGAAGATATAGTTTTATTTTGTAAAAACTGAAATCAATATTTTTTTGAAAGTTTTAATATTTTCATCTTCGCAGAATTTCAAAGTATTAACAAGTCTATCCACATTATTCTCTAATAATATATTAGAATAAATTCTTACTATATTTAAGTCAAATTCATCTAAAATTTTTAGTAAATTCTTATAATTTCCATTTATATCAACTGAATCAATAATAGCAACTACTTTTTTTCAGTATATTTTTTTCATCCAAACATGTCTTTAATATTTTTTTATTCAATATATTAAAAACGGATAAAAATCAGATAATTTTAATCGATTTACTATCTCGTTAGGTGTTTCAACCTCTAAGAAAAATATCAAGAGCTTTGCCTTCTTTCAATCCTTTTCATATATATCATGTCATTTTTCTTTAATATATTGGATGTATCTACATTAAAAATTACCTTTATAGTACCAATATGTTTCATCTAACAATCCATCTACAATTAAAAAAATCTAATTAGTGGAAAAATAATGACTTTCTACAATATCAAACCCATCAATTGAAAAATAATTCATCTCTTTGCTCAGTAGTCATTTTAGATATAATCTCTCTATAACTATATATATCAATATCTTTAATCTGTTTTTTTATTTTTTTCTCTATCTGAATTAAGTTTATTAATTTCAGCAGAAAAAAATCTTCAGGTAATTTTTTTCAATTAATTCCTTCTTTTTCATTATCAATTAAAACGTACCTGTCCAAAAATTATTATAAGTAAAATATTCACTATCTCTTGAACCCTTAATGTAAACAATAAGATCAGGGCTTTGACTCCAATCTTTTTAAAAAAACTGTGGCATTGTTTTTACCTTGATTATCATAGGGTCTTACATCAGTCGATATCATCAATGCCATTTCTTCAAACTTATTATTCGCAACCCTATTATTTATAAATTTAATATCATCATCGATTTTATCTAATTTATTTTTAAAAATCACTAACAAGTCTTTTTCCTATAAGACTCCAATTCATCAAATATTGCCCTTATAAATCCTTTTATCTTCCTGTAAAAGATCAAACTCGTTTGGAAATATTTTTTTAGAGTAATAAGTGCAAATAACTTATTACTAGCCAAATCAATCTGTCCTAATGGTATTATGTTAGAATACACAATATACTCATTAACTATATTTTTTTAAAAAGCCTCATATCATCTATATATAAAGAAATATCCGCCAATACACTTTTTATCAGGAGTATTATCTACTTCTTTCAAAAAGTTCAGCAAGCTCATTTTCTGAAGTTTTTGAATCTACCACAGGAACTATCGGTAAAAATAAAAATCGAAAAAAATTTAGTTCTATTTTTTTAGAGTAAAATAAACTATCTTTCAACATATATATAAATCTTACTGTAGTTTCTTTTTTTCATTATTTATTTTTTTATATTTATTTAATAGGAAATTCAACTCTCTTAATTTTTGTGTAGATAGAGGCATTATCATACCTGTCTAAATCTTCAAAAAAACAACAATATTTGAATTAGAACTTCTCAGTAGGTAAACTAACTCCTTAATATCTTTATCTAATACTGATTCATCGCTATTAATATCATTAATATTTGCTTCTGCACCTTTGAATGTAATTTTTAGAAATTTTTAAATTTGTTTTCCCTATTGAATATATACAAATAATAAAAACATCGGCACAAATAATAAAAATGTACATAAAAAAATATCAATGATATACTATTAAAATTTTTTTATATGACTTATTAATAAAAAGATATAAAAGTATCCCTTATTATCCAAAAGTAATATTGAACAAATTATTGAAAGTAACGCCAATGACTGCAAACATATATTCAGTTTGCTTTTATTGGATTTAAAAGCCATATTTGCTAAGTGGTATTTTTCTTTGATTCTATTTGCGATAATATTTGATTGATGATTTGCCTTTCTACTCTATTATAATTACCTATATCATCTGCTTTTTTTGATTTTCATCAATATCACTTGCTTTTTGAATATCTATTATCATCCTTAATATAATTATATTTTTCCCAAAGAAACTATAATTACATTGCTTAATTTCTTTTCATGAACATAAGTATTCCATACTGTACTTTTTCCCGCACCGTATATACCAGTAATAGCGATATTTTTTTATATCACTATTACTGAAAGCATAATCAAGTGCTTCCGTATATATTCGCTTGTTTTTCTTTTTAATACTTCAGGAGTAAGTGCACTGAATTTATTATGTTTTTATCTTCTATCATCTAAATCTCCTATCTTTCTTTATCAATGCAATATAGATTTTACTTCTTAAGATATTATTTTTTTATAATTCCCTTGATAAATTATTTATAGTCATTACTGTCTATTTATTTATTTCTTCTTAATAGCGAATTTATAATATTTTTCATAATTATTCATTACAAATAAATATGAAATAATTAAATATGTTATAATATATATTGGGCCTAAAAATTAACATTTTATATATTCCTTTTTAGAGGAAATAATATCATGATACTTATGGTTAATATTAATGGAATTAAAAAAATAAAGCTTGTCATCTTTATAATATTTATCCAAAAATAGTTTAATATCTATTTTTTTGCAACATGTTTATAGTATATATTCATTATAATTCCATTTCCTATAAAAAAATTGAAATAGCAGTTCCAATTGCTGCACCGATTCCAGCATATTTTTTTGCTAATGGAATGCTTAAAATAATATTAAATAAAAGCTATTATAATGTATATAATACTTCTAAATTTATGTTTATTTTTGCTTTGCAATATACTTATTCCTAAATTTTTGAATCAAATCTATACATAAAGGTAAAAATAAGTATTAATGAAATATAATAAGAATTCGTATATTTTTTTCACCAGCCCATAACTCAAAAAAATCTTTTTCCAAATAATACTAACGAACTTGCCATTAAAAAAATATAATATAATATTGTAATCTTCCTACTTTTTATAAATTCATTTGATATTTCATCATTTGATGCATTTGATTCAATCATTTTTGAAATTTTAGGTAGCATAATGCCACTTATTGCTGTTGATAAGTATATAAATAAGCTGTTAAAATAACTTGCCACAGAATATACAGATACTGCAGTAGTCCCTGCAACAATTCCTAATATAAATTGATCTGCACTCAATTAATTTTATCAACAATTACAGTTAGAAATACAAAAATGAATATGCAAAATATTTCTTTCAAAAATTTTTTATCAATTTTTATTCTTTATTTTTAATTTTTAATTTTATTTTTGCAATAATAATAATTAGATAATAATATTATTGTGTTTATAATAGTTAATGCAATACATATAGTTATAGATTTGTATCCCATAAATAATAATGGTATTATGAATATTGGTTTTAATAATACATTAATAATAGCTAATATCTTTTTGGAAAAGAAAAGCATTCATTAGCTGTAATAATAGAAGAATAAATATTAAAATAAAAATTTAAAAACAAATTAAAACTCAAAATTATTATTAATATCTTCATTTTATCTATTTCTATGTTACTTAATGATTTATTAAATAACAAATTAGTATTAAATGATAAAATTATTCCAAGTATTAAAGATATGATTCCTAAAAATTATAAATACTGCCTTAAATGTTTCATGTAATTTTTTTCCTTTTTCAAAGTCTCCTCTTTGTTTATATTTTTGATGTAAATACTACTATAGCATTTCCAAATCCTAAGTCTAAAAATTGTTAAATATCCTATTATTGAATATGCTAGAGAATAAATACCATATTCACTTTGATCAAGCATTCTTATTAAAAAATGGATTATATAAAAATTGAACTATAATGTTAATAATTATATAAGCATATGATAATGCTACTCCCATTTTTTTCTTTGATTTTTCTTTTATCATTATGAATTTCTCCCTTTTTAATCATATGTTTTTTTCTATCTTCGATTTTATTTTTTTACAAATAAAATAAATAAATGGATGACTATGAATATAAAACATTATTTTTTTCTTTACGCGTTAATTTTTTTTATTCTTTATTATCATTTCTTTATCTTGTATTATGTCTTTTCTAACTTTTTCTCATCATAAACTTTCTTAAATTTATAATAATTAAGCAAATATGTATATTTAAGACTATTAACTATCTTTTCATTATAATTATATTTATTTATAAGTTCATTTAACAAATCAAGTAAAGAAGAATTCTTTTTATTAATATAATTAAATGATACACTTGATTTTCTCATTCTATACATGTATGGAGTAAAACTGATATATCTTATGGCATTACAATATTTAATATAGTCTATTGTAAATTTTAAGTCTTCTGAATAATAAAGTTCTTTATCAAACAATATATTGTTTTGTTTTTAATATTTTTGTTGAAAATACTTTTATTGCATATGTATCCACCAAATTTACTATTAGCAATGATAAATTCATCCATTTCATCTTTATTATTGCAATAAAATGAATTTAATAAAATTGTTATTTTTTTATTAGTATATGTTTTTCAAATCCAAATCCTAATAATTCATCTTCGTGTAAATTATCTTTTATAGTTTCTAAATAATTTGAATTGCAATAATCATCAGAATCTACAAATATAATAAAGTCTCCGCTTGATACTTTAATTCCTAAATTTCGTGCTGAAGAAACCCTGAATTTTTTTGCGAATATAATTTTTATATGTTTTTCATAATCTTTGCATATTTTGTAGCTATTATCTGTTGAACCATCATCAATAATTATTATTTCATAATTATTATATGTTTGACTTAATAAACTATTAATACATTCTGAAATATATTTTTCAGTATTATATACCGGCACAATAATTGATATTTTATAATTCATTATATAACCTCCCAAAAATTTTTAATGAGCAAAGATTTCCTCTCGTACATGTTAACATTAAGATCATCATTGTGTACAATATCAAAAATTTATAATTTTTCATTTTTACTGTTAAGAATTTTTTTCCGTTGAAGTAAGAATTATTGGAATATTTAAAAATAAGTTATAATTATTTATTCTAAAAATACATTATGTTCTTTATAAAAAGCTAAAAATTATTATTTCATAAAGTCTAGAATATTTTTTTATTCCTTACTAATTTTTCATCAAATTTATTTTTTTAGTAATATTTTTGAAGAATAAAAAAATTAAAATAAATAATAAACATGTAATTATATTTTTCCCAAATATATGAATATTTTTCCTTCTATTAAATATTTTTCTGCCATAATAAATGTACTATTAATATATCCATATCCAATGAAGATTAAAAAAATCCTACCATGATCAATAATATTATGACTTGCAAAAAAACTTCTTTCACTTTTTGATTAAAAAGCTTAATTCTAAAATAATCTACAATTCTTACTATTGTTATTACTATTGCAATTGGATGAATCATACATGCTGCTATATATAATATTATATTTTTTTCCTAAATATTTGTCTTTATAGTTTTTCATTATAGTAGCATCTTAATAAAAATAGAAAAAAAGCCAACATCGTTCTTATTCCACTAATGCATTCAAAAAAATGAACTATTGCACATAATAATTAATAAAGAAATAGCCTGTGCTTTTTGAAATATTATTATCTTTAGCATAAGAATAAAAAAACATAAAAAAATATTTGAATAACATATTATTGTTGTAAAAATGGTAAAAAGTCCCTTTATTTCAAATTGTCCAATTATTCTAAAATATATTAATGATAATGGTCCATTAAAACTTTTCAATCTATTAATAAATACAAACAAATCCTCTTTTAGCATAAATTTCCATTACTTCAAATATTCTATGTAAATCATTTCCAGAAGCTGGTTTAAAGAAGAATGCCATTATTGATAAAAAGTAAACAATATATTATTAATATTGTTTTTTTGTATTGCTATTTTTTCGATAGTAGATAACATATTATTATTAAACTAACACAATAAGTAATAACTCCAAATAATCTTGCATACAAATACATTATAATTGCTCTCCTTTTATGAAAGTCTTATATTTTTTTAAAAGTACTTCTAGCAACATCTTCCCATAAAAAGTTTTCATTTGCATAATTATAAGAATTTTCAGATAATAATTTTAAGTTTTTCTTTTATTATTATAAGCTTCTACTATGCATTCACTTATCTCTTTTTGGAGAATTAGCAATATATCCGCATTTATTTTCTTTTTACTATATTTGCAAAAAGTTGTTCCATTACTTATTATAATTGGCATTCCTAACACCATTGCTTCCATAATTCCAAGTGGCTGTCCTTCTGATCTCGAAGATTGTATAAAAATATCATGCTCTAATATTTTTATTAATTTTGTTTTTCATCAAAAAAATAGGATTATTTATATTTATTATAGAATTCAAAATGCATATTTTTTTATTAATAATTCAATTTTCTTTCTTTCACTATCTCCACTACCATATAAATTAATTACAATATGATTTTTTTTCATAAATTCTTTAATTAATGAACATCCTTCAATTATTATATCAATCCCTTTCTGATTTATGTCATATCTACCTACATATATTATTTTTTTAATCCTTGATTATCAAATTCTTTTTATCTTATTAGTTTTTAATATTCCATTTCCGCATATAAAAGATTGTTTCTTATATTTATTTGACATTTCTTCTTCCATTTTAGACAAATATTGAATACTTATAGCTCCGTTTATAAACTTATTAAATAATAATACATTGCTTAACATCTTTTTAACCTTTTTAATATTTTTGTGCATTCTCAGTGAGTGATCCGTGAGGAACTATTATATATGGTATTCCGCATTTTTAGTTTCCTTGATATGCTTATATATTTAGGGAATATATATTCCATGAAATATTGCAATATCTATTTTTTTCTTTTAAACAAGGAATATCTAAAAAGAATCTATATCGTTAATATTATAATAATCTTTTTCTTTATTTAATAATTCTATTTTTAGTCTTATTACAATTTAATAATGCTACATTTTTCATATTTTTGATATATAAAATGATAAGGAATAACATTGCTCATGCCACTTGCCTTATTATTACTTATGCTACATATATGTAATATATTCATTATTTTTCTCTCCTTATTTGCATATTACGTTTATAATTTTTGAGTATGTGTTTTTGTCTATCAAACTTTTTCTGCTAATTTTTCTATTATTGTTTCCATATTCTTTTCTCTTTTTTTATAATCACTACACATTAACTCAATGGCAGATGACATTGAATTAGAATCATCATTTTTCAACATTAATACCTATTTGATTTTCATCAATCAAATATCTATATTCTTTGCTTTCTTGACTATTTATTACTGGTAACCCTGCTGCTGCATAATCTCCGACTTTTATTTATTATGCTTCCTGCTGATTTTGCTTTTGATTGGATTTACTGCTATATCGCATGAACATAATAATCCTATCATATTCTCATATTTTTAATTTTTCCTGTGAATTCACAATTAATATTTCTTTCTTTTGCATATTCTTCAAACTCTTGTTTTAATGGACCATCTCCCATTACAATAAATTTAATATTATTTATTCCTTTTTATTTAAAAATACTTATTGCATCAATAACAAATTTTATATTATAACTATGTCCTAATGTTCCTATATATGCTATTCTAATAACATCATCATCAAATTCTATTTTATTATTTTTTTACATTCATCAAAAATATTTCAAATCTGTTCCTAAAAATACACTTAATCCTTTTTTTGTTTTTTTATTTACTTTTTAATGCTCTATTACAATATGTTTCCGAAACAGCAACTATTTCATCTGCTCTTGAATATATGTAATCAGCTTGTTTTTCATTGGAAAAAAAGATTAAATTACTGATTATTGGTATATTAAATACCATTTTTGAAAGCTTCTGGCCACAGATCTTGAATATCAATAATGAGTTTAATGTCATTTTTATCACAAAATTTGGTGCAAATTTTTTTCCTACTGATAACGATGGTACTGCTAAATAGATCACATCTGGTTTTTCTATCTTTTAAATATTTTTATATTTATTGCTAATTCCTTATGACTAATAAATCTTTTTAAACTAACATTTCTTTCATAACCTGTCTCATGGCATACTGTAAATTTTTATTCCATCAATTTTTGTCAATTTTATTAAAAATTTGTTTTTTTCTGGCATGACTAAAATCTGAGTAATAATTTCAATATTATTTTTTTATTCGATTTTTGCTAACATTTTAGCTATATAAAAATCTACTATTATTTCCATCAAAACTTTCTAGATCTCTTAAATATTGTGCTACTATTACGATATCCATCTTCTTTATCCCTTATATGTTTTTACTATTTATTAAAAAAATTTCTTCTGATTCTAATAATATTGGTTCTACATCTACATCTCTTAAGAATACATATGGCTTTTTATAATGGTAATATTGATTTCTAACTACATTATCACAATTTTTATCTTCCATTATTCTTATGGTGTCCTCAATTAAGTCAAATCCTGTTTCAGCCATTACCCCTGTATATGCCATATGTCTTATATTAACTTCTGTTACTTTAATATTACCATCTTTATCTTCTTTTTAAATCAAAAGATAAAAATTCCGTGTGCTTTTTACATTCAATTTATTTTCCAAGTATTTAATACATTTATCACAGAATTCATTTATTTTTATCTTCATTTAAAAAAATCTTCCAAAATGAGTATTTCCTGTTACATGTGATGGTGCAGTATTTGCCATAACATATTCAGCACATTCTAATGCTGCTCCTTTTACATATTCTCCATTATAATATAACATTTGATTTGCTAAATGCCTGCCTGTAAGAAATTCACTTACTGTAAATTCTGGAATGTTTGCATTTATGAATAGCCAACTTTTATAGCTTGAAATATCATTTTAATTTTTAATGAGCCTAAGCCTCCTGTACCTTCAGTCGCTCTTATCCAGCAAGGAAAAACCAATTTCTTTTTCAACATCGTCATAACGAGGATTTAATTGTGTAACTTTTTATTGTTTTTGGAATAAATTCTGTTCCTTTAAGTAAATCGGCCATTATTGATTTATCTTTTTAATGATACTGACAACAATTTACTTCCCATAAATACAGGACATGGATATCTATTATTTTTTTCATAATAATCTCCCCATTCAACAATTTCACACTCAGGTTGAACAAATGCATAATCTATCTTTCTTTCATTAACTAACTTTTTCAATCCAAGGGAAATATTCATCCGATGTGCATTTTTGGACAAATATAATATTCATCTAATAAATCTTTCATAAAAAAATCCCATAGCTTTTTTTATCAATATCACATCCTATTAATTTATATTCTGGATGATTTTTTTCTTATAACTTTTTGCGATTGATCTAGGTGTTAGTCCACCAATTCCTGTTATTAATATTGTTTTTCATACACTTACTCTTTTCTTTATAAATTTTCAAATAATACTGTGATTTCACTTATTATTTCTTCTTTACTATATCTTTGATCACAAATTAATGATAATTCTTTTTGATAAATTTCATTAGTTAAATTGTTAAAAATTCGGCCAATGTATAGGGCAGTATATATTATGATCTATTAACCTTTTTCTAACAATATCCCTATTTTCTAAAAATTACTGGTACAAATAATGGACAATCCCCTGTTTATATTTAAATACTAATTTGATATTTTTATTATTAGAAACTTCTTGCTCTATAATCTTTACATTTTTCTATTCTTTTTATTTCTTATATATTCTATATCAATTTGATCTAAAAATTTTTAAAGAGGATTTATCGATTTTTTTTATTTTTATAATTATTTATTAATTGGTTACTTTTATTAAATAAATTTATAAATTTTTTTCTTTATTATTTAAATTAATATATATATAAATTTTCTTTTTTTAAATTCATAGCTTTCTTTTTGTAATTCACCAATTTATTATTTATTTTAAAATTATTAATTTTATTTGTAAATTTATCATTATTATTAATTGCTATAGCTCCCGTATATATTGGTAACCATTTTCTTAAACTAGCTATTAAATAGTCTGAATCTTTGCAACAATTATTATCGCAAAAAAATTCTATGTGTAATGTCTTCTATTACTATTATATTTCTTTTCTTGAATTTTTTTATATATTTGTCCATATTTGACATCTCATATCCAAAAATATGACATACCAAAAAAATCGAGCAATTAAATCTTTCATCTATATAATATTTATTATTTATCAAATCGATTTTATAATATCTTATGTTATATCCTCTATCGATAAAAAGGCTGTATCATTGAATTGCAACAATATTCTGGCATATATACTATTTTTTTATATTATCCACTATTTCATTTAAAAATACAATCTATTGCTGTTCTTCCAGACATTAAGTATTTTATATCTTTACCTATCTTTTCAAAAATACTTTAAACTCCCCTTTTTATATAAAAAACTTTTTCTTCTATTTCCCAAAAATTCACTACCAATTTCCCTCATTTATGTACTCTCTTTTAATAAAGAATAAATAATTAAATTGTTATATTTTCCATTTTTAAATATTGCTTTTTCTTTGTATTCCTTCTTTAATAAATCCGATTTTTCTCAAATAATCCTTGGGATTTAACATTATATTCTAATATATTTACAAAAATACGATTCATATTTAGTTCTTCAAAAATGTATTTAATTAATAATTGAACAGTATCTGTTCCATAACCATTTCCTTGTGCATTTCGTGATAATTTTTATATCAATTGAACAACTTCTATTTTTCCAATCAATTTTACTAATTATTGCTGTACCATATACTTTTTCTGCTATTAATTTATCAGCAATCATATATCTAAAATTTAAATCATTTTTTTAAATTATTAAACCATAAATTATGTTCTGTTGATGAAATTGGCTTACTCCATCCTACAACATTTTTTTGATATTTGTTCATCATTTAGTAATTCTTTTTAAAAATCTTTATCCACATCTTCTATGTTTCGCAAACAAATTCTATTTCCCATTAAATTCATTCTGTTCACTCCTGTATATGTTAAAAATCTTTTGTTTTTACTTGTTCCTCTAATAACTATATTATCTTTTTTTAATACTTTTTATTGTTTTAAAAATTATTTTCATATCATTTTTTTAAAATGACATGTTTTTTTGATATATTCTAGATCATATTCAAATCGTTCTTCCCATTGTAATACATTTCTACCATTAACTTGCGCTAATCCTGTTAATCCCGGTAATACATCATGTCTGTGTTTTTTTCTCTTTCATTGTAATATGGTAAATATTCAACTACCAGTGGTCTAGGTCCCTACTATACTCATTTTTACCTATTAAAATGCAAAAACAATTCTGGCAATTCATCTAGTGAAGTTGATCTTAAAAAATTTTACCAAATTTGTTTAATCTTTCTTTATCTGGTAAAAGATTTCCATTTTCATCTCTTTTTATTTGTCATTGTTCTAAATTTATACATATTAAATATTTTTTTCATTTTTTTCCTGGTCTTGGTTGTTTAAAAAGAATTGGCCATCCCATAAATATTAATACTAAAATTGATATAATAGCATAAATTGGAAGTAATATTATAATTGCAATTAGAGATAATATTATATCTAACAATCTTTTTATATATTTTCTATACATGTATACTCCTTACTTTGTATATACTTTATTTTTTTAAAACAATTTTTAATTGCTTCAATAATTATATCTTGTTGTTCTTTTTGTCATCTTGTTATCTGATGGTAAGCATAATCCTCTATTAAAAAAATATCCATTCCTACATCTTCTGCTTGTTCTTTAATATAAGCATTTGTCTGTGCTCTACCATTACCATTCTTTGTTATAAACGGATTCATTCTATATATTGGTTGCATGTGCATTGGTTTCCAAATTGGTCTACCTTCTGCATTTATTGATGCTAATGTATCTAAGATTTCTTGTGGGCTTGATTTTCCTGCTTCTTTTTATATAGAAAATCTTGTTCTCCTCTTACTTGCTTAGCCATTGCTTCCGGATTTATAATCATACAGCTTAACCAATAATTTGATTTGAATCTGTTAAATTCATTGGATTCATTTGGACTGGTAAATCTTTAAATCCATCTTTATATCTTTCATAGATTGCTTTCTTTTGAGCGATATGTTCATCTAAATATGGTAATTGTCCTCTTACAATTCCGGCAATTACATTACTCATTCTGTAATTGTAACCAATTTCTTCGTGTTGATACCATGGTGCTTCTTCTCTTGATTGAGTTGACCATTTTCTTGCTTTATTAGCTGCGTCTAAAGAATCTGTTAATAACATTCCACCTGATGATCCTGTTATTATCTTGTTTCCATTAAATGAAATACAATTAAAAATCTCCAAATGTTCCTGTTTGTTTTCCTTTATATGTTGCTCCAAAACTTTCTGCCGCATCTTCTATTATTATTGCATTATGCTTATCACATATGGCCTTAATTTCATTAATTTTTTTCCAGGTGTTCCGTACAAATGTGCTACCACTACTACTTTAACTTCTGGATATATTTCAAATGCTTTTTTTCCAAAGCCTCCAGGATCCATGTTCCATGTTTCATATTCTGTATCTATAAATACAGGAACCCCATGTTCATAAACTATTGGGTTTTACTGTTGCTGCAAAAAGTTACATCTGAACAAAATACTTTATCTCCTGGTTTTTATTCCTGCTAACTTTACTGCTAAATGTAATGCACTCGTTCCACTTGCAAGTGCAACTGCATATTTACTTTGAGTTTTTTTCACATGTAATTCTTTTCAACTTCATTGATATTTTCTCCAACTGTACTCATCCAATTCGTTTCATACGCTTCTTGAACATATTTAATTTCGTCTCCGTGCATTGTTGGTGTTGCTAGCCAAACTTTATTTTCAAATGGTCTTATTTCACTCATATTATTTTACCTATTCTTTCCTTATCAACTTTATATGTTGTTACAATTTTTGCAACTTTATCTTTTATTTCATCATCATTATTATAAGCAGATTTAATTAAGTCATCTAAATCCTTTAAAAAGCTTTCTGGAATATTAAGAGGTTTTTCCTATACTTATTAATTTGTTAGGTGTTGTTTGCATTCCTTCTTCTTCCATTAATCTTTCTTCATATAGTTTTTTTCACCTGGTCTTAATCCTGTAATTTTAATTTCAATATCTTTGTTAGGTTCTAAACCTTTATATCTAATTAATTTCTCTGCTAAAAGCTTTTTATTCTTACTGGTTTTCCCATATCTAATACGAATATTTCACCGCCTTTAGCGTAGCATCCTGCTTGTAATACTAAAGCTTACAGCTTCTGGTATTGTCATAAAAAAATCTTTCCATTTTTTTCATCAGTTACTGTGACAGGGCCACCATTTTCTATTTGCTTTTAAAAAAATAGTGGTATTACTGATCCGTTTGATCCTAAAACATTACCAAATCTAACTGCTACGTAGTCCGTATTTTTTTTGAAATCTTGTCGTATGTTTGAACAATCATTTCACAAATTCTTTTTACTTGCTCCCATTACATTTGTTGGTCTAACAGCCTTATCTGTTGATATTAATACAAACTTTTTTTAACTTTGTATTTATCTGCTAGTTTTACTGTATTTAATGTTCCAAAACTATTATTTTTAATTGCTTCATATGGACTTACTTCCATTAAAGGAACATGTTTATGTGCGGCTGCATGATATACTAAATCTGGTTTAAACTTTTTAAATACTTTTTCTAATCTATCATAATCTCTTACTGAACCTATTATAGTTCTTAAATCCAAGCTTGGATATTTTTCTTAATAATTCTTGTTGAATGTCATATGCATTGTTTTCATATATATCAAAAAAATAATTAATGTTTTTTTGGATTTGCTTTTTGCTATTTGTCTACATAGCTCTGATCCTATTGATCCTCCTCCACCAGTTACTAAAAATAACTTTGTCTGCTAAATCATTTTTTTAATTTGTGTATCATCAACTACAATTTGGTCCCTTCCTAAAAAAGTCTTCATATGATAATGGTCTAATTTGGCTCATTGGGCTTACTTTTTTTCATTTTCTTCCATTTGCATATAGATTGATGGTAATATTTTAATTTCACATTCTACTTTATGGCATTCTGTTACTATTTTTGTCTATTCTTTCTTTAGATGCTGATGGAATTGCAATTATAATTTCTTCAACTTCGTGTTTTTTTGCTAATCTTTCTATATCTTTAGTAGAGCCTTCTATTTTGAAACCTTTAATATAATGTCCTACTTTTACTCCTATTGTCATCTATTACACAAACGATTTTTGAATCAAAGGCTTCTGCATTATTATATATTTCATCAATAATCATTCTTCCAGCATCACCTGCGCCTATTAGCATTGTCTTTTTTTACTGTTTTTCTATTTTTTTAACTTTAATACAAAAATGTTCTTATTACCCTATATCCTAATCTAGTGATACATGTTAACATTACTAATAAGAAAAAAATTCTATTAAATAAAAAAACTTATTGGTAATTTTTATCAAAAAAATAGATTTATAGATACTTGTTATTGCTATAAACGCTATATTACTCAATATTATATCTATAAGTTCTATTACTGATGCATATTTCCAAACAGATGTATATAATTTTAAAATTGAATATATAATAAATAGTATTATAAAGTCCAAAAATTATAAATCTTTGTGCATTATGCATATACAATTCTGGAACATTCAAAAATCAAATCTCACTAATATTGATAATTTTGATACAATTAATAACATAAAAAAATCTAATACTATAAATAAAACTATATTTGGTAGTTTTTTTCTTTTATTAAACTTTTTACTTTCGCTCCCATTTCTATACCTCTTATTTTTAATATTTAGGGATATTGATATTTAACTACCTCCCCTAAAGTAGTCCTATTAAAAATCAAGTAGTTAATAATAATTTTTATTAACTACTTGATTTATAATTTTATCTAAATTTTAAATATGAAATAATATTATATGTTAGTTTATTTAAAGTTTAGTAATTTATTATTTTACTTTATAATCAGCATAAATTAATTATTTATATAATATAATAACCAACTATATCTTTCAAGTAATTTCTAAAATTAATCTTTCCTAATTTTATGATTTTATTTTTATATTATTTTATTCAAAATAATTAATTATATACACTTTTAAATTCTATCAATAATCCAGCTTATTTTGAATTTATTATTTGCATTGGATTATATAATATTAAATATTCTAATTCTTCTAACCCTATTTCTTTTTCAATTAGTTGTAAGTCTCTTTCTAATTCTTGATATCTTGTAAATCTTTGATGTGCATCTGTTGCTAAAAAAAGCTATATTTATCTTCTTTTAATAACTTTTTAAATATTTTTTTGCTTTTTCTCCATAGTCTCCTGATATGCTTGAAATGTTACCTTGTAAATATACTCCTTTTTCTATCCATTTATCAATAATTGCTGGATTTTCTTTTTACAATTTCATATCTTTCTGGGTGTGCCAGGATTGGTCTGTACCCGTTTTTTTAGTAATTCTTCTATTATATCATTGAAATAAATTACTTTTTCCTACGAATGGTAGTTCAAATAGTACATATCTTGATTCTCCTAAAGTTGGTACTTCTCCTTTTATTATATCTTCTACCATTTCTGGGTATATAAATATCTCTGCTCCGACATGGATTTTTGACATTGATTTGCTTTTCTTCTAACTTTTTGATTTATTAAATCTATTATTAGCTTTCTATTTTCTTTGTTTAAATCATATTTGTCTTTTACATAATGACTTGTGGCGATAATCTCAGTTATTCCGTTTTTTTCCGCTTCTCTAATCATATCAAATGTTTCGCTTGCATTTCTTGCACCATCATCAATACTTGGTAAAATATGTGCGTGTATATCTATCATATCTTGTTCCTTATGCGTTATTAATATCTTTCAATATATTTGCCATATATTTGTTTAATACTTTTTGCATTGTTGTTTATTTTAGGGTTCTTTGTTTTTACTTTGTTTGAAGTATTCGTATTGATTTGATTATTTACAGTATCATTATTTATTGTATCATTATTTGTTTTCTCATTATTATTTTTTTCCATTATTAGCTTTTTCATTATTATAATCTAATGAATTCATTTTTTTGTTTGAACATTTAGTTCTACTGACTCAATATTAGCTGTTTCTTGAACCTTTTCACTTTTTTTACACTTTTCTTTATTTCGTTCTCTATTCCATTATTAGCTTTTAAAATTGTTTGTTGACCCATTATTAGCTTTTAGCAAAGTCATTAACGCTTTTTAATTGGTCGTTGTTTTTCCCTTATTTATTTGAACATATTCAACTTGAGCTTTGTTTGTTTGAGGCTTTTTAGCTAAGTTGTTTTCTTGCTCCTTTGAAGTTTTTAGGAGCTTTCTCATCATTTTTTTATTAGCTGAATTTCATTTTTGATTTTTTTGATTTTCTAATTCTTTTTAATTGTAGTAATTCTTTTTCTAGTTCTTGATTTTTCATATTAATCTTATTAATCATTTTTTTGATTTTTATCGATTGATTTTATTTTTTTCTTCTTTTTATTTGTTTCTTTTCTTCTTTTTGTTTGTATTCTCTCTTGATTTTTTTATTAGCTTTTTTTACTTTTTGATTATAGAAAAAAATCTTTTTATTTTCATTCTTAATGATTTGTTGTTTTACTTCTATAGTGTTTCCATAGAAATATTTTTGTATTATATTGACTTAATATTACTTTAGTTCTATTTACTACAACTCCGGCTACATTTCCGCCTACATAGTTTATTCTTCTTACTGCACTTTTTAAATCATCTATTCTAGTTTTATTGTAAATTGCAATTAATATGGTTGCATCTACTACTCTTGATACTAGTATTGAGTCTGTTACCATTAATATTGGTGAACTGTCTATTATGACATAGTCATATTTTTCCTTTAGGGCTTCTATTGTCTTTTTGAATTTTTTTCTTGTCCTATTAATTCTGATGGGTTGTTTACCATTGTTCCTGCTGTTACTATTGATAGATTTTCTATGTTTGTTTTTTTCTGATATATAATCCATCACTTGAATTTCTTAAATAATCCGATAATCCCATTGTATTTTCTAATTCAAATACTTTTGTGCAAACGTGGCTTTCTGATATCACTGTCTACTAGTATTACACGTTTATTTGCTTGTGCTAACGTGATAGCTAAGTTGGCTGTTACGAATGTTTTTCCGTTTGCTGGTGTTGTTGATGTTAACATTATTGCTGTTGATTTTTCATCTTTATTAATGTATTGAATGTTTGTTCTTAATAATCTGAACACCTCTGATATCGGTGATTTTTGGGTCATATTTTGTTATTAATTCTGACATTATATGCTTCCTCCTTTGTTTCCATCAAATGATTTCATTTCTTTGATTTCTGGGAATTCTGCAAGTATGTTTAATCCCAAATCTTCAATGTCACTTGCTGTTTTTATTGAGTTGTCCAAGAAGTTAACTAATAATATTATGAATATCGCTATTACCAAGCCACCTATTGTGAACATTAAAATGTCTTTAGTATGGTGTATATTACTTGGCTCTTTTGGAGTTTCGGCAACTAAGGTTATGGATACGTTGTCGATTCCATAAGTATTATATATCTTTTTCCTTGAATACTTTTTGCTAATTCATTAGCTAGAATTGCTGCTTTTTTTCGGCATTTTTTTGTTTTGTTACTTGTATATCTAATATTTGTGTATTACTTACTACTGTGGCTGTTGTTGCTTTCTTTAATTCCGCTGGTGTTATATCTACTATTTGTGTTTTTTTATTACTTGTGTTAATACATCATCGTTTGTTAACAATTTTTGATATGTAGAAATAATCTTATCATTGATTGTTACGTCTGCCTGAGTCAGTGCTCCTATATTAGCTTTCTTTTTCCTGATTTTTATCAATTTGTACAAGAACGATTTGTACTTTTGCAGTATACTTTGGTTTTACAAATTTATATGAATATATAAAACCTAATAATATTGCTATCATCGTTACTATGATGATGATTGATTTCTTTTCCCACATCATCTTAAAAAAATATTTTTTTAAATCAATAGTTTCTTCCATCGGTTCTCCTTTGTTACATTTTTATTTCACTTATATTACAATTTTAACACTTTTTTTGTATTTTTATGTAAATACTTTTTGGATGATTTTTTGTTACTTTTTTTGTGTTTTTTTGTGTTTTTAAAAGGAGCCCTTCCTTGGAGCCCCTATATTTCTATTCTTTTTAACCTGGTTGTAAACTGGCAAATTATTTCGTCAGTTATTGTGTTTTGTTAGTTTTGCCCACTCTTCCAATGTTAAATCTTTACTTTCATTTGGATCTATTAATATTACTTCATCTCCTATTTCAATTGGATTCTCATCATTGATTTCTATCATTAGTTGGTCCATGCATATTCTGCCTATTTGATGATATTTTTTTATTATTTATTTTTACTATTAATATGTTCGATAATGCTCTTGGCACACCATCTGCATATCCTATTCCGACTGACGCTATCTTTATTTTTATTATCTGCTTTTAAATGTTCTTCCATAACTTACGGTTTCTGCCGGATTTATATATTTGATACTGGTTACTTTTTGCTTTCACTGCCATTACTGGTTTAAAAATCTACATTATATTTATTGTAACAATCATATGATGCGTTTATTCCATACATTAGAATTCCCATTCTGACATAGTCGTATTTACAATTTGTATAATTTATTGTTCCGTAACTTGCTTGTGTATGTAATTTTTCCTGGATTTAGTCCTTGATTTTTGATGAATTCTATGGATTTATCGAATCTATTTATTTGCTCTTTTGTAAAGTTTATATCTTCAATTTTATCTGAATCCGATACGCATAGATGTGTGAATGTTCCTTCTATTTGTAATGCTGGATTTTTGATAGATTTCGCTTAATGCTGCAAAATCGTCGTAGAATTCTCCCTATACGATTCATTCCTGTGTTTATTTTTACATGGCATTTTAACTTTCCCTGTAAATTGGCTTTTTTAGTACTGATTTTGCGTAATCGTTATCTACTATTGTTTGCATGATATTGTTGTCTATTACTTTTTGCAATTCTTCTGGCTCTGTGTAACCTAGTATTAAGATATTTCCTGTTATATTGTTTTCTCTTAACTTTATGGCTTCTGGTAGAGTTGCTACTGCAAAGTCGTTTATTCCGATTTCTTGTAACTTTTTTTGATATTATTATGCTGTCATGTCCATAGGCATTTGCTTTTACTACTGCCATTATTTGTGTTGTTTTAGGAATTATTTGTTTTATTTGATTTATGTTATATTCTAGGTTTTTTTAGTATTAATTTCTATCCATGATCTTTCTTTTGAATTATTCATTTGTTTCCTCTTTTTCCTTAAAAAAAGGCTCTAGCGGTGACTAGAGCCTTTAGTATGTTTTCTTAATTATTCAACTGTTATTGCTGCTACAGGGCATGAGTTAGCTGCATCTACTGCAACTTCTTTGTTCGCTTCTGTAACTTCTCCGAATGCTTCTGATAAGCCGTTGTCATTCATTCTGAATATTTCTGGTGCCATTCCTACACATAGGCCACATCCAATGCATTGTTCTTGATTTACATTTGCTGTCATGTCTTAATTTCCTTTCTGTTATCTTGTTTCTTCGTTTCTTGAAGATTTATTCTTATTTTTTTCTTTTTGTGATGATGTATTTTTTTACTTCTTCTTTATTTTCGTCTATTTCTATTTTTTTGCTTTTTTTCTTTCTTTTTCTACAACATCTTTTTGTTATGACGCATTTTGATATTTTTACTATTTGATGGTACTTCGTACATTACATCTCTCATTGAATCTTCAATTATTGAACGTAATCCACGTGCTCCTGTTTTTTTCTTTCAATTGCTTTTTCTACCATTGATTCTAATGCATCTTGTGTAAACTCTAGTTCTACGCCGTCTAGTTTTAATAATTTCTTATATTGCTTTGTTAAAGCATTCTTTGGTTTTGTCATGATTTCGATTAGGGCATTTTTTTATCAAGTTCTCTTAATGTTGCTATTACTGGTAATCTTCCTACAAATTCTGGTATTAATCCGAATTTTAGTAAGTCTTGTGGTAATAGCTCTTCATAAATTCTGTATTTATCTATTTCTTTTTGAACTTTGTACTGTTGCGCCAAATCCTATTGATTTCTTTTCCAATTCTGTCACCAATTATTTTTATCAAGTCCTTCAAATGCTCCTCCACATATAAATAATATGTTTGAAGTATCTATTTGAATTGATTCTTGGTGTGGATGTTTTTCGTCCACCTTGTGGTGGTACTGATGCGACTGTTCCTTCTACAATTTTTTTAATAATGCTTGTTGAACACCTTCACCTGATACATCTCTTGTTATTGATGGATTTTCTGATTTTTCTTGATATTTTATCAATTTCATCAATATAAATTATTCCTGTTTCTGCTTTTTTTCTACATCGTAGTCTGCTGCTTGGATTAATTTTAGTAAAATGTTTTTCAACATCTTCACCCTACATATCCTGCTTCTGTTAATGTTGTAGCATCTGCGATTGCAAATGGCACTTTTAATGTTTTTTTGCAAGAGTTTGTGCTAAATATGTTTTACCACATCCTGTTGGTCCTAATAATAGGATGTTGCTTTTTTTGTATTTCGATATCATCAATTTCTTCTTCAGTATTTATTCTTTTATAATGATTATATACTGCTACTGATAATGTCTTTTTTTGCCTCGTCTTGACCTATTATATATTCATCCAATACTTTTTTTGATTTCTTCCGGTGTTGGCAATTCATCATTTGTAGAAATTTGATATTTTGTTTCTGGTTTTTGATTCATCGAATTCTATAATATTTGTACATACTTTGATACATTCATCACAAATATATACTCCTGGTCCGGCTATTATTTTATTTACTTCTGATTGTGATTTTTCCACAAAATGAGCATTTTATGTTTTTTTATTAGCCATTTGGTCTCCTCATCATTTCTTATTAAATTCTTTTGTCCATTATTCCATCTATTAAACCATATTCTAAAGCTTCTTGTGCTGTCATATAGTGGTCTCTTTCTGTGTCTCTTTCGATGACTTCCAATGGTTGACCTGTTTGAGCGCTTAATATTTTATTAAGTTTTTCTCTTGTTTTGATCATTTGATCTGCGTGGATTTTTAATTTCAGTTGTTTGTCCTGATATTCCTCCACCTTGTCCGCCTATTAATGGTTGGTGAATTAAGATTTCAGCGTTTGGTGTTGCAAATCTTTTTTTCCTTTTTGTTCCATTTGTTAAAAAGCATTGCTCCCATACTTGCTGCCATTCCTATACAGATTGTTGTTACTGGGCATTTAATATAATTCATTGTATCAATGATTCCCATTCCATCTGTTACTGATCCACCTGGTGAATTTATATAGAATGATATTTCTTTATCTGGGTCTTCTGACTCCAAGAATAACATTTGTGCGATGATTGTACTTGCTGATGCTGAGTTTACATCTTCACTTAAAATATAATTCTGTCTTTTTAATGAACTTCAGAGAAAATATCGTATGATCTTTCTCCCCCTTTGATGTTTTTGTCGATTACGTAAGGTACTAAATCATTTTTTTTATTTCATTCATTTAAAGAATTCCTTTCTGTCCCTAGTATATTCCTATGGCAAACTCTACATTTATAGGTTTGCCAGTGATTTTATTATTTATAATTATTTAGAAATTTCGTGTGTTGTCACTATGAATTTAACTGTTTGTGAATTTTGAAGCATTTTCTAAATATTCGATAACATCTTTTTCTTGATCTGATTTTAGCGTCTTGTTCGCGCTTGTTTGCAATGTTTTCAATTTCTTCTTGATGAATTTTTATCTGCTTCTTGATTTTTCTGCTTTACTATTTCATCTATTACTATTTGTATTTTACATTTTTTCTCTGCTTTCTACTTTTTAATTCATTTCTTAGTTCTTTAGTTTTTCCTAAGATTTTCATGTAGTTGTTCAAGGTTTAACTCCTTGGTACGTAGTCTTTGATTCATGTTATCTTCCATTGAATCGATTTCTACTTCAATCATTCCCATGATGTCAACTTCTTGAAGCTTCTACTACTGCTTCAATTTTGTCTTCCATTTCATGTTCTGCTTTATGATTATTTTTTCATACTGGCTTTGATGCCTGCTTTCACCTTCTATGTGCCGAATTCACTAACGTCTTTTTGCAAATTCATCATCTAATTCTTAGTGTAATTCTTTCATTTTTAATTGAATTTAATTTTACATGGAAGTTTGCATCTTCACCAGCCTTGCCTTTGCAAGTAGTATTCTTTTCTGGGAATGTTACTTTGATGTTCTCTTTCTTCACCGATTTTACCCAATTATCAATCTTCAACCCAACAAATGTTCCGGCCTCCACGCAGCAAACTGTTATTTTCTGCTTTCCGGCCTTGGCGAATTCTATATCCATCAATTCACCCTACATAATCACAGTGATATCGTTCAGGCTGTTCAATCTCTACTGATACTATCTGAGTTATGTTCTGCCAGTGTGTTCTAATCTTCATGTTTTACACCTCTGCTTTTACCTTGTATTCTTACTTCTTTAATCCAATACCTTTATATTGTCCTAATTCCACCTGGTCTCATGTTGGCCAACTGCTTCCAAATATTAATTCCTTCCTTCGATTTGAACAATACTAACTCTGGCCTGCCACAACCTCCAACCTATCTTTCTGACTTCTCCACCCACACTTCCTGCACACATTGAAGCGTCTTCATAGAACATTTCTACACCATATTGTTTTTGCAACGATATTGAATGGTGCTTTTCCTTTTTCTGAATCCTGGTACTGTGAAATATTTAGCATTTTCTTTGAATACATGCTCAATTGCTTCATCAAATCTTTCTGGTTCTACTGTAAATGTAATTTTTATTTCGTTTTTATTGTTTGTTTTTCTTTCTTAATACTCATTTTTATTCCTTCCTTTTACTTCGTACATAATGTACCTTCTTAATTTACTTTTTGGGATTATATCACAGAATCTTTCAAAAATCCATTGATTAGTATTATTTCATTAATTCTGCTAATTTCTTTTTATCATCTTCTACTTGTTGTCTATCTTTTTGCTACGACCGCTTCTGGCGCTTTGTTTATGTAGTTTTCGTTTGATAAACGTGATTCGATTTTTTTCTATTGATTCTTGTAATGATTTTATTTTTTTGCTTCTCTTGCTTGTTTATCTGCTTCTGTTTCTTTTTTTCTCAAAGTATACTGTTGCTTTAATATTGTTTGATAGAACTTTGTATGATTTAACATCAATTGGCTCTGTTACAATATTTTCTGCTAGCCTTAGTACATTTACTACTAGTTCAATATCAGAATCTGTTTCAAACATGATTTTCAAATCTTTTGACATGTTGTTTTCTGCTTTTTACATTTCTGAAATTTTTTTCATGAATTCTATTTGGTCTGATACAATTTTTTTGTTTCGGCTTCAAATATATATTCTTTATTATACTCAGGATATTTTGCTATCATTATTGATTCTGCTTCTTTTACTGGTAACATTTGATATATTTCTTCTGTTACATATGGCATGAATGGATGTAGCATTTTTAAAAATACCAGTTAAAAATATAACATAAAAACGCTTTTTTTGTTGTGTTACTATTTAGTGAATATTTTGCGATTTCTATGTAATAATCACAGAAATAATTCCATGCAAATTCATAAATTGCGTTGCCTACATTGTTGAATTGGTATATTTCCATGAATTTTTTTGAACTTCTTCTATTGTTTCTTCATATTTTGTTAATATCCATTTATCTTCTGGTTTTAAATTTTCTAATTTAATTTCTTTTTAAATCTTCAATGTTTGATAGCACAAATCTTGAGGCATTCCAGATTTTATTTATGAAATTCCAGATTGGTTTTTATGTTTTTCCTCATCAAATCTCATATCCAATCCGTTTGATATATCTGTTACTAAATAGTATCTTAATGCGTCTGCTCCGTATTTTTTTCTATCATGTCAAATGGGTCTACACCATTTCCTAAACTCTTACTGAATTTACGTCCTTGTTTATCCCTTATTAATCCATGTATTATGCAGTGATTAAATGGTCTCTTTCCTAGTAATTCTTCTCCTTGGAATGTCATTCTATTTACCCAGAATGGAATAATGTCATATCCTGTTACTAATACATTGTTTGGATAGTATCTTTCTAAGTCCACCGTGTTGTCAGGCCAACCAAGTGTTGCAAATGGCCATAGTGCACTTGAGAACCATGTGTCTAATACATCTTCATCTTGTTTCCATCCTTCACCTTCTGGAGCTTCCATTCCTACATAGATTTCATCTCCTTTGTACCATGCTGGTATTCTATGTCCCCACCATAATTGTCTTGATATACACCAATCATAGGTTATTGTCATCCAGTGGTTCATTGTTTTTCAAATCTGTCTGGGAAGAATTTTTACTTTTTGTGTCATCTGATTTTTTTGATTTTCTAGTACTTGATCTGCTAGTCCTCTCATTTTTACAAACCATTGATCTTTAATCATTGGTTCTACGATTGTCCCCGCTTCTTTCGCTATGTCCTATTTCATGTACTAGCTCTTCTTCTCTTATAAATAGACCTTGTTCTTTTAATTCTTCGATTACTGCTTTTACGGCATTGTTTTTGTTGTCATTCCTGCAAATTTACCACATTTTTTTCATTCATTGTGGCGTCATCATTCATGACAATTACTCTTTCTAAATTGTGTCTATTTCCTACTTCAAAAATCGTTTTGGATCATGTGCTGGCGTGATTTTTACACAACCTGTTCCTTTTTTTCCATATCTGCATGTTCGTCTGCTATTACTGGAATTAATTTATTTACAATTGGTAGTACTACATTTTTACCAATGTATTTTTGATATCTTGCATCTTCTGGATTTACTGCTACTGCTGTGTCTCCAAATAATGTTTCTGGTCTTGTTGTTGCAATATCTAGATATTCGTCACTATTTTCTAATTTGTATTTTATATGATAGAATGCACCTTTTTTTCTTCTGAATAGATTACTTCTTCGTTTGATAGGGCTGTCATTGCGACTGGATCCCAGTTTATTATCTTGTTTCCTCTATAAATTAATCCTTTATTATAAAAAGTCTACGAATACTTTCTTTACAGCTTTTGTGATACCATCATCCAATGTGAATCTTTCTTTATCATAGTCTAGTGATAATCCTAATTTTGCCCATTGTGCTCTGATTATATCACCATGTTCATGTGTCCAGTTCCAACATTCTTCAATGAATTTTTTTCCCTTCCGATTGTTGTTTTATCTTGTCCATTATCTTTTTAATCTTTTTACAACTTTTTGATTCTGTTGCTATTGCTGCATGGTCCATTCCTGGTAACCAGAAAGCATCATATCCTTGCATTCTTTTATATCTTATTATTGCGTCTTGTATCGATACATCTAGTGCATGGCCTAAATGTAATTTTTCCTGTTACGTTTGGAGGTGGTAATACTATACAAAATGGTTCTTTTGATTTGTCGCCACTTTTAAAAATATCCTTTTTCCTTCCATTTATCATATTTATTTTCTTCTGTTAATTTATGGTCATACTTTTTCAAGCATTTTTATATTTCCTCCACTTTTAAAACGTTGATTTTATTATACTTTTATAGTGTGCTCTATGTCAATGTAATTGGGCTATTTGATGTGTTTTAGGGTTTTATTGTTTTATTTTGTTAATTTAGTTAATTTATCTGTGTAAATCTATTTTTATTGTCTTTATATTGTTGTTATGCTCAAAAATTGCCACATAATATAAATTATATGGCAATGTTGTTATTTTATTTAATATTAAAGAATCTTTTGATTCTATTTACGATTTTTTTGAATATTGATTCTTTATTCTCTATTGTTGTTATACTAGTGGATGTTGTATTTTCATTTATTGTGTTTGTTTTATTTTGCACTTTTTCCAAATGCTGTGAATTATGTTTTTTTATTAATTCTGTTTGATATATTTCTTCATTATGATTTATGATTGAGCTGATTTCTTTGGCTTCTGCGTCATTAGATAAATAATTTAGATATATCATACTTAGAATTGATTTAGTTTTATCTTTTAAGTTCATTTCACTTATAGATTTGTTATGATCTAGATTTGGCTTATATGTCTTGGATTTATTTCTTTCCCAAAATTTTTATTAATTTTTTTAGGAATTTTTTTCTAGTATATTATCATCGGAATATTCTAGTATTTCTAACACTTCTACTATTGCTTCACTATATTCGATGTTAGCCATTACCTTTCCTCCATATCATTGTCTTTTTCTCTTTTAAATTTCCTTCTTCTTTTTATCTCTCTTATCGTTTCTTTGGCAGCTCCACTTATTGTACTTGTTTTTTTCTTTTACTGCTAAGTCATGAAATTCTTCTAAAAGTATGTTTCTTTCGTTTGAAGTCCACTTTACTAAATCTGGCGTCTTCGAGTGGATTATATCCTTCAGGAGCTTCTTCTAACATTTTTTTATTGTGGAAAAATATCGTTCCCTATATAATTCTCGTTCATCTTTTTTTAAATAATAGATCTAATAATATTTCCATTTTTCTTCTTCAGGTATTTCTGATTTTTAAATATTCTTTTTAAATCTACTAATCTTTTTTTCTTCTTTAGTTGACTCTGGATTTCTTTCTATCTCAGCTATTTTCTGAGACATTTGAACTATTCGTCCATATAATCTTGCATTTTCTATCCATGCATCTGGATTCAATGTTCCGTTTGATATTCTAAATTCTATTGTATTCATCCCATTGTTAATATTGAACATGTTTAAACTAGAGTATCTATTTATCTGGATATCTTGAATTTCTTCTATAAATGAATTTAAATCTTCTTCATTTTCTAAATTAATTGTTCCTTCTTCAATTGCTTTATTAATCTTTGGTGATATTGGTTTTGCATACTCTTGCAATGTAAATCTTGGTATATTGTTTTTTTCATTGCTAATTTTGCAAATAATTTCTTCTGCATTTCCCCATATTTCAAATAGATTAATGAAGGCTTCTTTGCTTTTTAAATAATTTGATCCTATGTGTATGTGTCCACCGCATCTTTCATTAGTTTCATTTTCAATTTTTTTGTAGCATTGTACATACCATGTATATATCTTCTATATCTTCTTGATTATCTGTTAAAATTGGGGATGTTATTTCTACGCCTTCCTCTAAGCTAGCATCTGGTTTAATATTCCATCCTCTAGATTCTCTGCTTTCATCTCGTTTAAGAATTTTTTTAATCTTTTCTATGTGTTTACTTAAATATCCTTCGGATTCAATTTCCATTCCTATTGTTATTTCTTCATCCAACCCAATTTCTGAATATGTTGGTTGTTGAATTAAAAAAATTTTTCTCTTTGGTATTCTCTATTGCTTAATGACATTTTTTTATTAAAGTGATATTTTTGCTCTTCTTTTATTTCTTCAAGCTTTTTTTCAATTTTAAATTATCATTACTTAATGATGCTATTATTGTTGCTGTATTGTCTTCATCCTTAAAATGCACATCTTCTAATAGTTTTAACTTTTTTTCATCGCTGTTAAATGTTAAAATTACTTTATATTTTTAATGATTCAATATCTGTTTCATGTACATATTCTGTTTTTACATCTTCATCTCTAATTGTTAGCAATATTCTATCTTGTAAAAATTGACTTTTTATTTTAGATAAACATCTGATTCTGTTTTTCGCTTAATGTTACTATTACATCTTTTTTTGATTGTTCGTCATCTATCCCTTCTAGTGCCGCAATCCTTTTTCTCTTCATCTGCTATTTCTTTTTATGAATATTATAGATAATGAGTCTTTTTTTATTAACTTTGCTATTTTTTTATTCTTTCTTCATCGGTGTTAAGTCTGATATTTCTTAGTACTTTTTCCATCTTTTCCGGAAATTGAAGTAGTGGTAAATTCTCAATCTTTTTCAATTGATGTTAAGCTTTCTATAACTTTTAAATAATTGTAAAATCTTAAATATCCTTTCATTGATTCAATTTTTCATCTCATCCGACTTCATTGTTAGAATAATGGCTTGCCTATCATATTCTCCAAACATATCCAATGATGCTGATTTTTAATTCATCTGATTTCATACTTAGTGCTATTTCATATTTGCAACTAACGCTTTTGATCTACGTTTGTTATATAATTTAATTTGATATCGTCTGAAGTTATTGTGCTTACTATCTTTCCTCTGTCTTCTTCGTGTATTTTTTTTCTAGCATACTCATTTTTTTAACTCATCACTTTGTAAACTTTCAATAAGTACTCTTATAAAAAAATAATTAGTTTCATATTCTAATCTTTTTATCTTTTCTTCATCTGACAAAGATCTCAAGTTTTTTTCAATTTCGTCCATTGTATTTCCCTTTTAATTATTTTCTAAATATTTTTGCATTATCTCATCTGCGAATTTATTAAGAATTAAATAATTTTTCTTCAATATTTTCTTTGTTAATGTATTTTTCCTAATATATTTGCGTTTGTTTTTCTAATAAGATTATTTTATTAAATTTCAGCAATGATAATATATATGTAATTTCATCATATATAATAAATGCATTTTTGTCGAAATTTGTTGTTTTATTATCTAATTTGCATATTTTTATTTTTATTTTTGTGGATTATTCATAATTGCCCTTTTTCAAGCTCTACTTTTCTATCCGCTTCATCCATATAAAAAAATAGTTTTTCGTTTATGAATTTTTTTCTACTAAACTTTCTATGTCTCTGTATTGATATTTTTCTTTTTCCTTCTATGACAATTAGATTTTCCATTATTTGACCTCTATACTATAAATTCATTTGATTATATTATATAATTTTTAGATTACAATTTCGTTTCATTAAAAATGATTATTCGTGTTTTTAAACTCAAAAAAACTGTGTAAAAATTCAAATGTTTTACACAGTTTTTTTGTTTATTATAAATTATTTTCTTGTTTTACTATATTGTTCGGAATACTTTTTGTTAATATTGTTATTGTTTGCCGAATTACTTATTGTATTATTTGTTGTACTATTAGTTGTATCATTTTGGTGCTACAGCATTGTTTGGTGATACTTTATTAACTTGGTTTTTCTTTGTTGTTTGATGATGTTATTGCTGTTCTTTTTATTACGATGATGCTCATTTCTCTACCAGATCTATATTTTAAAAGATAATGTATTTCCTTGTGCATCTTTTTGCAAAATATGAATCTTCTTTTTGATCTGAATTTAGATTGTATCCAGCAGCTTTTACATCTCTCTATATATTCTGCAAAAATCAGCTTTCGTAGTATTTTTGAATAGTAAGTTGAAGTTCTTTTTGATTTGATCTTCCAACAATTCCTGATTTTGATTTTATTTCTGGAATAGTTTTTGCAAGTTCTGTATTAGGCCATTTTATTTCTGGATTTTTTTGTTAGGGTGAGATTACATATATTTTTTTAATGTTTTTCTTTGTTCATAATAATCTAACATTAATCTATAATTATCTTTATCATATGCTTCGAAACTTCCTGATACTAATCTTTCATCAATATTGAAATTTTTTTCTACATTGTTTTATGTATTCTTCATAATCTTTTTGGTGTAATGTTTGGGATATTTAATATCAATTCTTTTTCATTGTTTGAACTAATTTGGCCTTTATTACCTTTTTGGCAATCTTCCTAATTTGCTTCCTAATTTTAATTCTTTTTAAATTGATTTTTTTCTGCCTTTTCTGATGATGTTGTTTTTTTGACATAAGTGCTCCGCCCATTTTTAAAAAGTGAACATTGGCATTGCCATCATTATTGCTACTCAATTATGTTTGACAATATAATTACTACAAATAATACTGGTAGGAACCATTTCTTTTCGTGTAATTTTGTTTTGTACATTGTTTTTCTTCCATACTTTCCTCCTATAAAAATATAATTAAATTCTTTTAATATTGATTTAATTTCTTTTTCTTTATTTTTGGTCTATTTTTGTTATTATTACTGTTTTTGCCATTTTTATTACTATATATACTTTATCATTTGCTTTTTACTTCATAATAATTATATTTTTAATACTTATATCTTTTTCTACTTTTTGTTTTGTTCTTTTTACTATTGCTTCTTTTTCTTTTTAAAAAAACACATTTGTTAGTGCATCTTCATCTGTTTGTGCTTCATAAAATTTAATATCATGTGTTTGATCTTTGGCTACTGCTGTATATGCTGTTTTTTTAAATATTTAGGACTTTGTTCATTCATTGATGATGATATGTAGTATCCTTTATCGCTTAGCTTTTTGTTTGAATTGGTCGGCTGTTATTTCTTTGATTGAATTTACTTTTTTTATTAATCATTGATATGCCTATAATTATTCCAATTATAGTTATTCCAATTATAATTAATATTAGTAAAATTTTTGCTAATAAATTATTTCTCATTTGTACCTCCTTTTTTTAAATTTCTTGATTATTTACATATTCAAGGCATTTTTTTCTAATATTATTTTTAATCTATTATTTTGTTTTTGTCAAGTATAAAAAAATCCTATTAATGCTTCAAATGCAGTGGAATACATATATTCTTCTACTGAGGCATGTTTTGGTAGATGATGACTTTGTGTGTTTCGACCACGTCGTACAATGTCTTTTTCTTCTTCTGTTAATATTTCTTCACTTAACCTTTTTAACAAGTTGGCTTGTGCGCTTGCTTTTTACAAATTTAATTGAGTTTATGTGCATTTTATGTGGATTTAAGTTTGTACTGTTTTGCCAAATATGTTCTTATATATTGTTCATATACACTGTCTCCAACATATGCCCAAGTTAATGGTGACATCATTAATATTTCTGTTTCATTTTTTTGTTATGTTTTCTTCTTGAAAAATCCAATATTTTATCTCCCTATTTTTACTTTTTCAATTGTTATTCTACCAATTTTTACCTGTTTGAAATTCTCCCAATATTATATCTGCTACTTTTTTTGCTCATTAATTCTTCCGCCTGATAATATTGCTCCTCTTTTTCTGGCAATTGCTTCTAATACTTGCATTGTACTATCAGTTTGTTCATATCCATAATAATCATCTTCTTGTGCTTTTTGGCTTATTATATCATTAATTTGGATGTCATAGCGTTTTTTTCTAAATTTTCTTGATAATTTTCTATTAAGTATTTTAGCAAGTAGTATGCTACTTCAACTTTATCTACTGCTGCTGATCCAATTGAATTCATGAATGCTAAGTGCAATGTTACTTCTTGATCATTTAATTTTGGCCATAACATTCCTGGTGTATCCATAATTTCAATCTTGTCATTTACTTGTATCCATTGTTTCTTTCTTGTTAATCCTGGTCTGTTTCCTACTATTGTTGATGCTTTTCCTGAGAACTTGTTGATAAACGTTGATTTTCCTACGTTTGGAATTCCTAGTATCATTACTCTAATTTTATGGCCTGTTCTTCCTTTTTCTATATATTTTTGACTTATTTCGCTATATACCTCTGTTATTGCTGATGTTACATTACTCATTCCTCTTCCTGTTGTTGCTTCTACTGGTATTGCCTTTATGCCTTTTTTTCTTTATAGAATTTTTACCCATTTATCTGTTTCTCTTTCATCTGCTACATCTGCTTTGTTTAAAACGATTATTCTTTTTACTTTTCTTGAATATTCTTTTACATCTGGATTTTGGCTTGATAATGGTATTCTTGCGTCTACTATTTCAACTATTATATCTATTATGTTTAAGTCTTCTTGTATTTGTCTTCTGGTTTTGGCCATGTGACCCGGATACCAGTTAATGTTTACGTCTGGTGAATTTTCTTTTTGCTTTCCATATTTACTCACTTTCTTCATATTTTTATTAACTTAATTTAACAATAAATTTTTATAACATTTGAATTATTTTTACTTTATATTACTATTTTTATAGTTTCTTCAATCCAATCTAAAAATTTCTTTATTGGCGCCTTTTAACTCACAATATGAGATTTCTGCTACTTCATAATCATGGATTTGTTTGATTTCGTTTTCTATTGATGAAAAATTTACTTTCTTTTTGTTCTAAAGTCTAGTTTATATTCATCTACTTCGTTTTAGTTGATTATTCCACCAAAATATAGAGTGCACTGTGCTTAAGTGTGATCCAGCTGCGAGTTTTTCTCTAATATAGTATTCATTATATTATTGGCTATTTCTTTTTTTATCACAATATGTTGTTACTACAATATATTTGTCCATTAAAAATTCCTTTCATTTTTATTGTCTTTTTGGTTTTGAATAAAAAAATATTTATTTAACTTTGAATTTTTATTGTTTTTTTCTTATATATTCTAGTTTATATCCCATTTTTTTCATAAAAATTTTTGGTGCTTGAAATTCATATGTTGTCAAATTGTAATTATCAAAAATCTTCATTTTGAAATAACTCTTCAACTTTTTTTCATAAGTAGTGTTCCTATATGTTGATGACGATATTCCTCTAATACAATAAAGTCTCCAATATGAACTTCATCATAATAGTAATGTCCATTAATTATTCCAACTATTTTTGTTGTTATCTTTTTGCAATAAAATTAAAGTTTTTATAATTACACTCTAATCCATTTTTCTGCATATTTATTAAATTCATCATCAATAATTTTATATATTTCTTCATTTGATTTTTTTCTAAATATTCTATTTGTAACATAGCTACCTCCTATTTAATTATCAGTTAATATCATTCCATATCCTAAATCTGCGTCGATTCTTTTTATAAATCCGAACTTTTTCATAAAAACTTTTTCTTTATTTTTTTGATGCTCCAAGATATACTCTTAAATCGGAATTTTCTTTTTTATTTCCATTATTTTTATCTAATAACTTACGCATTACAAGTGTTCCTATTTTTCTGTCCTTGATAGCTTGGTTTTTACCATTATGTCTTGTATGTACAGAAAACATATTGTATCTCCTATAATTCTTCCGTATCCAACTATTTCATCGTTATCGTATACGCTTATTGAATAAAATGTATTTTTCTAATGCTCTTTTTGGTTATTTGATTATCATAAGCTCCCCAGCCTACTTCATTATATAGTTGATTAAATTCTTCAACATTTTGTACATTTTCTTTTATTTCTAACATTGGATCTCCTATTTATAAATTATATTTTTTTCTTTAATTAGTTCATAGGCTTTTTTTATGTCTTTAAATTCTTCTAAATTTATTCCATAACTTTTTAATTTCTTCATACATTTCTTTTTATTTTTAATATTTCATCATCGTTTATATCTGAAAAGTCATTATTATTTTCGTATTCTATTAATAATCCCATTTCTTCAACATCTTCTAAAAATTAAAGTTATTTTTTTCCGTTTGTAAAATCATTAAAAATGTTGCTTTTTTTCTGATTAATTCTTTATATCCCATTTTTTTCTAATATTCTCATCATACTATCGATGTCTTCTATTTGTGTTTTAATGATTTCTTCTTTTACGATTTCATTGTTTTTATATTTCTTATCTTTGAATACTAAAAAAATTTTTCTTTCTGATCTATATTCTCCATAGTGATGTCTTACTAATAATGATTTATTTAATATTTCTAGAATATTATTTTTTTATTCAATTTTTTTCTATTTCATTTGAAAAAAATATATCTGACCCATATTCGTCTGTTACTTGTTCGAAGCCATGTTCTATTAATTTTTTTGTTTTACTGCTTCTTTTTGAATCTCTTACTTTAACTGTTAGTTCTATTGTTTGCATTTTATTCCCCTTTTTAATGCATAAATTTATTGAATTCTTTTTATATTATAACATATTTATATAACTTTTTCATATAAAAAAATGAGAGCTACTTGAGCTCTCAAATCACATCTTCATCCGATTTTTTTCTATTCCTCTGGCTTATCTTCAGCCACTGGGAACATTTTTTTCTTGCTTCTTCTTGATTAAGTGGAATGATTTCCACTTTCTCTGGTACGATGCACTCTATACTGAATGCAACCATTTCCTCTTCTTCTTTATACCAATCTGTGAAGAAGAGAATTGTTAATTTTTTACCTGTTGCTCTTTCAAAACTATAATCTATTATGTCTTGAAAATAGATATAGCTAAAAAGTGGAGAAAATTCAGCGTATTTTTTTCTCCTTAGAGACAACCTGAATTTTCGTTATTGGAACATCACTTTTTAAATGTGATGCCCTGGGAATCAATTAAAACATCTCTACTCTTCTTTGATGCTTTAAGCATCTCGATATGAGAATCAATTCTCCACTTCTCTAAATTTATTTGATTCATTTCCTTATCGGTCTTTTTAAGACCCTTCCCATTTAGGGCTTCAAAAAGCCTATACTGTTTGGTATCATACGATGTCCATATCCCCTCCGGCATCGCATATACATTTTGTGAAATTGTCAATGTAAAAAGAATAATAATATAACTACTAAGAAATTTCTGTTCTTCATGTTTTTTTCCTCCATGATGTGATGTGATTCGAAAGCTTATAGTATGATTATATTGTACTACTTTTTATACTTATTTGTAAATATTTATGTTAATATGTGCTTTATGTATTATAAATAAAAAGAGGGATAGCCAGTGACTAACCCCTCATAAATGTCATATTCAGATTTGAAACGCCCACAAAATTGGGCACAACCACTAGTCCTGCATACTTGGACTATGATCATCTCCATTTCCTAACGGACATGGCTCAACTGTTTCCTCTATAGCCTTTATTGTTTCATCAGGCTTAGAAGATTCAATTTTTTTCTCTGGCTTAGGGTTCTACAGTTTCCTCTGGTTTCGGTTCAACCATCGGAACAATTTTATAGTTGACACGGAGTAGCTCTCTTTTGGCCTCTTGATCTGCATATAGGATTAATGTCACTTCCTGACCTTCAAAATCCTTGAACCAATTCGCCAAATCTTCGTTATATACATACGAAAACTTCGGACTAAAATGGCTTATGATTTTACCATTATATGCAAGATCTACCCTTGAAACATTTTTATCAGATGACCATGCCAATCCCATGTCATCTATCTTTGTTTCTTTTCCGTGCAGAGTTTTAGAGATGCTTTCTATTCTCTTCATCTCTTTTCCTTTTTGCTTCGGCAACTCTTGATTGCTTTGAAATATATCCATTTTTGGCATACGTTCCAACATTTAAGAATAGCATGGCTGCAATAAACACTATTACGACCATACTTTTTAATGCTATTTTCATTTTTCCTCCTATATCTGAATATGACATTTTAGAAAAAAATAAGCATTAAGCTTTTTGCAATATATATGTTACAATATTTTTTTACATATTTGTAAATATTTTTTTAATGTTCTTCTACTGAATTTCTGATAGTTTCTTCAATACTCTTGATTGTACTTCTAAATAATAGCTTAATTCTTCTGAAGTTAGATCATGTGTATCATCATATTTATCGAATTCATCTAATTGTTTTGAATATTCATTTATCATATCTGCATATTTAGCTAACAATGTTAAATCACTTGGATTTTTTTATTATATTTTTTTCATAAATTCAACATATTTGTTCATAAATGATTCATACGAATCCATATATTTTTTTGAAGTCACTTGACTTAACCTTTGGTGCTTGTGTTTGTTTTTCTTCTTTTTTTAGGCTCTTCTTTTTTTACTTCAGTTTTGTTTTCTTTTTTTGTCTCTTCCTTTTTAGTATCTTTTTACTGTATCATCCTTATAAATTGATATTTCAATAACGTTGGCTCCAATATAATTTATGCTGATTTTTTTATCTTTTCTTTATTTTCTGCACTATATCGTTTTTTTCACTCTTACTATAATTTTTCAGTAAATCCACTCTGTTCGCATTCTTTGATATATTTATTGTAATCATCAATTGAAGTATTGCCTATTATTGCTCTAAATGTTTTTTTGAGTCATCTGTATAAATTTTTTTCCTTGGTTTGATATAGGTTTTGGAATCTTACTTGCTAACCCTAATGATGGCCATTCTATTGTTTTTAAATTTTTCTGGAGCTTTTAATATTACTTCCATTCTGTTATTGAAATAACTTGAATATGATATAGTCAATTTATAGCCTTCATTATTATATCCTGTAAAAATTAGTATCTGTTTCTTCTTGATCTATTGTATATCCCTTTATCTTTTGCTGATTTTATATATTTATAATATTTATCTTTTTGGTACAGATTTATATTCTATTGATAGATTAGTTGATGTGTTATCAATTATCTTTCCTTTTTAGTGTATTTAACTCATTTAAATCTGGTAATGTTTTATTCATTATTATTGAATTATTATCTATTTTTCTTTGATATTTCTAATTCATGCATCGACCCTATACTATTTAACCCGATTATTGGAATTATTAGTACAAATCCTATAATCGCTAAAATTGTATGTAAATCTTTTTTTATATTCTTTAATGATTTTTCATTCCCATTAGCCAAGAACTCATAAATAAACATGCTTGTATTAATAATAAGACTTTTTGTAAAAATGTTATTATCTGTAAATAATCCAATTCCTGCAATTGCAAATGCTATTAATAATACTTTTGCTAAATTTGCTTTTTCTTGAATCTCTTTTTCTTCTTCATTTCTTAAATTTTCATTTTCTTTTTCTAAATTATTAATATTTGTTAATTTAGAATTACAATACGGACAAATTGATTCTTCTTTGTCATTGCTAATTTCTACATCATTTTTACAATTTTGACATTTAACTTTTTTTCGTACTCATATATCTTTCCCCCTTTATTATATTTATATGAAGCTTCTTAAACCTTATTTTACTATATATATATATATATCAATATATTTTTTTATTAATTATTATTTTGTCACTTCCACGAGGTGGAAGTTTAATAATTATTTATTTATTTTTTTAAAAAAATTCTATTAATGCTTGTTTTATGATATGGTAATTTTAATTGATTCTTTGCTTCATTTATTGACATTTTTTACTAATTTTTGATTCTACCTCTAATGGTTCTATGATTTTTGTCTGAAATTTCTATTTGATATATGTGTGTCAATGATTGCATATCCCTATTGTCTCTAGTTTTCCAGTAACAATCAATATCACAAATTTTATTCATGGCTATTATTTCTAATCCAGCTTCTTCTAAAGCTTCTCTTATTAACGTTGCTTCTTCAGTTTCATTTGATTCTATCCCTCCACCAATTAATGATATATCATCGCCTTTTTGGTTAAGTATAATTCTTCGTTTCTTAAACATATTCCAAAAACAGTTTCTCTAAAATCATATTTTTATATTTTCGTTTTTTTCACCAATTAATATCATTTTTTTGTTTCTTCTTTCTTTTTTTATAAGTCTGTATAATATAGAATTTCTTTATTTAGCTTTTTGGCATAATCTATTTCTAATTTTTGTACTTTCGCCTATATAATTGTCTATATTTAATACTAATATCGCATCTGATATTTCTATTCTTTTAAAATGTTCCTTTTTCAATAATTCTTTTTGCTTTTCATTTATTTCGATATTTGCAGTTACTTGATACATTAGTGTCAATATACAATATCCTTTTAGTGCAAGCTCTTCGGTAACTTTTATCATTTCTTTTTATATCTCATGCTTCCACAAATTGTTATTACCTTCATGATTATCTCCAATTTTATTATTAATCTTTTATTTTTTTATCATTGTTCCATTCACATTTTTTTATATTTTCTATTTTTTTATTTATTTCAATTTTATTAATAATTTCTTCCTCTAAATCTTTTCCTAATATTTCTGATATTCCTAAAAGATATATTGCTATATCTGCTAATTCTTCTCCTAAATCATCTTTATTCTTTCTGTAGGCATCATATGCTTCTGAAACTTCTCCATATAATAAACAAAATTCTTTATTTATGTCTGTTGTATTAAATCCTTTATTAATTTTTATTTTTGTAAAATTTCTTTTTGCATTTCTTTTTAAATTCATATACTTCTCCTTTATTGAGTTATTTCAAAAATTCCAAATATTTAGTTTTACCATTTGCATAAATTTTTTTGGATTTATTAATTCTGTATTTTCTAATATCCAGGCATATCTTCCAATTTGGTAATCTCCACACATATATTCTTGTTGATTTTGTTTTATTTCGTTTATAAATTTTTTTCGTCCATATATATGCAATCTACTAATTGGCATTTACAAATTATTTTGCCATAATTCATTTCTGTTGATGGTAGTAGTTTTAATAATTCTTGAATTTTTGTGTCTTTGGCTTTTATATGCTTTTTGCTTGCATGTATATATAGCTCTCCTCTGTATGATGTTTTCCAGCTACGTGTTTCTATGTATTTTTGTTTTGATGCAATTAATGTTGCCCATGGTTCTATTATACTTAAAACTTTCATTATTTCTCTTTAATTCAAATATTTTTTCTTTATACCATTTTGCAAATTGGTCTTTTGGCATCTCCCCAATATGTGGCTTCTTTTTCATAATCTATCTCTTTTTAATTCGCTTAATGTTTTTTTGTTTCTCCATCCGGTATGTAGAATTTATCATGCCATCTTCCTCTTGTTCCTCTTGCTTCATATGATATTGTTCCTGTTCCTCCGCCAGAAAAATACTATTGGCTCTTCTCCTGGCTCACAATATGCAAAGCAATGCTCTAATCTTACTTTTCTATTTGTTTCATTTTTGAATAGTTCTAAAAAATTTTTCTACACCGATTTGTTTATCAAAATAATGATTGTATGGTCCTGGCAATCCTCCTAAAAGCTTCTATGTATATGCCACTATCTGATTTTTAAAATTGGAATATTTAATTTATCTGCAGCATATTTTGCGCTAAATGCTGCTACTTTTTGCAATCATCTGCTTGGATTTCCAATATTTCAAAATCTGGGTTTATGATTTCTATATTGAATCCATATTTCTTTCCAAAAAAATTCATTTGCTTCTTCTACTTTATGTTTTGTTCGTTGTTGCATAATATAACTTTCTTTCCATATTTACTCCTTGTAACTAAATTTTCCAGCCTTTTTAAAAATTTTTATCTTCTATTTTCATATTGCCTTGGCCTATGCCTAATTGTCTGTCTATATATTTATCTCCATGACAATCACTACCTCCTGACATTAAAAATATTGTTGTCAGTGCAGTATTTGATTAATTTTTTTCTGACTGTTCATTTTGTAAATGATGAATGATATACTTCTATTCCATCTATTATTTTATTTTTTTAGCTAATTTATCTAAAAAAATTCTTTATTATCTTTTTAAATTATATCTATATAAATGTGCTAAAAAAATAGTTTTTCCTCCTGCTTCTGTTACAACTTTTCTAATTTCTTCTGCTCTTGGATAATGCATTCCAAAAATCTATATATGCTGGAAATTCTTTGTTTGTTATGCATGAATAAAAAGAATTTACGCTCATCATTCCATTCTTCCTCATTAAATAATATTTTTATTTTCTGTATGTTCCTTTAAATTTTTCATAAATGTGTTTTTACTGGCCAACCATTATTTATATCAAATTCTATTTTATCTAATTTTACTCCATTTTTTTGATACAATTATCATACATCATTCTAAATTCTAAATCTATGTCTGGTTTGTTTTTGATGATATCTTTTTTTCTAAAAAAATCTTCTAATTTTGTATAGTCAAAATCATATGCTAGCATGTGTACGGCTACTCCATCATATGATGTACTAAATTCAACTCCTGGAATTATATTTCCTGTGAATATTGATTTATAGGCATCATTTTCTGCTAATTCTCGATGTGCTGCAACTGAGTCATGATCAGTAATTGATATTGTACTTAATCCTATCTTTTGTGCTTTTTCTTAGTGTTTCTTCCACACTCCATGTTCCATCGGAGTATTTTTGTATGCATATGTAAATCAATCATTTTATTTCCCCAATTTATTTTTGTTGAATTTTGTCTGCTAATAACATATTATTGCGATTTGGTTGTTTTGTCAATAAGTATTTTATTGCGTTACTTTACCTTTTAAAAAAATAACCTCATAATAGCAATGCTACTACTAGGTTATTAATTTCGTTATAGTGTTTCTTTTCTGATTCTCATTCACTAATATTACTATTTATTTTTGCCCATACTCTTCTCTATATTCTTCCTCTAATGCAAATCTTCCTTGTCCTACTGAAATAGGAAAAATATTTAGTATCCATTATAAATCCTACAGTTTTATTTTTTTCATCTTTAAATTGAATTGTATAACCATCAAAAATAAGGATTCCATTCAATTCCAACATATTCAAATTGTTTTTGGAAAATTACTTTTTTTAAATAATTTGTTGCAACAATTTTAGCTATGGCTTTTTGGAATAATACCTCCAATCCAAAAGTCCTATAACTGTTAATAGTATTATAGAAACTACAATAATTATAATTTTTCTTATTCATTAATTCCTCCAATACAAATTATTATTTCATAAATATTATAACATAATTATTTATCTTTTCAAATTTTAATATTCATACAACAAAAAGAGCCTGATAATTCAGACTCTTGTTATGGCTCCTCGTGTTGGGCTTGAACCAACGACCTATCGGTTAACAGCCGAGCGCTCTACCAACTGAGCTAACGAGGAATATAAACCTGGCAACAACCTATCTTCCAGGAGGGAACCCTCGAGTATTGTCGGCACATTTGAGCTTGACTTCCGTGTTCGGGATGGGTACGGGTATTTCCTCAATGTTATCGTTACCAGAAATGTTTTGTGTACTTTTAGCACACTCAAAAAAATACATAGTTAACAAGTTTATCTCTATTCTCTGTTTTTTTCCATAATGTTTAGTTATCTTTTTTTCTCTTAATCATATTTTTTTATGGTTAAGCCCTCGATTTATTAGTATTGGTCAGCTCAGTGAATCGCTTCACTTACACCCCCAACCTATCAACCACGTAGTCTTCATGGAATCTTACTACCTTAACGGTATGGGATATCTTATCTTGGAGTTGGCTTCACACTTAGATGCTCTCAGCGTTTATCCATTCCGAACTTGGCTACACAGCTATGCTCTTGGTAGAACAACTGTTGCACCATCTGTTCGTCCACCCTGGTCCTCTCGTACTAGGGGCAGATCTCCTCAAATATCCTGCGCCTGCGACAGATAAGGACCGAACTGTCTCACGACGTTCTGAACCCAGCTCGCGTACCGCTTTAATGGGCGAACAGCCCAACCCTTGGAACGTACTTCCGCTCCAGGATGCGATGAGCCGACATCGAGGTGCCAAACCTCCCCGTCGATGTGAACTCTTGGGGAGATAAGCCTGTTATCCCCAGGGTAACTTTTTGTCCGTTGAGCGATGGCATTTCCATTCATAATCCACCGGATCACTAAGTCCTACTTTCGTATCTGCTCGACTTGTAAGTCTCCCAGTTAAGCTCCCTTCTGCCTTTACACTCTATTGCGCGATTTCTGTCCGCGCTGAGGGAACCTTTGAACGCCTCCGTTACTCTTTAGGAGGCGACCGCCCCAGTCAAACTGCCCGTCTGACATTGTCCTCTGACCGGATTACGATCACGAGTTAGATTCAAACTAATTTAAGGTTAGTATCCCAACGTTGACTCTTCTTAAGCTGGCGCTTAAGCCTCATAGTCTCCTAACTATCCTGTACATAAATTAGCCTGACTCAGTATCAAACTGCAGTAAAGCTCCATGGGGTCTTTCTGTCTTGTCGCAGGTAACTAGCATCTTCACTAGTACTACAATTTCGCCGGGGACATTGTCGAGACAGCTCCCAAATCATTACGCCTTTCGTGCGGGTCAGAACTTACCTGACAAGGAATTTCGCTACCTTAGGACCGTTATAGTTACGGCCGCCGTTCACTGGGGCTTCAGTTCGGTGCTTCATATTACTATTAACACGTTCCCTTAACCTTCCAGCACTGGGCAGGCGTCAGCTCCTATACTTCATCTTTCGATTTAGCAGAAACCTATGTTTTTTTGTTAAACAGTTGCTTGGGACAATTCTCTGCGACTGGCTGTTACACCAGTACCCCTTCTTCCAAAGTTACGGGGTCAATTTGCCGAGTTCCTTAACAATGCTTCTCCCGATCGTCTTAGGATCCTCTCCTCATCTACCTGTGTCGGTTTGCGGTACAAGTATATAATACAAGATCTACAACCTTTTCTCGTCAGCGTGCTTCTTGGTGCTTCGTTACTTTATTTTCACTCCCCCTTGCGGAACAAGTTTTTCCATTTCCTTGCTCACCTTCCACTTCTGCGTCAGTTGCATCTTTTAAGTATTATATAGTGCAGGAATATCAACCTGCTATCCATCAGATACGCCTTTCGGCCTCTCCTTAGGTCCTGACTAACCCTGGGCGGACGAACCTTCCCCAGGAAACCTTAGACTTTCGACGGCAGGGATTCTCACCCTGCTCTCGCTACTTATTCCAGCATTCTCTCTTCTATCTCGTCCACCAGTGCTCACGCTCTGACTTCATCCTACAATAGAATGCTCCTCTACCACTTGTAATAAATTACAAATCCGCAATTTCGGTTGATAACTTAGCCCCGGTAATTTTCCGCGCAATTTCACTCGACCAGTGAGCTATTACGCACTCTTTTTAATGAATGGCTGCTTCTGAGCCAACATCCTGGTTGTTTACGCAAAAATCACATCGTTTTTCCACTTAGCTATCCATTTGGGACCTTAATTGACGATCTGGACTCTTTTTCCTTTTTGACCACGGAACTTAGCTCCCGTAGTCTGACTCCTGGATATTAACGAATGGCATTCGGAGTTTGATAGAGTTCGGTAACCTGGTTAGGCCCCTACCTCATTCAGTGCTCTACCTCCATTCGTCTTCCTCCAAGGCTAGCCCTAAAAGCTATTTCGAGGAGAACCAGCTATCTCCGAGTTCGATTGGAATTTCTCCGCTATCCACAGTTCATCCGGTGCCTTTTTAACGACAATCAGTTCGGACCTCCACAAGATTTTTACTCTTGCTTCATCCTGACCATGGATAGGTCACCCGGTTTCGGGTCTATAACGCATGACTTAATTCGCCCTATTCAGACTCGCTTTCGCTTCGGCTCCGTTCCTTACTTAAAACTTAACCTTGCCATGCACTATAACTCGCTGGACCGTTCTACAAAAAGTACGACATCGCGCCTTAAATCGCTCTGTCTGCTTGTAAACATAGGGTTTCAGATTCTATTTCACTCCCCTCCCGGGGTTCTTTTCACCTTTCCCTCACGGTACTAGTTCGCTATCGGTCACCAATTAGTATTTAGCCTTACGGGATGGTCCCCGCTCATTCATACGAGATTTCTCGTGTCTCGCACTACTCTGGATACAGCCATGTAAACTTGAATTTCGCATACGGGACTTTCACCCTTTATAGTCTGCTTTTCCAAAACAGTTTTGCTATCCTCGTTTAATCAATTATGCTGTCCGAACCCCAGTATCATTACTGATTCTGGTTTGGGCTCTATCGATTTCGCTCGCCACTACTTTCGATATCGATTTTTCTTTCTTTTCCTGTGGGTACTAAGATGTTTCAGTTCTCCACGTTCCCTTCTCACACACTACTTTACTCATGTGTGGATAACTGGGCTCTTTTTCCCAGCTGAGTTTCCTCATTCAGAAATCCCTGGATCAAAGGATATGTGCTCCTCCCCAAGGCTTATCGCAGCTTGTCACGTCTTTCATCGGCTTTTGGTGCCTAGGCATTCACCCTATGCTCTTAGTAGCTTAACCTATGTACAATTTCTTGTACTGTTTCTATCTTTTTCTTGATTCTAAGACATTATGGTTTAACATTTTTGGCATATAATTGTATTCTTTTTGAATACTCTAGTTTACCTGGTAATATAATTTCGCAATTATATTACACTTTTTATAAGAATATTTGATTTTTCTTATTAACTATATATTTTTTTCAATGTGCTATTTGACTAAATAATTAGTCTATGGTGGAGCTGAGGAGAGTCGAACTCCTGACCTCCTGCTTGCAAGGCAGGCGCTCTAGCCAACTGAGCTACAGCCCCATATAAATATTTAAAAAGAATGTACTATTAGAAGTACATTGAAAAAAATAAACAATGAACGGTTGGTTTTTCCATATGAGAGGTTTTACAACCTCTCATATCTTTTAGTCGACCTATCTTTCTCCTTAGAAAGGAGGTGATCCAGCCGCAGGTTCTCCTACGGCTACCTTGTTACGACTTCACCCCAATCATTAGCTCTGCCTTCGACTGCTGCCTCAATATTAAACTGTTAGCTCACAGGCTTCGGGTATTTCTAACTCTCATGGTGTGACGGGCGGTGTGTACAAGGCCCGGGAACGTATTCACGGCAGTATTCTGACCTGCCATTACTAGCAATTCCGACTTCGTGTAGGCGAATTTCAGCCTACAGTCCGAACTGAGACCGCTTTTTTTGAGTTTTGCTCCACATCACTGTATTGCTTCTCTCTGTAACGGCCATTGTAGTACGTGTGTTGCCCAAGACATAAAGGGCATGATGATTTGACGTCGTCCCCACCTTCCTCCGATTTATCACCGGCAGTCTTTCTAGAGTTCCCACCATTATGTGCTGGCAACTAGAAATAGGGGTTGCGCTCGTTGCAGGACTTAACCCTAACATCTCACGACACGAGCTGACGACAACCATGCACCACCTGTATAGAGACTCCGAAGAGCTAAATAGTTTCCTACTTATTCCTCTATATGTCAAGCCTTGGTAAGGTTCTTCGCGTATCTTCGAATTAAACCACATACTCCACTGCTTGTGCGGGCCCCCGTCAATTCCTTTGAGTTTCAACCTTGCGGTCGTACTCCCCAGGTGGGATACTTATTGCGTTAGCGCCGGCACCGACAATTATTCATTGCCAACACCTAGTATCCATCGTTTACGGTGTGGACTACCAGGGGTATCTAATCCTGTTTGCTCCCCACACTTTCGTGCCTCAACGTCAGTTATCGTCCAGTTTGTCGCCTTCGCCACCGGTGTTCTTCCTAATATCTACGCATTTCACCGCTACACTAGGAATTCCACAAACCCCTCCGATACTCAAGAAATATAGTTTTAGTTGCAGTTCCTCAGTTAAGCCGAGGTATTTCACAACTAACTTGCATTTCCGTCTACGCACCCTTTACACCCAATAAATCCGGATAACGCTCGCTCCCTACGTATTACCGCGGCTGCTGGCACGTAGTTAGCCGGAGCTTATTCAACAGGTACCGTCATTTTTCTTTCCTGTTAAAAGCAGTTTACAATCCGAAAACCTTCTTCCTGCACGCGGCGTCACTGCGTCAGAGTTTCCTCCATTGCGCAATATTCCCGACTGCTGCCTCCCGTAGGAGTCTGGGCCGTATCTCAGTCCCAATGTGGCCGTTCAACCTCTCAGTCCGGCTACTGATCATCGTCTTGGTAGGCCGTTACCCCACCAACTAACTAATCAGACGCAAGCCCATCTATTAGTGGATTGCTCCTTTCCTGCTTGTATCATGCGATACTCACAGCATATGCGGTATTAGCAACGATTTCTCGCTGTTATTCCCCTCTAATAGGCAGGTTGCTTACGTGTTACTCACCAGTCCGCCACTAACCGCTTTGAGAGCAAGCTCTCAATTAAGTTCGTTCGACTTGCATGTCTTATGTGCGCCGCCAGCGTTTATCCTGAGCCAGGATCAAACTCTCAAATTAATATCTCATTTCCTTAAGGAAATTTAATTCTAATTTTATGAACTTGTAGCTCATTATAAAAATTGTTTTTGTTTATGGTAGTACAATTCAACTACCGCAATTTATTTGGTTTCTCAAAAGATTCATTGTTTACTTTTCAATGTACTTCAGAATGTTTTGTGTCCATTCTGTGTCCCTCTCGGAACGATTTCGATTATATAATGTATTGTTTACTTTGTCAACACATTTTTCGAAATATTTTTTTAACTTTTTTTAGAGTAAAAAAATATGAACTAAGTTTTACCTGTTTTTCTCGGTTTTCCTTAGTACTTT